>Ga0209902_100006_pt1 | contig 933274 bp, 878 predicted proteins | sample FECB27metaG_FD_188304 | JGI IMG/M metagenome (GOLD analysis project Ga0209902, IMG submission 188304) | Cyanobacterial communities from the Joint Genome Institute, California, USA - FECB-27 (SPAdes) (version 2) | ecosystem: Environmental > Aquatic > Thermal springs > Hot (42-90C) > Microbial...
CGCAGGCGGTGGTGGAGGGGCGGCAACGCTGCGCCATAGCCCCTCCGTCAGCGCTTCGCGCTGCCACCTCCCCATCGCTGCGCGACAGGGAGGAGCTGACTGACCGCAACCGGTCGTCACCTGCCGCCCGCGATTGGAACGTCCTGCCTATCCCGCCCAATCTTCCAGCAAGTAGCGCGCGATCGCCAGCGGCGGCGGCGCCACGAAGCTGGCGCCCATATCGCCCGCCAGCGCCGCGCGCACCTCGGCGCGGTCGACCCACATCGCCGCCTCGATCTCGGTCGTGTCGAGCGTCAGCGCCGACCCGGCCGCCACCGCGCGGCAGCCGATCATCAGCGACGACGGGAAAGGCCAGGGCTGGCTGGCGACGTAGGACACGTCGGAGACATGGATGCCCGCTTCCTCGAACAATTCGCGCGCGACCGCTTCCTCGAGCGATTCGCCGGGTTCGACGAAACCGGCGAGCGCCGAGAAGAAGCCCGGCGGGAAGCCCGGCTGGCGCCCGACGAGGACGCGATCCTCATATTCGGCGAGCATGATCACCACCGGGTCGACGCGCGGGAAATGCTCGGCGCCGCACGCGCCGCATTTGCGCCCCCAGCCGCCGCGAAACAGGTCGGTCGCGGCGCCGCACACCGCGCAGAAACGGTGCCGCGCGTGCCAGTCGACGAGGCTGCGCGCACCGCCGTAGAGCGCCGCTTCCTCGGTCGACAGCAACGGCAGCAACCGCATCACCGTGCGCGAGCGCGCGTCGACGCGCGCACCGGCCGCCGCCTCGCGCACGAAGCGCGGCGCGCCGGCATCGTCGACGCCGAGCAGCATCAGCGCGCGGTCGTCGCGCGCGTCGAGCGGCTCCCAGAGCAGCCCGCCGCGCTCGCCCGGAACAAAATCGATCCCGTCGAGCGCGAGGCACGTCGCGCGCGGATCGGCCGCGACCGCGGCAAAGGCGGCGGCGTCGGTGCGAATCTGGTCGGCGCGGTCGAGCCGCGCCCCGGTGAACCCGAGCGGCAGCGGCATCAGCGCATCACATCCTGAAAGACGGTCTCGCCGAACTTGCCCTGGAAACTCACCGTCTCGGGCGGCATGATCTGCGTATAGCCCCCGACGCGATAGCCGAGCCCGCGATGGACGAAGCCGATCGTCCCCGCGGCGCCGGCCCAGCCGAAAATGCCTTCGCCCCCCGGCGAGGTCGGCAGCGACACGCGCCCCCCGGCCCCGAAGCCCTGTCCGTCGATGAACGTGCCCTTGCGGTCGACGCTGTCATCGATCAGGTTCGACATCGCGAGCCGCGCGGTCTCGGCCTTCATCACGCGCACGCCGTTCGTTTCGCCCTCGCCGAGCAGCATCGCGAGGAAGCGGTCGTAATCGCGCGCGCTCGACACCAGCCCGCCACCGCCGAAGGGATAGGGCGGCTGGTCGAGATAGATCGAGCTGGTCGCCGGATCGAAGGGGATCAGCGCGCCGCCGAAGGCCGCATAATTGCTGGTGAAGCGCGCGACATCCTTCGCCGCGACCGAAAAGCCCGTGCTCGCCATGCCGAGCGGATCGAACAGCCGCGCTTTCAGAAAGGCGTCAAAGCTCTGCCCCGACGCGACCTCGATCACGCGCCCGAGCAGGTCGAGACTGATCGAATAGCTCCACTTCGTGCCCGGCTCGTAGACCAGCGGCAGCGCCGCAAGCCGGTCGGCCATCGCCGCCAGGCTCGGCGCCGGCGTGACCGGGGCCAATCCGGGAATCGGCAGACGGCTCGCCTGCCCGCCGACGATGCCCGCATCGTCATAGGCCTTTTTGATCGGCCCCTTCTGGATGATATTATAGCCGAGCCCCGCGGTGTGCGTCAGGAGCTGGCGCACCGTGATCGGCCCCTTCGCCGGCCGCACGTCGGTGATCGACCCATCGGGCGTATTCTGGACTTTCATGTTCGCAAAGGCGGGCAGGAAATCGGCGATCGGCTGGTCGAGCTTCATCCTGCCGTCCTCGATCAGCAGCATCGCTGCGATGCCGGTGACGGGCTTGGTCATCGAATAGAGCCGCCACAGCGTGTCGGGGCCGACGGGCACGCCATCGCTCAGCGACTGCACCCCGGCGCCGAAGAAGCTGGCCTCGGCCTGTCCCTTGCCGATCGCGGCGAGCGTGCCCGCGAGCTCGCGGCGGTCGACGAAGCCCCGGATGAACGCGCTGGTTGCCGGATAGAGTGCGGTGCCATCGGCCTTCCACGCCCACGCCGCCTGCGGCAGCAGCGCGGCGCCGCCGCCGAGCGCCAGCCCGCCGAGCAGGGCGCGGCGCGTCACCATCATGTTCATTCGTCTCTCTCCCGCATCTTGTCGGCCAGCTTGCGATAGAGCGTCGGCAACCCCGCCGCGTCAAGGTTCGATATCGGCCACCATTCGCCTTCCGCTGCAGCATCCCCGACTTCGGAAGAGCCTTCGGGGGAGCCCTCGGGCGGGGCCTCGCGGCGAACGAGCGTCAGCGTCAGGTCGAAGTGGGTGAAGCCGTGATCGACCGACACCAGCCCCGATTCGCGCGGACGCGCATCGCTCCATTCGCTTCCCGGCAGCGCCCGCATCCCGCCCAGCATACCCTTGTCGGGACGCCGGACGAGCCACAGCCGCCCCGCCTGTTCGATCCACCAGGCGGTGCCGTGGCGGTGCGGCTTCGCCTTTCTGGGCGGCTTGACCGGCAGCCGTTCGATGTCGGCGCGTCCGCGCGCGCGGCAATCGGCCATCAGCGGACAGATGCCGCACGCGGGGCTGCGCGGGGTGCAGATGGTGGCGCCGAGGTCCATCAGGCCTTGCGCGAAATCGCCCGGCCGGTCCGCCGGGACCAGCGGCGCCAGCGCTGCCTTGATCGCCTTCTTCGCGGCGGGCAGCGGCGTCTCGATCAACCGGTGGCGGGCGATCACCCGCTCGATATTGGCATCGACCACGACCGCCGGCCGGCCGAAGGCGATCGCGGCGACCGCCGCCGCGGTATAGTCGCCGACCCCCGGCAGCCCGCGGAGCGCCGCCTCGCTGTCCGGGAAGGTCCCGTCCAGATCGAGCGCCACCGCCCGCGCGCAGGCGAGCAGATTGCGCGCGCGGGCGTAATAGCCGAGCCCCGCCCACGCCGCCATCACGTCGGCATCGGCGGCGGCGGCAAGGTCGGCGACCGTCGGCCAGCGCGTAACGAATTTTTCGAAATAGCCCGCGACCGCCGCAACCGTGGTCTGCTGCAGCATCACCTCGGCCATCCACACGCGATAGGGGTCCGGCACCGCATCGCTGCCCGGCGGCACGCGCCAGGGCAGCGCACGCGCGGCGCGGTCGTACCAGGCCAGCAGCCGCGCCGCGAAGCCGTCGTCATGTTCGGGATGGTGGACGCTCACCCCCCGCCTATGGCATGGCGCCGGGGATGACGAAAGAGACGGGGCAGGACGGCGACAAGCCCAAGGCGAAACGCAAGGCGAAATCCGCCAAGCCGCCCGCGCGCCCCTATGAACGGCCGCGCGGCGGCGAGGCGCGCGCCATCTCCGACCTCGTTCCCGAAATCGGCCGCACCGCTTTTCGCAAATTCGGTTTCATCCAGTCGTCGGTGGTCAGCCGCTGGCGCGAGATCGTCGGCGACCGCCTTGCCGACGTCACCCAGCCGGCAATGATCCGCTTTCCCGCCGGGCAAAAGGCGGGCGGCACGCTCCACCTGACGATCAGCGGCGCGCACGCCCCGATGCTCCAGCATGTCGCGCCCGACATCATCGCCGCGGTCAATCGTTTCTTCGGCTATGCCGCGATCGCGCAGGTGCGCATGACGCACGGCCAGGTCACCCCCGCCGCGCCCGTTCAGCCGCCAGCAATGCTCAAGCCCGTACCCGCCGAACTGGGGGACAGTTTGCGCGACATTGGCGACCCTGAGCTTCGGACCGTCCTCGAACGGATGGCCGCCGGGCTCGCGACGCCGCCCAAGCTCCCCCGCATCAGTTGAGGATATCGATGGTCGCATATTCTTTCCAAACCGCTTTCGCGCGCCGCGCCGCACTCGGCGCTCTCGGCTCGGCCGCGCTGCTGCTGTGCACCGCGGCGGCCCCCGCCAAGCCGGCGGCCGCGCCGCGCTGGTCGAGTACCGTGTCGACGACCGCGATCGGCGCCTACAGCGTCGGCAACCCCGATGCGAAGGTCAAGCTGATCGAATATTTCAGCTACACCTGCCATGTCTGCGGCGACTTCGCCAAGGCCGCGGCGGTGCCGCTCAAGACGCTCTATGTCGACAAGGGTCTCGTCCAGGTCGAATATCGCAACCTCGTGCGCGATCCGGTCGACATGACGGCGGCGCTCCTCGCGCGCTGCGGCGGGGGCAAGGCGTTCGGCGGCAACCATCAGGCGATCTTCGCCGCACAGCCCGCGATCCTCGCCCGGATCACCAAGGCGACCGACGCGCAGAAGGCGAGCTGGTTCGAGGGATCGACGGGCGAACGCGCGCGCAAGATCGCCGCCGACACCGGCCTCACCGCGCTGATGACCGCGCGCGGCTACACCGCGGCGCAGCAGAACGCCTGCCTCGACGACGGCGTCGCGCAGGCCGAACTGACCGGCATGTCCAACATCGGCCGCAACGCCGACCGCGTCACCGGCACGCCGAGCTTCTTCATCAACGGCCGCAATGCCGAAGTCACCGCCTGGCCCGCGATCAAATCGAAACTCGACCTCGCGCTCAAGGCCTCCTAATCAAGGCTCCCGAAAGCCCGCCATTCCCCGATCCGTGGAGAGACAAGACATGACCCTGCTGCGTACCGCCCTTCTGACCTCGCTGGGCGCTCTCGCCCTCGCCGCCTGCGGCGACAGCAAGACCGACCCCGCCAAGGAACAGTCGGTGATCGCCAAGGTCGCCGCGCCCGCGGGCAAGAGCTGGTCGCAGACCGTCGCCGTCACCCCCGAGGGCGGCTATCTGATGGGCAACCCCGATGCGCCGATCAAGGTCGTCGAATTCGCGTCGCTGACCTGCTCGCACTGCGCCGATTTCTCGAACGCCAGCCACGAGGAACTCAAGCGCGACTTCGTCGACACCGGTCGCGTCAGCTTCGAACTGCGCAACTATGTTCGCGACGCGATCGACGCGACCGCCGCCGCGGTCATCCGCTGCGCCCCCGCCGAACGCTATTTCCCGCTGATGGAAAACACGATGGCGGCACAGGCCGAGATCTTCAAGAACGCCCAGGCGAACGAACAGGGCTATGCCGCCGCGATGGCGCTGCCGCCCGCGCAGCGCTTTCCCGCACTCGCCAAGGCGACCCAGCTCGACACCTTCTTCCAGTCGCGCGGCATGACCGCCGAACAGGTCAACGCCTGCCTTTCGGACGTTTCGAACATCGAAAAGCTCGAAAAGGGCGTCAATGCCGCGAACGAGCAATATACGATCCCCGGCACCCCCGCCTTCATCCTCAACGGCCAGCTGGCCGAGGGCGTCGGCACCTGGCCCGACCTGCGCGACCGCCTGCGCACGATGGGCGCACGCTGATCAAAACTCGCCCCTCCCTCTCGGGGGAGGGGCGAAGCCGCGCCGCACGCCGTTCCCCGCCCCCTTGCGACTCCCCCGCGCACGCGGCATGACGGCGTTCCAGGGGGATATGTGACAGCCAGGTTGCACCAGCTCCGATTCGCCCGACTGCACGGAGCCGCTTCGTGCAGATAAAGCGCCTGCGCCTTACCGGCTTCAAAAGCTTCGTCGAACCTACCGAATTGCGCATCGAACCCGGGCTGACGGGGGTCGTCGGCCCCAACGGCTGCGGCAAGTCGAACCTGCTCGAGGCGATTCGCTGGGTGATGGGCGAATCCTCCCCCAAGTCGATGCGCGGCGGCGGGATGGAGGATGTCATCTTCGCGGGCACGACGTCGCGCCCGCCACGCGACTTCGCCGAAGTCGCGCTGCACTGCGACACCGAAGGCGCGCTCGTCGCCGGCCTCTCCGATTCGAGCGACGGCGACGATCTGGAAGTCATCCGGCGTATCGAACGCGGTGCAGGGAGCGCCTATCGCGCCAACGGCCGCGACGTGCGCGCCAAGGACGTCGCGCTGATCTTCGCCGACGCCGCGACCGGCGCGCACAGCCCCGCGCTCGTCAGTCAGGGCAAGATCGCCAACGTCATCGCGGCGAAACCGACCGACCGCCGCGCGATGCTTGAGGAAGCCGCAGGTATCGCGGGCCTCCACGTGCGCCGCAAGGACGCCGAGCAGAAATTGCGCGCGACCGAGACCAACCTCGGCCGCCTGTCCGAAATCGTCGCCGACATGGAGGTGCGCGCCAATGCGCTGCGCCGGCAGGCACGCGCGGCGGAGAAATACAAGAAGCTCAGCGACGACATCCGCATCGCCGAAGGGCGGCTGATCTATGCCCGCTGGCGCGACGCCGCCGCCGCCGCCGATCAGGCGCGCCGCGACGCCGACGCCGCCGAGGCGGCGGTCCGCGCCGCGCAGGACAAACTCGACACCGTCGCCAAGGCGCAGACCGAGGTCGCGACACGCGTCGCCGACGCCCGCGCCGCGGCGCAGACCCAGCGCGACGCACTCGCCGACGTGACCGCGACGCAGGTTCGGCTGGCGGGCGAGGAGCGCGCGGCGCGCCAGCGGCTCGACGATCTTGCGGTTCAGCAGAAACGCATCGCCGACGATCGCGCGCACGAAGGCGAACTCGCGCGCGAGGCGCATGGCGCGCTCACCGAGCTCGATGCCGAGACCAAGGCGCTTGCGCAGCAGCTTGCCGCGCACGAAGCCGGCAAGGCGGCGCTGGTCGAAGCGAGCCAGGCGGCACAGACGCGCCTGCGCGATGCCGAGGTCGCGCTGGCGCAGGCGCGCGCGCAGGCCGCCAGCGAAGCCGCCGATCGCCGCATCGCACTCTCGGCGCGCGACGGCGCCGACGCCGCGGTGCGCCGCATCGCCGGCGAGGCCGCGCGCGTCGAGGCCGAGGTCGCCGCCCTCGGCGACAGCGCCGAACTCGCGCAGCGCCAGGCCGACGCGGCCAGCGCGGCAACCGACGCCGAAACGGCGATCGGCGCCGCCGAGGCGGCACTGCACGCGGCCGAGGCGGACCGCGAAGCCGCTGCCAGCGCGCTTGCCGGGATCGACACCGCCCTCGCCGAAGCGCGCGCGGCCTTCGCCGCGCTCGAAAGCGAGGCGGCGACGCTCGCCCGCGCGCTCGCCGCCGCGAAATCGGACGTCAACCCGATCCTCGACCAGCTCCGCGCCGCGCCCGGCTTTGAAGCCGCGCTTGCCGCGGCCCTCGGCGACGATCTCGATGCGGGCACCGACGCAGACGCCGCCCGCAGCTGGCGCGGCGCCGAGCGGGCCAAGGGTGATCCACCGCTGCCCGCCGGCACCAGCGCGCTCGCCGACGTCGTCACCGCGCCCGCCGCACTCGCGCGGCGCCTGATGCAGGTCGCCGTCGCCGATCACGATGACGGCCAGCCGCTCGCGGTCGGCCAGCGCCTCGTGACGCGCGACGGGGTGATGCGCCGCTGGGACGGCTTTGTCGCGCGCGGCGACGGCGCCACCGCAACCGAACGGCTGACCCGCCAGAACCGCCTCGACGAACTCGCCGCGCAGCGGCCGCAGGTCGAACTCGGCATGGTCGAACTCGGCGACCGCCGCGCCGTCGCCGCGGCCGCACTGGCCGCCGCAACCGACGCGGTGTCGGCGGCACGGCGCGCGCTGTCCGATGCCGACGAGCGCCGCCGCACCATGCTGCGCGCCGCTGACCAGGCACAGGCCGCGCTCGATCGCCATCGCGACGCCGCGAGCCTGTTCGACCGGCGCCGCGCCGAACTCGCCGACGCCCGCGCCGATGCTGACAAGGAACTTGCAGCCCGCGAAGCCGCGCTCGCCGCGCTGCCCGACGATGCGATCGCACGCGCCGCGCTCGATGCGCAGGATCAGGCGGCCGAACGCGCGCGCGCCGATGCCGGAGCCGCGCGCGATGCGCTCGCGGCGCACGAGCGCGCCCTTGCCGCGCTGAGCGAGCGTCAGGCGGTCGTGGCCGCCGAGATCAAGAGCTGGAAGGCGCGCGCGGGCGAGGCGGCGCGCCGCGTGACCGAAATGGAAAAGCGCGCCGAAGCGCTTGCCGCCGAAGCCGCCAAGCTCGCCGACCTTCCCGACAGGCTGAGCCGGCAGCGCAGCGAAGCCGAGGAGAAGCAGGCAAGCCTGCGCACGAGCGTCGCCGAGGCCGAAACGCACGAGCGCGAGGCCGAGGCGGCATTGCGCGAAGCCGAGGCGGCGCTCGGCACGATCCGCGAAACCCTCGCGAGCGCGCGCGAGACCCGTGCCGGCGCGGTCGCGCGCTCCGAAAATGCCGAACTCCGCCGTATCGAGATGGGCCGCCTGTCGGGCGAGCGGTTCGAATGCCCGCCGCCCCTGCTGCCGCAAAAGGCGGGGTTCGAAAGCGCGAATGTCGGCGAGGTCAGCGCCGAATCGGCGCAGCACGACCGGCTGATCGCCGAGCGCGAGCGGCTCGGCCCGGTCAACCTCGTCGCCGCCGACGAGCTCGCCGAACTCGATGTCGAACGCGAGAAGAACGCCGCCGAGATCGAGGAGCTGCAACAGGCGGTGAACCGTCTGCGCGGCTCGATCGGCAATTTGAACCGCGAAGGCCGCGCCCGGCTGCTCGCCGCCTTCGAGACGGTGAACACCCATTTCCAGCGGCTGTTCACCACGCTGTTCAACGGCGGCCAGGCGCATCTCGAGCTCGTCGATTCGGACGATCCGCTCGAAGCCGGGCTGGAGATCATGGCGCAGCCCCCGGGCAAGCGCCTCGGCACCCTGACGCTGCTGTCGGGCGGCGAGCAGGCGCTGACCGCGGTCGCGCTGATCTTTGGCCTGTTCCTCACCAACCCCGCGCCGATCTGCGTCCTCGACGAGGTCGACGCGCCGCTCGACGATGCCAATATCGAGCGTTTCTGCGATCTGCTCGACCGGATGAGCCGCGAGACGAACACGCGGTATCTGATCGTCACCCACAATGCGGTGACGATGGCGCGCATGCACCGCCTGTTCGGGGTGACGATGATCGAAAAGGGCGTCAGCCGCCTCGTCTCGGTCGACCTCGGCGGGGCCGAGGAACTGCTCGCGGCGGAATAGCCCTGAAACGCGGTTCGGCCACGCGCGTGCCCTAGGGCGCGTTGCCCACCACCAGCATCGCCGCAAAGATGAGCAACCCGGCAAAGCGATTGCTGCGGAATTTGGCGAGCGCATCGGCATCGTTCGCCGGGTCGAGCGTCACCACCTGTCCCGTCAGGTGCAGCGCGGCGGGGATCAGCGCGACGAACACCAGCGGATCGGGCCGCACGTTCCACAGCGCGCCCGCCCAGCAACCAAGCGCCACCGCATAACAGAGGGCGACGCCCGCCTTGACGTGGCGGCCCATCGCGCGCGCGCTCGATTTCACCCCGACCAGCGCGTCGTCCTCGATATCCTGCAGGGCATAGATGGTGTCGTAGCCGATCACCCACGCGATGCAGCCGGCATAGAGCAGGGGCAGCGCTGCCCCCGGCTCGGGTCCGACCGCCGCCCAGCCGACGAGCGCGCCCCAGCTGAAGACCAGCCCCAGCCACGCCTGCGGCCACCAGGTGATGCGCTTCATGAAGGGATAGGCGGCGACCAGCGCAAGGCTGAGCAGCGCGATCAGCTGCGCGCGCAGCGGCAACTGGATGAGGACGAGCAGCCCGACGAGCGACAGCAGGATCGTCCACAGCCACGCGTTGCGCAGCGATACCGCCCCGCTCGCGACCGGTCGCGTCGCGGTGCGCGCGACCCGGGCGTCGAGGTCGCGGTCGACGATGTCGTTATAGACGCAGCCCGCCCCGCGCATCGCGATCGCGCCGAGCAGCATCCACAGGAACAGCGGCCAGTGGCTGACCGCTCCGTCGGCGAGGGCGAGCGCCCAGGCGCAGGGCCAGTAGAGCAGCCACCAGCCGATCGGCCGGTCGAGGCGCGCGAGCAGCGCATAGGGTCGCGCTCCGGCGGGAAGCAGGGCGAGGAACCCCTGATGCTGGCTGTCGGGAGGATGGGTCGCGGTCATCGGCACGCGCGCCTTAGCAGCCGCAGCGCCCGCGATAAATGGCTGATTGGAGGTCGCGCATCCGCGCGCCGGTCAGGTGCAGCTCGCCTTGGTGCCGGGCCCGTAGACCTGCGTCATGTCGCGCGTCTCGCGCACGTTGAACGCCGCGGTCGAGCGGATCGTCCGCTTGCCCAGCCATTTGCCATAGAGCATCGGCTGATATTCATAGACGATCTCGACGAACATCACCGAGCTGCCCGCCGCCGCCTGCACCTCCTGGCCTTCCTTGCCCATGCCCGGGAAATCCTTGCCGGTCGCGCCGGTGCCCTCGACGCCATAGGCCGAGCTTTCCTTGAGGTCACCGTAGCAGCGCTGCCAGTGGATCCACTGCCCCCCGTCGCTGTTCCGCTCGAGGCTCGACAGGATGATCCGGCCATGCGCCTTGAAATCCATGTTGCCGCCCTGCTTGTCGACCCCGGCAAGCACCTCGTTGATATCGGTCTCGCGGACCTGCGGCAACGCGAGGCTGCTGCCCGCGGCGATGCGCGAGGCATTGTCGGCCGCGGCCAGTCCCATCTGGCTGACGCGCGTGTTCATCAACGTGAGATTGGCGATCTCCAGCCCCGCGAAACCGATCAGCACGAGCAATGGAATGGCAAAGGCCATCTCGATCATCACCACCGCGCGGACGTCGCGCAAAAGGCGCCGCGCCACGCGGCGCGTGCGGCACAACAGGCGGATAGGGCGGCTCATGTGCATGGATCCGGGATCGAGTCGGTGCCCGTGGCATAGGGCTGGTTGCGCAGCACGGTCGACGAGCGAAGCGTCGTCTTCTCATCCTGCCCCAGCATCCGCCACACCGGCAGGATGCGATCGAACTCCATCGACGCGGTATAGAGCACGACGTCGTCGGCGCCGCCGTTCCCGGTGCGGCCGCGGTCGGCCTCCCACGACCCGCTGCGATTGACGTCCTCGAAACATTCGCCGAGGTCGTATTTGCCGTTCTTGTTGGCGTCGGTGTAGCGTTCTTCCATGCCGACCTGGTCGAAACTGTCATAGGTCTTGCGCTCGAACTTGACCTCGGCGTCCTTGAACACGCGCTTCACCTGGTCGCGCACGAGCGTGTCGAGCGCGCTCTGGTTGCTCACATAGCGCTCGAGCGTCGAATCGCGACCTGCCTTGCTCACCGCGCCCTGCAGCACCTGCTGCGCGTACATCTGCCAGCAATAGTCGAAGATCCCCATCAGGATGAGCAGGAAGACCGGCGCGGTGAGCGCAAATTCGACCAGCGCCACGCCGCGGGTGTCGCGGCGCAGGCGCCGCAGCAGGGCATGCCGACGCGTCACTGCGACAGCCTCAGCTTCGAAATCTGCCGTGCGATCGCCTGGAAATTGTCGTTGAGTTCCTCGGAATCGTCCGATTCATACGCCTTGCCCGACGAGGCGCAATTGTCGAGATAGGTGTTGGTCCCGACCCCGAAGGACACGACCCAGATGGTGATGCCCAGCCGCTGCGCCCGGCGGCACAGCTGGACGAAGCGGTTGTTGTGGCGCGCGACCGCATCATCGTTGCTCGTCGCACCGATACGCTTCATCACCTGCTCGACGCCCTGGTGCGACAGATTGTCGCGCGGCGCGGTCATGTCGCCGTCGGTCATGAACAGGATGTGGCGGCTGATCGGACGGTTGTTCGTCGCGGTCGCATTTTCGCTCTTGAACAGCCCGGTCGGCGAGATCAGGCGCGCGCCCCACGCCATGCCGGCGTCGTGATAGGTATAGCCCTTGGGCTGCAACGCGTTGATGTAGCGTTCGAAGTCGGCCCGGTCGGTCTTGCTGACCTTCTTGAGCTTCATCGCCGCGACCGGGCAGGCACCATAGTCGCTGCTCGACGAGCGCGCCGCGAAGCTCGAGCTGTTCGTCGTGCTCGTCGAATCGGTTGCCGACGAGCGGCCGAAAGACACTTCGGACAAGAACATCAGCCATTTGCTGCTGTCGTCATTGTCGTCGGGCACCATGTCGATGTCCATGTCATAGGCTTCGTCGGGGGCGGTCGTCGTCGGCCCGAAGGGGGTCGTCGCACGTTCGACGATGCAACCGTTCCAGTTGACCGACACGTTGGCGCCATTGGTGCCGGTGTTGGTCACCAGCGGCGAGCCCGATTTCAGCCCGGTGACGTCGAACGAACGGTTCTGGTATGTGTAATTCTGGAACGTCTGGATCGGCTGTTCGGTCACCGTTTCGGTGTAGGTGCGCGTGAAGGTCATCGTGCGCTGCTGCAATTTGCAGTTCTTGCCCGACGTGACGTAGCGATAGTTGTAATAGGTATATTTCTGGCTGGCATCATAGGTCGTGATGCGGTTGCCGTCGCCGTCGGTGAACTGCGCGGTCTGGTTGCGCGTCGGCGTGCCGCTCGTCGTCGGCGTCGTGTCGGGCGGCGGGGCCGAAGCGTTGGTACAGAAACTGGTATTGACGTTCGAACCATTGTTCCACGTCCCCGACGACGTGGTGCCGTCGGTATAGGTGTCGCTGACCTCGCTCGACGCATTGCCGAAGGTGATCTTGAAATTGGGCGTGCGCGACGGCAGCGTGACCTCGTCGGCCAGCCAGTCGGGGTCGGCATCGAGCAGGATCTGCCCGACATTGACCGTCGAGCTGTAGGGGACGACGCCGAAGCGCAGCTGGCCGTCGCCGATGTCGGCGTTGGTCAGCGTGTCGAAAAAGTCCATCGAGGCGCTGCGCAGGCCCGCGATCTTGGTGACCGTATCGGACCCGTTCGCGCGCGCCATCGACCCCGTCACGTCGAGCACGAGCATGACGTCGACGTTCGAGATTTCGAGCTTGGCGGTGCAGGTCACCGCGAGGTCGAACTCCCTGTTGCCGAAGATGTACATGAGCACGGTCGGCAGCGTCGCGCTCGCGGCGCCCGACACGTCGGCGGTGCCCAGCGGCTGCGAGGTGAAACTGATGTCGGTGCTGCCATAGGTTTCGGTCGGAAAGTTGAAGGCGAACATCTTGTTCGCTTCGGCCCTTGCCGCATCGGTATAGCCGCCCGCCGCCATCGCGCGGCGTCCCGCGAGCACGCCCGCGTCGCACGCCTGCTGTAGGCGGAGCTGCGCCATATAGGCGCGGCCGATATCGATCCCCGACCCGACGATTCCGATCACCGGGACGATCGCCGCGGCAGTCAGCATCATCGCGTTGCCGCGCTGGTCGCGCAGCAGCTTCCGGAAACCGTTCAGGATACGGCGAAAGGTCCCTCGCATGGTCACAACCCCTCTTCGACCGCCACATCGCCCCAACAGATACGTGGCCGGTATGCTGCACCTAGGATGGAACTGCTTACCAAATGGCTAATCGCGGGGCGGCGGGAGGGGCGACTGGGCGGGCTTCTGACCCGATTCGGGACGCAATCGCCGCGCGGCGGCGCGGGCTGTGCATTTTGTCGCACTCTGCTATCGCTTCGTCATGCCCGCCACCCCCGCTTGGCCGCCCGCCAGTACCCCCCGCCTCTTCCTCGACACGCCGCTGGCGCCCGATGCCGCGCCGGTGGTCGACGGCCCCGCCGCGCATTATCTGCTCAACGTCATGCGGATGAAGGCAGGCGATCCGCTGCTGCTCTTCGACGACCGCAGCGGCGAATGGCTTGCGACCATCGCCGACGCGGGCAAGCGCGCGCTGACGCTGCGTATCGAGCGCCACATGCGCGACCGCGAGAGCGTGCCCGACCTCTGGCTCTGCTTCGCGCCGGTGAAGAAGGCGCGGCTCGACTGGATCATCGAAAAGGCGACCGAACTGGGCGTCGCGCGGCTCCAGCCGGTGATCACCGAGCGCACGATCGTCGAGCGCGTCAAGCAGGAGCGCCTCCACGCGCAGATCGTCGAGGCGTGCGAACAATGCGGCCGCACCGCGCTTCCCACGCTGGCCGACCCGGTCAAATTGCCCGCGCTGCTCGCGGACTGGCCCGCCGACCGCGCGCTCCTCTTCGCCGACGAGGCGGGCGGCGTGCCGCTCGCCGACCTCGACGCGCCGGCCCCCGCCGCGATCCTGACCGGCCCCGAGGGCGGCTTCACGCCGCGCGAGCGCGAAGCGCTGCTGGCGCACGCCGCGGTGCGGCGCATGACGCTCGGCCCACGCATCCTGCGCGCCGAAACCGCCGCGATCGCCGCGACCGGCATCTGGATGGCGCGCCACGGCGACTGGTCGGCCGCCGCCTGATGACCCGGCCCGATGCCCCGAAAGCGCCTATTCGACGCGGGCGCGGAAACGGATCGTGAAACTCGGCTGACTCGTCGCGCTCGTCGCGTGGCTCATATTGCCCGACGGCGCGATCCGCAGCCCGGTCACCGCGGGATCGTAGCTGCCCGTCGGCGTGTAGCTATATGGCGCGCCACCGCCGGGCTGGTTCGAATAGCTCACATTGGCGCTGCCGAAACTCAGTCCGCTGGTCGGCGATCCGTTGGCGAAACTCACCGACCCGACCTGGAATGCGACGCCGGGCGGCAGCGGGTCGGCAAGGATGATATTGTTCGCGCGGTTGCTGTTCGATCCCGTGCCGATGCTGGTGACGGTGATCGCATATTCGACGATCGCGCCGGGAATCAGCTTCGGATTGACGGCGCCGTTCACCGGATCGGACACCGGCGCCGAACTTTTGGCGATCGCCAGCTCGCCGCCCGTGGTGCGGACATTGGTGATCGTGCAGCTGACGATGTCGCCCATCTGGAGCGTGATCGTCCCCGGCGCGGCGCCGGGCAGCGTTGTCGTCGACCCGCTCCAGCCGTTGCTGCACGCCATCGTCGCATCGTAGCGGATGAGGTCGCTCGTCCCCGCCGCTGCCTCGTCGAGCACATAGGCGGTACCCGCCGCGAGTTGCACCAGCCCGGTGTCACCCCCCGTCACCGTCGTCCCGGTGCCGCTGGTGGTCGATGTCGCCACGACCGTCGTGCCGTCGAGAATGCGCACCGCGAACTGGTCGCCCGCATAGCGCCGCCCGCCGCTGCCGAGCGCCTTGCGCAGCTGAAGGTGCGGATAGGCGATGTTGGTGAAGGTACAGGCGATCGCGTCGCCGAACTGGAGCGGGGGCAGGGCGTAGGAGGTTGTCTGCACCCCCGATGGCAACATCGTTGACGACCCGGAATTGCCGTTGGTGCAGCTCAGCGTCGAGCGATAGCGCGACAGCGCGCTCGCGCTGCCCGTCGCCATCTCCTCGCTCAGCGTGACCGACAGGCTCGAAGCGAGGCTGACCGGCGCCGCGGCGAAGGGACCGCCCCCCGTCCCGCTCGTCACCCCCTGCGCGAGGTCGCTCGCCGATCCGGTCGTGCGGACGCGGAACAGGAACTGGTCGCTCGCATCGACGCGCGCACCGACGATCTGTTTCGACAGGCGGATCGACGCAAAGCGCACCGCGAACATCACCCCCTGCAGGCCGCCCGAGGTGACCTGCGCGGTCACCGTCGTCGGGCTGTTCGACCCGACGATATAGGCGCCCACCGTGCCCGTGGCGCCGGTGACGGTGAAGGTGGATGTGCCGACCCCCGATCGCGACGGATAGTTCGTCCCGCTCGTCGGCGGCACCTGATCGAGCAGCTGCCACGCGCCGCCGTTGGTCGAAAAGACGAGCGATTCGCCCTCGTTCGACGATTCGGCATCGGCGACGACGAAGCTGTAGACCGAAGAGGAAGCGCCCGCAGGCGGCGTCACCGCGATGCCGCTGATCGTGATCGTGCGCGTTCCGGCGGCGGTGGAATAGAGAACCGGGCGCCCCGGAATGCCGAGGAAGGCCGAATTGCCGACCGCCGCGCCGCTCCACGAGGGCGCCGCGACCGCGCTGAACGCGCTTCCCGACGTCGGCGTCACGCGCAGGTTGAAACTGAGCACCGACCCGTCGGTGAGCGTGAAGCTCATATTCTGCCCCGCCGCGCTGCGCGCGGTCGTGTCGTTGTAGCCCGAGAGATTGAGCCAGCAATAGGTCTCCCACCCCGCGGGCGCGGTGCCCTGGCCCGTCGCGGCCGCGCAGCTTTGCGCGTGCGCCGGCGCGGTGCCGAGCAGCATCGCGGCCGCCAGCAGCAGGCATGCCAGAATGGGGCGGAAAAGGCGCGCGCCAAGCCATGCGCACGCCGGCCAGTCCGCGTCCCGCCACCCACCGGTCCGCGGGACGGTCTGGTCCCTCGTCATGCGGTTCGAATGCCACGGAAAGGTTAATCCGTGGTCAACCGCGTTTCGCCCGATTGCATTTTCCGCGCGGCACCCTAATTGCCGGGCATGAGCACGCGGACGGTTTCAGATCAAAACGATCCCATCATCGAAAGCCGCGACCAGCTCGCGGTCCCCATGGCCAAGGGCGAGAAGCCCAAGGAACGCTGGCGGATCGGCACCGAGCACGAGAAATTCGTCTATCGCACCGCCGATCATCGCGCCCCCTCCTACGACGAGCCCGGCGGCATCCACGACCTCTTGATGGCGCTCACGCGCTTCGGCTGGGAGCCGGTGATCGAGGGCGGCAAGGTCATCGCGCTCGCGGGCAGCGACGGCACCGTCAGCCTCGAACCCGCCGGCCAGCTCGAACTGTCGGGCGCGCCGCTCGAAAATCTCCACCAGACCTGCGCCGAGACCGGCCGCCACCTCAAACAGGTGAAAGAGGTCGGCGCCGAACTGGGGCTCGGTTTCCTCGGCCTCGGCATGTGGCCCGACAAGACCCGCGCCGAACTGCCCGTCATGCCCAAGGGCCGCTACAAGATCATGCTCGAACATATGCCGCGCGTCGGCAGCATGGGGCTCGACATGATGCTGCGCACCTGCACGATCCAGACCAACCTCGACTATGCGAGCGAGGCCGACATGGTGCAGAAATTCCGGGTCAGCCTCGCGCTGCAGCCGCTCGCGACCGCGCTCTTCGCTTCGTCTCCCTTCACCGAGGGCAAGCCCAACGGCTATATGTCGTACCGTAGCCACATCTGGACCGACACCGACCCCGCACGCACCGGCATGCTGCCCTTCGTGTTCGAAGACGGCTTCGGCTACGAGCGCTATGTCGACTATATGCTCGACGTGCCGATGTATTTCGTCTTCCGCGACGGCAAATATATCGACGCCGCGGGGCAGAGCTTCCGCGACTTCCTGAAGGGCGAGCTCCCCGCGCTGCCCGGCGAACTCCCGCGCCTCTCCGACTGGAACGACCATCTCTCGACCGCCTTCCCCGAAGTGCGCTTGAAGAGCTTTCTCGAAATGCGCGGCGCCGACGGCGGCCCGTGGAACCGCATCTGCGCGCTGCCCGCCCTGTGGGTCGGACTGCTCTACGACCAGGGCGCGCTCGACGCCGCCTGGGATCTGGTCAAGGGCTGGAGCATCGACGAGCAGCAGGCGCTGCGCGACGCGGTGCCGAGCGAAGGCCTCGACGCCCCCGCGCCCGGCGGCGGCACCGTCGGCGAGCTTGCGCACCGCGTGCTCGACATCGCGGCGGCGGGCCTTGCCGCCCGCGGCGAGGTCAATTCGATGGGCGACAACGAGGTCGGCTTCCTCGAGCCGCTCCGCCGCATCGCCAAGAACGGCAAATCGCCCGCGCACGACCTGCTCGACCGCTACGAGGGGCCGTGGGGCCACGACCTGTCGAAAATCTACGACGAGCTGAGCTTCTGACGCACGGCACCGCGCGTCAGGCGAACGCCCCGACGCTCTCGATGAACTTGATCACCGAAATCGGTTTCGAGACATAGGCCTCGGCACCCGCGGCACGGATCTGTTCCTCGTCGCCCTTGCCGGCGTAGGCGGTCACCGCCATGATCGGCACCGCGCGCAGCGTCAGATCGGCCTTCATCTGGCCGATCAGCTCGAGCCCGCTGACGTGCGGCAACTGGATGTCCATGATGATCAGGTCGGGCACCAGCTCGCGCGCCTTCGCCAGCGCGTCGCGCCCGTCGCGCACCGGGTGCGCGCTATAGCCATGGGCGTTGAGAAGGTCGCAGAAGAGGCGGAGGTTGAGTTCGTTATCCTCGACGACCAGGACGGTCTTGCCCATGATTATTCGCTTCCCCACCTTGCGTCGGCGGCCGGTTTAGGCGAATCGGCGCGACGATACAATTGCCCTCCCGACGAAGGACGACTGGTCTTGCATGATGCGGACGAAGCGCTGGCGCTGAACGCGCTGGGCTGGATATTGACCGACGAACCGCGCGCCGAGCGGCTGCTCGGCACGACCGGGCTGAGCCCCGAGACGCTGCGCGCCGGGCTCGGCGACCGCGCGACGCTTGCCGCGATTCTCGCCTTTCTTGCTGCGCACGAACCCGACCTTGTCGCGTGCGCCGACGCGCTCGATATCAAACCCGAAACGCTGGCCGCCGCCGCGCACCGGCTCGAAGGCCACGAAAGGACCGCCCCATGACCCGCCCGCTCGTCATCACCGATTGCGACGAGGTGCTGCTGCACATGGTCGTGCCCTTCGCCCAGTGGTGCGACGCCGAACATGGCGTGCTGTTCCGCATGGAGGACGCGAGCTTCGCCAACGCGCTGAAGCGCAAGGAATGCGGTACCCCGCTCGAGGCGAGCGAGGTCTGGCCGCTGCTCGACGGATTTTTCCGCGCCGAGATGGGGCGGCAATATCCGATCCCCGGCGCGCTCGCGGCGATGGCGGCGATTGCCGAACAGGCCGACATCGTCGTTCTCACCAACGTCGGCCCCGAACATCAGCAGGGCCGGATCGACCAGCTCGCGGCGCACGGCTTTCATGCCCCGGTGATCGGCAGCCGTGGCGGCAAGGGCGAACCGGTGCGCCATCTGGTCGAGGAATATCGGCCGTCGATCGCGCTGTTCATCGACGACCTTGCCAACCATCATCATTCGGTCGCGATCGAGGCCCCCGACGTGTGGCGCCTCCACCTCGTCGGCGAACCCGCGATCGCCGGCAAGATCGCCCCCGCCCGCCATGCGCACGCGCGCATCGACGAATGGGCGGCGGCGCGCGACTGGATCCTCGCGCGCCTTGCCGAAAATGTCGCCGCTCCCGCTCCCGAACAGCAATAAGGAACATGCCCATGGATATCGCCGCCAAACTCGCCGACCTCGGCCTCACCCTGCCCCAGCCCGCCGCGCCGGTCGCCGCCTATGTGCCCGTCGTCGAGCACGGCGGCCTGCTGCACATCAGCGGACAGCTCCCCTTTCGCGACGGGGCGCTCGTCACCGGCCGGCTCGGCACCGACCTCGACGAAGCGGCGGGCTATGACGCCGCGCGCCTGTGCGCGGTCATGCTGACGGCGCAGATCGGCCAGGCGGTCGGCGGCGACTGGTCGCGCGTCGAAAGGATCGTCAAGCTCGGCGTCTACGTCAGCAGCAGCCCCGATTTCACCGCGCAGCCCAAGGTCGCCAACGGCGCGTCGGAGCTGATGGAAGCGCTGTTCGGCGACGCGGGGCGCCATGCCCGCAGCGCGGTCGGCGTCGCGGTGCTGCCGCTCGGCGCCGCGGTCGAAGTCGACGCGATCGTCGCGGTGCGTCCGGCGTAAGGACCGCATGGCCGAGGCCGACCCGCCCCCACGGACAATCTCGCTCGGCACCGGCATCGCCGGTCTCGATGCCGGTGCGTGGGACGCGCTCGCCGGCGGGGGCAACCCGTTCGTCGGCCACGCCTTCCTGTCGCTGCTCGAGCAATCGGGCAGCGTCGGGGCGGGCACCGGCTGGCAACCCGCGCCCCTGCTGGTCGAGGATGACGCCGGCGCGCTCGTCGCCGCGGCGCCCGCCTATCTCAAGGCGCACAGCCAGGGCGAATATGTCTTCGACCACGCGTGGGCCGATGCGTGGACGCGCGCGGGCGGCGACTATTATCCCAAGCTGCAAATCGCGGTGCCCTTCACCCCGGTGCCGGGGCCGCGACTGCTCGCGCACGGCGATGCCGACGCCGCGCTGCTGATCCGTGCCGCCGAAGCGGTGGTGCGCCAGAACGGGCTGTCGTCGGCGCACGCGACCTTCGTCGATCCGGCGCAGCTGCCGCTGTTCAAGAGCGCGGGCTGGCTGCTGCGCCGCGACATCCAGTTCCATTTCGCCAATGCGGGCTATGCAGGCTTCGACGATTTCCTCGCAACGCTCAACGCAGCAAAGCGCAAGCAGCTCCGCAAGGAACGCGCGCGCGCGGTCGAGGGCCTGCGCATCGAGCAAGTGACCGGCGCCGCGATCCGGCCCGACCATTGGGACGCGATGTGGCTTTTCTATCAGGACACCGGCGCGCGCAAATGGGGGCAGCCCTATCTGACGCGCGAGGCGTTCGACCTGATGGGCGCGTCGATGGCCGACGACATCATCCTCGTCCTTGGCTATGACGGCGATGGCCGCGCGGTCGCGGGGGCGATGCATTTCGTCGGCGCCGACACGCTCTACGGCCGCTACTGGGGCTGCCTCGCCGACATCCCCTATCTCCATTTCGAGCTTTGCTATTATCGCGCGATCGACATTGCGATCGAACGCGGGCTGGCGCGGGTCGAAGCGGGGGCGCAGGGCGGCCACAAGCTCGCGCGGGGCTATGGGCCCGTCGCCACCTGGTCGGCGCATTTTATCGCCGATCCGGGATTCCGGCGCGCGGTCGCCGATTATCTGGAAACGGAACGCCGCGCCGAGGAAGCCGAAATGGACTGGCTAGAAGGGCATCTGCCATTCAGGCGAGCGGATTAGCGCGACCGGCGGGATATTTGGTTCGCACCAAGGCACGAAGATGCCGCGGCGGCCGCGATGCGGCCCTCTCCCTCAACTCGGGAGAAGCAGGGGGCCTGACGGCCCAAGCCAACCTCTTCGTGTCTTCGTGTCTTTGTGCGAAATTTCAGGCCGCGAAGCGCCGTGCCGCCGGGCGGCGGGCGGTCTCGTCGAGCCAGGCGCGCGCCTGGCGCTGCGCTTCGGCGATCTCGTCGCGGCTCATCTCGTCGGACAAGTCGGCGCGGCATTGCTGGCCTTCGCGATTGCCGCCGAGCGCCGCGAGGTTGAACCATTTATGCGCCTGGATCAGATCGACATCGACCCCGCCGCTGCCGGTCGAGAAAGCGATGCCGAGATCGAAATAGGCATTGGCGTCGCCGCGTGCGGCATCGAGCAGCCGGCTTTCGATCAGAAACTGTGCGGACTTCAGACTGTTCGCCATGATAACCCCCTGTCGCCTCCACCCCACATGGAGACCTCGGGCCCGAACCTTGCGGATCATGGTCAACAAAGCGTTAACGACAAATGCATTTTTCGGGGATAACCGAAAAAACATCGTAAAAACTGATATTTATATTTCCGTCACCCCACCGGGTGATTGTCGATCAGCCGCGTCTTGCCGATCCGCGCGGCCGCCAGCAGCCGTGCCGGGGCGCGAAAGACGGGGAGCCGCTCGAGGCTGGCGGCATCGGCCAGCGCGACATAATCGATGCTGTCGAACCCGCCTGCAAGGATTGCCGCCTCGGCCGCGGCGAGGCTCTGCGCGACGTCGGCGCCACCCGCGATCGCCGCCGCGGCGGCCTTGAGCGCCGCCGGAAAGGCGGTCGCCGCCGCGCGTTGCTCGGGCGAAAGATAGGCGTTGCGCGACGACAGCGCGAGTCCGTCGGCGTCGCGTGCGATCGGTGCGCCCAAGATATCGAGCCCGAAATCAAGGTCGCGCGCCATGCGACGGATGATCGCGAGCTGCTGCCAGTCCTTCTCGCCAAAGATCGCGATGTCGGGGCGCACCTGGTTGAACAATTTGGCGACCACGGTCGCGACGCCGTCGAAATGCCCCGGCCGTGCCGCGCCGCAATAGTCGGCGCCGAGTTCGGCGACCTCGATATGCGTGCCGTGGCCCGCGGGATACATGGTCGCCACATCGGGTGCCCACAGCAGGCTCACGCCTTCCTGCGCGAGCAGCGCGGCGTCGCGCGCCTCGTCGCGCGGATAGGCGGCGAGATCCTCGTTCGGCCCGAACTGGGTCGGATTGACGAAAATCGACACGACGACATGGTCGGCGACGCGCTTGCCCATGCGCACGAGCGACAGGTGCCCGTCGTGCAGCGCGCCCATCGTCGGAACCAGCGCCACAGCCTTGCCGCCCGCTTTCAGTGCCGTAACGGCACGATGCAGCATGGCGATGTCACGGATGATTTGCACGCTCGCCTGCCCTCCGATATTGGCGACGCCAACGCCACCCCACGCGGCAGCCATGCCGCGCCGACAGGAAAATCGCAACGCCCATGACGACCCCCGTGCCGATGCCCGCGCCGCACCGCATCATCTTTGCCAATGAAAAGGGCGGGACGGGCAAATCGACCTGCGCCGTGCATTTCGCCGTGGCGCTGGCGAGCCAGGGCTGGCGGGTCGCGGGGCTCGATCTCGACCCGCGCCAGCGCACCTTTCACCGCTATCTCGAAAACCGCACCAACACGATGAAACGGCGCGAGATCGCGTTGCCGATCCCGCGCTTCGAGGTGTTCGAAGGGTCGACGATCGAGGAACTCGACGCACAGGTCGCGCGACTGAGCGCGGGCGCCGACTATTTCATCGCCGACACGCCCGGCCGCGACGACGTCTTCGCACGCCACATGGCGACCAGCGCCGACACGCTGGTCACGCCGATCAACGACAGCTTCATCGACTTCGACCTGATCGGCCAGGTCGATCCCGAAAGCTTTCAGGTCACCCGCCCCAGCTTCTATTCGGAGCTGATCTGGGACACGCGCAAGGCGCGCGCCAAGAGCGACGGGCGGACGATCGACTGGATCATCCTGCGCAACCGCCTCCAGCACGTCGACGCGCACAATATGCGCCGCGTCGGCGAGGCGCTGAACCAGCTGTCACGCCGCGTCGGTTTCCGCGTCATTCCGGGGCTCGGCGAGCGCGTCATCTACCGCGAACTCTTCCCGGCCGGGCTCACCCTGCTCGACAAGGCGCATCTCGGCGGCATGGGAATGGGCCATGTCGTCGCGCGGCAGGAATTGCGCGAAGCGATGGCGGGACTCAACCTGCCCGCGCGCGAACGGCTGCACCCCGACGGCGACCTGTTCGCCGCGGCCTGATCCTTCTCCCCTTTCCCGAAACCAAAGCGAGAGCCGAGCATGACCCCGATCACGACGCATGCCTTCCACCCGACGATGCTGCGCGAATATGACATTCGCGGCGTCGTCGGCGACACGCTGTCGGCGACCGACGCCTACGCCATCGGGCGCAGCTTCGCGACGCTGATCGCGCGCGCCGGCGGGCGCCGCATCGCGGTCGGCTACGACGGGCGCCTCTCGTCACCGATGCTCGCCGACGCGCTGATCGAAGGGATCAACGCCGCGGGCGTCGACGCACTCAACGTCGGGCTCGGCCCCACCCCGATGCTCTATTACGCCGCGTCAACCGAAGAGGTCGACGGCGGCATACAGATAACCGGCAGCCACAATCCCCCCGACTACAACGGCTTCAAGATGGTGTTTCAGGGACGCCCCTTCTACGGCACCGACATCGCGGGCATCGGCGCCATGGCCGCGGCGGGCGACTGGGAAAGCGGCGAGGGATCGTCGGAGAGCATCGACATCGTCGACGCCTATGTCGACCGGCTGGTCGAGGGTTTCACGGGCGGCGCGTACCGCATCGGCTGGGACGCCGGCAACGGCGCCGCGGGCACGGTGATCGAAAAGCTCACCGCGCGGCTGCCCGGCGAGCATTTCCTTCTCTACACCGATATCGACGGCCATTTTCCGAACCACCATCCCGATCCGACCGAAGAGAAGAATCTGGCCGATCTGCGGGGGCTCGTCGCCGAGAGGAACCTCGATTTCGGCGTCGCTTTCGATGGAGACGGCGACCGCATCGGCGCGATCGACGGTGAGGGCCGGGTGATCTGGGGCGACCAGCTGCTCCAGATCTACGCCGCCGCGGTGCTCGCCGACCGCCCGGGCGCGACGGTGATCGCCGACGTGAAGGCGAGCCAGGCACTGTTCGACCGCGTCGCCGAACTCGGCGGGCAGCCCTTGATGTGGAAGACCGGACACAGCCTGATCAAGGCCAAAATGAAGGAAACCGGCTCTCCGCTCGCGGGCGAGATGAGCGGGCATATCTTCTTCGCCGACCGCTATTACGGCTATGACGACGCGCCCTATGCCGCGGTGCGGCTGATCGAGGCCGCCACCAAGCTGGGAGCGAGCGTCACCGACCTGCGCGGTGCGATGGCGCCGATGGTCAACACCCCCGAGCTGCGTTTTCAGGTCGACGAGGTCCGGAAATTCGCCATTGTGGACGAAGTTCTCGCGCGCCTCTCCGAAGCCGGGGCCCGCGTCGACCGCACCGACGGCGCACGCGTGCTCACCGACGACGGCTGGTGGCTGCTCCGCGCGTCGAACACCCAGGACGTGCTCGTCGCCCGCGCCGAGGCAAAGGACGAAGCGGCGCTCGCGCGGCTGATGGCGGCGATCGACGAACAGCTCGCGCTGTCGGGGGTCGTGCGCGGCGAAGCGGTCGGCCATTGAGTGCCGGCGCGGGCGTTGGAAATCCCCCCGATGGCGCGCAACCAGAGGGATCAGATCGCCTTCCGCCGCAATTCCGCCCTGCAAAAATCTTGCCAGATTGACGCTGCCGCCGCTCCTCGGTTAATCCACCGCGCATGACCGACGAAACCAATCTGGCCACGCCCCCCGCCCCCGGCGACCACGGCGTCGCCGAGCATGTCTCGCACGTCCAGCAGGATGCGGCGGCGGGCAACGGCCTCGCGGTCATCTCGATCGCCAAGAGCTACGACAAGCGCGTCGTGCTTTCCGACGTGTCGCTGTCGGTCGGCAAGGGCGAGGTCGTCGGACTGCTCGGCCCCAACGGCGCGGGCAAGACGACCTGCTTCTATTCGATCATGGGGCTGGTGAAGCCCGACGCCGGGCGCATCATGCTCGACGGCGCCGACATCACCGCGCTGCCGATGTACCGCCGCGCGATCCTCGGCCTCGGCTATCTGCCGCAGGAAACCTCGATTTTTCGTGGCATGACGGTCGAACAGAATATCAGCGCGGTGCTCGAACTCGCCGAACCCGACCGGATCGCGCGCGAACGCCGGCTCGAGGAACTGCTCGACGAATTCGGCCTGACCCGGCTGCGCAGCGCCGCGGCGATGGCGCTGTCGGGCGGCGAACGGCGCCGCGCCGAAATCGCGCGCGCGCTCGCCGCCAACCCGTCGATCATCCTGCTCGACGAACCCTTTGCGGGCATCGACCCGCTGTCGATCAGCGACATCCGCGACCTCGTCGCCGACCTCAAGACGCGCGGGATCGGGGTGCTGATCACCGACCATAATGTCCGCGAGACGCTCGACCTCGTCGATCGCGCCTGCATCATCTACGACGGCAAGGTGCTGCTCGCGGGATCGCCCGCCGAGCTCGTCGCCGACCCCGAGGTGCGGCGCCTCTATCTCGGCGAGGGTTTCTCCCTGTGATGCGGTGACACGCTGATGGCGTTGGGTCCGCGCCTCGATCTCCGCCAGTCGCAATCGCTGGTGATGACGCCGCAGCTCCAGCAGGCGATCAAGCTGCTCGCGCTGTCGAACCTCGAGCTCGACGCCTATCTGGCCGAAGCGCTCGAGGGCAATCCACTGCTCGACACCGCGCCGCCCGACGGCGACACCGGCCCCGACGACGCCCCCGGCGACGCGCCCGCGGTCGAGGCCGCGTCGCTCGACGCCGATCAGGCGCTGGCCGCCGACAGCGGCACGCGCGACGACCTCGACGTCGACTTCACCGAGGAACGCTTCCACCACGACAGCGCGAGCGACAGCGTCGGCCTGTCGGGCGGCGATAGCGACGGCATCGATTTCGACAGTTTCGCGGACCATGAAGGCACGCTCCACGACCATCTGCTGGCGCAGGTCGGCGAACGCTTCGACGGGATCGAGGCGATGGTCGCGGCACAGCTCGTCGCGCTGATCGACGAGGCGGGCTATCTGCGCGCCGACCTCGCCGACCTCGCGCAGCGGCTCGGGGTGCCGCTCGCGCTGGTCGAAGCGGTGCTCGCCGGGGTACAGGGCTTCGACCCCTCGGGGGTCGGCGGGCGCGACCTCGCCGAATGCATCGCGATCCAGGCGCGCGAGGCCGACCGCTACGACCCCGCGATGGCGACGATGATCGCGCACCTCGATCTCGTCGCCAAGGGCGCCTTTCCGCAGCTCAAACGCATCTGCGGCGTCGACGACGAGGATCTCGCCGACATGATCCGCGAGCTGCGCGGCTACGACCCCAAGCCCGGGCTGCGCTTCGGCGGCGGCGCCGCGCAGGCGGTCGTTCCCGATCTCTACATCCGGCGGACCGCCGAAGGCTGGGCGGTCGAGATCAACGGCGGAACCCTGCCGCGCCTGCTCGTCAATCGCCGCTATTACGCCGAACTGACGCAGGGCGCGGCCGCAAAGAGCAAGGCGTGGCTCTCCGAACAGCTCGCGGGCGCCAACTGGCTCGTGCGCGCGCTCGACCAGCGCCAGCGCACGATCGTCAAGGTCGCAAGCGCGATCGTCAAGCAGCAGGAGGGCTTCTTCCTCCATGGCGTGTCGCACATGCGCCCGCTGACGCTGCGCCAGGTCGCCGAGGACATCGGCATGCACGAATCGACCGTCAGCCGCGTGACCAGCAATAAATATCTGAGCTGCGCGCGCGGGCTGTTCGAACTCAAATATTTCTTTTCGTCGGGTATTTCGGCAACCGAAGGCGACGGCGCGGTGTCGGCCGAGGCGGTCAAGAGCCGGATCAAGGCGATGATCGAGGCCGAGGACGCCAAGGCGATCCTGTCCGACGAGACGATCGCCCAGAAATTGTCCGCCGAAGGCCACGACATCGCGCGCCGCACCGTGGTCAAATATCGCGAGGCGATGGGGTATGGCTCGTCGGTGCAGCGGCGCCGGCAGAAGGCGCTCGCGGGATGAACATCCGCCGAGCCCGGGGGCGGACCGCCCCCCCGCTAACCGATTGCTAACCACGCCGCGCCTAGTTTTTCCGCGCAAAGGAGCCGCGCCCCCGTGACCGAAACCTCCCCGTCCCGTCCCTTCACCATCCTCGTCACCGGCGGCGCCGGCTATATCGGCAGCCATGCGGTGCTCGCGCTGCTCGATGCCGGCTGGCGGGTGGCCGTGCTCGACAATCTCGTCACGGGCTTTCGCTGGGCGGTGCCCGCCGGCGCGGCCTTCTACGAGGGTGATATCGCCGACGCCGCGCTCGTCGCACGCATCGTCGCCGAACAGGGGGTGGGCGCGATCATGCATTTCGCGGGGTCGGTCGTGGTGCCCGAATCGGTCGCCGACCCGCTCAAATATTATGACAACAACAGCGCGCGCAGCCGGTCGCTGATCGCCAGCGCCGTCGCATCGGGAGTGCGCCACTTCATCTTCTCCTCGACCGCCGCCACCTATGGCATTCCCGACAGCGTGCCGGTGCGCGAGGACGCGCCGCAGCGGCCGATCAACCCCTATGGCATGTCGAAGCTGATGACCGAGGCGATGCTGGCCGACGTCGCCGCGGCGCACGATTTCAACTATTGCGCGCTGCGCTATTTCAACGTCGCGGGCGCCGACCCCGCGGCGCGCAGCGGCCAGTCGACCGCGGGCGCCACGCATCTGATCAAGGTCGCGGTCGAGGCCGCGCTGGGCCAGCGCAGCCATGTCGACGTCTTCGGCACCGACTTCGACACCCCCGACGGCACCGGGGTGCGCGACTATATCCATGTCAGCGACCTTGCCGCGGCGCATCTGCTCGCGCTCGACGCGCTGATCGCCGACCCGGCCACCAGCCACAGGCTCAACTGCGGCTATGGCCGCGGCTTTTCGGTGCTCGAAGTGCTCGACGGGGTCGACAAGGCGACGAATCGCCCGATCGAGCGGCGCATGGGGCCCCGCCGCGCGGGCGACCCCGACGCGCTCGTCGCCGACAATGGCGCGATTCGCGCCGCCTTCGGCTGGCAGCCGCGCTATGCCGACCTCGACACGATCGTTGCGCACGCGCTGGCGTGGGAACGCGCGCTGGTCGAACGGCGCGGCGCGGCCTGACCGGTCCCCCTCCGCGTACGGGGCGATGTTTTGCCCCGAACCCCCGTTGACTTTCGGGCTGCTTCGCCATAGTTGCGCCGCTTCGCGTGCAACGCCAAGTTTATCGGACAAGAACCATGAAGATTCGCAACAGCCTGAAGTCGCTGAAGGACCGCCACCGGGACAACCGCGTGATCCGCCGTCGCGGCCGGACCTATGTGATCAACAAGACCAACCGCCGTTTCAAGGCGCGCCAGGGCTGATGCCCTTGCGCGGGGCGTTTCCGCCCCGTTTGCTTTTGCTGAACAGCGTAACGCCGTCGGACCCTTCCGGCGGCGCTTTCGCGTACCCGGAGGCGAAATGATCGACCGCTGCGTGATCTTCGATGTCGGGCGTGTCCTCTTCGACTGGGACCTGCGCTTCCTGTTCGCAAAGCTGATCGCCGACGAAGGCGAGCTCGAATGGTTCGTCACCCATGTCGTGACGCCGCAGTGGCATTTCCAGCACGACGCCGGCCGCCCGCTCGCCGAGATGCTTCCCGAACTGAAAGCCGAATTCCCCGATCATGGCGCGCTGATCGACGCCTATGCGACGCGCTTCAACGAGACGATCCCGGGTCCCGTGCCGGGCAGCCTCGAACTCGTCGAACGACTCGACGCCGCGGGCGTGCCGCTCTTCGCGATCACCAATTTCGGCCATGAATTCTGGGAGGCTTTCCGCCCGACTCAGCCGATCTTCGACCGCTTCGAGGACATCATCGTCTCGGGCACCGAGAAGCTGATGAAACCCGACCCCGCGATCTACACCCTCGCGATCGAGCGATTCGGCATCGACCCCGCGGGCGCGCTTTTCATCGACGACGTCGCGAAGAACATCGCGGGCAGCGAATCGGTCGGGATTGCGGGGCATGTGTTCGAGGATGCGGCCACGCTCGAGTTCGAACTGGCAGCACGCGGATATCTGCCTCGCCGATGAGCCGGGCTGACCGCCTTGCACGCCTCGACGGTCGCCGCGAAGAGCTGGAGGCCGAATATCGCGCCGCCCTGCTCGACGCGTTGCGCAGGGTCGCGGCGGGATCCTGGGGACTGTTCGGACACACCAAAGACCGCGCAATGCACGCAAAATGGGCGCCGGTCGTCACCGACCTGTGCGACCGCGGCGAGGAAATCGATCAGCTGCGGAGCCAGCTTGGCATCGAGCCCTTTGCGCTGCACGCGGAGTTCGAGGCGTCGCGCGGACCGGTTCGATCGAACGCCCCTGGCGAGCCGAAACAAGCGAAGGCCTGGCTCGAGCAACTCGGCGCGGAGGCTTAACGCCCCTCGTCGTTACCCCGATGCACCGCCGTCGCTACAGGCGACAATCGCCCAGCCTGTCCCATGCTTCGCGCGCGTGGGTCATTTCACGGTCACTGCCGGGCGTATAATGGCGACGGTCAAACCAATAGGCTCGTTCATGCTCGGCCTTGCCCGAGCGCGTTCCCGGATCGCGCCCCATCCGCTCCCGGATCTCGTCCAGGCCGATGACATAGCAGACCGGTTCGCTCGTCGCGACAAAGCCGGCGAAAACCCACCAGGGAGTCACCAGCTTCTCGGGATGAAGCCCGAGGTTCACGTCCTGCGGCTTTGCCGAATGCGCCTTGACCTGAATGGGGCAGGCAAGCCTTTCGGAGGTCGAGACGGCATATAGATCCGCGCCGCGCGCATTGCGCACCGTGAGCATGACGTTCCACCCGTGCCGCGATAGTTCGCGGGCAACGTGATAGACGCCGATATTACCCGTCAGCTGCTTGTCGTTCGCCACGGGCCAGCCCTATTTCTCCACCCCCAGCTGGGTCAGTACGAACGCAAACTCCTCGGCATCCTCGCGCAGTGCGCCCCAGCGGCCCGACTTGCCGCCGTGCCCCGCGCCCATATTGGTGCGAAGCAGCAGCGTCGCGTCGTTGGTCCGCGTCGCGCGCAGCTTCGCGACCCACTTCGACGGTTCCCAATAGGTCACGCGCGGGTCGTTGAGCCCCGCCGACACCAGCATCGGCGGATAGGCTTTCGCGGTGACATTGTCGTACGGGCTGTAGCTCAGCATATAGTCGAACGCCGCCTTGTCGGTGATCGGATTGCCCCATTCGGGCCATTCGCCGGGGGTCAGCGGCAGCGTTTCGTCGACCATCGTGTTGATCACATCGACGAAGGGCACCCCCGCGAGCACCGCGCCCCACAGTTCGGGTGCCTCGTTGTAGATCACCCCCATCACCTGCCCGCCCGCCGAGCGGCCCTCGACCGAAATCCTGCCCGCGCTGGTATAGTTTTTCGCGATCAGCCCCCTGGCGACGTCGATGAAGTCGTTGAAACTATTCTTGCGCTCGGTCGCCTTGCCCGCGAGGTACCAGCCGCGCCCCATATCGTCACCGCCGCGAACGTGCGCGATCGCATAGATCATTCCGCGATCGACGAGGCTGAGGCGCGTCGTCGAAAAGCCCGGCGGGACGCGGTAACCGTAGGAACCATAGGCATAGAGGTGCATCGGCGCGCTGCCGTCGCGCTTCGTGCCCTTCTTGTAGACGAGCGAGGCGGGAACCATCGTCTTGCCGTCGCGGCTCGGCAGATTCACCCGTTCGGTTACATATTGTGTCGGATCATAACCCGAAGGAATTTCCTGCACCTTCAGCGTTTCGAGTTTTCCGCTCGCCAGATCATAGTCATAGACGGTGTCGGGAGTGACCATCGATTCATAGTCGATGCGCAATTTATCCTGATGATATTCGGGATTGTCGCCGAGCCCCGCGACATAGGTCGCCTCGGGGAATTTGATCCGGCCGGGGGTCAGCGGCGTATCATATTTGCGGATATCGACCTGATCGAGCCCGTCCTCGCGGCTTTCGAGCACGAAATAGTCGCGGAACACCGAGAAGCCGGTGATGTAGCTATGGTCCGACCCGGGGATCAGCGTCTTCCAGTCACCCGGCGCCCTGATGCTCGCCGTGGCGACGCGGAAGTTGGGATGTTCGTCGTTGGTGTGGATGTAGAGCGTGCCGTCGCGCTCATCGACGCTGTACTCGCGGCCCTTCTTCCGCGCCGACACGAGCTGCATCTTCGCCTCGGGATTGTCGGCGGGGAGCAGGTAGACCTCGCTCGTCTCGTTGTCGCCCGTCGCGATCACGATATAATTGTCGGCGGCGGTCTTGCCGATCCCGACCCCGAAACCGATGTCGGCCTCCTTGTAGAGCAATTTGTCGTCGGCCACAGGCGTGCCGAGCTTGTGCAGCCGGACATTGTCGGTGCGCCAATTCTCGTTGGCGAGGCCATAGAGGATCGCGTCGCCCGCCGACGTCCAGACGAGCGACGACAGCGTGCCCGGGATGACGTCGGGCAGCATTGCGCCGGTCTCGAGGTTGCGGATGCGCGCCTCGAAGCGTTCGGAGCCATTGTCGTCGAACGAATAGGCCATCAGCTTGCCGTTCGGGCTGACCGAGACTTCGGCGAGGCGGAAATATTCCTTGCCCTCGGCCATCGCGACCTCGTCGAGGATCAGCTGCGTATCGCCGGCGCCCGATGCGGGTTTCCGATACCATTTCTTATATTCGGCGCCCTCTTCATATTCGACCCAGTAGAGCCAGTCGCCGTCCTTCTGCGGCACGCTCGAATCGGCCTCCTTGATGCGCCCCTTCATCTCCTGGAAAAGGGTTTCGACCAGTTCGGCGTGCGGCTTCATCGCCGCGTCGAACCAGGCGTTCTCGGCCTTCACATAATCGAGGATGTCGGCGTCATCGACCACCGGATAGCTCGGGTCGCGCAGCCAGTGCCAGGGATCCGACAGCGTCTTGCCGTGCAGCACCATTTCGTGCGGGCGCTGCTGGGCGACGGGGGCCGCGGACGGCGCGGGGGTCTCGTTGGTCAATGCACTCTCTTTCTCTTCGGCCAAAGCGCCGGGGATCGCGACAAGCGGGGTGGCAATTGCCGCCATAAACATCCAAATAGCGCGCATCGAAAAACTCCCGCGGAGCCGCCCCCGGTGGGCAGGATCGCCAGCGATGTAGGAATAAGGAAGCAACCATGTCCAGCCCCGTTCATGCCGAGCGCCTCGCGCGGGTCCGCGCCGAACTGGCCGCCCGCGGCCTCGACGGCTTCATCGTGCCGATCAGCGACGAACATATGAGCGAGTATGTCGGTGACTATGCGCAGCGCATGGCATGGCTGACCGGCTTCGGCGGCTCGGCGGGAACCGCGGTGGTGCTGCCCGCCAAGGCCGCGGTGTTCGTCGACGGGCGCTACACGGTGCAGGTCCGCGACCAGGTCGACGGCGCGCTCTTCGACTATGTCGGGGTGCCGCAGTCGAGCATCGCCGAATGGCTCGGCGCGAATGTCGCCGCGGGGCAGACGATCGGCTACGACCCCTGGCTGCACGGCACCGACTGGGCGCGCGCGCTCGACAAGGCGCTGCAGGCCAGGGGCGCCGCGCTCGTCGCGGTCGCCGCCAATCCGCTCGACGCCGCGTGGGATGACCAGCCCGCGCCGAGCGACGCCGTCGTGAGCGTCCACGACGCCGCACTGGCCGGCCAGAGCGCGGTCGAGAAACGCGAAATCATCGCCGACTGGCTGAAGGCCAAGGGGCTCGACACGACGGTGATGACCGCGCTCGATTCGATCGCCTGGACCTTCAATATCCGCGGGACCGACGTCAGCCACACGCCGGTCGGGCTCGCCTTTGCGCTGCTCCATGCCGACGCGACCGCCGACCTGTTCATCGCGCCCGAAAAGATCACCGACGCGGTGCGCGCGCACCTCGGCAACAGCGTCCGCATCCACGATCGCAACGCTTTCGAGGCCGCTCTTGCGGGCCTCGCGGGCAAGAAGGTCGCGGTCGATCCCGACCGCGCGGTCGCAGCGATCTTTACCGCACTCGAAGCCGCGGGCGCGCAGATCGAACGCCACCGCGACCCCGCGGTGCTGCCCAAGGCGATCAAGAACAGCGTCGAACTGGGCGGCACCCGCGCCGCGCACATCCGCGACGGCGTCGCGGTCTCGCGTTTCCTCCGGTGGATGGAAGCGGTCGCGCCCGAGGGCGGGCTCGACGAACTGGGCGCCGCGGCGAAGCTGCGTGCCTTCCGCGACGAGGGCGGCGCGCTCAGGGACCTGTCGTTCGACACCATCTCGGCCGCCGGCCCCAATGGCGCGCTGCCGCACTACAAGGTCGACGAAACCACCAACCGCGCGATCGAGACCGGCACGCTCTATCTCGTCGATTCGGGCGGCCAATATGCCGACGGCACGACCGACATCACGCGCACGATCGCGATCGGCCAGCCTACCGCCGAGATGCGCCGCCGCTTCACCCAGGTGCTCAAGGGGCATATCGCGCTCGCGACCGCACGCTTCCCCAGGGGGACGCGCGGCAGTCAGCTCGACATCCTCGCGCGGCAATATCTCTGGGCCGACGGGGTCGATTATGCGCATGGTACCGGGCACGGCGTCGGCACCTATCTGGCGGTGCACGAAGGACCGCAGCGCATCGCCAAGCCGTCGGGCGGGCAGGCCGGGACCGAGGAGCCGCTGCACGCGGGCATGATCCTCTCGAACGAGCCGGGTTACTACAAGGCGGGGCATTTCGGCATCCGGATCGAGAATCTGGTGATCGTGACCGCGCTCGCGATCGACGGTGCCGAGGAAGAAATGCTGGGGTTCGAGACGATCACCTTTGCGCCGATCGCGCAGGATCTCGTCGACGCGTCGCTGCTGTCGGCGGCCGAAGCCGACTGGCTCGACGCCTATCACGCCGCGACGTTCGACAAGCTGGCTCCGGGGATGGACGACGGCGATCGCGACTGGCTCGCGGCCGCCTGCGCACCGCTCGACCGCACCCCCGCCGCACTCGCCGCCTGATCGCGCGATGACATCCCCCCGCAGCGAAGTGCCGCTCGGCGATTTCCGCGTCCACGAGACGGTGCGCGTCCGCTTCAACGAGATCGATGGCCAGAATATCGTCTTCAACGGCCATTATCTCGTTTACGCCGATATCGGCGTGACCGAATATTTTCGCGCGCTCGGCGAGGGGCAGCCGGGGCCCTATTTTCACCAATATGGTACAGATATCCGCGAAACGCATTGCGAGATCGATTATCATGCCCCGGCGCGGCTCGACGAGCTGATCACCATCGCCGCGCGTGTCAGCCGCTTCGGGCGCGACAGTTTCACGCTCCACTGCGGGATTTTCCGGGGAGAAGAGCGCCTCACCGACATCGAGATCGACTATGCCCATCTCGATCTCGACAGCGGACAACCGACGCCGCTGCCGGGGAGCTTCATCGCCGAGGTGCGTCGGTTCGAAAAACGCACCCCCATACAGGCCTGATCGGTTCGCCGGCGCCCTATCACCTTGAAAACAGGTGGAGGCGCTGTTCAACGCCCAAACCGGAGACGCAAAAAAAAGGGCCGCCCCGAGGGGCGGCCCGTGAAAGTTTTGGGAGAGGATGCCTAAAAGGCAAGTGTGATATTGCACTGCACAATCGATTCCGCAACTGCGAAATAAGCATCCGTAGTTGCATTTTTTGCAATCACTGTCGCCGGGGTTGCACACGGTGCATTCGCGTCGCCCCTCGCAAATTGCCGCGACATCGCCTAAATTATGCGCATGCGCATGTTCAGCAAACCCGACCTTGGCGGCGGCCTCTCCGATTTCTGGGGCTATATCCGCGAACCGCGCCCGCATCGCTGGGCGATCTGGGGGGTCGCAAGCGCGCTGACCTACGTCGTGTTCAGCGGCGTGTCGCAATATCTGATCCCCTATGAAGAGCCCAAGGCGCAGATCATCTATTTCGAAAACTGGTCGGCAAAGCGCAGCGATTCCGAGATTCGCGCCGACTGGGTCGCCCGCGCGAAGGAGACGACGCGCCGCAATGCCGAGAAGCGCGCCGAATATCAGCGCCTCGCCGACATGATGGGGGTCGAATATGATTCGGCCGAAGCCGACAAGGTGACGCGCGAAACGCTGGGCGACGAAGCCGCGGCCGAAGCGAAGAAAAAACCGGCGCCGGTCCAGACGCGCTCGACGCTCGCCGAACGCGCGGCCCGCGGACCGCAGCCCGCCGCGGCCGCCCCGAAGAACTCCGACTGACCTTCGCGATGCCGCACCCGCCCGCCGACGCCGACTGGATGGCGGCCGCGATCGCGCTGTCGCTGCGCGGGCGCCCCGCGTCGGCGCCCAACCCCAATGTCGGCTGCCTGCTGGTCCGCGAGGGCCGGGTCGTCGGGCGCGGCTGGACCCAGCCCGGCGGCCGTCCGCATGCCGAGGCGATGGCGCTCGCCGCCGCCGGCACAATGGCGCGCGGCGCGACCGCCTATGTCAGCCTCGAACCCTGCGCCCACGCGAGTCCGCGCGGCCCCGCCTGCGCCGATTCGCTGGTTGCCGCCGGGATCGCGCGCGTCGTGATCGCCGCGCAGGATCCCGATCCGCGCACCGACGGGCGGGGGATCGCGCGGCTGCAGGCGGCGGGAATCGAGACCGTCTTCAACCTCGCGCCCGCCGCCGCGCGCGCCGCGATGGCACCCTGGTGGACGCGGCGCACCGCCGGGCGCCCCTTCGTCACCCTCAAGCTCGCGACCTCGCTCGACGGATGCATCGCGCTGGCCGACGGGACAAGCCGCTGGATCACCGGCGCGCGCGCACGCGCGCACGGCCATCTCGAACGCGCGAAGCACGAGGCGATCCTCGTCGGTCGCGGCACGCTCGACGCCGATTCGCCGCGCCTCGACGTCCGCCTGCCCGGGCTCGAAGACCGCAGCCCGCGCAAATTGCTGCTCACCCGCGGCGAGGCCCCCGACGGCTGGACCGCGGTGGCATCGCCCGAAGCGATCCCCGAAATCGATTCGCTGCTCGTCGAGGGCGGCGCCGGCGCGGCCACCGCCTTCCTCGCTGCCGACCGCGTCGACCGGCTGCTGCTCTATCGGGCGCCGATCCTGATCGGCGCCGGCCGCGCCGCGCTCGGCGACATCGGGCTGGCCGGTCTCGACACCGCGCACGGCCGCTGGCGCCTCGCCGACAGCCGCGCGCTTGGCAGCGACCAACTCGACGTCTACGAGCGGACGCGAAGGGAATAGCGACCTATGTTCACCGGCATCATCACCGACATCGGCACCATCCGTAACCGCGAGGATCGCGGCGATACGCGGCTCGTCATCGGCACCGTCTACGACGTCGACGGCATCGATCTCGGCGCTTCGATCGCCTGTTCGGGCGCGTGCCTGACGGTGGTCGACAAGGGGGTCGACGAAGGCAGCAACGGCCCGGGCGGATGGTTCGCGGTCGACGCGAGCGCCGAGACGCTCGCCTGCACCGCGCCCGGCATGTGGGACGCCGGCCGCCGTCTCAACCTCGAACGCGCGCTCCGAGTCGGCGACGAACTCGGCGGGCATATCGTCACCGGCCATGTCGACGCGGTGGGGCAGATCGTGTCGGTCGTGCCGGCAGGCGACAGCGTCACCGTCACCGTGTCGGCCCCCGCGACGCTGGCGCCGCATATCGCGCCAAAGGGTTCGATCACGCTCGACGGCGTATCGCTGACCGTCAACAATGTCGCCGACCAGGCCGACGGCAGCGCCCATTTCACGCTCAACATCATTCCGCACACACAGGCGCTGACGACGCTCGGCGAGGCGGCGGCAGGGCGGCCGGTCAATCTCGAGATCGACATCCTCGCACGCTATCTCGCGCGGATGCAGGCACGCGGATAGGACGGCATCGATGAGGGAGAGCGGCCGCATGACCGGGACGACAGGAGGGTCCTGCCTGTGCGGCGGCGTCCGCTTCGCGATCGACGGGACAATCGGACCCGCCGGGCAATGCCATTGCTCGAAATGCCGCAAGGTATCGGGCACCGACGGCAATGCGGTCTTCTACGCACCCGCTGCGGCTTTTCGCTGGCTGGCGGGCGAGGAACGGATCCGGCGCTTCGCCGTTCCCGACGGCGGCGGCTGGGCGGCGCATTTCTGCGGCCGGTGCGGCAGCCCGGTACCGCTGCCCGCCGGCGACGGCAAATTCTTCTTTGTCCCCGCGGGGCTGCTCGACGACGATCCCGGGTTTCGCGGCTATGCCGCGCATATCTTCGTCGGCTCGAAGGCGCCCTGGGTGTGCATCACCGATTCGGCACCGCAATATGAAGCGGGTTTCGATTCGGCGCGGATCGATCCCGCCTAGCTTTCGGCCCACCCCGCCGCCAGTTCGGGGTCGGCCGCCAGCATCGATCGCCGCATCGCCAGCCGCCCGATCCGTAGCAGTTCGGCCTTGCGCCGCACGGGCGCGAGGGTGCAGCTCGCGGCTTCGCGGACCACCGCGGCGCCATAGCGGTCGGCGACGATCAGCCCCGACGTTTCGGGGCGGTAGTCAGGGGTGTCGAGGATCGCGGGGTCGAGCCCCGAAGCGAGCGCCCAGTAGAAGCGGTCGCACCAGTCGCAATAGTCGGGCCATTTGCCGTCGCCGTGCAGGTCGGCGCGGCTGACCTTGATCTCGACGATGGTGATATGGCCCCGGGCATCGATCGCGGTGAGGTCGGTGCGCCGCCCATTGGGCAGCGGCACTTCGGGAATCGCGACGAGCCCCTGCTGCGCGAACAGCCGGCACACGCCGCGCGCGACATCGGCGGCGGTCAACAGATCACCGGCCATCGGATCGATACGTGATGAAAGCCATCATTCCCCAACCGCAGCCCCGAGCCTGTCGAAGGGCGCCTATCCCGAGAAGCGCCCTTCGACAGGCTCGGGGCTGCGGTGAAAAATCGACTGCCGCGTCGGGCGCTCAGAAGGGAACGTCGTCGTCCAGATCGTCGTCGAACGGCGGACGACCGCCGCCCGAACCGCCACCCGACGAACCGCCGCCACCCTGGTTCCAGCCGCCGCCCGAGCTGCCGCCCGACGACCCGCCGCCCTGGTTCCAGCCACCGCCGCCGCCACCGCCGCCGCTGCCCCAGTCGTCACCGCCGCCGCCGCCACGCGAGCCGCCACCGCCGCCGGGCGCGCCGTCGAGCATGGTCAGATTGCCGCCCATGCCCGCGATCACCACCTCGGTCGTGTAGCGGTCGTTGCCGTCACGATCCTGCCATTTGCGGGTGCGCAGGCTGCCTTCGATATAGACCTTCGAGCCCTTTTTCAGATAGCGTTCGACCACCCCGACCAGCCCGTCGCCGTTGATCACGACATTGTGCCATTCGGTGCGCTCCTTGCGCTCGCCGCTCATCCGGTCCTTCCACTGTTCGCTGGTCGCGATGCGGATATTGGCGATCTTGCCGCCGTTCTGGAACGACTTGATTTCGGGATCGGCGCCCAGATTGCCGATGAGAATTACCTTGTTGACGCTGCCAGCCATTGCCGTTCCGTTCCCGCTGATTGAGAGGACGATCAGCCGAGCCCGAAAGCGACCGCCGTCCAGTAAGTGATGCCTGCTGCGGCATAAGCGAGCGCGAACAAATAGCCAACCATGAACATGGGCCATTTCCACCCGTTGGTCTCGCGGCGGGTGATCGCGATCGTCGAAATGCACTGCGGCGCAAAGACGAACCAGGCGAGGAAGGCGAGCGCGGTGGCGAGGCTCCACTTGCCCTGCAGCCGCTCGCCGAGCGACTGCGCGACCGCTTCCTCGTCGTCGCCCGCGTCGATCGCGTTGGCGGTCGCCATCGCCGACACCGCGACCTCGCGCGCCGCCATCGCGGGAATCAGCGCGAGCGCGATGTCATGGTTGAAACCGATCGGCTTGACGACGACCTCGAGCCCGCTCGCGATGCGTCCGGCGACGCTGTAGTCGACCTGGCTCTCGCCCTCGGGCGCCTGCGGAAAGGTGAGCAGCAGCCAGAGCACGACGGTGGTCATCGCGATGATCGTCCCCGCGCGGCGCAGGAAGATCCACGCGCGTTGCCACAGCCCGATCGCGATGTCGCGCAGCCGCGGCATCTGGTAGCGCGGCATTTCCATCATGAAGCCCGCCGAGCGCCCCTTCGCCACCGTGCGGCGCAGCACATAGGCGACGACCAGCGCGCCGACGATTCCCGACAGATAGAGCCCGAACAGCACCAGGCCCTGCAGCCCGACCGGCGAGCCGCCGACCGTCTGCGCCGGGATGAACGCGCCGATGATCAGCGCATAGACCGGAAGCCGCGCCGAACAGGTCATCAGCGGCGCGATCAGGATCGTCGTCAGCCGGTCCTTTTCGTCGGGGATCGCGCGCGTCGCCATGATGCCGGGAACCGCGCAGGCAAAGCTCGACAGCAGCGGGATGAAACCGCGCCCCGACAGTCCGACCTTGCCCATCAGCCCGTCCATGAGGAACGCCGCGCGGGTCATGTAGCCCGACGCCTCGAGCAGCAGGATGAAGAGGAAGAGGATCAGGATCTGCGGCAGGAAGACGATCACCGCGCCGACCCCGGCGAGCAGCCCCTCGACGACCAGCCCGCGCAGGAAATTGTCGGGGAAGGTCGCGACCACCCATTGCTGGATCACGCCGATTCCGCCCTCGAGGAAATCGGCGGGCGCCTCGGCGGCGGCGTAGACCGCCTGGAACATCACGAACATCAACGCGAGCAGGATGACGAGCCCGAAAATCGGGTGCAGCACGACATTGTCGATCCGCTGCGTCCAGCGGCGCACCTGCGTCTCGTCGAGGATCGCCGCGCGCGCGATCGCGCGGGCCCGCTGGTGCAGCGTCGCATCGTTCGTCTCCGCGGGCACCGCGGAACCGCGCGCGGCATGCGACCGGATCGCGCCGTCGACCGCTTCGAGCAGTTCGGCGAGGCCACGCTTGCGCACCGCGACCGTCGGCACGACGGGCACGCCGAGTTCCTGCGACAGCCGCGCCGCGTCGAGCGTCAGCCCGTCGCGTTCGGCGAGGTCGACCATGTTGAGCGCGACGACGGTCGGCAGCCCCAGCGCGAGCAGTTCGAGCGCGAAGCAGAGGTGATTGTCGAGGTTCGCGGCGTCGAGCACGACGACCAGCGCGTCGGGGCGTGCCTCGCCCTCGCGCCGGCCGAGGATGACGTCGCGCGTCACCGCCTCGTCGAGGCTCGACGGCGTCAGGCTGTAGGTGCCGGGCAGGTCGATCAGCGCGATCGGGCGCCCGTCGGCGAAATTCGCATGGCCAGCCTTCCGTTCGACGGTGACGCCCGGATAGTTGGCGATCTTCTGCCGCGCGCCGGTCAGCGCGTTGAACAGGCTCGACTTGCCGGCATTGGGATTGCCGACGAGCGCAATCGAGGGGATCGCGCCGGTCATGCCGCCGCCTCGACCGCGATCGCCGCGGCCTGCCGTGCGCGGATGATCACCTTCATGCGCCCGACGACGAGCGCGAGGGGATCGCGCGAAAAGATGCTGCCGCGGTGCAGCGGGGTGACTTCGCACCCTTCCATCAGGCCGAATTCGCGCAGGCGGCGCCCTTCGTCGTCGGACATCGCGTCCCAGTCGACACGCGCGATCCGGACCGCGACGCCCAGGGGCGCCCGATCCAGCCTGTTCTCGAGCAAAGCAGTCATTTGCGAGCGATTATCAATAACGACAGGGGAGCGCCAGCCCTCCTTTGTAATTTTTGATTACCGCCCCGGGTAGCGCAGCCGCCCGACGAAGCGCGCGAGGCTCGGACGTTCGATGCTGCGCGCGGCGCGGCGATGCTTCCAGCGTTCGAAACGCATCACCCCGTCGATCCGCCGCGCGAGGAAAGCGCGCGTGTCGGCGAGTCCCTCGCTCTCGTCGTTGAGCAGCACCGCCATCGTCGCGCCATAGACGCTGCCGAGGATCGCGCGCTTGCTGTAGTGATTATAGTCGGTCGCCGTATCGCCCGCGAGACGCCACATGGCGTCGGCGGCGCGCCAGCCGAGCTTCGCGGCGAACGGCACATTGGTCGGCAGCGCCAGCAGCGCCAGCGCGCGGCGCAGCGCCTCGCGATTCGGCGCGAGCAGGTCGATCCGCGCCTCGACCAGCGTGGTGATCCGCTCGCGAATCTTGAGGGCCGCCAGCCGCTCGGCGGGCCATTTCGCCGCCATCGCCGCGTCGACATCGGCAAACCAGGCATCGACCATGTCACGCGCGCCGCCGGGAAAGGCGAGCCGCGCGACGTCGGGATCGACCCCGGCGCGCGCCGCGGCGTCGCGCAGCGCCGCCTCGCCGAACCCGTCGAAGGCGGCATTTTGCGCGATCAGCGGCGCGAGCGCGGCGCGAATCTCGTCGAGCGTCGGGTCGGCGGGAAGGAGGACAGCCATGTCCGTCAGATAGGCCGTTCGGCGCGGCTCGGCAACCGGATCAGCACCAGCGCCGCGCCGACCATCACCCCGCCCACCACGTCGACCGCGGTCAGCGTCTCGCCGAAGCCGATCCACCCCGCAAGCGCGGCGACCGCCGGCTGGACGAGCAGGGTGAGCCCGATGATCAGCGGCGAAAAGCGGGGCAGCGCCCAGATCAGCAGCCCCTGCCCGACGATCTGGCTCGACAGCGCGAGCGCGATCAGCGGTGTCCAGTCAGTCGGCAGGAACGCCTCGCCCAGCGCCGCCGAGGTCAGAAAGAGGATCGGCAACCCGGTCGCAGCCGAAATGCTGAGCGCCGACCAGGGGCCGATATCGCCGCGCACCCGCTGCATCAGCAGGACGTAGCCGGTGTAGAGCGCCCCCGCGAGCAGGCTCAAGAGATCCCCGACCAGATAGTCGGGCGACAGTTCATAGCTTTGCCCCATCAGCAGGATCGACCCCGCAAAGGCGAGCAGGATCGCGATCGCCTGCCATCCGCGCGGCAGCGCACGCGCGAGCATGATGCTCCAGATCACGAGCAACAGGCTCGCGGCATTGCCGAACAGCGTCGCATTGGCGACCTTGGTCTGGAGAATACCGAGATGCCAGGCGGCCAGGTCGAGCGCGAAGAAGACTCCGGCACCGACCGCGATCGACAGGTTGCGCGACGACGGCCAGCCGCCGCCCTCGCGCCGCGCCAGCAAGAGGAGCAGCGGCAGGGCCAGCGCGAGCCGCCAGAATCCCGACGCGACCGGGCCGGTATCGGCGAAGCGCACGAGCATCGCACCAAAAGCCAGCGCCAGGTTGCCGCCGAGCAGCGCCAGAAAGGGCCAGCGTCCGGGCTGTGTCGCTGCGCTGTCGTCGGTCACCGCTTGCCTCGCACTTAGATTTTCTTTTGCTACCCATGCTTGCGCATCGCGGCGCCCGTCCATAGCTTCGCTGCCCATAGCGGCAAGCCCCGGCGGGCGCCGCTCTAAAAGATGCCGAGGAGAAAATTATGTCCGCATCGCTTTTCGATCCGATCCAGCTGGGCGCCATCACCGCACCGAACCGCATCATCATGGCGCCGCTCACCCGCGGCCGCGCCGGCCCCGGCTTCGTGCCCAACGAACTGGCGCGCGACTATTATCGCCAGCGCGCCTCGGCGGGGCTGATCATCTCGGAAGCGACGGGGATTTCGCAGGAAGGCCTCGGCTGGCCTTCGGCCCCGGGCCTGTGGACCGAGGCACAGGTCGAGGGGTGGAAACCCGTCACCGACGCCGTCCACGAAGCCGGCGGGCGCATCGTCGCGCAGCTGTGGCACATGGGGCGCCTTGTCCATTCGGTGTTCAACGACGGCAAGCAGCCCGTGTCGGCATCGGCGACGCAGGGAATCGGCCGCGCCCATACCCCGGTCGGCCGCCGCGACCTCGAAGTCGCGCGCCCGCTCGAGCTGGATGAAATCCCCCGCGTCATCGCCGATTATGCCAGGGCTGCGGAAAATGCGAAAAAGGCAGGTTTCGACGGGGTCCAGCTGCACGGCGCCAACGGCTATCTGATCGACCAGTTCCTGCGCGACAATGCGAATCTGCGCGACGATGACTATGGCGGCCCCGTCGAAAACCGCATCCGCCTGCTGCGCGAAGTCACCGAAGCGCTGATCGGCGTGTGGGGCGCGGATCGCGTCTCGGTGCGCCTGTCGCCCAACGGCGATTCGCAGGGGGTCGACGACAGCAATCCGGCACCGCTTTTCACCGCGGCCGCTGCCGCGCTCGACGCGCTCGGCATCGCCTTCCTCGAACTGCGCGAACCCGGTCCCGACGGTACGTTCGGGAAAACCGATGTCCCCAAACAATCGCCCGCGATCCGCAAGGCCTTCACCGGTCCGCTGATCCTCAACAGCGACTATACGGTCGCCCTCGCCGAGGAGGCGCTCGCCAGCGGCATCGCCGACGCGATCGCCTTCGGCCGCCCCTTCATCGGCAACCCCGACCTTGTCGAGCGCATCCGGACCGGGGCCGGATGGTCGGCCGACAATCCGCAGACCTGGTATTCACCGGGCGCCGAAGGCTATACCGATTACCCGGCCTTGCAGGTCGCCTAAGCGTCCTATCCTCCCCGTGGCGAAGCCATGGGGAGGCGGCAGCGGCGCGAGCGCTGACGGAGGGGCTTTGGCGCAACGCCGTGCCCCTCCACCATGTTTTGGATGGCCCCTCGCCGCCGCCGCGCGGCAGGGCGAATCCGTTTCCAGAGCGTTTCAAGTCAGCTGGACTCGCCTGACGACCCGGAAAACAGAGCAGAACAGAAATCTGGAGTGCCGGTTTTGATTCGATCAAAACCGAACGCACTCTAGTTGCGCTCGGCGAGCGCCTTGTCGACGATCCCGGCACCGATCGGACCGAGCACCGCGCTGCCGAAACGGAACAGCAGGAAGGCGCCGACGAACAGCAGCACCGGCTGGATCAGCAGCGCCACGACCGCCGCGATCAGCGCGACGAAGAAGAGGGTGACGAAGCCGCCGCTCAGCACCTGCTGCCCCTTGGGCCCGAGTTCGATCGTGCGCGGCCCCTTGGCATCCCACCATTTTCCGGTGACGATCGTCTTGCGTCCGCCCGCACCGGCCCGGGCCGCGGCCGGCGGACGTTGCGGAATGCGCGCCGCTTCGGTTTTCGCGGCCGATTGCGACGCCTCCTTCCACGGGCGCTTGCCGTTCATGTCGGCGACCTTGGCCGCCATCGAATTCGCCGCAGGCCGCGGCGCTCCCTCGCGTGGAGGCGGCGCGGGCGCAGCGGCGGGGCGCGCCGTTTCGGTCGCGCGTGGCGCCGGACGCACCGGCTCATTCCCCATGCGCCGGTCATATTCGGCCATGCGCTCGGCGGCGCTCGCCGGGGTCTGGCCGGTCTGCCGGTCGATGACCACCAGCCGCCCGCCGCGCTCGACGACGGAAAAGCGGCTGGGAGGCGGTCGATCAACCAATGCCGAATTGTTCCTTCAGGGCCAGCATCGCGAGCGCAGCCTTCGCCGCTTCGCCACCCTTATCCTTGCGCGTCTTGTCGGCGCGCGCAAGCGCCTGTTCTTCATTTTCGACCGTCAATATGCCGTTGCCGATCGCAAGGCCATCGAGCGTCAGCGCCATGATGCCGCGCGCGCTCTCGTTCGAGACGACTTCGAAATGATAGGTCTCGCCGCGGATCACCACCCCCAGCGCGACATAGGCGTCGAACCGCCCGCTGTCGGCCGCGAGCGAGATCGCCGCGGGAACTTCGAGCGCACCGGGAACGGTCACCGTTTCGTGGCTGTGCCCTTCGGCCTCGAGCGCGCTCCGCACGCCGTCGAGCAGCATGTCGTTGAGGTGGCTGTAGAAACGGGCTTCGACGATCAGAACATGCGCCATTATGCGGCCTCCCCGGGGATCGAACGTTCGCCGACGACCGATAGGCCATAGCCTTCGAGGCCGACGAGATTATTGTGCGACGGCGTCAGCAATTCCATCGCATGGACGCCAAGGTCGGCGAGGATCTGCGCGCCGATGCCATAGGTGCGCAGATCCATGCCGCCGGTCGGCGGAGGCAGCGCTTCGGCGTCGGCCGAACCCGGCAACGGACGCATCAGCATCACGATCACCCCGGCGCCGGCCTCGCCGATCGCTTCCATCGAGCGCTGCAGGCGGCGCTTGCGCGCGCCCGGACGCCCCATCAGATCGTCGAACAGCGACACCGGATGCATGCGCACCAGCGTCACGCCCCCGGGATCGACCGCGCCCTTCTGGAGCACCAGATTGACCGTTCCGTCGATCTTGTTGCGATAGGATTTGAGCCGCCAGTCGCCGCCATAGTCCGATTCGAAGGGTTCGTCGGACACGCATTCGACCAGCCGGTCGGTGCGGCTGCGATAGGCGATCAGGTCGGCGATGGTGCCGATCTTGAGCCCGTGACGCCGCGCGAAGGGGATCAGGTCGTCGAGCCGCGCCATCGATCCGTCGTCGTTCATGATCTCGCAGATCACCCCCGAGGGGTTCAGTCCCGCGAGCCGCGCGATGTCGACCGACGCCTCGGTATGGCCGGCGCGGACGAGCACCCCGCCGTCGCGCGCGATCAGCGGAAAGACATGGCCCGGCGTGACGATGTCGTCGCGGCCCTTGGCGCCGTCGATCGCCACCGACACGGTGCGCGCGCGGTCGCCCGCCGAAATTCCCGTCGTCACCCCCTCGCGCGCCTCGATCGAGGTGGTGAAGGCGGTTTCGTGCCGGGTGCCGTTCTGGCGGCTCATCAATTCGAGCCCGAGCACGTCGACGCGCGCCCTGGTCAGCGTCAGGCAGACGAGCCCGCGGCCGTGCGTCGCCATGAAGTTGATCGCGTCGGGGGTCGCCATCTGCGCCGGGATAACCAGGTCGCCCTCATTTTCGCGATCCTCGTCGTCGACGAGGATGAACATGCGGCCGTTGCGCGCCTCGGCGATGATGTCTTCGGGGGTCGCCATCGGCGACAGGTCGCTGCCGTGGGCAAGCCAGTTTTCAAGCTTGCGCAGCGTATCGGCCGTGGGGTTCCAACCCGGCGAATCGAGGTCGCGCAGGCTGTTGGCGTGAAGACCGGCGGCGCGCGCGAGTCCCGAACGGGACATGGCGCCGTCATCGACGATGGCGCGGATGCGCTCGATGAGTTGCGTGGACATGCATCGCAATTTTCACATTGTGATGTGATTGTCAATCCACAAATCACATTGAACGCACGGCGCGGCTCATTTCGGGCCGAAGGTCGTCCCCAGTTCGCGCACCGGCGCGTCGGCCCTGGCGTCGAGCATCGCGAGCAGCTGGCCGCTGCGGTCGTCGCGCTTCGCATAGTCGCGCGCCGACATGCCCGCGATATGATCGGCCTTGTCGGGATTGGCGCCGCGCCGCACGAGCAGGCGCACCACGCCGCTGTTCTTCGCCTGCACCGCGAGGATCAGCGCGGTTTCGCCGCGCCGGTTGGTCTGGTCGACAGGCGCCTTGCCGTCGAGCAGCTCCTCCGCCATCTCGGTCGAATTGAGCAGCGCGGCGTGCATCAGCGGGGTCATACCCTGCCTGTCGGCGATCGATGGGTCGGCGCCCTTGCCGAGCAGGAAGGCCAGCCAGGTCGTGTCGCGCCGCTTCACGACGATCGCCAGCGCGGTTTCGCCGGTCTCGGGGTGGCGCGTGTTGACCAGCGCGGCGTCGCCCTTCAGCGCATCGGTCGCCTTGGTTCCGTCGCGGCTCTCGACCGCCTGCAAAAAGGCATAGCCGCCGCGGAACTGCGCCTGCGCCGGCGACACCGACAGCGAAGTGGCGAGCAGCGACAGCGCGGCAAGACGAAAGAGGGCACGACGGACCATGGTAACGGAACCTTGCAGAAACGGCCGGCGCCTCCCCCCGGGGCAACGACAAAGGTTGATTTTCGGCGCCTGGCCCCGCAAGGCTGGCCCCATGATGAACATCGCAATTATCGGCCAAAAGGCGTTTCGCGCAAGCCTGATCCTCACGACCGCCGCCGCGCTCGCCGCGTGCGACGCCGGACCGGCCGCCCCGGCGCAGAATAGCCAGCCGCCGCTCGCCGGCGCGCGCATCGGCGGCCCGTTCACCCTCACCGACCAGAATGGCAGGACGGTCAGCGATACCGACTTCGCCGGCCAGTATCGCCTCGTCTATTTCGGCTACAGCTTCTGCCCCGACATCTGTCCCGTCGACCTCCAGAAACTGATGCGCGGGCTGTCGCAGTTCGAAAAGAGCGACCCGGCGCGCGGCGCCAGGATCCAGCCGCTCTTCATCACCGTCGATCCGGCGCGCGACACCCCCGAAGCGCTCAAGCCCTTCGTCGCGCGCTATCACCCGCGGCTGCTCGGGCTGACCGGCACCCCCGAACAGATCGCGGCGGTCGCCAAGGCCTTTGTCGTGACCTATCACAAGGTCGAGGGGTCGGCCCCCGATCGTTATCTGATGGCGCACAGCCAGCTCGCCTTCCTGATGGACCCCGCGGGCAAGCCGCTCGCGCTGGTGCCGCTCGACGATCCCTCGACCGACGTCGACGAGGGCGCCCCCGACAAGGTCGCCGCCGACCTTGCCAGATGGGTGAAGTGACCACCGCGCGCAAATTCTGGGAAGCACCGCTCGCCAGCCTCGACGCCGGCGAGTGGGAAGCCTTGTGCGACGGCTGCGGCAAATGCTGCCTGCACAAGATCGAAGACGAGGACACGGGACGCATCTACCCGACCAATGTCGCCTGCCGCCTGCTCGACCTCGGCACCGCGCGCTGCGGCGATTACAAGCATCGCCGCCGCCACGTTCCCGACTGCCTGACGCTCACCAAGGCGAGCGCGCCCGAAATCGAATGGCTGCCGCAAAGCTGCGCCTATCGCCTGCGCGCCGAAGGGCGGCCGCTGCCGGGCTGGCACTATCTGATCTCGGGGGACCGCGACGCGGTGCACCGCGCCGGCGAATCGATCGTCGGCTGGACGGTCGGCGAACAGGTTGCCGGCCCCCTGGAAAATCACCTTGTCGAACGCGTCGTCTGACCTCGCCGCCGCCGAGGGACCGCAGATCTTCGTCGGCGACGATCCGTGGCCGGTACGCATCGTCCGCCACGCCCGGTCGCGCCGGTACCGGCTCGTCTTCGACGCCGCGCGCGCCGAATTGCGGCTGACGCTCCCGCACCGCGGCAATGCGGCCAAGGCGCTGCGCTGGGCGAGCGAGCAGCAGGACTGGCTGGCGCAGCAGGTCGGCAAGGCCGTGCTCCCCGTGATGGTCGGCCCCGGCACGACGGTGCCGCTGTTCGGCATCGGCCGGCTGGTCGGGTGGGACCCGGCGCTGCCGCGCACGCTGCGCATCGAGGATAACCAACTGAGCCTCGGCGGCCCCGCCGAAAGCGTCGGGCGCCGCGTCGAGCGCTGGCTCAAGGCGCAGGCGCTCGACCTGATGGAGCGCGAGAGCCGCGCGATCGCGGCGCGCGCCGGGCTGGTCGTCGGGCGCGTCGGCGTCGGCGATCCGCGCAGCCGCTGGGGCAGCTGCACCCACGGCGGCGATCTGCGCTACAGCTGGCGGCTGGTGATGGCGCCCGACCACGTCCGGCGCGCGACCGTCGCGCACGAGGTCGCGCACCTCAGGCATATGGACCATGGCCGCGCCTTCCACGCGCTCGTCGACGAACTGCACGACGGCGACGTCGCCGCGGCGCGCGACTGGCTGCGTCGCGAAGGCCGTGGCCTGCATCGCTACCGCTTCGGCTGACGCGGCGCGCGCGAAACCAAATCGCAAGAGGTGGGCGCTATCGAGGCGCGCTCATGCAGGCGGCGGCGGTGAACGGGAACGATGAAAGCGACTGAAGCGCGAACCCCGGTCAAGTCGGTCATGCTGCTGCTCGGCCTTGCGTTTGATTATCCCGAGATCGGCGCGCGCGTCGCGGCGCTCGGCCCGTCGCCGCAGCTCCTGATCTACGCCGGCCTCTATGCCCTGCTCGCCGCCGCCCTGTGGTGCGCGGCCTTCGTGCGGTCGCCGCTGCTGCGATGGGGATGGGCGTCGATCCTCGCGCTCGCAGCACTGCTGGTGGGCAGCTTTCAGGCCGCCACCGCCGACGCGATGAGCTATGACGCCTTCATCACCATGATCCATTCGGCGGGGTTCGCGGGCGACGCCATGGCACAACATGGTCGCTCGATCGCGCGGGCGGCCGCGGGCGCGCTGCTGCTGTTCGTCGGCATCGGCCTGAAACCCGGGCCGCGGCGCCCCGTCCCGCGGGCCGCAACCCTCGCTGCGCCGCTTGCCGGTCTCGCCATCCTGTCGGCCATGCTGTTCGTGCGCGGCGGCGAAGGCGCGCGCGGACTGCCCGTCGCCTGGACCGGAACCGCCTATGCCGCGCTCTATTCGATCGAGGCGGCCGCGCTGCCCGCGCTGTCGCGCCAGCCGGTCCGCCTCGCCCCCGGCCGCCCGGCCGACGACGGCGACATCGTGCTGATCGTCGATGAAAGCATCGCGGGCCGCTATCTCGACATCAACGACCCCGCCGGGGTGCGATCGGGCCTCGCCGCGCCGCCACCGGGGGTTGCGGTCGGCAATTTCGGGATCGCCGCGTCGATCACCCATTGCAGCTATGGCAGCAATCTGACGCTGCGTTACGGCGGCACGCGCGACGCCTATCAACAGGTCAATGCGGTGATGCCGTCGATCTTCGCCTATGCCAGACAGGCGGGATACAGCACGACCTATATCGATGCGCAGCGCGTCGGCGGCGAATATCAGAACGGGATGGACGACGCCGAACGGCGCGATATCGACCATTTCGTCCAGTTCGGCGACACCTCCGTCGTCGAGCGCGACATGGCCGCCGCCGATGCGCTGATCGCGCTGCTCGGCAACGCGCGCCGCGATTTCATCCTGATCAACAAGATGGGAGCACATTTTCCGGTCGCCGGCAAATATCCCGCCGACGCGCAAATCTATGCACCGGCGCTGCCGCGCGACGAAACCGCGCTCGTGACCGAAATGCGATTGCCCGAAAATCTCTACAGCGGCGCCGAACGCTGGCGCCTCTATCGCAACGCCTATCGCAACACCGTGGCGTGGACCGTCGGAGGCTTCTTCGACCGCCTGTTCGCCCGCGCGCGGCTCGATGGAGCGCTGATCGTCTACACCGCCGACCATGGACAAAATTTGCACGAGCGCGGCGATCGCGGAACGACGACCCATTGCAGCTCGTCGCCCGCCGCCGAGGAGGGTGCCGTACCGCTGGTCGTCATCGGCGGGTCAGGCCGCTGGACGGCCGCGGCGAAACGGAGCTTCGACGCATCAAGCCACTACCGCATCTTTCCGACCCTGCTCGCGGCGATGGGCTATGATCCGCGCGCGATCCGGGCGCTCTATGGCGAGGGGCTCGATTCGCCGCACCCCGACCCGGCGACCTTCAACGCCCTGTTCAACGCACGGCTCGGACGCCAGCCGCAATGGGTCCCGGTGCGCCGCGCCGCGGTGGCGCGTCCCCCGCGCGGCGATTACGCCGCCGCCCCCTGATTCGTTTCGCCCGTGCCGTCGCGCGGCGGCACCATCTTCGGCGGCGCGACCTTGACCGCCGGCGGATTGCGCGGCGCCGGGGCCGGCGCCTTGGCTGCGCCATTGGTATCGGACGAGCGCCGCCCGGTCTGCTCGTCGAGCCAGCGCTGGTCGAGCACGGGGGGCTCGACCGTTTCAGGCGCGGGATCGCCCTCGACCGGCGGACGGCTGTCATAGGGCAGCTCGATCGGCATGCCATTCTCGTCGACCATCCCGCCTTCGCCGGGTTCGCCCAGATAGGCGTCTTCCTCGTCCTCGAGCTGCCAGTCGGGCAGCTTTACGTCGGTGTCGAACTGCTCGACCGGGCGCCGCGCGACCGCGACGCGCATGAAGTCGGCAAAGGCCTTGGCCGGGGCACGGCCACCCTGCAATCCGCCGACCGCCTTGGCATCGTCGCGCCCCATCCACACGCCGGTGGTCAGCCCGCTCGAAAAGCCGAGGAACCATCCATCCTTGTTGCTCGACGTCGTTCCCGTCTTGCCCGCGACCGGCCGGCCGATCTGCGCGGCGCGCCCGGTGCCCGTGGCGACCGCGCTCTGCATCAGGTCGGTGATCCCCGCGGCGACCCAATTGTCGACCAGCACGGTGCCGCGCTCGGCGGGACGCTGGTAGAGCAGGCGCCCGTCGGCGGTGGTCACCTTGGTGATGCCATAGGGCGCCGCCGACACGCCCTTGCGCGCGATCGCGGCAAAGGCGGCGGTCATGTCGATCACGCGGACGTCGGAGGTGCCGAGCACCATCGACGGCTGGGTGTTGATCGGGGTGGTGATGCCGAAACGCCGCGCCATATTGGCAACGGTCGAATAGCCGACCTCGTCGCCCAGCTTGGCCGCGACGGTGTTCACCGAATAGGCAAAGGCGCTGCGCAGGTCCATCGCGCCCGAAAAACGCCCCGACGAGTTGCGCGGGCTCCAGCCGCGGATCGTCACCGGCTCGTCGACCACCTCGTCGTTGACCTTATAGCCCGCCTCGAGCGCAGCCATATAGACGAAGACCTTCCACGCCGATCCGGGCTGGCGCACCGCCTGCGTCGCGCGGTTGTAGTTCGACGCGACATAATCGGTGCCGCCGACCATCGCGCGCACCGCGCCGTCGCGGTCGATCGACACCAGCGCGCCCTGCGCCCCGCCGGGCACATTGGCCTGGATCGCCGCGGTCGCGGCGCGCTGCATGCCAAGGTCGATGGTCGTATAGACGTCGATCGCCTCGCTGCCCTCGTCGATGAGCATGTCGAGCTGCGGCAGCGCCCAGTCGCTGAAATAGCGCGCGCTGTTCTGCCCGGTCTCCTGCGCCAGCTGGACGTCGGCGGGCTTGGCCCCGTCGGCCTGCGACTGGGTGATCACCCCCGCGTCGACCATCACCGAAAGCACGACGCCGGCGCGGCCGAGCGCGGCCTGCGCATCGGCGGTCGGCGAATAGCGCGACGGCGCCTTGACCAGTCCCGCGACCACCGCCGCCTCGGACAGCGACATCTGCGTCGCGCTGTGGCCGAAGAAACGCCGCGACGCGGCATCGATGCCATAGCTGCCGCCGCCGAAATAGACCTTGTTGAGATAGAGTTCGAGGATCTCGTCCTTCGAAAATTTCCATTCCAGCGCCAGCGCGAGCACCATCTCGCGCGCCTTGCGGCGGAAATCATAGCTGTTCGACAGGAAGATGTTGCGCGCGAGCTGCTGCGTGATCGTCGAGGCGCCCTGCATGCGACGCCCGCTGCCGCGGTTCTGCAGCGCGACCACCGCCGCGCGGCTCATCCCGACCGGGTCGAGCCCGGGGTGATAGCGAAAGCGCCGGTCTTCGACCGCAACCATCGCATCCTGCATCACCTGCGGCGTTTCGCTGAGCGTCAGCCAGCGTCCGTAATTGGGGCCGAGCGACAGGAACACCGTACCGTCGGCAGCATGGACGCGAATCGTCTGCCCGGCGGGTGATTTCTTGAGTTCCTCGAAACTCGGAATGCGCTGCACGGCGATGCCGACCGCGACCGCCAGCGCAACCACGCCGACGAGCGCGAGCCCGAGGCCCCAGCGCCACGCACGGCGCAGCCACACGCGCCAGCGCGGCGGCTCGCCGCCCGATGGTGCGCGCTTGCCGTTACCCGACGACGATGATTTACCCGAACTTGCCTGCTGTCTTTCGCGGCGCAAAGCCGATTCCCTTCCCTCGCTGCGCCCCTGTACGCGTCAGCCCCGAGGACTGGTGGTCAGCCCTCGCCGGTCTGCGCGTCATCCGGCCCGCGACCGGCGAAGTCAAGCGCCGCGCTGTTGATGCAGTAACGCAGCCCCGTCGGCCCGGGGCCATCGGGAAAGACATGGCCGAGATGGCCTTCGCATTTCGCGCAGCGCACCTCGGTGCGGACCATGCCGTGGCTCGCGTCGCGGTGCTCGGTCACCGCGCTGTCGGCGGCGGGCGCGGTATAGCTCGGCCAGCCCGAGCCGCTGTCATATTTGGTGCGGCTGTCGAACAGCGGTTCGCCGCAGCCGGCGCAGCGATAGACGCCGTCGCCCTTGTGATCGGTATATTTGCCGGTGAAGGCGCGCTCGGTGCCGCCCTCGCGCAGCACATGGTGCGCCATCGGGTCGAGCGGCCGGTCGGGCTGTGAGTCGGTCATGCTGGGGAAGCTCCTTCCTGCGCGCCGATGGGCGGCGGCGCCTGTTGCGCCTGATATCGGCGCCGAAGCCGGGCTCCGCAAGGGGAAGCCGCCCGAACCCGCGGCGAGAAGGAGGGCGAACGGATTCAGCCGCCCGGCAACCGCGTCGCGCGTGTCATTCCGCGGACGAGCGGCGGGGCGAGCGCCGCCGCACGAACCATCAGGGGTCCGCCCCGCCGGCTCTCCCCCACGCGCCACACGATGTTCGCGAGCGCGAAGGGGCGCACCATGCGCGCCGCCAGCGCCCGCTGGAACGCGGGTGCCGCGTCGGCTGCACCGCGGCGCCACGCCGCCACCGCGGCTTCGGCGCTCGCGAGCGCGATGCCCATCCCTTCGCCCGCCAGACTCGGGATCACCCCCGCCTGATCGCCGAGTCGGAACAAGCCCGGCGTCGTGATGCCGCTCCGCCATCCATAGGGTACATGCCCGATCGCATCGATCGCGACCGTCCAGTCGGCCCGGGCCAGCCGTTCGCCCAGATGCGGGTTCGTGTCGCCGAGCCGGCGCAGCAATGCCTCGGGCGACGCGCCCAGCTGCGACTTGTGGACCGCGAGACACAGGTTCGCGCTGCCATCCTCCTGTCGCACCAGCCCCGCATAGCCGCGATCGAACAGGTGCAGCTCGACCGCATCCTCGACCAGCCGGTCGAGCGCCGGGTGCGGCGGCAGCCGCAGCCGCAGCCCCATCACCGGGTCGGCGCGCTGCCACGCCGCGGGCTCGCGCGCGAAACCCCGAAAGCCATGTTTGCCGGCGGCGAGGAAGGTCGACGGCGCGCGCAGCGCCGCGCCGTCACGCGTCCGCACCGCACCGTCCTCGATCGCGGTCGCGACGATACCGCGTTCGAGCCCCGCGCCCGCCACGACCGCCGCCGCCTGCAACGCCGAATCGAGCCGCCGCCGCGACACGCCCATCGCGGCGGCGGGCAGCGGGGTCTCGCTCTGCGCCTCGCCGGCGAACAGCCGCACACGGCGCACCACCTGTCCGCCGAGCGTGCCGGTCCCGATCCCCAGCGCCGCCAGCCGCGCCAGCGTCGGCCAGCTCAGGAAACCGCCGCACAGCGCGTCGCCCGTATCGCGCGACCGTTCGAGCAGCCATGTCTTCGCGCCGCCCCGCGCCAGCCCGATCGCCGCCGCCGCTCCGGCGGGGCCCGCACCGACCACGATCGCGTCGGGGGTGCCCGTCACCGGATCACCGCACGCGCTCGACGCACAACCGGTAGGGAAAGCTGCGAAAGATGCGCGCCGGGACGCCGGGCAGCGCCTCGGCGAGCAGCGCGGCCCATTCGCCGCGCCGGAAACTGCGTCCGACCGACAGCTGCCCGTCGCGCCGCACGATCGGATCGACCCGCGCGAGCGCCGCGAGCAGCGGGAACCCCATGAAGGGCAGCCGCCGCCGGTGCAGGTCGTTGACCAGCCAGCCCAGCGCAGCCTCGCTTTCCATAAAAGCCAGAAAATCGCGGCGCTGGCCGGGCGTCATATGATGCGCGACAAGGCTCGAAACGATGATGTCCCAGCCGTCGCCCGCCAGATCGCGATAATCACCGGTGACCAGCCGCGCCCGCGCGCCCAGACGCGTCGCGGCGACCGGCGCGCTCTTGGGGTTGAGATCGACCCCCACCAGGTCGAGCGCAACGCCGCGCCTGTCGCCCCAGCGCGCGATCCGCGCGAGCATGTCGCCCGCGCCGAAACCGACGTCGAGAATCCGCCATGGCTGGTCGCCCGTTCCGCGCCCCCGCACCCGGTCGAGGAAAGCCAAGGTCGGCCGCGCCGCGAGCGTCAGCGCGTTGATCCGCGACAGGTCGGTCAGCACTGCCGCATAGCGTGCGGGCGCGAGGTCGGCGGCGTCCATCTCTTCCTCGGCCTCGATCGGCGCGGCGAGGCTGGCAAAGGGGGTCATGGCGCGGTGAAGCGGATCGCCTCGGCGGCGAGGCCGGGGCCAAAGGCGATCGCGACTCCCTCGCCCTGCGCGCCGCGCGCCATCATCGCCGCGAGCACGAACAGGATCGTCGCCGACGACATGTTGCCGCACGCAGCGAGCACCGCGCGGCTGTCCGCGAGCGCGTCGGCGCGCACCCCGAGCGCCGCCTCGACCGCGTCGAGTACCGAGCGGCCGCCGGCGTGCACCGCGAGCAGCGGCGGCGGCCCGCCGTCGCCGAACAGCGTGCGCTGGACCGCCGCGTCGGACAGCGCCGCGCGCAGCCGCCCGGGCACCTCGCCCGACAGCTGCATCGCGAACCCCCTGTCGCCGATGTCCCAGCGGATCAGGTCCGCGCTGTCGTCGAGCGCGAGGCTGCGCCCTTCGCCAAGGGATATCCCGCCGGGAGCCGCCGAAACGATGCCCGCCGCGGCGCCGTCGCTGAACTGGAGCATCGCGAGCAGCGGCTCGGGCGTGTCGGCGAGGCTGAGGTGCAGCGTCGACAGCTCGACGCTCACCACCAGCACCACCGCTTCGGGGTCCGACCGCACGATATGGCGCGCATTGCGCAGCGCGGTAACCCCGGCGTAACAGCCCATGAAGCCGATCAGCACGCGCTCGACCGTCGGCGCCAGCCCCAGCCGGCGCGCGATGATCTGGTCGATCCCCGGCGCGACGAAGCCGGTGCAGCTCGCGACTACCAGATGCGTCACCCGCGCCAGCGCGAAGGCATCGCCGAGCCTTGCGATCGCGGCGAGCGCGAGGTCGGGCGCATGGTCGGCATAGGCGGCCATCCGCGCCGAGGTCGGCGGCAGACCGGGGACGTCATAGAATCCGCCCGGCGCGACCGGCGATCCGCCCGCGGGCGTCGGCGGCAGCACCGACCAGCGGTGCGCGATCCCCGACCGTCCCGCCATGCGCGCGAACAGCGCGCGCATCCGGTCGTCGGCAATCCGCGGCGTCGCCCATTCGATGAACGCCTGGTGGATATCGTGACCCGGCGTCGCGGTGGCGAGGGCGTTGAGCCAGGCGGACGGCGGGCTGGTCATGCGGCGGGTGTGACCGAAAAGCGGGGGACTGGCCAGCGGATAAGCGCCTCGCCAGCTTTACCGCGGCTTAACCATGAAGCGCCTATCAAAAGCGGGTGAAACTGCGCGCCTGCCTCGCTCTCGGCTTCCTGTTCGCCGCCCCCGCGAGCGCGGCGGCACAATGCCTGCTCTGCGACGATCCCGCCCCGGCGGCCCGCGGCGCGAGTCGCCCCGCCGAAGCGCCGCTGCGCGTCGAAGTCGACACCCAGCTCGATTTCAGCCGCGTCGCGGTCGGCGCAGCGGGCGGCACGGTCGACCTCGACCCGCTCTCGGGCGCGCGGCGGCTGAGCGGCGACGTCATCGACCTCGGCGGTTTCGCGGTCACCGGCACCGTTACGGTGCGCGGCGAACCCGGCGCCGCGGTGCGCGTCCTGCTGCCGGCGGCGGTCGATCTCGAGGGGGGGTACGGCCGCAGCGCGCGCGTCACCGGCCTCGTCACCGACCTCTCCGCCGCGCCGCGGCTGGGTCCCGACGGCCGGCTGCAATTTCGCTTCGGCGGCCGCCTCCGGATCGCCGGGCTCGACGACGGCGACTATCGCGGCCGGATTCCGGTGACGGTCGAATATCAATAGAGCGCCGGCGCCGGCGGGCGCGGCACGCAAAGACCCTCCCGCCGGGGTCGCAACGGCGGGAGGGTCCTGCGGGACCGGCCGCAAGGCCGGCACCGGAAGGGCGCGCAGATCGCGTCAGCGATTGCCCGAATCGCGCGGCACCTGCGGCGCGGGGAGCAGGATGCCGATCAGATAGGCAACCGGATTGGTGCGCAGCACCGGCGCGGCGGGTGCGGGCTGCGCCGACTGCGCCATCGCGGGAACCGCCGGCAGCGTCACGGCGAGCGCGAGGAGGGGAGCGAGGAGGGAACGCTTCGTCATCGGGGTCATCTTTCCTGAAAGGCCGTGCGGGCCGGCGGGCAAGCCGGCCCGGCGGCGGGTCAACCGGCGCGCGCGGCGGCCTCGCGGACCTTCTGCACCGCGGGAAGCAGCAGGCCGATCAGATAGTTGATCGGGCCGTTCGAGATCGTCATGCCCTGCTGCGCGGGCTGCGCCGACTGGGCCATCGCAGGGGTCGCCGACAGCGCGAGGCCGAGCGCGACGACGGGGGCGAGGAGCATCTTCTTGGTCATGGATCTTTCCTTTCGAATGGGGTCAAAATCGGTGTTCGGTTCAAAATGGGGTCGGGGTGTTCCCGATGCCCCGCTTATGTCCGCACCGCCGCCGCACGACCGTGAGCCACATCACTGGCCGCGAAAAATGTTCGCAGCTCCCTGAAATTGCAGCGAAAGAAAATCGTCCGGAAAGGCCGGACCCGCGAATCGGCGCGAATCAGCCGCGCTTCAGCCGCACCAGCGCGGCGTCGAGCGCCTGGAGGAAGGCCGAACGGTCGGCCTTCGAAAGGGGCGGCGGTCCGCCGACCCCGTCGCCCATTCCCGCGCGCAGGTCGGCCATGATCGCGCGCGTCGCGATCGCCGGGCCGATCGACGCCGCGGTAAAGGGCTTGCCGTTCGGGGCGAGCACCGTCGCCCCCGCCTTGAGCGCGCGGTCGGCGAGCAATATGTCGGCGGTGACGACGATGCTGCGCGGCGTCGCCGCGTCGGCGATCCAGTCGTCGGCGGCGTCGAAACCGTCGGACACCACCACCCGCTCGATCAGCGGGTGCTCGGGCACGCGCAGCCGGCTGTTGCTGACGATCTTGACCGCGACCGCGTGCCGCCACGCGACCTTGTACACCTCGTCCTTCACCGGGCAGGCGTCGGCATCGACCAGGATCGTGACCGGCGCGCTCATCCGTGCACCCCGTCCCAGAAGAGCTTCGCGCCGAGCAGCACCATCAGCACATAGATAAGCACATAGAAGCGTTCCGGGTTCATCCGCTTCATCCAGCGCACGGTGAGCAGCGTCGAGATGATCGCGAGCGGCATCAGCAGCAGCGCCGCGACGACCACCTCGTGCGGAAAGGCGCCGAGCGCGAGATAAGCGGGCACCTTCATCCAGTTGACGATCGCGAAGAGGATCGCGCTGGTGCCGATAAAGGTCAGATGCGGCAGCTTGCGCGGCGTCACCCACATCTGGAACGGCGGCCCGCCCGCGTGCGCGATCTGGCTCGTCAGCCCCATGATGCCGCCAAAGATCGTGCCGACCCAGCCGGGCGACCGCGACGCCGCGACGATCCGTCCGCCGCGCTCGACCCACAGACGATAGAGGCCGAAAGCGAGCGTGATCGCACCCAGCGCCGCCATCAGCTGCGCCTCGTCGACGCGTTCGGCGTAGACATAGCCTGCCGCGACGCCGAGCGCGGCGCCGGGTAGCATCCAGCCGATGATCCAGCCGTCCCACGTCTTGCGGAACGCCCAGACGCTGATCACATCCTGCACGATCAGCACCGGCAGCAGCAGCGCCGCGGCGGTCGCCGGGGGCAGCACGAGCGCCGCGAGCGGCGTCGCGAGCGCGCCGACCCCGGCGAGCCCGCCCTTCGCCATGCCGAGCAGGATCACCGCGGCGACGAGCACGGCGAGCGTCACGGGGTCCGCCAAGATGCTCACCGGCGCGGGCTCATTCGGCGGCGGGACTTTCTGGCAGCGCCCAGTCGATCGGGCTGCGGCCGTGCGCCGCAAGGAAGGCGTTCGCCTGGCTGAACGGCTTCGACCCGAAAAAGCCGTTGTGCGCCGACAGCGGCGACGGATGCGGTGCGCGCAGGATCAGGTGCGGGCTGCCCGTCCCCAGCCCGGCGACGTTCGCCGCCTTCTTCTGCGCGTGGCTGCCCCACAGGATGAAGACCTTGGGCGCGGGGTCGGCGGCGACCGCGGCGACCGCGGCGTCGGTGAAGCGTTCCCAGCCGCGCTTCTGGTGCGACGCGGCAAGGCCGGCCTCGACCGTCAGGCAATTGTTGAGCAACAGCACGCCCTGTTCGGCCCAGCTTTTCAGATAGCCGTGGCGCGCCGGCGGGATGCCGAGGTCGTCCCGCATTTCCTTGTAGATATTGACCAGGCTCGGCGGGGTGCGCACCCCCGGCTGCACCGAAAAGCACAGTCCGTGCGCCTGCCCCGGTCCGTGATAGGGGTCCTGCCCCAGGATGACGACGCGCACATCCTGCGGCGGGGTGGCGTCGAGCGCCGCGAACCAGTGCGCGGGCCGGGGATAGATCGTCTTGCCGCGGGCGCGCTCGTCGGCCAGAAACGTCTTCAACTGCGCCATATAGGGCTGCTCGAACTCGTCGCCGATGCGTGCGAGCCAGTCGGGATGAAGCTTGACCTCGGCCATGATGCGGCTTCACCAGAGGCGCGCGGGCTTGTCCAGCCCCCGTGTCCCGGCCCGCCCCCGGCGACGCGACCCGAACCGATCCGAATTTCCCGTTCGGTCGGTTCCGGCCCCAAATCCTCCCTGTGGCGAAGTCATGGGGAGGGGGACCATCCGCAGGATGGTGGAGGGGCCGCGACGTCGCGTTATAAGCCCCTCCGTCAGCGCTTCGCGCTGCCACCTCCCCATGGCTTCGCCACAGGGAGGATCAGGATGTCCGCTCACCACCCCGAAGCCGCCTCATACCCTTGACCCGCCGCCAAGCGTTTCTGTATTACACGAACAACACACACGGGTGGTCAGATGGCATTCGCTTCAGAAGATTCCGGCGGCGAGTCCTTCCGCGAGAGCGGCGCCGAGATCGCGCGCGTCGGCGAGCGGCGCCGCAGGAATCGTCTTGGGTGCAAGGATCGCCTCGGGGGTCTGCGCGGCGGTATTGACGATCACCGGATCGGCGACACGCCGCAGCCGCCAGCCGGTGGCGATGCGGTCGAGCTGGCGCTGGGCGTTCGTCCCGTCCGACCCCGCGCAGATGATCGTCGCATAGGGCCGCCCCTCGAGCCTGCCGAGGCAGGGGTAATAACAGCGGTCGAACATCTCCTTCATCGCACCCGACAGCGCGGCGAGGTTTTCGGGACCGACGAAGAGATATCCCGCCGCGGCCAGCAAGTCTTCGGGCGCGACATCGCCCGCGGCGACCAGCCTTGCCGTTGCCGCGCCGTCCGCCGCGGCGCGCGCAAGCGCTTCGCTGCCGCCGGTGCGGCTGTGCCAGGCGATCAGCAGATGCGGTGCGGCGGCCATGCGGCGATGCTTGCCAAGCCTCGAAGCGCGGCGCAAGCTGTCCTCAAAACAGGGGGATGATGATATGCGCCGATTGACCGCTTTGCTGCTCGCGAGCAGCCTGCCGCTGACGGCCGCCGCGCAGGATGCGGCAAGCGAGGCGACGCGCGCCGCGCAGGCCGAACTCGCCAAGCGCCTGCCGCTGGACGACCCGCGCGACATGGCGAACGCGACGCGCGGCAAGCTCGCCGAAATTCCGGGCGGCGTGATCCTCGACAAGGACGGCAAGACGGTGTGGGACCGGCGGCCCTACGCGTTCCTCGATGCAGCACAAGCGCCCGACACCGTCAATCCTTCGCTGTGGCGGCAGGCGCGGCTCGACGCGGTCCACGGCCTGTTCGAGGTCGTCCCCGGCAAGGTGTGGCAGCTGCGCGGCTACGACATTTCGGTGATGACGATCATCCGCGGCCAGTCGGGGTGGATCGTCGTCGATCCCCTGTTGTCGGAGGAGGCCGCCGCCGCGGGGTGGAAACTCTTCGCCGACACGGTCGAGGCGAAGGAAGGGAAAAAGCCGATCAGGGCGGTGATCTTCAGCCACAGCCACAGCGACCATTTCGGCGGCGTCGGCGGGATCGTCACCCCCGAACAGGTGAAGCGCGAAAAGATCCGCATCATCGCGCCGCACGGCTTTTCGGAAGAAGCGACCGCCGAAAACGTCCTCGCGGGCACCGCGATGGGGCGGCGCGCGCTATACATGTTCGGATCGATCCTCGCCCCCGGCCCGGCGGGACAGGTCGACACCGGGCTGGGCCCGAAGCTGTCGTCGGGGACGATCGGCTATATGGAGCCCACCGAGACGGTGGGCGAAGGCGGCGGCACGCTGACGATCGACGGGCTCGCGTTCGAATTCCTCGACGCCGGGGGAACCGAGGCGCCGTCCGAATTCGCCTTCTACATCCCCGTCTACCAGGCGCTCCACACGACCGAGGTCGTCACCCGCACGCTGCACAATGTGCTGACGCTGCGCGGGGCGCAGGTCCGCGACGCGCTGCGCTGGTCGAAGGTGATCGACGCGATGCTGCTGAAATGGGGCGGCAAGGCCGCGGTCGCGATGGCGTCGCACCACTGGCCCACATGGGGGACGAACGATGTCAGCGACCTGCTCGCCAACCAGCGCGACGCCTATCGCTACGTCCACGACCGCACCCTCTTCCTCGCGAACAAGGGCGCGACCCTGCACGAACTCGCCGACGCGACGGCGGAGGCTCCTGTGCAGGCCCGCGATTTCTCGACGCGCGGCTATTATGGCACGCTCAACCACGACATGAAGGCGACCTACCAGCGCTATTTCGGCTGGTGGGACGGCAATCCGGCGAACTTCAACCCGTTGCCCCCCGAACAGTCGGCGCCCAAATATGTCGCGCTTGCCGGCGGGGCGGACAAATTGCTCGCCGCGGGCAAGGCGGCGGTCGCGGCGGGCGACTATCGCTGGGCGGCCGAATTGCTGAACAAGCTGGTGTTCGCCGAGCCGGCGAACAAGGACGCCCGCGCGGCGCTCGCCTCGGCCTACGACCAGCTCGGCTATCAGGCCGAATCGGGGGCGTGGCGCAACTATTATCTCGCCGCCGCGGCGAGCCTGCGCGGCAATGCCGTCGAAAGCACGTCGGGCAACGGCCAGAGCCGCAGCTTCGTCAGCGCGATCCCGACCGCCGTCTTCTTCGACGCGCTGGCGACGCGCTTCGACGCCGCGAAGGGAAGCGCGCTCAACGGCACCTTCCAGTTCCTACTGCCCGACAGCAGCGAAGCGATCGCGGTGGTGGTCGGCGGCGGGGTCGAATTCCCGCGCTATGGCGTCACCGATCCCGCGCCGACCGCGACGGTCACGATCGACCGCAAGACGCTCGACGACGTGATGCTCGGTCAGGCGCAATTCCCCGCGCTGCTCCAGTCGGGCGCGATCCGGGTCGACGGCGATCGCATGGCCTTTCTGTCGTGGTTCGCGCTGCATCCGCCCGCCGACCCGCGCTTCAATGTGGTTGTCCCCTAGCCCCTCGACCGACTAACGGAGCATCATGACCGAGACCGCCGCCGCCGCGCACCCGACCGACCCCTTCGACCCGCAGGCGATCAACGCCGCCGACGGGCTCGACCCGGTCGATCCGCGCTACGGCCATGTGCTGCGCGTCGTCACCGCGCTCAACATGCTGCCGATCGCGATCGGCGCGAGCGTCTTCGACTGGCTGCTGATCCGGCATCTCGAAGGCCCCTACGGGCTGATCACCGCCGCCGCGTGGCTGATCGCGATCGTGATGATCATCAGCTTCCCGGCGCGGCGCGTCCAGCGCTGGGGGTACAAGATCGGCGAAGGACAGCTGCGCGTCGCGCGCGGATGGATGTTCCGCACCGACACGATCGTGCCCTTCGTGCGCGTCCAGCATATCGACGTCGGGCAGGGGCCGGTCGAACGCTGGTTCGGCCTGTCGCACCTGATCGTGCACACCTCGGGCACGCACAACAGCACGGTCACCCTGCCGGGCCTGCCCGCCGATCTGGCGGCGGCGATGCGCGAGACGATCCGCCGCCACATCCAGACCGATTTCGCATGAGCGACGCCGCCGCGACCCTGCCCGCCGCCGAAGCACCGCCGGCCGAGCCCGACTGGCAACGCCTGCACCCCGCGACGCTCGCGCTCGCGATCGTCAGGCTGGGGCCCAAATCCTTCAACTTCCTGCCCGCAGTCGCGGCGCTCGGCTTCACCGGCAACTGGGTGTGGATCATCCCCGCCCTGCTCGCCTTCCTGCTCTTTTCGCTCGGTGCGGCGTGGCTCGGCTGGATGCGCTTCCGCTTCCTTGTCGGCGACGACGAGATCGTCATCGAGAGCGGGGTGCTGTCGCGCCAGCACCGTACCATCCCCTTCGACCGCATCCAGGACGTCAGCATCGAACAGGGGCTGATCGCGCGCGCACTCGGCATCGCCCGCGTCGGCTTCGAGACCGGCGCCGGCGGCGCGGGCAAGGAGAATGACGCCGCGCTCGACGCGATCGGGCTCGACGCCGCGCAGGCGCTGCGCACGACGATCCGCGCGCATCGCAGCGACGCCGTCGCCGCTCCCGCGACGCCCGCGTCCGACGGTGCCCCGCCGGCCGCCCCCGCCGCCGAGGACCGGCTGCTCTTCGCGATGACGCCGCGCCGCCTGCTCGTCGCGGGACTGTTCAACTTCTCGCTCGCCGCGCTCGCCGTGGTCGGCGCCGCGATGCAGTTTTTCGACGACCTGCTGCCCTTCGACTTCAACGTCTTCAGCATCCGCGACTGGACCGATCTCGCCGAACGATACGGCCTCGACCAGTGGGTGATCGCACATCGCTGGATCGCCGGGGTCGGCGCGCTGGTTTCGCTGCTCGCGATCGGCCTCGTCACCGGGGTCGCGACGATGCTGCTCGCCAACTGGAATTTCCGGCTGACGCGCGAACCGCGCGCGCTGCGCCGGACGCGTGGACTGACGACGCGCACCGACGTCGCGATCCCGGTGCGCCGCGTCCAGGCCGCAATCGTCGTCACGGGCTGGATTCGTCGACGCTTCGGCTGGCACGAACTCCGCCTGCAAAGCCTCGCGAGCGACGGCGAGAAGGAACGCGATCACCAGATCGTCCCCTTCGCGAGGCTGGCGGAGATCGACCCCGTGCTCGGCGAAGTCGCGATCGCACGGCCGGGCGACGACCAGCATTGGCAGCACAGCCACCGCATCGTCGCGCTCGGCGGACTGGCCGGCGCGACCTTCTGCGCGCTCGGCGGACTCGTATCGCTGGGCTTCGGCCAGCCCGTGGGGTGGGCCGCGCTCGCCGCCGCGCCGCTGATCGCCGCGGTCGCGCTCGCCGGCGCGCGCCTGCATCGCTGGGCCGACCTGCCCGCGATGGTCGCGATCCGGCGCGGCTTCTGGAAACCCAAGATGACCCTGCTCCCCCACGCGTCGGTCCAGAGCGTCGACCTCAAGACCGATTTCATCCTGCGCCCCCTCGGCCTCGCGACGCTGGTCTTCGGCGTTCCGGGCGGCAGTGCGCTCGCCAGTCACGAAATTCCGGCGATCCCGCTCGCCAGTGCCGAGGCGCTGCGCAACGCGATTCTCGCCGCGCGGGGCCGGTCATGAGCGGCGCGGCCCTCGGCATCACGCGCTCTATCGCCGGTCAGCCGTGGCACTGGCGCCGCGCCAGCGCCGACATGGCGTCGGAGAATCTGGCGCCCGACGATCTGGTCACCCAGCTCCTGCTCGCGCGCGGGGTGCCGCGCGACGACCTCGAGCGCCAGCGCACGCCGACGCTGCGCGGCTTCATGCCCGACCCGGCGCTGTTCCGCGACATGGATGCCGCCGCCGAACGCCTTGCCGATGCGGTCGAAGCGAAGGAAGCGATCACTATCTTCGGCGACTATGACGTCGACGGCGCGACCTCGGCGGCGCTGCTCGTGCGGCTGCTGCGCGACCTCGGCGTGCCGGTCGGCGCCTATATCCCCGACCGGCTGATGGAAGGCTATGGCCCCTCGGGCGCGGCGCTGGTCAAGATCGGCGAGGCGGGATCGAGGCTGGTCGTCACCGTCGATTGCGGCGCGCAGGCGTTCGACGCGATCGTCGAGGCCAATGCGGCGGGGGTCGAGACGATCATCGTCGACCATCACCAATGCGCGACCACGCTCCCCGCCGCCTTTGCCGTCGTCAACCCCAACCGGCTCGACGAGGCCCCCGAGGCGGCGGCGCACGGTAATCTCGCCGCGGTCGGGGTCGCCTTCCTGCTCGGCGCGGCGCTGCTCCGCGTGCTGCGCGGGCGCGGCCATTTCGCGAATCGCCCCGAACCGGCGCTGATCGACCTGCTCGACCTCGTCGCGCTCGGCACCGTCGCCGACGTCGCAAGGCTGACCGGCTTCAACCGCGCGCTGGTGACGCAGGGGCTCAAGATCATGGGCCGGCGCGGCAATATCGGCCTCGCGGCGCTGATGGACGCGGCGCGGCTGACCAAGGCCCCGACCGCAACCGACATGGGCTTCGCGCTCGGCCCGCGCATCAACGCCGGCGGACGCGTCGGCAAATCCGATCTCGGGGTGCGGCTGCTGACGACGGCGGATCCGCAAGAGGCCGCCGATATTTCGCAGGAATTGAATCGCCTCAACGAGGAACGCCGCGCGATCGAGGCGGCGGTGCTCGACCAGGCGATGGCGATGAGCGAGCGCGCTGCCAATGCGCCGGTCGCAATCGTCGCCGGCGCCGGATGGCATCCCGGGGTGATCGGCATCGTCGCCGGACGGCTCAAGGAAAAGCTCCGCCGCCCCGCGATCGTCATCGCGCTCGACGACGAGGGGATCGGCAAGGGCTCGGGGCGCTCGATCAGCGGCGTCGACCTGGGGGCCGCGATCCTCGCCGCAAAGGAATCGGGCCTGCTCGTCGCCGGCGGCGGGCATGCGATGGCGGCGGGGCTGACGGTCGAGGCGGACAGGCTCGACGCGCTCGGCGCCTTCCTCAACGAACGGCTCGCCGCCGATGTCGAGCGCGCGAGCGGCGACCGCTCGCTGCTGATCGACGCGGTGCTCGCCCCGCGCGGGATCAGCCCGCTGTGGTGCGAGGCGATCGAGAGCGCCGGCCCCTATGGTGCCGGCTGGCCCGCACCGCGCGTCGCGACCGGGCCGGTGCGAATCGTCGAATCGGGGATCGTCGGCACCGATCATGTCCGGCTGATCGTCGCCGGCGACGACGGCGGGCGCTTCAAGGCGATCGCCTTCCGCGCCGCCGAGACCGAGCTCGGCCAGGCGCTGCTCCACGCGCGCGGGCGCAAATTATGGCTCGCGGGACGCGCAAAACGCGACGATTGGGGCAGCTGCCCCGCCGCCGAACTCCATCTCGAAGACGCCGCCTGGGCCGACTAGGCACCGATGGAACGGGCGCGCCGCAATATTTTTACGCGGGCGGGCATCGCTGCGCTTGACCGGCCGGACCGGCGAGTCTAATGCGCCGCTTCACCGAACGACGGCCCCTTCGTCTAGCGGTCTAGGACGTCGCCCTTTCACGGCGAAAACACGGGTTCGAGTCCCGTAGGGGTCACCATCTTCGGTCTTCATGCCGAACCGGCATTTGCGGCCCCTTCGTCTAGCGGTCAGGACGCGGCCCTCTCACGGCTGAAACACGGGTTCGATTCCCGTAGGGGTCACCAGCTTTCATCATCCGCCTTCGTTACGCAGCGCCATGCCCGTGGCGCGCATGGTCGCGCGGATGCGGGCGCAACGCGCCCCGGTCAGGCGATCACCAGCGCACGCTGTTCGGCGCGGCCCATCGACAGCAGGATCGGATCGGCCGCCTGCCGCGCCATGAAATCGGCCTTGCCGGCAATCCCCTGCCATTCGATGCCGATCAGCGATTGCGCGATCGCACCGCCGAGCGTGTCGCCGGGACCCGGCAGGATGACGACGTCGGGGGCGAATTCCTTGACCGCGACCTGCACCGACAGCGCGAAGTCATAGGGCGCGAGAATCTGGTGACCGAAGGTGTAATCCCACATCGCGGCGGGATCGGATGCGAAGCACCGCCAGATATGGCCGCGCCCGTCGACCAGCGGGATCGTGGGCGCGCCGAAGAGCGAAGCAGGCAGCTCGGCCCGGGCCTTGTCCGAGCTGCCGAACATCAGCGGGGTGTGGAAGGGACCGTGCCCCGCGAGGCGAAGCGGGTCACGATCGGGCGTCGGCGGGGCTTCGGCGAGGAGGGCGGCAAGGCCTTCCTCATTTCCGGCGAGGACGAGCATGCCGGCGAGGTCGATCGACAGCGCGAGCGCATGGCCGGGGCGCGCAGCGATGGACGCGACGAGGTCGAACAGGGTTGCGCGCAGGCCGGGAACCGGGCGCCAGTCCTCGTCGACGACCTGGAGCAGGATCTGCCCACCGGGGCCGTGGGTCTGGCTGTTGAGTCCCATCGCGTTCGAAATGCGGAAACCGTCCTCGACCGACACCGCGCCGCCCAGCGCGAGCGCGCTGTACCAGCCCATCGAATTGCCCGCGACTGCGACGACGTCATATCGGTCGCGATCGATGCTGAGCCAGTCGAGCGCGGTCGCGGTGTAGATCAGCGGCGCGGCGACGTCGCCGCGCATATGCACCCCGACGCTGAAGCGATCGGCGCCGTCGAGTTCGCTGACCGTCGCTTGGCCGCGGTCGCGGCGCTGGGCGTCGAAATCCGCGATGCGGTCGGCAAAGCGTGCGCCGTGCAGCCGCGCGATGCTGCCGAGTTCGCCCTTGCCATAGGTTCCGCGGCCGGGGGCGATAACGAGCGCGGTTTTCCTGGTTGCAGTCATCCCAAACCCCTAACCCGTTCGTGCTGAGCTTGTCGAAGCACTGTTCTTCTCTCTTCGGTCAAAAGGACGGCCCTTCGACAAGCTCAGGGCGAACGGTTTGTTTTTCAGCGTTGCGCGAGAAGCTCGCGCGCCGCTGCAACGATGCTGTCGCGGCTCGGCAGCGTCAGCGTCGCGGCCCTGCCGAGCGGGATGAAGCTGTCGTCGGCGGCGATGCGCGCGAGCTTCTTCCCGGGCGTGCGCTCGACGAAAGTCGCCATCAGCGCCTCGCTCTGCGATCCCGTGATGCGGCATTCGTCGACGATCAGGACGCGCTGCGCATCGCCCACCGCGGCGACGAGCTTGTCCGCGTCGACCGGGCCAAGCCAGCGCAGGTCGATCACGCGCGCCTTGACGCCGTCGGCGGCGAGCAATTTCTCGGCCTGCCGTGAGAGATAATAACCGTTGCCATAGGTCACGATCGCAAGGTCGGTGCCGTCGCCATGCACCCCGACGTCGCCGAAGCGGATCGGCGCACCTTCGCCGGGGGCTTCGTAGACGCTGGTCCACAGGCCGTCGCCTTCCTCGTGCAGGTCGCGCGTCATGTAGAGCGCGATCGGTTCGACGAAGACGACGACGCGCTGTTCCTCGCGCGCCAGCCGCACGCATTCGCGCAGCATCTGGACGGCATCGCGCCCGTTCGACGGCACCGCGAGGATGACGCCGGGGATGTCGCGGAACACCGCGAGGCTGTTGTCGTTGTGGAAATGGCCGCCGAAGCCCTTCTGGTAACCGAGCCCCGCGATGCGGATCACCATCGGGTTGGTGTATTGCCCGTTCGAGAAGAAGCTGAGCGTCGCCGCCTCGCCGCGAATCTGATCCTCGGCATTGTGGACATAGGCGAGGAACTGGATTTCGGGCATCGGCACGAAACCGTTGTGCGCCATGCCGATCGCGAGCCCGAGGATCGCCTGTTCGTCGAGCAAGGTGTTGATGACGCGGGCCGAGCCGAAGCGCTGGTGAAGCTTGGCGGTGACATTGTAGACGCCGCCCTTGGGCCCGACGTCCTCGCCCATCACGGCGATCTCCTTGTGCGCGAGCATCAGGTCGGCGAGCGCCCACGAGAGCAGCCGTGCCATGTGCATCGGCTTGTCCATCGCCTGCGCGTCGCTGCCGAACATCGCCTTGCGGTCCTCGGCCGAGGGCGTGTTGGCGCGCGCGACGTCGCGCTTGGGCGGGATCAGGCTTTCCATCACGCCCGCGGGCGTGGTGATCTTGGGCCGCAGGATCGCCGCCTCGGCCTGCCTTGCGAGCGTCGCGCCGATCTCTTCATAGGTCTCGGCGATCTCGGCCGGGGTCATCCAGCCCTGCTGCGCCATCAACGCCGCGCCCCTCAGCAGCGGATCGCGCGCCTCGTCGGCCTCGATCAGCGCCTTGGGCAGATAGGCGCCCTGCACGTCCGACCCGGCATGGCCATAGAGGCGAACCGTGGCCATGTGGAGGAAGACGGGCTTGCGATAGCGGCGCGCATAGTCGGCGGCCTCGCACGCCCCGGCATAGGCCGCGGCAAGGTCGGTGCCGTCGCACTGGATATAGTGGAGCCCGGCGCGATGACGGAACTGCGCCTCGATCCAGCCCGTCGGCGTTCGCGTCGAAATGCCGATACCATTGTCCTCGCACAGGAAGATCAGCGGCATCGGCGACCCCTGGAACGCCGACCAGCCCGCGGTGTTGAACGCCCCCTGCGCGGTCGAATGGTTCGCCGACGCATCGCCGAAGCTCGCGAGCACCACCGCATCCTCGGGAAGCGGCAGCCCGGTCATGCCGAGCCGGCGCGCGATGCCGACCGAAAAGGCCGCCCCCACCGCCTTGGGCAGATGCGAGGCGATCGTCGAGGTCTGCGGCGGGATGTTCAGCGGTTTCGAACCGATCACCTTGTGCCGTCCGCCCGAGATCGGGTCCTCGCTCGATGCCGCAAAGCTCAGCAGCATGTCCCATGTCGCGGTTTCGCCGGGCAGCTGGCGCGCGCGGTGGAGCTGGAAGGCGTTCGAACGATAGTGGAGGAACGCCATGTCGGTGACGCGCAGCGCCGCCGCGACCGCGGCATTGCCTTCGTGCCCCGACGATCCGATCGTGTAGAAGCCCTCGCCGCGCGCCTGCAGGTGGCGCGACAGCCGGTCCATCTGGCGGCTGGTGAGCTGCGACAGGAAGATGTCGGTCGCTTGCGCGCGCGACAGGCCGGCCGACGCCGGATCGGGCGCGTCGCCGCGGTCGGGCAGCGTGCCCCCCACCAGCGCCGCGAGGAATTTTTCATGCACCGCCTGCGCCGCATCCACGCTCGATTCTCCCAAAATCGCCCCTTGGTTGCACCGGCAACCATCGGCATGCCGGCGCGCGCTAGAACGGGGCCGTTCGGCACGCAAGCATCTCTTGCCTTGTCGCGCCGCATCGCGCTACCACTTGCTGCGATGAGCAAGCGGGGCCGGGCTATCCTTTCACTATGATATCGTTGTGGATCGCCCAGGCATCGACGGCCGCCGCGTCGCCGAATGCCGCCGGGAGCCAGACTTGGCTCCTCGATCCCGAACTCGTCGATCCGGGCTATACCCAGACGATGGCGGGCGACACGATCCAGACGGGCTTTCCGCCGCCCCCGCCACCGCCCGACACCCCCGAATGGCTGCGCGCGCTCGGCCGCGCGATCGCAAGCTTTTTCGAATGGACCGCGCCGCTGGCCCAGCCGCTGCTGTGGACCGCGCTCGGACTGCTCGTCCTGCTCCTGCTCTATCTGTTCGTCCCCGCCTTCGCGCAGTGGATCGATGACCGGATGTGGTGGCGCAAACCCGCCGACGAGGCCGATGCCGTCGCCGGCCACGCCGAAGCGGGCATCGCGCGCGCGCTGCTCGCCGAGGCCGATGCGCTCGCCGCCGAGGGCCGCTTCGCCGAGGCCGCGCACCTGCTGCTCTATCGCAGCGTCGAGGATATCGAGAGCCGGCGGCCGGGGCTGGTCCGCCCCGCGATGACCTCGCGCGAACTCGCCGAAGCGCGCGACCTGCCCGCGGTCGCGCGCGACGCGTTCAGCCGCATCGCGCGCGCGGTCGAGATCAGCCTCTTCGGCGGTCGTGCGATCGACGCCGGCGCCTGGCAGCAATGCCGCGCCGCCTATGCCGAAATGACCGTCCCGCAGAATTGGGCGCGCGCATGAGCGGCGAGGCGGACGGCAGCAATCCCTTCAACCCGCGGCTGATCGCGGGGGTGATCGCGATCGGCATCGTCGCCTTCATCGCGCTGTGGGCGCTGATGGCGCTCGGCCCGCAGATGAGCGCGGACAACAATGGCGGCGGCCATGCGCTGTCGAAAGCGGCGCCGGGCTATGCCGGAATCGTCGACCTCGCCGAGCGCGCGGGCGCGAGCGTCGAGGTGCTGCGGCGCGAGGAGCCCTACAGCTACGACGATTTCACCCAGCTGATCGTCCTGACCCCGACGCAGCGCACGCGCCCCGAAGAGGTCGCCAACCTGCTGGCCAAGGCGGGCGGGTCGCCGGTGCTGATCATCCTGCCCAAGTGGCAGACGATGACCATCCCGGGGCAGGAGGTGAAGCCCGGATGGGCCGGGGCCGGCGTCCCGGTTCCGGCGCCCGCGCGGCTGGTGCCCGAGGGCGAGTTCGGCAAGGTGAAAATCCTGCACAAGGAAGCGCCGGCGCGCGCGTCGGCGTGGCTCGCGGGCCGCGCGGTGCCGCTCGCGCTCCCCGCCACCGTCCAGACGATCGCCGGCGACGGTCTCGACATATTGGCCGAGGGACCCGACGGCGCCGCGATCCTCTCGCGCGCCGCGTCGAAGGACATCTACATCCTGTCCGACCCCGACCTTCTCAACAATCTCGCCTTTGCCTCGCGCGAGCGCGCCGCCGCCGCCGCGGCGCTGCTCGACGCGCTGGCCGAGGATGCCGATGCCGACGGCTTCGCCTTCGACGTCACGCTCAACGGCATCGGCGGCGGGCGTTCGCTGCTGCGCTTCGCCTTCGTGCCGCCCTTTATCGGGGTGACCCTGTGCCTGATCGCGGCTTTCCTGTTCGCGCTGTGGCAGGCGTGGGCGCGTTTCGGCCCGCCGCTGCGGCCGCAGCGCGCGATCCCGGTGTCGAAGGCCGCGCTGATCGCGAACAGCGCCGACCTGATCAAGCAGGCGGGGCGCGAACTCGAGGGCGCGGCCGCCTATGTCGCCAGCCTGCGCGCCGCGATCGCGCGGCGGCTGCACGCGCCGCGCGGGCTCGACGACGCCGCGACCGATGCGTGGATCGACAAGCATCTGCCCGCGGACCGCGACCGTTTTTCGACCCTCGCGGCGCGGCTGGTCCGCGCGCGTAATACCCATGAACTGCTCGCAGACGCGCAGGCGCTGCACGACATCAGGAAGGACTTAATCCGTGACAGCTAATCTCGGCGAGGGAGACGGGGCCAAGGGCGTCGCGCGCGTCAAGGCGCTCGGCGAAGCGATCGAGGCCGAAGTCGGCAAGGCGGTGTTCGGACAGCAGCCGCTGACGCGGATGGTGACGATCGCCCTGCTCGCGGGCGGCCATGTGCTGCTCGAAGGGCCGCCGGGAACCGCCAAGACCCTGCTCGCACAGGCCTTCGCCCGCGCGACGGGGCTCGATTTCGGGCGCATCCAGTTCACCCCCGACCTGATGCCCGGCGACATATTGGGGTCGAACCTGTTCAACTTCCAGACGTCGAGCTTCACCCTTACCAAGGGGCCGATCTTCACCGAACTGCTGCTCGCCGACGAAATCAACCGCACCCCGCCCAAGACGCAGGCCGCACTGCTCGAGGCGATGCAGGAGCGGCGGGTGACGATCAACGGCGAGCCGCATGCGATGAGCCCGCGCTTCACCGTGCTCGCGACGCAGAACCCGATCGAGCAGCAGGGCGTCTACCCGCTGCCCGAGGCGCAACTCGACCGCTTCCTGTTCAAGCTCGTCGTCGACTATCCCGACGCCGCCGAGGAGCGGCGCATCGTCGCCGACCATGGCGGGCGCTTCAAGAGCCCCGCAGTCGCCGATTTCGGCGTGGCGCGGGTTGCCGATGCCGCCGCGATCGGCGAAGCGATCGACACGATCGCGACGGTCCGCCTCGCCGACGAGATCGTCGACTATATCGTCCGCCTGATCCGCGCGACGCGCGAAAGTGCCGACCTCGAATGCGGCGCGAGCCCGCGCGCCGCGACCCTGCTCGCGCGCGCCGCCTGCGCCGCCGCGGCGCTCGACGGGCGCGACTATGTCATCCCCGACGACGTCCAGCGGCTGGCGGGCGGCGTGCTGCGGCACCGCGTCATCCTGTCGGCGGCGGCCGAGATCGAGGGCCGCAGCGTCGAACAGGTCGTCGCCGCGCTGCTCGATCACGAGGAAGTGCCGCGGTGATCTACCCGACGCGGCGGACCATATGGCTGCTGCTCGCGGGTGCGCCCGCGGCGCTGCTGCTCGGGCTGATGCGGCCCGAACTGTGGATCGCCGCGCCGGCGTGGATCGCCTTTCTGCTCGCCTGTCTGGCGATCGACGCCGCGGTCGGCGCCAATCCGCGCAAGCTGGCGCTCGACGCACGCTTTCCGGGTCAAGTCGGCGTCGGCGATCCGTTCGACCTGCAACTGACCGCGACGAGCCCGACCCCAGTGCCCGCGCGCGCCGAAATCGCGCTCGCGCTCGACGAGCGGCTGGCCACCGGCGGGCGGCTCGCGGCCAGCATGCGGGCGGTCGACGACGGCGGCAGCGGGCGTGCCCGCACACTGGCGCGCACGCTGACGCTCGCCGCGGCACGCCGCGGGTCGGCGCTGATCGAGGCGCTGACGATCCGCTGGACCGGCCCCCTCGGGCTGGTCTGGAAACAGCGCCGGTTCGCGATCGACGGGCGCGTCGGCGTCGTCCCCAGCCTGCGCGCGGTGACCGAGGAAGGCAGCCGCCTGTTCCAGCGCAACAGCTGGTTCGGCCTGCGGCAGCAAAGGCTGCGCGGCGAGGGGACCGAATATGAGGCGCTCGCCGAATATCAGCCCGGGATGGACCGGCGCGCGATCGACTGGAATGCGTCGGCGCGGCACGTCAAGCTGCTCGCCAAGGAATATCGCGTCGAACGCGACAATCGCGTCGTGCTCGCGATCGATGCGGGGCGGACGATGGCCGAACCCGTCGGCGCCATGCCGCGCGTCGACCGCGCGGTGTCGGCGGCGCTGCTGCTCGCCTATGTCGGGCTCAAGCTCAACGACCGGATCAGCCTCTTCTCCTTCGCCGCCAAGCCGCAGGCGATGACCCCCGCCTATATGCACACGCAGGATTTCCCCGCGTTGCAGCGCGCCGCGAGCCTGATCGACTATGCGCATGTCGAAAGCAATTTCACCCTCGCGCTGTCGACCCTCGGCGCGACGCTCAACCGCCGCTCGCTGATCATCCTGTTCACCGAATTCACCGACGCGACGAGCGCCGACCTGATGATCCGCGCCGCCGGGCGGCTCGTGAAGAAGCACCGGCTGCTGTTCGTCGTGCTCAAGGACGAGGAACTGGAGAGTGAGGAACGCCGCCGCCCCGAAAGCGCCGCCGACATCACGCGGTCGAACGTCGCGGCATCGATGCTGCGCGACCGCCAGCTGGTGATCGCGCGGCTCCAGCGGCTCGGCGCCGACGTGATCGAGGTCCCCGCCGACGCGATGGCGGCGGGCGCGGTCGAAGCCTATCTTGGCATCAAGCGCGGAGGCACATTGTGATTCCCCCTGCCCAGGCCGCGGTCCCCGCCGCCCCCGCCTTTTCGACGAGCCGCTTTCGCGCCGAGCGCGAGGCCGACTGGATCGCCTTCGACGCGCTGTTGACGCGGCTGGAGAAAAAGGGTGCCAAGGGCCTGTCGAGCGAGGAGCTGCTGCAACTGCCCAGCCTCTATCGAGCGACGCTGTCGTCGCTGTCGATCGCGCGCGCGACCAGCCTCGACAAGGCGCTGCTCGACCATCTCGAGGCGCTGTCGATGCGCGGCTATTTCCTGATCTACGGCGTTCGCGAATCGCGCCTGCACCGCACCATCCGCTTCTTCACGCGCGACTGGCCGCTTGCGGTCAAGGCGGTGTGGAAGGAAACGGTCATCATCGCGCTGATCATCCTGCTCGGCATGGCGACGAGCTGGTCGCTCGTCGCGAGCGAACCCGAATGGTATTATAATTTCGTGCCCGAGGAACTGTCGGGGGGCCGCGATCCGCGCGCTACCGCCGACTATCTGCAATCGACGCTGGGCCACGGCAAGGCGGTGAGCGAAGAGGAAAGGGACGGGCTGCACGTCTTTGCGACCTTCCTGTTCACCCACAACAGCCGGGTGTCGATCATGTCCTTCGCGCTGGGCTTCGCTTTCGGCATTCCGACGATGATCCTCGAATTCTACCAGGGGATCAGCCTGGGCGCGATGGTCGCCGTGTTCGCGGGCAAGGGGCTGGGCTTCGACTTCGGCGGCTGGCTGTTCATTCACGGCACCACCGAATTGTTCGCCGCCGCGTTGTCGGGCGCGGCGGGGCTGCGCATCGGCGCCGCGGTCGTCTTTCCCGGCGCGCGCAGCCGATTGCAGGCAGCGTCCGATGCCGGGCGCACCGCGGGCAAGGTGATGGTCGGGGTGATCATCATGCTGCTCGCCGCGGGGCTTCTCGAAGGTTTCGGGCGCCAGCTGATCACCGATACGATCACGCGCTACGCGATCGGGACGGTGATGCTCCTCTTCTGGCTCGCTTATTATTACCTGCCGCGGCGCGGGGAGGCGGCATGAGCGCCGACGCCAACACCCGGCTGCGCCAAGCGCAGAAAAGCAAGATCCGCCAGTTCATCACCCCCGAAGGCGTCGATCTGGAATTGAAGATCGCCAGTTCGGGGCTGCGGCTGGGCGCACTGATCGTCGATCTCGCGATCATGCTGTTGCTGCTGATCCTCTTCACCCTCGCGGTTGCGTGGGCCGGCTTCGCCACCGAATCGAACCTGTTCGCCAGCATCTGGCTGCTCGGCTTCTTCCTGCTGCGGACCTTCTGGTTCATCGGCTTCGAGCTCGGACAGCGCGCGGCGACGCCGGGCAAGCGGCTGGTCGGCATCCGCGTCGTCGCGCGCGACGGCGGACGGCTGACCGCCGACGCGGTGGTCGCGCGCAACCTGATCCGCGAGCTCGAACTCTTCCTGCCGCTGATGATGCTGGGCAATGCCGCGGCCGAGGACATGGCGTCGGCGTGGACCGTGCTCGCGGGCTTTGCCTGGTCGCTGACGCTCAGCCTGTTTCCGTTGTTCAACCGCGACCGGATGCGCATGGGCGACCTCATCGCCGGCACCTGGGTGGTGATGGCGCAGCGCGCCCGGCTCGACCGCGATATCGCCGCCGAAGCCGAAAGCGCCGGGCCGATTGCCTTCACCGAGGCCGAGCTCGCGGTCTACGGCATCTTCGAGCTGCAGGAACTCGAGCGCATCTTGCGCGCGGGCGATCCGCGCGCCATGCGCGAGGTCGCCGATACGATCCGCGCGAAGATCGGGCGGCCCGTCGCGGAGGAGGATGACGTCTTCCTTCTTTCCTATTACCGCCAGCTGAAGGCGCGGCTCGAACGCAAACTGCTGTTCGGCAAGCGCCGCGAGGACAAATATGCCAGCGACTGACACGCTTTCCCTCCCGGTCACCGCCGCGCTCCACAAGCGCCGCTCGGTCCGCGCCTTCACCGACCGGCCGGTCGACCCGGCCCTGCTCGCGGAGATATTCGCCGCCGCGCAGCGCGCACCGTCGGGCGGCAACCTCCAGCCGTGGCAGGCGATCGTGCTCGCGGGCGAACCCTGGGCCGACGTCAAGGCCGCGGTCGCGGCGCGCATCGCGCTGGGACGCGAGGGGCACGAACCCGAATATGACATCTACCCCAAGGGGCTGGTCGATCCATGGGAAAGCCGCCGCTTCGGCGTCGGCGAGGGGCTCTATGCCTCGCTCGGCATCGCCCGCGAGGACAAGAAGGGCCGCCTCGCGCAGTTCATGCACAATTACACCGGCTTCGGCGCACCGGTCATGCTGTTCCTCCACTGCTCGCGCATCATGGGGCCGCCGCAATGGGCCGACATGGGCATGTGGCTGCAATCGGTGATGCTGCTGCTCGTCGAGCATGGGCTCGCGAGCTGTCCGCAGGAATGCTGGGCGATGTACGGACGCACGATCCGCGAGACGCTGGCGCTCGGCGACGGCCAGATTCTCTTCACCGGGCTGGCGATCGGCTACGCCGACGAGGATGCAGCGGTGAACCAATGGCCGGTGCCGCGCGTTGGCATCGACGAAGCGATCGATTTGCGGGGGTTTTCCCGATGACCAGTTTGCGCGCCGCCCGGCGCCCCTTCACCGCGACGGCGATGCTGCTGGCGATGGCCGGCTGTACCGCCGTGCCGACCCCGGCGCCGGCGCCCGCGCCGACCCCGGTCGCGGCCGCGCCGCAGCCAGCCCCCGCTCCGCCGCCCGCCGCCGTCCGGCCATGGGACGAGCGCCGGCTCGACGCCGGCGAGTGGCGCTATGATGCCGGATCGCGCACCGCGACCTTCGCCCAGGCGGGCGGTGCCGCGCCGCTGGTCACGATGGCGTGCAGCGGCGGCACGATCGACCTGACCGCCGGGCTCGGCGCCGCGGGCGAAGCGCTGGGCGTCGACCTCAAGACCAGCGCGGGAACCGACCGGCTGCAGCTCAGCGGCAACCGCGCCCAGTTGCCCGCGCGCGACGGGCGCCTCGACCGCATCGCCTTCAGCCGCGGGCGCTTCGCGCTCGAAGCGGCGAACGGCCGCACGCTGACGCTGCCGGTGCAGTCGGAAATCGGGCGGCTGATCGAGGATTGCCGGGGCTGATGCCATCGCCCCCGCGAAGGCGGGGGCCGCTGCCGGCCTCGCGCTTCGCTTCCTGCGGCCCCCGCTTTCGCGGGGGCGACGGAAATTCTAGGCGCCGAGCCGCACCGTACCGCCCTTGATCCAGCCCCAGCGGCACGGCCCCTGATATTCGCGCGCGTTGCGCACGCTCTTGCCGATGCCGCACAGCGTATCGTCCTGCCCCGGCGGCGGAAACACGACGCCGAACCAGGCGTCGTCGTCGGTCGCCTCGCACAGCGACACGCGCGCGCCGCCCGCGAGTTTCGCCTTGACCGCGCGCGTCTCGCCCGGCGCCCAATAGACGTCGGTGCCGCCGTCCTTGACGCGGCTGACGCTCGAACAGGCGGGCAGGCTGGGGCCTTCGGTGCCGATCATCACCGCGCGCGTCGCGAGCGGCTCGCCCGCGACCGCGGGGGCGTTGTCGGCGGGGGGCGCGGGCTGCGAACAGGCGGCGAGCGCGAGGAGGGCGAGGCCGGCGAGCGAAACGGGGAGACGATGGGTCATGCCGCGAAACTAGCCGCCGCGGCGCAGCGGCGCAACGCTCCATCCGGACGCGCCGAGAGCCGCATTTTCGCTTGGGTTTTTCGGGGGCGGACCCTATATAATCGTCATGACGGACACCCCTGAGAATCCCGCGCCCGAAAGCGGCGCCAAGCAGCCCAATGCCAATGCCTATGGCGCCGATTCGATCAAGGTTCTCAAGGGCCTCGACGCGGTACGCAAGCGCCCGGGCATGTATATCGGCGACACCGACGACGGGTCGGGCCTGCATCACATGGTGTTCGAGGTCAGCGACAATGCGATCGACGAAGCGCTCGCGGGCCACTGCGACCTTGTCCTGATCACCTTGAACAGCGACGGGTCGGTCAGCGTCGAGGACAATGGCCGCGGCATCCCGACAGGGATCCACGCCGAGGAAGGCATTTCGGCGGCCGAGGTCATCATGACCCAGCTCCACGCCGGCGGGAAGTTCGAGAACACCAGCGACGACAATGCCTACAAGGTGTCGGGCGGCCTCCACGGCGTCGGCGTCTCGGTCGTCAACGCGCTCTCGGAATGGCTCGAACTGACGATCTGGCGCGACGGCGAAGAGCATTGGATGCGCTTCGAGCATGGCGATTCGGTCGCGCCGCTCAAGGTCAACGGCCCCGCACCGGCGGGCAAGAAGGGCACGCGCGTGACCTTCTTCGCGTCGACCGACACCTTCAAGAACGTCACCGAATTCGATTTCGACAAGCTCGAGCACCGCTATCGCGAGCTCGCCTTCCTCAACTCGGGGGTGCGCATCAAGCTCGTCGACGCGCGCCACGCCGAGCATGTCACGCACGACCTCTTCTACGAGGGCGGGATCGCGGCGTTCGTCAAATATCTCGACCGCAACAAGAATCCGCTGCTCCCCGATCCGATCGCGATCAGCAGCGAGCGCGACGGCATCGGCATCGACGTCGCGCTCGAGTGGAACGACAGCTATTATGAAAATGTCCTCTGCTTCACCAACAACATCCCGCAGCGCGACGGCGGCACGCACCTCGCGGCGTTCCGCGCCGCGCTGACGCGCACGCTCAACGGCTATGGCGACAAGTCGGGGCTGCTCAAGAAGGAGAAGGTCAGCCTCACCGGCGACGACATGCGCGAGGGGCTGACCGCGATCGTCTCGGTCAAGCTGCCCGACCCCAAGTTCAGCTCGCAGACCAAGGACAAGCTCGTCTCCTCCGAAGTCCGCCAGCCGCTCGAAAGCCTGATGGCCGACCGGATGACCGAATGGCTCGAGGAAAACCCGGCGCATGCGAAGGCGGTGATCCAGAAGGTCATCGACGCCGCCGCGGCGCGCGAGGCCGCGAAGAAGGCGCGCGAGCTGACGCGGCGCAAGGGCGCGATGGATATCGCCTCGCTGCCCGGCAAGCTCGCCGACTGCCAGGAACGCGATCCGTCGAAGTGCGAACTCTTCCTCGTCGAGGGTGACTCGGCGGGCGGCTCGGCGAAGCAGGGCCGCGACCGCCACGTCCAGGCGATCCTGCCGCTCAAGGGCAAGATCCTCAACGTCGAGCGCGCGCGTTTCGACCGCATCATCTCGTCGAAGGAAGTCGGCACGCTGATCCAGGCGCTCGGCACCGGCATCCGCGACGAGTTCAACCTCGACAAGCTGCGCTATCACAAGATCGTGATCATGACCGACGCCGACGTCGACGGCGCGCATATCCGCACGCTGCTGCTCACCTTCTTCTATCGCCAGATGCCCGAGATCATCGAGGCGGGGCATCTCTACATCGCCCAGCCGCCGCTCTACAAGGTGACCAAGGGCCGCAGCGAGGTCTATCTCAAGGACGATGCCGCGCTCGAAAATTACCTGGTCGACGCCGGGATCGACGCGCTGGTGTTCGAAACCTCGGGCGGTGCGCGCTCGGGCAACGACCTGCGCGAGCTGATCGAGCACGGCCGCAAGCTGCGCGCGCTGATGCGCTATGTGCCGCGCAGCCTCGACCACCGGCTCGTCGAGGCGCTGGCCTTTGCGGGCGCGCTCGATCCGGCGATCGATACCGCGGGCCGCCACAGCGCCGCCGGCACCGCCGCCAAATGGCTCGGCGCCGCCGAACGCGCGCTGACCGGCGGCAGCGAGGCCGTGTGGACCGTCGATGCGGTCGAGGGCGGCGGCTATACGCTCGAACGCCGCTGGCGCGGGGTGAGCGACCATCATGCGATCGACGCCGCCTTCCTCGCCAGCCAGGAAGCGCGCCGCCTCCACAGCCTCGCGCAGGCGCAGGCCGACACCTACGGCGCCCCCGGGCGTCTGGTAAAGGCGGGCACCTCCGCCGCAGCGGCCGCCGTCGAGCCCGATGCCGAGGAAGAGGCCGAGACCACGGCGAGCAACGCCAAGGCGGTCGCCGTCACGCGCCCGTCCGAACTGCTCGACGCGATCTTCGCGCACAGCCGCAAGGGGCTGGCGATCAGCCGCTACAAGGGGCTGGGCGAGATGAACGCCGAACAGCTCTGGGAAACCACGCTCGATCCCGCCAACCGCTCGCTGCTGCGCGTCGAGGCCGAACAGGCCGACGTCGCGCACGAAATTTTCGAGCGATTGATGGGCGACGAGGTCGAGCCGCGGCGCGATTTCATCCAGACCAACGCGCTTTCGGTCGCGAATCTCGACGTCTGACCGCGGCTTGCCGGGGCCGGGCCGAGGGCGGCTCGGGCCCGTTTTCCCGCAGGTGGGCGCAAAATCGCTTCAACTTGACGCGCGGCGGCTTGCCTCGGCGCGCCGCCGCTGCTTTGGGCGCCTCCACCAAAAGGGGAGGATGCCATGCGGGCTCTTTTTACCATGGTGATGCCGCTTCTGCTCGTGGCATCGGCCGCCGCGCAGGACGCGGAAATCGACGAACAGCCGGCCGCTTCGGCCGAAGTCGAGACCGTGATCGACGGCGGCATGGCGAGCTATTACGGCCGCGAACTCGAAGGCAATCGCACCGCGAGCGGCGAACGCTTCGACCCCGACGAACTCACCGCCGCGCACCGCACCCTGCCCTTCGGCAGCAAGGTGCGCGTCACCAACGTCTCGAACGGCGACAGCGTGATCGTCCGCATCAACGACCGCGGCCCCTTTTCGCACGGCCGCGTGATCGACGTCAGCCACGCCGCTGCGCGCGAGATCGGCATGCACCGCAGCGGCACCGCGAGAGTCAAGCTGGCATTGCTCGTCAACGACTGAGGCGCAACGCCAGCGCCGGTCGGCGACCGGAACCGGCCTTCCTGATCTCGTCATCCCGGACTGATCCGGGTCCCATTTTCGCCGTGTTACAACATGCATCGCGGACCAGGTCCGCGATGGCGGCAACCCTCCGGTTGCGCACATAATCCTCCCTGTGGCGCAGCCATGGGGAGGGGGACCGCTCGCGCAGCGAGTGGTGGAGGGGCCGCAAGGCCCTGCGACGCCTGACGGCGTCGGCCCCTCCGTCAGCGCTTAGCGCTGCCACCTCCCCATCGCTGCGCGACAGGGAGGAGCGAGGGAAAGCAAACGATCGCTTAAGAACATTCCGTTCCATAATCCCGTTCGTGTCGAGCGAAGTCGAGACACGAACGGGGATAAAAGACGGTCCGCTCACCACCCCCGAGCCGGCGCCCCCGCGCACCGCCCCACTCAATCGAACACCGACCACCCCGCCGCATAGGCGAAATGCTCGAGCGCGATCGCGCCGACCAGCGAGGTTCCGGCGTCGTCGAGCCCCGGCGACCAGACCGCGATCGATCCCTGCCCCGGCGCGATGCACAGGATGCCGCCGCCGACCCCGCTCTTGCCCGGCAGGCCGACGCGAAAGGCGAATTCGCCCGAATTGTCGTAATGGCCGCACAGCATCATGATCGCGTTGATGCGCCGCGCACGATGCGCCTCGACGAGCTGTTCGCCGGTCAGCGGGTCGCGCCCCGCCATCGCGAGGAACAGGCCCGCGCGCGCGAGTTGCCGGCAGCTCATCGCGATCGCGCATTGCCGGAAATAGACGCCGAGCGCGGTTTCGACGGGGTGACGGAGGGTCCCGAACGCATCCATGAAATGCGCAAGGCTGCGGTTGCGCGCGCCGGTTTGCGATTCGGACAGCGCGACGTCGAGGTCGATGCCGACCCCGTCGTCGCCGGCGCGGGCACGGACGAAGTCGAGGATTTCCTGCGTCACGACATCGGCGTCGCGCCCGTCGATCAACCGGTCGGTGGTGGCGATCGCCCCCGCGTTGATCAGCGGGTTGCGCGGAATGCCCGCTTCGCTCTCCAGCTGGACGATCGAGTTGAACGCGCTGCCCGACGGTTCGCGGCCGACGCTGTCCCACAGGCCGGTGCCGACGCGGCGCAGCGCGAGCGCCAGCGTGAAGACCTTCGACACCGACTGGATCGAAAAGGGCATGTCGGCGTCGCCCGCGACATGGAGCGTGCCGTCGGGGAGCGCGAGCGCCATGCCGAAGCGCATCGGATCGACCCGCGCCAGCGCCGGGATATAGTCGGCGACCTTGCCCTTCCCGCGATGCGGCAGGGCAATGTCATAGGCTTCGGCCAGGCAGCGGGCGAGGTCGGGCATGCGCCCGATCTATCGCAGGATCGCCGGCGGATGAAGCCCCGATGCCGCTTGCGCCCGGACGTCCGGCACCGCATGCGCCGCGATCATGCTTAACCCCATCATAATTTTTGTCCGCCACGGCGGCGCGATGCCATGGACGTTCCTCCGCACTGCAGCCCTGGCGGCGATCCTGACCCTGCTGGTCGTGGCGCCCTTTGGCTCGGCGTCGGCGCATGCGTCGGCACCGCCCCGGATCGACAGCCTGTGCTGGGCAACGGCATCGCTGTCGCAGCCGCCGGCGCGAATCGCGACGTCGCGGCTGGCGTGGCGCTGCGGCGACCGGCGCCATTCGATTGCCGCCGAACGGGTGCTGCTGCGGTTCGATCTCGGCGCCGGCGACCCGCCGCCGCGCTATCTGTTCGCACGCCGCGCCGCGCTCGACGCGGTCCACGTCCTCGCGATCGATGCCGACGGCGTCGTGCGCCGCACGAGCGCGCCCGCGCGCGCGCTGCTCAACGCCCGCGACGGCGGATATTTCAAGCTGCCGCTGCCGGCGGTCACGCCGCACACGCGCCAGGTCATCGTCGCGTTCGACCGGCCCAGCCACACGATGACGCTCAAACGCGCCTGGCTCGCCGCGGACGAACCCGGCGCCGGGCCGGTTCCGACCCGCGCGCTGCTGCTCCTCGCCGGGCTGAGCGGCATGTTGCTGATGCCGCTCATCTTCAACGCCGCCTTCTATCGCATCCTGCGCGAGCCTTTCGTGCTCTGGCATTCGGCGCTGACCGTCTCGCTGATGCTCACCGTCCTCGTTTCGTCGGACCTGTCGGCGCCGCTGCTCGGCTTGCCGGTGATGACGCTCAGCTGGATGACGACGCTCGTCTTCGGCCTGTCGGTCGCCTCGGGGGCGATGTTCACCTACAGCTTCGTCGAACCCGGCCAGCTGCACCCCCGCCTACGGCGCGCCTTGCCCTATTGCGCCGCCGCCGCGGTGGCGCTGAGCGCGTTCCACGCCGCCTTTCCGTTCGTGGCGCGCCCCATCCAGTCGACCGTCTACACCGCGGCCTTCGCGCCGATTCTCGCGCTCTTCATCTGGTCGATGGCCGACGCGCTCCGGCGCGGCAGCCGGGCGGCCAAATATCAGGCGATCGGATGGGCGCCGATGGTCGTCGTCGGACTGATCCGGCTGGTGACCGGGCTGTCGCCCGCGCTGGTCAGCCACGATGCGATGCTGCTCTTCTATCTGGGCTGCGTGTTCGAAGTCCTGTCGACCGCGATGGGGGTTGCCGACCGCTTCATGACGCTCAAGGACCAGCGCGACCGCGCGCAGACCGAGGCCGAACTGCTCGACCGTCTGGCCCGATGCGATCCGCTGACCGGCCTGTCGAACCGGCGCGCGCTGGAGGAAGATTATCCCGAGGCGCGCGCGCAGGGTTTCGGCGCGCTTGCCGTCCTCGACCTCGATCATTTCAAGGCGATCAACGACGCCCATGGCCACGGGGTCGGCGACGCCGTGCTCAAGGCGACCGCAAAAGCGCTCCAGCCCGACGCCGATGTTCGGGCGTTCCGGCTCGGCGGCGAGGAATTCGTGCTCCTGCTGCGCGGCGATGATCCCGGCGAGCAGGCCGAACGCCGGCGACAGGCGATCCCCGCCATCGTCGCCCAGGCGGTGCCCGGCCTTTCGGGTCCGGTCACCGCAAGCATGGGGGTCGTCGCGCTGTCGCCCGACACCCCGGCCGACGGCGGCTTCAACGCGTCGTTCGAACGCGCCGACACATTGCTCTACGACGCCAAATTGGCGGGCCGCAATCGCGCCCGCTCCGACATGTCCGGCAGCGCGCACCGCACCGTCGCGGACAGCGCCGCCGCCTGGAGCGTTGCGGCCCGCTGAGCCCGGCCGACACCCCGCAAAATACGGTAAAAACGGAAGGCTCCTATCCCGATCGCATCCGTCTTGGCCATTGCGAGCGAAGCGAAGCCATCTCGCCATGATGACAAGGGGGCCACCGATGCCAGGGGGATGAGCGCCGATCGCGAATCGGGCGTAGCGGTTCTGATTCCATCGAAACCGGACACACGCGGGTGGCTTTCACGAACCGCGTGCCGATCCCGCCCGCCGCTGTTCGGCGATGCCGCACCCTCAGATATATATATTTTCATTTTTACGAAAATGTTATAGATCAGAGAAATCAAATCCGACTCGGGAGACAGGATATGGTCGATGCATCGCGCCCCAAGGGGCTTGCCAGCGCGGTCAGCTATCAGGACAGCAAGGCGGCGTTCCGATGGCTGGAACGGGCGTTCGGATTCGAACCCCTGTTCGTGCTGCTCGACGAAGCCGGCGACCTCGCGCACAGCGAGATGGGCTATGGCGACAGCGTCGTCATGATCGGCAATGAATGGTCGGACGACCACAGAAGCCCCAAATCGATCGGCGGCAAGAACACCCAGTCGGTGCATGTCCAGCTCGCGGCGGGAGAGGATATCGACGCGCACTGCGAAACGGCGCGCGCCGCGGGCGCCGACATCATCGCCGAACCGGCAACGCAATTCTACGGCGACCGCACCTATCGCGCCCGGGATCCCGAGGGACATATCTGGACCTTCGGGGTCACGGTCGAAGCCCGGACCGCCGCCGAATGGGATGCCGAGGGCGGCTTTACCACGCAGACGCGGCTCGACGATTGAACGCGGCGATCGACCGCACGCTCGCCGCGCTCGCCGATCCGAAACGGCGGCGCGCGGTCGAACTGCTGGGGCAGCGCCCGCACAGCGCGGGCGAACTGGCGGGCGCGCTCGGGCTGGCGCCGCCCGCGATGAGCCGCCATCTGCGCGCGCTGAAAGCGGGCGGGCTGGTCGAGGACAGCCACCAGGCGTTCGACGCGCGCGTCCGCATCTACCGGCTGCGCGACGGCGCGACCGACGACCTCAAGCGCTGGCTCGCCGAGACCGAGGCGCTGTGGGCCGGGCAGCTCGCCGCCTTCAAGGCGCATGTCGAGCGCGGCGGGTGAGCGCCGCGGTGATCGTGGCGCTGCGCGTCGCGGCGTCGCCGGGGCGCGCGTTCGACGTCTTCACGCGCGAAATCGGCACCTGGTGGCAAAGCCACCCGCTGTTCGCGCTGTCGCCGGACGGTGACGGGGTGCTGCGTTTCGATCCCGAGGGCCCCGACGGCCGGCTGGTCACGCGCTTCGCCGACGGGTCGGAGTGGGAGATCGGGCGGGTCGCGTGCTGGCGGCCGGGCGAACGGCTCGCTTTCGGCTGGCGGCTTCCGAGCTTCGCCGCCGGTCAGGCGACCGCGGTCGATGTCCGCTTCGAGGCGGTCGGCGCCGAAACGCGCGTGACCGTCGAGCATCGCGGCTGGGACGGCATCCCGCGCGGGCACGCCGCTCGCCACGGGTTCGACCTGCTGCTGTTCCAGCGCCGGCTGGGCGAACACTGGCGCGCGCGGCTCGCCGCGCTGCGCGGGCGCGCCTGACCGCCGCGGCGGCGCCGCACGTCGCGCGCCCTCAGCGCGCGCGCGCCGCCTGGTGCGCGATGTCGGTGATCAGCTTGCGGAACAAGACCGCGCCCGCGGTGCCCGATGCCTTGAGCGCGCGTTCGCAGTCGAGCAGGCGCGTCATCAGGCGCGCGATGCGCACCGAATCCCAGATATGCAGCTGCGCGGTCACCGCGTCGCGTTCCTTCCAGAACACCCCGCTGCTCTTCGCCGCGACGACGCTCGCGGGGTGCGCGCCGGCGTCGACCTCGGCGCGCAGCCGCGCAAGCTGCATCGCGCGGATCGCGAGCGCGCGGATCAGCCGGATTTCGGCGACCCCGACCGCCGCCGCCTGCGCGAGCATCGCCGGCAGCTCGCGCACCTTGCCGCCCAGCGCGACGTTGATGCATTCGCTGACATCCTCCTCGTGCGTCGCGGCGCCTAAGGCTGCAATGTCGGCAGCGCTCACCTGCCGCCGCCGATCCACCCCCGCATCGAGATAGAGCGCGACCTTCTCAAGCTCGCGCCGCATCAGTGCCTGATCGCCCGAGACGAGATCGATCAGCGATTGAGCTTCCGCGTTACCGAGCCTCAGTCCCTGCTCGTCCGCCGCGCTGATCGCAATGCCAATGAGCGCGCGACGATCGGGTTGGTAACAAATGGCAGCCACGGCGTGCGGCGAGCCTTCAACGAGTTTGACGAGCTTCGACTTGGCAGTAACCGACGCGCCGGTTGCAATCACCGGATTGACCGCAGTGTCGGCGACAAGCAGGGCCTCGACCGCAGCAAGGCAGTCGTCGCCACTGCCCGTGATTTCGAGCCGGATTACGCGTGCACTGGCGAAAAGCGACATCGACGCCGCCTCGGCAGCGAGTAGCGAGGGGTCCTGCGATAATTGACCATTCGATAAATCAGCCCGCTCGGCCTCCTTGCCCGCAAGACCGATCAGCCGTGCGCCAAGCGTTTCCATCGTCGCATCGTCGGGACCGGTGAGAAGGACGAAACGGACCGCAGGGTCGAGCCGTGTCTGGCGCTCGAGATCGCCAGGCTTGACGGTCTTCACAGCGCCGGTGTGACGGGTGCGTCGGGCGTGCGCGCGCCGCCACGATCCGCGAAAACCGCAATGCGGGCAACGATCTGGTCGGCGACGGCCTGCGAAAGACGTTCGAGCGCGGTCGATTCGGCGGCAATCGTCGCGTATTCGCTGCCGACGACATCGATGCCGGCGTCGGAGAAGGCCGTCGCGTCGAGCAACACCTGCCCCGTTGCCGAATCGACAAGCTGGTAGCGCGCGCGCAAGGTGCGGCGTTCGCGCGTCACCGCATCGTCGGCGCGCACACCGAAGCCGGTGATGCTGTCCTCGAGCCGCACGTCGAGCCGCAACCTCTTGCCGGCGCCTTCGCCATTCTGCGCCGCAACAAGCCGGTCGCGCAGCGCGTTGCGCACGAGCCAGCCCTGATGCCCCTCGATCGGCGCAACATCGATGTCGGACAGGATCGTCGCGACTGCCCCATCGCTGCCGCTCGCATAGAGCGGGCGCAAACCGCAGCCGCCGACGAGCAGCGAAGCCGCGACAAGCAAGGAGATGAAAAGGCTACGCATCCATGACCCTCATGCTCCCTATCTCCGTTCGTGTCGAGCGCAGTCGAAACGCGCCGTCCAGCATCACGGCTTCACTCAACGCGAACGAAAAACAGGAAGGCAGGTTCCGGTCCATCGACATCAGGGGACGATATTCACCAACCGGTCGGGAACCACGATCACCTTCTTCGGCAGCGCACCGGCGAGCAGTTCGACGATGCGTGGGCGCGCAAGCGCCGCCGCCTCGATGCTCTCCTTATCGCGCCCTTTGGCGAGCGTCATCGTATCGCGCAGTTTGCCCGCGACCTGGATCGCGATAGTCACTTCGTCATCGACGAGCAGAGCGGGATCGGCGGCGGGCCATTCGGCATCGGCGATCATCGCCGTCGTGCGCTGGCGCGCCGGCAGCGCCGCCCAGGCTTCTTCGGCGAGATGCGGCAGCATCGGTGCGACGAGCAGAATCAACGTGCGACATGCCTCGGCGCGCGTTGCCGAAGGCGGCGCCTTCTCGATGTCGTTGGCGAGCGCGTGAATCTTGGCCACCGCCTTGTTGAAGCCCAACGATTCGATATCCGTCGCAATGCCGGCGATCGCCTGATGCAGCTTGCGCGCCAGTGCCTTGTCTTCGCTCCCGTCGCCGACATTCCCGGTTTCGCCGAACAGGCGCCACAGGCGCTGGACGAAGCGCCACGCGCCCTCGATGCCCGCCTCGCTCCACGGCAGGTCGCGCTCGGGCGGGCTGTCGGAGAGCATGAACCAGCGCGCGGCGTCGGCGCCATATTGATCGAGGATGGCGTCGGGATCGACGACATTCTTCTTCGACTTCGACATCTTGATCACGCGGCCGACGGTGACCGGCGCGCCGTCGGCGTCGAGCGTCGCGCCGTCGGCCGAGCGGCTGATCTCGTCGGGGGTGAAGAAGAGCGGCGGCAGGCCTTCGCCCTGCGCACGGCTGTAGGTTTCGTGCGTCACCATCCCCTGCGTGAACAGGCTGGCGAACGGCTCCTTGATGTCGATCATGCCGAGCTTGTTCAGCGCGCGCGTCCAGAAGCGCGCGTAGAGCAGGTGGAGGATCGCATGCTCGATGCCGCCGATATATTGATCGACGGGCAGCCAGCGGCGGATGACCTCGGGATCGAAGGGCTTGTCCGCGGGCGCCGACGCGAAGCGCAGGAAATACCAGGACGAGTCGACGAAGGTGTCGAGCGTGTCGGTCTCGCGCACGGCTTCGCCGCCGCACGACGGGCAGGCGACGTGTTTCCACGTCGGATGGCGGTCGAGCGGGTTGCCGGGGACTGAGAAATCGGCGTCCTCGGGGAGCACGACGGGAAGTTGGCTCTTGGGCACGGGCAGCAGACCGCAGGCGTCGCAATGGACGAAGGGGATCGGGGTGCCCCAATAGCGCTGGCGCGAGACGCCCCAGTCGCGCAGGCGCCACACGGTCGTGCCCTTGCCCCAACCCTCATGCTCCGCGCGCGCGATGATCGCGGCCTTGGCCGCGTCGATGGTCATGCCGTCGAGAAAGTGGCTGTTCACCAGCTTGCCCGGGCCGACATAGGCCTCGTCGCCGGTGAAATGCTGCGCGGTCTCGTCGCCATCGGCGATCACCCGGTGAACCGGCAGTTCATATTTGCGTGCAAAGTCGAGGTCGCGCTGGTCGTGCGCGGGGCAACCGAAGATCGCGCCGGTGCCATAGTCCATCAGCACATAGTTCACGACCCACACCGGCAGGTGCCAGTCGGGATCAAGCGGATGCTCGACCGCAATACCGGTGTCGAAGCCCATCTTCTCGGCGGTATCGAGCTGCTCGGCGGCGGTGCCCTGACGGCGACATTCGGCGATGAACGCCTCGAGTTCTGGCGAATCCTTGGCGAGTTTTTCGGCGAGCGGATGATCGGGAGAGATCGCCGCGAAGCTCGCGCCGAACAAGGTGTCGGGGCGCGTCGTGAAAACGTCGAAGCCCGGTGCGCCGCCGGCGAGCTTAAAGCTGAATTCCAGGCCCTGCGACTTGCCGATCCAGTTCTCCTGCATCAGACGCACCTTGTCGGGCCAGCCGTCGAGGCTGCCCAGCCCTTCGAGCAGGTCGTCGGCAAAGTCGGTGATCTTGAGGAACCACTGCGACAACTTCTTCTTTTCGACGAGCGCACCCGAGCGCCAGCCGCGGCCGTCGATCACCTGTTCGTTCGCGAGCACGGTCATGTCGACCGGATCCCAGTTGACGTAGCTTTCCTTGCGCGCGACCAGCCCCGCCGCGAACATGTCGAGGAAGAGCGCCTGTTCCTGTCCGTAATAGTCGGGTTCGCACGTTGCGAGTTCGCGGCTCCAGTCGATCGCGAGGCCGAGGCGCTTCAGCTGGCTGCGCATGGCGGCGATATTGTCGCGCGTCCAGCCGCCGGGGTGCACGCCCTTTTCCATCGCGGCATTCTCGGCGGGCATGCCGAAGGCGTCCCACCCCATCGGATGGAGCACGTCGTGCCCGGTCATCCGCTTGAAGCGTGCGAGCACGTCCCCCATCGCATAGTTGCGAACATGCCCCATGTGGATGCGCCCCGATGGATAGGGGAACATTTCGAGGATATAGGCTTTCGGGCGGCCCTCGGTATCGGAGGTCGCAAAGCTGTTCGCGGCATCCCAGGCCGCCTGCCAGCGGGCGTCGGCAGCCAAGGCGCCAAAGCGCGGTTCGCGGGTCATGTCTTGTTTCCCGTTGATCTGGAGCGGCGCATGCAACGCGCCGTCGGATTAGCCTTCAAACGCGCCGCGGCGCAGGTCGCGGGCGCGAGTGAGGATGATTTCCTCGAGCTTCTGGACGGTCGCGGCCTGGATCGGCGCGTCGACCCAGGTGCCGTTCTGCGCGATCTGGCGCGACGCGGCGATGCGCAGCGCGTCGGCGCGCAGATCCTGATCGAGGATCGACACGGTGACCTTCATCCGTTCGTTCGGATTGCCCGGATTGGCGTACCAGTCGGTGATGATGACGCCGCCCGACGAATCGGCCTGAAGCAGGGGCATGAACGACAGCGCATCGAGCGAGGCGCGCCAGAGATAGGAATTCACGCCGATCGTCGTCACCTGGCTCGCTGCAAGGTCGGCACGCGGCCGTTCCTTGCCGCCGCATGCCGCAAGGCCAAGCGTCGCTACGCCAAGCAGCGCGAGCGAGACCGGACGGCGACCGAGCGCGGCGAGGACGTTGAGCTGGGGCATGCCGAAATACCTTATCTTTGTTGCGCGGGCGCGGCCGGCGCGGCTGGAATTGCAAGCGTCTCTATCGCGCCTGCCGCGCGGCGGCAAGCGCGGCAATGCGCCGGTCCGCGCCATTCATCCGCGAGCAAGATTGGCGCCCATAATTGCGCCTGGGCCGGCCGGCCACTGTGGTGATCGCGCAACAATAGCCGTGAAAATAGGATGCGAAGCATTTGTTTCTTGCGAATCGCTGGAAAAATCGGCTGAGGCGGCCTATCTAGGAACGGAACTGGGGTTGGAGTCGCAGACAATGCCGCGCAAACCGCGACATTTTTGGAAAAGCGGGGTCGTCGCATTGGCGACGCTTTCGCTTGCCCTGCCCCCCGCACTCGCCGCCATGTCGCGCGCCGACCGTATCCGCGAGACCTCGCTGTCGGACGCCCTGCTCGGCCAGTTCACCCCGGCGTCGGGCGACCCGCGACTGATCGCGCGTTATGCACAGGTTTCCGCAGACGCCCGCCGCAATTTCAGCTTCACCCCCGCGGTGACCGATGAAAATCGCAAGAATCGTGCGATTACCGTGGTGATTCGGGCCCGCGACGACGCCTCGAACGCGGCGCGCGCCGCCTTGCTCGGAACGAACCGCAAGGCGCCGGTCACGATCGCACCCGTTGCCTATAATCTGGGCGCGTCAGTCGGCCTCGAGAAATTCGTCACACCGACGCTGCCGCGCGGTGTCGACCTGCGAAACCTGCCGCAAGCGCAGGCCCCCGAACGTGGCGAGAGGAAATCGCGTTTCGCGACTCGGATGCTCACGCGTCCGAGCGAACCCGCGGGCGCGACCGATCGCGTCACCTCGCCCGGCGACGATCAGACCGTCGATGTCGTCAGCAGCTATCGCCTGACCAAGAACCTCGATGTCACCGCCGGGGTGCGCTATCGCACCGACGACGGTGTCCAGCCGCTGACCGACGCGCGGCGCGACAGTCAGGCGGTCTATGTCGGAACGGCGTTCCGCTTCTAAGTCGGGCGCCGCGGCGCCTTTTCCAGCCAGTGATCGATCGCCGCCCAACCGGGGGTGAGGCCGTGTGACGCGCCGGTGCGGCGGAGCGCGCGCGCGCGCGCAGGGTCAAGGCCGCCCAGCGCGACAGGATGCGTACCGGCCTGCCGCGCGAGGCGCAGCCAAGCCTTGCGGCCAAGCGCCGGTGCGCCGGGATGCGAGCGCGTCGGATGCAACGGCGACACAAAGGCCAGATCCGCCTCAACGCGCCGTGCGACGCGCGCTTCCCGCGCGTCATGCACCGGCATCGCGACAATCAGGCCAAGCGCGCGCCCGCGCGCGGCCAGGCGCGCCAGCGGCTGGCGCAAATGAACGCCGTCGGCACCCCAGCGACGGGCAAGCACCGGCGTTCCGGCGAGCAGGACGACATGGCCCCGCGCGCGCGCAAGACGGACGAGGCGGCGCAGAAGTCGCCAGCGCGCACCGGCCACAAGGCCGTCGTGGCGAACGACGATTCCGCTCCCCGGCGGCATCGCGCGCACCGCGGCGAACAACGTATCGCCGAGGCGCGCGTCGGTGAACAGCCAGATGAGGGGCAAGGGGTGGCGCCGGCGCATCGCCTTTCCTATAGGCGCACCGCCGCCGCGCGCAACGCGCAGCGCCAGCGAGGAACGGACGATGGAGAACGCAACGCAGCGATTGGACGGAGTCGAGGCGCGAATCGCCGCGGCGGCCGGACGCGCCGGACGGAAAGCCGATACGGTGACGCTGATCGCGGTGTCGAAGACGCATCCGGCCGAGGCGATTCGTCCGCTGATCGCTGCCGGGCAACGCCATTTTGGCGAGAACCGGGTCCAGGAAGCCGCGTCCAAATGGCCTGCGCTGCGAACCGAGACACCCGACATTACGCTCCATTTGATCGGCCAGCTCCAGTCGAACAAGGCCGACGAAGCAGTGGCGCTGTTCGACGCGATCCATTCGGTCGACCGGTCGTCGCTGGTCCAGGCGCTGGCCAGGGCATGCGCAAAGGCGGACAAGCGTCCGCAACTGTTCGTACAGGTGAATATCGGAAACGAAGCACAGAAGGGAGGCTGCACGGTCGCCGATCTGCCGGCACTGCTCGCCGAGGCGGCTGACGCGGGCCTGACGATCGACGGGCTGATGGCGATCCCTCCCGCCGATGTCGCGCCCACCCCCTATTTCGCGCTGCTCGACGAACTCGCCGAACGGCACGGCCTGTCGCTACGCTCGATGGGGATGAGCGGCGACTATGAAAGCGCGGTGATGCTGGGGGCGACGCACGTCCGCGTCGGCACCGCGCTGTTCGGCGCCCGCTGATCTCCACATCGGCGCATTCGACGCGCCATTGGAGCGCCGTTCGCGAGCAGCATTGAACCGGCATCGCGCGCAGGTTAAGCCTCGCCATGCTTCTGACTCTTCTGGCCGCTCTGGTATCGCCGCCCGAACCGGTGCCCGCGCTGCGGGTCGCCACCTACAGCTATCCGCGCTACGACCGTCGCATCGCGCTCGAACCGCTGGCGCAGACGGTTACGCGAGTCTCGGGACGACACGCCGAAATCATATTGCTCGATACCCCCGACGCGCTGGCGAAAGCGATGTGCGACGGCAGCGTCGACATTGCGATGACCAATCTGGGCGCCTTCGTCGCGATGCGTGATTGTCCGCAGGTCGAAGCCGTCGCGGTACTCGACACGCCCGACACGGTGCTCGAACGCTATCGCGGCGTCCTGCTTGTACGCAGCGACACCGGGCTGGAAACCCTGTCGGAGCTCAAGGCAGCCGCCGGCCGGCTGCGCTACAGCGAAGTGCTGCCGGGTTCGACGTCGGGCGCACTTGTGCAGGCGGACGCCCTGCGCACGATCGGCGTCCGGGCATCCGATTTTGCCGCACGGCGCCATGCCGGCACGCACGACGCCGCGATGCTCGACCTGCTCGACGGGCGTGCCGACATCGCCGCTTTTGCCGAGGAACCCTGGCGGAAACTGAAAGCCGAGGCCCCCGAACGCGCGGCGATGCTTCGACCGTTGTGGCGGTCCGGGCCGCTACCGCCCGGCCCGCTGGTGTGTCGCGCGAGCGCCGCGGTCGATTGCAAGGCGCTCGGCGCCGCCCTGCTCGGCGCGGCGGGCGAGGCGCTGGCAGGCCCACTGTCCGAAGGCTGGACCGAAACCGCGGGCGCGGTGCGCTTTCGCGCGTTCGAGGCGGACCGGTACGACGCGTTCAAACCCGGATAAACTTGGACGGCGCACGAAAAAGGGCGGCACGCGGCCGCCCTTCCGGATTCCGGCGTTCGCCGGAATGATGCCGTTTCGCCCACGCGCCGTCAGCGCGCGGTGCGATGCATCACTTGATCTTGGCTTCCTTGAACTCGACGTGCTTGCGCGCGACGGGGTCGTATTTGCGCTGCGCCATCTTCTCGGTCATCGTGCGCGGGTTCTTCTTGGTGACATAGAAGAAGCCGGTGTCGGCGGTGCTCACCAGCTTGATCTTGATCGTCGTCGGCTTGGCCATGGCCCTGTTCCTCGAATGGCTGCGCATCCGCCGGATCATCCAGCACATGCGGCGGGACTGGGGGCCCCGGCGGTTGGTGTGAAAAACAATGAGGGCGGCGCGGTGCCGCGCTGCCCCCATATATCCGCGCGCCAATGACGAGATTCGGCGCTTGTGTCAAGTCAAAGCGACGGGCGGCAGCGTGCGAAGCACCGCCCATCACTGCGGTCAGGCGTTGCGGATTTCGAAGCGCACCGTCATCTCTTTCCAGCTTTCCTCGGGCGTGCCACCGCGCGTCGCAGGCTTGAAACGCCATTTGGCGAGCGCGCGTTTCTTCGTCGCATCAAAGAAGCCGGGACTGTCGGTACTGACGAGTTCGACTGCTTTCACCCGGCCATCGGTGCCGATCAGCACACGCACGCGTGCCACGCCCTCGATTCCCTCACGCTGTTCGCGTAGCGGATAGTCGGGCTGAAAACTGGCGATATGGCGCTGATCGAGTTGTGCGAGAACGAGCCTGGGCGGCGGCGCAGGCGGGTCGACCGTGACCGCCGGCCCCGACCCGGCAAGCGGCGTCACCGGAATCGGTGGCAATTTTTCGGCGGTGGGAACGAAGATATCCGTGATCGGCGCCGTCTCGACCAGCGGCTTCGGCGCGACGAGTGGCGTCGAGCGCGGCAGCGGCGCGTCGGGGACCGGTTCAATTTCGCGCGGTTTCTCGACCTCGATCAGCGTGCCGATGATCGGGTCCGATTTCGGCTTTTGATCGACGATCATCGGCGACAGCGCGACCGCAACCACCATCGCGACGGGCAGCCCGATCGCGAGTCCCGCCGCAACGGGGCGGTGCCCGGCACCGGGGTTGTAGCCGCCGCGCGCGAGCGCGGTGTACGGTTGCCGTGACGAAAACACCGATGATATCAGGGGAATCAGGGTCATGGCCTCTCTCCTTGCCGTGTGCGACCCGGCGCCTCGCGCTGACCGCTCTTGTTCGTCAGGTCGGAATAATGAGATATTATAACATACCAACAATTGTCAAGCAGCAAGATCGGCAAGGGAGAGGCTCGCCGGTCAATCGAGAACAAGGTGCAAGCCGGGTCGCCATCGCCCCCATGACCCATGGAACCGGCGCGATCGGTCGCAGGTCAAGGAGCGCCGCGCGAGTCCGCGGCTGGGAAGTACCTTGCCGCCTGTCGCGACGCCCTACGCCGACAGCCGCGCAATCGCAGCGCTCTTGTCGATCAACGGCAAGAGTTCGGCCATTTCGGGGCCATGATCACGCCCGGTCAGCGCGCGGCGCAGCGGCAGGAACAGCGCCCGCCCCTTCATTCCCGTCGCCGCCTTCACTGCGCCGGTCAGCGCGTGCCACGGGTCGGCATCCCAGTCGATCGCGGGCGCAGCGGCGGCGGCGGCGGCAATCACCGCCCGGTCGGCTTCATCGGCAGGCGGCGGCGCAAAGGGGCCGTCGAACACCGCGACCCACTCGGCGGCTTCGGCGACCGTCATCAGATTTGGGCGAATCGCGTGCCAGCGCGCGGCGGTGATCGCAGCGGGCAGCCGGCCCGCGACCATATCATGATCGGTGTGATGCAGGATCTTCTGGTTGAGCAGCGCCAGCTCGGCCTCGTCGAAACGCGCCGGCGCGCGGCCGAAGCGCGAAAAATCGATGCTTTCGATCAGCGGCTTCAGCGAAGTCACCGGTTCGACCGGGTCACTCGTCCCCAATCGCGCGAGCAGCGCCGCGAGTGCGACCGGCTCGATCCCCGCATCGCGCAGCGCCTGCATGCCCAGCGACCCGAGCCGCTTCGACAATTTGCCTTCGGTGCCGACGAGCAGGGCCTCATGTGCAAAGGCCGGCGGCGCCGCACCGAGAGCGCCGAACATCTGGAGCTGGACCGCGGTGTTCGAGACATGATCCTCACCGCGCACGACATGGGTGATGCCCATCGCGATATCGTCGATCACGCTGGGCAGCAGATAGAGCCAGCTGCCGTCAGCGCGGCGCACCACCGGGTCCGACATCGTCGCCGGATCGAAATGCTGCGGACCGCGTACCATATCGTCCCATGCAATCGGCGCAGCATGATCAAGCCGGAAGCGCCAATGCGGCGCGACTCCGTCGGGCACCGGAGCATCGGCGGGCTTGCGTTCATAGACCGGCGGCAATCCGCGCGAGAGCAGGATCTTGCGGCGGATGTCGAGTTCTTCAGGCGTCTCGTAGCAGGCGTATACGCGACCCGCGGCCTTCAGCATCTCGAATGCGGCGTCATAGCGATCGAAGCGCGCCGACTGGCGCTCTTCGCCATCGATGTCGAGCCCAAGCCAGACGAGATCGGCGCGAATTGCATCGACATACTCCTCCCTGGACCGCTCGCGGTCGGTGTCATCGATCCGCAGCAGAAACCGCCCGCCATGTTTTCGCGCCCACAGCCAGTTGTGGAGCGCGGTGCGGACATTGCCGACATGGAGGGTTCCGGTCGGCGAAGGGGCGAAACGGGTGGTGACGGTCATGGCGCGCGCCTATAGCCTCATGCGGGGTTGGATGGCGATAGCTATCCGGTTGCGCCGCTCGGGCCACAGCCCCGCCCGCACCCTTTTGGATCACCCGGTCCGGAATCCGTGGGTGATCGGATAGCGCCGGTCGCGCCCGAAATTGCGTGTCGAGAGCTTGACCCCCGGCGGCGCCTGACGCCGCTTGTATTCGGCAAGCATCAGCAAGCGCTCGATCCGTGCCACCACGTCTCGGTCAAAGCCGTATTTCGCGACGACATCGTCGACACTCGCTTCCTCTTCGACGAGCATGTGGAGCATGCGGTCGAGGTCCGCGTAAGGCGGAAGGCTGTCCTCATCCTTCTGGTCCGGGCGCAGCTCGGCACTCGGGGGTTTCGTAATGATGCATCCGGGCATCACCGGCGTCACCCGATTGCGCGACAGGCGCGGGACGTTCGCGTTGCGCCAGGCGGCCAGCGCGAAGACGGTCGTCTTGTACGCGTCCTTGAGCGGGTTGTAGCCGCCCGCCATATCGCCGTAGATGGTCGCGTAGCCGACGCTCATCTCGCTCTTGTTGCCGGTTGTCAGCAGCATCGGACCGAACTTGTTGCTCAGGGCCATCAGGGTTACGCCGCGGATACGCGACTGGACATTTTCCTCGGTGATGTCGACGTCGCGGTCGGCGAAGCTGCCCGCGAGCATCGCGTCGAAGGCCTCGACCGCCGGGACGATCGGGATCGTGTCGAGCCGGCATCCGGTCATCGCCGCGCAGCCCGCCGCGTCGTCGAGGCTTTCCTGGCTGGTGAAGCGGCTCGGCAGCATCACGCACCAGACCTTGTCGGGGCCGAGCGCGTCGGCGGCGATCGCGGCGCAGATTGCCGAATCGATCCCGCCCGACAGGCCGAGCACGACGCCGGGAAAGCCGTTGCGTTCGACATAGTCGCGCAAGGACAGGATCATCGCGCTGTAGATATCGGCGGGATGATCCTCCCATGCCGCGATGGCACCCTCGGCGCAGCGCCAGCCGCCAGCGTCGACAGCCCAGTGGGTGACGCGCTCCTCTTCCTCCCAGTCGGTCAAGCGGTGCGCCGCCTGTCCGTCGCGGTTCAGCACGAACGAACAGCCATCGAAGACCAGTTCGTCCTGCCCCCCGACGCGGTTGAGAAAGATCAGCGGCAGCTTCGTTTCGGCCACCCGTGCCGCGAACACCTTGCTCAGCCGCCGCTCGTCCTTGTCGATCTCATAGGGGCTGCCATTGACCGAGATCAGCAGTTCGGCACCCTGCGCGGCGAGATGCGCGCTCACGGCAGGGAGCCAGCCGTCCTCGCAGATCGGCAGGCCGAGCTTCACCCCGCGCCATTCGACCACATCGGGCAACGGGCCTGCGGCGAAGACACGCTTTTCGTCGAAGGTGCCGTAATTGGGAAGTTCGTGCTTCCGGCGCGTCGCAACGATCCGGCCACCGTCAAGCAAAGCGACAATATTGTAGAGGTTTGCGCCATCGCGCTCGACCGATCCCACCAGCATCGCGGGGCCGCCGTCGGCCGTGTCCGCCGCCAGCGCGTCGAGCATCGTCGCGGCGCGTTCAGCGAGCGCGGGCTTGAGCACCAGATCCTCGGGCGGATAGCCGATCAACTGGAGTTCGGGATAAAGGATGAGGTCAGCATCGCGATGCCGCGCCCGCACCGCGCGCATCGCAGCGACGTTGGCGGCAAGATCGCCGACCGCCTGCGTCATCTGGGAAAGGACGATGGTCAGCTTGGCCGTGTTGCTCATGGATCGAGCCATAAGCCGGACGGGCACGATTGCAATCTTGCAGACTTGCCCGGACATCTGGCACCTGAACCAAGCGGAAGGGGTTGCGCATGGCTAGGCGGGACAAGCGAGGGCGTGACGCGGCAATTCTGGTAGCGATCGCAGCCGCCTTTGCCGCCGTTTATTTTCATGTGCGAAGCGACACCCGCGCCTTTCAGGCGCTCGTCCAAGCCGGGGGCGAGCCCCGCTTTGTCGCGGTCGAATGGATGCGTTGCCGCGAATTCCCCGGCCAGACGCCGCGCCGCGAAAAACTGAACCGCTTTCGCGGCAGCGCCATGCCGCCGGCCGTAGAACATCGGCAACGCTTCGAGATTCTCGATCGACGTGACGGCTATGCGCTCGGCAGCGTCGATGGAGAAGCGTGCTGGCTGCCCGAATGGGCGCTTAGCGGCAACGAACCCCGCTGGCTTCCCTGCGACCGGCGCGGCCCCGACTATTATACGCCCTATCCGCCGGGATGGGTCGAACCTCCGCCGGCATTCGGCGGCCCGGGACGTTCCTGCTGCTGCGACACCGAGGGCCGGGCACAGGGCAACGCAAGATGACCCTTCCCCTCCTCGCCTTCGCTGGCTAAGGGGGCGCGCAATCCCAACCGCGCGAAAGGGCCTTGCACCCCATGAAACTCATCTCCGGCAACAGCAATCTGCCGCTGGCCCGCGCCATCGCCGATTATCTCGAGCTGCCGCTGACCGATACCAGCGTCCGCCGCTTCGCCGACGAGGAAGTTTTCGTCGAGATCCATGAGAATGTCCGCGGTCAGGACGTCTTCGTCGTGCAGCCGACCAATTTCCCGGCGAACGACAATCTGATGGAACTTCTGATCATCAACGACGCGCTGCGGCGCGCCTCGGCGAAGCGCATCACTGCGGTCGTTCCCTATTTCGGCTATGCCCGGCAGGACCGCAAACCCGGGCCGCGCACGCCGATCTCGGCCAAGCTCGTCGCGAACCTGATCACCACCTCGGGCGCCGACCGCGTGCTCGCGATCGACCTGCACGCCGGGCAGATCCAGGGCTTCTTCGATATCCCGACCGACAATCTCTACGCCGCGCCGGTGATGAGCGCCGACATCCAGGCGCGCTTCGGCGGCAAGAATCTGATGGTCGTATCGCCCGACGTCGGCGGCGTGGTCCGCGCCCGCGCACTGGCGAAGCGGCTCGACAACGCACCGCTGGCGATCGTCGACAAGCGGCGCGAACGCGCCGGCGAATCGGAAGTGATGAACATCATCGGCGACGTGAAGGGGCGCTTTTGCATCCTGATCGACGATATCGTCGATTCGGCTGGCACGCTTTGCAACGCCGCCGCAGCGCTGAAGGCGGCAGGTGCCGAAGGCGTCGTCGCTTATTGCACCCACGGCGTCCTGTCGGGCGGCGCGGTCGCACGCGTCGACGCGAGCGAGCTCACCGAACTCGTCATCACCGACTCGATCCAGCCGACCGACGCCGTCAACGACAGCGGCAAGGTCCGTGCCCTGACCGTCGCCCCGCTGCTGGGCGAAGCGATCAAGCGCATCGCCGACGAAAGTTCGGTCAGCAGCCTGTTCGACTGAGGTCGCGCGCGCCGCATTGCCTTGCCGTCGCTTTGCGCCCAGACTCGGGACGAGGAAGGCATGACATGGGGCACCGCGATGGCAGACGGAATGCAGATTGCCTGACCAGCGATCACCGCGCCGGCGCCGGTTCGTCCGGCGCATGCTGACGGCGCTGGTCTTTGCGACCGGAAGCTTCGTACTGCTCGCACTGGCGCTGTGGCTCGCCTTCCCGCTGCCATCGCTCGACGGCCGACGGAGCAGCGAAGCAATTTCCGATCCGGCCGCCGCCGTCGCGGCAGCGATCGCCCCCGTGTCGGCGCAGCATCCGGGGCAGAGCGGGATATATCTGCTGCCCGACGCGCTCGACGCCTTTGCCGCGCGCGTCGAGATGATTCGCGCGGCCGAGCGGTCGGTCGACCTGCAATATTATATCTGGAACGACGATCTGTCGGGACGGCTCCTGCTCGCCGAGCTGGTCAAGGCCGCCGACCGCGGAGTTCGCGTCCGCCTGCTGATCGACGACAACACGACGGCGGGGCTCGACCCGGTGCTCGCGGGAGCCAATGCCCATCCCCAGATCGAGGTCCGCTTGTTCAACCCGCTGAGCGTGCGACGGGTCCGCGCCGCCAACTATCTCTTCGCCTTCCCGCGCCTCAACCGGCGGATGCACAACAAGTCGCTGACCATCGACGGCGCGGTGACGATCGTCGGGGGGCGCAATGTCGGGGACGAATATTTCGGCGCCGAGCAGGATGGATTGTTCATCGATATGGACGCGCTGGCGATCGGCGCCGTATTGCCCGAGGTGTCCGCGCAGTTCGACCGCTATTGGAACAGCCGCTCGGCCTACCCCGCCGAACTGCTGATCCCCGCCGGTCGCGCCATCCCTCTCGCCGCGCTACGCAATCCCCCTGAATCGAACAGCGCACGCGGCCGCCAATATCGCCAGGCCATCGCCCAGACCGCCTTCATCCAGGATGCCATGACACAGACGCTGAACTGGCAATGGACCGGGGTGCAATTGTTCAGCGACGATCCCGCCAAGGCGCTGGGTGCCGAACCGCCCGAATCGCTGCTCGTCAACCGGCTGAAACCCGCGATCGCCGAGGCACAGGACAGCTTCGACTTGGTGTCGGGCTATTTCGTGCCGGCCGATCTGGGCACCGGGCTGTTGACCGGACTCGCCCGGCGCGGGGTCGACACGCTGGTCGTCACGAACAGCTTTGCGGTGACCGATGTGCCGCTGGTCCACGCCGGATATATCAAGAAACGCAAGCCGCTGCTCGACGCGGGCGTGCAATTGTTCGAGGTTCGCCCGGGCACGCAAGACCGAACCGAACCTGCCAAACCCGCGGAGCACAGCGCCACCCGCTTCAGCGGCGGCGGCGAAAGCCTGCACGCCAAGACCTTCGTCGTCGACCGCCGACGGCTGTTCGTCGGCTCATTCAATTTCGACCCGCGCTCGGCCGAACTCAATTGCGAAATGGGTTTCCTGATCGACAGCCCCTATCTGGCAGGATTGGTCGCCGACGGGTTGCGCCAGCGCCTGTCCGATCACAGCTACGCCGTCACCCTGTCGCCGAAGGGCCAAGTACAATGGATCGACACGAAACATGGAAAGCAGGAAGTGCTTGCGACCGAGCCCGGAACCACGGCGTGGAACCGCGCCTCCGTCTGGCTGCTGTCGCACTTGCCGATCGACTGGTTGCTCTGATGTCGTCCGCCAACACGACATTGGCGGATGACAAGCGCCCCGGCGATCGGCATGGCCCGGCTCCCGCCTCTTGCATCATGACCCACCGGAGCCCCAATGCGCGCTGACGACATCGCCCTCGCCCATCGCCTCGCCGACGCCGCCGGCGCCGCCATCCGCCCGCTCTTTCGCGCCGCCTGGACGCACGAGGCCAAGGACGACGCGTCGCCGGTGACCGAAGCCGACCGCGCCGCCGAGGCGGCGATGCGCCGCCTGCTGGATGCCGAAGCTCCGCGTGATGGCATCATCGGCGAGGAATATGGCAGCGAACGCGCCGATGCGAGCCGCCAATGGGTGCTCGACCCGATCGACGGCACCGTCAGCTTCATGGCCGGGCGTCCGATTTTTGGCACGCTGATCGCACTGCTCCAGGACGGTTGGCCGGTGCTCGGCATCATCGACCAGCCGATTGTCGGCGAACGGTGGGTCGGCGTGACCGGCCGGCCGACCCTGTTCAACGGCAAACCTGCCACGACCCGGGCCTGCCGCAGCCTCACCGACGCGGTACTCGCCACCACTGGTCCCCAATATTTCAGCGATCACGACGGCGAGCATTTCATGGCACTTGCGGCGCAGACCGCGCACAAGCGCCTGATCTTCGGCGGCGACTGCTATAATTACGGGCTGGTCGCGAGCGGACATGTCGACCTGGTGGTCGAGGCAGGACTCAAGCTCCATGATTATGCGGCTCTGGTACCGGTGGTCGAGGGCGCGGGCGGAACGATGTGCGACTGGAACGGCGACCCCCTGCACAGCGAGAGCGACGGGCATGTCATCGCGCTCGGCGATCCCGCGCGACTCGAGGATGTAGTCGAGGGACTCGCCTGCCACCACTGACGAGACAAGCCGAATCGCAGCTTTTGTCCCCGCCAGGCGACATGCGGCAACGGTTCGCGCGAACCATCACGATCCACAGGGCTGACGGCACCGGCCCGTGAACGCAACCGCTTTGGCTGGTTTCCAGCTTTACAGTCGCCTCGAAACTGATATCGGCGCCCCCGACGCTGGACCCAGCGTCTTCTAAACAGGGGGTATTCGTGAAAAAAATGATTGTGGCCGCGATCTGTGCGGTCGGCTTTGCTTCGCCCGCATTCGCGCAGGACGAAGGCGAAAGCAATGCCAAGGCAGGTTTCCGTGCCGAGGTGCGCGCCGTCTATGAAACGCCGACGGTCAGCAGCATTGCGGAAGATGACGACGTCTACAAGGTCGGCAGCGCAGTCGCGTTCGGCGGCGAAGTGGGCTTCGACATCGCGGCGGGTTCGTCGTTCGTCGTCGGCCCCTATGTCACCTTCGAAAAATCGTCGGTCGAAGCCAGCGACGGCGTCGACACGCTGAAGGTCAAGGACAATCTCGGCGCAGGCCTGCACCTCGGCTATGCGATCGGGTCAAAGGGCCAGATCTACGGCAAGGTCGGCTATGCCAAGCTGCGCGTCGAAGCGCAGAGCGGCGTGCTGCGCGCCACTGAAAGCGGTTCGGGTTTCCAGGGCGCGATCGGCTACGAGCACGGCTTCGGCGAGCAATTCTATGGCCGCGTCGAATTCGGCTATGGCGACAACGGCCGCATCGGCGGGATCAACTTCCAGCGCCGTCACGCCGGCGTCGCGCTGGGCGTACGCTTCTAAGCCATTTTGCGGGGGAGCGGGGCCTCAGGGTCCCGCCCCTTCGCTTGCCATCCGGTCACCGGCCCGCCGATCGACCAGACATGACCGAACGGATCGGTAACCTGGCCATAGCGCTGGCCCCAGAATTGATTGTCGAGCGGGAAACGAACCAAGGCTCCTGCCGCCAGTGCCCGGGCCCACGCCGCATCGGGATCGGGCACGTCGAGATGGAGGCCCACCCCCGCGGGCGCGGGCGCACCGCTGCCGTCGCCCATTTCCGGAAAATCATCGTTGAGCATCAGCGGCCCGCCGTTGAGTTCGAGATGCGCGTGCATGATGCGCCGTCCGTCTTCGGCCAGATGGCGCCCGCTCTCGGTCGCGCCGAACGCGCGCGCGTAGAAATCGATCGCTTCGGCGGCGCGGTTGTCGCCGATCGTCAGATGCGGCACAACACCCGGCATCGCGCAATATTGCTCGGTCATGCCACTCACTCCCGTAAACGAGACAGGCTCGCCTTCTACTCGATCCGCCGCCGCCCCGGAACATTCTTGCATTTCCGCACGAATCCGGTTAGGCGCGCGCCTTCGCACGATAGTGTAGATGACCTGCCTGGCTGTCAGGGCTGCCAGGGCCGGTCGATATCGTCGCAAAACAAGGAGACGAAAATGCCCAAGCTGAAGACCAAGAGCGGTGTGAAGAAACGCTTCAAATTCACCGCCTCGGGCAAGGTAAAGCACGGCGTTGCCGGCAAGCGCCACCGCCTGATTTCGCACAATTCGAAGTATATCCGCACCAACCGCGGCACCAGCGTGCTCAGCGATTCGGACGTGGCCCATGTGCGCCTCTGGGCGCCCTACGGCCTGAAGTAAGGAGCGCTAGGCAATGTCACGCATCAAACGCGGCACCACCACGCACGCCAAGCACAAGCGGATTCTGGCGCAGGCGAAGGGCTATTACGGCCGTCGCAAGAACACCATCCGTGTCGCCAAGCAGGCCGTCGAAAAGGCCGGCCAATACGCCTATCGCGATCGCAAGGTGAAGAAGCGGACCTTCCGCGCCCTCTGGATCCAGCGTATCAACGCTGCCGTCCGCGCCGAAGGCCTGACCTACTCGCAGTTCATGCACGGCGTGAAGCTGGCCGGGATCGAACTCGACCGGAAGGTCATGGCCGACCTCGCGATGAACGAAGGCGGCGTCTTCACCGCCATCATCGCACAGGCGAAGGCGGCGCTACCCAAGGCAGCCTGAGCCTTTCGGCGCCATTGCTGAAAAGCAAAAAGGGCGGTCCCGCGGGGGATCGCCCTTTTTCGTTTGCTGGAAACAGGAACGACGCGAAGGTCCCCCTTCGCGCCGTTCCGGCGATGATCGTGACCGATACATCGCCCCCCTCCCTCCGAACCGAGTAGCCGTGGGTCGCAGAAAGCCGCCGGCACGGTGGAAGATCCCACGCGGCGACATATCGCTGCGCCACACCCCCAAAAATTGTAGAAACCCGACACGCAAAGCGCTTAGACTGTTGTTTTTTGCGCCTGTGTCCGCAAGGACACAATGTCATGTCGGATGAGGCCAGTCATTCGGGGCAAGGTGCCGACGTGCGCGTGGCGACGCGCTTCTTTCCCGTGTCCGCCACGCTGCGCCCCTATTCGAGCATCATCTATCTGACCGAAGTCGAAGCGCCGCCGGGGGTGCGTATCGAGGACTATCTCCATCCCGAATGGGCGAACATGCGATTCATCGAAGGTGACACGACCTTCAGCGCGATCGGCAACGATCCCGTTGCCCCCGCCCCTGCCTTCAACGTCACCGGTCCGACGAGCAAGGCGACTTATTTTTCGGTCGGCAGCATGCGCGCCTGGGGGATCGGCATCTTGCCGATGGGCTGGGCGAAATTCTTCGCCCTTCCCGCCGAAACGCTCGCCGACCGCTTTTGCGACGCAGCCACCCATCCGGCCTTTGCCGTTTTCGCCCCGCTGGCCGAGCAATTGCGCGGCGCCAACGACGTCGAAGCGGCAGCGCAGGCCATCGACGATCATTTCACCGGACTGCTGGGCGGCGCCCCGCACGACGACCCGGCGATCCTCGCGGCGCACAGCGCCCTCGTCGACGACGATCTTTCCAGCGTCGGCGAACTCGCCGACAAGCTCGGCCTGTCCGAGCGCTCGATCGAGCGTCTCAGCCTGCGCGCCTTTGGCTTCCCGCCCAAATTGCTGATCCGTCGCCAGCGTTTCCTGCGCAGCCTCGCGCGCTTCATGCTCGATCCGTCGATGGCGTGGATCGATACGCTCGATTATCATTATTATGATCAGGCGCAGTTCACCCGCGATTTCAGGCGCTTCATGGGGATGAGCCCGCGCGCCTATGCGGCACGGCCCAAGCCGATCCTTGGCGCCGCCGCGCGCGCACGCGCCGCCGCAGCGGGAGCGGCGGTGCAGGGGCTGCACAAGCCCGCAAGCTGAGCGCAATTGCGGCCCTTCGGGGTTGACCGGTGCGCCCCGTTCGGTGCAAGCGGCGCCGCAATAAAGCGTGGCATGTCCGCCGCCGCAGGAAGACCGACAATGAGCGATTACCAGGCCATGCAGGCCGAGTTGACCGGCGCGATCGCCGCCGCGACCGATCTCGACGCGCTCGAGGCGCTGCGCGTCGGCGCGCTCGGCAAGGCGGGCCGCATCACCGGGCTGCTCAAGACGCTCGGCGGCATGACCCCCGAAGAACGGCAGACGGTCGGCCCGCAAATCCACACGCTGCGCGAAAGCGTCACCGCGGCGCTGGCGGAGCGCAAGGCGGCGCTCGAAGGCGCCGCACTCGAAGCGAAGCTCGCGGGCGAAAAGCTCGACATGACGCTCCCCGCGGCCGCGAGCCCGCGCGGCAGCGTGCATCCGGTGAGCCAGGTGATGGACGAGCTGGCCGAAATCTTCGCCGACATGGGTTTCGCGGTCGCGACGGGCCCCGAGATCGAGGACGACTGGCACAATTTCACCGCGCTCAACATTCCCGAGACGCATCCGGCACGCGCAATGCACGACACTTTCTATTTCCCCGAAGGTGGCGAAGGTGCCGCGCAGCGTATGCTCCTGCGCACCCACACTTCGCCGGTGCAGATCCGCACGATGATGGAAAAAGAGCCGCCGATCAGGATTATAGCCCCCGGGCGCGTCTATCGCAGCGACAGCGACGCGACGCACACGCCGATGTTCCACCAGGTCGAAGGTCTCGTCATCGACCGCGGCATCCATATGGGGCACCTCAAATGGACGCTTGAGACCTTCCTCAAGGCCTATTTCGAGACCGATGACATCGTGCTGCGCCTGCGCCCCTCCTATTTCCCCTTCACCGAACCCTCGGCCGAGGTCGACGTCGGCTACCGCCAAGAAAAGGGCAGGAGAATCGTCGGCGGCAACGGCGACGACGACGGCCATGCGTGGATGGAACTGCTCGGCAGCGGTATGGTCAACCGCCGCGTCATCACCAATTGCGGGCTCGATCCCGACGAATGGCAGGGCTTCGCCTTCGGGGTCGGGGTCGACCGGCTCGCGATGCTCAAATATGGCATGGACGATTTGCGCGCCTTCTTCGACGGCGACCTGCGCTGGTTGTCGCACTACGGGTTCGGCGCGCTGAGCGTGCCCACGCTCAGCGGGGGGATTTCGGCATGAAGATCACCCTCGACTGGCTCCGCGAACATCTGGAAGGCGACTATGGCGTCGCCGATGTCGTCGCGACGCTGAACCGCATCGGCCATGAGGTCGAAGGCGTCGAGAATCCGGCCGAGAAGCTCGCCGGCTTCCGCGTCGCCAAGGTGCTGACCGCCGACAAGCACCCGCAGGCCGACAAATTGCAGGTGCTGACCGTCGACACCGGCGAGAGCGTGCTGCAGGTTGTGTGCGGCGCTCCCAATGCGCGCGCGGGGCTGGTCGGCGTGCTAGGCCTGCCCGGCGCGGTGGTGCCCGCGAACGGTATGGAGCTGAAGGTCGCCGCGGTGCGCGGGGTCGAATCGAACGGCATGATGTGTTCGACGCGCGAACTCGAGCTCGGCGACGACCATGACGGCATCATCGAGCTTCCCGCCGATGCCCCCGTTGGCACCCCCTTCGCCGAGTATGCCGGCGCGAACGACCCGGTGGTCGACATCTCGATCACCCCGAACCGGCAGGATTGCATGGGCGTGCGCGGGATCGCACGCGACCTCGCCGCCGCCGGGCTCGGCACGCTGAAGCCGCTCGCGGTCCCCGCGATCGACGGACAGGGCGCCCCGGCGACCGAAATCCGCACCGACGCGCCCGACGCCTGCCCCGCCTTCTATGGCCGCACGATCGCAGGCGTCGACAACACAGTCGCGACCCCCGAATGGATGCGCCGCCGGCTCGACGCGATCGGGCAGCGGTCGATCTCGGCGCTCGTCGACATCAGCAATTATGTGATGTTCGACCTCGGCCGCCCAAGCCATATCTATGACCGGGCGAAATTGACCGGCGCGCTCGTCGCGCGACGCGCGAAGGACGGCGAAACGGTCACCGCCTTGAACGGCAAGGACTATACGCTCGCGGGCGACATGACGGTGATCGCCGACGACAGCGGCGTCCACGACATCGCCGGCATCATGGGCGGCGAGCATTCGGGATGCAGCGAAACGACGACCGATGTGCTCGTCGAGATCGCCTATTTCACCCCCGAACGCATCGCGCTGACCGGACAGGCGCTCGCACTGACCAGCGACGCGCGCAGCCGGTTCGAGCGCGGGGTCGACCCGGCGTTCCTCGATGATGCAACCGCAATCGTGACGCAGTTGGTTCTCGACATTTGCGGCGGCACACCGTCGGCAATGGCGCGCGCGGGCGAACCGCCGCTGGCGACCAAGACGGTCGACTATGACCCGGCGCTGTCGGCGACACTCGGCGGCATCGCAATCGAGCCGGCGAAGCAGCGCGCGATCCTCGAATCGCTGGGTTTCGGCATCACCGAGGGCAGTCCCTGGCGCATCGCGGTGCCGAGCTGGCGCCGCGATATCGACGCCGCGCCCGACATCGTCGAGGAAGTCACGCGCATCATCGGCTTCGACGCGATCGCATCGGTCGCGTTGCCGCGCACAGACGGCGTCGCCAAGCCGACCGCAACCGCCGAGCAGATGCTCGAACGCCGGCTGCGCCGCGCTGCGGCGGCGGCGGGTTATCATGAAGCGGTGACGTGGAGCTTCGTCAGCGAGCGCGAGGCCGCGCCCTTCGGCGACGGCGCGTGGAGCCTCGCCAATCCGATCAGCGAAGAACTGAAGGTGATGCGCCCCTCGCTGCTGCCCGGGCTGCTCGCCGCGGCGGCGCGCAACCAGAAGCGTGGGGCGGAGAGCATCCGCCTGTTCGAGATCGGGCGCCGTTACCTGAACGATGCCGAGCGTCCGACGCTGTGCATCGTGATGGCGGGCGACCGCAGCGAGCGCGGCTGGAAAACGGGCAAGGCAGCGGGTTTCGACGCCTTCGACGCCAAGGCCGCGGCGCTGGCGCTGCTCGACGCGGCGGGTGCGCCGGCCGACCGGTTGCAGGTGATGGAGCCGGTTGCCGAAGCCGGCGTCTGGCACCCCGGGCAGGCCGCGACGCTGCGGCTCGGCCCCAAGGCGGTGCTCGCCGAATTCGGCGCGCTGCATCCTTCGCTCGCGCGTCATTATGACGTCGACGGCGCAGTGATGGCAGTGCAGATCTTCCTCGATGCGATTCCCGCGAAGCGCGCGAGCGGCCCGGCGCGCAGCGCCTTCACCCCGCCCGCGCTGCAACCGGTGCGCCGGGACTTCGCGTTCCTCGCGCCCGACAGTCTGTCTGCCGCCGATCTGGTGCGCGCGGTGAAGGGCGCCGACAAGGCGCTGATCATCGACGCACGCCTGTTCGATCGCTTCGCGGGCGCGGGCGTGCCCGAAGGACAGGTCAGCCTGGCGGTCGAAGTCGTGCTGCAACCGGCCGAGAAAAGCTTCACCGAGGCCGAACTGAAGGCGGTGGCGGATAAGGTCGTGGCAGCTGCGGCGAAAGCGGGGGCGGTGCTTCGGGGATAATCCCGAACCCGCCGGTCCGCGCGCCGCACCATTGCCATGACGATAGCCGCGATATAGGCATCGTCGCCGATGAAGTCCGCCCCCTGTACCACCTGCATCGGGTTCCCGCGCTAACGCGAGGAACCGAACGGGCGCGCCGCACCGGCCGCGCCCTACGGCAAGTTTTGCCTTCATCTCGCCGGCGGCTTGCCGCGGGCAATGCAGCAGGTACCCATCATGACAAATTTTTTCGAAAGCCCCTTCAAAGGGGTAACGCTCGACAAGCAGGTAGCGCAGCCGAACATCCGGGTCGGACGCTTCAGCTATTATTCGGGCTATTATCACGGACACAGCTTCGACGATTGCGCGCGTTTCATCCTTGCCGACGAAGGGGCCGACCAGCTGATCATCGGCAGTTTCTGCTCGATCGGATCGGGCGCGGCTTTCATCATGGCCGGCAATCAGGGCCACCGAAACGAGTGGATCAGCACTTTTCCCTTTTTCTGGATGCCCGAGGTCGCCGCCTTTGCAGGAGCACAGAACGGCTATCTGCCCGCGGGCGACACCGTGGTCGGCCATGATGTCTGGATCGGGTCGGAAGCCGTCGTCATGCCCGGCGTCCGCATCGGCGACGGCGCCGTTATCGGCACGCGCGCGGTGGTGACACGCGACGTCGAGCCCTACACAATCGTCGGCGGCAACCCTGCAGCCCCGATCCGCAAGCGTTTCGACGACCGGCGCATCGCCCTGTTGCTCGAAATGAGCTGGTGGGACTGGCCGGAGGAGCGGTTGCGGGATGCAATGCCGTTGCTGACGAGCGGCGATGTCGATGCGCTCCATGCGCTTTGGATTTCCGGCCGGACGGGTTAAGCGCACCGACCGGCCCGAAGCAGCGACAGATGCTTCGGGCCGGCTTCGGCGGGCGTCGACTTCGCTCCGACGACCAACCTGCTAGGGGACCGGCGATGCGCTTGGCGACGATTACCAACTGGGCCTATGGCGCGACCGTCGTGCTGACGATCGTGTCGAGCACGACGATGATCCTTGCGTCGAACGCACAGGAGCGCGAGCGCGCCGCGGTCGAGCAGCGATACCGGCTCGACCAGGCGACCGCGGCGCTGGGTACCGAGATCTATCGGTTGAGCGATCGCGCGCGGCAATATGTCAACACCGGCGACCCCGTGTATCTTGCCGCCTATCGCAGCGAAGCCGCGGCGCTGGCGACGGTCGAGAACCGCATCCGGCACATCGGCGACGCGGGCGCTTCGGCGAGCGAGCTCGGCGCGCTCAAAAAGGCCGTCGCGATCGCCGACACGCTGCACGACGAGCAGGAAACCGCGCTGGCGGCGCAGGACGCGGGCGATTCCGCGACCGCACGCCAGATCCTGTTCGGTGCCGAATATGAACGGCAGCTCGACCGCACCGAACTGGAGGTCCAGCGATTCGAGGATCAGCTCGACAACCGCATCGCCGCGCAGGTTGCGGACGCGACCGAGGTTTCGATCCTGTGGAAGCGAATTTCCGAGATTGCGCTGGCGCTGACCGCGCTGCTCGTCCTGTGCGTGCTCTATTTCGTCTTCAAGCGACGCGTGCTCCACCCCGTCGTCAAGCTGAGCGACGTCGTCAACCGGCTGGCAGTGCAGGATTTCGCCGCCGAACCGCCCGCGGTCGACCATATCGACGAGATCGGCGACATGGCACAGGCGATCCGCATCTTTCGCGAAAACGGTCTCGAGCGCCAGCGGCTGGAAGGCGAGCGCGACGCCGACCGCACGATGCGCGACCTGTTGTCGCGCATGACGCAGCGCATGCAGGGGAGCGACACGCTGCACGACCTGAAGGAGGTCATCGGGCGCTTCATCCCCGAGATCGCGCCCGGGCTACCGGGACGGCTCTATCTGCTCGACAAGCGGAGCAACCTGGTGGTCGAGGCGTGCAGCTGGCTGGGGCCGGTGCATTCGAGCGCGCAATTTTCGGCGATATCCTGCTGGGCGCTGCGGCGCGGCCTGCGCCATCGCCCCGCGGGCGACACGGTCGACGTGCCCTGCGACCATATCACGTGGGACGCCGGCCAGCCGATCGATACGCTGTGCCTGCCGCTGACGGCGCAGCGCGAGACGCTGGGGCTGCTCTATTTCGAAATGCCCGCGGGCGAGACGAAGCTGAGCGCCGCGCAGCTGATCTATTTCGACATGCTCGCCGAGAATATCGGGCTGGCGATCGCCAATTTGCAGCTGCGCGATTCGCTGCGCGAGATGGCGATGGCCGACCCGCTCACCGGCCTCGCCAATCGCCGCCACCTCGGCCACATGCTCGAGATGCAGGTCGCGCAGGCCGAGCGCGAGGGCGAACGGCTGGGCTGCCTGATGATCGACGTCGATCATTTCAAGCGCTTCAACGACGTGCACGGCCACGAAGCCGGCGACGCGGTGCTGCGCGCGGTCGGGCGGGTGCTGGCGACCGTCACGCGCGAACCCGAGCTTGCCTTTCGCTATGGCGGCGAAGAATTCCTGATCCTGCTTCCGGCGCTGTCGCCCGAACAGGCGCGCGCGCGCGCGGAAGAGATTCGCGATCGCGTCGCGGCGATCGAGCCGGGGCATGCGGGCGAGGGGCCGGGCAGCGTCTCGGTCTCGATCGGGGTCGCGGTGGCGCCGCATCATTGCGACTTCGCCCGCCTGATCCCGACCGCCGACGCCGCGCTGCTGCGCGCGAAAGCGCTCGGACGCGACCGGGTGGAGGTCGCGCAGGCGCGCAAGCCGAAACCCGCATAGCCGAGGCGGCATGCCGGCCGGAATGCGTCCGGTTTGGCTTCGATCAAAACCGGCGTGCCAGATTCTTGTCTTGCCGTGCTTTCCAGGTCGTCAGGCGAGTCCGCATGACTTGAAAACACCCTAGGCCGCCACCGCTTCCTCGCTCCGGCTCCCCGCGGCTTCGAGCAGGCGTTTCTCCAGCCCCTTCACCCGCGCCGCGCTGTCGATCTTGTCGCCGATCAGGTCGGTGACGTAGAAAGTGTCGACCGCGCGCTCGCCATAGGTCGCGACGTGCGCGCTGTGCACCGTCACCTTCGACTGGAAGAGCGCATAGGCGAGTTGGTTGAGCAGCGCCGGGCGATCCTGCGCGTTGACCTCGATCACGGTGAAGCGATTGGAAGCCTTGTTGTCGATGAAGACGCTGGGGGCGATGCGAAAGGCTTCGGCGCGGGTGCGCGGGAGCGCGCGCGCCTCGAGCTTGGGAAGCAGTTTCTGCTTGTTGGCGAGCGCATCCTCGATCGCGCGGGTGAGCCGGCCGATCTGCCCCGCCTCGTCGAAAGGGCGCCCGAGCGGGTCCTGGACGAGAAAATTGTCGAGCGCGAGGCCGTCGCGCGTCGTGTGGATGCGCGCGTCGATGATGTTGCCGCCGGCGAGGTGGATGCCGCCCGCGATGCGATAGAAGAGCCCGGGGTGATCGGCGGCGAGCACCATCACCAGCGTCGCGCCGCGATCGTCGTCGGGCACCGCAGCGATGTGGAGCGGCGCAGCGCCTGCCTGCCGCATATGGAACAGGTTCGCCGCGATCACCTCGACCGGCTCGGCGATCCAATAGCTTTCGGGGAGGCGCTTCGCGAGCTTGTCGAAGGTCTTGTCGTCGAAGCCGAACTGCGCCGCGACCATTTCCTTCTTGCTTGCGATCCGCGCCTCGCGCCCCTTCTGCTTGTGGCCGAGGCGCAGCACCTCTTCGGCGGCGTCGAACAATTCGGTGAGCAATTGCCGTTTCCAGCTGTTCCAGACGCCCGGGCCGACCGCGCGGATGTCGACGACGGTGAGCACGAGGAGCAGCCGCAGGCGTTCGGGGCTTTGCACGACCTGCGCGAAGTCGAGGATTGTCTTGAAGTCGGCGAGGTCGCGCTTGAACGCGGTCGCCGACATCAGCAGGTGGTGGCGGACGAGCCAGGAGACGGTCTCGGTCTCGGCCTCGGTCAGCCCGAGACGCGGGCAGACGCGCAGCGCGAGTTCGGCACCGAGCACGCTGTGGTCGCCGCCGCGCCCCTTGGCGATGTCGTGGAGCAGCACGGCGACATAGATGACGCGCCGCGAATGGATCTGGTCCATGATCGCGGTCGACAGCGGATGGTCGCCCTCGAGCCGGTTCTGCTCGATGTCGGCGAGCAGCCCGATCGCGCGGATCGTATGCTCGTCGACGGTATAATGATGGTACATGTCGAACTGCATCTGCGCGACGACGCGGCCGAAGTCGGGCACGAAGCGGCCGAACACCCCGGCTTCGTTCATCCAGCGCAGCACCGTTTCGGGATCGCGAGGCGAGGTCAGCACGTCGAGGAACAGCACGTTGGCGCGCGCGATGCGCCGCACCCCGCGCGCATCGATCAGCTTGGCATCGTGGCGCGCCTGGCGCATTGCCTGCGGATGGATTTCGAGCCCGTGCTTGTCGGCGAGCGCGAAGATTTCGATCAGGCGCACCGGATCCTCGCGGAAATAATCGTCCGACGGCAGTGCGAGCCGGCCGCGGTCGAGGACGAAACCGTGGAGCTTGCCCGGGCGGCGGCGCAGGGTCGGCAGGAAGCGGCGACCGCGCGCTGCCATCTGCTCGTCGAGATGCGCGAGGAAGGTGCCGGTCAGGTCGCCGACGCTTTTGGCATGCAGAAAATAGAGCTGCATGAAGCGCTCGACCGCACTCTTGCCCGGACGCTCGGCGAAATGCATGCGGCGCGCGATCTCGGGCTGGAAGTCAAAGGTCAGCCGGTCCTCGGCGCGGCCCGCGAGCGTGTGGAGGTGGCAGCGCACCGCGAGCAGGAAATTCTCGGCGCGCGCGAACTGACGGAGCTCGCGCGCGGTGAGCAGCCCCGCATCGACCAGTTCGGGGACGGTACGCACGCGGTGGATGAACTTGCCGATCCAGAAGAGCGTGTGGAGGTCGCGCAGCCCGCCCTTGCCCTCCTTCACATTGGGTTCGACGACGTAGCGCGAATCACCCATCCGTTTGTGCCGGTCGTCGCGTTCGGCGAGTTTTTCTGCGACGAAGGCGCGGGCATTGCCCGCGACCACTTCGGCGTCGAAGCGCGCCGAAGCCTGGTCGTAGAGCGTCCGGTCGCCCCAGACGAAGCGTGCTTCGAGCAATGCAGTGCGGCTGGTGAGATCGTCCTTCGCGGCGCGGATCATCTCGTCGAGCGAGCGCGAGCTGTGACCAACCTTCAGCCCGAGATCCCAGAGCGTGTAGAGCTGCGCCTCGATCACCTGTTCGGTCCAGCTCGTCTGCTTGAACGGGGTGAGGAAGCCGATGTCGATGTCGCTGTGCGGCGCCATTTCGCCCCGGCCGTAGCCCCCGACCGCGATCAGCGTGATGCGCTCGCCCGCCGAGCGATTGCTCGCGGGATAGAGATGTTCGACGGTGAAATCGTGGCTGAGGCGCACGATCTGGTCGATCAGGAAGGCGGTCGCCTGCGCCGCGACGAGTCCCGACGAGGGATGCGCGAGCAGGCGGCGCGTGATTTCGGCGCGGCCATCGTCAAGCGCCCCCTTGAGCAGGTCGACCATCGCACGGCGCCGCTGGCCGCTGTCGCTGGTGCCGGCGGCGACGCCTTCCAGCCGGTCGGCGAGCCCGCGGCGATCGATGATCGCGCGCCGGTCGGCCAATCCGGCGAAGAGTTCGCTCATGCCCCGGCCTCGACCTGCTTGAGGTGGTAGAGCGCGTCGAGCGCCTCGCGCGGGGTCAGCGCGTCGGGGTCGATGCCTGCGAGTGTCTCGCGCAGCGCGTCCTTCGCCGCCTCGGGTTCGGCGGCGAGCGTCACGGCGAAGAGCGGCAGGTCGTCGAGCCCCGCGGCGAGCCCGCCGGTCTTTTCGCGTCCGGCCTCGAGCTTGGCGAGCACCGCTTCGGCGCGCTTGACCACCTTGGACGACACGCCCGCGAGACGCGCGACGGCGAGGCCGTAGCTGCGGTCGGCGGGACCGTCCGCCAGTTCGTGAAGGAGCACCAGATCGCCCTGCCACTCGCGCGCGCGGACATGGTGGAGCGAAAGCGCGCCCAGGCTTTCGGCGAGGCGAGTGAGTTCATGATAGTGCGTCGCGAAGAGGCAGCGGCACTGGTTCACCTCGTGCACAGCCTCGACCACCGCCCAGGCGAGCGCGAGACCGTCGTATGTCGAGGTGCCGCGTCCGACCTCGTCGAGAATGACGAAGCTGTTCGGGGTGGCCTGCGCAAGGATCGCGGCGGTTTCGACCATCTCGACCATGAAGGTCGAGCGCCCGCGCGCAAGATTGTCGGATGCGCCGACACGGCTGAAGAGGCGGTCGACAAGCCCGAGCTTCACCGCCGAGGCGGGCACGAAGCCGCCCGCCTGCGCGAGCACGACGATCAGCGCATTCTGGCGCAGGAAGGTCGATTTACCGCCCATGTTCGGACCCGTGACCAGCCAGAGCCGGTCGGCCTGCGACAGCGCAACATCGTTCGGCACGAAGCGTTCGCCCGATTTTGCCAGCGCCGCCTCGACCACCGGATGACGGCCGCCGGTCACGTCGAGACAGGGGCCGTCGACAAGATCGGGGCGGCACCAATTGTGGCTCATCGCATGGTCGGCGAGCGCAGCGGCGACGTCGAGCCGCGCGAGCACGTCGCACGAAGCGGCGATCGCCTCGCGCCGCGCGACAGCGGCGGCGGTAAGCGCCTCGAGATGCGCGGCCTCGGCAGCGATCGCGTGGACGCCCGCCTGCGTCACCCGGCTCGCGGCGTCGTGGAGGTCAGAGGAATTGAAGCGCACGACGCCCGCGAGGGTCTGGCGGTGGGTGAAGCCCGATTCTGGCGCCATCAACGCGTCGGCATGCTTTGCGGGCACCTCGACATGATAGCCGAGCACACCATTGTGGCGAATCTTGAGCGAGGCGATGCCGGTACGGTCGCGATAGTCGGCTTCCAGGGCGGCAATCGCCTTGCGCCCGTCGCGCGCGGTTTCGCGCAGCGCATCGAGCGCATGGTCGTAACCCTCGGCGACATAGCCGCCCTGCGCGGCGTCGACCGGCGGCGTTTCGATGAGCGCGCGCGTCAGTTCGTCGACGAGCGCGCCGTGACCGTCGAGTCCCGGCAGCAGGCGCGCGAGCAGCGGCGGCAGGTCGGGGCGGCGACCGAGCCGTTCGCGCAACATCCGCGCGCCCGCGAGCGCATCGCGAAGCTGCGCGAGATCGCGCGGTCCGCCGCGGCCAGCGACGAGCCGTCCGAGCGCCCGCCCGGCGTCGGGCAGCGCGCGCAGGGTCGCGCGCAGGTCGCCGCGCCACAGCGCATCGCGCGCAAGGGCGTCGACGAGGTCGAGCCGATCAAGGATCGCATCCCGGTCGGTAAGCGGGCTGGCGAGATCGTCGGCGAGCAGCCGCGCGCCCGCCGCGGTCACCGTGCGGTCGATCGTACCGAGCAGGCTGCCGTCGCGCGCACCCGCCATGGTGCGGACGAGTTCGAGGCTTTCGCGCGTCGCGGCGTCGATCGCCATCCGCCCCGAAGCCAGATGACGCACCGGCGGCTGAAGGAAAACAGTCCCGCCGGTTCCGACATGATCGAGATAGGCGGCGACCGCCCCCATCGCGGCGAGTTCGCCGCGCGAGAATTGCCCGAAGCCGTCGAGCGTCTGGACCCCGAAGAGCGCCTCGAGCCGCCTTTGCCCGGGCCCGCTCGCAAAATCGCCCTGTGGGCGCCGGACAAGCTGGCGCACGCCGCCCCAGGCAGGAAGCGTCTCGGCCCCTTCGCCGACAAGCAGTTCAGACGGAGCCAGCCGCGCAAGTTCGGCGTCGACCGCTTCGCGCGGGACCGCGACCACCTCGAAGCGTCCGGTCGAAATATCGGCCGCGGCGATCGCGACCAGTCCCTCGCTGCCGACCTCGGCAAGCGCGGCGAGGCGATTGGCGCTGCGCCCTTCGAGCAGCGCCTCTTCGGTCAGCGTGCCCGCGGTGACGAAGCGCACGATATCGCGCGCGACGAGTGCCTTCGATCCGCCGCGCGCCTTCGCTTCAGCGGGGGTTTCGACCTGTTCGGCGATCGCGACGCGGTGCCCCGCCCGGATCAGCCGCGCGAGATAGGATTCGGCCGAATGTACGGGCACCCCGCACATCGGCACCGGCTGCCCGTCATGTTCGCCACGCGAGGTAAGCGCAATGTCGAGCGTCGCTGCCGCCGCTTTCGCGTCGTCGAAGAACAGCTCGAAAAAGTCGCCCATGCGATAAAAAAGCATGCAGTCGCCCGCCTTTTCCTTGAGCGACCAATATTGCGCCATCATGGGCGTCGCGGCGGGGGACGAGGGTTTTGCGGCGGAGAGAGCGACGGAAGCGGACATCAACCCCTGATTAGACGCTGACGGCGCCAAGGCAAGGCCGGGCAGCGGACGAAACGGCCGCTGCGAGACGAAGGCCGGACCGGTCGGCGCGTTCCTTACTCGCGCGCGCCTTCGCTCGACGGCGCCTCTTCAGCGGCCTTCGCCTTTTCCTTTGGCTTTTGCTGTTCGAAGATCGCTGCGATCTCCTTCTTCTTCGCCGCCGACAGGCCGTCCTCGGCCTGGGGGAACATCTCTTCCTCCTCTTCGTCGATATGATGGAGATAGCGGTGCTTCATCGTGCGGAAACGCGTCAGCCAGCCGGTCGACGCAAAATCCATCTCGTAAAGCTCGGTCAGCAGATCCTCTATTTCCTTGTGCTCGGCCACGCTGTGCTGCGCCTCGTCGCGCAGGTCGGGCCGCGCGAGCATCGTCGCGTAGAGCGACATCTCCTCCGATGCCGCATGCGCGGTGACCTCGACGCGGAAATTTTCGAACAGATAGCGGCGTTCGTCGCTGTCGCCCTGCGTCGCGTCGATGCGATCAAGCAGATCGCGATGCCGGTCGTGATCGGCCTTCAGCCGGTCGAATATCCTGCTTTCCGCCATACAACCTCCGTCGTTGATCGACGAAAGAACGGCTGCGGCGCCGCACGGTTCCCGCCGCGCGCGTCAGGGCGTCTTGGCGGGGTGCGCAGGCGGTGCGGCCGGTGCCGCCGCGGTCAGCGGCGCGACATACTGGGCGTAGATGGCATTGGCCTTTTCGGCGATGCGATCGAGCACATCGGTTTTCTGCCCCGCGAGCAGCCGATCGGTCATCGCCTTCGCCGACGGATCGCCGAGCGCGGTCGCGACCGAGAACCACGCCGCGGCGGTCTCGCCATCCCTCGGCACCCCCTGTCCGTCGAGGTACAGCAAGCCGACGCCGAAGAAGCCGCGCGCTTCGCCGGCAGCGGCGGCGGCTTCGTACAAACTGTTCGCCTTGGCATAGTCGAGCGGCGTCCCGCGCCCGGTGGCGTGCATCACCGCAAGGTCGACCTTCGCCTGGACATTGCCCTGTGCCGCCGCCTTCGACAAAAGGTCGAAGGCGGCGACCGGGTCCTCGGCAAGTCCCTCGCCGGTGTCGAGCATCACGCCCAGCCGCCACTGGCACTGGCTGAGCCCGGCATCGGCGCATTGCCGGTAGCTGGCGACTGCCTTCGCCTTGTCGGCGGTCAGATGCTCGCCGCTGTCGTAGAACCAGCCGAGCGCGAACTGCCCTTCGGGGTCGCCCTCGCCGGCCTTGGTCTGCGCCAGCGAAAAAGCCTCGATCGGCTTGCCCGCGTCGAGCAGGTCGGCGATCCGTTCGGCGGTGGACGGTGCGGGCGATGCCGCGGCGAGCGCGAACCAGGCGAAGCCGAGCGCGACGGCGCGTTTGGGAAGGTGAAGCAGATGGTCCATGCCCGCTTTCTGGCAGGGACCAGCGGCAGGCGCCAGTATTTTGGCATGCGGCGCGGCTTCGCGATTCGGGACCCGGGCGACAAAAGCTTTGTGCCAGCAGCGCGGATTTGCCATTGGCGTCGCGATGCAGGACGATTTGTGCTTTGCCGAAACCGCCGCCGAAGCTTGGGCCCCCGTCGCCGGGTGGCGGGCGCGGATCCGCGGCGCGGCGCGCGCAGCGCGGATCCGGATCGAGGCGATGCGGCAACGCCCGGCCGCGGCCCCCTTCGTCCGCTGCCTCTACGCCCATGCCGTCTTTGCCGACACGGTGCCGACCTTTCGCGCCTTCCTGCGCGCGGCAAAACAGGAGGGCGAGTTCGTCGACACGCCGACGCTGCGCGCGATCATCGCCGACGGCAGGCCGAGCGACGGGCGCTTTTTCCACCTGAGCTTCGACGACGGCTTCGCGAGCGTCTATGAGGATGGCGGGCCGGTGATGGAGGACGAGCGCGTCCCCTATACGATGTTCGTCGCGACCGACCTCATCGACGCCGATCCCAAGACGCTGAACAGCTATTTCGCGCATATGCCCGCCTATCGCGCGCGCGTGCGCACGCTCGACTGGCCGCAGGCGAAGGCGGCCGCGGGGGGCATCGGCGAGATCGGGTGCCACACGCGCACGCACGCGCGGCTGTCCAATATCTCCGGCGAGCCCGCGCGCCTTGCCGACGAGATCGCGGGCGCCAAGGCGATCATCGAGGGTCATGTCGGCCGGCCCTGCGACAGTTTCGCCTGGCCCTATGGCACCGCGACCGACATCGACCATCGCGGTCGTGCGGCGATCGCCGCCGCGGGCTTTACGAGCAATTTCAGCGCCGTCCGCGGCGCCGTCCGGCCGGGCACGACCGACGTGATGGACATTCCGCGCCACCAGGTCGAATTCCACTGGCCGCTGCGCGAACTGATGGTGTGGGCACGGGGGTTTCGCGAGGCATGACGCTACGCGTCGCCCTGATGACGAGCGGCCCGGTCGGCGGATCGGGCGTGGTACTCGACCGGCTGACCCGCGTTCCCGAGGTCGAGATCGCCTGCCTGATCGTGTCCGAAACGATCGTCGCAAAACGCAGCCGGACCAAGATGCTCAAAAAGGTCTGGAAGATCGGGCTGCTCGGCGCGCTCAACGGCATCCGCATTCGAAAATGGTTCGGCCACGATATGCGCACCGACGCGCGCGAGGTGGCAAAGGCGCACGGCATCCCGATCGTGACCGTGCCGCGCGTCAATTGCGACGAGACGGTCGCGGCGCTGAAGCGACATGCCCCCGACCTCGGCATTTCGGTCGGCAATTCCTATATCGCGTCGCGCGTCTTCACCGTGCCGCGCGAAGGCTTCATCAATTTCCACGGGGAACTGCTGCCCGAATATCCGGGCGCGCAGAGCGTGATCTGGCCCATCTATTTCGGCCGCACCCAGACGGGCTACACGATCCACCGCATCGACAAGGGGATCGACACCGGCGCGGTGCTCTACAAGCGCGCGGTCGACATCGATTTTCAGCCACGGCTTGCCGACACGATCCGGCGCACCAACGACAGGGTGCGCGAGGAACTGCCCGAGGCCTTTGCCGCACTGCTCGCCGACTGGGATGCGCACGCCGCGGTGGCGGTGCCGCAACAGGCCGGACGGCACTTCACCACCCCGACGTTCGCGCAATATCTGCGTATCGAGCGCAACAACCGGCGGCTGGCACGCGCGCGCGACGCCTAAAAACTTGCTGCGGCGCACAAAATTTGCCGCACACTCTTAAAATCTTCATATTTCCTCGCCAGATAGCGCCAGGTTGGCGCCCGGATCGCTTCAGCAAGCATTCAGGCATCAACCAGTAATTGGCGCATATTCCCGCTCGATGGGAAAGAATCCGGTCGGAATGGCGCAAACCGCATCTGGCCCTGTCCGAAAACCCCCGAAATTCGGGTCAAAACAGAATTGGCATGCCCATTGCTTTGTGTCGGGCATGACCGCGGGCGACGCTCGCGGACCACAGGAAAGACTGAGACAATGCAGCAGGAAACCACCAATCTCTTCCGCCGCCGCGACACCTTTTTCGGGATCTGCGAGGCCGTGGGTCAGGACTTCGGCTTCAACCCGCTTTGGTTGCGGCTGGCCTTCATCGCGCCGCTCTTCTTCTTCCCGGTGCAGAGCTTCGCAGCCTATTTCGGACTCGGCCTGGTCGTACTCGCGTCGAGGCTGATCTTCCCCGACCGCCGCGCCGCCGCGGCCGAACCGGTGCCCGTCGCCGTCGACGCCCAAATGCCCGAGGCGCCGCTCGCGCTCGCCGCCTGATCGCACCCGGATCCGGGCGGGCTGCCCTCTCCCCCGCGCCCGCCCGCTCCGGCCGCACGGCGCCCGCCGTGCCGCAACAGCGACCGGCAAGCCCCGCTTGCCGGTCGCCTGCCCGCCGATCGCACCGCCTGTCTCGCTGCGAGACAACGGCTCGTCGATTGGCGCGCCCCTCATAAACGCGCTGTTTACGACGTTGCTCTATGGCTCGACGCAAGGCCGGACCGAACGGGCCGCCCACAGGCAAGGAAGAAGCGTTGAGCCAGTCGCCCCAGTTCCAGCAACCGACGCGCAGCGTCGCCGAAATGCTCGACGCGCTGGTCGCGGGCGAGGGCACCGGCGCGCATCGCCACGTCCGTTCGGGGGCGCTGTCGAACGGCGCCGAAGCGATGCGCAACCTCGCCGACGCGGTTCATTTTCTCTGTCTGCTGCACGGCCGCCATCCGGGCGTCATCGACAGCGCCGCGCGCAAGGCGGTCGATCCCGTGTCGCGCGACTGGATGGACGAGGCGGCGCAGGCCTTTGCCGAAGAACGCGCCTTTCTGTCAAAGATCACCGCCGCAGTCGGCCCCGTGCCGAGCACGCAGGGCCAGGACCAGTGCGAGGCCGCGGTTGCGGCGCAGCGCAAGGCGCTCGACATGCTTGCCGAATCGGATCGCCGCGGCTGCGCGGTCGGCGCGGCGATCGCGCTGACGCTCGACTGGCGCACGATCCGCGTCCTGCTCGACATCAGCGCGCAACGGCTCGACATGGCACCGCCGCGCTGCACGCTGCCCGACCTGCGCGAGACCGCACGCCTGGCCGCGACGGTCGCCGACACCCCCGCCGCCGAGCGCGCGATGCTGTTCGGCGCGCAGCAATTGATCACACAGCACAGCGGCTTGTGGGACCTTCTCGACGCGCGCGCAGCGAGCCGGGCGCACAGCTGACGCATCGTCAGGCGCGCTTGCGCCGCCCCCCGGCCCTCGCTATGCCCTTTCCCAGATTGACGTTCACGTTAAGGGAAAGGCGAAGCTGCCATGCGCTTTGAAGGAACCAGCGCCTATATTGCGACCGACGACCTGAAGGTCGCGGTCAACGCCGCGACGCTGCTGCGCCGCCCACTGCTGGTGAAGGGCGAACCCGGCACCGGCAAGACGGTGCTGGCCGAACAGATCGCGCAAGCCTTCGACGCGCCGCTGATCACCTGGAACATCAAGTCGACCACCAAGGCGCAGCAGGGCCTGTACGAATATGACGCGGTCGCGCGGTTGCGCGATGGCCAGCTCGGCGAAGAACGCGTCCACGACATCCGCAATTATATCCGCAAGGGAAAATTGTGGGAGGCCTTCACCTCGCCCAAGCTTCCCGTCCTGCTGATCGACGAGATCGACAAGGCCGATATCGAGTTCCCGAACGACCTGCTCCAGGAACTCGATCGCATGGCGTTCCATGTCTATGAGACCGACGAGACGATCACGGCGAAGGAACGCCCGATCGTCGTCATCACCTCGAACAATGAAAAGGAACTGCCCGACGCCTTCCTGCGCCGCTGTTTCTTTCACTATATCAAATTCCCCGACCGCGACACGATGGCGTCGATCGTCGAGGTCCATTTCCCGGGCATCCAGAAGACGCTGGTCAGCCGCGCGATGGATATCTTCTACGAAGTGCGCGACGTGCCGGGTCTGAAGAAGAAACCTTCGACCAGCGAGCTGATCGACTGGCTCAAGCTGCTGCTCGCCGAGGACATGCCGATCGAAGTGCTGCAGAACCGCGACGTCGGCAAGGCGATCCCGCCGCTCCACGGCGCACTGCTCAAGAATGAGCAGGACGTGATGCTGTTCGAAAAACTGGCGTTCATGGCGCGCCGCCAGGGCGGCTGAGTCAGGCCACCGGTTCCAGATCGACCGGGATCGAGATCCGCGCCGCGCGGTCGCGCGACGGGATGACGTCGTGGAAGAAATGCGACGGAAAGAGCGTGAGCCACCCCGGCCGCGGCGCCAGCCGCCGTTCGCCCCAGCACGGCGCATAGCCCCCGGTATAGGCAGCACACGCCCCGATCGACAGCGCGCCGCGCCCATCGGCGGCGCGTGCCACCGTGTCGGGGCAGTTGACGTGATAGACGCTCGACACATAACCGAACGGGTGGATGTGCAGCCCGTTGTGCCCCGCGCCGCGCAGCACTGTCACCCCGCAGAACAGCCGCGCCCGGCCGGGCGGCGGCGGCAGGCACAGGTCGAGACCCAGCGCAGGCGCCTCTGCCAGATACGCCTCCATCGCAGCGCGGACGAGGTCTAGCAGCCGCGTCATCGCGGGCGCCGCGCGCGTGTCGGGGTCGTAGACGATGCGCGTTTCGGCATCGGCCGCCTCCGACCCGGCGAGCCTGAACGCCTCTTCCGCGAGCTGCGCATTGAAGCCCCCCGCATCGCCGTCTGACGCCTGTTCGGCGACCGGCACCTGCACGATGTGGCGATCGAGGTCGACGAGCGCCCGCGCCGCATCGCGACGTCCGAGCCGTGACAGGGCGATCGCACGGTTCGCGCGCGCGACGGTGCCGTTTGCGAGATGCGGCGGCAGCGCATCGCAGGCGGCGAGCAGCGGACCGCCGTCGTCGAGTCGCGCGAGCGGCGCAAGCAGGTTGAAGAGCCCCCGAAAACGGTCGTCGCCGAGGTCGACGGCATGCACGAACGCCGCCCGCGCTTCGTCCGCCCGCCCGAGCGCCGCGAGCGCCTTGCCGCGGCAGATCGCGAGCGCCGCCCCGTCGCAGCCGGCATCGCGGCCACGGTTGCAGGCGTTCAGCGCCGCCGCGGCATCGCCGTTGCGCAAATAGCTTTCGCTGAGCATCGCCCAGTCGGGGCCGGCATCCGCACCCGACGCGGCGATGAATTCGAACCCGGCGACCGCCGCGGCGAAATCGCGGCGGCGGAACGCCAGCGCGGCGGCGGCGGAACGCGCAGGGATGCTGTCAGGGCGGAGCCGGATCGCTTCGCGCGCCATCCGTGCGGCAATCCCCTGATGCGGCGGCGGCGTCCGTTCCGATTCGATCCACTGCACCGCTGCGCCCCCTTCGCGCCCGACGCTATGCGCGAGGCGGGACGATGACAAGCGGTGCGGCGGCCGGCACCGTCAGAGCTGGTACGCGACCTCGACGTCGCCCCAGCGGCGGCCACCGATCACCACGGGCATATAGACGTTGCGCACGGTGACATAATTGGTGCCGTCGCCTTCCTGGCGATAGACCGCCATGAAGAAGGGCGCGTCGCTTTTCTTCGCCGCCCTGTCGGTGTCGTCGAACAGGATGCGACCGTTGCGGCAATGCGCGGTGTCGTGGACAACATCGCCCGTCGGGGCGCGCGAACAATCGGTGATATGGGTCGGCAGGAAGCCGTTCATGTCGCCCGCGGACGACATCTTCACCTCGGGATGGTTGGCAACGATGCGGTCGAACAGCGGACGCCAGTGCGCGTCGGCCCAGTCGCACAGGCTGGTGCGGAAGCGTTCGGGGTTCGAGCCCGGCACCCGGACATATTGCGTGTCGAAAAGCTGGTCCATCGAGAGTGCGCCGTCGGCGACGGCGCGTTCGGCGATGGCGACGAATTCGTCGCGCACGCTGGCAGCGAGCGCGACCACCGCCGAATCGCGCGGCGACACGCCGGCCGAGATCACCGCGTTGAACATGCGGTTCGACACATGCTCCATCTTGAGGATCGAATCGCGCGTGCCGTCGAGCGTCGCGCTGTTGTCGCGCACCGAGCCGACGACGCGGTCGAGCGCTTCGCGCACCTTCGCGCCATTGGCATGCACCATCGCGCTCGACTGGGCGATGCGGTCGCTCTGGTCGTCGAGCAGCGCGACGAGGTGCGTCGCGTCGTGCAGCGCTTCGGTGATCGTCTCGAACTGCGCCTCGGCGCGGCTCGACTGTTCGACCCCCGACTGGATTTCGGTGACGAGTCCGCTGGCCTCGGTCGCGAGACTTCCGATGCTGCGGCGGATTTCGTCGGTGGCGCTGCGCGTGTTCTGCGCCAGCTTCTTCACCTCGGCGGCGACGACCGCGAAGGTGCGGCCCGCATCGCCTGCGCGCTCGGCCTCGATCGCGGCGTTCAAGGCGAGCATGTTGGTGGTCTTGGCGATCGATTCGATCGACTGGCTGACCTGCTGCACCTGTTCCATGACCGCGGCGAAATTGGTGACGTGCGCGCCGAGTCGCGCGATCAGGTCGATGACCGACCGGAATTCGGTGACCGCCGCGTTGACGCGTTCGGCACCGGTGTCGAGCTGTTCGCAGGCGCGCGCCGACAGCAGCTTCGCTTCGTCGGTCGAATCGGCGATCTGGCGCTGGTCGGCCTCGAGCCCGACGACATATTCCTCGAGTCGTCCGAGTTCGGCGATCTGCCGGTCCATCTGGTCGGTCGACCGCCGGATGCGCCCCGCCGCCTCGCTGCAGCCGACGGCAAGTTCGCCGCAGTCGCTCGCGACAGACTGGTCGAGCATCGGGGCCGCCGGATTGATCGGATCGAATTTCATTGCGCCACCCAGCAAAAGATCATCGACAGGTCATGCCCCACAATGGTTAACACGGAGTCAACGATCGGAGCGTCGGCGGCAGCGGTGCAGCCCGCTCCAACATTGGCGGTTACAATTGCCGCGGGCGACGCTAGGGAACCCTTCTGGGCGCGCGTCTGGAAATTCGAACCAAGGGGAAAAAGATGGACAGCGGCAGCAAGGTGCAATTCTCGGATCGCGAAGCCCTGCTCTACCACGAATATGGGCGCCCGGGGAAAATCGAGATCGTCGCATCGAAGCCGATGGCGACGCAGCGCGACCTGAGCCTCGCCTATTCGCCCGGCGTCGCGGTACCGGTGAACGCGATCGCCGAAGATCCCGCCAAGGCCTATGATTATACCGCCAAGGGCAATCTGGTCGCCGTCATCTCGAACGGCACCGCGATCCTCGGGCTCGGCAACCTCGGCGCGCTCGCCTCGAAGCCCGTGATGGAAGGCAAGGCCGTCCTCTTCAAGCGCTTCGCCGACGTCGATTCGATCGACCTTGAGGTGAAGACCGAAGACCCGCAAGCGTTCATCGACGCGGTCGAACTGCTCGAGCCGAGCTTCGGCGGCGTCAACCTTGAGGATATCGCGGCGCCCAACTGCTTCATCATCGAGGCGGCGCTCAAGGAAAAGATGAACATCCCGGTGTTCCATGACGACCAGCATGGCACCGCGATCATCACCGCCGCGGGCCTGATCAACGCCTGTCACCTGACCGGGCGCGACCTTGCGACGGTCAAGGTCGTCGTCAACGGCGCCGGTGCGGCGGCGATCGCCTGCACCGCGCTGATCAAGGCGATGGGCGTCAAACATGAAAATGTCATCATGTGCGACCGCAAGGGCACCATCTATCAGGGCCGCACCGAAGGCATGGACCAGTGGAAGTCGGCGCATGCGGTGCCGACCGAAGCGCGCAACCTGACCGAGGCGCTGGTCGGCGCCGACGTTTTCCTGGGCCTGTCGGCCGCGGGTGCGCTCAAGCCCGAGATGGTCAAGGACATGGCGGCGGCGCCGATCATCTTTGCGATGGCGAACCCGGATCCCGAAATCTCGCCGCCGGATGCCCGCGCGGCGCGGCCCGACGCGATCATCGCGACCGGGCGCTCGGACTATCCGAACCAGGTCAACAACGTGCTCTGCTTCCCCTTCATCTTCCGCGGCGCGCTCGACGTGCGCGCGACCGCGATCAACGAAGAGATGAAGATCGCCGCCGCCTACGCCATCGCCGACCTTGCGCGCCAGCAGGTGCCCGAGGAGGTCGCGGCGGCCTATGGCGGGCGCGCATCGAGCTTTGGCCCCGAATATATTATCCCCTCACCCTTCGATCCGCGGCTGATGGAGATCGTTCCGACCGCAGTCGCCAAGGCGGCGATGGACACCGGCGTCGCCCAGCGGCCGATCGAAGACCTCGGCGAGTATCGCAACCGGCTGCGCGCGCGGCTGAACCCGACGACGTCGGTGCTGACGCTGGCCTATGAGGCGGCACGCGCCAATCCGAAGCGTGTCGTCTTCGCCGAAGGCGAAGAGGAAGTCGTGCTGCGCGCGGCGATCCAGTTCCGCGACGGCGGCTACGGCATTCCCGTGCTCGTCGGGCGCGAGGGGCTTCACGACAAGCTGCGTGCGATGGGCGTCGCCGACGCCGAAAGCTTCGAGGTCCACAACAGCGTCAATTCGCCGCATGTGCCGCAGATGGTCGACATGTTGTACGAGCGGCTCCAGCGGCGCGGTTATCTGCGCCGCGACATCGAGCGCATGGTCAACCGCGACCGCAACATCTTTGGCTCGCTATTGCTCAAGCTGGGGTTGGGCGATGCGATGATCACCGGCGTCACACGCACCTATTCGCAGACGATGCGCGAGGTGCGGCGCGTGATTGACCCCGCCGAGGGCAAGACCGCGTTCGGCATCCACGTGCTGGTCGGCCAGCACCACACGATCTTCATGGCCGACACGACGGTCAACGAGCGCCCGACCGCAGAGCAACTCGCCGATATCGCCGAACGCACCGCACAGGTCGCGCGACGCATGGGGCACGAACCGCGCGTCGCCTTCCTCTCCTATTCGACCTTCGGCAACCCGCCGGGATCGTGGCTCGACAATATCCGCGACGCGGTGTCGATCCTCGACCGGCGCCAGCCGGGCTTCGAATATGAAGGCGAGATGGCGCCCGACGTCGCGCTCAACGAGAAGCTGATGAAGAATTACCCCTTCTGCCGCCTGTCGGGTCCGGCGAACGTGCTGGTCATGCCGGGGCTGCAGTCGGGCAATCTGTCGGCGAAGCTGCTGCGCGAACTCGGCGGCAGCGCGGTGATCGGGCCGATGCTGATCGGGATGGAACAGCCGGTGCAGGTCGCGACGATGGCGTCGCCGGCATCGGACCTGGTGACGCTCGCGGTGCTCGCGGCGGGCGGAATCGCGGGCTAAAGTCGGGTTTTTCGGGTCGTCGGGTGAGTCCGGCTGACTTGAAAACACTCCGAGCGCGCCAAGCGGCCGGTGCCCGACACGGCACCGGCCCGCCTCCCCGTCCTGGCCTTCGACCGGGCATGCCGATCAGAAGAGCCAAGCGGGGAGCGGGCCGGTGCGGCGTAGTCCGGTCGCAGTCGGGACCCGCTGCTACTGGCTCCCCGGGCCGCCGCCGCCGCCCATGCCGGGCGCACCCACGGCGCCGATATTGCCGAAGATATCCTCGAAGAAGCTGCGCTCGCGGCCGAGCGTCGGAGTTTTGTCGCCTTCGGGATTGAGCCGGCTCACCAACTCGATCCCGGTGCGGTCGACCGCGGCGACATTGCCCGCGGCGTCGAACCGGACGCGCAGCACCTGCTGGTTGACCGCGCGCGGATTGGCAAAGGCGAGCGCGCGCGTTTCGCGCGACAGATAATAATATTCATTGTTGCTGAACTGGCCGACGAAGGTCGGGCGTCCGAGCGTCTTTTCCACCGATTCGCGGTTGTCGACGCCGGGGGTGATCGCGTCGGTGAGCACCGGGTCGGCGACATAGCCCTGGCGTCCCTTGAGCTGGGTGCAGCCGCTGGTGCCGAGCGCCAGCGCGAGGCCGACGAGCAGGAGGCGCGCGCGCGGTCCGGACAAATGGGTCGTGATATGCGGCATCAATGGTCTCCGTTGCGCGTCTGTGCCGCTCGCCCCCGCGACTGCGCTTCTTTCGCCCGCGCCTCTTAGCGCCAAGCGGGCGCGACGCACAAGCCGCTTGTGGCGCGGCAAAGCTTGCTGGAGCCTGACCGGCGCCCCCTTTCGTCGCGTCCCGAAACGGCCTAAGCGGTGCGGATGATTTCGCTGCGCAAATTTTTCAAGCCCGGCCCCGACCCGCGCGAGGCCATGCGCCCGCTGTGGGACGCGGTGATCGCCGCCGCCCGCCGGCCGCACTGGTACGTCGAGGGCGGGGTTCCTGACACGCTCGACGGCCGTTTCGACATGGTCAGCCTGGCGATGGCACTGGTGCTTCACCGCATCGACGAGGATCCGGCGCACGCGCTGGCGGGGGTCCAGCTCACCGAATTGTTCGTGAGCGACATGGACGGCCAGATGCGCCAGATCGGGTTCGGCGATATGGTCGTCGGCAAGCAGATCGGCCGGATGGTCGGCGCGCTCGGCGGACGGCTCGGCGCCTATCGCGCACCCGACGGATCGGAGGAGCTGCGCGAGGCGCTGGTGCGCAACCTGTGGCGCGGCAAGGCCCCCGCCGATGCGCATCTGGATCATGTCGTGGCCGAAATTGGCGCGCTCCGCCGTGCACTCACGGCGATGCCCGTCGCCGACCTCGTCGCGGCTGACCGGTTGCCCGGGAACCACGCATGATGACGGCCCCCGAATTTTCGCACGTCGTGACGCTCGCCGAAGCAGCGCAGGGGCGCAGTCTCGCGCTCGTCGCCGACCCCGCGGCGCGCGCGGCGATCGCACACCGGCTCGGCCTTGTGTCGCTCGACATGTTCGAGACCGACGTCGAGGTCCGCGCGGTCGCGGGCGGGATGGGCGTGCGCGGCACGGTGCGCGCCGCGCTCGTTCAGCCGTGCGCGGCAACCGACCTGCCGGTCGCGGCAACGGTCAGCGAAGCCTTCGACCTTCGCTACCTGCGCGACATCGGCCCGGTCGAACCCGAAGACGAGATCGAGCTCGGCGAAGAGGAGATCGACACGCTGCCGCTCGAACATGACCGCGTCGATGTCGGCGAAGTCGCGGTGCAGACGCTGTCGCTCGCGCTCGATCCCTATCCGCGCCACCCCGACGCCGACCGCATCCTCGCCGAAAAGGGCGTGCTGAGCGAAGAACAGGCGGGTCCGTTCGCCGCGCTCGCAGCGCTCAAGGGGAAAAAAGGCGGCTAAGCTCCGTCAGGCGCGCCGTCTGTCGTTCAATCGAGGAGAGACAGCCCCGGCGACGCTTCGGGCGGCGCGGTCGCGTCGTCCTCCTTGTCGCCTTCGGCGGCGGCCGGCGGGTCGGCGAGCAGGTCAGCCATCGCGTCGTCGAGGCTCGGTTCGGCCTTTTCGGCATCGGTTTTTTCGGGTTCGGCCTTCTTTGGGGCCTTCTTCGCGGGGAGCGCAGCCTCGCCGGCTTCCTCTGCCGCTGCCTTTTCGGCACGGCTGGGCGGCAGCGCACCACCGAGCGCAGCGGTGAGACCGACGAGCTGTTCGCCGATCACCGTATCGACCGCGGGCGCGATCTCGTCGATCTTGAAGCGCACATAGCCGCCGACGACATAGTCGAAGCGGATCGCCGCGCCGGTCGGCGTCTCCTTGATCTGGATCGTCAGCGTGCCGGTCAGCGCCTCGCCCTGCAGCGGGCCGAAGGCTCCCGACAGGCGCAGGATTTCATTGGGTTTGGCAAAAAGAATGCGCGCGTGCTGGACGCTGCCGAGCCCCTTGCCGGTGTCGGGCAGCTTTTCGCAAAAGCAGCCGCCCGCCTGCGAATCGAGCCAGAAATTGACTGCGTCGCCCGACCAGCTGTGCGCCTTCGACCACCATTTCTGGGGCATGCGGAGCATTTTCCACACGTCCTCGGGGGTCGCCGCGACCTGCGCGGTGTGCGCGACGGTAAATCCGATCGCACTCTGATCGACAACCTTGGCACTCGCCGGAACCGCACAAAGAGCGGCCGGCAGCATCGTTGTAAGCAGCAGTGTCTTGAGATTCATCGCCCGTCCCCCTTGCCGCCGGCAAGCTTCGTCATCGCGAGCGAAGCAAAGCAATCCGGAGCGGCCTGTTGCCGCTCCGGATTGCCACGGGCCCGCGGCCCTCGCAATGACGATTCAGACGGTAGGCTCAGGCCGTTGGTGCGGTGGCGAGGATCGTTTCGATCGCATCGTTGACGACGTCGATGTCGGCCATGCCGTCGACGCGGGTCACGATGCCGCGCTCGTCGTAGATCGGCAGGATCGGCGCGGTCTTGGCGCGATATTCGGCCATGCGCGTGCGCACCGTTTCCTCATTATCGTCGGGACGGCGCTTGAATTCGTCGCTGCCGCAAACGTCGCAAACATTGGCCACCTTGGGCAGCTTGTAGCGATCGTGATAGCCCGCGCCGCATTTGGCGCAGCTGAAGCGGCCGGTGATGCGGTCGACGAGCGCGTCTTCCTCGACCACCAGTTCGATCACATGGTCGAGCTTGCGCCCGCGCGCAGCGAGAATCTCGTCGAGCGACGCGGCCTGCGCGGCGGTGCGCGGATAGCCGTCGAAGATCACCGAGACGTCCCCGCCAAGTTCGTCGAGCCGTTCGCCGATCAGCCCCGAGACGATCGTGTCCGAGACGAGTTCGCCGGCGTCCATCACCGCCTTTGCCTGGACGCCGATCGGCGTCCCCGCCTTGACCGCAGCGCGCAGCATGTCACCGGTCGACAGCTGCACCATGCCATGCTCGTCCTCGAGCCTGACCGCCTGCGTTCCCTTGCCCGCCCCCGGCGGTCCCAGCAAAATGATATTGAGCGTCATGGAAGCCCCTGTTTCCCCATTGCTTGAGTCGGGATTGGCCTAGCGGGCGCTTCAGCGCCGTGCAACGCCGCCCTTCAATTTGGCTTTCTTGATCAGGTCGCCATATTGATGCGCAAGCATGTGGCTCTGGATCTGGGTGATCGTATCGATCGTCACGTTGACGATGATGAGCAGGCTGGTACCGCCGAGCTGGAACGGCAGGCCCGACTGGGCGATGAAATATTCGGGCACCAGACAGATGAGCGCGAGATAGGCGGCGCCGATCACGGTGATGCGCGTCAGCACATGATCGAGATATGCGGCGGTGTTCTTGCCCGGGCGGATGCCGGGAATGAAGCCGTTCTGGCGCTTCAGATTGTCAGCGGTTTCCTCCGGATTGAAGACCACCGCGACGTAGAAGAAGCAGAAAAAGATGATGCCCGCGGCATAGAGCGCCATGTAGAGCGGCTGGCCATGCGCGAGATACTGGTTGAGCGTGATCAGGAAATCGCCCGACGCGGTGTCGCCCTGGACATTATTGCCCATGAACTGGGTGATCGTGAGCGGCATCAACAGCAGCGACGAGGCGAAGATCGGCGGGATGACGCCCGCGGTGTTGACCTTGAGCGGCAGGTGGCTGCGGTCCGCCTGCATCACGCCGCGCTGCGTCGCGCGCTTCGGATATTGCACGAGCACGCGCCGCTGCGCACGCTCCATGAAGCTGATGAAGGCGATCAGCACGACCGCGCCGATGATCACCGCGAACACGGTGCCGCCGCCCATCGAGCCTTCGCGGACCTGGCTGAACATCTGCGCGAAGCTGCGCGGCAGCTGCGCGAGAATGCCCGCCATGATGATCAGCGAAACGCCGTTGCCGATACCGCGGCTGGTGATCTGTTCGCCAAGCCACATCAGGAACAGCGTGCCGCCGACGATGCTGATCACCGCCGAAATGCGGAACAGCATGCCCGGATCGACGACGATCGCGATACCCTGTGCGCCGGTCGACGCCTCGGCGGTCATCGCGAGGAAATAGGCCTGGATCGCGGTGAGGAAGACCGTGCCGTAGCGCGTATACTGGTTGAGCTTCTTGCGCCCGCTCTCGCCCTCTTTCTTGAGCGCGGCGAGGCTCGGCGCGAGCGCCGAGGCGAGCTGAACCACGATCGACGCGGTGATGTAGGGCATGACGCCGAGCGCGATGATGCTGAGGCGCTCGAGGCTGCCGCCCGAGAAGGTGTTGAAGATGTCGAGGACGCCGCCCGAAGCCGCCTGCTGATAGGCCTGTGCCAGCGCGACGGGATCGATCCCCGGCAGCGGCACGAAGGACAGGAAGCGGAAGACGATCAGCGCGCCGATCGTGAACCAGATGCGGTTCTTGAGTTCGGTCGCCTTGCCGAACTTCGAGAAGTTCAGGTTGGAAGCAAGCTGGTCGGCGCGAGAGGCCATGGTATCTTTCCTCGAGTGGCGGACCGCGCCCCCCGCGACCCGGCGCCTATGTGCGTTCGAAGGTCACGAAGCGCAAGGGGAAAGGCCCATTTAGCGGTGAGCCGACGCTCCTGTGCCGCTTTGAATATCCGTTCGCATCGCGCGAAACCGGGATGCGCCCGCAACCGGGCATCGTTCCGGAAGATGTCCCGGCCCGCCGGCCTGTCCGCTGTGCCTGCGAGGCAGGTGGCGGATGGGCGCCAGCAGGAACGGGTGCGTCATAGGTCGAGGGGCGATCCTTCCGGACCGCCCCTTCGATCATTATTCAGCCTTGGCTTCTTCAGCCGCCGCGGCAGGCAGTTCGACCTTGCCGCCGGCCTTTTCGACCGCCGCGATCGCGCCCTTCGACGCGCCGGCGACCGCGAAGCTCAGCTTCGCCGTCAGTTCGCCCTTGGCGAGGAGGCGGACGCCGTCCTTGCCGCCGCGTGCAACACCCGCCGCCTTGAGCGCGGCATGGTCGACGACGGCCTTGGCGTCGAGCTTCTTCTCGTCGACGAGCTTCTGTACCTGGCCGAGGTTCACGATCGCGAAATCCTTGGCGAAGATGTTGTTGAAGCCGCGCTTCGGGATGCGCATGTGGAGCGGCATCTGGCCGCCCTCGAAGCCGTTGATCGCGACGCCGCTGCGGGCCTTCTGGCCCTTCTGACCGCGGCCGGCGGTCTTGCCCTTGCCCGAGCCGATGCCGCGTCCGACGCGCATGCGGCCCTTGCGGGCACCGTTGTTGTCACGAAGATCGTTGAGCTTGATAGTCATTATAATGCACTCGCTTTCGCTGTGTTCGCGCTGGGACCGTACCGCCTGCGGCGGGATCAGTCGGGTTCGATTTCGCTCGACGGCTGAAAGCCGGAATAGGGTCCGGCTTTTTCCATCACGATGGCCTGGGCGACATAGCCGCGACCATCGACACTGGTGATCGACGGGCTGCCGTGAAGCTGCCACCCCCGGTTGAGCAGCCCCTCGACGCGCGCGCAGAAGGCGCCATCGTCGGGACCGGTCAACAGGCGGTAGAGCTTCATGGTGTTCAGCCCTCGACGACTTCCACCATGTGCGGCAGCTTGCGAATCATGCCGCGCACTTCGGGGGTGTCGACCAGTTCGACCTCGCGGTGCATCTTGCCCAGGCCGAGGCCGGTCAGGATGGCGCGCTGGCCCTTGGGACGACGGATCGGCGAGCCGATCTGGCGAATCTTGATCTTCTTGTCGGCCATGGTCTTACTCCGTCACCGCCGCGGCTTCGGCCTCGGCTGCGCGGTCGGACACGCCGCCACGCTTGATCAGGTCCGAAACCTTCTTGCCGCGACGCTGCGCGACCGACTTCGGGCTGGTCTGTTCGCCGAGCGCTTCGAAGGTCGCGCGGATCATGTTGTAGGGGTTCGAGGTGCCGACCGACTTGGTCACCACGTCGGCAACGCCCAGCGATTCGAACACGGCGCGCATCGGGCCGCCGGCGATGATGCCGGTCCCGGCGGGCGCCGAACGCAGCGTGACGTTGCCGGCGCCGAAGTGACCGCGACCGTCATGGTGCAGCGTGCGGCCGTCGCGCAGCGGAACGCGAATCATCGCCTTCTTCGCGGCAGCGGTCGCCTTCGAAATCGCTTCGGGCACTTCGCGCGCCTTGCCGTGACCGAAACCGGCGCGGCCCTTGCCGTCGCCGACGACGACGAGCGCGGCGAAACCGAAGCGCTTGCCGCCCTTCACGGTCTTCGAGACGCGGTTGATGTGGACGAGCTTTTCGATGAGCTCTTCGCCGCCATCCTCGTCGCGCGGACGACGATCGTCGCGGCGGCCACGGCCACCGTCACGGCCGCCACGACCGCCATCGCGGCCACCGCCACGGCCGCGGCGCGGAGCCTGGCCCTCGGTCGGGGTCGCCTCGGGGGCGCCTTCGGCGTTCTGAATTTCGTCTGCCATGATTAGAACTCCAATCCGCCTTCGCGAGCTGCGTCGGCCAGCGCCTTGATGCGCCCGTGGAACAGGAAGCCGCCGCGGTCGAACACGACCTGCGTCACGCCCGCCTTCTTGGCGGCGTCGGCGAGGCGCTTGCCAACGTCAGCCGCAGCTGCCGTGGTCGCGCCGGTCTTGCCGCGGACATCCTTGTCGAGCGTCGAAGCCGAAGCCAGCGTCTTGCCGGCGGCGTCGTCGATGAGCTGCGCATAGATGTGACGGCCCGAGCGGTGCACCGAAAGGCGCGGACGTCCGGCGGCGCGCTGACGAAGAGCGGTACGGACGCGCTGGCGGCGTTTTTGGAAAGGGGTAAGATGTGCCATGGCTTACTTCTTCTTGCCTTCTTTGCGGAAGATGTACTCGCCGCGATACTTGATGCCCTTGCCCTTGTAGGGCTCCGGCTTGCGCCAACGACGGATTTCCGCCGCGACCTGACCGACCTTCTGCTTGTCGATACCGGTGATCTCGATCGTCGTGTTGTCCGGCGTCTTGATCTCGATGCCCTCGGGCACCGCGAAATCGACATCATGGCTGTAGCCGAGCTGCAGCTTGAGCGTCTTGCCCTGCGAGTTGGCGCGGTAGCCAACGCCGGTGATCTCGAGAACCTTGGTGAAACCCTCGGTCACACCGGTGATCAGGTTCTGGACCAGCGTGCGCTGCATGCCCCAGAAAGCGCGAGCTTCGCGGGTCGAGTTCGCGGGCTGCACCGAAATGCTGCCTTCGCCGACTTCGTAGGTGATGAGGTCGGACAGCGGCATCGCGAGGGTGCCCTTCGGCCCCTTCACCGACAGCTGGCCGCCGTCGATCGCGGCGGTGACACCGCCGGGGATCGCTACTGCCTTTTTACCAATGCGCGACATCAGAACACCTCCGCCAGCACTTCGCCGCCGACATTATGCTCGCGAGCCTCGGCGTCCGAGAGAACGCCGCGCGGGGTCGACACGATGGTGATGCCCAGGCCGTTGCGCACGATCGGCAGCTCTTTCGAGCCCGAATAGACGCGGCGGCCCGGCTTCGAGACGCGGGCCACGTGGCGGATCGCCGGCTGGCCTTCGAAATATTTCAGCTCGATGCGGATGCCCTTGTGCTGGCCCTTCGTGCCCAGCGCTTCTTCGCTGTAGCCGCGGATATAGCCTTCGCGCTGGAGCACATCGAGAACGCGGACGCGCAGGGTCGAGGCGGGAGTGAGGACGCTGTCCTTCTTCGCCTGCTGGCCGTTGCGGATGCGGGTGAGCATGTCACCCAGAGGATCGGTCATTGCCATCTTGCGTCTTCCTTACCAGCTCGACTTCACAACGCCGGGGATCAGGCCCTTGTTGGCCAGATCGCGGAGCTGAATACGGCACAGCCGGAACTTGCGATAATAAGCGCGTGGACGCCCGGTCATCTCGCAGCGGTTGCGGATACGGGTCGGATTGCCGTTGCGCGGGATTTCCGCCATCTTGAGGCGCGCGATCAGACGCTCGCCATCGTCGAGCGAGGTGTCGGCCGCAATGGCCTTCAGCTTCGCATAACGGCCGGCATATTTCTTCACCAGCTTCTTGCGACGCTCATTCTTGTTCGTCGAACTCAGTTTCGCCATGACTTAAGTTCTCTTTCCTTCTTGAAAGAGCCTGCCAGATCCCGGGGGGATCAGGCGGCTTCCTTTTCCTGCGCTTCGATCGGGAAGGGGAAGCCGAACAGCTTGAGCAGTTCGCGGGCTTCCTCGTCGGTGCGAGCGGTGGTGGTGACGATCACGTCCATGCCGCGCACCTGGTCGATGCGGTCATAGTTGATCTCGGGGAAGATGATCTGTTCCTTGAGGCCCATGGCATAGTTGCCACGGCCGTCGAAGCTGGTCGCCGACACGCCGCGGAAGTCGCGGATACGCGGCATCGCGATCGTGATCAGGCGATCGAGGAACTCGTACATGCGTTCGCGGCGCAGAGTGACCTTGCAACCGATCGGCATGCCTTCGCGCAGCTTGAACTGGGCGATCGACTTCTTGGCCTTGGTCACGACGGGCTTCTGGCCGGCGATGAGTTCCATCTCGGCAGCTGCCGATTCGACCTTCTTCTTGTCCTGCGTGGCTTCACCGACGCCCATGTTGAGCGTGATCTTCTCGATCTTCGGCACTTCCATCACATTCTTGTAACCGAATTTCTCGGTCATCGCCTTGACGATCACATCGTCATAGCGCTTGCGCATGCGCGGGGTGTAGTTGTCAGCCATTGATGGTCTCCCCGGACTTCACGGCCACGCGGACCTTCTTGCCGTCCTTGGTTTCGAAGCGCACGCGCGTCGGCTTGCCGGTCTTGGGATCGGCGAGCGCCACCTTGCTCGCGTAGAGCGGTGCTTCCTTGCGCTCGAGGCCGCCCTGCGGATCCTGCTGGCTCGGCTTCTTGTGGCGCGTGATGATGTTGACGCCCGCGACGACGACCTTGCCGTCCTTCGGCAGGCTCTGCGTCACTTCGCCGGTCTTGCCCTTGTCCTTGCCGGACAGGATGACGACCGTGTCGCCCTTCTTGATCTTGTTCGCCATGGTCAGAGCACCTCCGGCGCCAGGCTGATGATCTTCATATAGCCCTTGCCGCGCAGTTCGCGGACGACGGGGCCGAAGATACGGGTGCCGATCGGCTCCTCGTTCTTGTTGACGAGCACGGCGGCGTTGCTGTCGAAGCGGATCACCGAACCATCGGCGCGGCGCACGTCCTTGGCGGTGCGGACGATGACGGCGCGATGCACGTCACCCTTCTTCACCTTGCCGCGCGGCTGCGCTTCCTTGATCGACACGACGATGACGTCGCCGACGCCGGCGGTGCGACGCTTCGACCCGCCCAGCACCTTGATGCACTGGACGCGCTTGGCGCCGCTGTTGTCGGCGACTTCCAATTGTGACTGCATCTGGATCATCGATGCATTTCCTTCTTACCTGGCCTACCGGGTCGTCCCGGCGGTTCCGTGAAAATAAGCGCGAAGCCTCAGGCTTCGGCCGCTTTCGGCTTGGCGGAGGTTTCGACCTTGTCGAGCACCTTCCACGTCTTCAGCTTCGAAATCGGCTTCGTTTCCTCGATGCGGACGGTTTCGCCAGCCTTGACGCTGTTGTCCTCATCATGGGCGTGATACTTTTTCGAACGACGGATGATCTTGCCGTAGAGCGGGTGCTTCACCTTCCGCTCCACCTTCACCACGACGGTCTTGTCGCCCTTGTCGGACACCACCGTGCCGGTCAGAATGCGCTTCGGCATGGTCAGTCTCCTTACTTCGCAGCCGAGCGCGAACGCTCGGTCTGCTGCGTCTTGATGCGAGCGATCGAACGCCGCACTTCCTTGACGCGCGATGCCTTTTCAAGCTGGCCGGTGGCCGCCTGGAAGCGGAGGTTGAACGCCTCGCGCTTCAGTTCGCCAAGCTGTTCGGCGAGCTGGTCGTCGGTCTTGGCCTTGAAATCTTCGGTCTTGGCCATGTCCTTAACCCTCCAGGTGCGAGGTGTCGCCGAGGCGGGCAACGACCTTCGTCTTGATCGGCAGCTTCATCGCCGCGCGCTCGAACGCCAGCGCGGCCACGGGGCCCGGAACGCCGTCGAGTTCGAACAGGATGCGGCCCGGCTTCACGCGCGCGGCCCAGAATTCCGGCGAACCCTTGCCCTTGCCCATGCGGACTTCGGCGGGCTTCGACGACACGGGGACGTCGGGAAACACGCGGATCCAGAGGCGGCCCTGACGCTTGATCGCACGGCTGATCGCGCGGCGCGCCGCTTCGATCTGGCGCGCGGTGATGCGCTCGGGTTCCATCGCCTTCAGCCCGTAGGAGCCGAAGTTCAGCGCGGTGCCGCCCTTGGCGTTGCCGTGGATACGGCCCTTGAACGCCTTGCGGAACTTGGTCTTTTTCGGTTGCAGCATGTCAGCAGTCCTTAGCGGCGATCTTCACGAGCCGGACGGACACCGGTCGTCTGCGCGTCGAGCATCAGACGGTCGGTCGCCATCGGGTCATGACCCAGGATCTCGCCCTTGAAGATCCACACCTTGATCCCGCACACGCCATAGGCAGTGTGCGCTTCGGCTTCGGCATAGTCGACATTGGCGCGCAGCGTGTGCAGCGGCACGCGACCTTCGCGATACCATTCGGTGCGGGCGATCTCGGCACCGCCGAGACGGCCGGCGCAGTTGATGCGGATGCCCTCGGCGCCGAGACGCATCGCCGACTGCACGGCGCGCTTCATGGCGCGGCGGAACGCCACGCGACGCTCGAGCTGGTCGGCAATACCCTGGCCGACGAGCTTGGCGTCGACTTCGGGCTTGCGGATTTCGACGATGTTCAGCGACACGTCGCTGCCGGTCAGTTCGCCGAGCTGCTTGCGCAGCTTTTCGATGTCGGCGCCCTTCTTGCCGATGATGACGCCCGGACGGGCGGCATAGATCGACACGCGGCAAAGCTTCGCGGGACGCTCGATCACCACCTTCGAGATCGCGGCCTGCGGCAGCGTCTTGAAGATGAAGTTGCGGATCTTCAGATCCTCGATGAGCATGCGCCCATAGTCCTGCCCTTCGGCGAACCAGCGGCTGTCCCAGGTGCGGTTGACCTGCAGGCGCAGGCCGATCGGATTGCTCTTCTGGCCCATCTTACGCCTCTTCTTCCTGTTCGCGGACGACGATGCGGATGCGGCTGAACGGCTTGACGATCCGGGTCGACTTGCCGCGGCCACGAGCGTGCCAGCGCTTCATCGAGATCGACTTGCCGACGCTCGCTTCCTTGACGACCAGTGCGTCGACGTCGAGGTTGTGGTTGTTTTCCGCGTTGGCGACAGCGCTGGCGAGAACCTTGCGCACGTCGACGGCCATCGCCTTCTTCGAGAAAGCGAGGACGTTCATCGCGTCTTCGACCTTGCGACCGCGGATCAGCGCGGCAACGAGGTTGAGCTTCTGAGCCGAACCGCGAATCTGGGTGCCGACCGACAGCGCCTCGTTATCCGCAACGCGGCGGGGGGACTTTTCCTTGCCCATTAGCGTTTGCCCTTCTTGTCAGCCGCGTGGCCGGGGAAGAAGCGCGTCGGGGCGAATTCGCCCAGCTTCATGCCGACCATGTCTTCGTTGACCGACACCGGCACGAACTTGCGACCGTTGTAGACGTTGAAGGTCAGCCCCACGAACTGCGGGAGGATGGTGGACCGGCGCGACCAGGTCTTGATCGGGGCAGAGCTGCCGCCGTCCTGGGCCGTTTCGGCTTTCTTGAGGAGATGAAGGTCGACGAACGGACCCTTCCAGACCGAGCGAGCCATGGCTTACCTCTTCTTCTTCGCGTGACGCGACCGGATGATCATCTTGTCGGTCGACTTGTTATGGCGCGTGCGAGCACCCTTGGTCGGCTTGCCCCACGGGGTAACCGGATGACGGCCACCCGAGGTGCGGCCCTCACCACCACCGTGCGGGTGGTCGACCGGGTTCTTGGCGACGCCGCGGGTCAGCGGACGCTTGCCCAGCCAGCGGTTGCGGCCGGCCTTGCCCAGGTTGGTGTTCTGGTTGTCGGGGTTCGACACCGCGCCGACCGTGCCCATGCACTCGCCGCGGATATAACGCTGTTCGCCCGAACCGAGACGCACGATCACGAGACCGCGATCACGACCGACGACCTGTGCATAGGTGCCAGCCGAACGGGCGATCTGGCCACCCTTGCCCGGCTTCATCTCGATATTGTGGACGATCGTGCCGACCGGCATCTGCGACAGTTCCATCGCATTGCCCGGCTTCACGTCGGTCTTCTTGCCCGCGACAATCGTGTCGCCCACGCCCAGGCGCTGCGGCGCGAGGATATAGGCGAGCTCGCCGTCTTCATACTTCACCAGCGCGATGAAGGCGGTACGGTTGGGGTCATATTCCAGCCGCTCGACGGTGGCCGGCATGTCCCACTTGCGACGCTTGAAGTCGATGAAGCGGTACTTCTGCTTGTGGCCGCCGGCGATGCCGCGCGAAGTGACATGGCCCTTGTTGTTGCGGCCGCCGGTCTTGCGCTTGCCTTCGGTCAGCGCCTTGACGGGCTTGCCCTTCCACAGGTGCGACTTGTCGACAAGGATCAGGCCGCGCTGGGCGGGGCTGGTCGGATTGTAGGATTTGAGTGCCATTTTCTCTGCCTTTCCCTACGCTCAGACGCCCGTGGTGACGTCGATCGACTGGCCTTCGGCCAGACGAACGATCGCCTTCTTCACGTCGCTGCGGGTGTAGGGCTTGCCCTTCCAGCGCTTGGTCTTGCCCTTGGTGACGAGCGTGTTGACGCCGATCACCTTGACATCGAACAGCGCCTCGACGGCGGCCTTGATGGCGGGCTTGGTCGCGTCGTTTGCAACCTTGAACACCACCGCATTGTTTTCGCTGAGCAGCGTCGACTTCTCGGTGATCACCGGAGCGAGGATCACGTCGTAGTGACGCGCGTCGATGGTCTTTGCCTTAGCCATTGCAGCGGGCCTCCAGCTGTTCGACCGCCGCGCGGGTCAGGACCAGCGTGTCGGCACGGATGATGTCGTAGACGTTGGCACCGATCGCCGGCAGCGCGTCGACGCCGATGAGGTTGGCCGACGCCTGGGCGAAGCTCGCATGCACCGCATCGCCGTCGATGAAGAGCGCGCGGTTGCCGAGGTCGAGCTTGCCGAGCTGGCCGGCGAGCGCCTTGGTCTTGGCATCCTTGAGCTCGAGCGTGTCGAGAACGACAAGCTTGCCGCCCTTCGCCTTGTCGCTGAGCGCCATCTTGAGGCCGAGCGTGCGAATCTTCTTGTTCAGCGAGTGGCCAAAGGTGCGGGCCCGGGGGCCATGCGCCTTGCCACCGCCGATGAAGATCGGGGCTGCACGATCGCCGTGACGCGCGGTACCGCCGCCCTTCTGGCGACCGAACTTCTTGCCGGTGCGGGCAACGTCGCTGCGCTCGCGGGCGGCACGGGCGGGGCCGCGGCGCTTTTCGAGCTGCCAGGCAACGACGCGGTGCAGGATGTCGGCACGCGCGTCGACGCCGAAGACGTCGTCGTTAAGGTCGATGTCGGCGCCAGCCTTGCCATCGAGGGTCTGAACCTTGACCTTCATGATCAGGACTCCTGTGCGCCGTCGGTGCCGGCGGTGTCGACGACGGCGTCTTCGGCCGGCGTTTCGACCGGCGCGTCAGCCGGGGCAGTGTTGCTGTTCGCCGCGCTCTTGATGCCCGCCGGATAGGGAGCTTCGGGATGGCGCGGCAGCTTGACCGCATCGCGGACCATCAGCCAGCCGCCCTTCGAGCCCGGGACCGAACCCTTGACGAAGAGAAGACCGCGCTCGACGTCGGTGCGAACGATTTCGAGATTCTGCTGGGTGCGGTTGCGCGCGCCCATGTGGCCGGCCATCTTCTTGTTCTTGAAGACGCGGCCCGGATCCTGGCGGTTACCCGTCGAACCATGCGCGCGGTGACTGATCGACACGCCGTGGCTGGCGCGCATGCCTCCGAAACCCCAGCGCTTCATCGCACCGGCAAAGCCCTTGCCCTGCGTGACGCCCTGGATGTCGACGATCTGGCCGGCGACGAAATGGTCGGCCGACAGTTCGGCGCCGACATCGAGCGTGGCGTCGTCGGCCACGCGGAATTCGACAACCTTCGCCTTGGGTTCGACTTCAGCCTTGCCGAAGGCGCCGCGCTGCGGCTTGGCAACGTTCTTCGCCTTGGCCGAGCCTGCACCGAGCTGGACGGCCACATAGCCGTCGCGTTCCTTATCGCGCACAGAGATGACCTGACAGCCTTCGAGGCTCAGGACGGTGACGGGCACGTGGCGTCCGTCGTCCTGAAACAGGCGGGTCATCCCCATTTTCTTCGCGATCACGCCAGTCCGCATGATCATACTCCTCAACAGAGGCCGGGCGGACCATTCCGCACGGCTTGCGGGACCTCGCCGGACATCGTCCGACGAGAACCCTCCCAGCCCGAAATTTGATGCATCGCCCCGTCCGGGCTGAGGTGCCGTCCTCCGTTGAGAGGCGCGGCGAGACGGGGGACGCGGCCCGGACCATGCTGCCTTCCGGAGAAGGCGGTCCGGCGGTATCCACCCTATCGTCGTCCCGGATCGCTCCGGGCAATGCAGGAGCCGAAGCACCCTGCCGATAGAGACCCCGGATTGGCTCCGGGGCTGCGCCGGCTTAGGCCAGCTTGATTTCGACGTTCACGCCCGCGGCGAGGTCGAGCTTCATCAGCGCATCGACCGTCTGCGGGGTGGGCTGCACGATGTCGAGCAGCCGCTTGTGGGTACGCACCTCGAACTGCTCGCGCGACTTCTTGTCGACATGCGGACCGCGGTTCACGGTGAATTTTTCGATGCGCGTCGGCAGCGGGATAGGACCGCGAATGAGAGCGCCCGTGCGACGTGCCGTGTCGGCGATGTCGGTGGTGGCCTGATCGAGCACGCGGTGATCAAAGGCCTTCAGGCGAATGCGAATATTCTGCGTTTCCATGACTGTTCCAGTCGAATCCCGTCTGACGATGCGAAAGAGCCGAAATGGCCTGCTCCGGCCCCCTGTTGGAAGCCGGCCCGGCCATCAAAAACCTTTAAGCTACGAGCCGCGCGAATCAGTCCGAATCGCGCGGCTCGCGGCCCTATATTACTTTGTGACGGTCGCCACAACCCCTGCGCCGACCGTGCGGCCGCCTTCGCGAATCGCGAAGCGCAGACCCGGGTCCATGGCGATCGGAGCGATCAGCTTGACCGACAGCTGGACGTTGTCGCCCGGCATCACCATCTCGGTGCCCTCGGGGAGAATGACCTCGCCGGTGACGTCGGTGGTGCGGAAGTAGAACTGCGGACGATAGTTCGCAAAGAACGGCGTGTGACGGCCACCTTCGTCCTTCGACAGGACGTACACTTCCGAGGTGAATTCGGTGTGCGGGGTGATCGAGCCGGGCTTGGCCAGAACCTGGCCACGCTCGACTTCTTCACGGCCGACGCCGCGGATCAGCGCACCGATGTTGTCGCCGGCCTGGCCCTGGTCGAGCAGCTTGCGGAACATTTCCACGCCGGTGACGACGGTCTTCTTGGTGTCCTTGATGCCGACGATTTCGACTTCTTCGCCAACCTTGACGATGCCGGTTTCGACGCGACCGGTGACAACCGTACCGCGACCCGAGATCGAGAACACGTCTTCGATCGGCATCAGGAAGGGCTGGTCGACCGGACGTTCCGGCTGCGGGATCCAGCTGTCGACGGCTTCCATCAGCTTCAGGATGGCTTCCTTGCCGATGTTGTCGTCGCGGCCTTCGAGAGCGGCAAGCGCCGAACCCGCGATGATCGGAATATTGTCGCCGTCGAAGTCGCGCTTCGAGAGCTCTTCGCGGATTTCGAGTTCGACGAGCTCGAGCAGCTCGGGATCGTCGAGCTGGTCGACCTTGTTGAGGAAGACGACCATGGTGGGAACGCCGACCTGCTTGGCGAGCAGGATGTGCTCCTTGGTCTGCGGCATCGGGCCGTCAGCGGCCGACACGACGAGGATCGCGCCGTCCATCTGGGCGGCACCGGTGATCATGTTTTTCACATAGTCGGCGTGACCCGGGCAGTCGACGTGCGCATAGTGGCGCGCATCGGTTTCATATTCGATGTGCGAGGTCGAAATGGTGATGCCGCGCTCGCGCTCTTCGGGCGCCTTGTCGATGTTCGCGAAGTCGACGGCCGCGCCGCCGCCACGTTCCGACAGGACCTTCGAGATCGCTGCGGTCAGCGAGGTCTTGCCATGGTCGACGTGACCGATGGTGCCGATGTTGCAGTGCGGCTTCGTCCGCTCAAATTTAGCCTTGGCCATGATATTGAACCTTCTTGTTCGATGTTGGGTTGATCAGTTTGGACGAGCCTGCTGAATCAGGCGCCGCCCTTAGTAGGTCTTGCCGCGCGGTGCAAGCCCGCGCGGCCCGGACCCATCAGGCCATCTTGGCCTTCACTTCTTCGGCCACGTTGGTCGGCACTTCCTCATAATGCGAGAATTGCATCGAGTATTGCGCGCGGCCCTGCGTGAACGAGCGCAGCTGGTTGACGTAACCGAACATGTTCGCCAGCGGCACCATCGCCTCGACGACCTGGGCATTGCCGCGGCTGTCGGTGCCCTGGATCTGTCCGCGGCGGCTGTTGAGATCGCCGATCACGTCGCCCATGAACTCCTCGGGAGTCACGACCTCGACCTTCATCACCGGCTCGAGCAGCTTGATGCCGGCCTTCGCCGCCACTTCGCGCATCGCCGCACGGCCCGCGATTTCGAACGCCAGCGCCGACGAGTCGACGTCGTGGTACGCACCGTCGGTCAGACGGATTTCGAAGTCGATGATCGGGAAGCCGATCATGTGGCCGTTCTCGGCGCTCTCGCGCATGCCCTTTTCGACCGACGGGATATATTCGCGCGGAATGTTGCCGCCCTTGATCTCGTCGATGAAAGTGATGCCCGAGCCGCGCTCACCGGGGGCGACGCTGACCTTGACGCGGCCGAACTGGCCCGAGCCGCCCGACTGCTTCTTGTGGGTGTAGTCGATGTCGACCGGCTTCGCGAGCGATTCGCGGTACGCCACCTGCGGCGCGCCGACGTTCGCCTCGACCTTGAACTCGCGCTTCATGCGATCGACGAGAATGTCGAGGTGAAGCTCGCCCATGCCCTTGATGATCGTCTGGCCCGATTCATGGTCGGTCGACACGCGGAACGAGGGATCCTCGGCCGCGAGGCGGTTGAGCGCGATGCCCATCTTTTCCTGGTCGGCCTTGGTCTTGGGTTCGACCGACAGCTCGATGACCGGCTCGGGGAATTCCATCCGCTCGAGGATGATCGGCGCGTTGGTGGCGCAGAGCGTGTCCCCGGTGGTGGTTTCCTTGAGGCCCGCGAGCGCGACGATGTCGCCTGCATAGGCCTCGTCGATGTCCTCGCGGCTGTTCGCATGCATCAGCAGCATGCGGCCGATCTTTTCCTTCTTGTCCTTGACCGAGTTCAGATAGGTACCCTTGGTCAGCGTACCCGAATAGATGCGGGCGAAGGTGAGCGAACCGACGAACGGGTCGTTCATGATCTTGAACGCGAGCAGCGAGAGCGGCGCCGAATCCGACGTCGCACGCGTGTCGGGTTCGTCGTTCGCCGGGTTGATGCCCTGAACGTCGGGAATGTCGAGCGGCGAGGGCAGATAGTCGACGACCGCGTCGAGCAGCGCCTGGACGCCCTTGTTCTTGAACGACGAGCCGCACAGCACGGGGACGAACGCCTGCGCGAGCGTGCCCTTGCGGATCAGCGCCTTGAGTTCGGGAACGCTGGGCAGCGTGCCTTCGAGATAGGCCTCCATCGCGGCATCGTCCTGCTCGACGGCGAGCTCGACAAGCTTTTCGCGATATTCGGCGGCCTTGTCCTTCATGTCCGCCGGAATCTCTTCGTAGAAGAATTCCGCGCCGAGGCTCTCATCCTTCCAGATGATCGCGCGCTCGTTGACGAGGTCGACGAGGCCCACGAAATCCGATTCCGCCCCGATGGGGAGATAGAGGACGGCCGGGGTCGCTCCGAGACGATCGATGATCGTCTGGACGCAATAATAGAAATTGGCGCCGGTGCGGTCGAGCTTGTTGACGTAGCACATCCGCGGAACCTTGTACTTGTCCGCCTGGCGCCACACGGTTTCCGACTGCGGCTCGACGCCCGCCACGCCATCGAACGCGGTGATCGCGCCGTCGAGGACGCGCAGGCTGCGCTCGACCTCGATCGTGAAGTCGACGTGTCCGGGGGTATCGATGATGTTCAGGCGGTGTTCGGGACCCTTGCCCTCATCGGCCTTCCACAGGCAGGTCGTCGCGGCCGACGTGATCGTGATGCCGCGCTCCTGTTCCTGCTCCATCCAGTCCATTGTCGCGGCGCCGTCATGGACTTCGCCGATCTTGTAGGACTTGCCGGTGTAAAAAAGGATGCGCTCGGTCGTCGTGGTCTTGCCGGCGTCGATGTGCGCCATGATACCGAAATTGCGATAGCGTTCGAGCGGATGGCTGCGTGCCATGGTCTTTTCCTTGGATTTGGGGGGCGGTCAGCGTGACCACCCCCGATATAGGAAGATTTGTTGCGATTGCGAGACGCCGGGGCGTCCGCGCAATTACCAGCGGTAGTGGCTGAAAGCGCGGTTCGCTTCGGCCATGCGGTGCGTGTCTTCGCGCTTCTTGACCGCGTTGCCGCGGTTGTTCGACGCGTCGAGCAGTTCGCCCGACAGACGCGCGGCCATCGTGGTCTCGCTGCGGTTGCGCGCGGCGGTGATCAGCCAGCGGATCGCGAGCGCCTGCGCACGGTCCGGACGGACTTCGACGGGGACCTGGTAGGTCGCACCGCCGACGCGGCGGCTGCGCACTTCGATGTTCGGGCGGATGTTCGCGAGCGCTTCGTGGAACACGCCGAGCGGTTCCTTCTTGGCGCGGGCTTCGACCGACTCAAGCGCACCGTAAACGATGCTTTCGGCGACGGATTTCTTCCCGTCCAGCATGACGCTGTTCATGAACTTCGACAGCACGACATCCCCGAAACGGGGATCGGGCAGGATTTCGCGGCGTTCAGGACGACGACGACGAGCCATGGGTAATTCCTTTTACAACAGCATCCCGGCGCAAGGCGCAGCGGGATGATCAAATAGCCGAAAAAGCGGTCCTTACTTCGGACGCTTCGCGCCGTACTTCGAACGGCTCTGCTTGCGGTCCTTCACACCCTGCGTATCGAGCACGCCGCGCAGGACGTGGTAACGCACACCGGGAAGGTCGCGCACACGGCCGCCGCGGATCAGCACGACGCTGTGTTCCTGGAGGTTGTGGCCTTCGCCGGGGATGTAGGTGATGACTTCGCGGCTGTTGGTCAGGCGGACCTTCGCAACCTTGCGGAGCGCCGAGTTCGGCTTTTTCGGGGTCGTCGTGTAGACACGGGTGCAAACGCCGCGCTTCTGCGGGTTTGCGTCCATCGCCGGGACCTTGGACTTCACCTTCTGGGGAGTCCGGCCCTTGCGGACCAGCTGGTTGATCGTGGGCATGAATGCTTCACCTTCAAATGTCCGCCCATCAAGGCGAACGGTTACTGTACCGCGGTGGATGAAGCACCGGTCCGAACCCCACGGAAAACCGCGAAAAACGGGCGACCTTGTAACAGCAAAAGACCCCGGTCAATCGCAAGGATTGTCCAGAGGCTCCATCCGCGCCAGCAATGTTCAAGCGCTGTTGTGGCCCGAAAATGACGGTTGTCCGCCGCTTTCGAACCGGGCGCCCCTAGCGGCGATTCCCGCCGCGGTCAAGGGGTCGGCAATATTGTTGCGCCGTGCCGCGCAGGCTATCGGTTCGGGCATGCCGCCCGTCCGCCACGCCAGTTTCGCACCGCACGTCGACGCCGACACGCGGCTGCTGATCCTCGGCAGCCTGCCCGGCGCCAGATCGCTTGCCGAACAGCGCTATTATGCGCATCCGACGAACCAGTTCTGGCGGCTGCTGGGGGCGGTAATCGACCGGCCGCTCGCGGCGATGGATTACGACGGGCGACTGGCGGCGCTGCGCGCGGCGAAGGCCGGGCTGTGGGACGTGATCCGTACCGCCGAACGGCGGTCGAGCAGCGACGGCGAGATTCGTGGAGTCGAGGCGCATGTTCTGGCAGCACTGGTCGAGACATTACCCGAGTTGCGGATGATCGCGTTCAACGGCGGCAAGGCCGCGGCGATCGGGCGGCGGCAGTTGCCGGTGGTGGAGGGGATAGAAGTCGTCGATCTGCCGTCGAGCAGTGCGGCGAATACCGGAAGCTATGCGGCAAAGCTGGAGCGGTGGCTGCCATTGCGCGCGGCGTTGGTAGATTAAAGCTCGTCATTGCGAGCGAAGCGAAGCAATCCAGAGCGGGTTCACGCCACTCTGGATTGCCGCGTCGCCTGCGGCTCCTCGCAATGACGAACTGGGTCAGTCGACCACCTCGCCCCGCGCCATCACGAAATCGACCTTTTTCAGCACCGTCACATCGGCGAGCGGGTCGCTGGCGACGGCGATGATGTCGGCGCTCTTGCCGGGGGCGATGGTGCCGATCTGATCCGAAAGGCCGAGCAGGTCGGCGGCATTCACGGTCGCGGCCTTGAGCGCCTCGATCGGGGTCATGCCGTGCCGGACCATCAGTTCGAATTCATCGCCGTTGCGGCCGTGCTTCGAGACGCCGGCGTCGGTGCCGAAGGCGATGCGCACGCCGCGCGGAACGAGCGCCTCGAGGCTCTTGCCGGTGATTCCGATGCGCCACTGGATCTTGGCGAGCACGTCGGGTTCATAGGCGTTGGCGTTGGCGGCGATGCGTTCCTTATAGCCGTTCACGGTCGACAGCGTCGGGACATAATAGGTTTTCGACTTCGCCCACGCGGCGATCGTCGCATCGTCGAGGATCGTGCCATGCTCGATCGAATCGGCACCGGCCTGCAGCGCGAGGCGGATGCCGTCGGCGCCATGCGCATGGACCGCGACCTTCTTGCCGAACATATGCGCGGTATCGACGATCGCCTGCGCCTCGTCGTCGAACATCTGGCGACCTAGTCCGGCGCCGATGCGGCTGTTCACGCCTCCCGTCGAGGCGAATTTGATCACGTCGGCGCCGCGCCCGATCTGGCGGCGCACCGCGCGACGGCAGTCGTCGGCGCCGTTGCAGGTGTTGCCCGCGCCCGCGAAAAAGGGATGGAGTTCGTCGCGATAGCCAAGCGAGCCGTCCATATGCCCCGCGCTACCCGAAATGCTGGCCGCGGCATCGACGATGCGGGGGCCCTGCACCTTGCCGGCGAGGATCGCGTCGCGCAGCGCCAGTGTCGCGCCGTCGCCGTCGCCGAGGTTACGCACCGTGGTGAAACCCGCGCGCAGCGTCTTCATCCCGTTGACCTCGGCGTTGAAGGCCTGCGCCGCGGGGCTCAGCGTCACATCCTCGAGCTGACCGGCGAGGCCGCCCGCATCGCTGGTCAGGTGGACGTGGCTGTCGATCAGCCCGGGGAGGACATATTTATCGCCAAGGTCGATCAGCGTCGCGCCGGCATCGGCCGGCTGGTGCCCGTCGGCGATCGCAATAATCTTTCCGCCCTCGACGACGATCGTCGAGGCACCGCGAGCAGGCTTGCCGGGCTCGGTGATCAGATGGCCGACATGGATGACGGTGCGCGCGGTCTGCGCGACTGCGGGTGCCGCAAGCATGGTGCCGAGAAGAAGAAGCGGGAGGAAAGTCGTCGGTTTCATGGAGGCGTCCCCTGTTTCGTCACCCCGGACTTGACCCGGGGCTGTCCGTTTTGAACGGGAAGGCGGCGCCCGGGTCAAGCCTTCGGTGACGGCGGACCATATGAGCGGGCCATATGTATGCAGCTTGCCCATCCATCATGCCGCCGGTAAGCGCCGTCCCATGTTCCGGCGCCTGACCGATATCGATACGTGGATCTTCGATCTCGACAACACGCTGTATCCGCCGTCGGCGCAATTGTTCGACCTGATCGACGAACGCATGGGCGCCTTCATCATGCGGCTGCTGGACGTCGACGCCGCCGAGGCGCGGCGCGTGCAGAAGCGCTATTTCCACGACCATGGCACGACGATGGCGGGGCTGATGCGGCACCACGGCGTCGCGCCCGAAGATTTCCTGGTCGACGTCCATGCCATCGCGCTCGACCGCATCGGCCCCGATGCGCGGCTGCGCAGCGGTCTCGAACGACTGCCCGGCCGCCGGCTGGTCTTCACCAACGCCGACGCCGATTATGCGGCGCGGGTGCTCGAAGCGCGCGGGATCGCCGACCTGTTCGACGGCGTCTGCGACATCCGCCTCACCGGCTACACCCCCAAGCCCGACCCGGCTGCCTATCGCATGATGGTCGATCATTTGGGCGTCGATCCGGCGCGTAGCCTGTTTGTCGAGGATATGGCGCGTAACCTGACACCCGCGAAGGCGCTGGGGATGACGACCGTGTGGCTGGACAATGGCAGCGAAAGCGGCCATCGCGACCACCTGCCGGAGCATGTCGACTTTCACGTCAGCGACATCGCCGACTGGCTCGACAATCTGCCGCAACCTTGGGGAATTTCATGAGCACCGACCTGCAAGCCACGATCGAAGCCGCTTGGGATGCGCGCGACACGCTGGGGCTGACCACGCAGGGCGCGGTGCGCGAAGCGGTCGAGACCGCGCTCGCGGGGCTCGACGACGGCAGCTACCGCGTCGCCGAGCGCGATGCCGGCGGGACGTGGCGGGTCAACCAGTGGCTCAAGAAGGCCGTGCTGCTGTCGTTCCGGCTTTACGACATGGAACTCATTGAAAACGGGCCGGGCGGCGCGACCTGGTGGGACAAGGTGCCTTCGAAATTCGCCGGATGGGGCGAAAACCGCTTCCGCGACGCGGGCTTTCGCGCGGTCCCCGGGTCGATCGTCCGCCGCGGCGCCTTCATCAGCAAGGGCGCGGTGCTGATGCCGAGCTTCGTCAATATCGGCGCCTATGTCGGCGAGGGGTCGATGGTCGACGCCTGGGCCACCGTGGGAAGCTGCGCGCAGATCGGCGCCAACGTCCACCTGTCGGGCGGCGCGGGGATCGGCGGCGTGCTCGAACCGCTGCAGGCGGGTCCGGTGGTGATCGAGGACGGCGCCTTCATCGGCGCGCGCGCCGAGGTCGCCGAGGGCGTGATCGTGCGCGAGGGCGCGGTGCTGTCGATGGGCGTCTATCTGGGCGCGTCGACCAAGATCATCGACCGCGCGACGGGCGAGGTGTTCGTCGGCGAAGTGCCGGCCTATTCGGTCGTCGTGCCGGGATCGTTGCCGGGTAAGCCGCTGCCCGACGGCACGCCGGGGCCGTCGCTTTACTGCGCGGTGATCGTCAAGCGCGTCGACGCGCAGACGCGCGCGAAGACCGGAATCAACGAGCTGCTGCGCGACTGAGCCGGCGGCCGCGGCGACGCTCGTCGAGCGCTGTCGGCCGTTGGTAGACAAGCAGGCGATAATTCTTTATTGCGAACTATTCGCATAAAGACGGGCTGCACCTCGATCGCGGCGCGAGGGGGGAAAGTCATGCCGGTCTTTATCTGTCGGACGTCGTTCGCGGCGATGCTGTTGACGTCGGCGGCGCCGGTGTGGGCGCAGGTGCCGACCGGCGACGCGCCGCCCGCCATTCCCGCGCCGGCGGACGGTGCCGAACGCTATACCCCCGACGATTTCGCGCGCTTTGCGCCGCGCACCGCGCTCGACATGGTCGAGAAGGTGCCCGGCTTCCTGATCGTCACCGGCACCAACGGCGGCGCCCGCGGACTGGGGCAGGCGACCGAAAATGTGCTGATTGGCGGCGAACGCATCGCAAGCAAGACCACCGACGCGCGCACCGCGCTGGCGCGGATCACCGCAACCCAAGTCGCCTATATCGACATCGTCGACGGCGCGAGCCTGAACGTCCCCGGACTGACCGGGCAGGTCGCCAATGTCGTGCTGGTCGCGGGCGCGAGCGCCGGCAGCGGGTTCAAGACGACGTTCCGCTGGCAGCCCGAATGGCGCCCGCGGATCGAAGACAATTGGCTGAACGGCGAGATTTCGACCACGGGCAAGCTGGGAGGCACGCAGGTCACGCTGAGCCTGAAGAACGAGGCCAGTCGCAACGGCCATTGGGGACCCGAGCAACGCTTCGACAGCGCCGGCGAGTTGCTGTTCGTGCGCGACGAGTTCGGCGCCTATGACGGCGACCGGCCGCGGCTGTCGGCAGCGCTCGCGCGCACCGCCGCCAACGGCAACAAATGGAATTTCAACCTCGGCGGGCAGCTGCAGAATCTGCGCGAGCGCGTAACCGGCACCTCGGTGCAGCCAGGCCATGGGCGCGTGAACGAAGAATTCCGCTTCACCGAGGACGAGTATAATTTCGACATCGGCGGCGATTACGAGATGGGGCTGGGCAAGGGGCGGCTGAAACTGATCTCGCTCTACCGTTTCGAGCACAGCCCCTTCGTCGATACGTTCGTCATCGACCGCGAGATCGGCGGACGCAGGGGCGAGCGCTTCAGCCAGACCGCCGATGAAAGCGAATCGATTCTGCGCGGCGAATATAGCTGGCGCACCGCGGGGGGCACCGACTGGCAGGTCGCGATGGAGGGCGCGTACAACACGCTCGACGTCGATGCCGAATTCGCGGTCCTGCAGGCGAACGGCCAGTTCGTGCCAGTGACCTTTGGCGGCGAAAGGACCAAGGTCGAGGAGAAGCGCGGCGAGGCGTCCTTGACCTGGGGCCGCGCGCTCGCGCCGAACCTCACCGCGCAGATCAACCTTGCCGCCGAATATAGCGAGCTGAGCTCGTCGGGGCCCGGCGGGCTGAGGCGCCGCTTCATCCGGCCGAAGGGCAAGGTCGCGCTCGCCTGGAAGGCCGGGCCCAAAACGACGATCAACTGGTTCGTCCAGCGCCGCGTCGACCAGCTCGACTTCTTCGACTTCGCGAGTTCGGTCGACGTCGCGAACGGGCAGGGCAATGGCGGAAACGGCCTGCTCGTCCCGCCGGTCGTCAACCGCAGCGAACTGGAGTTCGTGCAGGACATGGGCCGCTGGGGCAACGCGTCCGTCGCGTTCGCCTATGGCTATGCGCAGGATCTGGTCGACCAGATCCCGCTGTCGCCGACCACCGAAGGGCGCGGCAACCTGCCGCCCGCGCATCTCTATCGCGTCACGAGCAAGGGCACGCTGCTGCTCGACCCGTTGGGGTGGAAGGGCGCGCGGATCAACGCCGACGTCACCTGGCGGCGGAACCGCGTGCGCGACCCGCTGACCGATCAGTGGCGCCACCAGAGCGGGGGGCAGGAATATGTCGCCGACCTCAGCCTGCGCCACGACGTGCCGGGGAGCAATTTCGCCTGGGGCGGCGGCTATTTCGACGAACGCTTCAGCCCGAACCTCCGGCTCGATGCGATCGAGACGGAATATACCGTCGGTCCGTTCGTCACCGCTTTTATCGAGCACAAGGACGTCGCGGGCTTCACGGTAAAGCTGTCGTATCGCAACCTCGCGGGGATGCAGGACGGATTCGACCGCACCGTGTTCGTCGACCGGCGCGACGGGCCGATCGCGTTCCGGGAAACGCGCCAGCGCCGGTTCGGGCAATTTTTCCAGCTGACGGTGACGGGGACGCTGTAAATGTTTGCTTCCGCTTTGCGGAAGCTTGCGGCACCGGCCCGCTCCCCCACCCGGCCTCCCATTTCAGGATACACTGTGGGAGGCCGGGTGGGGGAGCGGGCCGGTGCCGCGTTCCACATCAGTGGAACAGATATTCAGCGTTCGCTGAGATAATAGCGTTCGCGCGCCGTCAGATCGTCGTTCAGCTCGTAGACGATCGGCTGGCCGGTCGGGATTTCGAGCCCGGTGATGTCGGCGTCCGAAATGCCCGACAGATGCTTGACCAGCGCGCGCAGGCTGTTGCCGTGCGCCGAGATCAGCACCGTCTTGCCCGCCGCGAGCTGCGGTTCGATCGCCGCCTGATAATAGGGCAGCACGCGCGCGATCGTGTCCTTGAGGCTTTCGGTCGACGGAATCGCGATGCCGGCGTAGCGCGGGTCGCTCGCAAGGTCGTAGGGCGAACCGGCCTCGAGCGGCGGCGGCGGAATGTCGAAGCTGCGGCGCCAGACCTTGACCTGTTCGTCGCCATGCTTCGCCGCGGTCTCGGCCTTGTCGAGCCCGGTGAGCCCGCCATAGTGGCGCTCGTTGAGGCGCCAGTCCTTGGTCACGGGCAGCCACAGCCGCCCCATCGCCTCGAGCGCGAGGTTGAGCGTCTTGATCGCGCGCGTCTGGACCGAGGTGAAGGCGGTGTCGGGGGCGATCCCCTTTGCCTTCATCAGTTCGCCCGCGGCCCACGCCTCGGCCGCGCCCTTTTCAGTGACGTCGACGTCCCACCAGCCGGTGAAGCGATTTTCGAGATTCCACTGCGACTGGCCGTGACGGATGAGGATGAGCTGCGGCATTTTCGGTCCTTCCGGAGGGGATGATCGCGGGCGCCATAGCGCGGCTTTTCGCAGAAGGCCAACGCCCCTCTTGAAATGGTTTCGCCCGCACCCAGATTCGCCTCATCCGGTCGCCGCAACGGGGCCGGGTGGCGATCGCGGCGCGCCGCCGCGGTCCCAGACTTCGCTTTGAAAGGAAGAATGACCCATGCGCAACAGCTTCGACTGGACCCCCTATCGCCGTTCGACCGTCGGTTTCGACCGGCTGTTCGACTTCCTTGAGACCGGCGGTTCGGCTGCCGAAAATTATCCGCCCTTCGACATCGAAAAGGTCGCCGACGACCATTTCCGCATCACCGTGGCGGTTGCGGGATTCAAGAGCGACGAGATCGATATCACCGCGCAGCAGAACATGCTGACCGTCAGCGGCCGCAAGGCCCCCGCGCCCGAAGGCGAGGGCCGCCAGCTCCTGTATAGCGGCATCGCGACGCGCGCCTTCGAGCGCCGCTTCCAGCTCGCCGATTTCGTGCGGGTGAGCGCGGCCGACCTGGCCGACGGGCTGCTCGTCATCGATCTGGTGCGCGAAGTGCCCGAGGCGATGAAGCCGCACAAGATCGCGATCGGCGGCACCACGCCGACATTGGTCGAAGCCGGCCCGGCACCGGTCGAAGGCGGCAAGAAGGCGGCCTGAGACCTGACACATTGCCCCGAGGGGCGGAAAGAGCGGGGTCCGGAGTCCCTTCCGGACCCCGTTTCTTTTGGCGAACGGCCGATTCCATGGCCCCGCAAACCGCGCGCGGCGGTTCAGACAATGCGCGTCATGAAGCGGCTGAACGGGTCGGCCTTGTAGTCGGCGAAGGGTTCGCAATCGTCGAAGCCGTGGCGCCGGTAGAGCGCGAGCGCGGGTTCGAAGGCGGGCCCCGATCCGGTTTCGAGGCTGAGCCAGGCGACGCCGCGGCGGCGCGCCTCGGTGATGATATGGCCGAGCATGCGGGCGGCGACGCCCTGGCGCAGGAAGGCCTCGTGCGTGCGCATCGACTTGATCTCGCCATGCGCGGGGTCGAGCATCCTGAGCGCCCCGCACCCCGCGAGCGCGTCGCCGCGATGGATCGACCAGAAGGTGACATCGTTCGCGCGCAGGCCGGCGAAATCGAGGAAATGACAGCTGTCCGCCGGTGAATTGGCGAGCATGCCGGCAAAATGCACCTCGAGCAGCGCGCGGGTGGCGGCGCCCGACAGATCGTCCTCGACGATATGCCAGGCGCCCCCGGTATCGGGCATCAGAGCATCCGGTCGAGCGTCGCGAGGCACGCGTGCGCGAGCAGCTTCGAACGCTCGGGCGACCAGCCCGCGACAGGGTCGGGCAGGTCGCGATTGTCCTTGAACGGCATTTCGAGCGTCATCGACACCGCGCCGAAGCGTTCGGCGAGCTGCGTCGTCGACATGCTGAGGTTCGCCTGGCCCGGCGCGGTTTCGGCATAGCCGAGATCGACCTGGAAGTCGGGCGTCGTCGCGGCGAGCGTCGCTTCATACGCCTTGTATTTTTCCATCTGTTCGGGCTTCAGCGACGGAATGCCCTCGAACCCCGCGAGGAAGACCGCGGGGATCGCCTCGTCACCATGGACGTCGATCGCCCAGTCGACGCCGCTTTCGTCCATCGCATTACGGACGCAGAGCACTTCGGGGCTGCGTTCGGCGGTCGGTTCGTGCCATTCGCGGTTGAGGTTCACCCCGGCGAAATTGGTGCGCAGGTGGCCGCGGCGCGAGCCGTCGGGATTCATGTTGGGCACGATGTGGAAGCGGCATTTGCGGAGCAGCGACCGCGCGTGCGGGTCGGCGGGATCGGTCAGCTTTTCGAGCGCGCCTTCCATCCACCATTCGGCCATGCTCTCGCCCGGATGCTGGCGCGCATAGAGCCACACCTGCGTCGTACCCGTCCCCATTTCGAGGCAGTCGATCGGCTGGCCTTCGAGGCTGTGACCGAGGCGGCGATAGGTCACGCCTTCGCATTCGGCGACCGACGCGACGAGGTCGTGGTGACGTTCCATCGAATAGGGCGCGAAATAGGCGACCCACAGGATGGGGCTTTCGGCGGTGTGGCGGACGATCAGCGATCCGCCGTCGGTGCCCGCGTCATAATCGGTGTCGAGACGGAACCAGTTTTCGCGGTCGGTGCTGGCGCACACCGCATAATCGGACCAGCCGTCGGGGTAGGCCGAAGCGGCGAGCCCGGTGATGCGGAGGTCCAGCGCGTCGCCGACGTTGCACGCGACGCGAAAGTGGAACCACTGGAAGAAATCGGATTCGCGGTCCTTGCGGATCGAGAGCCGGGCGGTGGTCCCGGCGAGCGAGTCCACGACGATATTGCCGCTGTCGAAGGCGGCGTCGATGCTGATGGTCATGGGACGCTGATAGTGCGTCCCGATTCGCCGGGAAAGTCCTTGAATAAGGCTTCGGCCAATTTCGCGGCGGCAAGCGACGGCTGTGCGGCGGGTGCCTTGGCCGGCACCGCGGCGATCGCACGCCCCTCCCACAGCGCATTGCCCGAGGCGGCATCGTCGATGCGCACCGACAGCTGGAGATCCTGCACCTTGCGCGGACCGCCGCCGAAGCTGAAGCCGACGCCGAGCCCGACGCCGGAGCGCCAGCCGCCGGTCGAGCCGCCGACGCCGACCGAGACCGGCGAATTGCCGCCGCCGCTGGCGCGCTCGCTGCGATCGAAGCCGATGCGCACCCTGAGCGGCGCCGACGCGCCATTTTCCGCCGCGACGAGCCCCTGGAGCTGGAGCTGGCGTTCGACCGCGGTGCGGTAGCTGTTCCATTCGAGCGAGGGCTGCGCCGCGCCGACCATCGCCGCGGCGTCGCCGAGCGGCGCGGTGTCGACGGCGTAGCGCGTGCCCGGCGCCCAGCCGGCGACCGCATTGCCGTGGAAACGGGTGACCTCGACCGGCGGGACGGCCGTCGCGCAGCCGCCGAGCGCCAGCGCCGCTGCGCAGAGCAGGGCGGCAGGAAAATGAAGCTTCATGCCCGCATCATGCGCCACATATTATGGCTTGGCAATGAACGGGATGGCCCCGTTTTGCGGGCCCGGATCGCGGCGGCACGGGGACGGCGTGCGGCGCGGTCCGCGCCCTGTCCGGTCAGCGATAGAAGATGTGGTTGTCGATCTGCGCGATGCGCGTCTTGCGCCAGCCGGGCGAGACATGGCGCGCGTGGAAGAAGAGCGCGCCGGGGGCGTGATTCTTCCAGCTGCCGTCGCGGGCGATCTGGGCGATGGCGACCGCGTTCGACCACAGCGCGCCCGATTCGCGGATTTTCGGCATCTTGCCGCCGCGCACGAAGCTGAACTGGCTCTTCTGATGGACGACCCCGCACAGGCTGGTCGGAAAGCGCCCCGACTTGGCGCGGTTGATCACGACATGCGCGACCGCGAGCTGGCCGACGAGCGATTCGCCGCGCGATTCGAAATAGACCGCGCCGGCGAGGCAGCGCAGTTCGGCGTCGAGCTTGGCCGGGCGGGGCGTTTCGGCGACGAGTTCAGCGAGCGATTCGGCGGTCACCGGCACCGGCTGCGGCGCGGCAGGTTCGGCGCTGACGGGATCGGGCGTGGCGACCGGTGCCGGGGTGTCGGTCGAAGGGGCCACCGTCCCGGTCTGCGGCGCATCGGCGCCCGGCAGGGTGATGGCGGGGATCGGGGCATCGACGCCCAGATCATTCGCGAAACCGGGTTCCGCGATCAGCAGCATGGCGGCAACGGTCATGCCAACGGCAGCCATGCTGGCTGTGGTCAAGATGCGACTCATGGGGTCCGTCAAAAGGGCGGCTGATGGACCCGGAAAAGACAGGCGGAAGACTGGTTCACGGTCCGCCTGCGGTCATCATCCGACTGCGTGTCCGAACCGTGGAGCCGGGTGCCATGCGAAAGGGATTCGCTGCAACCGCGGAACGACCTACGCGTTATTGGTGCGCGCCACCTATTGTGCGCCGCAACAATGTCAACTCAATTCCCCCCATTCGGCGACGAGTCGTGGCGCATCCGCGATATCCAGTTCGACGATCCAGAGGTCGGGATCGGCCTTTTTCCGGCGATCGCGATAGGCCGAAAGCGCGCTTTCGTCGCCGTCACCGGGTCCGACAGCCTCCCACACATAGCCGCCGTTCGCGGCAAAGCGCCGTTCGAGCAGCGGCCCCGGCGCACCGCGTTCGCTGCACTGGACGAGGATCACCCCGGCGCGCGCGTCGCCCGCGGCGAGAATCGCCGCAAAGCCGCCCGCCGCTTCGGTCCGGCGCAGCAGCAGGTCGACGAGGAAGCGGCTGGCGAGCCGCGTCACGGACGATGAGATCCGGCCTTGCCCGACGGGCGGCCGGGAAACGCGTTACGCCGCGTCACGCGCTTCGCTGTCGACGAGCAGCGCATAGAGCGCTTCGTCGCTCTTCGCGCCGCGCAGCCGGTCGGCAATGCTCTCGTTCCGCAGCATGCGCGAGACGCCCGCGAGCGCCTTCAAATGATCGGCGCCGGCGTCGAGCGGCGACAGCAGGACGAAAAGCAGGTCGACCGGCAGCCCGTCGACCGCCTGGAAATCGATCGGCCGCGCGAGCTGGAGGAACAGTCCGCGCACCCCGCCGAGGTCAGCCATCTTGGCGTGCGGCAGGGCGATGCCGCGCCCGAACCCCGTCGACCCGAGCCGTTCGCGTTCGAGCAGCGCCTCGCTCACTTCGCCCGAGTCGAGCCCGAGCGAGCGCGCCGCGAGGTCGCCGACGAAAGGAAACAGCGCCTTTTTCGAATCGAGCTGAACATGCGCACGCACGGTCGCCGGATAGAGGAGAGAAGATAGGTTCATGCGTCTGGTCAAATCTCAAACAGCCCGGCCCCACGGCCGGTTCGCCCCTGCGGGCATCGATCACGGATCGTCTGGCGTCCCCCGCCATCCCGGCCCCGAGCGGCTTCGGGGATATCGTTGGGCGCGGCCCTTAGGCGGAATGGCGGAGAAAATCCAGTCTTATTGCGGTTCGACCCATCCGATGGTCCCGTCGGTGCGCCGATAGACCATATTGTGTGCGCCGGTCTTGCTGTTGACGAACAGCAGCGCGTTGGTGTTGCGAAGGTCGAGCATCATCACCGCGTCGGACACGCTGCTGCTCGGAATATCGACGCGCGTTTCGGCGATGATCGCCGGCGCATCGCCCGCTTCGTCCTCGTCGCCGCCGGCGTCGAACACGGTGTAGCCGGCGTTATCCTGTATCTCGTCGATCGTCGGCGACGGCGCCGCGCCGCCGCTCCGGTCCTTGAGGCGTCGCATATAGCGTCGGAGCTGTTTTTCGATCCGCTCGGCCGCGCCCTCGAAGGCGACATGCGCGTCCTGCGCCTGGCCGTGCCCCTTGAGCACCAGCCCCTGCATCACATGCGCGACGATGTCGCACTGGAAACTGTCGTGCGGTCCCTTGCCGAAGGTCGCGTGCGCGCCGATCGCGCGCGAGAAATATTTGTCGGCGATCGCGTTCATCCGGTCCGCGACATGCGCCTGCAGCGCTTCGCCGGTTTCGATCTGGTGGCCAGAGACGCGGATTTCCATTTTTCTTCTCCTTCCAGGGTCTCAGCGACGGCGGCCGGAGCCGCCGTCACGGGCTATCGTGCCACAGCGGTTGATTCAGCGTGGCGACGAATTCGGCATGACGCGCCAGTTCGGCGGGGGTTGCGGCATGCGGACGGGGTTCGCGAAACGCGCGCGCGGCGGCCGCGGGGGCGTGGCCCGACGCCGCGGCCGCAGCAGGCGCGGGCGCTTCGGATGCGAGACCGAGGCCGATCTGCCGCCCACCGGTCATTTCGATATAGAGGTGCGCGAGCAGTTCGGCGTCGAGCAGCGCGCCGTGCTTGACGCGGTGGCTGCGGTCGATGCCGTAGCGCGTGCAGAGCGCGTCGAGGCTGTGCTTGGCGCCGGGGTGGAGCTTGCGCGCCATCTGAACGGTGCAGCACATGCGCGCCATGTCGAGAATGGGGCGCTTGGCACGCGCGAGTTCGGCGTTGACGAAGCCGAAGTCGAAGACGGCATTGTGCGCGATCAGCGGCGCGTCGCCGAGAAATTCGAGCAGTTCGTCGATCCGGTCGGCGAAGAGCGGCTTGTCGGACAGGAACTGGATCGAGAGGCCGTGCACCGCCTCGGCGGCGGCGGGCATGTCGCGTTCGGGGTTGTAATAGGCGTGGAAGCTGCGCCCCGTTTCGCGGCGGTCGACCAGTTCGATGCACCCGATTTCAACCAGCCTGTCCCCGGTCCTGGGATCGAGCCCCGTCGTTTCGGTATCGAAGATAATCTCGCGCATTGAAGCTTCAATCTGGACCCTGTCGGGCGCGGAAACAAGAGGCGATGGCGCGAATCTGGCGATGCGTCTCGCTTTTGGGGCGGCCGGTTTCGATCACGAAATCGGCGCGCGCGCGCTTGACGCGGTCGGGGACCTGGAGACGGCGGATCGCCTTGAGCTTGGCGCGGGTCATCCCCGGGCGGCGCAGCACGCGCTTCGTCTGCATCCACAGCGGCGCCGAGACGACGGCGATCGCGCCGACGCGCCGCCAGCCGCCCTTTTCGAACAGGAGCGGAACATCGAGCACGACCAGATCGCGCGCGCGATGCCTGGCGAGGAAGCGTTTCTGCGCCCGGCCGACCGCGGGGTGGACGATCGCCTCGAGCGCGGCGAGCTCGTGCGTGTTGCCGAGCACGCGCGCGCCGAGTTTCTGCCGATCGACGCCGCCGGGGCCGGTGGTGCCGGGAAAGCGCGCCTCGATCGCAGCGACGAGCGCGCCGCCGGGGCCCTGCAACCGGTGCACCTCGGCATCGGCGTCGAACACCGGAATGCCCTCGCGCTCGAACATCGTCGCGGCGGTCGACTTGCCCATGCCGATCGAACCGGTGAGCCCGAGCAGAAAGGGGCGGCGCAGCCGCGAGGCGGGTCGCTTGAAGTGGCTCATGTCGCGGTCACCCGGCGGTCAGCAGCGCGCGCAATTCGTCGTCGCGCCCCTCGGGCGGCGCGGCGCCGAAGAACAGCTCGAAGGCGAGCGCGGCCTGCCCGATGAGCATGTCGAGTCCGTCGACGGTGTCGAGCCCGCGCGCTTCGGCGGCCTGCAAAAGCCCGGTCCGGAGCGGCGAATAGACAAGATCATAGACGATCGCCCCCGCAGGGAGCGGCGACAGGTCGAGGTCGAGCGGCGGCTGGCCGGTCATGCCGAGACTGCTGCTGTTGACGAGCAGCGCGGCGGGCGGGAGCGGCGCGTCAGGCGCCACCACATCGCCCTTGAGCCCGAAGGTCGCGAGCAGCCCCATCGCCTTCAGCGGCGAACGGTTGAGGATGGTCACAGGCCCGACATTGGCGCGGGCGAGCGCGAACAGCACCGCGCGCGCCGCACCGCCGGCGCCGATCACGACGACCGGCGCGCCTTCGAGGTCGAGCTCGGCAAGCGGCGCATAGAAGCCCGCGGCGTCGGTGTTGGTCCCGATCAGCGTCCCGTCGGGCTGGCGCACCACCGTGTTCATCGCGCCGATCGTGCCGCGCACGGCGCCGGGATCGTCGACGAGGTCCATGATCGCCGCCTTGTGCGGCATGGTGACGTTGCATCCGCGCCAGTCGGGATCGTCGCGGCGCTCCGCGACATAGGCGGCGAGGCCGTCGGATTTGACATGCGCGCGGCGATAATCGCCGGCAATGCCGAGCGCTTCGAGCCAGAAGCCGTGGATCAGCGGCGATTTCGACTGGGCGATCGGGTCCCCGATCACTTCAGCATAAGGGGGGGCAGAGGGCGCACTCATGCCGGCGCGAGCCCGGTGGTGCGCAGCCAGGCGAGCAGCGGGAGCATCGGCATGCCGATGATGGTCCAGGGGTCGCCTTCGACCCGGTCGAACAATTGCACGCCTGCTCCCTCGATTTCGTAACAGCCGACGGTCCAGCGGATGCTGTCCCAGTTTTGCGCGACATAGTCGGCGATGAAGGCGTCCGACAAGGGGCGCATCCACAGCTTCGCCTCGCCGATCGCGCGCCAGACGGGCGCACCGTCGCGCGCCGCGACAACCGCGCTGAACAGGCGGTGGCGGGCGCCCGCCATGCGGCGAAGATGATTTGCCGCCTCTTCGGGGCTTTCGGGTTTCGACAGCATCGCGCCGTCGTCGAGCGCCAGCGTCGAATCGGCCCCGAGCACCGTCACCCCGGGAAGCCGCGACGAAATCTTGACCGCCTTGGCCTCGGCGAGCGCGTCGGCGATGTTGCGCGCGGTCTGGCCGGCGGCGAGGAGCGACGCGGTCAGCGCCTCTTCATCGAGATGCGCGGCGCTGGTTTCGAAGGTCAGCCCGGCGGCGCGCAGCATCGCGGCGCGGCCGCTGCTCTGCGAGGCGAGAAGCAGCGTCATGCCGCGCTGCGATCCTCGACGAGCTTGATCACCGCCGCGGCGGTTTCCTCGATCGAGCGGCGCGTCACGTCGATCACCGGCCAGCCATTGTCGGCGAACATGCGGCGCGCATAGGCAAGCTCGGCCTTCACGCGTTCGTCGTCGACATAGGGGGTTTCGGGCGCCTGGTTGAGCGCAAGCAGGCGGTTGCGGCGAACCTGCACCAGCCGGTCGAGCCCCGTGGTGAGGCCGACCACCATCGGGCGGCGGAGATTGAACAGCGCGTCGGGCGGCGGCGATTCGGGAACGATCGGGATGTTCGCGGTCTTGAAACCGCGGTTGGCGAGATAGATGCTCGTCGGGGTTTTGGAGGTGCGCGACACGCCCGCGAGGACGATGTCGGCCTGTTCCCAATTTTCCCAGCCGATGCCGTCGTCGTGCGCGACGGTGAACTGGATCGCCTCGACGCGCGCGAAATAGGCGGCGTCGAGCGCGTGCTGGCGGCCGGGTCGCGCCTTGGCTTCCTGCCCGAGCATGCGCGACAGCGCGTCGGTGACGGCGTCGAGCGCGGCGACCGTCGGCAGTCCCTGTGCCCGTGCACGCCGTTCGAGGCTCGATCGCAGCTCGCCGTTGACCAGCGTGAAGAGGATCATGCCCGGGCTCGCCTCGACTTCGGCCATGATCCGGTCGAGATGCGATTCGGAGCGCACCATCGGCCAGAAATGCCGCACCACCTCGACATCGTCGAACTGGGCAATCGCCGCCTTGGCAATATTCTCGAGCGTCTCGCCCGTGGAATCGGATATGAGGTGAAGGTGGAGCCGGCCCATAGCCGCACATGGCGCAAGGCCGCGGAAAAAGGCAAGCGGCGAAGCGCGCGGCACCGGCTGTGGATAAGTCCGGGACAAGCGGGGGGAGCAAAAGGGGGGAGTGGATTCATCCCCGACGCTGCCGATTCCGTTCCGCCGCTTGTCCACAGCATCGCCTTTTTATCCACAGGCTGTGGATTAGGAGGACAAGCGTTCGCGACTCCGCGGCAAAGATCGGCCGGGATGGAGTCAAGCTGTTGGCAAAGGCGGCGGCGCTGCCTAAAGCCGCGTTATTCGCCCCCCAACAAACCACCACCATCTTTTCAATATATTGATTGGGTAGAAAGAAAGAGGGTCTGCGCCATGGCGCCAGTGAAGAGCTTGCTCGCGACGTTGCGCGGGGCACGGCAGGAACGGCCCGCATTGTGGCTGATGCGCCAGGCGGGACGCTATCTTCCCGAATATCGGGCGCTCCGGGAGACCAAGGGCGGTTTCCTCGAGCTGTGCTACGATCCGGAAGCCGCGGCCGAGGTGACGCTGCAGCCGATCCGGCGCTTCGGTTTCGACGGATCGATCCTTTTTTCCGACATCCTCGTCATCCCGCACGCGCTGGGTCAGGATCTGTGGTTCGAGGCAGGCGAGGGGCCCCGGCTCGCGCCCCCGCTGGTCGACAGCGCGCTGTCCGCGCTCGCGGCTATGCCGCAGCGGCTCGACCCCGTCTATGAAACCGTTACGCGCGTTGCGGGCGCGCTGCCGCCCGAGACCACCTTCCTCGGCTTTGCGGGCAGCCCGTGGACCGTCGCGACCTATATGGTGGCGGGGCAGGGATCAAAGGACCAGGCCGCGGCGCGGCGCATGGCGTTCGGCGACCCGCAGGCGTTCCAGGCGATCATCGACGCGATCATCGACCTGACCGTCACCTATCTGTCGGGACAGATCGAAAGCGGCGTCGAGGCGGTCCAGCTGTTCGACAGCTGGGCGGGCAGCCTGTCGCCGGCGCAGTTCGAGCAATGGGTGATCGCGCCCAACGCCGAAATCGTCGGCCGGCTGAAGGCGCTGCATCCCGACACGCCGGTCATCGGCTTTCCGAAGGGAGCGGGGGGCAAGCTTCGCGCCTATGCCGGCGAAACCGGGGTCGATGCGATCGGGCTGGACGAGACGGTCGATCCCGCCTGGGCCGACGCCATGCTGCCCGCGCATCTGCCCGTGCAAGGCAATCTCGACCCGCTCGCGCTCGTCGCGGGCGGTGCGGCGCTCGACGCTGCGATCGATCGCATCCTTGCGGCTTTCCCGACGCGCCCCCATATCTTCAATCTCGGCCATGGCATCGTGCCCGACACACCGATCGCCCATGTCGAGCATCTGATCCGGCGCGTGCGGGGATAGGCATGGAACTGGCAGGCTTTCTGGGGGCGACGATGCTTTGGGTCAAAGCGGCGCATATCATCTTCGTGATCTTCTTCATGGCCGGCCTGTTCATGATGCCGCGCTTCTTCATCTATCACAGCCAGTGCCCGGTCGGGTCCGACGAGGACAGGAAGTGGATCGAGCGCGAGGATCGGCTGCGGCGGATCATCCTCAACCCGTCGATCATCATCGTCTGGATCCTCGGGCTGATGCTCGCGTTCAACGGGGGATATTGGACGCAGGGCTGGTTCCTTGCGAAATTCGCCGTCGTGCTCGCGCTGTCGGGCTATCACGGCTGGATGATCGGCCACTACAAGAAGCTCGCGAAGGGCGAGCGGCCGATGACCGAAAAGCGGCTGCGCATGCTCAACGAGGTTCCCGGCGTCGCCGCGGCGATCATCGTGATATTGGCGGTCGTCCGGCCCTGAACGCGCCGCGTCGCGCACGCGATTGACTTGGCGGCGAGCGAGGGATAGGGGCCGATTCAACCCCGCGCACGCGGGCGGTGCGTCCTGCGCCGAGACTATCGCGAACGGTCGTCCCCCGGCCGGATAGGCACCCGCCGCGGTGCGCCGACAACCGATTAATTTCTCCCGATTTTCTACCTGGACTCCATCCATGCATCTCAAAGAACTCAAGACCAAATCGCCCGCACAACTCGTCGAAATGGCGGAAGAGCTGGGCGTCGAGGGCGCCTCGACCCTGCGCAAGCAGGATCTGATGTTCTCGATCCTCAAGGAACTCGCCGAAGAGGGCGAGGAAATCATCGGATCGGGGACGATCGAGGTCCTGCCCGACAGCTTCGGATTCCTGCGCTCGCCCGACGCCAATTATCTGGCCGGTCCCGACGACATCTATGTCTCGCCGAACCAGGTCCGCAAGCACGGCCTGCGCACCGGCGATACCGTCGAAGGCGAAATCCGCGCGCCGCGCGACGGCGAGCGCTATTTCGCGCTCACCAGGCTGATCAGCGTCAATTTCGACGACCCCGACGTCGTGCGCCACCGCGTCAATTTCGACAATCTGACGCCGCTCTATCCGAACCAGAAGCTGTCGCTCGACACCGTCGACCCGACGGTCAAGGACAAGTCGGCGCGCGTCATCGACCTCGTCAGCCCGCAGGGCAAGGGCCAGCGCGCGCTGATCGTCGCGCCGCCGCGCACCGGCAAGACGGTGCTGCTCCAGAATATCGCCAAGGCGATCACCGACAACCACCCCGAGGTCTACCTGATCGTCCTGCTGGTCGACGAACGCCCCGAGGAAGTCACCGACATGCAGCGCAGCGTGAAGGGCGAGGTCGTGTCCTCGACCTTCGACGAACCCGCGACGCGCCACGTCCAGGTCGCCGAAATGGTGATCGAAAAGGCCAAGCGCCTCGTCGAGCACAAGAAGGATGTCGTCATCCTGCTCGACTCGATCACGCGCCTCGGCCGCGCCTACAACACCGTCGTTCCGAGCTCGGGCAAGGTGCTCACGGGCGGTGTCGACGCCAATGCGCTCCAGCGCCCGAAGCGTTTCTTCGGCGCCGCGCGCAACATCGAGGAAGGCGGTTCGCTGTCGATCATCGCGACCGCGCTGATCGATACCGGCAGCCGCATGGACGAGGTGATCTTCGAGGAATTCAAGGGCACCGGTAACTCGGAAATCGTGCTCGACCGCAAGGTCGCCGACAAGCGCATCTTCCCGAGCCTCGACGTCGGCAAGTCGGGGACGCGCAAGGAAGAATTGCTCGTCGAGAAGGACAAGCTGTCCAAGATGTGGGTGCTGCGCCGCATCCTCATGCAGATGGGCACCGTCGACGCGATGGAATTCCTGCTCGACAAGATCAAGGATTCGAAGACCAACGAGGATTTCTTCGACAGCATGAACCAGTAATCCGGCATCATGGCCGTGCTCGAACATGCGCTGCTTCCCGTACGTGCGGGAAACGAAGCGGAATTCGAGGCGGCCATGGCCGAGGCCCGGCCGCTGATCGAAGCGTCGCCGGGCTTTTTGTCGCTCCAGATTCGTCGCCCGACAGGAACCGGACAGCCCTATCTGCTTTTAGTGGAATGGCGGTCGGTCGCGGATCATCGCGACGGGTTCCGCCGGTCGGATCGTTACCAACAATGGCGGGCATTGCTGCATCGCTTTTATGACCCTATTCCAGAGGTCAGCTATTTCGGGGACATGCTGTGATATTGGATATTCTGACGCAAGCGGCCGCAGCCGCACCGAGCTTCGGTTCGCCCGCCGAAATGTGGCAGCATATCGTCAACGACTTCAGCAATATCGGTTCGCCCGCTGCTTTGTCGGCATTTCTCCAGGTGCTGATGATCGATATCGTGCTGGCGGGCGACAATGCGATCGTCGTCGGCGCGCTCGCGGCGGGGCTTCCCGCCGACCAGCGCCGCAAGGTGATCGTCATCGGCGTGCTCGCGGCGCTGGTTCTGCGTGTCGCCTTTGCGCTGGTCGTCCAGCAGCTGATGGGCATCGTCGGGCTGATCTTCGTCGGCGGGCTGCTGCTGGTCTGGGTGGCATGGAAAATGTGGCGCGAACTGCGCGAGGGCGCCCATTCGGCCGGCTCGCCCGAAATCGAGGGCGACGAGCATTCGGGCCTGAAACCCGCGAAGAGCTTCGCCGCCGCCGCCTGGGCGGTCGCGGTCGCCGACGTCAGCATGAGCCTCGACAATGTCCTCGCGGTCGCCGGTGCGGCGCGCGAGCATCCGGGCATCATGATCGTCGGGCTGATCGTCGCGGTGGCGCTGATGGGCGTCGCGGCGAACATCATCGCCAAATATATCGAGCGCTATCGCTGGATCGCCTATGTCGGGCTTGCCGTGATCCTCTACGTCGCGGTCAAGATGATCTACGAAGGCTGGATCGACCCGAGCGTCGGCATCGGCACGCTATTCGGCTGACAGGTTTTTCTGACGGCAAGGAAAGGCCAGCCCTGCGAGGGGCTGGCTTTTTCGTGCCGGCTTCCCATCTGGACGCCATGTCTCCGCTCCACATGACCCGCGTCGCCGTCGGCTGCCCCGACTATGCGAGCCTCGAACAGCGGATTGCGATGCGCGCCGAGGGCGGCGAGGTGCGGTTCACGACGCGGTTCAAACCCAAGCGCGCCGACGAGCTGATCGGCGGCAGGCTGCACTTCATCGTCAAGCACATGCTCGTCGGGCGCGTCGAAATCCTCCGCTTCGACGAGCGCGCCGACGGGCGGATCGATATCGTCTGCGTCGCGAACCTTGAGCGCATCCACCCGCAGCCCAAGCGTGCGCATCAGGGGTGGCGTTATCTGGCCGATGCCGATGCCCCGAAGGGCCTCGACGAAGGCGACGGGATTGGCGACCTGCCGCCCGAGCTCTATCGCGAGCTTGCCGGGCTCAGCCTGATCTAGAGCGCTGCGCGGAAGCTGTCGGCGCGCGCCATCGCCCAGTAGCGTGCGCTTGCCACCGAGCCGGGATCGTCGAGCAGCACGCCGCGTTCGTAGAATTTGTAGATGCGGTCGATCGAATCCGAGCGTGCCGAATTGAGCCGTTCGTGCAGGTGGTGCGGCATGATCTGCCACGGGGTTTCGAGCCCCATCGCGCAGGTGATGTCCCACAGCGCGCCGACGGTCGCGGCCTGGAAGCGGCGGACGCGTTCGGCCTTGTCCTCGACCACCAGTCCGCGCTGGCGCCCGGGGTCCTGCGTCGCGACCCCGGTCGGGCAGCGGTCGGTGTGGCATTGCAGCGACTGGACGCAACCCAGCGAGAACATGAAGGCGCGCGCGGCGTTCGACCAGTCGGCACCGAGCGCGCAATTGACCGCGAGACCCGCGCCCGAATGGACCTTGCCCGAGGCCGCGAGCCGCACTTCTTCCTTGAGCCCGCAGCCGACGAGCGCGTTGCGCACGAAGATCAGCCCTTCGCGCAGCGGCATGCCGACGCGGTTCGAAAATTCGACCGGCGCCGCGCCGGTGCCGCCCTCGGCGCCGTCGACGACGATATAGTCGAGCCGGACGCCGGTCTCGACCATCGCCTTCATGACGGCATAAATCTGGTGCGGCTGGCCGACGCAGAGCTTGATTCCGACGGGTTTGCCGCCCGACAGGTCGCGCAGCTTTGCCGCCCATTCGACGAGTTCGACGGGAGTGGAAAAGGCCGAATGCGCGGCGGGCGAGACGCAGTCCATGCCCGCGGGGACGCCGCGCGTCGCGGCGATTTCGGCGCTGACCTTGGGTCCGGGCAACACCCCGCCGTGGCCGGGCTTGGCGCCCTGGCTGAGCTTGATCTCGATCATCCGGACCTGGTCGTCCTGCGCCGTGGCGGCGAAGCGTCCGGGGTCGAAGCGTCCGGCCTCGTCGCGGCAACCGAAATAGCCGCTGCCCAGCTCCCACACGATGTCGCCGCCGTGGATGCGGTGATAGGGGCTGAGGCCGCCTTCGCCGGTGTCATGATAGAAGCCGCCGAGCCGCGCACCGCGATTGAGCGCCTGAATCGCGTTGGCACCGAGCGAACCGAAGCTCATCGCCGAGATGTTGAGCAGCGCAGCCTCGTAGGGCCGGGCGCACTGGCTGTTGCCGACCGTGACGCGCCGGGCGCGGTCGGTCGTCATCGTCGGCGCCATGCTATGGCTCATCCACTCATATTCGTCCGAATAGACGTCGAGTTCGGTACCGAAGGGATGCGAATCGAGATCGCCCTTGGCGCGCGCATAGACGAGATCGCGTTCGGTGCGTGCGAACGGGCGCCCGTCGAGCGGGCTTTCGACGACATAGGCGTAGAGGAACGGGCGCAGCGCCTCGAACAGCCAGCGCACGCGCGCGATCAGCGGATAGTTGCGGCGGAGCGAATGGCGACGCTGGAGCGCGTCGTAAAGTGCAAGGCCGAGCAGCGGGACCGACAGGATCAGCGTCCAGCGTGCGGACCCCCACCAGCCCGCCGCCGCGATCGCGGCGATCAGGACCGGGATGGCGATCCAGCGCGGGACGCGAAGCACGTCCGTCAGCCCGCCTGCGCGGCGAGCATCGCGGCCATTTTCTCCCAAACCTTGTTGATTGCCTTGAGCGGGCGCACCATCACCTTGAAATCAATTATTTTTCCGTCGGTGTTCCAGGTGATGATGTCGACGCCGTTGATCTGGATGCCGTCGAGTTCACTCTGGAATTCGAGCATTGCCTGATTGCCGTCGACGATTTCGCGCAGATAGCGGAAATTTTCGCCGCCGAGCACATGGCTCGCAGCGTGGAGATAGGCGAAGACCTTGTCGGCGCCCGCCTGCGGGGTGTGGACGACGGGCGAATGGAACACCGCATCCTCGGCGAGCAGGCCCCGCAAGGCCTGCGGGTCGCCGCCACCCGCCATATAGGCGTGCCAGGCGGCGAGACCCGCATGCCCGCTCATGCGAGATGCTCGGCGAAAAAGGCGCGCGTGCGGCCGTCGGCGAGTTGTGCGCCGTCTTCGTTGCGGCGATTGCCCATCGTTGCGGCGAAGCCGTGGTCGAGCCCCTGATAATCGTGAAGCGTGACCTTGGGATGCGGATCGAGCCCGTCGTGGATGACCTTCTGCGCCGCGTGGTCGACGAGATGATCTTCGGTCGGGATGTGGAGCATCAGCGGGTGGGCGATCGCGTGGCTTTCGTTCAGCATCTGGTCGATCATGACGCCATAATAGCCGACCGAGGCGTCGATGTCGGTGCGCGTCGCGGCCATATAGGCGAGGCGGCCGCCGAGACAGAAGCCGACCGCGCCGATCTTTTCGGCGCCTTCGCCGCGCAGCCAGCGGATGCTCGCCTCGATGTCCTTGACCCCGTCGTCGGCGTCATACTGGCCGAAATAGCCGAAGGCTTCCTGCAGTTCGGCCTCGATATCGGGACTGAGCTCGACCCCGGGGGCGAAGCGCCAGAAGATGTCGGGGGCGATCGCCAGATAGCCTTCGGCCGCCCAGTCGTCGCATTTCTTGCGGATGCCGGCGTTCACCCCGAAGATTTCGGGGATGACGATGATCGCGCGCGACGAATCGGCGTCGGGGCGCGCGACATAGGCGGGAATCATGCCTTCGCCGTCGAGCGCGGGGATGGTGGTGTTCGTCGCGGACATGGGGGAGCTCTCCTGACTCTTGCTTCTTGGATGTGAAAGCGCGAAGCTAGCGGCCACGGCGGCGCGGCTCAAGCGCGTAAGGGGCAAGGACAGGCGATGAAGTTCAATATCGAAGTGGATTGCACCCCCGAGGAAGCGCGGCGGCTGTTCGGTCTGCCCGACCTCGAGCCGCTGCACGCGATCTATCTCGACCGCGTCAAGGAATTGATGGCGAAGGGCATCACCCCCGACATGGTCCAGTCGATGGTCAAGAGCTGGGTGCCGATGGGCGAAAGCGGGCTGGGGCTGGTCCAGTCGCTGCTCGGCCAGTTCGGCGGCGGGCTGATGGGCGGCGGCGCCAAGGCCGCTGACGCTGGCGAGGGCGACAAACCCGCGCGGGGACGCAAGAGCTGACCGAAACCGGGCGCCGAAGCGATACGATCTTTGCGCTGTCGAGCGGGATGCCGCCGGCGGCGATCGGCGTCGTGCGCGTCAGCGGGCCGGAGGCGGGCGCGGCGCTGGCGGCGCTGGCCGGGCGTTTGCCCGAAGCGCGGCGCGCGGCGCTGGCCGAATTGAAGGATGCGGCCGGCGCGCCGCTCGATCGCGCGCTGATCCTGTGGTTTCCGGGGCAGGCGACCGCGACGGGCGAGGATCTGGCCGAACTCCATTTGCATGGCGGCCGTGCGGTGGTCGCTGCGGTCGAGGCGGCGCTCGGCACGATACCTGGACTGCGGCGCGCCGAGGCGGGCGAGTTCACGCGGCGCGCGTTCGAAAACGGGCGGATCGACCTCGCCGAAGCCGAGGGTCTCGCCGACCTGCTCGCGGCCGAGACCGAGAGCCAGCGCGTGCAGGCGCTGGGCATGGCGAGCGGGCATGTATCGCGCGCGGTGGCGGACTGGCAGGAGCGGCTTCTCGCGTTGATGGCGGGGGTCGAGGCCGAGCTCAATTTTGCCGACGAGGATGATGTCGAAACCGGCGATGGGGTCGCGCAGCGTGTCGTCGCGGGGATGGCAGCGCTTGCCGCCGAACTCGGCGAATGGCTGGCACGGCCCGCGGCGGAGGTGATCGCCGAAGGGCTTTCGGTTGTCATCGCGGGGCCGCCGAATGTCGGTAAATCGACGTTAATCAATGCATTAGCGCGAAAGGAACTCGCCATCGTGTCGCCGCTGGCGGGGACGACGCGCGACGTGATCGAAACCCCGCTGGCGCTCGACGGGATCGCGATGCGCTTTTCGGACACCGCGGGACTGCGAAGCGGAAGCGGCGACGCGATCGAAAGGATCGGCATCGACCGTGCGAAGACGGCGGTCGAAGCGGCAGATATATTGTTGTGGCTGGGTCCGCCGAAAGCGGCGCCCGACCACCCGCGGACGATCCTGATCGCGGCGCAGGCCGACCGCTGGCGGGGCGACGCCGCCGCCGAGGCCGAAGCGGCGCGTTGCGACCTGATCCTGTCGGCGGCGACGGGCGAGGGGATGGACCGGCTCCACGCCTATATCGTCGACATGGCGCGCACGCTGTTGCCGCGCGAGGGCGAGGCCGCGCTGCGCCGGCGTCAGCGCGATGCGCTCGCCGAGGCGAGGGCGTGGCTCGACATCGAAGCGGGATCGCGCGAGGCGGACGACCTGATCCTGCTCGCCGAGCGCCTGCGGCTCGCAGCGGGCGCGCTCGACCGCATCACCGGGCGCGCCGGGGTCGAGGATATGCTCGATGCCTTGTTCGGGCGTTTCTGCATCGGGAAATGATGTTCCACGTGGAACGGGGGGCGGTGCAAGGGCGACGGGGACGGGTGGTTTCGGGGTGGAAAGCGGACGTTCCCTTGAATCCTCCCTGTCGCGCAGCGATGGGGAGGTGGCAGCGCAAAGCGCTGACGGAGGGGCCGACGCCGTCAGGCGTCGCGCAACCTTGCGGCCCCTCCACCACTCGCTGCGCGAGCGGTCCCCCTCCCCATGGCCTGCGGCCACAGGGAGGATCTAAGTCCGCGACCGGTCGAAAGCCGACGATAGATTTTATCGCGCGACGGCAGATTTGAAGGACGCAGCGCCACGCCCCGGATGGATTCGTGCGGTGCTTTGCGCTATGCGCGCCCGCGATCATGCATAGCAGCGCAACTTTCGATGTCATCGTCGTCGGCGGCGGGCACGCCGGGACCGAGGCCGCCGCGGCGGCGGCGCGGCTCGGTGCGCGCGTCGCGCTCGTCAGTTTCGATCCCGCGCTGATCGGCACGATGTCGTGCAACCCCGCGATCGGGGGGCTCGGCAAGGGTCATCTGATGCGCGAGGTCGATGCGCTCGACGGATGGATGGCGCGCGCCGCCGATGCCGCGGCGATCCATTACCGGATGCTCAACGCGTCGAAGGGCGCGGCGGTGCAGGGGCCGCGTATCCAGGCCGACCGGATCCTGTATCGCGATGCGATCCAGGCGCTGCTCGCCGCCGAAGAGCGAATCACCGTCGTTGCGGGCGAGGCGGCGGCGCTCGACCTGTCGGACGACGACGCGCGCGTCGCGGGACTGATCCTCGGCGACGGAACGAGGCTCGCCGCGCCGGCGGTGGTGCTGGCGACGGGAACCTTCCTCGGCGGCCGCATGTTCCGCGGCGAGGAACGGATGGAAGGCGGCCGCATCGGCGAAGCCGGCGCGCACCGCCTCGCGGTCCAGCTGCGCGCCGCGAATCTGCCGATGGCACGGCTCAAGACGGGGACGCCGCCGCGGCTCGACGGCCGCACGATCGACTGGGCGCGGCTCGCCGAGCAGCCGTCGGACGGTGTCGAGGGCGCGACCTGGACCTGTTCCACGTGGAACAATGCGCGCACGGTGCCGCAGATTTTTTGCGCGATTACGCGCACCAACCCCGAATCGCACCGCATCATCGCTGACAATCTCGACCGATCGCCGCTGTTCACCGGCGCGATCGGCGCGGCGGGTCCGCGCTACTGCCCGTCGATCGAGGACAAGATCCACCGCTTTGCCGATCGCGACGGGCACCAGATTTTCCTCGAGCCCGAGGGGCTCGACACGCACCTCGTCTATCCGAACGGGGTCTCGACCTCGCTGCCCGCCGACGTCCAGCTCGCGATGCTGCGCACGATGGAGGGGCTCGAAACGGTCGAAATGGTCGTGCCGGGCTATGCGGTCGAATATGACCATATCGACCCGCGCGCTCTCGACCGGACCTTGCAGCTGCGTGCGATAAGCGGGCTGTGGTGCGCGGGGCAGATCAACGGCACCACCGGATATGAGGAAGCCGCGGCGCAGGGGCTGGTCGCGGGGGCCAATGCGGCGCTCAGCGTGCAGGGGCGCGAGCCGCTGATCCTCGACCGCTCGGAAAGCTATATCGGGGTGATGGTCGACGATCTGGTGCTGCAGGGGGTGAGCGAGCCGTACCGCATGCTCACCGCGCGCGCCGAATACCGGCTGCGGCTGCGCGCCGACAATGCCGCGACGCGGCTGACGCCGAAAGGGATCGCGCTGGGACTGGTGCGGCCGGCGACCGCGGCTTTGTTCGATGCACGCATGGCCGAGCGCGCGCGCGCGGCGGCGTTGCTCGCCGCGCCGGTGGCTACCGCCGATTATGCCGCGATCGGACTGGCGCTGCCCGGCGACGGCGCGGCGCGGCGACGGATCGACCTGCTGCGCTTTCCCGGGGTGACGATGGCGGCGCTGGCGACGCTCGCGCCCGACCTCGCCGCGATCGACGGCGCGATCCTCGCCGAGCTGGCCGAGGATGCGCACTACGCGCCCTATATCGCGCGACAGGAGGCCGAGCTGCGTTCGCTCGCGGCGAACGAGGCGATCCTGCTCGACCCTGCGCTCGATTATGGTGCAATCGGCGGCTTGTCGCGCGAGATGGTCGAACGGCTGTCGAAGGCGCGGCCCGAGACGCTGGGGCAGGCGGGTCGGATCGACGGGGTGACCCCCGCGGCGCTGACCGCGATTCTGGTACACAGCAAGCGGCGGGCGGCCTGAAGGTCGACGGAGCCGGGAGGTCGCTTCATCGACCCATATCCTGCTCGGAAACAGCTTCATTTCCGATGAGGTTCAGTTCGAAGTCGGCCGTGAACGCGGCTGCCATCAGGCAGGATATCGCTTCGTCGTCTTCGGGCCTGGGAGGTCGCGGGATTCGGCTCAGCCATTCAGGGCTGACAACATGCGGTCCATAGGATGATTGCAATGCCCCCGCCGCAGCAGGCCCGCAGATGGCTTCCAATTGCCGAGCGAATGCCACCTCGTCTGTTTCGCCGGCGCGGAACTTTGGCACCTGATCCAGCAACCCTCGCGCCGACAGCGATGCTGCGGCTCGCTCGCGATAGACTTTCATATATTGCGCCAGCCTGATCGCATCGAAGCCCTTTTGCAGCTCGGGTGGCAGGTCGACATCGTAAAAGCCAACGGCCCTGTCTATGCACGGCAGTTGCGCCTCGGTCGCTCCATGAACGACGAGAATGGGGGAGGGTGAAAAGCCGTCGGAGTTGTCGAGGTCGTCGTAGCGGATTTCAACGGCCTCCGCGCCGCACTGGACGATGTTCCGGGATGCTAATTCGGGGTCGGGAAAGGCGAGAGTCTCCAGCGGGTCGGCAAATGGTGCAGACCACAAAAGGAATATCGGGGCTATCGCAGCCGAAATGCTCATCAGCGGGACATTGCACGGACGGGGTGAGGTTCGCAATCGAGCGATGCCATTGCGTGAGGCTTTCAAAATCTCTCGCAAAGGCGCAAAGGCACGAAGAAGAACAAGCCCGCTTCGCGGGGTAGGTGAAAGAGCGACGTGGCGGACGCCGAACTATTGGAAAATGAAGGCGCTGCGCGCGACTGGCTGAAACAGGCGTTTGCGCCGACCGCCTTGCAATGGGCGGCTCTCGAACGCTTTGCGGCGATGCTCGTTGCCGAGAATGCGCAGCAGAATCTGATTGCGGCTTCGACAATCCCGACGCTTTGGGTGCGGCATATCGCCGACAGCGCGCAGCTGCTCGCGCTCGATCCGGACGGTGAGGGGCTCTGGATCGATCTGGGCAGCGGGCCCGGGTTGCCGGGGCTGGTCGTCGCGATCCTGTCCGATCGGCCGATGCTGCTCGTCGAATCGCGGCGGCGGCGCTGCGAATTTTTGCGCGCGGTCGCTGACGCGCTGGAGCTGCGCCATGTCGAGGTCGCCGAGGCGCGGCTCGAGACGGTGGCGACGCGGGTGGCGGGGACGATCAGCGCGCGCGCCTTTGCGCCGCTCGACAAATTGCTCGACTTGTCCGCGCGTTTTTCCACCGAATCGACGCGCTGGCTGCTACCGAAGGGCCGAAACGCGGTTAAGGAACTGGCGTTGCTGCCGCAGCCATGGCAGAGAATGTTCCACGTGGAACAGAGCCGCACCGATGGCGACAGCCATATCCTGGTCGGCAAGGGGCGCGTCGCGCCCGAAAAGCGAGGAAAAGCATGATCCGTATCGCCGTGGCGAACCAGAAGGGCGGGGTCGGCAAGACGACGACCGCGATCAACCTGGCCACGGCGCTCGCGGCGACGGGGTGGCGGACGCTGATCATCGATCTCGACCCGCAGGGCAACGCTTCGACCGGGCTGGGCATCAAGCAGGCGCAGCGCGAATTTTCGAGCTACGAACTGCTCCGCGGCGATGCCGGGATCGCCGATTGTGCGATCCCGACCGCGGTGCCGCGGCTCGACATCGTGCCCGCGACGGTCGATCTGTCGGGCGCCGAGATCGAGCTGATCGAGTTCCAGGACCGCCTCCACCGTCTGCAGCAGGCACTGTCGGGCGCCGAGGCGGGGCAATGGGACATCTGCCTGATTGACTGCCCGCCGTCGCTCGGCATGCTGACCTTGAACGCGCTGATCGCCGCCGAATCGCTGATCGTGCCGCTGCAATGCGAATTTTTCGCGCTCGAGGGGCTGAGCCAGCTGCTCACCACGGTCGAGCGCGTGCGCGAGCGTTTCAACCAGAAGCTGACGATCCTCGGCGTCGCGCTGACGATGTTCGACCGCCGCAACCGGTTGACCGACCAGGTGTCCGACGATGTCCGCGAGGTGCTGGGCCCGGTGGTGTTCCAGACGGTGATCCCGCGCAACGTCCGCCTGTCCGAAGCGCCGAGCCACGGGCTTCCGGCGCTGATCTACGATCATCGCTGCACGGGATCGATGGCGTATATCGCGCTGGCACGCGAGCTGATCGACCGCCTGCCCAATATTCGCAAGGCTGCATAAATGACTGATAAAGAAGATGAAACCGGGGCCGGGTCGGCGATTCCCGCGAAGAAGCGGCCATCGGGGCTGGGGCGCGGGCTGAACGCGCTGTTCGGCGACGTTGCGATCGAGGCGCCGGTGCTTGCCGCCCCCGGCGGCGCGGCGAAGGCCGCGGCGGCACCCGCGGGCGACGCGGTGCAGCATGTGCCGGTAGGGTCGATCCGCCCGCTTCCCGGCCAGCCGCGGCGCCATTTCGACGAAGGCGCGATCGCCGAGCTGGCCGATTCGATCGCGGCGAGGGGTCTACTCCAGCCGATCATCGTGCGCGCGGCGCCGGATGGCGACGGCTTTCAGCTCGTCGCGGGCGAACGGCGCTGGCGTGCCGCGCAGCGTGCCGGGCTGCATCAGATTCCCGCGCTGGTGCGCGTGCTCGACGACGCCGCGACCTACGAGATCGCGCTGGTCGAAAATATCCAGCGCCAGGACCTCAACGCGATCGAAGAGGCGGGGGCGTATCGCAAGCTGATCGAGGATTTCGGGCATAGCCAGGAAGCGCTGGCGAAGCTGGTCGGCAAATCGCGTAGCCATGTCGCGAACCTGATGCGGCTGCTCGACCTTCCTGATACCGTGCAGGCGCTCGTCGGCGACGGCAGCCTCGCGATGGGGCATGCGCGCGCGCTGATCGGGGCGGCCGATGCCGAGGCGATCGCACGCAAGGTGGTCAAGGACGGGCTGTCGGTGCGCGCGGTCGAGGCGCTGGTGCGCGACGGCAAGGGCGGCAGCGGAAAAAAGGCGCCGCTCGAGTATAAGAGCATCGACGGCAACCGCGACCCCGATATCGTCGCGGTCGAACGCCACCTGTCCGAACTGCTGGGGATCGGGGTTGCGATCACCTATGCCGGCGAAGGCAAGGGGGCGCTGACGCTCAAGTTCGGCTCGCTCGACCAGCTCGACATGATCTGCCAGCGATTGTCGGGCGAATCGATCTGATCGAATCGCTCGGCCGGAGGCCGGCAATTGTGCCGATCCGGGCCGCAGCGGAGCAAAGCCGGTCCGCAAACGGCGGCGCGATATCGATACAAGATGTTGATTTTAAAAGTGAATGCATCGGTTCCGGCGCCAATCGCTAACGCGGCGTTTACCATGAACGTCGGCAAAAGCTGAACGGGTGGTGGGTAGAAGGGCGGCAGCGGACGGGGTGGGATTCCCGTTTGCCGTACAGACCAAGGGACCAAATCATATGCGCATCGACTTGATGAAGCGCGCCCTCACGGGCGTGGCACTTGCCGCCTTCGCCATGAATGCCTCGGCGGCGCATGCAGCGTCGGCCACGGGCACCGCGAAGGCGAAGATCCTTCGCCAGATCACGCTCACCAACACCAGCGACCTGCAATATGCGACGGTGATCAGCGGCGCGACCGCGTCGACCGTCGCGGTGTCGACCGCGGGTGCGGCGACGTGCGGCGCGGGGCTGACCTGCACCGGCACGACGAGCGCGGCCAATTTCAACATCGCGGGCACCAACGGCGCGGTCGTCCTTGTCGGCGGCGATGCGAGCGTCACGCTCAACGGCTCGCTCGGCGGCACCATGACGTCATCCCTGAGCTATTCGGCGACGAGCGTCACGCTCGGCGCGACGGGGGGCAGCTTCCAGGTCGGCGGCACGCTGAGCGTCGGTGCCAACCAGGCGTCGGGCGACTATTCGGGGACGTTCAACGTCACCGCCAATTATCAGTAATTTCTGATCGGGTGGGGGGATCGGCGGGGCCTCGGGGGCCCGCCGGCCGCAAAAAGGGTCGCCGGGCGAGACCAGCCCCGGCGGCCCTTTTCTGCTTGGCGCCTATCGCGTTCGCATCCGTATTGCGTCATTGCGGGCGAAGCGAAGCAATCTCCAGCCATCGGAACGGCAGGGCGATGGCTTGAGACTGCTTCGTCAGTCCGCTCCTCGCAATGACGACAATGGGGACCACGCATGCCGCGGGGATAGGCGCCTTTCTGCTTTCGGCGACCGCACTTTCGCGCGTCGGAGGGCGCCGAAGGGGCGCGGCGGCCACGTGGTTAGCGAAATATCAACCATGTTCGGGCAGGCAGGATGCGACCAACGGGCGGTGGGGACCACCCGGACCAACGATGGTGGGGATCGTGTCCATGTTTCGTATCACGCAGATTCTGCTCACCTTTTCGCTCGCGCTCGTCGCGGGCGTGCTGCCCGCGCGCGCCGCGGGTGACCTGCTCGTCGCGCCGACGCGGATCGTCCTCGACGGAACGCGCGGGACCGAGGTGGTGCTCAACAATATCGGCAGCACTCCGGCGACCTATCGCATCAGCCTCGAGATCAAGCGCATGACCGCGGCGGGCGGCCTCGACGAGATCGCCGAGGCCGATGCCAGCGACACGGAAAAGGCGGCGCTGGCGATGATCAGCTTTTCGCCGCGGCGCGTCGTACTGCCGCCGAACCAGCCGCAGGTGATCCGCGTCGGGGTGCGCGTGCCCGAAGGCACGCCCGAGGGTGAATATCGCGCGCACATGCTGTTCCGCGCGGTTCCCGACGCGGCGCCCGCGACCGACGGTGCGAAGGCGGCGAGCGGCGGGGTGTCGATCGCGCTCACCCCGATCTATGGCATCACCATCCCGGTGATCGTGCGCGTCGGCGCGCTGGGCGCCACGGCGTCGATCGGCGCGGCGCGGGTCGAGGAGACCCCCGACGGCCCCGCCTTTGCCTTCGACCTGACGCGCACGGGCAACCGCTCGGTCTATGGCGATATCGAGGTGACGCGGCCGGGAGTCGCCGAACCCCTGCTGCGCGCGCGCGGCATCGCCGTCTATCCCGAGGTCGGCGCGCGCACGGTGTCGCTGCGCGTTCCCGCCGAACTGGCGGCGCAACTCCGCGGCCCGGTGCGCATCCGCTACAGCGAAGATCGCGAGATCGGCGGCGGTACGATCGACGAAGCCGACTTGGTGGTGCGCTGACGGGCGGAGAAGATTGTCGACGGCGCGACCATGGTTCGCGCGCTCCTCTTGCGGCTCCTGCGGCTCCTGCGGCTCCTCGCAGCCGTGGTGGCGCTGGCCGGCCTTGCGCCGACCGGCGCGCAGGCGTTTGAAAAGGGAGAGCTTTCCGGCGACTGGCAGCCCAATGAGGACGACAGCTGGCTGTTCGATCTGCGATCGGGTCAATTGCGGCTCGGCGACGGCGTGCGCGGATACCAGACCCCGGCGGGGGTGTGCGTCGACCTGGCCGACGTCATCCTCGCGCTCGACCTGCCGGTGCGGCTCGACAAAAAGTCGCGCCGCGCAACCGGCTGGGTGTTCGACGAGCGGCGCGGACTGACGATCGACCGCGACGCGGGCGCGGTGCGCAGCGGCAGCCGCAGCTTCGAGATCGGCCCCGCGGCGATCCGCGATACTGCCGCGGGCTGGTGCGTCGATGTCGCGCAATTGTCGGCGTGGCTCGACCTGCCGCTGGTACCCGACCTGTCGAACGCGGTGCTGCGCATCGATTCGAAAGAAAAACTGCCCTTCCAGCTCGCCGCCGAGCGGCGCGCGCGCGCGGCGGCGATCAGGCCCGCAGCGCCGTTCGACCTCGCCAAGCTGCCGCAGGCGAGCCGGCCGTACAGCCTGTGGGCGACGCCGTCGGTCGACGTCGTGGCCTCGCTGGGGGCGGTATCGGACAAGCGCGGCGGATCGCATGTCCAGGCGCGGTACGAGCTGTTCGCGGCGGGCGAAGCGCTGGGGCAGAGTTTCGATGCGCGGCTGTCGTCGGACAATGGCGGGGTGCCCGACAGCCTGCGGCTGCGGCTCTATCGCACCGATCCGGTGGGCCAATTGCTCGGGCCGCTGAAGGCGACGCATTATGCGGCCGGCGACGTCAGCCTGCTCGCGACCGGGCTCGTCGCGGGTTCGGCGCCGGGACGCGGCGCGGTGCTCACCAACCGCCCGGTCGAGCGGCCCGACGCGTTCGACCGGACCGACTTTCGCGGCGACCTGCCCGTGGGGTGGGATGCCGAACTGTACCGCAACGGACAATTGCTCGCCTTCGCGAGCCCCAATGGCGACGGGCGCTACGAATTTCTCGACGTACCGCTCTTTTACGGGGCGAATCGTTTCGAGATCGTCGTTTATGGCCCGCAGGGACAGATCAGGCGCGAGATCAAGGAGATGCAGGTCGGGATCGATTCGATCCCGCCGCAGCAGACCTGGTATTGGGCAGGGGTCGCGCAGGAAAATGCCGACCTGATCGCGTTCGGAAACCGGCGGCGCGGGCCGTTCCGGCGCGGCTGGCGCGGCACGCTGGGGATCGAGCGCGGACTCGATGCGCGCACGTCCGCCGCCCTTTATGCACACAGCCTGATGATCGAGAATGTCCGGCGCAACTATGGCGAATTCGCGCTGCGCCGGGCAATTGGGCCGACGCTGCTCGAGGTGGCGGCGAGCCGCGCCGACGCGCCGGGAAAGGACAGCGGGGGCAGCGCGGCGCGCGCGAGCTGGCTCGCGGCGTTCGGCGAGACCTATGTGCGCGCCGAGGCGATGCGCGGCTGGGGCGGTTTCGTGTCGGACCGGTTTGCGGGCGATGTCGCGGAGCTGGTCCAGCTGTCGGTCGACCAGCCGGTCCGGCTGGGGCGGACGATCCTGCCGCTGCATTTCGACCTGCGCCGGATCGAGCGGACGTCGGGGCAGACCAGCGTCGAAGCCTCGGCGCGCGCATCGGCGGGCTTTCGCGCGCTGACCGTCACCGGCCAGCTCGACTGGGCGCGCAGCAGCACCCCCGCCGGAGCCGACCCACCCGACAATCTGACCGCGACCCTGCTCGCCAATGCGCGGATCGGGCGCGTCCGCCTGCGCGGCGAGGCGCGCCTGGCGCTGTCGGGTGCGAGCGCCGATTCGCGCGCGACGCTGGTCGCCGAATGGGCGGGGGCCGGAAAAACCGGGAGCGAGGCCGAATGGCGCGCCGAGCTGGGGTATGACAAGGGGCTGGAGCGCGGGCGCGCCGGCATCGGATATTCGCGTCGGTTCAAGGCGTTGCAGCTTTCGGGTTTCGGCGAGGTGGCAAGCGACGGATCGGTCGCGGCGTCGCTGTCGCTTGCCTTCAGCTTCGGGCCGCGCTCCGGCGGCGCGGCCGGCGGCGGCTGGCGGATGTCGAGCGAGAAGCTCGGCGGCCGCGGCCAGGTGCTCGCCGAGGTGTGGATGGATGAAAATGGCGACGGGGTGCGCCAGCCCGGCGAGGCGGCGATGCCGGGGGTCCCGCTGACCGCGGGGCACGCCGTCGCCGAGGCGGCGACGAGCACAGCGGGAACCGCGACGATCGACGGGCTCGAGCCGTTTCGTGCGGTGATGATCGGGGTCGATGGAGGCAGCCTGCCCGACCCCTATGTCCAGCCCGCGCTGCCCGGTGTCGTCGTCACCCCGCGCCCGGGGGTCGCGACCCGGGTGATGATCCCGATGACCGCGGCGGGCGAGATCGAAGGCGTGGCGATGCGCGACGGCGGCAATGCGATCGCGGGGCTGGCGTTCGAGCTGGTCGACGCCGAAGGCCGGGTACGCGCGACGACGCTCAGCGAGTTCGATGGATATTTCCTTTTCGAAAGCGTCGCTTACGGACGCTACACGGTGCGTATCGCCAAGGCGGCGGCGGCGGCGGTGCGCGTCGATGCGAACTTTGCGGTGACCGCCGCACCGGGCCGGGCGACGCCGCGCGTACGGCTCGGGACGCTGACGCTGAAGCCATTGCGCCGCGATCTGGCCGACGCCGGCGCCGGGGCCGGCCCCGGCGCGCGCGGACCCCGGGGTACGGCGGGCGGCGGTGGGCCATAGGTTCCGGAATCGCGCCGGTTCGCGCTGGCGCGCCGGTCCGGATGGTGCCATCATCGCATCGTTGAAACCTCGCAACGCCAGTCGCGGAGTCCGCTTGTCGCCGATCGATTTCCCTGGCCTTCGCTGCCTGCTCGAGAGTGTTCCGGACGGCTATTTCGTGCACGATGAAACGGGTCGTTATCTGGACGCCAATGCGCAATCGTGCCGCGACCTCGGCTATACGCTCGACGAACTGCTGCAACTGACCATCAACGATATTTCCGCCGGGGCGGCCCCGGCGGACAATCTGGAGCGCTGGCGCAACGCCCCGCCGGGTCTGGCGATGAGCCTCAACGAGATTGCGCGGCGCAAGGATGGATCGACCTTTCCGGTCGAGATCCGCCTGACGTGCCAGCTGATCGACGGACGCAAGCTGTTCTTCGGGCTGGCGCGCGACGTCAGCGACCGCGAAGCGGCGCGGCGGGCGATGGAGGAGATGAACGACCGGCTCGAGGCGCGGGTGACCGAACGGGGCCGCGAGCTGGGGCTCGTCCACGAGCGGCTGGAGCTGGCGGCGCGGGTAGGGGGCCTCGGAATATGGGACCTCGACATGGCGACGCTCGAAATGCACTGCGACGAGCAATGGTACCGGATCATGGGCCGCGACCCCGCGCAGCCCGTGCGGTCGATCGAAGAATTCCGGGCGCTGATCCATCCCGACGATGCCGACCGCGCCACCGAAATCGAACAGACCGCGGCGCGGCTGATCGCCGCCAACGAGGATTATGGCATCCTGTTTCGCATCGTGCGCCCCGAGGGCGAGGTGCGCTGGGTGCGTTCGGCGGCGCGCGTTTTCGCCGACGAAGCCGGGATCGCGACACGCAGCGTGGGGTTCGTCGTCGATGTCACCGACATGCGGCGCGCCGAGGCGGCGCTTCAGCAGCAGGCGCTCGAGGATCCGCTGACCGGCCTTGCCAACCGCCGCCGGCTCGACGAGGCGCTGGTCAAGGCCTGCCTGCACGCCGCACGCACCGGCGACCCGGTCTGCGTCGCGATGATCGATGTCGATTATTTCAAGCTCTACAATGATTTCTATGGGCACGGGCTGGGCGACGAGGCGTTGCGGGTGGTCGCCGACATCCTGAAATCGGCGGCGCGGCGTCCCTATGATCTGGCCGCGCGCTACGGCGGCGAGGAATTTGTCCTGCTGTTGCCGGGGGTCACCCGTCCCGAGGCGGTTTTGGCGGGGATCATCGAGGCGCTGGCCGAGCGTGCCATCCCGCATCTCGGGTCGTCGGCGGCGCCGCATCTGACGGTGAGCTGCGGTTGCGTGGTGGCGGGCGACGACCCCGCGGCGCTCGCGCCGGGCCGCCTGCTCGCCGAATGCGACCAGGCGCTCTACCGCGCCAAGTCGCTGGGACGCAAACGCGCACATATCGTCCGGATCTGACGGTTTCGGCGGGCGGGGCCGCGGGAGCGTTACGACCCGGTTAACCAGTTTTTAGCGCGGCGTGGCTAGCCGTCGATCATCGGGCAGGGGCGCCCGACCGGACGCGGGATCGGGGAGCATGCCAGAAACCAGCCACCACGGCGCGGCGGCGCATCGCCTGACCCCCGACCTTTTCGCGCTGTTGCTGTGGCTGCTCTTCGGCGCGGCGGCGCTGCTCGTACATCGCGATGCGATCGCGACGCTGACCTTTTCGGACCCCGACAACGCGATGCGGCTGGCGCAGGTGCGCGATCTGGCGGCGGGGCAGGGGTGGTTCGACACCACCCAATATCGCGTCAACCCCGCCGACGGCGGCGGCCTGATGCACTGGTCGCGGTTCATCGATGCGCAGCTGTTCGCGGTGATCGCGGTGTTGCGGCTGTTCGCCGAACCGGCGGCGGCCGAACGCTGGGCGGTGGCAATCTATCCGTTGCTGCTCATGCTGCCGCTGCTGCTCGTCTTTTCGCGCCTGCTCCGCATGCTCGGCGATCGGGCGTTCGCGCTGGCCGGGCTGGCGATCGCGGCGAGCAGCCTGACCTTCGTCCATTATTTTGTGCCGCTGAACATCGACCATCACAATTGGCAACTGCTGCTCGCGGTCACTTTGCTGTGGCTGGCGCTGCGGCCGGGAGATTTCGCGACCGGGATCGCTGCGGCCTTCGTCGCGAGCCTCTATGTCGAAATTTCGCTCGAAGGTCTGCCCTTCCTGATCTTCTTCTGGGCGCTCTTCATCCTCGACTGGCTGCGCGACGGCGGCAAAGGCGCGCGGCTGGCGGGTTTTTCGGCGGGACTCGTCCTGATTCCGGCGCTCTGGCTGCTGCTGATGCGCGGCGGTGCGGGGCTTCGTGACGCGTCGTGCGACAGTTTTTCGCTGCCCTATCTGGCCGCCGTGGCGTCGGCCGGAGCGGTGCTGTCGGCGGCGCTGGCGACAGGGGGCGGTTTCGCGGCGGCGCTGCCGCGTCGCCTGCTGGTCGTCGCCCTCGCGGGCGCGGCCGGCGCGGCGGCGCTGGTTGCGACCGGACCGGACTGCCTTGCCGGACCCTTCGCCGCGCTCGAACCGCTGGTCCGCACCTATTGGTACGACCTGATTCCCGAGGGACGCCCGTTGTGGGAGCAGAAACCGGCGGTCGCGGCGCTCTATCTTGGTCCGACCCTCGTCGGCGGCGCCGCGCTGGTCTGGGCGTGCCGGCGCGCGCGCGGGCGACCCGAAGCGGAAAACTGGACGCGGATGGCTTTTCTCATCCTGTGCAGCACGCTGCTCGCGCTCTTTGTCGCGCGCACGATCGCGGTCGCGCATGCCTATATGGTGCCGCCCTTTGCCGCGCTGGCGACCGCGCTGTGGCGCTGGAGCCGCGCGCGGCGGACCGCGCCGGGACGGATCGGTGCGGCGCTGCTGCTCCTGCCGGCGCTTCCGCTGGTCGACAGCCTGCTGGCGATGAAGCTGGTGGCGCCGGGGACGGGACAAGCGACCGCTTCCTCCTCCGCGGCGGGGACCACCGCGCGCTGCCCGACGGCGGCGATGCTGGCGCCGCTCGCCAAGGCGCCGCCGGCGCTGGTGTTCGCGCCGGTGCATATCGGGCCCGCGCTGCTGACCGGGACGCCGCACAGCGTCGTGGCGACCGGCCATCACCGCAATCATGCCGCGATGAACCGCGTCATTGCGGCGTTTCTCGCGCCGCCCGACGCTGCGCGCGCGATCGTCCGCGCCGAGGGTGCGGATTATCTCGTGTTGTGCATCCGCCAGACCGAGGTCGCCAACGCCGCCACGGTCAGCCCCGACGGGCTGGCGGCGCATCTGCTGCGCGGCGCGCGCATCGGATGGCTCGAGCCGGTGGCGGCGCTCTCGTCGGGCGAACTGCGCGTGTATCGCGTCGCCGATTGACGCGAACGGCGCTTCGTCGGGCCTTTGCGCGTGAATCCCGCGCCCGCGTTAACCAGTTCTTATCCATATTTATCGCAAGGCTGAGCGCAGCAATTTGCTGTGTGGGGGAATATCCAAGTGACCAACGCCCAAGTGTCGAAAAGCCGTCCGACCAGCGCCGACGTCGCCATCATCGGCGCGGGCCCGGCCGGGCTGACCGCCGCCTATCTGCTGACCAAGGAAGGCTATAAGGTCATAGTGATCGAGAAGGACCCGACCTATGTCGGCGGGATCAGCCGGACGGTCGAGCATGAGGGGTTCCGCTTCGACATTGGTGGGCACCGCTTCTTTTCGAAGAGCCAGGAAGTCGTCGACCTGTGGAACGAGATTCTGCCCGACGATTTCATCCAGCGCCCGCGGATGAGCCGCATCTATTATGAGGGCAAATTCTACAGCTACCCGCTGCGCGCGTTCGAGGCGCTGTGGAACCTCGGCATCATCCGTTCGACGCTGTGCATGGCGAGCTATGCGCAGGCGAAGCTGTTCCCGAACAGGAAGGTCCGCAGCTTCGAGGACTGGACGATCAACCAGTTCGGGCGGAAGCTTTATTCGATCTTTTTCAAGACCTATACCGAGAAGGTGTGGGGCATGCCGTGCGACGAAATGTCGGCCGACTGGGCGGCGCAGCGCATCAAGGGGCTGAGCCTCGGCGCCGCGGTGCTCGACGGGCTGAAGCGCAGCCTCGGGCTCAACAAGGCGCCCAATGACGGCATGGCGACCAAGACCCTGCTCGAAACCTTCCGCTATCCGCGGCTGGGGCCGGGCATGATGTGGGAGGCCGCGCGCGACAAGGTCGAAGCCGGCGGCAATCATGTGCTGATGGGGCACAGCTTCAAGCAGGTGACGCAGGATCAGGTCAGCGGCCGCTGGCGGCTGACCGCGACCGGACCCGACGGCGACGTCGTGATCGACGCCGCGCATGTCATCAGCTCGGCACCGATGCGCGAGCTTGCGGCGCGTATCCATCCGTTGCCCGCGTGCGCGCTGGGCGCAGCGCCCAACCTCAAATATCGCGACTTTTTGACCGTCGCATTGAAGATCCGGTCGGAGGATCTGTTCCCCGACAACTGGATCTATATCCACGACAGCAAGGTGCAGGTCGGCCGGGTGCAGAATTTCCGCAGCTGGTCACCCGAAATGGTGCCCGACCCCGACCTTGCCTGCGTCGGGCTCGAATATTTCTGCTTCGAAGGCGATGGTCTCTGGGCGTCGAGCGACGCCGATCTGGTCGAACTCGCCAAGCGCGAGATGGCGATCCTCGGCCTCTGCGATCCCAAGGACGTGGTCGGCGGCGCGGTGGTGCGGCAGGAAAAAGCCTATCCGGTCTATGACGATGATTATGCAGCGCATGTCGAGACGATGCGCAGCGAGCTCGAAGCGCGCTACCCGACGCTGCACATGGTCGGGCGCAACGGCATGCACCGTTACAACAACCAGGATCATGCGATGATGACCGCGATGCTGACGGTGCGCAACATCGTCGCCGGCGAGCGCGTCTATGACATCTGGGGCGTCAACGAAGACGCCGAATATCACGAGAGCGGCACCGAGGGCGAACAGGCGGCGCTCGCGTCGGTGCGCGACGTTCCGGCGCGCGTCGCGAAGGCGGCGTGAGCCCGGCCGGGGAGGGTGACGTCATGCCGCAACCCCTGATCAGGCTGATCGACACGGTCCGCCGCGGCGAAGTCCGCTGGATCAATTATCTGCTCGCGAGCGTGCTCGCGCTGGGCAGCGACGCGGGGCTGTTCCTGCTGCTGCTCGACGCCGGGCTTGCGGCGATGGCGGCGTCGGCGGTCGGCTATTGCGCGGGCATCCTCGTGCACTGGCTGGTATCGAGCCGGCTCGTCTTCGCCGACGGCGCCGCGGCGCGCGGCACCGGCGAACGCCACCGCCAGAAGATGCTGTTCGTCGGCTCGGCGCTCGTCGGGCTCGCGGTGACCACCGCGATCGTCGGCTCGGGCACCGCGCTCGGACTCGATCCGCGCCTCGCCAAGCTGGCGGCGATCGTGATCAGCTTCCAGACCACCTATATGCTGCGCCGGCACATCGTCTTCCGGGCCGCGGCGGCATGACCGGCGCGGCCGCGACCGCCGACGGCGGGGCGGGGCCGGATCCGGTTTCCGCGGCGGGGCGCGGCGCGGCCGCGACCTGGCTGACCCCGATCCGGTTCGCGCTGCTCGTCTGGGCGGCGATGAGCATCCTCGCGATCGTCGTGCGCTGGGACGCGATCGTCGATCTGCGGCTCAGCGACACCGACGACGCGATGCGCATGGCGCAGGTGCGCGACTTGCTCGCGGGGCAGGGCTGGTGGGATCTCACCCAATATCGGGTCAATCCGGCGGGGGGCGGGGTGCTGATGCACTGGTCGCGCCTCGTCGATGCGCCGATCGCCGCGGCGCTGTGGCTGCTCGAGCCGCTGCTCGGGCAAGCGACGGCCGAACGCGCGGTGATGGCGCTGTGGCCGCTCCTCCTCGGCGGTGCGCTGTGCGTCGCCTGCGTGCTCGGCTACCGAAATCTTCCCGACCGGCGGATCGCGTGGGTCGCGCCGCTGTTCCTCGCGGCCTCGGGGTTCATCCTCATCCAGTTCCGGCCGCTGCGCGTCGATCACCACGGCTGGCAGATATTGCTCGCGATGCTGGTGATGGGACAGGCGCTGCGCCCGGCGACGCTGCGCGCGGGGCTGATCGGCGGGCTGTGCGCCGCCGCGCTGCTCGCGGTCTCGATCGAGGGACTGCCGATCGTCGCGCTGTTCGCGGGGCTTGCCGCGCTGCGCTGGGCGCTGAACGGCCGCGGCGATGAGCGCGCGCGGCTGACCGGCTATATGGGCGGGCTCGCGGGGGGGGCGCTGCTGTTCCAGTTTCTCACGCGCGGACCTGCGGGAATCGTCGGCAACTGGTGCGATTCGCTGTCGGCGCCCTATCTCGCCGCCTTTGCCGTCGCCGCGCTCGCCGTGTTCGCGGCCGCCGCGGCCGATCCCGGCCGCCGCGCGATCCGCTTTGCGCTGCTCGCCGGGGCGGGCGGGCTCGCCGCCGGCGCGCTGGTCGCGACCGCGCCGCAATGCGCTGCCGGCCCCTTCGCCTCGCTCGACCCGATCGTCGTGCATTACTGGTATCGCAACATCCTCGAGGGCCAGCCGGTCTGGGCCTCGACGCCGAACACCATGCTCTATGTGCTGGTGCCGTCGCTGACCGGGCTGGCGGGATCGCTGCTCGCGTGGCGCGCCTCTGCGCGCGCTGCGGATCGCCGGACGTGGGCGACGGTGATCGTCGCGCTGTCGGGCGCGGCGGCGCTGTCGCTGCTCGTGCTGCGCAGCGCATCGACCGCGCACCTGTTCGCGATTCCCGGCTGCGCCTGGCTCGGCCTGCTGATCTGGGGCCGGGCACGGAGCCTGTCGTCGCCGCTGCCGCGCGTCTTCGCCTCGGCACTGGCGGGGCTGACGCTGCCGTTGATCGGTGCTGCGGCCGCCGCGGCCGTGCTGGCGCCGATCCTGCCCGCGCCGCGCGACGACTCTGCGGAAAAGACGGGTCCCTATCGGCAGACCTGCCTCGACCCGGCGGCGATCGCCGCGCTCGACGCACTGCCGCCGACGACGGTGCTGACCCCGATCGACCTCGGCGCGCCGCTGATCTTCTGGACGCGGCACGGAATGGTGGCGACCGGGCATCACCGCAACCGCGAGGCGATGGCCGACGCGCTGCACATCTTTACCGGCGATCCGGCGAAGGCCGAGGCGCTGGTACGCAAGAATGGGGCGACGCTGATCGTCTTTTGCCCCACCGCGAACGACTTCGATAAATATCGCCGCGCGCGCAAGGATGCGCTGGCGGCGCAGCTTTTCGCCGGCAGGCCGCCGGCATGGCTGGAGCCGGTGCCGATCGCGAGCCGCGCGGGGCTGTCGGTGTGGCGCGTACGCCCGGCGGCGGCGCGCTGAGCGGTCAGGCGGGGCGGAAGACCAGCGCGGCGCCGTTCATGCAATAGCGCTTGCCGGTGGGTTTCGGCCCGTCGTTGAAAACATGGCCGAGATGCCCCCCGCAGCGTCGGCAATGGACTTCGGTGCGCGGATAGCCGAGCTCGTAGTCGGTCGAGGTCGCGATCGCACCCTTGAGCGGTGCCCAGAAGCTCGGCCAGCCCGTCTTGCTGTCATATTTGGTCGTGCTCGAATAGAGCGGCAGCGCGCAGCCCGCGCACAGGAAGGTCCCGGCGCGCTTTTCCTTGTCGAGCGGGTGGGTGAAGGGACGTTCGGTCCCCGCTTCGCGCAATATCCGGTACTGGAAGGGCGTCAGCCGCTTCTTCCATTCGGCCTCGGAAAGCCGCCAGCCGGGCTCTGCCCTGGGCCGCGCCGAATTCCTGGCGAAGAGCAGCGGAGCGGCGATCAGCGCGCCGCCGAGCGCGATACCGCCGATGAGGATGCGTCGTTCGATCATGGCCGGGCTCCTTTGGCCCCCGTTGGACCAAAGGGGTGCGCCCGGCTGTGACCGCGGTCAATATTTTTCGAGTTCGACCTGCATGTGGCGATAGCCGTGGACGAAGCTCGCATGGACGCGCTCGGGCTCGGCGAGGACATTCACGCGCAGGCGGCGCTTCTGCATTTCGCTGATCAGCGTCGTGAGCTGGAGCTCGGCGACGCGCGCGCCGACGCAGCGGTGGATGCCATAGCCGAAAGCAAGGTGGCGGCGCGCATTCTCGCGGTCGACGATGATGCGGTCGCCGTCGGGAAAAATGCTCTCGTCGCGGTTCGCCGAGGCGTACCAGAGCGCGATCTTGTCGCGCTTGCGGATCTGGTGGCCGAACAATTCGGTATCCTCGGTTGCGGTACGACGCATGTGCGCGAGCGGGGTCTGCCAGCGCAGGATTTCGTGCATCGCATTGACCGCGAGTTCGGGATTGTGATCGCGCTCGAGCTTCGCGCGCTCCTCGGGAAAGCTGTGCAGGCCATAGGCATAGGCCGACATCGAATTGCGCGTCGTGTCGTTGCCGCCGACGATAAGCAGGATGAGGTTCCCCATGAACTCATTCTCGCTCATATGCTTCATCGCGTCGGACTGGAGCATGATCGAGATCAGGTCGTGCGGGCCGGGGCTCTGCGCCTTCCTGTCCCACAATTGCTTGAAGGCGGCGCCCATTTCGAACGCCTGCGCCAGCCGCGCCTGGCGCTTTTCGACCGTATCGAAATTTTCGATGTCGCCGAGCGCGTCGGACCAGCGCGTGAGGTTGTGGCGATCCTCCCAGGGGAAGTCGAAGAGGATCGCGAGCATGTCGGTGGTGAGTTCGATCGACACTTTTTCGACCCAGTCGAAGGGTTTGCCGACCGGCAGCGTGTCGATCAGCGCCGCGGTGCGGGCCTGGGTGTCGGCGCGCATGCGCTCGATTTCGGAGGGGCCGAAGGCCGGCGCGACGGTGCGGCGCTGCGCGGTGTGCTGCGGCGGGTCCATCGCGATGAACATCGGCATCGGGACGTCGCCCTCCTGCAGATGCTCGAGGCCGTCGCCGGCGACGGTGATGCCTCCATATTCCCACGACGAGGAAAAGACCTTGGGCAGCGCTTCGATATGCTGGATCGGTTTATAGGTGGTCACCGACCAATAGGGGCCGAATTTCGAATCCTCGCAGCGATAGATCGGCGATTCGGCGCGAAGCTGCGCCATCGGCTGCTGCCAGCGATCCTCGCTCCACAATTCGGCACGGGAGACGTCGAACGGGTCGGCGACGGCGGGGGCTTCGCGAATGATACTGGCCATGGGGGCTCCTCTTTCCGAAGGCCGTCTGGCGCGGCCGATTCAGTTGCAGAATGCCACTATTTACAATTCTGTCAATGGCGGGATTTGTCGCCTCACAAGCCGCTCCGATTCGGGGGAGGCGGCTACGTCCGTTTCTTCCGCCGCCAGAACTTCCAGTCGCTGCGCCCGCCGAGCACACCCGCGCGGAAGAGGCGGACCGAGATGAAGATCACCAGCGCGACCCACAAGGCCTGCCAGCCGAGCGCGAACAGGTGGACGCCGATGGCGTCGTCGGTCGCGGCGCGCGCCGCCATCGCGAGCGGCGAGGAGAAGGGGAAGATTTGCGCGAAGCTCGCAAGCGAACTGCCCGGTGCGCTTGCCGCCGCGGCCGAGAGGCTGAACATGCCGACCTGGAAGATGGTGATCGGCAGGCTGAGCATCTGGATCTCGCGCACCGTCGCCGCCTGCGCGCCGACGCCGAGGAAGACCGCGCCGAGCAGCAGGAAGGAGAGGACAAAATAGACGAAGCCGATGCCGAGGAAGAAGCCCCAGCCGGTCGCCGGGGTTGCTGCGATCGCCGCGGCGGCCTTGCCCGCCTGGCCCGCGGTGGCGAGCGCGGCGGGGTCGACCTGCGCCGCGGCGACAAGGCCGCCGCCGATCGCCATCACGACCCAGAAGGCGATGAACAGCACCGCGACCCCGAGGAAGCCGAGCAATTTGCCGAGGAAGACGCTTTCGAGCGGCACCGCGGCGGCGAGGATCTCGATCACCTTGTTGCCTTTTTCCTCGGCGAGCGAGCTCACCGTCTGGCCCGCGAGGAGCAGGGTCAGGAGGAAGATGGTGAAGACCGCGCCGAAGCCGAGCGACTGCTGCACCGCGATGCTGGTGCCGCCGCTGGCGAGCGCCTCGATGCGCGGGGTCACGGGCGGCAGGTCGCCCGCGGCGCGGCTGCGCAGCACCTCGCCCGCGAGCAGCACGAGATAGCGGCCCGAACTGCTGTCCTTCTCGCGTTCGACGATGCGCGGCGCGGCGAGCGGTCCGCTCATCACCGCATAGGTGTCGCTGCCCTTTTCCTTCGCGACCGCGACGGGATCGGCCGCGGGGGTCGCGACGCGCAGTTCGAGCAGCGCGGGTTCGCGCGGCATCACCGTGCGCAGCCGCGCGTCGGCGGCGCGCAGCGCTTCGATGTCGGCGGGGTCGGCGATCGCGACGAGGCGCCCCGCGCCGCGCGCGCTGTCGGCGAGCTGCGACGCGCCCATGCCGCCGGCGAGTCCCATGCCGATCATGAACAGCGGCGCGAGCAGGAAGAGCAGGAAGGTCGGGGTCGCGACGATCGCGAGGAAGTCGCGCCGCGCAACGACGAGCATGCTCTGGATGAAGGGGGTCATGCGCTTGCCTCCTCGATCGCATCACCGGCGGGATCGGCGTCGAATCCCGCGTCGACCTGGCGGACGATATGGACAAAGGCGTCGTGGAGCGCGGGGCGGCTGATCGAGAGGCCCGTGACGCCAAGATGGCTCGCGGTGATGCGCGCGAGCAGCGGTTCGACGTCGGCGTCCAGAATCGCGAAATGCCACGCCTCGCCGCGCAATTCGGCGCCGGCGGGAAGCAGCGCGGCGACCGCCGCGACTTCGGCTTCGGCGCGCGGGGTGTAGCGCACCTGCATCGGCAGCAGCGCGCGCGCGTCGTCGACGCTGCCCTCGAAGCGCCGCGCCGAGCGCGCGATGATCGCGATGCGGTCGCAGAGGCGCTCGGCGTGCGCCATGACATGCGTCGAAAAGAGGATCGTCGCGCCGCGGTCGCGCTCGCGGCGGACGAGCATTTCGAGCCGCTCCTGGTTGACCGGGTCGAGCCCCGAGAAGGGCTCGTCGAGCACGATGAGGTCGGGGGCGTGCACGATCGACCCGATCAGCTGGATCATCTGCGCCATGCCCTTCGACATCTTGCGGATCTTTTCGTCGATCACGCGTTCGAGCCCGAGTTCGCCCATGAAGGTCGCGGCGCGGCGGCGACCCTCGGACCAGTCGAGCCCGCGCAGCGCGCCCATGAAAGCGATCGCCTCGCGCGCCTTCATGCCGGGATAGAGGCCGCGCTCCTCGGGCAGATAGCCGATTCGGTTGCGCACCGACTGCGGTTTGTGTCCGCCGAGCAGGCGGCTCGACCCTTCGTCGGGGTCGATGATGCCGAGCGTCATGCGCAAGCTGGTGGTCTTGCCCGCGCCATTGGGGCCGAGCACGCCGTAGATGCTGCCCGCGGGCACTTCGAGGCTGACATGGTCGACCGCGCGGTAGCCGCCGAAGGTCTTGGTGAGGCCGCGGGCCTCGACGCTGAGATCGGTCAAAATCTGGTCCTGCGAAATGGCGTTGAGCCCTCTATGCCATGGCGGGGCGGCTCGCGTATAGGGCGCCAATGGTTGCCGAAGCCTTGCCCGCCTCTCCCGTCACGCTCGAACAGCGGCTCGAAGCTGTCGCGCGCGAACAGGGGTTCGCGGCGTTCGGGATCGCGCGCGCCGACGCGGCGCCCGAGACCGCGGCGCGGCTGAACGCGTGGCTCGCCGACGGGTGCCATGGCGAGATGCTGTGGATGGAAAGCCGCGCCGAGCAGCGCGGGTCGCCGCAGGGGCTGTGGCCCGCGGTCCGTTCGGTGATCGCGCTGGGGATGAGCTATGCCCCCGCGCACGACCCGCTCGCGCTCGCCGCGTACCCTGACCGCGGGCGCATCTCGGTCTATGCGCAGGGCGGCGACTATCACGACATCGTCAAAAAGGCGCTCAAGCATGTCGCGCGCTGGCTCGTCGCCGAGGTGAAGGACGCCGAAGTCAAGGTTTTCGTCGACACCGCGCCGGTGATGGAAAAGCCGCTGTCGGCGGCGGCGGGGCTCGGCTGGCAGGGCAAGCACACCAACATGGTCAGCCGCGACCATGGCAGCTGGCTGTTCCTCGGTGCGATCTACACCACGCTCGACCTGGTGCCGTCGATGCCGGGGCGCGACACGTGCGGCAGCTGTTCGGCGTGCCAGGCGGCGTGCCCGACCAATGCCTTTCCAGCACCGTACCGGCTCGATGCGCGGCGCTGCATCTCGTACCTCACGATCGAGCATGCCGGACCGATCCCGGTCGAATTCCGGCGCAGCATCGGCAACCGCATCTATGGCTGCGACGATTGCCTGGCGGTGTGCCCGTGGAACAAGTTCGCCGACACGGCGGCGCGCCATCGCGCCTATCTGCCGCGTGCCGAGCTGGCGGCGCCGGCGCTCGGCGACCTGCTCGACCTCGACGATGCGGGGTTCCGGCAGGTGTTCGCGGGTTCGCCGATCAAGCGCATCGGACGCCACCGCATGGTACGCAATGCGGCGATCGCGGCAGGCAACAGCAGCGACGCGCGGCTTCGCCCGGCACTCGAGCGCCTGAAAAGCGACGAATCCGCGGTCGTCGCGGAGGCGGCGATATGGGCGCTCGGCGAACTGGCGGAATGACGTCAGCCTAGCGGCGCAGCGCCGCGGCGCAGCTGTCGGCTTCGGTGCTGCGGCCGTCGGGGGTGCGCGCATCGACGTGCGTCGCGACCGGCGCGGCGCCTGCGCGCGGGGCGTAGAAATAGATGTCGACGACGCAGGCGCTGCCCTCGAACTGGAGCTTGCGTGCCGCGCCCTCGGTGACGTCGAGGCGCGGCTTGCCGAACAGGCGGCCGACCGCGTCGGGGCTCTGCCCGATCAGGCTGTTCGATTGCACCGGGCGGACGATCGTCGGCGGCGGTGCGGAGACGACGGGTGGTGGTGAACTGCGCGGCGCCGGGACGGCGGCCGAGCATCCGGCAAGCGCGAGGGTGCCGAGCGCGGCGGCGAGGGGGCGATGGAAAGACGTCATGGGCGCTCCTGTTGCCCGCCGGCGGCGCGCAGGTGAATGAGGTGGACGGCCATAGCCGCGGCAAGGATCGGGGCCAACAGGTTGACGACGGGCACCAGGAAAGCCGCGGCGGACAGCGTGCCGAGCGCCCAGCGCGCGCCGCGATCGAGGCGCGGCGCATCGGGATGGCGCGCGAGCACCATCGCTTCGAGGTCGCGGCCGAGCAGCGCGGCGTTGATCGCGAAGGCGAGCAGCGGCGCGCCGATCGCGGTGAAGAGCAGCGCGATGTAGAGGGGGAGCGCGGCGAGATTGACCAGCAGGAGCCGGGTGACCGAGGCGAGGCCGAGGCGCAGGCTTCGGGCCAAGCTTACCCGTACCGCGCGCGTCGCGGCGGCGGGATAGTGGCGCCCCTCGACATCGGCGACGATCGCGTCGCCGAACAGACCGACGACCATGATCGCGACGGCACGGAAAAGCAGCCAGCTCGCGCCGAGCAGGCCGAGCGCGATCACGATGCCCGCCATGTCGAGGTCGGCGCCGCGGAGCCATTGCCAATGGTCGAGCGCCTGGCGCGCGGCGAAGAAGAGTGCGGTCGCGGCGGCGGCGAGGATCAGCAGGGTGAGCGCGAGGCTCTGTACGAGGATCGCGAGCACGGGGCGGCGCGGCAGGTCGCCGAGCGCGAGCAGCAGGGCATGGACGGCGCGGGCCATCGCGCCGGGATGCGCGGCGGCGCGGGGCGCGTCAAGCGCCGCAACGGTCGCGATGGTGTGCGGCGCGGCGCGCTTGCGTTGCGGCCGCCGCGTCCCTAAAGCCGCGCGCAGCTTTTTTCACGCAGCACAGGATATTTCATGGCCTCCACCGCCCGTTTCGATGTCGTCGCCATCGGCAATGCGATCGTCGATGTCATCGCCCGCGCCGACGACGCGCTGATCGAGAGCGAAGGGCTGGTCAAGGGATCGATGCGGTTGATCGACGCCGCCGAGGCCACCCGCCTTTACGCCGCGATGGGCCCGGCGGTCGAGATGTCGGGCGGCAGCGCCGCGAACACGCTCGCCGGGATGGCGGCGCTCGGGCGGCGCTGCGGTTTCATCGGCCAGGTCGCGAAGGATCAGCTCGGCCAGGTGTTCACCCACGACCTGACCTCGCTTGGCGTCGCGTTCGACACGCCGGCGGCCGCCGGCGGCGAACCGACCGCGCGCTGCCTGATCCTCGTCACCCCCGACGGGCAGCGGACGATGAACACCTTCCTCGGCGCATCGCAGAATCTGGGACGCGAATCGCTCGACGCCGCGCTGATCGCCGAGGCCGATATCCTTTATCTCGAAGGCTATTTGTGGAACGCCGATGCCTCGCGCGCGGCGATGGCCGAAGCGATCGCGCTGGCGCGCGCCGCGGGGCGCCGTGTCGCCTTCACCCTGTCCGATACCTTTGTCGTTGCCGGGCATCGCGAGGATTTCCGCCGCATGACGGCGGCGCGCGAGATCGACATCCTGTTCGCCAACGAGGCCGAATTGCTCGAACTGGCGCAGGAAGGCGATTTCGAGACCGCGCTTGGCAAGGTTGCGGCCGAAGTGCCGCTTCTCGTCGCGACGCGCGGCGAAAAGGGGGCGGTGGCGCTCGCGGGCGGCGAACGCACCGAGGTCGCGGCCGAGCCGATCGACACGGTGGTCGACACGACGGGCGCGGGCGACCTGTTTGCGGCGGGCTTCCTGGCGGGGCTCGCCGACGGTCGCAGCATGGCCGAGTGCCTGACGATGGGCGCGGTCTGCGCGCGCGAGATCATCGCGCAGGTCGGTCCGCGCGCGCAGACCGACCTCAAGGCCAAGGTCGCCGAACGGCTCGGCTAGGAACCTTCGGCGGCGCGAAGCGTCCTATGCGCCATTGAGCATAGGAGTTTTCTTATGGCCGATGAAATCCACACCACGCGCGACCCCGACGGGACGACGCACACGACGACGATCGTCGACCGCGAGCCGCGGCGCGGCGGCGGCATGGGCATGATGCTGGTGCTGCTGGTCGTCGTCGCGGTCGCCGCGTTCATCGCCTTCCAGTTCCTCGGCAACGAGAAGGCCGAGACCGGTGCGATCACCGAAGCGGCGCAAAAGGTCGGCGACGCCGCACAGGATGTCACGGACGCGGCGCAGGAAGCGGTGAAATAGTCCCCGACAACCGCAGCCCGGGACCTCGGCGGAAGATCACGCCGCGGCTGGCGGTGCGGAATCGGGGTGCTTGCGGAACAGCGCGCGATCTTCCGGGCCGAAACCACGCGTCCAGATCAGCCAGGCGTAGATGCCGAGGATCACCGGAACGCCGACGAGCAGTTCGGCCCATTCGGGAAGCTGCGTTGCACCCCAGCCGAGGATCGCCGCCCCCGCGGTCGCCCAGACGAGCGCCCAGCGCAGGCTGTTCACCGGAGCCTCCAGAATGCGCGACAGCAGCCGCGCCTTGACCACCGACGCGAAACCGAGCGCGAGCATCAGCGCGAGCGCGACCGCGGCGGCATAGGAGATGGGGGGCAGGTCCATCGCCTGCGCGCAAAGGATCAGCGCGACGCTGAGCAGCGCCTGAAGCGCGAGCGTCGCGAGGCTGATCAGCAGGTTGCGGTGGCGCGCGACGTAGACGAGCGCCGCCTCGCTGACGACCGCGGTTGCGGCGACGACCTCGGCGGCGAGCAGGAAGGCGAGCGCCGCGGTGCCGCTGACGAACTCGGGACCGACGAGCCCCATCACCGCTTCGCCGGGGATGCCGAGCGCGAGCGCGACCCCGGCCTGCGCGGCGATGATCCAGAAGCCGACCTGGCTGACCTGCGCCGCCACGGCGGCGAGACGGTTTTCGGCGAGGTTGCGGGTGATCACGGGGCCGAGAATCGGTTCGAAGCTGGTCTTGAGCTTCTGCGGCAGCGAGGCGACCTGCTGCGCCATATAATAGATGCCGTAGATCGTCGGCGAGGTGAACTGGCCGAGGATGAAGAGGTCGAGCCGGCGCGTACCCCATTCGATCGCGTCGGCGGCGGCGAGCGGCGCGTTGCGGCGCGCGAGCAGGATCAGCTGCGACGGTTGCGGACGCCAGACGCCCGGGCCGCCATAGTGGCGGATCATCGGGACGAGCGCGGTGAGGAAGGCGCCGAGCATCGCGGCGGCGTAGGAGAGCATCAGCCCGTCGGGGGGCGAGACGAACCAGAAGCCCGCGGCGGCGATGCTGATCACCCAGGGTTCGACCACCGCGCGCGCGCGCACCGTCGCGCCGATGTCGAAACGATAGGCGCAGGCCGCGAGCGCGATCTCGGTCCCGGCAATCGCGAAGACGAGGAAGGCCATCGCGCGGTCCGAGGCGCTGATGTCGCCGCTCGGGAACATGAATTGCGGCAGCAGGAAAAGGATGAGCGAACCGAGCGCCGAGGCGAGGAAGGCGACGAACATGCCGTCCCACACGGTGATGCGCGGGTCGGCGCCGGGTTTGCTGAGCTGTTCGGCCAGCCCGCGCTTGAGCCCGAGCGTCGCGAGCTGGGCGACGAGTTCGATGACGAGCACGGCAAAGGCGAAGCGTCCGACGGCTTCGGGTCCGTACCAGCGGCCGGCGACATAGAGGAAAGGCAGGCGCGCGACGAGGCGCAGAAGGAAGCCGAAGAAATTGGTGCGCCCGCCCTTGGCGAGTGCAGCGGTATCGGCGTCGCGCGAGGGCGCGTCACCCGATGCAGGGGGCGATGCGAGCGGCACCGCGCTATCCGTCTGGCTCAAGCCTGGCGCCCCTTCTGCTTCTCCCCGCGGCGCAACCTAGCGCGCCGCGACGGGGCAGGCAATCTTGCGCGTCGTGTCACCGGCCCTCGGATCGCAGCGGCCGGCTGAGCAGCGCCTGAATGGCTTCGGCGGCGCGGATCTCGCCCGCGACGAGCCGCGCGACGGCGTCGGTGATTGGCATGTCGATGGCGTCGGCGCGGGCGGCGGCAGCGACCACCGGGGCACTGAACGCACCCTCGGCGACGGTGCGGCGGTCGGCCATCAGCGCCGCGATGTCGTCGCCACGGCCGAGCCCCTGGCCGAGCGCGAAGTTGCGCGAATTGCTCGATGTGCAGGTGAGCACGAGGTCGCCGAGTCCCGCGAGGCCGGCGAGCGTTTCGGCCGCGGCTCCGCGCGCGAGCCCGAAGCGCGTCATCTCGGCAAAGCCGCGGCTGATCAGCGCGGCGCGCGCGTTGAGCCCGAGCCCCGCGCCGTCGACGATGCCGCACGCGATCGCGAGGATATTCTTGACCGCACCGCCGATCTCGGCGCCGATGACGTCGGTCGAGACATAGGGACGGAAATGCGGGCGGGCGATTGCCTGCGCGAGCGCGTCGGCGAGCGCGGCCTCTTCGGCGGCGAGGGTGATCGCGGTGGGCAGGCCCGCGGCGACCTCGTGCGCGAAGGTCGGGCCCGACAGGATCGCGAGCGGCCGGCCGGGGGCGACGTCGCGCGCGATGTCGACCGGGAAGGCGAAGCTGTCCGCTTCCATGCCCTTGCTGCACAGGATCAGCGGTGCCGCGCCGGTGGGGAGCGCGGTGAGCACCGCGCGCATATAGGGCACGGGGACGACGACCAGCAGCGCGTCGCACGCGCCGAGGTCGGCGAGATCGCCGGTCGCGCGCAGTGATGACGACAGCGGCGCGCCGGGCAGGAAGACCGGATTGCGATGCTCGGTGTTGACCGCCGCGACGACGTCGGCCTCGCGCGCCCAGAGCGTCACCGGCGCGCCGCCGGCCGCGAGCAGCTGCGCGAGCGCGGTGCCCCACGCGCCGCCGCCGACGACGCCGAAATTCCGGTATGACGTCATGCCTTTACCCCGGCGCCGCGCACGGCCTCGGCCTCGGGATCGAGCGGCCAGCGCGGACGCGCCGCGACGTCGAGCGGGTCGGTGAGGCCCGCCGCAAGGCGTTCGGCGCCCGCCCAGGCGATCATCGCGCCATTGTCGGTGCACAGCCACAGGGGCGGCGCGACGAAGGGCTTGTCGTGGCGGGTCGCGAGCGCGGTGAGCGCGGTGCGGATCGCGGCGTTGGCGGCGACCCCGCCCGCGACGACGAAGGCCGTCGCTTCGGGGCAAGCCGACAGCGCGATGCGGCTGCGGTCGACGAGGCAGTCGACCACCGCCTGCTGGAAGGAGGCCGCGAGATCGGGAACGCTGTGTTCGCCGCTGGCGGCGGCGCGCGCGACCGCGCTCTTCAATCCGGCGAAGGAGAAATGCGGCTCGGCGCTGCCGACGAGCGGGCGCGGCAGCGGCACCGCCTTGGGATCGCCATCCTTCGCAATGCGCTCGACCGCGGGTCCGCCGGGGTAACCGAGGCCGAGCAGTTTTGCGGTCTTGTCGAAGGCTTCGCCCGCCGCATCGTCGATCGTGGTGGCCAGGCGGCGATAGTCGCCGACGCCGCGCACGAGCAAAAGCTGGCAGTGGCCGCCCGAGACGAGCAGCAGCAGATAGGGGAATTGCAGGTCCGGATCGGCGAGGCGTGGGCTGAGCGCATGGCCTTCGAGATGGTTCACCGCGATCAGCGGCTTTCCCGCGGCGTGCGCGAGCGCCTTGCCGGTGACGAGCCCGACCATCACCCCGCCGATGAGCCCGGGGCCGGCGGTCGCGGCGATCGCGTCGACGTCGGCGAGCGTCTTGCCCGCCTCGGCGAGCACGCGTTCGACGATTGGCGCGAGGCGGTCGACATGCGCGCGCGCCGCGATCTCGGGGACGACGCCGCCATAGGGGGCGTGGTCGGCCTCCTGCCCCGCGACGCGGTGCGCGAGGATGCGCCGGTCGCTGTCGACGAGCGCTGCCGCGGTTTCGTCGCAGCTCGATTCGAGGCCGAGGATGAGAGGCATGGTCTTGCGCGCCCCTTTACGCGGACGGGGTGTGGCAGGGCAAGGCCCCGCTGGGCGGGCCGGTGCGACGGGTGCGGGACGATCGCGCATCTTCCCTTTCGCGCCGCGACGCCCTAGCAGCGGCGCATGGCTTCGATCCCGCTTCCCACTCCCGCCCGGCCGCTGCGCATCGGCACGCGCGCCTCGCCGCTGGCGATGGCGCAGGCCCATATGGCGGCCGCCGCGCTGATCGCCGCGCACGATCTCGACCCGGCGGCGCTCGCCATCGTGCCGATGACCGCGACCGGCGACCGTATCCAGGACCGCGCGCTTGCCGAGGTTGGGGGCAAGGCGCTGTGGACGCGCGAGCTCGATGCGGCGCTCGACGCGGGGATGATCGATATCGCGGTGCACAGCCTGAAGGATGTCGAGACGATCCGCGACGCGCGCTTCGCGCTGGGCGCGATGTTGCCGCGCGCCGACCCGCGCGACCGGCTGGTCGTGCGCGAAGGGACGGTCGCGGCGACGGTCGCCGACCTGCCGCAAGGCGCACGGCTGGGGACGAGCAGCCCGCGGCGCGCGGCGCAGATCCGGCGGCTGCGCCCCGATATCGACGCGGTGCTGCTGCGCGGCAATGTCGCGACGCGGCTCGCCAAGCTGGCGGCGGGCGATGCCGATGCGACTTTGCTCGCGGCGGCGGGGCTCGAACGGCTCGGCATGCACGACGTCGGGACGGTGCAGGATATCGCGACCCTGCTCCCCGCGGCGTCGCAGGGTGCGATCGGGATCGAGTGCCGCAGCGACGATGCCGCGACGCGCGGGCTGATCGTCGTGGTCGACCACGAACCGACGCATCGTGCGGTCGCCGCCGAGCGGGCCTTTCTGGCTGCGCTGGGGGGCGATTGCCGTTCGCCGGTGGCGGCGCACGCGCGTTTCGAGGTCGACGGCACGCTGCGGCTAGATGCCGAAATCTATTCCGAGGATGGCGCCGACCATGCGATCGGCCACACGCTGGTGGGCGCCGATGGCGCGGTCGCGGCGCTTGCCGCGCGATTGCTCGCCGAAGCGCCCGAAACGGTGCGGCGCCTGTTCGCGCCATGAGCGCGCGCCCGCCGGTTCTCGTCACGCGGCCCGAGCCGGGCAATGCCGCGACGGTGGCCCGCGCGGCGGCGCTGGGGCTCGACGCGCGCGCGCTGCCGCTGTTCGCGGCGCACGCGCTGCCCTGGACCGCCCCCGATCCGGGCGATTTCGACATATTGCTCCTGACCAGCGCGCAGGCGGTACGGCTGGCCGGACCGGAGCTGGCGAAGCTCGCCGCGCTGCCCGTGCACGCAGTGGGGAGCGCGACCGGTGCGGCGGCAGCGGCGGCCGGGCTGCGCGTCGAATGCACCGGCGCGACCGACGCGCAGGATCTGATCGACGCCATGACGTCGTACGACAGGCCCCGTATCCTGTGGCTGTCGGGACGCGAGCGCTCGGTCTTCGACCCGCGGGGCGCGACGCTGACGCCGCTTCCCTGCTATGGTGTCGATCCGCTCGAAGCGCCCGCGGCGTGGGATGCGCTGACCGCGGCGCCGGCGGTGGTGCTGGCGCATTCGACGCGCGGTGCGGCACGGATCGGGGCGCTGGCCGGCGCGCGGCGCGCGCATCTGTCGCTGATCGCGATCAGCGCGAAGGCGGCAGCAGCGGCGGGCGATGGCTGGGCCGGGGTTACCGTTACGCCGACCCCCGACGATGCGGCAATGGTGACAGCGGCGCATCATTTGTGCCAAAAGGCGCAAAAATAGGGTCGTTCGAAAGAGGTTTATGGCAATCGAAAGCAGCGAGAACCCCGTCCTGACGGGCGAGGAAAGGTCGAGCAAAGGGCCATCTTTCCGTAGCTTGGCGATTGCCGGGCTGATCTTGCTGGTGATCGGAATCGTCGGAGGCGGCTGGGCGATGAACCGGTGGCTGGAAACCGGCGGCAACGTCACCCAGACCCGCGTGATCGATACCGTGACCCCCGGCGGCACGCTCGCGGTGGCCGGGGCGGGCGAAGCGCCGGCGCCGGTGGGCACGACCCCGCCGCCGCTCGCGGTGATCGCGCCCGAAGGTGCTGATGCGCTCGCCGCGCGGGTTGCCGAGCTCGAACAGCGCCTGTCGCGGATCACGCTCGAAGCGGCATCGGCGTCGGGCAATGCCTCGCGCGCCGAAGGGCTGCTCGTCGCCTTCGCGGTGCGCCGCGCGCTCGATCGCGGCCTGTCGCTCGGCTATCTCGAAGCGCAGCTGCGACTGCGCTTCGGCGACGACCAGCCCAATGCGGTCAAGACGATCATCGACACCTCGCGCGAGCCGGTGACGCTCGAACAATTGCGCGCCGAACTCGACGCGGCCGCTCCCGAACTGGTGGGACGACAGGGCGACGGTGGCAGCCTGTGGACCGGGCTGCGCCGCGAACTGGGCGAATTGTTCGTGGTGCGCGCCGCGGGTACGCAGTCGCCGCGTGCGACCGAACGCCTCGACCGCGCGCGGCGGTACCTCGCCGCGGGCATGGCCGACAAGGCGATCGAGGAGGTGCAGGCGATGCCCGGTGCGGCCGCGGCGAACGACTGGCTGATCGATGCGCGCCGCTACAACGAGGCACGCCGGGCGCTTGACCTGATCGAGACCGCGGCGATATTGGAGCCGCGTGACAGCGCCGCTGCCGCGATGGCCGGAAAAGCCCCGGCTGCGACCACCCCCTAGCGCGCGTTCCGGTCCGGGGCGCTCGCGTCAAGAGAAAGCCCCGTTCCATGGCCCTCGCCGATCCGCAGCGCGTCGTCGCGCTCGACCCGCTCGACCCCCTGATGCTCGACGCCCAGCTCAGCGAGGAGGAGCGGATGATCCAGGGCGCCGCGCGTGCCTATGCGGAAGGCGAATTGCTGCCGCGCGTGACCTCGGCCTTCCTCGAAGAGCGGTTCGACCGCGAGATCATGTCGGAAATGGGCCAGCTCGGCCTGCTCGGCGCGACGATCGATCCCGAATATGGCGGCGCGGGCCTGAGCTATGTCAGCTACGGGCTGATCGCGCGCGAGGTCGAGCGGATCGATTCGGGCTATCGCTCGGCCTGTTCGGTGCAGAGCAGCCTCGTGATCCACCCGATCAACGCCTATGGCAGCGAGGAACAGAAGCGCAAATATCTGCCCGGGCTGACGTCGGGCGAACTCGTCGGCTGTTTCGGGCTGACCGAACCCGACGCGGGCAGCGACCCCGGCGGCATGCGCACCCGCGCCGAAAAGATCGAGGGCGGCTACCGCCTCAAGGGCGCGAAGATGTGGATCACCAATTCGCCGATCGCCGACGTCTTCGTCGTGTGGGCGAAGTCGGAAGCGCATGACGGCGCGATCCGCGGTTTCGTCCTCGAAAAGGAGATGAAGGGCCTGTCGGCGCCGAAGATCGAGGGCAAGGTGTCCTTGCGCGCCTCGATCACCGGCGAGATCGTGATGGACGGGGTCGAGGTCGGCGAGGATGCGCTGTTGCCGCATGTGTCGGGGCTCAAGGGCCCCTTCGGCTGCCTCAACCGTGCGCGCTACGGCATCGGTTGGGGCGCGATGGGCGCGGCCGAATTCTGCTACGAGGCGGCGCGCAATTACACGCTCGAGCGCAAGCAGTTCGGACGTCCGCTCGCGGCGAACCAGATCGTGCAATTGAAGCTCGCGAACATGCTCACCGAAATCGCGATGGGGCTGCAGACCGCGCTGCGCGTCGGCCGGCTGGTCGACGAAGGCCATGTCGCGCCCGACATGATCAGCCTGCTCAAGCGCAACAATTGCGGCAAGGCGCTCGACATCGCGAGGGTGGCGCGCGACATGCACGGCGGCAACGGCATTTCGGCCGACTATCATGTCATCCGCCACGCGGTGAACCTCGAGACGGTGAACACCTATGAGGGCACGCACGACGTCCATGCGCTGATCCTCGGCCGCGCGATCACCGGCATTTCGGCCTTTGCCTGACCCGAAGCCGCTGGCGGGCATCCGCGTCGTCGAACTGGCGCGGGTGCTTGCGGGACCCTGGTGCGGACAATTGCTCGCCGACCTTGGCGCCGAGGTGGTCAAGGTCGAGCGTCCGGGCGCCGGCGATGACACGCGGCTGTGGGGGCCGCCCTTCATCGAGGGCGCCGACGGCGAAAATCTGGGCGCGGCCTATTATCACAGCACCAACCGCGGCAAGTCCGGGGTGGCGATCGACATTGCGACCGCAGCGGGACAGGCCGAGGTGCGCGCGCTGATCGCCGGGGCCGATGTCGTGATCGAGAATTACAAGCTCGGCGGGCTTGCCAAATACGGGCTCGACCCCGCGACGTTGCGTGCCGATTTCCCGACGCTGATCGTCTGCTCGATCACCGGCTTCGGCCAGACCGGCCCCTATGCGCACCGCGCGGGCTATGATTTCATCATCCAGGCGATGGGCGGCGCGATGTCGCTGACCGGCGAGCCCGACGGCGCGCCGCAAAAGGCCGGGATCGCCTACGCCGATATCTTCACGGGGATGTATTCGACCGTCGCGATCCTCGCCGCGTTGCGACGCCGTGACGTCACCGGCGCGGGCGCGCATGTCGATATGGCGCTGCTCGATTGCCAGGTCGGGGTGCTCGCCAACCAGGCCGCCAATTATCTGGCGAGCGGGGTGTCGCCGAAGCGGATGGGCAACGGCCATGCCAATGTCGTGCCCTATCAGGCCTTTGCGACCGCCGACGGCCAGCTGGTGATCGCGGTCGGCAACGACGGCCAATTCCGCAAGCTGTGCGCGGTGCTCGGCGAGCCGGGGTGGGCCGCCGAAGCCCGCTTTGCGACCAATGCGGCGCGGCTCGCGAACCGCGCCGAGCTGATCCCGCTGCTCGCGGCGAGGATCGCGGGCTGGGACGCGCAGCCGCTGTCGCTCGCGCTCGAGGCCGAGGATGTCCCCGCGGGGCCGATCAACGACCTTGCCGGGGTGTTCACCGACCCGCAGGTGATCGCGCGCGGCCTGCGCTTCCGCCCCGAGGGCGCGTTCGTCGATGGCGTGGCGAGCCCGATCGTCATCGACGGCGAACGCATGGTCGCGCGGGGCGGTGCGCCGGTGCTGGGCGAGTGAAGAGCCGGTCAGCTGGACCGTGCTTCGCGAAACGCCTTCAATATTCTCGCCTGTTCGCCCTGCGGCGCGATGTGGATGAGTATAAGCTGTTCAAGCATGATGTCGGGATGTGAGGCGGCGTAGCCGGCGAACCAGAGAACCTCGGAAAGTGGTTCCTTGTCGTGCCAAGTGGTCATGACGAAAGGGGCGTCGGGACTGTTACCGTAATCGAACTGTTCGAGACTGGCCCAATCCACGCTGTCGTCCCAGAGGGTACATTCGTGCCCCCAGGCCATCATGTATCGGCATCCGCTTTCCACGAGCCATGTGCTGGTCAGGTCACGCCATTCGGGGGTTACCGGCATCTCGATGATCACCACGGCCTTGAATGGGTGCGCGGGGAGTAGGGGCAATTCCCCGCCAGCGGACAGATGGATATATCGAGGATTGCTCATGATCTGATCCTATCAGGGTGATCACACAAAGAAAAAGGGGCGCTGTCGCCAGCGCCCCTCTCCCCCTTTTTTCGATAAATTCCCGGTCAGAACTTCACCGTCCCCGTGACGAACACCTGCCGCGGGTTGCCGTAGAAGACCGTCGCGACGCCTTCGCGGCCGAGCGACGGGGTCGGCAGGCCGCTGGCGTTGGTGACGGGCAGGCCGGTCGCCGGGTTGACGACGAGGAACTGATAGCCCGAGGTCTTGTAGCGCTTGTCGAGGATGTTCTTGCCGTGGACGCCGATCGAATAGCGGTCGCCGCCGAAGCTGTAGACGAGGCTGGCATCCCACAAAGCATAGCCCTTCTGGTCGAGATAGGGGCTGGGATATTCGAACTGCTGCGTCTTGCTGCGGTACGAGAGGGTGGTCGAGAAGTTGACGTCGCCGTCGCCGACCGGAACCAGCGCGCCGAGCGTGCCCGACGCGGTCCAGCTCGGCGTGTTCTGGATGTCGGTGATGTCCGAGACGTCGGTACCGAGGTTGCCGATGAACTCGTCATATTGCGCGTCGATATAGCCGAGCGTGCCCTGGAAGCTCATCCGCGATCCGGCGCCGGCGAAATCGTGCGCAAAGCGCGCCGAGGTTTCGAGTTCCAGCCCCTTGAAGGTCGCCGAGGCGGCGTTGGTGGTGACGCCCGAGAAGCCTTCGAAGATGCCGTCGTTGTTCGCGTCGATGCCGACCGAACCCGGAATCTGGACATTCTTGTAATCGGCGTAGAAGCCGGTCAGCGCGAAGTTGATGTTGCCGTCGGCGGTCGCGCCCTTGATCCCGGCTTCGTAGCTGTCGACCGTTTCGGGCTCGAACAGGAAGAAATTGTAGATCTCGTCATAGGCGAAGACGCCGTCGTTGTTGACGTCGATCGCGCGGACGTTGGCGCTGCCGCGCGGGTCGAAGCCGCCGCCCTTGAAGCCCTTCGAATAGGATGCGTAGATCATCAGGTCGTCGTGGACGTCATAGGAGATCGACGCGCGCGGGGTGAATTTCTTGAAGCGCGCCTTGCCGTTGAAATTGGTGATCGGGGCGCCGAGAGCCACCCCGGTGCCGCCGAATTCGGGGTCAGCGCCGAACAGGCGGTTCTGCTTGAAGACGAAGCTGTCGCGCCGATCGACCGTGTAGCGGCCGCCGGCCGAGACGTGGAGGCGGTCGGTGACGTCGAAGGTGAAGTCACCGAACACCGACCAGGTGTCGGTGCGCACGTCGCCGATCGTCTGCTGGGCGAAGCCGGGCAGGCTGAGCAGCGTACCCGTGGTCGCGAGCAGCACGTCGAACTTGGTGTAGGCCTTGGCGTCGAGATAATAGAAGCCGACGAGCCCGTGCAGCCGGTCGCTGTCGTAGAGGAGCTGGAATTCCTGGCTCAGCTGTTCGTTGCGATAGACGGCGGGAACGTCGACGTCGACGCTCGCGAGGCTGTCGAAATCGATCGGGGTGTAGCTGGTGTCCTTGCGCCACGAGCTGATCGAGCGCAGCGTCAGATTGTCGCTGAGTTCGGCCGAAACATTCATCGCGAGGCCCCAGGCCTTGATGTCCTGCTTCGGATCGTTGAGCCCGGCGCGGGTGTCGTAGACGTCGTCGAGGACGGGGGCGCCCGAGAGCAGGCCGGGGATCAGGCGGTGGCCGTTGCGCGGGTCCGATTTGTCGCGGGTATAGTCGCCCGAGATGCGGATCAGCACCGGCGCGCCATAGCCGCCGAATTCGAGCGTGCCGCGGCCCGCCCACACATCCTTGTTGTAATTCTCGACCCCGGGCACGGTCAGGTTGTCGCCGAAGCCGCCGCGCGACAGGCGTGCGACCGAACCGCCGATGCGGAGCATGTCGGTGACGGGGGCGCTGACCGTCAGCACGCCCTCGGCCTGGTCGTAGGTGCCATAGGTGGCGCGGGCCTTCAGGCTGAAGTCCTGCGGCAGCATCTTGGTGACATATTTGACCGCGCCGCCGATCGTGTTGCGGCCGTAGAGCGTGCCCTGCGGCCCGCGGAGCACCTCGATCCGTTCGACGTCATAGATGTCGAGCACCGCGGCCTGCGGCCGGTTGAGATAGACGTCGTCGAGATAGATGCCGACGCCCGCCTCGAAGCCCGGGACCGGATCCTGCTGGCCGACGCCGCGGATGAAGGCGCTGAGCGTCGAATTGGTTCCGCGCGAGGTTTCGAGCGTGGTGTTCGGGGTGATGTTGCCGACGTCGGTGAGGTCGAGCGCGCCGCGCGCCTCGAGCGCATCACCCGAGATCGCGCTCACTGCGATCGGCACGTCGAGCAGGCGTTCGTCGCGGCGCCGTGCGGTGACGATGATTTCCTCGCTGCCTTCATCGGCGCTCGCAGCGGGATCGCTGTCCTGTGCGAAGGCGGACGGGGCGAAGGCGAGCAGGCTCAGCGTGGTGGTGGCACAGACGGCACGGCGCAGGCGGCGGGCGAAAGGACGCATGATCATCTCCCATGTCGCGGGCGACCCCTCGCCGCCCCGTTATGAAATTCTTGGGCCCGGTCTTGCCAAGCCGCGCATCGGTCAATAATGAAAGGTGAACCAAGTTTCAACTTGGAATATGAAACTGCTGTCTTTTGGTCGGCAGTGATGCGAAAAAGCCACGCTGGCCGCGGCGCGGTGCCCGTTTCGACGGGTGCGTGCGGCGCCCGAAGCGGGGAGGACGGGAAGGCAGATGATGGACCAGCCGCGCGTTGCGATGCCCGATGCCGAGGCGGGCAATCCCGACAAGGTGCCGCGTACCGAGCGCGGGCGCCGGACGCTGCGTAAATTGCTCGACGCGGCGGCGGTCGAGTTCGGCGAGCGCGGCTTTCACGATGCCTCGATCAGCGGCATCACGCGCCGCGCGGGGACCGCGCTCGGCAGCTTCTACACCTATTTCGATTCGAAGGACGCGATCTTCCGCGGGCTCGTCGCCGACATGTCGAGCCGCGTGCGCGACCATGTCGCGCCGGCGATGGAAGGTGCGACCGGTGCGATCGACGCCGAGGGGAGAGCCCTTGCGGCCTTTCTTCAGTTCGCGCGCGCGCATCAGGAAATCTACCGGATCGTCGACGAGGCCGAATTCGTCGATCCCGACAGTTTCCGTGCCCATTATGCGACGACCGCCGAGCGCATCGCGGCGCGATTGCAGGCGGGCGGCGCCGGCGGCGAGCTGCGCGGCGGCCTGGGCGAGGTCGAGGCGTGGGCGATCATGGGAATGAACGTGTTTCTGGGGCTGCGCTTCGGCGTGTGGGATACCGAGGACGATGTCGCCGCTGTTGCGGCGCGTGCCAATTCGCTGATCGCCGACGGAATCCGGAAGCGCTGACGATCGCCCGTCTCGTTGGCGCGCGACGGGGGAGAGCTGCGGCTATGTCCGCCGGATCAGGAAGATCGCATGTTCGGCGCGCCAGCTGGCGGCGGCGTCGCTGGTCGGCTTGTCGCCCGACAGATACCAGGCTCCCTCGACTCCGATGCCCTTGTCGCGCAGCAGGTCGCGGAAATCGCTGACGGTGACGTGGTGGATGTTCGGGGTCTCGTACCAGGCGACGGGCAGCAGCCGTGTCACCGGCATCCGCCCGCCCCACAGCAAGGCGAGCCGCACCCGCCAGTGGGCGAAATTGGGGAAGCTGACGAAGGCGCGCGGCGCGATGCGCAGCAGTTCGTCGACCACCAGGTCGGGGCGCTCCGTGGTCTGGAGCGTCTGCGACAGGATCGCATAGTCGAAGGCATCGTCGGGATAGTCGGCGAGGTCGTGGTTCGCGTCGCCCTGTACCACCGACTGGCCCCGCGCGATCGCCGCGGTGACGTTGGCGGGATCGATTTCGAGCCCGCGCGCATCGACGCCGCGTCCCTGCAGTGCCTCGATCAGTTCGCCATCGCCGCAGCCGACGTCGAGGATGCGCGCACCCGGCGGCACCGCGCCGGCGATGATCGCGAGGTCGGGACGCAGCGCCATCAAAAGCCTCCGCCGAGCGCGCCCGCGACGATGCGGTCGAGCGCGGGCACGTCGAGAAGGAAGCTGTCGTGGCCGAAGGGCGCCGAAAGCTCGACGAAGCTCGCGGCGGCGCCGACGCTTTGCAGCGCCTGGACGATGCGGCGCGATTCGGCGGTCGGATAGAGCCAGTCGGTGTCGAAACTGACGAGCGTGAAGCGCACGTCCCTGGCGTCCGCGAACGCGCCCGCGAGGCGACCGTCGTGCGGCTCGGCGAGATCGAAATAGTCCATCGCGCGGGTGATGTAGAGATAGGCGTTGGCGTCGAAGCGGTCGGTGAAGGCCAGCCCCTGATGCCGCAGATAGGATTCGATCTGGAAATCGGCGTCGAAGCCGAAGCTCTTGATGTCGCGCGCCTGCAGGCGGCGGCCGAATTTCTCGGTCAGCCCTTCTTCGGACAGATAGGTGATGTGCGCCGCCATGCGCGCGACCGCGAGTCCTTTCGTGGGCGCGCGCGCACTGCCGTAATATTGGCCGTCCTGCCAGTCGGGATCGGCCATGATCGCCTGCCGACCGACCTCGTGAAAGGCGATGTTCTGCGCCGAATGGCGCGCTGCGCTGGCGATCACAACGGCCGACTTGAGGCGTCCGGGATAGTGCGCGGCCCATGCGAGCGTCTGCATCCCGCCCATCGAGCCGCCGACCACCGCGTGCAGCCGGTCGATGCCGAGATGGTCGAGCAGCATCGCCTGCGCGCGCACCATGTCGGCGATGGTGATCACCGGGAAGGCCATGCCGAGCGGGACACCGCTCGCCGGATCGGGGGTCGCCGGGCCGCTCGACCCCATGCAGCTGCCGAGCACATTGGCGCAGATGATGTGGAACCGGTCGGTGTCGATCGGCTTGCCGGGGCCGACCATGCGCGCCCACCAGCCGGGCTTGCCCGTCCCGGGATGGTCGCTCGCGACATATTGGTCGCCGGTGAGCGCGTGGCAGATCAGCACCGCGTTCGACCGCTCGGCGTTGAGCGCGCCATAGCTTTGCCAGGCGATCGTCACCGACGGCAGCACCTGCCCGCTGTCGAGCGGCAGCGGTTTCGCGATCGTCACGCCCTGGTGCTGAATCTGGTGGAGCAGGCTCGCCATGATCGCGCGGGGCTAAGCGCGCGGGCGGGGGCTGTCAACGTGCTGGACTCGGGCCGCGCAGCCGCTAAACGGCGCGGCATGACCGACGCGACCCCGACCCTCACCCCGAAGCCGTGGATCAGCGGCATCGCTCCCTATGTTCCCGGCAAGTCGGCAGGCGCCGATGGCCGACCGCTGATCAAACTGAGCGCGAACGAAAATCCGCTCGGCACGGGCGAAAAGGCGCGGGCGGCCTTTGCCGCGGCGCAGGGCGCCCCCGACGCCCTGTCGCGCTACCCCGATCCGGGTGCCAACGAGCTGCGCGAGACGATCGCGGCGAAGTTCGGGCTCGATCCCGCGCGGGTGATCTGCGGCAACGGGTCGGACGAACTGCTCCACCTTGCGGCGGGCACCTATGCCGGGGCGGGGGACGAGATTCTCTATGTGCGCTATGGCTTCGCCGTCTACGAGATCGCGGCGCGCCGTGTCGGCGCGGTGCCGGTGGAGGCCGATGACAAGGATTATGCGACCGACGTCGATGCCTTGCTCGCGGCGGTGACCGAGCGGACGCGCGTCGTCTACCTCGCCAATCCGAACAATCCGACCGGCACGCTCGCGACGCGCGCGGAGGTCCAGCGGCTCTACGCCGGGCTGCCGAAGAATGTGCTGTTCGTGATCGATCAGGCCTATAGCGAATATCTGTCGGCGGCCGAGGATGACGGCGGGCTCGACCTTGCCAAGACCGAGCCCAATGTTTTCGTCACGCGCACCTTTTCGAAAATCCACGGCCTTGCCGCCGAGCGCATCGGCTGGGGCTATGCCAGTGCCGAGGTGATTTCGGCGCTGCACCGCATCCGCCTGCCGTTCAACGTCACCCGCGCCGGACAGGCGGCGGCGGTCGCGGCGCTCGGCGACGAGGCATTCGTCGCAAGCAGCCGCGAGCATAATGCCCAATGGCGCGCCTGGCTGTCGGGCGAGATCGAAAGCCTCGGCAACCATGGCCTGCGCGTCGTGCCGTCGGCGTGCAATTTCCTGCTCGTGCTGTTCGAGGGCGCGGTGAGTGCCGAGACGGTCTACAACCGGCTGATGGATGCAGGCTATATCGTGCGCTGGCTGCCGGGGCAGGGGCTGCCCAACGCGCTGCGCATGACGATCGGCACCGAAGACGAGACGCGCGGGCTCGCCGCGGCGATCCGCGCCGCGGTCGAAGGCTGATGGCAATAGAAAAGGTTGCCGTTGTCGGGCTTGGGCTGATCGGCTCGTCGCTCGCACGTGCGATTGCCGAGCGCATGCCCCTGGTGACGGTGACCGGGCATGACGCCAGCGCCGCGGTACGCGACGAGGCGCGCGCGCTGGGGCTGTGCGATGCCATCGTCGACGATGCGGTCGAAGCCGTCGCCGGGGCCGATCTGGTGATCCTCGCGGTGCCGGTCGGGCGCATGGCCGACGCGGCGCGCGCCATGGCGCCGGGGCTCAAGGCCGAAGCGATCATTTCGGACGTCGGTTCGTCGAAGACCAGCGTCGCCGAGGCGCTGGCGAAGGCGCTCCCCGATCATGCCGTCATTCCGGCGCACCCGGTCGCCGGGACCGAGAACAGCGGGCCGGCGGCCGGTTTTGCGAGCCTGTTCGAAGGGCGCTGGTGCATCGTCACCCCCGGCGCGGGGGCGTCCGAAGACGCGGTCGCCGCGCTGTCCGCCTTTTGGGAGGCGCTCGGCGCACGGGTCGACGTCATGGACGCCGCGCATCACGACATGGTGCTCGCGGTGACGAGCCATTTGCCGCACCTGATCGCCTATACGATCGTCGGCACCGCGAGCGAGCTTGAGGAAGTGACCGAGAGCGAGGTTATCAAATATTCGGCGGGCGGTTTCCGCGACTTCACGCGTATCGCCGCGAGCGACCCGGTGATGTGGCGCGACGTGTTCCTCGCCAACAAGGATGCGGTGCTCGCGACCTTGCAGCGTTTCAACGAGGATCTGACCGTGCTCCAGCAGGCGATCCGCCGTGGCGACGGCGCCAAGCTCGAGGACTGGTTCACGCGCACGCGCACGATCCGTCGCTCGATCATCGAGCAGGGGCAGGACGATGCGGCGCCTGATTTCGGGCGCAAGCATTAGGGTCCGGGGCGCGGTTAGCGCAGCCCGTCATTTGAGGCGCAGCGGCAACCCTGCGGCGACCAGAACGACCTCGTCCGCTATCGCCGCGACCGCCTGATTCACGCGCCCTGCGTCGTCGCGGAAGCGGCGCGCGAGCGCATTGTCGGGGACGATCCCGTAACCCACCTCGTTCGCGACGAGGATGAGCCGGCCCCGGACACTTGCCATCGCATTGCACAGGGCATCGGTCGCGGCGCCGATATCGGCCCCGGCGAGCAGCAGGTTCGATACCCACAGCGTCAGGCAGTCGACGAGGATGACCGCATCGTCCGCGTCGTGCGCGGCGAGTATGGCGGCGAGGTCGCGCGGCGCCTCGACGGTCGACCAGCGCGCGTCGCGGTCGGCGCGGTGGCGCGCGATGCGATCGCGCATCTCGTCGTCATAGGCCTCGGCGGTCGCGACGAAGATATGGCGTCCGGCGAGCGCTTCGGCGCGGTGCTGCGCAAGGCGGCTCTTGCCCGAACGCGCGCCGCCTAGGACGAACAGGCGGCGCGATGTCACGCGCCGCCCCGCGCGATCCGCAGCAGGCCGTCGAGGTCGACGTGCGCGGCAAGTTCGGCGGCGATCGCGTCGAGTGCATCGTCGACGTCGGCGGCATAGTCGCGCCCGCTCCCCTCGACCCCGATGCGGGCGAGCAGCGCGCGGCGCAGGCCGGGCGAGGCGAAGAGGCCGTGGAGATAGGAGCCGATCACCGTGCCGCTGCGATCGACCGCGCCGTCGGTGCCGCCGTCCTCGAGCAGGGCGAAGGGCCGCGCAGTGTCGGCCCCCCGGGTTTCGCCCATATGCATTTCATAGCCCTCGACCGGCGTATCCAGCGCGGTGCCGCGCACGGGGCGCAGCGTCTTGGCCGGCGACAATAGGGTGTCGACGTCGAGCAGCCCGAGCCCCGTTGCTTCGGACGCCGGTCCCTCGATCGCATGCGGGTCGGCGATGCGGCCGCCGAGCATCTGATAGCCCCCGCACAGCCCGACGATCAGTCCGCCGCGCCGGTGGTGCGCCAGGATGTCGATGTCCCAGCCCTCGGTGCGCAGCGCCGCGAGGTCGGCGATCGTCGCTTTCGATCCCGGCAGGACGACGATCGCCGCCTCGGCAGGAATCGGGCGGCCCGGGGGGACCATGACGAGTTCGACCCCGGGTTCGAGCTTGAAGGGGTCGAGATCGTCGAAGTTCGAGATGCGCGGCAGGATCGGACAGGCGATCAGCTTGCGCCCCTCGCGCGCATCGGCGCGGCGTTCGAGGATCACCGCATCCTCGCTCGGCAGTCGCGCGGCGGCGGCGAGCCAGGGGACGACGCCGAAGCCGCGCCAGCCGCTTCGGTCTTCGATTGCGCAATAACCGTCCGCGAACAGCGCGAGGTCGCCGCGGAACTTGTTGATCAGGAAGCCGCGGATCATCGCGGCATCCGCGGCATCGATCACCGTCCTGGTCCCGACCACCGAGGCGATCACCCCGCCGCGGTCGATGTCACCGACGAGGATCACCGGAACGCCGGCGGCGCGCGCGAAGCCCATGTTGGCGATGTCGCCGGCGCGCAGGTTGATCTCGGCGGGCGACCCCGCGCCCTCCACGATGACGAGGTCGCACTGGCCGCGCAGCCGTTCATAGCTCTGCATTACTTCGGCGAGCAGCGGGCGGCGCGCCTCGCGGAAATTGGCGGCGCCGAGCGTACCGCGCACGCGGCCATGGACGACGAGCTGCGAGGTACGGTCGGCCTGCGGCTTCAGCAGCACCGGGTTCATGTCGCTGTGCGGCGCGACGCGGCAGGCGAGCGCCTGCAGCGCCTGCGCGCGCCCGATCTCGCCGCCGTCCGACGTCACGGCGGCATTGTTCGACATATTCTGCGGCTTGAACGGGCGCACCGCCAGTCCGCGGTTGGCGAAGGCGCGGCACAGCCCTGCGACGAGCACCGACTTGCCGACGTCGGACCCGGTGCCCTGAAGCATCAGCGCGCCCATGCAAAACCTCCGGCGATGAGCCACAGCAGGGCGCAGGCGCCCAGATAGACGCGCAAGGCGCGGCGAATGTCGGGCGCCGCGGCGACTTCGCGTCCGTCGCCGATCCAGTCTTTGGCGTGCATGACGCCGTCATAGGCGATCGGTCCCGCGAGCCGAACCCCCAAAGCGCCTGCCATGGCTGCTTCGGGCCAGCCGGCGTTGGGTGAGGCATGCTTGCGCGCATCGCGTCGCATCGTGCGCCAGCCGCGTCCTCCGGCAAGGCAGAGCAGCATCCCCGACAGACGCGCGGGGACGAAATTTGCGAGGTCGTCGCTGCGCGCGGCCGCCCAGCCGAAGGCACGCCAGCGTTCCTCGCGGTGCCCGATCAGGCTGTCGGCGGTGTTGATCGCCTTGTACGCCCAGACGCCGGGCAGCCCGAGCAGCAAGAGCCAGAAGAATGGCGCGACGACGCCGTCGCAGAAGCTTTCGGCGAGGCTCTCGATCGCGGCGCGCACGACGCCGCTTTCGTCGAGCGCGGCGGTGTCGCGGCCGACGATCGCGCTCACCGCGATGCGCGCGGCGGGCAGGTCCTCGCCTTCGAGCGCCGTGGCGACCGCCCCGACATGATCGAACAGGCTGCGCTGCGCGAGTGCGGGCCAAGCGAGCAGCGCGACGGCGATCCAGCCGTGCGGGCCGAGATGTGCGAGCAGCAGCGCTTCGAGACCCCAGGCCGCGCCGCCGACGACACCGATGAGCAGCAGCAGCGTCAGCGTGCCGAGGGCGCGTCGCGTCGCGAATCGCGCTTCGGGGCGGTTCCAGCGCCGCTCGCAGCCCGCGATCAGGAGCGCGAAGAGACCGACCGGATGGCCGATGCGGCGATAGAGCGCCTGCGGCCAGCCGAGCGCGGCGTCGAGCGCCAGCGCGGCGAGAGCGACCGGTTCAGCCAAGCGCCGCCTCGAGCCGCGCCAGCGCGTCGGCGTCGGCGGGCAGACCGAGGCGCAGCCAGTCGGGGCGCTCGGCGAAGGGGCGCGTCAGGATGCGTGTGCGCGCCAGCCGCTCGAACAATGCGCCGGCACCCTCCGTCTCGATCAGGCGGAACAGCGGGCAGGCGCCGGTGGCGGTGTAGCCGCGCCGCGCGAGCGTCGCGTCGAGCGCCGCGGCGCGGCGCGGCAGGGCAGCCCGCGTCGCGGCGATCCAGCCCGTATCGCGATACGCCGCCGTACCGATCGCCGCCGCCGCCGCCGAGACGGGCCAGGCGCCGAGCAGGTCGCGCAGCCCGGCGACGATGTCGCGCGGCGCGATCACGAAACCGAGGCGTACCCCGGCGAGCCCGAAGAATTTTCCGAACGAGCGAAAGACGATCAGCCGCGCTCCGTCGCCTACAAGCGGGGCGACGCTCGCCGCGGGATCGCCGTCGGCAAAGGCTTCGTCGACGAGCAGCCAGCCCCCCGCGTCGCGCCGGTCGAGCAGCGCGGCGAGCATATCGGGGGTGAGGCATCGTCCGTCGGGGTTGTTCGGATTGGCGAGGATCAGCGTGCCGCCATGCTGCATCATGTCATCGGCGCCGACCGGCGTGCTGGCGGCGATCATCGCGCCATGGGTGCGATAGGCGGGGGCGACATGGTGTGCCGTGCCGCCGATCAGGCGGCCGGTGAGGCGGAGTCCGATCTCGCTCCCCGGCACCGCGCAGACATGGGCGGGATCGATCCCGAAGCTGGTGGCGGCTGCGGTTTCCAATGCCGTGAGTGCTCCGGCTTCGGGCAATCGCTGCCAGTCGATCGCGAGACCGGCCACGCCCGGCCACGGATCGGGGTTGATCCCGGTCGACAGGTCGATCCAGTCGCGTGCGTCGCCGCCGAAATGCCGCTGCGCTGCCGCGAGCGCGCCGCCGTGCCAGGTCCAGTCGCCGCTCATGCGAGATGGAGCCAGGCGAGTGCGGCGAGCAGCAGCGCGCTTTCGCTCATTTCGATCCCCGCGCCATGGCCGTCGCCCGAGATGCCGCCGATTCGGCGATCGAGCCACCAGCCCCAGAGAATCAGCACGAAGGGCGCGGCGAGCAGCGACCGCGACCAGATGGCGGCGGTACCGAGCGCCAGCGCCCAGACAAGGACATCGACGGGGCGTATCGCGCCGCGGAACTTCGACCCGAGCCCGGTGTGGAGATCGGGCAGCCAGCGCGACCAGAGCAAAGGTCCGATCCGCGCGGCGAAGGGGACGAGCGCGATCGCGGCCCAGGCGTGCGCGTCGAGCAGCGCGTGGAGCAGGACGAGCTTGGCAAGCAGTTGCAGCGCGATCGCGACGACCGCGAAGCTGCCGACGTGCGGGTCGGACATCGCGGCGAGCATGCGCGCCTTGTCCCTGTGCGCGGCGCCGCGCGCGTCGGCGATGTCGCCGAGCCCGTCGAGGTGCAGCGCCCCGGTCACCGCAACCCAGAACAGCAGCGCGAAGAAAGCGCCGGTCCACGGATCGAGCCGCGCTCCGGCCCAGCCTGCGGCCGCGACGAGTCCGCCGACGATCAGCCCGACCGCAGGGAACCAGCGCATCGAGGCCGCGAATTCGTCGCCCGAGACCGCGAAGCGCGGGGTCGGCAGCCGGGTCAGGAACTGGATCGCGACGATCAGGCCCTTCATGGCCGGATCGCCACCAGTTGCGCGTGCGCGCTTTCACCAGGCCAGACTTGCAACGAGACGAGCACCGCATAGGGCAGGTCGAACGACCAGAGCTGGCGCTGATCAAAACCGCAGAGGCGATGGAGCGCGGCGCGGATGGCGCCGCCGTGGGTGACGATCAGGGTCGGGCGCGGCGCGAGATCGGCGAGCGCCGCCGACACGCGTCCGACGAGCGCCGACCAGGGTTCGCCGCCCGGCGGCGGATGCGCGTCGGGGTCGCTCCAGAAGCGTCCGAGCGCTTCGGCGTCGATTGCCGATCCGGGGCGGCCGTCCCAGTCGCCGAAGTCGAGTTCGCGCCAGCGCGGATCGGTCGTCACGGGCAAGCCGGCGGTCTCACCGATCGCGACAGCGGCGTCGCGCGCACGGCGGAGGTTCGAACTGATTAGCGTCTCGACCGCGAGGCCGGCGGCCTGCGCCGCGCAGGCGGCGATGCCGGCAGCGGTCGGCGTCATGTCGGTGCGCCCGAGCAGCAGACCCGGCGTCGCGGGCGCGCCGTGGCGCAGAAAATGGAGCGCGAAACTCGTCACAGCGACCCCGACACCGCGGCTTCGGCAAAGGTCGCCATCTGGTTGTGCGCGGCGAGCGCGGCGCGGATCACCCCCGCCGCGACCGCGCCGCCGCTGCCCTCGCCGAGCCGCATGTCGAGCATCAGCAGCGGGTCGAGCCCGAGCGCGGCGAGCAGCGCGGCGTGGCCGGGTTCGGCCGAGCAATGGCCGGCGAGGCAATGACCGGTGATCGCAGGATTGTCGGCGGCGAGCGGCGCGAGCGCGGCGCAGCCGATGAAGCCGTCGAGTAGCACCGCGACGCCGAGCCGGCGCGCGTGCAGCGCGGCGCCCGCCATCGCCGCAATCTCGCGCCCGCCGACGCGGCGCAGCGTTTCGAACGCCGAAGGCGCGGCATAGGCGTGGACGGCGAGCGCGCGTTCAACGACGGCGACCTTGCGCGCGACGCCCTGATCGTCGACCCCGGTGCCGGGCCCGACCCAGCGCGCCGCGCCGCCGCCGAAGCTGCGTGCGCACAGCGCCGCGGCGGCGGTCGAATTGCCGATCCCCATTTCGCCGAGCAGGATCAGGTCGAGATCGGGATCGACCGTCGCGGCGCCGGCGTTGAGTGCGTCGAGGCATTCGGCGTCGGACATCGCGGGAGCGGCGGTGAAGTCGGCAGTGGGGCGGTCGAGGTCGAGCGCGACGATGGTCAGTTCGAGCCCGGCAGCCGCCGCCAGCGCGTTGATCGCCGCACCCCCGGCGCGGAAGTTGGCGACCATCTGCGCGGTGACGCCGGGCGGAAAGGCGCTGACCCCGTGCGCGGTGACGCCATGATTGCCCGCGAAGATCGCGGCGCGGCCGCGGTCGAGGCGCGGACGCTCGCGTCCCTGCCAGCCGGCGAAGAAGATCGCGATCTCCTCGAGCCGGCCGAGCGAACCGGCGGGCTTGGTAAGCTGCGCCTGCCGGACGCGCGCGGCTTCCTGGGCGCGGGTGTCGGGTGCGCGAAGGTCGGCGAGCGCGGCCTCGAAGGCGGCGATGGTCGGAAAGGCGGTCATTCGGCGATAAATCCCGGCGGCGGGGTGCGGGTGATGAAATGCCCCTTCACCCCTTCGGGCCAGAGGCCATAGGCGACGCGGCCATGCTCGCTGTCGGCATAATGGACGGCGTAATCGAGGATCGCGCGCGCCGCCTCCACATCGGGGACGAAGCGGCCGAGGACATAGCCGACCTTGCCCGGCGCGCGCAGGTGGACGGTGCAATGGTCTGCGCAGGCAAAGAGGCACGGCATCGCCTGCACCGCGATCCCGGCGTAGCGTGGATCGCCCGCCTTGATGCGTTCGAGCGCCTCGATCAGCCGCGCGCCGCCGGTGACGCCCGCACCATCGGTGCGCGCCGTGTGATCGTGGCGGCAGGTGCTGCACGCCACGATCGCGGGGCCGGGATCGACCGGGGTCAGCATCGCGCGCCGGTCATGCGGTGGCCGGGCGCGGCGGCACCGGCACCCCCGCGGCGACGAGCAGGCGATAGAACAGGTAGAGCCCGGCGAGGATCGCCCCGTTGCGCACGAATTGTTCGGCGAGCAGCTCGGGCGCCATCGCGGTGTGCAGCCCGCCGAGGATCAGCGCCCAGCCGAGGATCACGGCCTTGAAGGCGGTGAAACCCGCAGCATAGGCGGTCGCGAGCCGCGCCGCGACCGAGCGATAGGTCAGTGCGCGCAGCGCCGCATGGGCGGCGAGCGCCGAACCCGCCGCGGCGGTACCGAGCCCCACGCCCCAGGCGAGCGTGCTGCCGTCGCGCGGATAGCCAAGCAGCGCGAAGCCGATCGCCTGGCTCGCGGCCCAGGCGAGCAGCATCAGCACGAGGCCGTCGCGGCGGCGCATATGCACCGCCGCGAGCGCCGCGAGCGCGGGGAAGGGCGTCGCGCAGCCGAGCGCGAGCGTCGTCGCCATGCTCGCGGCGGTGAGCAACGACACCCAGAGCGCCGACGCGCCGCGGTTCGAGTGCGCCGCCATCAGAAGCGCCCCCGGATGCCGGCGTAGACGCTGCGGCCGAGCGCGCCATAGCGGAACGCCGTCATATATTGCTCGTCGAAGATATTTTCGGCGCGCGCGAACAGCTTCACCGCGTCGGACAGCGCCACTTCGGCGCGCAGGTCGACGAGCGTATAGTCGTCGAGCCGCGTCGCATTGCTCGCATTGTCGAAGCTCTTGCCCGACCAGCGCACTGCGGCACCGAGTTCGAGCCCGAAACCGAAGGCATAGCTCGCCGACGCATTGGCGGTGTGGCGCGGGCGGCGCGGCAGCCATTTGCCGAAGTTATTGCCGGGTGAACGATCCTCGGCGGCGACCCAGCTATAGTTTCCGTCGAGCGTCAGTCCGCCGAGGGTCAGCGCCGCCGCGGCCTCGATCCCGTGCGCCTTGCTGCGCGCGACGTTCGAATAATAGCCGAAACGCGGCGTCGCCGGATCGCCCGGCACGAAGCACATCGGGTCGGGTGGGGGCGCCGCGGGGTCGGTGGATGGGGCCGGGCAGCTATTATAGATGATCTGGTTCGTCGTTGTGCGATCGAACCAGGTCGCGCCGATCACGACCTTGCGATCGAACAGATGCTGTTCGATACCGGCTTCCCAGCCTTGCGCGGCCTCGGGATCGAGCGCGATATTCCCATATTCGCTGAACTGCTGGTAGAGCGAGGGGGCCTTGAACCCTTCGCCATAGCTCGCGCGGAGCACGGTTCCTGTCGGCAGCCGCCACACGCCGCCCGCCGCGAACAAGGTCTGGCCGCCGTAACGATCATGGTCGTCGTACCGGACGCCGCCATTGAGCGTCAGCCCGTCGACCGGCTCGACACTGAGCTGGCCATAGACGCTGGTGAGCTCGGCCTTGCCGACCGCGAAGGGCGGCAGGGGGGCGCCAAGCGAGGCCGCGGGCGAACGGCTCCTGAAGTCCGACCGTTCATTTTCGACCCCGAAGATCGCCGAAATGCGATCGTTGACCGCGAAGCTGCCCTGATATTCCCAGCGCTTGTTGCGCCCTTCGGCGTCGAAGCTCTGCGGCCGCGCGCGCGTCGGGTTGTAATTGTCGCGGTTGGTGTCGGTGTAGGCATAGGCGACGCGGTTGCGGAAGCGCCCGTCCATGACGTCGACGTTCAGCCCGGCATAACCCACGAATTCACGGTTCAGCCCATAGTCGTCGCTGTCGGCGTTGAAGCCGTCGAATTCGACGTGGCCGCTGGCGTAGGTGCCGCGCACATCGATGCTGACATTGTCGGCGAGCGCGAGTTCGGCGCGACCCGACAGGTTGGTGTTGCGATAGCCGTCGCGCTCGACCCCGCCGAACGCTTTTGCGTGCGAAGAGATGCCGTCGGTGGTGAAGCGCTGGCCGCCGATCCGCCAGCTGAGAGGCCCGGTGCGGCCGCCGAGCGCAGCGCGTGCGCTGACGGTGTTGCGCGACCCGGCCTCGAGGTCGAAGCTGCCTTCGAGTGCCTTGTGCGGCGAGGCGGTGACGATGTTGACCACGCCGCCAATCGCTTGGCTGCCCCACAGGATCGACTGCGGTCCGCGCAGCACCTCGATGCGGTCGATGTCGCCGACGAGCAGGTTGGTGAAATTGAAACCGCCGCCGGTCGACGAGGGATCGTTGAGCTTGACCCCGTCGATCACCGCGACCGTATGTTCGGATTCGGCGCCGCGGATGCGCAGCGCGGTCGCAGTGCCGTAGCCGCCGTTGCGCGAGATGCTGACCCCGGGGGTGCGCAGCAGCAATTCGGTCACGCCGATATCCTGCGACCGGTCGATCGCCGCCTTGTCGAGCGCGGTGATCGAGGCCGGGATTTCGTCGATCGCCAGCGGCGCGCGCGTTGCGGTGACGATGATGCCGTCGGCTTCGCCGGCCTCTTCGGCGAGAGCGGGCAGCGCGGCCGCGATGGCGACCAATGATATGGTGGTGCGAAAAACAGTCCTGAACATGATAACCCCATCGACAAGGCCGCTCGCACGCGCGGTCGATGCGGTTGTCCGTCGGGGACGCGCGACATCGGCCCGCGCAGGCACGCGGCCACCTTTGTCGTCGCTCGGGTTCACTCCCCGTCCGCCCGGCACACCCTGTCCGCGCGAAAGACGACGGCGACGGGCAGGTCTCCTGGCTCGCGGGTCGGTGCCGTTTCGGGCCGCCTTCTCAGGACCTGCTGGTCCCAATGGCATATGGCCCGATGACTCGCCGCTTACAGTTGCAGGGGCAGCCGGGGTTTCGCACCCCATTCCCTTTGAATCCCCTTTCGGGGAACCTGTCGCTGGCGGCGCGTTACATCGAATGTTGCGCGGCGGTCAATTGCTGCGTTGCAACAGGGTCGGGCAAAATGATCAGGCCGCCTTCATCCAGACCACCAGCGCAAAACGCGAAGCCGGGGCGGGCAGCGTGCGGTGCGGGGTGAAGCGGTCGAGGAAAAGCGCTGTCCCCGCCGGGCATTCGGGTCGGGCGCGCGGCAGGCCCGCAAGGCGATATTCGGGGATTTCGAAGCCGTCCGCCACCTGCTCGCCGAGCGGCGCGGGCTGGCGTCCCGCCGCGATTTCGAGGCCGCCGCTGTCGGGACCGGCATCGCCGAGCGGGATCCACGCGGTGACGACCACCTTGCCGCATCCGGTGCCGTCGTCGCGCGCGACGTCGCTGTGCCACGCGTGGCGATGTTCGGGGAAGCAGGCGATGCTCGCGCGCACGCGCACGACCTGGCTCGCGAGCGTGCGGCCGGTGAGCGCCTCGGCGGTTTCCTTCAGCCGCGGATCGTTTGCGAGCGCCTGGAGCCGCGGCCCGCGATGCGCGTCGGTGCAGACCGCGACGCGCAGCAGGTTGGCGACGCTGCGTTCGCGCGCGAAGATACGGTCGAGCCGTTCGGTCAACGGCGCGTCGGGACAGCTCTGCTCGAAGGGCAGGTAGAGCGCGCACGCCAGCCGGTCGATATGCTCGGCGATGTCGGCGCGCGCCTCACGCACGAAGCCGGGGTCGAACAGCGGGACCGTGGCATAGCCTTTGCTGGCGTAGAGTGCTTCGGCGGTCATGGCCGCGTGCGGCCGAAGGTGGTGACCGTCGGCCAGTCGCCGCCGCTCTCGACGCGCGCGTCGATGCCGTAGACGCGGCGCAAGAGGTCGGGGGTGAGCACGTCGGCGGGGGCGCCGTCGGCGACGATCGCACCCTCGTCGATCAGCAGCAGCCGGTCGCAATAGCGCGCCGCCATGGTGAGATCGTGGAGCACCGCGATCACCAGCGCGCCGGCGTCGGCCTCGGCGCGCATCAGTTCCATCACGTCGATCTGGTGCCCGGGGTCGAGGCTGGCGAGCGGTTCGTCGGCGATCAGCGCGGGCGCCTCGACCGCGAGCGCGCGTGCGAAGAGGACGCGGGCGCGCTCGCCGCCCGACAATTCGGTGGCGATCCGGTTGCGCAGACCCGCGACGTCGGCGCGGACCATCGCGCGGGCGATCGCATCGGCGTCGGCGGCGCCGATCTTCGACATCGGCGCGAGGTGCGGCAGACGGCCGAGCCCGACGAGCCGCTCGACGGTGAGCGGCCAGTGCAGCGTCTGGCCCTGCGGCAGATAGGCGATGCGGCGCGCGAGCGCGGCGCGGGGCATCGCCGCGACATCGTCGCCGTCGAGCGTGACGCGTCCGGTCGCGGGGACCAGCGCGAGCATCGCGCGCGCGAGCGTCGACTTGCCCGCGCCATTGGGGCCGACGATGCCCGTCAGCGTGCCGGGGGCGAAGGCCGCGCTGACGTTCGCGACGACCGCGCGGCGGCCGAGCGTCACGCCGACATGTTCGAGGGCCAGCATCACCACAGTCGCCGCTCCCGCATCAGGTGGACAAGGAAGACGGGCACGCCGAGGAAGGCGGTGACGACGCCGAGCTTGAGTTCGTTGGTGGTCGGGATGATGCGTACCCCGAGGTCGGCGAGCGTCAGCAGCGCGGCGCCGCCGATCGCCGAGGGCAGCAGGATCGCCGACGGGCTGCGGTCGGTAAGCGGTCGGATCAGGTGCGGGACGATCAGGCCGACGAAGCCGATCGCTCCCGACACCGCGACCGCGCCGCCGACCCCGATCGCGGTGCCGGCGAGCAGCCGGAGGCGCATCGCGCGCAGATCGACCCCCATCGCCTGCGCGGCATCCTCGCCGAGGGTCAGCGCGTCCAGCGCGCGGCCGTTCCATAGCAGCATCGCGGTCCCGGCGGCGATGCACGGCAGCGCGATCCACAGGTGCTGGAACGAACGGTTCTCGAGACTGCCGAGCAGCCAGGTCATGATCTCCATCGCCGCGAAGGGGTTCGGCGACAGGTTGAGCGCGAGGCTGGTGCCCGCGACCGCGAGCGTGCCCACGGCGATGCCCGCGAGGATCAGCGTCAGCGGGCTTTCGGCGCGGCCGGCGAGCGCAAAGAGCAGCACCAGCGACAGCAGTGCCCCGCCGGTCGCGAGCAGCGGCAGCATCGCGACATGGAGTTCGGCGAAGCCGAAATAGATCGCCGCCACCCCGCCGAGCGCCGCGGCGTTCGAGGTGCCGAGCACCGAGGGTTCGGCGAGCGGATTGCGCAGATAACCCTGCAACGCGGCGCCCGCGAGTCCGAGCATCGCGCCGACGACGAGCGCGAGCAGGGTGCGCGGCAGGCGGAGGTCGAAGAGGATCGTCGATGCGACCGGATCGCCGCCGTGCACCGCCGCGGTCCACAGCCGCGCCACCGACAGATCGACCGCGCCGAACAGCAGCGAGGCGACCCCCGCGCCGAGCGCGAGCAGCGCGAGCGCGGCGATCAGCAGCGCGCGCGGCGGGGCGCGGCGCGTCATGACGTCACCTTTGCATCGCGAGCGTCGCGGGCATCTTGCGCATCGTGGCGGGCAATCTGGTCGGCGATGCTGCGCACCGCCCGGGTGTAGGCGGGGCTGCCGCACACGGTCCACGCCTGCGGCACGCTGATCCGCGGGATGCCGGCGAGCGCGGGATGGTGGAGCATTTCGCTGCCCTGGTCGGTGACGATATCGGTCGCGCTCTCGACGATCAGGAAATCGGGGCGCGCCGCGACCATTTCCTCGAGGCTCAGTTGCGACAGCGGCGGCTTGCCGAGCCGGCCCGCGAGATTGACGAGGCCGAGCCGCCCCATCATCTCGTCGATCAGCGTGCCGGTGCCCGTCATATAGCCGCGCCGCTGGTAATAGGCGGCGACGCGCCCGCGCCCGGGCTTCGGCAGCCCGGCAAGCTCGCGCTCCATCCGCGCGACCAGCGCCTCGCCGCGCGCCGGATGGCCGATCGCGGCGGCGGTCTGGCGAATCGAGGCGTAGATCTGGTCGGGCCGGTCGGCGGTTTCGAGGTCGAGCAGCGGATAATTTTTGTGCGGCAAGGCCGCGAGCGCGGCGCTGCGGCTGGCGGGCATGCCCGCAACGAGGTCGGGCTCGATCGCCAATATCTGCTCGGCCGACTGGCTGAGCAACGGCAGGCCGCGCGCCGCCGCCGCCTCGCCCGACATTTCGGGGTCCTGCGCGTTGCGCGACAGCCCGGCGATCTGGCTGCGGTCGGCGAGCGCGAGGATGAGCTGATCGGCGCAGAGGTTGATCGAGACGATCCGCTGCGGCGTCGCGGGCGCCGGCGGCGCAGCGCGCGGTGCGGTCGCCCACAGCGCCCCCGCGCCGCCGAGCAACAGCCCCGCGATCAGCGCCGCGCGCGCGCTCAAAATTCGATCCCCGCCTGCGCGCACACATTCTGTTCGCGGAACGGGTGCTTGACCTGCGCCATTTCGGTGACGAGGTCGGCGGCGTCGATCAGCGGTTGCGGCGCGTTGCGGCCGGTGACGATCACGTGCGTCATCGCGGGCTTGGCGGCGAGCGCTTCGAGGATCTCATCGACCGGCAGATAGTCGTAGCGCAGCACGATATTGAGCTCGTCGGCGATCACCATCGCGTAGGAGGGGTCGGCGATCATCCGGCGGACCTCGTCCCACGCGGTGCGTGCGACCGCGATGTCGCGGCTGCGGTCCTGCGTGTCCCAGGTGAAGCCCTCGCCCATCGGCTTGAATTCGATCAGGTCGGGAAAGCGGTCGAACACCGCTTTCTCGCCGGTCGCCATCGCGCCCTTGACGAACTGGACGACGCCGACCTTCATGCCGTGGCCGATCGCGCGCACCGCCATGCCGAGCGCGGCCGAGGTCTTGCCCTTGCCGGGTCCGGTGTGGACGATGAGCAGGCCTTTCTCGACGGTCTTGGTCGCGACCTTCTTCGCCTGCGCGGCCTGCATCTTCTGCATCTTCGCCTTGTGCTCGGCGTCGGTCCGGGCTTTCATCATGCGCTCCCGTCAGAAGCTCAGCCGGACGCCGGCATAAGCCGAACGACCCGCGCCGGCGGTGCTGAACACCTCCTCATAATCGGCGTCGAGGATATTTTCGACGCGGCCGAAGAGCGTGACGCCGGGGCGGACCCGATATTCGGCGCCGAGGTTCATCAGCACATAGTCCTTCAGCGACACGATCACCGGCACATAGCTGGGGTCGGTATAGGCGGCGTCGATCTGCTGCCCGTTGTAGCGCAGCGTCAGCGTTCCCGAAAAGCGCCGGTCGGCGCTGAACAGCGTCGTGTTGACGCTCGCGACATGCCGCGGCCGCCGTATCTCGCGCACGCCGTCCTCCTTCGATGCGACCCAGGTATAGGCGAGGTCGAACGCCAGCTCGGGGATCGGCCGCGCGCTCGCGAAGACCTCGATCCCGTGCTGCTTGCTCTTCGTCGTCCGGTTCGCGGGGGTCGCCTCGAAACTGGGCGGCGGATAGGTGGTGAAAATCTCGTCCTCGAGGACCGCATCGAACCAGGTCGCGCCGAGCGTTGCCCAGTCGCTGGCGCCGAAGCCCTGCTCGATCCCGACTTCCCAGCCCTCGGATTTTTCGGGGCGCAGATTCGGGTTGCCGATATAGCGGCCGTCGACATAGCCGAAGAGCTCGAAATAGCCGGGATTCTTGACCCCGGTGCCATAGGCGCCGCGCAGGCGCGTCCCGGTTGGCAGGCGGTAGCTGCCCTGCACGCGCCAGGTCGTGCTGTCGTCGAAGCGGTCGTTGTCGTCGTGGCGCAGCGACCCGCCGAGCGACAACTCGCCCGCGACCAGCTCATATTGGCCGACGAGACCGATATTGTCGGTGTGGCGCCGGCCCTGGAAGGAGAAGGGGGTAAGGCTGCGAAACTCCTCGCGTTCGACATCGACCGCGCCGGTCAGCCTGTGCTGCACCGCGTCGTTTCCGAAACGCAGGCTCGAGGTCAGCGATCCCTTGTAGCGCCGGCCCTTGTCGCCATAGCTCAGCCCGAAGGGTGCCAGCCCCTTGCGCGTCGTGTCGGCGAACTGCCCCGACAAGGCGGTGACCCAGCGCCCGTCGAGCGCGGTCAGTTCGGCCGAGAGCAGGCCGTAGAAGGATTCATTGGTGACGTGCACGCCGGGGCTGTCAACCGTGTAGCCAAAACGCGGGCTTGCGGTGTCATAGTCGCTGTCGTTGCTGTCGGCGTCGCTGTAGGCGTAGCGCAGCACCCCGCCGAGCCTGAAATTCTCGGCCGGCGTCCAGCCGAATTTGGCGGTCGCGCCGGCGTTTTCGGACCCGACGTCGCGCGTGCCGCCGCGCGCGGTCGCATAGCCTTTCGTCCCGTAATAGCTGCCCGACACGGCATAGTCGAACGTCTCCGACGCCCCTGCGGCGCGCGCGCTGCCCGCGATCGTGCCGAACGATCCGCCCTCGATCCGCGCGCTGTATCCCGGCGCCTCGCGCCCCGACAGGGTGATATAGTGGATCACCCCGCCGATCGCGTCGGAACCGTAGAGCGAACTCTGCTGCCCGCGCAGCACCTCGATCCGCGCGGCGGGGTCGGCGAGCAGCCCGCCCAGATCATATTCGCCCTGAAAGGGGTCGGCGACCTCGATCCCGTCGACGAGGACGAGCACGTGGTTCGCCTCGCTGCCGCGCACGCGCACCTGCGTCAGGCTGCCGCTCGCGCCGGTGCGGCTGATCGCGAGTCCGGGCACGTCGCGCAATATGTCGGACACGAAGCGTGTCTGGCGCCGGTCCAGTGCTGCGCCATCGATGACGGTGACCGAGGCGCCGAGCCGTCCGGCGGGCACGCCGTCGCCCGAGCGCGACGCGGTGACGATGATGTCGCCAGCGGGGCGCGGGTCGGCGGGCGTATCGGCGGTCTGGGCAAAGGCGGGCGTCGCCGCCGCCAGCGCGATGATGGAAGGACCGTATTTCAGCATGCGAAAACCCCCGCGCGCCGACAGCGAGGGCGGGAGCCTGCCGGAAGCGGACGCGACCGGCCGGGGCAAGGAGGCGGGCCGGCGCACGGGCCCGCATCGCTCGCACCGAGGCGGCTCCAGCCGCCTGGTCGTCGCTCGACGGAGGTCTCCGTGCCCTGGTCTTTCCCTGGACCGAGGCAGTGAGCGACCCACGCCGGCAGGTCTCCTGGCTCGCGGGTCAGGGCGCGATGCACGCCTTCCCGGGGATGATCCCCAGTGGCTGGTCCGGCAAAGGCCGCACCGGTGCATCGCGCTCGCCGCTTACAGTTGCAGGGACAGCCCGGGATTCGGTGGCCCATGCGGCCCCCTCACCCTGTTCCCTATTAAGCCCCATGGGGCACCGGCGCGATCATGCGGGGCTATTTGCCCCGCGCCGCCGCCCATAGCGGAACGCGGGGCTTTCGCAATCGGCTTTTGCACCGGACCCCGGCCTAGCCCGCCGCTTGGGGCGCGTCGGGCAGGGGCTCTTCATGGGCTCCGTCGGCCGCCGCGGGCGGCCGCAGCAGCAGGCGACCGATCGCGGGCAGCACGAACAGGGTGAGCAGGGTCGAGGTCATCAGCCCGCCGATCACGACGATCGCCAGCGGCTTTTGCACCTCGGCGCCGGTTCCCGTCGCGAGCGCCATCGGGACGAAGCCGATCGCGGGGACGATCCCCGTCATCAGCACCGCGCGCACGCGCTCCATCATCCCCTCGGCGATTGCCGCGTCGACCGTCCGTCCGGCGGCCAGCCGCTGGTTGATGCTGGTCATCACGACCAGCCCGTTGAGCACGGTCACCCCCGACAGCACGATGAACCCCACCGCGGCCGACACCGAAAAGGGCAGGCCGGCGAACAGCAGCGCGAAGACGCCGCCGGCGAGCGCGAGGGGGATCGCCGAATAGACCGCGAGCGACTGGCGAACCCCGCCGAGCGCGACGAAGAGCAGCGCGAAGATCGCCGCGAAGACGAGCGGGATGACCAGCGCCAGCCGCGCCGACGCCGCCTGCAGGTTTTCGAACTGGCCGCCCCATTCGATGAAGCTGCCGGGGGGCAGCTTGACCTGCTGGGCGACCTTGGCCCGCGCTTCGGCGACGAACGAGCCGAGGTCGTTGCCGCGGACGTTCGCCTGGACGACCACGCGCCGCTTGCCGTTTTCGCGGCTGACCTGGTTGAGCCCTTCGGAGAAGGTGAAGCGCGCGAGTTCGCGCAGCGGCACCGACGCGCGCGCGCCGCCCTCGCCGGGCAGCAGCACCGGCAGCGCGCCGACCGCGTCGAGGTCGTTGCGCACCGCGTCGCCCAGCCGGACGACGATGTCGTAGCGACGATCGCCTTCGAAGACGATCCCCGCCGTCCGCCCGCCCATCGCCGCGGCGACGGTATCGCTCACGTCGCGCAGGTCGAGCCCGTGGCGCGCGATCGCGTCGCGGTCGAAGCGGACGTCGAGCACCGGAAAGCCCGCCGTCTGTTCGGCCTTGACGTCGGCGGCGCCCTTGACCCCGTCGAGCACCGCGGCAACCTCGGCCGCCGTGCGTTCCATCGCGTCGAGATCGTCGCCGTAGATCTTGACCGCGACGTCGCCACGCACCCCGGCGATCAGTTCGTTGAAGCGCAGCTGGATCGGCTGGCTGATCTCGAACGCATTGCCGACGAGCGGCGCGAGCCGTTCCTCGACGCGCGCGATGACGTCGCCGCGGGTTTCGACCCCCGCGGGCCATTCGTCGCGCGGCTTCAGGATGATGAAGGTGTCCGATGCGTTGGGCGGCATCGGATCGCTCGCCACCTCTGCCGTGCCCGTCTTCGAATAGACGAAGGCGACCTCGGGCAGCGTCGCCACCCGGGCTTCGACCTGGCGCTGCATCGCGGTCGACTGGGCGAGCGAGGTCGAGGGGATGCGCAGCGCCTGCATCGCCAGATTGCCTTCGCCGAGGACGGGCAGGAATTCGCTGCCGAGCATTGCGAAGGCGAGCGCCGCGGCGCCGAAGGTGCTCGCGCCCGCGCCGACCCACGGCCACGGACGCGCGACGATGCGTTGCAGCAGCGGAGCATAGCGATGCTTGACCCACGCGATCGCCCGCACGTCCTTTTCGGCGACTTCGCCGCGGATGAGCAGCGCGACCATCGCGGGGACGAAGGTCAGCGATGCGACGAACGCGCCGGCCAGCGCGAGCATCACCGTGATCGCCATCGGCGAGAAGGTCTTGCCCTCGACCCCGGTGAAGGCGAGCAGCGGGACGAAGACGAGGAAGATGATCGCCTGGCCATAAAGCGTCGGACGGATCATTTCGCGCGATGCCTCGAACACCTCGTGCAGGCGTTCGGATGTGGTGAGCAGGCGGCCCTCGGCCTGCTGGCGGTGCGCGAGGCGTTGCAGGCAGTTTTCGATGATGATGATCGACCCGTCGACGATCAGCCCGAAGTCGAGCGCGCCAAGGCTCATCAGATTGCCCGAGGTGCCGGTGGCGGTCATGCCGGTCCCCATCACGAGGAAGGAGATCGGGATCACCAGCGCGGCGATGATCGCGGCGCGGAAATTGCCGAGCAGCCAGAAGAGCACCGCGACGACGAGCAAGGCGCCCTCGGCGAGATTTTTCTCGACCGTGCCGATCGTCGCATCGACCAGCGCGGAGCGGTCGAGCACCGCTTCGACCACGATGTCGGGCGGCAGCGACGGCGCGACCGCCTTCAGCCGGGTGGCGACGTCGGCGGCGACGATGCGGCTGTTGCCCCCGGCGAGCATCAGCGCGGTACCGACGACGACCTCCTTGCCGTTGCGCGTCGCCGAACCCGTCCGCAGGTCGCCGCCGATCGACACCGTCGCGACGTCGCGCACGAGGACGGGGACCCCGCCGCGCGAGGCGACCGCCGCGCGCGCGATCTCGTCGAGCGTGCGGATGCGCCCGTCGGCGCGGACGAGAAAGGCCTCGCCGCCGCGTTCGACGAAATTGGCGCCGACCGAGATGTTGGCGCGTTCGAGCGCGTCGGCGAGATCGGCGAAGGCGATGCCGTAGCTCGCCATCTTCGCGACGTCGGGCTGGACGACGAACTGCTTTTCATAACCGCCGATCGAATCGATCCCGGCCACGCCCGCGACGGTCTTGAGCTGCGGGGCGATCACCCAGTCCTGCACCGAGCGCAGATAGCCCTGCCGCGCGACCTCGTCGGTCAACCGCTCGCCCGCGGGGGTCAGGTAGCTGCCGTCGGGCTGGAAACCCGGTGTGCCCGCGGCGCGGCCCTTTGCCGCGGCCGTTCGCGGGGCGAAGTCGACGACATACATCAGCACCTCGCCGAGCCCGGTCGACACCGGCCCCATCGCGGGTTCGGCGTCGTCGGGCAGCGCGCCCTTTGCCTGATTGAGCCGCTCGGCGACCTGCTGGCGCGCGAAATAGAGGTCGGTGCCGTCGGAGAAGACGAGCGTGACCTGCGAAAAGCCGTTGCGCGAGATCGAGCGCGAGCCGGTCAGGCCGGGAATGCCCGCCATCGCGGTCTCGACCGGAAAGGTGACGAGCCGCTCGATGTCGACCGGGCCGAGGTCGGGCGCGGCGGTGTTGATCTGTACTTGCTTGTTGGTGATGTCGGGGACCGCATCGATCGGCAGCTTCAAAAGCTGCGTGATGCCGAAGGCGGCGACGATCAGTGTGGCGACGATGACGCTCCAGCGGAAGCGGATCGACGCTGCGATGAGTTTCTCGATCATCTCAATGCTCCGCCTCGCCCTTGCCGATCTCGGCCTTGAGCAGGAAAGCGCCGCGCGTCGCGACGAGCGCCCCGGGTTTCAGCCCGGCGACGATCTCGATGCGTCCGGCGCTGCGCTGGCCGGTGGTGACGGGGGTTGCGCGAAATCCCTTGGCCGATCGCACGAAGACCATTTCGCGCCCCTCGATCGTCTGCACCGCCTCGTCGGGCAGCGCGATCGTGGTTGTCGTAGCGCCCGTCCGCGGCGCGATGCGCACGCGCAGCGCCTGACCCGGCGCCAGCGGGGCGCTGCCTTCGGGGTGGAGGACGATGGTGATCGACCGGCTGTCGGGGTCGAGCCCCGGCGTCGCGGACCGGACGGTCGCGGGCAGCACCGCGCCGCCGGGCAGTTCGATCGCCGCGCGGTCGCCCGGGCGGACGCGCCGCGCATCGGGGGCGGGGACCGCGGCATGGACTTCGATCCGTTCGGGGTCGGAGATCCGGAACAGTTCGGTTCCCGCGGTGACATGCGCGCCCAGCCGGGCGTCGGCGCGCGTCACCTGGCCCGAGATCAGGCTGACCACCGCGAGCCGGCGGCCGTCGCCGCTCAGCTTCGACGAGGCCGCGGCGGCGTCGGCGCGCCGCGCCTCGGCCTCGGCCTCGGCGAGCGCCGCGGCCGCGCCTTCCAGGTCCTGCCGTGCCGTCACCCGTGCGTCGAACAGGCGTTTTTCGCGGCTATAGGCCGATCGTGCGAGCGCGAGCCGGGCCGACGCGGCGCTGCGTTCGGCGGCGAGGCTCGCGGCCTCGCGGCTCTCCATCGTCGCGACGACGTCGCCCGCGCGAACGCGGTCGCCGAGGCGCCGGTCGATGCGAACGACGGTGCCGTCGGCGCGCGCCGCGAGGACGGCCTCGCCGTCGGGGGTGGCGGCGACGCGCGCCTGGGCGATGATCTCGGCTCCCAATCCGCCCGCCACCGCGCCTTCGGTGACGATCCCCGCGGCGCGGGCGCGCGCGGCGTCGATGGCGACGAAACCCTCGTCGTCGTGCGGGTCTTCGCCGCCTGCGTCCGGCGCTGCGCCGGCCTCTGCGCCGGGGGCGAGGAGGGTGCGGCCCATTTGTACTCCGCCCGCGGCGGCGAGCAGGACGCCCGCTGTGCGGGCGGCGATCCACTTGATTCGATTGCGTTCGTTGGTCATGTCGGGGTCCTTCACTGCGCGGCGGCGCGCGCGAGCGCGGCGAGCGCCAGCGCGCGGTCGAGCCGCGCTTCGATGATGTTGCGGCGGGCGGCGGTGAGCGCTTCGCGGGCGTCGATCAGCTCGACGAGCGAGAATTTTCCTGCCCGGTAACCGACCTCGGCAAGCCGGGCGGCCTCCTCGGCCTGCGCGAGCGACGGCCCGTCCAGCACCGCGAGCCGTTCGGCGGCGATGGTCGCGCGGAGCGCCGCGTCCTTGCGGTCGAACCCCGCCTCGAGGCGCGACTGCGCCAGCGCGGCGTCGGCGGCGAGCGTCTCGGCCTCGGCAGCGGCGATCCCGCCGCGGTTGCGGTCGCGCAGCGGCAGGGGGATCGAGATCCCCGCGACGATCGCGGTTTCGCGCGCTTCGCGGAAATGGCGCACGCCGCCCGAAGCGGTGACGTCGGGGACCGCTTGGGCGCGCGCGAGCCGGACGCGCGCCTGCGCCGCCTCGCGCCCGGCGGCGGCGATGCGTTCGTCGAGGCTCGGCGTGTCCGGGGGGGCGGCCGCGATGCGCGGCGGCTCGCCGGCGACCGCCGACAGCTCGGGGTCGTCGTTCGCCGTCAGCATCGCAAGGCGGCGGCGCGCGGTGACAAATCGGCCCGCGGTCTGCGCCAGCTCGGCCTCGGCTTCGGCGACCAGCGCATCGGCGCGCAGCTTGCGAAGCGGAGGATCGCGCCCGACGTCGACAAGGTCGGTGGCGATGCGCGCGAGATCGCGTGCGCGGCCGAGCGATTCGCGCGCCAGCGCGCCGCGTGCTTCGGCGGCAAGCAGTTCGGCGTGCGCGGCGCGCACGTCATAGTCGAGCGCCGCCACCTCGCGCGCGAGCGCCAGCCGCGCGAGTTCGCGCTCGGCGCTCGCAACCGCCCTGCGCGCGCGCCGCTTGCCGCCGAGCTCGAAGGACTGGCTGATCGCGAGCGTCGTTTCGGTCTGGCGAAAGCTGCGATAGGGGCCGGTGCCGCTGAAATTTTCGACATCGATCCCGAGTTCGGGGTTGGGCGCCACGCCGGCCTGCAGCGCGCGCGCTTCGGCGGCCTTCAGCTCGGCTTCGGCCTTCGCGATTCGCGGCGACGCGTCGCGGCCGCGGGCGAGGGCATCGTCCACGGTAATGGGTGCAGCCAAGGCGGTCGGCCCGGCCGCACAGAGCGTCCCCGCCAGCATGGCGGCGCGCAAATATGCATGCATGATCTAGCTCCTGATCGTCCGTACGGGGCGCGAACGGGGTCGCGCCGGGCGGCGATCAGGCGGCGGGCGGCTCGGTGAGCGGCGCCGCGTCGTGCGGTTCCATCATTGATGCCGGCACGGGAAAGAGCGGGCCACGGGCGCGAAGCCCTGTCCGCGCCGCGCCGGTTGCCGGCGGGACGAGCCCGTTCGAGCAATGATGATGATCGACGTGGATTGCGGCGGGCTGGCCGGTATCGCCCGGCGCGTCGCGCGCGTCGTCGCGGGTTTCGGCGTGGCAATCGGTGTCGAGGATTTCGAAGGCGTGCCCCGCGGTTCCCGCGTCGGCGAAGGCGGGCACGACCAGACTGCCGAACAGCATCGACAGGATGAGCATCAGGGAGGTGAACGCCGCTCGCATCGGCGCCGCGCTACCACGAACCGGGGCGCGGCGGCAAGCGCCCGTCGCGCGCGGACAGGGGGATTGCGGGACGCGTCTCACCGCGGCGGCAGGAAAATGGCGCACCCGAAGGGATTCGAACCCCTGGCCTCTGCCTTCGGAGGGCAGCGCTCTATCCAGCTGAGCTACGGGTGCCGGTAGAAGCGCGCCTCTAGCAAGGGAGTGGCGCGCCCACAATGGCCTATCGACGCCCGCCTGCGGATGTGCAAAGCGGAGCCATGGACCGGGGCCGGACATTCGACGCAGAGCGCTGGCCGATGGCCGCCGACCTTTACGGCGAGATGCAGCTCGAGGCGCATCCGCCCGCGCGCCACCGCTGGCGCGACTATCTGCCCGGCGCTTTCGTTACTGCCATCGCCGCGCTCGCCGCCGCCTGGCTCGCCGATCATTACGCCGCGCCGATCGTGCTGATGGGGCTGCTCATCGGTCTGTCGCTGAGCTTCCTGTCGCAGGACAAGCGCACCCACGCCGGGCTCGACCTGATGTCGCAGACCGCGCTGCGCATCGGCATCGTGCTCGTCGGCGCGCGAATCACCGCGGTGCAGCTTGCCGAACTCGGCCCGTGGCCCTTTGCGCTGCTGGTGCTGATCATGCTCGCGGTGATCGTCGTGACCGTCGCGAGCGCGCGACTGTTCCGACAGGACCGCCACGCCGCGCTGCTTGCGGGCGGCGCGACCGCGATCTGCGGCGCGTCGGCGGCGCTCGCGCTCTATTCGCTGATCGGCGACAAGCGCGTCGACCAGGCGCGCTTCACGCTGACCCTCGTCGGCATCACCGTCGCGAGCGCGCTGGCGATGACGCTCTATCCGGTGCTCGCGGCGCAGCTGGGGCTCAGCGATGCGCAGGCGGGTTTCCTGATCGGCGCGTCGATCCACGACGTCGCGCAGGCGATCGGCGGCGGCTTTTCCTTCTCGGCGCCCGCGGGCGAGGTCGCGACGATCGTCAAGCTCGCGCGCGTCGCGCTGCTCGCGCCGATGCTGATGCTCGTCGGGCTGTGGCTCGCGCGGAGCGGCGAAGCCGAAGGAACCAAGGCGCGAATCCCGCTGCGCCTGCCGTGGTTCATTCTCGGCTTTCTTGCGGTCGCGGGGGTGAATTCGCTCGTCGCGATCCCCCGGCCGCTCACCGATGCCGCGGCGGGCGGGGCGCAGGCGCTGCTGCTGCTCGCGATCGTCGCCACCGCGATGAAGGCGCGGCTGCACCTGCTGCTCGATCAGGGGTGGCGCAGCTTCGCCCCGATCGTCGTCGCGACGCTGACGAGCTTCCTTTTGTCGCTGGCGGCCGCGCTCAGCCTGTGACGGCGTGACGTCTCAACAGGTCGGGTCGGGTTGAATCTAGCCGCGGAGGAAAGGTTTAGTTCTTCGGCAGCGCCCAGCTGACCGTCAGCTGTTCGGCGCGGCGCGGAATGTCCAGCTTGGCTTCGCTGAAATTGACCTTTTCGTTCGGCGGCAGCGTTCGCACCGGCGGCTTGATCGTCCAGCTGTAGACGATCGTCCCCTGCGCATCGCGCAGTTCGGCGAGGATCGGCGGGACGCGCTGTTCGCGGTCGGTCGGATTGATGATCACCCCCGAGGCGGCGAAATAGATGGTGCCGTCGGCGAGTTCGCGATGGTCCTGGTTCGGCGGCAGCTCGATCACGAGATCGGGTTCGTCGGCGAGCCCGGGAAGCCCCAGCCCCTGCGCCCAGCCGGGCAGCCCGAACCAGTAAAGCGCGCCGGTCGCGGCGATCATCAGAGCGGCGGCCGCCGCGGCGACGAGTGTCCAGCGCTTCGCGGGATTGCGGCGCGGGCGGCGATGCGGCAGCGGCGCCTCGCTTTCGGTCACCATGACCCGGGGCTCGGGTGCGGCGGGCGCCACGAACGCCGCGGGGGGCGGAGTCTCGGGCGGTGGCGCTTCGACCGGGGCATCGGCGCGGGGCGACGGTGCGATGGGCGCCGAGGCGGTCGGCGGTTCGGCGGCCGCAGCGGGCGGGACGGGCGCAGCGGCGGGCGTAGCGGGCGGCGGCGGGGCCGCGACGGGTGCCATCGGCGGCGCCACGGACGCGGCGGTGGCGCCGGCCGCGGGCTCCTGGAACCAGCTGTGGCGGCAATTGGCGCAACGCACGGTGCGGCCGTTGGCGCCGATCGCCGTATCGGGGACGACGTAGCGCGTGTGGCAGGCTGGGCAGGCGAGGATCATGTCCCCTCTAAACACGGCGATTCGCGGCATGCAAGGCCCGCGTCGCCGGGACGTGCCTACTCGGCGCTTGTCCTTGCGGGAAAGCCATGCGAGAGGCGCATCATGCGGGCCTGTGCTGCACCATGGACGCGAAAAAACCGGGGCCGCCGCTCCGGCGTGACGCCATGACGGATGCCGCCCCCGGCCGCACCGGCGGCGCGATGGTCGAATTCGACCGCGTCGGGCTGCGCTACGGCCCCGATGCCGAAATCCTGTCCGACGTCAGCTTCAATCTCCAGCCCGGCAGCTTCTATTTCCTCACCGGCGCGTCGGGCGCGGGCAAGACCTCGCTGCTGAGGCTTCTTTACCTCGCACAGCGGCCGAGCCGCGGGCTGGTGCGGCTGTTCGGCGAGGATCTGGTCAGCATGCCGCGCCACCGCCTGCCCGGGTTCCGCCGCCGCATCGGCGTGGTCTTCCAGGATTTCCGGCTGATCCCGCATTTGTCGGCGCGTGACAATATCGCGCTGCCGCTGCGCATCGCGGGGGTCGGCGAGTCCGATCTTGCGGGGCCGGTGGGAGAGATGCTGAGCTGGATCGGGCTCAACGAGCGCGCCGAGGCCTTTCCGCCGACGCTGTCGGGCGGCGAGCAGCAGCGCGTCGCGATCGCGCGCGCGGTGATCGCGCGCCCGCAGCTGCTCGTCGCCGACGAACCGACGGGCAACGTCGATCCCGAAATGGCGATGCGGCTGCTCGGCCTGTTCGAGGCACTCAACCGCCTTGGCACTACGGTCATCGTCGCGACGCACGACATCCACCTGATCAGCCGCATCGACAATGCGCAGATGATGCGGCTCGAAAAGGGCCGGCTCGCCGATCCGACGGGGGCGCTGCGCTACCCGCCGGCGAACCGGGCCTAGGGGCGCGATGCCGCGATGATCATCCCGCGCGTTCCCGTCCAGCATCGCCGCCTTTTGCCCGACCGCCGTCTGTCGGGGCCAACGCCGTGGGTGATCGCGATCCTGATGATGCTGACCCTGCTCGCCGCCGGGGCGGGCGTCGGGCTGGCGCGCGCGGCGAACAATATCGGCGACGCGATCGCTGGCCGGGTGACGGTGCAGATCGTCACCGCCAACCCCGAGGTGCGCGCGCAGCAGGCCGCTGCGCTCACCCGCCGCGCCGCCGCGGCGCCCTATATCCGCGGCACGCGTCGCGTCGCACAGGAGGAACTGGTCGCGACGCTCGGCCAGTGGCTCGGCAGCGCGGGCGGCGACGATCCGGTGCTGCGCTCGCTGCCGCTGCCGGCCCTCGTCGACATCGATTTCGTCGGGGGCGAGCGCGCGGGCCAGCTCGCGCAGCTTCGTGCGCTGGTCGCCGAGGTCGCGCCGGGCGCGCGCGTCATCCCGCACGCCGAATGGCTGGGTCCGGTCGCACGGCTGATCCGCAGCCTCGCGTGGGTCGCGGCGGGGCTCGTCGTGCTGATGACCGCGGCGAGCGCGGCGATCGTGATCATGACCGCGCGCGCCGCGCTCGGCACCCATTATGCGACGATCGAGATGCTCCATCTGATCGGTGCCACCGACCGCCAGATCACGCGGCTGTTCCAGCGCCGCATCGCGATCGACACCGCCTACGGCATCGCGCTGGGGACGGCGGTCGCCGCCGCGATCATCCTGCTGATCGGCTGGCAATGGTCGGGGGTCACCGCAGGGCTCGCCGCGACCGCCTCGCTCGGGCCGGCGGGCTGGGCGCTCTTGGCAGCGCTGCCGCTATTGGCTATCGCGCTCGCAGCCCTGACCGCGCGGTTGACCTTGCTCGCCGCGCTCAAGAAGATTTTATGATCAAGCGCCTGATTTCCATCCTGTTCCTGGTCTGGGTGCTCGGCTTCGCCTGGTTCGCGCTGCTGCTGCCGCTGCCCGCGGGCGATGAAAAGACCGACGCGATCGTCGTGCTGACCGGCGGTCCCGGGCGCATCGACCGCGCGCTCGAACGGCTCGAGGCGGGGACCGCGAAGCGCCTGCTGATCAGCGGCGTCGCGCGCGAGGTCAAGCCGCGCGAACTCGCCGCCGAATATAAGCGCCCGCAGCAATTGTTCGACTGCTGCATCGCGCTGGGTTTCGAGGCCGAGGACACGCGTTCGAACGCGACCGAGGTCGCGACCTGGGTTGCGCGGCGCAACTACAAGAGCGTGCGGCTGATCACCACCGACTGGCACATGCGCCGTGCCGAATATGAAATCGGCCGCGCGATCGGCAGCGACGTCAAGATCGTCCCCGATGCGGTACGCAGCCAGCCCAATTTCGCGACGCTGTTCCGCGAGTATCACAAATATCTCGCGGGGCTGGCGGGCGGGATGCTCGGCCTGTGAAATATCCGGTCGCGCTGGTCCGCTCGATCCTCTTCTGGATCGCCTTCGTGGCGATGAGCAGCTTTTCGTCGATCGGCGCGGTGATCTCGCTGCCGATCTCGCACAAGGCGACGATCTGGTTCGTGCGCATCTGGGCGCAGGCGCACCGATTGTTCTGCCGCTTTCTCCTCGGCCAGCGCATCGTCGTTGAGGGCGCGATGCCCGATGCGCCGGTGCTCTATGTCTTCAAGCATGAATCGGCGTTCGAGACGGTCGAGCAACCGATGCTGTTCCGGCATCCCGCGGTGTTCGCCAAGGAAGAGCTGTTCTCGATCCCCGTCTGGGGCCAGGCCGCGCGCTTTTACGGGCTGATCCCGGTCGACCGCGACGGCGGGGGCAAGGCGATGCGCGCGATGCTCGGCGCGGCGAAGGCGGCGCTCGCGGCGGGACGCCCGCTGGTGCTGTTCGCCGAAGGCACGCGCGTCGCGCACGGCGAAGCGCCGCCGCTGCGCCCGGGCTTTGCGGGCATGTACCGGCTGCTGGGCGTCGATGTCGTCCCCGTCGCGGTGGACAGCGGCATCGCCTATCCGCCGCGCCGCTGGGTCAAATGGCCGGGAACGATCACCTATCGCGTCGGCGAGACTGTCCCCGCGGGCCTGCCGCGCGAAGAGGCAGAAGCGCGGGTGCGCGCGGCGATCAACGCGCTCAACCCGCCCGAGGCGCTGTCCGCCCCGCCGCCGGCCTGACCGCGCGCCGCGTGTCGGTCAGCGGCAGCGCTGCCAGCCTGCGCCGCGCACCGCACGCCCCGGGGTTGCGCCGCTGGGTTCGCCATCCTTCAGCACCGCGACGCCGTTGACGAAAACGTCGCGCACGCCGACCGAATATTGGTGCGGTTTTTCGAAGGTCGAGCGGTCGGCGATCGCCGCGGGATCGAATATCACGACATCGGCGTGATAGCCCGGTTTCAGCGCGCCGCGTTCCTTGATCCCGAGGTTCGTCGCGGGCAGGGTGGTCAGCCGGTACACCGCCTCTTCGAGCGGGATCAGCTTTTCGTCGCGGACATAGCGGCCGAGCAGCCGCGCGAAATTGCCGTAGGTGCGCGGGTGCGCGCCCGATTTGAGGAAGACGCCCTCGGCCGATTGCGATGCGGCGTCGGACCCGAAGCTTATCCACGGCAGCTGCACCTGCCGCCGCACATTGTCCTCGGACATCAGGAAATAGACGGTACCGACGCGCGACCCGTCCTCGACGACAAGGTCCATCGCGGTTTCCTCGGGGCTCTTGCCGCGCATCGCCGCAACCTCGGCGAGCGTCTTGCCGGTGAGCGGCTTGAGCGCGTCGTTCTTGAAACCCGACAGGATCATCTTGTCGGCACCGGCGCCATGATAGAGATTCTCCCAGTCTGCTCCCGGCCCCTTCATCTCGGCGGCGACGCGCGCGCGGATGGCGGGGTCCTTCAGCCGTTCGATCCACGCCTCGAGCCCGCCCGCCTGCACCCAGGTCGGCATCGCCGCGTCGAGTCCCGTCGCGCCCGCGGTGTAGGTGTACATGTCGGCGGTGATGCGCTGCCCCGCGGCGCGCGCCGCCTCGACCTTTTCCACGACCGGCGCGAGCTTGCCCCAATTGTCGCGCCCCGCCATCTTGAGGTGATAGATTTCGGCGGGCGCGCCCGAACGGCGCGAAATCTCGATCAGTTCGTCGACCGCCTGCTCGAGCCGGTCGCCCTCGGAGCGCATGTGGCTGATGTACATGCCGCCGCATTTTGCGGCCTCGCGGGTGAGCGCGACGAGTTCGTCGGTTTCGGCATAGGAGCCGGGGGCGTAGATCAGCGAGCTGCCGACGCCGAGCGCGCCCTCGTTCATCGCCTGCCGGACCAGCGCCTGCATCCTCGCGAGCTGTTCGGGGGTCGGGTCGACGTCGCCTTCGCCGAGCTCGTGGACGCGCACCGTCGCGGCGCCGACGAAGCTTGCGACATTGGTCGCGATGCCGCGCTTTTCGAGCCAGCCGAGATAGTCGCCGAGGCTGGTCCATTCGATCGGATATTTGATGTCGCCCTGGCGCTCGGTTTCCTGCGCCTTCATCGCGGGGTTCATCGGGCCCATCGACCAGCCTTCGCCCATCACCTCGAGCGTCACCCCCTGCCGGATATCGCTCTGGCTGCGCGGGTCGGCGATCAGCGATTCGGTCGCCCAGCTCAGCATGTTGATGAAGCCCGGCGCGACCGCCATGCCGTTCGCCGGCACTTCGGTCCTGCCCTTGCCGTCGACCTTGCCCACCGCGACGATGCGGTCGCCGCGGATCGCCACATCGCCCGCGACCGGCGCCGCGCCCGACCCGTCGTAGAGCGTGCCGCCGCGGATCACGAGGTCGTAGGCGGGGGTCTGCGCCGCGGTCGCGACCGAGAGTGCGGCCAGGCTGCCGAACAGGGCGAGCGACATCCCGATACGCCGTTTCATCACCATCGTCTTCCTTCCGTCAGTGCCGAACCGCCTGCATCCTGCCCGAGCCGCGTGCGCGTGGCTATCGGCATTATCGGGCTTGATCGCCACCCGCGGGCGCGCCAAGGGCTTGGCGACAGAAAATGGGAGGACACATGATCAAGACGCGTATCACCGAGATGTTCGGCATCGAGACCCCCATCGTGATGGGCGGCATGACCGGCGTGGGTTATGGCGAACTGGTCGCCGCGGTCGCCAATGCCGGCGCGCTGGGTTTCATCACCGCGCACATGTATCCGACCGGGCAGGCGCTGTTCGACGAGATCGAGGCGACGCGCAAGCTGACCGACAAGCCTTTCGGCGTCAACCTGACGCTGCTGCCGTCGATCAACCCGATCCCCTATGACGATTATCGCGAGGCGATCATCGCCAGCGGGATCAAGATCGTCGAGACCGCGGGCCGCGCGCCGACCGACCATCTGCCGCGCTTCAAGGAAGAGGGCGTCAAGGTCATCCACAAATGCACCTCGGTCCGCCATTCGGTGTCGGCGGTGAAGAAGGGCGTCGACGTCATCAGCATCGACGGTTTCGAATGCGCGGGCCATCCGGGCGAGGATGATGTCGGGCTCGTCGTGCTGCTGCCCGCGACGGTCGACGCGCTCCCCGATACGCCGATCATCGCCTCGGGCGGCATGGCCGACGGACGCAGCCTGATCGCCGCGCTCGCGCTCGGCGCCGATGCGGTGAACATGGGCACGCGCTTCTGCGCGACGGTCGAGGCGAAGATCCACCAGAATGTGAAGCAACGCATCGTCGATGCGAACGAGACCGACACCGTGCTCGTCGGCCGGACGTTGCGCAACACCGCACGCGTCGCCAAGAACGCCGTGTCGGTCGAGGTCGCCGAAATCCAGCGCGACCCGACCAAGACCTTCGACGACGTCAAGCATCTGATGGCGGGCGTGCGCGGGCGCGAGAATGTGCTGCGCGACGGCGACGTCGACGGCGGCATCTGGACCAGCGGCCAGAGCCAGGCGCTGATCCACGACATCCCCACCTGCGCCGAGGTGGTCGCGAACATCATGCGCCAGGCCGAAGCCGTGCGCGCAAAGATCGCGGGATAATCAAGCCTTCGTCATTGCGAGGAGCCGAAGGCGGCGCGGCAATCCAGAGCAGGCCAAAACCGCTCTGGGTTGCTTCGCTACGCTCGCAATGACGAAGTTTGATTAGGCAGCCGTTTCCTGCCAGCCGCCGCCGAGCGCGAGGAAGAGCGAGACGAGGCTTGTCGCGCGCGCCTGTTCGGACTGGGCGATGCTGGCGTTGATCGCGGCGAGCGAGCGTTCGGCGTCGAGCACGACCTGAAAACCCTCGCGCCCCGCCTGATAGCGCAGCCGCGCGATACGCGCTGCCTCGCCCGCCTCGGCCGCGGCGCGGCGCAGCGCCGCGAGGCGGTCGAGTTCGCCGGCATAGGCGGCGAGCGCGCCTTCGGTCTCCTCGAGCGCCGACAGCCACGCGCCGTCGAAGGTCGCGAGCGCGGCGTCGGCGCCGGCTTCGGACTGTTTCAACCGCGCGCGCGCGACCTCCATATTGGGGAAGCTCCACGAGATCAGCGGCCCGAGCGAGAAGCGGAAGCCGTCGGACGAGCCGAGCCCCGAGACCGACGGCGCGGTCGTGCCGATCGAACCGCCGAGGCGGATGCTCGGGAACAGGTCGGCGGTGGCGACGTTGACGCGCGCCGCCGCGGCGGCGAGCTGGCGTTCGGCGCGGCGGATGTCGGGGCGCCGCGCAAGCAGGGTCGCGCCGTCGCCGACCGGGATCGGGCGTGCGAGTTCGGGGGGCGCCTGGCACGCGAGTACCGCCTGCGGCGCTTCGGCCGGCGGCTTGCCGGTGAGCACCGCGAGGCGATAGAGCGCCGCCGAGCGCTGCGCGGTGAGCGTCGGAATCGCGGCGCGCGTCTGTTCGAGCAGCGCGCCCGCCTGACCGGTTTCGAGCCGCGTCGCGCGCCCACCTTCGAACAGGCGGCGCGTCAGGTCGAACGTGTTCTGCTGGATGCGCAGCGTGTCTTCGGCGACCGCGATCTGGCGATTGTACGAACAGACGTCGGAATAGGCGCGCGTCGTTTCGGCCGCGACGGTGATCCGCGTCAGGTCGAAGGCCGCCTGCACGGCATCGGCGTCGGCGCGGCTCGCGCGGATCGCGCTTTCGACGCGCCCGAACAGGTCGACCTGGTAACCGACATCGAGCCCGACGTCATAGCTTTCGCCCTCGACCGACCCCGCGCCGAGCGGGTTGCGCTGCCGCGCATAGGTACCGCTGGCGCCGACGCTCGTCGTCGGTAGCCGCCCGGCGCGCGATTCGCGAAGCACCGCGCGCGCCTGCGCCAGATTGGCGGCGGCGACGCGCAAATCGGTGTTCGCCACCAGCGCTTGGCGCACCAGATCGTCGAGCAGCGGGTCGCCGAACAGGCTCCACCATTGCCCCGGCGGCTGGTCGCCGGTGAAGGCGGGCGACTTGCCCGCTTCGAGGAAGGGCGTCTGCGACGGCGCCGCGGGGGTCGGCGACACATAGCGCGGACCGACGGTGCACGCCGACAGCGCGAGGGCGCTGACGGCGGCGAGCGCGAGGGTGGGTTTCAGCTTGCGGGTCATGATTGCGCCTCCAGCGGCGTATCGTCCGCATTGTCTGTCTTGTTTGCCCCCTTGCGTTTCATCCGGTCGCCGAGCCCGCGGCACACGACATAGAAGACGGGGGTGAAGATCAGGCCGAAGATGGTCACCCCGAGCATGCCGAAGGTCACCGACGTCCCGAGCGCCTGCCGCATCTCCTGTCCCGGCCCGCTCGCGATCGCGAGCGGAAGGACGCCGAAGATGAAGGCGAAGCTGGTCATCAGGATCGGACGCAGGCGCGATCGCGCGGCATGGACCGCGGCATCGAGCACATTCATCCCGTCCTGTTCCTCGGCCTGCTTGGCGAACTCGACGATCAGGATCGCATTCTTCGCGGCGAGCGCGATGAGCACGACCAGACCGACCTGGACGAGGATATTGTTGTCCATCCCGCGCAGATTGACCCCGAGCATCGCCGCGAGAATGCACATCGGCACGATCAGGATCACCGCGAGCGGCAGCGGCAGCGATTCATATTGCGCCGCGAGCACAAGGAAGACGAACACCACCGCGAGCAGGAAGATCAGCACCGCGCCGCTGCCCGCCGCCTTTTCCTGATAGGCGAGCCCGGTCCATTCGTAGGCGAAGCCCGCCGGCAGCGTCTTGGCGGCCAGCCCTTCCATCGCGGTCAGCGCCGCACCCGACGAGACGCCCGATGCCGCCGCGCCCTGCAGTTCGACGGCGGGGAACATGTTGTAGCGCACGACGCGCGTCGGTCCGCTGTCGTCGCGGAAGGTCGCGACCGACGAGAGGGGCACCATTTCGCCCGAGGTCGAGCGCACCTGCAGCCGGCCGACATCCTCGATCTTGCTGCGCGCAGTCGGTTCGGCCTGCGCCGTCACGCGGAAGGTCCGCCCGAGGAAGTTGAAGTCGTTGACATAGGTCGACGCCAGATAGGTGCCGAGCGCGGCATAGACCTGGCTCGGGTCGACCCCCAGCATCTGCGCCTTGTCGCGATCGACGTCGGCGAAGATGCGCGGGCTTCCGGTGTTGAACAGCGAGAAGACCTGCGTCACCTCAGGCACCTGCTGGGCGCCGCCCATCATCGCGCCGGTGACCTGTTCGAGCTCGCGATAGCTGCCGCCGCCGGTCGCCTGGAGCATCATCGTGAAGCCGTTGCCGGTGCCGAGCCCCGGCACCGCGGGTGGCGCGATGACAAAGGCATTGGCGTCGGGAAGCGCCGCCGCCATCGCACCCGACAGCTGCTGCGACAGCGCCACCGCGCTGCGTTCCTTGCCGCGTTCGCCCCAGTCGGTCAGGCGGATGAACATCGTGCCTGCGTTCGACGCGGTCGAGAAGCTCGATCCGTCGAGGCCCGCGAAGGTCGAAATGCTGTCGACGCCCTCGACGCCCGACACGACCTGCTGCGCGCGCTTCAGGACGTCGCTCGTGCGGTCGAGCGACGCGCCCGGCGGCAACTGGACGACGCCGATCAGCACGCCCTGATCCTGATCGGGAATGAAACCCGTCGGGGTGTCGGTAAGCCGCCAGCCGGTGAAGGCGAGCAGCACCGCATAGATGACGAGCATCAGTCCGGTCTTGCGGACCAGATTCGCGGTCGTGCGGCCATAACGGTCGGCGAGATTGTCGAAACCGCTGTTGAACTTGTCCGCGGCGCGGCGTCCGAAGCGCAGGAGCGGATTTTTCGGTTCTTCGCGGTGGCCGGTTTCGTGCGGCTTCAGGAGCAGCGCTGCCATAGCGGGCGACAGCGTCAGCGACGTCAGCAGCGAGAAGAGCGTCGCCGCCGCGATGGTCACCGCGAACTGCTGGTAGAAGATGCCCGGAATGCCGGGGACGAAGGCGGTCGGCACGAACACCGCGACGAGCACGAGGCTGATCGCGATCAGCGCGCCCGACACTTCGCCCATCGTCCGGTGCGCGGCTTCGCGCGGGCCGAGCCCTTCGCGCATATGCTTTTCGACCGCCTCGACGACGACGATCGCATCGTCGACGACAATACCGACCGCGAGCACGAGCGCGAACAGCGACAGCGAGTTGATCGAATAGCCGAGCGCGAGCTGGACGAAGAAGGTGCCGACGAGCGCGACCGGGATCGCGACGATCGGGATGATCGCGGCACGCCAGGTCTGGAGGAAGACGAGCACGACGAGCACGACGAGGAAGATCGCCTCGACGAGCGTTTCCTGCACCGCGGTCACCGACGCCTGGACATATTCGGTCGGGTTGAACGGAATCGAATATTCGAGCCCCGGGGGGAAGTCGGCCGAGGCCTTCTCGATTTCCTGAAGCACCAGATTGGCGGCGTTGAGCGAGTTGGCGCCCGGCTGCTGGATCACCGCCATGCCGACGCCTTCCTTGCCGTCGAACACGCCGCGCACGCCATAATCCTGGCTGCCGAGTTCGACCCGCGCGACATCCTTCAGCCGCGTGATCGCGCCGTTCTGCGTGTCGGTCTTGATGACGACATTGGAAAACTGCTCGGGCGTGACGAGGCGGCCGGGGACTTCGACGGGCAGTTCGAACGCCGGGTTGCCCTTGCCATAGGGCGGGGCGCCGACCGAACCGCCGGCGACCTGGACGTTCTGGCTTTGCAGCGCCGCGACGATTTCGGGCGCGGTCATGTTGCGCGCGGCCGCCTTGTCGGGGTCGATCCACACGCGCATCGAATAATTGCCGCCGCCGAAGATCTGCACGCCGCCGACGCCCTCGAGGCGCAGCAGCCGGTCGCGCAGCGTCGAGTTGGCGTAGTTGCCGACATAGTCGGTGTCGACCGCGGGATCGCTCGACGTCAGTGCGACGATCATCAGGAAGCCCGATTCCTGCTTGTTCACCTGCACGCCGATCTGGCGCACCTGTTCGGGCAGGCGCGGCTCGGCGAGCGCGACGCGGTTCTGAACCAGCACCTGCGCGGCATCGAGGTCGGTGCCCGGCTGAAAGGTGACGGTGATCTGTGCGGCGCCCTGCGTCGAGCTGCTCTGGAGATAGAGCATATTCTCGACGCCGTTGATTTCCTGCTCGAGCGTCGAGGCGACCGTTTCGGCGATCGTCTCGGACGAGGCGCCCGGATAGGCCGCGGTGATGCTGATCGTCGGGGGCGCGATCTCCGGATATTGGGCGAGCGGCAGCTGCGGATAGGCGAAGGCGCCGATCAGCGTGATGAAGATCGCGATGACCGCCGCGAAGATCGGGCGGTCGACGAAGAAGCGGCTGAAATTCACTTCTTCGCTCCCTCGGCGGCGGCCGGGGCCTTGGCCGCCGGGGCGACCTTGGAGGTGATGACCTTGCCGTCATTGCCGATCCGGCCGGCTTCGACCTTGGCGGGCTTGCCCGGCATCGCGCGCTGGAGGCCGCCGACGATCACGCGGTCCTTGGCGGTGATGCCCGAGCGGATCACGCGCAGCCCGTCGATCACGGGGCCGAGCTGCACCGGGCGTGCCTGGACGACGTCCTTGGGGCCGATCACATAGACGACGCGGCGCGCGCCGTCGGTGACGATCGCGGTATCTGGGAGCAGGAACGCCGGGCGCGGCGCCGAGGCGGCGAGCTGGAGCTGGCCGAACAGGCCGGGGCGCAGCTTGCCGTCGGGGTTCTGGACGACCGCGCGCACCGCGATCGTTCCCGATCCGGTCGACAGCGCATTGTCGACGAAATCGATGCGGCCGGTGCGGCTGTAGTCATCTTCGCCCTGCAGCTTGATGCGCACCGGCGAACCCTGCAGCGTGTCGCCGCGGCGTTCATATTCGAGCAGGCTCGCCTCGGAACCCTGGAAGCTGAAGTGGATCGGGCTGGTCGACACGATCGTCGTCAGCACCGTCTGGTCGGCGCTCACCGAATTGCCCGGATCGACGAGACGCTGCGATACGCGGCCCGAGATTGGCGCGACGACGCGGGTGAAGCCGACGTTGAGCGCGGCGGCGCGAATCGCGGCGTTGGCGGCGGCGACATCGGCTTCGCCGGTGCGCACCGCGGCGCGGCGCTGCTCGACCTCTTCCTGGCTCGCGGCCTGCGACGCGGCGAGCGTCGTCGAGCGTGCGAGCTCGGTTTTGGCGTTGGCGAGCGTCGCCGACGCGCGCGCGAGCTGCGCGCGCGCCTGGTCGAGCGCGGCCTGCGACGGGCGGGCGTCGATGGTGAACAGCAACTGCCCGGCGCGGACATATTGGCCGTCGGTGAAATGCGCGCGCTGCAGATAGCCTGAGGCGCGCGGACGCACCTCGACGCTGTCGACCGCTTCGAACCGGCCGACATAATCATCCCATTCGGTGATTTCGCGCACCAGCGGCGCCGCCGCGGTCACGGGCAGCGCGGGCGGGCCGCCCTGGGCGTCGTCGCCGCCCGAGCAGGCGGAAAGCAGCAGCGAAAGGAGGAGCGAAAGCGCGAGGGGGCGGCGCAGGGTCATGGGCGATATCTTTTCTTTTCAGGGCGGTCCGGCACCGCGCGGCAGGGAGGGGGGAGTCGCTGCACGATGCCGGTTCGCGCCGACTAATCTGCATCACAAAACAAGTCAACAGCTGTTGATTTATTTCTCAGCCGCGATAAATGCGGCGCATGGAGAGAGAGATCATAACCAAAAAGCGTGACGCTGTCGCGACGCGCGCGAGCATCCTCGCGGCGGCGCACCAGCGTTTCCTGCGCGAAAGCTATGACGGCGTGGGGCTGCGCGACATCGCGGGCGACGCAAAGGTCGACGTCGCGCTGATCAGCCGGTACTTCGGCGGCAAGGAAGGGCTGTTCCGCGAAGTGCTCGCCGACGAAACGCGGCCGCGGCTGTTCCGCGACGCGCAGGACATCGCCGACCTGCCTGCCTTTCTGGCCCAGATCGTCGTCGAGGACGAGGGCGACGACCGGCAACAGCGGATGGAGATGTTCATCATCATGCTGCGTTCGGCGTCGTCGCCCAGGGCGGGGCAGATCATCCGCGACCTTGTCCAGCTCGACGTGCTCGGCCCGCTGACCGAACTGATCGGCGGCGAACAGGGCGAGTTGCGCGCGAACATGCTGCTCGCGATCCTGACGGGGGTGGGTGTGCTGCGCACGATCATGATGGTCGACGGCTTTTCGGGCGACGCGGCCGAGGTCGCCGAATGCGCCGATCGATTCCGCGGCCTGTTCGAGGCCGCGCTGACCTGCTGAAAAGGATACGGCGCGGCTCAATGGAAATCGCGCGACCGGGGCAGAATGCGCACGTCGCGCGGATGGCCGTGGCGCGCGCCGCGCGGCGGCTGCGGATGCGCGATCTCGTCGGCGCGGCAAAGGTCGGGGTGCGGCGCGGGACCGTCGCCGAGCGTGTCGAGCAGGCCGGTGCGGTCGACGATGCGACTGGCCATCAGGTGGACGACGCCCTCGCGGCTGCGCTGGACCTCGCCCGCGACTTCCATCAGCCGTGACGCCATGACGGCACGCCGGTAGCGCTCGAACTGGCGGGCCCAGAGCAAGACATTGACGATCCCGCCCTCGTCCTCGAGCGTGATGAAGATCGCATTGCCCTTGCCGGGGCGCTGGCGGATCAGCACCACCCCCGCGGTGCGGACCAGCGCGCCGTTTTTCGCGGCGCCGGTCTGGAGGCAACTCGACAGTCCCTCGCGCGCGAGCCGGTCGCGCAGGAAAGCCATCGGATGGCCTTTGAGCGACAGCCGCGTCGTCTGGTAATCGGTCAGCACCTGTTCGACGAGCGGGGTCGGCGGCAGTTGCGCATCGGCCTCGGCGCCGAGTTCGTCCGCCCCGGCCGCCCCGAACAGGGGAAGCACCCCCTGCCGCACGCGCCGGGCGTCCCACAGCGCCGGACGGCGTTCGAGTCCCAGCGAATGGCAGGCGTCGGCCTCGGCGAGCAGGCGCAACGCGCGCGCGGGCAGGCCGGCCCGGCGCGCGAGCTCCTCGATCGATGTGAAGTCATGGCTTCGCGCTGCGACCAGCTTTTCCGCCCATTCCGCGCGAAATCCGTCGACCTGCCGGAACCCCAGCCGCAGCGCGAGCGCGCCATCCTCCCGCCGTTCGAGGCTGTTGTCCCAGCCGCTGAAATTGACATCGACTTCGCGCACCTCGACCCCATGTTCGCGCGCGTCGCGCACGAGCTGCGCGGGGGCGTAGAAACCCATCGGCTGCGAATTGAGGATGCCGCAGGCGAAGACCGCCGGATGATGGCATTTCAGCCACGACGAGACATACACCAGCTTGGCGAACGATTGGGCATGACTTTCGGGAAAGCCATAGCTCCCGAAGCCCTCGATCTGCTTGAAGCAGCGCGCGGCGAAATCGGGCTCGTAACCGCGGCGGACCATGCCGCCGATCATCTTTTCCTTATATTGATGGATCGTCCCGGCATTGCGGAAGGTCGCCATCGCGCGCCGCAGGCCGTTGGCCTCGTCCGGCGTGAACTCGGCAGCGACGATGGCGAGCTTCATCGCCTGCTCCTGAAACAGCGGGACGCCACATGTCCTGCTCAGCAGGTGGTAGAGTTCCCTGGGATCGTGCGGCGGGGCAGGCGAAGGATAATCCACCGCTTCCTCGCCGTTCCTGCGTTTCAGATATGGGTGGACCATATCTCCCTCGATCGGCCCCGGCCGGACGATCGCGACCTGAATGACAAGGTCATAGAATTCACGCGGGCGCAGCCTCGGCAGCATGTTGATCTGCGCACGGCTCTCGACCTGAAAGACGCCGATGCTGTCGCCCTTGCACAGCATGTCGTAAACGACCGGATCTTCTCCAGGGAGCGATTTGAGATGGTGGTCGCCCAGATCGTGCAGCCGCATCAGGTCGAAACATTTGCGGATGCAGGTCAGCATGCCGAGCGCGAGCACATCGACCTTCATCAGCGCCAGCTCGTCGATATCGTCCTTGTCCCATTCGATGAAGGTGCGATCCGCCATCGCCGCATTGTGGATCGGCACCGTCTCGTCGAGCCGGTCCTCGGTCAGCACATAGCCGCCGACATGCTGCGACAGGTGGCGCGGAAAGGTCAGCAGCTGCGAAACCATCCATTGCAGCCGCGCGATATCGTCCTGCTCGGGGTCGAGGCCGGCTTCGACGAAACGCTCGATCGGCATCTCGCTGCCCCAGCTGCCCCAGGTCGTGTCGGCGAGCCGCTGGGTCACATCCTCGCTGAGCCCCAGCGCCTTGCCGACCTCGCGCACCGCGCTACGCGGGCGATAATGGATCACCGTCGCGGCGATCCCCGCGCGCCGTCTTGTGTAGCGGCGATAGACATATTGCATCACCTCCTCGCGCCGCTCGTGCTCGAAATCGACGTCGATATCGGGCGGCTCGCGCCGCTCTTCGGACAGGAAGCGCGTGAAGAGCAGATTGTTCGCGACCGGGTCGATCGAGGTGATTTCGAGCAGGTAGCAGACGAGCGAATTGGCCGCCGACCCGCGCCCCTGACACAGGATCGGAGGATTCTGTGTGCGTGCGAATTTGACGATGTCGTGGACGGTCAGAAAATAGCAGGCGAAATTGCATTTGCGGATGAGGGTCAGTTCCTCCTTGAGCACATCCTGCCATCGCTGCGGCAATCCGTCGGAGTGCAGCTTGTTGGCGGCTTCCATCACCATATGTTCCAGCCAGCTCTGCGGCTCCCACCCTTCGGGTACCGGCTCGTGCGGATATTCATATTCGAGATCGCGGAGCGAAAAGCTGATGCGATCGAGTATCTTGAGGCTCTCGTCGACCGCTCCGGGGCAAGTGCGGAACAGGCGGTGCATTTCTTTCGGCGATTTCAGATGGCGTTCGCCATTGGCGCGCAGCAAGCGGCCGGCATCGTTCAGATTTGTGCCTTCGCGGATGCAGGTGACGACATCGTGCAAAGCCCGCTGCTCGCGCGTTGCGTAAAGCGCGTCATTGGTCGCGAGCAGCGGAATGCCGACGCGGTCGGCGAGCGCTTCGAGCCGGGCAAGGCGGCGGCGGTCCGCTCCGCCATGCGGCATCGTCGTGCCGAGCCACAGCGCCCCGGGCGCAGCCCTTGCGAGGCGGCGCAGCAGGAATTCGTCCTGCTCCGAGCCTATCGCGATCAGCAACAGATCCTCGCAATGGATCAGCAGATCCTTGAACTTGAGGATGCAATTGCCCTTCTCGGCGCGGCGATTGCCGATGGTGAGCATGCGCGTCAGGCGGCCCCAGCCATGGCGCGTCGCCGGATAAGCAATGATGTCGGGCGTCCCGTCGTCGAACACCAGCCGCGCCCCGACGACGAGCTTGAACGGTGGGAGTTCGATCCCCTCTTCGGCGGCTTCCTCGCCCAGCTTGCGTAGCCCGGTCAGCGCCCGCACGACCCCCGCGACGCTGTTGCGGTCGGCGATACCAAGGCCGGGCATGCCGAGCGCGATCGCTTCGGCGACCATGTCGGCGGGGTGCGAGGCGCCGCGCAGGAAGCTGTAATTGGTCGCGGCGACCATCTCTGCGAAGGCCGGTTCCGTGCTCATGCGAACACCCCGTGGATATACCAGCGCGGGTCGGGTTTTTCGTCGTAGAGCCCGTGGCGGAACAGCCAGTAGCGGCGGCCCTGGACATCCTCGACGCGGTAATAGTCGCGCGTCAGCCCGGCGTTGTCGCGGCGGCGCCACCATTCGGCGGCGATACGTTCGGGGCCTTCGTAGCGGCGCACCGCATGCGCCTGCCGCCGCCAGCGGAACTGGTGCGGCGGACCGTCGGGGACCTCGGCGACGACCTCGATCGGCTGCGGCGGGTCGAAGAGGTGGAAGGGTCGCGCCGGCGGCTCGCCGGGTTCGGGCGCCTGCCATGGCGCGGGCGGCGTCGCGTCGATCGCGGGCAGCGCGAGCTGTGCCTGTTCGGGAATATGCGTGTCGGCGGCGAGCAGGCGTTTCACCTGCTTCCGGCCGAGGCGCGTCGTCATCCGGTCGACGAGTTCGTCGATGACGGGATCGCGCACCGCGCCGCCTTCGAGCCGCAATTGCGTCGCGCCGAGCGCTTCGAGTCGCGGCACCGCGAGGCGGATCATGTCGAAACCGAAACCGGGGTCGAGCGGGTCGGCGAGGCTGTCCATCCGTTCGGCGAAGAGGCGCATGACGGGCGCGGTGTCGCGCGTCGGGTGGCCGGTCTCGATCGCGATGCTGCGTGCCAGGCCATCGCTGCGGAAAAAGGTGGCGCGGAAATGGCGCCCGCCCTTGCCGCGTTCGCCCAGCTCTTCCATCGCTTCCCCGACCAGTTCGGCCAGCACCTTCGTGGCATGCGCCGTGCTGCCGAGCGGTTCGGCGAAGCGGCGCTCGGCCGCGACGGGGGGCGGGGCGATGCGCGGGTCGAGCGGGCTCGGCGCGTCGCCGAGGATGCGGCGCAGCGCATCGACAGCATCGGCGCCGAAGCGCGCGGCGATATTCGCCATCGGCCGGTTCGCAAGCTCGCCGATCGTCTTGAGGCCGGCGCGCACCAGTGCGGTCGTCGCCTCGGGTTCCAGCTCGAGCGCCGTGACGGGCAGGCGGCGCACCGCCTGCGTCTCGTCGGGAGCGGGGCGCGTCTGGTAGCGCGCGAGCGCGCGCGCCGCGTCGGCGGTCGGACCGAGCGCGATGCGGACGTGCATGCCGAGGCGGGCGAGGCGCATTTCGACATCGGCGACCAGCCCCGCCTCGCCGCCGAACAGATGATCGGCGCCGGCGATGTCGAGGATCAGCCCGTCGGGGGCGTCGATCGCTACCAGCGGCGTATAGCGGTTGCAGCCCAAGGCAAGCCGGTCGAGCCAGGCGGCGTCGGCGACCGGATCGTGCGCCACGACGAGCAGCTCGGGCACCCGCGCGCGCGCGTCGGCGAGCGGCATGCCGGGAGCAAGCCCGGCCGCCTGCGCCGCCGGATCGACACTCGCGAGGCGGAGCGCGCCGCGCGCCTTTTCGGCGAAGACGAGCGGGGCGTCAGGCGGCCGCGGCGCCGAGCGAAGCCATCGCTCGGCGGGCAGCCACGGGAAGAACAGCGCCAGATAGCGCCGGGTCCCCGAAGACTTGTCCGTCATGTTGCCATTCCATTTGCCAGCGCCCGCCCGCCGCGCCGCCGCGCCAGCGCAGGAGTTCGAGGTCGAAAACGGGAGCGCCGGGGGCATTGGCCTCGAGCGCGCGCGAGGGTGCCGCGGCGACACTCCAGCGCGTTTCGGCGACCGAGGGGGAAGGCGCCGCATTCAGTCGCAGCAGCAGCAGGGTTGTTCCCGCGTCGCGCGCACCGAGCGCGAGGCGGCGCCCCGCGGTCAGGTCGAGCAGGGGGAATCGGCCCCAGCTTTCGACGATGACCGCCGCCGAACCCGCGCAGCGGACCGCGTCATTGGTGCAGGCGAGCAGCAATTGGGGGTCGGGCGCCTCGATCAGTAGCAGCCGGTCGGGATCGCCGCCGAGTTCGGCGATACCCGGCGCATAAATATGTCCGCCGCGGCGGCCCGCGTCGGCGGTACGCAGCCAGACCAGCGGCGCCGGGCCGGGGAGGCGGAGCGCGAGCAGCGCGGCGAAGGCGGCGGCGCTCGTCGCGTCGAGCGCGTCGGCGGCGAAAAATTCGTGGACACGGCCCGTCGCGAGACCGCCGTGGAGCGCGGCGTCGAACCCGGCATGCCCGCTCGCGAGCCGCCCCCCGCTTGTCGCGCGCGGCTGGGTCTCGCCGGTGATCCGGGCGAGACGCCGGCGCAGGCCGGCGATAGAAGGGTGCGACTCGCTGGGCATAATGTTCCTGATTTGTTCTATTAGCGCTGTCGGTCGGGCGCTTGTCAAGACGCGCTCCGTCACATCGCCCCGTCATTGCGAGGAGCCGAAGGCGAAGCGGCAATCCAGAATGTGCGTAAACCGCTCTGGATCGCTTCCTCCGGCTTTTGCCGGGGACGCAATGACGATGACTAGATTTCCGGCGACGCCGGAACCAGCAGCCCCCGGTTCTCGCGCACCTCGGCGTCGAGCCAGTCGATGAAGGCGCGGATGCGCGGTTGCGGCGCGACGTCGCGGTGGAGCGCGAGCCAGAAGGCGCGCGCGATCGTCTGGCCGGGGCGCACGCGCACCAGCGCCGGATCGCCCGCGGCGAGGAAGCAGGGGAGCACGCCGACCCCGGCGCCGCCTGCGATCATCCGTCGCTGCGCGAGGATCGACGACGACCGGATGTTGGCGCGCAATCCCGGCTCGATCTCGTCCAGATAGTCGAGTTCGGGGGCGTAGAGGATGTCGGGTATATAGCCGATCACCGGGATGCCCGCGCGCGACAGCGGCGTCGCGGCGACCGCTTCCTGCCAGTCCGGACAGGCGGCAGGGGCGTAGAGGCCGAGGCTGTAGTCGGAGAGCTTGCGCGTGATCAGCGGGCCTTTTCTGGGCCGCGCGAGCAGCACCGCCATGTCGGCCTCGCGCCGCGACGGGTTGAGAAAACCCGACGAGGCAACGAGGTCGATCTCGAGCTCGGGATGCGCGGCGACGAAGCCCGCGAGGCGCGGTGCGATGAAGCTGTTGCCGAAGCCTTCGGAGACGCTGACGCGCAATTGTCCCGACAGCGCCGACCCGCCGCCCTCGGCCAGATGGATGCGCGCGGCCGCCGCCGCCATCGCCTCGGCGTGCGGGACGAGCGCGCGCCCCGCCGCGGTCAGGACGAAACCCGAAGGGGCGCGCTCGAACAGCGTCTGGCCGAGCGCAGCCTCGAGTGCGCTCACCCGGCGGCTCACCGTGGTCGCGTCGACGTGCAGCGCCTGTCCGGCGCGTGCGAGCGTGCCGTGGCGCGCGACCATCAGGAAATATTGCAGCCTGTCCCAGTCCATTACCTGCAATTATGCAGCATCGTCCTGCAAGTCTATCCCTTGCAATCGTGCGGCGATTGGGGTCAGTCGGCGCCAACTTCTTGCGGGAGACTCGGACAATGCGACAGATCGACCATCATATCGCCGGCGGCGCCGGCGGCGGCAGCCGCTTCGGCGACGTGCTCGACCCCAATAATGGCGGCGTGCAGGCGCAGGTCGCGCTCGGCGATCGCGCCATCCTCGACCGCGCGGTCGCCGCGGCGAAGGCGGCGCAGCCGGCATGGGCCGCGACCAACCCGCAGCGCCGCGCGCGCGTGATGTTCGAATTCAAGCGCCTCGTCGAAGCCAATATGAACCAGCTCGCCGAAATGCTGTCGGCCGAACATGGCAAGGTGATCGCCGATTCGAAGGGCGACATCCAGCGCGGGCTGGAAGTCATCGAATTCTGCTGCGGCATCCCGCACGTGCTGAAGGGCGAATATACGCAGGGCGCCGGCCCCGGGATCGACGTCTATTCGATGCGCCAGCCGGTCGGCATCGGCGCGGGCATCACCCCGTTCAACTTCCCCGCGATGATCCCGCTGTGGATGGGCGGCGTCGCGACCGCGGTCGGCAACGCCTTCATTTTGAAGCCCAGCGAGCGCGACCCCTCGGTCCCGGTGCGCCTGTCGGAGCTCTTCCTCGAAGCGGGCATGCCCGCGGGCATTTTCCAGACCGTCCACGGCGACAAGGAAATGGTCGACGCGATCCTCGACCATCCCGACATCGGCGCGGTCAGTTTCGTCGGCTCGTCGGATATCGCGCATTATGTCTACAACCGCGGGGTTTCGAACGGCAAGCGCGTGCAGGCGATGGGCGGCGCGAAGAACCATGGCATCGTCATGCCCGATGCCGACCTCGACCAGGTGGTCAACGACCTCACCGGCGCGGCCTTCGGTTCGGCGGGCGAGCGCTGCATGGCGCTGCCCGTCGTCGTCCCCGTCGGCGAAGACACCGCGAACCGCCTGCGCGAGAAACTGATCCCCGCGATCGAAGCACTCCGCGTCGGCGTGTCGACCGATACCGAAGCGCATTACGGCCCCGTCGTGACGGAGGCGCACAAGCAGAAGGTCGAGGGCTGGATCGCCAAATGCGCCGAGGAAGGCGCCGAGCTGGTCATCGACGGCCGCGGTTTTGCGCTGCAGGGCCACGAAAAGGGCTTCTTCGTCGGTCCGACGCTTTTCGACCATGTCACCCCCGACATGGAAAGCTACAAGGAAGAGATTTTCGGCCCGGTGCTCCAGATCGTCCGCGCCCCCGATTTCGAAACCGCGCTCGAACTGCCCAGCAAGCACCAATATGGCAACGGCGTCGCGATCTTCACGCGCAACGGTCATGCCGCGCGCGAATTCGCCGCGCGCGTCAACGTCGGCATGGTCGGCATCAATGTGCCGATTCCCGTGCCCGTCGCCTATCATACGTTCGGCGGCTGGAAGCGCTCGGCGTTCGGCGACACCAACCAGCACGGCATGGAAGGCGTGAAGTTCTGGACCAAGGTCAAGACGATCACCGCGCGCTGGCCCGACGGGTCGCCCGATGGCGGCAATGCCTTCGTCATCCCGACGATGGGCTGACGAGGCAGGCGATATGAAACCGGCGTCGGACATCGCGCATTTCTCCTCGCGAAGGAGAAGGATGATGATGCGATGGACGATGCCCCTGGTTCTGCTGCTCGCCGCGTGCGGCGGTGCGGAGGACAAGAGGGCGCCCGCGACCGAAGAAAAAGCGGGCGTCGCGGCGCAGCCCGATGCCGCACCACCCGCGCCGCCCGAACCGGCGGGGGCGGAAGACTATAGGCCCGACCCCGCGCTTCGGCCGCCGGCCGCGCCCGAGCCGGGCATCGGCAGCGGCGACAAGGCGATCCCCGCCGCGATCCGGGGGCGCTGGGCGCTCGATGCGGGCGATTGCGCCAAGCGCCCCGGCACCGACCTGACCGCGCTGGTGATCGACGCCGCGAACCTGCGTTTCCACGAATCGCACGGCGAACTCGCGCGCGTTCGCGAGCGCAGCGCGAACCGCATCGTCGCCGACTACAAGTTCAGCGGTGAGGGGCAGGAATGGGACCGGCTCATGCTGCTGGGCGTGGCGGACGGCGGCAAGGCGCTGGTCCGCCGCGACTATGGCGAGGGTGGCACCGCGGGGCCGCTGCGCTATACGCGCTGTGCCGGCTGACGGCGTTTTGAAAGGGAGACGAAGGATGGATATTCGCATCTTGGCACTTGCCGCCGCCTTGCCGCTTGCCGCCTGCGCGAGCAGCGAAGCCCCTGTCGAATCGACCCCGCCGCCGTCGGTCGAGATGAGCTGCAAGGCCGACGCCGCGCAGTCGTTCGTCGGCCAGACCGCGAGCCCCGAACTCGGCGCGAGCGCGCTCAAGGCCAGCGGCGCGCGCACCTTGCGCTGGGGCCCGCCGCGTTCGGCGATGACGATGGATTATCGGCAGGACCGGCTGAACATCATGTACGACGACGCCTACAAGGTCACGCAGGTCAGCTGTGGCTGACCATTCGCGTCGCAATCATGCGTCCGCTTCCCCGTTCGAACCCGTCTACGGCTACAGCCGTGCGGTTCGGGTGGGGAACCGGATCGACGTGGCCGGCTGCGCGCCGATCGAGCCCGACGGCACGTCGACTCCCGGCGATGCCGGCGCACAGGCGGCGCGCTGTCTGGCGATCATCGGGGAAGCGCTGGCCGCGCTCGGCAGCAGTTTCTCCGATGTCGTGCGCACGCGCATGTACATCACCGACCCCGCCGATGCCGATCTGGTCGGCCATGCGCACGGCGCCATATTCAAGGATATCCGCCCGGCCGCGACGATGCTCGTCATCCCCGCGCTGATCCGCCCCGAGTGGAAAGTCGAAATCGAAGCCGAAGCCATCATCGAGAACGGAAAATGACCGACCAGTTCCAGCTCACCGACGACCAGCTCGCCATCCAGGACATGGCGCGCAAGTTCACCGCCGACCGCATCACGCCCTTCGCCGCCGAATGGGACGAGAAAAGCCACTATCCCGTCGACGTGTGGAAGGCGGCGGGCGAGCTCGGCTTCGGCGCGATCTATGTCGCCGAGGAATCGGGCGGCATCGGGCTCGGCCGGCTCGAGGCGGCGCTGATCATGGAGGCGATGGCCTATGGCTGCCCCGCGACGAGTGCCTATGTCTCGATCCACAATATGGCGACGTGGATGATCGACCGCTTCGGCGGCGCCGGGATCAAGGCGCGCTTCCTGCCGAGCCTCGTCAGCATGGAAAAGATCGCGAGCTATTGCCTGACCGAACCGGGTTCGGGGTCGGACGCCGCAGCGCTCAAGACCACCGCGAAGCGCGACGGCGACCATTATGTACTCAACGGCACCAAGCAGTTCATCTCGGGCGCGGGCTACAACGACATCTATGTCTGCATGGTCCGCACCGGCGACGAGAAGTCGAAGGGGATTTCCTGCCTCGTCGTCGAAAAGGACACGCCGGGGCTCAATTTCGGCGCGCCCGAAAAGAAGCTCGGCTGGAATGCCTCTCCCACGGCACAAGTGATCTTCGAGGATTGCCGCGTGCCGGTCGAAAACCTCGTCGGCGCCGAGGGCGACGGCTTCCGCTTCGCGATGGCGGGGCTCGACGGCGGCCGCCTCAACATCGGCGCCTGCTCGCTCGGCGGCGCGCAGCGCTGCCTCGACGAGGCGATCGCCTACACGAAGGACCGTCAGCAGTTCGGTCAGCCGATCGCCGATTTCCAGAATACGCAGTTCACCCTCGCCGACATGGCGACCGACCTCGAAGCATCGCGCGCGCTGCTCTATCTCGCCGCGGCGAAGGTCAGTGCGAACGCCCCCGACAAGTCGCGCTTCTCGGCGATGGCGAAACGGCTCGCGACCGACAATGGCAGCAAGATCGTCAACGACGCGCTGCAACTGTTCGGCGGCTACGGATATCTGAAGGATTATCCGATCGAGCGTTTCTGGCGCGACCTCCGCGTCCATTCGATCCTCGAAGGCACCAACCAGGTCATGCGGATGATCGTCGGACGGGACCTGCTGCGCCAATGACCGAAGACGTCCTCATCTCGACCGAAGGCGCCACCGGCCGCCTGTCGCTCAACCGCCCCAAGGCGATCCATGCGCTCAACCTCGACATGGTCCATGCCATGACCGGGGCGCTCGTTGCGTGGCGCGATGACGCCGCGGTGCAGGCGGTGCTGCTCGACCATAGCGAGGGGCGTGGTTTCTGCGCCGGGGGCGACATCGCCTTCCTGCGCAATTCGGCGCTGACCGACGACGGCGCCTCGGGCCGCCGTTTCTTCCACGATGAATATCAGCTCAACCACCTGCTCTTCACCTATGACAAGCCGGTGGTCGCCTTCATGGACGGCATCACCATGGGCGGCGGCGTCGGTATTTCGCTGCCCGCCAAATATCGCGTCGCGACCGAAAATACGCGGCTCGCGATGCCCGAGACGGGGATCGGCCTGTTCCCCGACGTCGGCGGGGGCTGGTATCTCTCGCGGCTCGAAGGCCGTGTCGGGCCCTTCCTCGCGCTCACCGGCGCGCGGCTCGACGGCGCCGAATGCCTCGCGCTCGGCCTCGCGACCCATTATCTGCCCTCGGACAAGCTCGCCGAGGCCAAGGCGCGCATCGCCGAACACCCCGATCGTATCGGCGGCATCCTCGGCGAACTGTCGGTAACCCCGCCCGAGGCGAAAATCCTCGCGCATATCGCCGACATCAACCGGCTCTTTGCGTCGGACCGGCTCGAGGACATCCTCGCCGCGCTCGAAGCCGATCCGGGCGATTGGGCGGCAAAGGAACTCGCCGCGCTGCGCACCAAATCGCCGCAGACGTGCAAGGTCGCGCTACGCCAGCTCGCCGACAGCCTCGACCTGCCCGATTTCGCCGCGAACATGGCGATGGAGTATCGCATCGGCAGCCGCGTGCTGACGCGCCCCGACTTCGCCGAGGGGGTGCGCGCGGTGATCGTCGAAAAGGACAATGCGCCGCAATGGAATCCGGCGACGGCAGAGGGGGTGGGCGACGATCTGATCGCGTCGATCTTTGCACCGCTGCCCGCGCAGGAAGAATGGACGCCGCTGTGAGTCGTGCCTGGCTGTCTGCGGGGGCTGCGCTGGCGCTCCTCGGGGCATCGCTCGCGCCCGCGCAGGCGCAACCGGTGCTCGAAAACAGGGCGTCTTACGGCCCGGTGACCGCGTGCATCGGTTCATACGCCGTCGCGGTGCGGGAGGGCGAGGCGGTGTCGGCGTTTGTCGATGCCAATGGCGAGGCCGAGCGCCTGATCCTGCTTACCGACGACGTGCAGCGCTTCGTCGCCTCGCTCGGCCCGCCCGCGGGGTTCGCCGCCGAGCTGCCCGCCGACGAAAGCGACGTCGTACTGCCGCACGGCATCGCGGCGCTGCGGATCGCCTATCGCGACTGGGCGGGCTACCGCCCGGGCCTCCCCGGCGAGGCGGTTCATGCCGTAATCCCCGCACACCGCGCCTATGTGCTGCCGGGGGCGGGCAAGGCGCAGCCGCTCACGTTGAACGGAACGGCCTTGGCGGGACAGGGCGATGATTCCGAGCTGCTCGGCCGCGTGGCGCCGCGTGCCGGGGCCAGCTGCGCTACGCTCGATTCGCCCGCGGCGCCGGGGGCGGTCCCCTCGGCGGCGATCTGGCGGCCGGCGACGCTCGTGGGCCCGGTAACGGTCTGCAGTGACGGCGCGCGCATCGAGGTGCCCGCCGGTTTCCGGCTGCGGCGCAGCTGGGACACGCCTGCCCTCCTTTTGCTGATGGGCGACGGCCAGGCGTTCCGCTTCGGCGCCTTCTGGCTGTCCGACCGCACGCCGCCCGGTGGGTCGTTCCGCGACCTCGGTTTCCGTCTCGGCGAGCATGGCGCGACCTATTCTTCCTTCCTCGCACCTGCGGGGCTGCCCAGCGACGGCAATGTGCCGTCCTACATCGGCGTCAGTCACCAGAATGCGACACGCGAGCAAGTCGAAGCGCTTGTTGACCGCATGTCCTTCGCGGGCAAGCGAACCGAAGAATGCGATACCGTCTGGTCCTGACCCATGGAGACCCTGTCTTATGATCTATGAAACAATCCTCGTCGAACAAAGGGGCGCCGTCACGCTCGTCACGCTCAATCGCCCGCAGGCATTGAACGCGCTCAACTCGGGCGTGCTTGACGATCTGATCGCGGCGTTCGCTGCCTTCGAGGCCGACGATAGCCAGCGCTGCGCCGTCCTCACCGGATCGGGCGACAAGGCCTTTGCCGCGGGCGCCGACATCAAGGAAATGGCCGACAAACCCGCCGCCGACTTCTATCTTGAGGACTTCTTCTCGAAATGGACGAGTGACTTCGTGAAGAAGGTCCGCAAGCCGTGGATCGCGGCGGTCAACGGCTTCGCGCTCGGCGGCGGCTGCGAGCTTGCGATGATGGCCGATTTCATCATCGCCAGCGAAAAGGCGAAGTTCGGCCAGCCCGAAATCAAGCTCGGCGTCGCACCCGGCATGGGCGGCTCGCAGCGGCTGACCCGCGCGATTGGCAAGGCGAAGGCGATGGAAATGTGCCTCACCGGCCGGATGATGGACGCCGCCGAAGCCGAGCGCTCGGGCCTCGTCGCCCGCGTCGTCGACCATGCGACGCTGGTCGACGAAGCGATGAAGACCGCAACCCTGATCGCATCGATGCCGCCGATGGCCGCGATGGTGAACAAGGACATGGTCAACGCTGCGTTCGAGACCTCGCTCGATCAGGGGTTGATCTACGAACGCCGCCTGTTCCAGATCCTCGCCGCGACCGAGGACAAGGCCGAAGGCATGGCTGCCTTCATCGAAAAGCGCGAAGGCGTGTGGAAGGGGCGGTGAGCCAAGCGTCATCCCAGCGAAAGCTGGGATCGGAGGCGTCCTAACGATAGCGGCCCCAGCCTTCGCTGGGGCGACGGAGAGAAATATGAAAATCGCCTTTATCGGACTCGGCAATATGGGCGGCGGCATGGCCGCGAATCTTGCCAAGGCGGGGCATGACGTCCGCGCCTTCGACCTTAGCGAGGAAGCGCTCGCGCGCGCCGTCGAGGCGGGCTGCACCCGTGCGGCGTCGGCCGCCGAAGCGGTGACCGGCGCCGAAGCGGTGGTGACGATGCTCCCCGCGGGCAAGCATGTCGCGGGCGTCTATGAAGGTGATGTCTTCCCCTATGCCGTTCCGGGCACCTTGCTGCTCGACTGCTCGACGATCGACGTCGCAACCGCGCGCACCAACATCGAAGCCGCGACCGCCAGGGGCCTCGTCGCGGTCGATGCGCCGGTGTCGGGCGGCATCGCCGCCGCCAACGCCGGCACGCTGACCTTCATGGTCGGCGGCACCGACGAAAGCTTCGCGCGCGCCGAACCGATTCTCGCCAAGATGGGCAAGGCGGTGATCCACGCCGGCGGCGCGGGCGCGGGCCAGGGGGCGAAGATCTGCAACAATATGCTGCTCGGCGCGTCGATGATCGCGACCTGCGAAACGCTCGCGCTCGCGCAGAAGCTCGGGCTCGACCCGCAGAAATTCTTCGACATCGCCTCGGTCAGCTCGGGCCAGTGCTGGTCGCTGACCAGCTATGCGCCGCTGCCTGGCGTCGGGCCGGCCACCCCCGCCGACAATGGCTACAAGGGCGGCTTCGCCGCGGCGCTGATGCTCAAGGACCTCCGCCTCGCGATGGAGGCCGCGGCGAGCGTCGACGCCGACGTCCCGATGGGGTCGAAGGCGCGCGAACTCTACGAAGCCTTCGTTGCCGCCGACACGGACGGACACGACTTTTCGGCGATCATCCAGACGTTGCAGGGCTGAGATACCCCAAGCTCCGCTCGCCCTGCGCTTGTCGAAGGGCCGTTCTTTCTTTGCGACGTCGGAAATGAAGGACGGTGCTTCGACAGGCTCGGCACCAACGGTGCTGGATAGTGTCTCAGTAAAAATCCGCCGTCTCGCCGCCGTCCTTGCGTTCGCTCCGATGCACCTGCGTCGGCGCCTTGCGCTCGCCGGTGCGCACCTCGATCCGCCCGTCCACGCGCCGTATCTCGGCGGGCGCCAATATGCGCGCGCGGGCCACGGCGACGGCGGTCGCCTGCGGCGTCGGCACGGGCGCGGCGGCCAGCGCGTTTCCGGCAAGCAGCAGGGCGGCGAGGAGCGGCATGGGCGTCATGCTCCGCCCTAACGGCAGATGCTGCCAGCGCTTTAACCCTGAATCGCAACGTCCCGTGCAGGATTGCGGCGACGGATTGACAAAGAAAAGGCCGCCTGCCCCGCATCGGGACAGGCGACCCTGTCTTGCTATCGCGGGAAAGGCTTAAAAGCCGGCCTTCGCCGCTGCCTTCTCCTTGAGCAAAGGCGCGACTTCGAAGCCGTGCTTTTCGAGCGCCGCAGCGATCTTGTCGGTGCCTTCGAGCCCGGCCCAGAACATCGGACCGCCGCGATAGACCGGCCAGCCATAGCCATAGATCCACACGACATCGATGTCGCTCGCGCGCTGTGCCTTGCCTTCGGCGAGGATCAACGCGCCTTCGTTGACCATCGGGTACAGGGTGCGTTCGACGATTTCCTGATCGCTGATCTCTCGCTTTTCGATCCCCGCCTTCTGGCGGAAATGGTCGATGATTTCGGCGACGCGCGCACTTTCCGACGGATTGCGCTTGTCGTCATAGTCGTAGAAGCCCGCCTGCTTCTTCTGACCCCAGCGCCCTTCGGCGCAGAGCGCGTCGCGGATGCTTTCGATACGGTTGGGGTCGCGGTGCCAGCCGATGTCGACGCCGGCGAGATCGGACATCTGGAACGGCCCCATGGGCATGCCGAAATCGGTGTGGACCTTGTCGACCTGCGCCGGGGTTGCGCCTTCGAGCAGCAGCTTCTGCGCTTCGAACTGGCGCGGCGCGAGCATGCGGTTGCCGATGAAGCCGTGGCACACGCCCGCGACGACGGCGACCTTGCCGATCTTCTTGCCGGTGGCCATTGCGGTGGCGAGTACATCGTCGGCGGTCTTGTCGCCGCGCACCACTTCGAGCAGCTTCATCACATTGGCGGGCGAGAAGAAGTGCATGCCGACGACGTCGGCGGGACGGCCGGTCGACGCCGCAATCTCGTTGACGTCGAGATAGGAGGTGTTCGACGCGAGGATCGCGCCCGGCTTGGCGATCTTGTCGAGCTTGCCGAACAGCTCCTTCTTGACGTCCATATTCTCATAGACCGCCTCGATGATCAGGTCGCAGTCGGCGAGGTCGTCGAGGCTGAGCGAGGGGGTCAGCAACCCCATCATCGCGTCGACCTGCTCGGGCTTGAAGCGGCCCTTGGCGGCGCTCGCGTCGTAATTCTTGCGGATCACGCCGACGCCGCGGTCGAGCGCATCCTGTTCCATCTCGACGATGGTGACCGGGATGCCCTTTTGCAGGAAGTTCATGCTGATCCCGCCGCCCATCGTGCCGGCGCCGATCACGCCGACTTGTCTGATGTCGCGCAATTTGGTGTCCTTGGGCAGGCCGTCGATCTTCGCCGCCTGGCGTTCGGCGAAGAAGATGTGGCGCTGCGCCGCCGACTGGCTGCCGAACATCAGCTTGCCGAATTCCTGGCGCTCGAAGGCGAGGCCTTCGTCGAAGGGCAGCCGTGTCGCCGCCTCGACGCAGGCGAGGTTGGCGTAAGGCGCGTCGAAGCCGCGCCAGCGCTTGGCGTTCGCAGTCTTGAGCTGCTCGATCACGCTGACATCGCCGAACACCGCGCGTTCGCGCGTCGGGCGCGGGCCGTCGGCGATCTTGGTGCGGGCAAAGGCGATCGCGTCGGCGGCGAGGCTATCCTCGCCCGCGAGCGCGTCGACGAGGCCCATCTCTTTCGCCTTGGGTGCGGGGACGGGTTCGCCGAGCGAGGTCATCGTTGCCGCGGCCTCGACCCCGACGACGCGCGGCAGGCGCTGGGTGCCGCCGGCACCGGGCAGCAGGCCGAGCTTGACCTCGGGCACGCCGAGCTTCGCCGAGGGGACGGCGATGCGATAGTGGCAGACGAGCGCGGTTTCGAGACCACCCCCAAGGGCTGTCCCGTGGATCGCGGCGACGACCGGCTTGGTCGCGGCTTCGATGCTGTTGAGCACCGCGTTGAAATCGGGGCCGCGCGGCGGTTTGCCGAATTCGCTGATGTCGGCGCCGGCGATGAAGGTGCCGCCGTCGCAGCGCAGCACGATCGCCTTGACGCCGTCATCGGCGAGCGCGGCGGCGAAATGGTCGGCGAGGCCCTGGCGGACGTGCCACGAGAGCGCGTTGACCGGGGGATTGTTGACGATGACGACGGCGACGTCGCCGTCCTTTTCCATCGTGACGGAAATCGGTGTATCTTCGGACATGGGAGAACTCCTTGGTCTAATGTCAGTCATCGAGCGCGGCGTGGACGAGGGTCTTGACCTCGCGCCGCACGGGATAGGTGGAAGAGGGCATGAGCTGCGTCATGAACACCATACAGATTTCCTCGACCGGATCGACGAAGAAGCCGGTCGAGAACATGCCGCCCCAGTAGAAATCACCCGCCGATCCGGGAATGCCGGCGCGCGCGGGATCGAGCGTGACCGCGAAGCCGAGCCCGAAACCGACCCCGGCATTCTCGTCCTCGGAAAAGATGCCGACGCTGTGCTGCGTCAGGTCGCCGCCGCCGACGAGATGGTTCGAGGTCATCAGGTCCAGCGTCTTGCGGCTGATGATCCGCGTGTCGCCGAGCTTGCCGCCGCCGAGCAGCATCAGGCAGAAACGGTGGTAGTCGCCCACCGTCGAGGCGAGTCCGCCGCCGCCCGAATGAAAGCTCCTGTCCTTCGCCCAGCGGCTGCGCGCGCCTTCGTCAAACCCCTGCACCTTGTCGCGGGGGTGAAAGGCATAGGCGTCAGACAGCCGGTGCTGCTGTTCGGCGGGGACCCGGAACCCGGTATCGACCATGCCGAGCGGGCCGAAGATGCGCGCCTGTAACACCTCGGCGAACGGCCTGCCTTCGATGCGTTCGATCACCGCGCCGAGCACGTCGGTCGCCATCGAATAATTCCAGTGCGCGCCGGGGTCGAACTGGAGCGGAATCTTCGCGAGGTCGGCGATGAAGCTGTCCATCGTGTAATCGGCGTCGAAATCGTCGATCCGCGCCTTGCGATACGCGGCGTCGACGGGGGTGCGCTCCTGGAAGCCATAGGTCAGCCCCGATGTGTGGCGCAGCAGGTCGACCATGCGGATCGGCTGCGCGGGCGGGCGCGTCAGGAAGGGGACGTTGCCGCCCCCCGCGACGAAGACGCCGGTATCCGCGAATTCGGGGCAATATTTGGTGAGCGGATCGCTGAGCGCGACCTTGCCCTCCTCGACCAGCATCATGAAAGCGATACTGGTGATCGGCTTCGTCATGCTCGCGATGCGGAAAATCGCGTCGTCCTTCAGCGCCTCGCCGGGCCGGCCTTCGCCGATGCACGAGCGGTGCGCGACCTCGCCGCGGCGCGACACCAGGGTCGCGGCGTGGGGCAGGCGGCCGGTGTCGATATATTTGGCCTTGAGGAAGGCCGGAATGCGGTCGAGCCGCGCGGTGTCGAAACCCTGGATCACGGAACGGCTCACGAAATGCGGACTCCTTCGAGGATGGCGGCGGCTTCGGCGAGCAGTGCCGGGTCGATTGCGAGATCGGCCGCGGCTGCGGTCTCTTTGAGCTGCTCGGGTCGGCTCGCGCCGATGATCGCACTGGTGATGCCCGGCTGCGCGAGCACCCAGGCGATCGCGAGCTGCGCCATGGTGCAGCCCGCCTTGTCGGCGAGGGGGGTGAGCCGCTGCACCGCCTCGAGCACCGGATCGGTCAGATAGCGGCCCATGAAATGCGCATCCTCGCCCGCGGCGCGGCTGTCCGGCGGCGGTGCGGCGCCGGGGGCGTATTTGCCGCTGAGCACCCCCATGGCGAGCGGCGACCAGACGATCTGACCGATACCGTTGGCCATGCTGACCGGGATCACCTTTGCCTCGGGACGACGCCAGAGCAGCGAATATTGCGGCTGGCTCGACACGAATTTGACCGACGGCGGGGCGAGGGCGACCGCCGCCTCGATCTGTTCGGGCGCCCATTCGGAAAAACCGATCGCGCGCGCCTTGCCGCTGCGCACGACCTCGCTGAGCGCGTCCATTGTCTCTTCGAGCGGGGTGTCGGGGTCGTAGCGGTGGCACTGGTAGAGATCGACATGGTCGGTCTGGAGCCGCGTCAGGCTCGCGTCGATCTGCTTTGCGACCTGTGCCCGGCTGAGCCCCTTGTCGCTGTCGGACATCGGGAAGAAGAGCTTGGTCGCGAGCACATAGGAGTCGCGCGCGCGGCCCTGCAGTGCGCGGCCCAGAAACTCCTCGGCGGCGCCGCGGCCATAGACGTTGGCGGTGTCGATGAAGTTGATGCCGGCGTCGAAGGCGGCGTCGACGCAGGCGCGTCCGGCGCTGTCGTCGACCCCGACGCCGTAGGTCAGCCAGCTGCCGAGGCAGATCGCCGAAACCTCGATCCCGCTGTCGCCCAGCTGCCGATACTGCATCGCGCGCGTCCTTTCGTCAGTGCGAGGTCTGGCCGAGCAGCTGGCGCGTCACCGGGTGCGAGCTGGTGAGGCCGCCGTCGACCGCGATCGCCTGTCCGTTGACATAGCTCGCCTGGTCGCTGGCGAGGAAGAGCGCGACATTGGCGAGCTCCTCGGGCTGCGCGGCGCGGCGGAGCGGATTGAGCTGGCCCAGCTTGTGCGTGACCTCCTTCGCCTTGGCATAGTCGAAGGTCGGTTTGGTCATGCCGGTTTCGGTGAGGCCGGGACACACCGCGTTGACGCGCACGCCGCTCGTCGAGAGCTGTTGCGCGGCAACCTTGGCGAGGTTGATCACCCCCGCCTTCGACGCGGAATAGGCCCCCGGGCCCGCGCCCGAGTTGATCCCCGCGACGCTCGCGGTGAGGACGATCGCGCCGCCGCGGCCCTGGTCGACCATCGCCTTGCCGGCGTGCTTCACCATCAGCGCGGGGCCGATCAGGTTGACGCGCAGCGTCTCGGCCCAGGCGGCGGGATCGAAATCGAAAATGCCGCCCATGTCGCCGATGATCCCGGCGTTGGCGAAGGCGACGTCGAGGCCGCCATAGCTGTCTTTCGCGGTCGCCACGAGCTGCGCGACGTCGGCTTCGACCCCCGCGTCGATCTTGAGCGCCACGGCTTCGCCGCCGGCCTCCTGCACTAGCTTCGCGGTTTCGTGCACCGCCGCCGTCTTGTCGCCGAGCACCAGCCTGGCGCCCTCGGCGGCGAAGCGCAGCGCGCTCGCGCGGCCGATGCCGCTGCCCGCCCCCGTGATGATCGCGACCTTGCCGTCCAATGCTCCGCTCATACCACGACACCTCCATCCAGCACGACCGTCTGTCCGGTCATGAAACTCGAAGCCTGTGACCCCAGGAACACGGCTGCGCCCGCGATTTCGCGCGGTTCGCCGATGCGCCCCAGACATGCGTTCGACACCGACGCCTTCAGATTGTCGGGATTTTCCCACAGGGCTTTCGCGAAGTCGGTCTTGACCAGCCCCGGCGCGATCGCGTTGACCCGGATGTTCGACGGCCCGAACTCGCGCGCGAGATTCTTGGCCATCTGGATGTCGGCCGCCTTGGTGATGCCATAGGTTCCGATGATCGGCGAACCGCGCAGCCCGCCGATCGACGAGACGAGGATGATCGATCCCGATCCCGTCCTGCGCATGTCGGGCACGACCATCGTGATCAGCCAGTGCTGCGCGACGATATTATGGTCGAGCGTCTTGCGCAGCGCCTCGTCGCTGATCGTTTCCATCGGCCCGTAATGCGGGTTCGACGCGGCGTTGCAGACGAGGATGTCGATCGGACCGAAGGCCGCGCGTCCGGCATCGACCATCGCCTGCAGCGATTCCTTCGACGACAGGCTCGACGACACCGCGATCGCGGCGCCCGGATGCTTCGCGTTGATCGCCGCCGCAACCTCTTCGCACGGGCCGAGGTTGCGGCTGGTGATCACGACCTTCGCGCCATGGTCGGCATATTCCTCGGCAATTGCGCGGCCGATGCCGCGCGACGATCCGGTGATGATCGCGACCTTGCCGCCGAGGTCGAACAGGCTCACGCGCCCGCTTTCTTCGCGAAGTCCCACGCCTTCTGCGCCAGCGGCAGCACGCGTTCGGACATCTCCTTCGCATGGCTCGACGACGCGGTGCCGTCGATCACGCGCTTCTTGATCCCCTGCATGATCCCGGCGAGGCGGAAGAAATTATAGGCGAAATACCAGTTCAGGTCGGGAACCCCGTCGCGTCCCGTCGCGGCGCAATAACGCTCGACGACCTCGTCGAGTTCGGGGATGCCGAGGCTCGTGCGGTCGAGGTCCATCACGCCCGAACGCCCACCATTTTCGGTCACCCACGCCATCGCGACATAGGTGAAGTCGGCGAGCGGATCGCCGAGCGTCGACAGCTCCCAGTCGAGCACCGCGAGCACTTCGGGGCGGTCCTTCGCAAAGATCATATTGTCGATGCGGTAATCGCCGTGGACGACGCTGGTGCGCGTCTGTTCGGGCAAAGTCGCGGACAGCCAGGTGATGAGCTGTTCCATCTCGTCCATCGTCTCGGTTTCGGAGAGGCGATACTGCTTGGTCCAGCGGTCGACCTGGCGGCCGAAATAATTGCCGGGCTTGCCATAGTCCGACAGCCCTGCGGCCTCGACGTCGACATTGTGCAGCGCGGCGAGCGTGTCGATCATCGCATGATAGGTGGCGCGGCGATTCTCCGGCGTCGATCCCGGCATCGCGCCGTCCCAGATCGTCTGGCCGTCGACCATGCCCATGACGTAGAACCAGCTGCCGACGACGCTGTCGTCGGTGCACAGCCCATATTGGCGCGCGACGGGGAAGCCCGCCTTGTACAGCCCTGCCTGCACCCGATACTCGCGGTCGACTGCGTGCGCCGAGGGGAGCAGCTGGCCGAAGGGCTTGCGGCGCAGGACATAATTGCCCGACGGCGCGCTGATCTTGTATGTCGGGTTCGACTGGCCGCCGGCGAACTTGCCCTGCGTCAGCGGGCCGCTGAACCCCTCGACATTCGCCTCCATCCAGGCGGTGAGTTTCGCCTCGTCGAGCAGGTCGGCGCCCTCGGGCGCGACGGTGCCCGAGAAGAGTTTCTGTGCGTCCATGGCCGTGGTCATTGGTCGAACACGATCACCGACCGCGCGGCATCGCCCTTCTTCATCTTGTCGAATCCTTCGTTGATCTGGGTGAGCGGGATGGTTTCGGCGACGATGCTGTCGAGGTCGAGCAGCCCGCGCAGGTAGAAATCGACGAGGCGCGGGATATCGACGGGGAAGCGGTTGCCGCCCATGATCGCGCCCTGCAATTTCTTGCCCGAGAGCAGGTCCATCGCGCCGAGGCCGACCTTTTCCGAAAGTGGCATCATGCCGAGGATCGTCGCGGTGCCGCCGCGGCGGAGCGACGCGACCGCAAGGCTCGCCGATGCCGGACGCCCGACGGCCTCGATCGCATGGTCGACGCCGCCTTTGGTCAGTTCGAGGATCTGCTTCGCGGCGTCGTCGGCGAGCGCGTCGACGACGTCGGTCGCGCCCAGCTTCATCGCCAGTTCGCGCTTTTCGGGCACCGGGTCGGCGGCGATGATGCGCCCCGCGCCGGCGATCTTCGCCGCGTTGATCGTCGCCAGGCCCACGCCGCCGCAGCCAACCACCGCGACCGTCTCGCCCGGGGTCACCTTGCACGCGTTGAAGATCGTTCCCGCGCCGGTGGTCACCGCGCAGCCGATCACCGCAGCGCGGTCGAGCGGCATGTCGGGGTCGATCGCGACGCACGCATGTTCGTGGACCAGCATCACCTCCGAAAAGGCGCTGAGGTTCAGCATCTGGTTGACCGGCGACCCGTCGGGGCGCGTGATGCGCGGCTCCGATCCGGGCGCGCGCCGGGTGTCGCCGCCCATGCACAGCGACATGCGGCCGCTGACGCAGAATTCGCAATGCCCGCAAAAGGCGCTGAGGCAGGTGACGACCGCGTCGCCGACCTTGACCGTGCGTACCTCGCTGCCGACCGCCTCGACGATGCCGGCGGCCTCATGGCCGGGGATCGCGGGCAGCGGGTGCGGATAGGCACCGTCGATGAAATGCAGGTCCGAATGGCACAGCCCGCACGCGGCGGTGCGGATGCGCACCTCGTGCGGACCGGGCTTGTCGACGACGATGTCCTCGATCGACAGCGGCTTGCCGGGCTCGATCAGAATCGCGGCTTTGGTCATAATGCTTCCCTTAAAGCCGTTCGTGCTGAACCTGTCGAAGCACCGTTCTTTCTTGCTCGGTCGTCAAAGAGAAGAACGGCCCTTCGACAGGCTCGGGGCGAACGGAGATAATTAACGCGAAACGCCGATGTCACCCGACGAGAAGCCCGGATCGCTCGCGTCGCTGTGCTTGGCGAATTCGATCCGCGCGATCGCGCGTTCGTGGACCTCGTCGGGACCGTCGGCGAGCCGCAGGGTGCGCTGGTGCGCATAAGCCTTGGCGAGCCCGAAATCCTCGGACACGCCGGCCCCGCCATGCGCCTGGATCGCGTCGTCGATGATCTGGAGTGCCATGCTCGGTGCCTGCACCTTGATCATCGCGATCTCGGCGGCGGCCGACTTGTTGCCGACCTTGTCCATCATGTCGGCGGCCTTGAGGCACAGGAGACGCGTCATCTCGATGTCGATGCGCGCGCGCGCGATGCGATGTTCCCAGATGCTGTATTCGGCGACCTTCCTGCCGAAGGCGACGCGCGACTGCAGCCGCTTGGCCATCTTGCTGATCGCCTCCTCGGCGACGCCGATCGTGCGCATGCAATGGTGGATGCGGCCCGGCCCGAGGCGGCCCTGCGCGATCTCGAAGCCGCGACCCTCGCCCAGCAGCATCGCTTCTTCGGCGTTGACGCGGACGTCCTTGAGCTCGATTTCCATATGGCCGTGCGGCGCATCGTCATAGCCGAAGACGGGCAGGTGGCGCTTGATCGTCACCCCCGGCGCGTCGAGCGGCATCAGCACCATCGACTGCTGCGCATGGCGCTTCGCGGCGAAGTCGGTCTTGCCCATGACGATCGCGATCTTGCAGCGCGGATCCCCCGCGCCCGACGACCACCATTTGGTGCCATTGATGACATAATCGTCGCCGTCGCGCTCGATCCGCGTCTCGATGTTGGTCGCGTCGGACGAGGCAACCTGCGGCTCGGTCATCAGGAAGGCCGACCGGATCTCGCCGTTCATCAGCGGGACCAGATATTTCTGCTTCTGCGCCGCGGTGCCGTAACGGTGGAACACCTCCATGTTGCCGGTGTCGGGCGCCGAGCAGTTGAACACTTCGCTGGCGAAGCCGACGCGGCCCATTTCCTCGGCGCACAGCGCATATTCGAGGTTGCTGAGGCCGGGGCCTTCGAAGGCGATCGTTTCGTCGACATGGTGGTGCGCGGCGCTGCGCGGCGGCATGAACAGGTTCCAGATGCCGGCGTCCCTTGCCTCGGCCTTCAGGTCCTCGACGATCTGGATGACCTTCCAGCGGTCGCCCGCCTTGTCCTGCTCGTTATAGGTGGGCACCGCGGGGCGTACCTTGCGATCGATGAAATCGCGCACCCGGTCGCGCCAAAAGACCTGCCGGTCGGTGAGGTCGAAATCCATCTTCGCATCCTTCCCTTTACGTTCGCGTAAACCTTTGGACCGATTCGGCCCCGCTTGCCAAGCCCTGCGCCCCGAAAATTACACCCTTTCGTTGCGCACGGATATTTTCCGTTACGGATGCGTGCCCGTCGCATCGGGCTCGGCGCGCGCCGCGTCGTCGAGCAGCGCCAGCCGCGCTTCGTGATCGGCGCGCGAAATCGGAAAGCGCCGCATCACCATCAGCCCCAGGACGCCGATCACGAGGATCGCGAGGCTGTAGCCGATCGCGAGGTTGCCGAGCACCGCGTCGCCGACCTCTCCCGGTTTCGCGTTCGCCGGAAAGGCGGCGAAGGAGAGGATCAGCCCTGCGATGAAGATGCCGATCCCGGTCGCGCATTTCTGCATGAAGAAATAGCCGGCGAAGAACAGCCCTTCGGACCGCCGCCCGGTCTCGCTCTGCGACGCTTCGACGACGTCGGCCATCATCGACGACGACAGGATCATCAGCATGATCGAGAAACTGTTGGAAACGAACACCAGCGCGAACATCGTCGCGACGCTCGGCTTGCCCGGCAGGCCGGGGAAAAAGCCCTGGATCCAGGCGAAATAGATGCCGCTGTTGACCAGTAGCGAGATCGCCCCGGCGACGATCGCGCCGTCGCGCTTGCCGAGCCGGGCCGACAGCGGCGCAACGAGCACGAAGGCGGCGACCATCGATCCGAAGAGCAGGAACACATAGGCGATCATCTCGCCCTGCGTGAACTGCCAGAAGAAACTGAGCAGATAATTGTTCATCGAAAAGGTGATGCCCTGGTTGATGAACCCGAACAGCGCGGCGAACACCAGCCACAGGAAGGCGCGGTTCGACAGCGTGTCGCGCATCTCGGCCAATATGTGCCGCAGCGTCGTCGCGGGCTTGACGTCGTGAAGGTTCGACACCGCGATCCGCTTGTGCTGTCCGGCGGCCGACACCAGCACCGCGCCAGCCATCATCAGCGCGCCGGCGAGCGCATAGGGGAAATAGCCGTCGGGATCGACCAGCCCCTTCGCGCCGCCGAAGAAAACGCCATAGGCGAGCAGCAGGATGATCAGGCCGCCGCCCCAGCCGAAGAGAAAGCGGTAACGCATCACGACGGTGCGTTCGTCATAGTCGGCGGTGAGCTCGGGGACGATCGCGACCGACGGCACTTCGCACATCGACACGAGCGAGCGGACGATGATAGCGAGCCCGATCAGCCAGGCCACCGTCATCGCGTCGCTCATCGCGGGCGGGTGCCACAGCAGCATCCACGCGATGGCGAGCGGGACCGGCGCGCCGTAAAGCCAGGGCAGGCGGCGGCCCCAGCGGCTTCGCGTGCGATCGGTGAGTTCGCCGATTACCGGGTCGACAAAGGCGTCGGCAATCAGCGCGACCATGATCGCGGCGCCGACGATCCCGGCGTCGAGCCCGATGACCTGATTGTAGAAGAGCAGCAGAAAGGTCGAAAAGCCGTTGTCCTTGACGCCATAGGCGATGCTGCCGAGGCCGTGCATGACCTTCAGGCGGACGGGCAATTTCGCGGGGACGGGAACCGCGCTCGCCATCGCGGTCACGCGGGCGTCCCGGCCTTTGCGGCATCCTCCATCGCGACGAGCGCGTCGAACATTCCCGGCGCCTCGGGGTCCCAGGCATGGCGCTGGCCGATCGTCAGCCCGCCGTCGACCAGCATATGCGTGCCGGTCATGAACGAAGCCTCCTCGCTCGCGAGATAGGCTACGGCATTGGCGATATCCTCGGGCTGGCCGCCGCGCGCGACGGGCTGCGCCGCCGCGCTCATGCCCGCGATGATCGCCTTCGCGGCATCCTTGCTGTCGTCGGGGACGTCGAGCGACGCGGTGAAGATGTTGGTGTTGATGAAACCCGGGCAGATCGCGTTCACGCGGATGCCATATTGCGCGAGATCGGTCGCCGCGACCTTGGTCAGGTGCAGCACCCCCGCCTTGGCGACGGCATAGGCGGTCGGCGAATAGCCCGCGCCGAGCGCCGCGACGCTTGCGGTGTTGACGATGCTCGCGCCTTTCCGTCCCTTCATGTGCGGGCTCGCGTAGCGGATGCCCATCGCGACCGATTTCAGGACCAGGTTCATCGTCTGGTCCCAGCCTTCGGGGGTGATCTCGTCGATCGGGGCGCGATCGCCTCCCGCCGCGGCGTTGTTGAAGACGATGTCGATGCCGCCCCCCTTCGCCGCCGCGGTGTTCATCAGCGCTTCGATGTCGGCGGGGCGCGTGACGTCGCAGGGGACGAAATCGATCTTCCCGTTCGACGCTGCGGCGAGCGCCTGTCCGCCCGCGAGATCGATGTCGGCGGCGAAGACCTGCGCGCCCTCCGCCGCCAGTTTCAGCACCGCGGCCTTGCCGATGCCCGATGCTGCGCCGGTGACTACGGCGACCTTGCCTGCGAATCGCATATTGGACCTCTCCCGTTTTCTTTTGCCACCTAGCTTAGGCGCGCAACGAGCCGCGTCAACGGCGGCCGATCCGACGCTACGGCGCCGTAACGGCAGGCCGCACGGCTCAAGTTGACGCTTGCGTAAAGTAGCGAAGCGGACGTAGATTTGACGCCAGAAGAGGAGCCAAAAGGATGAGCGAACTGGACGCTTTCCGCACCGAGGTGCGGGAATGGCTGGCGGCGAACTGCCCCGCCGAAATGCGCGAACCGATCCGGGAAGAGGGCGATGTCTGCTGGGGCGGACGCAATTGGGTGTTCAAGAACGACGCCCAGAAGGCGTGGCTCGAGGCCTGCGTCGCCAAGGGCTATACCGTTCCCGACTGGCCCAAGGCCTATGGCGGCGCCGGGCTGACCCCCGAGCAGACCAAGATCCTCAAACAGGAAATGAAGCGCATCAACGCGCGCTCGCCGCTCGACAGCTTCGGCATCTGGATGCTCGGCCCCGCGCTGCTGCAATTCGGCACCGAGGAGCAGAAGGTCCATTATCTGAACCCGATCGCGCGCGGCGAAATCCGCTGGTGCCAGGGCTATTCCGAACCCGGCTCGGGCAGCGACCTCGTGTCGCTCCAGACCTTCGGCGAGGACAAGGGCGATCATTGGGTCGTCAACGGATCGAAGATCTGGACCAGCTATGCCGACAAGGCCGACTGGATCTTCTGCCTCGTCCGCACCGACAAGGCGAACAAATATCAGGGCATCACCTTCATGCTCTTCGACATGGAGAGCAAGGGCGTCACCACCAAACCGATCCTCCTGATCAGCGGCAATTCGCCCTTCTGCGAAACCTTCTTCGACGATGTCGAAGTGCCGAAGACGCAATATGTCGGCGAGATCAACCGCGGCTGGGACGTCGCCAAATATCTGCTCGGCCACGAACGCGAGATGATCTCGGGCGGCGGCGCGGGCGGCGACATGGTCAGCATAGGCGCGCTCTTCGCGAAATCGCTCGGCAAGAACGACCATGGCGAACTCGACGACCCGATCCTGCGCGCCGAAATGGCGGCGTTCGACGTCGACGTCTTTGCGTATCGCGCGATGGGCGAACGCTTCATGGACATGTGGAAGACTGGCCGCGCGCATCCCGCTTCGTCGAACATGATGAAATATGTCGGCACCGAGCTCAACAAGCGCCGCCACGAACTCGTCATGTCGGGCGGCGGCAGCGAAGCGCTCGAATGGGACAGCGAAGAGACCAAGGGCGGCGCGCGTCCGCGTGCCTGGCTGCGCACCAAGGCCAATTCGATCGAAGGCGGGACGAGCGAAGTCATGCTCAACGTCATCGCCAAGCGTATCCTCGACCTGCCGGGGGCGTAATATCGTCGCCCCAGCGAAAGCTGGGGCCGCTATCGGGACAGGGCGGCTCGGACCGCCAAGGATCCCAGCTTTCGCTGGGATGACGAAAAGAGATTGGGACAGATATGCCTCTCTATCACAATGACGACCAGGCGATGCTCAAGGACAGCGTCGCGCCCTTCGTGGCCGAACAGGCGCCCGTCGCGCACCTCCGCAGCCTGCGCGACAGCGCGGACGCCACCGGCTTCTCGCGCGATCTGTGGGCGCAGTTCACCGAAATGGGCCTGCCCGGCATGCTCGTTCCCGAAGCGCATGGCGGGCTCGGCATGGGGCATATGGAAGCGGGCATCGTGCTCGAGGAAATCGGCCGCAACCTGACCCCGTCACCCTTCCTTGCGACCAGCGTCGGCGCGGTCGCCGCGCTCGCCAAGGCGGGCGGCACGCAGGCGAGCCGCTGGCTTCCCGCGATCGCATCGGGCGAAGCGATCATCGCGCTCGCGATCGACGAGGGCGCGAAGCACCGCCCCGACCGCATCGCCACGACCGCGACGCGCGCCGGCAACGGCTTCCGTATCGACGGCAGGAAGAGCTTCGTGCTCCACGGCCATGTCGCCGACATGAGCATCGTCGCGGCGAAGACCGACGGCGGAATCACGCTGTTCGCGGTGCCGAAGGATGCCAAGGGCGTCACCGCCGACCCGCGCCGCCTCGTCGACTCCAGCCTCGCGAGCCATGTCACGCTCGACGGGGTCGAGGTCGATGCCGACGCGGTGATCGGCGAGGTCGATGCCGGTGGCGATATCCTCGACGCGCTGCTTGCGGCGACGCGCACCGGTGCGGCCGCCGAAATGGTCGGCGTCGGTCAGGGCGCGATGGACATGACGATCACCTACCTCAAGGAACGCAAGCAGTTCGGCAAGCTGATCGGCGAATTCCAGGGGCTCCAGCACCGCGCCGCACATCTCTATGGCGAGATGGAAGTCGCGCGCGCTACGGTGATGAAGGCGCAGCAACTGCTCGACGAGGGCGGCGCGGGCGCGAAGCTGATGGTTTCGGTTGCCAAGGCCAAAGCCGGCCGCGCCGCCAACCTCGCGGTGCGCGAGGGCGTCCAGATGCACGGCGGCATCGGCATGACCGACGAATATGACATTGGCCTCTACATGAAACGCGACCGCGCGCTCGCCGAGTTTATGGGCGACGTGCATTACCACATCGACCAGGTCGCGCGGATGAACGGCTATTGAGGCCGACCGAGAATCCCAAATCCCGTTTGCCCTGAGCTTGTCGAAGGGCCGTCCTTTCTTTCGGACGCCGCGGGGAAGAATGGTCCTTCGACAAGCTCAGGACGAACGGAAAAAGGAACAGGGTTATGAACCTCAATGACATGTTCGGCCTCGACGGCCGCATCGCGCTCGTCACCGGCGGTTCGCGCGGCATCGGCAAGATGATCGTCGAGGGCTATCTCGCCGCGGGCGCGTCGCGCGTCTACATCTCGGCGCGCAAGACCGCGCAGATCGAAGAAGCCGTCGCCGACTTCGAAACGCGCTATCCGGGCAAGGTCATCGGGCTCCCCGTCGACCTTTCGACCGTCGAGGGCTGCCGCGCGCTCGCCAAGGAACTCGAGGCGCGCGAGGAACGCCTCGACATCCTCGTCAACAACGCCGGCGCCGCATGGGGCGAGCCGTTCGAAGGTTTCCCCGAAGCGGGCTGGGACAAGGTGATGGACATCAACGTCAAATCGCCCTTCTTCCTGACGCAGGCGCTCCACGGCCTGCTCAAGGCCGGGGGCAGCGCCGACCGCCCCGCGAAGGTGATCAACATCGGCTCGATCGACGGCATGCGCCTCAACCCGTGGGAAACCTACAGCTATCACGCGTCGAAGGCGGCGATCCTCTATCTTACCAAGCGCATGGCGGCACGACTGGTCACCGACCATATCCTCGTCACCGCGATCGCCCCCGGCGCCTTCCAGTCGGACATGAACAAGGCCGCGCGCGACCATGGCGACGCGGTCGCGAAGAGCATCCCGGTGAAGCGCATCGGCGTCCCCGAGGACATGGCGGGCGCCGCGATCTTCCTCGCGTCGAAGGCGGGCGACTATGTCGTCGGCGATACGATCACCGTCGACGGCGGGCTGGTGCACGGCGACCTCAAGACCAGCATCGACGCTTAAAGCGCCGTTTCTTTCATCGTCACCCCGGACCTGATCGGGGGTCCATGACGGCATCGCCGCTATGGATGCCGGATCAGGTCCGGCATGACGGTGCGAGGGGAAATTGACTCACCAATCTCCACAGTGTATTATCTTAATAACTCACCAAGGAGATGTGCCATGCGTTTCGCCTTCCTCATTCCGCCGATGATGCTCCTTGCCGCCTGCGGGCAGGGCGAGGAAAAGAAGGCGGGCCCCGAGGTCAGCATCAACGCCGACGGCGACGGGGGCGGGGTCCGCATCACCTCGGGCAAGGACGGCGGCAAGCTCAAGATCGACGGCGACGGGGTCAATATCGACCTCGACATTCCCGATATCGCCGATCTCGACATCACCAGCGATTTCGACATCGACGGGGTGAAGCTGTTTCCGGGCAGCACGATCACCACGATGGACATCAATGCGAACGACAAGGATGGCGCGAAGGACGCGGTGGTGAAATTCGGCTTCACCTCGCCGACGACGCCGGCAAAGGCGGCCGACTGGATGGCGGGCGAGTTCGCGAAAAAATCGGTCAAGGTGAGCCGCACCGGCGACACGCTGGCGGGCACCGACAAGGATGGCGATGCTTTCACCATCGGCTTCACCCCCGACGGGGCGAATGCCAGGGGCGAGGTGCGGATCGTTTCGAAATAGGCGCCGGAACCCGGCACCCGCCCCCGGTTGCATCGGGCGGGGCCGGATGGAGTTGCGCCTATCCGCTGTTCCGCAGCGCGGTCGCGATCGCGTTGATCGTCAGCTGGATACCCTCGGCGATGCGCGGATCGGTCTCGCCCGCGCGGTGGCGCTTCATCAGCTCGATCTGGAGCAGGTTGAGCGGCTCGATATAGGGCAGGCGCAGCCGGATCGACGCCTCGAGGGCGGGGTTGTTTTCGAGCAATCGCGTCTGGCCGGTGATCGTCAGCAATCCGTCGTGGGCGCGGTGCCAGCCGTCCCTGATCTGCCCGAAGATCGCGTCATGCCCGTCGACACCGCCCGCGAGCTCGGCATAGCGCGCCGCGATCCCCATGTCGGATTTGGCGAGCACCATCTCCATATTGCCGAGCAGCGCGCCGAAGAAGGGCCAGCTTTGCGCCATATCCGCGAGGAGCGGCTTGTCTTCAAAGGCCGCGAACGCCTCGCCCGTCCCGTACCAGCCGGGCAGCATCGTGCGCGCCTGCGCCCAGCTGAACACCCACGGGATCGCGCGCAGGTCCTCGATCGCGGTCGATCTGGTGCGGCTCGACGGCCGCGACCCGATCTTGAGCGTCGCGATCTCGGCGATCGGGGTCATCGCGCGAAAGAAATCGCGGAACGCCGGGGTGTCGTAGACCAGCCCGCGATAGGCGGCGAAGGCGGTATCCGACAGCGCGTCCATCGCCGCGGTGAAGCGCATGCAGTCCTGCGCGCACAGCCCCTCGGGCTCGAGGCTCGCGAGCAGGCTCGCCGACACCATCGCCTCGAGGTTGGAGACCGCGCTGTCGGCGGTGCCGAATTTCGCCGCGATTACCTCGCCCTGCTCGGTGATGCGGATGCGCCCCTGCACCGTACCCGCGGGCTGCGCGCGGATCGCGGCAAAGGCACTGCCGCCGCCGCGCCCGACCGCGCCGCCGCGGCCGTGGAACAATTGCATCGACGTCCCCGCCGCCGCGAACACCGGGGTCAGCGCGTCCGACGCCTGGTGCAGCCCCCAGGTCGAGGTCAGATAGCCGCCGTCCTTGTTCGAATCCGAATAGCCGATCATCACTTCCTGATGCCCGCGCGCGGCGACCTGCGGCGCAATTTCGGGCAGCGCGAAATAGCGCGCCATGATCGCGGGGGCATCGTCGAGGTCGGCGATCGTCTCGAACAGTGGCACGACCATCAGGCTGTCGGTGCCGCCCGCGGTCCACAGCCCCGCCTCGCGCGCGAGCACATGCACCTCAAGCAGGTCGGACAGGCTTTCGGCCTTGCTGATGATCCACTGGCAGATCGCGTCGTCGCCCAGCCGCGCGCGTACATCGGCGGCGGCGTGGACGATCGCGAGCTCGCCCGCCGTCTCCTCGCTCCACCGGTGCCACGGCGCGGCGAGCGGGCGGTTGCTGGCGAGTTCGCGGCGCAGCAGCGCGATGCGGGCTTCCTCGTCGAGCGCCAGATAATCGGCCTCGACCCCCGAGACCTTCAGCAGTTCGGCGAGCACGCGCTCGTGCACCGCGCTGTTCTGGCGCATGTCGAGCGTTGCGAGGTGAAAGCCGAATACCTCGACCGCGCGGATCAGCCGCCCGAGCGCACCGATCCCGCCGAGCTGGCCCTCGCCGCTCGCTTCGAGTCCGTCGGCGAGCGTGACGAGGTCGCGGCGGAAATGCTCCGGCGTCGCATAGGGCTCGCCCGGCAGCGCCGAAGGGTGCGGCGCCGGACGCCCCGCGATCGCGGCGTAGGTCGCGGTCAGCCGGGCATAGATTCCCGACAGCGCGCGGCGATAGGGTTCGTCGCTGCGGCTGGGCGCGGTGTCGCCGCTCGCCGCTGCCAGCGCCTCGACCGTGTCGGGCACCGGCGCGAGCGCCGACGACACCGACAGCTCGGCGCCGAGCGCGTGCACCGCATCGATATAATGGCCGAGCACCGCGGCGGCGTTGGATCCCGTCGCGAGCCGCAGCGTCTCGGCGGTGACGAAGGGATTGCCGTCACGATCGCCGCCGATCCAGCTGCCGACACGCAGGAAGCTCGCGGGGCGCTGCCTCAGCTCGCCTTCCCAGCGCGCATAGAGCTTCGGCAGCACGGGCAGGAAGACGCCCTGCAAATAGGTCAGCGCATTGTCGATCTCGTCGGCGACGAACAGCTTTTCGGTGCGCAGCGGACGCGTCTGCCACAGCAGCACCACCTGCCGGCGGATCGCATCCTCGACCACGTCGCCCTCGGGGGTCTCGTCGACCCCGGCGTCGCGCAGCAGCATCAGTTCGGCAATGCGGTTCTTGTGGTCGAGTACCGACTTGCGGCGCACCTCGGTCGGGTGCGCGGTGAGCACGGGGGCGACCAGCGCCGCCTCCATCAGCGCGGCGACGGCGCGCGCGTCGATCCCGTCACCCGCCAGCCGCGCGAGCGCGGCGGCCACCGTCGCCTCGGGCTCGGCGGCAACCCCCTGCCGGTCCTCGGCAAGGTTGGCGAGCATCGAAAAGAGCATGAAACCGCGAACAAAGGCGATCGTGTCGTCGAGGCCCAGCGCGTCGAGCCCGGGGTCGATCGCCTCGGCGCCCGCGATGCCGCGGTGCCGGTCGACGCTCGCCGAGCGGATATATTCGGTCTGCCGGTACAGCTTGTCGCCACCATAGGCGCGGATGACGTCGCCGAGGATCCGCCCGAGATAGCGGATGTCGGGATTTTGCGAGATCTGTATCGGCGGGCCCATGGCCGCCTTTGCTGCACCTGCGAAGGTGCGGGGTCAAGCTATGCGCTTGGCGCATAGCTATGCGCCCGCTCTACCCGAAATTTCGTGCATGCTGTCTGCTTGGGCCTTCCAGCCGGAGGTTCCGGTTGGGTGTTTGTCGCAAATGGCTGGTGAACTGTCGGCGATGATGCGCGGTTGCAAATCGGACAGGGCCGCGCAATTCTCGTTGATAGGGGGACGAATATGAAAAACCGGAATGCCGTCTTCGCCATGTGGGTGGCGCTTTTCGTGGCCATAGGAGTGGTGCTCGGGGCAACGATGGGAGTGCCAAATTCCACCCATGGAGGCCTTGGGGCATTAAAGCCCGGCGAGCGGCGGTTGATGGTCCCGCCGCGCGAGGCGGTTGAAGTTCGACTTTTTGTGAAAGGCGATACAGAACCCAAGCTGCCGCGCGTGGTGGAGCTCATGAATGACCGGGACGGTATTCTGCTTACGCCCGAGCAGCGTGCACGCCTCGACCGGTCCGTCTTTCGATATCGCATGACGCGCGAAGAGTTCGAGAACGATGCCGAGGCGGCCTGTTTCATCCCGCACCATTTCTTTCGGTATTTCGATGCTGACGGGGCGCAGGTTGCGGAACTGCGTGTCTGCTATTGCTGCCGCGGCGTAGCGATGTCGCCGGGCGATCGCTCGCTCGGCGACGATGAAGAATGGCAATTCGATTATGTCGGGATCGAACAGATGCTCAGGGAGATGAACATTCCCGTCGACATCGACTGTCCGGGGAACAGCTAGCGCGTCCTGATCAGGACGAGCGTCCCCATGTCGATCCGCGGGCGTCCGTCGAAGGTCACGCCATTGTGCGTGTCGGTGATGAACATCAGCTTCCCCGACCCGTCGCTGATCCGCGCCGAGACCGAATAGCGGCCGCGGGGGTCGAGCTTGCGCTGGTCGACGGTGAGCGAGAAGGCGAAGGGCACCTGGCGACCGTCGGCGGTGAACGATTGCTGCGCGATCGTCTTCGACGGGGCATCCATCAGGCTGACGTCGGCGAGCTGGATCTCGACCTGCGCCGTCGGGGGCAGCGCCATGCGCTCGCGGTAGGTGATGCTGCCGGTGACCGACACCGGCTCTTCGGACGGCATCAGCGTCGCGCAGGCGGCGAGCGGCAGGGTGGCGAGGCCGAGCGCGAGGGTGCGGGCGAAACGAACCATGACTGTTCTCCTTTTTTGTCGGCGGTCCCCTAAAACCGCCCCGGTGAACCTACGCTGTCGCGTTCGTTATGTTCCCGTCAGCCTTCGAGCTCGACGTCCCAATAGAGCCAGTCGATCCAGCTCGTGTGCAGATAATTGGGCGGGAAGCAGCGGCCGTTGTCCTGGAGCTGCCAGCTCGTCGGGCGCCACGGCTGGCGATGGAGCGGCATGTGCGCCTGCGCCGGGGTGCGCCCGCCCTTCTTGAGGTTGCACGGTGCGCACGCCGTTGCGACATTCTCCCACGTGGTGCGCCCGCCCAGCCGGCGCGGCACGACATGGTCGAAGGTCAGGTCCTTGGCCGATCCGCAATATTGGCACGCAAAACGGTCGCGCAGAAACAGGTTGAAGCGCGTGAAGGCCGGATATTGCGACGGTTTGACATATTGGCGAAGCGCGATGACGCTCGGGATCGGCATCGTCCGCGTCGGCGAGTGAATCTCGCGCTCGTAATTCTCGACGATGGTGACGCGGTCGAGGAATACCGCCTTGACCGCGGTCTGCCACGGCCACAGGCTCAGCGGGTAATAGCTCAGCGGCGTATAATCGGCGTTGAGGACGAGCGCGGGACAACTGTCGGGATGTCGGGCAAGATCGGGATGGAACATGGCTTTTGGACGCTGCCCCCTGTGCTGCGCGGGTTGGCGCGCCACTGCCTTCCCGAAGTGACAGCATCATTACATGCCGCATCAGAATCTGGCGTCAAGGGGGCATGTTCCGCAAGATATGGAATGAATCATACGGATCGCCCACAGCATCTGGTTTGCCTTTCGCCGCCATGCTGACGCGTTTCGCTCCGAGCCCGACCGGCGAGCTCCATCTCGGCCACGCCTATAGCGCGCTGCTCGCCCATGCCGCGGCGCGCGGCGCGGGCGGGCGGTTCCGCATCCGCATCGACGACATCGACGGCAGCCGTTCGCGCGAGATCTATGTCGCGGCCGCGCTCGCCGACCTCAAATGGCTCGGGATCGACTGGGACGGCGATCCGGTGCGCCAGTCGGCGCGGCTCGACAATTATGCCGTGGCGCTCGAAACGCTCCGCGCGCGCGGGCTCGTCTATCCCTGCTTCTGTACCCGCGCCGACATCGCCGCGAGCCTCGCCGCGCCGCACGGCACGCCCGACGGTCCGGCGGGGGCGGCCTATCCGGGCACCTGCCGCCATCTGGCGGAGAGCGAGCGCCGCCGGCGGCTGGAAAGCGAGCCGCACTGCTGGCGCCTCGACATGGCGAAGGCGGTCGCCACGACCGGCGAACTTGCATGGGAAGAGGAGGGGCAGGGCGCGCGCCGCGCCGCGCCGCTGGCGCATGGCGACGTCGTCCTCGCGCGCAAGGATGCGCCCGCCTCCTACCACCTCGCGAGCAGCCTCGACGACGCCGCCATGGGGGTCAGCCATGTGATCCGCGGCGCCGACCTGATCGCCTCGACCGACGTCCACCGCCTGCTCCAGGCCCTGCTCGACCTGCCGGTCCCGCTCTACCGCCACCACGGCCTCGTCTGCGGCCCCGACGGCAAGCGGCTCGCAAAGCGCGACGCGGCGGCCTCGCTCGCCTCGCTGCGCGCCGCGGGTCTCGACGGGCGGCGGCTCGCCGACGATCTCTTGCACGGCCGGCTTCCCACTGGATTTTTCCTGCAAAATCCCTAAATGAAGGGCATGGAAATCCTGCTTGTCCTTGGCGTCGTGGTCGCCGCCGGCTTCGTCCTCTTCTCGCTCGCGCGGGGGCTCCTCTATTTCGCGCAGGGGCACCGCGCCGCGATCGACGGCAAGGTCGAGGAAAACCAGCGGCTCCAGAACCGGATGATGATGGCGCGCGTCAAATGGCAGGCGATCACCATCATCCTGCTCGTCCTGATCGGCTTCGTCGCCGCCGGCAAATAAGCGCCGCGCACCCGGTATCATGGTCAAGCTCAACAAGATCTATACGCGCACCGGCGACGACGGCACCACCGGGCTCGTCGACGGGTCGCGCGTCGCCAAGTCCGATGCGCTGATGGCGGCGATCGGCGACGTCGATGAAGCGAACAGCGCGATCGGCATTGCCGCCGCCGTGCTCGACCCGGCGAGCGACGAAGCTGCGATGCTGTCGCGCATCCAGAACGAACTGTTCGACCTCGGGGCCGACCTTGCGACCCCGCCCGACATCCAGTTCGGTTTCGGACCGCACGAAATGGCGCTGCGTATCGTGCCCGGCCAGATCGCGCGGCTGGAGGACGAGATCGATGCGATGAACGCCGAACTCGGCGCGCTGCGCAGCTTCATCCTGCCCGGCGGCACCGAAGCCGCGGCACGGCTGCACCTCGCGCGCGCCACCGCGCGCCGCGCCGAACGCGCGGCGGTGACCGCGGCGCAGGGGCGCGACCTCAACCCGATCGCGCTGTCCTATCTCAATCGCCTTTCGGACCATCTGTTCGTGCTCACCCGGCACATCAACGCAGCGGCGGGCGGTGACATCCTCTGGAAACCCGGCGCGACGCGCTGACGCAGGCATGGCGGCGGCGCTCCCGTGTCGCCTGTCGGATGGCCGTTAGCGACCGGTAGCGGACATCGGAAATCCTCCCTGTGGCGGCAGCCATGGGGAGGGGGACCGCTCGCGCAGCGAGTGGTGGAGGGGCCGAAAGGTTGCGCGACGCCTGACGGCGTCGGCCCCTCCGTCAGCGGCTGACGCCGCTGCCACCTCCCCATCGCTGCGCGACAGGGAGGAGCGGGGTCGCTTCGACCGGCTATGGGCCTGTCTTTCATCGTCACCCCGGACTTGATCCGGGGTCCATGACCTCGACGCTGCGATGGATCCCGGATCAGGTTCGGGATGCCGAAGTCAGGCGAGAATGTCCGCTCCCCACCCCCAAAGCCGACACCCCGTCGCAAGCGGTCAATCGCCTCGTAGGCAGTGTTGTTCCCTTAATGTTCTAGACAATCCATCGGTGTGCACCCATAATCGGGACCAGCTGCGAAACCGAATCGCACCCCGGGGGATTATCTGCCCATGGCCAGCCGAACCGATGCTCCGTCCGCGACCGAGGCCGATCCGATCGAGGCGCTGACCCGGCGTTTCGCCGCGACGCGGCACCTGTCGCTCGATCTCGTCGCGACGTTGTCCGATGCCGACGCCAGCGTCCAGTCGATGCCCGACGCCTCGCCCGCCAAATGGCACCTCGCGCATACGACCTGGTTCTTCGAAACCTTCGTGCTGCGCGATCATCTTCCCGGATACCGGCTGTTCGACGAACGCTATCCCTTTCTTTTCAACAGCTATTACGAGGCGGAGGGGGCGCGCCACGCGCGCGCGCAGCGCGGGCTGCTGACGCGCCCGTCGCTCGATGAAATCCGCGTCTGGCGCGCGCATGTCGATGCCGCGGTGCAGCGCGCGCTGCCCGATCTGCCGCGCGCGGCGCAGGCGCTCGTCACCCTCGGCATCCATCACGAACAACAGCATCAGGAATTGCTGCTTACCGACATCAAGCATCTCTTCGCGCAGAATCCGCTCGGCCCCGCGGTGTGGGAGGAGGGTGCGATTCAGTGTAAAGTTGCGCAGTTTTCGGCGCCTTTGACGCGCAGCGGAGACGCCGCGCCGATGCGCTGGGTGCGCGGCGCCGAGGGGGTGGTCGGCGTCGGCCATGCCGGCGACGGCTTCGCCTTCGACTGCGAAGGTCCGCGCTTTTCGGCGCTCCTCACGCCGCACGCGCTTGCCAGCCGTCCCGTGACCAACGGCGAGTGGCAACAATTTGTCGCCGACGGCGGCTATCGCACCGCGTCGCTCTGGCTCAGCGACGGCTGGGCTTGGGTGCAGGACAAGAATGTGGCGGCGCCCGCCTACTGGCAGGACGGGCGATATTTCACCCTCGCGGGCTGGCAGGACATCGATCCCGCGGCGCCGGTCACCCATATCAGCGTCTTCGAGGCCGACGCCTTCGCGAGCTGGGCCGGCGCGCGCCTGCCGACCGAAATCGAATGGGAGGCGGCGGCCGCCGCGCTCGACCCCGCCTCGGGCGCACAGCTCGATGCGGCCGGCCCCGTCCAGCCCGTCGCAGCGCCCGCCGCCGACACGGGCCTGCAACAGATGTTCGGCAGCGTGTGGGAATGGACCGGCAGCGCCTACCGTCCCTATCCCGGCTTCCGCGCCGCGCCCGGCGCGGTCGGCGAATATAATGGCAAGTTCATGAGCGGCCAGTTCGTGCTGCGCGGCGGCAGCGTCGCGACCCCGCGCGGCCATATGCGGCCAACCTGTCGCAACTTTTTCTACCCGCACCAGCGCTGGCAGTTCACCGGCGTGCGGCTCGCGAAGGATCTTTGACCATGGGCGTTGTGCGCAACCTTCGTCAGGTTTCGGCCGACGACACCGGCGTCGACATGGCCTTTCGCGCCGACGTCCACGCCGGGCTGTCGCAGGCGCAAAAGGCGGTCCCCGCGCGCTGGTTCTACGATGCGACCGGATCGGCGTTGTTCGAGGATATCACCGCGCTCCCCGAATATTATCCGACGCGCAGCGAAACCGGCCTGCTCACCCGCCACGCCGCCGATATCGCCGTGGCAGTCGGTCCCGGTCGCGCGGTGGTCGAACTGGGATCGGGCAGCTCGACCAAGACGCCGCTGCTGCTCGATGCGATTGCGCCCGCGGCCTATGTTCCGGTCGACATCTCGGGCGATTTTCTTCGCGACAGCGCGCTCGCGCTGGCGGCGCGCTTCCCGGGTCTCGCCATCTATCCGGTCGAGGCCGATTTCACCCAGCGCGTGTCCTTGCCGCGCGAAATCGCCGCCTTGCCCAAACTCGGCTTCTTTCCCGGCTCGACGATCGGCAACATGGTCGCACGCACCGCCGTCGATCTTCTGCGGGATTGGCGCGAGGCGCTCGGCGACGGCGCTCTGCTGCTGATCGGTATCGACCAGATCAAGGATGTCGCGATTCTCGAACGGGCCTATGACGACCCCGCCGGGGTCACCGCGGCGTTCAATCTCAATCTGCTCGAACGCATCAACCGCGAACTCGGCGGGACGATCCCGGTCGAAAATTTCACCCACCGCGCGGTCTGGGACGACGTCCACGCGCGTATCGAAATGCACCTCGTTGCGGCCTGCGCCATGGACTTCACGGTCGACGGGCGCCGCTATCATATGGCGAAGGACGAGACGATCCACAGCGAGAACAGCCATAAATATGGCGTGCGCGACGCGAACTTGCTGCTCCGCGCCGGGGGGTGGACGCCCGTGGCGACCTGGGACGATGCCGACCCGGCCTTCGCGCTGATCCTTGCCCGGGCGACCGAGTTCCGCTCGGCTCCCTGATCCTCCACTCTTGACGAGACCGCGGCAGAATCTAGAGCAGCGGCCACGTCCTGACCCGTTCGTCCTGAGCTTGTCGAAGGACCGTCCTTCTCTTTCTTCAACGTTGAAAGAAAGAACAGCCCTTCGACAAGCTCAGGGCAAACGGAATATGGGACGATTTGTTTGGCTGCCCGCAACGGGCGCGCGTGTGGATAAAAGGACAGGCATATGATCGTCGGCGTCATCGGGGCAGGGCAAATGGGCGCGGGTATCGCGCAGGTGTCGGCGGGAGCCGGCCACGATGTGCTGCTGTCGGACATCGAGATCGCACGCGCCGAAGCGGGCAAGGCGGGGATCGCCAAGGGGCTTGCGCGCCTCGTGACCAAGGAGAAGATGACGCAGGCCGACGCCGACGCGCTGCTTGCGCGCATCACTCCCGTCGCCGATCATGCAGCCTTTGCACCCGCCGATCTCGTGATCGAGGCGGCGACCGAGCGCGAGGAAATCAAGCGCGCGATCTTTGCGAGCGTCGGCCCGCATCTCTCGGCCACCGCGATCCTCGCGTCGAACACCAGCTCGATCCCGATCACCCGCCTCGCGCAGGCGGCGCCCGATCCGGCGCGCTTCATCGGCGTCCATTTCTTCAACCCGGTACCGGTGATGGGCCTCATCGAACTGATCCGCGGACTTGCGACCAGCGACGCCACGCTTCAGGCGGTCGAGGCCTATGGCCGCGGACTCGGCAAGGAGATCGTCCACGCCAACGACGCGCCGGGGTTCATCGTCAACCGCGTGCTGATGCCGCTGATCAACGAGGCGATCTTCGCGCTGGGCGAGGGCGTCGCGACGATGCAGGACATCGATGCCGGCTGCCGTTTGGGTCTCAACCATCCGATGGGGCCGATCACGCTCGCCGACTTCATCGGTCTCGACACCTGCCTCGAGATCATCCGCGTGCTCCAGAGCGGAACCGGCGACCCCAAATTCCGCCCCGCGCCGCTGCTCGTCCAATATGTCGAGGCGGGCTGGGTCGGCAAGAAGGCCGGGCGCGGCTTCTACGACTGGACCGGCGAGGCGCCCGTTCCGACGCGCTGATCGCCGTCGTCCCGCGCGCGGCCGGCTGGTCGGTGCGGGAGCCGAATCGGTCGCCGTGCGTTAGAGGTCGACAACCGAAGATCGCAACGGGAGCCTGACCATGTTTCGAAAGAGCCTCGCCTTTCTGCCGGTGCTCGGACTGATGGCGACGGTCCCGGTTTGCGCCCAGCAGGGCGCGCCCGAGCAGTCGACGATCAAGGAAACCGCCAATTCGGTGACCGAACCCTTTGACGGCAAGGAGGTCCCGCCGAAGCTGCTCGCGATCCAGGGCGATCCCTATTCGCTCGCCGGCCTCGGCAAATGCGCCGCGATCATCCGCGAGGTCGAGGAACTCAACGCCGTGCTCGGGCCCGACATCAACGAACGGGTCGACGAGAGCCTCGCCAAGAAGCGCGAGAAGACCGCGGGGCGCGTCGCGGGCAATGTGGCGGGCAGCTTCATTCCCTTCGGCGGGCTGATCGGCGAGGTCACCGGCGCCAACGCCGAACGGCGGCGCTATGCGATCGCGGTTTATGCCGGTACGGTACGGCGGGGCTTTTTGAAGGGGGTCGGGATCGAACGCGGCTGCAAGGCGCCGGCCCGGCCCTGAACCGGGGAAGGGGGAGGACGGACATCGCCAGCGATACGCCCGGATTCGATGTCGCCCGCGCGACCTTCGATCCTGCGACGCTGGCTTTCTATGCGGCCGAAGCGCCCGTCTACACTGCCAGCGGTGCAGGAGGTGTCAGCCGTCACCTCGCCGGCTTCGCCGACCGCCTGCCGCGCGGCGCGCGCGTCCTCGAACTGGGATGCGGCGGCGGGATCGATGCCGAATATCTGATCGGACGCGGCTTCGACGTCGATGTGACCGATGGTGTCGCCGAAATCGCGGCGCGGGCGGCTACGCGGCTCGGCCGGCGCGTTGCTGTTCTGCGCTTCGACGAACTCGACGTCGAGCGCGGCTATGATGCCGTGCTCGCGTCGGCGAGCCTGCTGCACGTGCCCCGTCCCGGATTGCCCGATATCCTGCATCGCATCTGGCGCGCGCTGCGCCCGGGGGGATGGCATCTTGCGAGTTACAAGGGCGGCGGGAGCGAGGGACGCGACCGCTTCGGGCGCTATTTCAACTATCTGTCGGCGGCCGACGCCGAAGCGGTGTATCGTCGGGCCGGCCCGTGGGGTTCGCTGGACATCGCCGAAGGGCTTGGCGGCGGTTATGACGGCGTCCAGGGACCGTGGGTTCGCGTTCTGACCCGTAAAGCAATGGAGGATGGCCAATGAACGTCGAGGATCTGCGCCTTTTCACCGTCGCGGTATCGCAGGCGGCGCTCGACGATCTCAGGTCGCGTATCGTGAACACGCGCTGGCCGGAAAGGGAGACGGTCGACGACTGGGATCAGGGATTGCCGCTGGCTTATGCGCAGGACCTCGCGGCCTATTGGCGCGGCGGTTACGACTGGCGCCGGGTCGAGGCGCGGCTCAACTATCTCGCGACGATCGACGGCCTCGACATTCATTTTCTCCATATCCGCTCGGCGAGTCCCGCCGCGCGGCCGCTGGTGCTGACGCACGGTTGGCCGGGATCAATCCTCGAATTCCTCGACGTTATCGAACCGCTGTCGCGAGACTATCATCTCGTCATTCCCTCGCTTCCCGGTTACGGATTTTCGGGCAAGCCGGCCGAGGCGAAGTGGAGCGTCGAGCATATTGCCGCCGCGTGGGACGCGCTGATGCGGGGGCTCGGCTACGATCGCTATTTCGCGCAAGGCGGCGACTGGGGCAGTGCGGTGACCTGCGCGCTCGGCATGCACCACGCCGATCATTGCGCGGGTATCCACGTCAACATGGTTGTCGGCGCGCCGCCGTCCGACCTGATGGCGGATCTCAGCGAGGCCGAGAAACTCTATCTCGCGCGCTTCGGCTGGTACCAGGCAAAGGACAGCGGCTATTCGACCCAGCAGGCGACGCGGCCGCAGACGCTCGGCTATGCCCTCACCGATTCGCCCGTCGGCCAGATGGCGTGGATCGTCGAGAAATGCCACGGCTGGACCGATTGCGGCCATGCACCGGGCGGCCAGTCGATCGGCGGCCACCCCGAAAAAGCGCTGTCGCGCGACGCGATGCTCGATACCGTCAGCCTCTATTGGCTGACCGCGAGCGCAGCCTCGTCGGCGCGGCTCTACTGGCACAGCTTCCGCGCGTTCGGCGCCGGCGAAATCCATGTGCCGACCGGTTGCAGCCTGTTCCCGAACGAAATCATGCGCCTGTCGCGGCGCTGGGCCGAGCGTCGCTACACCAACATCGTCTACTGGAACGAACCCTGTCGCGGCGGGCATTTCGCCGCGTGGGAACAGCCGGACCTGTTCGTGGACGAGGTGTGCGCGGCGCTCGCCTGCATGCGGCTCTGACCCGGGTCCGTTCGCGTCACTAGCCCGATCGCACGCAGAGCACGCCGGCCAGATATTCGCGGTTGCCGATGGTCTCCATATGCTCGCGCGCCGACCCGCTCCAGCGATCGGGCGGCACCTGCTGCCTCCGTCCGATGGTGAAGAGCGCTATGGTGCGGGCGTCGTACCGGCGACCGGCGGCGCGACAGAATCGGCGGCGACCGGCGTGGCGGCCGGCGCCGGTTCGGGCGTCGTGAGCGGCGGGGTGACCGCCAGGATCAGTCCCGCGAGCGCTGCCGACATCAGGTTCGACAGGCTGCCCGCGAGCAGGGCCTTGAGCCCCAGTCGCGCGATCATCGGCCGCTGGTTCGGCGCGAGCCCGCCGGTCACCGCCATCTGGATCGCGATCGAGCTGAAATTGGCGAAACCGCACAACGCAAAGGTCGCGATCGCGACCGCCGCCAGCGACATGTCGCCCTGGACTTTGCCGAGGTCGATGAAGGCGACGAATTCGTTGAGCACCACCTTGGTCCCGAACAGCCCGCCGGCGACGGCGCTTTCATCCCACGGCACTCCCATCAGCCACATCACCGGGCGAAAGATCGCGCCGATGATCGCTTGGAACGACAGGCCCTCGTAACCGAACCAGCCACCGACGCCGGCGAGGATGCCGTTGGCGAGTGCGACGAGCGCGACGAAGGCAAGCACCATCGCACCGACCGCGACCGCCAGCTTGACCCCGGTCTGCGCGCCCTGTGCGGCTGCCATGATGATGTTCGCGGGCTTCTCCTCGTCGTGGCTCGCTTCGGGCATGATCACCGGTTCGATGCCCAGATCCTTGGGGTCGTCGGGCATCATGATCTTGGCCATCAGGATGCCGCCGGGCGCCGACATGAAGCTCGCGGCGAGCAGATAGGGCAGCAATTGCTCGCCGATCATGCTCGCATAGGCGCCCAGAATCGTGCCCGCGACGCCCGCCATGCCGACGGTCATGATCGTGAACAGCTGCGACGGGGTGAGGCTCGCGAGATAGGGGCGAATGACGAGCGGGCTTTCGCTCTGCCCGACGAAGATGTTCGCGGCGGCACCGAGGCTCTCGACCTTGGTGATCCCGGTGACCTTCTGGATCGCGCCGCCGACCCATTTGATCACCAGCTGCATGATGCCGAGATAATAGAGGATCGAGATCAGCGAGGCGAAGAAGATGATTACGGGCAGCGCGGCGATCGCGAAGCTGTGGCCTCCCATTTCGGGCGAAGCGAGCGGGCCGAAGATGAAATCGGTACCCGCCTTGGCATAGCCGAGCAGGTTGGAGACGCCGTTTGACATCGCCTGGATCGCGCTGCGGCCCCAAGGTGTACCGATCACCAGCAGGGCGAAACCGGCCTGTAGCAGAAAGGCGGGGACGACGACGCGCAGCCGGATCCAGCGGCGATTCGACGAAAACAGCACGGCGATCGCGAGCAAGGCGACGATCCCGAGCAGACCGATAAGGCGTTCCATAACTTCTGTGCGTCCCCCGCAATTTACTTGCGCCTGTCTAGCGGGCTGAACGCACGGGGCAAGGGGCGGTGATCGCCGTTCGCCGCAGCGGGGGTGTCCGGTGCGACGGGCCGGCTTTTTCCCGCTCTGCGCTGGTTCGGCTCGGGCCGGTTCGGGTTCTGGTTGTCGTTGCCGACCGCGCGGGGCGGGGCAGGCGTCGCCAAGGCTGCCGAACGCGATCCGTGCCTTGCTCGCCGGGCACGATCCGCCCGATTGACCGGCATCTTTCCAGCGCCCGAAAAAGCGACTATCGCGCGCCGATGACCGAACCCGCATCCACGGCGCTCCCGCGCACGCTATCGCCCTCGCTCTTTCTGTTCACGATCATCTACGGCGGCATGGTCGTGCTTGCCGGGGTGCTCGGAAACAAGCAGGTCGCGCTCGGCGACTGGCTCGCGGTCGAGGCAGGGATCTTTGCCTTCCTGCTGCTTGTTGCGCTGTCGAGCAGCGTCGCCGAACTGCACGGACAATCGGTCGCGAACCGGCTCGTGCTTTGGGGTTTCGTGCCGCTGGTCCTCTCGATCATGCTGACCGCGCTGGTGCTGGCGCTTCCGGCCTCGCCCGAAATGCAGCCCGAACGGCTTGCCTCGTTCGACATGATCCTGGGTCAGAGCCCGCGCCTGATGGCGGCAGGGATCGTCGCCTATGGCACGTCGCAATTCCTCAACGTCACCATCTTTTCCAAGCTGCGCGGGCGCGAGGGCGCGAGCGGGTCGACCTGGCTTGCGATCCGCGGCGCGATCGCCAGCGCGCTCAGCCAGATCGTCGACACCTTGCTGTTCGTCACCATCGCCTTTTACGGCGTCTTCCCGATCGCCAACCTGATGGGCGGACAGATGCTGGCGAAGGTCGCGCTGTCGATCCTCGTCATTCCGTTCGTCATCACGGGGCTCGTCGCGCTCGGCCGCAATCTCGACGCCAAGGGAGGCGTCGCATGAGCCAGCTTCCCGATCCCGCCAGCCGCCCCGAGCTGCTCGCCAAGGCCGAAACGCTCGTCGAGGCGCTGCCCTATCTTCAGCGCTACGCCGGCGAGACCTTCGTGATCAAATATGGCGGCCATGCCATGGGCGATCCCGAGGCGCAGCGCGACTTCGCCGAAGATGTCGTGCTTTTGAAGGCGGTGGGCATCAACCCGGTGGTCGTCCACGGCGGCGGACCGCAGATCGGGCGGATGCTGAAGCAGCTCGGCATCGAATCGCAGTTCATCGGCGGACTGCGCGTCACCGACGCCGCCACCGCCGAAGTCGCGGAGATGGTACTCGCGGGGAAGATCAACAAGGAAATCGTCAGCTGGATCGCCGGGCTCGGCGGGCGCGCGGTCGGCCTGTCGGGGAAGGACGCCAATCTGGTGCTTGCCGAAAAGGTCACGCGCAGCGAGCCCGATCCCAATTCGGGGATCGAGCGCCACGTCGATCTGGGTTTTGTCGGCGAGCCGGTCGCGGTCGATCCGACGATCCTCAACAATCTGGCCAAGGACAATTTCATCCCCGTCGTCGCACCCGTCGCGCTCGGTGCCGACGGGGCGACATATAATATCAACGCCGACACCATGGCGGGCGCGATCGCAGGCGCGCTCGGTGCCAAGCGCTTCTTCCTGTTGACCGACGTCGCCGGGGTGCTCGACAAGCGCGGCACCCTGCTCACCGATCTCGACCGCTCGGGCATCGACGGGCTGAAAGACGACGGGACGATCACGGGGGGGATGATTCCCAAGGTCGACACCTGCCTCGCCGCGGTCGACAGCGGCGTCGAAGCCGCGGTCATCCTCGACGGCCGCGTGCCGCATGCGATGCTGCTGGAAATTTTCACCGCCAGGGGTGCAGGGACGCTCATTCACCGCTAGTGTGCCGTTCTCGACCATCCGGCCGGAGCCCCCAATGTATTTGATGTTTCTCCAGATCCTGTCGATCCTCCTCAATATCCTGTGGTGGATCATCATCGTGCAGGCGGTGATGTCGTGGCTGCTCGCCTTCAACGTCATCAATACCCACAATGAATTCGTCCGCCAGCTGTGGCTGGTGCTCGAGCGTATCACCGAGCCGCTCTATCGCCCGATCCGCAAGATCATGCCCGATTTCGGCGGGATCGACCTGACGCCGATGGTGGTGCTGATCCTGCTGATCATCGTCCGGGGGCCGGTGATGAACTATCTCTACACGATCGGTATCAACGCAGGATTGATGTAATCCGATGACGACAAGCAACGACAGCCAGGCGCATGTGATCGACGGCAAGGCTTTTGCCGCGGGGCTGCGCGCGCGCATCGCGGACGCGGTTCCGGCGTTCGAAGCGGCGACCGGGCGCGTTCCCGGGCTCGCGGTGGTGCTGGTCGGCGACGATCCGGCGAGCGCGGTCTATGTCGGGTCGAAGGGCAAGGCGACGCGCGCCGCGGGCATGGTGAGCTTCGAGCATCGGTTGCCTGCGACCGCGACGCAGGACGAGGTCGAGGCATTGCTCGCGGCGCTCAACGCCGACGAGGCGGTCGACGGTATCCTGCTGCAACTGCCGCTACCGGCCCATCTCGACGAACAGCGTGCGGTCGCGACGATCGATCCCGACAAGGATGTCGACGGCCTCACCCCGGTCAGCGCCGGACGGCTCGCGCTCGGCATCCCCGGCATGGTGCCATGCACCCCCTATGGCTGCCTGCTGCTGCTTCAGGACCGGCTCGGCGACCTGTCGGGCAAGGACGCGATCGTCGTCGGTCGCTCGATCCTCGTCGGCAAGCCGATGGCGGCGCTGCTGCTCGGCGCCAATGCTACCGTCACCATGGCGCACAGCCGCACGCGGGACCTGCCTGATCTGGTGCGGCGCGCGGACATCGTCGTCGCCGCCGTCGGGCGCGCCGAGATGGTCAAGGGCGACTGGATCAAGCCGGGCGCGGTCGTGATCGACGTCGGCATCAACCGCCTGCCGGCCGCCGACGGCGCTTCGAAAGGACGGCTTGTGGGCGACGTCGATTATGCGTCGGTGCTGCCGCTCGCATCGGCGGTTACCCCGGTTCCGGGTGGCGTCGGTCCGATGACGATCGCCTGCCTGCTCCGCAATACGCTCGTCGCCGCGCACCGCCGCGCGGGTCTCGACGATCCGGAGGGTTTCTGATGCGTCGCCTGTTCGCTGTCGCACTCGTGGGGGCGCTGCTCGCCGGCTGCGCGGGGCAGCCCGGGGACGCCCGCAATCGGCCGCTCGGCCCCAACCCCAGCGGTTTTGTCGCCGCCGAGATCGCCTTTGCGCGGCTGGCGCAGGAAAAGGGGCAGTGGACGGCCTTTCGCGAAACGTCGGCGCCCGATGCGGTGATGTTCGTGCCGCAGCGGGTGAAGGCGCGCGACTGGCTCAAGACGCAGAAGGACCCGGCGCAGGCGGTGGTGTGGCAACCGCACGCGGTCTATGTCAGCTGCGACGGCAATGCCGGCGCGACGACCGGCGCGTGGCAGAAGGGCTCCGCGAACGGTTATTTCAGCACCGTCTGGCTGCGCGATCCCAAGAGCGGCGAGATGCGCTGGATCCTCGACCATGGCGACACGCTTGCGGCGCCGCGCGAAGCGCCCGATTTCATCGAATCGAAACAGGCGAGCTGCGGCTCGCGGCCGGGTACGGCGGTCGATGGCGGCGGTGAGGGCGAAGACCGCGCCGTCGGCCTGTCGCCCGACCAGACGCTGAGCTGGACCTCGGTCGTCGCCCCCGACGGCGCGCGGCGCGTCACCGTCCGCCTGTGGGACGGCACCGCGATGCAGCCCGTGATCGACGACCGTGTCGCGGCGCCCGCGCCCCGGCCCTGACGATGCTCGACCTTTTCATTTCGGCGTTTGTCACGCTCTTCGTGGTGATCGACCCCCCGGGGTGCGCGCCGATCTATGCCAGCCTGACCACCGGGGCGAGCGCGGCGCAGCGCCGCGCGATGGCGCTGCGCGCGACGTTCATCGCCGGCTGCATCCTCGTCTTTTTCGCGATGTTCGGCGAGGCGCTGCTCAGTTTCCTGCACATCGACCTCGACAGTTTCCGCATCGCGGGCGGGATCATGCTGTTCATGATCGCGATCGACATGGTGTTCGAAAAGCGCACCGAACGCCGCGAGCAGCGCGCCGAGAAGATCAAGGCGACCCCCGAGGTCGAGGATGTCTCGGTCTTTCCGATGGCGATGCCGATGCTCGCCGGGCCGGGATCGATCGCCTCGGTGATGCTGCTCGTGTCGCAGAACAACGGGCTCGACCGCGCCGTGGTGATCTTCGGCGCGCTGCTGCTCGTGCTGCTGCTCACGCTGGCCGCACTGCTGACGGCGGGGCCGCTGATGCGGCTGATCGGGCACAAGGGCGAGGCGGTGATCACCCGCCTGCTCGGGGTGCTGCTCGCCGCGCTCGCGGCGCAGTTCGTCATCGACGGGCTCAAGGCGAGCTTCCCCTCGCTGGGCTAGACGCAAAAAGGGCGCCGCCCGCAGGCGACGCCCCTTTCATCCACGGGAGTGGAAATCAGCGCGCCGCGTTGACGTCGTTCTGCGTCACCGGGGCGATGCGAATCTCGACGCGGCGGTTGCACTGATAGTCGGCCTCGCTGCGTTCGGGGCTGCATTTCAGCTGCGATTCGCCGTAGCCGAGCGTCGCCATGCGCGCGCGCTGGATGCCGCGGCCCGCCAGATAGTCGGCGACCGACGCCGCGCGGCGTTCGGACAGGCCCTGGTTGTAGCTGTCGCTGCCCGTCGAATCGGTGTGACCATAGACGTCGATATAGGTGCTCGGATATTCGGCGAGCGTCGAAGCGACATTGTCGAGCGCGCTGCGGAACTGCGATTTCACCATCGCGCTGTTGAGGTCGAAGGTGACGTCGCCGGGCATGTTGAGCACGAGCTGGTCGCCCTGCCGTTCGACATCGATGCCGGTGCCCGCGGTGCGTTCGCGCAGCTTCTTTTCCTGCTGGTCCATATAATAGCCGACCCCCGCGCCGGCGACCGCGCCGATGCCGGCGCCGACGATTTCCTCGGTGCGGCTGTTGCGGCCGCCGATCAGATCGCCGAGCAGATAGCCGCCCAGCGCGCCGCCGACGCCGCCGATCGCGGCCTTCGAAATGCGCTTTTCGCCCGTTTCGGGATCGGTGACGCAGCCGGTCAGCGCGACGGCGGCGATGCTGGCGAGGGTGGTGAGTTTGATGGTCCTGATATTCATTGGGTGCGCTCCCTTTTTGGCGCGCCGGCTGGTCCCGGTCGCGCTGTTACGTGCCGATAACATCCGGCTGCCGATCTGGTTCCATCGTTCGCCTGAACGCGCGCTGAGCGCAAGCGTGGCGATCCCATTGTGCAATGCGGCGGCTTTCGCTTATAGGGGGCCATGACCGAAGCTGACAGGGGCATGGCGCGACCGCGCCGCACGACCGCCCGATGAGCCCTTTTCCCTGGTCGGACGTCGCGATCATCGCGATCCTCGTCCTCCTCAACGGCCTGTTCGCCATGTCCGAACTCGCGATCGTCTCGGCGCGCGACCCGCGCCTCCAGGCCGCCGAGAAGCGTGGCAGCCGGGGCGCGAAGGTCGCGCGCCAGCTCGCCGCCGACCCCGGGCGCTTCCTGTCGACGGTGCAGGTCGGGATCACGCTGATCGGCATCCTCGCGGGTGCCTATTCGGGCGCCAGCCTCGGCCAGCCGGTCGGCGAGCGGTTGCAGGCGCTGTTCGGCCTCGACGACGAGACCGCGCTGACCGCGGGCTTCGCGGTGGTGATCGCACTGACGACCTACGCATCGCTGATCGCGGGCGAACTGGTGCCCAAGCAGTTCGCGCTGCGCGCCCCCGAACGGATCGCGATCTTCGTCGCGCCGATCATGTACTGGCTGTCGCGAATCGCTGCGCCGCTCGTCTGGCTGCTCGACAATAGTTCGGGCCTCGTCTTTCGCCTGCTTGGCCTGAGCCGCGAATCGGAAGACCGGGTGACCGCCGAGGAGCTGCATCTGATCGTCGCCGAGGCGTCGAAGTCGGGGGTGATCGAGGAAAGCGAGCGCGCGATCATCTCGGGCGTCGTGCGGCTCGCCGACCGGCCGGTGCGCGAAGTGATGACGCCGCGCAAGGATGTCGACTGGATCGACATCGCCGCCGACGCCGACACGGTGCGCGCCAAGCTGCTCGAAAGCCCGCACACGCGCCTGCCGGTCGCGCGCGGCTCGGTCGACGACATCATCGGCATCGTCCAGGCGCGCGACATCGCCGCCGCGCTGTTCCGCGGGCAGATACTCGACCTCGAGCAGCTCACCCGCTCGGCGAAGGTCATCCACGACCAGATCGACGCGATGGACGCGCTCGAGAATCTGCGCCTCGCCGAAGTGCCGATGCTGCTCGTCCACGACGAATATGGTCATTTCGAAGGACTGGTGACCCCCGCCGACCTGATGTCGGCGATCGCCGGCGAATTCGCGTCGGATCAGGATATCGGCAGCGAACCCTTCGTCACCGAGCGCGAGGACGGCAGCCTGCTGATCGCGGGGTCGATGCCCGCCGACCAGATGGCCGAACGGCTGGGCATCGAGCTCGCCGACGACCGCGACTATGCGACCGCTGCGGGCCATGCGCTCGCGATCCTCAAGCATCTGCCGGTCGAGGGCGAGCATTTCACCAACAGCGGCTGGCGCTTCGAGATCGTCGACATGGACGGGCGCAAGATCGACAAATTGCTGGTCAGCGAAGTGCGGCGGCCGAAGGGCGACGAGGGCGAGTGACGCCCCGCCGCCGCTAAAGCGACAAAAGATACGGACGTACGCCGTCATTCTGTCTCCTTTGTCGCGTCAGGCGGGCGGGGCGGCCTCGCCTCGTCGCGGAGCGCGGCGTGGATGACGGCCATGTCCGGCCCCCCGCTGACATCGACCGCGCCGCCTTTGAGGATGCGAACGGTCGTCACGCCATTGAGCGCGCGGTCCATCGCGATGCCATATTGGTGCGTCCGCCCCATCGAGATGGCGCGGTCCCACGCGGCGGCGAAGCTCGACGCCCCCGGCCGGTCGCGCAGGCGATAGGCCGAGGCGCGGCCGATGCCGACCGCGCGCGCCGCCCTTCCCACCGATCCCATCGCCCCGAGCGCGCGGATGAAGCGTGCCTGCGCCTCGGGTGTCCAGCCGTCGGCGCGGCGGCGCTGTTGCGGCACGGGGATGAAGGCAAGGGCGCTGCCGGCGAGCAGCGGAGCGCCTGGGTTCTGCGGAGCGGTCGGTTCCATTGACCAGCTTGGATCATGGCGCGACAATTTAGGAAAGCGCTTTCTTGCGCCGTCGGGGGCGGATCGATGGCGGCTTCGGGGTGATAAACCGCCACGGCCTTCTGCCATCGTTGCGCATTGGCTCCGGTCGGCGCAAGGACCGCGCGGCATTCCAAAGGTCAGTGAAGTTCAGCCCTGCGCGCGTCCCGATCTGGATCTCATGCCGGGCTGGACGCGCCCGGCACGGCGCGCTGTGGTCGCATCGGCAAGCCGGGCAGCGACCGCTTTTATCCGCCCAATATCAGCGCCGGTCGAAGGCTGGCACAGCCGGACAATCGAGGAAAGGCCTATTTGAAGGCGATGCCCGTTTTGGGGTGGTGAGCGGCTATCTCCCGTTTTCCACCCATAGAATAACGCGGTGCCAGACGGGCACGATAGCGGAGAGCGCGATCATGACGACCGCGGGAATCCAGATGAGTACCGAATAGCTATAGAGATTGAACCACAGTCCAGGATCTTCGCGGTCGGCAGGCTCGATGATCGGAAACGCAACGATCCTGATGACCGATATTAGAAGCAAGGCAACGCCCCACTTCAACAAGCGCGAAGGCTTCAACATTCCGCCAGTTTACCAAGAAGCTGAACGTCCGCAACCGGTCGATTCCTGACCTTCGCCATCCCGGATTTGATCCGGGATACATGCCTCTGGCGTTGCGCTCATGGCCCCCGGGACCAAGTCCGGGGTGGCGATGAAGGCGACGTCGCCGCTGGCCTCTTCTATCGCTACCCAGTCGCCGCGCCGCAGGGCGGATCATCCGACGTCGGCAACCGGTCGGACGGGCCTAGAGCTCGCCGCCCAGCGCGCCGTACTTCGCTTCGAAGCCGGGCTTGTCGCCGCGCGCCAGATAGCCGGCCTGGTCGACCAGATTGTCGCGCGCGATGCGGCCCTGGAAGGCGCCGAGCTGCGGATCGATCGCCGCGATGTCGGTATCGGTCCAGTCGGCGATCTGCTGGAAACGGGTGACGCCCAGGCCGCCGAGCAGCGCGGCCAGCTTGGGACCGACGCCCTTGAGCAGCTGGAGATTGTCGGCCTTTGCGGCGGGTGCAGGCGCCGGTGCTGCCGGTTCTTCGGGTGCGGCGGGCGCGATTGCGGGGGCGAGCGCCGGTGTCTCGGGTGTCGCCACCGGTTCGGTGGCCGCCACCGGGATTTCGGCGGGCGGCGCTGCGGCTGCCGTCGGTTCCTCGGGAATCGCCGCGGTAGCGGGCGGGGTGGGCGGCGGGGGCGTCTGCACGATCGGGGCGGCCGACGCGGGCGGGGCCTTTTTGAAGGCGGGTTCGGCGACGACGATGTCGGGCCTGGCGGGCTCGAGCGGCTTGGCGGGCTTGGCCGGTTCGGCGGCGGGCGGCGCGATTTCGTCGGGCTTGCGGCGCGCGAACAGCCACCAGAGGAGCGCGATCGCGACGATCGCGACGACCGCCGCGACGATCCAGTTTTCCTGCAGCCACATCATCTCGTCCACTCCTGCTTTGCTGTGAGCCTATCGGGCGTCGGGGCCGGCGACCAGCCCGTCGGTGTTCAGAGCGCTTCGCGCGCGACTTCGCGCCAGCCGATGTCGCGGCGGCAGAAACCGCTGGCGAAATCGAGCCTGTCGACCGCGGCATAGGCGCGCGCCTGTGCTTCGGTCACGTTCTTGCCCGTCGCGGTGACGTTGAGCACGCGCCCGCCCGCGGCGACGATCGCGCCGTCGGTGCGAGCGGTGCCGGCGTGAAAGACGCGCACTCCGCCGGCTTCGGCGTCGGCGATGCGGCGGATCGCGCCGCCCTTTTCGGGGGTGCCCGGATAGCCGTTGGCCGCCATCACCACGGTGAGCGCATAGTCGGCGGCGAAGGCGGGGGGGTCGGCAGCGGCGAGCGCCGCGGTCGCCGCGGCGTGCAGCAACGCGGCGAAATCGCCCCGGAAGCGCATCATCAGCACCTGGCATTCGGGGTCGCCGAAGCGGCAGTTATATTCGATCAGCTTCGGACCTTCGTCGGTCAGCATCAGCCCCGCGAACAGCACGCCGACATAGGGCGTGCCCTCGGCGGCGAGCGCCCGAACCGTCGGGCGGATGATGCGGTCCATGACGGCGGCTTCGAGGTCGGGGGTGAGCACGGGCGCGGGGCTGTAGGCGCCCATGCCCCCGGTGTTGGGGCCGGTGTCGCCGTCGCCGACGCGCTTGTGGTCCTGCGCGCTGCCGAACGCGATGACGTCGCTGCCGTCGGAGAGCGCGAAGAAGCTCGCCTCCTCGCCGGTCATAAATTCCTCGATCACCACTTCGGCGCCCGCGCCGCCGAAGGCGCCGTCGAACATGTCGGCGATCGCCGCCTCGGCGTCTTCGCGCGTCTCGGCGATGATCACGCCCTTGCCCGCGGCGAGCCCGTCGGCCTTGATCACGACCGGGATGGCGAAGCCGTCGAGCAGCGCGAGCGCTTCGTCGGCCGAGGTGCAACGGACATAGGCGGCGGTGGGGATGCCCGCGCGCGCGCACAAATCCTTGGTGAAGCCCTTCGACCCTTCGAGCCGCGCGGCGGCGGCCGAGGGGCCGAACGCGGGGATGCCGATGTCGCGCAGGCGGTCGGCGAGCCCCGCGACGAGCGGCGCTTCGGGGCCGACGACGACGAAGTCGATGCCGTGCGCGCGGACGAAGGCGATCAGCCCGTCGAGATCGTCGACCGCGATCGAGACGCATTCGGCGTAAAGCTCGATCCCCGGGTTGCCCGGCGCGGCATAGAGCTTGGCGCAACTCGGCGATTGTGCCAGTTGCCACGCCAGCGCATGTTCGCGGCCCCCCGACCCGATGAGCAGGATATTCATGTCAGTCCCTTTTCCCGATCCGGCGTCCGACGATGGCACCGAAGCGCGGCTGTTAGCCGAGGCCGCGCCCGGCGACAATGCGCCGGCTTTGTCGGTCAGCCAATTGTCGGCGGCGATCAAGCGCACGGTCGAGGACGGCTTTGCGCGCGTGCGCGTGCGCGGCGAGCTGTCGGGGACGAAACGCGCGGCGTCGGGGCATTTCTATGCCGCGCTCAAGGACGACAATGCGCTGATCGACATGGTGATGTGGAAGGGGCAGGCGGGCCGCCTCGCCTTCCGCCCCGAGGACGGGATCGAGGTGATCGCGACCGGCAAGCTCACCACCTATCCCGGCCGCTCCAAATATCAGCTCGTCGTCGACAGCCTCGAGGTCGCGGGCGAGGGCGCGCTGATGCTGCTCTTCGAGAAGCTCAAGGCGCGGCTCGGCGCCGAGGGATTGTTCGACCGCGACCGCAAGCAGGCGCTTCCGTATCTGCCGCGGACGATCGGCGTCGTGACCTCGCCGACCGGCGCGGTGATCCGCGACATCCTCCACCGCCTTGCCGACCGCTGCCCGACGCATGTCATCGTCTGGCCGGTGCTCGTGCAGGGCGACGGCGCCGCGGGGCAGGTGGCGAACGCGATCCGCGGCTTCGACGCCATCGCCCCCGGCGGTCCGGTGCCGCGCCCCGACCTGGTGATCGTCGCGCGCGGCGGCGGGTCGATCGAGGATCTGTGGGCGTTCAACGAGGAAGTGGTGGTGCGCGCGATCGCCGATTGCCGCATCCCGACGATCAGTGCGGTCGGGCACGAAACCGACGTGACGCTCGCCGACTATGCCGCCGATGTGCGCGCACCGACGCCGACGGCGGCCGCCGAAATGGCGGTGCCGGTGCGCGCCGAGCTGATGGCGCAGCTCGCGGCGTGGAACGGCCGGATGATCGCGGCGGCGAACCGGCAGCAGGCGCTGTCCGGCGAGCGGCTGGCGGCGCTCGCGCGCCACCTGCCGAAGCGCGAGGCGCTCTACGCGCCGCAGCGCCAGCGGCTCGACGATGCCGGCGAGCGGCTCGACCGCGCGCAGCGCCACCGGCTGGCGGTGACGACCGAACGGCTCGCGACGCGCGCGGGGGCGCTGCGTCCGGCGCTGCTGGCGCGGGCGTGGGACCGCGACCGGGCGAGGCTCGCGGGGCTGGGGCGGCTGCTCGACAGCCTCGACCCGCGTGCGCTGCTGTCGAAGGGCTATGCGATGGTGCGCGACGCCGAGGGCGCGATCGTCGCCAGCGCCGCGCGCGCGCGCGCCGCCTCGCACCTGCGGCTCCAGTTCGCCGACGGTGAGGTTCCCGTCGCGGTGGGCGGTGGCGAGGGAGAAGAGGGACCTCCGTCTGCCCCGCGACCGGCGCGCAAGCCGGGGGCGTCCGCGCCGGGGCGAGGGCAGGGCGAGCTTTTCTGAGCGGCGCAGGGGGTGGCCGCGGCGCGCCGGCCTGCTATGGTCGCGGCGATGATCCTTTTCGAAACGGACCCCGAATCATGCTGATCGCCAGCCGCAACCGCCTCGCCCGCCTGCATTACGGCCCCAACGGCTATCGGGTGCTCGCGCCGGGCGACCATGTGCTGTGCGCGGTCAGCGGCGCGCCGATCGGGCTTGACGAGCTGCGCTACTGGTCGGTCGCGCGGCAGGAGCCCTATGCGAGCGCGGCGATTTCGGTGCAGGCGGCGCTCGACGCCAAGGCATGATCGGCGCGCACGACTGGCGGTTCGGCGCGATCGCGCTGGGGCTGCTCGCGACCGCGGGAGGCTGCGTGCCGCCGGTCGATGCCGCCGCGACGGCCTCGGCGCCCGACGCCGTCCGCGACGCGCCCGCGCACACCGCGCCGCCTCTGCCCGTCGTGCCGGCTGCGCCGGTCCTTCATGATTTCGCACTGGCCGGATCGCCCGAACAGGGCGGCGTGCTGCTCGGTCAGGCGCCGGGCGGGACGCGCACGCTGGCGCTCGACGGCAAGCCGGTCGCGCTCGCCGGCGATGGCGGCTTCCTGATCGCCTTCGACCGCGACGCCGGGCCGGTGGCGCGCCTCGTGGCAACGCTCGCCGACGGCCGCACGGTCGCGCGCGACCTCGCCGTCGCGCCCGGGCGGTGGCGGATCGAGCATATCAACGCGCCGTATCGCGGCAGCGCGTCGAGCGATGCCGAATTCGCGCGCCGCCGTCCCGCCGAACTCGAGCAGATCGCGGCGGCGCGGGCGACCGACCACGCGTCGGATGGCTGGCGCCAGCGCTTCGTCTGGCCGGTGACCGGGCGGCGCTCGGGCTTCTTCGGGGCGCAGCGCGTCTATCAGGGCAAGCCCGGAAGCTATCACAGCGGCGCCGATGTCGCGGTGCCCGCGGGCACGCCCTTCGTCGCGCCCGCCGACGGCGTCGTCGTGCTCGCGGCGGCGTTGCCCTTCACGCTCGAAGGGCATCTGCTCATCGTCGATCACGGCATGGGGCTCAACAGCGCCTTCCTCCATTGCCAGCGGCTCGACGTGAAGGTGGGCGACCGCGTCGTGCAGGGCCAGCGGCTCGGCACCGTCGGTGCGACCGGGCGTGCGACCGGAGCGCACATGCACTGGGGCATGACATGGCGCGGGGCGCGGATCGACCCGGCCAAAGTCGCGGCGCCGATGGCGGGCTGACGCGCGGCCGAACTGGTAACCGTTGCAACAATATGTCGCCGTTAACGCTGCGACGAGTCATTGTATTTCACCGGGTCCGGCGGTTGTTGCAAATACGTCACAACAGCGCGTGAAACGGCCTAAAGCGCCGGGAATTTCCTTTACTCTACATGAATGAAGGGTCATTCCCCACGCTATCGGGGCATCTGTACGCTGGAATTATGGCCTGCGCGACGGGGGTCCGGGTAACTCACCCATCAGTAGCAAGGGACTGCACTGTGAAGAAAACCCAATATTTCAAGTTGAAACTGAGCGCCGCGCCCCTCGTCTTGGGCGTCGCGATGGTTTCGGCACCCGCCCATGCGCAGGAAGCGCCCGAAGCCGAAAGCGACGCGACCATCGTCGTCACCGGCTCGCGCATCGCGCGTCCGAACCTCGATTCGAACAGCCCCGTTGCGGTTGTCAGCGGTGAAGCGACGGTCGAAAACGCCGACGTCACGCTCGACACCTTCCTGAACACGCTGCCGCAGGTCAACCCGGCCGGCACGACCACCTCGAACAACCCCGGCAACGGCGGTCAGTCGAACATCAACCTGCGCGGCCTCGGCTCGAACCGCAACCTCGTGCTGATCAACGGCCGCCGCCCGATGGTGTCGGCGTCGGACCAGACGGTCGACCTCAACACGATCCCGCAGGGCCTGATCGAACGCATCGAAATCGTGACCGGCGGTGCCGGCGCGGCCTATGGCGCCGACGCGATCGCGGGCGTCGTCAACCTGATCCTCAAGGACAATTTCGAAGGCGTCGACCTGCGCGCCAGCTATTCGAACTCGATCCCCGAAACCGACGCGCGCGAATATCAGTTCAGCGGCATCATCGGCGGCAACTTCGCCGACGGCAAGGGCAACATCGCCTTCTCGGCCGAATATTCGAAGCGGCAAGGCCTGATCAAGGCGCAGCGCGCCTTCGCGTCGCAGGCGACCTCGACCACGGGCTCGTTCCCGACCGGTTCGCTCACCTTCAGCGGTTCGAACCCCATCAGCGAGGCTGCCGTCAATTCGCTGTTTACCGGCTATGGTGTTACCGCAGGCCAGCTTCCGGCGCGTAACCAGCTGGCGTTCAACTCGGACGGTTCGCTGTTCGGCGTCGGTACGTTCAACAGCCCGGTCAACGTCTCGAACTTCCGTTACGACCTTGCTTCGCCGGCGAACCCGAACCTGAACTTCTTCCCGGACTTCTACAGCTACAACTTCGACATCGTGAACATCCTCGTCTTGCCGCTGGAACGCAAATCGGCGTTCCTGACGGCGAATTACGAGATCAGCCCGGCGTTCGATGTCTTCGTGCAGGGCGGGTACACCAACTATAATTCGGCTACGGCGCTGGCGCCTACTCCGGTCAGCACCGGTATCGTGGGTGTTGGTAGCACTGCATCTGTGCTCAATGCACGTTCGCCGTTGGTGAACCTGCTGCAGGACAGTGGACCGAACGTCGGACAGCCCGCGCGTATCACGGGCTTCGTCGTTCCGGTAACCAACCCGTTCATCTCTCCGGACTTGGCCGGCCTGCTCGCTTCGCGCACCGGGAACGATCCGTTGCTTACCGGTTCGGGTGCCACCGAAGCGTTCCGTATCGGTTACCGCTTCCTTGGTACCGGTCTCCGCGAGCAGCAGCTTGAGAACGAAGTCATCCAGGGTCTCGTCGGCCTGCGCGGCGAGTTTGCGCCCGGCTGGCGTTACGAAGCCTATTACAGCTGGGGCGAAACCACGATCGACCAGCGCGCGACGGGCAACGTCAACGTTCAGAAGGTCCAGCAGCTGCTCGAAGCGCCGGATGGCGGCAAGAGCCTCTGCGAAGGCGGCTTCAACCCCTTCGGTATCCAGCCCTTCTCGAAGGCGTGCGTCGATTTTGTCGACGAAGTCGGTGTGACGAAGACGACCTTCACCCAGAAGGTCGCGCAGGCCTATGTTTCGGGCGAACTGACCGATCTGCCGGGCGGTCCGCTGGGCGTCGTGTTCGGTGTCGAGCAGCGCAAGTTCAAATATGAATTTGATCCGGGCGCCCTCTTCGGTCCGATCGCAGGTTTCAACACCAGCACGCCCGACCTTGGTACCAACAAGTTCCTCGACTTCTTCGGCGAACTTCGTGCCCCGATCATGGACAATCTGGAACTGTCGCTGACCGCTCGCCACTCGAAGAGCGACTTCAACGACATCCAGAATGGCATCAACGGCGCGCCGTCGAACGACTGGACCTATGGTGGCACCGTCACCTTCAGCCCGATCGATCAGGTTCGTCTGCGCGCCAGCTACCAGCATTCGGTTCGTGCGCCGAACTTCGGCGAGCTGTTCTCGGGCGGCGGCAGCTTCCCGCAGATCTTTGACCCCTGCTCGGTCAACAGCAACTTCCGCAAGAACGGCGGCGTGGACGCCACCAATCTCTGTGTAGCTACGGGCGTCGGCGACGCCGTGAAGAATACCTTCGTCGCCTCGCCGGGCGCGCAGGCGTTCATCACGACGACGGGCAACCCGAACCTGAAGCCGGAAAAATCGGACACCTTCACCGTCGGTGCGGTGTTCCAGGTCGCCGGCCTGACGGGCTCGATCGATTATTACAACATCAAGATCAAGGACACGATCCTCAACCCGGACGTCAACGAAATCATCGCATCCTGCTATGGTTACAATGACATCAATCCGCTGTCGGCGACGAGCGGCAACAGCCCGTTCTGCGACGCCATCGGTCGTTCGGGCAGTGCGATGACCGGTATCTACCTCCCGGCTTCGCTGGGCGGGGACGCAAGCGGTTACTTCCAGTTCGTCAACGCCGGGTCGGTCAAGACCTCGGGTGTCGACGTTCAGCTGGGTTATCGCCTGCCGACCGAGTTCATCAACGAAGACAGCGCGCTGAACTTCAACCTGGCGGTCAACTATCTGATCGACTTCAAGAACGTCGGTCTCGGCGGTCTGAAGACCGATTATGCCGGTACGGCTTCCTACTTCGGTGCGGGTCTCGGCACGAGCTTCCCGCGCTGGAAGGCGACGCTCAACACCAAGTTCAACATCACGCGTGAACTGAGCTTCGACAGCCGCATCCGCTTCATCGATGCGATGGAAAACCGTGCGGCGCGCCAGTATGTCGGCGAAACCTTCACGGGTCCGGGTAGCGTCTTCTACTTCGACTTCGCACTCCAGGCCGAAGTCGATGCGATGACCTTCCGCATCGGTCTGAACAACGCGTTCGACCGCAAGCCGGAAACCTACTCGCCGAACGTCCAGTCGGGCACCGATCCGTCGCTCTACGACGTCATCGGCCGCCGCGCCTATGTGTCGGCCCGCCTGAAGTTCTAAGCTTCGGACGGCAGAAACAAGGAGAGGGCGGGACTGGTGTCCCGCCCTCTTTTTTTATAGGCAGGGAGGATGACCGTGACCGATCGATTGCGCGCCGCCTATGCCGCCTATGCCAGGGGCGATTTTGCCACCGCGCGTGCGCAGGGCGAGGCCGCGTTGCGCGCCCAGCCCGCCAATGCGACCGTGCTCCAGCTGCTCGGCGTCGTCAGCTGTCAGGCCGGCGCGCTGCGCGAAGGCACGGCCTATCTGCGCCGGGCGCTCGCCAACGGCGGCGACACGACCGACAACCGCATCAATCTTGCGCGCGCTCTCTCTGACCTTGGCGAGCATGACGAAGCCGCGCGCGTGTGCGCCGAAGGCGATCTTGCGGGATCGGGCGAACTGCAGGCGATGCAGGCGCAGATATTGAAGGCGCAGGGCCGTACGACCGAGGCCAGCTGGGCCTATGAAAAGCTGGTGTCCGAAAATCCGGAGGATTTCGCCGCCTGGAACAATCTGGGCAACGCCCGGCACGAGGCGGGCGACCTCGAGGGCGCGCTGACGGCATTCCAGCATGCGCGGCAGATCGACGAGAAATCCTCGCTCGTTCACACCAATATGGGGCGCGTGCTGATCTCGATGGACCGCTACGAGGATGCGTGCCTGATTCTGGAAAAGGCGGCGCTGCTCGCGCCGAAGGACCCTGCGCCGCTGCTCGAACTCGGCCGCACGCTGACCAGCATCAACCATCTTGAGGGCGGGCTCCGCGCGCTCGGCACCGCGGCGCGGCTCGATCCCAACGACCCGCGGATATTCCTCGCGATCGCGGTCGCCTTCCTCGACATGGAAAACAACGACCAGGCCGAGCGCGCGCTGCGCTTCGCGATCAAGGCCGACCCGACCTTCATCCCCGGCTATCTCAATCTCGGCATCCTGTTCGAAAAGGCCAATCGTGTCGACGAACTGGACCAGCTGATCGCGGCGGCCGAGGGGGCGAAGCTGGCGGGCGACGAAATCGACTATCTGCGGGCGCTCCGGTTGAGCCGCGAAGGCGACCGCGCGGGGGCGCTCGATCTCGTTCGCGATCTCCATTCGCCCGCGATCAACCCGTCGATCAAGGCGCTGTTCGCCGGTCAGCTCGCCGACCGTCTCGGCCGGACCGAGGACGCGATCATCTTCTACGACGAGATGAACCGCGCGCAGGCGCAGAGCCCGATGGGCGTCGGCGTCGATCGCAGCGCCTATCAGCGCGGCATCGCCCGCCTTGACGAACGCACGACGCCCGCGTGGTTCGCCGGCTGGCCCGCCGGCCCGACATCCGGAACGCGTCCCGCGCCGGCCTTTCTTGTCGGTTTCCCGCGGTCGGGAACCACGCTGCTCGACACGATCCTGATGGGGCATAGCGGCATCCATGTGCTCGAGGAACTGCCGATCATCGAGACGCTGTCGAAATCGGTCGGCGACCTCGACGCGATCGCCGGCCTTGATGCCGCCGGCGTCGCCGGCTTGCGCGATCGTTATTTTGCCGAACTCGACACGGCGTCGCCCGCCGCGGCGGGGCGGCTGGTGATCGACAAGAATCCGCTGTCGATGATCCGCATGCCGCTGATCCACAGGCTTTTCCCCGACGCAAAGATCATCCTTGCGATGCGGCATCCCTGCGATGTCGTGCTCAGCTGCTTCATGCAGAATTTCAAGCCGACCGAGGCCATGGCGAGCTTTCTCGACCTGCCCAACGCCGCGCGCACCTATGATCGCATCTTTCAATATTGGGAAACCTGCCGCGCGGTCTTTCCGCTCGATGTCCGGATGCTGCGCTACGAAGCGATGGTCGCCGACGCCGGTGCGGCGGTGCGGCCGTTGTTCGACTTCCTCGGGCTCGACTGGGAGGAGGCGGCGCTCGACCATCAGAAGACCGCTGCGGCGCGCGGCTATATCCGCACGCCGAGCTATGCGCAGGTGATGGAGCCGATCTATGCATCGGCGAGCGGGCGCTGGAAGCGATACGAAGCGCAGATGCGCGAAATCCTGCCGATCCTGGAGCCGTGGGTCGAACGTTACGGTTACAGCTTCGATTAACCTGCGGCGCGCAGCCAGCCGGTGATCGACAGGCGCGCTTCGGGAGCGAGCGGCGTCACATAGCTGACGCTGTGCGGTTGCGGGACGGCGAACAGGCGCAGCGCGCCCATTTGCGGGACAAAGGCCTCGTCGATATTGCCGTCTTCGCCGTGGAACATCAGCAGGCCGCCCCATTCGGCGCGCCAGCGCGGCGCCAGCGAAAAGACATAGGCGGCGCGGCGGTGCTTGCCGTCGACATCATCGTCGTGGCAGGTCAGGAAATGCCCTGCGTCATAGCGCGTCGCCTGCCCGTCGGCGAAGGCGAGATCGCCGACGCCCATGGCGTCGCCGATGGTGCCGAGGACCGTCGGCGAGGAGAGAAAGGCGACGAAGCGGGCGACCGGGTCGTGCGAAGCGGCGTCGCCGCCATCGGGCGCGCGGATCGCTTCGTAGCGATACTGAAATCCGTCGCGCCCCGCCGCGACGATGCGCCGGTCGAGCTCGGCTCGCTGCGCGCCGTCGAGTGTCGCCCAGGCGTCGCGCGTCATTTCATAGACGTTGGCACCGGCGTTCATCACCAGCGTCCAGTCGGTCCGGACGGCCAGATTCTCGCGCAGCGCAGCGGCTTGTCCGTCAGCAAGCAGGCACGGGATTTCGATACGGCCATGGGCCGCGAAACTCCGCGCGATCCCGTCCCAGTCTATGCGGTCGGACAGCGCGAAATCGGAGCTCATCGGAAGCGCTTTTCCTGCGGTTTTCAGGCGAGATCAGGCACCTTGGGCAGTTTGACAGCCGGGGGGGCGAGCGAATATATCGACGACAGCGATATTGCTCTGGAGACGAGTTGTCATGCGCAAACTGAACTGGATGATTCTGGCCGTCGTTCCCCTGCTCGCAGGTGCGCCGGCCATCGCGTCCGACTCCGCCGGCTCCACCGAGGCCGCGAAGGCCAATCCGAAGGACAGGATGGTGTGCAAGCGCACGCAGCAGACCGGCACGCGCTTCAAGAAGGAAGTGTGCAAGACGGCCGGGCAGTGGGACGCGATTGCGGAACAGCACCGGCGCGACCTGTCGGAAACCGTCGACCGGCCGCAGGTCGAAATTCGCCGGGAATGACGCGATGAAGCTCGGCGCGCCGCTGATCAAGCTGCCCCGTCAATATTGTGCGGAGACGCTGGCGCAGGAGGTCGCGGCGCTGCCGCAATCGGCGTGGCTGCCGCATCCCGGCCGGTTGCCGGGCAATGACGCGGTGCCGCTCATCACCCCCGCGGGACAGGTTTCAAATGGTTTCAGCGGGCCGATGGCGCCGACCGACGCGCTGCGCCAATGCCCCTACATCATGGAAATCATGGCCGATCTCGGGGCGGTCTGGGGGCGGAGCCGGCTGATGGGGCTCGCGCCCGGTGCGGTCGTGCCCGAACATGTCGACGTGGGCTATTATTGGCGCACGCATATCCGGATCCACATTCCGGTGGTCACCAATCCGGGTGTCGCGTTCAGCTGTGATCAGGAAACGGTGCACATGGCGCCGGGCGAATGCTGGCTGTTCGACAGCTTCTGCCTCCACAATGTCCGCAACGCCGGCGACCAGAAGCGCGTGCACCTCGTCCTCGACACCGTCGGCGGCGAAAGGCTGTGGGCGATGATCGATGCGGCGAGGCGCGCGGGGCGTGACGGTCAGCCGGTCGAGCGTGTCGCGCCGGGATCGGTCAGGCCCGAGGCGCTCGCGTTCGAGCAGGTGAACCTGCCGGCGATCATGTCGGTCTGGGAAGTCCGCTGCCACGCCGATTTCCTGACGCGCCAATGTCCGGCGTCGCCCGCCCTCGACGAAGTCAGGGCGCGGCTCGAGCAATTCGCGAACGCTTGGGGCGCATTGTGGGCGCAGCATGGCATCGATCCCGCGGGCCTCCCGGCATATCGCGCGCTGATCGATGCGGTGCAGCGCGACCTGCAGCGGCTCGGCGCGCCGCGGATCCTGCTCGGCAACGACGTGCCGCTCGACCGGGCGCTCGCCGAGCTGATCTTCATGGTTGCCGCGCCTTCGCCGGCCGGCATGACCGCCGCGGCCGCCTGATCCCGATGATCGTTTCGCACCGGCACCGCTTCGTCTTTGCAGCGATTCCGAAGACGGGGACTCATTCGGTCCGCCACGCGCTGCGCGCGCACCTCGGCCCCGACGACATGGAGCAGGCGCGCCTCTTTGTCGAAAAGGCGTTTCCGATCCCCGAGCTCGCGCGGATCGGGCACGGGCACATCAGCCTCGCCGAAGTGCGGCCGTTCCTCGGCGAGGAGGAATTCGGCAGCTATCTGAAATTCGCTTTCGTGCGCAATCCGTTCGACCGCTTCATTTCCTATTGCGCCTTCGCGACCAGCCGCGAAGGAACATTCGATCGCGATCCGAAGCGCGTGATGCGCCATTTCCTGTTCACCGCGCCGCCGATGCAGCACATCATCTTTCGCCCGCAGCACCTGTTCATCACCGGTCCCGATGGCGCGCTGCTGGCCGATGCGGTCGGCAAGGTCGAGGAGATGCAGGCGTCCTATGATGCGATCGCCGCGCGCATCGGCATCGCGACGACGCCGCTCGACCATGCCAATCGCTCGCGCCGTGGCGCCTACCGTGACTATTATGATCAGGAGACGATCGACGGGGTCGCGAAAATCTATGCCCGCGACCTCGATCTTTTCGGCTATGATTATTGACGCCGGGCAAGCGAGACCAAGCATGTATCCCAATCCGCGAAAGACGACGAGTATCAGGCGGCTGGGCGCGGTGGACATCGGCGCCCTCAAGGCGGCCGTGCTCGCGATTCCCGAGAGTCTCTGGCAGGCCGAGAATGCGGACAAGCCCAACCGCTTCGAAGCGCTCGATGCGACCGCACACATCGTCTTTCGCTTCGTGTCGAGCGTGCGCGACTGGCGCGAGTCCTATGCGCGTCCGCTCTGGGCCGAATGGGAGCCGCTGCTTGCGCCCGTCCTCGCCGCGGCGACCGCGGATTACGGCTATGCGAACGGCGTATTCCCGCGCGTGATGCTGGCGCGCATGCCGGCGGGCGGGGTGATCCGGCCGCACCGCGACGCCAACCCCGCCGCGAAATGGCCGCACAAGATTCACGTCCCGATCCAGACCAGCGACCGCGTGACCTTCCGCATCGACGGGCAGGGTTTCCACCTGCCCGAGGGCGAGGCGGCCGAGGTCAACAATATGGGGATTCACGCCGTCGAAAATGGCGGCAGCGAGCCGCGCATCCACCTGATCTTCGAATATTATGACGCCGACCAGCCCGACCCGGCGTGGCTGGCGTCGATGGCCGGAGCCTGAGCGCCCGCGCCGTCGGCAATTGCGCCTTCGCCGCCGCAATCCTCCCTCGCATTGTAGCCCGTCGCTCACGAGAGCTACCCCGTTCGACTGGCCGTGCCGGCGATCGCGCCACTCCCGACAGAAATGTTCGAGTCAGCGAACGCGCAGCCGGTGATGGTGCCGTGATCCGGCGGGCTGCGCCGTCGCCGACACAAAATTACCCAAGAGGCCTACGGGAAGTCATTGTATTACGACATGTTTTTGCAACTGTTGCATATGGGGCACAGTCGGGACCCAAATTCCCGTCGATACGGGTAATTCACTTTACTCGCTAAGCATCGGTCGTCAGCGGGGACCCCCTCCGGAACCGCGGGTCCGGACCGGCTGGTGCCGGTGCGTGTCCGTCCGGTGATTTGTGTATAGTATAAGGGTCTGAATTTTGAAGAAAAACCAGTTCTCCAAGCTGAAGCTTGGGGTCGCCCCGGTGGTTTTGGGTGTCGCGCTCGTATCGACTCCCGCCATCGCGCAGGACGCCGCGGCAGATGAAGCCGCGAGCGGAGACGTCATTGTCGTGACCGGCTCGCGTATCGCCCGCCCTGACCTCGATTCGGTCGTTCCGGTCGCCGTGATCGACAGCCAGTCGCTCGAACGCGACGCCGCGGTCAACATCCAGGACGTGCTTCAGGAAATGCCGCAGGTCGGCATCGGCACGAGCCGCACCAACAGCAACTTTTCCACCAGCGCCAATGGCGTCGCGACGATCAACCTGCGCAATCTCGGCGAGAGCCGGACGCTCGTTCTCGTCAACGGTCGCCGCTACATCGCGGGTCTCGCCGGTTCGTCGGCGGTCGATATCAACAATATTCCGACCGACTTCATCGAGCGCGTCGACATCACCACCGGCGGTGCCTCGTCGATCTACGGTTCGGACGCCGTCGCCGGCGTCGTGAACTTCATCCTCAAGGATTCGTTCGAGGGTGTTCGCGTTCGCAGCCAGTATAATGTGACCGAGAAGGGCGACAATCCGCGCTATTTCGCCAGCATCACCGCGGGCACGCGCTGGGGTGCCGACGATCGCGGCTCGATCATGCTCAATTTCTCCTACGACAAGGACACGGGCCTGCTGTCGCGCAAGCGCGCGATGTCGGCGGAGGATTGCTATTTCGACATTTGCGGTCCCGACGCCTATTCGAGCTATTCGGCGCAGGGGCGGTTCGAACTGCTCGATGCCGCTGGCGAGCTCGCCGACGGTTTCAATGGCGGCAGCCTGTTCTCGTTCGACGAGAACAACAATCTGATCGCGGGTGGCGGCACGGGTTTCAACCGCAACGGCGTCCGCCGCATTTCGGTGCCGGTCGAACGCTACCTCGCCAACGCGATCATCAACTATGAGCTGACCGACAGCATCAAGGCTTTCTCGGAAATCACCTATGCCAAGGTGAAGTCGAGTTCGCAGATGGAAGCGACACCGCTCGATTACACCGACCTCTATGACGACGGCGGCATTCCGCTGACCAACGCCTTCATCCCGCAGGAAGTCCGCGACCAGATCGCCGCTTATAATGCGACCCCCGAAGGCCTCGCCGCACCGATCACGTCGCTCGGCTTCCGTCGCCGCCAGAACGAGGTGTTCAACCGTTCGAACCGCGCGTCGCGCGACACCTGGCGCGTTGTCGCAGGGCTGAAGGGTGACATCACCGACAAGTGGCAGTTCGAAACCAGCTATGTCTATGGCCGTTTCAAGGACTTCACCGCCAGCGAGGACATCGACAGCGCGCGTTACCGTAACGCGCTCGATTCGATCAGGCTCGGCGACGGCAGCATCGTGTGCCGCAGCGACGCCGCGCGCGCCGACGGATGTCAGCCGATCAACATCTTCGGGTTCGGCACCGCCAGCCCCGAAGCATCGGCCTATGTCCAGGCGGTGGTTCCCAAGTCGCAGGAAACCGTTCAGCAGCAGCATGTCTTCTCGGCGGTTGTGTCGGGTACGCCCTTCGCGCTTCCCGCCGGCGACGTCGGCGTTGTATTCGGTACCGAATACCGCAAGGAAAAGAGCGTCGACGACCTTGACGCCCTTACCAACAGCGGTGGCAATTCGGGCAATGAAATCCCCGACACGATGGGCAAGTTCAATGTCTGGGAAGTGTTCGGGGAGGTCAATGTGCCGCTGCTGCGCGACCGTCCCTTCTTCGAGAATCTGTCGGTCGGCGGTGCAGTACGCTACTCCGACTACAGCCAGCGTCAGGTGGGCGGCGTGGTGTCGTGGAGCGTCAACGGCGACTGGTCGCCGGTGCCCGGCCTCGGCTTCCGTTCGACCTATTCGGTGGCCAACCGCGCCCCGAATATCTCGGAATTCGCTTCGCCTCCCAGCGAAACCTTCGCTGCGGTTTCGGACCCGTGCAACGGCGTAACCGCTGGCCGCACCAATGCGGCGGACGATGCCTGCCGCGCGATTCCGGCGATTGCCGCCGCCATCGCGGCGAACGGCTCGTTTGCGTACTCCCTCGCGGATATTCAGGGCATCAACGGCTTCGTTGGGGGCAATCCCGACCTCAAGGAAGAAACGGCGAAGACGCTCACCATCGGTGCCGTCATTCAGCCGCGCATCCTGCCCGGGTTCAGCATGACGGTCGACTATTTCGACATCAAGGTGAAGGACGCGATCAATGTGATCGAGCGCGACGAGTCGATCAAGCAGTGCCTGCTGACGAGCAACGACACCTTCTGCGACAATGTCATCCGCAACGCTGCAACGGGCCGTGTCACGCGGGTCGATGCAACGCTGCTCAACGTGGCGAAGCTGAGCACCAAGGGTATCGACGTCGGCATGCGTTACCGCACCGGGCTTGGCCTGTGGGGCGACGACCGTCTCGAGCTGTCGGGCAACTACACCTACCTGATCGATTTCAAGTCGCAGGGTGACCCGTCGGCAACTGTGCGCGATCTGGCGGGCGAGGTCGGCTATTCGGAGCACAAGGCGTCGGTGCGCGCGGCATATCTGAAGGGTCCGCTGACCTTCAGCTGGCAGATCAACTATCTGGGCAAGGCCGTGGGCGACATCGACTATGTCGGTGACACCACCGTTTATGGTGACAAGCTGACCCTCGACGAACTGAACCGCGTCGGCGATCGCTTCTATCACGATGTCCAGGCGCGTTTTGACGTGGGCGACAACAAGGACTTCGCTTTCTACGCGGGTATCGACAACCTGTTCGGAAGCAAGGCTCCGTTCCTGCCCGGAACGCCGTTCGCGAATTCGCCGACCGGCACCGAAACCGCCGCGGACGTCTATGACGTCTTCGGTCGCCGCTTCTATGTTGGTGCGACGATCAAGTTCTGATCGATCCGCCAATGGCGAAATGAGAAAGGCGGGCCTCGTGCCCGCCTTTTTTATGCCCGCGAACGCTGTGGGGTGAATGCTGGCGACTACCGTTTTCGGGTCCCGGTTCCTCCATTCGTCGAAGTTTAACGTCGTTTGGCCGGTCTCCTATTGTCTTGGCACGCGGCTTGCTCATGATTCGCGACGCACTGGGGATTCAGGAAATTACGAATAAGTAACAACATCCTGTTCCGGTGTGCCAGGGGGTCGTGTCAGACCAGGGCGCGGTATCGCGCTCCTGACCCTCGGTCACGACCCTGCCGGCGATTTCCAGGTAGGAGTCATTTCGTGAAAAATTTTGTTGTTTTGGGGCGTTTGCGCCACGGCGTCGCACCGCTCGCGCTGGGGTTGGCGCTGTCGACCACTTCGGCTTTTGCACAGGATCTTCCCGCCGAAGAAGGCACCGCCGACGACGTCATCGTTGTCACCGGTTCGCGTATCGCGCGGCCCGAACTCGCGACGCCGAACCCCGTCCAGATCATCAGCGCGCAGACGATCGAACAGACGGGCAATGTCAACCTGACCGATTTCCTGGTCGACAATCCCGCATTGCTTGGTTCGATGACCAATATCGACGTGGCAGGTTCGAATCTGCCCAACGCGCAACTGGTTGGCGTCAACACACTCGACCTTCGCAATCTTGGTAGCAGCCGCACGCTTGTGCTGGTTGATGGGCGCCGGCATGTTGCAGGCATTCCGGGCAACGCCGCGGTAGATATCAACACCATCCCGACCGACCTGGTCGAACGTATCGATGTGCTGACGGGCGGTGCTTCGGCGGTCTACGGCGCCGATGGCGTGACCGGTGTGGTGAACTTCATCCTGAAGAAGGATTTCGAGGGACTTCGCATTCGCGGCCAGGCCGGCATTTCGCAGCGCGGCGATGCAGGCGATCGTTATGTCGCGGCGACCTTTGGCAAGAATTTTGCCGACGGGCGGGGCAACATCACGCTCGCTTATGAATTCAACGAAACCGACCGTTTCAGCCAGCGCCAGCGCCTGAACTATGGCCGGACGGGACCGTCCTATGCGTTCATCCGCAACAATCAGGACCTCGACGGTCCGACCGACAACGACGGTATTCCCGATCGCGTTCTCTATACCAATCTGACCTGGGCTGACAGTTGGATGGGCGGGGCGATCGACCTCGACTTTGACGGCATCCCGGACCGTACCGGCGAAGGCGGTATCTACGACCGTGGTATCGCGCTGCCCGGCGGCGGCGGCCTCGCCATTGGCGGTACCAACACCCCGCGCGAAATCTATTATGGGGATTTCACGCCTTACAGCCGCCGGCACATCGCCAATGCGATGGCGCGCTATGAATTCAGCCCGGCGTTCGAGCTTTATGCCGAAGGCAAATATGTTCGATCGACGGCGAATACCTTCGCGCAGCCGACCTATGACTTCTATACCGAATTGTTTGCGGGTAACCCCTATCTGACCGAGCGATTCGGCGCCGACGGTGCTGACGGTGCATTGTTCAGTCGTGACAATTTCGATTTCGGCATTCGCCAGTCGGAAATGGATCGCGAATTGTGGCGCACGGTGGTTGGAGCGCAGGGCGAAATCAGTTCGAACCTGCGTTATGATGTGTCCTATGTCTTCGGACAGTCGACGCAGACGGCAACCAACCGCAATGATCGCCTGACCGACCGCTATTACGCGGCGCTCGACGCGGTGGTCGACGGCAACGGCAATATCACCTGTCGTATCAACCTGCCTGGCGAAACCAGCATCAATGGAATGAACTACGGCGGTCAGCCGGTCTTCAACGGCGCGCCGGTAACCTTCCGTCCCGGCGAGTGCGTTCCGCTCAATATCCTGGGTCAGGGAGCTCCGTCGCAGGCGGCGCTCGATTTCGTTACGGTCGATCACAGCGACTGGGCGCGCATCCGCCAGCATGTTGTGTCGGCGGCGCTGTCGGGCGATACCGGTTCCTTCTTCAACCTGCCGGGCGGTCCGGTCGGCTTTGCCATCGGTGCCGAGTATCGCAAGGAAAGCAGCCACTCGATTCCGTCCGAATATACGCTGGCAGGCCAGCTGATGGACAGCTCGCAGTCGCTGGTCGACAAGGGCAGTTTCGACGTCAAGGAAGTCTTCGGCGAAATCAACCTGCCGATTCTCAAGGATATGCCGTTCGCGCATATCCTGTCGATCGGTGGCGCAGTGCGCCTGTCGGATTATTCGACCGTTGGCACGACGACGACCTGGAAGGTTGACGGCACTTGGGCGCCGGTTCGCGATATCATGTTCCGCGGCACCTATTCGCAGGCGGTTCGCGCACCGAACATCTCCGAATTGTTCGCTGCGACCTCGGGTACCTATGAGTTCATTACCGATCCGTGCGGGACCGATCGACTGGCGGAAGGTACCTCGTATCGCGCGGCCAATTGTTCGGCGGCGCTGACGGCAATCGGCATCAATCCTGCGACGTTCAATCCGGCAGGCGACCAGACCTCGCCGCAAAATAGCAGTTTGCTCGGCACGCAGGGCGGCAACCGGAACCTGAACGAGGAAACGGCGAAGACCTGGACCGTCGGCGTCGTCCTGCGCCCCAGCTTCATCCCCGGCCTGTCGATCACCGCCGACTGGTACGACATCCGGTTGAAGCAGGCGATCCAGTACTCCACCGCGCAGGACATCGTCGATCTGTGCTATGATCAGCCAACGCTGGACAACACCTATTGTGCGCTGATTGAGCGCAGCGCAACCACCGGTTACGTGTCCGACTTCAGCGTTATTCCGGCGAACGTGGCATCGTTCAAAACCTCGGGTCTCGACGTCGCGCTCAACTACGGCTTCGAACCGTTTGCCGATGGTGGCCGGTTCAACGTCCGCGTGTCCGGCAACTATCTCGACAAGCTCTCGTTCGTGCCGAGCCTCGGCGCCGATCCGGAGAACGAGATGCATTCGGCCGCCTATCCGGCACCGCGTTACAGTGGCACCTTCGACCTCACCTGGACGAAGGGCGCGGTGACGCTCAACTATGGCGTCGACTGGTTTTCCAAGACCCGCCGCGTCAGCCGCGAAGCGGAGGCAGCCAATCCCGACTATATCGAGCCTGGCTATTTCTGGTATCGCGACAAGCTGAACCAGCGCCTCTATGCCAGCGTCAACGTCGATGACCGGTTCGACATCTACGGCGGCATCAACAATCTGTGGGATCGCAAGCCCGACGTCGGCGCGATCGGCTATCCGATGAGCGCCGAAGGCCGATCCTTCTACGTTGGCATCAAGGCCAAGATCTTCTGACCGCATTGTCAGACGGAAACAGGAAAGGCCGGGGAGCGATCCCCGGCCTTTCTTTTGGCGCCATCGCGTGCGGTGCCCCTTATTGGGCAGCCAGCTTCAGCGCGCCGTCGCCTTCGTCGACGCGGATCGTCGAACCGTCCCTGACCTCGCCCTTGAGGATCAGGTCGGCGAGCGGATCCTGCAGATATTTCTGCACCGCGCGCTTGAGCGGCCTTGCGCCATAGACGGGGTCGTAACCGACCCGTCCGAGCCAGGCGCGCGCCGCGTCGGTCAGGTCGAGCGTCACCTTGCGATCGGCGAGCAGCTTCTGCACCCGCGCGACCTGGATATCGACGATGCCGCCCATATGCTGCTGCGCGAGGCGGTGGAAGAGCACGATCTCGTCGAGCCGGTTGAGGAACTCGGGCCGGAAATGCGCACGCACCACCTCCATCACCGCGGGTTCGGCCTGTTCGACCGGGGCGTCGTCGGGCAGCGCCGCGATCGCCTGGCTGCCGAGGTTCGACGTCAGGATGATCAGCGTGTTGGTGAAGTCGACCGTACGGCCCTGCCCGTCGGTCAGGCGCCCGTCGTCGAGCACCTGGAGCAGGATGTTGAACACGTCCGGATGCGCCTTCTCGACCTCGTCGAACAGCACGACCTGATAGGGCCGGCGGCGCACCGCTTCGGTGAGCGTGCCGCCCTCTTCATAGCCGACATAGCCCGGGGGCGCGCCGACGAGGCGCGCGACGCTGTGCTTCTCCATGAACTCCGACATGTCGATGCGGACCATCGCATTGTCGTCGTCGAACAGGAAGCGCGCGAGCGCCTTGGTGAGCTCGGTCTTGCCGACCCCCGTGGGGCCGAGGAAGAGGAAGCTGCCGAGCGGGCGATTGGGGTCCTGCAGCCCGGCGCGCGCGCGGCGGACCGCGGTCGAGACGGCGCGGACCGCCTCGTCCTGCCCGATGACGCGCTTGCCCAGCGTTTCTTCCATGCCGAGCAGTTTCTCGCGCTCGCCTTCCATCATCCGGTCGACCGGAATGCCGGTCCATTTGCTCACCACGGCTGCGATATCGTCGGCCGTCACTTCCTCGCGCAGCATCGCATTGCCTGCCGCGGCCTGTGCCGCTTCGAGCTGCTTTTCGAGGCCGGGGATGGTGCCGTAGCTGAGCTCGCCCGCCTTCGCGAGGTCGCCCGCGCGCTGCGCCTGATCGAGCGCCGACCGCGCCGCGTCGAGCTCTTCCTTGATCTTCGCCTCGGCGTGGATCTTGTCCTTTTCGGCGTGCCATTTCTGGGTGAGTTCGGCCGACTGCTGCTCGAGATTGGCGAGTTCGGACTGCAGCGTCGCGAGCCGGTCCTTCGACGCGGCGTCGCTTTCCTTGCCGAGCGCGGCCTCCTCGATCTTCATCTGGATGATGCGGCGGTCGAGGCTCTCGATCTCCTCGGGCTTCGATTCGACCTCCATGCGGATGCGGCTTGCGGCCTCGTCCATCAGGTCGATCGCCTTGTCGGGCAGGAAGCGGTCGGAGATATAGCGGTTCGACAGCGTCGCCGCGGCGACGATCGCGGCGTCGGTGATCCGCACGCCGTGGTGCAGCTCGTATTTCTCCTTGATGCCGCGCAGGATCGAGATCGAATCCTCGACCGTCGGTTCGCCGACGAAGACGGGCTGGAAGCGACGCTGGAGCGCGGGATCCTTTTCGACATGCTTGCGATATTCGTCGAGCGTCGTCGCGCCGATGCAGTGGAGTTCGCCGCGCGCGAGCGCGGGCTTGAGCAGGTTCGAGGCGTCCATCGCACCCTCGCCCTTGCCCGCGCCGACCAGCGTGTGCATCTCGTCGATGAACAGGATGATCTCGCCCTCGGCCGCCTTGACGTCGTCGAGCACGCCCTTGAGCCGCTCCTCGAACTCGCCGCGATATTTGGCGCCCGCGATCAGTGCGCCCATGTCGAGCGCAAGCAGGCGGCGGTCCTTCAGGCTGTCGGGCACGTCGCCGTTGACGATGCGCAGCGCGAGGCCTTCGGCGATCGCGGTCTTGCCGACGCCGGGTTCGCCGATCAGCACGGGGTTGTTCTTGGTCCGGCGCGCGAGGATCTGCACGGTGCGGCGGATCTCCTCGTCGCGGCCGATCACGGGGTCGAGCTTGCCCTCGCGCGCGACTTCGGTGAGGTCGCGGGCGAATTTCTTGAGCGCTTCGTAGCGGTCTTCGGCCGAGGCGGTGTCGGCGGTGCGGCCGCCGGTCAGCTTGGCGATCGCGGCGTTCAGCGCGTCGGCCTTTACGCCCGCATCGGCAAAGGCCTTGCCCACCGGCGTGCTCGGCGCGAGAACCATCGCGAGCAGGATGTTCTGCACGGCGACGAATTCGCTCCCCGCCTTCGCGGCGACCTGTTCGGCCTGGTCGAGCAGGCGCACGGCGTCATTGTCGAGGCCTGGCGTTTGCTGGGCGCCCGATCCGGACACGGCGGGCACTTTGGCGAGCAGCGCGTCGATGCCCTGCACCGCGCGCGCGGTGTCGCCGCCGCTGTTCGCGATCAGCCCTGCGGCCATGCCCTGATTGTCCTCGAGCAGCGCCTTGGCGACATGCTCGGGCGCGATCCGCTGGTGGTTCATGCGGATCGCGATCGTCTGCGCCGCCTGCAAAAAGCCCTTGGCGCGATCGGTGAATTTTTCGAGGTTCATTCGGAAAGCCCCTTTCTCTGATTGAGAGATAGTGTTGCTTTTGGGCAACACAAGGGGCTTGCGACGCAATGGGCGCCATCGGCCCCCGCCGCCCCGGTCGATGCCGGAGCGGCGGGAAAAACCGGCGCGATCAGTCCCCCGAACGCGCGAGCTGGTCGAGCAGGCGCACGCCGAAGCCGGTCATGCCCTTCGGGACCAGCGGCGAATTGCTCTCGCTGCGGTTGACGCCGGCGATGTCGAGGTGCGCCCACGGCATCTTTTCGTCGACGAAGAAGCCGATGAAATGCGCGCCGAGGCTGGCGCCGGGGCCGCCGCCGCCGCTGTTGCGCACATCGGCGATGTCCGACTTCACGCGGTCGGCGTAATTTTTGTGGAGCGGCATGCGCCACAATTCCTCGCCGCTCGCGGCGCCCGCGGCGAGCAATTGCGCGGCGAGCGCGTCGTCGCGCGCGAAGAGACCGGCATATTGGTCGTCGAGTGCGCCGACGATCGATCCGGTCAATGTCGCGATGTTGACGATCGCGCGCGGCTTGTACGCCTGCGCGACATATTCATTGGCGTCGGCGAGGACGAGCCGGCCTTCGGCGTCGCTGTTGACCATCTCGATCGTCTTGCCCGACATCGTGCGCACGACATCGCCGGGGCGCTGGGCGTTGCCGTCGGGCATATTCTCGGCAAGCGCGGCGACCGCGACGACATGCACCGGCGCGCGCGACCTGGCGAGCGACAGCGCGGCGCCGACCACCGAAGCGGCCCCCGACATGTCACCCTTCATATTGCCCATGCCCGCGCCGGGCTTGAGCGATATGCCGCCCGAATCGAAGGTGATGCCCTTGCCGACCAGCGCCAGCGGCGCGTCGGGCGATCCCGCGCCGCGATAGCGCACCAGCATCATGCGCGATCCGCGCGGGCTGCCCTGGCCGACCCCGACGATGCTGCCCATGCCGAGCTTGCGCATCGCGGCTTCGTCGAGCACTTCGATGCTGACCCCGGCGACGCCCGAAAAGGCCTTGCGGACGTCGGCCACGAAGCTTTCGGGATAGACGACATTGGCCGGTTCGTTGGCAAGGTCGCGCGACAGGCGCACCCCGTCGGCGAGCGGCTGGTAGCGCCTGGCGTAGGTGGCCCCGGCGGCCGCCGCATCGCCGCCGACGATCGTCACCGCGTCGGTGGCGGGCGGCTTGCGGTCGACGGTCTTGTAGCGGTCGAAGCGATATTGGCCGAGCGCGAAGCCATAGGCCGCCTCGGCGCCCTCGGCGCCGGTGAAGGCGCCGGTGAGCGTCACCGGCTGGGCGTCGGACCGGACCTCCTGCGCCGCCTTGCCGCCTGCTTCGGCGCGCGCGAGCAGCGTCGGGGCGCTGCCCGTGCCAACGAGCAGGATGCGGTTGTGCGCTCCGATACCGCGCAGCGACAAGGTCGCATTCGCCTTGCCGTCGAACTTGGCGCCGGCCACCGCCGCCTCGATCGCGGCGCGTTCGGCGGTGCCGATCCCGACCTGGTCGAGCGCGGGCAGCGCGGCGCTGTCCATCAGCACGACGAGCACGCCGCGCGCCGGGGCGGCGGCGGCGAAGCCGATCGGCCGTTCGGGGCTGTTGGCGATGGTACCGGGTGCGACGCCCGACCCGGTTACCGTCTGCGCGATCGCGGCGGGGGCGGTCAGCGAGGCGAAGGAAAGGCACGCGGCAAGCAGCAGGCTCTTGGTAGGCATGAAGAAGGAACTCCCTGTTATTCCGTCGGTCTTGGTCCGAACCATCGCCTAGCACGACCGGCCCGGCCTGCAATCGCCGCTCGACGAACGACAGGCGCTTGCCATCGGGCACCGCCGCCGCCAGACAGGCCATCCGCGAGCGAGGGGACCGACATGTTGCGCAGGCTGGGAATCACCATGCTGATCTTGCTCGCCCTCGCGGGTGTGACGCTCGCCGTGTGGGAGCCTTTCACCGCGCGGCCGCCGCAGGCGCCGGCGTTCTCGCCCGCCGATATCCGCATCGCGCGCGACCGTTTCGGGGTGCCGCATATCTTCGGCAAGACCGACGCCGACGTCGCCTATGGCGTCGCCTATGCGCACGCCGAGGATGATTTTGCGACCTTGCAGGAGGTGCTGGCGATGACGCGCGGGCGCGCCGGGGCGATGCTCGGGCCCGACGGCGCCGCGATCGACTATGCCGCCGCGCTGCTCGACATCCGCAAGACCAGCGCGCGCGACTGGCCGCGGTTGCCCGCCGACGTGCGCGCGCTGTTCACCGCCTATGCCGCGGGGCTCAACCATTATGCCGACAAGCATCCCGACGAGGTCCGGCTGTCGGGGCTGTTCCCCGTCACCGGCGAAGATGTCGTCGCGGGCTTCGTGCTGCGCTCGCCCTTTTTCTTCGGGCTCGATTCGGTGCTCGGCAGCCTCGTCGAGGACAAGGTGATGGGGCGCGAGGGCGGGCCCGAGATGGACGCGACGGGCAAGCTGATCCCGCGCAAGGACACGCCGTTCGGCAGCGATCCCGCCGCCAACGGGTCGAATGCGATGGCGGTCGCGCCGGGCCGTGCGGCCGACGGCGCGACGCGGCTCGTCTCCAATTCGCACCAGCCGTGGACCGGCGGCGTCGCGTGGTACGAACTCGTCGTCCACAGCGAGGAAGGCTGGGATTTCGCGGGCGCGAACTTCCCCGGCTCGCCTTACCCCTTCGTCGGCCACAACAAATATCTCGGCTGGACCAATACGGTGAACCGGCCCGACCTGATCGACATCTATCAGCTGACGCTCGACGACAGCGGCGAGAATTACCGCTTCGATGGCGGATGGCGTCCGCTCGAGGCCGAACGGGTGTGGCTCAAGGTCAAATATGGCCCCTTCGTGCTGCCGGTGCCGAAGATGGTGTATCGATCGGTGCACGGCCCGGTGATCAAGAATGACAAGGGCGCCTTTGCGATCCGCTACGCCGGGATCGACCAGGCGAACATGGTCACCCAATATTACCGGCTGAACAAGGCGAAGAATTTCGGCGAATGGCGCGCCGCGATGGCGGGGCAGGGCGTACCCGCGACCAATTTCATCTACGCCGACCGCGAGGGCAATATCGGCCTTTTCTACAATGCGATGTTCCCCGACCGGCCGGCGGGATACAACTGGCGCGGCATTCTGCCCGGCGACACGTCGGCGGCGCTGTGGACCAGGACGCTGCCGTTCGACCGCGTGCCCGCGCTCGTCAACCCGCGCTCGGGCTATGTGATGAACGCGAACAACACGCCGTGGGTCGCCGCCGGGCCGGGCGACGAACTCGACGCCGCCGCCTTCTCGCCCCTGCTCGGCATCGAGGATGACATGAGCAACCGCGCGTCGCGGCTGATCGACCTGTTCGAGGCATCGGGGCCGATCGACGAAGCGCGGCTGAAAGCGATCAAATATGACACGAGCTATGCGAAGACCGGCTACGCCAAGGCGTGGATCGACCGCATCCTCGCGCTCAAGCTCGCCGACGATCCCCAACTCGCGAAGGCGCAGGCGCTGCTGCGCGCGTGGGACTGGAACCTCGACGGCAAGGGGCAGGGCGACGCGCTCGCGCTGATGGTGCTGCGCCCCGCGAACCGCGTCCACTACCAGCGGCTCGCCGAACGTCCCGTTCCGCGCGCGACGCTCAAGGAAGCCGCCGACCATCTGGAGAAATATTTCGGGACGCTCGATCCGCGGCTGGGCACGCTGCTGCGGCTGCGCCACGGCGAGGGCGAGCATCGCGTCGACCTGCCGCTCGACGGCGGCAACGACACGATCCGCGCGTCGACGCTGTGGGATGCCGAGCCCGACGGACGGCTCAAGGTCCGCCACGGCGACAGCTTCATCATGTTCGTGACGTGGGACCGCGACGGGCGGCTGCATTCGGAATCGATCCAGCCCTTCGGCGCGGCGACGACGCGACCGGACAGTCCGCATTACAACGATCAGGCACCGCTGTTCGTCCGGCACCAGTTGAAACCCGTGCTGTTCGATCCCGCCGCGCTGTGGGCGACGAAGCCGCGCGTCTATCGCCCTTGAACGCCGCGGCGCACTGTCCTAAACCGCTGATACAGTGCCGTCCGGCACATCGAATGGACGCAGGCGCACCGCGCCTGCCCGCCTTGATCTAGGGGATTTTCATGGCTCGCTTTCATCGTTTTGCGCTGGCGCTGGCGCTGTCGACTTCGCTCGTCGCCGCCGGGCCGGCGCTCGCCAAGGCCAAGGCCGCCGATCCGGCGCCGATCGCCGAACTCGTCAAGGCGGTCGACATCCCGTATCAGGCCTTCACGCTCGACAATGGCTTGCGCGTGATCGTGCACGAGGATCGCAAGGCGCCGGTCGTCGCAGTATCGGTGTGGTACCGTGTCGGGTCGAAGCACGAGCCCAAGGGCAAGACGGGCTTCGCGCACCTGTTCGAGCATCTGATGTTCAACGGTTCCGAAAACGCCCCCGGCGATTTCTTCGAGCCGCTGCAACAGGTCGGCGCGACCGACTTCAACGGCACCACCAACGTCGACCGCACCAATTATTTCGAGACGGTGCCGACGGGCGCGCTCGACCGCGCGCTGTTCCTCGAAAGCGACCGCATGGGCCATCTGCTCGGCGCGGTGACGCAGGACAAGCTCGATAACCAGCGCGGTGTCGTCCAGAATGAAAAGCGCCAGGGCGACAACAATCCCTATGGCCTGCTGCGCTACGAGATTTTCGAAAATCTCTTCCCCAAGGGGCATCCCTACCACCACAGCACGATCGGTTCGATGGGCGACCTCAATTCGGCGAGCCTCGACGATGTGAAGAAGTGGTTCACCGACAATTACGGTCCGAACAATGCGGTGCTCGTGCTCGCCGGCGACATCGATGTCCCGACCGCCAGGGCGAAGGTGACCGAATGGTTCGGTGACATCCCGCGCGGCCCCGCGGTCACCGCGCCCGCGACCGCGGTGCCGACGCTGCCCGCGCCGCTCGCGAAGGAGGTCAAGGACCTGATCCCGACGACGCGCATCTATCGCATGTGGGCGATCCCCGGCCTCAACGACGCCGACGCGGTGCCGCTGCAGATGGCGATGAGCGTGCTCGGCGGCCTGTCGTCGTCGCGCCTCGACAATGCGCTGGTGCGCAAGGATCCGATCGCGGTGAGCGTGTCGGCGGGCGCGCAGCCGTTCGAGGATGCCGGCATCCTGCTGATCCAGGCCGACGTGAAACCCGGGGTCGACCCGGCGCATGTCGCCAAGCGCCTCGACGAGGAAATCGCAAGCTATCTGGCGAGCGGCCCGACCGCCGACGAACTGCAGCGCGCCGCGGCGAGCTATGTCGGCGGGGCGATTTCGGGGCTCGAATCGGTCGGCGGCTTCGGCGGCAAGGCGGTCGCGCTTGCCGAGGGCGCGCTCTATTCGAACGACCCCGGCTATTACAAGGTCGAGCTCGACCGCATGGCCAAGGCGACCCCCGCCGAAGTGAAGGCGGTCGCGAACAAATGGCTGTCGCGTCCTGCCTTTTCGCTGACCTATACGCCGGGCGAGCGGACCGAGGGCGGCGAGAATCGCGGCGGTGCGGTGACCGCGGGCAAGGCGGGCGATTTCGTCCAGCCCGACCGCTACTGGAACCCCGCGCTCGGTGACGTCGGCCCCGACATGGGGATGGGCACGTCGATCGCCGACCGCTCGCAGCTTCCCGCGGTGAGCGACTTGAAGGCGCTCGACTTCCCCGCGATCGAGCGCGCCCGGCTCAAGAACGGCATCGAGGTCGTTTTCGCGCATCGCTCGGCGGTGCCGACGGTCAATGTCGCGGTCAGCTTCGATGCCGGTTATGCCGCCGATCCGCATGACGCGCTGGGCACCCAGTCGCTGATGCTGAGCCTGATGGACGAGGGCACGAAGACGCTCGACTCGATTGCCTTCGCCGAGGCTAAGGAGCGGCTCGGTGCCCAGATCGACGGGTCGGCCAACGCCGACGAGACGGTGTTCAGCCTGTTCGCGCTCAAGCCCAACCTCGCGCCGTCGCTGACCCTGCTCGCCGACTATATCCGCAACCCCGCCTTCGACGCCAAGGAGCTCGACCGCGTGCGCGCGCAGCAGCTCAACCGCCTCAAGGCCGAACTCAACAATCCGAACGCGATCGCCAGCCGCGTGCTGATGCCCGCGCTTTACGGCGCCGAACATCCCTATGGCATTCCGCCGTCGGGGCTCGGCGACGCCAAGGCGGTGACCGCCGCGACGCAGGCGCAGCTCGCGGCGTTCCATTCGACGTGGATCCGCCCCGACACGGCGCGCATCTTCGTCGTCGGTGACACCACGCTGAAGGCGGTCACCAAGCAGCTCGACGCAGCCTTCGGCAACTGGAAGGCACCGGCGACGGCCAAGCCGGTCAAGCATTTCGAAATCGCGATCCCCAAGCCGCAGCCGCGTATCCTGCTCGTCGACCGACCCAAGTCGCCGCAGTCGGTGATCCTTGCGGGCAAGGTGCTCGATGCCAAGGGCGGCGACCAGCTCGAGGTTCTGCGTTCGGCGAACGACATTTTCGGCGGCAACTTCCTCTCGCGTTTCAACATGAACCTGCGCGAGACCAAGGGCTGGTCGTACGGCGTTCGCACGCGCATCTCGGGCGACAAGGACCGGCTGACCTGGGTGGCCGCGGCACCGGTGCAGGCTGATCGCACGGGCGATTCGATCAAGGAGTTCCGCAGCGACCTCACGGCCTTCCTCGGCGACAAGGGGGTGACCGCCGAGGAGCTCGAACGCACCATCAATGGCAGCGTCCGCGAATTGCCGGGCAGTTTCGAAACCTCGGGCGACGTGCTCGGCGGGCTGCGGTCGATCGTGAAGTTCGGCCGTCCCGACAATTATTACGAGACGCTGCCCGCAACCTACGAGGCGATGAAGGCGCCCGAGATCGACGCCGCGGCGCGCCAGGCGCTGAGCGTCGACGATCTCGTCTATGTCGTCGTCGGCGACGCGGCGGTGGTGAAACCGCAGCTTGACGGATTGGGGCTGACCGTGGAAACGGTGTCTCCCGCTAACTAACATCAGTTTCAGTAGGAGAGCCCGGATGTCTCAAGTCGATGGCAGCTATGATTGCGTAACCAAGTCGCCGATGGGCGACCAGAAGTCGGTGTTCACCGTCACCACCAGCGGTGACAGCTTCACCGGCCAGAACGCCGGCGCGATGGGTTCGCTCGATGTCGAGAATGGCAAGGTCGACGGCAACAAGCTGACCTGGACCATGAACATGAAGGTGCCGATGCCGATGACGCTCGAATGCGAAGCGACGATCGACGGCGACGCGCTGACCGGCACGATCAAGGCCGGCGCTTTCGGTTCGATGGCGATGACCGGCACCCGCCAGGGCTGACCGGCCACCGATCTGCGAAAAGCGAAGGGCCGTCCCGAAAGGGGCGGCCCTTTTGCGTTGATGGAACACGCGCGCGAAGCCGTAAAGCCGCGGCGATGACGCGCCGGCCTTTGGGGCCGGGTGTCTTTCCGGCAAAACTTGGCCCGGGCTGTCGGTCGTTTTCGGGCAGACGACCGGCTGCGGCCATGGGATCCTCCCTGTCGCGCAGCGATGGGGAGGGGGACCGTCCGCGAAGCGGATGGTAGAGGGGCCGGCAACGCTGCGCCAAAGCCCCTCCGTCAGCGCTGCGCCTTCGGCGCAGTTTACCCTGAGCGCCTGCAAGGCAGTCGAAGGGCGCTGCCACCTCCCCATCGCTGCGCGACAGGGAGGAGCGGCAGGAAGCGAACGTCCGCTTCCCACCCCAAAGCTGCCTTTCGTCGGTTCGTTGCGTCGCGCCGGGATCGGCGGGGGCTATCCAAAACGGGCGGGCGGGCGCATAGCACTGTTGCAATGCACAATATTCCTGTTTCTTCCCCGCCCGAAACGACCCGGCCCGGACTTCCCGGCCCGCGCGAGATGGTCGTGATGATGGCGATGGTGATGGCGCTCAACGCGCTCGCCATCGATGCGATGCTGCCCGCGCTCCCTGCGATCGCCAAGGGGCTCGGCGTCGCCGTTGCGAACGATCGCCAATATGTGATCTCGATCTATATCTTCGGGACCGCGCTCGGCGCGCTCGTCTATGGTCCGCTCGCCGACCGGTTCGGGCGCAAGGGGGTGCTCGTCCCGGCGCTGATCGCCTACACGCTGTTTGCGCTTGGCTGCGGGCTCGCGACCAGCTTTCCGATGCTGCTGGCGCTGCGTTTCGGGCATGGCGTCGTCAGCGCCGCGCTCGGCGTGATCGTCGTCGCGGTGATCCGCGACCTGTTTTCGGGCGACGCGATGGCGAAGCGGCTGTCGCTGATCTTCCTCGTCTTCATGATCGTCCCGATCATCGCGCCGACGATCGGCGCCGGGGTTGCCGCGCTCGCGGACTGGCGCGCGATCTTCCTTGTCCTCGCCGCGATGGGCGTCGTCATGCTGCTGTGGCTGCGCCGCCTGCCCGAAACGCTCGACCCCGCCGATGTGCGGCCGCTCGACGCGCGGACGATGGTCGCGGGCTGGATGACGGTGACGCGGCACCGCCGCGCCGCGGGCTATATGCTCGCCTCGGGGGTGATGCAGGCGGCGCTGTTCGGCTATCTCAACAGCAGCGAGCAGATCATCGCCGAAGTGTTCGACGCGCAGTCGCTCTTTCCGCTCGTCTTCGCCTGCGTCGCGGTGGGCATCGCGATCGCCAATTTCTCGAACGCCGCGATCGTCGAGCGCTTCGGCGCGCGGCGGGTGTCGCAGACCGCGGTTTTCGCTTTCATGGCGACCTCGATCGCGCAGGTCGCCGCGGCGCTGGGCGGCACCGAAACGCTCGCGATGTTCACCGGGCTGATGATGGTCAACGTCGGGCTGATCGGCTTCATCGGCAGCAATTTCGGATCGATCGCGATGGAGGATTTCGGGCATATGGCCGGCATCGCCTCCTCCTATCAGAGCTTTGCCAAGGCGCTTGTCGCGGCGCTGCTCGGCGCCTTCATCGGCCAGCAATATGACGGCACGACGCTGCCGCTCGCCTACGCCTTTCTGGCCAGCGCCGCCGCCGGCCTGCTGCTGGTGCTGTGGGCCGAACGCGGCAAGCTCTTCACCCGTCCGGGTACCGCGCCGAAGAGCCCCTATTGAGGACAAAAAGAAAGGGGGCCGAAGCCCCCTTTCCCGTCAATCCTTGAACGACGGCACCGGCGGAACCGGCGGCGGCGGCGCGTCGGCATCATCCTCGTGCACTTCGACATGGCCGCGCCCGACATGGCTGCGCGAGCGGCTGTAGAGGAAATAGACGATGAGTCCGACCCCCGCCCAGATCAGGAAGAGGTTGATGCTCTTCTGGTCGAGGTTGAAGAAGAGATAGAGGCACCCCAAGATCGCGATCGGCGCCGTGATATAGATCAGCGGCGTCTTGAACGGCCGGTGGCGACCCGGATCGGTGCGGCGGATCACCATCACCGCGATCGACACTGCGGCGAAGGCGAAGAGCGTGCCCGAGTTCGAGATGTTCGCCAGCTGCCCCACGGGGAAGAAGGCGGCGAACAAAGCGACCGCGATGCCGGTGATGATCGTGATCACGTGCGGCGTGTTGAACTTGGGGTGGATCTTCGAGAAGGCCTGCGGCAGCAGTCCGTCGCGGCTCATCACGAAGAAGATGCGGGTCTGGCCGAACATCATCATCAGGATGACCGAGGGCAGCGCGAGGCCGGCGGCGAGGCCGATCAGGTTGCCGATCTGCGGCCAGCCGATTTCGCGCAGCGTCCAGGCAAGCGCTTCCTTCGAACAGACGACGGCCTGGTCGCCGATCGCGCCGCACGCGGCGGCGAGCTCGCGGCTGCCGGGTTCGAGCGCATGGCCCGCGGCAGCGTCGATCCCGACCGGCTGCGCGCCGACCGAGCCGATGACGCCCGCGGCGACGAGGAGGTAGAAGATGGTGCAGATCGCAAGGCTGCCGATCAGGCCGATCGGCATGTTGCGCTGCGGGTTCTTGGTTTCCTCGGCCGCGGTCGAAACCGCGTCGAAGCCGACATATGCGAAGAAGATCGACGCCGCGGCGGCGCCGATGCCGCCGATGCCGAGCGGCGCGAAGGGCTCGAAATTCTCCATGTTCATCACCGGGACGGCGAGGATGATGAAGAGCGTCAGCGCGGTCACCTTGATGACGACGAGGATGGCGTTGATCGTGGCGGATTCGCGCGTGCCGATGACGAGGAGCATGGTGACCACGCCGGCGATGAACATCGCGGGCAGGTTGATCATGCCGCCGTCGAACGGCCCGAGCACGAATTTCGCGGGTATGTCTATCCCGAAGCTATGCTCGATCAACCCGACGACATAGCCCGACCAGCCGACCGACACCGCGCCCGCGGCGACCGCATATTCGAGGATCAGCGCCCAGCCGACCATCCATGCGATGAGCTCGCCCATCACGGCGTAGCTGTAGGTGTAGGCCGAACCCGACACCGGCACCATCGACGCCATTTCGGCGTAGCAGAGCGCGGCGAAGGCGCAGACGAAGCCGGCGATGATGAAGCTGATCATCATGCCCGGGCCCGCCTTCTGCGCGGCTTCGGCGGTGAGCACGAAAATCCCGGTCCCGATCACGGCGCCGATCCCCAGCATGGTGAGCTGGAAGGCGCCGAGCGTTCGCGTAAGCGATTTTTTCTCCGCCGTCGCCAAAATGGCATCCAGCGGCTTTACGCGGTCAAACAACATAGAGAATGTCCCCTTGTCGGGCCGCCACGACCGGCGCCCGTCTCCTGGCCGCGCAGACTAGCCGCTCCGCTCGTCAGCGCAACTTAATTTCAGAGTTGTGACAGGCCGAAAGCGGCGAGTCGCGGCGGGATGGCCGGGGTCGGGCAAACATGTCCGGCCGCCCGGCAAAAGGGCGCGCGGGGTCAGCGCACCGTGAAGCGGACGCGGTCGACCATGCGGCCGCCGGGATCGACGAGCGTCAGCATGTGCGCGCCGGGGCGCGGCAGGATCTGCTGGCCCGCATCGGCGTCGCCGAGCGGGGTCTTGTCGAGGAGCAGGCGATAGCCGGCAACCTCGCCGCTGACCGCGATCGCGAGCCGCTGGCGGTCGATCGGGATGTCGGGGTCGAGCGCATAGACGCTGCCGCTGACCGGGCTGGTGATGCGCGGGCGCCGCGCGGCGGCGGGGGCGGCCGCCATTTCGGCCTGGCCGGTGCCGCGGATGAAATATTCGCGGCGTGGCGGTTCGCGCGTGCCGGGGAGCGCGATCTGCTTCGCCTCGACCCCCTCGGGCATGGCGGGGGGCTTGCCGGGATTGCCGGCGTGGAGCGCCATCATCACGTCGCGCCAGACCGGTGCGGCGCCCGAGGTGCCCGAGACGGCGCGCATCGAATCGCCCTCGAGATTGCCGACCCACACCGCGACGGTGAAGCGGTCGGACCAGCCGACGCACCAATTGTCGCGCATGCCCTTCGAGGTACCGGTCTTGGCGGCCGCCCAGAAGGGCAGGCGCAGCGCGCTGTCCGCGCCGAAGGCGTCGGCGCGGGCGGTCGCGTCGGCGAGGATATCGCCGACGATGAAGGCGGCAGCCGGGGAGACGACCGCGCGCGGACTGTCGCGATCGTCGCGCGCTGCGGTGAAGTGAACGGGAGACCATTGTCCGGAATTCGCAAAGGTCCTGAAGGCGTTGGCCTGTTCGACCAGCGACACTTCGGCCGAGCCGAGGGCGAGGCTGAAGCCGTAATATTCGCCGTCCTCGACGATGCCGTGATAGCCGAGCGCCCACAGCCGGTCGCGGAACTGCTGGACGTCGTCGATGACGAGCGCGCGCACCGCGGGGACGTTGAGCGAGGCGGCGAGCGCCTGGCGGACGCTGACCGGCCCCTTGAAGCTGTGGTCGTAATTCTTGGGCACATAGAGCCCCGAGGCGGTGTCGAGCTGGACCGGGCTGTCGTCGAGGATCGACGCGGCGGTGAGCCAGCGGTGCTCGATCACCTGCGCATAGAGGTGCGGCTTCAAGGTCGAGCCCGCCTGCCGCCGCGCGTTGGCGCCGTCGACCTGCGCCGCGGTCGATTTCAGACCGACGCCGCCGACATAGGCGAGCACGTCGCCGGTCGCGTTGTCGAGCACGACGACCGCACCGTCGCGCACGCGGTCGGCGCCGAGCCCCGAAAGCTGGCGGCGGAGCGCGACGATCGCGGCTTCCTGGATGCGGCGGTCGATGGTGGTGGTGACGCGCTTGCCGGGCTTGTCGAGCAGGCGGACCGCGAGGTGCGGCGCGAGCGCGGGATCGAGCTCGGCGATGCGCTCGCCCGAAACGAGCGTCGCCGCGGCGGCGCGGAGCGGGCCGCAGTCCTTCGGCGCGCGCCCGGTCGCCCGGGCCGCGCGGCAGGCGCGCTGGCCGAGCGTCTCGGCGCCCGCGGCGGGGTTGGGGAGAAGGCCCGCGAATAGCGCGGCGTCGGTGCTGTCCATGTCGGCGGGTTTCTTGCCGAACAGCGCGCGCGCGCCAGCGCCGATCCCCTGCGTCTCGCCGCGCAGGGGCACGAGGTTGAAATAGGCCTCGAGCATCTGCTCGCGGCTCCAGTCCGCCGCGAGCGCCTGTCCGGCGCGCATCTGGCGCAGCTTGGCGAGCCAGCCGCGCTGGCCGGGGAGCGCGAGGTCGGGCGCAAGGAAACCCGCAAGCTGCATCGGCAGCGTCGAGGCGCCGCGCGAGCGCCCGCCGGTCCAGCGGGTTCTCGCGGCGCTGGCGATCGCAAGCCAGTCGACCCCGCCATGCGACCAGTAGCGCTTGTCCTCGCTCGCGACGACGGCGCTGCGCACCGGTTGCGCGATGTCGGCGAGCGGAACCCATGCCATGCGACGTCGCGCAAAATCGACGCGCTCGCTGTCGAGCAGGCGGCCGTCGCGGTCGTAGAGCCACGCCTCGCTGGGCTTCCAGTCCTGGCGCACCTCGTCGTAGGACGGCATCGCCGGGGGCTTGGTGAGCAGGTGGGCGATCGTCGTGAGGATGAGCAGCGCGAGCGCGAGCCAGGCGAGGGCGTCGCGGATGCGGGATTTGGCGGGCATGGACTGAGCGGCCTAAAGAATCCTCCCCGTGCCGCAGGCATGGGGAGGGGGACCATCCGAAGGATGGGGGAGGGGCTGCGACGCCAGCGACAAAGCCCCTCCGTCAGCGCTTCGCGCTGCCACCTCCCCATCGCTGCGCGACAGGGAGGATATTATTCGCACACAGCCCGCCATCACGGCGCTACGCTCGCCACGGTCAGCGGCGCGTTGGGCCACTGGCCGCGGATCGCGGGTGAATACATCGCCTCGACGCGCGTCGGGGGCAGGGTGAATTTGCCCGAACCGTTGAGCCGCACGACATATTCGACCGCGTGGGTGCCCGCGGGCATCCAGCCGAAATGGCCGCGCCAGCTGTCCTTGCCGCGTTCGACATAGCTCGGCTGCGCGCCGTCACCGCCGGCCTGTTCGCCGAGCATCTGCGACTGGCCGCCGAGATTGCCGACGATCGTCGCGCCCGGCGCGATCGGGTCGTTGACGACGACCCATGTGCGGCCGGCGGCGGCGGTGACCTCGATACGCACCTTGATCACGTCGCCGCGCGTCAGCGTGCCCGGGGTCGCCGCTTTGACGACGCTCACGCTGCGCTTGATCCGGTAGCCCGCGTTGAGGGGTTCCTTGAGCGGCACCGCGGCCTTGACGCTGACCACCGCCCACGGCGAACCCGTGCCGTCGTGGGCGAGGCGCATTGTGCCCGCGGCGAGCGGGACGCGCAGCGGGCTGACCGCATCGGGAAGCGGCCATGCCTGCGTCGCGCTGGCGCCCATCAGCTCGATGCGGCTGACGCCGGTGATCGCGCTGGCGGGATACAGCTCGGCGAAGCGGCGCACGACGACCGAACCCCATGCGTTGGCGGGGGTGGTGTCCCAATGGCCGCGGCGCTGGCGCTGCGCGACGCCGACCATCAGCTTGCCCGCGTCATTTTCCCAGCCCTTGCGGCCGAGCACCGCGTCGAGCGCCTTGATCGCCATCTCGTCGCCGCTGACCATCATCCACCACGGCGCTTTCGCATCGTCGACGAGGTCGACGCGCGTGCCTTCGTAGACGAGGCGCTTCCGGAGTTCGGCCTCGGCCGCGGTGCGCAGCGCGGGGGCGTTGCGGACCCCGGGGGTGCGTTCGATCGCGACGAGCCAGTCGGCGAGCGTGCCCGTCGCCATGTCGGCGGGGACCATGTCGATCGCCGCGACGAGGCGCGGGCTCGACGCCCCGCTCCGCGCGAGCGCGGCGAGCGCGGCGACGCGGACCGGGCGGATGTCGTAGGGGCCGTAGCCGCGGCGCGACAGCCGCCCTTCGACCACCGCCTGCAGCGCCTTGACCATCTTCGCCTTCGAATCCTCGGGGATGGCGAAGCCGTTGGCGGCGGTGATCGCCAGCACGTGCGCGGTGAGTTCGGCCGAACCCTCGAGCCGGTCGTTGGGCCAGTAGCGGAGCAACCCGTCCTTATCGAGATAGGTCGGGAGCGCGCCCGCCAGCGCCTGCCAGCGACCGATGTCGTTCAGCGCGACCGCGCGCGAAACCGACTGTTCGAAGCAATTATAGGGGTAGAGCGCCATATAGTCGCGCACCCCGGCGAGCGGCGGTGCGAGCGTGCCCGCGAGCGCGACATCGACATAGCCGCCCGCGAGCGCGCCGGTCGGGATGCCGATCGGCAGTGTCGTGTCGGGGCCGACGCGGAAGAGGCTGGCGGCCCAGGTCTCGACCGGCACCGCGGGCTCGACGATCTGTTCGAAGACGAGGCGGTCGCGCGCCTTGCCGTCCTTCGTCGCGGCCTCGACGGTCCATTCGAGCGGACCCGCATTCTCGGGTGCGGTCATCGACCAGCTGATCGGCACTGCGCCGCCCGCCGGGATGGTGACGGTGAGCGGCGGCGCGGTCGCGACCGCGGGCGACAGCGTCGGCGTGGCGGTGACCGTCATCGCCCTGTCGGTGCCGTTGCGCAGCGTGAAGCGCGCGTCGTAGGTGTCGCCGGTGCGCACGAGGTCGGGGAGCCCGGCGAAGACGCCGAGATCCTGGACGGTGCGGATGCTCGCTTCGCCGGTGCCGAAATATTGCGACCCGTCGGTCGCGATCGCGACGAGGCGGAACGCCGACAGATTGTCGCTGAGCGGCACGTCGACGGTTGCGCGGCCCTTGGCGTCGAGCGGGACGCGGCCCTTCCACAGCAGCACCGGGCGGAAATCCTCGCGGGTGAGCCCGCTGAGGTCGCCGCCGCCACCGCCGCCGGGTTCGAGCGCCTTGCGGCCATAGTGGCGCTTGCCGACAACCTGCATCTGCGCGGTCGAGGTGAGCACGTCGAGCGTGCGCTGGCCCATCATCGCGTCGATCAGCTTCCAGCTGTCGTTCGGCGCGAGCTGGAGCAGCGCCTCGTCGACCGCGACGAAGGCGACATCGGCGTTTGCCGGCGGCTTGCCGCCGGGCGCCTTGACCTCGATGCTGGCCTTCGCGGTTTCGCGAACGGCATATTTTTCCTTGTCGGTGCGGACCTTGACCGCGAGCTGATGCCCCTCCCAGCCGACCTTGATGCGCGCGATGCCCATGCGATAGGCGGGCTTGGCGAGGTCGACGAGCGCGGTCGGCGGGGCGCCCTCGCTATTTTCGATCTGGAAACCGACCGCGCGCTTCATCTTGCGGAACCAGCTTTCCTGGCCGGTCACGCGGCCGCGCACCGCCATCACCGAGACATAGACGTCGGGGGCATAGGTGGCGGGCAGCTTGACCTTCACCACGGGATCGGTGCCCTTGAGCGGCATGACGAAGCTCGACAGCACGCCCTCGCGTTCGACGGTGACGAGCGCGGTCGCTTCGCGGAAGGGCATGCGGACCTGGAAGCTCGCGGTGTCGCCCGCGGCGTAGCGCGGCTTTTCGGCGATCACATCCATGCGGTCGCCATTGTCGCCGCCGAACCACCAGTCGTCGTCGCCCGCGAGCCAGACCGAGCGCACAGCACGCGCTTCGTTGCCGTCGGCGTCGACGGTGGTCGCGACGACGGTGACCTCGCCCGAAATGCCGGGCGCCATCGCGCAGCGCGCGCGCCCGAGCTTGTCGGTGGTGGCGCTGCACGCGGCGTCGATGCGTTTCGTGCGCATCTGGTTGTCATAGGCGTAGAAGCCGCCGATCAGGCGGCGCCGCGCGGTGATGATCTCGCGGCTGTAGAGCGCGACCTGGACACGCTGGCCCGCGATCGGCCTGCCGTCGAGCCCGAGCGCGACGAAATTGAGCCGCAGGTCGTTGTCGCGCATCAGCCAGCCGTCGGTCTTGAGGCCCAAGCGAACGGCGGAGGGGAAGAGGGTGATGCGGCGGCTCGACGTCAGCGTCTCGCCATTGGCGTCCTCATAATCCATCTCGACCGCCATCTGGGTCGGTTCGACGATCGGCTGGTCGACCATGACACTGGTCGTCGCGGCGCCGTTGGCGTCGAGCCGCAGCGGCACCGAACGCGCAAGCGGCAGGTCGGCCTCGGGCTCCTCGCCGCTGTCGTCGAGCTGGACGATGCCTTCCTTCACCGGAAGGCCGTCGAAATCCCAGTCGGCATAATCCTCGGGCGGCGACCAGCGCGGCGCGAAGCTGGTCCGCAGCTCGACGGGCATGTTCGGCGCGGGACCGCCCGACAGGTAGCCGACGAACAGCGACAGCGGCACCTGCCCCGGGCGCACCAGCGCCTCCTTGGGCCCGGTCACGGTCGCCTTCATCGTCGGCAGGCGATATTCGTCGACCTTGACCGACTGGCTGGTCCAGATCGTCTTGTCCTCGCCGTCCTTGTCCTTGGTCACGAAGACGAGGTCGTAATCGCCCATCGGGGCCGACGCAGGCACGTTCCACACGCTTTCGCCGCTGCCGCCCGTGTCGATGCTGAACGGCATCTCGAACTCGGTATCCGAACCGCGGTGGACGAGGCGGAGCTTGCCCGCCATCGGCTTGGGGGTCGAAAAACCGGTACCGACGGGGCGGCGCAGGATGTGCTTCATATGGACGCTCTCGCCCGCCTTGACGAGCGCGCGGTCGAACAGCGTGTGGAGGATGTCGTCGCGTTCGGACCAGCCATAGGGCAGGTCGAAGTCATAGGGGCGGATGCCGCTGCCCCAGTCGGTGAGGGTAAAGCTGAAATCGTCGCCGCTGCGCGCGCTGACCATCAGCGCATGGCCTTCGCTCACCGCCGGGTCGGGGTTTTCCTCGCAGCCCGAATAGGTTTCGGGCTGGGGGAGGCCCGAGGCAAAGGCGAGGCGGCCGGCCTTGTCGGCGGTGCCGCGCGCGAGCAGGCGCCCGGTGCAGCTGTCGGTGACGCGGATCTCGGCGCCCGCGACGGGCAGCCCGGTGTCGAGCGAGGTCACCCACGCGAGCGAGCTTTCGCGGCCCCATTTGAAATGCACCGCCATGTTGGTGACGAGCGCGGCGGTGGTGACGTAGCGTGTCGCCTTGCGCCCGAGCAGTGCGGCGCCGAGTTCGGGGCTCGCGATCTCGACGACGTGGAAACCCTTTTCGCCGAGCGGGATGCCGACGACCTCGAACTCCTTGCCGCCCGCGGCGGGGGATAGTTGCAGGTCGCGGCGCTCGCCGCCTGACGGCGCGCCGTCGAACACCGACTTGGTGCCGGTGTAATTGACCGTGACGTCCTTGCCGCTCGCGTCCTTTTCCTCGCGATAGTCGGTGTCGTCGGCGTCGGCGACGCGTTTCAGCCAGCGCGCGATCGCGGCATCGTCGTCGCCGACCTTGAGCAGGCTGGCGGGCATCCTGAGGTTCGACTGCACCATCGACGCCTCGACCCCGCGCACGGTGACGGGCAGCACGCCGCCCTCGCTCGCCTCGAGAATGCCGAACTCGGCGGCGAACTTGACCAGCGGCGGGGCGCGGTCGATGTGGAATTTCAGCGGGAAATTCGTCCGGTTCTGCAAGCTTCGGCCGCTCTGGTCGGTGACGTCGGCGGGCAGCACGAGCGTTGCATCGACATTCTGCGGCAGCGGGCCGGCGAAGCGCACCGCGGTGAGGAAGGCATCGTTCCTGTCGTCGTCGGCGAGCTTCGGCGCCACGCTCTTGCCGTCGGCGGTCCTGAGCGTCGCGGCGAGCGCGGTGTCGCGCGCGACCGGCGAGGCGAAGCTCAGCGTGATGTCCTTGAGCGGGTTGCATCCCGCCTGCGGATTGACGCGGCTGCACGACATTTTGGCGGTGAAGGCGGGGCGTACGTCATAGTCGAAACGCTGGTCGCGCCCCGCGGTGCGCGCCGGCGCGCCCGCTTGGCTGATGCGCGCGTCCCAGACGAGCGCCATCTCGCGCCCGGGGGGCAGCGGGCGGCGGCATTTGAGCGGCACGATGCGTTCGAGCACCGCGGCGCGATCGGCGCCCGCGGCGGGGAGTTGCAGCGGAAGACCGCCGTTGTACGCGAATTCCTGGCGCTGCCAGCTGCTGTTGCCGAGGCCGTCGAGGATTTCGGCGGCGGTTTCGGGCTTGAGCACGTCGACCGGGATCTTCTCGCCGATGCCGTCGACCGCGCAATAGGCGTAGCGGCCGACCGAGGCGCGGTCGGCGCCGACATTCGTCGCGACGAGGAAGATCTGATCCTCCTCGATCCCGTCATAGGTGCCGCCGACGAGCACCGCGCGCGCCGAGGGGCCACCCGAATCGAGCTCGAAGCGGCTGTTGCCGCCGACCCAGGTGCCGCCCGCGGTGCGCAGGTTCGGGGTGAGCTCGACCGCGCAGCTGACCCCGCCGGGGAGCGATTTGTCGAATTCGAGCACCCAGGTGCGCGTGTCGACCCAGCGGCCGGTGCCGGGAACGGGACAGTCGTGCTTGGCGGGGGCCTTGGCGCGCGGGTCGCCGAGCGGGACCATGTCGTCGGAAAAACGCAGGGTGAAGCGGCTGATCGTGCCGTCGCCGTTGCCCGCGCTGCCCGGGGTGGCGAGGATGACCTGCGGCGTGGTGTCGCCGCCCGCCGCCGCGACGAGCGCCGCGAGCGGGACGAGGAGCGCGAATTTCGCCTTTGCGGCCAGCGTCTTGCCCCAGCCTTGCCATGCCGCCATCGCCCAATACTCCTGCCGGTCCCGAGGCTCTATCCTGCTGGAAACAGGCGCGTCTGTCCACCCGTTGCCGCACGTGGCGCACGGTTAACCGCAGTGGTGCGCAGCGCTGTGATCGCGGTCATTGACCGGTGCGAAAAGGCCTAGCGGACGAGCATCGGGCCGAGTTTCTGGCCCGCGAAGAGGTGGACGTGGAGGTGCGGCACTTCCTGGTGGCTGTCGGGCCCGATATTGGCAAGCAGGCGATAGCCGGGCGCGACGAGCCCGAGGTCGCGCGCGACGCGGCCCACCGCGCGGACGAAGCCCGCGATCTCGGCCTCGCTGCCGCGTTCGGAAAAATCGTCCCAGCTGACATAGGCGCCCTTGGGGATGACGAGGATGTGCGTCGGCGCCTGCGGGTTGATGTCGTGGAAGGCGAGGGCAAACTCGTCCTCGTAGACGGTCTTCGACGGCAGTTCGCCGCGCAGGATGCGCGCGAAGATGTTGGTCGCGTCATAGGGAAGGGTGGCGTCGATCGGCATGGGGACTCCTGTGCTTATGGCTGGCGCGCGGCTTTTTCGGCGTGGCCCGAGGTGCCGTGGCGGCGGTCGAGTTCGGCGGCGATCGCGTCCCAGCCAAGGCCCCGTTCGGCGAGCAGGATCGAGAGGTGGAAGACGAGGTCGCTCGCCTCGCCGATCAGCGCCGGATCGTCCTCGCTGATCGCTGCAATCACCGTCTCGACGGCTTCCTCGCCGAGCTTCTGCGCGATCTTGCCGCGGCCCTTCGCGGCGAGGCTCGCGACATAGGAGGCTTCGGCCTCGCCCGCCGCCAGCCGGTTGTGAACGACCGCCTCCAGCCGCCCCAGTGCTTCGCCCATCGCCTTGCTCATCGCGCGATCCTTTCGGATGCGTGCCTAGACGCGCCCGGCGCGCACGACAAGCCGCGGCCCGGTGCCGCGCGCCGCGGAATTTTATGCGGCGGTAACCATATCGAAAGGCGGCCGGGCGTAGTTTTGCGGTGCCGGGGGGCGGGATCAACTTCTAGTTCGGACAAAATTCATGAAAACGGGCACCAGCTCCCAGGTGTTTCTGGCCGCCACGGCATCGCTGATCGCGCTCGCGGCCTCTCCCGCCGCGGCGCAGGCGGAAGGCGATACGATCGTCGTCACCGGATCGCGCATCGCGAAGAGCGAATTCACCAGCGCCGACCCAATCCAGGTCGTCGATTCCGATTCGGCCAGATTGCAGGGGCAGGTCCAGCTCGCCGAGATATTGCAATCGACGCCCGCCGCGCAGGGCTCGGTCCAGATCACCTCGGCGCTGTCGAACCGCTTCGTCGCCAACGGCGGCAACGACGTCCAGACGGTGTCGCTGCGCGGGCTCGGCGCCGAACGCACGCTGGTGCTGATCAACGGCCGGCGCGCGGGTCCCGCGGGCATCCGCGGCGCGGTCGCGCCCTTCGACCTCAACGTGCTGCCGCTGTCGGTGGTGCGCGAGGCCCAGATCCTGAAGACCGGCGCCTCGTCGATCTATGGCTCCGATGCGGTCGCGGGCGTGGTCAACATCCTGACCCGCGACGACCTCGACGGCTTCGAAGGCGGTGGATTTTCGTCGGTCACCCAGCATGGCGGGGGCGAAAGCTATGGCGTCGATGCGAGCTTCGGCAGGAAATTCGAGCGCGGGCATGTCTTCGCGACGGTCGACTATTTCCGCCAGCAGAACCTCACCCACCGCGACCGCGGTTTCCTTTTCTGCTCCGAAGAATATCTGAAGCGCGAAGCCGATGGCAGCCGCGCCGACATCGTCGATTTCCGCACCGGGCGCCCGGCGTGCAGCAGCACGCAGGCAAACATGATCGTGTTCAGCGATTTTTCGGGGGTCGACCCGGACGGCTTTCCGACCTTCGGCCCCGGGCTGATCGCGCCGAACGGGCAGGCGATCTATGCGGGCCAATATGGCGCCGAATTCGCGGGCGTCGGTATCCCGATCAACGCCTACAACCCGATCGGGGTGTTTGGGCCCGCCGATTTCTTCGGGGTCAATTTCGATGGACCATCGACCGGCGCGCTCAACCAGTTCGAGCCCGCCGAACAGGATTCGGACGTCTTTTCGCGCGTCAGCCGGATCAGCGCCTTCGCCGAGGGCGCCTACGATATCACCGACGGGATCACCGCCTATGGCGAATTCCTGTTCAGCAACCGCAAGTCGGCGGGCAACGGCGTCCAGCTGGTGACGCTCGAGCAATTCACCGGCGCGTCGATGCTGCCCTTCTTCCTGTGCGATCCGACCGCGTTCAACTGCGATCCCGGCGATCTGGGCGATCCGCTCAACGGCGAATTCGTCGGCAATCTGATCCTGCGTCCGCGGGTGCTGGTGAAATCGCAGAGCGAGGCCGACGTCGATTATTATCGCGGGGTCCTTGGCCTGCGCGGGACGATCGGCGCGGCGTGGAAATGGGACATTTATGGCCAGCACAGCCGGTCGGACGCCCGCTATGCGCAGGATATCATCTATCGCGACGCGCTCGCGTCGCAGACGCTGCGCACGCGCTCGTGCGCGGGCACGGTGACATCGATCCGCGGCGTGCCGTGCATCGATGTCGATTTTACCGATCCGCGCGTGCTGCGCGGCGACTTCACCCCCGAAGAGCGCGCTTTCCTGATGGGACGCGAGACCGGGCGGACATTGTTCAAGCAGACGTCGGCCGAGGCGCTGGTGACGGGAAAATTGTTTGCCCTGCCCGCGGGACCGGTCGGCGCGGCGTTCGGGGCGAACATCCGCCGCGACGAAATCGCCGATACGCCGGGCGCCGCGACGCTCGCGGGCAATGTCGCCAATTTCACGACCTCGGGCATTACCGCCGGGCGTACCGTGTCGAAGGAAGTGTTCGGCGAGGTCGAACTGCCGCTGCTCGAAGGCGTGCCGATGATCGAGCGGCTGACGCTGTCGGGTGCAGCGCGTTATACGCATGTCGAGGCGACCTCGCGCTCGGGCGCACGGGATGATTTCAGCGACACGACGTGGAAGGTCGGCGCCGACTGGGCGGTCAACGACTGGCTGCGCCTGCGCGGCACCTGGGGCACCTCGTTCCGCGCGCCGGCGCTGTTCGAACTTTTCCTGCAGGACCAGACGGGCTTCCTCGGCCAGCAGGATATCGATCCGTGCATCCAGACCGCGGCACGGCTCGCGGCGGGGGCGATCAGCCAGCGCGTTTTCGACAATTGCGCCGCCGACGGCATCGACCCCGATTATGCCGGGGGCGTCGGCCCCGCGACGATCACCTCGGGCGGCGGCCTCGGCCGGCTGAAACCCGAAACCTCGACTGCGAAAACGGTGTCGGTCATCCTGACCCCTGATCTGTCGGGCGCGCTGTGGGGCGGGCTCAAGACGCGCCTCGCGGTCGATTATTTCGACATCAAGGTGAAAGACGAGATCACGCTGCTCGGCGCGGGCAACATCCTGACCAGCTGCTATGATTCGGACAAATTCGCGACCGAGGCCTTCTGCGGCCTGTTCACGCGCACGGCGGCCGGGCCCGACGCGCAGAGCGTCGCGACGGTGACCGATCGTTATGTCAACATCAGCCGCCAGCGGAACCGCGGCGTCGACCTGTCGCTCGCGGTCGATCAGGACCTCGGCAAGCTCGGCGCGCTGGCCTTCCGCGCGCAGATGACCTGGCAGATCGAGGACAAGGTGGAACTCTTCCCCGGCACGACGATCGACGACAACGGCAAGATCGGCAATCCGAAATGGGTCGGCGACTTCAACCTCGGCTGGATGAAGGATGGCTGGACGCTCTTTTACGGGCTCGACGTCACCGGTGCGGCATCGAACATGGCCGACCTGATGCGCGCGCAGGGCGGCGATCCCTGCCGCACCTCGGGCTTCCGTCCGGGCGGGCGTTTCTGCCCCGACGTCAGCGTGCCCGCGACCTTCTATCATTCGCTGTCGCTGAGCCGCGACGTCGCCGAACGCTTCCGCATCACGCTGGGGGTCGCCAATCTGTTCGATACCCCGCCGCCGCGGGTGTCGACCGTGGTCGCGGGAACCGCACCGGTGATCGGGCAGGCGCCCGCCTTCGGGACGCAGTACGACTATCTCGGCCGTCGCTTCTTCCTGAGCGTGCGCGGAAAGATCTAGGGCCCTGGACCCTTGCGGCCGCCGCGGCGGCACAAGCTCCGCGGGCTTATTCGGCCGGTTCGGCAGCCAGCGAGGCGCGCTGCGAATCGAGGACGGTGATGCGCTGGCGCATCGCGTCGGTGACGCAGGCTGCGTCGCTGCACGCGTCGCGTTCGCCGACGCGCCAGCCGTTCTGCTCGGCGGCGATCTGCTGGCGCAGCGGCCCGGCGACACGGTCGAGCTGGCGATAGGCGCGGTTGAGGTCGCGGTCGAGCGCCGCCAGTTCCTCGTCGCCGCAGATCAGCTTTTCGGCGCGTGCGGCGGCGAATTTGCAGTTGAAGCTCGGTGCGGTCTTGAGCGGCGTTGCGGCCGGCTCGGGCGGCGCTGCGGTCGGTGCCGGGGCGGCGGGCGCTGCGGCCTGCGGATTCGCGGCGGTGGCGGGCGCCGCGGCGACTTCCGTCCGTTTGGGGTCGACGCCCTGCATGAACAGCATGGCGCCCATCACCACGACCGCGACAAGCAGGCCCGCGATCACCAGCGTGCGCACCGATATGCCGGTCGCCGCGGGCGGCGGCGCGGACGCCTGCGCGAGGATCGAGGCGTGGAGATCGTCGGCCGCCGCCGCGTGCGGATCGGCGGCGCGCGGCGGTGCGGCAACCGGCGCGGTCGGGCACGCACCGACGAGCTGGTGCGCCTTGGCGGCGATTCGCGCGATCGAATCGTCGCGCCTTTCCAGCCAGTCGATCCATTGCGCGCTTGCCAGATGATAGGCGAGATCGTCGGGCACGATCTCTTCGAGCCGCAGCGGGATGATCGCCTTGTGCGCATTGTCGGCAAGGATCAGCTCGCGCTTGACGTGGGGGCTCTTGTCCGACTGGCTGCAAAACAGCAGCAGCACCCCCGCGCCGTCGCGGATCGCCCCCATGATCGCCGAATCGAACGCTTCGCCCGGCTCGACGTCGCGCGGCGCGATCCAGCAATCGACGCCGTGGCGCGCCAGCGCGCGCTCGACGTGGAGCGCGACGTCATATTTGCTCGAATGGTGACTGACGAACAGCCGCGGGCGCCTTGTTTCTTCCATCGTCATATCCCCTTGTGCGGCGACGATGCCATAGCGGCGGCCCGGGTCAACCCGTGTGCGGCGGCTATTTTCCCTTCGTCGCGCGGCGCGCCTTCAGCGTGACGGGATCGGGGATCGCGGGCGACAGCGCCGCGATCACCGCATCGGCTTCGAGGAACAGCGACGCCGGCATTGCGGCGTCGCCGGGATCGCCTGTGCGCACGATACCCGCCATGTAGCGGTCGATGATCGGCGCGAAGGTGAAGCCCTTCTTGCCCTGCGCCTTCGCATCGAGCGCGGCGTGGAGCAGCATCGCGTCGAACGCGACGTCGGCGGGCGCGCCATAGAGGAAGGCGATCCGGGTGCCGGGATCGGCCTTGCCGGGGTCGAGCTTCAGGAAGATTTTCGACTTGTCGGTGCGCCACACCGATTTCGACTGCGCCTCGAACGCGGCGTTCGACACATAGGGTTCGATCAGCTGGAACAGCGTCTTGTTGTCGCCGTCCTTGGCGAGCAGTTCGGCGCGCGCTGCGGTGGCGCGGTCGTCCCACATCGCCGCGGCGGGCTTGGCGAGCTGGCCGGTGCGGTCGGCGGCGCCTGCACCGTCGTAGAGCAGGCGGTTCGTCGCCATCACCGCGCCGAACGACGGCGCGAGCCACTGTGTCCGCGCGGTGAACTTGCGCCGCGCGCCCTCGACATTGCCCTGTTGCGCGAGCAGCAGCACGTCGTAGAGGTCGAGCACCTCGCTCGCCTGCAGCCGGACGTCCATTTCTTCGGGCTTGCCTTCGCCCACCAGCGTCTTGTCGATGCCGCGCGCGCGCTCGGCCGCCGCCGCGGCGGCGTCCCACTGGCCGGCGAGCGCGTGCGCCAGCGCCGCCTGCGCGACCGCGCGGCTGCTCGGCGGCAGGTCCTTGCCGTCCTTGTCCTTCTTCGCGCTCTGGAAGGCGACGAGGTCGGCGCGCATCGCGGCGCTTTCGGCGAAGCGCGACAGTTCCTCGAACCGGCCGGCGGCCTGGTCGATCGCGCCGGGGGCGATGCGCGCGAGCGCGCGGGCGCGGTCGATGTCGGCGTCGCTGCCGAGCGGCGCCATGTCGGCATAGGTCTTGATGCCGACCAGCGGCATCAGCGAAAAGCGGTGCTGCGGTGCCGCGGCGAGCGAGACGCGCATCGCGTCGGCGACCTGACCCTTGCGCACCAGCGCCGCCGCTTCGACCTGGTCGAACGACAGCCCCATCGATCGGTTGAAATAGGGATCGGCGGTCAGCCCGGCGGTGCCGGCCTCGCCGCGCGCGAGCGCGACGTCGGCGATCGCCGCGTCATAATCCTTCGCCTCGATCCGGTGCAGCGCGCGCGCGAGGATCAGCGGAATGCGGCGGCGCGCATTGCCCTCGGCCTTCTCGCCCTCGAGGATGCCGGTGCAGGCGGTGACACCCTCGGCGCCGAACTTGCGCTTCGACGCATCGGCCGCCTCGGGCGGCGGCGCGAACAGCGCCAGAAGCGTGACTGCGCCGAGCAGCCGCGCCGCCGATTCGCCCGCGGTCATGTTGTTGGGAAAGCCGTCGCACTGGAGATAGAGCGATCCCGCGTCCTTGGCGGCGCTCTTGGCGGCGTCCTGTGCGAACGCCGCCGGAGCCGCGCCGAACGACAGGGTGGCCGCCATCGCGGCGGCAACCGAAAATGCTGATTTCACGACCCTCTTCCCCCCGAAAGATATGATGGGGGCCGCGGCGCCCCGGCGCGCGGCCTGTCGCCGCTATCGCCGGGATGCCGGGGTCATGGCAAGGGGTTTTCGCGCGCGCCTCAGGCGCCGCGATGCTCGCCCTTGACCCAGCGCACCGTGCCCGACGAGGCGCGCATCACCACCGTTTCGGTGGTCAGGATGCCGCCGCGGCGATGCTTGACGCCGCGCAGCAGCGATCCGTCGGTGACCCCCGTCGCGGCGAAGATGACGTCGCCCTTGGCGAGGTCCTCGAGGTCGTAGACGCGGTCGAGATCCTCGATCCCCCATTTGCGCGCGCGCAGCCGTTCGTCGTCGTTGCGGAACAGCAGCCGGCCCTTGAACTGGCCGCCGACGCAGCGCAGCGCCGCGGCGGCGAGCACGCCCTCGGGCGCGCCGCCCGACCCCATATAGATATCGACATTGGTGTCGGGGTTGGTCGTCGCGATCACCCCGGCGACGTCGCCGTCGGGGATCAGCGCGACGCCGCAGCCGATCGCGCGCAGCTCGGAAATGATCGCCTCGTGGCGCGGGCGGTCGAGTACGCAGACGATGATGTCGGCGGGTGCGACGCCCTTTTCGCGCGCCACCGCCTCGACATTCTCGCGCACGCTGTTGTCGAAATTGACGATGTTCGGCGAATAGCCGGGGCCGACCGCGAGCTTGTCCATATAGACGTCGGGGGCGTTGAGCAGGCAGCCTTCCTCGGCGATCGCGAGCACCGCGAGCGCATTGGGGCCGGCCTTGGCGGTGATCGTCGTGCCCTCGAGCGGGTCGACCGCGATGTCGATCTTCGGGCCCTTGTCGGGCGCGTTGCCGACCTTTTCGCCGATGAACAGCATCGGCGCCTCGTCGCGCTCGCCCTCGCCGATGACGATCGTGCCGTCCATGTAGAGGGTGTTGAACGCGTCGCGCATCGCTTCGACCGCGGCGGCGTCGGCCGCCTTTTCGTCGCCGCGCCCGATCAGCTTCGCGGCGGCGATCGCCGCGGCTTCGGTGACGCGCACCATTTCGAGCACGAGCACCCGGTCGAGGTTGCTGCCGGTCTTCGTCATGTCCGCTACTCTCCGTCTTTACTTGTGCCGCCGCACGGGCATGGTGCGCGCCATATGGTCGCCCGCGCCGCTTGTCGAGAATGCATCATGCGATTCGCCGCTGCTCTCGCGCTCGCGTGCGTCGTCCCGATGACAGCCGCGGCGCAGGTCCAGGGGCCGCCGGCCCCGCCGCCGCCCGCCGATGCCGGGGCCGCGCTGGCGCGGACGAAGGAACTGGTCGATCCGATCCGGCGCTGCAAGTCGGCCGAAGACGGATCGATCGACGTCTGCGGCAGCGATACCGAGCGCCACCGGCTGTCGCCCGAACTGCGTGCGATCGCCGGGGTCGGGCGCTCGACGAAGACCGCCATTCCCGACGCGCCGAAACTCAATCCGACCCCGCTCGACAGGCTGCCGCACAACTGGATGTCGCTCGGCGGCCGTTATCCGCCGGGCCCCGAATATAATGCGCTCTACGAAATGGCGAAGCGCGCGACCGATCCCGAGACAGGAACGCCGCCGCCGGCCGGAGAAGAGGAGCCCTAGGCGAAAATCTCGGCGGCGTTGGCGGCGGGTTCCGCCGCGCGCACGAAGCCCGCGGGGATCAGCACCTGGCCGAGGAAATAGAGCGCGAAGAGCAGGATCCAGCCGAAGCTCATCAGCGTTTCGGTGACCGTGCCGGGCTCGTTCGCGAGGATCACGGCGCCGTGGAGCAGCAGCAACCCGCCCGCTGCGATGCCGAACACGAGGCCGTAGAGGAGGTAGAAGCCGTAGAGCCGCCACTGCGCGGTGCGCGTGCGCCGCCACGATTCGAGAAAGGCCGACACGGGTTCGAGCTTGCCGCGCCCGCCCATGATCGCGCCCGCGAGGCACAGCCTTGCGCCGATCCAGCCGCCGATCAGCGACAGTAGCAGGCGATAGGCTTCGAGTGCGATGCGCGTGACCCCGTCGGACAGCAGCACGTCGAAACCGATGACGAACAGCGGCAGCGTCGCGACCAGCCCGGTGCCGATCGCGAGGACGAGGTTGGCGAGCAGATAGGCGAAACCCGCGACCATGCCGTACATGATCTCCGACAGGAATCCCTCGCGCATCTCGGCAAGGATGCCGTTCCATGCCGCGAGCATCGCCCCCGCCGCGATCACCGCAACGATGCCGAGCAGGTAGAGCGGGCCGGCGATCGATCCGTAGATTCCGGTCCACGGGTTCGATGCCAGCGCCATCAGGTTGCGCAGGCTGAAGATCGGCTCGCTCGACAGGAACAGGAACGGCACCACGACGCCAATTCCGACATAGGCCGCCAGCATGTTGCGATGCGTCGCCGCCAGCGCCCACGCCTCGGCCAGTCCGCGCCGGATATGAATGTCCATGATTGTCCCCCTGCTCCCCGCTCTCATGGGTAGCAGCGGTGCGGGCGATTTCAAGCGGTGGCTGCGGTCCTAGAGCGCGAGGATCGGCATGTGCATCGGCGCGCCGATCACATGATCCGACGCGGCGAGCGCCGCCAGCGCCGCGCCGATCGCGCGCGCCGGGCCTTCGTGCGTGACGAGCGCGATCACGACGCCGTCGCCGGCGTCGTCGCCGCGCTGGATGAAGCTTTCGATCGACACCCCGGCGTCGCGCATCGCGGTCGCGATTTCGGCGAGCACGCCGATGCGGTCCTCGACGACCAGCCGCACATAATGCTTGCCCTCGCGCGCGCCGGCATCAGCGGGCGGCGCCTGGTCGAGCGCGTCGACGGGCATCGCAAAGGCGGGGCCATATTCGTCGCGCGCGATGTCGATGATGTCGGCGACGATCGCCGACGCCGTCGGACCCGCGCCCGCGCCCGCGCCCTCGAAGAACAGGCGGCCGACAAAATTGCCCTCGGCGACGACGGCGTTGAGCGCGCCGGGCACATAGGCGAGCGGGTGGTCGGCGGGGACGAGGCACGGCTGGACATGCTGGTAGAGGCCGTTTTCGTCGCGTTCGGCCATGCCGATCAGGCGCACGCGATGCCCCAGCGCCTCGGCCTCGCGGATGTCGGCGGCGATCAGGTCCCGGATCCCGTTCGTCGTGACCGCGCCGATGTCGAGCCTGGTACCGAAACACAGCGCGGCGAGGATCGACAATTTGTGCGCGGCGTCGATGCCGTCGACGTCGAAGGTCGGGTCGGCTTCGGCATAGCCTTCGGCCTGCGCCGCGGCGAGCGCATCGGCAAAGCTCGCGCCATTCCGCTCCATCTGCGTGAGGATATAATTGCAGGTACCGTTGAGGATGCCGTAGACGCGCGCGATCGCGTTCGCCGACGCGCCCTCGCGAATCGCCTTGATCACGGGGATGCCGCCCGCGACCGCCGCTTCATATTTCAGCGGCGTGTCCTTCGCCTCGGCGAGCCGTGCGAGGTCGAGCCCGTGGTGCGCGATCATCGCCTTGTTCGCGGTGACCAGCGCCTTGCCCGCGCCTAGCGCGTGCCGCGCGAGGGTCAGCGCCATGCCGTCGGCGCCGCCGATCATCTCGACCACGACGTCGACGTCGTCGGCCGCGACCAGCGCGTCGAGATCATCCTCCCAGCGATAGGGCGAAAGGTCGACGCCGCGGTCCTTGTGCCGGTCGCGCGCCGACAGCGCGACGATCTCGATCGGCCGGCCGGCGCGGCGCGCGATCAGGTCGCGGTTCGCCTCGAGCAGCCGGACGACGCCGCCGCCGACGACCCCGATGCCGGCAAGCGCGACGCGAAGCGGCGGGCGGGGCGCGGCGGGGGCGGGCGAAGGCGACATGCAGAAACTCCGTGCAATAAAATAAGGTGCGCACCGTCGCGCACGATCGAACGCGGCCCTATCGGCTTTTGGCGAGGAAACAAGCCCGGCGCGGCTTCGCGCCGGCGTAGCTGGCCTTTACCGGCCTGCGGGCGGGGTGCGCGTGCGCGCGCAGTCGCCGAGCGCGCCGAGCACGACGGCATAGTCCGACGCAGCCTTGCGGCGATCCTCGGGCGGGGTCCCCGCGAGCTTGTTGAGCGGCAACTGGCGCGGGAGGCCGCAGGCGAGGCGGTACCAGGCGAGCGTGTCGCGCGGCGGCACCGCCGCCGACCCGTCGACGATCTCGCCGAACGCCGCGGCCCAGCGGCGCGATCCGTCGGCGCTGGTCAGGATCGTCAGCGACATCGGTTCGCCCGTCGCGGTGTCGAGGAACAATTGCGTCTCGCCCTCGCCGGGCAATGTGCCGGGAACGTGGAAGCCGTTGGCGAAGCCGGTGATCGCGGGCGGGGCACCCGGCTTGACCAGTTCGGTCAGGATCGCGCGCAGCCGCGCCTCGGTCGCCGGGTCCCAGGGCAGCTGCGCATCGGGCGCGACGAGGCGGACGCTGCCGGTGCTGTTCGTCCCCGCGGCGGCGCCCGCGACCGGGCCGGCGAAAAGGAGCACCGGCTGCTTCTTTTTCAGCTTCGCCGGCTTGCCGTTCGCGCCGTTGGGCAGGTCGACCAGATAGGAGATTCGCGCTGCCAGCGGCCCGGCGCCGCGAATCAGGCTGACGACGTCGGCTTCGACATAGAATCGGCTGTGACCCGCCGCGACGCCCGGCGCGCGATCGGGCTTGAGCGCCGAGGCGGACGCGATCCGCGCCTGGATTGCCATCGGTGCGGCGGTCGCGAGGTCGGCAATATCGGCATAGCTGTAGGGGCTCGCGGGCGCCGCCGCGACGGGGGTCGACTGCGCCGAAACGCTGGTGATTCCAGCGCCTAAGGCGGTCAGCGAGGCCAGTGCGGCGGGGAGGAGCAAACGCATGATCGATCCACTTTCTGTCGGGTTTTCGAAATTTTCTGACGCCGGGCACACCGGCGGCGTGCCATCATGGCGCGGCCCACATTAACCGCTGATAAAGGGTTTGCGAACTCGCCGCCACCGCGATAGGACGTGCGGCGAAGCGGTCGGCAAGAACAGAACAGCCGAAAGCTAACCCGCCGGGTCTGCGGAACGCATCGGAAATCATCCGGGCATGTTTGCAACTCCCCCCGACGGTATGGATTGGTGTCAGGATGATCTAGCAAGGAGCGTCGTTCCTGAATGGCTTATGGTGATAGTGTCGACCCTAAAAACAGGGTAGTGGCGATCGTCTTGGTGGGCCTGTTCACCGTTACGCTGGGCTATGGCCTGGTGAACGGCTTGAACATCAGCATCGTCAAGAAACTCGCCGAAAAATTGGACGTGGTGGACGTCGAAGAACCGCCGCCGCCGGAGGAACCCCCGCCGCCGCCGCCGCCGGACAATGTCCTGCCGCCGCCGCCGCCGGTGGTGACGCCGCCGTCGCCGATTCCGCCGCCGGTAACCACGAATACCGTGCAGTCGGTGCCGAAGGCCCCCCCGGCCCCGCCGCCGCCGGTCTATATTCCGCCTGCGCCGCCGGCGCCGCCGCCGGCTCCCGATCTCAGCGCCGCGGGTACGCCGCGCGGGAACCCGGGCCGCTGGGCGACCAACGACGATTATCCCGCCCGCGCGATGCGCGAAGAGCGCGAGGGCACGACGGGTTTCCGCGTGACCTACAACGCCGAAGGCCGGATCACCTCGTGTGACGTTACCTCGTCGAGCGGTCACGCCGACCTCGATGCGGAAACCTGCAAGCTCATCACGCGTCGCGGCCGGTTCAATCCGGGCAAGGACCGTGCGGGCAATCCCACGGGCGGCTCTTACAGCAATCGCATCCGGTGGCAGATTCCGCGCTGATCGGCGCGTGCCACCCCGGATCACAGTTTATCGATTTTCGGATTTTGAGAGGGAAGTTCCACTATGTTTAATCTCATCGCAACCGCTGCTGCCGCAGCCCCCGCGGAAGCCCATGACGTCGGCCTGACGCTGATGCCCGCGTCGATGTGCGTCAAGGAAGAGGGCGCGAGCCCCTATGGTATGATCCCGGCGCTGTGCGAAGGCGGCATCGTGTCGCAGTTGACCTTCCTCATCCTGCTGATCATGTTCGTCGGCACGCTCTACATCCTGTTCACCAAGCTGTTCGAACAGAACAAGGTGATGAACCAGGGCAAGGCGGTCGATGCCAATTTCTGGCGCGCGCCGACGCTCGCCGAAGGTGCGGCGAAGCTCGAAAAGAACAGCGCCTATCGCCAGGTCGTCGAAGACGGTCTGCGCGCCAACGAAGAGCATAACAAGCTGACCGACCCCGTCGAAGCCCACGACTGGATGCACGGCACGCTCGAGCGTTCGCAGAACCACATCAACTCGAAGCTCAACGGCGGCCTCGCCTTTCTCGCGACCGTCGGTTCGACCGCGCCGTTCATCGGCCTGTTCGGTACCGTTATCGGCATTCTGCGCGCGCTCGTGAAGATTGGTGCGTCGGGTCAGGCGTCGATCGACACCGTCGCCGGTCCGGTCGGTGAAGCGCTCATCATGACCGCCGTCGGCCTGATCGTCGCGGTTCCCGCGGTGCTCGCGTTCAACTGGCTCCAGAGCCGCAACAAGGTGATCGCCCGCCGTCTGTCGACCTTCTCGAACGACGTCCTCGGCTCGATCATGTCGGGTGGCCAGGTGAAGCCGGCCTCGGCAGTCGCCGCCAAGGCCGCTGCTCCGGCGGCTGCGCCGAAGAAGTAATCCTGTCCGCTCCCTCGGGAGCGGAACGGGGGACATGGGGCGGCGTGCCTTTACCGGCCGCCGCCCGGGTCCATGATAAATTTTTTGTGACAGGATGCTAATCCTATGGCGATGAGTGTAGGCGACAAGGGCGAAGATGCCCCGATGTCGGAGATCAACACGACCCCGCTCGTGGACATCATGCTTGTGTTGCTCATCATCTTCCTCATCACGGTTCCCGTGGTGCTGGAAACGGTGAACCTCAAGCTCCCCGACGTGGTCTTTGAACCGACGACGACCAAGCCTGAGAATGTGTTGCTGTCCGTCCGTTCGGGCGACACCGACGGCGACGGCCAACCGAACCCCGAAAGCACCGCGTGCGAAGTCTATTGGGGCCAGACCCCGGTCGATTCGAAGGTCTTGCTCGAAAAGGGTCAGAAAAAGCTCGAAGATCTGCTCGCAGAGATCGGCGGCCCCGAGAATATCACCGAGGAAAACTTCCCCGAAGTGCATATTCGCGGCGACGTGAACACGCCCTACCAGTGCATCGGCGGCGTGATCTACACGATGCAGTTCGCCGGTTTCCAGAAGATCGGGTTCATTTCCGAACCGGCTCCTGGCTCGGCCACGCTGGGTCGCATGTAAGCGCGGTCTCCGCCAAGCAATGAAGGAATAAACCCATGTCCATGGCAGTTGGAGATCGGGACGACAATGAACCGATGATGGATATGAACACGACGCCGCTGATCGACGTCATGCTCGTGCTCCTCATCATGTTCATCATCACCATCCCGGTCCAGACCCACGCGGTGAAGATCGACCTTCCGGTTCCGAGCGATTCGAAGAACAATGTCGACCCGGAAAAGAACAAGGTCATGATCGATCCCGCCGGGACGATCACCTGGAACGGCACGCCGGTCGACCTTGCGCAGCTGGAGCAGTTTCTGATCCAGACCAAATCGCTTCCGGTCGAGCCCGAGCTGCAGGTCCAGCCCGATCCCTATGCACGCTATATCGTCGTCGATCGCGTGATGGCGGTGGTCAAGCGCAGCGGCGTCGGCAAGCTCGGCTTCGTCGGCAACGAACAATATGCCCGCGTCTTCTGATCGCTGATCGGATTCGCGTGAAACAGGTCGGGGCCGCGAAGCGATTCGCGGCCCTTTCCCTTTGCGCGCTTTGGCCTTAAGGACGCGCCCGCACTCCCCGCCGCGCGCCGTCGCCGCGCTCCCCCATCAGCAGAAGGGCTTCGCAGATGAAAATCGCCATGATCGGAACGGGCTATGTCGGGCTCGTGTCGGGGGCCTGCTTCTCCGATTTCGGCCATGACGTCGTGTGCGTCGACAAGGATGCGTCGAAGATCGACGCGCTCCACGCGGGCCGCATGCCGATCTACGAACCCGGGCTCGATGCGCTCGTCGCCGCGAATGTCGCCGCGGGGCGCCTGTCCTTCACCACCGAACTCGCGCCTGCGGTCGCGGACGCCGACGCGGTGTTCATCGCGGTCGGCACGCCATCCCGCCGCGGCGATGGCCATGCCGACCTTTCTTACGTCTTCGGCGCCGCCGAGGAACTCGCCGCCACCCTCGACCACGACTGCGTGATCGTCACCAAGTCGACCGTCCCCGTCGGCACCGGCGACGAAGTCGAGCGCATCCTGCGCGAGGGTGCGCCGGGGCGCAGCCACAGCGTCGCCTCCAACCCCGAATTTCTGCGCGAAGGCGCCGCGATCGGCGACTTCAAGCGCCCCGACCGTATCGTCATCGGCGCCGAGGATGCGCGCGGCGAAGCGGTGCTGCGCGAAATCTACCGTCCGCTCTTCCTCAACGAAGCGCCGATCCTCGTCACCCGCCGCCGCACGGCGGAGATGATCAAATATGCCGCCAACGCGTTTCTCGCGACCAAGATCACCTTCATCAACGAGATCGCCGATCTGTGCGAAGCCGTCGGCGCCGAGGTGCAGGACGTCGCGCGCGGCATCGGGCTCGACAATCGCATCGGGGCGAAGTTCCTCCACGCCGGCCCCGGCTACGGCGGCAGCTGCTTTCCCAAGGACACGCTCGCGCTGCTCAAGACCGCGCAGGACAATGACGTGCCGCTGCGGCTGGTCGAGGCGACGGTGCAGGCGAACGACCTGCGCAAACGCGCGATGGGGCGCAAGATCGTCACCGCGCTCGGCGGCAACGCGCGCGGCAGGACCGTCGCGCTGCTCGGCCTCACCTTCAAGCCCAACACCGACGACATGCGCGATTCGCCCAGCCTCGCGATCGTCCAGACGCTGATCGATGCTGGCGCGCGCGTCACTGCCTACGATCCCGAGGGCATGGCGATCGCGGCGCCGATGATGCCCGGGGTCGAGATGAAGGACAGCGCCTATGCCGCCGCCGAGGGCGCCGACGCGGTCGCGATCGTCACCGAATGGGATGCCTTCCGCGCGCTCGACCTCGCGCGGCTCGGCGCGGGCATGGCCGACAAGCTGCTCGTCGACCTGCGCAACATCTATCGCCGCGACGAGGTGGCCCGCCACGGCTTTCGCCATATCGCTATTGGAACCGCCGCCGAATAAGGGCATCATCGCGCCAGCGAACGAAAGCGCCGCGGCCGCATGGGCGGGTCCGGGCGAACATCCGGGGAGCAGACATATGACGATCCGTCCGACCTTTGGCCGTACATCGACCGCCGCGGGCGCCGCGCTGATCTGCCTTGCGCTCGCCGCCTGTTCGCCGGGCAAGAAGGACCCGGCGTCGAACCTGCCCGTCCCCGACGCCAGCGCGCCGCTGTTCGACGCGCGCGGTGCCGACCGCGGCCGCGTCGACATCTTCCGCGACAGCGACGGCTTGCGCCTCGAACTCGTCGCGCGCGGCTTTGCGGCCGGAACCTATGGCATGCACGTCCACGCCGTCGGCCAGTGCGACGCGCCCAAATTCACCACCGCGGGCCCGCACTGGAACCCGACGGGCGCGCAGCACGGCCGCGAAAACCCGATGGGCGCGCATCATGGCGACATGCCGAACCTGGTGATCGAACCCGACACGATCGGCCGCGCGACGCTGCGCCTCGTCGGCACGCGGCTCTCGGGCGAGGGCGCGTTGCTCGACGCCGACGGCGCGGCCTTCGTCATTCACGCCAAGCCCGACGACTACAAGACCGACCCCAGCGGCAACAGCGGCGACCGCATCGTGTGCGGCGTCATCGCGGCCCCGGCGGGCTAGTCCCCGCGCGCGACGCGGGTTTCGTCCGGCTTCGCTTGCGCGCCGGCGGCGCGCGGCTCTCCTAAGCCCGCGCGCGTTCCTCGATCGTCGCCTCGGCCTGCGGCACGGTGCGATAGGCATAGACCAGCAACGCCAGCGCGATCGGCGCGACGCCGATCAGCGACAGGATGCCGGTGCGCAGGTCGCCGACGGGCTTGCCGTCGATCATCGTGCCCGCGAGGTCCGAAATCTGCCCGACCATATAGGGGCCGAACGACAGGCCGACGAGCGTGGTGCCGAGGAAGAAGGCCGCGGTCGCGGTGCCGCGCATCCGCGGCAGCACCAGATCCTGCGTCGTCGCCGCCGCCGCGCCGAGCGCCGCCGCTCCGAACATCCCGGCGAGGAAGTTCATCGTATAGAAGAGCGCCGGTTCGGCGGTCGTGTAGCCGATCCAGATCGGGACGATCGGCGCGACGACGCCGAAGATGATCATCAGGATGCGCCCCGCGGGGTTTTTTGCGCGCAAGGCGTCGGCCATGCGCCCGCCGATGATCACGCCGACGAAGCCGCTCACCGCGCCATTGGCGCCGAGGATGAAGGCCAGTTCCTGCTTGGGCAGGCCCAGCACGATCTCGGCATAGGGGGCCGACCAGAAGGCGAGGGCATAGGCGGCAAGGCTGACCATGCCGTAACCGAGCGTGGTGCAGATGAAGGCGGGGGTGCCCCAGATCAGCCGGAAGGTCGCGGGATCGCGGGCGCGCAGCGTGCAGGCCCAGGAAAAGACGGCATAATAGCCGAGCCCGACCGCCGACCATTGCGGCAGATTGCCCGTCAGTTCGATCATCCACCAGGCAAAGGCCGCGATGCCGACCGCAAAGCCGATGTTGATCGCGAGCGCCGCGGTCCCGCGCTGCGCCGCGCCGATCAGCGTGAAGGGCGGGACGATCGTCGACAAATCCCTGCCGAACTCGCGGAAGGGCGCGGGCGAGCTGGGGCTGGCGACGCCGTCCATGGCGCCGCGCACCGGTTCGCGAAGCGTGGCGACCCACAGCGCGAGCAGCAGGCCGGGGATGCCGACCGCAAGGAACGCCGCCTGCCAGCCGACGAGTCCCATCGGTCCGCCGCCCGGATAGGCCTTGTTCCACGCTTCGACGATCAGCGCGCCGATGAACAGCGAAACGCCGCCGCCAAGGTAGAGCCCCGACGAATAGATGGCGAGCGCGGTCGCCTTCTGCCGTTTCGGGAAATAGTCGGAAATCAGCGAATAGGCGGTCGGGCTGGCGGTCGCTTCGCCGACGCCGACCCCCATCCGTGCGAAGGTCAGGCTGACCTTGTCATAGGCAAAGCCCGACAGCGCGGTCATCGCCGACCACAAAGTCAGGCCGATCGACAGCAGTTTGACGCGGCTCCAATTGTCGGCGAGGCGGCCGAGCGGGATGCCGAACAGCGCATAGAAGACGGCGAAGGCGGCGCCGCCAAGGAAACCCATGTCGGAATCCCGCAGGCCGAGGTCGGCCTTGATGTCGACCGCGAGGATGCTGATGATCTGGCGGTCGATGAAATTGAGGATGTAGACGACGACCAGGACGCTCAGCACATACCAGCTGTAGCTGCTCGCGCGGCGTTCGGGCTCGGCGGTTTCCGCCGCGGCGGGCGCGAGTCCCTCGTTCGTCGTTTCCGCCATCTGGCCACCCTCTCCCTCAGTCGTTATCGTTGTCCGCACTGGCTAGCAGAGCCGCGAGCGCGCGCAAGTTGAAAGTCGGTTCAACTTTGGTGCGAAAGACAGGACAGGATGATGAACGGTACGGAGCGGCCCGCAATTCTCTTTCTCTGCCTCGGCAACATCTGCCGGTCGCCGCTCGCCGAAGGCGCGGCGCGCGCGGCCTTTGCCGACGCCGGGATCGACGCGGCGCTCGATTCGGCGGGGACGAGCGACTGGCACATCGGCCGCGCCCCCGACCCGCGGGCGCAGGCCGAGGCGCGGCGCCGCGGCACCGACATCGGCGACCTGCGCGCGCGGCAACTGGTCGCCGCCGACTTCATGCGCTTCGACCTGATCCTTGCCGCCGATGCCGACAATCTGCGCGATGCGCGCGCGATCCGCCCCGCCGGAGCCACCGCGCGGCTGATGCTGATGCTCGATCTGGTCCCCGGCCGCGCAGGCGACAGCGTCGCCGACCCCTATTATGGCGACGAGGACGGCTTCGGCGCGACGTGGGACGACGTCAGCGCGGTCGCGGCGGCGCTCGTCGCCGAAACCGCCGCGTCGAGCGGATAGCGCGCGACGGGATGATAGCGCGAGCCGCCATGCCCCAGTTCGCTTTCGTAGAGCGTGACATGGCCGAAGACGAAGGAGGGGCTGGCGAGATCGCTGTGCAGCGCGAGGAAGGGCGCGACCGGGCCCGATCCGCGATTGAGCCGCGCGAGCGTGATATGCGGCACGAAGGCGCGCGGTTCGGGCGCGACCCCGACGCGAACGAGCAATTGCTCGACCTTGCGGTGCAGCGCCGCGAGCGTGTCTTCGGGCGCGACCCTCGCCCACACCATATGCGGGCGGCCCTGCCGTTCGAACAGGTCGACCCCGGCGACGCGCGCGGTCACCGGCGGCGCGTGCAGCGCGCCGAGCGCCGCGGCGATATCCTCGGCGCGATGCCGGTCGACCTCGCCGATGAAGCGCAGCGTCAGGTGCAGCTGCTCGTCGTCCTGCCAGCGCGCGCCGGCAATGCCGTGCATCGCGGCGATGAGCGCGGCGCGAACGGGGCGGGGCGGGCGGAGTCCGACGAACAGGCGATGGGTCGACATGGCGGTTCGAACATAGGCACTTTGTCCGCCGCGGAAAACGCAAATGGGCCTTCTGTCCGGTTTCGCTTGAAAGCAGGGGCGAAAATGCCGATATTCGCAACACGGCCGGTATGGGCTGGCCGGTTATGGAGATGAAAATGGCTAATTGGAACGACCCCAATATGGCGGCTTCCGGTTTCGGAGCCAGCGCGAGTGCGATGGACCAGGCCGTCGATGCCGGCCTGCGGTCGTACATGCTGTCGGTTTACAACTATATGGCGTCGGGCGTGCTGCTCACCGGCATCGTCGCCCTGCTCGCCTTCCAGACGGGCTTCATCCAGTCGCTGATCGGTTCGCCGCTCATGTGGGTGGTGATGCTGGCGCCGCTCGCGTTCGTGATGGTCCTGAGCTTCGGCATCAACAAGCTGTCGACGGGCGCCGCGCAGGCGATCTTCTGGGTTTATGCCGCGGTGATGGGCCTGTCGATGTCGACGATCTTCCTCGCCTTCACGGCGACCTCGATCGCGACGACCTTCTTCGCCACGGCGGCGGCCTTCCTCGGCCTCAGCCTCTATGGCTACACCACCAAGAAGGATCTGTCGGGCTTCGGCACCTTCCTGATCATGGGCGTCGTCGGCATCCTCGTCGCGATGCTGATCAACATGTTCGTCCAGTCGAGCGCGCTCAGCCTGGTCATCAGCATCGTCGGTGTGCTGCTGTTCGCGGGCCTCACCGCCTACGACACGCAGAAGATCAAGAGCATGTATTTCTACGTCCGCGGGACGGACATGATGGGCAAGACGATCATCATGGGCGCGCTGTCGCTCTACCTCGACTTCGTCAACATGTTCACCTTCCTGCTCAACCTGCTCGGCAGCCGCGAATAAGCGCACCGGCAGAGACGCAAAACCGCGAGAGCCCGGCGAAGCGATTCGCCGGGCTCTTTGCTTTGGAGGTGAGGCCAGGGGCGCGGCGGCATCGACCGCTTTTGACCGGTCGCGCGTACCCCATCCTCCCTGTGACGAAGCCATGGGGGAGTCGAAGACGGCGCGTAGCGCCAGCGCGACCGCCCGCGCAGCGAGTGGTGAAGGGGCCGAAAGGCCGCGCGGCGCCCGACGGCGCTGGCCCCTCCGTCAGCCCTGCGGGCTGCCACCTCCCCATCGCTGCGCGACAGGGAGGAGCGGGGTCGCTTTGACCGGCTAGGGGCCTGTCGTTCATCGCCATCCCGGATCACGTCCGGGATGGCGAGGCCAAGCGGGAACGTCCACCTTCCCGCCCCGAAGCGACCCCGATCGCGCGATTCAGCCCTGACCCTGCATCTCGGCGATCAGTCCGTTGTCGATCGCCTTCGCGCGCTGGTAGGCGGCGCGTTCGCGCAGCGGCGCGACATAGGCCTCGAATGCGGGGCGGCTCGCGATCGTCCCGAACTGGAGGCCCCAGTCGATCTGGCTGCCGACATAGACGTCGGCGGCGCTGAAGCGGTCGCCGGCGACGAAGGCCTTGCCCGCAACCGCGCCTTCGAGCGCGTCGAGCGCCGCGGCGAGCGAGCCGAAGCCCGCCATGCGCTGCTGGTCGGCGTCGGGCTCGATCCCGAAATGCTTCGCGGTGATCGCTTGCTCGACCGGCCCGGCGGTGAAGAAGAGCCAGCGGTAATAATCGGCGCGGTCGGCCGGGTCGGGGGCGAGCCCGGCGGCGGGGAAGGTGTCGGCGAGATAGGCGCAGATCGCGGCGCATTCGGTGACGACGCGGCCGCCGTGCACCACCGCGGGAACCTTGCCCATCGGGTTGATCGCCAGATAGGCGGCATCCTTCATCGTCGTGCCATAATCGAGGATGCGCGTTTCATAGGGTGCGCCCACCTCTTCGAGCATCCAGCGGACGATCTGTCCGCGCGACATCGGGTTGGTATGGAAAATCAGATCGTCGGCCATCGCGTCTCTCCCGAGGTTGTGAGTCGAATGGAACATATCAGGAACATTGTCGGTGCGCCACCGGACTTGTTTTGTCATGCCAGCGGGCTAAGGCAAGGCATGAGCGACGAACGCATCTGGACCGCCGCCGTGCTGGTGATCGGCGACGAGATTCTCTCGGGCCGCACGCAGGACAAGAATGTCGCGCAGATCGCGACCTGGCTCGATGTGCAGGGGATTCGCCTGCGTGAAGTGCGCATCGTCCCCGACGTCGAGGACGAGATCGTCGACGCGCTGAACGCGGTGCGCGCGCGCTACGACTATGTCTTCACCACCGGCGGGATCGGCCCGACGCACGACGACATCACCGTCGACGCGGTCGCCAGAGCGCTCGGCGTCGGGGTGATCGTCCATCCCGACGCGCGTGCGATCCTCGAACGCTATTACACCGCGCGCGGCGGCGAGCTGACCGAGGCGCGGCTGCGCATGGCGCGCACGCCCGCCGGCGCCGAGCTGATCCCCAACCGCATGTCGGGCGCGCCGGGAATCCGCATCGGCAATCTGTTCGTGATGGCGGGCGTGCCGCACATCACCGCGGGCATGCTCGACGCGCTGACGGGGCAGCTCGAGGGTGGTGCGCCGCTCGTCGCGCACACGATCGGCGCCTGGGCGCCCGAAAGCGAGGTCGCCGACCTGCTCCGCCGGGGCGAGGCCGAGCACGCCGGCGTCGCGATCGGCAGCTACCCCTTCTTTCGCGACGGCAAGGTGGGTGCCAATTTCGTGATCCGTTCGACCGACGCTGCGACCGTCGCGGCGTGCGTCGCGCAGGTCACCGCGGGGCTCGAGGCCGCGGGCTATGCGGTGACCGACGGCGGCATCTGATCGGCGGGTGCGTCGCTCGCCGCGGTGACGCGCGGCAGGCGGCGGAGCATCGCCAGCGCGAACAGGCCGAACAGCGCCGCGACGAGGAAGGCGGCGCCGGGGAAATGCACCGGTGCGCCGTCGCCGGTGAACCAGGCCATGGTCCCGATCAGCAGCGTCGGGGCGACGATCTGGCCCAGCCCCATCGCCATCGCCGAAATGCCCTGCACCTCGCCCTGCATCGCCGCGCTCGCGCGCCGCGACATCAGCGCGTTGAGCGAGGGCTGCACCGGTGCCTGGAACATGATCGGCGCGATCAGCAGGAACGCGCCCCAGCTCGTGTCGACGAAGGCGTAGCCGACATAGACGGCGACCGCGACGAGGATGCCGATCGTCGCGGCGTCGCGTTCGCCGAAACGCCGCACAGCGGGCCCGACGACCAGCGCCTGGCCGAGCGCGATCGCCACCCCGACCGCAGCGAGGCTGGCACCGATCATCTTCGGCGACCAGCCGAGCTGCGCGATGCAATAGAAGCTCCATGTCATCGGATAGACGAGGCTCGAGACCTGCCACAGGGTCAGCACCGCCGCGATCCCGTTCATCCCCGGCAGGCTGCGCATCGTCCTCCACGCGCCGAACGGATTGGCGCGGCGCCAGTCGAAGGCGCGGCGGCGTTCGGGCGGCAGCGTCTCGGGAAAGATGAAGAGCCCGTAGAGCATGTTCGCGGCGGCGAGCAGCGCGGCGGCGACGAAGGGCGCGCGCGGTCCGATCTCGCCGAGGAAGCCGCCGATCACCGGGCCGACGACGAAGCCGACGCCGAACGCCGCGCCGACGAAGCCGAAGTTGCGTGCGCGATTCTCGGGCCGGGTGACGTCGGCGATCGCCGCCTGCGCCGCCGCGACGCTGCCCCCGAAAATCCCCGACAGCGCGCGCGCGACGAACAGCCAGGGCAGGGTGTGGACGATGGTCAGCAGCACATAGTCGGCGGCGAGCCCGGCGAGCGACAGGAGCAGCACGCGCCGCCGCCCGAAACGGTCGGACAGATTGCCGAGGACCGGCGAGGCGAGGAAGGTCGCGACCGCCATGACGAGGCCGATCGCGGTGGCGATGCCCATCGCATCGGCGAGGCCGACCCGGCCGACCTCCATCACCAGGTCGGGCAGCACGGGCATGATGATGCCGAAACCGATCGCGTCGATGAAGATGGTGGCGACGATGAAGGGAATGGTGCGCGCGGCGGTCACGAAAACATCCTGTGCTGGGGGAAGCGCGGGAACGGCTTGCGCTCGCGCGCGGCCGCGCCTAGCGGCACCGATCCCTCTTCCATGCGTTGCCGATAGATGAAACTCGCCATCTCCGCCTCCCTAAATTACCGTCTCGGCGACCCGGTCGACCTGATGCTGCAGATCGAGGCCGCGGCGTTGCCCGACCAGCGCGTGATCCGCGCCTCGCTCGACGTCGGCCGCCCCGAACATTTCGCGCGCCAGCCGGCGCAGGACGGCATCGGCGAGCGCGTCTGGCTGCGCGCCGGCGGCATGCTCCACGCGCGCTATTCGGCGCTGGTCGAGGTCGACCGGCCCGCGGTCGACGTGCGGACGCTGCCCGAGGTGCCGCTTCACCGCCTGCCCGCCGACGCGGTCGCCTACCTCAACGAATCGCGCTATTGCCCGTCGAACAAGTTCCACGCCTTCGTCGACCGGCGCTTCGGCGACGGCGAGGGCGGCGAAAAGATCGCGCGCATGCGCGACTGGATCGAAAGCCGCTTCACCTATGTCGCGGGGACCAGCACCGCCGAAACCGGCGCGCTCGACAGCTTCGTCGAGCGGCGCGGGGTGTGCCGCGATTATGCGCATGTGCTGATCGCGCTCGCGCGCGCCGCGCATATCCCGGCGCGGATGGCGAGCGCCTATGCCCCAGACGTCAGTCCGCAGGATTTCCACGCGGTCGCCGAAGTCTTTCTCGACGGCGGCTGGCATCCGGTCGATGCGACGGGAATGAGCCGGGGCAGCGAAATCGCTCGCATTTGCGTCGGCCGCGACGCCGCCGACGTCAGCTTCCTGACCGCCTATCGCGATATCGGGTTTGTCGATCAGACGGTGAAGGTGGAGCGGGTGAAGGGAATCGAACCCTCGTCGTAAGCTTGGGAAGCTTCTGCTCTGCCATTGAGCTACACCCGCGCGGGATTCGGCCCTTGGCACGGCGACCGGGGCGTCGTCAACGCCTCGCTGCATCCATCCTCAGCGCGCGACGTCGTGCGCGGCGGCCGTGGCGCTGTCGAGCATCGCGCGGGCAAAGGGGGCGAAGTCGCCGCGCAGCCCGTGCTTGAGCCCGGCGAGCGCCAGTCCGCGCTCTGCAGCCGCCATCGGTTCCATGCCGCCGAACAGCCCGTCGAGCACCCCCGCGGCAAAGGCGTCGCCGGTGCCGATGCGGTCGGTGATCCCCGCGATGGTCACCGGCGGCGTCTGTGCGTCGCCGTCGCGGCGGTCGATGCGCGCCGCGATGCGGTGCGTCGCGGGATCGACGATCTCGCGGGCGGTCGAGGCGACCGTTTCGAGGTTCGGGAAGGCGTCGAGCAGCGCGCGCGCCGCCTCGCGCCGCCGGTCGGGACCATCGCCCGAAAAGTCGCGCCCGAGCAGCAGCGCGGCGTCGCGGTGGTTGCCGAAGAGCAGGCTCGCCTCGGCGACGATCGGACGCAGGATCGCGGCGGGATCGCGGTGCCAGCGTTCCCACAGGCGCCCGCGCCAATTGCCGTCGAACGACACGCCGAGGCCGCGCGCGCGCGCCGCGCGTACCGCCGCGAGCGCGGCCTCGGCGCTCGCGGGGCCGAGCGCGGGGGTGACCCCCGACAGGTGCAGCCAGCCGATGCCGTCCAGCAGCGCGTCCCAGTCCCAGTCGGCGGGCGCCATCGCCGCGAAGGCCGAATCGGCGCGGTCGTAAATGACTTCGGCGGCGCGCATCGGCCCGCCCGGGATATGATAATAAACGCCCATCCGCCCCGGCCGCCGCGCGATGCCGTGCGTGTCGACGCCGTGGCGGCGCAGTTCGCCGGCGACCCCGTCGCCGATCGCGCCCGCGGGCAGCGCGCCGATCATCCGCGTCGGCCGCCCGAGCGCGGCGAGCGCGACCGCGACATTGGCCTCGGCGCCGCCGACGTGCGCCTCGAAGCCCGCCGATTGCAGCACCAGCTCGCCCTCGGCGACGCTCAGGCGCAGCACCACTTCGCCGAAGGCGGCGAATGTCTTGCCCGCTTCGATCATGCCGCGAAGCCCGGCTCGGCGACCACCTTGCAGGCGATCGTCGCCGCCGATCCGAATCGCGCGGTGGCGCGCTGGCCGATCGCGACCGGATGGACCCCGGTGATCGCACCCGCCGAAATCCACTGGCCGGGGGCGAGGCGGATCGTGCCGTCGTGGTGCAGGTCGACGAGGAAGCGCAGCGCCCCCCACGGGCCGTCGAGGATGTCGCAGGCGCGCCCCGTGCCGACGGCGACGCCGTCGAGCTCGGTGGTGACGGCGATGCGGTCGAAATCGGCGAGGTCGAGCGGCGGGCCGAGCAGCAGCCCGTTGTTGATCCCGATGTCGGCGATGATGCCGAAGGGGGCGTGATTGTAGATATCGGGTGCGGGCGAACTCGCGATTTCGAACCCGGCGCGGACCGCGTCGACCCACTGGCGGGCTTCGTCATTGTCCGCCAGCCGCGCGGCGGGCACCGCGCGCAGGCGCAGCATCACCTCGGTCTCGATCGCGCCGACCCCGCCGACGAAGATTCGGGCATCGCCCGGCGTCGCGCTGTCGAGCTCGGCGATGCGCAACACCGGACCGGTGACGCGATCGGTACCCAGTTCATCGACCATCGCAGGCGGAATCCGCCCGACCTTCCATCCCAGCACCGCGCCGCCGAGCCCGGTGGAGAGCCGCTGCTGCGCCGCATAGGCCGCGGCCAGCGTCGCGGGGGCGGGCGCCGGAAAGACGGGCAGGGCGCGGCCGGTGCGGCGCGCGCCGAGCAACGCCGCGCAGGCGGCCTGCGCGGCAGGCGATTCGGGGGAAGCGGACATCGGGGCCTTTCAGGCGAGCTTGGTACTGAGCAGATAGCGTTCGCGGCTCTCGGCCGACTGGCGGCGCAGTTCGTCGAGCGCGCGTTCCTCGGTTTCGTCGAGCATCGATTCGAGCAGGCGGTTGAAATGGCGCCGCATCGCCTGCCGCGCCCCGGCGGCGTCGCGGTTGCGCAGCGCGACGACGACGTCGCGATGCTCGGCTTGCCGCGCGCTGCCGTCCTTGCGGCACACCAGCGCGTGGCTCTGCCGCACCTGCGGCAATTCCATGCGCATGCGCCACAGGCTTTCGATCACATGGATGATCGCCTTGTTGTTCGACGCCGCGGCGATCGTCATGTGGAAATCGCGGTCGATCGCGCTGATTGCGTCCTCGCTCGCGTCGTCGTCGGCCATCGCGACCAGCAGCTCGTCGAGCCGCGCGAGCGTGTCGGCCGAAATGGTGGGCGCGGCGAGTGCGGCGGCTTCACCCTCGAACAGGGCGCGCGCCTCGGTCAGTTCAAAGGCACTGACCTGCGGCAGGATCGCATTGTCGCCGGGCAGTTCGGTCGCGACATAGGCGCCCGCGCCGGTGCGGATGTGGATCCATCCCGTCGCCTGCAGCGCGATCTCGGCCTCGCGGATCGTCACGCGGCTGACGTCGAAGCGTTCGGACAGTTCGCGCTCGCCGGGCAGCCGCGTTCCCGGCGGCCAGGTGCCGTCGAGGATCGAGCGGCGAATCGTATCGGCAATATCTTCGAAAAGGCGGCGTTCGGCCATGATTCAATCGTCTCCCCACTCCATTGTGGGAGCGTTCATACAATGTGGTATGACAAGTTTGAAGCCCATCGCCGCGTCGCCGATCAGTTTTTGCATGCCGCCGCGGCGGGCAGGCGCTGTGCGCAGAGAAAGGCGATCGCGCGCGCCGTCAGCGCCGCCTGGCTTGCCGGATCGAACTTGCCGTGCCCGCCGCCGCGCACCGTGAAAAAGTCGTTTGCCACCCTCAGCGCGTCGAGCCGGTGTTTGAGATCGGCCGATTGCGCGACTGGCACCACCGGGTCGGCGTCGCCGTGCGCGATGAAGACCGGCGGGCTCGCCGCCGTCAGCCATTCGACCGGTGACATCCGCCGCGCCAGCATGCGCGCGTCGGGCGCCGCACCCAGCCAGTTCGTCACCGTCGGGTGCAGCCGGTCCGACCCGGGCTGCATCGCGGTGAGGTCGGCGGGGCCGTAGAAGTCGAGGATTGCGGCAGCGCGCGGCGCATCGCGGCAGGCGTCGAGGTCGATCGCGTTCGCGGCGGGCAGCAGCCCCGCCATCAGCGCGAGATGCGCGCCCGCCGAGGTGCCCGACACGACGATGCGGTTGCGGTCGAACCCCAGCCGCGCGGCGTTGGCGCCGACCCAGTGCAGTGCGCAACGCGCATCCCGGACCGCGGCGGGGGCGGGGGCTTCGCCCGCGAGGCGATATTCGACCGTCACCACCGAAAAGCCCGCATCGATATAGGGGCGAAAGCCGGTCCAGCTCGCGGGACGCGCGCCGCGCGCCCAGCCGCCGCCGTGGAAATGGATCAGTACGGGCCCCGGCGTGCGCGCCGCGTCGGGATGGATATAGGCGTCGAGATGCAGTGCGCGATCGCCGACGGTCAGATAGGGGGTGTCTTTCAGCACCGTCGCAGGCGCGACGGCTTCGGCGGCGGCCGCGGGGGGTGCGGCCGCCGCCAGCGCGGCGGCGAGCGCCGCGCCGGTCATGGTCCGGATGATGGCCGGCACGGCGGCTGCGGCCCTGCCGCCGGCCGTTCCGATCGGTCCCGATGCCATGACCTGGGTTCGCACGCGGATCCTAGATCCGCGCCCGGATGCCGATGAAATATTTGGCGCCGTAATAATGATACTGACGGCTGCTGCCATAGACCGGCATGTAGGTCGCCTTGGGCTCGTTGAAGATGTTGAGCGCCTCGAAGCGGAGCGACACGCCCTTCATCAGGTTGAGCGAGGCGCGGAAGTCGACGGTTTCGCTCGGCCCGACATAGCGCAGCAGGCCCGAGCCGCCGACGAAGTCCTGGAAATATTTCGACCGGTAATTGTAGAAGGCCTGCAGCGACACCGGCCCGATGTCATAATAGGCCTGCGCCGACAGCACATGCTTCGAATAGCCCGAGATATTGGCGGGCGGGATGATGCCCTCCGAGAAGGTGTCGGTTTCGGGATAATATTGGTCGCCGAGGCGCGCGTCCTGCGTTTCGAAATTCGAATCGGCATAATTGTAGCTGACCTTGGCGCCGAGCCCGTCGAGCGGCTTGGGCAGGAAGCTGAAGCGCGTCGCCGCGGTCAGCTCGAGGCCATAGATGCGCGACTTGTCGGCGCTGTTGCGCGTCTGCGTCACGGGGACGGTGATGTCCTCGCCGTTGATCGTGAAGGTCTCGTCATAGACCACCGGTTCGAAGCCGCCGGTGAACTGCTTGTAATAGACGGTCGCCGACAGCAGGCTGTCCTTGTTCGGATACCATTCGATCGCGGCGTCGGCGTTCCACGACATCAGCGGTTTCAGGCGCGGGCTGCCGTTGGACTGGATGTTGCGGATCGCGTCGGCGACCGAAGAGAAATTCTCCCCGTCGATCGTGATCGTGCGGCCGGCGCCGAGCGCGCTCGGGTTCGGACGCGACATCGCGCGATAGCCGGCGAGGCGCAGCTGGGTCTTCGGCGCGACTTCGAAGATCGCGTTGACGCTCGGCAGGATGCGCGTGCTGCTGCTCTTGGTCGTGATCGTTTCGAAATCGCCGTTGGTCTTGATCTGGAAGGTGCCGTCGCCGCGGTCGACGATGCTCAGCCCGCTGCGCAGCCCGTCGGAGACGACGCGCGTGTTGACGATGCGGACGCCGAAATTGCCGCGCACCGGCATATTGCCCAGGTCGGCATCATAATCGGCCATCACATAGCCCGCGAGCGTGCGTTCGGTGACGTCGCGGTTGGCCGTCGCGCGCGTGTCGGCAAGGTTGCCGGGGTCTTCGGTGCCCATATATTCGCGGAACAGGCAGTCGACGTCGAAGGTCGCCCAGCTGTCGATCGCATTGCCCTTGGCCGCCGACAGGAAACTGGTCTGCGGAAAGGCCTGGCGGCACAGATTGTTGATCCGCTTGTCCTCGGCCATCGCCGGGTTGAAGTTGAAATCGCCGTTGCGCAGGTCGTAGTCGCGGAAGGTCAGCTGCGACCAGCGACCGCCGACCGAGATTGTCTTCAGGAAGCCGTCGAGCTCGTAGATCGCGTCGAGGCGTCCGGCGTAGATCTCGTTGTGGCGCTTGCTTTCGTCGCGGCGCAGGCGAGCATCGTCCCAGAACAGGTCGTGGTTGTTGAGGTCGAAGCGCGGATCGATCGTGATCGTCGGAACGAAGCTGCCCGGCGTGATCTCGTATTTGTACGGGATGCGCATGTTGTTGAACGCGGTGCGCACGCCGTTGACGTCCATCGGGTCGGTGCGCAGGCGGACGTTGCGCTCGATTTCCTTGCGGATCGTGCGCGAATAGCTGCCGTCGAGCTTGATCGTCAGCCGGTCGGTCGCCTGCCAGTCGACCGCGACGCCGCCGCCCAGATATTCCTCGGCGCGCGACAGTTCGGATCCGTTCGATTCGAGCGCCGACAGGCCGTTCAGGCTCTGGACGATGCCATTCTCGTCATAGACGACATTGGTCAGGCCATAGCGCGCCTCGGACAGGTTGAGGTCGCGGCGGCTCTCGACATAGGTGCGCTTCGAATATTGGACGTCGAAATTGATGTCGAGCGTGTCGGTCGGTCGGAACTGGATCGCGCCGAACACCGCGTCGCGTTTGTCGGTCTCGCTGATCTGGCGGAAGGTGTAGGCGTTGGGGACGAGGAAAAACGGAACCTTGCCATAGTCCCCGTTTTTACGATTGAGTTCGGTGCAGTTGCCGGCGGCGCTGTTGTCGGCGCGGCACGGGGTCCAGGTCGACGACGCGGCGTAGGTTTCCTCGGGATTGTTGGTGTCGTTGCGCTGGACGCCGATCGCGATACCGATCGTGTCGTTCGCGAACTGGTCGACATAGCTCAGCGTGCCGCGCCAGCCGATGCCCCCGGTGCCGCCGGTGATGCGGTCGCCATAGGGGTTGTACTGCGCCTTGATCTCGCCCTGGATGCGCGTCTTGCCGAAATCGAGCGGACGCAGCGTGCCGATCTCGATCGTGCCCGCGACGCCGCCTTCGACGAGGCTCGCCTGCTGCGTCTTGTAGATCTTGATGGTGTTGACCAGCTCCGACGGGAACTGGTTGAAATTGACCGACCGGTCGCCGCTGCCGTTGGTCGCGTCGCGGCCGTTGAAGGTCGCGTTCGACAGGAAGGGCCCGAGCCCGCGCAGCGCGATTTCGGATGCGTCGCCCTTTTCGCGGTGGGTCGTCGCGCCGGTGATCGTCTGGATCGCCTGGCCGACCGAGATCGCGGGAATGTCGCCGATGTCGTCCGACGACAGCGCGTCGACGATCGCGGTTTCCTCGCGCTTGGTGTTGATCGAATTCTGGATCGTCTCGCGGATGCCCGTGACGACGATCGCGTCCTCCTCATCCTGCGCTGCCGCGTCCTGCGCCGCCGCAGGCATGGCCAGCAGCAGCGCCGACCCCGCGCCGGCCATGATGGCGGCGCGCGCCGCGCGCACGCGGGTGTGAGTGAAAGATGTCACCTGTGTCTCTCCCTGGAATAGCCGAGTCTGTTCTGACCAATATGGTCGAACATATAAGAATAATTGTCAACCATTGTGTAAACCGAACTGGACTGACCACCGGGTCAGTCCAGAATCGGGATCAGCGCACGAGCTGGCTCCGCAGCCCCGGCACCGCCTGCGCCAGCGCCTGCGTCACCAGCCGCGCGGTCACTTCGGCGCCGATGTCGCCGAGGTGGGTGTAGTCGAACTTGCGGGTCACCTGACCGCGCGCGCCATTGCCCTCGATCGGCGGGGGGGCGGGTGGTGCCGGGCGCGCCGGCAGCGTCGTTCCGGCTTTGGCCGCCGCGAGTTCCTCGGGTGTCGGCGCTTCCTGCGCGAGCTTGGTCGCCGTCTCGGCGCCCATCTCCTGCGCCTGCCGCGCGCTCAGCGCGTTGAGGTCGACGAGCGGCACGTCCATCGCCTTCGCGACGCCGCGCACCTGGTCGGACCAGCTCGCGAGCGTGTTCCTGAGCTTGCCGTCCCTGAACTCGCGCCGCGTCAGCGGGGTGACGAGCACGGGGGTCGCCCCCGCCGCCTTCACCTCGTCGACGAAGCGGCGGAGGTTCGCGGGGAATTCGGTCGTCTCGTCGGTCCAGCGCTCGGGGCGGCTCGACTGGTCGTTGTGCGCGAACTGGATCAGCACCCAGGTCGCGCGATAACCCGGCACCTTCGCCTCGGCGAGCGCGATGTCCCAGCTGCCTTCCTGGCGATAGCTGCGCGTCGAGCGCCCGCCGCGCCCCGCGTTCACGCAGGCGACCGACGATTTCACATGTTTGGCGCAAAAGGCGCCACCCCAGCCGCTGTGCGGCGCCATCGTCGAATCGCCGACGAGGATGATCTTGTAGGGCGCGAGCGGCTCCGCATCGGTCCGCTCGCGCGCCTGCGCCTGAGCGCCGCCCGAGAGGGCGGCGGCCAGGGCAGGAGCGATCAGCCAGCGCATCATCTTCTCCCTGTGCGTACGGTTACGAGAAAAACAGCCCGCCGTTGACGTCGAGGCAGACGCCGGCGACGAAGCTCGCCGCGGGCGAGGCGAGGTAGGCGATCGTGTCGGCGACCTCGTCGGGGTGGCCTTCGCGGCGCAGCGGGGTGTTGCCCGCGGTCGCGGCGCGCCCTTCGGGCTTCGAGAAGATGTCGTGGAAGCTGGTGCCGATCAGCCCCGGGCACACGGCGTTGACGCGGATGCCCTGCGGCCCCAGTTCCTTTGCCATCGACCGGGTGTAGGTCATCAGCGCGCCCTTTGCGGTCGCATAGACCGACGCGCCGGGGCCGCCGCCGTCGCGGCCGGCGAGGCTCGACACGTTCACCACCGACGATCCTTCGCCGAGGAAGGGCAGCGCCGACTGGAGCACGAGGAAGGCCGACTTCATGTTCAGCGCCATGACATGGTCGAAAAACGCCTCGTCCATCTCGCTCAGCGTCTTGCGCGCGACCATGCCGCCCGCGAGGTTGACGAGGATGTCGAGCCGGCCGCTGAACGCGACCCCGACCTCTTCGAGCATCGCCTTGACCGCGCCGCTGTCGGTGACGTCGGCCTGGATCAGAAAGGCGTCGCCGCCCGCGTCCTTGACCAGCTTCAGCGTTTCCTCGGCGGCTTCGCGGCCGCTGTTGTAGTTGATCGCGACGCGCGCGCCGGCGCGCGCGAGGGCGATCGAGACCGAACGGCCGATGTCGCGGCCGCCGCCGGTGACGAGTGCGGTTTTACCCTGGAGAGTCATCGATGCTTGTCCTTATTCTTTGATGGTGGAGGGTTGGGTGGCGACCGGGGCGACGCGGCCGCCGATCAGCCAGAAGGCGAGGAAGGAGAGCGGCACGATCGCCGCGGAAAGCGCAAAGATCGGCGCGTAGCTCGTCTTGGTGAGCACGGGGACGAGCCAGGTGGTGATCAGCGTGCCCGCGACCGCGGCGGTGCCGCTGATCCCCGCGAGGCTGCCGACCGCGCCGCCGCCGAAATAGTCGCTCGGCAGCGTCTGGATGTTGCCGATCGCCATCTGGAAGCCGAACAGGATGCACGCGATCAGCAGCACCGCGCTGAGCGGATCGCTTGCCTGGATCGTGAACAGCAGCGCCGGCAGCATGATCGCGCAGCCGATGCCGATCGTCGTCAGCCGTGCCTTGTGGACGCCGCCCCCGCTGCCGATGATCCGCCCCGCGAACCAGCCGCCGAACAGGCTGCCCAGCATCGCGCCGACGAAGGGCACCCACGCGAACAGGCCGATCTGCTTGACGTCGAAGCCGAAGGTTTCGGCGAGGTAGATCGGCAGCCACGACACGAACAGCCACCAGACGGGGTCGAGGAAGAAGCGCGACAGGATCACGCCCCAGCTCTGGCGATAGCGCAGCAGCTCGCCGAGCGGAATGCGGCGGCCGTCGTCCTGCCCCGCCTCGGTGCGGCCGGTCAGGATATAGTGGCGTTCCTCGTCGCTGATCCCGGGGTGCGTCTCGGGGTCGGCCTTGTAGAACCACAGCCAGGGCACGAGCCAGACGAAGCCGAGCACGCCGATGAGCAGGAAGGTGCCGTGCCAGCCGAACTGTACGAACAGCAGCGCGATCAGCGGCGCCGAGATAATGCCGCCCAGCGATGCGCCGGCGTTGAAGACGCCCTGCGCCAGCGCGCGTTCGCGCGACGGAAACCACAGTGCGTTCGCCTTGGCGGCGCCGGGCCAGTTGCCCGCCTCGCTGATCCCCAGTGTCGCGCGCAGGAAAACGAGCAGCGGCATCGTGCGGACCAGCGCGTGCGCCGCGATCGACAGCGACCAGAAGACGATCGACAGGGTGAACCCCATCCGCGTGCCGATCGCGTCGAAGATGCGCCCGAACAGCGACTGGCCGAAGGCGTAGAAGATCATGAACACCGTGACGAGCAGCGCATAATCTTCCTTGCTCGCGCCGATCTCCTTCGACACCTCGGGCCACATCACCGCGAGCGCGTTGCGGTCGATATAGTTGATGACGGTGGCGAGCGCGATCAGCGTGATCACGCACCAGCGAAAGCGGCCCTGCGGCTTGGCGGTCATTTCTTCGCTCCTGTCTTGGCGAGGTCGAAGCGGCCGACGGGGCCGGTCCAGCCGAATGTACGGCCGTCGATGCTGATCTTGTGTTGCGAAGCCGCCGCGACATCGGTCGCGACCGCGACAGCGATGCGGCGCCCGTCGACCAGCGTCACGACGATCAGGTCGATCGGCCCCTCGCGGCGATGATCGAGCGCGGCGACGCGCGAACTGCTCGCGACGACGGTCTCGGCCGATGCGTCATATTGGCCGTGCGGTTCGAGCAGCGAGACGAAGGCGGCATCGCCCGCGCCGTCGACGCGCTGGATCAGCACGGGTTCGCGGCGCAGGTTGAATTCGGGATCGTTCGCCCCGCTTTCGGCGAGGATGAAACGCGCCCCCGCGGGCGCCGCCATATGATAGCTGTAGAAGCGGCTGCCCTGCATCCACGTCAGCCGCGCCTTGTCCGCCTTCATGCCTTCGCCGTCGACCCACAGATGCTGATAGCCGTTCGCTTTGCCGAGCACTGGCCGTTCGGCGAGCTTGCGGTCGAACGCGATGTCGCTGTCGATCACCTGCCCCGCAAAATGGAGCGGCAGGTCGTAACGGTGGCGGCCGCCGCTCGTGGCCCGCAGCAGGTCGAGGACCAGCGGGTTCGACAGGCCGTCGACGTCGATCATCACCAGCGCGCGGCGCAGCGCGACATCCTTGTACGCGGTCGCAATCGCCCCGATCGACCAGCGCGTCGGTCCGTCGAGCGACGTCGAAAGCTGTTGCGCCGGCGCGTCCTCGCCGACCTTCCACTTGCCGCCGAACTGCTGCTGTTCGTCGACGACCAGCGTGTTGTGCGCGATCGTCGTGCTCGCCCAGCTGTCATTCTCGGGCAGGTAGCGTCCGCCGTGCTTCGCCTCGACATTGAGGAAGCGCGCGGCGCCATAATCGGTGATCACCGGGCCGGTCTCGTCATAATAGAGCCAGTTCAGCCGGTCGAAATGGCCGTGGCCCATGCCCTGCACGCCGTTCTTCGCGACGAGCAGGGGGCCGGTCGAGGTCGGCTTGCTGCGCAGCAGCACGAGCGCGCCGCCCTTGCCGTCGGGACCGTCGGACAGCAGGCGCGAGGCAAAGCGCCAGGGCTTTGCCTTGCCCGCCGCGAGGTCCGCCGCGACCGCTTCGCCCGCGGGGGTCAGCGCGGTGCGCCCCTGTCCCTCGGCGATGCCGAGGAAGGCGGGATCCTTTGTCGCGCCATAGGCGATCGCGACGGCGTGATAGAGTTCCTCGGTGCGCAGGCTCTTGTCGCGCATCGCGTCGTTGATCGGCAGGAAATAGCCGTCGTGGGTGACGTCGATCGCGGTGTGCACCGCCTTCAGCACGATGCCGTCGCGATAGCCGAAGATGTCGCGGCCCGGATCGTTCGCGGCGATCGCCGCGGCGAAGACGACGAAGGGCTGGAGCGCATAGCGCTGGTAATAGGGGCCCTCGGCATAATAGCCGTCGGGCGAAAAGAGCAGGTCGAGCTGGCGCAGGAACCCGGTCTTGCCGCTCTTGTCGAGCCCGAGCAGCGCCTTGTCGACAAGGTCGCGGTCGCCGAGCAGATAGCCGGCGAGGCCGACGCCCGCGCACGCCCACGTCGCGTGGTTGTGGATCCGGCCGATGACCTCCGGCGAACCGTCGGAGAGGAACACAGCCATCGGCCGGATCGCGCCGTCGTCGATGCGCTGTCGCTCCTGCGGCGTCAGTGCGTCGCGGATCTGGGCATAGCCCTGCACCGCGTTGACGAGGAACACGCTGTCGTTGAGGCTCTGCCAGAACAGCCGCCCCGCGGTCTGGTTCGCCGCGGCGGGGTGGGGCCCGAGCTTCGGGTAGAGCGCGGCATAAGCGAGCAGCAGGTCGCGGACATGGTCGCGATAGCGCGTGTCGCCGGTCAGCCGGTAGAGCTGGCCGCCCTCGAAGATGATACGGTAATTGCGCTTGTGCTGCTCATGGGTGAAGCCGCCGCCCGGATCCTTGGGCACCGGCACGTTGACCCCGGCGCGGATCGACGCCTCGACGTCGGTGCGCGCGCGCGCGATCTCGGCGGCGAACAGTGGCGCGTGCGCGGTGGCCGCGATCGCGGACTGCGCCGCGGCGGGGACGGCGGGCGCGGCGAGCGCGGCGCCGGCGAGCAGCAGGGCAAGCGTGCGGGTCATGCGGGGACGGGTCACGGGCGGGCCTCCACGATGTTGTTCGAGAGCAGGCCGCGCGGCGGGCCCTTCCAGGCGAGTTCCTCGATCCGCGGCGCGGGGGTCGCGGCAAAGGCGTTCGACGCGATCCGCGTCTCGGGCGCGCCGACCGAATGAATCACCACGATGCCGTCCGACGCGGCAAAGCTGTTCTGCGCGATCTCGGCATGCTGGACGCCTGACAGGCGCAGCGAGGCGCCGTCGGTTCCGCTGCCGGCGATGCTCGACCCGGTCAGCGTGAACCACGGGCCGAAAGTGCTTTCGTCGCTGCCCTTGCGCAACAGGTCGGCGACCATCGCGACGCGCGCGAAGCGGCTGCCGGTGATCGTCAGCCGTTCCATCGGGTACCAGCCCTTGGGCTCCTGTTCGGCGGTGCCCGCGACGACGGTGCCCATTTCGGCGAAATCGCTGTCGGCGATCTCGATCGCGTCGGCAAAGGTGCCGGGCGCCATCGCGATGCCGTCGAGGCGTCCCTTGCCCGGGCCGCGCACCGCCACGCGGTCGAGTGCGATGCGATAATTGGGCGCGACGCCGGTACCGACCGCGACCAGTGCGCTCTCGCCGGTCGCGCCGCCGGCATCGACCGTCAGTCCTTCGAGCTGCAGCCCGCCGCCGCCCTCGATCCGCGCGAGCCCCGACGCGATGCGCAGCACGGGCTTCGCGTCGGCGGCGCCCGCAAGGGTCAGGCGGTGGCGCACGACCAGCGGTGCGGCGATGTCGTAGGTGCCGGCGGCGAGCGTCAGCGTGTCGCCCGCCTTCGTATCGGCGATCGCCTGCGCGAGCGAGGCGCCCGCGGGCAGCGCGCGCGCAGTGCCGCCGCCGAATGCGGTTTCGGGGGGCGTGCCGCGATACCAGCTTGCGCCGACCTCGTCGCGAGTCACGGGGCTCAGGTCGCGCGGCGCGCCGACCGCGGCGAGCCCGGGATCGGTGGGATAGAGCAGGCCGTTGGCGGCGCGCTCGAGCGTCACTTGGCGCTGTTCGACGCCCGTCGTCAGCAGCGGCGCCGCGACCTTCGCCTCGACATTTCCGGCCAGCGCGATGCCGCCGATATCGCCTTCGGCGCGGAACGGGTCGGCGCCCCTCGCGCCGACGATCAGGTTGCGGTCGAACCGGCTGTCCACCGGCGCCGCCGAGCGTTCGGCGTCGGCGCCGGCCGCGAGCGTGATGCGCGCGCTGTCGATCACGCTGTTGTTCTCGATCCGCGCGCCCGCGACCTGGTGATAACGGTTGATCACCGAGTTCGGTACGCCGTTCATCACGCTGATCGCGCTCTTGAACGAGGTGCCCGCCAGCCCCTCGAAATAATTGCCGCGCACGATCTGGTCGCGGTTGATCACGCGCACCCCGCCGGTGTCGGCGACCCCCTTGCCCAGAAAGACGTTGCGTTCGACCAGATTGCCGTTGCCGTGGCGCAGGACGAAGGCGCCCTGCGCCTCGACCACCAGATTTTCGCGCAGGATGTTGCCGCCCGACTTGATCGAGACGATCTCGACCTCGCCGCTCGTGCGGTCGAAGATGTTGCGCTCGACGATGCTGTTCGACGCCGACAGCGATTCGTCGCTGGTGCCGATGCGGATCGTTTCGCCGCCGTTCGATCCGAGCGGCGGGCGCGGCCCGAAATAATTATGGTCGATGCGGTGGCGGTTATCGAGCGGGTCGCCCGCCTTGCGGATCACCGCCAGCGTCACCCCGGCGTTGGTCTTGCCCTCGAAATGCGAATGGTCGACGCGGTTGCCCGTGCCGTAGAGCGCGACCCACATATCCTCGGCGCGGCGGTCGGGGTTGCTGAAACCGTCGATCACGACCTCGGTGACGCGCGAATCGCTCGCGAGCGTCTTCGAATCGCGGCGAAAGCTGATCAGTTCGCGGGTCGGGCTGAATCCGTTTTTGAATACCAGCCCCGCGACGACCAGGTGGCGGCCGCCGAGGCGCAGGTTCGACTGGCCGGTGAGCAGAACCTTGCCCTTGGTCTCGGCGGTCAGCGTGATCGGCCTGGCGGCGGTGCCGGTGCCGGTGAAGACGAGCTGGGCGTCGCGCCACTCGCCGTCGGCGAGGATGATCGTGTCGCCGGGCTTTGCCGCCTTGACGGCGGCCTTGAACTGCACCGGGTCGGCGACGCGGATGTCGCGCGCGAGTGCGGGCTGCATCGCCGCGAGCGCGACCCCCATGGTCAAGCCAGTCCTCAGCAGCAGCATCGCGTCCCTCTCACCCGGTTTCTGTTGTGACCATGTGGACTACATAAGTGGTATGACAATATCAAGCGGATTTGGTCGATCAATTGTCCAACCAATTTTGGCGCGCCGACGCCCGCCCAAAATGCGGCTTGCCGCCACCGCCGCATCGCCATAGGCGCTGTGCGCAACGATCGAGACAATCGAGGGGATATCCGCTGTTCGAAACGCTCACCCTGGCAAGCCTGCCCGCGGAGGATGAGGCGCTCCGTCCCGCGATTCGCGCGCTCGCCGACGAAGCCGCCGCCGCGGCGCCCGCCGACATCCGCGCGCGCTCCTGGTCGGGCTTCGACCCCGCCTTCAGCCGCCGCCTCGGCGAAGCGGGCTTCCTCGGCCTGACGCTGCCAAAGGCCTATGGCGGGCAGGAACGCGGCCCCTTCGCGCGCTTCGTCGTGGTCGAGGAACTGCTGTCGGCGGGCGCGCCGGTCGCGGCGCACTGGATCGCCGACCGCCAGAGCGCACCGCTGATCCTCAATTACGGCAGCGAGGCGCAGCGCCAATCCTACATCCCGCGCATCTGCCGCGGCGAACTGGTCTTCTGCATCGGGATGAGCGAACCGGGGTCGGGCTCGGACCTTGCGAGCGTGCGCACCCGCGCCGAGCGCACGGCGAGCGGCTGGCGCGTCAACGGGCAGAAGATCTGGACCACCAACGCGATGCACGGCGACTATATGATCGCGCTCGTCCGCACCTCGGGCACCAGCGAGGATCGCCATGCCGGGCTGTCGCAGCTGATTATCGACCTGAAGGCGCCCGGGGTAACCGTCCGCCCGATCACCGACCTCGCGGGCGACGCGCATTTCGCCGAGGTTTTCTTCGACAATGTCGACCTGGCTGACGATGCGCTGATCGGCAGCGAGGGCGAGGGCTGGAAACAGGTCACCGCCGAACTCGCCTTCGAGCGCAGCGGGCCCGAGCGCATCTATTCGAGCGTCGTGCTGCTCGACGCGTGGATCGCGCATCTGTGCCGCGTGAAGCGCGACGACGCGGCGACGCTGGCACTCGTCGGCGATTTCACCGCGCGGCTCGGCGTGCTGCGCGCGATGTCGATCGCCTGCACCGCGCGGCTCGCGCTCGGCGAGAGCCCGGTGACCGAGGCGTCGCTGGTCAAGGACCTCGGCACCGCCTTCGAACAGCAATTGCCGGTCGCGATCGGCGACGACCTCGCGGCGCATCCGGCGGAAGCGGTCGATGCCGAACTCCATCGCACCCTGATGTTCGTCACGCACGTCGCGCCCAGCTTCTCGCTGCGCGGCGGCACACGCGAGGTACTGCGCGGGATCATCGCGCGCGGAATGGGGCTGCGATAATGAGCGAATTTCTGGAACCGTTCGAGCGGATGCTCGAGGATGTCGCGCTGCCCGCCGCGGTGCGCGCGATCGAACAGGGCGGATCGTTCGACGCGATGTGGAGCGCCTTTGCCGACTCGGGATTCCTCGACGCGCTGGTGCCCGAGGATCGCGGCGGCGCGGGACTGTCGCTTGCCGCGGTGCAGCCTCTGTGGATGGCGCTCGGCCGTCATGCCGTGCCGCTGCCGGTCGGCGAGACGATGATCGCACGCGCGCTGCTCGCCGACGCACCCGACGGTCCGGTCGCGCTCGCGGTGGCCGGCGCCGACTCCGTCGTCGTGCCCCACGGACTGACCGCGCACCATCTGCTGGTCGAACGCGGCGATGCGCTCCACCTCGCCGAAGCGAAGGGCGAGCCGACGGGCGTGCCCGCCAGCCTTGCCGCGCGCATTGCCTGCGGTCCGCTCGCCGCTTCGGTCGCTCCCGCGCCCGCGGGCGGCCTGCGCGCGCTCGCCGCGACCCTGCGCGCGGCGCTGATCGCCGGGGCCGCCGAACGGCTGACGACGATGACCGCCGCTTACGCCAACGAACGTATCCAGTTCGGCAAGCCAATCGGCAGGCAACAGGCGCTGCAGCAACAGATGGCGGTGATGGCCGAAGAAATGGTCGCCGCGCGCATCGCGTCGCAGCTCGGCTGCGCGGGCACCTTCCCGCCCTTGCTCGCCGCCGCCGCGACCGCCAAGTCGGTCGCGAGCCGCGCCGCCGCGCGCGTCGCGGCCACCGCGCACGCGGTACACGGCGCGATCGGGATCAGCGAGGAGCACGACCTTCAGCTCTTCACGCGCCGCCTCCACGAATGGCGCCTCGCCGACGGGTCGGAAACATATTGGAACCGCCTGCTGGGCGCCGCGCGCCTGGCCGATCCCGGCCGCTCGGTCGACTATGTTCGGGAAGCGTTATAGCTCGAAGGCGGGTCAAATATTCTACCGCGCCGATTCCAATATCGTCTCCATCGCGACGAAGGTCGAGGTGCTCGCGACGTGCGGCAGGCTCGATATCTTCTCGCCCAGCACGATGCGGTAGCGGCGGATGTCGGGGGTGCGCACCTTGAGCAGGTAATCGAAGCTGCTCGCGATCATGTGGCATTCCTCGACCTCGGGAATCTGGCGCACCGCCGCGTTGAACTGGCGCAGCGCCTCTTCGCGCGTGTCGGACAGCTTGACCTCGGCAAAGGCGACATGGTCGAGCCCGACCTTGGCGGGATCGACGATCGCGCGGAATCCGACGATCAGCCCGCTGTCGACCAGCCGCTTCACGCGCTGCTGGCACGGGGTCTTCGACAGCCCGACCTGCGCCGCCAGATCGGTGTAGGTGATCCGTCCGTCGCGGCCCAATATGGCGAGGATTTTGCGGTCGAACTCATCCAGATCGACTGTTGATGCGGAACTTTTCATATATACAGACTAAGATTGTCTGAAAATTTGGTCAAAACATATATTGAACCTGCATAGTATGGGCAGATCGACTTCGCGCGCTATGCTATGTCGGCGCCATGACCGCCCCTCTCGATCGCGCCGCCATCCGCGCCCTCGCCCGCCGCCCCGAAACCGAAATCGTCGCGGCGCTTCGCGCTGACCTCGCGCGTTCGCCTGCCTCCGTCGATGCGACCACCGCGCGCGGGCTGGCGCTGATCCGCCAAGCCAAGGCCGCGGGCGAGCGCGAGACGCTCGTCGCCCAGCTGATGAACCGCTACCGCCTGTCGACCGAGGAGGGCGTCGTACTGATGTGCCTCGCCGAGGCGCTGCTCCGCGTCCCCGACAGCGCGACCGCCAATGCCCTCATTCGCGACAAGATCGCCGGACGCCGCTGGAACGAGGGCGAGGACGAGGACAGCCCGCTGATCGTCGCCCTCTCGGCGCGCGGGCTTTCGCTCGGTTCGGCGACGCTGATGCTCGACGCGATGGGCAGCAAGGCGAACCCGCTCGCGCTCCTGAAAACGATGGTCCGCCGCTCGGGCGAACCGGTCATTCGTCAGGCGTCGCTCGCGGCGATGAAGATGCTCGGCCAGCAGTTCGTGATGGGCCAGACGATCGACGCCGCGGTCAAGCGCGCCGACAAGGACAAGAGCGAACTCGCAAGCTTCGACATGCTCGGCGAGGCGGCGCGCACCGCCGAGGACGCGCGGCGCTATTACGAAAGCTATGCGGGCGCCATCACGCGTATCGGCAAACATGCGAAACCGGGCGATCCGCACGCCAATCATGGCATCTCGATCAAGCTCTCGGCGCTCCACCCGCGCTACGAATATCTGCAGGGGCAGCGGGTCCGCGACGAGCTGATCCCCCACGTCGTCACCCTTGCCCGCGCGGCGCGCGCGGCGAACATCCCGCTGATGATCGATGCCGAGGAGAGCGACCGGCTCGAACCGCACATGGACGTCTACGACGCGCTGATCGATGCGGGCATCGCCGACGGCTGGACCGGGCTCGGCATCGTGATCCAGGCCTATCAGAAGCGCGCGCCCGAAGTGATCCGCTGGGTCGCGGCAAAAGCGCGCGCGCGCGGCGTCAAATTGTCGATGCGGCTCGTCAAGGGCGCCTATTGGGATACCGAAATCAAGCGCGCGCAGACCATGGGCCTCGCCGACTTCCCGGTCTTTACCGCAAAGAACCACACCGACCTCAACTACATGCACTGCGCGCAGATCCTGCGCGATGCGCAGGATGCGATCTTCCCCGCCTTCGCGAGCCACAATGCGATGACGCTCGCCTTCGTCGCCGAGCTGTTCGCAGGCGCCGATTACGAGCTGCAGCGGCTGCACGGCATGGGCGAGGGCGCGCATGACGCGATCGTCGCGCTCTATCCGCCGCCGCGCCCGGTGCGCGTCTATGCGCCGGTCGGCACCCACCGCGACCTGCTCGCCTATCTCGTCCGCCGCCTGCTCGAAAATGGTGCGAACTCCAGCTTCGTGCACCAGTTTTCAGATCCCGACGTCACCGCCGAACAACTCGCGGTCGATCCGCGCGACATCGCCAGCCGGCCGTCGACGATCGCGACCGGCCTCACCCTGCTCGACCCCGAACGCCGCAATTCGCGCGGCTATGATCTCGGCGAACCCGGCGTCCCCGAAGCGCTGATGGCGGCGATCGCCAAGGCGCGCCGCCCCGCTCCGGTGGCGCCGCCGATCGTCGCGGGACGCCCGCTGGACGGCGTTGCCCAGCCGGTGCGGAACCCCGCGACGGGCGCGATCGTCGGCTCGGTGATCGAGGCCGACGCCGCGGCGGTCGATGCCGCGGTCGCCGCGGCGCGCAGGGTGCAGGAGGACTGGAGCCTCGCCGGCGGCGCCTTCCGCGCCGAGCGGCTCGAACGCGCCGCCGACCTGCTCGAGGAACGCGATGCGCTGTTCCTCGGTCTTGCGATCGACGAGGCGGGCAAGACGCTCGTCGATGCGGTTGCCGAGGTGCGCGAGGCGGTCGATTTCCTGCGCTATTACGCCGGACAGGCGCGCGCGCATTTCACCCACCCGCTACCGCTTCCCGGCCCGACCGGCGAACGCAACGAGCTCATGCTCGAGGGCAAGGGCGTCTTTGCCTGCATCAGCCCGTGGAATTTCCCGCTCGCCATCTTCCTCGGCCAGGTGTCGGCGGCGCTCGCCGCGGGCAATGCGGTGCTCGCCAAGCCCGCCGAGCAGACCCCGCTGATCGCGCACGCCGCGGTCGAGCTGCTGCACGAGGCGGGCATTCCCGCCGAGGTCCTCCACTATCTTCCCGGCCGCGGCGAGACGGTCGGTGCGGCGGTGACAGCCCACAAGGACGTCATCGGCGTCGCCTTCACCGGCTCGACCGAGGTCGCGCGCCTCATCAACCGCAGCCTCGCGATGCGCGATGGTCCGATCGCGACATTGATCGCCGAAACTGGCGGCGCCAACGCGATGATCGTCGATTCGACCGCGCTGCCCGAACAGGTCGCGCGCGACGCGGTCGCCTCGGCCTTCCAGTCGGCGGGGCAGCGCTGCTCGGCGCTGCGCCTGCTCTGCGTGCAGGAGGATGTCGCCGAAGGCATGATCGCGATGGTCGCGGGAGCGATGGCCGAACTGAATGTCGGCGATCCGGCGCTGCTCGCCACCGACACCGGGCCGATCATCGACGAGGAGGCGCAGGCGAATATCGCGACCTATGTCGCCGAAGCGCGCGCCGCGGGGCGCGTGCTCGCCGAAGCGGGGGGCGACTTGCCCGCCGGCGGGCATTTCGTGCGTCCGGCGCTGGTCCGCCTCGACCATGTCACCGACCTGCAGCGCGAGATTTTCGGACCCGTGCTCCATGTCGCGACGTGGAAGGGCGGCGAACTCGACGCGCTGATCGACGCAATCAACGCCTCGGGCTACGGGCTGACGCTCGGCGTCCACACGCGCATCGACGGGGTCGCGGCGCATGTCGCGGCGCGCGCGGCGGTCGGCAACGTCTATGTCAACCGCAACCAGATCGGCGCGATCGTCGGCTCGCAGCCCTTCGGCGGGCGCGGCCTGTCGGGCACCGGCCCCAAGGCCGGCGGCCCGCACTATCTGTTCCGTTTCGCCGAGGAAAAGTCGATCTCGACCGACATCACCGCCGCGGGCGGCAATGCGGCGCTGATGGCGGGGTGACGAGGTTCGCGCCGAGACGCTGAGGCGCGAAGAGATTATCCCGATCCCGTTTGAGCTGGGCTTGTCGAAGCACCGTTCTTCATTCTCCGCCGGAGAAAAGAACGGCCCCCTTCGACCGCCTTGCAGGCGCTCAGGACAGGCTTCGACAAGCTCAGGACGAACGGCGATTGCCGATTCTCCGCGCTTCCGCGCCCCCGCGTGAGCCGAAAAACTAGGCCCCCGGCACCCCCAGCAGTTTTGCCTGCGCGCGCAGCCGCGGTGCGGCGCCCGGATTTGCCGCGATGCCGTCCTTCAGCGCCTGCGCGGCCTTCGCGCTCTCGCCCAGCGTCATGCGACTGCGCATCAGCATGATCCAGCGGTCGACGTCGGCGGGGTTGGTCTTGAGCTTCGCCTCCAGCCCGCTCACCATGCCCTCGATCATCGCGTCCTGCTGGCCCTTGGGGAGCTGCGACGCGGCCTCCATGTCGGCGCGGCTCGGACCCGGGATGCCGCGCGCGGCGACGGGCATCTCCTCGGCGGTCAGCGCGCGCGGCTGCGTCTTCGCCAGCCGGCCTGCGACCTCGATCTTGTGGATCGCGCCGACCTGTTCGATCGTTCGGCGCAGGTCAGCCTCCCACGGCGCCCCCTGCGGCGTGTCCTCAAGCAGCGCGAACCAGTCGGCGATCGCGCCCTTGTGGTCGCCCGCAACATCCTTCTTCACCGCGAGGAAATAGCGCGCGCGCGGATCGCGGGGGTCGAGCGCGATCGCCTTGTCGAACGCCGCAACCGCCGCGGCGGGCATCGGATCGCGTTCGCTCGCCATCACCCGCGCCTCGCCGAGCGCCGACCACAGGCCCGCCGATCCCGACGACAGCGCGGTCGCCTTTTCATAGGCGGCGACGGCTCCGGCGAATTCGCCGAGGTCGAATCGGGCCGCGCCGAGCTGCATCCAGGCGTCGGCGCTGTTCGGTTCGGCCTTCGTCCGCGCCTCGAGCGCGGCGAGCTGGCCCGACGGGACCAGCGCCGATTCCGCGACCGGATCGCCGCCGCCGCCGCCGGAATCGCGCCACATCGTATAGCCGATCGCGCCCGCCAGCAGGACAAAGGCGGCGATCAATATCGCGCCGTTGGTCCGCGTCAGTCCTCCGGCCATCTTCTTGCTCTCGCTCATTTTTGCCCCTCTTGTGCGCACGCGAAAAAATCGGCCGGGCACGCGCTCGCTTCTTGCCTTTGCCGAACGATGGTGTAGCCTTTGAGGGGCGAGGTCGGTCAACGACAAAATCGCGGAAAGGGGTCGCACCGAATTTTCCCGGCCAACAGGGGAGGGGTGCATGGCAGTTTCGGATCACGTCGATTTCAAGACGTTCATGGAGGGTGTGTCGAAGCGCAACCCGGGCCAGCCTGAGTTCGTCCAGGCGGTGCAGGAAGTCGCCGAAGACATCTTCGATTTCATCGCCGACAAGGAAGAATATCACGCGCAGCAGATCCTGCGGCGCATCGCCGAACCCGACCGTGTCGTGTCCTTCCGCGTCTGCTGGGAGGACGACAACGGCAATATCCGCGTCCAGCGCGGATGGCGCGTCCAGAACAACAATGCGATCGGCCCGTACAAGGGGGGCATCCGTTTCCACCCCTCGGTGACCGAGAGCGTGCTCAAGTTCCTCGCGTTCGAACAGACGTTCAAGAATGCGCTCACCGGGCTTCCGATGGGCGGCGGCAAGGGCGGGTCGAACTTCAACCCCAAGGGCAAGAGCGTGCGCGAGATCATGCGTTTCTGCCAGAGCTTCATGACCGAACTCTATCGCCACATCGGCGCCGACATCGACGTGCCGGCGGGCGACATCGGCGTCGGCGGGCGCGAGATCGGCTATATGTTCGGCCAGTACAAGCGCATCACCAACGAATTTACCGGGGTGCTCACCGGCAAGGGGCTCGAATGGGGCGGCTCGCTGATCCGCACCGAGGCGACGGGGTATGGCGCGGTCTATTTCCTCGCCAACATGCTCGCGGCGAAGGGGCAGGATCTTGTCGGCAAGAGCGCGGTGATCTCGGGCTCGGGCAATGTCGCGACCCACGCGGCGGAAAAGATCGTCCAATTGGGCGGCAAGGTGCTGACTTTGTCCGATTCGGGCGGTTTCATCCACGATCCCGACGGCATCACCCAGGAAAAGATCGACTGGGTAAAAGCGCACAAGACGCACCGACGCGGGCGCATCGAGGATTATGTGTCCGAGTTCAAAAGCGCGAGCTTTACCGCGGGCAAGACGCCATGGGGGGTGAAGTGCGACGTCGCGCTGCCCTGCGCGACGCAGAACGAACTGCTCGGCAACGACGCCCGCGAACTGATCGCCAATGGCTGCATCGCTGTAAGCGAAGGCGCCAACATGCCCACCAACCTCGACGGCGTGCACGCGTTCAAGCATGCGAAGATCATGTTCGCGCCCGGCAAGGCGGCGAACGCCGGCGGGGTTGCGGTGTCGGGGCTCGAAATGAGCCAGAACAGCGGACGGCGCAGCTGGAGCGAAGGCGAGTTGCAACAGATGCTGAAAGACATCATGGACGGCATTCATTCCAGCTGCCTGACCTATGGCGATCAGGGCGACGGTTATATCGACTATGTGAAAGGCGCCAACATCGCGGGCTTCAAGAAAGTCGCCGACGCGATGCTGGCATTCGGGGTGGTTTAAGCGGTCCAAGGCGCAAAAGCGCAGACCGGAAAAAGGGGACTGGGCATGACGACCGACGCGGTTTCAGGACGCGGCGATCGACCTTGGGCGGCTTTTGCCGCGCTCGTGCTGATGCTGGCGGCGCTTGCCGCCGCGGCGCTCGTTGCCGCCCCGCCCGCGCGCTCGCAGGGCGAGGGGGGCGCGCGCTTCACCGGCGTCGCCTCCTGTGCCGGATCGACCTGCCATGGCCGGATGGAGGGTGACGGCACGGTCGTGCGGCAGGACGAACTGATGAAATGGCAGGAACCGTCGACCCCCGGCGGTGCGCACAGCCGCGCGCAGGCGGTGCTGGGCAATGCGCGCAGCGCCTTCATCGCGCGCAACCTCGGCATCGGCGACCCGACAAGTGCGAAGCAATGCGTCGGATGCCACACCAGCGCTGCCGCGGGGGCACCCGCGTCGATGTGGGGCGACGGGGTCGGCTGCGAATCGTGCCACGGTCCGGCGGGCGGCTGGCTCGCGAGCCACTATGCCGGGGTAGGGACCAATGCCGATCCCGACGCCGAAATGCGTGGTAAGCATCTCGCCAACCTGTCGGCCGGGCTCCGCAAGCTCGAAGACCCGGTCGTGCGCGCCGGGGTGTGCGTCGATTGCCATTTCGGTGCCGCGGGCGAGGGGCAGTTCGTCACCCACCGGATCATGGCCGCGGGTCATCCGCGCATTTCGTTCGAGCTCGACCTCTTCTCGTCGCTCCAGGCGCACCACCAGGAGGATGAGGATTATGGCTGGCGCAAATTCGGTTCGGGACAGGCGCGCACCGACCATGTCCAGATGTGGGCGGTCGGCCAGGCTGCGGCGCTCGAACGCAGCCTGTCGCTTTTCCAGTCGAAGCGCGGCACCGAAGGCGTGTTTCCCGAATTCTATTTTCTCGACTGTCACAGCTGCCACCGCCGCATCTTCGACCAGGCGAAGCCGGTGAAGACGAGCATGGACAATCCCGGACGCGACATTCCCGAAGGCATGCCGCCCTACAATGACGAAAATCTGATCATGCTGGCGGCGGCGGCGCGGATCGCGGCGCCCGGACTTGCCGACCAGCTTGCCGCGCGTACTGCCGCCTTTCACCGCGCGATGGCGGTCGACCGGACGAGTGCGGTGCAGGCGGCCGGCCAGCTTGCGCAGACGGTGACCGCGCTCAAGAGCGCCTTCGCCGCGCGCAGTTTCTCGGGCACCGACGCCTTCGCGCTCGTCGACGCGGTCTCGGCCAAGGCGATTAGCGACCGTTTCACCGATTATTCGGGGTCGCAGCAGGCGGTGATGGGGGTCGATACGCTGCTCAATTCGATGGTTTCGTCGGGACGTGTCACCGTCGGCGCCGCCGCCGGAATCCGCGCCGATATCGACCGCGCCTATGCCGCGGTGAAGGATCCCAACGCTTACAAACCCGCCGATTTCCAGGCCTCGCTGGGCAGCGCGGTGCGCGCGATCCGGGCGCTGCGCTGAGAGTGATATGACAAAAGCAAGCCGCCTCTTCCGATCGTCCGCGTTCGCCGCCATGGCGGCACTGCTCCTGTCGTCATGCGGCGGCGGGGGTGGTGGGGGCGGCACGCCCACCCCCGCCCCGACGCCGACCCCGACGCCGACTCCCACCGGCGGGCTCTTCACGCCGCCCGCCGCCGAATCGCTGAGCGCCGCCGACGTGCAGCAGGTGATCGCGCAGGCGGTCGGCGAAGCGCGTGCGCGCAACCGGCCGTCGATCGTCGCGGTCACCGACCGCGTCGGCAATGTGCTTGCGGTGTTCAAGATGACCGGCGCGCCCGACACTGCTGTGGTGAGCCGCAACCGCATCGGCGGACCGGCGCCGACAGGCAGCGAAATCGGATTGCAGGGCGCGACCATCCCCGCTGCCGCGGCGGCCATCGCAAAGGCGATCACCGGGGCCTATCTGTCGAGCGGCGGCAACGCCTTTTCGAGCCGTACCGCGAGCCAGATCGTCCAGCAGCATTTCCCGCCCGCGCCAACCACCGTCGGGCTCGAGAGCGGCCCCTTGTTCGGGGTGCAGTTCAGCCAGCTGCCCTGTTCGGACCTGTCGCGGCGCTTCGTCCCCGGCGGCGGTGCGGGCGCGCTGATCGGGCCGAAGCGCTCGCCGCTCGGACTCGCCGCCGATGCGGGTGGCTTCCCGCTCTACAAGAATGGCGTCGTCGTCGGCGGAATCGGCGTGATGGGCGACGGCGATTACGGCTTCGACCCCAATATCCTCGACACCGACGCCGATGACGAGGAAGCGATCGCCTTTGCCGGCACGCAGAATTTCGCTGCGCCCGAGGCGATCCGTGCCGAGCGGATCACCGTCGACGGCACCGCGCTGCGCTTCAGCGATGCGACGGCGGCGAACCTTGCGCCGCTTCAGACCAGCTTCGGTGCGATCAACGGCGTGCAGGGAGCGCTGATTGCAGTCACCGGCTACACCGACGGCACGCTGCGCGCCGGCACCGTCTATGGCAGCGAGGCGTCGGGCATCCGTGCGAGCACCGCGGCCGAATTCTCGAACCGCGACGCCTTTGTCCTCACCGACGGCAGCGGCAATCCGCGCTACCCGATCCGCGGGGGCACCGATGGCGCGTCGGTCGCGCAGCCGCTCACCGCGGCCGAGGTGCGCGCCGTGCTGGAGGAAGCCTTCACCGTCCTCTCCCGTGCACGCGCGCAGATCCGCCGCCCGCTCGACAGCCGGATGCAGGCGACGATCAGTCTCGTCGACACGCGTGGCGAAATATTGGGCATCGTCCGGTCGCCCGACGGTCCGATTTTCGGCACCGACGTCAGCCTGCAAAAGGCGCGCACCGCGGCCTTCTTCTCGGGTAGCCACGCGGCGCCCGAACTGCTCGCGACCCCGGTGTTGCCGGGCGTCACCAACGTTCCGGCCTATGTCCAGCGCACGCGGACCTTCCTTGGCGATCCCGCAGCGCTCACCGGCATGGTCGCCTTTGCCGACCGGTCCGGGGGCAATCTGTCGCGTCCCTATTTCCCCGACGGCGAGGTCGGGCGGCGGCCGGGGCCGCTGTCGGTCGAGCAGTCGGCGCAATTCAGTCCCTTCGCGGTCGGGCTGCAGGTCGATCTGGTCGCACCGAATATCGTCCAGCACCTCAATTTCGTCGTCAGCGGCGGGGCGAGCCCCGACACGCCGCAGCAATGCACACAGGTCCCCGACGTCACGCCGGGGCACAAGCGCCTCGCCAACGGGATCCAGATTTTCCCGGGTTCAGTCCCGATCTATCGCGGCGGCACGCTGGTCGGGGCGATCGGCGTGTCGGGCGACGGCATCGATCAGGATGACATGGTGAGCTTCCTCGGGCTCCACAACGGCGGCGCGCGCGCCGGCGGTATCGGTAATGCCGCGCCTGCGATTCGTGCCGACCGCGTCGTGGTCAACCTCGCGGGTGGTGCCACCGCGCGACTGCGCTATGTGTCCTGCCCCTTCGCGCCCTTCCTCGATACGGCGCAGCAAAATGTCTGCGACGGATTGTAAGCGATGAGCCTTGCGGGGAGCAGCCTTTGGCCGATCATCGCCAGCCTGGCGGCGCAGGGCGCGCCGGGTGATGCGGCTGCGCCCGATGTCGTCGATCCGCCCGCCGCGACGCCCGAAACGCCCGCGACCGACCCGTCGATCGACGACCTCACGCCGCCCCCGCCGCCGGTCGACTGGCGCGAGATGGTGAGCGACGACCTGATCACCCAGATCATCGACGGCCGCCGCCGTCCCGGTTATCGCCCCGATCTCCCCGACCGGCTGACGCAGGACAATGCCGGTGCGCTGCGGCCGCCGCCGCCCGAGGCTTTTCCGGGGATCCAGGACCAGCTTCCGGTTCCCGATCGCTGGCGCCTGATCGAAAGCCTGGGGGTGGTCAAGGAGCGTTGGTTCGACCCCTATCACCAGAATACCTACAAGGGCGACCGCGCGCTCTGCATCGCGACCGAGGAGGAGCAGGAGCGTCGTGCGCGGCTCGGCGAGGTGCGCTGCAAGACGCCAAAATTCCTGGGGCTCAAGGGCGACGACTGGTTCTTCGTGGCCAATGCGGTGTCGGATACGGTGTTCGAACCGCGCACCTTTCCGATTCCGGTCGGTGTCCAGACGACTTCGCGCCCGGGCAGCCTCGACGTGTTCGGCAAGAACCGCAGTTTCGTCGCGGCGCAGACCTTCATCGCGGGTTTCGCGCTGATCAAGGGATCGACCGCGTTCAAGCCGCCCGACGTCGAATATCGCCTGACCCTTGCGTATCAGGCCAACTATGTCGACGTGCCCGAACGACGCGTGCTCGACGTGCGTCCGTCAAAGGCGAGCCATCGCTACGACAGCTTCCTCGGCGTGCAGGAACTGTTCGTCGACAAGCATCTCGGCAACACGTCGGATCGTTACGACTTTTATTCGGTGCGCGTCGGTATCCAGCCGTTCCAGAGCGATTTCCGCGGTTTCCTGTTCAACGACAGCCAACTCGGCATTCGCCTGTTCGGCAACCGCGACAATAATCGCTTTCAATATAATCTGGCGGCTTTCTGGCGGCTCGAAAAGGACACCAACAGCGGCCTCAACGATATCACCCAGACTCCGCGCAGCGACTTCATCTTCACCGGCAATCTCTATCGCCAGGATTTCCCGGCGGTCGGGCTGACCAGTCAGGTCAGCGTGACGTACAATATGAATCGCGAAAAGGACGATGTGCAGATCGACCACAATGGCTTCCCGGTGCGGCCGGCGCTGCTCGGCGACCTGCGCGGGCGCGCCTATGACGTCGTCTACCTCGGGTACAGCGCCGACGGGCGCATCGGCCGGATCAACCTGACCGCCAGCCTCTACGCGGCACTGGGCGAGGACCGGAACAGCTTCTTCACCAGCAAGCCTGCCGAGATTCGCGCGGGCTTCGGGGCGGTCGAACTCAGCTACGACCACGACTGGATGCGCTTCCGCCTCTCGGGGCTCTACGCGACCGGCGATGGCGACCCCTATAACAACACCGAGGGCGGCTTCGACGCGATCTTCGAAAACCCGATCTTCGGCGGCGCCGACACGAGTTACTGGATTCGCCAGACGATTCCCTTTGCGGGCGGCGGGCGCGTGATCTCGATCAACGGGCGCAACGGCATATTGAATTCGCTGCGCTCGTCGAAGGAAGAGGGGCAGTCGAATTTCAACAACCCCGGCACGATCTTCCTCGGCGCCGGCGCCGATTTCGACCTCTCGCCGCAGTTCCGCATCAGCACCAACCTCAACCATCTCTGGTTCGAGAACACCAGTGCGCTGCAGGCGCTGCGCATGGAGGGCTCGATCCCCAAGGACATCGGCTGGGACCTGTCGGTCGCGACTATCTGGCGGCCCAAGGCGACGCAGAATATCGTCGGGCGCCTGAGCGCCGCGGTTCTGCTGCCCGGCGAGGGATTCAAGGATTTGTTCGAAAACAAGCAGCGCGAGGACGCCTATGTGTCGATCCTCGCCAATCTGATTTTGAGTTTCTAGATGACGCTACGCAAGCTCTTCGCCCTTCTCGCCTTCGTCCTGCTGGGCGCGAGCCTGGCCGTGTCGATCGGGCGTGCCGCCGAGGGCGAGAAGCCCGTGAAGGTCGATTATCGCTTCAGCCCGCCCGCACCGCGCGAGCAGCCCGGTACGACCTTCGAGGCACGCGAGGCGGCGGTGATGGCGAAGTCGCAGGGCTGTTACAGCTGTCACACCCAGACCGACGCGCCGTCGATGCACGTCACCCCGGCGGTGCAACTGGGTTGCACCGACTGCCACGGCGGCGACGCCGAGTCTCCCACGGCGTTCGGCAAACCCGAGCTCGGTTACGACAATCCCTATAATCGCGCGGCGATGAAGGTCGCGCATCCGCAGCCGACGCTGCCGAAAAGCTGGGGCGACAGTCCGGCGAACCCCAAGCGCAGCTACACGCTGCTGAACAAGGAAGCGCCCGAATATATCCGCTTCGTCAACCCGAGCGACTATCGCGTCGCGCGCGAGGCGTGCGGGGCCTGCCATCTCGAAACGATCGAGGCGGCCGAACGCTCGCTGATGTCGACCGGCGCGATGCTGTGGGGCGGCGCGGCGTATAACAATGGCATCGTTCCGTATAAAAACTACATCTTCGGCGAAGCCTATACGCGCAGCGGCGATCCCGCGTGCATCCTGTCGCCGACGACCTCGATGACGGCCGAGGAATATAAGAAGGCGTGCGACCCGAAGGTCCCGTTCGACAAGATCTTGACCGACAAGGAACGCGCGCGCGGCGCGCTCGCCAAAATGTACCCGCTGCCGCGCTGGAGCGTGATTTCGCCGGGTGACGTCTTCCGCGTGTTCGAGCGCGGCGGGCGCAACATCAACACGCAATTTCCCGAAATCGGCCTGCCCAACCCGACGGGCAGCATCCAGCGGCTCGAGGAACCCGGACGCCCCGACCTCAAGCAGTCGAACCGCGGCCCCGGCACCGGGTTGCGCGTGTCGATCCCCGTGCTCAACATCCACAAGACGCGCCTCAACGATCCGCTGATGTGGTTCATGGGCACCAACGACCAGCCGGGCGACTATCGCCATTCGGGCTGCTCGGGGTGCCACGTCATCTATGCCAACGACCGCGAGCCGCGCCACAGCCTGACCTATTCGGCCTATGGCCGTGATGGCGAGACCGCGACGGTTGACCCGACGATCAGGGGCCGTGCGTGGAAGCCCGAAGGGGACGATCATGGGAAAGGCAAGGACAAGAAGGGCGGCGGTCACGCCGATGCCGCGAACCATGCCCCCGATCCCGACAAGCATGGCGCACTGATCGATCCGGCCGACGCGAAGGCAGGACCGCAGGCGAAGCCGAAACGGCTCGAATCGGGGCATCCGATCAAGCATGTCTTCACGCGCTCGATCCCGACGTCGCAGTGCATGACCTGCCACATGCACCAGCCGAACATCTTCCTGAATTCCTACCTCGGCTACACGATGTGGGATTATGAATCGGACGCGCCGCAGATGTGGCCGGGGCCGGAGAACAGCGCGCCGCGCCCGCCGGGGATGAGCGACGCGGATTATCAGAAGAAATACAAGCAGCAGCATTACCCGACGGCGGCCGAAGTCCACAAGGTGCTCGAACGCAACCCCGAGGGTGCGTCGGCGCGCGGGCTGTGGGCCGATGTCGAATTCCTGCGCGACGTCTATGACGTCAACGACAGCAACAAGGACACCCAGTTCGCCGATTATCACGGGCATGGCTGGAACTTCCGCGGCATCTTCAAGCGCGACCGCGAGGGTAATCTGCTGACCGCGGACGGCAATATGGCGACCTATGGTACCGACACCGCCAACATCGTCGATCCGAAGGATCCCGAAAAATGGCGCAAGAGCTGCAGCCATTACAGCGACCCCAAGCAGCGCGACCTGTGCCTGTCGAGCGCCGATCCCGGCAGGCCGGGGGTGGAGGGCAAGTTCGTGCCGCCGGGGATCAACCCCGGCAAGGCGGTCCACATGATGGACATCCACGCCGAAAAGGGCATGCAGTGCGCCGATTGCCATTTCGCGCAGGATAGTCATGGCAACGGCTATATCCAGGGCGAGGTCGCGAACGCGGTCGAGATCGGCTGCAAGGATTGCCACGGCACCGCCGACGCGCTGCCCAATCTGCTGACCTCGAACGTCGCCGCGCGGCCGCAGGGCACCAACCTTGCGCTGCTCCGCAACCCCGACGGACGTCGCCGTTTCGAATTCCAGTATGGTGACGACGGCGAAGTTACCGGGCTGATCCAGCGCTCGATCGTCGACCCGAAGCTCGAATGGCAGGTCAGCCTGGTCAAACAGGCGGTGACCCCCGGACCGCATTTCAACGCCAAGGCGGCGCGCGCCAAGCTGATGGCGCGCAGCGGGGCCGAGGACGGCAAGTTCGAATGGGGTCCCGGCGTCGCGAAGGAGGATCGCGCGCACGGTGACGACAAGATGACGTGCTTCACCTGCCATCTCAGCTGGACGACGAGTTGCGGCGGCTGCCATTTGCCGATCGAGGCGAACTGGAAGACGAGCATGCACCATTTCGAGGGTGAGGAAACGCGCAACTTCGCGACGTACAACCCGCAGGTCGCGCGCGACGAGATGTTCCAGCTCGGCCGTCACCAGCTGACCAAGCCCGGCGAACCCGGCCCCGACGGCGAGGTGCGCGGGATCATCACCCCGGTTCGCTCGACGTCGGCGCTGGTGCTGTCGTCGACCAACATCAACCGCGAACGCATCTATGTGCAGCAACCGCCGGTCTCGGCGGCGGGCTATTCGAGCCAGGCGTTTGCGCCGCATTTCCCGCACACGGTGCGCCGTCAGGAAACCAAGCAGTGCAGCGACTGCCATTTGTCGGCGGCCGACGACAATAATGCCATCATGTCGCAGCTGCTGCTGCTCGGCACCAATTTCGTCAATTTCGTCGGCCTCAACGTCTGGTCGGGGATGGAGGACGGTTTCCAGGCGACGCGCGTCACCGAGTGGGACGAGCCGCAGGCGGTGATCGGCAGCTATCTGCAGAAATATGCCTATCCCGATTACTGGAAGCTGCATGTCGAGCAGAATGGCCGCGAGCTCAAGAACTGGGTGCGCGGCAAGACCTTCGACAAGAAGGGCTCGGGCGAAACCCACGCACTCGAGGAATTCGCCAACATTGTCCAGGGCACCAGCGGCCGGGTGAACTGCCTGCAGCAGCGCGGCGAATACATGTTCGTGGCGGAGGGCAGGGGAGGCTTCCGCGTCTATGACATCGCCTCGATCGGCAACAAGGGCTTCTCGGAGCGTATCGTCCGTGCGCCTTTCTCGGGACTCGGGCACAGCACGCATGTCAAGACGACCAACGCGACCTGCATGGCGATCGCGACGACGCAGCCGATCAGCGTCAGCCGCAACGACAATATCGTCAAGAATTTCCCCGAGAATCACGAACAGGCGATGCACGCCATCTATCGCTACGCGGTAATCACCGACAGCGTCGAAGGCCTGATCCTCGTCGACGTCGATACGCTCGCCGACGGCGAGTTCCGCAACAACAAGTTCAAGCGCGCGCTGACGTGGAACGAAGGCAATGTGCTCGCCGGGGCGCGGCATGTCACGCTCGCGGGCAGCTATGCCTATGTCACCACCGACGCCGGGCTCGTCGTGCTCGACCTCACCGATCCGCTCGCGCCGAAGGTAACCGCTCAGCTTCCGCTCAGCGATGCGCGCGCGAGCGCGGTGCAGTTCCGCTATTTGTGGGTCACCGACGCCGAGGGGGTGAAATTGTTCGACGTCACCAACCTCGCGCGGCCCGTCCCGGTGCCCGAGGGAGCGGTGCGCCTTGCCAACGCCCGCAAGCTCTATCTCGCGCGCACCTACATGTATGTCGCCGCGAAGCAGGACGGGCTTGTGATTGTCGACGTGACGCGGCCGCGGGCGCCGATCGTCTGGCCGCGTCTCGCGATCGAGGGCGCACCGAGCGACGCCGAGGATGTCATCGTCGCTTCGACCAACGCCTCGCTCTTCGCCTATGTCGCCGACGGCCGGCAGGGCATCAAGGTGCTCCAGCTAACCAGCCCGGACAATCCGGGGCTCTATGGCTTCTCGCCACGGCCGACGCCGCAGATGATCGCCTGGGCCAGGACGCCCTCGCCGGCGCTCGCGCTGTCGAAGGGACTCGATCGCGACCGCGCGGTCGACGAGACTGGCGGACAGATGGCGGTGTTCGGCCGCCTCGGTTCGCGGCCCTTCACCCGGCCCGAGATGGAGCGGATGTTCCTCAACCGCCAGGGGCTGGTCTACAAGGTCCGCGACGAAGTCGACCAGAGCGGCTGGCGCGCGAACAACTAACCGCGCTTCGGTCCAAACGTCGGAGTTATATCGGCTTCGGGGTGCTAAACCGCCATGGCCTTCTGGCGTCGTCGCGGGTTGGATCCGGTCGGGGCAGAGGTTGCGCGGCCTTTCCAAAGTTCAGTAAAGTTCAGCCCTGCGCGTTTCCCCGATTTGGGCCCCGCGCCGCGCTGGGCGCGCCCGGCCCGGCGCGCTTTGATCGCATCGGCGAACCGGGCTGGCGACGGCTTTCAACCGCCAAATCCAAGCGCCGTACGAAGGCTGGCACAGCCGGATAATTTAGGAAAGGCCCTATTTGCAGGCGATGTCCGCTATGGGGCTGAAGCGGGCGTTCCCTTGAATCCTCCCTGTCGCGCAGCGATGGGGAGGTGGCAGCGCGAAGCGCTGACGGAGGGGCTGACGCCGTCAGGCGTCGCGCGGCCTTTCGGCTCCTCCCCCGCTCGCTGCGCGAGCGGTTCCCCTCCCCATGGCCTGCGGCCACAGGGAGGATTTCATCTCCGCTTCCGTCAGCAACCGGTCGCAAGCCGACAGACTTCGGGTTTGCAAATCCGACAGCCCGCGGGCCCCGCCGCTGATGTTGGGCTTGGCTCGCGGGCTGGCCTGTGCGACTGCTGGCGGCGATGCGAGACGATCAATGCGCCCGGCCGTAATCCCTCACCCCAGCCTTGGCGATAAGCTGCGCCGCGCGATCTGGAACGCCGCCTGGCTTCTGCTCTATCGGCCCAGCCCGATCCCGCTGCATGGCTGGCGGCGCTTCCTGTTGCGGCGTTTCGGCGCCGACGTCGGCGCGCGCGCACGGCCCTATCCCAGCGCGCGTATCTGGGCGCCGTGGAATTTCGCGATGGGTGAGGGCAGTACGGTGGGGCCGCGTAGCGAAATCTACTGCGTTGCGCGCGTGACGCTCGGCGCCTGGTCGGTCGTCAGCCAGCGCGCCTATCTCTGCACCGCGAGCCACGACATCCACGCGCCGGGCTTTGCGCTCACCGCCGCCCCGATCGCGATCGGACGCAACGCCTGGGTCGCCGCCGACGCCTTTGTCGGCCCTGGCGTGACGCTCGCCGAGGGGGCCGTCGCAGCGGCGCGGGCGGTGGTGGTCAAGGACGTCGAACGCAACGTCATCGTCGGCGGCAACCCCGCGGGGCCGATCGGCGCCTGCGCGCTCGCCGATTTTGCCGACGGATCGATGCGGCCGGGAGGCTAGAGCCGCTCGGCCTGAACCACCGAATCCGACGCGCGCAGCGCCGACAGGATGCGCATTACGTGCTGGACGTCGCGCACCTCGACGACGACATCATAGGTGTGGAAGCCGCCCTCGCGGTTCGACAGGCGCAAATTGGTGATGTTCGCCATATTGGCGGCGAGAATGCCCGACATTTCGGCGAGCGTGCCCGGTTCGTTGAGGATGACGATGCACAGCCGGGCATTGCCGCCCTCGCTGTCCTCCTGCCACCTGAGGTCGATCCAGTCGGCGTCGATGCCGTCGGCGAGGCTCGGACAGTCGATGACGTGCACCTCGATGCCTTCGCCTTCGCGGGCCAGCCCGACGATGCGATCGCCGGGAACGGGGTGGCAGCAATCCGCCAGCTTGTAGGCGACGCCGGGGGTCAGTCCGGCGATCGAGACCGCCGCACCCTGTGCCAGCTTGCCCGGTTTGGTCTTCATTTCGGCCGTGATGCCGGGGACGAGGGCTTCGAGCACCGCATTGTCGGACAATCGGCGCTTGCCGATCGCGACGTAAAGCGCCGTGTCGTCCTCCAGCTTCAGCCGCGTTCGCGCGGCGGCGCGTGCCTTGTCGCCGATCTTGTTCGGCAGCCGTTCGACGATTTCGTCGTACAGCTTGCGCCCCAGTGCCGCGAGTTCGACCTTTTCCTTCGAGCGGACGTGGCGGCGGATCGCGGCGCGCGCCTTGCCGGTGACCGCGAAGCCGAGCCAGGCGGGTTGCGGGGTCTGCTTGTCCGACGACAGGATTTCGACCGTGTCGCCGTTGGCGAGTTGGGTGCGCAGCGGCACGAGCCGCCCGTTGACCTTGGCGCCGACGGTGCGGTCGCCGAGCTTGGTATGCACCGAATAGGCGAAGTCGACCGGGGTCGCGCCCTTGGGCAGCTGGTGCAGGCTGCCCTTGGGGGTGAAGGCGAAGATGCGATCCTGGTACATCGCGATGCGCGTGTTTTCGAGGAACTCCTCGGGATCGTGTGTCTGTTCGAGGATTTCGATGAGATCGCGAATCCACCCCGCCTGCCCGTCGGGGCCGCTGCCGCCCTGCTTGTACGCCCAGTGTGCGGCGAGTCCGAACTCGGACTGCTGGTGCATCGCGAGGCTGCGGATCTGGATTTCGATGCGCATGTTCTGCTGGTGCATGATCGTCGTGTGGAGCGATTTGTATCCGTTGCGCTTCGGTGTCGAGATATAGTCCTTGAAGCGGCCGGGAACCATCTTCCACTTGCGGTGGATCAGCCCCAGCGCGGCATAGCAGTCGGCGTCGGTCGGCGTGATGATGCGGAACGCGATGATGTCGGTGACCTGTTCGAAACTGACGTGACGTTCCTGCATCTTGCGCCAGATCGAATAAGGGTGCTTCTCGCGCCCCGACACCTCGGCCTCGATCCCGTTCTTCGCCAGCAATTCCTTGAAGTCGCGGCTGACAGCAGCGACCTTGTCCTTGCCGCCCGCGGTCAGCTTGGCGAGCCGCCCGGTGATTGTCGCATGCGCTTCGGGTTCGAGTTCGCGAAAGGCGAGCATCTGCATCTCGCGCATATATTCGTACATGCCGATCCGCTCGGCGAGCGGGGCATAGATGTCCATCGTCTCGCGCGCGATGCGCCGGCGCTTGTCGGGATTCTTGATGAAATGCAGCGTCCGCATATTGTGGAGCCGGTCGGCGAGCTTGACCAGCAGCACGCGGATGTCGTCGGACATGGCGAGCAGGAATTTGCGCAGATTTTCAGCGGCGCGCTCATTCTCGGTCTGCGCCTCGATCTTGCTCAGCTTGGTCACCCCGTCGACCAGCCGGCCGACGTCGGCGCCGAACAATCGTTCGATTTCCTCGGGCGTGGTCAGCGTATCCTCGAGCGTATCGTGGAGCAGCGCGGTGACGATCGTCTCGCTGTCGAGGTGCAGGTCGGTCAATATGCCGGCGACCTCGACGGGGTGGCTGAAATAGGGATCGCCCGATGCGCGCTTCTGGCTGCCGTGTTTCTGGACGGTGAAGACATAGGCGCGGTTGAGCAGCGCCTCGTCGACGTCGGGATCATAGGCGCGTACGCGCTCGACAAGTTCATATTGCCTCAGCATGGACCCCCAATGTCGTCGCAGCCGCGGATATTGCAATGCAAATCGTGCGATCGCACCAGTCGGTCACAAACTATGGTAAAGCCGATTGGAAGCGTCGGCGGTGCCATCTAGAGCGAAGACGATGGGGACCGACACTTCTGATTCGCATTCGTCCGGTTCCGGGCTCGGCCCGGCGCTGCCGCGTGACGCGTCCAGGCATCTGATGATCTTCAGCTATTGGTTCCCGCCCGCCAACGCGGTCGGATCGTCGCGGCCGCTCGCGATGGCGCGCCACTTTGCGGCGCGGGGGTGGCGCGTCACGGTCGTCGCGGGCGCGGCGCAGGCGGTCCCGCCCAGTTTCGAGGCCGACCTGACCGGCTTTGACGTTCATTATGTTCCCGACGGCTGGCTCACGCGCCGGTCGAGCTTCAAGGCCGAGCGCGGGGTCGCCGCCCAGCGGCTCACCACGACGCTGCGCCTGCTCGCCTGGCCCGACAATATCAGGCCGGTCGCGCGTGCGATGCGGCGACGCGGGCTCGCACTCCTCTCCGGGCTTCCTCCGCCCGACGTCGTCCTGTCGACCGCGCTGCCCTTTTCGGTCCACGGCGCGGCGCGCGACGTCGCGCGCGCGGCGGGGGCGCTGTTCGTTGCCGACAACCGCGACATCTGGGCGGGCAATCCGTACAAGTGGACGGCGCCCTTCTACACCTCGCTCGACCGCCTGCACGAAGCTGCCACGCTCTCCGCAGCCGATCTCGTCGTGTCGGTGAGCGAAGGGATGAGCGCCCACTACCGGACCCGCTACCCCGATCTTTCGGACCGGGTCGTGACGGTCATGAACGGCGTCGATGCGCGGCCCGCGGCAGCCACCCCCTTTCGGCGCGACCCGGCCGGACTGCGGCTCGCCTATACGGGCATCCTGTACGGCGAGCGGCGCGATACGAGGCCGCTGCTGCGTGCTGCGCAGCGGCTGGGTTTGCCGGTGAGCATCGATTTCTACGGCTCGGAGCCCGAGATCGTGCGCCAGCTCGCGGCGGAGTTTCCGAGTCTCGCCATCACCGACCGCGGCCGGGTGCCGCGCGATGCGGCGCTGCGCGCACAGGCCGAGGCGGATGCGCTGATCCTCGTGGTCGGCACCGACCCCTGGGAGGACACGCTGCTCCCGGGCAAGCTGTTCGAATATGCGGGTTCGGGGCGGCCGATCGTCGCGCTAGCCAATAGCGAGTCCGATTCGGGCCGCGTCATCACGCGTTACGGCCTCGGCATCGCCAGCATCGACGAAGAAGAAATCGCGAATTTTCTCGCACGGCTCACCGCCGAGGGGTGTGAGAGCCGGGCGGCGGCGCCGCGCGACCTGACGCGCGGGCACCAGCTCGGCTTGCTTGAGGCGCGACTGGTCCACATGCTGGCGTTGCGCACCACGGCGTGACGGCCGCGGCCTGCCGCGGAACGTCGCCCGACCTTCAGCGTGAAGGCCGGGCAACGAAAGGCTGCGCTGCCTGCGGGGTCAGCCGGCGCCGTTGCACCGCGCGAGTGCGTCGGCCTCGAGCGGCTTGCCGTCCGCGACGAAGGCCTTCACTTCGCCGGCATCCTTAGCGAGCGTCGAGCACATGATCGCGGGGCGGCTGGTGCCGCGCGCCGCGACGCAGCTCGTGCCCGTGCAGGTCCAGACGACCCCGCGCGAGACGAAGCGATCCTTGGCGGCGGGGCTGGCGAGCTCGGCGCGGTAATAGGCGCCGCCCGCCGCGCTGGCGGCTGCCGGTGCGAGTGCGCCGAGCGCGATGCACGCCGCGCCGAACAGCGGCAGAATGCGTGCCGGTGAAGAAAGATCGAACATGGGGAGGCCTCCTTTTTGCGCCGCCGCGAGGGCTGCAAAAAGGCGATCTAGTTAGATGGTTGCAAAATGCAACTCAGATCACATATTTTTTGTGCGGGGACTCATTTTACGTTAGGGCTGGGCCATGGCAAAATTACGCGAACCGCTGAACCTTCTGTACGGGGACAATTGCGCGCTGCCGCTCGCGCTTGAGGCGATGGGCGAGCGCTGGTCGTTCATGATCCTGCGCGCCGCCTTCAACGGCGTGCATCATTTCGAGGAGTTTCAGCAGGAACTCGGCATCGCGCGGAACATCCTGTCGAACCGGCTGTCGCGGCTTGTCGACCATGGCATCATGGCGCGCGAAGTGATGGCCGAGGACCGGCGCAAGGTGCACTACGAGCTTACCGAAAAGGGGCTCGAACTGCTCCCGGCGATGATCGCGCTGCGCCAGTGGGGCGAAAAATGGGGCGCCGGCGTGCCGTCGACCCCGGTGCTTGTCGACATTTGCGACGAACAGCCGATCGGCCCCGTGACCATCACGGCGCACGATGGCCGCGCGCTCGGTTACAAGGAACTGGTGTGGAAGCATCGCTCCGAACTCCAGCCGCTGGGGCAGGCGCGGACGCGCGCCGACGAACGGATGACGCCGGTTGCCGCCGAATGAGCCGCCGGGCGTGGCTTCGTCTCTCGCCCCATCCGCTTCGACGATGCCGCTGACCGCCGCCCGGCCACGGACGCAGTCCGGGCCGATGCCGCTGTTCGGCCTCTCGTCGCCCGAACCCTTTTTCGACAACAAGGTCCGGGCTTTCTGGAACCTCCAGATTCTCGGCTGGCTCGGCTGGCTCGGTTTGCGCGGGGTGTCGGGCTTTGCCAATGGCCAGTCGCTGACCTTCCTCGTCCAGCCGATCGTTTCGGCGATCACCGGCTTTTCGCTGACCCTGATCCTCGCGGTCTGCTACCGGACGCTGATCAACCGGCGACCGCTGGTGATGTGGGGCGTCAGCCTGGCGCTGGCGGGCATAGCGACCGCGCTCTGGGCGTTCATCGACGCGTGGGTGGCGCAGATCCTCAACCCGGCGAGCGAGACGGGTTTCACCAGCCTGCTGCTCGGCGCGGTCTATATCGACGCCTCGTCGATCGCCGCTTGGTCGGCGCTCTATTTCGCGATCAACTATTTCCTCCAGCTCGAGGAACAGAATGACCGTGTGCTGCGGCTCGAGGCGCAGGCGGCTTCGGCGCAGCTCGCGATGCTGCGTTACCAGCTCAACCCGCATTTCCTGTTCAACACGCTCAACAGCATCTCGACCTTGGTGCTGCTCAAACAGTCCGAGCCCGCCAATGCGATGCTGTCGCGACTGTCGGCGTTCCTCCGCTACACGCTCGCTAACGAGCCGACCGCGCAGGTGACGCTGGCGCAGGAGATCGAGACGCTGAAGCTCTATCTCGACATCGAAAAGATGCGCTTCGAGGATCGGCTGCGCCCGCATTTTGCGATCGATCCGGCGGTGGCGCGTGCGCGGCTGCCGTCGTTGCTGCTTCAGCCGCTGATCGAAAATGCGATCAAATATGCGGTGACGCCGCAGGAAGATGGCGCGGATATCACGATTTCCGCACAGCTGGCCGGTCAAAATGTCCGGATCACCGTGTCCGACACCGGATCGGGATTGTCAGGGGAGCGCACGGACCCCACCACCGGCTTTGCAACGGAATCGACCGGCGTGGGTTTAGCCAATATCAGGGACCGGCTGGCGCAGGCTTTCGGCGACCAGCACCGGTTCGACGCCCAGGCGGGCGCTGAGGGCGGGTTCACGGTGGTGATCGAGTTTCCGTTTCAGCCCGACGGGCACATGACGATTGGAACCGAACGCACATGACGATCAGAACCATCCTGGTGGATGATGAAAAATTGGCGACCCAGGGCTTGCAACTCAGGCTTGAAGCGCACAGCGATGTCGAGGTCGTCGACACCGCACTCAACGGCCGCGAGGCCATTCGCAAGATCAAGACGCACAAGCCCGACCTAGTCTTCCTCGACATCCAGATGCCGGGGTTCGACGGCTTTTCGGTGATCCAGGGGCTGATGGAGGTCGAACCCCCGCTGGTGGTGTTCGTCACCGCCTATTCGGATCATGCGATCCGCGCCTTCGAGGCGCAGGCGGTCGATTATCTGGTCAAGCCCGTCGAGCCCGAGCGGCTCGCGGATGCGCTCGACCGCGTCCGCCAGCGCCTCGCCGAAAAGCGGGGCGCGGCCGAGGTCGAGCGCCTCAAGACCGTGCTCGCCGAAGTCGCCCCCGACGCCGCCGAGGAATTCGATGGCGAGACGATGCCCGACGCGCACGCCGCCGACCGCTATGAGAAGATGATCAACATCAAGGATCGCGGGCAGATTTTCCGCGTCGACGTCGACAGCATCGAACGCATCGACGCCGCCGGCGACTATATGTGCATCTATACCGCCGACAACAGCCTGATCCTGCGCGAGACGATGAAGGATCTGGAAAAGCGGCTCGATCCGCGCAACTTCCAGCGCGTTCATCGCTCGACGATCGTCAACCTGTCGCAAGTGAAGCAGGTGAAACCGCACACCAACGGCGAATGCTTCCTCGTGCTCGGTTCGGGCGCGCAGGTGAAGGTCAGCCGCAGCTATCGCGACGTCGTGGCAAGGTTCGTGCACTAACGAGTTTCGCACGAAGACACAAAGAAGTCTCTCTGATCCGTTCGCCCTGAGCTTGTCGAAGGGCCGTTCTTTCCTCGCGACGTCGCAAGAAAGGACGGCCCTTCGACAAGCTCGGCACGAACGGATTGCAGAGGTTTTTGCTATTTCGTGGCTTTATGTGATCCCGAATGCATCGCGGTCAAAGCTGGTGTCCGGTCCGGTCGCGCTTCGTTGCGAGATATTGTTCGTTATACTGGTTCGTCGGCGGCGCCAGCGGGATGCGCTCGACGACCTCGACGCCCTCTTTCTCCAGCCGCGCGACCTTTTCGGGATTGTTCGTCATCAGCTGGATGCGCGGCACGTTCAGCAGGTCGAGCATCCGCGCGGCGATCGCGAAATCGCGCGCCTCGACGGGGAAGCCGAGCCGTAGGTTGGCGTCGACCGTGTCGTACCCCTGGTCCTGCAGCGCATAGGCGCGCAGCTTGTTGACCAGCCCGATCCCGCGCCCTTCCTGACGGAGGTAGAGCAGCACCCCCCACGGCGCGCCGGCCATCGCGTGCAGCGCGGCGTGGAGCTGCGGCCCGCAGTCGCATTTCAAACTGCCGAGCACGTCGCCGGTCAGGCATTCGCTGTGCAGCCGCACGACCGGAGGGTTGGCATCGCGCTTTCCGATGACCAGCGCGACATGATCCGAGGCCTCCTCGGGGGTGCGAAAGGCAATGATTTCGGCTGTTTCGCTCGCCGCGACGGGCAGCCGTGCGCGCGCCGCGATGTGCAGCCGTGCCGGATCGAGCAGCGCCGCGACGTCGGCCGCCACGCACGCGGTCTCGGCGTCGCCGGCCGCCGCGCGCACGAAGAATGCGGGGAGCAGTCCGGCGTGGCGTGCCATCGTCATCGCTGCCGCGGCGGCGTCCTCGCCGCCGGTCGCGATCGTCCGGAACGGGCCTTTGAGCGGATTGGCGAGGTCGAGCGCAGGGTCGGCGATCGCCAGCGCTGCGGCCGTGCTTGCCGCGGCGTCGGCCAGCCGCACCGGGCCCGCCGTGGCCGCGGCGCGCTGGTTGGTGAGCTTGAGCGTCACCGCGCGCTCGCCCGACAGCAGCACGTCGCCGCTGCCGAAAGCGGCCAGCGCCGCGTCGCCCGTGCTTTCGATCGCGAGCAGATCGAGCGCGCCGTCGGTGCCCGCGACGCGCACCGGCCAGCCGCGGCGCAGCGCGTCGATTGCGCGCGCCGCCTGGCGTGCGCCGGCGCCGGTCGCTGCGTCGCTCAAAAGGCGAACTCGGTGATCAGCGGGATATGGTCCGACGGCCGTTCCCAGCTCCGCGCCGGCTGGACGACGCGGTGCGACACCGCGTTGGCGAGCAGGTCGGGGGTCACCCACATATGGTCGAGCCGGCGGCCGCGGTTCGACGCTTCCCAATCCTTGGCGCGATAGCTCCACCAGGTGTAGAGCGGGGCCGGAGCGGCGATGAAGTGGCGGCCGAGATCGACCCAGTTCGACGCCGCCTGCAGCTTCGCCAGCGTTTCGACCTCGATCGGCGTGTGGCTGACCACGTCGAGCAGCGCCTTGTGGTTCCACACATCGCTTTCGAGCGGTGCGACGTTGAAATCGCCGGTCAGGATCGTCGGCTGGTCGAGCGCGCCCGACCATTCGGTCATCCGGGCATAGAAATCGAGCTTCTGGCCGAACTTGGGGTTGATCTCGCGGTCGGCCACGTCGCCGCCGGCGGGAATATAGACATTGTCGAGCCGTACGCCGCCGGGCAGCGTCACGCCGATATGGCGCGCCTCGCCGTTCGCCTGCCAGTCATATTTGCGCACTTCGTCGAGCGGCAGCCTGCTGACGATCGCGACGCCATGATGCATGCGCTGGCCGTGGGTGACGATATGTTCGTACCCCAGCTTGCGGAACATCTCGGGCGGGAACAGGCCGCATTCGACCTTGGTTTCCTGCAGGCACAGCACGTCGGGCGCTTCCTCGCGCAGGAATTTTTCGACGATGCCGATGCGGGCGCGGACGCTGTTGATGTTCCAGGACGCGATGCTGATGCTTGTCATGCGGTGGCTCTATCGGCGCGCGCGCACGCGCGCAACGCCCGCGGGCCCTTCCAAAATTAAACCCCCGTTCCAGGGGCGGTGGAACGGGGGTTCAAGGTCAGCGTTCGTCACGCTCTTGATGAAGGTGCCGGGCAGTCCGGTTGGGGCAACAGGGGGAAACCCAGAACCGGGGGCCGTGTTGGCGCCTTCGAGAACCCAAATAGACGCCTTTCCCTGTCGCCAAGCTGAACGAAAATGCCGGGCTTTTGGCGGCTTTTGCAGTTCGTCGATGCTGAACGACGGTTGGTCCGAAAAAAAAGGCGCCGAATCCGCGGAGCGGGATCCGGCGCCGGATATTGCGGCGGTTCGGGCGGGCGGCGTCAGCCGCCGCGCCCGCGCTGGCGCGGCCGCGGATCGGTCCATTTGAATGCCGATTCGGCGACCGCGACGTTGAATTTCTGGTTGCTCAGGTCGATGCGCGTCCGGTTGTTCTGCGAATCGAGCGCGACCCAGCCGCGCAGGCGGAGACCCGCGGGCGCGGCGCCGTCGCGGACGAACACCATAGTGATCGTGCCATATTCGGGGCGCTTGGGGTCCTTGACCTCGACGCTCACCACCTCGTCGCTGCCGGTCGGCACGACCCTGGCATATTTGGTCAGGTCGCGATCGGGATCGAGCAGCGCGCCGAGCGGGGAGTTCTTCACCGGCCAGCGCTGCACCTGCTTGACCTCGTAATCGATCATCGTCAGCGCGCTGCCGTCGCCGACGATCAGCAACGGCACGCCCTTCTGGTACTGGAAACGGATCTTGCCGGGGCGCTTCAGCGTCAGCTGGCCCGACAGGCGCTGGCCGTTGCGGTCGGTCTGGACGAAGTCGGCGGTCATCGAGCTTGTTGCCTTGAGGTGCGATTGCACCGACGTCAGCGTATTCGCCGACTGGGCGATCGCCGGCGCGCCGGCCGCCAGCACCGCGGCGGCGGCTGGGACGAGCGCCAGCGCGGCGGCGCGCGTCAGCGTCAGGCGGGGGAAAGTCAGGGTCATAAGGCTCTCATTCTGTTCCATCGGTGGCCGAAGCCCTGCCAGCGGAGCGTTGAACCCGCCGTGAACCCGGCCGTTAGATGCTGTTCAAGTCGCGAGGCGGGCTTTGGTTCCGCTGCTCTGTTCAGCGCTGTTGCCCATATTGGTCGGTCAGCACGTCGCGGCGGCCGACATGATTGGGCGGGCTGACGAGGCCTTCTTCCTCCATGCGCTCGATCAGCCGCGCCGCGCTGTTGTAACCGATGCGGAGCTGGCGTTGCAGCCAGCTCGTCGACGCCTTCTGGCTCTCGACGACGATCTGGCACGCCTTGGCATAGATGCGGTCCTCGGCGCTGTCGCCGCCCGCGGGGGCGCCTTCCATCGCAAAGCCGCCATCTTCGGGTTCCTCGGTCACGCTCTCGATATAGTCGGGCTGGCCCTGACCGCGCCAATGATCGGCAACGAGGCGCACCTCGTCGTCCGAGACGAAGGGGCCATGGATGCGCGTGATCTGCTTGCCGCCGGGGACATAGAGCATGTCGCCCTTGCCGAGCAGCTGCTCCGCCCCCGCCTCGCCCAGGATGGTGCGGCTGTCGATCTTCGACGTGACGTTGAAGCTGATGCGCGTCGGCAGGTTCGCCTTGATGACGCCGGTGATGACGTCGACCGACGGGCGCTGCGTCGCGAGGATCAGGTGGATGCCCGCCGCGCGCGCCTTTTGCGCGAGCCGCTGGATCAGGAATTCGACTTCCTTGCCCGCGGTCATCATCAGGTCGGCGAGCTCGTCGACCACCACGACGATCTGCGGCAGCGGCTGATAGTCGAGCGTCTCCTCCTCATAGACCGGCTGGCCGGTATCGGGGTCGTAGCCCGTCTGGACGCGGCGTCCGAGCGACTTGCCCTTGGCGAGCGCGCCGCGGACCTTGTCGTTGTAGCCGGCGAGGTTGCGCACCGACAGCGACGACATCATCCGGTAGCGGTCTTCCATCTGCTCGACCGCCCATTTGAGCGCGCGAATCGCCTTCTTGGGCTCGGTCACCACGGGGGCGAGCAGGTGCGGAATGCCGTCATAGACGCTGAGTTCCAGCATCTTGGGATCGATCATGATCATCTTCACCTGGTCGGGACCGAGGCGATAGAGCAGCGACAGGATCATCGCGTTGAGCCCGACCGACTTGCCCGAACCGGTGGTGCCCGCGATCAGGAGGTGCGGCATCGGCGCAAGGTCGGCGATGACCGGGTCGCCGCTGATATTCTTGCCGAGGATGATCGGGAGCGCGCCGGTCTGTTCCTGGAACAGCGCGCTGCCGATCATTTCGGACAGGACGACCGATTCGCGGACCGCGTTGGGCAGTTCGATGCCGATCACGGTGCGCCCCGGGATCGGTGCGATGCGCGCCGACAGCGCCGACATGTTGCGCGCGATATCGTCGGCAAGGTTCGACACGCGGCTCGCCTTGGTGCCCGGCGCGGGTTCGAGTTCGTACATCGTCACGACGGGGCCGGGGCGCACCGCGGTGATCACGCCCTTGACCTGGAAATCCTCAAGCACCGATTCGAGCAGGCGCGCGTTGCGTTCGAGCCCGGCCTTGTCGATCTGTCCGGTCGGCGCCGGCGGCGGCGGTGCGAGCAGGTCGATCGACGGCATCTGGTAATTGGTGAACAGTTCGGTCTGCGGCTTGGGGCGCGGCTTCGACGGCGCGGCCCGCTCGGCGGGATCGGCGATCTCGGGCGGTGCGCGGTCGCTCGGCTCGGCGCGGGCGCGCGGGCGGATGACGCGGCCCATCAGCGATGGCGCCTTCTCGTCCCTGGGCGCGGCGGGCGCCGGGGGCGGGGCAAGGACGCGCCCGCGCTCGGCGGCGGGAAGCCGGAGGCGCGTCCACCAGCCGGGCCCGAGCCGCAGCGCGCGCCATGCGAACCACAGCCCGATGCCGATGAGCAGCAGGATCGCCGCGACGCGGATCAGCGCCGCGGCGGGCTCGCCGGCGCGGTCGAACAGCGGGTCGATCGCACCGCCGACGACGAGCGCGATGATCCCGCCGAGCCCCGCGGGCAGCGCGGCATTGCTGTCGGAGGCCCAGAGCTGCGCGCCGAGCCCGACGAGCAGCACGCCGCCGAAGGCGAAGGCGAGCTGGCGCTTCCAATAGGGTTGGGGTTCGGTGGTCCAGAGCCGCCACGCGATCACGCCGAGCAGCGGCAGGAGCAGCGCGACCGGCACCCCGCCGACGAACAGCAACAGGTCGGCGAACCACGCGCCGGCGCCGCCCATCCAGTTGGCGGGCGCGCCGCCGGCGGCCGTGTGGATCGCAGCGTCGGTGCCGTCGTGGGTCAGCAGCGCGAGCGTCAGGAACAGCGTGAAGGCGCCGAGCGCCACCGCCGCGGCGATGACGAGCGATCGCGCGATGCTCGTCCGGAAAAGGGTTCGCCAATCGGCCTTCGCGGCGACGGGCTTGCGGCTGGCCATGCTGAATTCGATCCCCTCTGGATTAACCAAGGCGATATGCACGTGGGGGTGACTCGCCGTCAAGCAGACCTCGGCAGTCCATCGGAGCGCGCAACATCATTCCGAAGGTCACAAAGGTCACGCTACGTACCCATCTTCTGGCCCATCTTCTGCCCCCTCTTCCGGCTCTGCCTTGCCGTTCGCGGCGAGGCGCGCCGTCCGGGGCGTGGTGCGAAACAAGGGGCAAGCGCGATGCAACATGGGGCGACGCTATTCGACCGAAATAATATAGGACAGCGCTTTTTCGGGGGGGCGCTGGCTGAAGGTCTGGCGTCGATGGTTATGGCCGTTTCGTCATGCCGGTCCGTCCTCGGCGACGATCGGGAACGTCTTCCCTTCGACCGGGAAAATGGTCTAGGGCCGCGACATGAGCGATATCCAGCGCAGCGACGTCCTGATCTCCGGCGGTGGCCTTGTCGGGCAGACGCTTGCCCTTGCGCTCGCGCACCACGGCCTGTCCAGCATCATCGTCGACCCCGCCGACCCGGTCTCGACGATCGCACCCGGCTTCGATGGCCGCGCGTCGGCGATCGCCAGCGCGGTGTGGCAGATGTTCGACGTGATCGGCATCGCGGGCCGGCTCGCGGGCCATGGCTGCCCGATTCGCGCGATCAAGGTCAGCGATGGCGGGCAGACGGGCGAACTTGATTTCGAAACCGCCGAAGACGCGCCGCCGCTCGGCACGATGGTCGAAAACCGCCAGCTTCGCATCGCGCTGCGCGACGCGCTGGCCGAGGCGCCGCTGATCAACCTGATCGCGCCGGCCAAGGTCACCGACCGGCGGGTCGATGCGCATGGCGTCACGCTGACGCTCGCCGACGGGACGCGGCTCGCCGCGCCGCTGCTGATCGTCGCCGAGGGGCGCCGCTCGCCGACGCGCGACGCGGCAGGCTTCACGATCGCGGGCTGGTCGTACCATCATCATGCGATGATCGGCGCGGTCGCGCACGAAAGGCCGCACGGCCATGTCGCGCACGAGATTTTCTTCCCCGCGGGTCCCTTCGCACTGCTCCCGCTCGTCGACGACGAACAGGGGCGGCATCGTTCGGCCTTCGTCTGGACGGTGAGCGAAAAGGAAGGTCCGGCCTTCGCCAAGCTCGGCGACCGCGGGTTCGTCGCCGAACTCGAAAAGCGCGCGGGCGGGATTCTCGGCGCGATGGAGCTGGTCGCGCCGCGCATGACCTATCCGCTCGGTTTCCATCACAGCGCGAAGATCGTGACCGACCGGATCGTGCTGGTCGGCGATGCGGCGCACGGCATCCACCCGATCGCCGGGCAGGGGCTCAACCTCGGGCTGCGCGATGTCGCGGCGCTGACTGAGGTGCTCGTCGATGGCGCGCGGCTCGGGCTCGACCTCGGCGATGCGGGGCTGCTCGCGCGCTACCAGCGCTGGCGCGGGCTCGACAATCTGATGGTCAGCCTCGCGACCGACGGGCTCACCCGCCTCTTCGGCATCCCGGGCCGGACCGCGTCGGCGGTGCGCCGCGCCGGGCTCGGCGCGGTGCAGCGGCTGCCGATGCTCAAGCGCTTCTTCATGGACGAAGCGCGCGGCGAGGCCGGTGACCTGCCGCGGCTGCTCGCCGGCGCGGAAATCTAGAGCGGTGTGCGTTTAATATGAACCGTTCGCCCTGAGCCTGTCGAAGCCTGTCCTGAGCGCCTGCCTTGGCAGGCGGTCGAAGGGGGCCGTCCTTTCTTTCAACGGTGAAGGATGAAGAACGGTGCTTCGACAAGCTCAGCACAAACGGGCTGAGGGATGATGCGAATTTAACGCTCGATGCTCTAGAGCCGAACCGCGACCTCCGCCGCGGCGCGGCTTCGGGTCATTGCCCGGTCACTGGAGCGTCGCGCGCCCGTCGTCGCCGTCGAAACGGCCGAAAAACTGCATCATCTGCACGACCAGTTCGGCGCGCGCGTCGATCGAGGCCGCTTCGAGCAGCGCCTGTTTCGCCGCCGCGTCGAAGGGGGCGACCTGCGCGATTCCGTTGACCAGCGTCGCATCGTCGAGCTGTCCGACCGCGTTCCAGTCGACGACATAACCCTGCCGCTCGGCGAAGCGCTTGGCTTCGCGTTCGAGGCTGGCGCGCTCGATTCCCGACAGCACCGCTGCATCCTCGCGCTCGGGGGCGATTTCGGCCTCGACCTGGCGAAAGGGCGTCGTGACGTCGAGTTCGCGGCGCACGCGAAAGCGCGCCGTTCCCTCCAGCACCAGATTGAAACGCCCGTCGTCGAGCGCTTCGATGTCGACGATCTTGCCGATGCAGCCGATGTCGTAAAGCGCCGGCGGTTCGCGATCCTCTTCGCCCGCCAGCACGCGCGGCTGGATCATCCCGATTTGCCGGTCGCGCGCGAGCACCTCCTGCACCATCGCCCGATAGCGCGGCTCGAAGATATGCAGCGGCAGATGCAGCCCCGGGAACAGCACCGCGCCGGGCAGCGGAAAGATCGCGATCCGCTGGATGGTCAGGGGCGCGTCTTCGGTCATCAGCCGAACAGGATCAGCGACAGGCGGCGGCGCTGGGCCGCGACCCACGGATCCTCCAGCCCCACCGCCTCGAACAGCGACAGCAGCTTGGCGCGTGCGGCGCCGTCGTTCCACTCGCGGTCGGCCGCGACGATATGGAGCAGATTGTCCGCCGCCGCGTCGCGCTGGCCGGCGCCGATCTGTGCCGCGGCAAGGTCGAGCCGTGCCTGATGATCGTCGGGATTCGCGGCGACCGCGGCTTCGAACCCCGCCAGTTCGCCCGCATCGGGGGCGTCGGCGGCGAGCGCGAGCGCGCTCTTCGCCTGCGCGATCGCGGCATCGTTCGCCATCTCGGGGGGCAGCGCGTCGAGCACCGCCTGCGCCCCTTCGGTGTCGCCGGCGAGCAGCATCGCGCGAATCAGGCCGCCGTGCGCCGCGGCATTGTCGGGCGCGATCTCGACGATCTGGCCAAAGATGCCCGCCGCGCGCGGGCCGTCGCCTTCGGCGAGCACCGATTCGCCCATTTCGAGCAGCGGCGCGATCTCGACCGCGCGCGCGCTGGCCTCGCTTTCGACGGGCAGTTGCGCGAGCAACTGGTCGAGCATCGCCTTGAGCTGGCTCTCGCTGCGCGCATTGGTCAGGTTCGCGACCGGCTGGCCCTGGAAGATGGCATAGACGGTCGGGATCGACTGGACCTGGAACTGGCCCGCGATGAAGCGATTCGCATCGACGTCGATCTTCGCGAGCACGACGCCCTTGTCGGCATAATCGGCCGCGACCTTTTCGAGCACGGGGGCGAGCTGCTTGCACGGCCCGCACCATTCGGCCCAGAAATCGAGGATGACGATCTTGGTCATCGACGGTTCGACGACATCGCGACGGAAGGCTTCGACGGCTTCCTTTTCCTGCGGGTTCAGACCCAGAGTGGCCACGGGTTGGTTGCTCCTGTTGAGGTGGGCGCTTCCGGCGCGGGCCGGAAAGCTCTTTTTGTCGCCTGCTTATGTGGGAATTCCGGCCGATATGCCAACCCTTCGAGAAAATGCACAAACAGGGCTTGCCGACTCCGAAAGCCGGTGCTAATCGCCCGCCTCACCTGCTGGGAACCACCCGTTTCCAGCCGCCAGAGCGGGCGTAGCTCAGGGGTAGAGCACAACCTTGCCAAGGTTGGGGTCGAGGGTTCGAATCCCTTCGCCCGCTCCAGTTTTTCCGCTGATTTTTAATATGTCAGCGGCTCAGTGGCTTTTTCACCCCACTCTATCCCCACAAGCTTGCCGGTAAAACTTATGGATCGGTGGTCTCCAGTGTAATCGGATCGGGCGACGGTTTCCGAAACGCGTTGCTCCTACTTCCGGGCGGCGCCCCGCCGGGGGGGGTAAAATCCTAAAGTCCAATCATGTTTATCAAGGCCGCCCTCGCCGCTACAAAAAAATAAAATTCTGGCCGGACATATACGTGCGTCCTCTGGGAGCCATGTCACGTCAATCTATGGCGAACTTGTCGGCTATCGATTGCGATAGGGTCGTGAGCTCAATGCCCAATTCGCCGGCGATTACCTGCGCAGCAGCCAACGCTAAATCTTGATGATGATCGAGCTCGTCTGCGGACAGTTGAGGCCGTTTCCGCTGAATATCATTTGATCGTCTTGCTGCGATTGCAGAGCCCGTATCATGGATGAAAATGATCTGTTCACAGCCTATCTCCTGAAACACAGAGGACGGGATGGGCAAAGGACCATTCGCACCATCAATCACCGTGTGGCCGTCAAAAATGACAAGTCCACTGTAACCGTGTGTCGCTCGGCGAAAAGCGCTCACGAGCAACGATTGGTTATCAAGCACCGGCCCCAATCTGAGGTCTTCGGACGAGCCCACCGCTTGGTTCCGGGCCGCTTGCTCAGCCTTTATAAGGGCGCTGGCTTGAAGATGCATGAGCGGACACCGTTCAGCCCATTGGCGGATGCATGTGGACTTCCCCACCCCTGATATGCCGACGACCGCCGCAACCCTCATTGCAATGGGAATCCGAGGTCGAGGCGCGCCAGAACGGGCCGAAGCCGAGCGTCCGATAATCGAAAGATCGACTGAGGCGGATGGCCGTCAATGACGCCTTCATGCAGCAACTCGTCCAGAGACATTGCGGGTGAGATATGACCAGCGAGCAGGAAGTTGATTACCTTCACCGGGGCTTCTGCACGGGCATTCCAAGCCAACAGCTGGCGCTCGTTATATACTGATCTGCCGCCAGCCAACCTGCGTAACTCTTCGGTCGAGTGGGCCAGTGTCATATTCTCGAAGACGCCAACGGTCGTTATCGCCTGTGATGGCTCTCGTGCCGAACTGCCTTTGTAAAATAGCAACAACGCACCCGGCTGTTCGATCTTTGCAGGAGCCCGGCAAAGATAGACCTTCCGGATCGTGTTGCCCGGTCTTCGCGCGTCGGTCCCAACCTCTGCAAATTCGAATAGCCCCGGCTGGCTCGCATCCTTCAGCTCGGGAAACAAGGACTCGTGGAACTCTTCCTTTATGGGAATGCCGTAGGCAAGCACCTGGCTACTAACATGGAACCTCGGGTAGTTCCGGGCAGCGAGCTTAAAAAGATCATCATCCTTGCTTGCAGCTAGAGGAGTTCGACCCATGGTTTTCTCGAATGTGATCTCGCCGTCCGCAGCGGTTTTGGTTGCCTGAAAGCCGTAGAATTCGATCAGGTCGATTAGCGCGGCTTGCGAAGGATATGTGGTCAGGTAGAGCAAGTCATAGCCATTCCTCTGAGCAAACCAGAAAACCTGCTTCAGCAACAGCTCACCCAGCTTAATGCCTCGCCGTTCCGGCATCACCTTGAAGGTACAAATCTTCAAGATACGCGCGGCTTCCGTCTGCGCATCGGTATCGGGACTGCTCTCATCCTTCCTTACGATTATTCCCGCAAGGCTTCCCTCATCTGTCACGACCCAACACTTCCGGAGTTGTTTGACACATTTTTCCTGCCACCAAGTGTCGAAATCTGGATAGCCTTCGCGCAAACTGTCGAAAATCGGGTCGGCGAGGGGGATGGAATGAGCGTCTACCTCTTCAACGAACGGAAGGGCAACCGGAGTAGGCTCGTAGGTAGCTCGAAGAAGCAGGGTGGCATCCGCCACAAACAGGACGCGGCCTGCGATGTCAGGAGCGTACCTTCGAGCTCGATCATGTAGGCCACCGTCCTGCGTGACTAGGAAGTCTGCGACCCCAATCTTCAAAGCGTGGAGCAGTGTAGCGTCAACGACGTCGTTGGCTTTAGAGAGCGGCCCAAACTCGCTTTCAAGCTGGTCTTTGGTAAGGCCACGCACCTTTGCAATAGATTGAAATTTTGCAATCTTGCTCAAAGAAATCTGGCGCCGTGCCTGATCTTTATCTCGCTCGATGTCTTCGCGTGCGACCTCATGCACGAATATCCCGACCCCATGTTTAGAGGCTAGTTGCTGAAGAGCTGCGAAATCGGGGGCAACCTCTCTCGGGTCTTCCAAGCCAATGAAAACATTTGTGTCAATTAGGTACTTCGGCGCACTCATACGTCAGGGCCTCACGGAGGTCCGGCTTAGCGTAGAGGTATGATTGCGGAGGCTCGAAACTAAATCTCTCCCTCAATTCGCTTAGGTCGAGTGACCGCCTTAGCGGTCGCGCCCGCCGTAGTTTTATAGCGCAAGCCTTATCAACGCCTGTAAAGTACGTATCGAAGTCGGGCTTTTCAATGCAAGCCTTCTCTCGGAATTTCGACCAGATGGCTTCTGGCGTATCGACAACAACTCCTTCGATTTCTGCAATGCCTGTGAGTGCTCGAGTGGGGCTGGTGGAATATATTAAGGCAATTGTCCCCTCTGGCACATCAGCCGGGAAGCGCCTGCGAAGCTCGACCGTCTTCTCGCCAGTCTCAATTCTACGGGAATACTGGGGCCGGATGCTAAAAACCACGTCTCGCCGAGGGAGAAACAGGTCATCTCCCACGATGGGCAGCGTGAGTTGGTCTTCATCTACGGCTTGGAAATCGAAGTCGGTCTCCTCCAGCCGGACAATGCGGGAAGAGGGCTTGAACTGCGCGTCGATGCGCAGGGTGCCGCCCAAACTTTCTATGATCTGGCGCAGCATTGAGACGCGAATGTCAGCTTGGCCCTCGATCCTTGCGATCGCCGACTGCTGCATGCCCAGCCGCTCCGCTAATGCCATCTGCGTGAGACCAGCGACTTGCCGGACGGCTTTTAGCTGACGTCCTATATGCTCTTCGCTTCCATTCCCGGTCGGGCGAGCTTGAAAAACTTTACGGGAGAAATGCGTCACGAATGCCCCTTTATATATTCTGGTGCTGCAATATCACAATTTCGTGATAATCATATCCCGTTGCGAATCGAGGCGAATATGGGCTGAGGCGCATTTTCATAGGAGGTCGACGGCAGCAGCCAAATGAAGCGATGTTTGTTTTGCAAGCGTGATTCCACGGCTTCGCGGAGCGTTGAACACATCATTCCGGAGTCACTCGGCAATACAAGGCACGTGCTGCCCGCTGGCGTAGTGTGTGACGTTTGCAACAACTATTTCGCACGGAAAGTCGAAGGGCCTTTCCTGCAAAGCCCCGCTCTTCGATATCTTCGCTTCCATCAAAGCCTTGAAAACAAGCGAGGGCGCGTTCCCTCAATCATGGGACTAATCCGACCCGACATTCCCGTATCGGTGAGTTACTGTCCGCGAACGGAAACGACGTCCGTTGCCGTTCCGCCGGAAGCGTTTGACGAATTTACAGGAATGGAAAAGGGCGAGTTGATCTTGCCTTTAGGCGGGCCGATGCCGTCGAGTTCGGTCGTGTCCCGTTTTGTTGCTAAAGTGGCCTTGGAGTTCATGGCCGCGCGATTGGTCTCGTCGCCGGAAGGCCTAGCTTACTTATGTGACGAAGCTCAACTGGATGGGATCAGGGAGCATGCGCGGCTGGGGCGCAACGAAGATTGGCCGGTCCACATTCGACAGATTTACGCCGCAAACGGGATGGTTTTTGGTTTTGGCGGAAAGCCGGAACAGATAGTGCATGAGTCCGATTTCTTGGTCACGTCACAGAGTGAGTGGTATTTCGTTCTGGTCATTTTCGGAATGGAGTTCACAATCAATCTCGGTGGCCCCGATGTGGACGGCTATCTGAGTTGGCTGGACACGAACAATGGTGTCAGTCCTCTCTACAGCGGCAAAAACGGGACGCGGTACACCATGCCTTGCTGAGCCGACTGTCGGGTCAATCTCTCTGAATAAGGCGGCGATGATTTTTAGGCGATCGCTATGATGGGATGTTGGTAGTCAGAGATCCAACGTCGCATTGCAAAGCAATGCTGAGACGGCACAGCACCGTAAAAGTCACATTGCGCTCCCCGCGCTCGATAGCGCCGAAATAGGACCTATCCACATCCGCCACGAGCGCCAGTTGTTCCTGCGTCAGCCCGATGCTCTTACGCTGCGCTCGGATACGGCGACCCAATTCGCTAAGGATTTTCTCCTCGTCCATAGTCCAGCTTGGACGGCAAATGCGGACTTTCGGTCCACGGGCATTTATATCTCATTTTTTAACAATTGATGCCTATTGGGATGGCCTTTGATGCAGGGGACGAGGCATGATTGTGGCCAATGGGATCGACATCAAGCGGGGGCGGCTGGGCTGCCTTCTTGCAAGCGGTGCCTTCTTCTTGATGATGACGGGAAGCGCGGATGCTCAAATGAGTAGCACAAACTGCATGGTCATGGGTGGTGGTCTGATCAGCTGCAACACGATGGATATGGGGCATCAATCCAATAGCGATGGCGGCGCGGAGCTCGGCAAGGGCATTGGTCGACTGATCGCGAGCGTGGGAGAGAAAAACTTCCGTAAGAAAATTGGCGGGATGCTTGCTGATGGCGACTGCCAGGGGGCTGCTCGCTACGCATACGAGAAGGGCCGACTTGAGTTGGGTGCCTCAATCACGGCAGCCTGTCAGCAAGCTCGACAGCCAGCGGCGCTTAGCACGACCAATCAGGGGCAGCAGCCGCAAATCAACCCCAATGAAATCGAGAGCGCGTTGGTCCGAGTGGCCCGAGGTGCCAAGACGCCGATGGAGATGTTCGAAGACACAACTATTTCCAAGGTTGATGCCATCGGCAATCAGTTGGTTTTGACGGCGCTGGTTGATCGGAAAGGCGCGAGTATCACGGAGAATGGAAGGATGAGGATCGTGAGGGACATATGCGCCTCATCCTCCGCCCTGCTGAAAGCTGGCGCTGTGGTGCGTATTGATTTCTATCAGAAGGGCGAACGGAATGGACGCGCCTTCGATACCGTAATGGCGACACGTCGAGAATGTGGAGTGTAGTCGGCCATGATTTGGACGGCATAGCATGATTTGGGACATTCTTCTGGCGATTGCCGTCGTGGTTCTGCTCATATTTTGGCGCAGGCGGAGCGCCGTGTGGGGTGCCGCCACTTTTGCGATGATCATCGGTTTCTCTATCTCAATATTCCAACCCGGCTTCGACTGGTGGATTGTTGGCAAAGCGGTGATCATAGGCACATTCATTGGCTTGGTGCTGGAAGGATTGCCGATGCTTGTGAAGCAGCGGCCAGCGATGCGTTCTGCTATGGAGCGGCAGCGTGGACCAAATGGTGGAGACGAGGATAAGATTGGCTTTGGTCGCGATGTTTATCGTCGAAACCCGACGTCTAGAAGCTCGTCGCCCGATCGAACGCAGTCAGCAGAGCCAGACGACATCCTAACGGAAGAAATAAAGCGGCTCCTCGACAAGCTATCGTGAAGCCGCCCACCTTCCAAGGCACGGATGGCACACACGAGGCACGCAATGCACCTCCTTATGACTTCCTAGAGATAGGGTTAGAGACCCCTATTAGGGTTTTTTTGTTCATTAATACGCCTCAACTATCCATTCCCGTTCATTCCTGAAGGGCTGGTTCTTTGATGACTGGCTCCTTCTTCAGCCTTCGGGCATAAGCATCGATCATCATTGCTTTCAGCCGGTCCCTTTTGTCCGTTGTCGTGATGAAAGAGTCGTGGATGGAAAGAACCGTCCATCTTTGCGCCATCGCCGTCGATATGATCTCGAAAGCAATGTCGGACTCCACTCGCATCAATCGAACGCCCGCCCCGGTCTGGAACGCATCGGCAATCGCTTGATGCTTTGCCTTGATGAAGTCTACGATCTGCTTTGTCGGAATGTCTGGTGGAAAGGATAGCCAATCCGGACGAGTGACCGATTCTGGCCTCCCCCTACCGTTGAGCAAGATTTGAACCAGCCATTTTATGCAGGGCCGATATGTATCAGGCTTCACGCGAGATGCCGCCTCATATTCGGCGATTTCGGGAAGTGCGTAGAGTTCTCCATCCCCGTCTAGCCCGCGTTCGTGGTAGAGCATTCTGGGATGGCAATGCGAGTAGTCGAGTTCGACCGTTTGCTTGCCGTTTATGGTGATCGCGCGGCGCAATTCCTCTGGAACATGCATCCACCAGCCTCCGAATAACCGGCCGCCCATATGGAACTGCGGATCAGCTGCGTTTCCGTTGTTAAAAACCCTGTATATATCCGTTTTGAATGTCTCCGGCCGTCGATAGGGCGGTCCCTTGCGGCTGGGATCGGAATTTCGTTCGGTAAGCCACAAATCCATTTGATCTGGCGCCAAGCCGAGAGAAATGTCCTGTTGGCGGTAGAAGGCGTTGAGCTCCTCTATGGTGGCGGTCCATTCTGTGGTTTCCGCTGTGGGTTCGAATATGATCCGCTTACCTTTATGGGGTTGCGCCAAGTGACCTTTGAGCCAGTCGAATTTCATTTCGGCTTTTGGTTCAAATAGCCGGACCAAGGCGTCGGCTGGAAGGCGTCTATCGATCGACTGTGGCGTCACACCACATTTGACCGCTAACTCGATTAGCTTTTCGGTCGGGGCGTAGGAGGAAGCCGACGACGGGATTGCATGGCCGGACGGCATCTTTTTTCCCGTGACTGTCCGCACCAATCGAGCCTCTTCTAGAGCGTCGATAACGGCACCTAATGCGCCGTGCCGCATCCATGATGGACGGTCTCGGTACTGCTCCGCATCGGCTTTCCTGAAATACAGCACTGAGGGCAGGGTACGGTAGAAATGCGCTTGCATGGCGTTTGCTACCAATCGAGCGACCCGTTCAGTAAGGTTAGCTTGTGCCGGAGCACTGAGTTTCCGCTTCTTTGGCCGCACCTCCTTATGTGCTGCCAGGACGAGTTTTGTTAGCGACGGACCCTCCGGATCGCGAATTTGGACATGCTCATCGAAAAACATGCCCCGGCCCGGCAGTTGCCTTGGGGGAAGTGGAGGAGATGTTGGCTCGATTTCAAAGCCGATCACTTCGACGGGTACACCCAACATGCTGGGATCGGTTGAGGTTTTCATATCCGTTATCCTCGGACGGTCTTGATGAAGGCCTCAACTTCATCCCGGACGTACCGTGCTGCTGACCCTATGTAGCGAGGTTCGAGATCGAAGACGCAAGGTTGCCCGTGCCGTCGCTTGTGCCTTTGCCCCCTCACCCATGCGGGTGACATTCCTAGAATGTGTGCAACGTCCTTGTCGGAAATGAATGCGCCCAAATCTTCCATTCTACCTTCCTTCTCTGTGCCTATTGCTGGCGAACTGCACATGACGAAGGGTTCCGCCGGAGATAGCGGAAGACGGTCAAACTACTCTCTTGCGGACGCACAAAAGCCGCGAACGGGATCGGTCCCGGCCGCTACGTACAGCGCTAACAAATGAGTTGGGAAAGGCCGTCAGGCCAATCTGTCTCCGAGGGGTCCGAGCAAGCTCTAACAGCGCCTATGTGCGGGCCAGCATCGCCAGCCGGCAACTAACACGCACAATTGACGAAAAAGTTCCACCGACCGTTCGGAAACTAGACAAATGGGGGAGGAATCCGTTCTCGCCTATGAGGCCGAAACCCCTGTTTTTTCCTATATTTCAAGGTAGTTTGAAGGACGTTTTTCCTGTTTTGTCGCCAATTCCCGATTTTTCGTGATGGGTTCACCAACGGCATTCTTAGGTCTCAGGTGCTCCGGTCGCTTCGATTCTATGCATCACCGGACGATCGGATCGAGCACCGATCCGGTAATTGAACCGACCAGCCGAGCATGGAGCCCTATCGCTTCGGCTTCGGATAGACTGGAAATGCAATCCGCAACGAAGCGGGAAGGGCTCGTGTTTGCGATTGGCCTTAGGTAGCGGAGGCGAATTGGCAGAAAGCCGGGGTAGCCACGTTCATTCTGGCAATCAGAAGAAAGGGCCTCATAAAGTTCTTTGATGATCCGCTTCTGCCCATGTTGCTGAGCTGCGAGGGTCGGGCTCCCGATGATGTAATCTCGCGTAATTTGCTTCAGGATTTGGATTTCGTCGACATCATCCTCATTGAAGATCACGGCCATCGGGTTGTCCCGATCAGGATTGATGCTGATAGAGCCAATATATCGACCGATAAGCTGAGATGTCATACGACGAAGTTGCTCGCGCTGCTCTCTGCTTCCTTCGTATGGTTCTGAGAGAAGGGCGCTGTAGGTGCCTTGGAGGAAGCCGCTCAGGCGCTCATAGGCGTTTTCTAACCTGACCTTTTTGGGTTCAGAGCCATTCGACCCAAGAGCGTGACTGATAATGCGGTCGCGATCGCCAAAGACCCTTTGCCAAGGCAATGCGTTGCAGCGGTGAAAGTCTTCCAGATCGTGGACAGAGTAGGCGACGTCATCGGCCCAATCCATCAGTTCCGCTTCTAGGGTTTTGCATTCATGCGAATGAGCGGACCGGGCAAAATCAAAATCCTCCTTTTCGGATTGGTAGGCCGACCATTTTTTTGCGTATTTTCCACTCTGCCCTCGAAACCATGGATATTTCAGGCAGGCGGCCAACGTCGCACGTGTCATATCGATGCCCGAAGTTTCGGGAAAACGAACCGCTAATTTTGTGAGGATACGGAGCGATTGTGCGTTGCCTTCAAAACCATCCGCATCAAATGGCGTTACAAGCTCGTTGAGCGTGTGTTCGCCGATATGGCCAAAAGGCGGGTGGCCTAGATCGTGGGCTAAGCAGGCAGCCTCCACCACTTCCGGATCGAGTCCGCGGAAATCCGCCTCTTCCTTCTGCTCTGCCAGAAGCTTTTGGCCAAGCCGACGCCCGACTTGGGCAACTTTTATAGTGTGCTGTTGTCGAGTGTGGAAAACGTCCGCTTCTCCGGCTCGGACTATCTGTGTGATGCCCGCCAGCCGGTGGAATGCCGATGAGTAAAGAATCCGGTCGCGATCACGCTCAAACTCGGAGCGCTGATCGCCACCGTCGTTGTGATGCCGACGTTGCTGTCGGTCTGATACCCCCCAAGTCAAAACCGTTAAGCCGCAGCCAATTCCTGCGCGATGCTTAAGGTCCAGTCATGGTGGACATGCAGCCGCCGCCGTTCGGCTGCTCGCTGTATTGCAAGCTGGCTTAATCGTAACGGATGGCCATTGGCGACTAAGGCTTGGCAGAGTTCGAGGGCTGTTGCGCGGCCACCGTTAATTGTGCCGAGAATCTGCACCACTTCATCGTCCGATGGTACTTCAAGGTGGTCCATACGCGCCTCCTTCACTACGCTACCTCCGAAACGGTTTGTAACCGCTTAACGTTCCGACAACGAAACGCCGCCCACGAAACCATGGGCGACGAATGAGTCTAAATTGAGTCCAACGAATGAGTCGTCGAAAATGAGGGAAGCGATCCGTTGCATTATCAACGGGCGTTTGACGCGTCATAGAACGAATCAAAGCACATATTTGCTTCCCCCTTCGGTCACACAGAATCACAAATTGGATGGTATCGTCAATGTGCGATTGTCCGAATGCGATCATCAGAGCTCTGTGCGGGTTAATCAGGTGACACGTATTGCACGCGGAAAATTCGCTGATCGCCCCACGTATTTTCTAACTTTCATGGCTTTACCAATGGCTCTTCCACAAGCTTTTGCGGGGAACAGGTTTCTGTGACTACCTTGATGCCTTCTTTGGTCTTCGCCTCTCCGAAGATTTTTGCGGCCTCCAAATCACCTCGATTCACGGCATATCGTGTCGCCAGCATTCCCGTGCCGGAGTGGCCCAAGCGCCCGGCAACTGTGCGAGCATCGACGTTGAGCCCGATTAGAACCGTGGCGTGAGTTCGGCGCAAGTCGTGCAAGCGCACATCTTCGATGCCGCACCTTTTCCAAAGATTGGTGAGGGCGCGCTTCAACGTTGTCATCGACAGCGGGAAAAGGCGATTGTCGCCTTCTGCTAGTTCGAGTTTCCGAAGCTCGGAAATGATTTCTTTCATCCGTGAGGTGCAGGCGACGTAGCGCGGATTGCTGGTTTTCGTGTTTCGGACCTCAACGGCGATTTCACCATCTGGCGTATCGCGGATTTGGTCCCATGTCAGTTCGTGGATTTCTCCGCGCCGCATCCCGGACTCATAGGCCCACTCCACGAAGTACCGAAGCCAGCCCCTGATCTGTTGCGGCTTGCTCTCTTTCTCCGCGTCCTGCTCGCTTTCGATCTTGTCGGCGGCTTCCAATATTTTCTGATATTCCTTGTCGGTCAGGAAGCGTTGGCGTGGCTCGATGCCCTTGATCTTATCGGCGCGATCGGAGGGGTTGCGGTCTATCAACCCGCTTCGAACAGCATCATTCATAATGGCATTGAACGTAGCCAGCTTGCGTTTGACGGTTTCAGGTTTGAGGGTTCGGCTCTGTTGGCCGATCCATTTGTTCACATCGGTTACGGTAATGCCGTCCATCGTCCGTTGACCAAAAAAGGTCTTTAGGTCCGCCTCAACATGTCCCTTCGTCACCCCGTAGCCTCGGAGCGTCGGCTTGCGGCGTTCAAGCCAGTCGGTCGCGTATGTCGAAAATGTCGCCACCTGTTCCGGCACCAAGGGTTGCCCGTGATCGGCGAGGCTCTGCAATCTATCACGCTCAGCAACGAGCTGGGACCAATCATAAGACTGGCGTCGCCCCAATTTATGCTCGACCGAACCCCCAGGAACGATGGCCCGCCCCTTATACTCGCCGCCTCGCGGCAGGGTGACTTTGATCCAGACAGTGGAGCCGGTCGCGCCTTTGAAGATTCCAATGCCGTCGCAGTAGCGGGGCCGCTTCCCTGTCACCTCCGGAAGGCTAGCCTCAAATTCCTCGTAGCGGGCGAAGCGCCGGGGCCGTCCGGCAGGTCGTTTGGCGTCGTTCATTGGGCGTCCTTTGCCTCATCCAAGGCCGTTGCGGCGAAAGTATGAGTGGGGTATTGTGGGGATTGTGGGAGTTTAGGCAAGGGGTTTTTGCCCCACTACATCCCCACAGGGAACGCTCTTAAACCGATATCATGGCCAATAACTCCCAGAACTGCGTGAATTTGTAAGTGGCAGAAATCTGGGAACAGCAATAACAGCCATGACGTCAAAAACCGGAGATGCCCACCTTGCCAAGGTTGGGGTCGAGGGTTCGAATCCCTTCGCCCGCTCCAGTTTTCCAATGACTTAGCAGTAAATTAGGCCTTCGGGCTCCCTTTCGGGGGAGCGGCCGGGGGAGCCGATTTGCGTGGCATTTTGCCTGGCAGGGGCAAGAAAAAGGCCGCCCGGTTGCCCAGGCGGCCTCATAGTTGCGATCAGCCCTTCCTCGCTAGATGCGGGGACGACCAATCAATGCCTCGGCGGACGCCAGAGCGGCCTTAGCTGCAGAAAGCGCGGCCATGGCTTCGAGCGCGACCCGACCGGCGGGATATGGCCCAGGAGGAGGAAGGTCATCCTCGTGCGCCTGATCCACCCAGTCATACCTTGCACCTGTCGAAATTTCCGCGATGCGGCCGCCGTTGACCCCAAACCATGCAGCGATGTCATGTTGCCGGTCGCCCCGAACCAACATCCCCTTGACGATAGCCACATCCGCTTCGGTCAGCATGATGCCGCTGGGCTCAGCACGTCTTCCCATGGCGCACCTCACAACACGGTAATCTTCGGAAGGCGCTGCTGCATCTTCGCAACAAGCACCCGGCGGCCAGCACTGCTGGAGTAGGAACCGGCCGCCCCCAAAGGAGCAGCGCGCCAGAAATCCAACCCCGAAACGGTATCACCGCTTGCGTTCTCGCCTTCCAGCTGCCCCAAAGCGTCCCGCAAAATGCGGCTATAGGTGTCTGGCTCAGTAACGGCATCGCCCCGCGAACGGGCGATCTCGATCACCTGGGTCATGAGGGTGTGGAGCACTGTCACGCCGATGCCCTTCTGAACGGAATATTCCCCAGGCTGGTCAAACGCATCAGGCATGACGTCCCTCACCCCCCTCCAATACGCATCAAGGATTGCCACCTGCTGGTCTGAAGACAGTGCCTTGAAGTAAGGCGACCCCAGCACAGGCTTGAGCGAAGAGATCATCGACGCAGACGGCATCACCGTGTCGCCCTTTTCCATCGCGGCGAACCTGATGCGATTGCGCCAGACCGGGCTGTCCTCAGCGAGCTCCTTCACGATGTTAGTGGCAAAGACCTGCCAATCGCGGCCGCGCTCAACCAGCGACTCCATCACCTCAGGGTCATGGGCCCGCTGAGACAGCAGCTCATAGGCCAGATCAGTGCGAACTGACTTCGCCTTGGAGTTCACGATGTAGAACTGATCCATTTCTTCCTCTTCGGTAGCACCGAGCATGCAGGTGAAGGGGATCTGGTACTTGGACCAACGCTCTTCTTCGAACTCTTCAATCAGCCTTTTCAGGGCGAGAATGCGATGCTGCCCGTCAACGACATAGAACTTCGGTTCGTAGCCGAGCGCCCGGCCACTATCGCCGAGATGGGCCAGGTTGAGCGATCCATCCTGAAAAGCCCGCCGCGCTTCGCGATTGCGAATGTTCAACAGCACGGACGTAGGCAGATCGACCCGCCCCTTACGGAGGTCAGTGGCGAGTTCATTGATACGCGCATCCTGCGGCAACCGCTGGTAGCCCCGGCCGGTGCGCGGATCACGATGGGGAACGACGAAGTTGTTCGGAATGAGTGCACCCGCTGGGATAAACCCGGTCACAATCGGCACGTCGGCGCGGATCAGCTTCGGCCCCATGATGACGGGGATCGTCTTCGGGGACGTGAACGGTCCAGGTTCGGGGCTGAAAGTCGGGCGACTCATCGAATTTTCTTCCACTTCATTGGCAGTGATGGTAAGCATGATAAAACCTCGTAGTTGGGGTTAATAGACGGGCTCCCGGGTACCAGCCGGTGGGCCCGTTTTCTTTTGGGCCTTCGAGTCCGACGATCTCTCGACCGCACAGCCTAAATGATCGATTCGCGGACCCTTGTCCAGCAAAAATTTGCGGATCCGCACATTTAGATCCCCGATAACGGATCTTCTCTATTAGATCCGTTAGAGTGCGTAAGGGCTAACGTTTTTGTGCCGGCAGCCGTCGCACATCCGATTGCCCGGCCCGCTACTCTCGAACGGCTGGCGGCAGCATAGGCAGGGGCGAAGCGTTGCCCCGTCACGGTTGACATACTTGATGGGCTTGCGGCTTGGCTTTGCTTTGGCGCGCACATCGCGCACGTCGCGGCCGTTCAACTGTATGGGCGGCTGAAACACGATCTGCCCCCGTCGCACTCGCTCCATTAGCTCCCGGCTGGGGCCGGGGCCCAGCGCCGCGCGGGCCTCCCCAACCGTCATGCCAACCCGGAGCGCCACCCAGGGGGACAGGCGCTTGGGCTTAAACCGCAGCTCGGCAATCTTCGGCTCGCTCACTTGGGCGGACGCGGACTGCTGCCCTTTGCGGGCTTGTGGCCTGCCCTACCCAATGGGCGTGGCGGGGTCGTTCCCGGCCCCTGAATTGCCTTCGTCTGGCGTGGCGGCGTGTAGCGCGGCGGTCGTGGCGAGCGCATCATGGCTGCTCCCCCGGCTGGCGCTGTGCCTCAAGCGCGGCGCGGTATTCGGCAAGATCGCCGGGCGAGAGGCGTTCCAGCGCCCAGCGGGGCGGGTCGAACCGCCCTCGCACGGAGAGCATGCACATCCGGAAGGCTTCGCTGCGCTGTTTCTTGCCGAGCTCGCGGCGCGCCTGGCTGCTACGGCGGGCGAGGTAGCCGCTCACCGGCCCGTCTCCCCCAAGGCCTTGAGGCTCTTGGCCGCCTTGACGGCCGGAGACTGCCGCAGCGCCAGAACATCGGCATACCGCTTCACCAGGGTGGCGCTCGATGCCGCGACGTGGTCGAGGGCGGCTTCGGTCGCTTCGAGCTGGGCACTGTCCAGCGGGGCGAACTTGGCGGCGGCGCGGGCGCGCAGCGTCGAGTGCATGGCCGGGTCGAGCCCGGAGAGGAACGGCTGGGCATGGAGCACCGCCGCCACGGTCGGGATATCGCCCGTCTCGATGGCAGAGGCGATGAAGCGGGTCCGGTCCTCCTCCTTCTTGAGGCCCTTGATGTGCGCCCGCACCTCGGCTGCCAGCGCGAGCCCTTCGGGCGTCTTGCGGGTCGGATGGTCGAGCGCGGCGGTAACGCGGGTGGCGAGCGTGTCACGGTAGCCGTTCAGCTCGGTAATGCGGCGGTCGATGGCAGGCCCGACGCGGGCGAAGGCCTTTTCGGCGGCACTGACAAACTCTTCGGCGTCCACAAACCGGGTCGGCTTGCCGTCCTTCATCCGCACGTCGCCAGTGATCTCGGTCCGGCCGCCCCGCTGCGCGGGGTGCTGACGGCGGCGGGCCGGGTCTGCGATTGCCTGCAAGTGCAGCTCGGCGTCGTTCATCTTGCCGAACAGGTCGTAGCAGAGCCGCAAACCTTCCCGCGCGGCGGACAGGGCGGACGTGCCCAGGGTGTCGGGCTGATTCAGCACCCGGCCGACACCCAACAGACTGTCGGGGTGCAGGGTGAGCGGCACGTCGGTGCGGATCGGGGTGCTCTCGTCAAATGGGGTCGGCATGGTCGGGTCCTTTCTCAGTAGTTGCCAGCAACGACCCGGCCGGTTCCCCAGCGGACGTTGGCGTGCATGACGGCATATCGGGCGGCGTCGGCGGCATGGTCGGGGCCGTCGGTCATCACGTCCTCAGGCCGGGACGGATCGCGCTCAAGAAAGGGGACGGTCTGCCAGAAGTAGCGGCACCTGGCGGTGGCCCACATGCCGGGGCGGCCGTTCCGCTCCTTGGCGTTGTAGAGGCGTTCGCGCATCGCGGCCCAGCCAGCGACCCGCTCTTTCCGGGGGCGCTGGAGGTTGATGCCGTGGCGCTGGAGAACATTGAGAAGCGTGTCTTCCAGCCCGCGCGCGTCGTCGCCCACGCCATGCGGGTGGACGCCCCAGCGGCCGCACATTTCATGGATGGCCTCTGCCAGCTTTCCGGGCGGCCAGCCGAGCCCGACGTTCGGGTCATGCGGGTCCACGGTGGCGAGCTCGTCCAGCAGGATCAGGCTGTCTTTCGGGAACGGGCCTACGTCGCCGGGGGCCTTGAGGCAGACATAGGTGACGGATGGCGCGGCGCTGCCCCAATCCATTGCAAGGAACGGCCGCCATGCCTTGCGGTCCACGGCATATGGCCACGAGACGGGCAGCATGTGGACCCGCTCGTCCAGCGCACCGCCGAAGAATGCGCCACGGGCAATGTTCCAGTCCCCGTTCACCCATGCCCGGAACAGCTCCTCGTCGTTGCCGCAGGCAGCACGAAGTCGACGCTCATAGTCGGCATGGTCGAGGTGCGGATTGTCGATCAGGGTGGACGGGCAATTCACCCAGGTCTCGCCGTCCACCTCATAGGGGTGCCAGGCGAGCGACTTGGCGATGTAATTCTGGTGAATGAGCGCGTGTAGCGGTCCACCGGGATTGGCAGTACGAACCTCTCGCAGTGGAATACCTTCCGGCGCGCGCAGGTTAGACTTGAGAAGGTCCACCCAGCGGCGGTCCCGCACCAAGCCGAACTCATCAATGACAAGCAACGTGAACGAGCGGCCTTGGAACTTCTTGTAGGCGTTCGGCCCGTCGAGCTGTCCGCACTCCACGATTGCCCCGTTGGGCAGCCGGAAGGTGTGCTCGGCGCGGTTGTGGCGAACGCCCTTGCCGTAGGCGACGGTCAGGAGCTGATCGAGCTGCTCTTCGAGCTCCTGCACCGCCTTGTGCGTCTCGCGCACGATCAGCGGCCGGGCCTTGTCGCCATACTTCTCAACATGGCGCAGGATCAGCAGCAGGGCGGCCGTGGACTTCCCGCCGCCGCGTCCACCGGCCAGCAGCAGGTTCCACTTCTCAGGGACCGCAAGGACGGTGGACTGGTAAGGCGTTGCAGTGACGGCCTCGATCATCGGACGGCCCCAGGGTGTTGCAGGGCCTTGGGTTCAGGTGCCTCGATCACGCGGATCGAGCGCATGTAGGCTTCGGGCGTCTGGCTGTCGGGCAGGTTGATGGTGATGTTCGGCCGGGCCTCGGGCGTGTCGCCCTCACGCCAGCCGAGCCGGGCCTTGGTGAGGTAGATCATCGCCACGATGTTGCCGTTGCGAGCCGCGTTCAGCAGGTGGTGGGTCAGCTCGTCACCCAGGGCGGCCTGCCCTCGCTCGATGGCCTGCTCCACATCTGCCACGTTCTTCCGCAGGCCGTTGAGGGTCTGATGGTTGATGCCGAGCCGCTTGGCGATCGTCCGCAGGTCCTGCCCTTCGGCCGCTAGCTCCTCCACCAGGGCGAGCCCTGCAGGGGTGATCGTGACCGGGGCGGTCTTGCCGCGACCGGTGCGCGTAACGAGGGCGGGAGTAGTGCTCATGCCCCGGAGCATACCCTTAGGTAGGGCAGGCGCTTGGGGGCTTATTCGGCAGAATTGTGCCGGTTTATCTCACTGGCCCGCACCCTCGGGGAGCGCCGGGGGAGCAGACCAGCGCGATGCGGTACGATCTGCCTATATTGGCTCCGATCACCGCTCTCTTTTTAGGGACTGAAGGGGCGGGATCGTTGGCGCTCCACCCGTTCGCGGGTAGTCCTCCTACCCACCCAAAGGGGAACAGGCAGGGGCGGGTCACCCATATGGGCACCCCTTCAGGGGGCCCAATGGGGGGTCCCACCCCCTATTCCCCTATGGGTAGGGGACGGTGAATAAGGGGTGGGCGTTTCGCCACCCATTGCCCACCCATTCCGCGCCCCAATGGGTGCCCATCATCCACCCTTCTCCTGCGTGTATTCGAGCGCGTCGAAGCACCCGCGCTTGGCCGCTTCGAGCGTGGTGTAGGTCTTCTTCCCCCAGGTGCATTTCTCCGAGCCCGGTGTTGTGATGCCGACCCCGAAACCGCTCTTGCGCTTCGCGACCACCATGTGGTGACCATCCACCTTGATGTAGGGTGTCCCATTGGCCGAGAGCTTCCAGCCCTTGCGCTCAGCGAAGCGCGCCCGCCGTCCGGCACGGTTGCGGAGTACCTTTTCGCGCTTTCGGGGGTTCACGTAGTCCTCTTGCATGTGCTCAGCGCACACGCAGCCGCAGTCCAGGTCCTCGTGGTAATCGGCGTGGCGCATCACATGGACAAAACGGATGGTCGAAGTCTCGCACATCTCGCAGGTGCCAATCGGCTCCTCCAGGTCGAACCAGTCGACGGCTTCCCAGCCCTTCTTCGGCACACCGGCACGGGCCCATTTACCCAGGCCACGGTGCCTGGCGTCGTCGTCGCCCCGGCGTTCCTCTTCGTCCATCAGAACGGTATCTCCTCCGTGTCTGGCGGCAGCTCGTCGCCGCTGACTACCCACACCGTCGAAACCTTGCCGTTCGCCCCCTTCTGATCGGCGGTGACAATGAGCCCAGCGTCGGAGAACCGCTCTACCATCTTTGCGGCCTGCCCTCTATCGACACCGAAGCGCGAAGCCACAGCCGCGTCGAGCCGCGCATCCAGCATCCCTCTGGCAGCAGCCGACCACAGCTTGCCACCGCCCCGGCCGTCACGCACCATCTGCAAGAGCTCGTCCCGATGCTCCCAGGTGCGCGCATCAAAGCCGTCGTCCACCTGCCCAAAGGCCACGCGCCGGAAGCCCGGAGTTTGGTCCCCGTTGGGTAGCTCGATCGGGACGAGCTCCAACCAGCGGTCGCCAATGCGCCCCGCGTAATTGGCCTTGGCCCCGGTGACACGGATATACCGCTCCTTGGGCTCAGGGGGCCGGATCGTGCCATGCTCGTCGGCGCTCATGCGCTCGACGGTGACGACGACGCGGCAGGCGTTCACGAGGGCAGAGCCGCCGCGCGCGCCGTCCTGATCGCCGCTCGTCGCGCCCTTCCGGCTGTGGTGGACGATCAACAGGGGAATTTCCCGTTGGCGCGCGAGACGGCGGAGCATCAAAACGAGCTCCTTCATGTCGGCGTTGCTGTTCTCGTCCAGGTTGATGTGCGCTTCCACCAGCGGATCGATCACCACCAGGCCGATGCGGTGTTCCTCGATCAGCTCTGCCAGCCGGTCATAGAGCGGCGCGGGCTTCACCATGTCGTCAGCCGGATCACGGTGAACCAGCACCAAGGTTTCCCGGTCCATCGTGAACAGGCGGCCCTCCAATAGGCGCGGGTCCACGTCCATTACATCGCAGGCACCCAGCAGGCGGCGGCGCTGTTCATCAATGTTATCCTCGGCATTGAGAACAAGGACGTTGCGGCGCTCGCGCGGTTGCCACCAACCGAAGTCGATCTTGCTGGCGACCATCACGGCGAGCTGGAGGGCAAGCAGCGATTTGCCGTCACCACCCCGGCCGGTGACCATTGTCACCTGGCCGTCCATCAACAGGTTCTCGACCAGCCACGGCCGGGCGGGCAGATCGGTGGGCACAGGGGCGAGGCTGATGAGCCCGGTGGCCTGCACCGCTTCACGCTCTTGGGCTTCGGCCAGACCAGGCGGCGTCCAGCCGTTTGCCAAGGCCCAGCCATGGGCGCGGGCAACCTGGCGGGTGGCAGCGCGGATGCGGGCGGCGGGTCGGTACTTCTTGGGGTCGAGCAGATGACCGCTGATTGCCGGCACGGCTGGGGAGAGCAAGCAGTCGCGAATGACGCTTGGCTCCATGCCCGCCATCGTGGCCTTGATCGCCCAGCTATACATGACAGCCGAGCGGTCGCGCACGTTCAGCGGCTTGTCGCGGAAGTCGTTGGCTGCCGCTGGGTTCAAGGCAGACAGGAGCAGGTCGAGCTGCTTGGACTGGTCGCAGGGTAGCGCCTCGACGGCGGCGCGGAATGCATCCTCATCGGCCAATGGGGAGGGCTCGCCCAGGTCGCCCAGCCCAACGGTTCCGGTGGCAGTATCGGGCGGCGCGAGACGGGGCAGCGACTTTAGGGCGGTGCAGCCTTCCTCGTCGCGCAGGATCGTTGCGAGTTGGTCGGTTTTGCGGTTGACCGTGAATGGGAGCCGAGCGACGCGGTCGATGTTGTGGCAGGCGTCCCCACCGCCGAACCGGCTGGCGAGCGCATAATTGATCGCCTCAACCTCGTCGGGCGGGAGCCGATGCGGCAGACGCCAGAACAGCCACAGGCCCCGACCGGAAGATATGACGATCTGCGCGGCTGGCAGGTCGGTGGCGTCAATTTCGGCAAGGGTCGCTTCCTGCCAGGTGGCCAACGTCTCCGGGTCCAGCGGCATGTCCTTGGGTGGGTCAATGTCCACCCAGGCCCAGGTGGAGCCAAGACAGTCAGCCTTGGTCGGCTTCCCTGCGAAGGCGTCGCGCAAGTCGGCAGGGCAGAAATATACGTCCAGCGGCGTGTCGCGTTCGGCGTTCGCGGCGAGGAAGGCGGTTGCGGCGTCGTTCGTGGGCAGAGTGGGATGGAGGCAGCGGCCGCCGTCGAAAGACATAATGTTCGGCGCGCCAAAGCGTACAGCAAAGGCAACGGCCCGGTCGGGCTCGGTCATGCAGGGCATTCCACTTCGCGAAGATCAAAGGCGGCGCGGCACTCGGGATCGAGCGCAGCCGGGGGCACGTCGCACGCGAGGCCCAGGGTGGGGTTGATGAGGCCTCGGCCATCGACAGTCCGTAGCCAGCCGAAACGGGCGAGCACTGGCCGCCAGCGGGCTCGATGGCGCGCCGCGACGGCGATCATGCCGTTGACGTCGGTCAGCTTGAGGCCTTGGCGCTCAATGTCTTCCACGGCTGCCCAGGTGGATGGGCTCAGCGCGTGGATTGCTGCGACAAACTTGATGAGAGCGGCCGGTGGTTCATTCGGCGATATAGACAACGGGTCCTGGTGGAGCTGGCCCGCGTCGCTTCCCCGTGGCGCGGGCCTATCCATTCCCGCGATCCTGTCGCGCGCTGACCGCCTCCCGACCCTGTTGCGAGCGCCGTTCGGCTCCCTCGCCTTCGGCGCGGGCCTGCAAGCGAGCGTCCATCCATGATGCGACCTCGCTCTCCACGAAGGCCACCTTCTGTGTTCCCAGCGGGACCGGGCGCGGGAAAGCGCCTGCTTTGATCTTCCGATATATCTCGGTCTTGGACAGGGCTACCCGGCCCCTAACCTGCTCCATTGTGATAAAACGCTCGGCCATCGAAGCCCTCCAGCTTGTTACTGGTGGGGGTTGTCGCGCGGCCGGGAGCTAGGCGCTTGGGGGCTTATTCCGTTTCATGGCATCGTGGAGCCCAGCGACGTTGGCGATACTGTAGGTGCCGAGCCATTGCGCCGTGAGAATCAGCAGGCGAGCGGGCGCATTGCAGTAGTCGAAGTCATACTGCTCGCCCTCGACTGCACGGCCGAAGCGAGGGCTGAACGGTGGACGCTCGATGGTAACGCGCCACCAACGGCGGACCTCGGCATACACGGGTCGCAATGGCGCAAGAGGTGGTGGGTTTGACCTATGTAGACGGGGGTGGCGGTTGGTGCCTGGGTTGCCACGCCCTCGGGCGAAGAAACGCTGCCAATGCTCCTCCCAATCGTTCAGCCCTTCCCCGGCGAGCTCGCCGTAATCATGGCTCGCGCTGCCAGTCCAATTTTCGTCCAGCCGTCGCTTGGGTTTCGCCGGATCGGCGCGGGCCAGCCAGTCGTCCATAGCGACAGCATACGTCTCGGCGATGCTGTCCATGAGTTGCGGCAGAGCCGTCCGGAATGGCGTTAAGTCCACACCCTTGCCCGTCCGGTCCTCCCGGTCGAGCCGCACAGGCTGCGACACTGCCTCTACGATGAAGGGGACAATATCGTCGGCGTCACTGTCGGCGCTCACTTCAGCACCCCCATGATGTGCGCGCCGTAGGCTTCGAGTGCCGCCCGCTTCTCGTCCAAATAATCGTGCTTGTTGTAGGTCCGCTGGAGACCGGGCTTCGCATGGCCCAGCACCGCGTCCCGGACCTCCTGATTGAAGCCCAGCCGCGCCAGCCGGGTTTCGCAGGTGCGCCGGAAGTCATGGACGACGAAGGGCGGCAGGGTTGCCTCAGGGTCCTTGCGGGCTTTCCGCAAGTGCTTCACCGCCAGCTCGTCCAGCCGGGCCTTCGCCTTCGACCAGCCCGATACCGGCCGCCTGCCCGCCGTGGTGGAGAACAGGAACAGCTCGCCTTCGGGGGTGGCATCCTCGTCATCATCGCTCACCCAGGTAGGCAGGGCAGCGGCAAGGTCCCAAGCGGTGCCCACTAGCGGGACGACATGGCCCCGACGGCTCTTGAAACGCTCCCGTGGGATCGCCAGCCAGCGTTCGGTCGCGTCTAGCTCGAACCGCTTGGCATCACCCCAATCGCTCTTGCGCTGCCCGGTAAGGATGAGGAGCTGGAACAGCCGCCCAAAGGGGTAAGCCATCTCGTCGGTGGCTGCCCAAACCGCGCGCAGCTCCTCGTCGGTCAGGGCCCGCTCGCTCACCTGCAATGTCAGGTCGCGCCGCTTCATGCCCGCCATTGGCGAGGCAGGCACAAGGGCCTTCTCAGCCGCGTAATTCATCAGCCGCGACATCATCTTGCGGACCTCGCGCGCGGTCCCGTGCCGGTCGGTGGCGACAAGGTCGTCCAGCAGCTTGTGAATGTCGGCCTGGGTGACGTCAGCGATCGGGCGGCTACCCAAGGTGGGCCAGACGTAATCGCGCAGCACCTGCTCCATCCGGGGCCAAGTCTCCACCTGCTTCTTCGCCAGCTTGACCATGTTCTTCGACACGGCCTCCACGCTGTTGGTGTGCCGCAACAGGCTGGCCTCCCGGCGCTCCGGGCGAGGGTCCTTACCTTCCAACGCCTGCCGGATGACCCGCCCGGCCTCCTCGCGCGCCGCTGCCACGCCCACGGTGGGATACTGCCCGATGGTGATGCGCTTCTGGGTGCCCTTGAGCGGGCGGCCGGTCAGGCTAACCCCGCGTTCGCCCGGCACCTTGTAGATGACCGACCACGACTTGACCCCGGTTTCCCCGATGCGAAGCACGAGCCCCCGCTGCACCGCGTCGCCAATCTCGCGACGGGTCCCGCGCGGCGCGGCCATCTTCGCCACGCCCTCCTCTGTGAATGCCTTTTTGGCACCTCGCGCCATAGTGTCCTCCTAGCCGGGGGAGCGCCGGGGGAGCAGAATTGGGCAGGTTTCCCCGGAACCGGCTGGAACGACTAGTGCCTCGAAAATCCAGCATGAGCAAGCACTTGGCCTCTCACAAAGTTTCCGGATGGAACTCGACGGAGCTCTTCGGCATGCCCTTGCCAAGGTTGGGGTCGAGGGTTCGAATCCCTTCGCCCGCTCCAGTTTTCCTACTATTGTCAGATGCTCGAATACTCGTCGCATGGCGGGCTGACTGAGGCTGTTGCCGTTTTCGATCGTCTTGTTTTCACATGCTCCCTCGCGAACGCCGGGCCGCATCGCTCCGGTATCATGGCTTTCGCTATGCGAAGGACGGTAGCGCGCGGCCCGACGTCCGTTCGGGATATCCCCGAAACCAGGCCGACGGTCTGGAAGCGGCCCATCTCCGCCGCCGCGAACCGGAGGCGGAGGCGTGACCGTCAGAAACCGACGGCGACGCCGACCCGGCCGCCGGTCGAGCCCTTGACCGTCGATCCCGCGATGCCGCCGCTGACATATACCCGCGGCGCAAGCCGGACGACCGCAGCACCGGCGAAACCCTGTTCGCCGCGATAGGTGGCGAGGTTGAACGAGACCGAGACATCGCTGTCGGGAACGATCATCGTGCCGCCCATCGCCATCGCGGTCGCGATGCCGCCGTTCGCCTGTTCGGCATGGCGTTCGAGCACCAGCGTGCGCTGGTCGAGTGCCGCCGTCTGCTGTTCGAGCAGATTGACCCGGCCGGGAAGCCCGCCGAGCGTCGCGATATCGAGGGCCGAGGTGCCGAGGTTGCCGGCGGCATCGGTGGTCAGCAGTCGCAGCGTGCCCGTCTGGGCCGTATTGCTCGCCGTCGAACCCACCCCCGCGAGCGTGTAGGTGCTCGCCGAATTGCCGAGCGAGACCTGGCCCGTGCGGCTGGCGACGGCGCCGTTGCCGATCGCGATCGACCCGTCACCCGTGGCGCTGCTGGCGTTGCCGAGCGCAACCGCGCCGGTCCCGATGGCCGTGTTGTTGGCGCCCAGCGCCACGGCGCCGGTCCCGGTCGCAATGTTGGGATCGCCGATCGCGACCGCACCATTGCCCGAGGCCGTATTGCCTGCACCGATCGATATCGCCTTCCCGTTGAGTGCGCGGGCGTTGGCGCCCATGGCGACCGACTGGTTGCCGCTGGCGAGGGCGCCGGGCCCGATCGCGATCGAGTCGACGCCGGTGGCCTGTGGCCCCGGCCCGGTGCTGTTGGCGCGGAAATAGGTCCCGTTGGCGAGCGCGGTGTTCGCGGTCGATTGGGCGGCGGCCGCTTCCGAACGCGCCGTCGTCGCGGTCAGCTGCGCCGCAGCGGCTTCGCTGCGCGCGCTGTTCGCGGTCGCCTGCGCCGCGCCGGCATTGGCAAAGGCGGCATCGGCACGATCCTGCGCGAGCGCGGCATTGGCGCGTGCGGTATCGGCCTGCGCCTGCGCCGCCGCGGCTTCGGTTCGTGCCGTGTCGGCGGTCGCCTGTGCGGTTGCCGCCGCCGCGGCGTTGGTCTGCCCTGCGGCGAGTGCCTGATCCGCGGTCGCCTGCGCCGCATCCGCATTGGCGAAAGCGGCGTCGGCGCGGCTCTGCGCGGTCGCGGCTTCGACGCGCGCGGTGTCGGCGGTGGCCTGTGCCTGTGCCGCTTCGAGCCGGGCGGTGTTGGCCGTGCCCTGCGCGGTGGCTGCATTGACCAGCGCGGTGTTCGCGGTCCCCTGCGCCGCGAGGGCCGCGGACTGCGCCGTCGCGGCGTTCGCAAGCGCGGTATCGGCGGTGCCTTGCGCGGCTGCGGCATTGGCCAGGGCGCTGTTCGCGGTACCCTGCGCACCATTGGCGGTCGCCTGTGCCATCGCGGCATTGACCAGCGCCGTATCCGCAGTCGACTGCGCCGCAGCCGCCGAGGCCGCATTGCTGGCATTCCCGGCCAGCGCCGCGTCGGCGGCCGCCTGTGCCGTCGCCGCATTGGCGAGCGCCGTGTTCGCCGTGCCTTGGGCCGTGGCTGCATTCGCCAATGCGGTATCGGCGGTGGTCTGTGCGGCGGCAGCGCTCGCCGTCTGCGTCGCGACCGCGGCATTCAGCTGGTCGAGGTTGACCGCATCGGTGCCCGCGGTTGCGGCGCCGACATTGGCGATGATCCGTTCCGCTCCCGCTGCGCCCACGGAAACGGTGTTGGCGCGATCGGCGCTCGACCCCGCCCCGATCGCGACGCTGTTCGGTGCGGCAGCGGTGGCGGCGTCGCCGAGCACGGTCGAGCGATCGGCGCTGGCGAAGGCGCCCGCCCCGATCGCGATCGAATCGTCGCCGGTGGCGCCGCCGATATTGCCGATCATGATGGCGTCGCGGCCGCTCGCCACCGATTGCGAACCGACGGCGATGCTGAAATCGCCGCTGGCGCGCGTCGGGAGCAGATCGCCGCCGCCGATGGCGATTCCGAACGCCCCCGCCGCGGTGGCGTTTTCGCCGACCGCAACCGTACCCTCGCCGCTCGCCTGGGCGCCGCCCCCGGCCGCGATCGAGCGGAGGCCGCCGGCCTGTGCGTTCGCGGCGGCGGAATTCACCGCGACATAGGGGTTGGCGCCGGCGGCAACGCCGGCCAGCCCCGCGTTGAGCTGGGCGAGGTTGACCGCGTCGGTTCCCGCGGTGCCGGCACCGACATTGGCGATGATCCGCTCGCCCCCTGCCACGCCCACGGAAACGGTGTTGGCGCGGTCGGCGACCGAAAAGCTGCCGAGCGCCACCGAGTTGAGGGCGATGGCCTGCGAATCGCTGCCCAGGGCGGTTGCGAAATCGCTGCTGGCGAGGCTGTCGCGGCCGATCGCGGTGCTCTGGAGCGCCTGCGCGCGGGCAAAGGTCCCGGCAGCGGTTGCGCCTTCCGCGCTGGCCTCGGCAATGAAACCAGCGGCCGTCGCGTCCAGCGCGGAGGCCGTGCTGCCCGCACCGGTCGCGGTCGATTGCAGTCCTGTCGCGTGGGCGAAGTCGCCGGTCGCGGTGCTCCGCGTGCCGGATGCTTCGCTGAAGCTGCCCGTTGCCGTCGAAAAACCGCCGGTCGCGAGCGCCCCGGAGCCGGTGGCGCTGCTGCTTTCGGCCGTCGCCTGCGCGCCGACGCCCGTGGCGGTGCTGTTGAGCGCCGTCGCCCGGCTGAGGTTGCCCGTCGTGGTTGACCCGACACCGCTGGCGATGCTGTCGCGACCCGTCGCGGTCGCCCGCTCGGCGGTCGCTTGCGCCAGGGTTCCCGTTGCAGTCGCGCCGACCGCGGTCGCCTGCGCGACAAAACCCGTCGCGGTCGCATCCTGCATCGACGCGACGCTCCCTGCGCCGCTCGCAGTCGATTGCAGCGCCGTTGCATGCGCGAAATCGCCGGTCGCGGTGCTGCGGTTTCCCGATGCCTCGGTGAAGCTGCCCGTCGCGGTCGCGAAGGTCCCGCTGGCCACTGCGCCGACGCCGGTGGCGCTGCTGCTTTCGGCGGTCGCCTGCGCGCCGATACCGGTTGCGGTGCTGTTGAACCCCGTTGCCCGGCTGAGATTGCCCGTCGCGGTCGATCCTGTCGCACTGGCAATGCTGTCGCGGCCGGTTGCCGTGCTGCGCTCGCCGCTCGCTTCGGCGAAGGTGCCGGTCGCGGTAGAGCCGATGCCCGTTGCACGCGCGCCCCAGCCCAGCGCGGCGGCGTCCATGGCGGTCGCGCGGCTGAATGCCCCGATCGCGGCGGCATGGGCTGCGGTCGCCTGGCTGTCGGGGCCGATCGCGATCGTTTCGGTGCCCGTCGCTCGCGAGAGGCCACCAACCGCCACGTTGCCGTCGGACGAAGCGGCTGCCTGATCGCCCATCGCGATCGCCGAATTGCCCGTCGCATTGCTCAGATTGCCGAGTGCAATGGCGGCGGTCCCCGTGGCGACATTGTCGGCGCCGATGGCGATCGCCCCGGTGCCGGTTGCACTGTTCGGGTCGCCGATCGCCACCGCGCCGTCGCCCGACGCGACATTCTCGAAGCCGATCGAGGTCGCCTTGCCGTCCTTGGCGACCGCGCCCGACCCGATGGCGGTCGCACCGTCGGATTGCGCCTGTGCGCCGCCGCCGGCGGCAAAGCTGTCGTCGCCCGTCGCCTGCGCGGGGGCCCCCGTGCTATTGACCCCGACATAGGGGTTGGACCCTGCCACAACCCCCGCGATGGCGGCGTCGAGCTGCGCGACATTGACGCCATCGGTCGCGGCGGTGCCGGCGGCGAGGTTGGTCAGCTGGCGTTCGCCCCCTGCCACGCCGACCGACACGCTGTTGCCGCGATCGGCGACCGAGCCGCGGCCGAGTGCGACGCTGTTGGCACCCGTCGCATTGGCGAATACGCCAACCGCCGTGGCATCGTCGGCGCCGGCGGTCGAATAGGCGCCGAGCGCGCTCGCTTCTTCGGCGGTCGCCTGTGCCCCCGTCCCGACCGCGGTTGCGTTGAGGGTCCCCGTCGCGCGCGCTCCGGTGCCCACAGCGGTGCCCTGATTGCCCGTGACTGCACCGCCGCCGACCGAGACTGCGTTCAGGAAGGCCACCGAATTATAGCCTGCCGCGACCGAGTTGAAGCCCGAGAGGGCGTTGGCACCGACCGAGGTCGACTGGTCACGCGTTTTGGTGTTGAACCCGATTGCGGTCGCATTCTCGCCCTCGGCCGCGGCGATTGCCCCCAGCGACGTGGCATTTTCAGAAACGGCCTGCGCGCCGGTGCCGATCGCGGTGGCGTTGAGGGTCCCCGTCGCGCGCGCGCCGGTGCCGATGGCGGTGCCCTGATTGCCGGTCACGGCGCCGCTGCCCACGGCGACGGCGTTCAGGAAGGCGATCGAATTATAGCCTGTCGCAACCGAGTTGAAGCCCGACAGGGCATTGGCGCCGACCGAAGTCGACTGGTCGCGCGTCTTGGTGTTGAACCCGATTGCGGTCGCATTCTCGCCCTCGGCCGCGGCGATGGCGCCGAGCGCTGTCGCGTTTTCGGATATCGCCTGTGCGCCGGTGCCGACTGCGGTGGCGTTGAGGGTCCCCGTCGCGCGCGCGCCGGTGCCGACGGCGGTGCCCTGATTGCCGGTCACGGCGCCGCTGCCCACGGCGACGGCGTTCAGGAAGGCGATCGAATTATAGCCTGTCGCAACCGAATTGAACCCCGACAGGGCCCCGCTGCCGATCGAGGTCGATTGCTGGCGGGTGGCGGTGTTGGCGCCGACGGCGGTCGAATCCTCGCCATCGGCCTCGGCATTGACGCCGCATTCGGTCGCGTTCGCCGCGGAGCCGCTGTTGCATTCGGGTGTCGGGTCGGCGTGTGCCGGTGCCGACAGCGACAAGGCCAAAGCCGCGGGCGCGGCGGTGAGAAGCAATCTGGTGGTCTGGCGCATCGGTAATCCCCTTGTCTTCGCCGCGCGGTGCGGCTGCGATGAAAACGCGACCTCGGGGCTTCGCTCGTCCGGCATGTCGGCCCCGCGCGCGATGCCGGCGGACCGGCGATCACGCTTGCCAAAGCCTTGGTGCGTCCGCATAAAATCGAACGGCCAAAACGGCTGGCAAAAGGTAAGACGGGAAAAGGCGATCGAACCGGACACGCCTCCTTCGGAAAAATTTCCGCGAACGGCCGATGCGCTCGTCGCCGCGCTTTACGAGGAGTTGCGGACGATCGCCCGGCGCGAGCATTATCGCGCCGGCGGTCCGCAGACCCTGCAGACGACCGCGCTGATCAACGAGGCCTATGTCAAATTGCGCCGCGCCGACGGCTGGGAAAGCCAGTCGCACTTCCTCGCCTGCGCGGCGACCGCGATGCGGCATATATTGATCGACGCGGCGCGGGCCCGGCTGGCGTCGAAGCGCGGGGCGGGCGATTTCAGCTTCACCCAGAGCCTCGATTCACTGGCCGCCGCCGTACCCGAGGACGAGCAGGTGCTGAGGCTGGGCGACGCGCTAGAGGGATTGAAGCGGCTCGATGCCAATCTGGCGCAAGTCGTCGATTGCCGTTTCTTTGCCGGAATGGACGAGCGCGAAACCGCCGACGTTCTGGGCGTAACCGACCGCACCGTGCGCCGCTGGTGGGTGCAGGCGCGCGCGTGGATCCATCAGGAGATGGCGGCCGCCTAGCGGCCCGCGGCGATGCGTTTGCGGAGCGCGGCGACCGATGGGAGATAGGAGTCGCCATTCGGACCGGCCTCGCGGAAGATCTTGTCGGCGGCGTCGATTTCCTTGCGCGCCTCGGCGAGGCGGCCCTGCTTCAGCCGGAGGATGGCGCGGGCACGCGCGAGAACCCCGGTGGGCAGGCCCGGCGCTGCGGCGTCGAACAGGGGCTGGAGCCGGGTGACCAGCGCCTGCGCGCCGTCGATATCGCCGGACTCGGCGCGTGCCTCGGCGAGCGCGGCGCCGATGATGATTGTCGGCAATGCCTTGGGCGACAGATTGTCGGCGGCCATCGGCCAGGCTTCCTCGAGCGCCTTGCGCGCTTCGGCATATTTGCCGAGTGGCATCTGTGCGCGACTGAGCTGCATCAGGTCGACCGCGAGACCCGCCGATTCCCCCAGCGTCGCGCGGCGCTGGGCGACGAGGGCGACGAGCAGGGGTTCGGCCTCTTGAGGCTTGCCGAGGCGGATCAGGCGCAGCGCCTTGAGCTGCCGGATATTGAGGTCCGACCCGCTGTTCGTCTCGCCCGACCGCGCGATAAGCGCCTCGGCGCGCGCGATGATCGGCGTCATTTGGTCGAGCTGGCCGAGTTCGATCATGTAGACGAGGATGTTGTTGTAGACCGACAGCATGTCGCGGTGGTTTTCCTTCCACACGACCTCGGCGTCGGGCAGCACCGACACGAGCAGCTTGACCGCCTCCTCGGTCTTGCCGGTGCGGCGCAGATATTGCGCCTTGGCCTGTTTCAACTCGACGATCTGCAGGCGATAGCGCACCGGATCGGTCGCGAAGACGCGTTCGGCGTCCGCGATCAACGCGGGCATTTCGCCGGTATTGCCCGTCGCGGCCGCGGCCGCGGCCTTCTTGACCTTCAGGTCCGCCGTGGCGGCGGCGCTGTCGCTGCCGACCCCGCGTTCGAGCGCCCGGCTGACGAGGGTATACGAGCCGAGATTGTCCTCGAGGTTCACATAAAGATTGTAGAGCGTCGCGACGAGAACGGCCGATTCCTCGCTCTTGTCGAGCGAATTGGCGAGACGGTTGGCGGTCTGGTCGAGCATCTGCTTGACCGTCGCACTCTCTCCCGCGTCGGTTGCGGCGGTGTCGCGCAGCATCACGCTGAGCAGGCGGTTGATCGCCTCCGAGCGCTTCGCTTCGGCGAGTGCGGCGTCGCGCTCGATAGCGGTCTGGCGGGCCTGCCATGCGATGCCGCCGGCCCCGACGAGCAATGCGGCGAGCACTGCCGCGGTCGCAGCCACCCCCCAGCGATAGCGGCGGAGGAAGCGCCCTGCCATATAGCGGGTCGACCCGTCGCGCGCCTGAACGGGCAGGAATTGCTGGTGACGGGCGACATCCTCGGACAGCGCGCTGACGCTCAGATAGCGTTCGGCGGGGTTGCGGCGCATCGCCTTCATCACGATCGCGTCGAGATCGCCGCCGATCCGGCTTGCGGGGACCGGGGCGCCGCCCGAGGCCGCGGCGCGGCTGGGGAGGGCGGCGTCCTCATAGAGGACGCGCCGGATCATCGCGGGCACCGAGGATTTTTCGCCGCGCCAGGGACTCTTGCCGCTCACCAGTTCGTAGAGCACGACGCCGAGGGCGTAGACGTCGGTTGCGACGGTCGCCTCGTCGCCGTCGAGCTGTTCGGGCGCGGCATAGTCGGGGGTGAGCATCGCCTGCGTCGTCGCGGGCAGCGCAGCGCTGTCGTCGAGCAGCTTGCCGATACCGAAATCGACGAGGCGCGGCTTGCCCGCCGGGTCGACCAATATGTTCGACGGCTTGATGTCGCGGTGGACGACGAGGTTGGCGTGGGCGTAGGCGACCGCGTCGCAGGTTTCGCGAAACAGCCGGAGCCGCGTGTCAAGGTCGGCCGCATGGACGCGGCACCATTCGTCGACGGGCAGGCCGTCGACATAGTCCATGACGATATAGGGACGTCCATCGGGCGCGACCCCGGCATCGATCAGCCGCGCGATACCGGGATGGTCGAGCCGCGCGAGCAGCCGGCGTTCGCGCGCAAAGCTTTCGGCGCGCTCGGCCGCGTCGACGCGCAGCAGCTTGAGCGCGACCCGCTGGTCGAAATCGGCGCCGGCGCGGTGTGCGAGATAGACCTCGCCGAGCCCGCCGCGGCCGATCAGCCGCTCGATGGTGAAGCCGCCGACATCCTGCCCTGCAGCGAGCGAGAAATAGGCGGCGGCCGGTGCGGGACCATGCAGCGAAGGCGGCGCCATATCGAGGATCCCGTCGCGCCGCGATGCGGTGAGCAAGCCGTTCACCGCGTCCACGATGCCAGCGCTTTGCCCCGACTGCCTCAGGCGCTGCGACTGGGTTTCGGGGGGCAGGTCGATCAGTTCATCGAACAGCTTCTGAATCGTCCGCCAGTCGTTCTGCGTCAGCCCGCCCATCGCCTTCCCCCCAAGGGCCGTCAGCGTAAAGCAAAGACGAAAGAGGTCAACGCGGGGCTCGGGCGGCCGGGTGGGGATGAAGCGTGACGGTACCAGGGCGAGTCTTAACGCGAGGGGCTGCTGTGACGGCTCCCGTATTTGGTGTGGCCGCCGCTCCCATTTTTGCTGATGTCGCGGCGCTGGCGGGCACGATAGTCTCCTCTTCAAAATGACATGAGGAGGATGCGATGGATCTGGGTCTGGCCGGCAAGAAGGTCATCATGAACGGCGGCGCGCACGGGCTGGGGCTCGCCTCGCTCAAGATTTTCGCGGCCGAGGGCGCCGATGTCGCCTTCTTCTCGCGCGATGCAGAGAAAGTGGCGGCGGCGGTTGCGGCGATCGATGCGGCGGGGCCGGGCAAGGTCTTCGGCGAACAGTTCGACATGACCGGCAATCCCGATGGCTATCGCGCCTGGCTCGAAAAGGCGCGCGATGCGCTCGGCGGCTGCGACATCTTCATCCACACCGCGAGCTCGTCGGGGCAGGGCGCGACGGGCGACTGGCAGCGCGGGCTCGACATGGACGTCATGGGTGCGGTCCACGGGGTCGAGGTGCTGACCGAGGCGCTCGCGGCGTCGGGGTCGGGATCGATCATCTTCATGTCGTCGACCGCGGCGGTCGAGACCTTCATCGTGCCGCAGGCGTTCAACGCGCTCAAGGCGGCGCTCATCACCTATGGTTCGCAGCTGAGCCAGGCGCTGGCGGCGCAGAATATCCGCGTCAACATCGTCTCGCCCGGCGCGATCTATTATCCCGGCGGCAATTGGGAGACGATCAGGTCGGCGGTGCCGCCGCTCTATGAAGCCACGCTGGCGCAGATGCCGATGGGGCGCTTCGGCGAGCCCGAGGAGGTTGCGAAGGGCATCGTCTTCATGGCCTCGCCCGCCTGTCCGTACATGACCGGCGCGCATCTCGTCATCGACGGCGGTTTCACCAAGCGCGTCCAGTTCTAGGCCGCGCGCGATGAAGCTCTACCAGTCGCTCGGCCCCAATCCGCGCGTCGTGCTGATGTATCTCGCCGAGACCGGAATCGCGGTCGATCGCCGGTTCGTCGACATCATGACGGCCGAGAATCGCCAGCCCGGTTTCCGTGCCAAAAGCCCGCTCGGGCACACCCCGTTGCTCGAACTCGACGACGGTCGCTGCATCGCCGAGAGCCTCGCGATCTGCGAATATCTGGGCGAAGTGCTGGGCGGACATGCGCTGCTCGGCGCGACGGCGGAGGAGCGGGCCAGAACGCGGATGCTCGTGCGGATCGTCGACCAGCTCGTCGTCGTGCCGATGACCGCGGGCTTCCGCGGTGCCGAGGGACTGCCGATGTTCGAGAGCCGGGTGCTCTGCCTGCCCGATGCGGCGGCCGATCTGAAACGGCTGGCGGCCGACGGACTGGTGCAAATCGCCCGGATCGTCGGGGCGGGGCCGTGGCTCGCCGGCGATCGGTTCAGCCTCGCCGACGTTCTGCTCTATTGCTTCGTCGAGTTCGGCGCGATGGTCGGGCAGCCGCCGGATCCCGCGCTCGCCAACCTTGTCGCCTGGCAGGGCCGCGTCGCGGCGCGCCCCAGCGCCGCTGCCAGCGCCAACCCCCAATATGGCATCGGAGAGCCTGCATGACCGAGACGACGATCGACCGCGACAAGCTGCGCGATATCTATACCCGCACGATGCGCGTCGCGCGCGCCGACGAGAAATTCCGTTCGCTGCTGATGACCGGCAAACTCGCGGTCATCTACTACACGGTGCGCGGGCAGGAGCTGGTGTCGGCGGCGGCGATGGCGGCGCTCGAACCCAGCGACTATCTGGTCACCACCTATCGCGGCCAGCACGACCAGATCGCCAAGGGCGTGCCGCTGAATCCGTTGTTTGCCGAGATTGCGGGCAAGGTCGACGGCACCTGTCGCGGCAAGGGCGGGTCGATGCACATCACCCATCCGGATTCGGGGGTGATGGTGACCACCGGCGTCGTCGGATCGGGGCTGCCGATTGCCAACGGCCTCGCGCTCGCGTCGCAGAACCGCGGCGACGGCAAGGTGGCGATCGTCTGTTTCGGCGACGGCGCGACCAATATCGGCGCCTTCCACGAGGCGATGAACATGGCGCAGCTGTGGAAGCTGCCCGTGATCTTCCTCTGCCAGAACAACCGTTATGGCGAGCACACGGCGTTCGCCGACCATACCAAGGTCGATTCGATCGTCACCCGCGCCAGGGCCTATGGGATGGTGGGCGTGAAGGTCGACGGCAACGACGCGATCGCCATGTACAACACCACCAAGGCGGCCGTGGACCGCGCCCGCGCGGGCGAGGGGCCGACGCTGATCGAGGCGATGTGTTACCGCATGATGGGGCATTTCTTCGGATCGGACTTCTCCTACATGCCGAAGGAGCATCTCGCCGAGATGGCGGCGGAAGACCCGCTGCCGCGGCTGCGCCAGCTGATGCTCGATCACCAGTTCACCGAGGCCGAACTCGACGCGATCGTTGCCGACCTCGACGCGCAGATGGAGGCGGCCGCCGAGTTCGCCGCGAACAGCCCGCTGCCGGGCCCCGAGGAAATCCGCAAGGATGTCTTCGAAGAGGAGATTGCGGCATGAGCGCGCAGATCACGATGACGCAGGCGATCAACCGCGCGATCGACGAGGCGATGGCCGAGGACGAGGGCGTGATCCTGCTCGGCGAGGATGTCGCCGCGAAACAGGGCGGCGGGGTGTTCAAGATTTCGTCGGGGCTGACCGAGAAATATGGCGAAAACCGCATTCGCGCGACCCCGATTTCGGAGCAGGCGATCGTCGGCGCGTGCGTCGGCGCGGCGCTCGCGGGGTTCCGCCCGATCGCGGAAATCATGCTGATGAACTTCGTGACGGTCGCGATGGACCAGATCGTCAACCACGCCGCGAAGCTGCGCTTCATGTCGGGCGGGCAGACGCATGTACCGCTGGTGCTGCGCACCACGACCGGCGTCGGGGTCGGTTTCGGCGGGCAGCATTCGGACATGCTGGAGGCGTGGTTCGCGCATGTCCCGGGGCTGAAGATCGTCACCCCGTCGAACGCCGCCGATGCGCAGGGGCTGATGCGCGCGGCGATCGCGTGCAACGACCCGGTGATCTTCATCGAGAATATCCTCTGCTACGGCCTCAAATCCGACGATCCGGGACCGGGGCATGTCGTGCCGCTGGGCAAGGCGGCCGTCGCGCGCGAGGGCAGCGATTGCACGATCGTCACCTATGGCCGCACCGTGCTCGACGCGCTCGAAGTCGCGGGCAAACTCGCGGATGAAGGGATTTCGGTCGAGGTCATCGATCTCAGGACCATCGCCCCTTATGACGAGGCGACCGTCACCGCGTCGGTCGAAAAGACCGGGCGCGCGGTCGTGCTCCACGAGGCCGTGAAGCAGTACGGCACCGGCGCCGAGATCGCATCGCGCCTCAACGAGAAATTGTTCGGCAAGCTCAAGGCACCGGTCACACGTATCGGCGGGGCCTTCTCCGCGGTGCCGATGGCGAACGCGCTCGAACAGGCGTGGATCCCGAACAAGGACGCGATCGCCGACGCGGTGCGGACCGCGATGAACTGGAAGGGCTGAGGCGATGGCGGAGGAATTGCGCATCCCGAAGATCGGCATGTCGGCGACCGAAATGACGCTGAACGAATGGATGTTCGGCGACGGCGAGCGCGTCGAGGTCGGCGACATCATCTACACCGTCGAGACCGACAAGACGACGGTCGAGATCGAGGCGCAGGTCGCGGGCACGATCCGCCCGACCGGGGTCGAGGGCGAGGTCTATCCGGTCGGCGCGCTCGTCGGCACGATCGAATGACGCCGCTCGAAGCCAGCAAGGCGATGTATGCCGAGGTTTCCAAGGGCAACTGGGCTGCGGTCGCCGACTATATGGCGGACGATTTCGTCATCCACGAACCCGCATCGCTGCCCTATGGCGGCGAATGGCGCGGGCGCGATGCGCTCCAGCGGCTGTACGCGCATGTGATGGGATATTGGGAAGATCCCGTCGTCAAATGGCAGGAACTGGTCGGCGGCGAAACATACGCCGTCGCGTTGCTCCACTTCACGGTGACCGCGAAATCGAGCGGCAAGCGTTTCGAAACGCATATCGCTGAAGTCACCGAGTTCGACGACGCGGGCAAGATGGCGTCGATGCGCATCCATTATTTCGACACCGCGCATATCGTCGAGCAATTGAAGGCATAGAGATGAGCAAGGCGCCGCACGTCATCGTCCTCGGCACCGGCGGCGCGGGGCTCACTGCCGCCATTTCGGCGCACGAAGCCGGGGCGCGCGTCTCGCTGTTCGAAAAGGGCGATCAGGTCGGCGGGACGACCGCCTGGTCGGGCGGGATGATCTGGATCCCGAACAATCATCACGAAGCGGCCCTCGGCGTCGAGGACAGCCGCGCCAAGGCGCTGACCTACCTCATGTCGATGTCGCACGGGCTGATGCAGCCGCCTCTGGTCGAAGCGTTCCTCAACCACGGACCCGAGATGGTCGCGTTCCTCGAAGCGAACACCCCGGTGCAGTTCCGGCCGATCCCCGAATTCCCCGATTATCATGCCGAATTCCCGGGCGGGATGCCGAACGGCGGGCGCTCGCTCGACTGCCCGCTCTATTCGTTCCACGAGCTTGGCGAGTGGGCCGACAAGGTCACGAAGTCGCCCTATTATCCCTCGCCGCATTTCTCGATCTACGACACGCCGCTGGGGCAGGCGAAGCCGCAGCCGCTGGCGCCCGAGGAACTGCAGCGAAGGATCGACGACGACCTGCGCGGCAGCGGCCAGGCGCTGGTGGGGCGGCTGCTGCGCGCGTGCCTCGATCGCGGGATCGAACCGCAGACCGGGCACCGTGCGGTGCGGTTGCGGATGGACGGGGGCCGCGTGGCGGGTGCTGTTTTCGAAACGGCCGATGGCGAGGTCGAGGTAGCGGCCGATGCGGTGGTACTCGCCACCGGCGGATTCGAATGGGATGCCGACCTGCTCCGCGCCTTCATCCGCGGGCCGCTGACGCACCCGCTTAGTCCGAAGACGAACACCGGCGACGGGCTCAAGATGGCGATGCGCGCCGGGGCGATGCTCGGCAACATGCGCGAGGCGTGGTGGATGCCGGTTGCCGAGGTGCCCGAAAGCGATTGTTCGATGGGCAAGACGCTCGTCGCGGGACAGCGCAGCCTGCCGCATTCGATTATGGTCAACCGCGCGGGCCAGCGCTTCACCAACGAGGCGGCGAATTACAATGCGATCGGCGCGGCGTTCCACGATCAGGACGTCAGCGCGTTCGACTATAAGAATCTGCCGTGCTGGCTGATCTTCGACCAGCGCTATATCGACCGCTTCGGTTTCGGCATGATCAGCGGCGAGCGCGGCGTCGCGCCGCCGCAATGGGCGATGCGCGCCGAGAGCCTGCCCGAACTGGCGGCGCGGCTCGGGATCGATGCCGATGCGCTGGAGGCGACGGTTGCGCGCTTCAACGGCCATTGCGCGACCGGACGCGATCCCGATTTCGGGCGCGGCGATGCGGCGCACGACCAATGGTGGGGCGATCCCGACGGGCGCGGTTCGACCGCGGCGACATTGGGGCCGATCGGCCAGGGGCCCTTCTTCGCGATCGAGATCAAGAGCGGCGCGCTCGGCACCAAGGGCGGGCCGCAGACCGACGCCAACGCACAGGTGCTGAACGTCGACGGCGGGACGATCGCGGGGCTGTACGCCGCGGGCAATGTCATGGCGTCGGCGATGGGCATGACCTACGGCGGGCCGGGCGGGACGATTGCGCCGGGGATGGTGTTCGGCTTCCTCGCGGGCCGCCACGCCGCGCGCGTATCGGCGAAGCAACCGGAGGGTGCGGTATGAAGAAAGTCCTCGTTCTCGGCGCGCCGGCCGATCAGGGTATTCCGCTGGTCACGGCACTGAAGGCGCGGGGACTCGAACCGACCGCCGGGGTGCGACGGCCGGGCGCCATGGCGGCGGCGCTGCATTCCGACGTCCCCGAGGTCGCGGCCGACCTGTACGACGTCGCCAGCCTGACCGCCGCGTTCGGCGGACAGGATGCGTTGGCGATGCACCTGCCGTTCGAGTTCGACCGCGCGCGCGCCGCGACGATGGGACGCAATATCGCCGAAGCGGCACGGCTCGCGGGGCTGAAGAAGATCGTCTTCAATACGAGCTGCTTCGTCGCCGACCGCGACTTGGACTTGTCGGCGCACGACGGGCGGCGCGATATCGAGCGCGCGATCCACGACAGCGGCGTGCCCTATGCGATCATCGAGCCGATGGTGTTCATGGACAATATCACCCGCATCTGGTCGCGCCCGGCGATCGTGAACAGCGGGGTGTTCGCCTATCCGGCCGCCGAGACGCTGAAGATCAGCTGGGTCTGCCTCGAGGATGTCGCGGCCTATATGGTCTCGGCACTGCTCCACGAGGATCTGATAGCCGATCGCATCGCGGTGGGCGGACCCGAGGCGCTGGTGGGGGCCGAGGTTGCCGAGCGACTGTCTGTCGCGACAGGCCGGCCGGTGCGCTTCCAGAGCCTTTCGCCCGATGAATTCGCGGCGCGGATGAGCGAACTGGTCACCGGCTCGCGCGACGTGCAGCCCGCGAGCATCTACGACGGGATGGCGAAATTCTACCGCTGGTACAACGACCAGCCGGTCTCGCCGGTCGCGCTCGACGCGGTGCCGGCGGCGCGGCTGCTCGGGGTGACGCCGACGCCCTTTTTGGAATGGGCCAAGCGCAAGGACTGGTCGCCAGCCAAGGCCCCGGCCTAGCGGGTCATTGCGAGCGCAGCGAAGCAGTCCAGGGAGGTTTGTGCCCGCTCTGGATTGCTTCGCTGCGCTCGCAATGACGGTAATTATCTAGGGCAACTGCCCGCCCACATATTTCCCCAACGTGCGGTGGAAATGGCGGATGCGGCTTTCCTGATAATGGCCGAGCTCGATCACGCCGTTGGGGGAGGATTTCATCCCTTCCTGCACATAGGGGAGATTCTCCATGTCCTGGTCGAAAACCCCCGCGAGCGCGGCGCCGATCAGATGGCTGGCGCTGGCGAAGGGCTGGTCGTCGGGGATCAGGTGCATCGGTGCCGACTTCGGCGCTTGCTCGCCCTTGGGCGTGCGCATCAGGATGCGGACTTCCATCAGGCAATGATCGGCGTCGCCCCACGGCCGCCAGCGATAGACGATGTTCGGCGTGAGACCGCCCCACGGCGCCCAGTTGGGAAAGACATTATAGGTGAAATTGTCGAGCATCTCGCTGTCGGTTGCGTCCGAATAATCATGCCCGTTCATCGCCGAAAAGGCGGCGCGGTTCGCCTCGGCGAGCACCTTGCGCGCGAGCATCGGGTCGTCGGCATCGAAACCCTTGAGGTCGTCGGCCGAAGCGGTGCTGCGCCGCGCACGGCTGTCGCCGCCGCCGATGAACTCCTCGAGCGACTTCAGGACATAGAATTGATCCTTGCCTTTGATGTGCGGCGACATCGCACCCGCCGGCGTGATCGCGCGGTTGAGGAAATCGCCGTACAGGTCGTAGCGCGTGTTCGCGTCGGCGGTGAAACCCAGGATCTGCGGGTGGGTGACGATGCTGTGCCACGCCTCCATGAAGGCCTCGGCCACCGCTTTCCAGTTGGCGGGGATGACGCGGCCGACCCATGCCCCGGTATGGCATTCATCGAGGCGCCAGTTGTCGAAATGCTCGACGCCGGGACCGACCCAGTCGCGAAAGCCCGGCAGGTCGTGGTTTTCGGTGACGAGAAGGAAGCCCTGCCAGCTTTCGACCTTGAGCTCGGGCAGGCGCATGTCCTTGTCTTCGAGATGCCTGAAGTCCCACGCGCACGGCGCTTCCTTGAAACGGCCGTCGTGATGCCAGGAAAAGCCGTGGAAGGGGCAGCGCAGGTTCACCGCGGGCCCGCTCTCGGTCCTGAGCTTGCGGCCGCGGTGGAGGCAGACGTTATAGAAGGCCTTGACCGACAGATCCTTCTGACGAACGAGCAAGATGCTCTTTTCGTTGATGTCATAGACCACGGTGTCGCCCGGGTTCGGCATATCCTCTTCGCGCGCCGCGAACTGCCAGATGTTCGGCCACATCTTTTCGCGTTCGAGCCGGGCCCAATCCTCGCTGACATAACGCTCGATCGCGGTCGGTTCGTCGCCGAGTTCCTGATTGGATTCGGCGAACAGATAATCGGGGGCGCGCCGCGTATCGGCGTTGAGCATGTCGGTGTAGCTCGTACCGGGGCAGCGGTCGTCGCGGTTCTGGTCCTGGGGAGGCGAGAGGTCGTTCATCTGATACTCCGAATGGGTCAGGCGATCTGGTCGAGCGGCATCTTGCACGCGGCGGCGATCGAGCGGTGGACGCCGTGCAGTGCCGGCTCGTTCGCGCCGAGGACGACGTGGAAGTCGGCGGGCGCGGTCATCAGGTTCGCATAGCCGTTGCTCGCGACGCGATAATCCTCGGTCTGGACGACGGTGGCGGTCGCGTCATAGGCCATCTCGCACATCGCGCGATGCTGGTCATTCTCGACGCCGAAGGGGGCATAGACCGCGAACTGGCAGAACATCCTGCCCGCGCCGTCGGGAAAGAGCCGGAAGACCTGCGTAAAATAGACGCCGGGCGTCACCGCGCCAAAGAAGATGACGGTGTTGGGGAAAAGGAAATGGACCCCGCCATAGTCGGTCTCGGGCCATTCGCTCTCGTCCTTGCCGACCAGATTGCCGATCGACAGGTCGGGAAAGCTGACGCGGTGATGGCGCCCGATCGGTTCATAGACGTTGCGGTCGCTGTAATGCGTACCGCCGATCGTCGAGGCGTGGAGCATCTTGAAATGATAGCCCTCGCCGTAGGTGTCGAGCGCGAATTTCCAGTTCGATTCGGCGGTGAGGATGCCCTTTTTCACCGGCTCGGCGCGGTGGAGTTCGAGCTGCGCGAGTACGGGGCCGAAATCGCCGAGATGCGCCGCGGCGTCGATCGGCGCGCCGTCGGGATTGGCACGCACGAAGATCAGCCCGAGATGCTCGGCGCACGGAAGTTCGATCAGGTCCCGCGCGCCGATCTCGCAGTTCGCGAAGCCTTCCTTGCCCGGCTGCCCGACGAGTTGGCCCGCGGGATCGAAGGTCCAGGCGTGGAAGGGGCAGACGAGCCGCGGACGTGCGCCGCTCCACGGTTCCTTTTCCTCGACCAGCTTGGCGCCGCGGTGCGTGCACATGTTGAGGAAGGCGCGCGCGACGCCGTCCTTGCCGCGCGTGACAAGGATCGACGGCCCGACCGAGTCGAAGACGAGTGTGTCGCCGGTCTGGGGGATGTCGCCCGACAGTCCCGCGACGATCGGTTCGTTCCGGAAGATATGCTCCATCTCGGCCGCGTTGCGGGCTTCGCTCATATAGATGGATTTGTGCAGCGGCAGCGGTGCCTCCGCCCGGTCGGTCCGGTTTTCGGACACGATCGCGACCAGTTTGCGCAGCCCGGTGCGCGCGTTGCGCTTGCGGACGGCGAACCAGTCCTGCGGCGCGATCTTCGGATCGGACTCGGCCATGGCATTCCCTCACATTTTGCCCAGTATGACTCCAGGCCTGATTGGACTTATCGCACAAAGGCAGGCGCTTGTGCGCTAGTGCTTTTGAGGGGGAGAGACCGATGGCCGGACCCGCGACGCTCGCATCGCTCGGCGATATCATGCAGCTGGCCTACGTGCCGTCGGACTTCGATGCCGCGGTGAAGCACTGGACCGGGGTGATGGGCGCGGGCCCCTTCTTCCTGCTGCCGAACGTGTCGCTTCCCGGCGGCCGCTACCGCGGCGAGGCGAGCGACCCCGTTTTCACCATGGCGCTCGGCTATTGGGGCGACCTGCAGATCGAACTGATCCGGCCGGAGAATGACGCGCGGTCGATCTATCGCGGCGAATATGCGGTGGGCGAGGGGCTGCACCATGTGTGCGTGCTGGTCGACTCGATCGCCGAGGCGCGGGCGCGCTGCGTCGAGGTCGGCGCGGAGATCATCTTTGAAGCCCCGGTCGGCGACAAGGGCGGAGTGATCTATGCCGATCCCGGCACGGGACCGGGAACGCTGGTCGAGCTGCTCGAGCCGCAGCCGGGCACGCGCGAACTGTTCGCGATGATGCGCGATGCGGCGAAGGAGTGGGATGGGAGCGCGCCGCTGCGGTCGCTGGGGTAGGGACGCGGCTTATTGGTAAAACTTCGTCATTGCGAGCGGAGCGAAGCAATCTCCAGCTATCGACCCAGCTCTGGGCCGATGGCTGGAGATTGCCGCGTCGCCTTCGGCTCCTCGCAATGACGGTATTCAGCTGTTCGCCCCCAGATAGCCGAGCTGTCCCGCCTTGAAGATCGTCTGCGCGCGGTTGACCGAGTTCAGCTTCTCGCCCGCGCGGTGGACGTGATAGCGCACCGTCGCGTGGCTCAGCGAGATGATCATCCCGATCTCGCGGTCGGTCTTGCCGATCGCGGCCCAGCGCAGGCATTCGACTTCGCGCTTCGACAATTCGCAGTCCGACGGGATGCGCCGCTTGGTGCGCATCGCCGACGCATAGCCCGAGATGAAGCGCCGCGTGCCGGCGCCCAGGATATGGCCGATCTCGGCGAACTGGTCGGTCAGGTCGAAGATGGTGTGATCCATCGGGTGATAGCTGTTCGCCGAAATCTGCCCGAAGGGCAGGTGGACGGGAACGACGATCGCCGCCTTGTAACGCTCGTTCGCCGCGAAATAGCGCGAGAGGTCGATGTCATCGAGATAGGGGTTGGGGTTCGCGGTGCGAAACCCTTCGCCGTTGCACCAGAAAGGCTCGCTCTCGTAGCGGCACGAGCGCGGCAGCGGCGAATGGAGCGCGAGCCGGTGATCTTCCCACCAGCGCTCGCCGTCGCCGAGCCAGCCGAACAGGTCGGCGGCGAGGACGGTCCCGTCGGCGTCGACCATCGTTTCCTTGGATGCAATGTCGTCACAGAGCGCCGCCCGCAGCCCGTGTCCGGCGGCATAGTCGCGCAGCGCAACGGCCGCGCCGTGGATATCCTCCACGCAGCGGACCGTGACCGCTTCGACGAGCGCCCTGGCATTCATTCGCGGTGCGAACCCGTCGTCCGGCAGCTTTGCTGCTCTCTCTCCCACGGGCGCAGCTATTCCATACTGGCCGGCAAGTCGCAATGCATGTGTCATAAGCGGAGCACCGTCTTTGCTATGATATTCTTCTGAACCTCGCTCGAACCGCCGAATACGGTCCAGGCACGACTGTTGAGATAGCGGGCGGCCGCGACCTGCGCGTCCTCATCGCCGATCGCCGGCGGAGATTCATTGCCATAAAGCGGACGAACGGTGGGCAGTTGCAGCCCGTCGTAACCGTGGAGATCCATCGCGAGCCCGTCGATCCGCTGATGAATTTCGGACGACAGCAGCTTGACGAGCGAGGTTTGCGGTCCGGCCGGGCGGCCCTTCGCGATGTCGGCAAGGATGCGAAGTTCGGTCGTTTCGAGCGCTTCGGCCTCGAGGCGCAGCTTTGCAATACGCGTCGCGACCTGGACGTCGCCGCCGAGCGATCCGTTGTGCCCGCTCGGCGCGATGCCAGCGAGCTGTTCGAGATGATCGATCGCGCGGATCAGGCGCGGAGCGTGGAAGGAGCCGCCGCGCTCATTCTCGAGCAGGAATTTGGCGATCGTCCAGCCTTGCCCCTCCTCGCCGATGCGGTTGTCCACCGAAGTGCGCGCGCCGTCGAGGAAGACCTGATTGACCTCATGGTCGCCCGCCATGGTGATGATCGGGCTGACCGTGACGCCGGGCTGGTCCATGGGAACGAGCAGGAAGCTGATCCCCGCCTGTTTCTTGACCTCGCCGTCGGTGCGGACAAGGCAGAAGATCCAGTTGGCGTGGTGCGCGTGGGTGGTCCAGATCTTCGAGCCGTCGACAACATAGTCGTCGCCGTCGCGCCGCGCGCGGGTGCGCAGCGACGCGAGGTCGGAGCCGCTTTGCGGTTCGGAATAGCCCTGGCACCAATAATCGGTCCCGGCGCGAATTGCGGGAAGGAAGCGATCCTTCTGCTCCTGCGTTCCGAAGGCGCAGATCACCGGACCGACGAGGCGCAGGCCGAGCACCGAAAGCGCGGGCGCCCCCGCGATCGCGCATTCCTTTTCGAAGATGTAACGCTGCATCGGCGTCCAGCCGGTGCCGCCGCAATCCTCGGGCCAGTGATAGGCGACCCAGCCCTTGTCGTTGAGGATGCGGTGCCAGACGAGGCCGATATCGGGTTCGACGAAGACCCCGGGGGTGCGCCGGGCGCCGTCCCGGACATGGTCGGGCAGCGAGGTGCGAAGGAAGTCGCGGACTTCCTCGCGAAATTCGAGTTCTTCGGGGGTAAGATCGAGATCCATGTTTCCGCTAGCGTTCGAGGATCGCCACCGCCGACAGGCCGGGCGCGCCATAGACATGAGAATAGCCGACCCGCGGGCGGTTCGGCACCTGCCGTTCGCCGCCGCGGCCGCGGAGCTGCACGGTGTTTTCGTAAACCTGCCGGAGGCCGGAGGCGCCGATCGGTTCGCCGCACGCAAGGCAGCCGCCATCGGTGTTGATCGGCATCCTGCCGCCGATCTCGCTCCATCCTTCGGCGAGCCATTGCTCCTGCTCGCCGTCGGCGCAGAAGCCGTTTTCGGCCATGTGCATGATTTCGGCGCCGCTTTCGGTGTCCTGCAATTGCGCGACCGAGACGTCCTCGGGGCCGATGCCCGCCATTTCGAAGGCGGCCTTGCTGGCGATCTGGGTCGGCTTGCCGCCGCCGTTCACGCTGATCGACGGCGCGAACACCTCGAACGATCCCTCGGGGCGGGTGCGGAAGGCGACGCTGGCGATGCGCACCGCGTCGGCGCCGAGTTCGCGGACCTTTTTGCCGCTCGCGAGGATCAGCGCGACCGCGCCCTCGGCGGGTGAGCAGAACATATATTTGGTCAGCGGATCGTTGACCATCGGCGCGTTCAGGATCGTGTCGAGATCGACCGGCGAACGCCGCCAGGCGTGGTCGCACAGCGTGCCGTTGCGAAACGCCTTTTCGGCGACGAGACCCAGAGTCCGCCGGCTGATCTCGTGGAGCGCCATGTAGCGCTGGATCTTGAGCGCGAAAAATTGCGTCGTCAGCATCATGCCCGTCTCGCCGTACCATAGGGGCAGGCCGTAATCGGACGGTTTGGCGTTGAAGGCGCCGCGCGGATGCTTGTCGAAGCCGACGGCGAGCGCGATGTCGCACGCCCCGGCCGCGATCGCGTTGCGCGCCGCGGTCAGCGCGCTGCCGCCGGTCGCACAGCCGTTGGCGACGTTGATGAAGGGCACGCTCGTCAGCCCGAGCTCGTTGACCATGATGTCGGCGGAGCCGGCGGCAGCCGATCCACCATAGGCGAATTCGACGTCGCTCCATGCGACGCCCGCGTCGGCCAGCGCTTCACGCACGGCATAGACGCCCTGATCGCGGCCCGAACGGCTGTCGGTACGGCCGAAGGGGTGGATGCCCGCGCCGATGATATAGACGTCGTCACTCATGGCTGGCGCTCCGGACGAAAGGCATAGGTCGATCGGTGGTCGTCGAAGGCGACGACGACAAATTCCATCGGCATTCCGATCACAAGGTCGGCGGCGGTCGCATCGGCGATCCGCGTCTCGACGATCACCTCGCCGGGCAGCTCGACATAGCCGATCAGGAACGGCTGGAACGGCTGCGGGCCGCTATAGGGTTCCTTGGGTTCGAAGCCCTGCGTCGTCCACGACCAGAGCGTGCCGCGACGCGACAATGCGACGGGTTCGACCAGCGCGGCGGCGTCGCCTTCGGGAACGGGGAAGACGATCTCGCCGTCGGCGCGCCGTCCCCCGATCAGCCGAGGTTCGGTCTCGTCGGTCCACAGGCCGGGTGCGATGGGGGCGAGGGCGCTCATGCCGCCCTCGCATAGGCGCGCAGGCAATGGTCCTGATCGCCGAAAAGCTTGTCGAGCAGCATGACCCGCTTCAGCGCATGGCCGATCGCGAGCTCGTCGGTCTGGCCCATGCCGCCGTGCATCTGCACCGCCTCCAGCCCGATGCGTGTCGCGGCTTCGCCGACGAAGGCCTTGGCACCTGCTGCCATCCGCGGCCAGTTCGCGTCGTCGATTGTCGGACCCTGCATCGCGGTGCGCAGCACCATCGACCGCGCCTGTTCGAGCGCGGCATAGCATTCGACGAGCCGGTGCTGGAGCGCCTGGAAACTGCCGATCGCGGCGCCGAACTGCTGGCGTTCGCCGACATAGGCGAGGGTGTCGTCGAACATCGTCTGTGCGAGCCCGACCATTTCGGCGGCGGCGAGCGTGCGGACGTCGCCGATGACGCGCCGGAATTTGGCGTCTGGCAGGTCGAAGATTTCGGCGGGCGTGCGGTGCAAGTCCACGGTGGAGGCATTCGAGCCGTCGATGACGGGATAGTCCTGCCGCACGATGCCGGCAGCGCTTTTCTCGACCTTGGCGAGTTTGTCGCCAGCGGCGGTGACGAGCAATATGTCGGCAAGCGGGGCGCCGAGGACGAAGGTCTTGGCGCCCGCGACCTGATTGGCCTCGGTTTTGGTACCGATAGCTTCGGTTTCGTACCGGCGTCCGGGTTCGGCGAAGGCGACCGCCGCGAACTGCGTCCCGGTGGCCAGTTCGCCGACCAGGGCGCCATCGCCCGCCGCTGCGGCGAGCCGGATCGGCAGCACGCCATTTTCGAGCCACGGGTCGATCGCGAGTCCCTTGCCGAGCGCCTCGGCGACGAGTGCAAGGTCGACCATCGTGCCGCCCATGCCGCCCATCGTTTCCGGCGCGGCGAGCGCGAGCAGGCCGAGATCGGCGACGTCCCGCCAGCGCGCGCGCGAATATCCGCCCTCGGTCCGCCGCATCGCATGCCGCGCGGCAATGTCGACCGGACCCAGAAAGCGCCCGATCGTGTCGCGCGTCAGTTGCTGGCCTTCGTCGAGGTCGAAATTCATGCCCGCCGCCCGAAGCTGATGGGCAGCGTGGTGAGCCCGCGCAGCAGCATGTTCGGCGGCCAGCTCGGCACATGTCCCTCGGCGACGCGGAAATCGGTCAGGCGCTTCAGCAGTTCCGTATAGGCGACCGCCATTTCCTTGCGGCTCAGCATGTTGCCGACACACATGTGGATGCCCTTGCCAAAGGCGAGGTGACTGCGCGCATTGGCGCGCTCGATGTCGAACCGGTCGGGGTCGGGATATTTGGCCGGATCGCGGTTTGCCGCGGCATAGCGCAGCTGCACCATGGCGCCCCTGGGAATTTTGACTCCGCCGAGTTCGGCGTCCTTCAGCACCATGCGCCACATGCCCGCGGTCGGGCTTTCGATGCGCAGAACCTCTTCGACGAGGTTGATGATCGCGCGCTCATTGCCTTCGTCGGCGGCGGCGACGGCCTTGGCCATCTGGTCGGGGTTTTCGATCAGCTGGAGCAGCCCGCCGGCGAGCGCCGAAGTCGTCGTCTCGTTCCCCGCGACCATCAGTTGCTGCATGATCGACAGGATCTCGGCATCCTCGAGCGGGCGTTCGCCGTCGACTTCGGCATGGACGAGGTCGGAGAGCAGGTCGTCGGTCCGGTTCGCGCGGCGTTCGTCGATCTTGGCCTTCATATAATGCTGGAACTCGACGACCTCGCGCGCGCATTCGAGTTCGCGTTCCTTGGGGATCATGCGCCCGAGCCGGTCGACGAAGGCGTCGGACCAGCGCTTCACGCGATCGAGGTCGTTCTCCATGCCGATCTGGCTCGCGATCATCGCGACGGGCAGCGGGATGCCGAAATCGCGGACGAAGTCGGCCTCGCCTTTTGCGGCCATTTTTTCGATCAGGTCGATCACGACCCCGCGCATCTCCTCCTCGATCGCGGCGACGCGCTTCATCGAGAAGGCGAGGTTGACGAGCTTGCGAAAGCGCGTGTGGACCGGCGGGTCGGCGGTGAGCAAAGTGTCGACCTGCGGCCATCCCCCGGACAGGATCGCGGCGACGTCGCCGTCCTCGGCCATCGCGCCCGACAATGTGCCCTGGAAATTGTTCGAGAAAGTCTCGACCTCACCGGTCGCCTGCGCGCAAAGGTCATAGGAGAGGACGAGGAACATTCCCTCGGACAGTTGGACGACAGGGCTTTTCGCCATCCAGGCGCGATAATAGTCGAACGGGTCGGCGATGACCTGCGGGTCGAAAAAACTGCCTGCGGCGATAGTGTTCACGCGCCTCTTCCCTCGATCTTCTCTTTATACGCGCAACTATATGCGGCGGCTCCCGGCACGCGATGCACACTTTCGTTAGGCGCGTGGCGGGGCCGCGGCGACATGGCGGAGCGCGTTGGCGATCAGACGGCGGATGTTCGGGTCGGCGTAGGTTGCCGGGCCGTCGCCCGGCTGGAGATAGACGAGGCGTCCGGCGCCGACGGGTTTTTCCCACGCGATCAAGTCGCTTTCGGGGCGATGCTCCCAACCGTCATTGCTGAACATCCGTCCCGCGACAGCCTGCGCCGCCGAATAGAAATTGTCGCGGACGAAGCCATGGTCGGCGCGGAGCAGCGGGGTCACCGCACCCCATATCGGCGCGAGATAGAGTTCATCGCAAAGCGGGAAGCGTGCGGGCAGGCCCGCGGTCACCGGATGGGCGGGGTCGAGGACGACCGCGTCGTACGGCACGTCGTGACGATAGCCCGAATCGAGATGGGTTTCACCATTGGCGACGCCCGGCGCATAGAGGAAGCGCCCGCCGAGCATGTCGGCCCATTCGGGCCATTCGGCCCAGCCGGCGATCGCATGGTGCATCGCGACCGCGCCGCCGCCGCGCGCGAAATGGTCGGTGACGGCACGGCGATACGTCCACGATGGCGGCCGGGTCGCCGCGTGTCCGCCTTCGAAGCGGTAGCCGGGCATGTCATAGAAGAGGATCGCGTCGGCGTCCCGCGCCGCGCCCGCCGCGACGTCGGCTTCGGCCTCGGGATGGATCAGGTGCGTGACCGTCCACCCGTCAAAGCTTGCGAGCAGGTCGTCAAAGGGGCCGGCCTCATAGGGATGGCCGCCCGACAGGACGAGAAGGTGGCGCGTTGGCGTCATGCGATCTTCAGGATCATCTTGCCGTCGTTGCTCCCCGCGAAGAGGCGCATGAAGGCGTCGAAGCTGTTCTCGATCCCTTCGTCGACATGTTCGTCGGCGAACAGCTTGCCCTGTTGCAACCAGCTCGCCATCTCGGCCCCGCCCTCGGCGAAGCGCGGGATATAATCGGCGACGAGCAGCCCGCGGATCGAGGCGCGGTGGACGATGAGCTGCCAGATGTTGCGCGCGCCGATCCTTTGGGTGCTGTTATATTCGCTGATCAGCCCGCACAGTCCGACTCGCGCGCCGTGTCGCAGATTGTTGAGGCCCGCGTCGAGGATGTCGCCACCGACATTTTCGAAGATGATATCGACCCCGTCGGGGGCTTCGGCGCGGATCGCGTCGGTCAGCGCCGCAAGGTCCTTGCCGCGATAGTCGATCGCGGCGTCGAAGCCGTAGCGATCGATCAGCCTGGCGCACTTCTCGGGTCCGCCCGCGATGCCGATGACCTTGCTCGCGCCCTTGATCTTGGCAATCTGCCCGACGAGCGAGCCGACCGCGCCCGCTGCGCCGGTGACGAGCACGATATCGCCGGGTTTGGGTTCGCAGACGTCGATATAGCCGAAATAGGCGGTCATCCCGACCGCCCCCAGAACCGACAGATAGTTGGTGACCGATGGCACGAGGCTCGCATCGATCACCTGGGTAAAGCCGCCCGCGACGCCGACCGAATAATCCTCGATCGCGGTGAGGCCGAGCACCCATTGGCCGGGTGCGAAACCCTCGGCCCGGCTTGCTTCGACGACGCCCACCGTCGTCGCGCGCACCGGCGTGCCGAGCGGGATCGGCGGCATATAGCTCGGCGCATCGTCCATCCAGCCGCGGATCGCGGGGTCGAGCGAGGCATAATGGTTGCGGATCAGGAATTCGCCGTCTGCGAGTTCGGGCGTTGCTTCGGTCGCGAGCGAGAAATCTTCCCGCACGGGTTCGCCATCGGGCCGGCGGACGAGCAGGAAGCGGCGGTTGTCGGGCATGGAAACTCCTCAAGCGGGAACGATGGAGACCGGGATCGCGCTTTGCAGCGACTGGCCGGTGATGGGGTCGTAGCGGGCGCTTTCGCTGACGAGGCGGTTGGTCGAGGCGCCATGCTCATGGACGCCGTCGGGACCGATGTCGGGGCCGCCGAAGGCATGCGCCATCGACACGACGCCGGGGCGCATATTTTCGGCCGCGCGCGCGACCGCGACGACCTCGCCTGCCGCCGAACGGATGCGCACGGTGTCGCCGTCGCTGCACGGGATGCGCGCGAGATCGTCGGGGTGCAGGAACGCCGGGTTAGTCGTGCGCCTGGCGCGCAGCGCGGGCAGATTCTGTCCGGTCGAATTGAAGCGGTGGCGGCTGCGGCGCGACACCATGCGCCAGGGGAAGTCGGGGGTCGGCTGGTCGGCATTGGCATAGGCGATGAGCTGGTCGGGCATCATGCCCGCCGTCAGGTCGAACCGGCCTGGCGCATCGGGATCACCCGACTCGACGACCGGGTGGAGGTCGGCATAGATCACCGCCTTGCCGTCGACCGTATCGCGGCGCACCTTGCTTGGCAGGGCCGCGCAGCCCGCGACCATCAGGTCGAGGAAGGCCTCCTTGGTGGGGCGTTCATCCATCGGGCAGGCGCCGCCCGCGAACGGCAGGCCGGTGCCGAGACGGTGCGCAAGTTCCCAGAGCATCTCCCACTCCTCGAGCAGCCCTTCGGGTGCGTCGATCATCGCCTCGGTATAGCGGGCATAGGGGATTTCGTACCACCATTCGCTGAGGTTGCTGATGTCCTCGCGTTCGAGGCACATTTTCGGCGCGAGGATGTAATCGGCGCGCTTTGCGGTCGCCGACGCGGCGTTGACGTCGATCGAGACGAGCAGCTCTAGACCGCCCAGCGCGCGCGTCATCTTGTCCTGGTCGGGGAAGGCGACCACCGGATTGCCGCCGATCACGATCAGCGCGCGCACCTGCCCCTCGCCGGGCGTCAGCATCTCGTCGGCGAGGACGTTGCACGGCATCTCCATGCCGAGATGCGTCAGCCCGCGGAAACGCGAGGCGGGGAAACCCTCGCCATAAAGCGCCATCGGCGGCGCAACCTGCGCCCGGCGCGGTGTGACGGGGGTGAAGACGCGCGGGATCGAGCTCAACTCTCCCTCGCGGCAAAAGCGCCCGCAGAGGATGTTGAGCGACGAGACGAGATATTGGGTGAGCGTGCCGTTGCCCGCCATCTCGGGCCCGGTGCCGGTCGAGACGACGCCTTTCGTGCCGTTCGCGAACATGCGCGCTGCGGCGACGAGCTGGCTTTCCTCGACCCCGGCGCGCGCGGCGGCGACGTCGGGGGTGAAGGGCGCGACCGCGCGCTGCAGTTCGTCGAGGCCATCGACATAGCGTTGGACAAAGGCCTTGTCGGTGAGGCCTTCGGCGAGGATGACGTGGATGATCCCCGCAAGCAGCGCGGGATCCTCGCCCGGCCGAACGGGCAGGTGGATATGCGCGAGCGCCGCGACGTCGCTCTGCCGCGGGTCGGCGACGATCAGCTTCAGGCCGCCTTCGAGCGCATCGCGCAGGCGGCGCGAGGGCGAGAAGGGCGGCAGCCCGCCCGGCGGACCGTAGTGCGAGACGATCGGGTTGTTGCCGATGAAGAAGGCGACGTCGGCATCGGCGAAGCTGTGCATTCCGCCCATCCAGCTGCCGTAGCGCATCGTCGTATAGACTTTCGCGGGCTGGTCGAGCGTGACCGAGGTGTAGATGTTGCGCGTGCCGAGCCCCTGCGCGAAGGCCATCGCGCTGCCGACCCCGGCGCTGTTCTGGAACGCATAGGTGCCGCCATAGACGGCGACGGCGTGTGGCCCATGCTCGGCAACGATCGCGCCGAGCGTTGCCGCGATCTCGTCGAGCGCAGCGCCCGTCGCAATGTCCTCGAACGTGCCCTCAACGCGCTTCTGCGACACCGTCAGCCGCTGCGGGCCGTGATGCGCCTCGGCGAGCTGGCGACCCTTGATGCAGGTATAGCCGCCGAAGACGGGGTCGTCGGGGTCGCCCTGCACCTTGGTGATGCGGCCGTCGTCGACCGTGACCAGCATCGCGCAATTGGCATGGCAGAAGCGGCAGAAACTGCGGCGGACTTCGGGCATCGTCTCTCTCCCTTGATGACACCCTAGGCCGCGGGCGCTCCCGATCGACTGGCACTTTTGGCGGTGGCTGGCGGCCGGGTGCAGGCGCAGTTTCGCGGCATCAACAGGGAGAGTATCGATGCCGACATCGCGCCAATGGCTGCTGAACGGACATCCGCGCGGGCGCGGGATCGAGGACGGTGACTTCCGGCTCGTCGAGACCGAAATCGTCGCGCCGGGCGATGGCGAGTTGCTGCTTCGGACGCTCTATCTCGGTTTCGATCCGGCGCAGAAGGGCTGGATGGAGAATATCGCCGACTATGTGGCGCCGATGGCGATCGGCGACGTGATGCGCGGCAGCGCGATCAGCGAAGTCGTCGAGAGCGAGCATCCGGGCTTTGCCGCCGGTGACCTCGTCATGGGATCGACCGGCTGGACCGAATGGCATGTGTCGAACGGCGAGGGGCTGGTGAAGATCGACACGCAATTGCCGCCGACCGCGATGCTGTCGGTGCTGGGAACCACGGGCGTCACCGCTTATTGCGGCCTGTTCAAGGTCGGGCGACCGGTCGCGGGTGATACGGTGCTCGTATCGGGGGCGGCGGGGGCGACGGGATCGGTCGTCGGACAGCTTGCCAGGATTGCCGGATGCAGGGCGGTCGGGATCGCCGGGGGCGAGGACAAGTGCCGCTGGCTCGTCGAGGAGGCGGGTTACGACGCCGCGATCGACTACAAGGCGGGCGAGGTGCGGCGGCAGATCCGCGAACATTGCCCCGGCGGCGTCAATGTCGTCTTCGACAATGTCGGCGGCGCGATCCTCAACGACATGCTCGGCGAAATCGCCACCGGCGCGCGCGTCGCGGTGTGCGGCGGGATCAGCCGCTACGAGATGGGGACGCTGCCCGCGGGGCCGCAGAATTATTTCAACCTGATCTTCCGCCGCGGCTCGATGGCAGGCTTCATCGTGCTCGACTGGGCGACCGAGTTTCCCGAGATCCGCAAGCGGCTCGAGGGCTTCGTTCTCGACGGGCGCCTGACCTATCGCGAGGATGTGCAGCACGGGTTCGAGAATGCGCCCGATACGCTGAAACGCCTGTTCAGCGGGCAGAACCGCGGCAAGCAACTCTTGAAGCTCTGAAGGAGATCGACATGGGCAGGCTGACCGGCAAGCGCGCCGTCATCATCGGCGCGGCGTCGACGGGAAATATGGCGCAGGTCACCGCGCGGCTGTTCGCGCGCGAAGGGGCGACGGTGATGGTCGCGGGGCGCAAGGCCGAACCGCTCGAAACGCTCGCGGCCGAGATTGGCGGCCATGCCGCGCTCTGCGACATCACCGACAAGGCGTCGGTCTTTGCGCTCGCCGACGCGGCGAAGGCGAAGATGGGCGGGGTCGATATCGCGATGAACGCGAGCGGTTGGGGATTGCTCAAGCCTTTGCTCGACGTCACCGAGGAAGAACTGGCGAGCATCGTCGCGCTCCAGTTCACCGGGGTGCATCATTTCCTGCAGGCCTTTGTCGGGGCGATGCTGGCGAATGATCCGAGCGGCGGATCGATCATCCAGATATCTTCGGCGACGACGCGTGCGCCGATCGGCAATCACGCCGCTTACATCGGCACCAAGACGGGGTCGGAGGCGCTGATCCGCTGCGTTGCCAATGATTTCGGCGCGGCAGGCATCCGCGCGAATATCGTGTCGCCGGCGTTCACCGAATCGCCGATGACCGAGGGCGCGTTTGCGACGCCGGGATTGGTCGACGCCTTCCTGCCGCGCTATCCGCTGGGTCGGCTCAACACGGCGCAGGATGTCGCGAATGCATGTTTGTGGCTGGCGAGCGACGAGGCGTTTGTGACCGGTGAGAATCTGCAGCCGAACGGCGGCTTGGCGTTGCGGGGGAATCCGCAGGAAGGTGACATCGCCGCGGCAGTCGGTGCCGCGATGGCAAAGCTGCAAGCGCAATAAAATATTCCGTCATTGCGAGGAACCAAAGGCGACGCGGCAATCTCCAGTCCTCACCCCTGCGCAAAGCCTAAGGCTGGAGATTGCTTCGCTACGCTCGCAATGACGAGACTTGGGATGCTAGCTGATCTGCCGCTCGCGGCCTTCCCAATAGGGCGCGCGGAGTTCGCGGCGAAGGATCTTGCCCGAAGGGTTGCGGGGCAGCGCGGGGATGAAGTCGACCGACTTCGGGCATTTATAGCCCGCGATCCGTGTCCGCGCCCAGGTGATGATCTCGTCTGCGTCGGCGCTCTGGCCCTCGCGTAGCACGACGCAGGCCTTCACCGCCTCGCCCCATTTCGCGTCGGGGACGCCCACCACCGCGACATCGGCGACCGCGGGGTGGCCATAGATTGCATTCTCGACCTCGGCCGGATAGACATTCTCGCCGCCCGAGATGATCATGTCCTTCACCCGGTCGTGGAGGTAGAAATAGCCGTCCTCGTCGGTGTAGCCGGCGTCGCCGGTGCGGAGCCATCCGCCCGCGTCGATCGTTTCCGCGGTCGCTTCGGGGCGGTTCCAATATTCGCGCATATTGGCCTGCGCGCGGATCGCGATCTCGCCGATTTCGCGCGGGGGCAGCGGGTTGCCGCTGCCGTCGATCACCCGCATCTCGACCCCGCGCAAAGGCTTGCCGACCGATCGCATGCGTTCGTTGCCCGCGGGATCGTGATCCTCGGGGGGCAGCGCGGCGATCGTGCCCGAGGTCTCGGTCATCCCGTACATCTGGACGAAGCCGCACTGGAAGATGTCGATGCACTGGCGCAGCAGGTCGAGCGGGATCGGCGAGGCGCCATAGGCGATGTGACGGAGCCGCGAGAAATCGACCTCGCGCGCCCGCGGCTGATTGACGATGATCTGCATCGCCGCGGGCACCATGAAGATTTTCGAAATGCCATAGGCTTCGATCAAGTCGAGGACGCCGCCGGGATCGAACTCGCGGGTGATCACGCCGGTCGCGCCATTGGTCATGACGGTGATGCCGTATCCGGTGCCGCCGATATGAAAGCAGGGCATGGCGACGAGGCCGACGTCACCTTCTTCCCAGCGTTCCCAGTCGGCCTGCAGCGCCGGGTCGCGGTCGAGCTTCGAGCGCAGCACCGACCCGTTGGTGAGCACCGCGCCCTTGGGCTTGCCGGTGGTGCCCGAGGTGTACATCTGGATCACCGCGTCGCTCTCGCCGCGCGGGATGCCTGGATCGGTGGCGGGAAAGCCGTCGCGCCAGGCCCGGTAGTCGCCCTCGACCGCGATGACATGCTCGACGCCTGGAAACGCATCGCGGTTCGCCGCGACAAGCTCGGTGAACTCGGGCCCGACGCACAGGATGCGCGCGCCGCAATTGTCGATGATCCACGCGATCTCGGGCACCGCGAGCCGCCAGTTGACCGGCGTCATCACGCCGCCGGCCTTGGCGACCGCCATCAGCAGTTCGAAATAGAGATCGCTGTTCTTGCCGAGATAAGCGACGCGGTCGTCGGGTTCCAGCCCGATCGCGACCAGTGCGTTGGCGGCGCGGTTGCTGTTCGCATCGAAGTCGGCGTAGCGCGTCGTCCGGCCCTCGAAATGGAAGAGGATCTTGTCGGGGCGCTCGTGCGCGTTCCGCCGCGCGACATCGGCGACGCGTTCAAATGCTGCGACCTTCACGGGTCTTCTCTCCCTATGCTGCGCCGAGCGCCTGCCGATAGAGCATGGAGTCGGCGGCGTAGAAATTGCAATGGAAACCCGACGGTACACGGAACGGGACATGCACAAGCGCGACCGGACCCGCCGCGATGTCGAGCGCGTCGAAGATCGCGAGTTCGCTCGTCGCAGCGCCGGCGCGGTGGACGAGGGTCATCGCATAGCCGTCGCCTTCGCCCGCAGCGCCCATCTTCGGCGCGAAGATCAGTTCGCCGCACGCCGCTCCGTTGCCGAAATGATAAACATCCTCCTTGCCGCTGACGGTGTCGAAGCGCAGCACGCCATCCATCCCCTCGGCACGGCCGTCGCGACTGTTCAGGTTGATATTCGCAAAGCTGTGGCGCGAGGCGCGGGTCATGAAGCGGTCGTCGGGGCGCGGGAACTGGATGTCGCGGTCGTTGAGCGTTTCTTCGGTGATCCATGTCCCGTTGCCATTGATGCCGGGGTCGATCGTCCAGCGGCGCAGGCTCTGCTGCGTGTCGCCATGCGTTTTCTTGACCCCCGTTTCGTCGGGGAAGAGCGCGGTGCCGTTCGCTGCGGCGACGTCGGCGACGATCTTGCCGTCCTGTTCCCACACATTGAGTTCGTGGAACATGTGGCGCGGCTCATAGTCGAACCAGCGGAGGTCGCTCGCCGACCCCGCGCGCGGCATCACTCCGAATTTGGTCGGGCGGCCGTTGACCCAGGCGGTCATCGGTCCGCCCTTCATGAACCGGCCGAGGTCGGCGTCGATCGGGATCACCGGGAAGACGACCCAATTCTCGGTAAGGAAGAAGGTGTGCATCAGCGCGTTGTGCGGCATGTCGATGATCTCGGCCTTGCGCACGCTGCCGTCGGCGGCGATCACGTCGTAGCGCAATTGCGGCGCCCCCATCGGGCCGTTGATCGCCATGCCGATGTTGACGAGTTCGCCGGTATAATGGTCGATCTTGGGGTGGGCGGAAAAGGTCGTGGTGATCGTCCCGCCATAATGTTCCTCGCCCAGCGTTTCGAGCGTGCGCGGGTCGAGTTTGACCGCAGGCGCCCCCTCCATCAGCGCGAGCAATTTGCCGCCATGGACGATGATATTGGTGTTGGCGGTGTTGTAGCGCTTTCCCTGCACCGACGGATCGGCGGTCATCGGGTTGCCGAACATGCCGAACAGTCGCTTGCCCGCCGCCTTCTCCAGCTCGAACTTCTCGGTTCGCACCCAGCGGTTGAGCATCGACGCGCGGCCGTCCGCGATGTGAAAGGCATAGACCATGCCGTCGCCGTCGAACCAGTGATACTCACCTTCGCGCGTCGGATAGAGTGGCTCGGGGCCGTTGCGATAGAAGACGCCGACGAGATCGGCCGGGATTTCGCCCTCGACGATCAGGTCGGGCGCTGTCGCCTCGAACCGCACCGGCTGGTGATGGCCCGACAGATAGGGGTGGTCGAAAAAGGCCTGCGTCATCTGGGTTCCCCCGACATACTGGTGTGATCCATCAAACAAGGGGCGGTGCAATGCGCCGCCCCCCGTCCCCCTTTTCGTCTCGTCGTGTCCGTGGCGGGCACGGCCGTTCGTCAGAATTTGAAGCCGAGTTCTACGCCATAGGTGCGCGGCTGGATCGCCGCGCCAAAGGTGAAGAGCCCCGCCACCGGCAGGGTCGACGACAGGCCCTTGTGGTTGGTGAGGTTGCGGCCGAACAGCGCGAGGCTGACTTCGCGTCCTTCGCCGAGGAAATGCGTGTAGCCGATCTGCGCCGACAGATTTTCCCGGTTTTCGGTGAAGCAGCGATTGTCGTTGGTCACCGCGCCGGGGATGACCGGACGGTTCGGTGCGATGCAGGTCACATATTTGCTCTGGTAGCGCAGCAGGGTCGAGGCATCGATCCGGCCCGAGCTGATTTCCTTGCTGTAGTTCAGCCCCGCCGACCATTGATATTTGGGCGCGCGGCGCAGCGTCAGCGTCGACACGTCGTCGGGGATGCCGTCGGCGGCGCTGCCGGTGGTCAGCCCGACGATGTCGTTGAAGAAACTCTTGTACTTGGCGTCGGTGTAGCTGAACGACGCGTTGAAGCTGAACGCGTCGGACATCTGCGCGATGATCTCGGCCTCGAAGCCCTTGATGTCGGCGGACGAGGCGTTTTTCACCACGGTTTCCTGCGGGCTCGACGAACCCGGCGGCGACGGCTGCACCACCTCTTCCTGCTTGTTGTTATATTTGGTGTAATAGAAGGCGAGGTTGGTGCGCAGCGTGCGGTCGAGCCAGTCGGCCTTGAGCCCCACCTCATAGGCGTCGACCGTCTCGGGCTGGTACGGCCCGAGCGAGGTCGGCGACGCCGCGCGGCCGTTGAAGCCGCCCGAGCGGAAACCGCGCGAGAAGGAGGCATAGGCCAGCTTGCCCGGTTCGATCGTATATTCGACATTGGCGCGCCAGGTGAATTTTCCGAAGCTGTCGCTGCCCGAGCAATTGTTGGCAGGGGCGTAGACGGGAATGACCACGCCGGGTGCCGGGCTGGTCGTGCCGGTCACCGCGACGCAGCTCGTGCCGTCGAAGGTCGGCTGGGTCAGGCGGACGAGCGCTCCGATGCGGCCGTAATTGTTGAAGATCGACTTTTTGTCGTCGGTGTAGCGCGCGCCCACCGAGATCTTGAACTGGTCCGACAGGCTGATCTGCGCGTCGGCGAAACCGGCATAGGATTTGGCGTGATGGTCGACATATTGGCGGAGCACCGCGGTTGAGCCCTGGCCGAGCACGACGCCGAAATTGGTCGATTGGTCGAGCGTGTAGCTGCTGTTGAAATAATAGCCGCCGACCAGCAGGTTCACCATGTCGAAGTCGGCGAGCAGGCGGACCTCCTGGCTGAACTGCTTGTAGCGCTGGTCGCGCTTCGTCTCGAAGAAATTGACCGAGCTGGCGTCGAAGTCCTGCGTCACCGATTCCTTGTTCTTGATGTAACCGGTGACCGACGAGAGCGTGAGATTGTCGCTGAGTTCGATGTCGATGTTGCCGGTGATGCTGTCCGCGTCGTTGCGCACCGGGGTCTCGATGCTGCTGTAGGTGGTGTAGAGGCCGCGGTGCGGCTGGGTCGAACGGTTGCACTCGGCGGCCGGAGAGAAGCCCGGCGCGCCGGGAGCGGCGCAGACGACGTCGCGGCCGGTTTCGGACAGCGGCGCAACGATCGTCTCGCCGCGTTCGCGGCTGTGCTGATAGGTGATCTGCGCGCTGATCGTGTCGCTGGGGGTGATCAGCGCGGTTACGCCGCCGGTCAGCGTCTCATAGGCGCCCTCGCGCTTGTTCTTGGTGACGTTGAAATAATAGCCGTCGGTTTTGTCGTAATAGCCGAAGGCCTTCAATGCGATGAAGTCGCCGAGCTTGCCGGTGTTAACGACGAGGCGGCCGCGCTTGGTATCGAAATTGCTGTAGGCGAACTGGCCGCGTACGCCGAAATCGTCGGTCGGCTTGGTGCGCGTCACGTTGATCACGCCGCCGATGGTGTTTCGGCCGAACAAAGTGCCCTGCGGTCCGCGTAGCACTTCGAGCCGTTCGAGGTCGAAGCTGTCGAGCAGCTGGCCGGTGTTGGTGCCGATGAAGACACCGTCGACGACGACGCCGACCGCGGGGTCGAAGCTCTTTTCGATATCCTCGAAGCTGATCCCGCGGATCGAGATCGCCGCGGCGCTGGGGCCGGCGCCGACCGAGTCGACGACGAGGCTGGGAACGCGGCCGGCGATGTCGCGGATGTCGTCGATCGTTGCCGATTCGAGCGCGGTCTGGTCGAGTGCGGTGACCGCGATCGGGATCGACTGGACGCTCTCCTGGCGCTTCTGCGCGGTGACCACGATCTCGCGGAGCGCGCTGCCGCTGTCGTCCGCGGCGGCCTCCTGCGCGAGCGCCGGCGTGGCGATGGCAAGCGCGGCGAGCGACACGGTCGCGTAGACGGCGGGCAGCATTCGGGCATGCGTGGTCATCGTCAATCCTCCCTCTCGCGCCGGCGCATAGGCTCGCCGGTCACGTTGGAGCGGAAGGTCCGCTTAATGTCCCGATTCAACAATCATCAAAAATATCAGGCATGCCGTAACGGCCGGAAACGCCCTGAAATTGGTCGATTCTATTGCCGCTGGGTGGCGCCGCCGTCGACGAACAGTCCGTGGCCGGACATGAACCGCGCGTCGTCGGACGCAAGAAAGGCGGCAACGTCGGCGACGTCTTCGGGCTGGCCGAGGCGCCCCAGCGCGGCCTTGTCGATCCAGCGCTGCCTGAATTCGGGCAGCGCCGAAAAGGCGGGGGCGGTCATAGGCGTGTCGATCGCGCCGGGCTGGATGCAGTTGACCGTGATGCCATGCGCGCCGACTTCCGCCGCGACCGATTTGGTCATGCCGAGCACCGCATGTTTCGACGCGCTGTACGCCGCCATGCCGGCCTCGCCAAAGCTCGACATCACCGAACCGATCAGGATGATCCGGCCGTGCGGCGAGCGTTTGAGCAAGGGTAGGGCATCGCGCATCAGGCGGAAGATGGCGGTGACGTTGATCGCCATCATCTGGTCGAAAAATTCGTCGCTGTGGCCGTCCAGCGGCTGCATGCCCGTGATCCCTGCGCAGGCGACGACGATATCGAGCGCGCCGAAGCGCGCTTCAGCCGCGGCGACCAGCCGGGCATTGATGCCCGGTTCGGTGACGTCGGCGACGATGTCGACCGCGCCTGTCCGGTCGGTGGTCAGCACGCGTGCGCCGTCGGCGGCGAGACGCTGGGCGGTTGCGCGCCCGATCCCCGATCCGGCGCCGGTTACCAGCGCAGCGCGGCCGTCGAGCCGCCCGGCGGTCACAGCGAACTGCCGCCGTCGACGCGAAATTCGGCGCCGGTCGCAAAGCCCGATTCGTCCGACGCGAGGTACAGGACGATCGCAGAAATTTCCTCGGGCTTGCCGAGCCGTCCGACGGGGTGCGTCGCGACCCAGCTGTCGTAGAGCGCCTGCGGATCGTCGACCTGCGCCATGACCTTGTCGAGGATCGGGGTGTGGATCGCGCCCGGATGCACCGAATTGCACCGGATGCCGTACCCCTTGCGCGCATAGTGGAGCGCGACCGATTTGGTCAGGTGCGTCACCGCGGCCTTCGCGGCGTTATAGGCGGCGAGATCGCCCTGCGCACGCACGCCGCACATCGACGACATGTTGATCACCGACCCGCCATGATCCTTCATCTTGGGGATCACATGCTTGCAGCCGAGGAAGACGCCGTCGACATCGACCGAAAATTCGTGGCGAAAGGCTTCGAGCGTCAGATCTTCGATCGAGCCGTGGGTGGTGATGCCGGCGTTGTTGACGAGGATGTCGACGCGCTCGCAGCTGGCGAGCGCGTCGAGCCACTCGGCTTCCTGCGATACGTCGAGTTTCACGAAGCGCTGGCCGAGTTCGGCGGCGAGCGCTTCGCCCGCGGCGACGTCGATGTCGGCGATGATAACGCGCGCGCCCTCGGCGACGAAACGGCGGACGATGTCGAGGCCGAGCCCCGATGCGCCGCCGGTGACGAACGCGATCTTGCCCGCGATGCGGCCTTGCCCTGCCATCCTGTCCTCCCTCTTTTGCCTCTCGACTATCATGCGGCCGCGGCGCCGCGAGCCTATTTATTGCGCTAGGTGCGGGGGCGGAGAGCCGCTGTCAGGTCATGGGCGAGGAGAGGCGCCATGGCGGAAAGCTGGGACTATATCGTCGTGGGAGCAGGTTCGGCCGGATGCGTCGTCGCCGAGCAGCTGAGCGCCGATCCGCAAATTCGCGTGCTGCTGCTCGAAGCGGGCGGCCGCAATGACGGTCGCTGGGTCGCGATACCCAAGGGTGTCGCAAAGCTCGTCACCAACCCCGATCATATCTGGGCCTATGGTGTGTCGCAGCCGCGCGGCGACGGCGGCGCGCCGGGCGAGGTGTGGATTCGCGGCAAGGGTCTCGGCGGATCGTCGGCGATCAACGGCATGATCTGGAGCCGCGGCGAGCCCGCCGACTATGACGAATGGGAAAAGCTCGGCTGCACCGGCTGGAACGGTGCCGCGATGACCGAAGCCTTCCGCCGTCTCGAGGATCACGGCCTCGGCGCGAGCGCGATGCGCGGGGCGGGCGGGCCGGTCGGGATCGCGCCCAAGATCCACAGCTATCCGCTAGCCGAGACGATGGTACGGGCCGGGGTCGAAATGGGGCTGCAGCCGGTCGACGACCTCAATGCCTCTACTTCCGACCGCGTTGGTTTCTATGCGCATAATATCCGCCGCGGACGGCGCGAGAGCGCGGCGACGACCTTCCTTGCGCGGGCAAGGAGGCGGCCGAACCTGCACGTCGTCACCCATGCGATGGCCGAGCGGCTGGTCGTCGAGGGCGGGCGGGTGACGGGGGTCGAGGCAAAGGTCGCGGGCCGGCCGCAGCGTTTCGATTGCGTGGGCGAGGTGATCGTGGCCGGCGGCACGCTCGAGAGCCCGTTGCTGCTCCAGCGTTCGGGGATCGGCCCTGCCGACGTGCTGCGCGCCGCCGGGGTCGAACCCGTCGTCGACGCCCCCGACGTCGGCGGGCGGATGCGCGAACATCTCGGCTTTTCGATGCCGCACCGCATGTCGCGCGATATCGGCAGCAACCGCAGCTTCTTCGGCGTCGGCCTGGCGCGCGCGATGGTGCAATATCTGCTCACGCGCGGCGGGATCATGGCGACGGGGCCGTTCGAGGTCGGCGCCTTCCTCAACCTGACCAGCCGTGACCGTCGCCCCGACCTGCAGCTCTATCTGGGCGGCTACACCTTCGCGCTCGGCGACGACAAGCATCCGGTGCCGCTCAGCAGCATCGACCGCAAGCCGGGCATGACCATCTACGGCCAGCTGCTCCGCCTGACGAGCGAGGGGAGCATCCACATCGGCGGCCCCGCCAGCGACGCACCCGCGGATATCAAGCCCAACTGGCTCTCGACCCGCGAAGATGAGCGCAGCGCGATCGCCGCGGTGCATGCGATGCGTCGCTATATGGCGCAGCCGGCGCTGGCCGACCTGGTCGAGAGCGAACTGCTGCCCGGCGCGGCGGTGCAGAGCGACACCGAAATCCTCGCCGCCTTCCGCCGCCTCGCCACCTGCGGGCTGCACGGCGTCGGGACGTGCCGCATGGGCAGCGACAATCGCGCGGTCACCGACGCGCGGCTGCGCGTCAACGGCGTGGGCGGGCTGCGCGTCGTCGATTGCTCGGTGATGCCCTCGCCGGTGACGGGCAACACCAACGCCCCGGCTATGGCGCTGGCGCTCCGCGCCGCGGCGCTGATCCGCGAGGACCGCCGAAGGTTGCGTGCGGTGGCATGAAGCATTCGGCAACGTCGGCTTTGGGGTGGGGAGCGGGCGTTCACTTCCTGCCAATCCTCCCTGTCGCGCAGCGATGGGGAGGGGGACCGTCCGCGAGGCGGATGGTGGAGGGGCCAGCAACGCTGCGCTCTAGCCCCTCCGTCAGCGCTGCGCGCTGCCACCTCTCCATGGCTTCGCCACAGGGAGGATTTTATGACCGCAATCGGTTGACCGCGGTCCTCTCCGTTCAGGCGCGCTCGCGCTCCTTGAGCCAGCCGACCCCGCGGCGCAGCAGGTCGTAGAAGACCGGCAGGTCCCACGCGCAGCGGTCGACCGTCGGCCACCAGTCCATCATCGGCTGGAGGTCGTAATGCCCGCGGCAATGGCCGAGCGTCAGGTACAGCACCGCGCCTGCGCCATGCTGCTTGATGTAGAAGACGGGATAGGTGCCGGGCGCATCCGCAGCCTCGACGAAGCCGGTGCCCGGCCCGCTGCATTCGGTATCGAGCAGGACGTGCAGATGCCCGTGCGTTTCGAGATGATAGAGCTCGTCGGTGGTCTCGAAGGGTTCGATACCGCGCGTGAGCGCATGATCGGGGTCGACGACGCGCACGGTGTAGGGCTCGATCGCGGGATGGCTGATGAACTGCGATCCCAGAAGGTCCATTATCAGCGGCGCCCAGCGCGGGGCATCCCAGACGCCGGTGTCGAGCAGGCGGAGGATCGAATTGGTGCCGTGGAGCGCGTACCAGCGCCCCCCCTGCGCCAGCCAGCGCTTCAGCGCTTCCTGCGCGGGCAAGGGCGGGGTGACGTCGCAGGTGTAGGTGATCAGCATATCGGCCGCTTCGATCGCGTCGATATTGTCGTAATTCTCGAACACCCGCGTGCGGATGCGCGGATCCTCGGCGAGCAGCTTGAGCAGTTCGAGCCGCGCGAAATCCATGTCGTGCCAGACGCCGCCGCAGATCAGCACGCAATCGATGCGGGGCGGATGTTCGCTGTCGCTCATCGCCGGTCCTCTCCTCCTGTTATGGCGCCATCATGCGGACAGGATCGGCGGGCGTCACCTTATTCTATTGATAGGTTCGCGGCGTCCGCGAAACTGGCAGAAGGACAGGCGAGAGGAGAGGCGCGATGCAGCAGAGGCTGGGCGGCAAGGTCGCTTTGGTCACCGGCGGGACGAGCGGGATCGGCGCGGCGACCGTCGCGCGGTTGGTGAACGAGGGCGCCAAGGTCGTCTTTACCGGTTCGAACGCCGATGCGGCGGCGAAGGTCGCGGCCCAAACCGGGGCGACGTTCCGCAGCCACCGCGTCGAGGATGCGGCCGCCTGGCCCGCGCTGATGGCCGAAATCGAGGCCGAATATGGCCGGTTCGACATCGCCTTCGCCAATGCGGGGACCGAGGCGGGCGATGCGAGCGTCGAGGATATCGGCATCGACGCGTGGCACCATATCGTCGGGGTGAACCAGACCGGGGTGATGCTGACCGTTCAGCACGCGATCCGCGCGATGGCGAAGAATCCGGAAGGGGCGGCGGGCTCGATCATCGTCAATTCGTCGATGAACGCGCACCGCGCGATGGGCAATTATGCCGCTTACTCGGTGACCAAGGCAGCCGTCGTGGCGCTGGTCAAGTCGGCGGCGATCCATTGCGCGGGCAAGGGCTACAAGATCCGCATCAACGCCATTCTGCCGGGCGTCGTCGAAACCGAGATGATCCGCGGCGTCATCGACCGCTCGCCCGATCCCGCTGCGGCGCGCGCGGCGTTCGAGGGCATGGCGCCGATGAAGCGCATGGCGCAGCTGGACGAAATCGGCGCGCTCGTCGCCTTCCTCGCGTCGGACGATGCGGGTTTCATTTCGGGTGCCGACTATGTCATCGACGGCGCGACCACCGCCGGTATGATGGGGGTCTGACCGACCGCAAACACGGGAGATCTGCTTGTCCCAGCCCGCCTTGTTCGCACCGCTGACCGTCGGCGGCCTCGACCTTGCCAATCGCATCGTCATTGCGCCGATGTGTCAATATTCGGCGGTGGACGGCTGCATGACCGACTGGCACCTGATCCATCTCGGCCATCTGGCGCTGTCGGGCGCGGCGTTGCTGACGATCGAGGCGACCGCGGTTCTGCCCGAGGGGCGGATCAGCCATGCCGATGTCGGCCTGTGGGACGATGTGAGCGAAGCGGCGATGGCGCGCACGCTGGAGAGCGTGCGCCGCTGGTCGGACATGCCGGTCGCGATCCAGCTCGGGCACGCCGGCCGCAAGGCCTCGACCGAAGTGCCGTGGAAGGGCGGCGCGCAATTGCTCCCCGGCGACCCGCGCGGATGGAAGACCGAAGCGCCGACGTCGCTGCCTTTCGCGGCGGGGCAGGACAGCCCGGCGGCGCTCGACGGTGCTGGGCTCGCCCGCGTGCGCGATGCGTTCGCCGCATCGGCGGTACGCGCCGCGCGGCTCGGTCTCGACGCGGTCCAGCTCCACGCGGCGCATGGCTATCTGCTGCATCAGTTCCTGTCGCCGCTCTCGAACCGGCGCACCGACGCTTATGGCGGGAGTCTCGAAAACCGGATGCGCTTCCCCCTCGAAGTCTTCGACGCGGTACGACAGGTCTTTCCACCCGATCGCCCGGTCACCGTCCGCGTATCGGGGACCGACTGGGTCGAGGGCGGATGGACGATCGGGGAGACGGTGGAATTCGCCCGCGCTCTGGAAGCGCTCGGCTGTGCGGCGATCCATGTGTCGAGCGGCGGTCTCGATCCGCGACAGGATATTCCCGTCGGGCCGGGCTATCAGCTTCCGCTCGCCCGCGCGGTCAAGCAGGGCGTCTCCATGCCTGTCGTCGCGGTGGGCCTGATCACCGGTTATGATCAGGCCGAGGCGATCGTCGCTGCGGGCGATGCAGATCTGGTGGCGCTGGCGCGCGCGATGCTGTTCGACCCGCGCTGGCCGTGGCACGCCGCTGCGCATCTGGGCGCGAGCGTGACGGCGCCGCCGCAATATCTGCGGTCCCAGCCGCAAGGGTTTCCCGATCTTCTCAGGCCCGGCCGCACGCGCGGGACTGCCGCTTGATGTCTTGAGCGGCCGGCGGACGCTGACTCGCGAAAGCCGAATTCAGGGCGCTCCACTTCGACCTGGCATTATTTCGCCGGTTCGCTGCCCAGCGTGGGCCATTTGACCCCCAGCTGCTCCAGATAGGTCCCGTAGCGTACGGGGTCGTAATAGCGCTTCGCCAGGTCGGGCTTGTACCGTGCCATGATGTCGGTGTTGAGCCAGACGGCGGGGGCGTCGTCTTTTGCCAGCACGGGGCGATATTGCTGGTCCTTCGTCTGTACGTCGCGGAAATAGGCCTTGGCATCGGCCAGCAGTTTCGGCTTGGTCAGCAGGTCGACCACCGTCATCGCCATCACCTTGGCGCCCGCCTGCACCCCCTTGTGCGCGATCGGGGTCGCCATCGCGATCGCGTTTGCCCAATTGTGCCCGGGCAGGCCGGGGATGTTCGCGGGATAGCGGATGGTGATCGTCGGCACGGTCCAGCTGACATCGCCGATATCGTCCGACCCGCCCGACTTGGGTTCCTTGGGCGGCGGGGCAGGGGCGTCGACGACGGTTTCCAGCCCGTCCTTCACCGTCGCGCCGATGTTCGCCTGTACGGCACGGGCAAAGGCCTGGTCGTCGGCATCCCATTTGGGCATGCCGACGAGCTTGATATTGGCCTGCGCGGCTTCGGCCATCGGGCGATTGAAATGCTGGATCGCCGCCGAACCCAGGATGCGCCGGCTGACGCTGGTGTCGGTCATCTTGGCGGCGCCGTCGGCCACATTGTCGGCAATGGTCAGCATCTTCGCGATCGCGTCGAAGCTTTGTTCGCGCAGATAGAACCAGATTTTCGCTTCGGACGGCACGACGTTGGGCTGGTCGCCGCCGTCGCTGACGACATAGTGCGAGCGCTGCTCGGGACGCAGATGCTCGCGGCGCATGTCCCATCCGTTCGCCATCGCGATCACGCCGTCGAGCGCCGACTTGCCGCGCCAGGGCGCCCCCGCCGAATGCGCGCTCTCGCCCTTGAACATATATTCGACGCTGATCATGCCCGTTCCGTTGGGCTGGCCCCAGCTGGTCGAAAGCTGGCTGCTGACATGGCTGAAGATCGCGGCGTCGACCGACTTGAAGACGCCCTCGCGCACGAAATAGGCCTTGCCGCCCAGCTGTTCTTCGGCGACGCCGGGCCAGATCAGCAGCGTTCCCGGCGTGTTGGTGCGGACCATCCAGTCCTTCACCGCCAGCGCCGCGACGATATTCATCGCCTGACCGCTGTTATGTCCCTCGCCGTGCCCGGGGGCGCCGTCGACCATCGGTTGGCGCCAGGGGATGCCGGGCGTCTGGCTCGCTTTCGGAATGCCGTCGATATCGCTCCCAAGCGCGATCACGGGCCCGCCCGAGCCGTGCGTCCATCGTGCGGTCCACCCCGTCGGCAGGCCCGCGATGTTGCGCTCGATGGCAAAGCCCTCCTTCTCGAGGAGCGCGGTCAGATAGCGCTCGGTCTCGCTTTCGTGGAAACCGAGCTCGGCGAAGCTGAACAGCTTGTCGTTGATGACCTGCGACAGCTTCGCGCGCGCTTCCACCCCGCGCACCACTTCCGCCTTGGTGTTGCCGGGCGCTGCCTGTGCGGAACCCGGAACGGTCAGCGCCAGCACGGCGGCCGCCACCATGGCGGAAGTGGATCGGATCATGCCCCTGCTCTCCTTTTTGGCCGGGCAATCGGGGCCCGGCGCGTCGTTGTTCGAACGGTCCGTATCAGAATTTCAGCTTCGCCGTAGTGAAGAAGTAGCGTCCGACGATCCCGTACACCGTGTCGTTGCGGTAAATCGTCGGCATATAGGTCGGCATGACGTTGAAGAGGTTCTTCACGCCGAAACCGATCTGGTGATTGCCGACGTCGAGCTGCAGCGACAGGTCGTTGTACACCTTGGCCGGGATGTGATTGTCCGGATAGGCTTCGTCCGAGTCCGTGTTGAGATCGAAGGTCGCGGCGCTGATGAAGCGGGTATCGAGCGCGATGCTGACATTGTCGATCTTGTACGCGGTCAGCAGCGTCGCCCGGAAACGGGGGTCCTGCCAGCCGCCGTCGGCGATGACGTTGCCGGTATCGATACCCGGCGTGGTTTCGGTCACCTTGTCGATCAGGTAGCTGCCCTTGAACGACAGGGTGAGCTGGCCGTCGCCGATCCGCCGCCGGTAGTTCGCACCGATATCGATGCCGCGGGCGTACAGCCGCGCCGCGTTCAGCTGGTTCGATTCGACCGACAGCGGGTTGTGCGCCACCGGATCGCGGACGACGCGTGCGCAATAGGGATTGTCGATCGTCGGCGCGTCGACGCACAGCCGCAGCAGGGTCGCATAGCCGAACTGGGTGATGACATTCTTGATGTCGATGTCCCAATAATCGACGGTCAGGTCGAAGCCCGGCAGGAACCTCGGTTGCAGCACCACGCCCAGCGTCAGGCTGTTCGAGGTTTCGGGCTGCAGGTTCGGGTTACCGCCGGTGATCACGACCGGCCCGATCTTGGCATCGGGCAGCGGGGTGGTGATGCCCAGCGCGGCGCAGTTCGCCGCCCGCCGCTCGCTGGCGTAATAGGACACCACTTCGCACGGATCGTCGATTGAGCCGGTCAACGTCCTGACCTGCGCTTCGTAAAGCTCTCCGAAATTGGGGGTGCGCACGCTGCGCGAGCGAACTCCGCGGAAGCTGACGCCGCGGACCGGCGACCAGGTGGCGCCCAGTTTCCAGGTGTCGGTGCCGCCGACGGTGCTGTAGTCCGAATAGCGATAGGCGCCCTCGACCTCGAGCCGGTCGGCGAAGGGCAGGTCGCGCAGGATCGGCACGACGACTTCGCCATAGACCTCGGTCACGTCGAACGAGACGTCGAGTTCGGGATGTTCGGATGCGCCGCCGCCATAGACGAGCTCGCCGGCCAGCGCGAGCGGGTCGTCGGTCGTCTTGAGCGACTCCTTGCGATGTTCGACGCCCAGCGCGACCGAAAGGTCGCCATAGGGAAGCGCGAACAGGCCGCCGCTGACATTCGCGCCGTAGACCTGCTGGCTGTTGACGCGTTTTTCCTGCCGGTCGGCCATCGCCCATTTGATCTGGGCTTGGGTGGCGGGTTCGGTGCTGAAGATGTTGAACGGGACGCAGCCCGCGGCGCGCGCCGCCGGGTCGCGGCAGACGGGCAGGCCGGTCACCGGGTCGGCGATCGCGTCGCGCGCCGCGATCCAGTGCGACTTCCACGGATTGTTCGTCGAGGTGGCGTCATCGGTGACGCGGCCATACTGCCAGAACGCCTGCCACTTGAGGCTGTCGCTGAGCTTGCCGCTCAGCGACGAGCCGATCGTGAAGCTCTCGCGGTCGTGGATTTCCTCGCGCTCGGGGAAATTGCCATAGGTGCGATCGATGTACAGCGACGTCAGCCCGTTATCGAGCATGACCTGCCGAAGCGCGTCGGGCAGGAAGGGGTTGTCCAGCCGCGCACTCGCGCCGCGCGACCCGGCCACCGGGCCTGAGAAATAGGTCGTCCGGCTGTCGTCGCGCCAATAATTGTAGCTGCCCCGGTATTTCTGGCGGGCATAGGAAAAATAGCCGTCGACCGTGAGGTGATCGGTCAGGTCATAGTCGGCCCGGCCCATCAGCGCCAACGACTTCAGCCCGCCGCGGAACTGGTCGCGGTCGCTCAGGTTGCGGCCGTCACCTCCGTCGCACACGGCATATTGCGGCGATTCGAAGCTGGTCTGGCAACGCGATTCGCGGATATTTCCGTTGCCTTCGACCATGTAGCGCTTGTTGTTCAGCCAATAGGTCGGGACATAGTCGTAATAGAGCTGGCGCGTGTTGTAGATCACGACGCGGTCGGGAATGCCGTCGTTGATCCCCGTGTTGGCGGGATTGGCGCGGTAGGTCACCCAATCGCGCCAGTCGAAGCGGTCGGTGTATATCAGCGGGTCCGCCTGCGAATAGGTCGCCCCGATCGCAAAGGCGCCGCGGTTGCCGGCAAATTTCCCGCCCGTCGCGACCGATACCAGAAACTCGTTGGCATCGCCCTGCTGCGAAATGCCGTTGGTCGCGGAGATATGCAGCCCGTCGATGCTGCGTTTGGTGATGACGTTGACGGCGCCCGTGACGGCGTCGGCGCCGTAGATCGCGGCGGCGCCGCCGGTCACCACCTCGATGCGGTCGACCATGCCCACCGGGATCATGCCGATGTCGACCGCCGAGGAGCGTGCCGAGCTCGACACGCGGCGCTGTCCGTCGATCAGCGTCAGGCTGCGGTTGGTGCCGAGGTTGCGCAGGTTGACCGCCGATATGCCGGCGTCCCAGCCCCTGACGTCGCTCGACAGATTCTGGCTGGTGCCGAGCGCGGGTTCGCGAGCGAGCGCGTCGATGGCGCTGATCCGGCCAAGGCCGAGCGCCTGATCCATGCTGGTCACGCTGACCGGCATCGCCGATTCGAGCTCGGGCCGGGCGATGCGCGATCCCGTGACGACAATCGCTTCCTCGGCTTCGCCCTGCGCCTGGCCGTTGTCGGCGGGCGCGAGCGGCGCTTGCTGGGCATGAGCCGATGCGGCGGCAGCCACCAGCATCGAAGCGGTCGATGCCGCGAAAAACAGCCTGGCCTTCATCCTCATTCCATCCTCCCACATATTTATGTTCAACAATTTTCGCGACCCCGCGCGATCGCGCGCGGGCGGCCCCAGCAATCGGAGACGGCGATATTCAATATCGTTAATGTTTCTTGGCATAAACTTCTCCAGTCGTCAATTTTCGATATAAATCACTGTTTTATATCATATAAAATTCAAGGTATGATCCGAAATCAATCGAATTCTGGCTTATGTTTGCGAATCTACAATAACGATAATGATCAAGTTTCAGCGTGCGGCCTAGAGGAGATTCGGGTCGCTTTTGTGACGAAGCCAGCGCGCCGGGATTCGCCTTGGGCGTGCGGCCGCAGACCTGATTGTTCGGCGAAGCGGGGGCGTGCGGGTCCGAAGCGCCGACCGGCTAGGCGGCGACCGGTATCATGTCGCTCCCTTTTTCGCGGCGTGCCGGGCCAGCTCGATTGCGCCGACCAGCGCGGGCGGCGGGTCGGTCAGTTGCGGCGCGACGAGGAAGGCGTGCGGGTCGGCGGCCGCCGACCCCGTCGCATACCCCGCCATCATCCGGGCGAAATCGGCGCGGACGCGGTCGAGCAGAAAGGGAGGACTCATCACGCCGCCGCCGAGGATGACACGCTCGACCCGTAGCATATAGGCCAGGTTCGTGCACAGCGCGGCGATATAGTGGCTTGCGACGCTCCAGCCCGGGTGACCGGCGTCCAGCGTTTCGGCGGGGTGTTGCCACCGCGCCAGCATCGCCGGACCGGCGGCGAGTCCTTCGAGGCAATCGCCATGGAAGGGGCAGTTGCCCGCGAAGGCATCTCCCGACGCCCGCGATACGCGCATATGTCCCATCTCGGCATGCGGGAATATGCGACGCACCGCGCCGTCGAGCATGACGCCGACGCCGATGCCCGTACCGATCGTGACATAAGCAAAATTCGCGACGTTCCGGGCTGCGCCATGCAGGCCTTCGCCCAGCGCCGCGGCGTTCACGTCGGTGTCGATCGCCACCGGCGCGCCGGTGGCGTCTTTCACGGCACCGAGGATGTCCGCGTCCGACCAGCCCGCTTTCGGGGTCCCGCCGATCCGCCCATATGCCGCGGCCGCAGGGTCCAGTTCGACGGGGCCGAATGCGGCCAGTCCCGCGCCCGCCGGCGCACCGTGGCGGTCGACCGCGCGCGCAAAGAACCGCCTCATGTCGCTGAATGTCTCCGCGGGCGTGCGGGTCGGGAAATGTGCCTGTTCCAATATGCGCCCGTCCGCTGCGCTGAGAGCGCAGATGAATTTGGTGCCGCCTGCCTCGATCGCGGCGAATGGTGCGGAACTGGACATGAAATCTCCCAAACCTCTTTCCGGGGAACCGGCTGCTTCGGTCGCGATACGGCGGCGAGGGGCGCGGCCCCTCTTCCCCCTGTTGCGACGATCCGTGCGGACCGTCCCCATCCGCTCTTCAGCTTTCGATGTAGCGCGCCAGCGCGGCGTCGATTCCCTCACTCCAGATCAGCGACAGCGCTTCCGCGAAGGCTGCTGCAAATTCATGATGCCCGGCCAGATCCCCATAGATCGGTCGCATGCCGATCCATAGCGCGGGATCGCCCTGCGCGGCGCGCGCGGCCGCCGTCAGTTCGTCCCAGGCGGGGTCGTTCGGCGCGATCGGCGCGCCCCGCGCGTCGGTGCCGCGGCAATAACGGCACCACAGGGCGCTCGCGAGGATCAGCCCTCGGGGCACCGCGCCGCGCGCTAGATTGTCGCGGATCGACGGAATGATGAATTTGGGCTGGCGGTTCGAGCCGTCGAAGCACAGGCGGCGCGTGGTGTCGGCGATCTCGGGGTTGGCGAAGCGTCCGGCGACCTGCCGCTTGTAGGCCGCAAGGTCCTGGCCCGGTACCGGCGGGACGACGGGCAGGATCTCGTCGTTCGTCACCTTGTCGAGGAAGGCTGCGACCAGGCCATTGCCCATCGCTTCATGCACCTGGTCGATCCCGAGCAGTGCCGCCGGATAGGCGAGGATCGCATGCCCGCCGTTGAGAATGCGGATTTTCATCGTTTCGAAGGCGTGCACCTCATCGGTGAAGGTCACGCCGACCTTGTCGAGCGCGGGGCGCCCCGCGGCAAATCGGTCCTCCAGCACCCACTGGCGAAAGGGCTCGCAGGTCACCGGCACCGGGTCGTCGGCAAGGCCGAAGCGCGCTGCCATCGCGCGTTCGTGCGGACCGGTGGCGGGGGCAATCCGGTCGACCATGCCGTTCGGAAAGGTCGCATGGGCGGCGACCCAGTCGGCGAGCCCGGGGTCGGACAGGCGCGCGAGGCCGATGGTCGCGGCCCGTGCGGCGTCGCCGTTGCCGGGCAGGTTGTCGCACGACAATATGGTGAAGGGGGCGACGCCAGCGGCGCGGCGGCGTCCCAGCGCTGCGACGATTGCGCCGAACGCGGTGGCGGGGCGATCGGGTGCGGCGGCGTCCGTGATCATGGCGGGGTGGCCGGGATCGAAGCGGCCGGTCGCGGGATCGATGAAATAGCCGCCCTCGGTCACCGTCAGCGAGACGATGCGGATTTCCGGCCGACTCATCGCCGCGATCAGCGGGGCGTTCGATGGCGTGACGGCGATGAAGTCGGTCATCGCACCGACGCGCCGGGCGCGCTTGCCGTCGGGGTCGAGCTCGATCACCGTCGACAGGCAATCCTGCGCTTTCAGCGCGTCGCGCATCGCGGCGTCGGCCGGGCGCACGCCCGCGCCGAGGATCGCCCAGCCGTGATCCTCTCCGCGCGCGAACAGGTCGTCCAGATACACCGCCATATGCGCGCGGTGAAAATTTCCGAGGCCGATATGGACGATCCCGGGCGTCAGACCTCGGCGATCGTAGCGGGGCTGGGAAACGTTCAACTCATGCCATCCAGTTGCCGCCGTCGACGCCAAAGGTCTGGGCGACGACATAGTCCGCCTCGGCGGTGGCGAGAAAGACTGCCATGCCCGTCAGGTCGGCGGCCCGGGCCATGCGGCCGATCGGCACCGATGTGCCGACCAGATGCTTCTTCTCGCCGGCGGGGCGGCCTTCCAGCCTGGCGAAATGGGCATCGACGCCGTCCCAATGCTCGCCGTCGACGACGCCGGGCGCGATCGCGTTCACGTTGATGCCATGGCGGATCAGGTCCAGCCCGGCGGACTGGGTCATGCTGATCACCGCCGCCTTGGTCGCGCAATAGACCGCGACCAGCGGCTCGCCGCGGCGTCCGGCCTGGCTGGCCATGTTGATGATCTTTCCGCCTGCGCCGCGCGCGATCATGTGCCGCGCCGCCGCCTGCAGGCAAAAGAGGCTGCCTGCGACGTTCACCGCAAAGGTGCGGTCGTAGTCCGCGCGAGAGATGTCCGCGATCGGCGCCGCGGTGAACAGCGCGGCATTGTTGATCAAAATGTCGATCTTGCCCAGTCTCGCGATCGCTTCGGCAAAGCCGTCGTCGATCGAGCCCTGCCGGGTGACGTCCATCTCGACCGCCATCGCGTGCGGGCCGAGCGCTGCGGCCGCCGCGCGGACCCCCGCGCCGTCGATGTCCGCGAGCGCCACCGCGGCGCCCTCGGCGATGTAGGCGCGCGCGAATTCCAGCCCGATGCCGCGCGCCGCGCCCGTGATCAGCGCGGTTTTGCCCTCAAGTCGCATGCTGGAAGCCTCTTGTCGCCCCTGGCGTGAAGGCGGCGGATAGCGTGCTCACGCGACGCAATCCGCCGCCTTCACCGCCGGATAGGTCGTCAGCTCGATCGGCGCGCCGGGATTGACGACATTGTCGAAGTCGACAACCGCGCCCTGCGCGATCAGGGTTTCGCGCAGATGCGTGAAATCCATCGCGGACATGCTGTAGCCGTGCCGGCTGGCCAGCGCCGCGGCGGTGCCGGCGCCCTGGCCCATCGCCATGCAGGTCGCCATCACGCGGACCGACCCGAACCCCGGGCCGTCGGCGCTGAGGCATCGGCCCGCGGTGACGAGGTTGACGCTGCCCTGCGGCACGAGGCAGCGGAAGGGGACATTATATTCCTGCCGCGGGATGACGAGATCATTCTGCTCGTTGCTGTCCGAGGCGTGGATGTCGATGACGTGGGCGCCCTTGGCAATCGTGTCGGGAAAGGCCTTCGGCGTCAGGATGTCGTCCTTCTGGAGCTCGTAGAGACCGACGATGTGATAGGATTCGCGCACCCCGGTCTGGATGCCCGACTTCGCCAGCCAGCAGTCGCGGAATTCCGGGAACTCGCGCCGCAATATCTCGATGATGAGCTGGAGGTTCTCGCGCAGGCTGCACTCGGTGCGCGTGAACCACTCGGGGTCGCTTGCATCGGTCGCCTCGCGGAGCAGGTTGATGCTGACCATGCCGTCGCGGAAAAATTTGTTGATCCACGGTCCACCGAAGATCGGGATGTCGCCCTCGGCGTTGAGCTCGAGCAGGCGGCCGCGGATCGTGTCGGAAACGGGGAGCATCCCGTCGACCGCGTCCCTGAACAGATAATCGAGCGCATCGGTGTCGACGCCGCCCAGCTGGAACCACAGCGTCGCCGGTTGCAGCACGTCGCCCTTGGTCGTCGGGAAACCCGCGGCGCGCACCAGGTCGGCGTCGCCCGTGCAGTCGATGAAGACCTTGGCGCCGTATGCGACGCGGCCCGCCTTGTTCTGCACGATGACATGGGTGACGCGGTCCCCTTCGGTGACGCAGTCGGAGAACCAGCTGTGATAGAGCAGTGTCACCCCGCTCTCGAGCAGCAGGCGCTGCGCCGCGAGCTTCAGGATTTCGTCGTTGACCGGATAATTGCCGCTTTCCAGCGATACGTCGGCGCCGCCGAGTTCGGCCGCCTTGCGAAGAAGCTCGAACGGAATGCCGCCGATGTGCTGCTTGCCGAAGTGGCGGAATTCGCTGATCGGCGTCACCAGCGCGCTCGTCGACATGCCGCCGACAAAGCCGTAGCGTTCGATCAGCAGGGTCTTCGCGCCGTTGCGCGCCGCGGCCACGGCCGCGATGAGGCCCGCGGGGCCTCCGCCGCAGACGATGACGTCGTAGCAGCCGGCGACGGGTACGTCCCTGCCGGGTTCCCGGATCGACATATTCTCTTCAGATTTCACCGACACATCTTCTTCCTGTTGATCCGTTGCCGTTCGATGGATGCGGGCAAGGCCCCGCCGCCGGCCCGGTTTCGCCCTGCGGGCGATCTGGCCGGTGAGCGAAGTCCGGTCGCTGTGCTGCGGCCGGCGGTACGTTGCCCAATCCTGTTGCGTCTCCCCCTCACGCGGCCCGCCCGATCCTTGCCGTCAAGGGTGAGGCTTTGCTTTGTGAAAGATAGCGATAATGTTATCTGGCATATGTCTGAGCGTTCGTCAACGTCACAAAATTTCAATGAAAATCAATGATATTCTTCGGTTCTTGGATGTGCCTGCGATGAGGGGAGGGGGTTTGTGGTGCAATATGCAATAACGATAATGTTGTTTCATCATCGCCTTGGCACGCCGCGCGCGCGTGGCTAAACGTCAATCTGGAATTGGAGGCGACAGCATGACGGAGGGAACCAACGGGCGTCGTCCGCCAACGCTGCAGGATCTGGCGGCCGCCGTCGGCCTGACGGCCAACACCATCTCGCGCGCGCTCAATGATAAGCCCGGGGTCAGCGCGACCACGCGGGCGCTGATCAAGGCCGAGGCGGAGCGTCTCGGTTATGTCCCGAACGTCCATGCGCGCTCGCTCGTGCTGGGGTCGCGCAAGACGATCGGCGTGATCGTCACCAACATCTCCAATCCCTTCTTCGCTGATCTGGTCAGCGAGGTCGAACTGCAGGCGCAGCAGGCCGGCTACACCGTGCTGTTGCTGCTTTCGTACGAATCGGCCGAGCGCGAGCGCGATGCAATCAGCCGGGCCCTGCGCTCGGGGCTCGACGGCCTCATCGCGGCGCCGGTGCAGGAGCGATCCGACGCCTGGACGCCGGTGATCAAGGCGGGCATCCCCCTCGTTCTGGTCAGCCGCGAGCTTCCCGAACTCGGTGTCGACTTCTTTTCGACCGACAATGAGGCGGGCATCCGGCTGACGACCGATGCGGTGCTGGCGGAGGGCGCGCGCGACGTCGTCCTCCTTGACGAAGACATGCCATTCTCGACGATCCGGCTCCGTATCGAGGGGTTTCGCCGCTCGCTCGAGCAGCACGGGTTGTCCTTCGACCCGCGCAATCATCTCGCGCTCGTCCCACCCGCGCGCTCGTTCCGCGTGTCGCAGTCGTGGCACGCCGACGACGCCTATCGCGTCGCCAGCGACCTGCTCGACCGTGGCCGCCGGCCCGATGCCTTCGTCGTCGGGGACGATTATTATGCGCTCGGCCTGTATCGCGCGCTGCGCGAGCGCGGGATCGAGATTCCCCGCGACGTGCTCGTGATGGGGTGGGGCAATCATCCCTTCACCCGCTTCATGGAGCCGCCGCTGTCGACCTTGCTGCTGCCCTTCCAGGATGTCGCCAGTCGCGCGACCCGGCGGCTCCTCGATCGTATCGAGGGGCGCGCCGACGGCCGCGTCGTGACCGAGCGCATCGTTCCGGAGCTCGTGCTGCGCGCGTCGAGCCTGCGGTGATCGCGCTTCACCGGCGCGCCCGAATCGGGCGTTAGTCCGCAGTCGCCGCTGCGCGTTTCGGTCGCCCGCGTCCGATCACCGCGATCATGATGATCGCCGAAACGGGGTGCAGCAGCGCCAGTCCGGCGAAGAGCGCCACATAGTCGAACTGTGCGAGGATCGGTCCGGCGAGCAGGTTGAGGAGCAGCGACGTGCTCGCGCCGACCGCGCCCAATATGCCGACCGCCGATGCGTTGACCTTCACGGGGAACAGGCCCGCGAGGAGCACGTTGAAGCCGACGAACCATGCCTGGCAGACCGCGACGACGATCGTGATGATCAGCAGCGCCATCGCGGCGCTGGACGCCGAGGTGATGAAGCCGCCCAGCGGCATGAGCGCGGCGGTGATCGCGAACAACCAAAGCTGGACCCGGATCGGATCGTGGCCGCGCGCGGCATAGCGATCGACGGTGCGGCCCAGCGCGACGCAGGCGATCATCGCGACGATATAGGGGATGCCGCCGACGAGGCCGAGTTCGGACAGCGACAGGCCGACGCGTTCCTGCAGATAGCCGGGGATCCAGAACAGGTAGAAATACCAGACCGGGTCGCTGATCATGCGCGCCGCGATGATCGCCCAATATTTCCGGTCGCGGAGCAGGTCGGCGACCGACGCCGAATCCTCTTCGGCCTCGACTTCGGCACCAGCTTCGGTGCCGGCCGCGTCGGACTCGGTGCGCGAGGCGTGCCCGGTGTCGGTGAACCACCACAGGATGCCGACCGCGACGCCGATCACGCCCGGGATGATGAAAGCCGCGCGCCAGCCGATGCCGGTCGCCAGCAGCGCGACCAGCGGCGGCGCTAGGATGGCGCCGAGATTGCCGGCGGGCAGTACGATGCTGATCGCCAGGCTGCGGCGTTCGACGGGGACCCAGTTGAGGATGGCGCGCTGGATGATCGGAAAGACGCCGGGCTCGGTCGCGCCGAGCAGCGCGCGCGACGCTGCGAGCTGCGAAAAGCTGTGCGACAGGCCGGAGGCGATGTTCGCGACCGACCAGCCGATCGCAAAAACGGCCATGCAGATGCGGGTGCCGAAGCGTTCGATGAGCCGCCCGCTGGCGATGTACATCACAATATAGGGAAGCATGAAGGCGAAGGTCAGCAGCGAATAGGCCGTGTCGTCGAACGCCAGCTCGGCCTTGACGATCGGCTTGAGAATGGAAAGCGTCTGCCGGTCGAAATAGTTGAGGACGACGAGGCTCATCAGCAGCCCGAGGACGAGCACCACCTTCAGTGGCAGTTTCTTCCTGGGGGCGGTGTCGGGGCTGGTGGTTGCGGCGTCGGTCATCTGGCGGTTCCCATCAATTGTGTCGGCGTCGCCCCGGGTGCCGTGCATGCGGGGAGCCTTGGCGCCGCAGCGGCGCGGCGCGAGGATCGTCGTCCTGTCGTCGATCGCTGCACCGGTTTCCTCATTCCTCTATTATCATTATCGTTATCTTAAATCTGGAAATCTCGATCGTCAATCACCCGATACGCAAGTCGAGCATCCGAATAAATTCATTGTATATCATATAAATGCGAGAAATTTGACTCGCTGTCCATCGCATGGCAGAATACATTATCGATACCGAATTTTGAACTGTCGGGTCGGGTGGGTGGGGAATTGGGTGATCGTTTCGGCGGCAATCCTCTCCCGGGCTGCGCGGCGCGCCGTGCAGCATGGCATTCTGCCTTAAAGCGGGGTTATCATGTCGACCATGTTTCATTCCATCCGGCGGCGCTTCCCCGCCGACGCATCGTGTCCGACGCCATGACGGCGCGCCTGTTCAATCGCCGCACCCTGCTCGTCGCGGGTGGGCAAGCTGCCTTGCTCGCCGGGCTCGCCGGCGCACCGGTGCTCGCTGCCCCGAAATTCCTGGAGGACCCTTTCTCGCTGGGGGTCGCGTCGGGGGATCCAACCCCCGACGGTTTCGTGATCTGGACCCGTCTCGCGCCCCGGCCGCTCGAACCGCACGGCGGCATGCCCGCCGAACTGGTCGAGCTCGCGTGGGAAGTGGCCGAGGACGACGGCTTTCGACGAATCGTCCGCGCCGGTACTGCCTTCGCGCGGCCCGAACTGGCGCATGCGGTCCATGTCGAGGTCTTCGGCCTCGGCAGCCATCGGCGATACTGGTACCGCTTCGTCGTCGACGGGATCCGCAGCGATACCGGCACCGTCCGTACCGCGCCGGCGGCGGGCGCCGCGGTGGACCGGCTGCGCATCGCGGTTGCCGGCTGCCAGCAATATGAACGCGGCCTCTTCACCGCGTGGCGCCACATCGGTCAGGAAGCCGACCTCGATTTCGTCTATCACTATGGCGACTATATCTATGAGGGGAAAGCCGCGGGCATCGCCGCGGCGGGGCAGGTTCCCATCGTCCGCCGCCACACGGGTGACGAAATCTACAGCCTCGACGACTATCGCCAGCGCTACGCGCTCTACAAGGTCGACCCCGATCTCAGGGCCGCACACGCCGCCGCCGCCTTCCTGCCGTCGTTCGACGATCATGAGGTCGAAAACGACTGGGCGGGCGATCTGGACTCGAGCCGCACCCCGCCCGAGATCTTCCGGCTTCGCCGCGCCGCGGCGATGCAGGCCTGGTACGAGCATATGCCCGTCCGGCCGAGCCAGTTCCCGCAATATGGCCTGCCGCGCGCTTACCGCCGCCTCGACTTCGGCCGGCTGCTGCGCGTCAACCTCCTCGACAAGCGAAGCTATCGCAGCATCCGCCTGTGCGAACGGCCCGGCGACGGCAATTGCGTCGACCGGCGCGACCACCCCGATACAATGCTCGGCGAAGCGCAGGAGCGCTGGCTCGGCGAGGGACTCGACGGCGGCGCGACCTGGAACATGCTCGGGCTCGGCGGCCTTGTCATGCCGTTCGACCGGTCGGCACAGAAAGTCCCGTCGAACGGCTTCGACAATTGGACCGGCTATCCCGATGCGCGCGAACGGCTCGTGGCGATGATTCGCGATCGCAAGCTCGACAACGTCGTGATCACCGGCGGCGACAGTCACATGTTCTTCATCGGCCATCTGCCGTCGCGGCGCGACGACCTTGAAAGCGCGCCGGCGGCGACCGAACTCCACGCGACCTCGATCAGTTCGACGAGCAGCAACGGCATGCCGATCGGACCCGATCCGCGGGCGGCGACCAATCCGCACATGGCGACGATCCACGACCAGCGGGGCTATCTGCTGTGCGATATCGACGCGAAGGGCTGGTCGGCTAGCCTGCGCGTCGTCGATCAGGTGCTCACCCCGGGCGGCGCGATCAGCACGCTTGCGCGCTACGGCATCCGGCCCGACCGGCCGGGTGTGTCGAGGCTTTGAACGGGATCATCGGGGAGGGATCGAATGATGCGTCGCAAACTTGCCTGTGCGGTCGTCGCGGCCCTTTTGCTTGCCGGGGCGGCGGACTACGCCGCGGCTCCGGCTTATGGCGGCTATCTCACGCCGGGAGAATTCGACGTGACGTCGGTGCTCGAACCGGCACCGCGTCCGGGCGATCCGCGGTATGACACCGACCGGAAGATTTTCCGCGCGACGCGGCGCCTTGCGGGATCGGCCCGCTGGGATCTGGCGACGAATGATGCCGACACAGGCGTGCCAGCGTTACTGCGCGACTTCAGCTGTGCGGTGGGCGTCGACCTGACCCCGGAAAACGCGCCGAAGCTCGTCGCCGTGGTGCGCCGCGCCGGGCTCGATACCGCCGACCAGACCCGGACCGCCAAGGAGACCTATCGGCGCGGGCGTCCCTTCACGATCGACAAGGGGAGGATCTGCCAGCCGCAGGCCGAACTCTACGACAAGAAGGCAGGGCGGATGAGCTACGACTATCCGTCGGGGCATACCACGTGGGGCTGGACCTGGGCGCTCGTCCTGTCGTCGGTCGCGCCCGACCGGGCGCAGCAAATCCTCGAACGCGGCCGCGCCTATGGCGACAGCCGCTTCGTCTGCGGCGCGCACAATGAAAGCGCGGTTGAAGCGGGCATGCTCTCGGCCTCTTCGACGATGGTGCTGGTCGCCACCAAGGCCGATTATCAGCGCGATCTGGCCGCGGCCCGCGACGAACTGGCCGCGCTTCGTGCCGGCGCGCCGCCGGCGGACAATTGCGCGGTCGAAACCGCGCTGCTGAAACAGCGCGTCATGCCGCGGTTCGACCCCGCGCCGCGGCGTCGCTGAGGTCCGGCGCCGGTCCTTTCGTCAGCCGGCGCTCGACCAGGTGGCCAGCGCGACCTCGCGTTCGGCTTCGTCGTCGTTCCGCAGCGTCAGGGTCCAGCTCGCTTCGGTGACCGGCCGATCGACGAAGATCGACCGGAATATCTGGCGGGCTTCGGGCGTGCCGGTCCGGTTGCTGGCGGCGACCGCGCCTGCGGCATCGAGCAGCGTTGCCGATACGCGCTCCGCGGCGACGAAGGTCAGGCCGAGGTTGCGGGCGCCGCGGACGGGTAGGGGCACATGCATCGTCGCCCCCGGTGCCAGCGTCACGATCGTCGAGAAATCGGGTGTCGCGCGATCGCCGGCCATCGGCGCGGCATCGGCGGGCTCGTCGAAACCGAGCAGCATGACGCGGCCCGACGGTCCGGCGCCCGCTTTCTGCTTTGCCGGCCCGACTGCGATCCGCGGCTTCACGAAGGACGAGAAAATCGCGGGTGTGGCCATGTCGATGTGGATGACGTCCTCCTGCGCATGATCCTCGATCGTCCAGGTCGCGGAAGGCACCGTGACCACGCCGTCGTTGCGGTCGAACATGTAGCAGACGGCGGGGAGCGGGTTGCCGGCGAGGACCGAGAATTCCACCCCCTTGCGGTTGACATGTTCCGCGTTGAACTGTGCCACCACGCTTGGGCGCAGTTCGCGCATCGCGTTCATCGTCCGGTCGGTGGCCTCCAGCGGGGCGCTGATCAGATCGGCGCAGCGGCTGCCCATATTGGGGGTGCCGAGCATGACGAGATGCGCGACCTGCGGCTTGCCGTCGGGATAGGTCGGCATCGCGGCGTGGATGTAGCGGCGGCTGATCAGCCCGCCCATCGAATGCGCGACGAGGTCGACGTGCCAGGCGTTACGGTCCTTCTGGGCATAGTTGATGTAGCTGCGCAGCTCGCTGGCGTTCTCGGCGATCGTGTTGGTCGGGCCGAGGTTGCCGACGAACTCGCCCGTGCTCATCTTGCCATGCTCGGCGACCTGGCCCACCGGAAAGGCCTTCCAGTCGTAGCTGTGCGCGGTGGTCAGGATATTCTGCCAGCTTTCCCACGCTTGCCAGGTCGACCACAGGCCGTGCACGAGCACGACCGGCTTGGGTGCGACCTTCAGATTCTTGGTCGTTTCGTCGACCGTCTTGCCGGCATCGAGGACCTCGGCCTTGATCCGCTGCGTCACGCGCGGGCGCCCGTCATCGTACCAGGCATAGCCCGCGCTGTCCCATTCGAAGCTCACCTTGCGCTCCTCGCCCGCGGGCACGGTGATGGTGAGTTCCTCGAGCAGTCCGTCGGGACGCGCGCCGTCCCATTTGTCACCCTTGTAGGTTTCGCGGAACTTGACCGTCGCTGATTTCTCCTCGGGGCCGTCGTTGGCGACGACCGCGGTGATCTGGACCAGATTGCCGTCGATCGTTCCCGTCTGCTCGACGATTTCGCCCCATTCGCCCCAGTTGGGAAAGCGCATATGCTCGAACTTGAGGTTGGCCAGCCGCAGGTCGCCGCCGCAGCGGCGCAGGTTCCAGCGCAGGGTTTCGGTCACGCCAAAGGCGGAGACCGAATGGCTGCCGGTCAGCCGGTCGGGCGCGCCGGGCTGGATCCGATCCTCGCCGCCGCTCGAAAAGCGCACCGCGTCGATCGACGTTGGCATGTCGGCGATGCTGTCGCTCACCCCCGCCTTGGCGGTGCACTGGCCACTGAAACTCGACGAATTCGATCCCGAAACCTTGCCCTCGACCTCGGGCAAGCGGACGCCGACGGTGTAGGTGCCGTCCGAATCGAGGCTGACGTCGACCTCGGCTTCCAGCCCGCTGCCGTTCGCGCTGGTCTTGCTCTGGCTGACGAAGCTGCCCGACATCGACCGCGGCGTGCGTTCGTGCGGGCAGATATAGCGATCCTCGGCGGTCCTGGTCTCGGTCGACACCGAGGTCAGGCTGATGTTCGCGCGGCCCGTGCTGAGCTCCGAATCGGGTACGGCCCGCACCGCGACCTGCGCCGCATAGTCATAGGTCATCGACCAGTTGGTCGTTTCGGTGCCCTTGCCCGACACGCGCTGCTCGGTCTTGGCGTCGCTGTGCGACTGGTTGCGCGTATATTGCGCCGACCCCGTCCAGCCGCGCGCGCATTGCGAGGCGGCCGCCATCTTGGCGGCGACCGGCGCCGCGGCGCCCGACAGCATCAGCCCGGCGGCGATCGAGGGCAGGCTGCGTAGCAAGGTCATCGGGGTCTCCTGATCGATGGGGAGCCGATGCGTCGCGGATGCGCCGGCGGCTCGGGGCCGAGCGGACGTAGGGCGCGCCGCGCCGCCGGGCATTGCCGGTGCTGCCAAGTCGGGGAACCGTGCGACGGAAACCGCGCGCGGGCGACGGGACCGGTCCGCGGTGCGACGAACCCCGCCGTCGCGATCGATCAGGCGATCAGAAGAGTCCCGGCAGCTCGCGCTGCGCCGCGCTGGGGCGTTCGGGGCGCAGCATGTCCTGCACCACACGCGCGTCGCCGGGCGCGCGCCCGGTCGACGCGACGCGCGAGTCGATGCCGGTGATCGGCGCGCCGCAGCTGCGTCCGGCGAGGAAATCGAGCGCGGCGCGCAGCGACGGCTCGTTCGGGTCGCCGAGCTGGAGCGCCAGATTGTCGCCCGCGGCGCAGCTGTTGGGGATCTTGGACGCCAGCCCGCCGTAATAGTCGCTCTGCCCCGACGCATTGCCCGTGGCAAAGGCGATCACGCGCATGCGGTCGTCGCATTCGGACTTGTCCACTGCGATCTGGCCCACCGGCTTGCCATAGGTGTTGCCGCCGACCAGCGTCATGTTGGTGCCGAGGTAGGGTAGCATGCCGTTGATCACCAGCTCGCTCGCCGAGGCGGTCGAATCGGTGCCGATGAAGGCGATGCGCGTCGGAGCGATCGATTCGGGCTGGCTGGTGAAGAAATGCCGCTCGTTCTCGATCGATTTCGACGGGCGGAAGTCGGTGCGCGAGAAAAGTTCGCTCGCGTTGCGGTTGCGGCCGAGCAGGTCGCCCATCAGCTCGGCGGTGCTGACCAGCCCGCCGCCATTGTAGCGGAAGTCGATGACGATGTCGGTCACGCCCTGGTTGCGGAAATTGAGGAAGGCGGCGCGCAATTGCGGGTTCGCCGAACTGATGAAGGTGCGAAGGTTCAGATAGCCGTAGCTCTTGCCGCCCTCGCTGATGATCTTCGCGCCATAGCGGTCCGAAACCGGGTCGAGCGCATAATCGGCCTTGGCGACGGTGACCTCGCGCTGGTTGTCGCCGCTGGCGTCGAGAATGCGCAGCACGCGCGTGACCCCGGGATCGTTCGGCCCGAGCGCGGCGATGATGCCGTCGGTGCCTTCGCTCGCGACGATGCTCGACACGGTGCGCAGGTTCGCGGCCGACGTTCCGATCGCGATGATCTGCGTCCCGCGGTCGATCCCGGCGTTCAGCGCGGGGGCATTTTCATAGGCTTCGGCGATCACGACGCGCTGGGTTCCGGCATTGTACGCCAGCCGGACCCCGAAGCCGGCGCTCGACCCGCTCTGGAAAAAGGCATTCTCCTCAGCGATCGAGGTGATGTAGGTGAAGAAACGATCCTTCTTCAGCAGCCGCGCCGGTGCGACGAGCGCGTCGATATAGGATTGCACGCTGCTGTGGACCGCGGGGTTGACGTTGGTCGCGACGTCGTTGGGGAACAGGTACCATTCGTCGATCACCGCCTTGGCAAAGGCCTGGCGCGCCGACAGGCCGCAACCCGCCGTCGGGGTCGGGGTGGGCGAGGGAGTCGGGGTGACGGTGACCGGCGGGGCGCTGCCTCCGCCGCCTCCACCGCCGCCGCACGATGCCAGCGTGAAGGCGGCCAGCGCGATCGCGGCGACCGATTGGCTGAATTTGGACCCCATGACGCTGCTCCCCGGTTCGTCTGTCCTGACGTTAGTTGTTCATTCGTCCGCGTCCGCGGCGCGGCCCTTGAACCCCTGTGCGATCACGTAAAGTTCGGGCGAGCCCTTGCGGCTCGCCGGCGGCTTGGCGTGCTTCACGCTCGTGAAATTCTGCTTGAGCAGGGTCAGCAGTTCGCGGTCGGCGCCGCCCGCGAACACCTTGGCGACAAAGGTGCCGCCGGGCAGCAGGTTCTGCACCGCGAAATCGGCGGCGGTCTCGGCGAGCCCGATCGTGCGCAGATGGTCGGTCTGCGGATGGCCGACGGTGTTCGCCGCCATGTCCGAAATGACGAGGTCGGGGGCGCTGCCCAGCGCCTCGATCAGCGCGTCGGGGGCGGCATCGTCCATGAAGTCCATCTCGAGGATCTCGACCCCCTCGAGCGGTTCGCACGGCAACAGGTCGATTCCCGCGACACGTGCCCGCGGGTTCGCCTTGCGCACCACCTGCGACCAGCCGCCGGGGGTGATTCCCAGGTCGACCACCGCGCGCGCCTTTTTGAGCAGACCGAATTTCTCGTCGAGTTCGATCAGCTTGTACGCGGCGCGCGACCGGTACCCCTCGGCCTGCGCGCGGCGGACATAGGGATCGTTGAGTTGCCGCTGCAGCCAGCGCGTCGATGACGTGCTGCGCCGTTTCGCGGTCTTGACGCGGACGTGCAGGCCGCCGCGTCCGCCGCCGCCCTTGCTCTTGCCTTGGCTCATTTACGGAACTCGCGCCGGGTTACGGGGATATCGCGGCCCTGCATCGCCAGCGTGCGCAATATGCCTTCGCGGATGCCGCGGTCGGCGACGCCGACGCGCGCGGCGGGCCACAGGTCGATGATGCTTTCGAGGATCGCGCAGCCCGCGACGACGAGGTCGGCCCGTTCGCGCCCGATACAGCCGATTTCGGCGCGGTCGGCGATGCTCGCCTCGGCTAGGCGGCGGCTGATGTCGCGCATCGCGCCCGTCGGCACGACCAGCCCGTCGACCGCGCGGCGATCGTAACGCGGCAGGTCGAGGAAGACGCTGGCGAGCGTGGTCACCGTGCCGCTGGTGCCGAGCAGGCGCAGCGGCTGGCCCGAAAAGCGGGTCGCACGCGCCGCAAAGGCGGCAAAGGCCTCGCGCGTCACGGCGCGCATATGGGCATAGCTCGCCTGGCGGTCGGCGGCGCTTTCGCCGGCGCCCGCGGCATGTTCGGTCAGCGACACCACGCCCCACGGCACGCTCACCCAGTCGCGGATCGCCACGTCGTGCCCGTCGCCTTCGACGTGCATCAGCTCGGTCGATCCGCCGCCGATGTCGAAGATCAGCGCCGGACCGTCGCCGGGTTCCATCAGATTGTGACAGCCGAGTACCGCGAGGCGGGCTTCTTCGGCGGGCGAGATGATGTCGAGCACGATGCCCGTTTCGCGGCGCACCCGGTCGGCGAGTTCGGCGCCGTTGCTCGCGCGGCGGCACGCCTCGGTCGCGACCGCGCGTGACAGGCTGACGTGGCGCCGGCGCAGCTTGTCGCCGCAGATCGCCAGCGCGGCAACCGCGCGGTCCATCGCCGCGTCGCTGATCCGTCCGCTGCCGTGCAAACCCTCACCCAGCCGCACGATGCGCGAAAAGGCGTCGATGACGACCAGCTCGCCATCCTGCGGCCGCGCGATCAGCAACCGGCAATTGTTGGTGCCAAGGTCGATTGCGGCATAGCTTTTCTGCCGCACGAAGGGGGCGGGACGCGCACCCGTCACCGCCGGTTTCCGATTCTTCGCCGCTGCCACCCCGGGCCGCGGCGGTGGTCCGGAGGACGCTGCCATTTGCCGCATGGCTATTGTACCTGTTTCTCACGCGCCCGAAGAGCGGACGTGCACTTGGGGTCAAGACTAGGCGCGCGGGCGGACGATGGCAACCCCGGGAGGAATGCGCCGGCGGCGGACCGGGCGGCGACCCTGGGGTGGCAAACCGCCGTGGCCTTGTTTCGTAGTCGCGGGCTGGATGCGGTCGGCGCAAGGACCGCGCGGCCTTCCAAAGTTCAGCAAAGTTCAGCCCTGCGCGCTTCCCCGATTGGGGTCTCGCGCCGCGCTGGGCGCGCCTGGGCCGGAGCGCCGTGGTCGCATCGGCAAGCCGGGTAGCGACGGCCTTTGTCCGCCAAATCAAAGCGCCGGACGAAGGCTGACACAGCCGGATAATATAGGAAAGGCCTATTTGAGGTCGGCTATTGCATTGGGGTGGGGATCGGACGTTTCCGCCTGACTTCGTCATCCCGGATCAAGTCCGGGGTGACGATGAACGACAGGCCCGTAACCGGTCGAAGCGACTCCGCTCCTCCCTGTCGCGCAACGATGGGGGGGGCAGCGCGAAGCGCTGACCGAGCGGCCGACGCCGTCAGGCGTCGCGCGGCCTTGCGGCCCCCCCACCACTCGCTACGCGAGCGGTCCCGCTGGCGCTACGCGCCGTCTTCGACTCCCCCATGGCCTGCGGCCACTGGGAGGATTTCCGATGGCCGCTTCCGGTCGAAAACCATCACGCTGCCACCCCAAAAGAAAACCCCGCCCGGTACGAAACCGGACGGGGCGAGCAAGGGGAGAGGGAAGTTATTGGGGGTCGGGTCCGGCCTTAGCGGCAGCCGTCATTCCCCTTGTCGATCGCGCGGCCCGCGATGGCGCCGACCGCGCCGCCGATGATCGTGCCGACGGTCTTGTCGCCGCGGCCTGCGATCTCGTGGCCTGCGAGGCCGCCGGCGATCGCGCCGATCACCGTGCCGCCGGTGCCGTTGTCGCAGCGATAGCGGTTGTTGTAGCGGCGATTGTCGTAGCGGCGGTCGCGGCGATAATCGCGGCGGTCGTAGTTGCGATAGTCGCGGCGGTCATAGCGGCGGTCGTCGCGGCCATAGCGCGCGTCGTAGCTCGAATAGCCGTCGCGGTCGTAATAGCCGTTCTGCGCGGCGGCGGGAGTCGCCAGGCCCAGCGTCGCGGTGGACATCAGGGCGGCGATCGAAAGGGTCACCATCTTCTTCATCGTCATTCTCCTTCGTCGTCGTCTCGGCCCCTTTGGGCTGGTCGATGAAGGGGTTATGGGTGATTCGCCTTGAGCCGATGCTGAACGCCGCTGTTGGCTGGCGTTCAGCTTTGCCCTATCGCCGCGGCCATGCGCCGCCCGCTCCTCGCCGTCCTGATTTTCCTTGCGCTCGGCCCGGTGCCCGGGACGCGGCATCGCTTTCCCGTCGACGATTTCCGCCAGACGGCGGCGGCGCGCCCGCTCGTCTTTCCCCCCGCGACGGCGGGCAGCCTGCGTTTCGTGCGCGGCTGGCGGCTGACCAGCCCGCACAGCCTGTTCGGCGGCTTCTCGGGGCTCGCGCATCTCGGCGAGGGGCGCTTCCTCCTCGTCGGCGACAATGGCTATGCGACGCGGCTGACGCTGGCAGAAGGCGGCACGGTCTCGGACGTCGCGATCCGCCGCCTGCCGCTGCCGCCGCGCAATCCGGGCAGCAAGGCCTTCACCGACGTCGAGGCGGTGTCGGTCGATGCCGCGAGCGGCAAGGTCTGGGTCGCGCTCGAGGGAATCGACCAGATCTGGCGGTTGAATCCCGAACTGACGCGAATCGAATCGCGCAACCGCTCGCCGCAACTCGAACCCTGGCCGACGAATCGCGGTGCCGAGGCGATGGCGCGGCTCGCGGACGGACGCACGATCGTTTTTTCGGAGGAGGCCGACGATGATGCGCGCGGGACCGAGGCGCTTGTCTTTGCGGGCGATCCCGCGACGCCCGGCAAGCGGGCGCTGCGCTTCTTCTACGATGCGCAAGGCAAGGGGCTGGTCAGCGACGCCGCGCCGCTCCCTGACGGGCGCATCCTCCTCGTTCACCGCAAGCTGGGGATTGCGCCGCTGTTCACGACGATTCTCGCGATCGTCGATCCCGCCGACATTCGCGAGGACGGCGTCGTCCGCTCGGTCGCGATCGGCCGGGTACCCGAACCGCTGCGCGAAAATTACGAGGGCGCGGCGGTTTCGGTCGCCGACGGCCGCACCTTCCTCTGGCTCGTCGCCGATGACAATTTCAACAACTGGCAGCGCAGCCCGCTACTGCAATTCGAACTCGTCGACCTGCCGCCGCGCCGCGCGGACAGCAAAAAGGCCGCGCGGTAAACCGGCGGCCTGATTGGTTCGCGCTTCGAAGGGGGGTCAGGCGGCCTTTTCAGCCAGCTTCTTCGCCACTTCCTTCTTCACCTTGCGCGCGCCAGCCGACAGCTGGTCGTCGCCGGCCTTGAGCAGCCAGTTGTCGAGGCCGCCATTATGCTCGACGGTGCGCAGGCCGTGCGTCGAAACGCGCAGCTTGACGCCCTTGCCGAGCGCGTCCGACAGCAGCGTCACATTCTGCAGGTTGGGCAGGAAGGTGCGCTTGGTCTTGTTGTTGGCGTGGCTGACGTTGTGGCCAACCTGGCGGCCCTTGCCGGTCAGTTCGCAAATGCGCGACATGGTCTTCTTCCTCGAATCAATGGGCGGCGTCCGGGTTGGCGCGAAAAGGCACCGAAAGAACCGGGTGGGCCGGGAAAGGCGCGCGCTTATCGGCTTGCCGGAGATTCGTCAAGCGATTAGCGGGAAAGCCATGGCTCGCTTTCCGCTTCCCGACCCGATGCGCCGCGCGCTCGACCTCGCCCGGATCGCGGCGGAATGGGGCGAAGTGCCGGTCGGCGCGGTCGTCGTCAAGGACGGGCAGGTGATCGCCGAGGGGCACAACCGTCCGCGCGAATCGCACGATCCGACCGCGCACGCCGAAATCGTCGCGATTCGCCTTGCGGGGGCAAAGCTCGGCAACGAGCGACTCGACGGCTGCGACCTCTATGTGACGCTCGAACCCTGCGCGATGTGCGCGGGGGCGATCGCGCATGCGCGGATCGCGCGCCTTTATTATGGCGCCGACGATCCCAAGGGCGGTGCGGTCGTCCACGGTCCGCGCGTCTTTTCGCAGCCGACGGCGCATCATCGCCCCGAAATCTACGACGGCATCGGCGCGAACGAAGCCGCGGCGCTGCTGCGGGACTTTTTCGCGGCGCGGCGCTAGCCGTCCAGCATCGCGTCGACCCACGCCGGCACCAGCGCCGTTGCGGGCCCGTGGCGCGCTTCGTCGAACCAGTGCGATCCCTGGCTCGGTTCCATGTTGAGCTCGAGCGTTTTCGCCCCCGCGGCGCGCGCCTCGCGCACGAAGCCCGCGGCGGGATAGACCGCGCCCGACGTGCCGATCGACACGAACAGGTCGGCGCGGTTGATCGCGCGATAGATGTCCTCCATCCGGTACGGCATCTCGCCGAACCAGACGACGTCGGGGCGCAGATATCCCGGCAAGCCGCACGCGGGGCAGGGCGGCCGCTCGATCAGCGTCCCCGTCCAGTGGCTGCGGTTGTCGCACGCGGTGCACCAGGCGTTCAGATGCTCACCGTGCATGTGGAGCAGCCGGCTCGCCCCGGCGCGTTCGTGCAGGTCGTCGACATTCTGCGTGACGATCAGGAGCTCGCCTTTCCACGCCGCATCGAGCCGCGCCAGCGCGTCGTGCGCCGCGTTCGGGACCTTGGTCTGGATCGCCGCGCGCCGCGCGTCGTAGAAGCGGTGGACGAGGTCGGGGTCGCGGATATAGGCCTCGGGGGTCGCGACATCCTCGACCCGGTGCTGTTCCCACAATCCGCCGCCGTCGCGAAACGTGTCGATCCCGCTCTCGGCCGACACGCCGGCGCCGGTCAGGATCACGATGTTCTGAATGTCGGTCATGGCGCCCTCTTATCCGTTCGCGTCGCGCGAAGTCGAGCCATCCGTCGACGGGGTGCTGCCCGTCTCGGCATCTCGACTTCGCGCGATGCGAGCGGCTAAGGGGGAATCCGGAATATGGGGGACGGAATATGACCAGCATCGGTATCGTCGGCAGCCAGGGCCGCATGGGCGTCGCGCTCGCCGCCGCGGCGGCGGAGGCGGGGCATGGTCATCTCGGCATTGACAAGGGCGGCGATGTCGCAAAGCTTGCGGGCGACGCCGCGGTGCTCGTCGACTTCTCCTCGCCCGCCGCGCTCGAGGCGACGCTCGACGCCTGCATCGCGGCGAAGACGCCGATCGTCATCGGCACCACCGGGCTCGAGGAACGCCATCACTGGCTGATCGACGATGCCGCGCGCGATATCGCGGTGCTCCAGACCGGCAATACGTCGCTCGGGGTTACCCTGCTTGCGCATCTGGTGCGCGAGGCGGCGGCGCGGCTCGACGCCGACTGGGACATCGAGGTCGTCGAAATGCACCACCGCAACAAGGTCGACGCGCCCAGCGGCACCGCGCTGCTGCTCGGGCAGGCGGCGGCCAAGGGGCGCGGCATCGACCTCGCCACCTGTTCCGAACGCGGCCGCGATGGCGTCACCGGCGCACGCGGCCACGGTCATATCGGCTTCGCGAGCCTGCGCGGCGGCACCGTCGCGGGCGACCATGACGTCATTTTCGCGGGACCTGAGGAGATGATCACCCTCTCGCATCGCGCCGAGAACCGCATGATCTTCGCGCGCGGCGCGGTTCGCGCGGCGCTGTGGCTGATCCACCAGAAGCCGGGGCGCTACACGATGCCGCAGGTGCTCGGTTTGTGACCAGCGGTACGGCCGTCGCGCGCGGCCGCCGATACAGCGATATCCGCACCGATTATCCCGGCCATGCGCTGCTGCTCGACTGCGCCGCGCGCGGCGAACCATGTCGCCTCGGCACGTCGCGGCCGGATCGCGCCGATCGCGACGTCACGATCGACGCCGCGCTGATCCGCTTCCTGATATTGGGCGGCGACGAACATCATCCGGTGCACGAAAAGGGTGTCGACCTTCAGGGCGCGTGGATCGCGGGCAAGCTCGACCTCGAATATGCCGACGCCCAGCGCGTCCTGAAGCTCAAGGATTGCCGGTTCGCAAATCCGGTCAACGTGCGGCACGCGCATCTCGACTCGCTCGTCCTGGCGGGAAGCTGGTTGCCCGGCTTCGACGCTGACCGACTCGAACTCGACGGCACGCTTTTCCTGCGCGCGAGCGAGGTGGGGACTCCTTTTGTGTGCAGAGGCAATCTACGGTTGGTCAACGCGCAGATCGGCGGCGATCTCTCCCTCAGGGGCGCGATAATTGAAAGGCCCGAAGCGGGGTCCCCCGGTCGTGCCATCGTCGCCGACGGCATGACCGTCGAGGGCTCGCTGTTCCTCGAAGGCGCGCAGGTGCATGGGTCGATCGGGCTGGCGTCGGCGTCGGTCGGCGAACTCGCCGACGGAGGTTTCGCCTGGCCCTCCGGAAACGAATTCGACGGCTTCGAATATCACAAGATCAACGGCCCGACCGATTCGAAAACGCGCATCGCCTGGCTCCGGACCCAGTCGCACATCAGAACGCGGCAAGAGGTTGCGCGGGCGCTCAGGAACGGCAGGAAACCCGATTTCTACCCGCAGCCGTGGGAGCAACTCGCCAAGACGCTCCGCGCCACGGGGCACACCACCGAAGCCGCCGAAATCGCGATCGCGAAACAGGATATGCGGCGCACCGCGCGCGCGGTCGGCGCGCGCGAGCCGAAGGAGTTCCCCGACCACTGGGCGCCCGCTTTCCGGCAGGCGCTCGATCGCGGCTGGAACCCGCTCTCCAATCTGGTCGCGCGCAGCTGGCACTATGCCTACGGAAAGCTCTCGGGCTACGGGCACAAACCGCAGCGCATCGTCTATCTGACGCTCCTGCTCGTCGCGCTGTCGTCGCTCGCCTATTACGAGGGGCGCGACCACGGGCTGATCGCGCCGACCAACCCGCTCGTCCATCTCAGTGCGCAGACCCGCGATTGCGGCACTTTGGGCGATCTCGACGTGCGTTACCACTGGACCGATCCGGCCTGTCTGGTGCCGCCCGAATATTCGACCTTCCAGCCCTTCTTCTTCGCGCTCGACGTCACCCTGCCCTTCGTCGACCTGCACCAGGAGGCCGACTGGGGGCCGGTGGTGACGAACGCGACGGGCAAAACCCTGTGGGGCGGGCGCGCGCTGCGCTGGCTGATGTGGTTCAACATCGTCTTCGGCTGGATCGCCAGCCTGATGTTCGTTGCCATCGTCTCGCGCCTCGTCGAAAAGGACTGACGATGGACCAGGTCACAGCATCCGCCTGCACATGGCGCGACGAGGGCGGCGGCGAAGCCGCGGCGGCGCGCATCCTGCCCTTTCTTGAAGAAATCGGCATCGCGGTCGACTGGATCGGCGCGGAAAAGGAGCAGTTGCTCGGCGGCCTCGCGATCGTGAACGGGCGCCTCCTGATCGACCCCGAAACTCCGGTATGGCCCGGCGACCTGCTCCACGAGGCGGGGCATATCGCGGTCGTCGACGCCGCCGACCGGCCCGCGCTCGGCCCGATCGACGCCGACCCGGTCGACGAGATGGCGGCGATCGCCTGGTCCTATGCCGCCTCCTTCCCGTGCGAGGTGACCCCGCGCCAATTGTTCCACGACGGCGGCTATCGCGGCGACAGCGCGGCGCTGATCGCCAGCTTTGCGACCGGCCATTTCATCGGCGCGCCGATGCTCGGTCTCTATGGCATGACCGCCGACCTGCGCACCGCGCTCGCCGAAGGATTGCCCGCCTTTCCCGTGCTCAGCCGCTGGCTGCGCTGACCGCCGCACGAGGACACCGACCATGGCTTTCGATCCCGCCGCCGCTACCGCCGCCTATATCGACGCGCTCGGCCCCGCCGCACTCGCAAAGGCCGCCGCTTATACGCGCGGCGGCGAATGGCAGGGTTTGTGGGATGTCGTCGTCGCGGCGCTCGTCGCCATCCTGTTCGTGCGGCTGCGCATCCTCGACCGTCTCGATGCGCGGCTCGCGGGGCGCGGGTTCGTGCCGCGCACCCTGCTCGTCTGCGCCGCCTTCCTGCTGCTGTCGGCGATCGTCGCGCTGCCGTGGAACCTCTATCAGGACTGGTGGCGCGAAAGCGCCTATGGCCGTACCAGCCAGCCGCTCGGCGACTGGCTGGCGCAGGGCGCGATCGGCATGGTCTTCGCGACCTTGTTCGGGGCGCTTTTCTTCCTCGGTATCTATGCGCTTATCCGCCGCGCCGGGCGGCGCTGGTGGATCTGGTCAGGCGGTCTCGCGGCCTTCGCCATCTCGCTGCTCCTGCTCCTCGCCCCGGTGGTCGTCGAACCGCTGTTCAACGACTATCGGCCCGTTCCCGCCGGATCGGTGCGCGATGCACTGGTCGTGCAGGCGCAGCAGGCGGGGATCGAGCCCGGCCGCATTTTCCTCTACGATGGTTCGCGCCAGTCGAACAATTTCACCGCCAATGTCTCGGGCCTCGGCCATTCGGCGCGCATCGCGATTTCGGACGTGGCGCTCAAGGGCGCCTCGCTCGACGAGGTGCGGGCGGTCACCGGGCACGAGATCGGCCATTATGTCCTCGGCCATATCTGGATGATGGTCGCGGTCTTCTCGCTGCTCGCGGTCCTGCTCTTCTTCCTCGCCGACCGGCTGTACGCGCGCGTCGCCCGCACCTTCGGCAGTGCTGCCGCGATCGGCGATCCGCGCGGCCTGCCGGTGCTGATGTTTATGCTGACGCTTTTCGCCTTTCTTGCGCAGCCGGTGCGCAATGGCCTTTCGCGCTACGATGAAAGCGCGGCCGATGCCTATTCGCTGCGCACCGTGAACCTGCCCGACGCGCTCGCCAGCGCGCTGGTCAAGACCGCCGAATATCGCAACCCGCGCCCGAATGCGGCCGAAGAATTCATCTTCTACTCGCACCCCTCGGTCGAACGCCGCGTCCGCGCCGCAATGGAATGGAAGGCGGCGCATCCGCCCGAATCGCAATGAAAAAAGCCGACATTTTCGAATTCTACCGTCGCCTCGCCGAACTGAACCCCAGTCCCGAGACCGAGCTGCAGTTCGGCAACACCTACCAGTTGCTCGTCGCGGTCGTGCTTTCGGCGCAGGCGACCGACGTCGGGGTGAACAAGGCGACGCGGCGCCTGTTTCAGGAGGTGGCGACGCCGCAGGCGATGCTCGACCTCGGCGAGGATGGCCTCAAACAGCATATCAAGACGATCGGGCTGTTCAACGCCAAGGCGAAGAATGTCATCGCGCTCAGCGAAATCCTCGTCCGCGATTTCGGGGGCGAGGTCCCCGCCGACCGCGACACGCTCGTCGAGCTTCCGGGTGTCGGGCGCAAGACTGCCAATGTCGTGATGAACTGTGCCTTTGGCGCCGAGACCTTTGCGGTCGACACGCACATTTTTCGCGTCGGCAACCGCACGGGGCTAGCGCCGGGCAAGACGGTGCTCGCGGTCGAAAAGAAGCTCGACAAGGAAACGCCGCAGCCCTTTCGCGTCGGGGCGCATCACTGGCTGATCCTCCACGGCCGCTACATCTGCAAGGCGCGCACCCCCGAATGCTGGCGCTGCCCGGTCGCCGACCTGTGCCGGTTCAAGCCGAAGACGGCGGCGCCGAAAACGAAGAAGGCGGTGGCTTGAATTTCCGTTTGGCCTGAGCTTGTCGAAGGGCCGTTCTTCCTCCAGCATGCGTATCAAGGACCGGGCTTCGACGGGCTCAGCCCGAACGGATGAATCAGGATAATCAAAAGGGGTCGACGATATGCGTCTTGTTTCCGCTTTCCTTGCTTCCGCAGCCCTGCTCGCGGCTGTTCCCGTCCACGCCAAGCCCGCCGATACCGGCGCGGCGAAGAAGATCCTGATCGACAGCATCGCGATCCCGACGGTCGAGGGTCGCGGCAAGGTGCCCGAACTCGCCGCTTACTATGCGGGCGTGCTCAAGGCCGCGGGCTACACCGACGCCGATATCGAGATCACCCCGATCGGCGAGACCGCGACCTTCGCCGCAACGCTTGAGGGCACGACCAAGGCCAAGCCGATCGTGCTGCTCGGGCATATGGATGTCGTCGAGGCCGACGCGAAGGACTGGACGCGCGATCCCTTCGTCCCCGTCGAGGAGCAGGGCTATATCTTCGGCCGCGGGTCGGAGGACAACAAGTTCGACGTCGCGATGATGGTCGCGACGATGGCGCAGCTCAAGAAAGACGGGTTCAGGCCGAAGCGCACGATCATCCTCGCGCTTTCGGGCGACGAGGAAACCTCGATGACTACGACGCGCGCGCTCGCGGCCAAATATAAGGGCGCCGAATTCGCGCTCAACGGCGACGGCGGCGGCGGGACGATCGGCGAGGACGGCAAGCCCAAATATTACGGGCTGCAGGCGGGCGAGAAGACCTATGCCGACTTCATGCTCGAAGTCACCAACCCCGGCGGCCACAGCTCGCGCCCCTCGGACACCAACGCGATCGTCCAGCTCGCGAACGCGCTCGCGAAGGTCGGCGCCTACCGCTTCACCCCGCAGCAGAACGAGCTGACGAAAGTCGGGATGCCGATCGTTGCTGATCAGGTCGGCGGTGACATCGGTGCAGCCCTCAGGGCCTTTGCCGCCAATCCGGCGGATGCGGCCGCGATCGCGAAGATCCGTGCCGAGCCCGAATATGTCGGCCAGATCGGCACCACCTGCGTGCCGACGCTGGTCAAGGGCGGCCACGCCGAAAATGCGCTTCCGCAAAGGGCCACCGCGAACATCAACTGCCGCATCTTCCCCGGCGTGGCGGTCGAGGCGGTGCGCGCCGAACTCGAACGCGTGATCGCCGACCCCGCGATCAAGGTGCACACCGATCCCGACGCGAGTGCCAGCGACGCCTCGCCGCTGCGCCCCGATGTCGTCGCGGCGGTGACGAAGGCGGTGCATGCCCGCGCGCCGGGCCTGCCGATCATCCCGTCGATGAGCGCGGGCGCCACCGATAGCTATCATTTCCGTATCCAGGGGGTGCCGAGCTACGGCGTTGCGGGGCTGTTCTCGAAGGCCAGCGACAGCTACGCGCACGGCCTCAACGAACGCGTGCCGGTCGATGCGATCGCCCCCGCGCTCTTGCATTGGGACAGCCTGCTGCGCGACCTGTCGAAATAGGTCCCGGCTCAGGGCGAACGGAATGGTATTAAACGAGCGCCGCCACTGCGCGCTCGACCATCTGGGCCGCCGCCTCGGCGCCGAAGCTGTCCGCGTCGAGCGACAGTTCGAGCCACAGTCCGTCGACCATCGCGGTCAGCATGATCGCCAGCCGCCCGGCGTCGGCCGCGCCGCACGCGGCGAGCAGGTCGCCCAGCCGTTCGCGATAGCCCGCGTAGCTGTCCGCGTGGATCGCCGCCATCCGCGGATCGCTCCGCGCCAGCGCCCAGAAGGCGGTCCATGCCCCCAGCAGTTCGGGATCGGTCACCGGCGCACGGAAGCTGGCGGTGAGGTACGCGGTCAGCCGCGCCCGCGGGTCGCGCCCCGCATCCGCGACCGCGCCCGCGAAAATCGCGTCCATCCGGTCGCTCGTCGCCTGATAGGTGGCGGCGATCAGATCGTCGATTCCCGCGAAATAATGGCGCAAGAGGCCAGGTGATACCCCCGCTTTCGCGCAGATGGCGCGGACGTTCGTCCCCGCGAGCCCCTGTTCGGCGAGCACTGCCGCGGTCGCCTCGATCAGGTCGGCGCGGCGGGCGTCGGCGCTTTCGCGCGTAAAGGCTTGGCGAGCGGCGGTCATATTGTTATACATATGTATAACAAGGACAGGAATATGGCAACTGCACCGCTTCGCGATTCGAAACTCGACCCGCTCGACGGCTGGTCGCTCCCCGCGTGGACCTACAGCGACCCCGATTTCCACGCGGTCGAAATGGACCGCATCTTCCGCCCCAGCTGGCAGGTCGTCTGCCACGACAGCGATATTCCGAACCCCGGCGACTGGCACAGCATCGACTATTGCGGCGAAAGCGTGATCGTCGTGCGCGGCGCCGACCGCATCGTGCGCGCCTTCACCAACGTCTGCCGCCACCGCGGGTCGCGCCTCGTCGACGGAGCGACGGGCTGCGCAAAGAAGCTCGTGTGTCCCTATCACGCGTGGACCTACGACCTCGACGGCCGGCTGACCGGCGTTCCCGACAGCGCGAGCTATCCGACGCTCGACAAGGGCAGGGCGGGGCTCGTTCCCGTCGGTCTCGAACAATGGCGGGGTTTCTGGTTCGTGCGACTCGAGGATGACGGCGGCCCGTCGGTCGCGACGATGATGGCGCCCTATGAAGCGATGGTCGAACCCTATCGCTTCGAGGAACTCGGCGCGCTCGGCCGCGTGACGCTCCGCCCGCGCGAGGTGAACTGGAAGAATGTCGGCGACAATTATTCGGACGGCCTCCACATCCCCGTCGCGCACCCCGGGCTCACCCGCCTGTTCGGTAAAAGCTATGGCGTCGAGGCGGAGGACAATGTCGATCGCATGTGGGGCGACCTGATCGACCGTCCGTCGGCCAACTGGTCCGAACGCCTCTACCAGCGGCTTCTGCCGCCCGTTCCCCACCTGCCCCAGGCGAACCAGCGCCACTGGCTCTATTTCAAGCTGTGGCCCAATGTCGCCTTCGACATCTATCCCGACCAGGTCGACTTCATGCAGTGGCTGCCGACCGGCCCGACGACCTGCCTGATCCGCGAAATCAGCTACGTCCTGCCCGATGCCTATTCCGAAGAGTGGCGCCGCGAGATGAAGGCCGCGCGCTACCTCAACTGGCGCATCAACCGGCAGGTCAATGCCGAGGACACCGAACTGATCACGCGCGTACAGGCCGGCATGCAGTCGAAGAGTTTCTCGATGGGCCCGCTCAGCGACAAGGAAGTCTGCCTCAAGCATTTCTGTTCGCGCATGCGCGACCTGATCCCCGAGGCGCGTCAGGAAACGGCGCCCGCGCCCGGCTGGAGCCGCGCATGACAGCTTTCCCAAACCCGCTCGCATCGAGCGAAGTCGAGATGGCCATCGGGAGCGCACGACCTCACGGTGTCTCGACTTCGCTCGACACGAACGGGGAATAGAGGTGGTCGATATGCCTCCCGTGGTGATCGTCGGCGGCGGACCCGCCGGCATGGTCGCGGGATTGCTCTTCGCGCGTGCCGGGGTGCGCGTGACGGTGCTCGAAAAGCACCCCGACTTTCTTCGCGATTTCCGCGGCGACACGGTCCACCCCTCGACGCTCGAACTGTTCAACGAGATCGGGCTGCTCGAAGAACTGCTCAGGGAACCGCACGCCGCGATCGACACGATGACGCTTAACTTGCTGGGCGGGCGCTATACGGTGGCGACGATGAAGCATTTGCCGGTTGCGGCGCCGTTCGTCGCGATGATGCCGCAATGGGATTTGCTCGATTTCATCGCGGGGCAGGGGAAGCGCTACCCGACCTTCGACCTGCGCATGTCGACCGAGGCGACCGGGCTCACCTATGACGATGCAGGCCGCGTCAGCGGGGTGACGCTCGCGAATGGCGAGAATTTGCCCGCCCGGCTGGTCATCGCCGCCGACGGCCGCCGCTCGGTCCTGCGTAAGGCGGCGCAACTCCCGCTCGAAGATCTCGGTGCGCCGATGGACGTGCTGTGGTTCCGTGTGCCGGTGCCCGCGGGCATGGACATGTCGGAGGTCGCACTCGGCTCGGTCGACAAGGGCGGCATGGTCGTCGCCATCCCGCGCGGCGATTACTGGCAATGCGCGCAGGTCATCGAAAAGGGTGGTTTCGCCCCGATCGAGGCGCGCGGCATCGCCGCCTTCCGCGACCGCATCGTCGAGATCGCGCCCGGTCTCGCTGCGGGGATCGACGCGATCCAAGGCTTCGACGACGTCAAACTGCTCTCGGTCGCGCTCGACCGGCTGACGCGCTGGTCGCGCCCCGGCCTGCTCGCGATCGGCGACGCCGCGCATGCGATGTCGCCCGTCGGCGGCGTCGGGATCAACCTTGCGGTGCAGGACGCCGTCGCGGCGGCGAACATCCTCGCTGCGCCGCTAGCGGCGGGTGCCGATCCCGACCCGTTGCTTGCACGCGTGCAGGAGCGCCGCTGGACGCCGACGGTGCGGATGCAGGCGATCCAGCGCTTTGCGCACCAGCGCGTGATCGAACCGATGCTGCGCGGGCAGATCACTGGCGTCCCCTTCGCCGTGCGCCTGCTCGATGCCATCCCGCTGCTGCGCCGCATCCCCGGCCGAATCCTCGGCCTCGGTTTCGGCCGGCAGCATGTCCAGTCCCCGCTTGCGAAAGAGTTTTCATGACCAAAGCCTATGACGCGCTGATCATCGGTGCCGGCCACAACGGCCTCGTCTGCGCCTTCTACCTCGCCAAGGCAGGGCTGAAGGTGCGCATCGTCGAGGCGCGCGACGTCGTCGGCGGCGCCGCGGTGACCGAGGAATTCGCGCCGGGTTTCCGCAACTCGGTCGCGAGCTACACGGTCAGCCTGCTCCAGCCCAAGGTGATCGCCGACATGAAGCTCGCCGATCATGGCTATCGCGTCATCGAACGGCCGATCAGCAACTTCCTGCCGCAGGAGGATGGCGGTTATCTGAAACTCGGCGGCGGGCTCGAACGCACGCAGGCCGAGTTCCGCAAGTTCAGCAGCCGCGATGCCGAGGTGCTGCCGCAATATTATGACGCACTCGAAAATGTCGCCGAACTGCTCCGCGACCTCGCGCTGCGCGTGCCGCCCAATGTGGGCGAAGGCTTCCGCACCCTCATCGACGGCGCGCGGCAGGGGCGGCGCTTCGCGGGGCTCAGCCTCGAACAGCAGCGCGACGTGCTCGACCTCTTCACCAAGTCGGCGCGCACGATGCTCGACAGCTGGTTCGAGAGCGAGGCGGTCAAGGCCGCCTTCGGTTTCGACGCCGTCGTCGGCAACTACGCCAGCCCCGACACCCCGGGCAGCGCCTATGTCCTGCTCCACCACGTCTTCGGCGAGGTGAACGGCAAGAAGGGCGCGTGGGGCCACAGCGTCGGCGGCATGGGCAAGATCACCGAGATCATGGCGAAGGTCTGCCGCGACCTCGGCGTCGAGATCAGCCTCGAAAGCCCGGTCGAAAAGGTGCTCGTCGACGGCGACAAGGCGGTCGGGGTGAAGCTCGCCGGCGGCGAGGAAATCGCCGCCGCGCGCGTCATCGCCAATGTCGGCCCGAAGCTGCTCTACGAACGGTTGATGGACGCGTCGGACCTGCCGGGCGATTTCCGGCGCCGCATCCGCGGTTTCAAGGCGGGCAGCGGAACCTTCCGCATGAACGTCGCGCTCAGTGAGCTGCCCAAATTCACCTGCCTCCCGCACAACGAAAAGGATGGGCCCGGCGAGCATCACCAGTCGGGGATCATCCTGGCGCCGACGCTCGACTATATGGATCGCGCCTTTCTCGACGCGAAGCAATATGGCTGGTCGAAGAAGCCGATCGTCGAGATGCTGATCCCCTCGACCGTCGACGACAGTCTCGTGCCTCCGGGGCAACATGTCGCGAGCCTCTTCTGCCAGCAATTCGCGCCCGAACTGCCTGATGGCCGCGACTGGGACGATGAGGAAGGCGCTGCCGCCGACGCGATCATCGACACCGTCGAGGAGCATGCGCCGGGCTTCCGCGCCAGCATCGTCGGCCAGACGCGCCTGTCGCCCAAGGGCCTCGAACGCAAGTTCGGGCTGATCGGCGGCGACATCATGCACGGCAATATGACGCTCGACCAGCTCTGGGCGGCGCGTCCGGTGCTCGGTAACGGCGGCTATCGCGGGCCGGTGAAGAACCTCTACATGTGCGGCGCAGGCGCGCACCCCGGCGGCGGTGTCACCGGCGCGCCGGGGCACAACGCCGCCGAGGTGGTGCTACGCGACCGGGGTTTCTTCGCGCCCAAGTGGCGCGTCTGATCCGAACCCCATCGGCTGCGGCATCGCCGGGCGTGCCGCGCGCTCGCGCCGCAGCCGGTCGATCAGCGCCGCATCGTCCATCGCCCCGGTAAAGCGCAGCTGCCGCGCGACGACCGCGAAGTCGCCGAGCGTCAGCCCGCCGAGCCGATCCAGCATCGCCGGTGCCTCGCGCCCGAAGAAATGACCGAACGCGCGCCGCGCCCGCACCGCGTCGAGCGGACGCATCTCGACCTTGAACACGAAGCGCCGCGCCGACGCGGGGTCGAGCTTCGCTGCATGGTTGGTCGCGGCGGAAAAGGGCAGGGGATGATCCTCCATCCAGGTCAGCAACTCGTTGACCCGGCTGACCTCCCAGCTCTGCGACGCGCCCTGCCGGTCGGCGAGCAGCGAATCGACCTCGTCGAAAAAGAGCATCGCGCCCTGCCGCCGGGCCTCGGCAAAGGCGGCCGCGATCGCCTTCTCGGTCTCGCCGACCCATTTCGACATCAGGTCCGACGCGCGCTTGATGTGCAGCGGCCGCCCGAGCCGCCGCGCGAGCGCCTGTACCGCCTCGGTCTTTCCCGTCCCCGGCGGCCCGGTGAGCAGCAGCGAGAAATCGGCGGGACCGCCTTCGCGCGTCAGGCTCGCGAACAGCGCCGGAAGGTCGGTATCGGCGGTCAGCAGCGCCTCGTCGAAGGCACGTGGGGGCCGCGGCTCGACCGCTTCGCCGCGCATCGCGCCGAGGATCGATCCCGCGAAGCGGCTTGCGCTGTCGGCGTCGCCGGCAAGCGCGGCGGCGCGCGCCGCGACGCGGAACAGCGACGCGGTTTCGGGCGCGCGCGCGGCGAGCGCGGCGAGCGCCGGGTCGACCGCGACCTGTTCCTCGCGGCTGATGCGGCCCAGCATCGCGGGGCTGTGCGCCATGCCGGGAAAATCCATGCGGATCGACAGGCTGAAGCGGCGGAGGATCGCCGGATCCACATCGCCGATGCAGTTCGACGTCCAGATCACCGGGACGACATTGTCCTCGAGCAGCCGGTTGACGAACAGCTTCGACCCCGACCGGTTGCGGACGCGGCCATCCTGTTCGATCTGCGCATTGCCGAGCAGATCCTCCATCTCGTCGAACAGCAGCAGCGCACGCCCGCGCTTTTCGAGCGTGCGCAGCGCGAGGCGGAGCGCGGCGACACGGTCGAACCGGCTCGGCTCGTCGCCGTCGCTGTCGGCCTCGCCGACCGCATGCAGCGGTTCGTCGAGCGATGCCGCGAGCGTCCGCGCCAGCTCGGTCTTCCCCGTTCCCGGCGGACCGTGGATCAGGATGTTGATCCCGCGCGCACCGCCGTCCAGCGCACCGCGCAGCAGCGCGAGCGCGAGATCGGCCTCGCGCTGCTGCGTGGGGAAATCGGTCATCGCATGGCGCGCCGTCTGCCGCCGGCCGAGCAGGCCGTCGATCAGGTTTTCATGCTGCCCGGTCCTGGCGTCGAGCAACCGCTCGAACGACCAGCAGAGGCCGAACTCGACCTTGCCCTCCTTGTTCGTCCAGCGCCCGACGAGGTCGAGCCGCACCACTTCGGCGGTGCGCAGCGCATGCGGGGCAAAGCCGGTGAGCGTCCCGGCGAGCGCCTCCATGTCGAGCGCCTCGCCCTCGGCCAGCTTGGCGAGGCTGCGCGTCAGCGGCCCGCGCTCCATCGCGGTCGCGAAGAGAAGCAGCGCACGCTCCTCGGCGGCGAGGTCGAGCGCGTCGGCCAGCCGGTTCGCCTGAAGCAGGCTCTCGTCCGCGCGCGCATCGGGTGCCGGGGCGGGAGCCCCGAGCAGCGCGGCACGCGCGATGGTCTTGTCGTCGAACCCGAGCGCGGCGGCGCGCGCGCGGGCCCAGCCGAGCAAGGCCCGGCCAGTCTTTGTCTTGCCCGGATGATCCGTGGCGACGGCGCGCGCGAGTGCGCGCGCCCAATGGCTGTCGTGCAACATAAATACCTGCCTGCGGCCGGCGGACGCACGGCGCCCGACGGCAGAAGTATGATGGGCGGGTTGGAAATTGCGGCAGCGCCCGGGCGCACCGCGTCAGGAAAAACGCGCTACGACAGCGGGCGGATGCCGCAGGGTTTCAAACCCTGGATTATTCGGCGGTCCGACACGTCACGTCTCCAGAAAGGCCCGAATCCGGGCCAGCGGGAGGAGGCCGATAGGCGATTTCGGCCCGACGCGCAAGGTTTCAGCCGCCGGAGGCGGCACCCGCCGCCGACTTCGCCGCGACCATCCGCGTCCAGGCATAGAGCGGCAGCCCGGCGACCATCAGGATCAGGCTCATCGCGCTGACGCCGGGGCCCGCGCCCCACAACGTCCAGACGGCATAGCCAAGCCCCGCCACCGCGACTCCCATCGCGACGCGCAGCCGCAGCGCCGCCGCAGCGCAGGCGAGGTAGAGCCAGAGCGTCACCGAGGTCGACAGCACCGCCATGAAGGTGAACATCTCGCTGGTCGACTTGCTGCTGTTGAGGATGACGCACACGGTCGCGATTCCGCTCGACAGCAGCAGTGCGGCAGCCGGCGTGCCGTGGCGGTTCGTCCTCGCGAACCAGGCGGGGAGCAGCCCCTGTTCGGCGAGCCGCGCGGGCTGTTCGGCCTGGATCAGCGTCCAGCCGTTGAGCGCACCGAGCGCGCTGACCGCGGCGAAGGCGGCGATCCACACCGCGGGGCCGTGCCCCCAATAGGTTTCGGCGAACAGCGCGAACGGCGCCTCCGATGTCGCGACCGCGGCGGCGGGGAGCATCAGCGCGATCGCCGAACAGACGATCAGGTAGAGGATGCCCGTCGCGAGCGTGCCGATGATCGTCGCGCGCGGAATGGTGACGGTCGGGTTCCTGACCTTGTCGGCGGCGACGCTCGCCGATTCAAAGCCGAGCAGCGCCCACAGGGTCAGGATCGCCGAGCCGCTCACCGCAGCGACCGACAGGCCGCCGGCGGGGAAGGGGGTGATCGCGACGGGTTCGCTGCGGCCGAACGCCACCGGGATCAGGACGACCACCGTCAGCAGCGGGATCAGCTTGATCGCCAGCGTCACGACCTGAAAGCGCCCGGCGGCGCGCGCGCCGCGCCAGTTGATCGCGGTGACCATCCAGATCAGCGCGATCGTCGAGATCGCCATATGCCCGCGCAGTTCGGGCAGGAAGAGGCTCAGGAACGACACGCTTGCTACCGCCAGCGTGACGTTCGCGGTCCACACCGACACCCAATAAGCCCAGCCGATCATGAAGCTCGGGATGCGACCGAAGGCGCGCTCGACGAAACCCGTCGGACCGCTCGCGTCGGGAAAGGCGACGGTCAGCCTTGCGATCACAAAGGCGAGCGCGAGCGCCCCGGCGATGGTAATCGCCCAGCCCGCGACGCCATTCCATCCGAAGGGCGCCAGGCTCGCGGGGAGCAGGAACACCCCCGACCCGATCATATTGCCCATCACGAGCGCGATGCACATGGAAAGGCCGAGCTTTTGGCCCGGCCCTTCGTTGTCGTTGCGGGGTCCGGTCACCCGGTCAGAACTTGGCGCCGAGCCGCGCCCCGATCGTCTGGGGCTGGTTCACCAATATCTGCACCCGGCCGTCGCACTGGCCGCAGTTCGAATAGCGCGCGAGTTCGGCGCGCTCGTCGAATGCGTTCTGCAGGAACAGTTCGAAGCTGTAGTTGGTCCAGTCGAAACCGACCGCGAAATCGACCGTGGTCGACCCGCGGATCCGGCCCAGCGCGTTCGCCGTCGCGACGCGGATGTCGGGGGTCGCCGAACTGCGATGCGCGATCACCGATTGCAGGTGCATCTCGCCCGGCCCGACCGGGAACTGGTAGCGCACTGTCGCATTGCCGTTGAACTTCGGCGTCACCGGCAGACGTGTGCCTTTCCCGGCGGCGATGAATTTGTCCGGGACTGCCGGATCGTCGGTGGCACAGACATAGGTCGGATCGTCGAAAGTGCACAGATTGTTCTTGGTTTTCGCGTCGGTGTACGAAGCCGCCGCCGTTATGGTCAGTCCGTCGGTGGGGCGGATGTTGATATCGGCCTCGATCCCGCGGATACGGGCGTTGGGGCCGTTGTGGATTTCGGTAAAGCTGTTCTCGCCGAGGAAGGAGAACTGGAAGCGTTTCCATTCCTGCTGGTAGATGGCAGCGTTGAGGCGCACCCGGCCGTCGGCCAGTGTCGATTTGACCCCCAGTTCGTAGTTGGTCAGGAAATCGGCCGCATAGGGGATGATCGTCGCGCGCCGGTTGATCCCGCCCGGACGGAAGCCGCGCGACCAGGTCGCATAGAGCAGCATGTCCTCGCTGGGTTTCCAGGTCAGGTTGAGCCGGTGGGTGAAGCCGTCGTCCTTGGTCCGCTTGGGGACCAGCTTGCCGTCGACGAAGTCGGCCAGGTTGGTGCAGGGGCCGCCGGGAACCGCCGCGGGAAACAGCGTGCCGCCGGGATTGTCGCGCAGGATCGCGCCGGTGGTCGTGTAGCAGCCCGCGACGCCGGTGCGCGAGCTGGCCGCGCCATTATAGGGCGGGCCGTTCGGATCGCGCCCGAAACCGAAGAAGCCGATCAGGCTGTTGTCATATTTGTAGAAGCGTCCTCCGCCGGTCAGCGTGATGGTCGGCGTGATGTCGAAGCTCGCCTCGCCGAACGCCGCATAATCCTTGTCGACGCGCTTCTGCTCGGTCAGCCACAGCGTGCCCGGCCGGCCGTTGACCGACAGATTTCCGGCGAGACCGGGGATCATGTAATCCTGATGGATCTGGTTGCTCTGCCGCTGGTAGAAGAGGCCGGCGACGACGCGGAAGCGTTCGTCCTGCGGCGACGCGACGCGCAGTTCCTGGCTCAGCTTGCGGAAATGGTCGGTGCCGATGATGAACTGCCGCGGATCGATGGTGTTGCCGCCGTTGTCCTGAAGATAGAAGCAGCCCGCCAGGCCGCTGCAGACGAAATCGCCCTCGTAGGTATAGTTGGCATAGAGCGCGTCATAGGCCTCCGAATAGTCGGTGTAATCGTTGATCTGATACGCCTTGCGGTCGAGATAGGCGCCGGCATAGGTGACGTCGAAATTGCCGATCTTGCCCTCGATCGTCAGCGCCGCCTGGACGAACTTGTCGGTGCGCTTGTCGGGGTAGAAACGCTGCGTCTGCAAATCACCGACGCGCGGATCCTGTGCATAGGTGCCGTTGTTCTTCTGCTTCTGGTACAGGACGGTCGGCGTGACGGTCCAATTGTCGTCGAGATCGACCTTGAGCGCGGCGCGGCCGCCGTAAACCTCGGCGTCGTTGAAATTCTTTTTGACGAAGGCGGCATTGTTAACGGTGATGCCGGGATCATTGCCGATCAGGTCGCCGTTCTGGTCGAGGATCGGCGCGCCGAGGAAGCTGCGCGTCCCCGGCACATTGTCGATATAGCCGGCATCCTTCTGGTACCAGCCGACCAGCCGGACCGCGGCGCGGTCGCTCAGCGGGGCGTTGATCATGCCTTCGAGCTTGCCGCCCATGCCGCCGCTCTTGACGCTGTTGAGCTCGCCGTCGATGCGGCCTTCGAAGCCGCTGGTATCGGGCTTGTTGGTGATGATGCGGATCGTGCCGGCCTGCGACGAGGCGCCGTAGAGCGTGCCCTGCGGACCTGCGAGCGACTCGATGCGCGCGATATCATAGACATGGACGTCGAGCGTGCCGCCGATCGTCGTCACCGGCTGCTCGTCGAGATAGACGCCGACGCTGGGCAGCGAGCCCGAATGGTTGCCGTCGCCGCCGCTCGCGACGCCGCGCATATAGACGGTGGTGACCCCCGGCTGGCTCGACTGGAACGAGACGCTGGGCAGGAGCTTCGAGAAATCCTCGAAATTGGTGACGTTCAGCTGGTCGAGCTTGCGCGTCCCCAGCGCCTGGATGCTGATCGGGACATTTTGCAGATTTTCCTCGCGCTTTTGCGCGGTGACGATGATCTCCTCGTCATAGCCCGTCTTGGGCGCGTCCTGTGCGAACGCGGGTGCGGATGAAAGAATCGAACCGGACAGCGATGCCAGAAGCAGCGCACGACGGGATAAACGGACCTGCATAAAGACCCCCCTCTATGTTCCGGCGCCGTTTTTTGCGGCGCAGCGGAGGGGAGTTTGATCAGTTTCGGCCCGCCGTCAATCGCGCCCGACGCACCGGCTCGTCCGCGTCCGCACTTTCACGGCCACTATGACAAAATTGCAACATTCGGGTCCGCATCAACTGCTCGCGGGATAGTCGGTCAGCGCGGGGCCAAGCGCCTCGACGAGCGGCGCCAGCCACGCTTCCATCGGGCGCCACTGGCCGACCCCGTCGCGGTTGACCGGGCGCCGCACCTGCTCCGAACTGGCGGTGCGTACGGCGCGGTCGCTCTTGTGGAAATCGAGGCAGGCGGCCTCGAACGGCAGGTCCAGATGATCGAGCAGCGCGCGGACTTCGCGCTCGAGGTCGTCGAGCAGATGTTCGTGAAAGACGCGGTGGACGCGGCCGGGCAGCACCGCGTCGAAATGGGCCATCAGCCCGGTATAGTCGGCATAATAGCGTCCCATGTCGGACAGGCTGTAACTGAACGCCTGCCCGCGGGCATAATGCTGCTTGAAGTTGGAAAAGCAGCAATCCATCGGATGCCGCCGCGCGTCGATGATCTTCGCCTGCGGCAGGATCAGCCGGATGAAGCCCGCGTGGAGCCAGTTGTTCGGCAGCTTGTCGATATAGAATGGCTTGTCGGTTTTGCGCTGGATCCGGGTGTCGCGCAGATATTGCTCGCCCAGCATCCGCGCATCGTCGGCCGACAGCGCGGCGACGCCGCCCATCGCGCGCGCACGCGCGTGGAGCGCGGGAATGTCGGGCAGTTCCATCGTGCCCTCGACCATCGAATGGCTCGCCAGAATCTGCTCGATCAGCGTCGAGCCGGCGCGCGGCATGCCGACGATGAAGATCGGGTCGCCCGCCGCGCAGCCATGGCCGGCCCGCGCGGCGAAGAAGTCGGGGGTGTAGAGCGCCATGGCATGCTCGACGGCGGCGCGCGTCTGGCCGGCGTCATAGTCGATCAGCGCCTTTCGTTGCCGGTTGCCTTCGGCATAATGGGTAAAGGCCGCCTCGGCCTGCCCGCGGTCCTCGTGCGCCTTGCCGAGCGCGAAATGCAGGTGGAAGCGGTCCTCGGGGCCGAGGTCGTCGCGATCGAGCGCGGCGCCCATCGCGGCGATGTCGGCGTCGTCGAACGCGACGGTCTTCAGATTGGCAAGGCTCCACCAGGCTTCGCCGAGCGTCGGGGCGAGCACCAGCGCCTTGCGGTACGCGGCGACGGCATCGGGCTGGCGGCCGACGGTCTTGAGCATATGCCCGTAGGACATCCAGATCTTTGGCTGTCTGCCGAGTGTCCGGAGGACCTGCTCGTACAGCGCCAGCGCTTCGTCGAACTCGCCGACGCGGCCCAGTGCCGCGGCTTTCAGATTGGCGTTCGCCAGATTGCCGGGGTCGAGCCGCTGCAATTGCTCGAGCTCCGCGACGGCTTCGCCCGACCGCCCCTGCCGGTGCAGCACGGTTGCGAGGTTCGAGCGCGCGGCGAGGAAGTCGGGCGCCAGTTCGAGCGCGCGGCGCAGCAGCGCTTCGGCATCGCGATAGCGTTCGATCCGCGCCGCCAGCTCGGCGAGCATGCGGATCGCCGCGACGTCGAACGGGTCGCGCTTCAGATGCGCCTTGAGCGCGGGTTCGGCGTCGTGCAACCGTCCCTCGGCGAGCGCGAGCGCGGCCTCCATCAGCGCGGGGTTGCGGATGCCTCGGGCGATCGCTGCCTGCGCCGGGTCCGCGGTCACGGCGTTCAGCCCTTGCGCGCCCGCGCGACCGCCGCCTTCAGCGCGGCGTAGCCGATCTGCCCCTGGAGCAGCTCGTCGCCGACCACCCAGGTCGGGGTGGCGTTCAGCCGCAGCTGGCTGGCGATCGCAAGGTTGCTGTCGAGCTCGCGCTGGAACAACGCCTCGTTCGCGGTCGCGTCGGCGCTGCCGTCGGTGACGACGCCGGCCTTTTCCGCCGCCGCCGCGATCGCGTCGGGACTCAGCGACGAGGCGGCGAACATCGCGTGGTGGAAGGCGTCATATTTGCCCTGCCGCGCGGCCGCGAGCGCCATGATCGCGGCATCGCGGCTCTGCGGCGCGATGATCGGCAGTTCGCGGAACACCACTTTGACCCGCCGGTCCTCGCGCACCAGCCGGTCGATGTCGGGCAGGCTCGCGCGACAGAATCCGCACGCGTAATCGGTGAAGACGACCAGCGTGACGTCGCCATCGGCGCTGCCCGTCCACGCGCCGGCATAGGGTTTTTCGAGCGCCGGGCGGATCGCGTCGATCGCCTTTGCCATCTCGCGGTTCTGCTGCGCCTCGATCGCCTCGGGAATGATCTGCGGGTTGGCGCGGATATAGTCGGCGACGACCGTCTCGACCTCGCTCTTGCTCAGCCCGCCGCCGAAGCGGCCGCCGAGCCAGAAGGCGGCGGCGAGCAGCAGGATCGCGCCCAGCCCGATCACCCAGCCGGGGGCGGGGAGCGCCAGCGCAGGCGATCCGCCGGCGCGGCCGGTGCCGCCCGCCGACGGCGCCGCGCGATGCGGCATGCGGTCGTCGGGTGCCGGGGCCGACACCGATGGCGGCGGGGTCGCCGCCGCAGCTTTCGCGGCTTTCGCGGGTCTCGGTTTGGCCAGCTCGACGCCGGGGTCGCCCGCGAACAGCGGCAGATCGGGCGTGGCGGGGCGACTCGCCGCTTCGGCGGCCGCGGCTTCGGCTTCCTCGCGGGCCAGCAATTGCTCGAGCCCCGACGGCGGCGGCGGCGCGTCTTCGCGCGGTGCCGGGCGCAGCTTGCTCGCGGCATCGCCCAGGCTGTCCTTGCCCGCCTGCGCGGCCTGGCCCAGCGCTTCGCCGGCCTTGCCCGCGACGTCGCCCAGTCCGCGCTGCGCCTCGCTCGACAATTTGCTGACCTTCTCGCCCAGCGCTATCTTCTGCCACAGCGCGGCGCTCGCCGCCGCGGTCGCACGGCTGCCCTTCGCAGTGCCGCGCCCCAGCGCCTTGACGGTGCGCGCAGTGCCGTCGGCGGTGCGCCCGGCGAGTTCGCGCGACCGGCGCGGGATTTCCATCTCCTCGACGCGGCGCGGCACGTCGGCGGTTTCGCCGAGGCGGATCGTCCAGTCGGCAAAGGCGCTGCCGCCGGTCCGGATCGCCCGCCAGAGGCGCCCGGCGCCGTTTTTCAGCCGGTCGGTGTCGACCGACGCGCGCCTGGGCATGCGGTCTTCGGCGGGATAGCGCGATACGTCGAGGCCGAGCGGCACCGTCTCGCGCGGCTTGGCCAGCCCGCCGTCGGGGGGCGTGTCGGACGCCGCGGCGCGCGGCTCGACCGGCGCGGACGCCGCGTCACGCAGCCATGGCTGGTAGTAATCGTCTTTTCTTTCAGTCACTTGTTGCCCTTATGCGTCGCGCGGGGCGACACATTCCCGAATTCGTTAACCGAATCTAGCGCCGTTTGCGCGTCCGTTCCACCTCGGCGCGCGCGACCAGCGAAATATCCTGTGCACGGATCCAGTCGGGCGACCCCTCGGGCAGGCCCTGCATCGCAAGGTCGGCGTTACGCAGCGCGAGCATCTCCTGTCCACCCATCAGCTGATAGCGTTCGGCCGAGGCGAGCGCCGCGCGCGGCTGGTCGCCCTTGTTCGCATAGACGATACCGAGCTGATACCAGGCGAAGGGGTTCTGGTTGTCGAGCGCGACCGCGGTCTTCAGCACGTCCTCGGCCTCGGCATAGTTGGCGGGGTCCTCGGACGCGATCAGCGCATGGCCGAGGGTGCCGGCGATCAGCGGCTGCGAGCGCGAATTGGCGACCGCCTTGCGCAGCGGCGGGATCGCTTCCTTCGGCCGCCCCGATTCGAGGAGAACCTGGCCTTCGAGTTCGAGGAAATAGGGATCATTGGGGTCGGATGCGAGCAGTCCCTCGACTTCCGCCAGCGCCTTTTGCGGATAAGCGCTCTTGTGCCAGGCATAGGCGCGGGCGTAACGGGCGGGGACGCTGGTGTTGCTTTCGGGAAATTTGCGCAGCGTCCGCTCGGGTTCGGCGATGAAACCCTCGAGCTTGGCCTTCACGCGCTGGAAACGCTTCTCGATCAGGGGGTCGGCGGGTTTTTCCCAGGCGGGATCGACGACATAGACTTCGCGCAGCGCCTGGATGCGGTCGCCCGACATCGGGTGCGTGCGGCCATAGGCCTGATCGTCGTCCTGCTTGACGCCATAGCGGAATTCGAGGTTCTGGAGCTTCTTGAAAAAGGCCAGGCTGCCGCGGCCGCTGATCCCGGCTTTCGACAGATATTGCGCGCCCGCGGCGTCGGCGGTCGATTCCTGGACGCGGCTGAAGGCGAGGAACTTGCCGAGCGCGGCCTGCTGCCCCGCCATCATGATTCCCATTCCCGCTTCGCCGCCGCCCGCGGCGATCGCCGCGGCGCCGAGCAGCAGGCTGAGCAGCGAGATGTTGGTCGCGGTCTTGGCGCCGTCGTTCACCCGGATCGCGTGGCCGCCCATGACGTGACCCAGTTCGTGCGCGAGCACGCCCTGCACCTCTTCGGCATTGTCGGCCGATTCGATCAGCCCGGCAAAGACATAGATATCCTGGCTACCCGCGACGAAGGCGTTGATGCTGCGCTCGCCGAGCAGGTGCACGCGCACCTGCCCAGGTTGCAGCCCCGCCGCGAGGAGCAGCGGACTCATCATGTCCTGGAGCAGGGCTTCGGTCTCGGCGTCGCGCAGGATCGACTGCGCCGCCACCGGGCGGACCGCCAGCGTCAACAGCGCGAGCAGCGTCACGATCAGGCGGAACAGCGGACGCCACACGGGCGTCCGTTCCGCTCTTTCCGGCATAGCGAAACTCATTTGTCCGTCCTCGCGCCGCGCGCCTGAACCCCGACTGAAGCCATGACAGGCCTTGTGGGGTTCAGGACGCGCGGAGGCAAGGCCCGGATTGCCGCTTTGCGATCAAGCGCCGCCGATCAGTTGCCGAACGTGCGCTGCCACCAGCCGCGGCGGGGTTCGCCGTCGGGGGTGTCATCGGTTTCCGCTTCGGCGCCGGCGCCGACGGGTTCGGCTTCCGCTGCCGGCGCTTCGTCCGATGCGGCCGGGGCTTCGGTTGCGGGAGCTTCGTCGGCTGCCGCCTTGGTCTTGCGCGGCGCACGCTTGCGCTTCGGCTTTTCCTCGGCGGGGGCGTCTTCGGCTGCCGGCTCGGCGACGGCTTCGTTCGCAGGAGCGTCCTCGGCGGCGGCTTCCGCCGGCGCTTCGGCGGTTTCGGCGGCCGCCGCGGCAGCCTCGGCGGCAAGCGCCGCCTTGGTCTTGCGCGGCGTGCGCTTGCGCTTCGGCTTTTCTTCGGCGGGCGCGTCCTCGGCTACCGGTTCGGCCGTGGCTTCGGCGGCGACGTCCGCGGTTTCGGCGGCGACCTCCGCTGCCGCATCCCCGGCAGGGGCGACCTCGGTGGCTTCGGCGTCGGCCGCCTCATCCTTCGCCTTGCGTCCGCGTCCGCCGCGGCGGCGCTTGGGCTTGGTTTCGGCTTCGGCGGTTTCGGCTTCGGGGGCATCGGCTGCGGTTTCGGCTTCGGCCGTTTCCACCGCGTCGACGGCTTCGCCATCGCTATCCGAGTCGGCGTCGGCGTCGCTATCGCCATCGACGATCTCGCCACTCTCGTCGTCGCGGCGGCCGCGGCGGCCGCGGCGGCGGCGGCGGCGGCGCTTGCGGCCGTCGCCGTCGGCCTCGTCGTCGCTCCGTTCGCGTTCGCGCTGACGGGGGCGCTCTTCGGCGGCCTCCTCTTCGACGTCATCTTCCTCGTCGAAGACGTCTTCTTCCTCTTCCTCGATCTCGACGATCGGCGCGAAGCTGCGGCGCTGGACCGGCGGCGGGCCGCCGACCTCGATCGCCATGCGCGCGCCCTCAGTCTCGCCGTCGGGCAGGATTTCGACGCTGACGCCGTAAAGCTCCTCGATTTCGCGCAGTTCGCGGCGCTTTTCGTTGAGCAGGTAGAAGGTCGCTTCCTGGCTCGCGCGCAGCGTGATCTTGCTGCCCTTGCCGCGAGCGGCTTCTTCCTCGATCAGGCGCAGCGCGCCGAGACCCGCCGACGAAGCGGTGCGGACGAGTCCGGTGCCTTCGCAATGCGGGCAGGGGCGCGTCGACGCTTCGAGCACGCCGGTGCGCAGGCGCTGGCGGCTCATTTCCATCAGGCCAAAGCCCGAGATGCGGCCGATCTGGATGCGCGCGCGGTCGTTCTTCAGCGCTTCCTTCATCGCGCGCTCGACCTTGCGGACGTTCGACCCGTGATCCATGTCGATGAAGTCGATCACGATCAGCCCGGCCATGTCGCGCAGGCGCAGCTGGCGCGCAATCTCGTGCGCCGCCTCGAGGTTGGTGCTGAGCGCGGTCTGCTCGATATTATGCTCGCGCGTCGACCGGCCCGAGTTGATGTCGATCGACACCAAAGCCTCGGTCGGGTTGATCACCAGATAGCCGCCCGATTTCAGCTGGACGACGGGATTGAGCATTCCCGCGAGCTGGTCTTCGACCCCGTATCGCTGATAGAGCGAGACCGGATCGGCATATTGCTTCACGCGCCGCGCATGGCTCGGCATCAGCAATTTCATGAACTGCTTCGCGGCTTTGTAGCCCTCGTCGCCCTCGACGAGAACTTCCTCGATATCCTTGTGATAGATGTCGCGGATCGCGCGCTTGACCAGGTCGCTGTCCGAATGGACGAGCGCCGGGGCGCTCGACTGCAGCGTGGTTTCGCGAATTTCGTCCCAGACGCGGGCGAGATAGTCGAAGTCGCGCTTGATCTCGACCTTGGTGCGGCTCATCCCGGCCGTGCGGACGATGCAGCCCATCGTCGGCGGCAGGTTGAGCTCGTCGATCATCGCCTTCAGCTTGCGGCGATCGGCACCGTTCGAAATCTTCCGGCTGATCCCGCCGCCGTGCATCGTGTTCGGCATCAGCACGCAATAGCGGCCGGCGAGGCTCAGATAGGTGGTCAGCGCGGCGCCCTTGTTGCCGCGCTCTTCCTTGACCACCTGCACCAGCATCACCTGGCGGCGACGGATGACGTCCTGGATCTTGTAGCGGCGACGCAGCGACATGCGATTTTCACCATCGTCGTCGTCGCGGCGCCCGCGTCCGCGGCCGCCCTTGCGACCACGCCCGCGTCCGCGGCCCTTGCGGTCGCCGCGCTCGTCGCGGCCCTCTTCGGAGCCTTCGTCGCCGTCGCCCGCAGCGTCGCCGTTTTCGTCGTCGCCATGCTCCTCGTCACCCTCGGCGTCTTCGCCGACGGTTTCGGGGGCCGGGACGTCGCCATTTTCGTCCTCGCCGGGGCGTTCGACCTCGGCGATGTCGCCTTCGAGCTCGTCGAGATCCTCCTCGGCGCGCATCGCGGCCTCGGCGGCGTGCTCGGCTTCCTCGCGCAGCAGCGCTTCGCGGTCTTCCTTCGGAATCTGGTAATAGTCGGGGTGGATTTCGCTGAAGGCCAAGAATCCGTGGCGATTGCCGCCATATTCGACGAACGCCGCCTGCAGCGACGGTTCGACGCGGGTTACCTTGGCCAGATAGATATTGCCCTTGAGCTGCTTGTGCTCGGCGGACTCGAAATCAAACTCCTCGATGCGGTTTCCCTTGGTGACGGCGACACGGGTTTCTTCCCGATGCCGCGCGTCGATCAACATGCGCGTGGTCATTATTATCACTCCAGGCGCGCCGCGGCGCGCCAACAAAAAAGGCCGCGGCCGCTCGTGGGGAGCGGGCACGGTCGATAGGATTCAAACGAGAAAAGACGTTATTGCCGTGCGCGGCTCGCGTCCGATCGGGGACGCGCATGCGGTCTTCCCACGCGAAGGCGGGGGCAGGAGCGCCCGCGTCGCGATAAGAAGAGGGCATGGCAAGCCTCATGCGGCATCAACCTGTTACGGGATGACCGGCCAGCGCGAATCGACCAGCATGGATCTTCACTCGCTGCCCCGTCATCGGGGTGGGCTGGCGGCAGGTCGCCCTGGCCGGGTGTCGGGCGCCGGGGACGGGCCGCCGTCCGATCTGGACGGGCGCGTTCCCCTCAAAGGCCCGACGGTTCGGTCCATGACACCGTCAGCGTTGGCGGTGCTAGCATCGGTGTCATCGAACGGCAACTGCCCGGTCCAAAAAATGGTTCCGCGACAGGCAACCCGCCGCGCCGGGATGACTGAAAAGTCACGGAAACATGCTGAATCAGCGGTTAACCTTGCTGCTTCACGCGTGCTTGACACGCCATGCCTAATGAGTGGTTCATCACCTTGTGCCGCCGGAGCCGCCATGTTTTCGAATAACCGCTGGACCACGCACCGCGCGCCACGGCATAAACGCTCCATGCTGCTCCTGCCCCTTTTTCTGTCCGCATTGATGGCGACGCCGGCAGTACTGGCGGGCAATATCGGCGCGATCGAGATCGACGGCAGCGACGTCACGGTGCGGTTCGACGACCTCGTCGCGGGGGCCTCGGCGCTGCTGCTCGCGGGACCGGACCGTATCGCGCTCGACATTTCGGGCGCGCAGGCGGGGCGTTCGCCGCAGGGAACGGGCCTCGTCCGTACCGTCCGTCAGGGACAGCGCGATCCGGCCACCGCGCGCGTCGTGCTCGACCTCGACCGGCCGGCGCTGGTCTCGGGCGCCCGCTTCGCCGCCGACGGGCGCAGCCTCTCTTTCCGGCTCGCCCCCGTGTCGTCCGACGAATTCGCGCGCGCCGCGCGCGCGCCGCGGCTCGAACTGCAGCCGCCGGTGCGGTTCCGCGCCAAGCCGCCCGAAAAACGCTATTCGGTGACGGTGCCGATCGGGCGACCCAAGGCGGCCGTCGCGCTTCCCGCCATCCAGGGGCCGAACAATCCGCGCCTGCCGCTCGTCGTTGTCGATGCCGGGCATGGCGGGCACGACCCCGGCGCGATCAGTCCGCACAGCGGCAAGCGCGAAAAGGACATCACCCTCGCGCTCGCGCGGGCGATCCGCGACGATTTGATCGCCTCGGGCCGCGTCCGCGTCGCGCTCACCCGCTCCGACGACCGCTATCTCGTGCTCGAAGAGCGCTACGGGATCGCGCGGCGGCTCAAGGCCGACCTGTTCATTTCGGTCCACGCCGACGCCGCCGAGAACCAGCAGGCGAGCGGCGCGTCGATCTATACACTGTCGGAGGTTGCGTCCGACCGCGAGGCGGCGCGGCTCGCGGCGCGCGAAAACAAGGCGAACGTCATCAACGGCGTCGACCTCGGCGCACACAGCAGCGACGTGTCGGCGATCCTGCTCGACCTCACTCAGCGCGAGACGATGAACGTCGCCTCGGACTTTGCGCGCCTGCTCCAGCGCGAGGCGGCCGACGAGGTCAAGTTCCGGTCGACCGCGCACCGCTTCGCTTCGTTCATCGTGCTCAAGGCGCCCGATACCCCGTCGGTCTTGTTCGAAACGGGCTTCATCTCGAACGAGGGCGACGCCGAATTCCTCGCCTCGACCGATGGCCAGAAAAAGGTCGCGCGCGGCGTAAGGCAGGCGGTGCAGGTCCATTTCGCGCGCCAGATCGCCGCGGTCGCGCAATAATATAGTCTTGACTATCGTTTTGGCGCGCGACAGCCTGCGCATCGGGCTGGCGGGAGAAACGCGATGGGCTGGAGCAACTGGTCGGGCAGCGTCACCGCGGCGCCGGCCGCCGTGCATCCGCAAAGCGAGGACGAACTCGCGGCGCTCGTCCGCGCCGCGGCCAGCGTTCGCGCGACCGGCGCCGGACACAGTTTCATGCCCCTGTGCGAATCGGACAACCGCATCGTCGCGCTCGATGCGCTGCCGGGCGAACTGCGCATCGCGGCGGACCGCCGCACCGCGCATATCCCTGGGGGATGGAGCATCAAGCGGCTGACCGCGGCGCTGTGGGCCGAGGGGCTCGCGCTCGCCAACCAGGGCGACGTCAATCCGCAGTCGCTCGCCGGCGCGATGGCGACCGGGACACACGGTACCGGGGTCGACCTCGGCAGCCTTGCGGCGATGGCGCGCGGTTTCCGCCTGATCGGCGCCGACGGCGAGGCGCGCTGGTGCGACGTCGACAGCGAACCCGATCTCTATCAGGCGCAGCGGCTGTCGCTCGGCCTGTTCGGCATCGCGACCGAGATCGCGGTCGCGGTGGTGCCAGCATTCCACCTCGCCGAGCGCATCGAAAAGCGCCGCTGGGACGAAGTGCGCGAAAGCTTCGACGATCTCGCCAAGCAGCATCGCCATATCGAATTCTGGCTCTTCCCGCACGCCGACCATGTCATCCTCAAGACGCTCGACCCCTGCGATCCGTGCGACCCGCCGCCATCGACGACCGATATGGAGGAAACCGCCTTTCGCCGCGTGCTCGACGTCGCGGCGCGGCTGCCCTTCCTCACCCCCTGGCTCCAGCGCGGCATGATGAAGACCGATCTCTCCGGCCATCGCCGCGGTCCCGCGCACGCGATCTTTCCCTCCGACCGCACGATCCGTTTCGAGGAGATGGAATATGAAATGCCGCGCGCCGCGGGACTCGACACGCTCGCGGAGGTGGTCGGCTGGATCCGCCGCAGGCGCCTTCCGGTGACCTTTCCTTTCGAATATCGCACCGTCGCCGCCGACGATATCTGGATGAGTCCGATGAATGCCGGCCCGGTCGCCGCGATTTCGATGCACCAATATGCGAAAATGCCGTGGGCCGGCCTGTTCGCCGACGCCGAGGCGATTTTTCGCGGCCACGGCGGACGTCCGCACTGGGCGAAGCGTCACACGCTGGCGCGCGCCGACGTCGACGCGCTCTACCCGATGGCCGAACGCTATCGCGCGGTGCGCCGCGCTGCCGACCCGTCCGGCAAATTTCTCAACCCGCATCTGGAGGCGCTTTTTTCATGAAATCTTTCGCATGAGCGACGATTTGACGCTGCACGCCCATCTCGTCGGCCGGCAGGGCGGCCGCGCCGACCTCAACACGCCGGTGCTCGTCGTCGAGCTCGCGTCGCTCGACCGCAACATCGCCGCGATGGCGCAGCGCGTTGCCGCGCACGGCGTCGGGCTGCGTCCGCACGCCAAGACGCACAAGAGCGTCGACATCGCGGGGCGCCAGCTCGCCGCGGGGGCGCTCGGCGTCTGCTGCGCCAAGATCGGCGAGGCCGAGGCGCTCGCCGCGGGCGGGGTGACCGGAATCCTGATCACCTCGCCCGTCGCCGCGCCGCGCGCGATCGACCGGCTGGCGGCGCTCGCGGGGCAGGCCGACGGCCTGATGGCGGTGGTCGACCATCCCGCGGTCGCGGCGCGCGTCGATGCCGCGCTCGCCGCGGCGGGGACGACGCTCGACGTCGTCATCGACATCGACCCCGGGATCGCGCGCACCGGCGTCGCTTCGGCCGAGGCGGCGGTCGCGCTGGCGCGCGCGATCGCCGGCCTGCCGCGGCTTCGCTACCGCGGCGTCCAATTCTATTGCGGCTCGCAGCAGCATATCGAGGCCTATGCCGAACGCCGCGCCGCGATCGAAGAGCGCACCGCCTGGCTGCAAACCGTCATCGCGGCGCTCGCCGCCGCGGGCTTCGCGCCCGACATCGTCACCGGCTCGGGCACTGGCACGCACCGTATCGACCTCGATCTCGGCGTCTTCACCGAGCTGCAGGCGGGCAGCTATGTCTTCATGGACAAGCAATATCTCGACTGCGACCTCGTCGGCGACGGCAGCGTGCCCTTTGAAGCGGCGCTCGGCGTCGATGCCCGCGTGGTCAGCGCCAACCACAGCGGCCTTGTCACCATCGATGCCGGTTTCAAGTCGCTGTCGACCGACGGCGGTGTTGCGGTCGTGCGGGCCGGGGCGCCCGAATCGGCCTTCTTCGCCTTCATGGGCGACGAACATGCCGCGCTGATCGCGCCGGGCATCGGCGATGCGCTCGCGCCCGGCGACCCGGTGACGCTCACCGTCCCGCACTGCGACCCGACGGTGAACCTCTACGATCATTATCATGTCGTCGACGGCGACACGCTCGTCGCGATCTGGCCGGTGAGCGCGCGCGGCCGCGCGCGGTGACCGCGGGGGCCGCTGCGCCGCGGTCCCGGCCGCGGCAGGAGCGCGCGCAGGCGACCTACGACCGGCTGCTCGACGTCGCGGGCGCACTGCTTGCCGAGGTCGGGGTCGAGCGTATCTCGACCAACATGATCGCGGCGCGCGCGGGGCTGACCCCGCCCGCGCTCTACCGCTATTTCGCCGACAAATATGCGCTGCTCGAAGCGCTCGGGCGGCGGCTGATGGAGCGCCAGAACGCCGTGCTCGACGCGTGGATCGCGCGCCACGCGCAGCACGGCATCGCCGCGATGGCGGATCATATCGGTGATCTGCTGGCCGCAAATGCCGCGGTCACCCGCGCCGAACCGGGCGCGGTGTGGATCTTGCGCGCGCTCCATGCGACCCCCGGGCTCGTCCACGTTCGCCTCGAATCGCACCGCCATGTCGCGCAGCGTCTCGCCGACGCCTGCGCGCCGCACCTGCCCGGCGTCGACCCGCAGCGGCTTTGGCAACGCCTCCGCCTCGCGGTCGAGATCGGCTTTGCCGCCGACGCAATGCTCGCCGAGGAAGACCTCGTCCCCGCCGACAGCGTGCACGCCGACGTGGCGGCACTGCTCGGCACCGCGCTGCGCGACCTGACCGGTCCTCCGCCCGCGGGCGAAGGCCGATAGATGCGCTCCGCCGCAACCATGCTTCCCTTTCGCGCGCGCACGCTTTAGAGGCTTGCCCCTATGGCCGCCGACACCTCGTCCCATTTCCGCCTGCGTCTGCGCCGCGACGGCAATGCCGTCATCGCCTGGTTCCGCACCATGTGGGCTCGCCGCTGGTTCCGCTGGCTCGGCTATCTGGCGCTTGCGGGGCTCGCCGGCCTGCTGCTCATCTGGCTGATTTTCGCGCGCGACCTGCCGTCGGTCGACCAGCTGCGCGACTATGAACCGCCGCTGCCGACGATGGTTCGCGACGGCGAGGGCAAGCCGGTCCACAGCTATGCGCGCGAACGTCGGGTCCAGCTCGAGTACAGCGAATATCCGCAGCTGCTGGTCCGCGCCTATCTCGCTGCCGAGGACAAGACCTTCTTCAGCCACGGCGGCATCGACTATCCGGGCATCGCAACGGCGATCGTCACCAACCTCACCAGCAGCGGCCGCCCCGTCGGCGCCTCGACGATCACCCAGCAGGTGGCGAAGAACCTGCTGCTGACCAACGAACTCAGCTATCGGCGCAAGGTGCGCGAGGCGATCCTTGCGATGCGTATCGAGAGTGCGCTGACCAAGGAGCAGATTCTCGAACTCTATCTCAACGAAATTCCCCTCGGTCGCCGCAGCTTCGGCGTCCAGGCCGCGAGCCGCGCCTATTTCGACAAGGACGTCGACCAGCTCCAGCTCCACGAAATGGCTTTTCTCGCCATCCTGCCCAAGGCGCCCGAAAAATACGGCCGCGCCCGCTACGAGGCCGAGGCGCTCGCGCGGCGCAACTTCGTGCTCGGGTCAATGGCGAGCAACGGCTGGATCACCACGGCGCAGCGCGACGCCGCGCGTGCGATGCCGCTCGGGCTCACCAGCAGCGGCAACACCGCGGTGGCGCAGGTCGGCGGCTATTATATGGAAGAGGTGCGGCGCCAGCTGATCGCCGAATTCGGCGAAACCGCCGAGGACGGTCCGCACAGCGCCTATGCCGGCGGTCTCTGGGTCCGCACGCCCTATGACGGCAAGATGCAGGATGCGGCGACCGGCGCGCTGCGCAAGGGGTTGATCCGCTACGACGCGGGCAAGGGCTGGTCGGGACCGATCGCGACGATCGAGGCCGACGACCAGTGGCAGAGCCGCCTCGCCTCCAGCTTCATCGGCATCGATTACGACGGCTGGCGCATCGCCGCGGTGCTGTCGAAAAATGCCGGCGAAGCCCGCATCGGCTTTGCCAATGGCGACACCGGCCGTCTCCCCGCGAGCGCGGCGACGCTCGGCTATCGCAAGACCGGCGGCAGCGCCTTTTCGGCGATGCGCCCGGGGGACCTGATCGCGGTCAAATCGACCGGCGGGTCGAGCTATGCGCTGCGCAACATCCCCGAAGTGTCGGGCGGCTTCATGGCCGAAAGCCCGCATTCGGGCCGCATCTATGCGATGCAGGGCGGCTTCGACGTCCGCCTCTCCCCCTTCAATCGTGCGACCCAGGCCGAACGCCAGCCGGGCTCGACGATCAAGCCCTTCGTCTATGCCGCCGCGCTCGACAATGGCATGACCCCCGCGACGATGATTGTCGACGGCAGCTTCTGCGTTTATCAGGGCGCGCGCTTCGGCAACAAATGCTTTCGCAACTTCGGCGGCTCGGCAGGCACCGGCGAGCATACGATGCGCTGGGGCCTCGAACAGTCGCGCAACCTGATGACCGTGCGCACCGCGAGCCAGATCGGCATGGAACCCGTTGTCGACACGATCCGCACGATGGGCATCGGCGAGCACGAACCCTATCTCTCGACCGCGCTCGGCGCAGGGTCGACGACGGTCGAAAAGATCACCAACGCCTATGCGATGCTCGCCAACCATGGCCGCGCGCTCAAGCCGCGCGTGATCGACTATGTCCAGGATCGCCGCGGCAAGGTGATCTTCCCCAAAAGCTACCGCGCGTGCGACGGCTGCAACAAGAAGGACTGGGACGGCCGCCCGATGCCGCGCTTCGCTCCGTCGGGCAAGCAGCTGATGGACCCGATGACCGCCTATCAGGTCGTCCACATGCTCGAGGGCGTCGTCCAGCGCGGCACCGCGGTGCGGCTGCGCGACCTCGGCGTGCCGCTGTTCGGCAAGACCGGCACGACCTCGGGACCCAACGACGTCTGGTTCGTCGGCGGCACCCCCGACGTCGTCGCGGGCATGTATATCGGTTTCGACCAGCCGCGCAGCATGGGCGGCTATGCGCAGGGTGGCAGCCTCGCGGCGCCCATCTTCAAGGATTTTGCGCTCGTCGCGCTCGACGACCGCCAGCCGATTCCCTTTGCGGCGCCCAAGGGCATCCGCATGGTGCGCATCGACCGCCGCTCGGGCCGCCGCGTTTATGGCAGCTGGCCGGGCAGCGATCCCAAGGCGTCGATCATCTGGGAAGCCTTCAAGCCCGAAAGCGAACCCCGGCGGACGATCCGCGAAGAGGAAATCAAGCCCGCCCGTGCCGCCGCGCGTCCCGACGCGCCAGTGCAGCAGGGCAATGGCCGGCGCAGCGACAGCGACTTCCTCGAGGATCGTGGCGGCATCATCTGACGCCGCGCGCGCCGCCTTCGAGCCGTCTTCCCCTTGGGCCGAACAGGCTCTAAGGGCGATCCGACTTATTTCAGGAGCAAAGACATGCGCGCCGAAGCGCAGGATCATATCGACACGATCGGCAGCGCGCTCGCGCTGGTCCGCCGCTTTCTCGACTGGGACCGCGCGCTGCGCCGGCTCGACGAACTCAATGCCAAGGTCGAGGATCCGACCCTGTGGAACGATCCGAAGGCGGCGCAGGACGTCATGCGCGAACGCCGCCGCCTCGATGAGGCGATCACCGCGACGCGGACGATCGAGCGCGAATGCGCCGACACTGCCGAGCTGATCGAGCTTGCCGAGATGGAAGGCGACGAAGCGATGGTCGACGAAGCGGTGGCGTCGCTCGCGTCGCTCGCTGCGCGCGCCGAAGAGGACAAGATCAAAGCGCTGCTCGCGGGCGAGGCCGACGGCAACGATTGCTATATCGAGGTCCATGCCGGCGCCGGCGGCACCGAGAGCCAGGACTGGGCCGAAATGCTCCAGCGCATGTACAGTCGCTGGGCCGAAAAGCGCGGCTTCAAGGTCGAGTTGGTCGAATATCAGGCGGGCGAGCAGGCGGGCATCAAATCGGCGACGATGCTGGTCAAGGGCGAGAATGCCTATGGCTATGCCAAGACCGAAAGCGGCGTCCACCGCCTCGTCCGCATCTCGCCCTACGACAGCTCGGCGCGGCGCCACACCAGCTTCTCGTCGGTGTGGGTCTACCCGGTGATCGACGATAATATCGACATCGAGATCAACGAGGGCGACCTCAAGATCGACACCTATCGCGCCTCGGGCGCGGGCGGCCAGCACGTCAACACGACCGACTCGGCGGTGCGCATCACGCACATCCCGACCGGCATCGTCGTCGCGTCGCAGAACGACCGTTCGCAGCACAAGAACCGCGCGACCGCGATGGGGATGCTGAAGGCACGCATGTACGAGGCCGAGCTTCAGAAGCGCGAAGCCGCGGCATCGGGCGAATATCAGGCGAAGACCGAGATCGGCTGGGGGCACCAGATCCGTTCCTATGTGCTCCAGCCCTATCAGCTGGTGAAGGATTTGCGCACCGGGGTCACGTCCACGGCGCCTTCCGATGTTCTCGACGGGGCGCTCGATCCCTTCATGGCGGCGGCGCTGTCGCAGAAGGTGACGGGCGAGAAGGTCGACGTGGAGGATATCGATTGATCCGACGCGCGGCCGTCCTTGCCGCGCTTGCGGCGCTGCCGCTGCTCGGCGGCTGCGACGACGCGCCGTGGGAAGGGGACAGCGACCGCGTCGAGAGCGCGCGCGATTTCCCGCCCGCCGACCGGCCCGTCGCTCCCACCGTCTCGACCAAATGGTCGACCGAGGAAGCCCGCGACCGCGTCAACGAGGCCGAGGACATCATGGACTCGGCCGACGTCCGCCCCGGCATGACCGTCGCCGACATCGGCGCGGGCGACGGCTATTATACCGTCCGCCTCGCGCAGCGTGTCGGGTCGGGCGGCCGCGTCCTCGCGCAGGACATCATTCCCGAGGTGATCGAACGCCTCGCCGACCGCGTCGCGCGCGAACGGCTCGACAATGTCTCGATCAAGCTCGGCGCGGTCGACGACCCGCGGCTGCCCGCGGCGAGCTTCGACCGCGTCTTCATGGTGCATATGTACCACGAGATCGGCGAACCCTATGCCTTCCTCTGGCGCCTGCGGCCGGCGCTGCGCAAGGGCGGGCAGGTGCTCGTCGTCGACGGCGACCGCGCCGTCGCCGACCATGGCACGCCCTTTCGCCTGCTCGTCTGCGAATTCGAGGCGGTGGGCTACAAGCTCGTCTCCTACGACGACAAGGCGCACGCGGGCGGCTATCTCGCGCGCTTCGTTCCCGACGGCAAGCGCCCCGATCCCGACGCTATCAAGGTCTGTGCCAACCCCTGAACGGCGGGGCAGGGTGGTGCGCGGTTGTCAGGACAAAGTCCGCGTTGGAAAGCGGACCGCGGTCTTTTCCAGTCGTCATCCCGGCGAAATCCGGGGCCCGGAATGCCGACGCGAACCCGGCGTGTTTCTGCAATGGACCCCGGTTTTCGCAGGGCGCGCGCGGAGGGCCGGGCCCGCTCAATATATGATCAGCCGGTCATCCGTCCCGACACCCGCCAGAAAGCTCACCAGTCCGGACGCCTTCGCGTGCGGTGGCAGGTCGTCGGCGGTCATCGCGGCAAGCGCCATGCCCGACTGGCACGCGAGCAATTCGACGCCCATCGCCTCCGCTTCTGCGATCATGCCCGTGAGGTCGAGTTGCCCCGCCGCGCGGCGCGCGGCATCGCCGGCAAAGGCGATCGGTGCGCGCAGCAATGCGACCGCTTCGCCCTGCAGGAACAGGCGCGTCGACCCTCCCAGCGCCGCCGCCGCCATCGCGGTCTCGAGCGCGGCATAGAGCCGCGCCGCGTCGCCGCTCGCGACGATGATGGTCAACCGCGGCATGTCGCGCACTCCGGATCCTTGGCGACCCCGACCTCGCGCCAGCGCCGCTCGAGCATGTCGACGATCGCGAGCCGTCCGGCGAGGCTCGATCCCCAGCCCGTCAGCGCGCGCACGGCTTCGAGCGCTGCCATCGTCCCGACCATCCCCGCGAGCGCGCCCATCACCCCGGTCTCGGCGCAGTTGATACCCTCGCGGTCTGGATCGGACCCGACGAGGCACTGGTAGCAGGGCGCGCCCGCGCGCCATCCCTCATAGAGCGCGACCTGTCCCTCGAACGCGCCGATCGCCGCGCTGAGCAGCGGAATTTCGAGCGCGACCGCGGCGCGGTTGACCGCCAGCCGGGTGCCGAAATTGTCGCACCCGTCGAGGATCAGGCTCGCGCCCGCCAGCAAGGTCCCGGCATTGCCGTCGTCGAGCCGCTGGATGACCGGAACCGCGTCGACATGCGGATTAATCCGCCGCGCCGCCGCCATCGCGACCTCGGCCTTGGGGCGGCCGATGTCGGCGTCGGTGAACAGCGGCTGGCGGTGCAGGTTCGACAATTCGACATGGTCATGGTCGACGACGGTCAGTGTGCCGACCCCGGCCGCCGCCAGATAGGCGATCGCGGGGCAGCCGATCCCGCCCGCGCCGATCAGCACGACATGTGCCGCCTTCAGCCTGGCCTGCCCCGCGCCGCCGAACTGCGGCAGGATGATCTGGCGGGCGTAGCGGTCGAGTTCGGCGTCGCTGAGCAAGGCCTAGTCGCCCGGCTGGCGCAGCTTCATCGCGGCGAGCGAGGCGACATTGTCGGGGATGCTGTCGTCGATCGGTTCTTCGTCGCCGTCGGTGCTTTCGCTCGCCACCCCGGTCGATCCGAAGCCGCCGGCGCCGCGCGCGGTGTCGTCGAGCGCCGCGACCTCGGCAAAGGCCGCGCGCTGCACCGGCGCGGGCACCAGCTGTGCGATGCGGTCGCCGCGCTTCACCTCGAAATTATCGTCGCCGAGGTTGGCGAGGATCACCTTCACCTCGCCGCGATAGTCGCTGTCGATCGTCCCCGGCGTGTTGAGGCAGGTGATGCCGTGCTTGAGCGCCAGCCCCGAGCGCGGGCGCACCTGCACCTCGTAGCCCGGCGGGATCGCCATCGCGAAGCCCGTCGCCACCGCGTGGCGCGTGCCGGGGCGGATCGTCAGCGATTCGGCCGCGACGACGTCCATTCCGGCCGCGCCGTCCGACGCATAGGCCGGCAGCGGCAGCCCGCCGCCGTTGGGCAGGCGCTGGATCCGGATCTCAATCGGCATCGAGGGGGGAACGCGTATCGAGCTCATCGGCGATCTTTTCCATCAGTTTGCGGGCGACCGCCGCCTTCGGCAGTCGATCCCAGCTGTCCACGCCCGTCCTGCTAACGACATGCACGCGATTCGTCTCGCCTCCCATCGGGTCGGCGGCGACGTCGTTGGCGACGATCCAGTCGCATCCCTTGCGGTCGAGCTTGGCCTGCGCATGCGCCAGAACGTCGTTGGTCTCGGCGGCAAAGCCGACGAGCAGTGGCGGGCGCCGCGCGCTTTTCGCGAGCCCGGCGAGGATGTCGGGGTTTTCGGCGAGCGCGAGCGGCGGAACCTGCCCGCTGCCGTCCTTCTTGATCTTCTGCGCCGCGGTGTCGGCGGCGCGCCAGTCGGCGACCGCGGCGACCATGATCGCGGCATCGACGGGCAGGCCCTTCTCGACCTCGTCCGCCATCTCGCGCGCGGTCTCGACGTCGACACGGATCACGCCCGGCGGGGTGGGCAGCGGCACCGGCCCCGCGATCAGCAGCACCTCGGCGCCGGCTTCGGCGGCGGCGGCGGCGATCGCAAAGCCCTGCTTCCCGCTCGACCGGTTGGCGATGTAGCGCACCGGGTCGATCGGCTCGTGCGTCGGTCCCGCGGTGATCAGGATGCGGCGCCCGTGCAGCGGGCGGTGATTAGCGGGTGCGAAATCGGGCTGCCCGGTCAGCGGCACCGCTGCAGGTGCATCGGCCAGCGCTGCCTCGATCGCGGCAAGGATCGCCGGCGGCTCGGGCAGTCGCCCCGGCCCATATTCGCCGCACGCCATCGCGCCTTCGTCGGGCTCCAGCACCGTCACCCCGTCGCCGCGCAGCGTCGCGACATTGCGCCGCGTCGCGGCGTGCAGCCACATGCGGACATTCATCGCGGGGGCCGCGAGCACCGGCTTGTCGGTCGCGAGCAGCAGCGTGGTCGCCAGGTCGTCGGCCAGTCCGTTCGCCATCTTCGCCAGCAAATCGGCGGTCGCGGGCGCGACGACGACCAGATCGGCCTCGCGGCTGAGCTGGATATGCCCCATCTCGACCTCGTCCTTGAGGTCGAACAGGCTGGTATGGACCTGGTTCTCGCTGAGCGCCGCGAGCGTCAGCGGGGTGACGAACTGCTCGCCCGCGCGCGTCAGCACGCAGCGCACGGTCAGGCCCGCCTTGCGCAGCAGCCGGACGAGTTCGATGCTCTTGTACGCGGCGATGCCGCCGCCGATGATCAGGAGGATGCGTTTCGCGGCCATCGTCAAACCCCCGTTACCAGCACGTCGAGCGCGCCGACGATGGTCAGGCTGTCGTCATCCAGATTCATCATCACCTCGCCAAGCTGGCTCACCGCAAGGGTCGCGGCAAATTGCGTGTACATGACATAATCCGTCCCTTCGATGGTGAAGAGCGGGTTGAGCCGCCGCGCCACCACTTCAAATTCATCCGCAGGAAGGAGGGGCACGACCAGCCGGGTGTTCAGGTGCCGCAGCAGATTCGACTGACAATCGATGACCAGCGTTCCTTCCAACGTGCGCCGGATGTCGAACTGCGCCATCAGAACAGCCGGTATCTTGCGAGCGGCAGCCCGTGCTTGCGCACATATTCGTTCGACGCTTCGATCGCTGCGCGATTCTCTTCCTGCCACGCCTTTTCGCGCGCCTTCTTGACCTCGGCCGCGAGGCCCGCCTGGCATGCTTCGCTGACGTTGATGCCCAGCCGCTTGGCTTCGTCGACCAGCGGGACGCTCAGCGAAACATTGGTGGGTTTCTTGGGCGGCTTCTTCGGCTCATCGAATCGCGCGGGACGGTTCATCGCCATTCTCCTTGCGCATAACGTATGCGCATAACCGGTGTCGATCAACCGCCGACGGGGGCGGCGTCGAATCGGCCACTGCGATATAGTTTCCTGTGCAGCCGCCAACCTGCAAGCGCACCGGTCGCCCCGGTCCACGCCAGCGCCACCACCGGCGTCAGGGACCCCTCGACGATGTCGAAGCGGGGCTCCCCCTCGAAGAAGATCAGCAGACCACAAGCCAGACCGACGGTCGTTCCGGCAAGGACCCAGAGAGGCGCGGACGCGAAGCGGCGGTCATAGCGTGTCCCGAGCAACAACAGCGCGGCGGAGGTCGATGCGACCGGCCAGTTGCACGATCGCCGATCGGTGCGCGAAAGTCAGGAGGCGATCCAGGTCATGGCGGCCGCTCCCGCCGAAGCGGCAATGATGGCGGTCAGCGCATAACGCCACCAGACGCGCTTTTCGCCGCGATCCCACATCAGCGGAATTTCGGGGAGCGGCGGTGCGGGCGGGGCGCCGCCGGGCCTCGGCAATTGTGCGTCGAGCCGTCGGATGATGTCGGGGATCAGCGCCAGCGTCCGGCCCTGTTCGCGAATGCCGTCGGCGAGCGCGGCCTCGGGGCCCAGCTCGTCGCGAATCCAGTTCTGCACGAACGGTCCCGACACGTCCCACATGTTGATCTTCGGGTTGAGCATCGTCGCGACGCCCTCGACCATCACCATCGTCTTCTGGAGCAGGAGGAGGTGCGGCTGCGTCTGCATGTCGAAATCGCGCGTGATCGCGAACAGGCCTTCGAGCATCTGTCCGACGCTCAGCTCGCTCACCGGCTTGCCGCGCATCGGCTCGCCGACCGCGCGCAGCGCCGTCGCGAACTCCTCGACGCTGTGATAGTCAGGGACATATTGCGCCTCGAAATGGATCTCGGCGACGCGGCGGTAATTGCCCGTGGTCAGGCCGTAGAGGATCTCGGCGAGCCAGTAGCGCGCCTGCCGGTTGATCCGGCCCATGATGCCGAAATCGACCGCGGCGATCGTCCCGTCCGCCTTCACGAACAAATTGCCCTGGTGCATGTCGGCGTGGAAAAAGCCTTCGGCGATCGCCTGCCGCAGGAAGGCGTTGACGAGGTGCGCTGACAGCGCCTCCATGTCGTGCCCCGCAGCGACCAGCTTGTCGCGGTGCGATATCTTGATCCCGTCGATCCAGCTCATCGTCATCACGCGGCTCGTCGTGCGGTCCCAGTCGATCGCGGGCACCTCGTAATGCGGCACGGCGGCCATCGCATCGGCAAGCTCGGACGCCGACGCCGCCTCGCGCCTCAGGTCGAGTTCGCGCAAGGTCCAGCGGCGGAAATTGGCGATCACCTCGCGCGGGCGCAGCCTCTTGGCCTCGCCGCCAAAGGCCTCGAGATGCGCGGCCGCCCATTCATAGGTTTCGATGTCGCGCGCGAACTGCTTGTCGATGCCGGGGCGGCGGACCTTCACCGCGACCTTGCGTCCGTCGGTGGTCACCGCGCCATGCACCTGCGCGATCGATGCCGAACCCACAGGCGCGGGATCGAAGCTGCTGTAGAGGCTGTCGAGCGATGTCTCGAAGGTTGCCTCGATTTCCTGCCTGATGCGCTCGAAGGGAACCGGGGCGAGGGCGTCCTGCAGGCTCAGCAGATTATGCGCCGCCTCCTCGCCGACGATGTCGGGGCGCGTCGCGAGCGTCTGGCCCAGCTTGACCGCGGCCGGGCCGATCGCCTGGAAGGCGGCGGCATAGTCGGGGGTCCGGGGCTGGATGGTGCCGAAACGCGCGATGCGGCACAATCTTTTGACGCCCGCCGGCGTGGTCGGAGCGCCTTCGATCCCGCGCAGCGCACCGTGCCGCGCCAGGATGCGCCCCCATTTCAGCAGGCGAAAGATATGCGTGACGGGGCGGGTCATGCCGAATCCCCGCTCACGCCTTCCACCCGCTGTGGATCGCCACCAGTCCGCCCAGAATCGGCTCGACCTTGACCGAGGTGAAGCCCGCTTCGCGGATCATCTTGGCAAATTCGGGCATCGGCGGGAAACGGCGGATCGATTCGATCAGGTAACGATAGCTGTCCTCGTCCTGCGCGATCAGCTTGCCGAGCTTGGGCACCAGATGGTGCGAATAGGCGTCATAGGCCTGCGCGAAGCCCGGCCATTCGTTGGTCGAAAATTCGAGGCAGAAAAAGCGCCCGCCGTAACGCAGCACGCGGTGCGCTTCCTTCAGCGCCGCCGGAATGTCGGTGACGTTGCGGATGCCGAAGGCGATCGTATAGGCGTCGAAAAACTGGTCGGGGAAGGAGAGTTTCTCGGCATTCTGCTCCGACCAGACAAGCGTGTCGATCCCGCGCTCGGCGGCGCGGTTCATGCCGACGCCCAGCATGTCGGGGTTGATGTCGGCGACGGTGATGCTCGCGCCCGCCTTCTCCATGCGGAATGCGATGTCCCCGGTGCCGCCCGCCATGTCGAGAATCTGCTCGCCCGCGCGCGGCTTCACGCGGCGGACGAAGCGGTCCTTCCACAGCCGGTGCATGCCCCCCGACATCGCGTCGTTCATGATGTCATATTTGCGCGCGACGCGGCTGAACACCTCGCCGACCATCGCGGTCTTGGCCCCGGCGGGGACCTGTTCGTAACCGAAGCTGACGGTGTCGGGGGTGGCCATGATGAATGCCTTCCAGCGGGGGAGAAACGAAGTCGAACCGGCCTTTAGCGGGGCCTTGCCGCCCGCGCAAATGCCAGTTACCGCAAGGGCGAAATGCCCGAGCTCCCCGAAGTCGAAACCACCGTCCGCGGCCTTGCGCCCTTCCTCGACGGGCAGCGGCTGACCGCCGTCACCACCTTTCGTCCCGATCTGCGCCGCCCCTTTCCCGTCGACCTTGCGCAGCGGCTGACCGGCGCGACGGTGACCGGGCTGTCGCGGCGCGCCAAATATGGCATCGTGTCGACCGACCGCGACGACCATATGATCTTCCATCTCGGGATGTCGGGGCGCTGGCGTACCGAAGGCGGCGAGGCGGGCAAGCACGACCATCTGCTGCTCGAAACCGGGGCGGGGCACCGGCTGTTCCTCCACGATCCGCGCCGCTTCGGTTCGGTCGACCTCGTCGCGGGCGATCCGTTGACCGCTTTCCCGGCCTTCGTGACCCTCGGTCCCGAGCCGCTGTCCGACGCGTTTGGCGCCGCCTATCTTGCAAGCGCGCTCGCGGGTCGCCGCGCCCCGATCAAGGCGATGTTGCTCGATCAGACGATCGTCGCGGGGCTCGGCAACATCTATGTGTGCGAGGCGCTGAACATGGCGCACATCCACCCGGTGAAACCGGCCGCCGACGTGTCGAAGGCCAGGCTCGCCCTTCTCGTGCCCGCGATCAAGGATGTGCTGACCGCCGCGATCGCCGCGGGCGGATCGACACTGCGCGACTTTCTGAGCCCCGAGGGCGACCTCGGCTATTTCGCGAAGGACTGGCGCGTCTATGGCCGCGAGGGCGAAACCTGTGAATGCGGCGGCACGATCGTCCGGATCGTCCAGTCGGGCCGCTCGACCTTCTATTGCCCCAAATGCCAGCGCTGATGCGGGATATTCCCGCAAGACCATTGACCCGAGCGGCCTTGCTGGCTATGGGCGCACCCTTCGAGCAGGGTCCGGTCTTCCGGAACCGGCTGCACCCGGACATTGATTCGCTGCAATCGCGCGATTCGGCTGCTCCGCTGCTGCTGCGCTCCGACTGACTTTGACCGTTTGGAAAACTGAGGAATTTATGGCCAATACCCCGCAGGCAAAGAAGCGCATCCGCCGCAACCAGGCGCGGGCCGCCGTCAACAAGAACCGCGTTTCGCGCATCCGCACGCTGGTGAAGAAGGTCGAGAACGCCGTCGCCGCCGGCGACAAGGACGCCGCCGCGACCGCGCTGAAGGCTGCGCAGCCCGAAATGGCGCGCGGCGTCGCGAAGGGCGTGCTGCACAAGAACACCGTCGCGCGCAAATATTCGCGCCTGACGAAGAGCGTCAACGCCATCGCCTGATTCGGCCGCGGCCGAACCGGAACAAAAAGGACCCGCCGGCGCGTTGCCCGCGGGTCCTTTTTTGTGCCCGCGGCAATGGCGTCATTGTGACGCCGTGATGGCAATAGTGTTGCAGCGCGGTAAGTCGCGGATTTACCGCGATTCGTTTCTTGTCGGCCCGAAATTTCAAAATAACATATTGAAAATGCTTGCTAAAATTATGCTCTGGCGCGATTCCGCGGGGGGTGACGAGTCAAGGGGCATTATTTCAGTATTTTTACAGGGCCGCCCCTTGATCGACTCGTTCCCCCCTGACTAGACAGGGGGACCGTCGGCCTTCGCCGGTGGTCGCTACAATGACATGATTCGCTTTCTGCCAGGCTGTCGCCCGGGGGCAGGATGTTTGCGCCGTGCGCGTGAGCTGGAGCAGGATCGGCGTGTGCGGCCCCGCGGCGCCGACAAGGGGGCAATCGGGGGCACGACCGCGTGATTCAGAACGGGGAGCAGTATGACGGCAATGCGGGACATGGAGCGATGAGCGGCGACGCCGCGACGCTCTGGCCGCGCGTGGCCGAGGGGCTGCGCCGCGATCTCGGTGCGCGCACCTTCGATCACTGGCTGAAGCCGGTGCGCTTCGCCGACTATTGCGCGCTGTCGGGCGTCGTGACGCTCGAGGCGGCGAGTCGCTTCTCGGCCAACTGGATCAACGAACGCTTCGGCGACCGGCTCGAACTCGCGTGGCGCCAGCTGCTGCCCGCGGTGCGCAGCGTCAGCGTGCGTGGCGGCGGGGCGAGCGCCGAACGCGCCGCCACCCTCGCGCAGCCGCCGCTGCCGGCCTTTGAAGCGCCCGCCGCGCGCGCTAGCCTCGCCGCGACGGTGCCGTCGCCCTTCGATTCGCGCCTCTGCTTCGACCGTTTCGTCGTCGCGCGCTCGAACATCCTCGCCGCCAATGCCGCGCGCCGCATGGCGATGGTCGAGGCTCCGCAATTCAGCCCGCTCTACCTCTGCTCGGGCACCGGGCAGGGCAAGACGCACTTGCTCCACGCGATCGCGCAGGATTATGCCGCGGCGCATCCGGGCGCGAACATCATCCTGATGTCGGCGGAAAAATTCATGCTCGAATTCGTCGGCGCGATGCGCGGCGGCGACATGATGGCGTTCAAGGCGCGGCTGCGCGCCGCCGACCTGCTGCTGCTCGACGATCTCCAGTTCGTGATCGGCAAGGCGTCGACGCAGGAGGAACTGCTCCACACGATTGACGATGTGATGACCGCGGGCAAGCGCCTCGTCGTCACCGCCGACCGTCCCCCGGCGATGCTCGACAGGGTCGAGGCGCGGCTGCTCTCGCGCCTGTCGGGCGGCCTCGTCGCCGATATCGAGGCGCCCGAGGACGATCTGCGCGAACGCATCATCCGCCAGCGGCTCGCCGCGATGCCGATGATCGAGGTGCCCGATGACGTCGTCGCCTATCTGGTCAAGCATTTCACGCGCAACATCCGCGAGCTCGAGGGCGCGCTCAACAAGCTGCTCGCCTATGCCGCGCTCACCGGCGCGCGCGTCGACCTGACGCTCGCCGAGGACCGGCTGGCGGAAAATGTGCGCAGCGCGCGCCCGCGCATCACGATCGACGAGATCCAGCGCGCGGTCTGTGCGCACTACAAGCTCGACAAGTCCGAAATGGCGTCGAAGCGCCGCATCCGCGCGATCGCGCGCCCGCGCCAGGTCGCCATGTATCTGGCGAAGGAGCTGACCCCGCGCTCCTATCCCGAGATCGGCCGCCGCTTCGGCGGGCGCGACCATTCGACAGTCATCCACGCGGTGCGCACGGTCGAGGCGCTGCGCGTCGCCGACGGCGAACTCGATGCCGAGATCGCGGCGATCCGCCGCAGCCTGAACGGCTGATCCACAGCTTTTGCCGGGTTTATCCCCGGCCTTGTCCACCGGCTTATACACCGTCACCCCCGCGAAGGCGGGCGGGGCGCAGTCGGTTTGCACCGCAGTGCTGGACGACACGGCCGGCTGCCCTCGCCTTCGCGGGGGTGACGGACATGAAAAAGGCCCGCCTTCCTCTCGAAAGGCGGGCCTTTTGTCTGGCCGATGCCGGCGCGATCAGTTCTTTTCGGGCGGCGCCACGGTGATGCGCACCTTTTCACCCGAATTGCCGGGGAAGTTGGTGAACATCGCCTCGATCAGGTTGGGGACGATCGCCTGGAGGTTGTTGTCGCGGGACTGCGCCTCGGCGCGACCTTCGAACAGGCGGTAGCCGTCCGACGCGCGGCTGATCTGGACGTCGAGCCCGCTCGTGTAGACGGTATAGCTCTCGACATCATTATAGCCGAAGCCCGGGCCGAAGCCGCCCCACATGAAGGGGTCGCGCCAGCCATAGACATAGCGGCGCCCGCCGCGGCCGGTGACGACCACCGGGCGATAGAAGCCGCGGCCGTAATAGCCGCCGTACCAGGGATCGCCGAAGCCGGGGGTGCTGCGCACCCGCTCGCGGCCCTTGTCGATGTCGTACGACATGCGCACGATCATCTCGGGACGCTCGCCGGGGGCGGCGGGGCGATAGCCGTAACGCGTCAGCTCGCCCGCGACGAGGCTGGCATATTGGCCGAACTCGATGCCGCCGGCGAGCGCGGGGTTGCCCGCCTCGACGGCAAAGCTCTGGCCCTGCGGGGCCGGAAGCTGGGTCTGGAACCGCGCGACATCGGCGCGGAACGGCGTGGCGCAGGCACCCAGCGCCAACGCTGCGGCGGTCATGGCGGCAAGGCTGAGCTGCCGGATGGGGAGTTTCGTCATCATCTTGCTCCGTGATTCGGGGCGCACATTCGTCGCTCTTTTATAGCATGACTATGCCGAAGCGACTTAACCTTGGTTGAACCCGTTTCGTCGCATGATCCGTCGCGGTCGATGCTGCGATTTCAGCGGCATAGCCCCAATGCATCATAAGTGGCGTCGAGCGTCGGCTTTGCAAGGGTGCGCGCCTTGGCAGCGCCCTTGTCGAGGATCGCGTCGAGCGCCGCCACATCGTCCTTCAGCGCGACGAAGCGCGCATTGATCGGCCCCAGCCGGTCGATGAGCAGTTCGCCGAGCGCGGGCTTGAACGCGCCGAACCCCTGACCCGCGAATTGCGCGAGCACCGCATCGACCGTCATGTCGGCAAAGGTCGCATAGATGCCGACCAGATTGCGCGCCTCGGGACGCCCCTCGAGCCCCGCCGCCTCCGACGGCAGCGGTTCGGGATCGGTCTTCGCCTTGCGGACCTTCTGCATCATCGTGTCGGCGTCGTCGGTGAGGTTGATCCGGCTCATGTCCGACGGGTCGGACTTCGACATTTTCGACGATCCGTCGCGCAGGCTCATGATGCGCGCCGCATCCGCCGGGATGATCGGCTCGGGCAGGGTAAAGATCGGCGCGTCGGGCGACGCATAATCATTGTTGAACTTCTGCGCCACGTCGCGTGCCAGTTCGAGGTGCTGCTTCTGGTCCTCGCCGACCGGGACGTGCGTCGCCTGGTAGAGCAGCACGTCGGCCGCCTGCAGCACCGGATAGGTATAGAGCGCCGCCGACGCGCTCTCGCGGTTCTTGCCCGACTTGTCCTTGAACTGCGTCATGCGGTTGAGCCAGCCGAGCCGCGCGGTGCCGTTCAGCAGCCATTGCAGCTCGGAGTGCGCCGGGACGCGGGCCTGGTTGAACAATGTCGACCGGTCGGTATCGATGCCGCACGCGACCAGCGCGGCGGTCATCGCGCGCGTGTTCGCGGTCAGTTCGGCGGGGACGTGCGGCATCGAGATCGCGTGCAGGTCGGCGAGGAAGAACAGGCATTCGCCGCCGCTCTTCTCGGCGTCGTCCTGCATCCGCACCCAGTTGCGGATCGCGCCCAGATAATTGCCGAGGTGCAAGTTTCCGGTGGGCTGGATGCCCGATACGATCCGCATGATCTACTCCTGTGTTGGTGCCGCTATTTGGCGCGTCGCCGCGTCAGCATGGTGATCAGATCCTTGTCAAGCGCGCCGACAAGGAAAGCGGCCGCGAAAAACACCGTTCCGCCCGCCGCGCACAGCGCGGCCAGGCTGGCGATCCGTTCGATCACCGACCCGCCGTAATAGGGCGCCAGCATCGGCATCATCCACCACAGCAGCGCCGACATGGCCGCCACCGCGACCAGCTGGCGCACGATCCGTCCCGCCAGCTTTCCGGTGAAATGGAACCAGCCGCGCCGGTGCAGGATGACATAGAGCAGCAGGCAGTTGAGCGACGCCGACACCGCGGTCGCGCCTGCCAGCCCGACGATGCCGTACCGCTCGACGACATAGAGGTTGATCGCGATGTTCGCGATCAGCGACGCGAGCGCGGTCCACACCGGCGTTTTGGTATCCTCGCGTGCGAAGAAGCCGGGGTTCAATATCTTGACGATGACATAGGCGGGCAGGCCGGCGACCAGCGCGACGACGATATTCGCCATCAGCGCGCCGTCCTCGGGCGTGAACTTGCCGCCGACGAAGAAGGCGGCGGTGAAGGCGGGGGCGCAGATCGCCAGCGCCGCCGCGGCGGGCAGCGTCAGCAGCGTCGCGATCTCGAACGCATTGCCCTGGAGCCGCTGCGCCTCCTTCGTGTCGCCGCTGTGGATGTGGCGCGCCAGCATCGGCAGGATCGCGGTGCCCAGCGCGATGCCGACGATGCCCAGCGGCAGCTGGTTGAGCCGGTCGGCGAGCTTGAGCAGGGTCAGCGACCCCTGCGGCAGGCTGGTGGCGAAGAAGGTGTCGACGAACTGGCTGATCTGGTAGATGCCGGCGCCGAAGGTCGCGGGCAGGATCAGCATGCCCAGCTTTTTGACCTCGGGGGTCAGTCTGGGCAGGCGGATGTGCAGCTTCAGCCCCGCGCGCCGCACCGACCACCACAGATAGGCGAGCTGGAACACGCCCGAAAGCGCCACCGATATCGCCAGCGCGACCGCGACGATCCGGTCGTCGCCGCCCGGCCCGCGCATCTCGGCGCCGATCAATATGCCCGCGATCAGCACGATGTTGAGCAGCACCGGCGCAAAGGCCCCGGGCGCGAAGCGCGAGCGCGCGTTGAGCAGCCCCGACAGCATCGCAACGAGGCTGATCAGCCCCAGATAGGGAAAGGTGATCCGGCTCAGGAACACCGCCAGCTCGAACTTGCCCGGCACCGCCTGATATTCGCGCGCGAGCAGCCAGACGATGCCCGGCATTGCGATCATCGCGATCGCCGAAAAGACCAGCAGGACCCACAGGAAGACCGCGAGCACATCGTCGGCGAATTTCGCCGCCGCCGCCTCGCCGCCTTCCTCGCCCTCACTGCCGTGCAGCGCCCGGCTGTACATCGGCACGAAGGCGACCGAAAAGGCGCCCTCGGCGAACAGGCGGCGAAAGGTGTTGGGCAGGGTGAAGGCGAGCTGGAAGGCGTCGGCCGCCAGCCCGGCGCCGAGCACGCGCGCAAGCAGCATGTCGCGCGCGAAACCGAAGATGCGGCTGACCAGCGTCAGTCCGCCGATCGTCCCGACGCCCTTGATCAGGCTGCTCACCCGGTCAGCCCGCTCTGGTCCCGGATCTTAGGCCTGGCCGGCCGGGGTGACACCCGCCAGTTCGGCGTCGCGCGCCTGCACCTGCTGCACGAACAGGCCGTGGAAATCGATCGGTTCGAGCAGCAGCGGCGGGGAGCCGCCGTCGCGGACCATGTCGGCGACGACGCGGCGCGCGAAGGGGAAAAGTATCCGCGGCGCTTCGGCCAGGAAAAAGGGCTGCAGCTGGTCGTCGGGCACGTTGCGCACGCCGAACAGGCCGGCATATTTGAGCTCGACGACGAAGCCGACGAGTTCCCCGGTCTTCGACGTGATGTCGATCTTCAGCGTCACTTCGTACAGGCCGTCGCCGACATTGTCGGCGCCGATGTTGAACTGGACGTCGAGCTGCGGTGCATCCTGCACCTGATAGATCGCCGGCGCGTTCGGATTCTCGAACGACAAATCCTTCACATATTGGGAGATCAGGCCGATCGCGGGAGCGTTGTCTTCGCCGTTGGCGAGGGTTTCGGGCGTGAATTCGGGCGTGGTTTCGTCGGCCATGGAGGTGATTGCTTTCCCTGGAAGTCAAACGGTCTTTCCCGCGCCTTCGCGATCGCGCGATCCGGGGGCGCAGGCGGTTGCGGCGGCGCTTAGCAGCGGCGGGCGGCCAGCACAATGGGCCTGCCGGGGGCGTCCCGGACGACCGGTACGGCGCAGCGGTCGTTGACCTGCCTTCGCGCTGCCGCCATGGAGATTTGAAACATGGCCGCCGATGGCCTATGTATCGGTACGACTTTATCCATAAAGCCCGCATTGGACTCCATCTCGTGACAGCCATTTCGATCGTCCTGCTCGCCATGATCGCCGCCTTCCTCGGCATGCGGCTCTATTCGGTGCTCGGCAAGCGCACGGGGCACGAACAGGAACCCGTGCTGCCGCGCCGCGACGAGCGCGCGGCGCCTTCGCCGGTCCGCCTCGACGATTCCGATGCCGCATCTGCGGCGCCGGGCGGTGGCGGCGACGCATCGGGTCTTGTCTACGAACCCGCGGCAGAGGCCGGGTTGCGTCAATTGCTCGCCACCGACCGCAGCTTCGACGCCGGCCGCTTCATGGAAGGCGCCGAAGCGGCGTATCGCATGATCTACGAAGCCTATTGGGCGGGCGACCGCGACACGCTTCGCGACCTGTGCGATCAGGACAGCTACCAGGCGTTCGTCGAATCGATCGAGGCGCGCGAGGCGCGCGGCGAACGGCTCGACAACCGGCTCGTCGGCATCGATTCGGCCAAGATCACCGCGGTCGAGATCGCGAACGGCGAAGCGCATGTCACCGTCCTCTATCGCGCCGACATCAGCGCGGTCACCCGCGACGCAGCGGGTAATATGATCGCCGGGTCGATGGTCGATGCGACTGCGACCAACGATTTGTGGACCTTCCGTCGCCGCATCGGCAGCGGCGATCCCAACTGGCTGCTCGACGAAGTCGAAACCGCCTGACCGCGATGCCCGGCCCTGTTTCCGCACGGGCGCTGGGATTCGCCCTCCTCGCCGTCGTGCCCGCGCTGTCCGCCTGCTCTTCGGTGATTCCCGACGCCGGCGGCGGGCGTGTCGAAACCACCCCACGTCCGGCTCCCGCGCCAACCCCGACCCCGGCGCCCACGCCCGCGCCGACCGGGGCGACGCGCCCCTATACGCCGCGTCCGTCGGAAAGCGGCGCCGCCGCAGCCCGCCCGATTCCGGCGACGCCAAAGCCGCCGCTGCCCGCCCCCGCGCCGCCCGCGACCGCGACCACCGCGCTCGAGGCGGGTGTGATCGCGGGGCCCGAGTTCAACGAACTCGACATCACGGCCGAACAGGCGACCGCCGCGCTCAAGGCGTTCCGGCTCAGCTGTCCCTCGGTCCAGCGCCGCCCCGACGTCAGCGGACTGACCCAGAACGCCGAATGGGCCGAAAGCTGCAACGCCGCGAAGGACTGGGCCGACCGCGATGCGACCAATTTCTTCAGCCGCTATTTCGGCACGGTCCAGATCGGTACCGGCACGGCCTTCGTGACCGGCTATTACGAACCCGAAATCGCGGCCTCGCGGACCCGGCGCGCGGGCTATGACGTGCCCGTCTATCGCCGCCCGCCCGATCTGGTCGACGTCGACCTCGGACAATTTTCCGACGAGCTCAAGGGGCGCAAGATTCGCGGTCGGGTCGAGGGAAGCAACTTCGTGCGCTATCACGACCGCGCGACGATCGAGCGCGGGGCGCTCGAGGGGCGCGGGCTCGAAATCGCCTGGGCCGCCGACGCCGCCGAATTTTTCTTCCTCCAGATCCAGGGGTCGGGCCGCCTGCGCCTGCCCGACGGCGAGGTGATGCGTATCGGTTATGATACGCAGAACGGCCGCGACTATGTCGGCATCGGCAAGTTGCTCGCCGACCGCGGCGAACTCAAGCCCGGCCAGACCTCGATGCAGGGCATCCTCGACTATCTGCGCGCCGATCCGGTGCGCGGCGCGGCGGTGATGAACGAGAATCCGAGCTGGGTCTTTTTCCGCGAGCTCACCGGGCCGGGGCCGCTCGGGGCGCTCGGCGTGCCGGTCACCGGGCGCGCGAGCGTCGCCGCCGATCCCAAATATGTACCGCTCGGCGCGCCCGTCTTCCTCTCGCTCGACCGTGCCGAACCGAATGGCCTGTGGATCGCACAGGACACCGGCGGCGCGATTCGCGGCGCCAATCGCTTCGACAGCTTCTGGGGCGCGGGCAACGAGGCGCGCGCGATCGCCGGGGGCATGGCGGGCCGCGGTTCGGCGCTGCTGCTGCTGCCGCGCGCCAGCATCGCGCGCCTCACGCGCCGGTAAGCCCGTGCCGCGGCGGCTCGACCCCGACGAAGCCGCGCTCTGGAAACGGGTCGCGGCGACCGTGACGCCGATCGCGCGACGGCCCGTCGTGCCGGTCCCGACCACGCCGCCGACGGTCAAGCCGCCCGCGCCCCGGCCGCGGCTTGCCGCACCCCCTGCCGCCGCCCGCACCCCAGCGCCGCTGCCGCCCCCGCGCCGCACGCACAGCGCGGCGACGCTCGACGGTCATTGGGACCGTCGGCTGCGCAAGGGGCTCGTCCGCCCCGACATGAGCATCGACCTTCACGGTCACACGCTCGCCTCGGCGCAGGCGCTGCTCGAGGAAAGCCTCCACCGCGCGCTGCTCCGCGGCGCGCGGGTGCTGCTCGTCGTCGCGGGGCGACTGCGCCCCGGCGCCGACCGCCTGCCGCAGATGCACGGCGACCCGCGCCCGCGCGGCGCGATCCGCGCTTCGCTGCCCGACTGGCTCGCCTTTTCGGCCTTTGCCGACCAGATCGTTGCGCTGCGCCCGGCGCACATCAGCCACGGCGGCGCGGGCGCGGTCTATGTGATCCTGCGGCGCAGCCGCGACGACTAGGCCCGCGAATCAGGCGAAGGCGCGCGTCAGGATTCCGCGATAGATCGCGGCCAGCGTGTAGAGGTCGGCGACCGCGACCGCCTCGTCGAGCTTGTGCATCGTCGCATTGGTCAGCCCGAATTCGACCACGGGGCACAGCGCGTGCAGGAAACGCGCATCGGAAGTGCCGCCCGTCGTCGACATTTCGGGCGCGACACCGGTCTCGGCCTCGATCGCCGCGGCGACCAGTCCGGACAGGTCGCCAGGCGGGGTCAGGAACGCCTCGCCCGAAATCTTGCCGAGGATCTTCGCGCGCGGTTCGACCTCCTGCGCGATGCGCTCGATCATCTGCACCAGGTCGGCGCCCCTGTGCTGGTCGTTGAAGCGGATCGACAGCCGCGCGCGCGCCGAGGCGGGGATGACGTTGGTCGCACCGTTGCCGACGTCGATGTCGGTGAATTCGATGTTCGACGGCTGGAACCAGTCGGTCCCCGCGTCGAGGCTGACCGAGTCGATCTCTGCCAGGATCTTGACCAGCTTGGGGATCGGATTGTCGGCGAGATGGGGGTAGGCGACGTGCCCCTGCGTGCCCGGCACGTCGATCCAGATGTTGACCGATCCGCGCCGTCCGATCTTCACCATGTCGCCGAGCCGGTGGACCGAGGTGGGTTCGCCGACGACGATCATGTCGGGGCGGATGCCGCGCGCGTCCATATGCTCCATTAGCGCGCGGGTGCCGAAGATCGCGGGCCCTTCCTCGTCGCCGGTGATGATCAGGCTGACCGTCCCCGCGTCGGCGGGCATCGCCGCGACCGCCGCGACGAAGGCGGCGATCGATCCCTTCATGTCGACCGCGCCGCGGCCATAGAGCAGGTCGCCGCGCACTTCGGGCGCAAAGGCATCGCCGGTCCAGCCGACACCGGGCGGCACGACATCGAGATGCCCGGCAAAGCCGAAATGCTTCGGGCCTGTGCCCGTGCGCACCGCGAGCAGGTTTTCGACCGGCCCGTCGGGCTCGATCCCGTCGATGAAGCGCTCGACGGTGAAGCCGAGCGGGGTGAGCGCGGCCTCGAGCACGTCGAACACCGCGCCGGTGGCGGGCGTGACGGACGGGGCGGCGATCAGCGCCTTGGCGAGGTCTGCGGGGTCGATGGCGTGGGTCATGGCGCTCCCTTACCCGTTCGTGTCGAGCGAAGTCGAGACACGTTGGTGTGGGGGCATCTCGACTTCGCGCGATACCAGCGGCAGAGAGGGCCGCGGAGGACCGCCATGCCCAAGCTCGATCTCGACGCCATCCCGCAAACCAACGCCACCGGCTACCCGCCGCCTTTCGACCAGCCCGTGCAGGGGCGCTGGTACCGCCGTCTCGCGCCGGTCACGGGGCTCAGCGATTTTGCCGCGAGCCACGTCGTGCTCAGGCCCGGCGCGATGTCGTCGCAGCGCCACTGGCACGACGGCGAGGACGAGATGGTGATCATGATCGCGGGTGAAGCCGTGCTCGTCGAAGACGACGGGCGCTGGCCGATGCGCCCCGGCGATATCGCGGTATGGCCGAAGGGGAGCACCAACGGCCATCATCTGGTGAACGAGAGCGACAGCGACTGCGTGCTCGTCGCGCTGGGCGGCGGCAAGAAATACGACACCGGTGGCGGCTATTCGGACATCGATATGCTCTTCACGCCGGAGGGTTATTTCCACAAGGACGGCACGCCCTATCCGGCCACGCGCCTGCCGTGACGGGCGCCGACTGGGCGGGCTTCGCGGTCGCCGTGCTGCTGATCGAACTGACCCCGGGCCCCAACATGACCTGGCTGGCCGCCCTCTCGATGGGCGAGGGGCGCCGCGCCGGACTCGCCGCCACCTTAGGTGTCGCGATCGGCCTGTTCGTCAACGCCTTCGCGGCGGCGCTGGGCATCGCCTATGTCGTTTCGGCGAGCCCCTTCCTCTGGCAAGTGCTCCGCTGGGGCGGTGCGCTGTTCCTGCTGTGGCTGGCCTGGGAAAGCTGGCGCGATGCCGGCGAAAACTCGCCCGCCGCCGCGGCGAACGGCCGCTCGCGCCATCATTTCACCGCCGGACTGGTGGTCAACCTGCTCAATCCCAAGGCGATGCTCTTCTTCATCATCGTCATCCCGCGCTTCAACGGCGGGGCGCTGCCGGGCTTCGGGCTGGCCTTTGCAATGGCGATGGTCAGCATCGTGATCGCAACGTCGGTTCATCTGGGGATCGTGTTCGCGGGCAGCCGGGTCGGCGACTGGCTGGTCGATCCCGCCAGAACGCGGACGGTTCGCCGCATCCTCGCGCTCGCGATCGTCGCGGTCGCGCTCTGGTTTGCGGTCACGGCGGGACGCTGATCGCGCTCCGCCGCGCTACTCCACTCGAAACGACGTCAGCGTGAATGTCGCAGGCGCACTCGCATAGACGCCGTGCCCGCGCGCGTTCGACGCTCCGAACACCAGCCCGATCCGCTCGGCATCGGCCAGCGCGTCCTGCATCGCGACGGGATTGTTCGCCGAAGGCTGGCCCAGCACCGAAATCCATTGCGGGTCGTCGAGCGCCACGCTGATCTCGCCGACCCCCGGCGCCAGCTCGCGCACCGTCGCCGCGGGCGCGTACCAGCGATAATATTGATAGGACCCGCGGGCATTCCAAGTGTCGCCGCGCCGCTGGAGGTAGAGCGATACGGTGCCCGCGCGGTCGGGGTTCGCCTGCGGCACGAAGCGCGTATTCGCGGCAGCGTCGACGCGGTAGCGCACGACGATCCGCGACTTGCCCGCGAGCGAGCCGGGACGGAAGGTCACATAATGGACATGCCCCGCCGCCTTGCTGCCGACCGGGAAGTCGAACGACCAGCCGCCGCGTTCGGGCCTGGGCGCCGGCGGCATGTTCACCGAATAATTCTTGCCGCGGATGACCGGGCCGATTTCCCACTCGGAGGCGGCGGGCGCTGCGGCTGCCGCAACGGCGGTTCCGAGCGCAAGGACGGAGGCGAGAAGCGTACGGTTCATGCGCTTCCCATAGCATTCATCGCGCTGCGTGCGCTGAACCATATGTTCACGCAGGCGTTATCCTTGAGCGCGGCGAGCCGACCGCCTATCGCCCCCTGGCCGTGAGAATGTCGAAGGACCCTGTCGGGGACGTTCGGGGCTACGGATAGTCCGTCAGCCCTCCGCGGGCCCTTCGAACGCCTCGATCACCCAATCCTCAGCCTGCGCGCCGCCGATCCATTCCTGCATGTGCGGATGGCTGATCACCGCCTGGCAATAGGGCACGGCAAAGCGCGGCAGCGGGATCGAGTAAGTGATGAAGCGCGTCACCACCGGCGCGAACATCATGTCGGCGGCGGACCAGTCGCCGAACAGATAATCGCCTTCGCCGCCGAAACGCGCGCGCGCCTCGGCCCAGATCTGGACGATGCGGATGACGTCGGCCTGCACTTCGGGCAGCAGTTCGGCGGCCGGATAGATGCGGCGGATGTTCATGCTGTGGTTGCGGCGCAGCGCCGCAAAGCTCGAATGCATCTCGGCCGCCATCGACCGTGCCATCGCGCGCGCGGGCCACGCCTCGGGCCAGTAACCGCGCTCTCCGCCGGTCTTTTCGTTCAGGTAATCGACAATCGCCAGACTGTCCCACACGACGATGTCCTCGCCGTCCCACAGGATCGGGACCTTGCCCCCCGACGGCGCGAATTCGTCACCCTCGCGGCGGTTCGACCAGTCCTCGTCGTACAGCGGGACGGTGATCTCTTCGAACGGCAGGCCGCTGTGCTTGGCGGCGAGCCACCCGCGCAGGCTCCAGCTCGAATAGGCCTTGTTGCCGATGAAGAGTTTCATGCGTCGTCCTTTTGTCCTCCTCCCGCTTGCGGGAGGGGGCGCCCGGTGTCAAACCTCGACCGCCTCCAGCACCGCAGTGCGCAGCTCCGCGATGCCCATGCCCTTTTCGCTGCTCGTCGCGATCACTTCGGGGTGCGCGGCGGGATGCTTGCGCGCCTCGACTTCGGTCGCCGCCTGCACCGCGGCAAGGTCGCTCGCCTTCACCTTGTCGGTCTTGGTCAGCACGATCCGGTAACTCACCGCCGCGACGTCGAGCATTTCAAGCACCTCGCGGTCGACGTCCTTGATCCCGTGGCGGCTGTCGATCAGCACCAGCGTGCGTTTCAGCACCTGCCGCCCGCGCAGATAGTCGTTCACCAGGAATCGCCATTTCTTGACGACGTCCCTGGGCGCCTTGGCAAAGCCGTAACCGGGCATGTCGACCAGCCGGAACACCAAAGGCGACCCGACGTCGAAATAGTTGAGCTCCTGCGTGCGCCCCGGCGTGACCGAGGTGCGCGCCAGCCCATTGCGGTTCGTCAGCGCATTGAGCAGCGACGATTTGCCGACGTTCGAACGACCCGCGAATGCGATCTCGGGAACGCTCGGGCCGGGGAGGTGCTGGAGGGCGGGGGCCGACTTCAGAAAGGCGATCGGCCCCGCGAACAGCTTGCGCGCGCGCTCCTCCCTGTCGGCGGCACCCGGATCATTCTCGCTCACTTCGCGACCGCCGCCTTCAGCGCCGGGAACTTGCGGTACATCCACTGCTGTTGCCCGATCGACAGGATGTTGTTGGTGATCCAGTACAGCAGCAGCCCCGCCGCGAACGGCGCCATGATGAACATGAACAGCCAGGGCATGATCTTGAACACCTGCGCCTGCACCGGATCGGCGGGAGCGGGGTTCAGGCGGAACTGCAGCCACATGGTGATCCCCAGGATTACTGCCAGCACACCGATCGACAGGATCGAGGGCGGAGTGAAGGGCAGCAGGCCGAACAGGTTCAAAATGTGCAGCGGGTCGGGTGCTGACAGATCCTTGATCCACAGCGCGAACGGCTGGTGGCGCATTTCGATCGTCAGCATCAGCACCTTGTACAGCGCATAGAAGATCGGAATCTGGATCAGGATCGGCAGGCAGCCCGCGAGCGGGTTGATCTTCTCGTCCTTGTAGAGCTTCATCAGTTCCTGCTGCATCTTCGGCTTGTCGTCCTTGTACCGGTCCTGCAGCGCCTTCATCTTGGGCTGGACGACGCGCATCTGCGCCATCGACGAGAATTGCCGGTTGGCGATCGGGAACATCAGCAGGCGGATGATCAGCGTCAGAACCATGATCGCGACGCCGAAATTGCCGAGCTGCTTGAACAGCCAGTCGAGCAGCTTGAAGATCGGAACGGCGAAGAATTCGAACCAGCCCCAGTCGATCGCGTTCGACAGGCGCGTGATGCCCAGATCATTCTCATATCGCTGGAGCGTATGGACTTCCTTAGCGCCCGCGAAGATGCGGCTGATCGTCGAGACCTGCTTGCCCGGTGCTACCTGCTGGAAATCGCGCGCAAAAAGCGTCTGGTAATTGTTCGCGGCGGGTGAACTGATCGCGGCGGTGATCCGCTCGCTCTTGGTCGGGACGATCGCTGCGAGCCAATATTTGTCGCTGAAACCGAGCCATGCTCCCGAATTGTAGCGGACGCTGCGGTTCGGCGCTTCTTCAACCTCGTCATAATTGGTGTCGATGGTTTTCCCGTCCAAGAAACCGGTCGGGCCGATGTGGATCGTCCAGCTGTCCTGCTCGTGCGGGTCGGTCGGCTTGCCGACGCGGTCGATCAGCGCAAAGCTGCTCGCCGTCACCGGCGCGGTGCCGGTGTTGGCGATCGTCTGCTTCGCGGTGATCAGGTAATTTTCGTCGATGCTATATTCGATGCGGAACGTCTGTCCTGCGCCATTCGCCCAGCTCAGCGTCACCGGCGTGGTCGGGGTCAGCTTGCCGCCGGTCGCGGTCCACAGCGTGTTCGGGCCGGGAACCTGGATTCCCTGCGCCGACCAGCCGAGGCTGGCGAAATAGGCGGATTTGGTGCCGCCGGGCGCGAACAGGCGAACCGCGGGCGAATCTTTCGCGATCGTCTGGCGATATTTCGACAGCGTGATGTCGTCGACGCGCGCGCCGACCAGGTTGATCGACCCCTTGATCGTCGGCGTCTCGATCGGAATGCGGTTGCCTTCGCCCAGCGCGGCCTCGACCGGGCGGATCGCCTGCGGTGCGGTTGCGGGCGCGCCGGGGACGGGCAGGCCGGCGGGCTGCCCCTGCGCCGCGGGAGTCGTCGCGGGGGCGCCGTTGGCAGTCCCCGCCACCGTCTTGGTCACGTCGGGCTTGTCGGGGGTCGGAAAGAATTTCTCCGCGACGAAGTTCCAGCCCAGCAGGATGGCCACCGACAAAAGGATTGCCGCGATCAGGTTACGCTTGTCGTCCACGCTCGTTGGTCTCTCTTCGTCTCAATGTCGGGGTTTGGCGCCCGTCATGGCACCGGGTCGTAGCCATGCCCGCCCCACGGATGGCAGCGCAATAGCCGCTTTGTCGCCAGCCAGCCACCCTTGATCGCACCATGGCGCTGAAGCGCGGTGATGGCATAGGCGCTGCAAGAAGGGGCATAGCGGCATGTCGGCGGCAGGATGCGCGACGGGCCCAGCTGCCAGGCGCGCGCGATCAGGATCAGCAGCTTCGCGATCATGGCGCCTTTGCCAGCTTCTTCGCGGCGCGCGCGAGCGCCGATTCGAGCTGTTCGCCCAGTTCGGCAAAGACGATGTCGTTGCTGCCCGGGCGGCCGATCAGTACATGGTCGGCGCCGGCGATCCCCGCGCGCGGCAAAATCTGCCGCACCAGCGCGCGCATCCGGCGTTTCATCCGGTTGCGCGTGACTGCATTGCCGTTCTTCTTGCTGACCGTATAGCCGATGCCCGGCACTTCGTCGCCGTCGCCGCGCGGGCGGACGAGCAGGACGAAACCGGGCATGGGAAAGCGAAGGCCGCGGTTGGCGGCCAGAAATTCGCTGCGTTTGGAAAGCGTTCGCACCAGCCCGGCAATGCTAGGCCCGGGTGCAGCGCCGGCGCTTAGGCCGACAGCTTCTTGCGGCCGCGGGCGCGACGGGCGGCCAGGACCTTGCGGCCGCCGACGGTGGCCTTGCGGGCACGGAAACCATGACGGCGCTTGCGCACGAGGCGGCTCGGTTGATAAGTACGCTTCATCGCGGTTTTCCCTAAATCTCTTCGGTCGTTCTAACGAAAAAGGGCCGCCAAACGCGGGCGGCCGCCAGTGGGGGCGCGGATAAGCGGGATTCGCGTGGAAGTCAATCATCATCCAGCGCCCTTTCGATCCGTTCGCGTGCGCGGCGCCGCGCGGCACTCACCCGGCGCATGATCCGATCGGCGCGATCGCCGTAGCGCGGATGCCGTCGTTTGAAGAGGACATAGCGGCGCTTGGCCCAGGCGCTGCTCTGGAGGCACAGCATCAGCCCGATCGGAAAGACGATCAGGAAGCCGGGGCCGGGCAGCGGCCCGATAATCACCGCGACGATCATCAGCAGCACGCCGAGGCAGAAGAGCGCGGTCCTGACCTGCGCGTTCGACCGCATCCGCTGATAGAGGCTCCGCTTCGCCATAGGGGGCGATGTGGGGCGCGCCGCGGCGTGTTACAAGGCTAGATCAGTTCAGCGCGACGTAGCGCGCCATGTCGTCGCGCGTCAGATAGGTGACGGCGTCGAACGGCGTCGCGTTGGTCATCGCGTAAAAGGCGCGCGCGCTGGCGTCGTCCATGCCCATCTCGCGGTAATAGCCCAGATATTCGGTGTGCACCGGGTCGCTCGCCGGATAGTCGCGCGCTTCGCGGCCATCTTCGTCGGCCCAGCTGTGGACGCCGAATTCGGCGTCGGCCGCGGCGCTGCGCTTCACCCCCGCGAGCCACAGTTCGACCGCACCCGAGCGGACCGATCCGCCCGCGGGTACCACCGTTTCCATGCCCTGCCGCCGGATCGCGCGCGCGAGGTTCAGGTTTGCCGCCTCGTCGAGGCTGCCGGGGCAGTCGACCATCTCGAGCCGGCGGAGGCCGGGATACGCGGCGAGCATCGCCGCGAACTCGCGCGGCGTTGCGCTATCGACATCGCCCGCCATGCGCACCGTCGCGGCGTCGACCACCTCGAACGGGCCGAAGCGCGCGCGGGCGTGGCCCCGCGCGGCAAGCCCCGCCGCGGGCGCATAGCGCCGCGCCCCGCCGAGGTCGGTCCCTTCGGCGAGCGCCGCGTCGTCGAGCAGCCCAGCGGTCTCGTCGGCCACCGCGCCATCCTCGGCGCCACCGCCACCGCCGTCGTCATCGGCATAGGTCCAGCTGACCGTCGTCGTCGTGACCGTGATGACCTGCTGTGCCTGCGCCGGCGCGAACGCCAGCACCGCCGCGAGCGAGGCGACGATCAGGGTGCGGACAAGGGCGGCGGTTGAAACCATGCCGCCCCTTTCGCGCGCGCGCGGCTACCAAATGGCAAAGCGGCAGCGTCAGCGCGGCGTTAACCGCGATCCGGGACTCAGTCGCGATCGGGAGCGCCGCCGGGGAAATAATGGCGATAGGGCCGTGCGCCGTCGACCGCGCGCGCAACCGAAGGGCGTGCGAGCAGGCGCGCGCGATAGCCGCGCAGATTCTCGTATTGCGCCGGGATTTCGTGCACCCAGTCGGCGTAGAAGAGCGACGGCGCCGCCGCGCAATCGGCGAGAGTGAAACCCGCCGGGGTCGCCCAGCCGCCGCCCGCCAGCTCTTTGTCGAGCCAGGCGTAGATCGTATCGAGCCCGGCCCTCGCTTTCGCGACGATCATCGGCGCATGGCCTTCGGGGCCGCGGATGCGGTCGTTCACGATCTCCTGCATCACCGCCATCACGTGCAGGTCGAAGACGCGGTCCATCTGCCGTACCTTCAGCGCATCGTCGGGATCTTCAGGGATCAGCCGCGGTTCGGGCGCGATCCGGTCGAGATATTCGATGATGATCGACGTCTCGAACCAGCTCTTGTCGCCGTCGACGAGCAGCGGGAATTTACCCACCGGCCACAGCGCACGCAACTCCTCGGCATGACCCGGAAATTCGGGGTCGACGTTGCGATATTCGAAATCGAGTCCCTTTTCGTACAGCGCGATCTGCGCCTTCCAGCTGTAAGAGGAAAAGGGATGGCCATAGAAGATCAGCATCAGCGATTGTCCTTGCGGGTCAGCCAGGCGAGCGGCCAGCCGACGAAAACGATGTGAGGAAAGAGCGCGACCGCGCCCTTGACGAGGTCGGCGGGCGGGAAGGGCGTATCGAAGCGCAGCGGCAGCACCAGCGCGTTCATCACCAGATAGAGCGCGAACCCGTAGAGCGTGCCGCTCAGCCACCAGGACTGCCGCGCGAGTGCGGGCAGTTGGCGCACCGCCGCGAACCAGGCGGCGACCATCGCCCCCATGATCGCATAGTGTGTCGCCAGCCCCGCGAGCGCGCCGCCGAGCCCCCAGTTGCCCGCGCCGTCGCCGAACGGTCCCTTGGCGACGCCGCGCAGCATGCCGCCGACGCTGCCCCCCGCGAGCACGCTCCACAGCATCGCATAGACGATGTCGAGTGTGCCGCAGAGCAGCCAGGCGAAGAGCGCGGGGTTACGCCGCGCCAACGGCGTCACCCCGGATCGCGGCCTCGATCGCGGCGACGTCGATCTTCTTCATCGACATCATCGCCTCGAACGCGCGCTTGGCGACATCCTTGTCGCCGCCCGTCATCACGTCGGTCAGCACGCACGGGGTGATTTGCCACGAAATGCCCCACTTGTCCTTGCACCAGCCGCACATGCTTTCCTGCCCGCCGTTGCCGACAATCGCGTTCCAGTAGCGATCGGTCTCTTCCTGATCGCGGGTCTCGATCTGGAACGAAAAGGCCTCGCTGTGCTGGAACGCCGGTCCGCCGTTGAGCCCGATGCACGGAAAGCCGAGGACGGTGAAATCGACCGTCAGCACCTCACCCGCCTTGCTGCTCGGATTGTCGGTGGGCGCGCGATGCGCTTGGCCTACATGGCTGTCGGGAAAGGTCGCGGCATAGAAATTCGCCGCTTCCTCGGCGTCCTTGTCGTACCACAGGCATAGGGTTGCTTTCGTCATCATCCTTCTCCCTTCTTGGGGCTGCCGATCGACCAGAGGTGGCCGAACGGGTCCTTCACTTGCGCGTAGCGGTCGCCCCAGAACATGTCCTCGGGGCCCATCACCGCGGTCGCGCCGGCCGCGATCGCGCGTGCGAACCAGGCGTCGGTGTCGTCGACCTGCAGGTGCAGCGTCACCCCCGACGGCGCCGGCATCGCGCCGCCCGTATATTCGGGGAAATCGTCGTGCATCATCAGCGACGCGCCGTTGACGTGCAGGTGCGCGTGCATCAGCCTCACCCCGTCGTCGGCGGGCATCCGCATCTGTTCGACCGCGCCGAACGCGCGGACGTAAAAATCGATCGCCTCGCTCGCGCGCTTGTCGGCGATCGCGATATGCGGGGTCAGGCCGCTCGTCGGGCCCTGCTCCGGGTTTGCCATCGTCTCTCTCCTTTGCTTGCCGCTGCTTATCGCGTCCGGGTTCAGCCCCCACGCGGTCCGACGAAACCGACCGCGGCGCCCTGCGGGTCGACCGCGTTCATCGCAAATTCGCCGCCGGGAATTTCCATCGGTTCGTTGGTGATCGTGCCGCCGTTCGCGGTCACCGCCGCGGCGGCGCGGTCGATGTCGTCGACCCCGATATAATAGGACCAGGCGGGGGCGGGCATGCCCGGCATCAGCGGCATGACCGCGCCCAGCATGACGTCGCCGCGCTGGACGAAGCGATAGGAGCCGAGTTCGCCCATTTCCATCGCGCCGTCCTGCCCCCAGCCGAAATGCCTGCGGTAAAAGGCGATCGCGGCGTCGGGGGCGGAGGTCGCGAGTTCGTTCCAGCGCACATGTTGCGCCTCGGTCACCGAAAACACGTCGCTTTCCATGTCCTCGGCGCCTGCGGGCGGGATCGGGTCCATGATGTAGAAGGTTGCACCCTGCGGGTCGCTCAGCATCGCGATGCGCCCGACGGGCAGGTCGGTCGCTGGCATGTGCACCACGCCGCCGTCGGCCTCGATCGCGGCAATTGCGGCATCGACGTCGGCGACGTGCAGATAGCCCATCCAGCACGGCCGCGCCCCGCCCGCGAGCATGTCGGCATTGAGCGCCAGCACCCCGCCGGCATTGCCGCCGTCGCGGCGCCCGATCATGCGATAGTCGACGCCGCTCGCCTGCGGGTCGGCCCCGCCCGCGATCGTCCAGCCGACCACCGCGCCGTAAAAGGCCGCGGCGCCCGCGGGATCGCTCGTCATCAGCTCGTACCAGATGAAATTGGCTGCCTTGGTCATCGTCGCTCTCCTCGACATTCTGTTTTAATAGCTGAGACCGGGGAAGAAGCTGCCGCGTCCCTCGGGGGTCATGTCGAGCAATCCCCACAGGGGATCGACGAGGTCGCCGGCGCGGTGATGCTGGCCGGGATCTTCGGGACCATAGGCCATCTCGCTCGCCCACATGTGGCGGATGCGGCCAGCCGTCTGGTGAAAGACGTTGAAGATCGTTTCGTCCCAATTCTCGCCGGGCTTCATCCCGCGTTCGGCGCGCTTGGCGTCGGTCAGCCGGCGGGTGTCGCCATAATAGTCGGCCGAATAGCGACCCTCGCTGTCGGAGAGGAAGGCCAGGTGCGGCCAGCGCCGATGACGCGCCCATGCCTCCAGCCGCGCGATCGGTGATTTGGCGACGATATAGAGCGGCGCGCGCTGGCCGACGTGCCGTGCGCTGCCGTCGATCGCGTCGAGCATATGGGTGCAGCCGGCACAGGGGGTGTCGCGGTCGGGCCCGAACATGAAGCTGTAGAGGATGATGCTCGGGTGATCGCCGAACAATTCGGACAGCTTCACCGGCTCGCGCCTCTGATGTGCGCCGATACGCTCGAACGTATAATCTTCGGCGACTTCGCCGCCGGGCGGCAGCGCGCGGCGCTTCGCGGCGACCGCCTCGATCTGGCGGCGCAGCGCGATCTCGTCGTTCAGCAGCTCGATCCGCGCGGCGCGATAGGCGGCGCTTTCATTGGGGAAGGACAGATGTTGCATGGCATTTCCTTTCTTTTCCCCCGTTTGGCCTGAGCCCCGTCATGGCTGGTGCAACCGCAGCGGCTTGCCATTCGCCCGCGCGATCACCGCCTTTGCCTAAAGGTCGGGCCGGATGCCGTTCAGCGCGCAGGCATGGCCGGGGCTCATGGCGTGGTGCATCTCGACGCATTCGTCTGTTTTCGCGAGAATCCGGCTCATTGCTGGAATCCCTTCGTCGCTTCGATCGGCGGGGCACGAAAGCCCATCGCGACCCACGCCGTCAGCAACCGCCACATGAACTTGCCTGAATGCGCCTGATAATTGGGCACATCATCGAGCAGCTCGACGCCTTCGCGCCGGTCACCCACCATCGTCCGCATCTCGACCGGTGGGCGATCTTCGGCAGCGATGCGTCCCGAATAGACGCTCAGCCAATGCCCCTTGCTAAACTCCAGACCCATTGGTGAGTTGCAACAGCGCGACAGGAATCGCCGCGTCGGCGCATCGGGGGTCAGCCGGTGTTCGGCCAGCCGGTCCGACCCTGAAAGCCAGGTAATGCGATCCTTGCGGACGAGGACATATGCCGTCCCGCCGTCGCCGTCGAGCGCTCCCGGAGCGCCGGGCAAGGCGTCGAACACCTCGCCTGCCCGTTGGCAACTGTGGCAGTAGCAGGTCGCGGCGGCGATCGGCTTTCCCGCCAGCTCCAGCGTCACTGCGCCGCATTGGCACGACGCGGTGCGGCTTTCGGTCCGATGCATGTCAGCCATTGAACGAACTCCGCGCTCAGGCTTGGACGATCGGGGCGAACCCGCCATAGATCATCCGCGCGCCGTCGAACGGCGTGTTGTCGGGATCGGGTTTCATCCGCTCGTCGGCCATCATCTTTTCCCAGCCCTTGGTGCGGGCTTCCTTGTCCGGCCATTCGACCCAGCTGTAGACGATGGTCTCGCCGTCCTTCCTGTGCGCGGCGCGGCTATAGTCGGTGACCTTGCCGTCGGGGACATCGTCGGCCCACGCCTCGACGACGCGGGTCGCGCCATAGTCGCGGAACACTTCGGACGCCTTCTGCGCGAGCGCGCGATAGGCTTCCTTGTTGCCGTCGGGGACGGGCACGACATAACCGTCGACATAGCCGGTCGCACCCGCCGCGCGATCGTCGACGATCGAATCGAACCCGCCGATGATCATCCGCTTGCCGTCGAAGGGCATATCGCCGCCCATCGCCTCCATTCGGGGGTCGCTCATCATCTTCTGGTTCGCGGCGTCGCGCGTCGCCTTGTCGGGATATTCGAACCAGCTGAACACGACGGTCTCGTCGGGCTTGGCCTGCACCGCGCCCTTGAAATCATTCACCTTTCCGTCAGGAACGTCGTCGCCCCAGCATTCGACCATGCGCGCGACGCCGAACTCCTTGAACAGATGCGCGGCGTCGGCGGCATGCTTGCGATAGGCTTCCTTGTTGGCGGTCGGCACCGCGACCACAAATCCTTCTACATAGGTCATCGTCTCTCTCCTTGGGGGTGGGAGGGGGTTTCAGGCGGCGGGTGGCCCCGCGTCTTCGCTGAAGGCGTCGAGCTGTGCGGCGAGCGCGCGCTGAAAGGCGGGGCGGGCGAGGCAGCGGTCGAGATAGGCCTGCAGCCGCGGCTGTTCGGCGATCAGCCCCGCTTCGACGGCTTCGCGCAGCACGGTCGCCATCGCGATGTCGGCGACGGTGAAGTCGCCGACCAGATATGGCTTGTCGCCCATCGCGTCGTTGAGCCGGCCCAGCCGACCCTGGATGAACTCGATCAGGCTCGGGCGGCGCAGCTTGGCCCATTCCTCCCCGGCCGCAAAAATGTCGATGTTGCCCAGTTCGAACAGCATCGGCTCGACGCTGTTGTATGCCGCGAACAGCCAGGCGAGCGTGCTCGCGCGCGTCTGCGGATCGTGCGGCATCAGCCGCGCATCCTTTTCGGCAAGGTGGAGCAGGATTGCCCCGCTCTCGAACAGCCGGATGCCATTGTCGTTCAGCACGGGCACCTGCCCCCACGGCTGGAACAGGAAATGGTCGGCGGGGCGGTTGATCGCGCTGATCAGATGCTCGGCATAGTCGAGTCCGATTTCCTCGCACGCCCAGCGCGGGCGCAGGTCGCGGACGAAGCCGCGCGCGAAATCGGGCACCCAGTCGAATGCGGTGAGTTCGATCCTGGCATTGGGGTTGATGGACATGATCCTCTCCTTTGATCGTGTCGGGGGTGGCGGTCAGAACGCCGGCGGCGGCGGCGCCTTGTTGTCGAGGAACGCGGTGACCATCGCGGCGATCGCCGGGGCCTCCGCCATGATTCCGATGTGCGAGGTTGCGGGAAGGATCGCGAGCCGCGCCCTGGGGGCTTCGGTCAGAAATCCCTGCGTTGCCGCCGTGACATCGCCGCCGCCGCGCAGCTTGAACAGCGCGATGGCGTGGTCGAGCGTGACTCCGTCGGCATCGCCGATGATCACCATCGTCCTGCCCGGGATCGCGCGGATCCGGGCATCGGACCAGCCGAAGGGCGTCGCGTCGAGCGCCTTGATGTTCGCGACGAGCCGCGCGAACTTCTCGGGCGTCGGCGACAGGCGCTGGTATTCGGTGTCGATCGGGCTACCGGCAAAGACCTCGGGAGTCAGCTTGGCGATGCCGGCGAGCACCTCGGGATACCAGCCGTCGAGGGTTGATGTCCCCGACAGGATGACCTGCTTGCCGACCTTGCCGGGGTGGCGGATCGCGAGCGCGACCGCGGTCGACCCGCCCATCGAATAGCCGAGCAGATCGGCCTTTTCGATGCCCAGATCGGCCAGCACGGCGGCCGCGTCGTCGGCCATGCGGTCGTAGCTCAGCGGGCCGTCGACCCCGCCCGACCGGCCATGGCCGCGGGCGTCGATGGCGATCACCGGCCGCGCCGCCGCGAAGGGCGTGATCAGCGGGGCCATCGAATCGCCCGACATGAAGGCGCCGTGCAGCACCAGCAGCGGGGTGCGTCCCGATCGGAGGTCGCCGTGGACCTGATAATGGATTGCGGCGCCGGCGATGTTGACATGACCGCTTCGGACGGCCGCCGGCTGGCTTGCCGCGGCGGGTACGGGTTGCGCGGCCGGCTGCGCCAGCGCGGAGGGCGCGGCAAAGGTGGCCGCCGTAGCCATCAGGACCAGCGCCGGAGCGCGGTTTCGTCGGAAAGAGCGATGGGGCATCGAACTGTTCCTCTTGCGGGTAAGACGGAGGCTAGGTGCGTTTGCCTTTGATCCATGCGACGATCGCCATTGCGTGGCCATGGCCCAGGTCGAAATCGGCCTTCAGCCAGTCGATCACGGCGCCGGCCTTGACGCCCGGCGCAAGGCCCCCGGCGTCGGCGAGGCCCTTGTCGATTGCCATCGCCTGCAGCGCGTCCGGCGTCCGGCCAGTCTTCGCCTCGATATTGTCCATATAGGCCTGAAAGCTCATCGCTCGGATCCCTCGGTTGCGAAGCGAGGGAGCGGTCGCCGGTGCAAGGGTGGCGCCCGCTCCCTCTCCGGGGTCAGGCGGCCGCTTCGGCGGGCGTTTCGCCGCTCGCCGCCGCCGGGTCCATCCACATCACTTCCCAGATGTGACCATCGGGGTCCTCGAAGCTGCGGCCGTACATGAAGCCGAAATCCTGCGTCGGCGTCGGGTCGGCCTTGCCGCCCGCGGCGGTCGCCGTGTCGACCTGTGCGTCTACGTCGGCGCGGCTGTCGGCCGAGACGCAGAGCAGTACCTGCGCATGGCTGTGCGCGTCGGGGATCGCCTTGGTCGTGAAGTCGGCCCATTTGGCGTGGGTCAGCAGCATGACATGGATCACGTCCGAAACGACCATGCACGCCGCCGTTTCGTCGGTGAAGGCGGGATTGTTGGTCGCGCCGACCGCTTCGTAAAAGGCCTTCGACCGGTCGAGGTCGGTGACCGGCAGGTTCACGAAAATCATCTTGGGCATCGTCTCTCTCCTCGGGGCTGTCGTTTGGCTTTTTTGCTTTTGGTTCGGGGACGGCGCACGGGCCGCATCACGGCGCCTCGGGGCGGCCGAACAGCATCAACACATAACGCCGCAGATGCGCGACGCTTTCCCGCGCAATCGCCGAATCGTTCGTGGTTTTCGCCAGGACGAAGCCGCCCTGCAGCACCGACTGGATATGGCGCGCCAGATCGATCGCTGTGACGCCCGGCGGCGCGCCATAGGCGTCGATTGCGGCCTCGATGTCGGGCGCCAGCGCGTTGCAATAGGCGGCGATGCTCGCCTCGCACGCGAGGCGGATCGGTTCGCTCGTCGCATAGGCGTCCTGCACCATCGTACCGATGAAGCAGATGAAGCCGTCGACGGGGCCGTGCAGCATCGAAAAACGGAAATCGATGTGGCCGAGCAGCCGGTCGAGCGGGTCCGCGAGCCGATTGTGCGGCGCCATCTCGAACATCGGGCGCGCGCGTTCGGTCCACGCTTCGGCCGCCGCGACCCCCAGCGCCTCCTTCGATGCGAAATGATGGAAGAAGGCGCCCTTGGTGACCCCGGCGGCGGCGCAGATCTGTTCGACCGAGGTCGCCGCATAGCCCTGTTTCCGCACTTCCTGGTGCGCCGCGGCGATCAGCTTGTCGCGCGCGCTGCCGCGCGCCGCGCGCGCTCCGCGCCCCGCCGCCCCGGCGGCGCTCGTGCCGTCGGACGGGGTGGAGGAGGGGGGGCGATTCGCTATCATGCGATTCTACATACCGACCAGTCGGTATGTTGTCAAACCCCCCGCAGCCTGCGCGCTGCGCGGCACTTTCGGCAACGTCCGAAAAGACTCGCCTTTCCGTGGTATTCGCCTAAAAGGGCATGAGAACAAAGCGGGCACATTGCTCGCTGTGCGGGGCCGACTTCAGGGGGATGTCATGGTCGCGATCGTTTCCACCGTCGCCTATCTCGGCCTCGAGGCGCGCGGCGTCGAGGTGCAGTGCCAGATCACGCCGGGCGTGCCGCGCTTCGTCCTCGTCGGCCTGCCCGACAAGGCGGTCGGCGAAAGCCGCGAGCGCGTCCGCGCCGCGATCGCCGCGATCGGCCTCTCGCTCCCGCCCAAGGTCATCACGGTCAACCTCTCCCCCGCCGACCTGCCCAAGGAAGGCTCGCACTACGACCTGCCGATCGCGCTCGCGCTGCTCGGCGCGATGGGCGTCGTCGATCCCGAAACCCTCGCCAGCTATGTCGTCGTCGGCGAGCTCGGTCTCGACGGCCGCGTCGCGCCGTCGCCCGGCGTCCTCCTCGCCGCCCTCCATGCCGGGAGCAGCGAGCGCGGCCTCGTCTGTCCCGCCGCGCAAGGACCCGAAGCGGCATGGGCGGGCAATGTCGAGGTGCTGGCGGCTCCCGATCTTCTCGGGCTGCTCGGGCATTTCCGGGGCAGCGCGCCGCTTGCGCCGCGGCCGCCGGGCGAAGCCGAAGAGGTCCGCCGCACCGCCGATCTCGCGCAGGTAAAGGGGCAGGAAACCGCCAAGCGCGCGCTCGAAATCGCGGCGGCGGGCGGCCATAATCTGCTGATGTCGGGTCCGCCGGGGTCGGGCAAGTCGCTGATGGCCGCGTGCCTGCCGGGCATCCTCCCCGACCTCACGCCTTCGGAGGCGCTCGAAGTGTCGATGATCGCGTCGATCGCGGGGCATCTCGAGGGCGGGCGCCTCGTCCGCGCGCGGCCCTTCCGCGCGCCGCACCACAGCGCCTCGATGCCCGCGCTCGTCGGCGGCGGATTGCGTGTTCGCCCCGGCGAGGTCAGCCTCGCGCATCTCGGAGTCCTCTTCCTCGACGAACTGCCCGAATTCCAGCGCGTCGTGCTCGACGCGCTGCGTCAGCCGCTCGAAACCGGCGAGGTCAGCGTCGCGCGCGCCAATGCGCACGTGACCTTTCCCGCGCGCGTGCAGCTCGTAGCGGCGATGAACCCGTGCCGCTGCGGGCATCTCGGCGATCCCGCGCTCGCGTGCAGCCGCGCGCCGCGCTGCGCCGCCGACTATCAGGCCAGGCTCTCCGGGCCGCTGCTCGACCGCATCGACCTGCACGTCGAGGTCGAGGCGGTGCGCGCCGCCGATCTCGTCCTCCCGCCGCCTGCCGAAGGCAGCGATGCGGTCGCCGCGCGCGTTGCCGCGGCGCGGAACCTCCAGACCGCGCGCTATGCCGGTCACAAGGCGCGGACCAATGCCGAGATCGACGGCGAACTGCTCGAAGCCGTCGCGACCCCTGATGAAGCCGGTCGCGACCTGCTCGCACAGGCGGCCGCGGCGATGCGGCTGTCGGCGCGCGGCTACACGCGCATGCTGCGCGTCGCGCGCACCATTGCCGATCTGGCCGGCGCCGCCACGGTCGGCCGGATCCATATCGCCGAAGCGCTGAGCTACCGGCGACAGGCGCCGCGGGCGTGATGGCGGACTGGATCGACTTCGAGGCCGAGGTCGTCGAATGGCGCGGCCCGCCGCCCTTCCTGTTCGCGCGCATACCCGAGGTCCACGTCGGCGAAATCCGCTATGCGGCGCTGTCGGCGAGCTATGGCTGGGGTGTCGTTCCCGTCGTGGCGCGCGTCGGGGCCTGCGAATTCGCCACGACGCTCTTCCCGCGCGATGGTACCTACCTGCTGCCGGTCAAGCTCGCCGTCCGGAAGGCCGAAGCCATTGCACGGGGCGACCGGATCGCCGTGGCCATGCGCGTGGGTCGTGCCCGTGCGGGATGCGCCTGACTGCGCATTCAAGTCCCGATTCTCTGCGCCTTGCGGTGGTAAAGATTTTCAAAGACATTTGTGCGATTGGGCGGGGTATGGGGTTTTCTGGCAAGGATCTGACAGGCTTTTGGGGGCGGCTGATGTCCGTCCTCGCCCTGCTGGCTGCTGCCTTGTGGACCGTGCCGGCCGGGGCGGTGGCGCTCGATGTCGATCGGGCGCTGTGTCATGCGGTCAGCGCCGCCGACCGGCCCGACGCGGCGCTGGCATCGCTGCGCTTCACCTGCACGGGCGCGCCGTCCGGCTATCATCGGGCCAGCCTGTGGTTGCAGACCGATCCCGCGCGATTCGCGCTGCCGCGCGGCGACGTGGCCCTGATGGTCCATCATTCGCGATTCGACCGGCTCGCGGTCGCCTTCGTCTATGCCGACGGTACCATCCGCTGGCAGGAGGTGCGGCGGGGCGACTATGGCGCGCATTGGCGCGCCGGCGGGCAGATCGTGTTCGATGCGCCCGGACGCCGGGTGCCGCTGACCGCAGTGACGATGCGGTTCGACGGTCTGGCGAGCCATGGTCTGTTGCGTATGCGGTTGATTCCCCAGGCGGAAGCCGGGGTGCAGGCGGCGGGGATGGCCGCCGCGGTCGGTGCGGCGCTAACCTTGTTGCTCGTCAGCACCATCTACAGCCTCTCGCTCGCGGTCGCGGTGCGCCGCCAATATCTGGCGTGGCAGGCCGGCTGGTCGGCGACGATGCTCGTCTGGGGCGGCCTCTGGTCGCAGGCGCATCTCGGCGTGCTGCCGGGGCTCGCCGGGACCGTCACGGCACAGATATGCACTTTCCTTGCCTGCTTCGCGGTGGCCGTTGCGACGATTGGCGCCGTGCAGGCGGTCGACCGGCGGCTCCTGCCTTTGTGGCTCCGTCTTGCCGCGCTCGGGCTCGGCGCAGCGGTCGGCATTGTCGGCCTGCCGCTCGCGCTGATGCAGACCGAGAGCCTGGTACGATGGGCCGACGGGCTGGGGCTGGTGATCGTCGCCGACCTGCTGGTCGTTGCCGCTTACCTCGGGTGGGCGTGGCGCCGCGGATCGGTCGAAGCGCGGGATTTTCTCGCGGCTTGGTGCCTTCCCATGGTGGTGCTCGGGTTCATCCAGTTCGTCGACGTCGAGGACCGGTTCTGGGGCGGAGGGTCAAAACTTCTCGTGCTGCTCGCGGCGACCTGGCAGGCGCTGTGGCTTGCGGCGTCGGCGACGCGCCGGCTTGCGCAGCTCCGCGTCGAGCGCGACCGGGCCCGCGCGGCCGAGGCGCAGGCGCAGCAACTGGCGCGCCGCGATCCGCTGACCGGGCTGCCCAACCGTCGCGGCTTTATCGAAAGCGTCACGCCGCTGCTCGATCGGGCGGCAACGGGACAGTTGCCGGCGGCGCTGCTTCTCGTCGATCTCGACCGGTTCAAATCGATTAACGACGTCCACGGCCACGACGCGGGCGACACGGTTCTGTGCACCATCGCCCGGCGAATCGAGCGGTGGGAGGGGCCGATGTGCGCCGTTGCGCGACTGGGGGGCGAGGAGTTCGGGTTGCTCGTCGTCGGGATGGAGGGCATCGTCCTCGCACGCTTTGCCGAAAGCGTGCGGCGCGGTATCGCCGCCTGCGATCATGGCGAGATGCTCGCCGGCCGCGCGGTCACCGCGAGCATCGGGGTCGCCGAAGTGCGACCGGCGTGCGATTTCCAGCGGCTGTACCGGCTGGCCGACGAGGCGCTCTATGATGCCAAGCGCGGCGGCCGCGATCGCGTGGTCGTCCAGCGGCACCGCGACATACCGGGAGGTCCTGCCGGAAATGCCGACCGCGAGGTCGCCATGCTGCGCTGACGCGCGCGATCAGGCGCCGAGCGCGCTTGTCCGGTTTTCGACAACCTCGAGCGGCGGCGGCGCCTTGGCCGCTCCGGCGCCGTGGCGGCGGTGGCTGAGCTTGCCGTCGACCTTGCCGCCATTCTCGATCGTGATCGTTTCATAGACGACGTCGCCGGTGATCCGCGCGGTGGCGTGGACGATCAGCGTTTTGGCCTCGATCGATCCGTCGACAAGGCCTGCAATCTTGGCGGTCTCGGCGACGACCGCGCCCTTGATCTCGCTCGCCTCGCCCTGGACGAGGTTGGCGCATTTAAGGTCGCCGTCGATCTTGCCGTCGACGTGCAGGTCGACGCTCGCCGAGACATTGCCGGTAACGACGACGTCCGATCCGAGGATCGAAAAGGTCGTGTGGCGCGCGCCGGTCGCCATCTTAGCGGGCACCGCGGGCGACGGAACCGACTCGCTCGCGGGCATCGGCTTTGACTTCGAGAACATCGGCTTTGGCCTCCAGGAAGCGGCGCGGATTGACCGCGACGCCGTTCAAACGGACTTCGAAATGCAGGTGGCTGCCGGTCGAGCGGCCGGTCGAGCCCATCTTGGCGATCTGTTCGCCCGCGGCGACCTGGGTGCCGACCTTGGTGGTGAACCCGGACAGGTGGGCATAGCGGGTCAGGATACCCTGTCCATGATCGACCTCGACGACATTGCCATAACCCGATTTCTGGCCGACGAAGGCGACCTTGCCCGGCGCGGCGGCGAGGATCGGGGTGCCGATGGGGCCGCGGAAATCAAGTCCCGCGTGCATCGCGCCGGCGCCGCTGAAGGGGTCGCTGCGATAGCCGAAGCCTGACGACATCATCAGCACGTCGGCGGGATTGCCCGACGGCACCGCGACGAGGGTGCGTTCGAGCACTTCCATACGGAACAGCGCGCCTTCGAGCGCGGCGAACGACGCGCCGAGCGCCTTGGCCTTGCCCATGCGGCCCTTGTACGGAATGAAGGGACCGCCGCGGCCGGCGGCAGCGTTACGGACCAGCGCCTTGGGATCGAGTCCGAGCTTGGTGACCGCCATCTCGGCGTTGGCGGCGCGGGTGTTGACCGCCGCGAGCAGGCGGGTCGCGAAATTTTCCTGGCGCGCTTCGATACGCGCAAGCGCCTGCGCTTCGGGCGGCAGGTTCGGATCGATCGCGCTGGTCTCGACCGGTGCGGGCTTGGCGGTTTCGCCCGCCGCGACGGGTTCGGCTGCCATCGTTTCGGGGTCGATGCCGAAATGGGTTTCGGCGACATTTTCGAGCAGGGCCTGCCGTTCTTCGAGGTCGGCGGCGGTTTCCGCGACGCGGTCGCGATACTGCGCGATGCGTTTTTCCGAAGCCGCGGCGGCGGCCTGTTGCTGCGCGACCGCGGCACGCTCGTCGGCGGTGAGCAGTTGGTTCACCAGAACCGCCAGCATCGTCCCGGCCCAGACGAGCAGCGCGGCGGCGGCGATGAGCGCGACGCGCTTTTGCCATGTGGCGCTGATACGAAGGAAACGCACATGGCCGTGCGTGCGAACGAAGATTTCATGGTCCTGAAACAGCGCATTGAAGCGCTGGCGCCAATGGCGCAGGCCCGTCGATTGCGAAGACAAGTGGCGACCCCATCTTGTTATTTTGTGGAGCCCTCCGCCCCGAGTGCTGCGCGCCTTATCAGTACTCCACCCGACTCGCGAATCCTGCGGGGGCGACTCGCGCCGAATCGAAAGGGGGATGCGATGAACGGTGCCGAGGCGCGGTAATGCTGCCATTTTGGTGCCAATTGGGGCCGAATCGACCGCCCGGAAATGTCGAGCAAACGGCGTGTCGACGTGGGAGTCTGCACCATGGTTGCGGTGGAAAATCGATCCATTGCGACACCGGCTTCAAATCGTTGACGCGTTGCTTACCATTTGCGGCTAGGCGGGGCGCGTGACGCATACGCCGAACATCATGCCGCCTGCGGGTACCGAACTCGCGATACCCGCCACGCGGCCACGCTCGGCGGTCAGCGCCGGGGTCGGCGTGGTCGGGGTGATCGGCCTGTTTTCCTATCTGCTGCTGGCGCGTCACGCACCCGACGTTGCAGCCTTTTTCGGTATCGACTGGGGTGGCCGGGGTGTGCTCAGCGGGCCCAATTCGGCGCTCGCGAGCGTGCTGGCCTGCGGGATTCCGATGGTGCTGTGGTCGGTGTTCGTCGACAAGGTGCACCGCAATCCGTCGACCGGGATCGACTGGTCGTTGCGGCGACCGTGGCGCGAGACGATCGACATCAGCCTGACCAAGCTCGCCGGGCTATGGGCGACGTGGGCGCTGATCGCGCTCGTCTATGCGACGATGCGTTTCTACTGGTTCGGCCAATATGCCTTTGCGATGGACCTGCTTGAGCGGGTGGCGCCCTGGCTGCTCCTCATTTCGGTACCCTATATGCTGTGGCTCGACCGCCGCATGGTCGAACCGCGCGACGGTTGTTACCAGTTCGGTCGCTGGCTGATCGCGCCGGGGCAGCCGGTCGACGGCAAGGCGATCGGACATCATTTCCGCGCCTGGGCGGTGAAGGGATTTTTCACCGCCTTCATGCTGTCGATCGTGCCGGGCAATTTTTCGGCGCTGGTGACGGTGTCGATGAACGAGGTGCTCGCCAACCCCTATATGACAGGGATCTGGGCGATAAATCTGCTCTATCTGGTCGACGTCCATGTCGCGACGGTGGGTTATGTGCTGACCGTCAAGCCGCTCGATTCGCACATCCGCACCGCCAATCCGTACGGCATGGCATGGGTCGCGGCGCTGATCTGCTACCCGCCCTTCATCCTGATGAACGGTGGCCCGCTCGATTATCAGGTCGGCGGATCGGATTGGGGGCACTGGCTCGCCGGGCACGATAATCTCATGATGCTGTGGGCGGCGGTGCTGATCTTCCTGACCGCGATCTACAGCTGGGCGACGATGGCGTTCGGGCTGCGCTTTTCGAACCTGACGCACCGCGGCGTGATCACCCACGGCCCCTATTCGCTCACGCGCCACCCCGCCTATATCTCGAAGAATCTGAGCTGGTGGGTCGGTTCGCTGCCGTTCTTCGTCACCACGGGCGGCTGGGTCGAGGGGGCGCGCAACGTCGTGCTGCTCGGACTGGTCAGCGGGGTCTATTACTGGCGCGCCAAGACCGAGGAAAAGCACCTGCTCGCCGATCCCGCCTATGTCGCCTATTGGAACTGGGCGCAGGACCATGCCCTGATCCCGCGCCTGTTCACCAAATTGACCGGGCGGCGGCGTCCGCTGATCCGGCTCGAACCCGATCCGCGCGTGGGACCGGTCGCCTAGCCACACGCGCTTCCGTCGTCTCGCGCGGCCGCCGCTCCATTCCTGCGTGTCGAACGCCCGCCGTTCAGGCGGTGCAGGCGCTGTCGGTGCGACGCGCGGGCGTCGCGGCCTTCCCGGCCCAGGGCGCCGCAAAGTGGATCGCGACGGCGGCGGCGGAGGCTTCGGTCACGGCCGCCCACAGGCGGTGAAACAAGTTCGATGCGGGCGTCGTGGCGGCGGTCATGGCGTGTCTCCTGTCTCCGCGCCGCAGGGGGAGGGAGGGGCGGCGCGGATGTCCTCTTCTACGTGCGGCGAAGCGGCGATTGGCGCCCAAATTCGGCATCGCGCTGACCAATTTTCGCGTCTATTGTGATTCTATGCGAAAAATGATCGATCTCGACCGGTTCGACCGCCACCTGCTCGAACTGGTGCGTCAGGACAATCTCCAGCCCGCGCGCGTGCTCGCGGAAAAGGTCGGGCTGTCGCTTTCGGCGGTGCTGCGCCGTTTGCGGCGACTGCGCGAAGACAGGGTGATCGTCGCCGATATCGCGCTGGTCGATCCGGCGCTGACCGGGTCGGCGCTGACCATGCACGTGCTGGTGCAGATGCAGCAGGCGGGACCCCAGACGATGGACGCCTTCGCCCGGGATATCGCGCGTCATCCCGAAATCACCGCGGCGTGGGACATCACCGGCGACGATGATTTCCTGCTCAAGGTCCAGGTCGGCACGATGGAGGAATATGACCGTTTCACGCGCCGTGCGCTTGGCGAAGACAAGGGTGTCCATTCGTTCAAGACGCTGATCACGATCCGGCATATTATCGAGAATGAGGCGGCGCGTCGCCCGCTGCGCGACCCGTGATGCGCGCCGCGGCTTGACGCGTCGGTGATGCGGCCGCATCCTCGCATCATGGCGCGTGCCTACACGACTTTCGCCGATTTCTGGCCGTTTTACCTGCGCGAGCACAGTAAGGCGTCGACGCGTGCGCTGCACTATGTCGGGACCAGCCTGGTTGTGCTGATCGCGATCGCGGCGATCGCGTCGGGGCGCTGGGCGTGGCTCGCCGCCTTGCCGGTCGCGGGCTATGCCTTCGCCTGGGTCGCGCATTTCGGCGTTGAAAAGAACCGGCCCGCAACCTTCACCTATCCGCTATGGAGCCTCGCCGCCGATTTTCGGATGTGGGCGCTGTGGCTGACCGGACGTCTCGGCCCCGAACTCGACAGGGCGGGGGTGCGCTAACCGCACCGCCGGCATTGCGATCCTCCCGACCGGTTCGATCCGGCGCGGGGCATGGCCGTCGAGGGCGGCGGCAAAATCGATCAGACTGAACGAAAGGCTGCGCTGGCGCGCACTGCGAATGATTCTTAACTTCGTATCTTCGATCTGACCGGAGACCTGCCATGCCGACCGACCTCGTCAAGACGCTGACCTATTTGTCGCTGCATCTGACCATCGGATTTGGCGTGGCCTATGCGCTGACCGGATCGCTCGCGCTCGCGGGCGGGATCGCGCTGATCGAGCCGTGCGTCAATGCGGTCGCCTTTTTCTTTCACGAAAAGGCGTGGCAGCGCGCGGGCGCGCGGCGTAGGTTGCTTGCGGCCTGACCCAGTGCCGCCGAGTCCGGCCCCCCTCATTCCGTTGCCAGCCCAGGAGACAGAGATGACCGTCAATCGCGCTTCCGCCCGCTACGAAGGTTTCGGCAAGGAGGGCCGGGGATCGATCACCACCCGGTCGGGCGTGCTCGAAAAACAGCCCTATGGGTTCGGCACGCGCTTCGAGGGCAAGCCGGGCACCAATCCTGAGGAATTGATCGCCGCGGCGCACGCGGCCTGCTTTACCATGGCGCTGTCCTTCGGACTCGCGCGCGCGGGCTATATCGGTGACACGCTCGAAACAAGCGCCGCGGTGACCCTTGACCAGATCGAGGGCGGGTTCGAAATCAGCAAATCGGCCTTGACGCTGACCGCGAAGGTGCCCGGTATTTCGGCCGACGAGTTCGCGAAGATCGCCGAGGAGGCCGAGAAAAACTGCCCGGTGTCGAAGCTGCTCGATTGCGAGATCACGCTCGAACACAGCCTCGAAAATTAGGCGGCGTAGCGCAGCGGCGCGGGCAGTTCGTCGGCCATGAAGTCGAACGTGCCCTGCAGCGGCGGTTCGAGCGGCCAGCTTTGCAGGACGCGGTGGCGACGGTGGCCGACGTGGCTTTCGACGAGCACCAGATCGCGCGGGATCCACGTCCATGGGAGCGGTACCGGGGCGAAGTCGCACGCGCCATAGCCCAGCGTGATGTGCGGCCGCAGGCCCGATTTGCGATGCAGCGGCAGGATCGCCTCGGCTTCCAGCAACGCGACGATCCGCGCATACAGGTGACGAACGCCGTCGATGCGACCGATCGTAGCCAGTTCGGCGCCCATTCCCTTGCTGACGATCCGGCCGAACGGAATGGCGCTTGCTGCGGGGAGGCCGGCCGCGAACGCGCGCGCGACGTGCTGGCGGACGAACGGCTGCGGCGTGTCGGTCTCGGCGATCGTGCACAGCGTGAGGTGGTAAAGCTGGGGTTTCAGTCCGGCAAACAGATCGCCCGGGACGTGCGGCAAATGGCGGGCGAGCCAGCCGGCGCGGTCGGCGGCGACCTGGAATCCCAGGAAATAGCGGAACATCGGCGTCACGACTTTTCTCCGAATCGGACTATGTTCCCATTATGTTCTCGCGCGTGCGGGGTGTCGAATCCTTTGTTCGATTGGGGGCCGCACCACGCGCGCATGCTGACGCGGCCACCGCATCGCTAGTCGCCGATCTGGCAAGATCCGGCGCGTTTTTCCTCCTTGCCGCCAGCGAGGAACCAGCGTGATTCGTCGAGGGACGCGCTGTCGTCATGATAGCAGACGTCGGTGGCGCCGGTGCGCGGATCGACGAACACCGCCCATTGGTGCGGTCCGCAATTATGCTGCTCGCACGCCCAGGCTGCGATCTTGTCGCCGTGCATCTCGATCGGCGCCGCAGGCCCCGGGGTCGACTGGATCGCCTTGCGGACAGCGGCGTCGCCAACCGTTGCGGCGATGCCCGCCCTGACCACGGGATGGTCGGTCCATGCGACCCCGTCGACCTTGTCGAACGGATATTTGCCGACATAGGCGGTAAGGCCGGTCTCCGCCGTCGAAGCCGGCGGCGGCGATGCTTCGCGGCTGGCGGGCGCCGCTTCGGCCGCAGGCGGTTCGCCCGGCGGCGCATCGGCCTTTCCGGTGCCGGCGTCGCACGCCGCAAGTGCGAGACCGGCGGCGAGCAGCAGGATGGTCGGGCGCAGCGTCATGGGAATCTCCTTCTCGGTCCGGGCGATCATGCCAGACCCGCGGCGGCCGGGCCACCGGCATGATGACGGGACGGCCCGTCAGCCGCGATCGAGCAAGTCGTCGGTGACTTCGAGCAGCAGCAGCGGAAGAGTGTCGGCAGCGGCGATCGCATCGACGAAGGCGGCGCGCGTCGCGGGTTCGTCATAGACCATCCTGGCGTCATAGGCGGCCTGCCATGTCGCCCGGTCGGGCCATTCGGCGATGCCGACAAAGCGCGGTCCTCCGGGTCCGTCCTCGCGATGGAGGCGCGAGCCGAGCGATCCGTAGCGCGCCCGGATCAACTCGGTTCCGCGCCGCCACGCAGTGCGGAACTGGTCTTCCTTGCCGCGATGAACCGTCCAGCGATACGCGACCACGAACATTTTCAGCGGCAGCGCACGTCGTTGCTGCTGCCACGGTCGATCGCGGTGCCTGCAACGGCGCCCCCGATCGCGCCGAGCACCGTGCCGAGCGTCTTGGAATCGCCCGGCGCGATGACGTTGCCGAGCACGCCGCCGGCAATTCCGCCGACGATCAGACCGGTCGACCCGTCGGAACGGCGGCAATAATATTTGCCGTCGCGCCCGCGGTAGACGCGGTCGTTGCTGCCGAGGCGCCGTTCGCGATAGCGGCGGTCGTTGCGATAATAATTGTCGGCATAGTAGCCGCCGTGGCGGGGATCGGGATTGTTATAGTCGTAGCGGCCATAGCGGTCGTGATAGCTGCGGTCGTAATAGCCATAGCCGCCGTCGTCGTAATAGCTGCCGGTCGAAGCGCAGCCGGCGAGTGCGGTCGCGGCGGCAAGGGGGAGGATGAGAAGCCTGTTCATGGCGCGTCTCCTGATGAGAGCCTCCGCGCGCGGCGCCGGAATGCGCAGCGCGCCGGCCCCGGGGTCTGGAGAATAGACCCGCGAGATGCGAAGGGGTTCCGTTGGCGGCGCTTCGATGCGACGGACGATTGCCAGCCGCGCGGCTTTGCGACACGGTGGGTGAAGCAGCGGGCAGGGAACGGACGATGAGCGGGCACAAGATCAGTTTCGGTATCGACGGGGCCGCGCACCCGGCCGCGCCGGTCGCGGGTCCGGACGCGGCTGGTCCCGTCATCGAATTCCTCTGCGATCCGGCGCTCGCGGGCAAGGTTCCCGCGCCCGAGCGCGCGATCCGTTTCGCGCCCGACTGGTTCAGGCGGCTGAACCGCGAAATGGGCATGACTTACGAAAACGGACTGCCCGCGATGACGGCCAAGGCGTGCCTGCCGATGACCGACGCCTTCGCGCTCGGTTTCGTGCTGCCGCTGGCCTATGACGTGATGCTCCGCGTGCCCGAGGACCGGATCGCGATCCAGATGGGCTGGGGCGAGGATGTCGCCTTCCAGCCGGTCGAACAGCATCACCCGGCGCAGATCGGCGCTCCCGAACCCCCGTTCGAGAATGTGATGCCGCTCAAGTTCATCAACCCGTGGCGGGTCAAGGTGCCCGCGGGCTATTCGGTGCTGTTCGTCCAGCCGCTCAGCCGCCCCGATCTCCCCTTCACCTGCTTTTCGGGCTTCGTCGACTGCGACCGTTTCGACACGACGGTGAACATGCCCTTTGCGTGGACCGGCCCGGTCGGCGATCATTATCTCCCCGCGGGGACACCGATCGCGCAGATGATCCCGATCCGCCGCGACACGCTGATCAAGGCCGACGTCGCGCGCGCCTCGACCGCGGAGGAGCTCGCCGCGCAGGAGGTGGCGCGCGGCCGCAAATACGGGGAGCAGGCGGCCTATGCCCGCGACTGGCGCGTGAAGAAATAACGCCGCGTCCCGGCTTGATCTCAACCGCGGTTGAACTTTCATAAGGCGGGACCGATGATTCGCCCGCGAGGAGCCCGCCATGCCGACTGCCGAAACGTCCCCGATCGACCTGCCGCAGTATCTCGCGCGCATCGGCTATGACGGGCCGCTCGCGCCGACCCCCGGCGTGCTGGCGGCGCTGCAGGCGGCGCATATCGCGGCGATCCCGTTCGAGGCGCTCGACGTGCTGACCGGTGCCGGGGTCGACCTCGCCCCCGCGGCGATCGACGCCAAGCTGATCGCGGCGCGGCGCGGCGGCTATTGCTTCGAGCAGAACGACCTGTTCCTGCGCGTGCTCCGCGCGATCGGTTTCGACGCCGAGGGGCGGCTGGCGCGGGTGCGGTGGATGCTGCCGGAGGGCGCCCCGGAAACGCCGCGCACGCACCAGCTGACGCAGGTACGGCTGGGCGGCGAGGCGTGGCTGGTCGACGTCGGTTTCGGCTCGGCGGTGCCCGCGGCGCCGCTGGCGCTGGGCCGCGAGGGGCCGCAGCCGACCGCGCACGAACGCTGCCGCATCCTCCCGCACCGTGACGGCTGGCGCGTCGAGGCCGAGATCGCGGGCGCATGGGCGGCGCTGTACGACGTCTCGGACGGCGAACCGCCCGCAATCGATTATGCGGTCGGCAACTGGTACACCTCCACGCACCCCGCGTCGCATTTCCGCAACCAGCTGGTCGCGGCGCGCACGACCGCCGGGGCGCGTTATGCGCTGCGCGACAATCGTCTGACGATCCGCGCCCGCGACGGCGGCAGCGAACAGCGCCATCTGGATGCCGACGCGATTGCGGCGGCGCTCGCCGACGTCTTCCTGCTGCCGGTCCAGGCGGGCTGGCGCGGCGTCATCGAGCGGGCTGCCGCCGCCGCTCCCTAGTCCGGGGTCATCGCGATCGCCTTCGCGGTCCGTGGTTCTTGCTTGCGCCGGGTGACCGGGCTGTTACGCAGGGCGCGGGCCGCGATGGAGAAATCATGGCCCATATCCTTTCCGTCCTTCCCGCGCTCGCCGCGGCGACGCTGATCTTTTCCAGCCCCGCCTCCGCCCAGACCGGCGGCACCGTAGCGCCGGTCGAGGGGCTGCCCGCGACCGCATGGGAGGCAGCCTACGCCCGGCCGCTCGACGATGCGGCGGTCGCTTTGCCCGAGATCTTCCGCCTGCTCACCGAATGGGCGCCGGTAAGGGATCCGGGCAATCCGGCTCTCTATCGCAAATATATCGGCGAGGATGAGGCGAAGCTGGTGGTTCGCCACCTGCGCCGCGACGGCAAGCTCGACGCGGGCGAGATCGACCTGCTCGAGGAGTTCGCCTTTCCCAGCGAGCGCGTGATCCGGCTCACCCGCCTCGGCGCCGACGGCAAGCCCGAGAAGGCGAGCGCCGCGGCGGTGACCCCGCCGCCGGGGATGATGCAGAGCTTTGCGCGCGAGCTCAATGCGATGTGGCAGACCGAATGGGCGAAGCCCGATGCCGCGGGCTGGCCGCTGCTCGTCGGGCTCTACGCCCGCGATCCGAAGCGGTACGAGATCCTGCACAAAAGGCTGCGCGCGGCGGGGCAGGCGGTGCTGACCGAAAAATGGCGGCAGTCGAACGCGGGCAATCGCTATGTCCCGTTCCGCGAGGCGATCCGCCTCTACGACGGCGCGACGCTCAAGCTGCCGCAGGCGCAGTGGCCCGCGGGCAAGCGGCTGCTCTTCGACGCCGCCGCGGACACCGACCGCCATTATGGCGATGCGATCCAGGACTTCCTCTACGTCTGGCTGAAGCCTGCGGGGTAGCGCGCGGCGCGGCTTGACCCGGGAGCGGCGCTGACCGATGGCTACGGGACACGAAGGGGGACGACAATGCTCAACGATTTGCCCGATATCCTGCTCGGCCGCCGCCGCCTGGTCGGCGCCGCGGCGATCCTGCTGGCGGCGCTGACCTGGACGGTCGACCTGACCGATCTCGTTTATCACTGCCCCTATTGCCGGGTGCAACGCACGATGATCGGCGCGCTGGGCGTGCTGCTGATCCTGCCGAACCCGGCGCACTGGCTGGTGCGCTACCTGTCGGCGGTGTTCGCGCTGTTCGGGCTCGCGGTCGCGAGCACGCAGCATTTCCGCGGCTGGGCAAAGATCATGGGCGGCGAGTTCAGCTGGGGCGAGCAATGGTATGTCAACGCGTGGATGCTGTCGGGTTTCGCGATCTTCATCCTGACCGCGCTGGTGCTGCTGATCTGGCGCTGGCGGCCCGCGGCGGCCGGGACAGACGGGAGCTGAGGAAGGGAGGCCGCGCTGCGCGGCCCCCGCCTCGTCGCTCTTACGGCGTCGCGCCCGCCTTGCCCGCGGCTTCGGCCTGCGGTGCGATCCGGAAAGCCTGCGCGGTCCGCGCCGGGCCGGTCAGGCGTTTGAGCTCGGCGGCATCCTTCTCGGCCTCGGCCGATTTCTCGATCGCGTCGGCAAGGTTCTTCTGGCGCTTTTCGAGCTGTTTGGTCCATCTGGCCTGGTCGGCCCTTGCGGTGCGCAGGATCTGGGCGGGGCCGCTGCGCTTCGGGTCGGTGGCGGCCGCGGCTTCGGCGGCGGCGACCTGGACAATCGCCGCGTCGAGCTTGTTCTGCGCCTCGTCGACGCTCTTCGCCGCGCTTTCGCGCCAGTTCTTGGTCGAGGTCAGGCGATGCTCCATCACGTCGCCGGGCTTGACGCAGAACTGCGCCGCGGGTTCGACCGTCTCCTCGGGTCCCGCGACGGTGAGCTCGCGCAGCTTCCACAGTTTTTTTGAGCGCACGAAGAAACCGGTATAGACCCCTGCGACCTGTCCCCCGGCATCGAGCACCGCCCACTGGCCGAGCGCGGTCGCGCCGGCGCCGCCGCGATAGAAGCGCAGCGGCTCCGGCTCCAGCACATGCCCCGCCACCGCGAGCGGATCGGTTTGCCGGTCGATGTCGAGCTGGCCCGCACTCGCGCCGCCGCCCTGCCACTTGCTCTTCTTGTCGAGGTGAAAGGCCGCGCTCTTGGGCGTGCCGCGCTGCGCCGCGGCGAAATAGGCCTGCATGGCGGCGAGCGAGGGCGCGCGCGCCTCGGCGATCTTGGCGTCCGACATCGGCGTGCCGGTCATGCACGGGCTGACCCCGGCGCCATAGCCCATCGTCGCGAAAATGTAGAGATTGGGGTCGAGGTGCGGCATATATTGCGCCGACGCGGGCGCCGCCTGCGCCGCCACCGCCAGCGACAGCGCGCCTGCCAATCGTCTCAAGCCCTTGCCCATTTCGCTCGTCCCCCCGTTTTCGTGGCGATCGCCATCGACAGCGATGTATCAGCTTCATCGCGTTCGCAAAGGCCGAAATATCGCATCCGCCCCGCGCGGATGATCCGGCGGTCGCGCCCGAAGGCGACGCCCCGACGCGCGTCAGCCCCGCGGTGCGGCGAGCGCGTCGGCGTTGATCATCGGCGGCGCATAGCGGCGGACGGTGCCGGTGAAGATGCCCGCGACGATCGCCGGGTCGGCGGCGAGGATCGCGTCGGCCGCAGCCTGATCGGCGGCGCGGAGCAGGACGAGCCCGCTGTCGGCCCCCACCGGCCCCGCGCTGGCGATGCGCCCGGCACGGAAATGCGCCATCCAGTAATCGAAATGCGGCCGCAGCCCCTGTTCGGCGAACGGCCGGCCGGGCTTCCACGCGGGACCCGGGGCGAGGATGAGCGCGTACAGCGGCGCCGCGGTTTCGGTCGCGGCCGGGGGCGCGGCGGTTTCGTCCGCGGCGGCGGCGGGCGCGGGGAGGCTGAACGCCAGCAGGACGACAAGCGGCAAGGCGAGGATCGGGCGCATGGGATACTCCGGAGGCGGGCGGTGATGATGACGCGGTGGCGCGCGCTTGTCCACCGGGGTGCGCTTGGACCCGCGCGTCAAGGATGGCTCGACGGGGTTCGCAGCGAAGGGGAAGCGATGATCAACGATCTGCCGGATATCTTGCTGCGCCCGCCATCGCTCCGGCGGAGGGCGAGGCCGAAGCGGCCGCGGAGACCGGCGCCGGCCTCGGCTGAACGGCCCCGGGCACCGCCCGGGGCGAGCGCTCTGATTCCAAAGGCCTTGCAGGGGTGGTGCCGTCCCCCCTGACGCGGCCGATCAGGCGGCGTCCGCACGCAGCGGCCAGCGGCCGTGTTCGACGTGGGCGGTCTTGCCGACGATGCTTTCGGTCAGGATGATCTCGTCGACCGTCCAGCCGATCGGTGGCATCTTCTGTGCGTTCAGCCGGTCGCCGCGATAGTTGATCGTGATATGCGGTTCGGGGGTGGTGCCGTCCATGATCGGCGCCTTTTCGCGCAGCAGATGGTTGACCAGCGCCTTCTGGAACGCCCGCGCTTCGGCCAGCGGTTCGCGCGTGCGCAAAGTCACCGCCTTGCGGTTCTCGATCCGGTCGAAGCGGAGCGGAAAGGGCGCCGCGACGAAGGTATCGAGCGCGGCGCCAAGAGACTTTGGGGGTCGCGGGCAGCCAGTCGGGCGGCACATGGTGCAGGTCGTAGAGCGAGATGAGCGTGACATGGAGAAGGTCGGGCCCGCGCCCGGGGTCGTTGCGCGGCAGCGCGGCGATCGCCGCCTGCACCTCCGGCGGCGGCTTGGCCATGACGTAAAGGGGGTTGCGGGCGCGCATGGGTGGGGGGTGTAGCATGGCGGGGCGTTGTGGCGAATGCCGCACGCGCCGTTGGGCTCGGAAGGCCCCATGGGGCCGGAAGGTCACAAAGGTCACGCCACATACCCCTCTTATGTCCCGCCTTCCGGGGGCTCCTGCACCTCCGCCCCGTCATCGATATCATCCGCATCGAAACCCTCATCATCCGCAGCGAAATCCTCATCATCCGCATCGAAATCGAAGGTCAGCGTGGTGCCGGCGGCGGCGCGGCGGGCTTCCTCCAGGCCGATCTGGCGATGGAATTCGGACTCGGTCAGCCCGTCGATCGCGATGCCGAGCGCCTTGAGCCGCCGGATCACCGCGATGGTGGCGATCAGCCGCGCGTCGGTTTCCTGCTGCGTCGCATAGTGCGGCTTCGACGCCGCCGCATCGGCCAGCGCCGCCTCTTTGTCGGTCAGCCACTCGGTGCCGTCCTCCTCGCGCTCGCGATCGACGGTCGCGCCGCTGCTGCGATCCCAGGCATCCTCGGCGACATGGTCGGTCCAGCGGCCGAGCGCGATCGCCTGCGCATCGGGGCGGCGGCGCGGTTCGCGGCGGTCGCGCCACGCGCCATAGGTGTCCGCGTCGCGATAACGCAGCAGGAACATCGTCAGCCGCTCGTCATAATAACGCCGCTCGCCGACCTGTTCGCCCTGGAACCACACCGGGCGCGCGACGCCGTTGAGCGCGCGCGAGAAAGCGGCGTCGGACAGGCGGCGGATCGCATAGTCGAGCGCGGCATCCCATGCGGCGCGAAAGCTGTAGGCGTCGACGCGGCGGCGCAGGCGATAGGCGGTCGACGGCGACAGCCCGACGCGCTCGCACGCCTCGGTCACGCAGCCGCATTCGCCGAGCGCATCGATGAAGTCGACCTGCTTTTCGGGCGTCCAGCCGTCGCGGCGTTCGCGCGGGGAGGCGGGGACGAAGTCCTGCGCCGCGGCGAGCGTGCGGGTGTCGTCGGGCGGCGCCCGGCGCGCCTTGGTGATGCGAACGGGACTTCGCGTCATGTTCGCGTTTTGCGCGCGGGCGCGAAGGGCGGCGAGGTCGGGGGTGATCTTGTCGTGCTTCATCCAACAGGATGAACCAGATGGGGGTTTTTTAGGAAAGGGGTTTTTGGGGTGGGTGTGCGAAATAGGATTTGCGGGGTGGTTCGGGAGGGGGCGGGCAATTAGGGGCTGTTGCACCTGCCGCCGTAATTCGATCAACTTGCGGATTGGGATGAACCGACTACCACTCGACGAGGGGCGTACCCGCCAGCGCGTCTAGCTGTCGGCCCGAGATTTCGGCTAAATCCCGTTCGCTTTCCGTTGATTAGACCTTGGTTCGATGGGCGAACGCCAAGATGAGCTGCCCATACAGGATTGATGCCCTTCAAGATGTAACGTCGCGCTCCAATGACGTTGTAGACGCGCTTAACCTGAATTGACTTTGGCTGAGGTTCGACGCCCGCCAAGTCCCGAAGCCATGATACTAGCTTCTTCCCGAAGGCCTGCTTCGCTCCCTTCGGGATATGAACAAGCCAATGTGCAGCGATTGTCGACGCTGTATTTTCAATTGCCCAAACATACGTTGGAGTTGGCCTCGGTCTGGCGGGCGCCGACCTCCGCAACCAAGGCGAAAAGCGTTGTGATAGAAGGCGCCGTAGCATCCTACTGGCGCCGCTTGAGATGCCCAGCTCGGTGAAATTCACTGTTACGAACGTATTTAGCGGTAGACCCCGCCGCTCTGCGTACCGAGTTGCGTGATGAATATTCACCGCTGGAGTTCGGTTGATGTGCTTGCTTTGCCGCTCGGACATTCGTTCCACCTTGGTTCCCGAATACTCCCCGGTATGTTCTTAACACGGGCATATATACAATGGAAGTGTTGCCGGTGACGGCCCAGGTGTCTGGAGCCACAGGGCTGGCGCGCTTATTGGGGAATAGCGCCTCGTTACCCCTTAAGCAGGGGCAGAGGCGGCTTAGCCATGACGTAGAGGGGGTTCCGGGCGCGCATGGGTGGGGGTTTGCATGGTGTGGGGGTGAGGGGGACCGGTGAGCGCTCCGTGCGGTTTACAATTTGCGATATACTAAGCCGACTTCGTAAGTCCCGACTTAGAACGGATGATGGACATTTTATTTGAACCTCACTAAATCTCTCGAGCGAGAGGGGCAAAATAGCTGTATGCCGGTGACCGTCAGTATTCCGGATTCGAGCCTACAAGGTCTTAGCGCTCCTGCTAGACAGGAGCTCGAGTCTAAAATTCAAGATTTTGCTACAGATCTGATAAGCGAATCCAATCGGATTGAGGCGACAAATAGATCGCCATCGGATGCTGCAGATGTAAGCGCGCAAATGGTGCGCGATGCCTGCACCTTTGTACGAAGGGGCATGATCAGTAAGCCCCCTAGCGTATCATCAAAAATGTGGCGATTGGGTTCAGCGCTACTGTCTTTATTGGTAGGAATCGCTTGGGATAAAGATAGTATTCAAAATAGCTCTTATATTATATTTTTTGGTTTTCTAATTGCGGTAACTATACTTACCGTAAGCTATTCTCTTTTAAAAGAATAACAACATGTCTCAAGGAAGATTTTCAGTTTTTTCTATGAGGAATAGAAACCTGCAAGCTGCTGTTATGCGCACATACGGCCTTTTGGGGCTGATAGTGTCACTTGTGGCTGTATTGTACTTTGTCCTCAAGAAATTTCAAATTACTATAGATTCAACAGATGCGATAATTCTTACAATAGCTGCATCTGGGGCTGGATTATTTTTTGCATCGAGAGTGTTGATAGAAATATATAAACAGAAAGAAATATACGATACCGAAATATCAAAAATTGAGAACTTGGTTCATAGCCTTATTAGATCATGGTCTGGTTTTGAAGAGGAGGGCGCGCATCTTCTCGATATAGATGGAGATAGTGGTCCAGTTCCAATTCGGCGTATAATGAAAGAGTTGAGTGCAAAAAAAATCATAGATTCCAAAATGTTGGAAGATCTGGAATTTGCTTTAAAGGTTAGGAACAACGTCGTGCACGGATTAGTGGATGAAGTTGGCCGGAAGGATATCGTTGCCTCTCTTGACGCAATTGCTGAAGCAAGAGCGGTAATGGCTCAATCTTCTAGGTAGCCGAAGGCGTCCGTGCCATATAGCACCACCACATAGGCATCACTCTTCACGCTCGTCTGAGCAATGGCCCGCTTTCGGGATCGATCTGATCGCCCAAACCCTCTTTGCGCAAGCGCTCGATCCAGTCGGGCTTGCAGGCGTGGACGCGGATGCAGTCGACTTCGCCGACCTGCATCGCTTCCATCATCCGTTCGAACTCTTCGTCGGTTTCGGGCTGACGCTGGACGTAGCAATGCGGGACGTCGTCGTCGTCCAGCCATGCAAGCAGGTCGGGGGCAACGTCCTCCCAGACGCCGCAGCTGATGCAGCAGCCGTCCTCGACATAGAAGGGGCCGGGGACGTTCGCCGGGTGCGGGGGGAGGCGGCTGGCGGTCGGCATCACGCCGCTACCGAGCAATGCCTCCCATCGATCCCGCACCCAGCGAAACATCAGTCGTGTTCGCGGCCGCCCGCGCCCATATACAGCTCGCTTCCTGTCTCTTTGAACAGTTCGCTCATCTGTTTCATGCCTTCTTCGGCGTCCAGAACCTCACCGGCCTCCGCGCCTTGCGGCGCGGGCGAAGTCGCGGGCTCGGGATCGTGACCTGCCCCCAGCAGGTCACTATTTGCTGCGCGAGATGCAGCAAATTCCCTCACCTCCTGGCTGATCTTCATCGAGCAGAATTTGGGGCCGCACATGCTGCAGAAATGCGCCGACTTGGCGCCCTCCGCCGGTAGCGTCTGGTCGTGGTATTGCTCGGCGGTGTCGGGGTCGAGCGACAGGTTGAACTGGTCGCGCCAGCGGAATTCGAAGCGCGCTTTGCTCAGCGCGTCGTCGCGGATCTTGGCGGTGGGAATTACGGTGGCAGGTGCAACCATCCCCAAAAGGACGGGCCCTTGGTGGACCACGGCACCCGTCACGCTAGCCAAAGACTTTATCCTAAATCGAGCGCGGAAAAATGCTTTGCGGTTGCCGGGTCCAATTGCAGGGCTTCGCGAAGATCCCGCTCGCCGTCCGGCCGGTTCATCTGCTTGCGAGCGAGGCCGCGCCCATATAGCGCGCTCGACATTTTTGGCTCGATCAGCAATGCCGCGTCATAGTCGCTCAACGCATCGGCATATTCTTTTCTCGCGAGATGAACCCGGCCGCGGCTGTCGAGGATCGCAGCGCGTTGCTGCGGTGAGGGCGATAGTGAGATCGCCTGATCGCAAGCATCCAGCGCGATATCCAGTTCCATGCCCGCAAGCGCCCTGCCCCAGCAGCGCGAATTCTGATAAGTGGGATTCTTGGGATCCATTCTTGCGGCATCATCATAATCGCCGATGCCTTCTTTCCTCCTGCCGGCGTCGTATCTGGCCAAGCCGCGCAAATGCACCCAATCGGCGACCGCCGGCTCGAGCGTGACGAGCTTGCCGAAATCCTGTTCGGCGCGATCATAACTCTGCTTGTCAAACCACCATTTTCCCCTTCGCGCATAAGCGTGGGGCGCCAAAGACGGATTCATTTGAAGCGCTCTGTCGAACTCGGGATCGGCTTCGCCATCGCGACCCTGCCGCGTAAATAAAAGCGCCCGGTCGAGTACGGCTTTGGCATTGGATGGCGCAAGGCGAAGGGCTTCGTTCAAATCGGCCAGTCCCCCTTCCTGATCGCCTTTCTCGAGCCGCACGGCGGCACGATTATGATAAGCGACATTGTTAGCGGGATCCAAACTTATCGCTTTGTCGAAGTCTCGTATCGCATCGTCAAATCTGCGTAATTGATAAAGAGACCAACCTCTATCTGCATAAGCACTAGCACGTTTCGGATCTTGTGCAATTATTTTACTGAATTCCAATATCGATTGATCCAAGTCTCCCGAATTAGCAATAAGTATTGCGTCTATGTGTATTACATCCAGATTATCGGGATTGATTTTTTTCGCCCTATATATTGCAATTTTAGCTGAATCTATGTCTCCTAGTTCTTTGTACGAATATCCCAAATTTATCAGGGCCCATAGATAGTCCGGCTTCAATTCTATAGATTTTTTGTAATTTACTATCGACTCTTCATATTTGTATGAGTTGCGATATGCATTTGCGAGATTGTAGAAAACAGAAGGGGATTTCGATCCTCTTTCTATCGAAATCAAATAATCCGCAATTGCTCCCTTGTAATCTTTGATCGAGGCCTTGTGAAAGCCACGGATGGCATAAGTCGACGCTATAAATTCAGCGTCTTTATTTTCTTTAAGGTCGGTTACATTCCCTGTGGCCTGCTTTATTGTTTCGGAGCATGCTTCGATTTTGGTCTGCACCGAAGGCGCTGCATCGAGGGACGCGCAAACGTCGAAGGGATCCGGCTCAGCCGATTTAACCTGCGACGCGGTCAACAAGAACAATGCGCCGCCCAAAGCAAGCGTGCCCCTGGTTATGCTAACCGACTGTGTTGCCATCGCGTGTTTCGCCCTCGTTTGACCCATGGTGGAGCCCCGAACAAAGACGTTTGTGACCGATCAGAGCGGGAACATCAATCATGCTCGCGCCCACCCGCCCCCATATACAGCTCGCGCCCCGTGTCCTCATAGACCTGGCTCATCTCCGCCATGCCCTTTTCGGCCTCTTCGGCCGCGATAAAGCCCGCGCTGTCCTGATTTTGCAGCTTGGCAAACTCGCGGACTTCCTGGCTGATCTTCATCGAGCAGAATTTGGGGCCGCACATGCTGCAGAAATGCGCCGACTTGGCGCCTTCGGCGGGGAGCGTCTGGTCGTGGTACTGCTCGGCGGTGTCGGGGTCGAGCGACAGGTTGAACTGGTCGCGCCAGCGGAATTCGAAGCGCGCTTTGCTGAGCGCGTCGTCGCGGACCTGCGCGGCGGGGTGGCCCTTGGCGAGGTCGGCGGCGTGCGCGGCGAGCTTGTAGGTGACGACGCCGACCTTCACATCGTCGCGGTCGGGGAGGCCGAGATGCTCCTTCGGCGTGACGTAGCAAAGCATCGCGGTGCCGTACCAGCCGATCTGCGCGGCGCCGATGCCGCTGGTGATATGGTCGTAGCCGGGCGCGATGTCGGTGGTGAGCGGCCCCAGGGTATAGAAGGGCGCCTCGCCGCACGCTTCGAGCTGCTTGTCCATATTCTCCTTGATCTTGTGCATCGGGACGTGGCCCGGGCCCTCGATCATCACCTGCACATCCTGCGCCCACGCGCGCTTGGTGAGCTCGCCGAGCGTGTAGAGCTCGGCGAACTGCGCCTCGTCGTTCGCGTCATAGATGCTGCCGGGGCGCAGACCATCGCCGAGGCTGTAGGCGACGTCATAGGCCTTCATGATCTCGGTAATCTCGTCGAAGCGTTCGTAGAGGAAGCTTTCCTTGTGATGCGCGAGGCACCATTTCGCCATGATGCTGCCGCCGCGCGACACGATGCCGGTCATGCGCTTTGCCGCGAGGGGCACATAGGGCAGGCGGACCCCGGCGTGGATGGTGAAATAGTCGACGCCCTGTTCGGCCTGTTCGATCAGCGTGTCGGCGAAGATTTCCCAGGTCAGATCCTCGGCGATGCCGCCGACCTTTTCGAGCGCCTGATAGATGGGGACGGTGCCGATCGGGACGGGCGAATTGCGGATGATCCATTCGCGCGTGTCGTGGATATTGCGCCCGGTCGACAGGTCCATGACGGTGTCGGCGCCCCAGCGGATCGACCAGACCATCTTGTCGACCTCGCTCGCGACGTCGGACGCGACCGCGCTGTTGCCGATATTGGCGTTGATCTTGACGAGGAAGTTGCGGCCGATCGCCATCGGCTCGCTTTCGGGGTGGTTGATGTTGCTGGGGATGATCGCGCGGCCGCGCGCGACCTCTTCGCGGACGAACTCAGGAGTGACGTAATCGGGGATACTCGCGCCCCAGTCCTGCCCGTCGCGGACATATTCGGCGAGGCGTTCGCGGCCGAGATTCTCGCGGGTCGCGACATATTCCATCTCGGGGGTGATGATGCCGCGGCGGGCGTAGTGCATCTGGCTGACGTTCTGCCCCGGCTTGGCGCGGAGGACCTGTTTGCGGACGTTGGGGAAGGCGGGGACGCCGCCCGAGCGGTCGGGGCCGAGCTGGCCGTTGTCCTCGGGCCGCACCTCGCGCTGGGTCACCTCCTCGACGTCGCCGCGCGCGCGAATCCAGCTGGCGCGCAGTTCGGGGAGGCCCGCGGCGATGTCGATGCTCGCATTGGGGTCGGTGTAGGGGCCGCTGGTGTCGTAGACGCGGACGCCGGGTTCGCCCGAATGCGGATCGAGGTCGATCTCGCGCATCGCGACGCGGATGCCGCTGCCGGTGGGCGAGGCGACATGGATCTTGCGGCTGCCGCGGATCGGCCCGGTGGTGACGCCGATCGCGCCCAGTTTCGCTTCAATGCGGGAATCGATGTCGGCCATGTGCAGTCGCTCCATATCAATGCCGGAGCGAGACTGGGATTCCGTGCGCGGAACGCCAACCCTCCCTCCGCCCGAGTTACCGGGATCAGGTTCGACGGGTCGCGGGATGTTCCGCTCTCAACCTGTTTCCACACACAGGCTCCCCGGGGATGGGCAGGGTTATAGGGCGCGGGACGGGTGCTGTCTATCGGCGAAGCGGCCGGACGCGACCGGGGTTGCCGGAATCGAGCGCGCGCCGCTGGACTTGCCTTTTTGCCATGCCATAGTCGCGATGCAGGTTCGAGCGGGCGGGGCAGCTGATGCGCAGTGGCAAGAAGGAAGGCATGCTCCGCAAGGCGCGCGTCCGGCGCGCGGTCAAGCTGTGGGCGCTGCCCGCGCTGGCGGCGATCGTCGGGCTGATACTTCGGCTCCGCCACGGTTATGCGCCCGTCGATATCCTGCTCGACTGGGTAGGTGCGCTGCCCGACCTGGCGACGCCGCGGCGGGAGATTCCCTCCCGTTATCCGGCCGTCTATGAAGCGCTGAGCTGGGTGGCCGCGCCGCTGCTGTTCGCAGTCTTGGCAGCCATGCTGGTGCGCTTGCTGAAATGGACCGGACTGCTCGACCGCTTCTTTCCCGATCCGCCGTCGTTCGTTTTCGCTGATCTGGATGCCGAGCGCGCCGCTGCGTCGCGGCTGATGGGCGGATTGGTCCCTCCCTTTGTCGGACGGGACGACGAACTGGCAGAATTGGTGGACTTGCTGGCGTCGGCATCGCGCGGTGCGGCTTTCCAGTGGCGGAGCGTGACCGGACCGAGCGGCCTGGGCAAGTCGCGCCTCGCGATCGAGTGGCTGGCGCAGGCGCAGGCGCGCAAGTGGGACGTCGGCGTGATGGACCCCGAGGATTCGGAGCTGCTGCTGGAATGGCGGGCGCGCAAACCGACGGCGCTGGTGATCGACGAGGCGCAGACGCAGTGGAGCGGCGAGCTCGAACGCGCGCTCGTCCGGCTGCGCGACGGCGCACATCGCCGCCGCCCGGTCCGCGTGCTGGTGGTGGCGCAGGCCGCGCCATATCGCGCCGGCACCGCCCCCGACGGGCTGGATGCCGAAGAAGCCGCCCCGCCGCTCGCGCTGGCGCCCTTGTGGGATGACGATGTTGCGCGGCTGGCGGATGCATTGGGCGCGGGGGAGCGCGGCGAAACGATCGCCGAGGCGAGCGGCGGCAACCCGCTTGCCGCCGCGCTGATGATATCGGCGGGCGAGGCGGATTCGCTCCCGGGAGCGCTGGCGCATTGGGTCTATCGCCTGATTCCCGAATTGCGGCGCGAAGACCCTGAGCTGGACGTCGATCTGGTGCTGGGGATTTGCCTTTCGGTCATCGGCGGACCGGTCGACCGGGACATCGCCGGGATCTTGTGGCCCGGTTTCCGGACGACGCCGCTGCTGCGGCTGACCGGCGAGAGCGACCGCGCGGCGCTCTCACGGCACATCGCCCCCCTGCGCCCCGACATGCTGGGCGATGCCTTGGCGCTGGCGGTGCTGCCGCATTTGCCGACGCCGTTGTTCGATGCGATGGTGGACCGGCTGCTGGCGCTGAACCCCGACCGGGTGGAGGCGTTTCTCGGGCGCTGCTGGGCTGCGATCAGCCGGTCGGGGACGCTCAGCCCTTCCGAGCTGGAGCCGCCCGAACGGATCGCGGCAATGCAGGCGAGGTTCGACGCTGCCTGGCTCGATCGGCGGGACGAACAGCAGGCGCGCGCCGAGGTGGTACGCATCGCGATGGCGGAGGAGGGGCTGACGCCGCAGCAGTGGGACGATCTGACTGGCGAACTGCTTCACCTGATCGAGTGCCGGCCGTTTTCGGTGGCGATCCGGGTGGAAGAGGCGAGGGCAGCAGCGAATGCAATCACCTATTATGGAAGGGCAGGTGCTGATGGGCAGGCACGAGCATTTGACCGGCTAGAGGCGTGGGGAGATCGGCTGACGGCTCTGGCAGCGGATGCGGTGCTGGGTCGCGACCCAAGGATTCGGCGGGCGGAAGCCATGGCAGTCGCGATCGCAATCGACGATTATGGAAGGGCAGGTGCTGGTGCGCAGGCGGGAGCATTTGAGCGGCTAGAGGCTTGGGGAAGTCGATTAACGGCGCTAACGACCGATGCGGTGTTAGGCCGCGATGCCGCAATCCGGCGGGAAGAAGCCCGGGCAATTGTGAATGCGGTCGCCGTTTATGGGCAGGCTGGCGCTGCGGGCCACACGGAGGCGTTCGCGCGACTGGAGGCGTGGGGCGATCGGCTAAAGTCGCTCTTGGCGGATACGGTTCTAGGTTGTGACGCCACGATCCGGTTTGAAGGAGCCAAGGCAGCAAAAAACGCGATCGGCGATTACGGACAAGCCGGAGTCGCCGGTAGGCCGGGGGCGTTCGAGCGGTTAGAGACGTGGGGCGATCAGCTAGCTGTACTCGCGGCGGGTGCAGTTTCGGATCGTGAGCCGGAGATCCAGCAGATGCAAGCTCGGGGAATAGTTAACGCGATCTATTTTTACGGCAAAGCTGGTGTTGCAGGTCGCACTGGGGCGATCGGCTGACAGCATTGTTGGCGGAAGAGGGGCTAGGTTGCAACTTGGCGATCCGCCTGACGGAAGCCAAGGCAATGGTGAATGCAATCGGCGATTATGGGCGAGTTGGCGCTGCGGGACACGCCGGTGCGTTCGAGCGGCTAGAGCAATGGGGCATTCGGTTGGCGGAGCTGGTGGCAAATGCGGATATGGGTCGTGACCTTCTTATTCGGCTAGAGGAGACCAAAGCGATAGCGAACGCGATCAATTACTATGGGGAAGCCGGCGTTGTGGGCCAAGCAGGGGCGTTTGAACGGCTGGAGCAATGGGGTAGCCGGTTGGCGGGGTTGGCGGCAGGTGCGGGACTAAGCCACGACCCGGAGATTCGGCAGCTGGAAGCCATGATAGCAAGGGTCACAATTCAACATTACAGAAATGCCGGGATGCGTGGCCTAGCCGTGGAACGCGAATGGCGCAAACGGCTCGCCCATGTCGCCCAGCGCTTTCCGTGGAATCTGGAGATCGCCGAGCATGCAAAAAACATGGGACTGTCGGTCAGGGACCAGGAACGTAGCGGTTGGCCGCACGGGCGTGTCGAGCCCTATCCCCGGCCCCCAAAGCCCACCCCGCCGCCGCCCGAACCGCCGAGCCGCGGTAAGCGGCGGCGGATGATCTGGCCGCCGTCGGGGGTTTGAACCTTCGACCAGATCGATGCGAAGATCGGTATCCTCGACGACTGCATCGCCAGCTCGACCGCGGTCGCCTCGGCGCTCAGCGGCAACGCCTTCCTGCCCGACATGAAGTTCAACCTGACCGCGAATGTCGCCACCTATGACGGCGCGCATGCAGGGTCGATCCAAATGGGGCTGCTGGTGTCGCCGAACGTCGCGCTCAACGCCGGCGTCGCGTCGGGTTTCAATCGCCGCGGCAAGACCGCCGCGCGCGCGGGGGTGACGATCGGCTGGTAAGTACCGGTCGGAACCAGCGCGGGAAGGGGGCGGGGTCGGCGGGCCTCGCCCCTTTTTATCGGGGTGGGGCGAAGGGCTGCTTTGGGTGGGGAGCGGCCGTTCATAATCCTCCCTGCGGCGCAGCCGTGGGGAGGGGGGCCATGCGAAGCATGGTCCCCCTCCCCATCGCTTCGCGACAGGGAGGATTAAGACGTCCGCTCCCGCCTGAAACCCGTCACTCCCCGGCCGCCGGCGGCGCGGCGCCGAGGATGACGCTCTTCCCTTCGCACCCGTAGCGGATCCACGGCGGGAAGCGGCTGGCGAGCGGCAGCAGCGCCCAGCCGCCGCCCCAGCGTTCGAGCAGGCGGAAGCGGAGGCCGCCGACGGTGACCTCGGCGCCGTCGGCGATCGTCACGCGCGCCCCGGGGTCGTTCGCCGACAGCTGATAATTGTAGCCGGTCATGACGACCGGCGGCGGCGGATGCGGGACGAGGCGGTAGATATGGGTGCCGTCCGCGCCGGCGGACCACACGCCGGGCGGGGTGCGGTCGTCGTGATCCTGCCAGGCGTGGGCGATGCCGAGGCGCAGCTCCTTCCCCTTTTCGGGGGCGCCCTGGACGAAGGCGGTGACGCGGCGGTGGACGTAGCGCCGGCTGTCGGCGCGCCCGAGCGGATCGGGGACCAGCCGTTGCGGCACGGCGAGCGGCTCCGAATGGAGGAACTCGCGCCGGGGCACGTGCATCGCCGAATTGCCGCGATAGACGTCGATGCGCTCGTGGCGCCCGTCGTGGTCGGCGTCGGCGAGGCACGCTTCGTAGTAGATGGGCGACCAGCGGGGCTTTTCCTCGCCTGGCGGCGCGGTGAACGGCGGACGCGCGACCGGCAGGCAGAGCGCGCCGGTGTCGCCCATATAGTCGGGTTCGAGCGGGGTGCCCGCGGGGAAGATCAGGCCTTGCGATCCGGGCACGCGCAGCGTCTCGCCGAGCAGCCAGCCGCGCCGCGCGACCTGCGCGACCTCGTGCGCGACGACGCTGTCGTTGGCGAGCGCGATGCCGTCGCGCGCGAGTTCGACCACCGCGATCGGCGCGATATGGGGTTCGTTCGCGGCCTCGCGCTCGCACAGGTCGGGCGCCGCGGCGCCCGGCGCGGCGCCGAGGAGCAGGGGAAGGGCGAGGAGGAACGGAGCCTTGTGCATGGCGCGGCGCTAGGGCCGCGGCGCGCTGCCCGCAGTGCCGCGGGTCACACGCCGGGTGCCCAGCCGGGCGGTGCGAGCGTGAAGCCCGCAAAGTCGAAGCCGGGGACGACGAGGCAGCTGACGAGCGCCCAGCCGGCGTCGGCATGCGCCGCCTGCCAGTGGTGCGCGGGAATGCGGAGTTGCGGTTGTTCGCCCGCGAGCACGCCGGGGCCGAGGCGATGGTGCGTCGGCGCATCGGCGTCGGTCGCGGCGAGCGACAGCGCGAGCCGCGAGCCCGCGTGCCACAACCAGAATTCCTCGGCGTCGACCTTGTGCCAGTGCGAGCTTTGGCCGTGCTCGAGCAGGAAATGGATCGCGGTGCCGCCGGCGCGGCCGTCGGGGCCGGGCACCCCGCGCCAGGTCTCGCGATACCAGCCGCCCTCGGGATGCGGGGCGAGGCCGAGCTGTTCGATGAGGGCGCGGGGGGCGGTCATGGGTCTCCGTGCGGGGGCTTGTATTTGCGTCTTCGTGCCTTTGTGTGCTTGGGCGAGGCAAGAATAATCTCACGCCAAGGCGAAAGGCCCGAAGAAGAGTTGCTGGGTCTTGTGGGCGCGTTGCGGCCGGCTTTGGGTGGAAACCACCGTTCCTTAAATCCTCCCTGTCGCGAAGCGATGGGGAGGTGGCGGCGGCGGAGCCGCTGACGGAGGGGCCGACGCCGTCAGGCGTCGCGCTATCTTTCGGCCCCTCTACCACTTGCTTCGCAAGCGGTCCCCCTCCCCATGGCCTCCGGCCACAGGGAGGAATTCACGTCCCTCTCCACCCGTCGTCGCTGCAGCCGAACCTTCGAGCGGCGCTGGACTCGCTTCGCAAGCGTGGCATAGTCGGCCCGCAAGACCTGCGGCCACGCGGGCGGCGGGAGAGAGAGATGGCTTCGGTACTCGAAGAGGCGCGCGCGATCGCGCCGGTCGATGTCAGCGACATCGCGCTTTACACGGAGGATCGCTGGCGCGAGCCCTTTGCGCAGCTGCGCGCCGACATGCCGGTGAGCTGGTGCCCCGACAGTCCCTATGGCGGTTACTGGTCGATCGCGACGCACGCGCTGGTGCAGGCGGTCGAGCTCGATCCCGCGACCTTCTCCTCGTCGTGGGAGAATGGCAATATCGTCATCGCCGACCCGCCGCCGCAGTCGAACCTGCCCAATTTCATCGCCGCCGACCCGCCGGTGCACACCGCGCAGCGCAAGGTGATCGCCCCCGCCTTCAACCCCAGCCAGATGGCCGAGCGCGAGAAGGTGGTGAAGCAGCGCACGCGCGAGCTGTTCGACGCGCTGCCCGTCGGCGAGACGTTCGACTGGGTCGAAAGCGTGTCGGTGCCGCTGACGATCGGCATGCTGTGCATCCTGTTCGATTTCCCGTGGGAGGAACGCCACGATTTGAAGCGCTGGTCGGACTATGGCGGCAATGTCTCGCCCGAGACCGCGAGCGAGGAATATCGCGCCGAATGGATGGCGCAGATGACCGCGATGCTCGCGCGCTTCGACGAAGAATTCGCCAGGCGCAAGGCGATGCCGCCGACCGACGACCTCCTCTCGCGCATGGTCCACAGCGAGGCGATGGGGAGCCTCAATCCGATGGAGAGGCTGGCGAATATCGCGCTGCTGATCGTCGGCGGCAACGACACGACGCGCAATTCGATGAGCGGGCTGGTCGAGGCGCTGCACCTTTATCCCGGCGAACTCGACCGGCTGCGCGCCGACGCGTCGCTCATCCCCAATGCGGCGCAGGAGATCATCCGCTGGCAGTCGCCGGTGACGCATATGCGGCGCACCTGCACGCGCGACGTCGAACTCGGCGGGCAGCAGCTCAAAAAGGGCGAGAAGGTGATCCTCTGGTACATCTCGGCGAACCGCGACGAGAGCGTGTTTGCCGACGCCGGGCGTTTCGACGTCGGCCGCGACAATGCGCGGCGGCACGTCGCCTTCGGTCACGGCATCCACCGCTGCGTCGGCGCGCGGCTGGCGGAGATCCAGCTGTGCACGCTGATCGAGGAGATCGTGCGCCGCGGCATAAGGATCGAACCGCAGGGCGCGGCCGAACGGCTGGCGAGCCCCTTCCTCCACGGCTTCGTGCACATGCCGATACGGATCGTGGCGGGGTAGGGGCGACCCCGCCCCGTTTCGAAAGGCGGGCTCCCGCTATTCGGCGGCGACCGGCGCGCGGCGTGCGGCGGACTGGCCGTCATAGACGAAGGCGGCGTCCATCAGGTCGATGTCGGGGAAGGCGTCCTTTTCGGCCCAATAATCCTGATTGTGGCGCCATTCGGGCTTGTCGCCGCGGCGCGGCATCGCGGCGATCCCGCGCATCAGATAGCCGGGATTGAAATTGTCGGCCTCGATCCACGGCAGGATGGCCATGCCGGCGTCCTCGGGGCGCAGCGCGACCTCGACCTTCCGCGCGCCGATATCGTCCATGTGGTTGAGCAGATTGCAGACGAAATCGCCCATCATGTCGACGCGCAGCGTCCAGCTCGCGCGGAAATAGCCCATCACCCACGCCAGATTGGGGACGCCCGTCATCATCATGCCGCGATAGGTCACGGTATCGGACCAGTCGACGGGCTTGCCGTCGACCTCGAACGCGATCCCGCCCATGACGAGCAGGTTGAAGCCCGTCGCCGCGACGATCAGGTCGGCCTCGATCTCGGTGCCGCCTTCGGTGCGCACCCCGGTCTCGGTGAAGCGGTCGATCGCGTCGGTGACGACGGTCAGCTTGCCCGCGGTCGCGGCCTTGAAGATGTCGCCTTCGGGGCAGAAGGCGAGGCGCTGCTGCCAGGGGCGGTATTTCGGCGTGAAATGCGGTTCGAAGGCGAAATCGGGGTCGCCCGAAAAGGCGCGGATCAGCGCCTTCAGCTCCTCGAACACGGCATCGGGTTCGCTCTGGCAGCGGCGCGTGAGCTGGTCCTGGTCGTGCATGATCTGCTGGCGCACGACGCGGTGGATCGTCGGTTCGTCGACCCCGACCTCGCGCAGCCGGTCGGCGAGCTCGTTCTTGTTCTCGGAACAGAAGAAATAGGTCGGCGAGCGCTGGAGCATCGTCACATGCGCGGCCTTTTCGGCGAAGGCGGGGACGACGGTCGCGGCGGTCGCGCCCGACCCGATGACGAGGATGCGCTTGCCCGCATAATCGGTCGCGGGGTCCCAGAGCTGCGCGTGGACGAACTCGCCCTTGTAGTCCGACAGACCCGGCCAGTCGGGAACATAGGGCGTTTCATGGTCGTAATAGCCTTGGCACATCCACAGGAAGTTCGCGGTGAAGACGACGGGGCTGCCGTTCGCCACCGCTTCGACCGTCCAGCGATTGTCGGCGCTCGACCAGCGGCAGGCGGTGATGCGGTGGCCGTAGCGGATGTGCGGCGCGATCCCGCTCTCGTCGATCACCTCGCCCATATATTTGAGGATTTCGGCGCCGCTCGCGATCGGCGCGCCGACCCATGGCTTGAAGCGGTAGCCGAAGGTGTAGAGATCGGAGTCCGAACGCACGCCGGGATATTTGTGCGTTTCCCACGTGCCGCCGAAACTCTCCTTCATCTCGAGGATCGCATAGCTTTTGCCGGGGCATTGCTGTTGCAGGTGAAAGGCCGAGCCGATGCCCGAAATGCCCGCGCCGACGATCAGCACGTCGACATGGGCGCCGGCGGGGGCAGGGGTGGGTGTCGCGGCGTCGGCCGCCCGGATCGCTGTTGCCATTTGGGTCCGCTCCTCTCGCTTCTTTTTGTGCGATGCTAGGCGACAAAGCATGAGTCGCGCCAGCCCGCTTTGATCGACGTCAAATTGACCGCTTGCGGCGACGCCGCCGACGCGCCAGATGGCGCCATGACCCGACCGCATATCGACGACGCCGACGCGCGCGCCGCCTATCGCCGCGAACTGCGCGCCGTCGCGCGCGGCCCGCGCCTGACCGGCCTGCTCTTCGTCTTCGCCTCGCTCGGCCTGTGGGCATGGCCGCAGAGCGGCGGGCCGGTCCGGATCGGGCCGCTCGCGACCGAAAGCTGGGGCTGGATCAGCCTCGGCATCGGCTGGGCGATATTGCTCTGGGTGATCGTCGCGCGCACGCGCCACCACAAGGCGCGCATGGCCGAGCTCGACGACTAGGGTCCTGACCCCCGGGCGAAAGCTCCGGATCCCTATCGCAGAAAGGGCCCCGTCGCGCGCGTCCGCGCCTGTCCCGCGGGCACCCCGGCGAGGGTGCGGAAGGTGCGCGCCATATGCGCCTGGTCGGCGTAACCGCGCTCGGCGGCGTGACCCGCCAGGCTGTCCTTGCCGGGCAGCGTCTCGAACGCCTTCTGGAACCGCGCGAGGCGCAGCCAGGCGCGCGGCGGCAGCCCGACGTGGCGCGCGAACCAGCGCTGGAGCGCGCGCGGCGCCAAGCCGGTCGCGTCGCCCATCGCGGCGACGCTCGGCGCGGCCAGGATGGCGGTGCCGGTGGCGGCGAGCGCGGTCTCGGCGGCGAGGCGCGCCTCGATCCGGTCGAACGTCGGCGCGTCGCACGCGAGCCAGCGACCGCGCAGCGCGGCGAGCGGGTGCGCGCCGACGACCGGCCACGCCCACGGCCACAGCCGCAGGCCTTCGAACATCGCGTCGCCGCTGATCGCGAAGCCGGTCGGGCGTTCGATCAGCCCGACCGCGAAGCAGGACGGCTGGTCGCCGTCCCAGCGCGAGCGCCCGCGCGTGCGGCGGATCAGTTCGACGCAGCCGTCGGGGGTCGCCTGCTGGTCGCACCAGGCGGCGGGGTCGCCGTCGCCCGCCAGCGTCCAGCGCGCCTTGACGAGGCCGGCAAGCGCGGGGGACGGGGCGAACTCGGCATAGTCCATGTGCGGGTTAGACGCCGATTGTCGCGTCGGTTCAAGACGGCGCGTCGCGATGGTGCGAAAAGGGCGCAAAGGGAGGCGCGTATGAAGAAGACGATGATCGCGGCGCTGTCGATGCTGCTGCTCGCCGCGAGCGAACCGGCGCGGGTCGACGACCTCGGCTGGATGGCGGGCGACTGGGTGCGCGAGGCGGACGGGCGCTGGACCGAAGAAAGCTGGACGCGCCCGCGCGGCGGGTTGATGCTCGGCCACAGCCGGTCGGGCAGGGGCGAGACGGTGCGCGAGTTCGAATATCTGCGGCTGCAAACCGCCGCCGACGGCACGATCGCCTATATCGCGCAGCCCGGCGGGCGGGCGCCGGTGGCGTTCGCGCTGGTCCGCCACGACGCCGCCAGCGCGACCTTTGAAAATGCCGCGCATGATTATCCGCAGCGCATCCAGTATGCGCGCGAAGGCGACGGGCTGACCGCGACGATCTCGCGGCTCGACGGGACGCAGGCGATGCGCTGGGACTATCGCCGGCGCTAGCGGTCAGCCCGTGCGCCGTGCGAGCCAGACACCCGCGACCATCAGCGCGATTCCCGCGATGCGTTTGGCGTCGATCGGGAAACGCATCGATCCGAACAGCCCGAAATGGTCGATCACCGCGGCGCTGGCGAGCTGGCCGACGAGGACGAAGAAGATCGCGTTGCCGACCCCGAATCGGGGCGCGATGAAGGTCACCGCGATGACGTAGAAGGCGACGAACAGCCCGCCGAAATAGAAATGAAAGGGGATGTCCCCCGAAAAGCGGATCTGGCCGACCGATCCGGTCATCAGCGCGCCCGCGGTGGCGATGAGGAAGGCGAGCCCGAACAGGATCATCGAGGCCGCCATCGGGCTGCCGAGCCGCGCGCCGAGGCCGCCGTTGAGCGCCGCGAGGATCGGAATGCCGACCCCGGTCAGGAACATGATCGCGGCGAAGGCGGGGGCGCTGCCGTTCGCGGTCATCGCGCGGGGACCTTTGCGGCCTGCGCGGCGCGATAGTCGAGCACGGGCAGCCCGCCGATGCCCCAGTTTTCGAGATCGACCTCGTCGATCGTGACGACGGTGGTCGCGGGATTCTTGTCGAGGACGCGCTGGAGCAGGTCGGTGACCCCGGCGATCAGTTCGGCCTTCTGGGCGGGCGTCGCTCCCTCGCGGGTGATGCGGATATGGACGGTAGGCATCAGGCGGTCCTTTCGTCTGCGACGCCGGGCCAGCCGGGCATCGGCGGAAAGCCGGGCAGCGCGGCGATGCGGCGCGTCCAGGCGGCGATGTGCGGCCAGTCGCCAAGGTCGATTCCCGCCTCGCCGGCCAGCGCGAGATAGGGGCTGGCGGCGAGATCGGCGATCGTCAAGCGATCCCCGACCAGCCAGTCGCGGTTCGCGAGATGCGCGTCGACGACGGGCAGGATGCGCGCGCTGACCGCGGCGGCGTGCTCCTCGGCGATCGTCGCCCCGAACTGCCGCGCGAGCCGCAGCGTCGCGGGGCCGTTGGCGATCTCGTTGGCGGCATGCGACAACCAGACGGCGATCTCGCCGCGTTCGCGGGGGGTGCGGCCGTCCCAGTCGCCCGGGCGGTGCGTCGCGGCGATCCAGACGAGAATCGCCTGGCTGTCGCGCAGGCTGAAGTCGCCGTCGATCAGCAGCGGGATCTGCGCCATCGGGGTGAGCGCGCGATAGGCGTCGGACTGGCGCACCGCCGCATCGGCGAGCCGCTCGTCCCATACGAGGCCGAGGAAGGCGAGCGCCATGCGCACCTTGTGCGTGTTGCCCGACAGCGGGCTACCGTGGAGGATGATCATCGGGGGTCTCCCTGCTGGACGGATGCGGCGGCGCGCAGCGCTTCGAGTTCGGCGCGCAGGCGGCCCAGTTCGGCGGCCATCGGGCGCACCGCGGCGGAAATCTGGTCCTCGGTGAAGCGCGGCACGATATGCTGCGAGCAATTCCATTCCCAGCCGACGACATCGATCACCAGCGCACGCTCGGGGGTGGCGCGATAGCCCGCGGGCATCAGCGAAGCGACGAGCACGGGATCGTCGGCCAGCTCGACCGCGCGGGCATGGCCGAGCAGCTTGAGCCGCTCCTTGGCCGGGTAATCGATCAGGAACAGCGCGACGCGCGGGTCTTCGGCAAGGTTGCTCGCGCTGATATACTGGCGGTTGCCGCGATAGTCGGCGAAGCCGATGCGGTTGCCGCCCAGATGCCGGAGGAACCCTGCGGGGCCGCCGCGATGCTGCATATAGGGCCAGCCCGCGGGGGTGACGCTCGCCATGTAGAAGCTGTCGCGCGCTGCGATGAAGGCGGCCTCGCGTTCGCCGATCGGGTCGGGGGTGCCGTCGGCGCCGGCCTCGGCGCGGGCATAGGCGGCGCGCGACCCGTGGCGTTCCTGCATCGTGCGTGCCGCGTCGGTGAAGATCGTGTGGAGATAATTGCGCGCCATCGGACCGGCCTTTCGAACGGGAGCGGACGAAACGTCGGGGAGGGGGCCGCGCTTCGTCCGCCGGACGATCGATAGGATATTGTCTGAACGGTGATAATCGGCAAAATGGAGACAAGTTTATTCCGAAATATGGAATAATATATGGATCATTTGCACACGCTTGAAATATTCGTCGCGGTCGCGGGCGAAGGCGGCTTCGCCGCGGCCGCGCGCAAGCTGGGCCGTTCGCCGCCCGCGGTGACGCGCGGCATCGCGGCGCTCGAGGCGCGGCTCGGCACGCGGCTGTTCCACCGTTCGACGCGCGCGGTCGCGCTCACCGATGCCGGCGCGGCTTTTCTCGGCGAGGCGCGGCGGATCCTCGCCGAGCTTGCCGAGGCCGAGCGCGGGGCGCGCGGCGCCGAGGCCGAACCGCGCGGCCAGCTCTATCTGACCGCGCCGGTGATGTTCGGACGGCTGCACCTGCTGCCGGTGGTCGCGGCGCTGCTCGACCAGCATCGCGACCTCGCGGTGCGGTTGATGCTGGTCGACCGCAACGTCCGCATCGTCGAGGAGGGGATCGACGCGGCGCTGCGCATCGGGCCGCTCGCCGATTCGGCGCTCAAGGCGGTGCGCGTCGGCAGCGTGCGCCAGATGCTCGTCGCGAGTCCCGCCTATCTCGCGCGGCACGGCGCGCCGCGGGCCGTCGCCGAACTCGCGGAGCATGCGCTGATCGCGACGACGGGGCCGCGCGCGGCGGGTGAGTGGCGGCTGCAGACGGCGCGCTGGCGGCTGGCCCGGCCGCGGCTGACGATCAACACCGTCGACGGCGCGCTCGCGGCGGCCGAGGCGGGGCTGGGGATCGCGAACCTGCTGAGCTATCAGCTGCTCGACGCGCTCGACGCCGGGCGGCTGATCGCGCTGCTCCCCGACGAGCAGCCCGAACCGCTGCCGGTCCACCTGCTGTTCGAACCGTCGCGCGCGCGCCTGCCCGCGTTGCGGCTGCTGATCGACGCGATCAAGGCGCGGCTGCGGCTGGCGGGGCTGGGGTGAAGGTCAGCGCAGCGCGATCCAGACGCCGCCGATGATGGCGAAAAGCGATCCGAGTCCTGCGAACAGGCCGATAAAAAGGCCGTTGCGCAGCGGCGCCCACACCATGACGTCGTCGGGATCGTCGGGATTGTAGCGGACGCGCATCACGCTGCCGACGGGCCTTGGATGGTTGGTCGACAGGCTGTCGGGGATCTGTTTCGTCACGCCCGCGAACCGGTATTCGATCGTCGCGGTGTGCATCAAGGTGCGGTCGCCGTCGCTGTCGGTGCTCCAGTGGCTGTCGTGGCCGACGATGCGCCCTTCCACCTCGTGCCAGCGGCGACCGCGCATTTCGTTTTTCGCCATGCCCAGCCCGATCGCGGCGAAGAGCAGCCCGATGCCCGTGAAAAACCACGGCACGAAGTGCAATATCCGGTCTTCCTCCACGTCTTGTCCCCCCGAATCGACGACGGGACCGGCGGGGTCCCGTCAGAACTGGTAGGCAATCCCGACCCCGCCGAGCCACTGGTCGGCGTCGCCCGCCTCCGCCACGATCGGCGAATCGGCATGGCGGCCGAGCATGCGGCCGTACTGGGCGCCGGCGATCAGCACGAACCCCTTGCGGAGGTCGCCCGACAGGCCATAGGCCCCCGCGACCCCGATCGTATATTTGCCCGCGGTGATCTTGCGCCCGGCGTCCGAATAGACGGGGAGGCCGCTCGCGGCGGCGCCGACCGGGTCGATGTCGAAATAATAGCGGCCGAACCCTTTGCCATAGATGTTCATCGATGCCGACAGGCCGACATAGGCGCGCTTCGACAGCGGGGTGCCATATTCGACCGTCGGCGAGAGCGCCCAGCTGCGGTGGCGGCCCGAGATGTCGTAGAGGCCGACGAGGCGGAAACCGACCTGGTCGTAGCCGCTGGTGACAACGCCGGTGTGGGTGATGCCGGTGGCGATGCCGACCTCGACCGCCATCTTGCGCTCGCCGAGCGCTTCGACCTGCGGGTCCTTGATCCGGCCGGTGCGGTTGTTGCGCAGGCTGATGACCGGGCCGAACTTGAAGTCGGTCTTTTGTCCGCGCCGCTGGCGGATCAGGTCGACCTGGAAATTGGTGCCGCGCGTCGAGAATGAGAAACCCGACACCCGGCCGCGCAGGTAGAAGGCGGGCAGCACGACGCGCTCGTCCGACCCGCTGTAGCTCGGCGCGGTGATCACCCCGCCCGCGATCGCGACATAGTCGCGCGCCCATTTATGATCCTCGTCGCCCTCGGGTCCCGCGGCGGGGAGCAGGATATTCTCGTCGATCTGGCTGTCCTGCGCGTGCGCGGTCGCGGGGCGCGGGGCCGGGCCGCGGACGCCGGGGGCGAGGTCGGCGCCGAGCGCGGCCAGGTCATAATCGAGCGGCGCGTCCTCCGCCTGCGCGGGCGCCGCGGCGAACAGCAGCAGCGCCGGCGCGGCGCGGCGGGTGAAACGGGCGGGAATCGGCATATCCGTCGGTTCCTGTGGTCTTGCTCCCCTTGCACGGGGTGTAAGGGATTGCCGGGCCGATGCAAAGCCTTGGTCCCGTCATCGGCGCGGCGCGTCGTCATGGATATTCGCGAGCGGCCATTCGGTTGCGGTGCGGCTTAACCGCTTTTTCGTTTCCCGGCCCTAATCCGGCCGCGACCGGACAGGGAGCGCGAGATGCGGTGGAACAGGGATGCAGGGCCGTTTGTCGGCGCCGGGACGGCGCTGCTCCTCGCGCTGGTCGCGGGCTGTTCGTCGGGGCCGCCGCCGCTGTCGGGCAAGACGGTGACCTCGCGCTGCCTCGACACATCGCTGCCGGTCGAAACGGCGGTGAGCCTGTTCGGTGTCTATGAAGGCGCACCCGGCCCCGGCGAGCGCGAGCGTCGCGCGGGCGAGCATCGCCCGATGCGCGTACAGGTGGAAACGCGCGACGATTTCGGCCCCGAAGTGCTGATACTGTCGTCTTACGAGCCGGTGATCTGGGACGTGTCGGCGGTCGCGGCGAACGACCTGCGCGGGGTGATCGTCTATGGCTATTATCGGTCGGAGCTCGTGGGGGCGCCCGCAGCGCTGCCGGTGCGCCATGTCGCGTTCCGCCGCGCCGACGACCGCGAGGCGGCGCCGGACGGTGCGCCGGCGGCTTGCGGCGAGCCGCTTTCGGTGCACGAGGGCGGGCTCGAACTCGAAGCGCTCGACGCGCAGGTGACCGACGCCGTGGGCCTGCCGATCGCGCATTTCGCGGGCGCGTACAGCACGGCGCGGCTGGCGCTCGACGATCCGCGTCCGGTCAATCCCGACGAGGCGCGGCGGACCGCGGACCGGCCCGATCGCCGCCCGGGGATCGAAGCGGTGAACGCGCTGGTGGCGGGCGGCGCGATCCGCCTCGCGACCGGCGCCGATATCGCCGCGTGGAACGCAAAGGCGAGCGAGCAGCTGCGCTCGTCGCGGCTCGCCCCCTTCGTCTCCGACTATCTGCGCACCGGCGACACCTATGTGGTGCTGCGCGGCTTTACCGTTCCAGAGGGCATGAACGGCGCGCGTGCGCGCAATTTCATCATCCCCGAAGGGGTCGCGATGCCGGTCGATGGCGGCAGCCACAATGGCTATTACCCGATGGCCGGCGGCCAGTGCGTCGGGCCGAGCCCCGATTGCCGCCGTCGGGACAGGGCCGGGTCGCTGCCGCAGGACGGCAGCTTCCGGCCGAAATGGCGCGACAATCCCTGGGGCATCGATGGCGGCTGACTCGGCGCGCGCGGCGCGCTATGCGCGGCGCCGAGAAGGAGAACGCATGCAGCGGCACCGGCGCAGACACGAAGAGGGCGGCGAATGACCCGCGCGGGACGATGGGTCGGCTATGCGCTGATGGCGGCCGCGCTGTTGCTCGCGGTGGCGATGCGGCGCGGGCTGGTCGCGAGCATCGGCCCCTTTCCGGTCGCGGCGGTTGCGCTGCTCGTGGGTATGATCGGGGTGATGCTGGTGTTCACCGACCTGATGGTGCGCGGCCTCTATGCGCAGGTCGAAACCGCGGCGCGCGCGGCGCCCGGTGAAGAGTGGGAAAATGACGATGCGGATCGATAAACGGCTGGGTCTGATCGTGGCGGCGGCGCTCGGCGCGGCGGTGCCCGGCGTCGCGGCGGCCGACGATGCCGTGAGCGAGAGCGACCGTTTCTTCCTGACCGAGGCCGAAAACGCATGCGCGAGCGGCGACTTTCCCGCCTTTCTGTGGCCCTATGCCAATAGTGCGGCGGTGCGCGCGCGCTATACCGCGCTGATGGTCGTCACGGGCGCCGCGGACAGCGCGCGCGAGGAAGCCGCCGATCTCTATCTGGCGCGCGACGATTTTCCGATCGTGATGATCGACTACAGCTATGTCACCGGCGCCTCGGCGCGCCGCTTCGACGTCGAGGGCGACCCGGCGAGGCTCGACTATGTCGCGGTCGATTTCGGCACGCTCGCTGACGACGGTGCGCGCGTCGACTGGGCGCCGGGACGCTTCGAGCCCGGCGAGGGCGACGGGCCGGGGACGCTGATCGAAAAGACCGGGCCCGGCGGGCGGCTGGAATTCGAGCGCACCATCGATTGCTGGCGGCTGACCGGCGATATCCGCGAGGCCGCGGGCGCGCGCTGACCGGGGGGCGCTTGCCCCTTTTCGTTCGACAGTTTCGGCGCTTATCTTTATGACCGGGGGCATGACCGACCGCCCGTCAACACCGCAGCTCGACACGGTGGATGTCCCCGCCGACCTCCGCAAGCTGAAGCCCGAAGACCTCCGTCCGTTCGCCGACGAACTGCGCGCCGAGATGATCAGCGCCGTCGGCACCACCGGCGGGCACCTCGGGTCGGGGCTGGGCGTGGTCGAACTGACCGTGGCGCTCCACTATGTGTTCGACACCCCGCGCGACAAGATCGTGTGGGACGTCGGCCACCAATGCTATCCGCACAAGATCATCACCGGGCGCCGCGACCGCATCCGCACCCTGCGCACCGGCGGCGGGCTGTCGGGCTTCACCAAGCGCAGCGAGAGCGAATATGATCCGTTCGGCGCCGCGCACAGCTCGACCTCGATCAGCGCCGCGCTGGGCTTTGCGATCGCCAACAAGATCAAGGGCGAACCCGGCCGCGCGATCGCGGTGATCGGCGACGGGTCGATGTCGGCGGGCATGGCCTATGAGGCGATGAACAACGCCGCCGCGGCGGGCAACCGGCTGATCGTCATCCTCAACGACAACGACATGTCGATCGCGCCACCGGTCGGCGGGCTCTCGGCCTATCTGGCGAAGCTCGTCTCGTCGCGACCCTTCGTCGAGCTGCGCGAGATCGCGCGGCGCTTTGCCCGGCGGCTTCCCGAACCGCTGCACAAGGCGGCGAAGAAGACCGACGAGTTCGCGCGCGGCATGGCGATGGGCGGGACGCTCTTCGAGGAACTCGGTTTCTATTATGTCGGGCCGATCGACGGGCATAATCTCGAGCATCTGATCCCGGTGCTCGAAAATGTCCGCGACAGCGACCACGGCCCGGTGCTGATCCATGCGGTGACCAAGAAGGGCAAGGGCTATGCCCCCGCCGAGGCGGCCGCCGACAAATATCACGGCGTCCAGAAATTCGACGTGATCACCGGGGTGCAGGCCAAGGCGCCGCCGGGACCGCCCGCGTACCAGAATGTCTTCGGCGAAACGCTCGCGAAGCTCGCCGATACCGACAAGCGCATCGTCGCGATCACCGCCGCGATGCCGTCGGGGACCGGGGTCGACAAGTTCGCGAAGGCGCACCCCGACCGCACCTTCGACGTCGGCATCGCCGAACAGCATGCGGTGACCTTTGCCGCGGGGCTCGCGGCGCAGGGCATGCGCCCGTTCGCGGCGATCTATTCGACCTTCCTCCAGCGCGCCTACGACCAGGTCGTGCATGACGTCGCGATCCAGAACCTCCCGGTGCGCTTCGCGATCGACCGCGCGGGGCTCGTCGGCGCCGACGGATCGACCCACGCCGGATCGTTCGACGTCACCTATCTCGCGACCTTGCCGAACATGGTGGTGATGGCGGCCGCCGACGAGGCCGAGCTGGTCCACATGACCTATACCGCCGCCGAATATGACGCCGGCCCGATCGCGTTCCGCTACCCGCGCGGCAATGGCACCGGGGTGCCGCTGCCCGAGGTTCCGCAAAAGCTCGAAATCGGCAAGGGGCGCGTCGTGCGCAGCGGCAAGACCGTCGCGATCCTGTCGCTCGGCACGCGCCTCGCCGAGGCGCTGAAAGCCGCCGACACCTTGGAAGCGCGCGGGCTTTCGACGAGCGTGATCGACCTGCGTTTCGCCAAGCCGCTCGACGAGGAGCTGATCCGCAAGACGCTCGCGAACCACGAGGTGTGCGTGACGATCGAGGAGAACAGCGTCGGCGGCCTCGGCGCGCATGTGCTGACGCTGGCGAGCGACGAGGGGCTGATCGACGCGGGGCTGAAGCTCCGCACGATGCGGCTGCCCGACATGTTCCAGGACCAGGACAAGCCCGAGCTGCAATATGACCAGGCGGGGCTCAACGCGCCGCAGATCGTCGACACGGTGCTGAAGGCGCTGCGCCACAACAGCGCGGGGGTCGAGGAGGCCGGCGCGCGGGCCTAAGGCGCATGCCGGATTGGCTGATCCCCGCGGCCATCACGATCGTCATCATGGGAGGCGTGCTTCTCGTCGCTGTCCGCAACACACGGAATATGGTCGCGCGAACACGCGCGCGTCGGCCGAACCCGACCGAAGCCCAATTCATGGCGATGCTGAGCGCCGACGTAAGGCCAGAGGTCGCGGCGTTTCTGTGGGAGACGATGCTTCCCTATCTCAAGCCGAAGCTCACGCCTCACCCCGACGACCATCTCTTCGACGACCTTCCGATCGGCGACGACGACCCGTCCTTGGACTGGCTGCCAGAATTTGCTGAGCGCCATGGCATGAAGGCGAAGCACTGGCCGCAATGGCCCGAGGATTGGGATGGCACCGTACGCAATTTTGCGCGTTGGCTGGAGGCCGGGCTTCGGCGTGCAGAGGACGCGGAAGCATGAATTTCTTTGGCCTCCTGCAATCTCGCGCAAAGGCGCAAAAAGGGCACGTCACGCGGCAAAGTCGCGTGCCGACCGAGCGCCGGGCATGAAAAAGGGCGGCCGAAGCCGCCCCATTCCCTTGCCGATGCCGGCGCCTTACGCGCCCGGGACCGCCGCCTGCGCGTCGCGGCCGTCGCCTTCGGGGGCGACGAGGATGTCGCGGGTGACGAGGCCCTTGTCGACGACCTGCGTGTCGGGGCTGCCGACCTGGCTGCGGATGCCGGGGTCGGCGCGGTTGCCGTCGGCGCTGCCGATCACCGCCGCCTCGGTCGGGCTGCGCGGCGCGGCGCCGCCGAACAGCGCGCGCAGCGTCTGTTCGGCAGTGGTTTCACCACCGGGACGCGCGGCGCCCGGGGCGGGCGGGGTCAGCGAAAAGTCGGGGGGCACGATCAGCGGCGCCTGACGCGACACGCGCATCTCGTCGGGGCGGTCGCGGCTGAACAGATTGTTCGACCCGCAGGCCGAAAGCGTCGATGCGGCCAGGGCGGCAGCGAGGATGGCGGTGGTCCGGTTCACGTATAAAACTCCTGATGCGCCCCGTTAATCGGCGGCCGGCGTGTCGCCAGCCTCGGGCGTCTTTTCGCCCAAGAGCAGCGCGCGCGCAACCAGCAAAAGCACGCCGATGGTGATGCACGCGTCGGCGACGTTGAAGATCATGAAGGGGCGGAATTCGCCGATGTGCAGGTCGGCGAAATCGACGACATAGCCGTAGCGGGTACGATCGACGATATTGCCGAGCGCGCCGCCGAGGATCATCGCGAGCGCGATCACGTCGCCCTTCGCCTGTTCGCGCGTCATCCAGATCGCGACCGCGCCCGCGACCAGCCCGGTGACCGCGACGAGCGTCCAGCGCGTCGTGTCGGTGCAATTCGCGAACATCGACAGCGAAATGCCGCAATTTTCAGCCCAGCGCAGGTCGAAAAAGGGCAGGATGGTGACGACGCGCTTCGCCTCGAGCGACAGCGGGGTGATGATCACCCACTTCGACACCTGGTCGAGCAGAAAGGCGATCGCGGCAAAGATCAGGCCGAACCGCAGGTGCGGGGAGCGCTTGGCTATCATGCGGCGGTCAATACCGTGTCGCAGCGATTGCACAAGGTGCCGTCGGCCTCGACCTCGGGCAGGTGGCGCCAGCAGCGGCCGCATTTGTGGTTTTCGGTGCGGGTAACGGTGAGCGCATCGCCCGCGCGGGCGACCGACACGATGAACACCTCTTCGAGCGCCGCCGGGTCGAGGGCCGGATCGGGGATTGTGACCTCGGCCTCCAGACTCGAACGAATCGTCTTTTCGCGGCGATAGGGCTCGATCGCCTCGGTCACGGCTTCGCGCTGGGTGCGGACGCCGGCCCATTTCGCGGCGAGCGCGCTGTCGTTCCAGCGCGCCTCGACCGTCGGCCATTCGAGCAGATGCACGCTGGTCGCTTCGGGATAGCGCGTGCCCCAGACTTCCTCGGCCGTGAACACCAGCACCGGCGCGGCGTAGCGCACCAGCGCGTGGAACAATATGTCGAGCACGCTCCTGTACGCGCGGCGGGTGTCGGTGCCGAGCGGCGCGGCGGGGCCGAGGTCGCAGTAGAGGACGTCCTTGCGGATGTCGAAATAGAAGGCCGACAGATCCTCGTTGCAGAAATCGGCGAGCAGGCGCGTGTAGGCGTTATAGTCGAAATCATCGACCGCCTGCGCCATCTTCGCGTCGAGATCGGCGAGGAGCGAGAGCATATAGCGTTCGAGCTCGGGCATCGCCGCGACGTCGGTGACGCGCTCCTCCTCGCCGAACCCGTCGAGCGCGCCGAGCAGATAGCGGAAGGTGTTCCTGAGCTTGCGATACTGGTCGGCGACCCCGGTCAGGATTTCCTTGCCGATGCGGTGGTCCTCGGTGAAGTCGACCGACAGCGCCCACAGGCGGAGGATGTCGGCGCCATAGTCGCGCATCAGGTCGATCGGGCTGATCGTGTTGCCGAGCGACTTCGACATTTTGAAGCCCTTGGCGTCCATCGTGAAGCCGTGCGTCAGCACCGCCTTGTACGGCGCCTGTCCGCGCGTCCCGCAGCTTTCGAGCAGCGACGACTGGAACCAGCCGCGATGCTGGTCCGACCCTTCGAGGTACAGGTCGGCGCTGTGCGTCGATCCGTCGTGGCGCACGAGCGCGGGCCAGCGGCCGCTTTCGAGGACGAAGGCGTGGGTGCAGCCCGAATCGAACCACACGTCGAGAATGTCGGAGATGCGCTCGTAATTCGCGGCGTCATAGGCGTCGCCCAGATATTCCTGCGCGCGCGCGTCGCTCCACGCGTCGACGCCGCCTTCCTTCACCGCCGCGACGATGCGGTCGTTGACCAGCGGGTCGTTGAGATAATGGCCGGTCTTGCGGTCGACGAACAAAGTGATCGGCACGCCCCACGCGCGCTGGCGGCTCAGCACCCAGTCGGGGCGGCCCTCGACCATCGATCCGATGCGGTTGCGGCCCTTGGCGGGGACGAAGCGCGTGTCGTCGATCGCCTGCATCGCCGCCTGCCGCAGCGTCGGCGCGGCGCAGAGCGCTTCCTCGGCGGGGTTGATCGCGCCGCCTTCGGACTCCCAGCGCTTTTCGCCGCGCGTCTTGGGCTCGATATGCGTCATCACCTTGTCCATCGGCACGAACCATTGCGGGGTGCAGCGATAGATGACCTTGGCCTTCGAGCGCCAGCTGTGCGGATAGCTGTGCTTGTAGTCGGCGCTGGCGGCGAGCAGCCCGCCGGCTTCGCGGAGGTCCGAGCAGATCGGGCCGTCGGGGGCGTTGAACTTGGGGTTGATCACGCTGCCCTGACCGCCGAGCCAGCCCCAGTCGGCGCGATATTTGCCGTCGCCCTCGACCGCGAAGACGGGGTCGAGGCTGTTCGCCTTGCACAGGTCGAAATCATCCTCGCCATGGTCGGGCGACATATGGACGAGGCCGGTACCGCTGTCGGTGGTGACGAAATCGCCCGCGAGGAAGGGGCGCGGCCGCGCGAAGAAGCCGCCGAGCGCGTGCATCGGGTGGCGGGCGATGGTGCCGGCGAGGTCGGAGCCTTTGATGGATAATTTCGGCTCGGAAAAGAATGCCGTGCCAAGGTCGCCAAAGCCCTTCTTGAATCGGACTTCAGCCTCTTTGACGAGGTCTTTGGCAATCAAATAGAATCCCGGCTCGCCAACAGCGGGGTTTTCCGCGTGAAAGCTTTCGACCAGCCAATACTCGATCTCCGGCCCATAGGCCAAAGCCTGGTTGACCGGGATCGTCCACGGGGTCGTCGTCCAGATCACCGCATGCGCGCCGACCAGCTCCTTGATCGGGCTCTCAACAATCTCGAACGCGACATCGATCTGGGTCGAGACGATATCCTCATATTCGATCTCGGCCTCCGCGAGCGCGGTCTTTTCGACCGGCGACCACATCACCGGCTTGGCGCCGCGATAGAGCATGTCGTTCGCGGCGAATTTGAGCAATTCGCGCACGATCGTGGCCTCGGCCTCATAGTCCATCGTGAGGTACGGATGGTCCCAGTCGCCGCCGATGCCGAGGCGCTTCAGCTGTTCGCGCTGGGTGTCGACCCAATGCTGCGCATAGGCGCGGCATTCGGCGCGGAATTCCTCGACGGGAACCTCGTCCTTGTTGAGCTTTTTCTTGCGATATTGCTCCTCGACCTTCCACTCGATGGGCAGGCCGTGGCAGTCCCAGCCGGGAACGTAGGGCGAATCCTTGCCCTTCAGCGTCTGGGTGCGGACGACCATGTCCTTCAGGATATGGTTGAGCGCATGGCCGATGTGCATGTCGCCATTGGCGTAGGGCGGGCCGTCGTGGAGGATGAACTGGTCGCGGCCCTTGCGGGCCTCGCGAATCTGTCCTTCCAGATTGCCCGCGATCCATTTCGCCAGAATCAGCGGCTCCTTCTGCGGCAGGCCGGCCTTCATCGGAAAGTCGGTCTTGGGCAGGAAGACGGTGTCGCGATAATCGCGTGCTTCGGGCGCGGGCGTGCTGTCGGTCATGGCCCGCGCGCTTAGCGCAGATTCGGGCGGGCGCAAACCTTCACAATCAACTGTTCGTGCGCTGGGCCCCGGCTTTCGCCGGGGATCACAAACTGCCGACCCTAGCGTGAACCCCGGCGAAAGCCGGGGCCCAGCAGGCTAGCGCAGCAGCTCGAAATAGAGATCGCGCCAATCGGGGTTCGCCGCCTCGATCAGCTCGATCTTCCACGCGCGTTGCCATTCCTTCATCTGGACCTCGCGACGGCGCGCGTCCTGAAGGTCGTCGAAATGTTGGTACCAGACGAGCATCTTGAGGCCATATTTCTTGGTGAATCCTTCGATTATGCCCTCGCGGTGCTGCCAGATGCGCTGCGAAAGGTTGCTGCTCGCGCCGATATACAGCGTGCCGTTGCGCTTGTTGGTGACGATATAGGCCCAGCCCTGCTTCATGACGCTCCGTTGCTACTGGGCCCCGGCTTGCGCCGGGGATCAGCTTTGTCCGCTCTGGAGCATTTCTATTTCTGCCGCGGGCGCAGCGCCGGGCCGATTTCGCGGATATCCTCGACCCAGACATAGCCGTTGAAACTCGCGGGGACCTTGGCGAGCTGTTGCGGCGTGGTCAGCCCCTCGTTCGACTTGCCCTTTTCATAGGGGCCGAAAACGATGACCTTCGCGCCGACGCTTTCCATCCGCGCGATCAGCCGGTCGGGCCAGCCCCAGAAGGCCCATTGATAGTTGACGGGGATCGCGATCACCCCGTTCCGGCAGCTTTCGGGCACGATGCCGGTCCAGCCCCAGGCGACATAATCCTTCGAGCAGGCCTTGCCCTCGGTCTTGAGGTCGAACGCCCAGTTCGAGGGGAGCAGCTCGCGCATGCGCTTCACCGGGGCTTTGGCACCGTAAAAGGCATCGCCGAGCTTCGCGCTGTCGCGGCCCGATGCTTTCAGGATCGCGAACAGCTGGTCGGCCTCGCGCGCGTCCTTCGACTTGAAGTTGAAGAGGATCGGGTGGACGGGGAGCGCGGCGAGGCCGTCCTCGACGGTCGGCATCTGCCCGACGCCCTTGCCGCGCAGCGGAAAGGTCTTGCCGCCGTCGGCGGTATAGCCATGCCCGATGTCGAGCGCCTGCAGCTCGGCCAGCGTCAGGTCGCGCGTGTCGCCCTTGCCGTCGGTGCGGCAATCGACCGTCCAGTCGTGGAACAGCACCATGCGCCCGTCCTTCGTCGGCGCGACGTCGACCTCGACCATCGCCGCGCCATAGCCGACCGCGAGGCGCATCGATTGCGGCGTATTTTCGAACACCTCGTGCGCGGGAGGACGGATGTGCTGCGCGGTGCAGGTATCGCGGCCGGTCGCGGCGCGCTTGTCGTAGAGGTGATAGACGCCGCGGTGCGCGATCAGTTTGGGCTTGCCGACCGGGTCGGGCGCGAGCCAGCTCGCGTTGCTGAGCACCGCCCAGGCGACGAAGCCGGCGAAGAGCCAGAGGAAGACCGCGGTGCGCCGTTTCATCGGCTTTTTCTTCGGCCCTTCGAGCGCTTCGGCCCAGTCGTCGTTCGCGTCGTTCATATATCCCCCCCCCGGGTCGATCCCCCGGATCGAGGCCGGGGCGACGATAATGTTACAGGTCGGCGAGCAGTTCCTTCGCCGCGTCGCAGTCCGCCGCGATCTGCGCCATCAGTGCGTCCATGCCGTCGAACTTCGCCTCGGGCCGGATGAAGGCGTGGAAGGCGACGTCGATCTCCTGCCCGTAGAGATCGCCCGCGAAGTCGAAGAAATGCGGTTCGAGCAACTCCTTGGGCGGGTCGAAGCTCGGGCGGATGCCGAGATTCGCCGCGCCTTTCAGGATGCGGCCGTCGGGCAGGCGCCCGGTGACGGCATAGATGCCGTAGCGCGGGCGCAGATAATTGCCCATGTCGATGTTCGCGGTCGGAAAGCCGAGCAGGCGGCCGTTCTTGTCGCCGTGCTGGACGATCCCGCGCACCGTGAAGGGGCGCGTGAGCAGCCGCGTCGCGGTGGCGCAGTCGCCCGCCTGGAGCGCGTCCCGGATGCGGCTCGACGAGATGGTTTCGTCGGCGTCGTCGACCGGCGACACCATTTCGGTGAAGAAGCCGAGGCGGCGGGCGTGGTCGGCGAGCGTCACGACGTCGCCGCCGCGGCCCTTGCCGAAGACGAAGTCGGCGCCGGTGACGACGCCCGCGGCGCCGAAGCGGCCGAGCAGCAGGTCGGTGATGAAATCCTCGGCGCGCGTTCCCGCGAGCGCGGCGTCGAAGGGCAGCACGAGCATAGCGTCGGCACCCGCCGCGGCGAACAATTCCTGCCGCTGGTCGAGCGTGGTGAGGCGGAAGGGCGCGGCGTCGGGCTTGAAGAAGCGCACCGGGTGCGGATCGAAGGTCGCGACGATCGCGGGGCGTCCCTCATCCTGTGCATGGCGCACGGCGCGGCCGACGACCGCCTGGTGCCCCGCGTGGAAGCCGTCGAAATTGCCGAGGGCGATCACCCCGCCGCGCAGATCGCCCTCGATGCGCTGGTGGCCGTCGAGGCGGATCATGGCGCCGAAATCGAGGGCGGCGGAGTCAGCGGGACGAGCCCCGCGCCGAGCACGCGGATCGCGTTGCCGCCCATCGCGGCGCGAATCTCGTCGTCGGTGAAACCCGCGTCGATCAGCGCCTGCGTGACCTGCACAAGCTGCGACGTGTCGAAACGCACGGTGGTGGCGCCGTCATAGTCGCTGCCGAGCGCGACATGGTCGATGCCGACGAGGTCGCGGACATGCTTCATCGCCTTGGCGATGCTCGCGGGCGAGGTGTCGCACACGGCGGCATCCCAATAGCCGATGCCGACCAGCCCGCCGGTCGCGGCGACCCCGCGAATCTGCTCGTCGGAAAGGTTGCGGTTGACCTTGCACGTCGCCTGTACCCCGCCGTGGCTCGACACCACCGGGCGGCGCGCCATTTTCAGGATGTCGGCGACGCACGCCTGGCTGCAATGCGCGATGTCGACGATCATGCCCTTCGCCTCCATCGCACCGACCACCTGCCGGCCGAGCGGGGTGAGCCCGCCCTTTTTCAGCCCGTGCATCGATCCCGCGAGGTCATTGTCGAAGAAATGGGTGAGCCCCGCCATGCGGAAGCCCGCGGCGTAGAGCTTGTCGAGGTTGGCGATGTCGCCTTCGAGATTGTGCAGCCCCTCGATGCTGAGCATCGCGCCGATCAGCTTTTGGCCACGATCGCGCACTCTCAGAACAGCATCGAGTTGGCCCTTGTTCATCACCGTTCGCAATTTGCGGCCGTCCTTGCGGGCAAATCGGTCCAGTTTTTCAGCATGCCACAGCGAACGTTCGAGCAGCGAATTCCATGTCCGCACCGGCTGGAGCTGCGCGATGACGAGCCCGGTGATATTGTCGCTGTCGCCGCTGTTCGCGTCGTAATTCTGGCCCTTGGGCGACTTGGTTGTGCTCGCGAGCACCTGCAGCGCGACATTGCCTTCTTCGAGGCGCGGCAGGTCCATATGGCCGCGCTCGGCGCGATCGAGGAAGTCGCGGCTCCACAACAGGCTGTCGCTGTGCAGGTCGACGATGGTCAGCGTATCGTGGAGCGCTTTCGCCCGCGCGCTCACCGCGGGCAGCGGCTTGCCGTCGATCTGGTTGAGCCCGCGTTCGATCATTCCGGGGGCGAGGGTGAAAAAGGCCGCCGCGCCGAGCGCGATCACGACAAGCAGGCTCAGGATCCAGCGGCGCATCTTCTATCTCCGGACGAGGGTGACGAAGTGGTACGCCGGGCGGCCGGCGTCGTCGGCAGGGTGGCTTTCGCGCGCCACTTCGCGCCAGTCGGCGGGGTCGGGGGCCGCGATCACCGCGTCGCCCGCGGGGGTGCTCGCGACCTCGGTCAGCTCGATGCGGTCGGCAAGCGGCAGGAACAGGCGATAGATTTCGGCGCCGCCGATCACCATCACATGCGGGGCATTGGCGCGGCGCAGCGCTTCCTCGATCGTGGCGACGGGCTCGGCGCCTTCCTCCTGCCAGTCGGCGTCGCGGGTGAGCACGATGTGGCGGCGTCCTTCGAGCACCGCGGGCAGGCTGTCGAAGGTCTTGCGCCCCATGATCATCGGGCGGCCCATCGTCAGCTGCTTGAAACGGCGGAGGTCGGCGGGCAGGTGCCACGGCATCTTGCCGTCCGCACCGATGACGCCGTTCGCGGCGCGCGCGACGATCAGCGTGATTTCGGGATGGTTCATGCCGCGGTTTCCGCTCCGGGGACAAAGCCCGCCCATGTCGCATGGCCCAGCTTGCGGCCCTCGCGCACCTCGGTCTTGCTGTAATGATGGACGCGGCAATTCTCGTCGGCGAGCAGCGCGGGGATCGCCGCGATGTCGGCGCCGATCAGGTTGCGCATGACCACGGGCAGCGCGCGCGTCGCGGTGCTGCCGAGCGGAAGGCCGGCGATCGCGCGGATGTGATTCTCGAACTGGCTCGTTACCGCGCCCTCGATCGTCCAGTGGCCACTGTTGTGGACGCGCGGCGCCATCTCGTTGAAGACGGGGCCGTCTTCGGTGGCGAAAAATTCGCCGGTGAGCACCCCGACATAGTCGAGCTCGGCCGCGATCGCGGCCATCATCGCGCGCGCTTCGTCCTGCTGGTCGGTGACGATTGGCGGCGGCGGCAGGCTGGCGGTCGCCAAGATGCCGTTTTCGTGGACGTTGACCGTCGAATCCCAGCTGCGGATCTCGCCGTCGATGCCGCGGACGAGGATGACCGAAAATTCATGCGCGAAGCGGACGAAGCCTTCGAGGATCGCGGCGTGGCGGCCGACCGCGTCCCACGCCGCATCGGCATCGGCGGCCGCCGCGAGGCGGGCCTGGCCCTTGCCGTCATAGCCCATGCGCACGGTCTTGAGGATCGCGGGGGCGCCGATCGCCGCCAGCGCGGCGTCGAGTGCGGCGCGGTCGGGCACCGCGGCGAAGGGGGCGGTGCGTCCGCCGAGCCCGGCGACGAAATTCTTCTCGGCAAGGCGGTCCTGCGCGACCTGCAGGCCGCGCGCGCCCGGATGCACCGCGACATGGCCCGACAGGAAGCGGACGGTATCGACCGGGACATTCTCGAATTCGAAGGTGACGATGTCGCAGGCCGCGGCGAAGGCGGCGAGCCGCGATTCATCGTCCCATGCCGCCTGGCTGTGGTGCGCGGTGACCTCGGCGGCGACGCTTTCGGCGTCGGGCGCATAGATATGGACCTTGTAGCCCAGTTGCGCGGCGGCGACGGCGAGCATGCGGCCGAGCTGGCCGCCGCCGAGGATGCCGATCGTCGAACCGGGAGGCAGCAAGGGGTCAGCCTTCCCGGACGGGGGTAGGGGCGACGCTCTCCGACTGCGCGGCGCGCCAGGCGTCGAGCCTTGCCGCGAGGTCCGCGTCCTCGTTCGCGAGCAGCGCGGCGGCGAACAGGCCGGCGTTGGTGGCGCCCGCCTTGCCGATGGCAAAGGTCGCCACCGGGATGCCGCCGGGCATCTGGACGATCGAATAGAGGCTGTCGACGCCGCTGAGCGCGGCCGACTGGACGGGCACGCCAAGCACCGGGATGCGCGTCATCGATGCGACCATGCCGGGCAGGTGCGCGGCGCCGCCGGCGCCCGCGATGATCGCCTTCAGCCCGCGCGCCGCGGCGCTCCTGGCATAGTCGATCAGCCGGTCGGGCGTGCGGTGGGCAGAGACGATGCGCACTTCGTGCGCGATGCCGAGGGCTTCGAGAATCTGGACCGCATGCGCCATGGTTGGCCAGTCCGACTGGCTGCCCATGATCACGCCAACGAGCGGCGGCGCTTCGGTCATGCTTCTTCCCTCCTGCCCCGGCGAGTCATCGCCGACCCTCCCCCTAGACGCTGTTTCGGGCAGATGGAAGCCGCCTCGGGCGGCCCGGATCGGCGCGGTCGGCGCGGGGAAATGCCAAATCCGCAAGGCGTTTACCGATTGGTATGATGTCCGCCCTAGGCTGGGGAGCGACAAGAGATCGTCGGCATCGGGCCGGCGGCGTAGGGCTCGCTTTCGGGGACGGTTGATGGACAGCATAGGGGGGGCACGGATCGCGGTCGACCAGCTGACCGCTGTACCCGTCGTCTCCATCGACGATCAGCTGCGCGAACTGCGCCGCGAACGCGACGCGCTGCGCCGCGAGAACCGCATCCTCAAGATCGCGGTCGCGGAGCTCGAACGCGTGTCCGAACGCGACACGCTGACGCCGCTGTTCAACCGCCGCTATTTCCTGACCGCGATCCACCAGCGGCTCGCGCGCTTCGAGCGCCACGCCGAAAGCGCCGCGGTGGTGTTCGCCGACGTCAACCAGCTCAAATATATCAACGACAGTTTCGGGCATGCCGCGGGCGATTTTGCGCTGATGCAGATCGCCGACCGGCTGCTGTCGTCGATCCGGGCGACCGATGTCGCAGCGCGGATCGGCGGCGACGAGTTCGGGCTGATCCTCGACCAGTCGAGCGAGGAGGGCGCGCGCGCGCAGGTGGCACGGCTCGGCGAGATTTTGAGCGCGTCCCCCGCACTCTACGACGGGCGTGCGATTTCGCTCTCGGCCTGTTTCGGCATCGCGATGCTGCAGACCGGGATGAGCGAATCGGACATTCTCGCCGCGGCCGACCGCGACATGTATCGCTGCAAGCAGGCGCAGGGCGGCGCGCTCGGTCACCGCTGACCGTAAAGGCGCTGTTAACCAAAAGCGCGCATCCTCGCATTCCGACCACAGGGGGTGCAGCATGCTGAGCCACAACGACCCGAACCACGATATCCGCAGCCGGATTGCCGGCCAGATCGGCGCGCTTGCCGAAGCACTGCCGCATTGCGCGCTGACGCAGATCGTCCAGGGGATCGACGATATCCGCTGCCTCGCGCGCGACAATGGTTTCGCCGCGGTCGAGACGCTGGCGAGCCGGCTCGAATCGGCGGTCGCGTCGGGCGGCCACCGCGCCGCGATCCTGACCTATCTCGACGCGATGAGCGACGCCGCGACGGTGCCGCAGGGCGCGATGCCGGCATCGGCGCACGAAGCCTGGCTCGCCTCGGTCGCGATGCGGCTGGGTCACTGACCGCCGCCCGAAAGTCGCCCGAATGGATGCCATCATGCTCGCGCTCGTCGCGGTGGCGCTCGCCAACGCCGACGGGCGCGGCGGTGCATTGCTCGCGACGCTGCTCGCGGCGCGCGGCGAGCAGCGTCTGGTCTTCGCCATCGCGGCAGGGGCCTTCGTCGCCAATGCCGTCGTCGCGGCGATCGCGGGGAGCGCCGCCAATGCGATGATCGGGCAGGGCGTCGTGATGCTCTTCGCGGCCTTTGCCTTGCTGTCGGCCGCCGCCGCGCTGCTCTGGCCGGGACGGCTCGGGCCCGATCCGGCGCGGCTCGCCGCGGCGCCGCTGCCGCTGCTCGCGGCGCGCTTGCTGCTTGCCCAGTTCGGCGACCGCAGCCACGTGCTGATCGCTGCGCTCGCGGCGACGAGCGGAGCGGGGCACTGGGCCGCCGCGGGCGGCTTTGCGGGCTGGATGCTCGCGATGCTCCCCTTCCTCGCTTTCGGTCCGGCGCTCGCCGCGACGCGCGCCGCCAGGATCATACGCTGGGGAAGCGCGGCGGCGCTCATCGTCTGGGGGTTGCGCAGCGGCATGACGGCCTTCGGCCTGCTCGGATAAGAATGCGCTTTTAATCGATTTTTTCGATCATTGAGCACGAAAGCCTCGGTGGGAAATCCCGGCCGCGTGCCCCTATATGGGGGACAGGATGAAAGGAGGGATCCCATGCCCGAACATAATCAGCCCGCCGTCGCCGATGCGCTCAACGCGCTGCTCGCCGACAGCTTCGCGCTCTACCTCAAGACCAAAAATTATCACTGGCACGTCCAGGGGCCGCATTTCCGCGAGCTCCACCTGCTGTTCGACGAACAGGCGGCGCAGATCCTCGCCACCACCGACCTGATCGCCGAGCGCGTGCGCAAGAATGGCGCCGCGACGCTGCGCTCGATCGGCGAGATCGGACGCCGCCAGTCGATCAGGGATGACGACGCCGCGGGCGTCGCCGCCGATGCGATGGTCCGCACGCTCGCGGCCGACAACAAGGCGCTGCTGGGCCAGCTCCGGGAGGTCAAGGCCGCCGCCGAAAAGGCCGGCGACATCGCGACGAGCGGTCTGGTCGACGCCTGGGCCGACGAGACCGAGCAGCGCATCTGGTTCCTCGAGGCGACCGCGGGATACTGACCGGCGGACCCGCCCGGCCTGTCCCCGGGGGCGGCGGAGCGACGACCGCTCCCCGCCCCGGGGCCCCTTGACGCCCCTTTGTGCAATCCCGTTGACTGTCCCCCGATTCGATATAAATATGATATCATCTTTATATCGAGTGATTCGGAGGGAATATGGTCGATTCGGGAACGCCCGCACTGAACCGCAGCCGCGAGGGGCGCGCGAGCACGCAAAGCGGTTATCTGATGCTGCTGGTCTGGTTCGCGCTGCTCGGCGTCGCGATCTGGGCCGCGGCGAGCAACATCGGCGGCGACAGCGTCGATTTCAACTGGAAGTGGGCGGTGGTGATCGCGAACGCGGTGCTCGGCCTGCTGATCCTCTGCGGCTTTTACATGATCAACCCCAATGAAGCGGCGGCGATCCAGCTGTTCGGCGCGTACAAGGGCACCGACCGCGAGGAGGGGCTGCGCTGGGTGCTGCCCTGGCTGACGCGCAAGAAGATCGCGGTGCGCGCGAACAACGTCATTTCGGACAAGATCAAGGTCAACGACCTGCGCGGCAACCCGATCGAGATGGCGGCGCAGGTCGTGTGGCGCGTCACCGACACCGCGCAGGCGCTGTTCGACGTCGACGATTACAAGGAATTCGTCATGGCGCAGATCGAGGCCGCGGTGCGCGCGATCGGCTCGCGCTACCCCTATGACGACATCGAGCATCAGGAAATCACGCTGCGCGGCAACCATGACGAGGTCGGGGTCGAACTGCGCAAGGCGCTGATCGAGCGGCTCGAGGTCGCGGGGATCACCGTCGACGAATGCGGGCTGACGCACCTCGCCTATGCGCAGGAAATCGCCGGCGCGATGCTCCGCCGCCAGCAGGCCGAGGCGGTGATCGCGGCGCGCAAGAAGCTGGTCGAGGGTGCGGTGACGATGGTCGAAATGGCGCTCCAGCACCTGTCGGAGAAGAATGTCGTCGACCTCGACGACGAGCGCAAGGCGGCGATGGTGTCGAACCTGATGGTGGTGCTGTGCGGCGAACGCGACACCCAGCCCGTCGTCAACACCGGCTCGCTCTATTGAGCCCTGTCGCCGAGACGCATGATGTCGAGTTCCGCCAAAAAGGCCTTCGCCCTCCGGCTTGATCCCGCGCTCTATGCGGCGATCGAGCGGATGGCGGCGGCCGAACTGCGCAGCGCCAATGCCGAGATCGAAGTGCTGCTGCGCGAGGCGCTGGCGCGGCGCGGGGTCGCGGTCAGGCCGCCGGCGCCCCCCCGGCGCGGACGGCCGCCGAAGGGGACGGAGGCATGATGCGCCGCCGCCTGTTCGCCGCCGGCGTTGTCGCGCTGATCGTTTGCGTCGCGGCCGCGACCCGCATTCCGGACCGGGCCGGCGATGCGCGCCCGGCCGATGGCGGCGCGACGCTCGACCTGTGGCTCATCGACACGGTGTCGCCGCCGATCCTGTCGCGCCACCGCTGAAGGGACTGGCCGTGCTGCATCTTTTCCTCGACGAACGTCCCTGGTTCCGCCCCAAGCGGCGCGGCTACGGCGCCGGCCTGCCGATCGCCTGGCAGGGCTGGGCGCTGCTGGCGGTTCATGCCGCGCTGATCGGCGGCACCGCGCTGCTGCTGCGCGACCGGCCGGTACTGCTGACCGGCGCGGCGGTCTTCGTCGCGCTCGCGCCGATGCCGCTCTATCGGGCCCGCACCGAAGGCGGCTGGCGCTGGCGCTGGTAGCCGATCGGGAGGGGGAGGCGGAGCGTTCCCCCTTCACCCAACCGGCGGGTCAGGTCAGCGCCTTGTACAGGCCGAAGGCGCTCGTCGCGGTCAGCACGACGCCGACCATCACCAGCATGACCTTGGGCGAGAAGCGCTTCGCCATCATCGCGCCGAGCGGCGCCGCGGCGACGCCGCCGATGATCAGGCCGAGCGTCGGGCCGAGGATGTCGTCGAAGCCGAGGTTGGCGATGAAGGCGATCGACACCGCGACCGCGAGGAAGAATTCGACGCTGTTGACCGTGCCGACGACCTTGCGCGGTTCGCCGCCCTGGACGAGCAGGTTCGAGGTGACGACCGGTCCCCAGCCGCCGCCGCCCGCGGCATCGAGGAAGCCGCCGACCACCGCCAGCGGCCCGACCACCCTGGGCTTGGCGAATTTGGGCGGGTAGAGCAGGCCGCGCACGAGCAGCCACACGCCGATCAGCACCAGATAGCCGAGCACGAAGGGCTTCACGACCTCGGCGTGGAGCGACGACAGGACATAGGCGCCGAGCACGCCGCCGATCACCCCGGGCACCAGCAGGCGGAAAAACAGCGGCCAGTCGATGTTGCGGTGAAACAGGTGGCTCAGCCCCGAGGCGCCGGTGGTGAAAATCTCCACCACATGGATGCGCGCCGACGCGGTCGCGGGCGGCACGCCGAGCACCGCGACGAGCAGGGTGTTGCAGATGACGCCGAACGCCATGCCGAGCGCGCCGTCGACCAGCTGCGCCGCGAAGCCGATCAGGATGAAGGGAAGGAGCGCCGAAAAATCGATGGCCGCCAGATCGATCATGAAATCATCCCAACTGTTTTAGTTGACAACCGGCTGCCGGTTTTTGCGAGGATTCGCTAGCCCAAATTTTCTGCTGGCGGTGAAGGGATTTGTTTGTGCGTCCAGTGGAATATCTTTCGATGCCGGATCAGCCCGTCAGATCCTCGGGAAGATGGTCGCGCACATAGTCGATGAAGGCGCGCAGCTTGGGCATCACCTGCTTGCGGCTGGGGTAATAGAGGAACAGCCCCGATGTCGCGGCGGCGTGGTCGGTCAGCACCAGTTCGAGCTCGCCCGATTCGACCATCGCGGTCGCCATCGGTTCGGCCATCATCCCCATCGCGACCCCGGTGCGCATCGCCACCAGCGCGGCGATCCAGTCGTTGACGATCACGGGGCCGGTGACGCCGACCTCATATTCGCGATTTCCCTTTTCGAACGTCCACGGCATCAGCGCCCCGGTGGCGAGCCGGAAGCGGACGCAGCGATGGTCGCGCAGGTCTTCGGGCAGGACGGGGCGTCCATGCTCCGCGAAATAGCCGGGAGCCGCCGCGACGACGAAGCGGAACGCGCCGGTCAGGCGCACCGCGATCACGTCGGCGTCGAGCGATTCACCCATCCGCACGCCCGCGTCGAACCCGCCCGAACTCAGGTCCGACAGCGCGTCGTCGGCATAGATTTCGAGCTCGATCTCGGGATAGGTCTTGCAGAATCCGGCGATGATCGGCTCGAACAGCGGCTGCACCGCGCCGCGCATCAGGTTGATGCGCAGCCGCCCCGCGGGCCGGTTGCCGAGGTTGCGCGCGGCTTCATAGGCGTCGGTCAGCCCGGCGTAGGCGGGCGCCGCGCGTTCGAGGAACATCTCGCCCGCCTGGGTCAGCCCGACGCTGCGCGTGGTGCGCATGAACAGGGGCGCGCCGACGCGCGCTTCGAGCGCTTTGACGGTCTGGCTGATCGCCGAGGGAGAGACGCCGAGGTCGGCGGCGGCGGCGGAAAAGCTCCGCCTTTCCGCGACGCGCAGGAAAGCTTCGATCCCGTCGAGCGCCCCATGGGGGATTGTTAAATCCTGCTTCAAGGCACTTGCAGATTATAGAGGATTATCTAAGTGCGCAAGCGCGCCTAAAAAGGTTGCACAAAGAAACGAAAGGAACCTCTCCCATGACCTCTCAGCTCTCCTCTTTCCGCCGCTTCCCGACCGCTTTCGCCATTGTCGCCGCCTCGGCGCTCGCCTTCACCGGCCTGATCGCCTCGACCTCGCCGGCCTATGCCCAGAGCGGCGACTATCGCTGCACGGGCCTCGCCGAACAGGCTTCGAGCGCCGCGGGCACCGCCGACGCCGGCAAGCAGTCGAACGCCAAGCGCTTCGTGTCGACCGGCAAGAAGCTGTGCGAAGCGGGCAATGAACGCGCCGCCGCCAAGCAGTTCCGCGCCGCGCTGAAGCTCGCCGGCGTCGCCGAAGTCCAGGCCGACAACAAGATGGCGTCGGCCAACTGAAGATAAGCCAAGACGACACCAATCTCCGATCCGTCTCTCCCTCTCCCGAACGGATCCACTGACTGGGGCGGCACCTGATACAGGGCCGCCCCGTTTTGTTTGCGCGCGCCGGTGGCCCCCGGGATGCGGATTCTGCCGGGTAAAACGTCCGCAAGCGACCGGTAGCGGGCATGGATCCTCCCTGTGGCGAAGCCATGGGGAGGGGGACCGCTCGCGCAGCGAGTGGTGGAGGGGCCGCAAGGTCGCGCGACGCCTGACGGCGTCGGCCCCTCCGTCAGCCCTGCGGGCTGCGACCTCCCCATCGCTGCGCGACAGGGAGGGGCGACGAAAAGCGACCGATAGCGGCCATTGACTAAATGTCGCTGAGATGGTGACCATCGCCTATGAGCATTTCTTGGGCCGTCGAATTGAACAAGCTGCGGTCCCCAATTTTCAGCTTGGGTGTCGCATCAGCCCTTCTCGCATGTTCAAATGATCCGGGAAAACGCAATGAGGTTGAAGCGGAATTTTCGACGAACCCAATCATCCTTCAGCTGTTGGATAAGAGCCGCGCAACAGTGCAAAAGGAGCGAGGCCTCCTGCGCGAGCACCTGACCGAATCTCACCACCCAAAATATGTGGAGACGAAAGACTCGGTCTGCATTGTTTGGTTTCCGACTCCGTTCGATGCCAGCGCAATGGTTCTTGACGATCGAATGACCTACGTCACTTGCCTCGGCAATAAGGACCGGCTGACTGATCCCATGGAATACAACGAATATAGAGAGTGACGGCTTCCTACCCCATTTCGGAAGCTACCTGTCGGTACGACACTCATGTCAGCATACGACCGGAAGCGGCCATTCTTCTTCCCTCCCGCTTGCGGGAGGGGTCGGGGGTGGGCGCGGCGTCGCGATGGCCCACCCCGCTGCGGCTAACCAGCAAGCTGGCAAGCCTCGCTGCCCCTCCCGCACGCGGGAGGGGAAACCGGTTCGTCGCTCAATCGGCAGCTTCCCACCCCGATCCGGACATTGCCCGGCAGTCGGGCCGGGCTTTGGTCGCGCCGTCTGACTGCAAGGGGCATCGGGATTGCGCGGAACGCCCCCAATGGGCGAAATGCAGACGAGCGGCGCAAAGCCGAAACCCCGCGCCGCCCCACCGATGAAAGTACCGGGTCGAATGGACTCCCCCTCGGCGGGGTCGCCTATAGCCGCATGATCCGGGAAATACCGGATTTGCGCCGACCCAAATTTGTTTGGGGTGGCGTCCGTATTTTGGGCGCGCCCGCCTGTCGGTCCGGTTGCGACCGGTAGCGGCGGCTCTTCTCCCCTCCCGCTTGCGGGAGGGGTCGGGGGTGGGCAGCGGCGTCGCGATGGCCCACCCCGCTGCGGCTAACCAGCAAGCTGGCAAGCCTCGCTGCCCCTCCCGCACGCGGGAGGGGAAACCGGTTCGGCGCTCAATCGGCAGCTTCCCCCCCATAGCCGCCACTATGCGCCGTCCCCTCCCCATCGCTGTGCTCGTCGTCGTTGACGATGTCGTCAAACCGAATCCCCGGCATGGTCGCTTGCCGGGGCTGGCGCGCGATGGGCGCCCGGCTGCGACTGTCTTTCCCTTTCGGTAGGAGGGGGCGAGGCCTACCGGGCAGACTCGATTGCCTTGAGGTCGTCCGCTGCCTCTATTCGGGCGGTGAGTTCCCCGGCGATTCTCTCGAGCCCCATTCGGCTCAAAAGAGAGGCATCGATCCGGCTGCTGCGGATGATTTCGCGCGCCGTGATCAAACTGGCCGAATAGCGATCGAAGTCCTTTTTTCGGAAAGATTCGAGTCCCTTTGCCATATGGGCCGCCACCAGCGGTATATCCTGTGCAGGAAAGGTCCTGGCACCGGCCGAAGCGATAATATCGTCGGCCATTGATCCGATGGCTCGGGCTTCGTCGGTGTCGGCCGTCATCCGGTCATAGGGGAGCTTGGCCCATGACCTCATGGCATTGTTGAACAGCGTCAGGCTTTTGTAGGTTTCCAGAACGGGCCAGCAGGTCTGGATGGCCCTGAGTATACCCTCGTCGGTGACTCCGTTGCAGCCACCGAGGTCGCCGCGCTTGTCGGGCGCGATGTCGATTCCGGCGGTGCCGACTTCCACGATATAGCGCAGGGCGTCGTCATGCGGCCCCTTGTAGGGCTCCGTCTGGGGGACGACATTGACCTGCGCGACGGACGGTGCACTGCAAAGCGCGGCGAGGAGGAGCGGCAGGGCCAGCGATGATTTCATGGCAGCCAACCTCTGCGGGCGACAGGGACATGTCAATCACCGCCGCCTTTGGTGGACGCAGGCTCCAGCGCCCGGACCCATCACCCGTGTGCAGCGGTGTGCAGCGGTGTGCAATCGTTGAAGGCCGGCTGTTCGTTCAATCCCGCGGAGATCGGCCGCCTGCGGCCCGCCCTGGCTTGATTTTGCTCCCTCCCGCCAGCGCCTGCTTTTGCACGTGTGACGCTTTTCGTCCGCCGGCGCCGTGAAAGTCGACCGATCGGACTCCGCCCCGAAACGCCCTCTCCATCGGCAGGCCGCCCGCCGCAAAAGGAAGGCGCGAACGCTGCGCCGATCTCCGCTACAGCCCGCCCATGCGCCCCGATTCGCCCTCGCCGCTCATCCCCTTCCTCGTCGCCTGCGCGGGGATCGCGACCTATTCGGCGATGGACGTGCTGATGAAGGGGCTGTCGATCGACCTCGGCGCCTATAATGCGGTGCTGTGGCGCACCGGCGCGGGCACATTGGTCAGCGGCGCCATCTATCTGTCGCTGCGCCCCGCGATGCCCGACGCCGCGACGATGCGCATCCACGCGGTGCGCTCCTTCTTCGTCGCGGCGATGGCGCTCTGCTTCTTCTGGGCGCTCGCGCGGCTGCCGATCGCCGAGGCGATCGCGCTCGCCTTCGTCGCGCCGCTGATGGCGCTCTACATGGCCGCGATCTTCCTCGGCGAAAAGATCGGCCCGCGTTCGATCGCGGCGTCGCTGCTCGGGCTCGGCGGGGTGCTCGTCATCGTCGCGGGCAAGCTCGGCGGCAGCGATTACGACCCCGAGGCGCTGTGGGCGGTCGGCGCGGTGTTCCTGTCGGCGGTCTTCTATGCCTATAATCTCATCCTCGCGCGGCGGCAGGCGAAGATGGCCGAACCGCTCGAAATCGCCTTTTTCCAGAATTTCTTCGTCGCCGCGATCCTCGCACTGGGGGCGCCCTGGTTCGCGGTGCTGCCGGGCGAAGGCCATGCGCCGCACATCCTCGGCGCCGCGATCCTCGCGACGCTGTCGCTGCTTTGCCTCAGCTGGGCCTATGCCCGCGCCGAGACCCAGATCCTCGCGACCACCGAATATACCGGATTCCTGTGGGCGATGCTGTTCGGCTGGATCTTCTTTGCCGAGGCGGTGACGCTGCCGACGCTCGCCGGCGCGGTGCTGATCGTCGCCGCGTGCCTGATCGTCGCGCGCAAGGTCCCGCACCAGGACCCGATCGATCCGGCGGCGGCGTAATAATCGCTATTTCGCACGAAGACACGAAGAGGCGAAGAACCTATCCAGGAATCCGTTCGTGCTGAGCCTGTCGAAGCACCGTCCTTCTTCTTGCGGCGCTGAAAGCAAGAGCGGCCCTTCGACACGCTCAGGGCAAACGGAGTTGGCAATGAATCTTCTGCGCGCCGTCGTGCGAACCCGAAAAATCACACCGCCGCGCGCGCAAGCCGGTCGTTGATCGCCGCGCCCAGCCCGTCGTGCGGGATCGCCGCGACCGCGATCCTGGTCTTTGCGCTCGCCGCGCCCGCGTGCAGCGCGTCGAACAGGCGCGCCGAAGCCTCGGTCAGGTCGCCCACCGCGGAGAGCTGGTAATCGCCCGCGACGGCGCCGAAGCCGATCGCGAACTCGTCCGCGGCGAAATCCGCCGCGTCCAGCCGCACCGGCTTTCCCGGGGCGTAGTGGCTCGCGAGCATCCCCGGCGCGACGACCTCCGATCCCTGCACCCCGGCGACGGGCAATCGCGCTGCCTCGCCCAGCATCGCGGCGGTCACCGGTCCGGGGCGCAAGATCTCGACCGCGCCGCCCGTCGCCCGCGCGATCGTCGATTCGACCCCCGCGGTCGTCGGCCCGTCGTCGATCACCAGCGCGATCCGACCGTCGAGCGTCGTGCGCACATGCTCCGCCTTGGTCGGGCTCACCCCGCCGCTGGCATTGGCACTCGGCGCCGCGAGCGGCGCGCCCGATGCCGCGAGCAGCGCCTGCATCGCGCGGTGCGCCGGCACCCGGATCGCGATCGTGTCGAGCCCCGCGGTCGCGATGCTCGCGACGGGGCAATCGGCGGTCCGCGGCACCACCAAGGTCAGCGGACCGGGCCAGAAATGCTTCGCCAGCGCGCGCTCGACCTCGCCGAAAACCCCCAGCCGCTCTGCCGCGGCGAGGTCGGGCACATGCACGATCAGCGGGTTGAAATCGGGCCGGCCTTTCGCGGCATAGATGCGTGCCACCGCCGCGGCGTTGCGCGCGTCGGCGGCGAGGCCATAGACCGTCTCGGTCGGCACCGCGACGGGCTGCCCCGCCGCGACCAGCGCGGCGGCGCGCGCGATCGTATCCGCGTCAAACGGCAGGGTCGCGGTCGCGATGCTCTCGTTCCTTTGACCCTCGGCCATGCCGCGCTATAGCGCCGCCACCTGTGGAATCATCCCAAAAAGCGGGGCCAGCATGACCTATACGCCGCCGACCACCGAACAGCTTTTCGTCCTCGACCATATCGCGCACATCGGCGTGCTGGCCGAACACGAGCGTTTCGCCGATGCGACCCCCGACATGGTCGAGGCGATCGTCACCGGAATCGGCGAATTCGCCGCCGAGGTCTACGCCCCGCTCAACCGCGTCGGCGACACGCAGAATCCGAAATGGCAGGACGGCAAGGTCACCATGCCCCCGGGGTTCAAGGACGCCTACAAGGCGTTCGTCGAGGCGGGCTGGGGCAGCATCGACGGCCCCGTCGACTATGGCGGCCAGGGCCTGCCCTTCACCCTCGCGACGGTGGTGATCGAGGCGCTGGGCAGCGCCGACATGGGCTTCACCCTCTGCAACATCCTGACCCCCGGCGCGATCCACGCGCTGATGGCCTATGGCACCGAGGAGCAGCGCCGGACCTGGCTCCCCAAGCTGGTGTCGGGCGAATGGAACGGCACGATGAACCTCACCGAGCCCGCCGCGGGCAGCGACGTCGGCGCGCTGCGCTCGACCGCCGAAAAAGTGACCGAGGGCGAGCACGCGGGCCTCTACCGGATCAAGGGCCAGAAGATCTTCATCACCTTCGGCGAGCACGATCTCACCGACAATATCGTCCACCTCGTCCTCGCGCGCACCCCCGGCGCGCCCGAGGGAACGCGCGGCATCTCGCTCTTCCTCGTCCCCAAATACCGCCTCGATGCCGAGGGCAGGCCGACGCTGTCGAACGGCGTCCACTGCGCCTCGATCGAGCACAAGCTCGGCATCCACGGTTCGCCGACCGCGGTGATGGTCTATGGCGAGGCGGAGGACTGCCTCGGCGAGATCGTCGGCGACGAGATGGGCGGCATGCGCGCGATGTTCGTGATGATGAACAACGCGCGGCTGATGGTCGGCTGCCAGGGCGTCCAGGTCGCCGAGCGCGCGACGCAGCAGGCCCAGAAATTTGCCGCCGAGCGCGTCCAGTCGTCGCTCGCGGGCTCGCCCGATCGCACCCCGGTGACGATCGACCAGCACCCCGACGTCCGCCGCATGCTGTGGCGGATGCGCGCGCAGACCGAGGCGGCGCGCGCGCTCGTCTATTATGCCGCGGCGCAGACCGACCTCGGCAAGCTGGGCGACGAGGACGCCGCGATGCGCGCCGAAATCCTGATCCCGCTGGTCAAGGCGCACGCGACCGACATCGGCTGCGAGGTCGCCAGCCTCGGCATCCAGGTCCATGGCGGCATGGGCTTCATCGAGGAAACCGGTGCCGCGCAGCATTATCGCGACGCGCGCATCGCGCCGATCTACGAAGGCACCAACGGCATCCAGGCTGCCGACCTCGTCGGGCGCAAGCTCGGCATGGCGGGCGGCGATCTCGTCCGCTTCCTGATCGACGACATCGCCAATGGTGCCGGTGATTTCCCCGAATTGCAGCAGCTCGTCGACGCGTGCCGCGCGGTCACCGACTGGATGGTGAACGCCACCACCGGCGACCGGCTCGCGGGCAGCTACCCCTATCTCACCATGCTCGCCACCGCGACCTGCGGCTGGCTGATGGCGCGGCAGCACGCGGCCGCGAGGGCGATGCTCGACGCGGGCGAAGGCGACGCCGCCTTCCTCGCCGCCAAGATCGCCTCGACGCGCTTCTACCTGCAGCAGATCGTCCCCGCCGCCACCGGCCTCGCGGCCTCGGCGCTCGCGGGCGACGCCGCGCTGCCGGCGCTGGGCTGACGCTTCCTGCCGATCGGCGCGCCCGGCGCGCCGATCAGTAGTTCACCGTCATCGCGAGCAGGCCGAAGCTCCACGCGGTGTAGAGCAGGAGCAGCATCGCGAGCAGCAGCAACGCCGCCCACAGGGTACGGAACCAGCCGCGCCGCTCGCGGCGGACGATGCGCAGGTTCCACGCCGCGACCAGCACCCCGCCGACGAAGATCAAGGCCCCCGCGATCTGGAGCGACCACAGCCACGGATCGAAGGAGGGCAGCGCCTTCAGCGTCAGCAGGCTGACCACCCACGCGGTGACCAGCGCGAGCACCAGCCCCGCCGCGACGCGGACGCCGCGATAGGCGCGCAGCGCCGGCCGCCCCAGCGTCAGCGGCGCCTTGTAGTGACGGCGGACCAGCGCCGACACCGGCCATTGCAACAGCGTGATCAGCAGCACGCCGAGCGCGACACAGAGCGCGGGTTTCAGCCACGCCGCCGATTTCGACGCGGGTGCGCGGTCGAACACCATGAACGGCGACAGGCCGTCGACGCTCCAGCGCACGACCCTGCCGTCGACCACCTGCGCGGCAAGCCGTCCGTGGCCGTTGGCATTGTGCCAGACGAAGGGCGCGGTCTCGACCCATTTCGCGGGTTTGCCGTTGAGGTCGCGCGCCGCCGGAACGACCAGATTGCCCCTGGCATCGACGCTGACCGTCACCTGCCCGATCAGCGAGGCGAGCGCATAGAAGTTCGATTCCGACCGGCGGCTGTTGAGCCAGCTTCCCGCCATCATCCGCGCGTGCGTCGCGGCGGTCTTTGCATCGACGCGCGTCGCGGGCATTTCGGTGCCGGGAAGGTAGCGGTCGGCGAATTTCTCGAACAGCGCGCGCCGCACCGCGCCGACCGAGCCCTGCTCGCCCGTCGCGTTGAACGACATGTACAGGCCGATTTTCTCGGTCGTGAACAGGTGGAGCGCGGTGTGGAACAACTGCGTGTCGCCCAGATGCGCGATCACCTGCCGCCCGTTGATGTTGGTTTCGAAGAAGCCGAGTTCCATCCGGTTGAGCGGCGGCAACAGCGTCAGCGGGGTGTCGTGCATCATCCGCGCGGTTGCGGGGGTCATCAGCCCCGCCCCCTCATTCAGGTGCGCGATCATGAATTTGGCCATGTCGGCGCCCGTCGCCGACAGCGCCCCCGCGGGGCCCGGACCGACGATCTCGAATTTCGACGGCCCCGCCGAAAGCTGGCGATAGCCCGTCGCCATCGACGGCGCGAGCGCCGCCGGCAGCGGCTGGCGAAAGGTCGACTGCGCCATGCCGAGCGGGCGGAAGATGCGCTGCTCGACATAGTCGTCGAAGGGCATTTTCGCGGTCCGTTCGACGATATAGCCCGCGAGCGCGGTGCCATAGTTGGAGTAGGAGGGCGTCGTCCCCGGCGCATAGATGCGCCTCGGCTGCACCTTCACATAATCGCCGAGCGAGATCGCGAATTTCGGATCCTCGAAGATCGTGCGCTTGCCATGCTCCTCGAACCCCGCGGTGTGCGTCATCAGCTGGCGCATCGTCACCGGCTTGCCGCGATAGGGCGGAATCCGGAAGTCGAGATAGGCGTTGACGTCCTTGTCGAGGTCGATCCGGCCCGCCTCGACCTCCTGCATCACCGCGGTCCAGGTGAACAGCTTCGACACCGACCCGGGGCGGAACAGCGTGCGCGCCGGGTCGACGGGGGTGCGCCGCGCGGCATCGGCATAGCCGAAGCCGCGCTGGGTCAGCACCTGCCCGTCCTTGACCACCACCACGACCGCGCCCGCAAGGTCGCCGCGCTCGAGCGCGAAGGGCAGGAAGCCGTCGAGCCAGCCGTCGACATCGGCCTTGGTGAGCGCCGCGGCCGCACCGGGGAGAGTCGGCGCGGCCGCGGCGGCGGCGGCGTCCGCCTGCGCCTCTTTGGGCACCGCGGGTCCGGTCGCCACCCCCTGTCCCGCCGCCCCGATCCCGAACAGGAGGACGAACGGCAGCAAGGCCAGCAGTTTGATCGATCGCATCATCACTCTCCCGGCGCGGCGCGCAAAGCGCGGCGGCCATCATCGGTCGAAAAGGGTCGGGTTCAGTCGGCGGACGGCCGCACGACCGCGCCGCCCTTCATCACGAAATCCACCGTCTCCAGCGCGGTCACATCGGCCAGCGGATCGCCGCGCACCGCGACGATGTCGGCCGCCTTGCCCGCGGCGAGCGATCCGATTTCGCCCTCCAGCCCGATATGCGCCGCGCCCCAGACGGTGGCGGCGCGGATCGCGTCGAGCGGGGTCAGTCCCGCCTTGACCATCAGCGCGAATTCGCGGGCGTTTTCGCCATGCTTCGACACCGCCGAATCGGTGCCGAAGGCGATGCGCACCCCGCCCTGATGCGCGCGGCGCAGCGCGTCGACCATCAGCGGACCGACCGTCCGCGCCTTGGCGCGCACCGGCGCGGGCATCCAGTCGGCGGTTTCGGCCTGCTGCGACACCGTGTCGCCCGCCAGCAGGGTCGGGACCAGATAGCTGCCCTTCGCCTTGAACAGGCGGATCGATTCGGGGTCGATATAGGTGCCGTGCTCGACCGAATCGACGCCCGCGCGCAGCGCCGCATTGACCCCGTCGGTGCCGTGCGCGTGCGCCGCGACCTTGCGGCCCAGCCGGTGCGCGGTCTCGACGATCGCGACCAGTTCGGCGTCGCTCATCTGCTGGCCCAGCCCCGCCGCGGTGTTCGACATCACCCCGCCGGTCGATGCGGTCTTGATGATGTCCGCGCCCTGCTGCACCGCCACCCGCACCGCGCGCGCGCAATCGTCGGCGCCCGAACACAGCGTCGGCGAGCGGAACAGGTCGATGATCTCCTGCCGGTATCCGTGGACGTCGCCATGCCCGCCGTGCGCGGCGACCCCGCCCGCCGCGATCACGCGCGGCCCCGTCACCTTGCCCGCCGCGATCGCGTCGCGCAGCGCGTTGATCGCCTCGGGGTCGGACCCCAGATCGACCACCGTGGTGAATCCCGCGCGCACCGTGCGCCCGGCAAAGACGACGCCGTCGAACGCCTGGTCGGTGGTCGATTTGGTGACCGCGTCGATCCGGCTCGTCGGGCCCGATTCAAAGGTCAGGTGGACGTGGCTGTCGATGAAACCCGGCATGACGAACGCGTCGCGCAGGTCGATCACCCGCCCCTCGCCGACAAAACCGTCGCGGATCGCGGCGATCCTGCCGCCCTCGACGACCAGCGTCTTGCCCGTCTCGACCCGCCCGCTCGCGGGGTCGGCGAGCAGCCGTCCGGCGTGGATATAGGTCGCCCCCGCCGCGGCGGGCGCATCCTGCGCGGCGGCGGGCGGGACCAGCAGAACCGCTGCCAGCGCCGCGAACGTCATTGTCTTCATCCTCTTCCCTTCCCTTTGCTTGGGCGCGGTTATCCGCGTCCCCAGATCGCCTCGCCGCACCATGCGTCGCCGTCGCGATATTCGATCGACGGCGTCCGGTCGGCGGCAAGGAAGATCGGACCGTCGAGGTCGACGATGTCGCAGAGCTGGCCGACGATGAAGGCGGGCGCCATCGCCAGGCTGCTGCTCACCATATTGCCGACCATCACGCCCAGCCCGAGCGCGCGCGCGCGGTGCGCCATCGCCAGCCCCTCGCTCAGCCCGCCGCACTTGTCGAGCTTGATGTTGACGACGTCGAACCGGCCGGCCAGCCCGTCGACATCGGCGAGCGTCAGCACGCTTTCGTCGGCGGCGATCGGGATCGGACAGCGATAGCCGTCGAGATCGGCCTCGCGCCCGCGCGCGAGCGGCTGTTCGAGCAGCTTCACGTCGGCCGCGACCAGCGCCGCGACCAGTGCGTCGAGCTCGCCGATCGCAAAGCCCTGGTTGGCGTCGACCCCGATCCAGCACTCGGGCCGCGCCGCGCGCACCGCGTCGACGCGCGCGATATCGAGGGCGAGGTCGCCGGTGAGCTTGAGCTTGAGCGCGCGCGCCTGCGCATAGCCGAGCGCACCCGCCGCCATGACATCGGGGTCGTCGGCGCCGAGCGTGAAGGTCGTGCGCAGCGGACGCGGCGCGGGCAGTCCCGCCAGTTCGTGCACCGCGACGCCGCTCCGCCGCGCCTCAAGCTCCCACAGCGCGCAGTCGATCGCGTTGCGCGCACCGCCCGCGGGCAGCAGCGCCTGCAATGCCTCGCGCGTGATCCCGCCCGCGACCGCATCGCGAACGCGCGCGATTGCGGCGGTCATCGCGGCGACATCGTCGCCCAGATAATAGACCCCCGCGGCCTCGCCGCGCCCGCTGTGCGTGCCGTCGGACAGGGTGACGACGACCACCTCGGACTCGGTGAAGACATGGCCCGAGATGCGGAAGGGCTTGGCGAGCGGCAGGCGTTCGACCGCAAAATCCAGCGTCAGGCCGCTCGTCATGGCTTGCTTGCTCCTTCGCACGCGTGGCGCAGTACCGCGCCCGCGCGCGCGCCGCTGTGCTTGCCGTCGGCCAGCGTGACGACGCCGTTGACGATCACCGTCTCGATCCCGGTCGGGGCCGCCATCGGCTTGTCCCAGCTCGCACCGTCGTCGAGCTTGCCCAGGTCGAAGACGACGATATCGGCGCGCATCCCTTCGCGGATCAGGCCGCGGTCGGACAGCCCCATGCGCTGCGCGGGCCAGCCGGTCATCTTGCGCACCGCCTCCTCCAGCGACAGCACCGGGCGGCGCTTTACATATTCGGCGATGATGCGCGGAAAGGTGCCATAGGCGCGCGGATGCGGCAGCCCGAGCGCGTCCATCTCGCCGAAGGTTTCCGACGCCGCGGCGTCGCTGCCGATGCTGACCCACGGCTGTTTGAGCGCGGTCTCGATATCCTGCTCGCTCATCATGAAATAGAGCGCGACCGAGCGGTTGGGCAGGCCTTCGAGCAATATGTCCCACGCGACGTCGGCGGGATCGCGGTTCAGCGCCTTGCCGATCTCGGCGAGGCTCTTGCCATGATACGGCCGGTATTTGTCGCTGAAGCCGTTGGCGAGCCGGACGTTCTGGAAACCGCCCGATGCGTGGACGAGGTTCGACCAGCCGGGCATCGAACCCGCGGCGACCTCCTTCTTCATCCGCTCGCGCACCTTGGGATCGCGCAGCCGTTCGATCCCCTTCTCGATGCCGTCGGCCCACACCCAGCTCGGCGCGATGATCTCGAGGCCCGTGCCGCCGGCGGTATAGGGATAAAGGTCGGCCGCGACGTCGACCCCGCGCGCGCGCGCCGCGTTGATCGCCGCCAGCGCCTCGGGCATCAGCTTGCCCCAGCCGGGGGCATAGGCGCCCTTGAGGTGAAAGATCTCGACCTTCACCCCGCCCTTCTCGCCGATCTCGATCGCTTCCTCGACCGCCTGGACAAGGCCTTCGCTCTCGTCGCGCATGTGCGTCGCGTAAAAACCGTCGCACTGCGCCGCGACCTTCGCCAGCGTCACGAGGTCCGACGTCGTCTGGAAACTGCTCGGCGGATAGATCAGCGCGCTGGTGATGCCGAACGCGCCATTGTCCATCGCGATCTTCACCTCGCGCCCCATCGCCTCGAGCTGCGCCGCGGTCGGCGATCCGGCGCCGTCGCCCATCACCTTCACCCGCGCCTGCGTCGCCGAATAATAGGTGCCGAAATTGATCGCGATACCCTGCTGCTCCAGCTGGCGGAAATAGTTGGGGATGTCGGCGGCGGGCACCGGCGTCCCGCCCTCGCCCGCGATCACCGTGGTGACGCCCATGCGCAGCTTGTTCTCGGCCGCGCCGCTCTTGAGCAGCACGCGCCCCGACTGGTCCATCATGTCGATGAAGCCGGGCGAGACATAGCGGCCCGTCGCGTCGATCTCCTTCGCACCGCGGCCCGCGATCTGGCCGACGCGCACGACGCGCCCGTCCTTGACCGCGACATCGGCGCCGACCCACGGGTTGCCCGCTCCGTCGAGCACGCGGCCGTTCCGGATCACGATGTCGTAATCGGGGGCCGGCGCATTCGCGACCAGCAACAGCGGCAGAACCGACAGGGCGCCGAAGAGGATTTTACGCTTCATCATTCATCTCCCGATCGCCGCCCGGCGGGCCGGCGACTCCTGTTGTCATTTCCTTGCGGCGGCCCGCGCATCGGCGCGCACCGTATCGACCACCTCCCGGACCGCGGCGATCACGACGTCGGGCCGGTCGACCTGGATATAGTGGCTGGCGTCGGGCACGAGCTGCTGGCGTCCACGCGTCGAGAACGCCGCCTGTTCGGCATGGAGCCGCTGCCATTCCTGCTTGAAGCGCGCGCCTTGCTCCGGCTTCAATCCCAGCCCGGTCAATTGTTCGGGCTTGAAGGGCGCCATCGCGGTGAGCACGATCAGCGGCCGGCTCCCGAAGCTGCGCACCGCACGGGCGTCGTCCATCGTGCGGTCGAAACCGTCGAGCTCGGACGTCGATCCCCGGATCGAGGTGCTGCCATAGGCCCCCGCTATCGCGAGCGCGGCGGCGAGTTTTCTGGTTTCGGCTTCGGTCCGGAGCTTGGGCTTTTCGCTACGCCTGATCAGAAAACGCACGATGCCGGTCCACGCCAGCGCGTTCGCCGCGTGCATGATCGTCGAGGCGCGGTCGGGATGCGCGTCGATGCCCGAAACCCTGCCCAGCCGCGCGACCTGGTCGGGGTGCGACGCGTCGACCAGCACCAGCCCCGCGACCGCGTCGCCATACCGCCCGGTGTAGGTCCGCACATAGGGCCCGCCGATCGAATGGCCGACCAGCACCAGCGGGCCGGTGATCCCCGCGCCCTTCAGCAGCGCATGAAGGTCGTCGGCGACGGCGGCGGCGTGCTGCGGCGTGGCCTTGGGGTCGCTCCACATGATCCCCGCGCGGTCATAGGCGCAGGCGCGCGTCGTCTGCGCGATCCTGTCGTGCACCAGCGTCCAGTCGATCGTCCCGCCGGTGCCCAGCCCGGATTCGAAGACGACCGTCGGCGATCCCGTGCCGCGGCAGTCGATGTGCATCATCCGCCCGCCGACGTCGACCAGCTTGCCCGGCGGCGGATAGGCCGCCGCGGCGCTGCGGCGTCCCAGCGCCTCGTAGATCGCGCCGGCGACCAGCGCGAGCAGCAGCAGCACGAGCAGGCCGAGCAGGATGCGCTTCAGCCAGCGCCCGACGCGCCGCCATCCGCCGGGTTTTCGGGCCGCGGCCCCGGGGGTCGTCATGTCGCACTCCTTTCGGCAGGGTCCGCCGGGCGGCGGAGAAGGCGGAAGATGCCGACGCTGAGCAGCGGCACGACATAGACGCCGAGGAACACCCACGACAGCGCGCGATAGCCGCCCGCGATCAGCGCGACGAGCCCGAAGCGGTCGGCGAGGAACATGCAGCCGACGAGCAGCGCCGCGGCGATCGCGGCGCGCCCGCGCCGGTCGAGCGGCGTCCGCCCGCGCGCGCGCCGCGCCGCGTCGACACGCTCGTTGATCGCGTGCACCGACCCCGCGCCGCTTTCGAGCAGCGCGGCAAAGATCATCAGCTGGAACAGCAGGTGGAAGAGCGGCATGTCGAGCTGCCGCAGCATGAAGTCCGACGGCAGCGTTTCGTCCATGATCGCGGGGTGGAAGGCGATCATCGCGACGAAGAAGAGGATCGCCGGCGCCATCGCCAGCGGCCCCGCGATCAGCCCCGACACCACCGCGTCGCGCTGGCTGGTCAGGTGGCGGATCACCGGCAGGATCACCACCGCGCCGATGACGTTGTAGCCGGTATAGGTCAGCCCGCCGAGGACCCAGCCGTCGGCGGGCGCGGGCACCGCGAAGCGCGCCGCGATCGCGTCGCCGAAGCTGCCGAGCGCGAGCAGCATGAACAGCGCATAGACGCCGTAGAGGAGGAAGGAGACATATTTGAACAATCCCTCGACCGACGCATTGCCGAAGGTCACGAAGGTCGCGATCGCCGCCGCGAGCAGCGCGGTCCCGGCGAGCGGCGGCCAGCCGAGCACCGCGGCGCCGATCTCGCCCGCCGCGGCGCCGAACACCGCGAGCACCAGCGTCACGAGCAGCACATAGGCGACCTCGAACAGCACCCACGCCGGCCCGAGCAGCCGTTCGAAGAAGCTGCGATAGTCGAAGGTACCGAGCCGGCGCGCGAGCGCAAAGGTCGCCGCGCAGATGATGCTCCACAGGACCATCGCGAGCAGCATCGCCGCCAGCCCGCCCCACGGCCCGCTGGGCAGGAAGAATTCGGCGAGCTCGCGCCCCGTCGCATAACCGCCGCCGATCACGACGGCCTTGAAGGCGAAGCCCGGCAGCAGGAAGCGCTGGAACCAGCTCGGTCCGGCTCCCGTCGCCATAGCCGCGCCCGCGCTCATGCGAGGCAGGCGTCCAGCAGGCGCTCGAACGCGTCGCCGCCGCGGATGGGGTCGGCGACGGGCAACCCCAGCCGCGCGCTTTCGGCGGCCATCAGCGCCGCCGCCGCCCCGGCGTCCATGTGCGCGGTGTTGAACGACACCCCGGCACAGCGGATCGCCGGGTTGGTGCGCGCGCCCAGCCGCAGGTTGAGGTCGATCGTGTCCTCGATGCTCGGCAGCGCATAGCCGGGACTGCCCAGCACCTGCGTCCGGCCGGGTTCGTGGCAGACGATGATGACGTCGGGCTGGCTGCCGTGGAGCAGCCCGAGCGAGACCGCGGCATAGGCGGGGTGAAAGAGCGACCCCTGCCCCTCGATCACGTCCCAGTGCCCGGGCGCGGCGTCGGGGCTCACCAGTTCGGCCGCCCCCGCCTCGAAATCGGAGACCACCGCATCCATCGGCATGCCGCCGCCCGCGATCATGATGCCGGTCTGGCCCGTCGCGCGGAAATCGGCGTCGACCCCGCGCGCGGCGAAGGCGCGGGCGATCGCCAGCGCGGTATATTTCTTGCCCAGCGCGCAATCGGTGCCGACGGTCAGCAGGCGCTGCCCCGACCGCTTGCGCCCGGTGCCGACGGTCAGCCCCGCCGGCGGATGGCGCACGTCGATCAGCCGGCGGCCGAGGCGCTGCGCGCGCCCCGCGAGTTCGGGCCGGTCGGCCAGCCGCATGTGCATGCCGCTGACGATATCCAGCCCGGCGTCGAGCGCCTCGACCAGCGCGGGGATCCAGCTTTCGGGGATCACGCCGCCGCTGTTCGCGACGCCGATCAGCAGCGACCGCGCGCCGCGCGCCCGCGCCTCGGCGGGGGTGAGCGACACCAGCCCGGCGCTGACCGTCGCCCCCGGCAGCGCATATTCGCCGACGCATTTTTCGGGCGCCCAGTCGCGCAGCCCGAAGGCGGTCTTGGCATAGCCGCGCTCGGTCGTGTCGCCGAGGAACAGCAGATAGGGCTGGGGAAGAAGGAGCGATTCGGCGGTCGCGTCGAGGGAGGTTTGGATGTTCACGGATTTCGCCCTGCAAGAACCAAAAGACACATGCCCGTCGCGACTGTCCCCGTCACGCTCGATCATGCCTGATCAGGTCATAATTTTCTATTTTTGAAATTTCAAACGAAATCGACATGCCGCGTGCGACGGGCACCGCACTCAAAAGGCGGTTCCATATCCGATCAGGTGGAATACCACCGCGATCCACAGCAGCACCGCCGCGCTCGCGAAGACTACGACGCTCCACGCGCGCACGAATTTCCCCGGTGCACCGCGCCACACCAGCCACAGGTTCCACCCCGCCGCGGCGAACAGCCCGCCAAAGACGAGCGGCGAGGCGACCCGGAGCGCGATCAGCGCCCAGTCGAGCTCGCCGTTCATCGACGAAAAGTCGGACAACAGCGCGGTCCCGAACAGCAGCCAGCCGACGAGCACCGCGATCGCCAGTCCCGACAGCGCGCGCGTCAGCCGATAGGCGCGCCATTCAGCCGGGCTGCGCGCGGGCCGGGCACCATAATGGCGGCGGACCAGCGCCGCGACGGGCCACGACAGCGCGGTCAGCGACAGCGCGGCAAGGCCGACGAGCAGCGCCGGGGTCAGCCACGCGCTCGAACTGTACCAGGGCACGGGTTCGAACAGCATGAAGGGCGACGAGGAATCGATGCCGAAACGCACGACGCGGCCGTCCTTCACCTCGGCCGCCAGCCGCATCGGGCCGCCGACCTCGCGCCAGACAAAGGGTTCGATCTCGACCCATTTGCGATCGGCACCGCCGATCCCGGGCGCCGCCTTGAACAGGATGCCGCCGTCGGCGTCGAGCCCGACTTTCATCTGCCCGCCCAGTTCGGCGACCTTCAGGAAACTCGTCTCCAGCCGCCGCGTCTTGTTGTACGTGCCGACCATCATCCGCGCGTGCGCGCGCGCGGTCGCGGCGTCGACCCGCCCGTCGCGCGGCGCGCCGGGGAAATAGCGGTCGGCAAAGGCGGCGAACAGGTGATTGCGGATCGCCGCCGACACCTTGTCGGACCCGGCGGCGTTCATCGACATGTACAGCCCGACCTTCTCACCGGGGAACATCCACAGCTGGCTGTGAAAGACGATCGAATCGCCCGCGTGCGACAGGACTTTCCGTCCGTTGATATTCTGTTCGTAAAAACCGAGCGCCATGCCGTTGAGCGGCGGGATCGCTCGCGTGATGCTGTCGTGCATCAGCCGCGCCGTCGCGGGTTGCAGCAACGCGCCGCCTTCGTCGAGGTGCGCGATCATGAACCGTCCCAGGTCGGCGCCGGTCGCGGCGAGCCCGCCCGCGGGCGCAAAGCTGTTGAGCTCGGGCTTGCCGGGCTTGCCCGACCCGAGCAGGTAACCGTTCGCGAGCAGCGGCTCGAGCGCGGCGGGCAGGCGCGCGCGAAAGGTCGAGTGCGTCATGCCCGCCGGCGCAAAGATGCGCTGCTCGACATAATCGTCAAAGGGCAGGCCCGACACCCGCTCGACGATATAGCCCGCCAGCGCGGTGCCATAGTTGGAATAGGCGGGGGTGGTGCCGGGGGCATAGATGCGCGGCGGCACCTGCCGCTTCATCGCCGCGCCCAGCGTCGGAATGTCCTTGAGGTCGTAACCGTTGAGCCCGCGCTGCACCTCGTCGAACCCCGCGGTGTGCGTCATCAGCTGGCGCATCGTCACCGGCTTGCCCTGCCGGGGCGGAATCCTGAAATCGAGATAGGCGTTGATATCCCTGTCGAGATCGATCCTGCCCGCCTCGACCATCTGCATCACCGCGGTCCAGGTGATCGTCTTCGACACCGACGCCTGCTTGAACAGCGTCGTTTCCGGATCGACCGGGCGCCGTTTCGCGACGTCGGCGAAACCGAAGCCGCGCTGCGTCAGCACCTGCCCGTCCTTGACCACGACCACCACCGCACCAGCCGCGCGCCCGCGCTCGAGCGCATAGGGCATGAACCCGTCGAGCCAGGCATCGACATCGGCCCTGGTCAGCGGCCGCGCCGCCGCGGCCGCTCCCGGCGCCGTCGCGGCGGGCGCCGCGGGCGCCGCCGGACGCGACACCGCGGGTGCCGCGACCATCGCCAGCGCCAATGCGCCGATCAGCTTGAAGGATTGGAAAAACCGCATGCGCCCCTCGTCCCGTCCGGCGGCGCCGCATCGCGGAGGCCGCTCATCGTCAATTTCTCAAATTGAAATTTTTTTCAATTTAGAGACAGAAACAGCCAGAACGGAAATTTGTCAATGGCGATCGCGCGCGGCAACGCGTCGCGGCGATGGCAGGACCGGCGCAGCGTGCGTCGCGACACGCGCGGCCAGAAGGACGGAAAACCGGGTTTCGCAAAGCCTCGCCGCGGCTGCGGCGGGCCCGGACCGGCGTCAATCGATCGGATGCAGCGAGGATTTCAGGTCGGCGTCGGGCGCCGAACACACCGACAGGATGCGACACGGCCCCTCGCCCACCGCGACATAGCCATGCCCCATCGAGGCGTCGAAATAGGCCGAATCGCCCGTCTTGAGCAGCGACGGCGCATAGATGTCGGTGTGGAACTCGCACTGCCCCTCCAGCACCAGCACATATTCCTCGCCCGGGTGGCGCATCAGTTCGCCGAAATCGTCGATCGACCGCACCTCGACCTCGATGATCATCGGGTTGAGCGCCTTGTTCAGCAGGTCGGCCGACGGATAGGTGTAATTATAGGTGCCCGTGCGGATGGTCGGCCCCTCGTTGGCGGGGGTGATGCTCCGCCGTCCGGTCGCCGCCAGCGTCGACACCGGCGGCGCGGCGGGTGCCGCGAACAGGCGGGTGATGTCGATTTCCAGCCCGCGGCTGAGCCGCACCAGTTTTTCGTAACTGAGCGACATCTTGCCCGTTTCGACTTTTGACAATGTCGAAACCGGAATGCCGGTCTTTTCGCTCACCTCGACCAGCGTCCAGCCCTTTTCGGTGCGAAATTCTCTCAGGAACGCGCCCGGATTACTGTCCACCGGGCCGCGCCGCTCGGCACCTGCTGCCCGCTTTTCCCGCGTCGACGCCATTCCTGTCCTTTCGATCGATTTTCTCATTTAGCATATATTTGCATGATTGCACGCCGATCAAGCAAAAGCCCGCGCGGACCCGGCCGTGCCGCGTCCGGCGGCGCGCCGGCCCCGCCGCGATTTGCGCGCCCGAGCGACCCGGACAGGTCAGAATTTGACAAATCGGAAAATTTTGAAAAGGGTTCGCCGCCGGTCGACACGCGCCGGGGGAGGAAAGACGACATCATGCAGACCCGAAATCGCGGCGCCGAAACCGCGCGCCCCACCCGAGACGGGTTCCGCTGGCTCCTCGCGCTGCTCGCCGTCCTCGCCGCGGTCGCGCTCGCCTGCCTCGCCAACCGGCTGCCCGCCCCCGCGCCCGAAACCGCGCCCGGCACCGCATTCTCGGCGGCGCGCGCGATGCACGACGTCCGCGTCATCGCCGCGAAACCGCATCCGATCGGTTCGCAGGCGATCGAGGAAACGCGCGCCTATCTGGTCGAACGCATGACCGCGCTCGGGCTCGAACCGCGGGTGCGCTCCCAGACGGTGACGCTGACGCGCCGCAATTCGGCCGATTTCGCGATCGGCGGCCGGGTACGGAACATCGTCGGCGAACTGAAGGGGAGCGACCCGACGCTCCCCGCGATCGTCGTGATGGCGCACTACGACACGGCGCCGCTGTCGCCGGGGGCCGGCGACGACACCGCGGGCCTCGCCGTCGCGCTCGAAACCGCGCGCGCGCTCAGGGCCGCGGGGCCGCTGCGGCGATCGGTCCTCTTCCTGTTCACCGACGGCGAAGAAGCCGGACTGCTGGGCGCCACCGCCTTTTTCGAAAGCGACCCCTGGCGCGGCCGGACCGGGCTGGTCGTCAACCTCGAAGCGCGCGGCGACAGCGGCCGCGCGCTGATGTTCCAGACCAGCGCCGGCAACCGCGCGCTGATCGAGGCCTATGCGCGCACCGCCCCCTCGCCCGCGGCGGATTCGCTGATGGTGACGATCTACAAGCGGATGCCCAACGACACCGACCTCACCAGCGCGCTCGATCGCGGCCATGCGGGCATGAACTTCGCCTTCGTCGGGCACCAGATGGCCTATCACACGCCGCTGTCGACCGCGGCGGGGCTCAACCCCGCCAGCGTCCAGCATATGGGCGACCAGGTGCTGCCGCTGGTGCGCGACCTCGCCGGGGCGGATCGTCTCGGCGACGCGGGCGGCGACATGGTCTTCGCCGACCTGTTCGGCCAATATCTCCTCGTCTACCCGTCGTGGGCCGGCTGGTTGCTCGCGATCGCCGCGGTCGGCGCGACCTTTGCGATGCTCGCGGTCGCCCTCGCGCGGCGCAGGGTCGCCTGGCGCGATGCGCTGGCGGGCGCGGGCGGCCTGCTCGCGATGCTGTTCGGCATCGCCGCGCTGCTGATGCTCGCGCTGCGCCTCGCCGCGCTGCTGATGCGCGGCATCGCGTCCCCCTATGCGCTCGTCGGGCAGGCCGGCTGGCTGCTGCCCGCGATGCTGCTCGCTGGGTTCGGCGGCGGCGCGCTGCTGCTCGATCGCGCGGCGCGCGGCGGGCGGCGCTGGCCGGCGGCGCTCGCACTCGCGGCCGCCGGCCTGCTCGGCGCGCTGCTCGGCGAATTCAGCCCCGCGCCGCTCGTCGCGGGGGGCGCGGCGGCGCTGTTCGCCTTCGCCGGGTTCGGGCGCCGCGCGGCGCTCGCCGGCTGGTTCGCGGGCGCGGTGGCGCTCGTCGCGCTGCTCGCGCTGCTGCTCCAGATCCTGCTGCCCAGCGGCGCGCACGCGCTGGTCTGGCCGCTGCTGCTGCTCGCGCCCGCGACCGCGCTGCTGCTCTTCGCGCCGGCGCGCGCGGCGCATCCCGCGGGGCTCGCCGCGATGGCGCTGTCCGCGGCGCTGCTCGCCGGGCTGATGGCGCGTTCGGGCTATGATTTTTTCGTCATGGTCGGGACGATTTTTCCCGCCGCGATCGCGCCTTTCGTGCTGCTCGCGATTCTGGCGCTCGCGCCGCTGCTCTGGGCGGCGCGCCGCCTCCGCCCCGCCGGGCTCGTCGCGATCGCTGCGGGACTGGCGGTTTCGGGCGCCGCCGGGCTCGCCGGCCGCACCCCCTCGGCGGCCAGCCCCGAACTCGTCGAGGTCTTCCATGTCAGCAACGTCGTCACCGGCACCGCCCAATGGATCACCCCCCTCCCCGACAGCCGCGGCTGGGCGCGGGCGGCGCTGGCGCGCGACGGCGACACGCCCCGACTGCGCTCGATCGCGCCGCTCTCCCGGGACGATCATTGGATCGCCGATGCGCGGCCCGCGGCCTTCGCCCCGCCGTCGCTCACGGTCGGCGCTGCCGCACAGGGTGGGGCGCACCGGATCGATATCGCGGCGCGCAACGCCAATCGCGGGCGTTCGATGCGGATCTTCCTGAAACCGTCGGTCGAACTGACCGGCATCCGGCTGATGGATCGTCCCGTTCCGGGCACGCTCAAGGCCGGCATCTGGTCGCAGATGATCTTTCATGCCAGCGGCGAAGAGGCGGTGCGCCTGTCGCTGACCGCCGCCCGTCCCGGGCAGGTCGAGGTCAGGCTGGCCGAGGTTCGCGACGGCTGGCCCGAAGGCAGCCGGCCCGTGCCGCTGCCGCCGCATGTCATCCCCTATCGCCGGGGCAACGACAGTGTGATCGTCACCGGCCGGATCGCGGCCTGGTGACCTCATCCGCCCACTGCCGCAGAAAGAATGCGACGGGCCCCGGCGCCTCGCGTTGCGGAAGATGGCCGCAATCCGGCAATGTTTCGAGCGTGGCGCCGCGGATGGCCGCGGCGATCTCGCGCGACCGGTCGGGCGCAACGATGCGGTCGGCGTCGCCTGCCAGCACCAATGTCGGCACCGCGATCGAAGCGAGCGACGCGCGATAATCGGGCCGCGCCGCGGCGGCGGCCTGCTGTTCGGCGAAGATACTGCCGCCACAGCGCATCAGCATCGCGCGGGTCTCTGCGAGCAGTCCCGGCATCGCACGGCTCGCGCGCGACAGCATTGCGGGGGCCAGTCTTTCGGCGACCCCGTCGAAATCCTGCCCGGCCTGCGCGATCACCGCGTCGCGCGCCGCGCGCTGTTCGGGCGTATCGGCCGCCGCCGAACTGCCGAGCAGCGCAAGACCGGCAAGGCGCCCGCCGCTTTGCCGTGCGATTTCGAGCGCGACATAGCCGCCCATCGAATGCCCGCAGAGCGCGAAGCGCTCGGGCAACTGGGCGAGGATCGCATCTGCCATCGCCGCGATACCGTTCCCGCGCGGGACAAAGATGCACGTGACCGGCATATCCCGCCAGCTCGCCTCGTCGGTCGCGATGCCGCAGATCGCGATCACCGGAATGGCCATCGATCCTCTCCCGTCCCTCCGCGCGCCGCAGCGGCTATTCTTCCGCGATCCCGGCAAGATTGCGCGCGAACCCCTTCTTCGTTTCGACCTCCATACCGCGCAAGATCTGGATTCGCTGCGCCTGCGGCGAGCCCGCACCGTGCATCGATTCGGTGAGATAACCGACGGCGTTGCGGCCGAGCGTCATATTCTCGATCAGCCGCAGGATGCGCTGGCGATATTCGACCGGGACATTGTGCTTGCCCTTCATATATTTCTCGAGGATCGGGCCGATCGTCTCGTTCCTGAAGTCGGCGTCCGACGGCATCGTGACCATGATCCCGCCCGCGAGATCCTGCGCGAGGCGCGAAATCTCATAGGGGAAACGCGTCACATTATGCTTGCACACGTTCGCGAGCATCGCGTCGTTCATATAGATGCCCGAGGGCAGCGGCTTCGCCTCGTGGCTCGACGCGATGGCCGAAGAATAGATCGTCTCGTTGAGGTGGGTCATCTCGACCAGCTTGTCCTTGATATGGCTCGCGGCTTCGGCGCCATTATAGTCGGCGACCTGCGCCGCGGCGCCGACCATCACGTCGCCGAGCCCGGTTTTGCAGACGTAAGAGGCGCGATGGTATGAGGTGAAGCGCGCGACCATGTCCTGCGCGAACTCATATTCGCCGTCCATCAGCACATGCTCGTGCGGGATGAAGACATTGTCGAAGACGACGAGCACCTCCTGCCCGCCGAAGCGCGCATTGCCCTGGTCGATGTCGCCAGCCTCCATCGCGCGCGTGTCGCACGACTGGCGGCCGTAGATATAGGTGATGCCCGCCGCATCGCCGGGAACCAGCCCGACGATCGCGAAGTCGCGGTCGGCTTCGCCCATGTTCATCGTCGGCATCACGCAGATCCAGTGCGAGTTGAGCCCGCCGGTCATGTGCGCCTTGGCGCCGGTGACATAGACGCCCGCGTCGGTGCGCCTGGTCACGTGGAGGAACATGTCGGGGTCGGCCTGTTCGTGCGGGCGCTTCGAGCGGTCACCCTTGGGATCGGTCATGCCCGCGCCGATGATGATGTTGTTGCGCTGCGCGTGGCGCATGAACTCCAGGTAGCGCTGGTGGTACGCCGTGCCGTGCTTCGCATCGATGTCCCAGGTGATCGAGTGGAGCACGCTGATCGTGTCGAGCCCCGCGCAGCGCTGGAAACAGGTGCCGGTGAGCTGGCCCATCCTGCGCTGCATGCGGTTCTTCATCACCAGATCGTGCGGCGATCCGACGATGTGGAGGAAGCGGTTCACCGGCGCGTCGATGAGGTCGCTGTGCGCGGTCGCAAGCCCGGGGTCGGCGAGCGCGAGGTCGTAGGTCATCTTGAGCGCGTTGATCGACGGGCGGATGATCGGATGGTCGACGGGTTCCTCGACGCGTTCGCCGAACAGCCAGACCTCGACGCCGCGGTCCCGGAGCGAGGCGACATAATCATCGCCGGTGACGATGGGAGCGAAGCGCGCCCAGCGGTCGGCGGCGGATTCCTCGCGCGGATGGATGGTCATGACAGTCTCCCGAAGTTGCTGAAAGTGCCGCCTAGCGTGCATCGGGGGTGGCAAAACAGGGCATGACAGGCGAGGAAAACTCACCATAATGCGCAGACATCATGGCGACGATCGACGGCTATTATTTCACGGTCTGCACCCGCGGCGCCGAGCGCGCAGGAATGGCCGTGCGCGATCTGGTCGCCGGGACCGGGCTGGATCCCGAAGATTTCGCGGTGCCGGGATGGCGCGGGTCGGTCGAGGCGATGGCGCGGCTCGTCCGCCATATCTGGGCAGGCCTCGACGACGAATTCATGGGCTATACGCCGCGCCGCACCGCGCCCGGAAGTTTTGCCTTTGCCTGCGAACTGGCGCTGGAAGGCGGTGACGTCGCCGACGGGCTCGCGCGCGCGGCGCGCTTCTATAACCTCCTCGATGCGGGGATCGCGACCGGGATCCGGACCGGGACGGCGGGGCTGGAGGTCGAGGTGCGCTTCGCCCGCCCCGAACTCGACCCCGATCATTATTTCAGCGAATTCTGGATGATCATCTGGCACCGTCTCGCCTGCTGGCTGGCGGGCGAGACGATTTCGCTGCTGTCGGCCGAGTTCGACTATCCGCGCCCCGACACCTATTTCGAGGAATTCAGATATCTCTTCCCCTGCCGCCATCGCTTCGACGGCGCGGGCCGGCGGATCGTCATGGACGCGCACGCGCTGCACGCGCCGATCCGCCGCACGCGGCAGGAACTGGAGGCGATGATCGCCGCGGCGCCGCTCGACATCATGACCATCCCCGCGAGCGACGCCAGCATCGCGCGGCCGGTGCGCCAGCTGCTCACGCGGAGCCCCGACCTGACGCTGGCCGAGCTCGCCGCCGCCACGCGACTATCGACCCACAAGCTGCGCCGCCTGCTCCGCGCCGAAGGGACGAGCGCGGCGATGCTGCGCGAACAGGTACGGCGCGACCGCGCAATGCGGTTGCTGGCGACGAGCAACGCGACCGTCGAGGCAATCGCCGAAGCGCTGGGCTATGCCGAGGCGCGTTCCTTCACGCGCGCCTTCCACGGCTGGACGGGCGCCTCCCCGTCCGCATGGCGCGCGCGCACGGTTCGGCGCTGACCATCGGGGCTGTCGCCCCGGTGCCGGCCGCCCGGGCGATGACGGGTCCGGCGCCGGAGCGGAGCAGCCGGCCGACGCATCGTCATTGCGGCAGGTCGAAGCTCTTCGCCGAGGCGAGGCGCCACGCCGCACCATAGAAGTCGCGATCCGACGCACCGTCGAGCAGTTCGCCATTTTCGAGGAAAATGTGGAGCTGCGAAAAAAGCCGGATCTCGGTCAGGCTGACCCGGCGGACCAGGTGATGCGGGCTGAGTTCGCCGGGATGGCTGAGCCCGGCCGCGGCGATCATCTCCGACAGCGCGAGCAAGGTGTTGCGGTGGTAATTGTGCACGCGTTCGGCCTTGTCGGGCACCACCAGCGCGCGCTGGCGCACGGGGTCCTGCGTCGCCACCCCCGCCGGGCAGCGGTTGGTGTGGCACGCCAGCGACTGGATGCAGCCGATCGCGAACATGAAACCGCGCCCGGCATTGGTCCAGTCGGCGCCGAGCGCCATCGCGGTCGCAATGTCGAACGCGCTGACGATCTTGCCCGCCGCGCCGACCTTGATCGCGTCGCGAAGCCCCGCGCCGACGAGCGTGTTGTGGACGAAGAGCAGGCTTTCGCGCATCGGCATGCCGAGGTGGTCGGTGAATTCGAGCGGCGCGGCGCCGGTGCCGCCCTCGCCGCCGTCGACCACGATATAGTCGGGCATGATGCGCGTTTCTAGCATCGCCTTGACGATGCCCATGAATTCCCACGGCTGGCCGATGCAAAGCTTGAATCCGATCGGCTTGCCGCCCGACAGGTGGCGCAGCCGCGCGATGAATTCGACGAATTCGAGCGGCGTCGAAAAGGCCGCGTGCCGCGACGGCGAGATGCAGTCGCGCCCGCGCGGGATTCCCCGCGTCGCGGCGATTTCGGCGGTGATCTTGGCCGCGGGCAGAATGCCCCCCATCCCCGGCTTGGCGCCCTGGCTGAGCTTGATCTCGATCATCCGGACCTGCGGATCGGCGGCCTGCTCGGCAAAGCGGCCCTCGTCGAACAGGCCGTCCGCGTTGCGGCAACCGAAATAGCCGCTTCCGATTTCCCAGATAAGGTCGCCGCCATGTTCGCGGTGATAGGGGCTGATCGATCCCTCGCCCGTGTCGTGCGCGAACCCGCCGAGCTTTGCCCCCTTGTTGAGGGCGAGGATGGCGTTGGCGCTGAGCGCGCCAAAGCTCATCGCCGAAATGTTGAAGATCGAGGCGCGGTACGGTTGGCGGCAATCGGCCCCGCCGATCGGAACGCGGAAGGTTGCGGGATCGCTGACCGGAACCGGGCGCGTCGAATGCGCGATGAATTCATAGCCGTTGCGATAGAGGTCGACCATCGTCCCGAACGGGCGATCGCTGACTTCATTCTTGGCGCGCGCATAGACGAGCGAACGCTGGCTGCGCGAAAAGGGCGTCTGTTCCTGATCATCCTCGATCAGATATTGGCGAATTCCGGGCCTGATGCTCTCGAAGAACCAGCGCAACCGGCCGACGATCGGATAGTTGCGCCGCACCGAATGGCGCGCCTGCGCCAGGTCGAGAAGGCCCACGCCCGTCAGCGTGGCAAAGACGGCGAGCACCGCGATCGACCAGGGCACGGGAAGCAGGAGGAAGCCTGCGGCCATACCAGCGAAGCTGGCGGCAAAGGGAAGATAGCGTCGGGACAACAAGGGAAGCTCCATTGGCGATGGGGGCGGATGATCGGAAGCGGATGGCGTGCGAGGCCCGGGTGCGGCGGAGGCCCGGCATCGGCGCCGGACGACCAGGTGCACACCCGGACGGCCCTCTCAGTTGAGCATCACGAAGCAGCGCCGCCGCGGCGGGGCGCTGTGACGCGCAAAGGGCGCCACCGGCGATGCGACCGCGACGAGCGGCGGCGCCGCACGGCACGCCGCGCCGGTCCATCGGGCAACCGGGTCGACGTCCGTCACGGGAGAGAAAAGTCGCATCGCGGCCCGATCAGTCGGCGAGGACGACGAACAGCGCCGCGCCGACGACGGCCAGCGCGGCCACCGCGAGCGCGCGCCAGCTCCAAGGGAGGGCGAGCGCCGCGCGATGATCGGCGAAAAAGGCGTCGGCCCGGGGCGCGAGACGCGGATCGGAGGCGATAATCGCCTGATCGATCATCGACAGCCGGTGAAAGAGGTCCACCAGCCGCGCGACCTCGTGTCCATCGAGGTGCGGATAGCGCAGCAGGAGCGCCTCGAACTCGATCACATGGTCGGAAGGGGGCCGCCAGCGCGAGGTCATGACCGCCGCCCTTCGCTCCCGGCCGGTGCGGCGACGGGCAAGGCGCGCGGCGACGCGTCTGCGCCGCCGGCGGCCGACGGCGAGGCCGCGACGGGCGGGGCGCACTTGCGACGGGCATCGCAGGAGCCGGCAATCACGAGCAGCGCCGTGGTCGTCGCCGCGACGAACAGCACGAACCATCCGTGCCACGGCCGGCGCACGAGCGCGAAAACGAGCCCGTAGAGCGCCACGATCCCGAGCACGAAGATCATTCCCGAAATTTCGCCGATTGTCCGGCCGTGGGCGGCGAGCCCCGACAGGATTTCAACCATGCCAGCCTCGCCCGGACCCCATGACGCCGGCGCCGCGCGGCCGGCAAGGCCGCGCGGTCCCGCCCGCCATGGTCACGGCCCTGCCTGCACCGCAACCACCCGGCCCTCGAGCTCGAGCGAGCGTTCGTGGAGAATTGTCACCATCGCGAGCATGATTCGCCGCGCCGCGGCGGTGGCACCGATACGCGGATCGCCCCAGAGGTCGGCGTAGAGTGCGGCGTGCGCGCGCATCAGCGCGCCGGGATCCTCGTGCCCGGGCGGGCAATCGCGGACAAAGGCTCCGACGATCTCGCCCGCCTTTTCGAACGGCAACCCCGCGCGCTCGACGTCGGACCAGACGTTCCGGCGCTGCGCCTCGATCGCGATCGCGGGTGCCGGCATATGGAAATGCTGCGACAGCGCGACCGAAAGCGGGCGCGCGGCGGTGTGCCCGGCAAGGCGCAGCGCCACCGCCACGAACTGGTCCTCGGCAAGTGGCGAGAGTTCGAGCCGTTCGATTTCGGTGAAGCCGTCGTCGCCGATCGCACGGATACGGACGCCGTCCGACGGCGCGCACAGCATCTTTTCGGCGCGCAGCCCCGCCGCGCGCAGCAGATCGGCGAAGATCGCCTCGCGGGAATGTCGGTCGGTCATCGCGCCGTCTCCCCCGGGGCGAGGCGGCAGGGTTTCGAAGGGCGGTACGTCACGGCGGACGCACGCGCGCCCGGGCGCCCTTCGGGCGCGAATAACATCTGGAAATCCATGCTGAACTCTCGATCGGCTCACGGCCGATACAAAAGGGAAAGCCAAACAGCCCCGGGCCCGCCGATCGCGGAGCCGGGGCCGCTAGCCTTCGAGCCGGCGGCCTGCGTGGTGGGCGGAAAGCCTCAGGAATGCGCACGTCGACATGGTGCGTCCATTGTCCCGTGCAGCGCCGGGAAAGTCAAGCCGGGCCCCGCCGCAGTCGGCCGCCGACGACAACCTTGGAGCGCCGAAATATCTTCGCGCCCTGTACTGGTCGTTTCGAGCAAGATTGATGAAAAGGTCCAGCCGGTCCTTGACCGATTATTGCCCGCGCCGGTCCGGATCCGGACCGGGCAAGCCGTCGGCGACGATGGCATCGATCATCGCGCGCCAGGCTGCGGCGATCGAATCGCCGTCGGGACCGCCGGTCTCGCCCCCCTGTGCAGCGATCGCACGATGACCCGCCTCCGTCGCGGCATCGCCGGGATCGCGGATCGCCTCGAGTATGCCTTCGACGACGGGGATCCAGGCTTTCCAGCCGTCCCAGAAGGGGTCGGCGGCCTGAACGCTTGCTTCTCCGTCGTGATGCATGTCGTGCGCGGCCCGGCAGGCGCGTTCGAGTGGTGTCATGAATGGCTCCGCGGGCGCTGCCGCAGAAACGCGGGCGTTCTCATCCGCGAGAACGACCAGCTCGGCGCCCGGTTCCACCGCCAGTCAAATATTCGCCCACCCTCCGGCCGTCAGTCGCGTCGCGGCGTCGCAAGCGCCGCGGCGGGCAAGCGCCCGACCATTTCGCGCGACGCCGACAGCGTGAAATGGGTCGTATCGAAATGAAACGGCCGCCCGTCGGGCGCGAGCCGGGGGCAGGTGCTGCCCGGACATTCAAGGTCGATCATCGACACATAATGTGCCCCCGTTCCGGCGAGCGCATCGCGCAGCGCCCGGTCGACCCCGACGCGGGTCGTGTCCGCATTGCGCGCGACCATCGCCCCGTCGTCGTTGGCGACAGCGCGCGCCAGCACGCGGGGCATATCCTCTTCATAGCGCATCACCGGCCCGAGAACGGTGACGGCGATGCCACGGCGGCGCAATTCCCGGACCATCGTCCGCACGCCGCCAAGCTCGTCGGCGCGCCAGTGCGCCGCGATGACGACGCGGTCGACCGCGGCGCCCCGCAACGGTCCGTCGACCGCAAGCCGCATCACGCGCGTGCACCGCGCGTCGCCCGCATAGGGCAGGATCGGCCGGCACCCCGATGCTGTGGCCTGGAGCAGGTGCGCCGCGTCGCCCAGCCGCTCGCGCAGCGCTTGCGACAGATGCGCCGCATGGCTGTCGCCGAGCAACAGGATGTTCGGCCGGGCCGGGTCCGGCGACAGGCAGGCTTCGGTGCGAAAGGCGGGCGATTCGACGGTCACGTGACAGCGACCGACCCCGAACTGCTCGCGCATCGTCGCCGATTGGGGATAGCGCGCCGTTTCCATGATCCCGGCCACACGCGGGTCGACGGGGCGGATGACGGGAGCGAAGCGCGCGGCGGCGACCGCGACGATGGCGACAGCGAGCATGGCGGTCGCCGCGACGGCGACGACGCGCCCGGCGGCGCTGTCGCGGTGGCGCGCAAGGAAGGGGCGCTCAATCCAGCGATAGGATATGACGGCGAGGGCGAACGACAGCGCGATCGTCGCCGCCATCTCCCACGGCGCCAGCACGACGCCGCGCTGGAACCGCCAGAAGCTCATCACCGGCCAGTGCCACAGATAGAGCGAGTAGCTGATGTCGCCGACGAAGCGCATCGGCGCGAGCGAGAGCAGCCGCGCGGTGCCGCCGCTCTCGCCATAGGCGATGAGCAGCGCGGTGCCGATGCACGGCAGCAGCGCCCAGGGAACGGGAAAGGCCATGTCGGGGGTGATGACGAACAGCCCCGCGACGATCAGCGCCAGCCCGACGCCGGCTAGCGCGCCCCGTGTTGCCACCGATCGCACCGGCGGGAAACCGCCGAGCGCGACGATCCCGCCCAGCGCGAGTTCCCACGCACGGCTCGGCAGCATGTAGAAGGCGAAGGCGGTGCTCGGAAATTGCGCCCAGCCGACCGCGAGCGAAGCGAGAAGCACCAGCCACAGCGCCGGCTTGAGGTGCGCCGGGGCGAAGCGGCGCACGAGGATCAGAAAGACCGGGTAGAGCAGGTAGAATTGCTCCTCGACCCCCAGCGACCAGGTGTGCAGCAGCGGTTCGAGCTCGGCGCGCGTCCCGAAATAGGAAACGTTGCGCCAAAACCAGAGGTTCGACACCGACAGCGACGCCGACGCCGTGCTCCATCCCAGATTGGCGAGATCGTCAGGGAACAGCAGGAACGCGCCCGCGGCGAGCGTGACGAGCAGCATCGCCAGCAGTGCGGGCAGGATGCGGACCGCGCGGCGGCGGTAAAAACCCGCCAGCGTGAAGCGGTCCGCCTCCATCTCGCGCACGATGATCGAGGTGATCAGATAGCCCGAGATGACGAAGAAGATGTCGACCCCGATGAACCCGCCGGGGATCGTCTCGAACCCCGCGTGCACGAGCAGGATCGGAAGGACCGCAACGGCGCGCAGCCCGGCGATGTCGTTGCGATATTGCATGGGTGCCGTGCCTAACTGCTGTCACGCAAAGGCGAAAGACGAATAATGGCGGGGCGGGCTGGCGACATTCACGCCACGGCGATAGGCGCGGTGAAGGTATAGCCGATGCCGTAGACGACCTTGATCGCGGACGGGAGGCTGGTGGTTCGCTCGAACTTGCGGCGCAGCCGGCTGACGACGGCGTCGAGATGGCGATGATCGAAATGGCCGCCGGGCCGGGCGAGCGCGGCCACCAGCTCGTCGCGCGGGCACACCGCGCCCTGCCGCTTGCAAAGCAGATGCAGGAAGGCGAACTCGGTGGCGGTCAGGCGCAGCGCCTGCCCGTCCGGCGCGATCATGGTCCAGTTCGCCGTATCGAGCACCCACCGATCCTTGCCGTCGTCCGCGGGCCCTCGCGGCGTTCCGGTTCGCCGCAGCAGGCTGCGGATCGCGGCTTCGATCTCGCGCAAACTGCTATGCTTGACGAGATAGATGTCGGCGCCGCTATCATAGCCCCGGACACGATCGGCGCTGTCACCGAAGGCGGTGAGCATGATGATGCCGCAATCGTGACCCGCGCGGATTTCGGCGGCGAGGTCGAACCCGTTGCCGTCGGGCAATCCGACGTCGAGAATGACGATCGCGGGTGGCGGGGCATCTTTCAGCGCCGCGCGCATGTCGCGCGCCGTGGCGGCCGCGGTGACCTCGAAACCGCGCAATTCGAGGAAGTCGCCGAGATCCTGGCGCAGGCGCGGCTCGTCCTCGACGATCAGGATATGCGTCACGCCGTCATGCCCTCGCAAACGGGTTGAAATTCGCGGTCGCCGCGCAGCGGAATGCGGACGATTGCCGCGGTGCCGCCTTCGCCATGGGGTTCGAAATCGACCGTTCCGCCGTGATAGGCGAGCAGCCGTCGGGCCGAATAGATGCCAAGGCCGGTTCCCGCGATCGTCGCGGCATTCGAGGCGCGAAAGAAGCGGCGCCCCACCCTCGCCCGCTGATCTTCGGGGATGCCGATGCCCTCGTCGCGCACCGCGATCGCGAGGCCGGCGCGCTCTTCGCGGATCGTCACGCGGACCGGGCAATGGTCCGGCGAATATTTGAGCCCATTGTCGACGAGATTGATGAGGACGGTGACCAGCATCTCTGCGTCGGCGAGGATAGTCATGTCCCGCTCCGCCGCGATCTCGAGGCGATCGCCCGCCCCCGTCATCGCGAAATGCCTCCGCACGCCGCCGATGACGGCGCTGATCGGGGTCGCTTCGGGCCGGTAGGTGCGTTCGCGATCGTCGGCCATGAAGCGATCGATCAGCGCGAAGAGGCGATCGAGTGCCTCGTCGATCCCCGCGAGCCGCTCGCGCGTCGCCTCGGGCGACCGGTTCCCGACCAGCCCGATCATGTCCGCCGCGTTGCGAATGATCGCGAGCGGCGTGCGGAATTCGTGGCTGACGATCCGCATGAGGTCGGCCTGCTCCTCGCGCAGGGCGCGCTCGGTCTCGAGGCTGGCGTTCAAATGGCTCTCGAGCCGCCGCCGCTCCAGCACTTCGGCCGAGAGGCGCTCATTCTTCTCGCGCAGGTCGACCGACAGGCGCGAACTCACCATGAAGAGCAGGCATGCAAAGAGCGCGATCAGGAACAGCGCGCCCTGCAGCAGGTACCAGGCGTTGCGGTCGGCCAGCACCGGCGCGCTCTGGAAGTCGGCCGGCAGGCCGATCTCCAGCACACTCTGGACGATGCTCGCCAGCATATATTCGGCGAGCACGGCAATCGTCGCCCAGCGCAGGACCGCCGGCTGCATGCGGTCGCGCGCGAGGCCGAGGCACATCACCGACATGATGATCACGGTGAACAGCGTCGAGGCGTGAATGCGGGCGGCGATATTGTCCGGGTCGACCGCGACGAGAAGGCTCCAGCCCGCGACATGGGCGACCAGCAGCGAAACGCCGATCCAGCTGTACCGCGGCTGCCCGAGAAAGCGCGCGAGCCCCTCGGCCAGCAGGACAAGCCCGACCTTGATGATCGTGTTGGGCATGATGATCGCCCATTCCTCGGGCTGCCCCCCGCGCACAAGCATCAGCGCCACGCCCGCCGCCATCGCGACGAAACCGCCCGCGAGGAATTTGAGTTCGTAAAGGTGCCGCCAGGCGCGCCAGGCGAATATCCAGACGATGGCCTGGAGGCACGCCGTCGCCAGCGTGACGATCAGGATCGTCTTCAGATCAAGCATGTCGATCGCGCGCCCATGAATCGCCCATCCTGTATTTCATACTGAAACTCAATGGTTTGAGTTCGATTAACCCAATTAATCTGGCCAGGGGCAGCGACAGTTTTGGTCAGAATTCACTGGAATTGATCGGTAGAACTGCCGCGCGGCGCGCGCCTAGTCTGGCCCGCGACATGGCGCAGCACCGGCGTACCGGAGGGCATGGTCCGCAACATCGCGCGGAAACTGATCCTCTTCATCCGGATGGCCGCATGTCGCCATGAACCCAGGGGAAAATATCATGCGTCCGATCCGCGTAACCTTGCTTGCCGCCGCCACCCCGCTCGCCATCGCCGCCGCGCTGACGCTGCCCACGGCGGCACGCGCCGACCCGACGCCCGAGTGCAATGTCGGCACCGGCGCGAACAGCACCGAATGCGGCGAGAATAGCGACGCCAGCGGCCTCAACAGCACCGCCGTCGGCCGGGACAGCACAGCGAGCGCCACCGCAACCACCGCGACCGGGCATGGCAGCACCGCGAGCGGCTTCGCCGCCACCGCCACCGGCCGGGGAGCCGAGGCCAGCGGCATCCGCAGCACGGCGACGGGTGCGAACAGCGTCGCAAGCGGAGATTTCGGTGTTGCGATCGGTGCGGAGAGCGTCGCCAGCGGCTCCTACACCACGGCAACCGGCACCGACAGCGTCGCGTCGGGCGACGGCAGCACGGCGACGGGCGTGGGCAGCTTCGCATCGGGCCTGCAGAGTACGGCGATGGGGTTCCACGCCGAGGCCGGCGGAACGGCGGCGAACGGCTTCACCAACGCCGGCACGACCGCGCTCGGCGCCGGTGCTCAGGCGGGCGCGACCGCCGCCGGGCAAAACAACGCGACCGCGGTGGGCGAAAGCGCGCTGGCCAATGCCGTCGACGCCTCCGCTTTTGGCCAGGGCGCGAACGCCCTGGCCGACCAAAGCATCGCGATCGGCTCGTTGAGCAGCGCTACGGGCACCAACAGCACCGCGGTTGGTCAACGCAGCATCGCCACCAGCGCGAACAGCACGGCGCTGGGCCAGTTCGCCATTGCCAACGGCGCAAACAGCACCGCAATCGGGCAAAGCGGCAGGGCCGATGGCGCGAGCAGCACCGCCGTCGGCCAGGACAGCACCGTCTTTGACGACTATGGCACCGCGACCGGCGCCAGGAGCCTTGCCGTGGGCGAATCGAGTACCGCGATCGGCCATTTCGCCCAGGCCGGGAGCACGTGGAGCGGTGCACTTTATTCCAATGCCCGCTCGACGGCGATCGGCGCCAATGCGCAGGCGGGCGGGACCGCCGCCGGACAGAGTGACGCGACCGCCGTGGGCGAGAACGCCAAGGCCCACGCTCTCGGCGCCTCCGCCTTTGGTCAGGGCGCCAGCGCCACCGCCGCCGGCGCGGTCGCGCTTGGACAGGGATCGGTGGCGGATCAGGCGAACACCGTCTCGGTCGGCGCGGCGGGCGCCGGGCGCCGCATCGTCAACGTCGCCAACGGGAGCGTCGCGGCCGGCTCCACCGACGCGGTGACGGGCGGGCAGCTTCACACGACCAATCAGGCGGTCGCGGCGGCGCAAACGACCGCGAACACCGCCGTGACCAATGCGGCCGCGGCACAGGACACTGCCGATTCAGCGCTGGCCGGCGCCGCCGCGGCGCAAGGCACAGCCGACACCGCGATTGCCAACGCCGCGACCGCACAGGGAACCGCCAATTCGGCGCTGGCCGGCGCCGCCGCCGCCCAAGGCACGGCCGACACCGCGCTCGCCAACGCCGCGACCGCACAGGGAACCGCCAATTCGGCGCTGGCCAACGCGGCCACCGCCCAAGGCACGGCGGATACGGCGCGCACCGAAGCGGCAGCGGCGCAGGGCACCGCCAACACCGCGCTCGCCAACGCGGCCGCGGCGCAAGGGACGGCCGATACCGCGCTCGCCAATGCCGCCACCGCGCAAGCCACCGCGGATACCGCGCTCACCAATTCGGCCACGGCGCTGAACACCGCCAACGCCGCACAGGCCACCGCCAACACCGCCCGAGCCGAAGCTGCGGCGGCGCAGGGCACCGCCGATACGGCGCTGGCGAATGCCGCCACGGCCCAGAATACCGCCGACACCGCGTTGACCAACGCCGCCACGGCACAGGCGACCGCGAACAATGCCGCAAGCGAGGCGGCCATTGCCCGCACCGAGGCAACGACCGCACAGACTCGTGCAAACGAGGCCCGCGACCTTGCCAATCAGGCGATCGCCAGCGGCGTGGTGACGCGCCAGACGGCGGATCTGGCGCTCGCCAATGCGGACAATGCCCAGATCGCAGCCGATGCCGCCGCGGCGCGGGCCGAGGGGGCGGAGACGATCGCGATCGCGGCGCGGACCAATGCCGATCTCGCCCGTTCGGTTGCCGACAATGCCCTCGTCAATGCCAACGCCGCGCAGGTTACCGCCAACGAAGCGCTGGCACGCACCGACTATATGGCGATCAACGGCAGCGGCGCCCGGCCGACCGCCACCGGCGCGAATGCGATCGCGATGGGATCGGGGGCGAACGCCAGCGGCAACGACGCGGTCGCCATCGGCACCGGTGCCCGGGCGACCGACGGCGCGGCGGTCGCCATCGGGCTCGGCAATATCGCCTCGGGCGATGGCGCAGTTGCGATCGGAGACCCCAATCTTGCGACCGGACGCGGCGCGGTCGCGATCGGCGCGGACAACCGCGCGACCGGACTCGCCGCGCTGGCGATCGGCGCGGACAGCGTGGCAGAGGGGCGTTCGGCGATCGCGCTCGGCAGCAATGCGCGGGCGACCGCCGACGGTGCGATCGCGATCGGCGAAAATGCCGTGGCCAACCGCCCGGGTCAGGTCGCGCTGGGTTCGACCGCCTCGACCTACACGCTCGCCGGGATCGGCTCCGCCGCAAGCCGCGCGGCGCAATCGGGTCCGCTGAACTATGTGACGTCGGACGCCGCGGGCAATCTCGCCCTGTCCGACTTCGGCCCGAACGATCTGGCACAGATCCGCTTCGACCTCGACCGCGTCCGGCGCGACGCGCGTTCGGGCACCGCCGCGGCGATGGCGATGGGCTATGCCCCGATGCCCTCGGAGCCGGGGCGCACCAGCTACGCGCTCAACGGCGCGACGTTCCGCGAGGCGCAGGCGATCGGCGGGGCGATCGCGCACCGCCTCAACACCGAAAACCCGTTCGCGCTCACCGCGGGCTTCGCTTACGCGGGCAACGGCAACAACGCCGTCCGCGTCGGCGTCGCCGGGGAGTTTTGAGCGGCTCGGGCGCGAGAGGCCATACGGTCGGGGTCGGTCATGTGCCACTGCGGTGGCGCGAGCCACGGTGATGCCCGTCCCGACCCCGCTCCACTTGCCAGCGACGAGCTGCGTGCTGCCAACCCGGCGGCGCCCGTCGCGCCGCGCCGGCCTCAGGCCATGGTGAAGCGAATGGGGAGACGTTTCAGCCCGCCGACATTCGTCGAGGCGAGCCATGCCGGATCGCCGGCCAGTTCGACATCGGCGATCCGGCGCAGCAATTCCTCATAGAAGATCCGCATCTCCATGCGCGCCATGTGCATGCCGAGGCAGAGGTGCGGGCCATAACCGAAGGCGATATGCCGGTTCGGCGGCCGGTCGACCCGGAACGCGAAGGGATCGTCGAACGCGTCTTCGTCGCGGTTGGCGCTGGGGTAGCACATCATCAGGCTGTCGCCCGCGGCGATGCGCTTGCCGCGCAGTTCATAATCCTCGGTCGCGGTCCGGAAGAAATGGCGGACGGGGGACACCCAGCGCACCATCTCGTCGATCGCGCCGGGCCATAGCGAGGCGTCGGCGCGCAGCCGCTGCAATTCGCCGGGATGCCCGATCAGCGCGAGCAACCCGCCCGCTATGCTCGAACTCGTCGTGTCGTGCCCCGCCGTCGCGACAAGGATGTAATAGGAGACGCTTTCATGGTCCGCCATCGGCCGCCCGTCGATCTCGGCCTGTGCGAACAAGGTCGCCAGATCGTCGGCGGGGTGGCGGCGGCGATCGGCGGTGAGATCGCGGAAATAGTCGGCGAAGACCTTGACCGTATCGGCGAGGCTGGCGGTCATCGTGCGCGCCGCCTGTACGTCGGGATCGTCCGACCCGAAGATTTCCTGCGTCAGTTGCAGGATCAGCGGCTCGTCCGATCGCGGCACGCCCAACAGGCGCATGATAACGCGCACGGGGTAATAGGGCGCGACATCGGCCGCGAAATCACAGGTTCCGCCGCGCGCGGCCATCTCGTCGATCACCTCATTGGCAAGCGTGCGCAACTCCTCCTCGAGCACCCTGATCCGTCCCGGCATGAACCACGCCTGCGTCAGCTTGCGATATTTGGCGTGGTCGGGCGCATCCATGAAAACGAGGCTGCGCAGCAGCGCGGGATTGCCGCCGGTCGCCGCGCGCGCCCGTTCTTCATAAGCGAGCGTGCGCAGGAAGGTGCGCGGGGCATTGAGGAACGCCTCGGGCTGCCGCTCGACCTCCTGGATATCGGCGAATTTGGTGATCGCCCAGAAGGGCCGGTACTCGGGATGCTCGACGCGGTGGACCGGATCGTCGCGACGGAGCCGGGTAAACAGCGCGTCCATCGCGTCCGGATCGGCATAGGTATCGGGCGAGAGGATCGCATCAACGCTCGCCGTCATCACGCCGCCCCCGCCAGAATCTCGACCGTGCCGGCAGCGCCGTCGACGCACAGCAGCATCCCGTCCCTGATCCGGTCGGTCGCGCCCTCGACCGACGCGACGCAGGGGATTCCGAGTTCGCGCGAAACGATGCTGGCGTGGCTGTTGAACAGGCCGAACTCGGTCACCACCGCGCCCGCGACCAGGAACAGCGGCGTCCAGCTGGGATTGGTGTTCGTCGTCACGAGGATCTCGTCGGGTTCGAGCGCGCCGGGGTCCGACGGATCGAGGATGATCCGCGCCCGTCCCGTGACCTGTCCCGGCGAGCAGGCGACCCCCGTCAGACGATCGCCGTCGGCGGCGGCGGCGATCGCGCGCTCGACGCGCTGCGGCCATTCGGCGATCGGCGGGCATTCGCCGTCGATGAAGAATGGCGGCTCCAGCCGGTCGAGCGCGGCATAGTCGGCAAGCCGCCGACGCAGCGTATCGGAAAAGGCGGCGGGATCGGCCGCCCACGCGTCGAGTTCGCGCGACAGGAGCATGTAGAATTGCCGGCGCTCGTCGAGCGCGCCCGCGGCGATTCCGCGCGCGGCGAGCGCGTCGCAGCCCATGCGCGCTTCATGGACGAGCCGGACGCACATATTCTTCGATCGCTCGCGCGCCGCAAACCAGGTCGCGAGCGCCAGCGCGGCGGCGTCGATGGCATCGGCCTGCGCCGGGAATTGGTCCCGGATGTCGGCAAGGCATTCGCGCCGCAGCGCGGCGTTGCGATGCAGCGCCGCGACCGGATCGGCCTCGTCGCCCTGCTTCGCCATCGCGTCGATCAGCGCCAGCGCGGTGTGCGGCGCGGTTTCATAGGTATCGTAGATCAGGTCCCATTCGTTCGTCGCGCGCGCGCCATGGTCGTAGATAAAATGGCGGAACAATTCGTGGAACGCGGGGTCGGCGATGCGGTCCAGCACGCCGTCGATGCCCGCCGCGAACGCCGCCCTCGATGCGTCCGAGCCGCGCACGAGGCGGCTGATCGCCCAGAGCTGGCACGCGATGTCGGCCGACTCGACGTCGCCGATCCCCGTCCCGAGCCGGGCGAGATCGTCCGGCCGGCCGATACCCGCCAGCAGCTCGGCGAGCTGGCCGAGCGCGATCATGCCCGCCTGTCCGATCTGGACATGGATGCAGCCGGCGCGGTCGAGCAGCGGGGTGATCGAGCGCAGCCGCGCGACGATCTCTGCCGGCGGGATCGCCGCGAGCGCCGGCCGCTGCGCGCGCAGCTCGAGCGCGGCACCGTGCAGGATGTCGAGGTCGGGATGGACCTCTCCCGCCATGAAGCGCGCGACATTGGCCGCGATCCGCGCGCCGCAGGCCGGGTTGTCGTGCCAGTCGGCGGCGACATGCGCGGGCATGCCCGGACCGCTGTCGAACATCGCCGCCATCCGCGCCGCGCCGCTGGGCATCATGCGCTCCATCTCGACGAACATCACCGAGATGTTGAGATAGAAATAACCGCCGAAGATGCCGTAGACATCCTCGGACCCGTCGAACTCGCCGGCATCGAAACCGCCGAAATCGACATAGCCGCGCACGGTGCCCGGCCCAAAGGCGCCTGACCAGACGTAGGACCAGCCGAGCGGCGACACCGGCGCGCCCATCACTTCGGCCGCGTTCGAGCGCGTGTAGATCGGGAAGCGCTTCGACGGCGTGTCGTGAAGCAGCCAGTTGTCGACCGTCATGCAATCCTCTCCCCCGCCGGGCCGCCGGCTTTGCCGGTCGGCCGGGCGGTTCCTATGTCTCCTCGAGCAGGCGATCGAGATCGTCGGCCTGGTGCTTTTCGAGCACCGCGGCCCATTCGAGGCACCCCATGCCGACATGCTCGCCGATCCGGACCCGCGATATCGCATTGTTGTCATACCGGCGGAAGCCCGACCCCGGCAGATATTTGGGGACGTGGACATGCGTCTCGCCGGTCAGCACGACGGGCGTGTCGAAGCCGTAGGTCAGTTCCGACCGGTCGTAGCTGAGCAGCCCCGGCCGCGGCGTGAACCGCCCGCCGACCTGGCTGGTGAGGAAGGCGCCGTCGCGATTGACCAATATGCCCGTGCCGATCGCCGAACCGTCGGGCTGCGGGAAACCGATCGCGTTGCAGAAGATATTGCCGTTGTCGAGCGACGAGGCGGTCCAGAACACCCCCGAGTCAAAGCCGCGCTCGACGCGCTCGCCCCAGCTGTGATCGCGCACGAACAGCCCGCCGGTCTTCACCGTCCGGTCGCCGACGCGCAGCGTGCCGAACCAGCGGCCGCCCTGTTCGTAGTGCGCCTGCGCCGAATTGTGCGAGTGCGATCCCGCCGCGGTCAGCGTCTCGGCCCATTCGGCGAGCGCCGCATTGAAGTCGGCGACCGGCAGGTCGCTTTCCATGACGATGTCGATCGCCCCGATCGTGTCGCCCTTCGGCGCGTGGGCGAGGAAGCCGTGCGGGCCGATGCCACCCGCGCCCTCGATTTCGGCGCACAGCCGCCAGCGGCTCCACGGCACTTCGGGTTCGAACAGCAGTTCGGGAATCTCGTCGTTGATGCGCAGCGTGTTGCCCGTCGGCCGGTGCAGGATCGCCGAGGAGGCCATGCCATCGACGAAGACGATGATATGCGCCTCGTGATCGCCCTTCGCGGGCCAGCGCTTGGTATGGATCAGAAAGCCGTGCCCCTCGTCGATATTCCACGCCGCGAGCATCGTGTTTTCCTGCCACCGCTCGGGCAGGGGGTCGGGCGGCCGGTGAAAATATTCGTCCGAATCCGGCATGCTGTGCGCCGCCATCCGCTCGGTTGCGGTGAACTTCATCGCCCTCTCCTGCTGCAAATCTGTCCGGGGCCTCAGGCCAGCGCGGGTTCCTTGATGTCGAGCCGGAACAGCCGGTGCGCGTTGCCGAACAGGATCTTGTCCTGCGCATCCTGCGGCAGGTGCGCGACCATCTTTTCGGCCTCGGTCAGGCAGTCGGGCCAGTCGCAGTCGAGATGCGGATAGTCGGTTTCGAACATGATATTGTCGATGCCGATATGCTGCGTCATTTCGAGCCCGACCGGGTCGCGAAAGTAGGAAACATAGCAATTCTGGCGGAAATAGTGCGACGGCTTTTCGGGCAGCGCGCGCTGATCGACCGTCGCGACGCCATCGATGATGATGTTTTCCCAGATGAAGTCGCAGCGGTCGAGCGTGTAGGGGACAAGCCCGAGCTGCGATTCGGCAAAGGACACCCGAAGCTGCGGGAAGCGCACGAAGACGCCCGACCAGAGGAACTCCATCAGGCAGTGCATGACATAGTAGGAGGCGCCGACGTGCGCCACCGCTGCGGGCGCGTCGGGCGCTGCGAGCGTCATCGGCGAGGTGCCGATGTGCACCGAAAGGACCATGTCGGCGTCGGCGATCGCCTCGAACAGCCCGTCCCAATAGCGCGACGAGATCGACGGCAGGCCGTTGCGATGCGGCGCCTCGGGAAAGGAAATGGTCTTGAAACCGAGCTTCGCGAGCCGATGCGCCTCGGCGAGCGCGAGATCGGCGTCCCACAGCGGAACGATGCCCATCGGGATCAGGCGGCCACCCGAACCCGCGCACCATTCTTCGATGACGAAATCATTATAGGCGCGGATGCATTCGAGCGCGAGCGGCTTGTCCGCGGCGAAGCTGAACTGCTCGCCCGCGAACATGACGAACATGTTGGGATAATTGGCCGATGCGAGAATACCGGCCTGGTCCATGTCGGCCAGCCGCGCCTTGCTGTCGTAGCAGCCTTCGCGAATATCGTCGAAGGTGTTGGGCCCGAACTTGACCGACGAGCGCGGATAGAAACCGGCGGCGGCGGCGATCTTCACGATCGGAACCTGTTTCCCGTCATAATGCCAGACGTCGCCGGGAACGCCGTCGGCGGTTTCGCGAAAGCGGAAATTGCCGCCCCCGGCGTCATAGGCAGCGCCCTTCATCCGCTTGATATAGGGTCCCTGATCCCGAAGTCGTGCCGGAAGGCGCGCCTGCCAGAGATGCGCCGGTGCTTGCAGATGGTCATCGGGCGAAATCAGGCGCGGGGGTCGGGGCATGGACGATTTCCTTTCTCGCTTTTAAGTAAGTAAATGCTTACATTGCGATTGCCGGGGCGTCAATCCTCTCGGCGACGCCCTGCCCCGCGTGTCGTTTCACCGTCGGCCGGATTTGCATTTGAGCGGCGCATCACGCTATTTGCGTTCCGCATGGACCGGAGATCATGGTGACCAAAGCGCAAGCCAAGCCGAAGAAAGCGACGAGCCGCTTTTCGTCTGCGGAGCGCCGCGCTTCGATCCTCGCGGCGGCGAAGGAAGTGTTCATCCGCAGCGGATATGCGGGCGCCCGCACCAAGGACATCGCGATCGAGGCGCAGATCAACGAAGCGCTGATCTATCGCCATTTCGCCTCGAAGGAGGAGTTGTTCGACGCCGCGGTGATCGAGCCCCTCGAAAGCTGGCTCGAAACCTATAACCATGCCGGGCGCCAGGTGGCCACCGCCGCCGACACCGGCACGCAGCGCCAGCTGCTCGAGCGCGGCGCCGAGCAATATCTCAGCCATATGGACGAGGTCTTCCCGCTGCTCGGCATCGCGCTGTTCGGCAGCGGCAGTTACGGCCCCGAATTCTATGCCAAGCGAATCGTTCCCCTGATCAACGGCTGGGCGCGGCGGACCGCGACGGCCATGCCGTCGGACGCCCCCGGCAGCCAGCTCGACCAGAATTTCCTCGCCATTGCGGGCATCGGGATCAGCTTCTTCGTCGCGGCGGACGCCTATTTCCGTGGCGCCAGGCTCGACACCGGGGCGAGCGCGAAACAGCTTGCGCAGATGATGCTCCCCCTGTTCGAGCATCGTGGCAACGTCGCGGACCGAAAGCCCGATTGACTTCTCACCGAATCCGGAAGTAAGTGTTTGCTTACAAATAACGAGCCGACCGGACCAGAGCCGGCGGAGGGATGAGGAGAAATTCATGGCGACCGGCCCTGAATGCGGATCCTGCGTGCGCTGTGGAGCATGCCCGGCATGAGCGACGCGATCGCCTTCATGTTCGATGCGCCGCACGCGCTGTCCGACGCCGAACGCCTCCAGCTTCTGGGCGGCAAGGGCAAGAGCCTGTCCGACATGACGCGGACCTTGGGCCTGCCCGTCCCGCCGGGCTTCACGCTCGGTACCGGCGCCTGCCGGCAATATCTCCGATCGGGCTGGTCGCCCGCGCTCGACGACGCGATCGACACGCATCTCGCCCGGATCGAGGCGACTCTCGGGCGCGGCTTCGGCGACGCGGCTCATCCGCTACTGCTCAGCGTACGCTCGGGCGGCGCAGCCTCGATGCCGGGCATGATGGACACGGTGCTCAACGTAGGGCTGAACGCCGACATCGTGCCCGGACTTGCCGCGTGCAGCGGCGGCGACACGGCCTTCGCCCGCGACTGCCTGACGCGGCTGCGCGAATCCTTCGCCAAATCGGTGGGCCACCCGCCGCCGCACGACCCGCGTATCCAGCTTCGCGCGGCTATCGAGGCGGTGTTCCAGTCGTGGAACAGTGCACGCGCGCAAGCCTATCGCCGGATTGAGAAGATTGCGGACGACGCGGGCACCGCGGTCAACATCCAGGCGATGGTGTTCGGCAACCGCGATGCGATGTCGGGGACCGGCGTGGTGTTCAGCCGCAACCCCTCCGACGGAAATCCTGCGCGGTTCGGCGACATCCTGTTCCAGGCGCAGGGCGAAGATGTGGTGTCGGGCTCCCGCCAGACGATGGACATCGCCGAGATGGCCGATCGCCTGCCCGAGGCGTCGGCGCTGCTCGACCAAAGTCTCGACGTGATCGAACGCCATTATCGCGATCTCGTCGACGTCGAATTCACCATCGAATCGGGCCAGTTGTGGATCCTGCAGGCGCGCGCCGGCAAGCGGTCGCCCGAGGCCGCAGTTCGCATCGCGCACGATATGGCGCTCGATCCGGACTTTCCCCTTTCGCGCGACGAAGCGCTGGACCGGGTTCGGCACCTGCTCGCCGGCGCCGCACGATCGCGGCGCATCACGGGGGAAGAGGTCGCGATCGGCGCGGGTCTTGGCGCGTCGCCCGGTGTCGCCTCGGGAAAACTGGTCACCAGCGCCGAACGCGCCGTCGAACTCGCGGCGCGCGGCGAGGCGGTGATCCTCGCGCGTCCCGAAACCTCACCCGAAGATATCGAGGGCATTGCCGCAGCGGCCGGGCTCCTGACCTCGCGCGGCGGCCTTGCGAGCCACGCGGCGGTCGTCGCGCGCGGCTGGGGCAAGCCCGCCGTCGTCGGCTGGACGGCGATGTCCTTTGCCGACGGCGGCATCCTAGCCGACGGCATGTGGATCGCCGACGAGGCCATCCTGTCGATCGATGGCGAAACCGGCGAGATCTTCCCGGGCGAGCTTGCCTCCACCACCCAGATCGCGCCCGAGGCCGTGGCCATGACAGGCTGGGACGATGCACGGGCGGATGATGGCGCGGCGGCGGCGCCACCGGCGTTTTCGGGCGAAGAGTTGCTGCTGCTCGTCGCGTTGAAGGGGTTCTGCCCCAAAGACGCGGCGCGCGAAATCGGCGGGCTGGACGATGCGGGGCTGGCGGCGATGCTCGGCGAACTGCACGACTGTCTCGACGCCGCCTCGCCACGCTTCATCAAGGCGACCGACGCCGGCAAGCGGCGCGGGGAGCAGATCGTTGCGGCGCACCGCGATGCCGTTGGCGGATCCGCGGCGCGCGCCATTCTCGCCGCCTTCCACCCGCTCAACGACGCGTTCAAGACGCTGGTCACGGCTTGGCAAATGCGCCCGTCCGACGGCGCGCCCGTCTTCAACGATCATAGCGATCCCGACTATGACGCCAGCATTTTGGGACAGCTGCCGGGGCTGCATTGCGAAACGACCGCCTGGTTGACCGCGATCGATCCGCAGGGCCCCCTGCCCTTCTTCCGGTCGCGCTTCGAGACCGCGCTGGCCCGGCTTCGGGCCGGCGACACGGCCTATCTCGCATCGCCCAAGATCGATTCCTATCACAATATTTGGTTCGAATTGCACGAGTATCTGATCCGTCTCGCCGGGATGACCCGCGCCGAGGCCGAGGGCGGCTAGCGTGCGTTCGGCTTTGATCGGATCAGGACAGGCGCTCCGGAGTCCGGTTTACCCTGTTTTCCTGGGCCGTCAGGCGAGTCCGCCCGACTGGAAAACGCTCCAGGAAGCTGTTGACAGGCGCCACATCAAATGTAAGTAATTAATTACAGACAACATGCGCCGGAAAGGTGCAGAGCCTGGGGAGAGAGATGATGCTGAGATATGTGATCAGCGGAACCGCCGTGGCATTTGCAACCCTGTCGGGTGCGCCATCCGCCTTTGCGCAGGCACCGGGCGAGACCGGCGGCAGCAGCACTATCGGCGACGCCGACATCATCGTCACCGCACAGCGCCGCGACGAAAGCCTGTCGCGCACGCCCGTCGCGGTCGACGTCGTCGGAACCGCCGAACTCGCCGAACAGAATGTTCGCTCGGAAGCCGATCTGCAGTTCGCCGCGCCGGGGCTTTCGGTTCGCGCGGGCGCGACCTCGAACGAGGTCAATTTCTCGCTGCGCGGCCAGTCGGTCGACCAGTTCACCGGCACCCGCCCGGGGGTGCTGCCCTATTTCAACGAGGTGCAGATCAGCAGCAACAGCGGCGGCGGCAGCGGCGCCACCTCCTTTTATGATCTGCAATCGGTCCAGGTGCTCAAGGGCCCGCAAGGCACGCTGTTCGGGCGCAATGCGACGGGGGGCGCGGTGCTGTTCACCTCGGCCAAACCGGTCAATGCGTTCGAGGGCTATGCGAGCGCGCGCTACGGAAACTACGACACGGTCCAGCTCGAGGGCGCGCTCAACGTGCCGTTGGTCGACGACAGGCTGCTCGCGCGCGTCGCGGGATTCTACAGCGACCAGACGGGCTTTCAGCACAACCTGTTCGACGGTTCGCGGCCCGGCTCGATCGAACGCTATGGCGTGCGCGGCAGCCTGACCCTGCGCGGCAACGGCGGTTTCGAGAACAATCTCGTGGTCGACTATTACAAGGCCGACGGGACGAGCACGCAATCGGTGCTCTATGCGCTCGACGCGACGCAGCCGGCCGCGCCGCCGGTGACGCTCTTCTATTCACCCGGCCTCGATCTGGTCTTCGGCCCCGGTGCGTGGGCCAATTATCTTACCCTGCACGACAATCCGACGATCCCGGCGGGCGGGCTGGCCGCCTATCTGCCGATCCAGAAGGCGCGCGGACCGTTCACGATCGCGACCAACGACGCCAACGTCTATCAGGCCGAAAACCTGATCGTGACCAATTCGACCTCGGTCGACCTCGGTGACACGATGCAGCTCAAGAACATCATCGGCTATGCGCATCTCGAGACGCATGTCCGCGGGGATTCGGACGGTTCGCCCTTCGGCATCGCGGGCGACGGCGAAATCGACGAGACCGGACGCCCCGGCGGCTATACCACGACCACGATCATGTCGGAGGAATTGCAGCTGCTCGGCACGCTCGCGGGCGACCGGCTGACCTATGCCGTCGGTTTCTACCTCTCGAGCGAGAAATCGACCGTGTTCCGGCAGGTAACCTTCCTCGACGTGTTCGGCGACCTCGGCCTCTCGCCGCTGTCGGTCAATTCGGACGTCGCCTACAACAACAGCCACGCCTTCTACGGACAGGGCACCTATCAGCTGGGCGGCGGCTTCGGGCTCACCGCGGGGCTGCGCTACACCAGCGAAACCGTGCGCGGACGGACGCTTCCCGCCGACAATAATTATGCGACCCCGGCACAAATCGCCAGCGGCGTCGCCGACAACGACCAGCGCAAGACGATCCGCAACCTCAGCTGGACCTTCGGGCTGCAGAACCAGATCTCCGACGACGTGCTGCTCTACGCCGCCACGCGCCGCAGCTATCGCAACGGCGGCTTCAACGGCAGTTCGCCGCCGATCGTCGGCGACGCGACGGTCAACGGCAACAGCTACGGCACCGAAACCGTGACCGATGTCGAGCTCGGCGCCAAATTTCAGGGCCGCCTCGGCGCCATGCCGGCGCGGCTCAACCTCGCGCTCTACAATATGTGGATCAGGAACGGCCAGCGGAACGCCTTTGTCGACATCAACGGCCCGGCATCGCTGGCGGTGAACGTCCCGCGCACGAAGATCTACGGCTTCGAACTCGAGGGCCAGATACGCCCCGCCGACTGGCTGCGCTTCGGCGGCAACCTCAACTATACCCACGCCCGCTTCACCAACGGCCTGACGCCCGTCTTCGGCGGGACGACGCTGCTCGGGACGGTGCCCGACACCCCCGAATGGTCGGGGACCGCCTATGCCGAGGTGGCGGCGCCGCTGTCGGACCGCCTCACCGCGTCGCTGCGCGGCGACCTCTATGCCCAGACCGGGACCTTCTATATCGCGTCGGGCAATCTCAATCCGACGGCGCACCTGCCCGGCTATTCGATCGCCAATTTCCGGATCGGGATCGAGGATGAGGATGCCGGCTGGTCGCTGTCGGCCAATCTCAAAAACGCCTTCAACAAGGTCTATTATGTCGGCGGCATGCCGCTCGCCTCGCTGCTCCAGTTCAACTCGGCGCTTCCCGGCGCGCCGCGAACCTATTCGGTCGAAGCGCGCTACCGCTTCTGACCCCGGACACGGTCAGGCGATCCGGACCGAGGTCCCGTCTGGCGCCGCGGCCAAGGCCGGTGCGCGCGCGGCGAGCGGCAGGCAGGCCGGTCCGACCGCCTCGAAGCTCTTGTAAGTCAGGATGAATTCCTGGTGCCCGAGCGCTTCGGAGGCGCTCGGCGATCCCGCCGCGACCGCCAGCACGAGCGCGAAGATTTCGCCGCCGACCTCGTCGAGCCCGGCCTGCTGAAGCAGGATCCGGCCGGCATTGACGTCCATATCCTCCGCAAGGCGGACATAGGTTTCGGGATTGGCGCAAATCTTGACGACCGGGGAGATCGCCGACCCGACGACCGATCCCCGGCCCGTCGTGAACAGGATCAGGTGGCATCCCGAGGCGATCATCTCGACGATCTCGGCATTGTCCGAGATGTTGGGGAAACCGAAGCGCACCTCGCCGTCGGGGACCACGTCCATCAGATAGAGTCCCGGCGCGGGCGGAATGTCGCCGGGCTTGATCAACCCCGCGATCGGCGAACGTCCCGATTTCGAATAGGCGCCGAGCGATTTCTCTTCCTGCGTGCTAAGCCCGCCGTCGGCGTTGCCGGGGGCAAAGCTGCCGTAACCGAGGGTCGTATAATAGCGTGCGGCCTTGGCGACCGCCGCCTCGATCTCCCGCCCCAGTTCAGGCGTGATCGCGCGCTCGGCCATGATCCGCTCGCATCCGATCAGTTCGCCGGTTTCCTCGAACATGCACGTCGCGCCGGCGCCGATCAGGCGGTCGAAGCAACGCCCCACCGCCGGATTGGCGGTAATCCCGCTGGTGCCGTCCGAGCCGCCGCAGATCGTCCCGACGACCAGTTCGTCCACGCGCATCGCCACCCGCGGCGCCCCACGGGCCTGCTCGCCGATCCGTTCGAGCGCCGCAAGGCCCGCCGCGATCGTCGAACGCGTGCCGCCCGCCTCCTGGATGACCAGCCTTTCGACCGGCCGGCCGCTCGCGGCGATATCCGCGAGCAGGCCCTCGCGGTCGAAGCCCTCGCACCCGAGCGACACCAGCAGGACGCCGCCGACATTCGGGTGCGTCGCGAGCCGGCTCATCATGCGATAGGCATAGCTATTGGGGTAGCAGCCGGGAAAACCGGCGAGCTGCACCGACAGGTCGCCCGCCCTGCTGACGATTGCGCGTGCCACATGGTGGGCGCATTCGACAAGATAGACGACGAGGATGACATTGCGGATGCCCTTGCGGCCGTCGGAGCGCAGAAACCCTTCGAATAGCTGGTCCTGGCCGGTCATTCGCCCGCCTCCTTCCGTACGGCATCGCGCCCGTGCGCGGGCAGATAGTCGCTGGCAAGATTGTGATGGTGGACATGATCGCCCGGCGCTGCGGATGCGGTCATCGTGCCGATCGGAAAACCATAGCGAAAGACCTTGTCGCCGGCGGCGAGCGCGATGCGCGCCACCTTGTGCCCGACCTCGATCGCCGCGCGGAGCGCGATGGCCGCGCCTTCGATGTCCACCACCGCCCCCTGCGGCACCGATTTCACGCATATCAGGATATTGTCTTCCGGCGCGAGCAGCAGGAAGCCGCCGGACCGGCCGGAGGCAGGATTCGCGGACACATCCTCCATCACCGTCTCCCTCGCCCGCTTCCCCCGAAAATGGGGGCGGGGCTTGCCCCCGCACGCCCCGCCCCCTGCTGCATCGGGGAGCACGGCCCCGACACCCGCATGCCCCATGCTCCCGCATTGCAGTATAATTGTCAAATATGATTTCATATTTTATATTTGACATGTCTTGCCAGCCACCCGAGAACCGGCGGGCGCATGAGGCGCGATTCAATGCACGACGATGGGAAGAATGATGGGGCGACTGTCGGGCAAGCGCGCTGTGGTTTCGGCCGCCGCGCAGGGTATAGGCCGCGCGTCGGCCGAGCTTTTTGCCCGCGAAGGCGCCCGGGTCTTTGCGCTCGACATCGATGCCGTAGCGCTGGCGGGGGTCGCGGGCTGCGAGGCGCGCGTGATCGACCTGCTCGATGGCGGCGCGATCGCGTCGCTCGCCGCCGACATCGGCCAGATCGACATCCTGTTCAACTGCGCGGGCTATGTCGATGCCGGCACCTTGCTCGATACGACCGACAGCGGCTACGACCTCTCCTTCGACCTCAACGTCAAGTCGATGACGCGCATGATCCGCGCTTTCCTGCCCGCGATGATCGCCGGTGGCGGCGGGTCGATCATCAACATGGCGTCGGTCGCCGGTCCCGCGATCGGCGTCGCCAACCGCTTCGCCTATTGCGCGTCGAAGGCCGCCGTCGCGGGGCTCTCGCGGTCGGTCGCGGTCGACTATGTCGCCGACGGCATCCGCTGCAACGTCATCTGCCCCGGCACGGTGCAGTCCCCGTCGCTCGACGCGCGCCTTGCGGCGACCGGCGACGAAGCAGCCGCGCGCAAGGCCTTCGTTGCGCGGCAGCCGATGGGGCGGATCGGGAGCGCTGACGAGATTGCAGCCCTGGCGCTGCATCTCGCGTCGGACGAAAGCGCCTATACGACCGGCGCGCTGCACATCATCGACGGCGGCTGGAGCATGGCGTGACGATCGCGTCGGCGGGTGATTTCCGCGACGCGGCCCGGCGGCGCATCCCGCGTTTCCTGTTCGACTATGCCGACGGCGGCGCCGGTGCCGAAGAGACGCTGCGCCGCAACGTCAGCGATCTTTCCGGTATCGCGCTGCGCCAGCGCGTGCTTCGGGACGTCGCCGCGATCGATTTGACGACCACGCTGTTCGGCCGGACCATCGCCCTGCCCGTCGCGCTCGGCCCGGTCGGCATCAGCGGCATGTACGCGCGGCGCGGCGAATTGCAGGCGGCGCGCGCGGCGCGGGCCGCCGGTATCCCGACCTGCCTTTCGACCGTGTCGATCTGCCCGATCGAAGAGGTCGCGGCAGCCGCCGATCCGTTCTGGTTCCAGCTCTATGTCATCCGCGATCGCGCGTTCATGAAGGATCTGATCGCGACCGCGAAAACCGCGGGCGCCGAAGCGCTGGTCTTCACCGTCGACATGCCCGTTCCCGGCCCGCGCTACCGCGATGCGCATTCGGGAATGTCGGGGCCGAACGCCCCGCTGCGGCGGCTGTTGCAGGCGATGGGCAAGCCGCGCTGGGCGTGGGATGTCGGAGTGCGCGGACGGCCGCACGAGTTGGGCAATCTGAAACCCGTCCTCGGCAACCGGAGCGGGCTCAACGACTATATGGGCTGGCTCGGGGCCAATTTCGATCCGTCGATCCAGTGGAAGGATCTCGACTGGATCCGCGCCGAGTGGAACGGCCCGCTGATCATCAAGGGCATCCTCGATCCCGAAGACGCGCGCGAAGCCGCCGCGATCGGCGCCGACGGCATCACCGTGTCGAACCATGGCGGGCGCCAGCTCGACGGGGTGCCGTCGACCGCGCGCGCGCTGCCGGCCATCGCCGACGCGGTCGGCGACGCGCTGACGATCCTCGCGGACGGCGGCGTCAGGAGCGGGCTGGACGTGGTACGGATGCTCGCGCTCGGCGCGAGGGGCGTCCTGCTCGGCCGCGCGTGGGTCTATGCGCTGGCGGCCGCGGGCGAAGCGGGCGTTGCAAAGCTGCTCGACCTCATCGCAAAAGAAATGACGGTCGCGATGACCTTGACCGGGGTCAACCGGATCGGCGCGATCGACGCCGACATCCTTGCGGAGAGTGGAGCCAGATGAGCCGCCGAATTTGCCATGCCCTCGACCTCGTCGACGACGCCGCGCTGATCGCCGAATATGAAGCCGCGCATGCGGCGGGCGCGGTCTGGCCGCAGGTGATCGCCGGCATCCGGCAGGCCGGCTATGAATCGATGGAAATCTGGCGGACCGGCGACCGGCTGTTCATGATCGCCGAGGTCGCCGACGACTGGCCGCGCGACGTCGCGCCCGAGATCGCGGCCATAGACGCCCACTGGCAGGACAGGATGGACCGGTTCCAGAAGCGGCTCCCGCACGGCGAACCCGACGAAAAATGGACCGCGATGACGCGCATCTTCTCTCTCGACGAACAATAGGAACGACGCATGAAACTCTGCCGCCATGGCGCCCCCGGCGCCGAAAAGCCCGGCCTGATCGACGCGGACGGTCGCCTTCGCGATCTTTCGGCGCATGTCGCCGACATCGGCCCCGACACGATCGGAAAGGACGCGCTGGCAAGGCTCGCCGCGATCGACCCGGCCTCGCTGCCGCTGGTCGATGCCGGCGCCCGATACGGCGCCTGCGTCAGCGGCACCCGCCACTTCATCGCCATCGGCCTCAACTATGCCGACCATGCCGCCGAATCGAACCTGCCCATCCCTGAAGAACCGGTGGTATTCAACAAGTGGGTGAGCTGCATCCAGGGACCGAACGACCCCGTCACCATCCCCAGGGATTCGCAGAAGACCGACTGGGAAGTCGAACTCGGCGTCGTGATCGGCACGCGGGCGTCCTGTGTTTCCGAGGCCGACGCGCTCGCGCACGTCGCGGGCTATTGCGTCGTCAACGACGTGTCCGAACGCCACTGGCAGCAGGAACGCGGCATGACGTGGGACAAGGGCAAGGGTTTCCCGACCTTCGGACCGGTCGGGCCCTGGCTGGTCACCCCCGACGAGGTCGGCGACCCGCAGAATCTGTCGATGTGGCTTTCGGTCAACGGCAGGCGGATGCAGGACGGCAACAGCCGGACGATGATCTTTCCGGTCGCCGCGATCATTGCCTATGTCTCGCAGTTCATCACGCTGTTGCCCGGCGACATCATCACGACCGGGACGCCGCCGGGCGTCGGCCTGGGGCAGAAGCCCGAGCCCTGGTATCTGAAGCATGGCGACGTCGTCGAACTGGGTATCGAGAAGCTGGGGGAACAGCGCCAGACCTTCGTCGCATGGACGCCGGAGGGCTGAGACATGGCGCGGCCGCCTTTCGTCGATGCCCATCTCCACCTCTGGGATCGCGACCAGCTGCGCTATCCCTGGCTCGATGACCCGGGCATGGCGTCGATCGCGGCCACATACCGCATCGACGACTACCGGCGCGAGGCGGCCGCGTGGAACCTGGCGGGCTGCGTCCATGTCGAAGCCGGGGCCGATCCGAAGGAGAGCGCCGCCGAGACCGAATGGCTCGAAACGGTGGCGGCGGACGACGGCTGGCCGAGCGCGCTCGTGGCGCGGGTCGCGCTCGACGATCCCGATGCCGACCGCCAGCTCGAATGGCAGGCTTCGCGCGCAGCCGTGCGCGGCATCCGCCATCTGGTGAACTGGCACCCCGATCCCGCGCGTCAGGCCTATCCGCGCGATCTGACCGCCGATCCGGTGTGGCAGCGCGGCTATGCGATGCTCGGCCCGCTCGGCCTCAACTTCGATTTTCACGGCCATCCGCCGCAACTCGCGAGTCTCGCCGCGGTGGCGCGGCGCCACCCCGACACGCCGCTGATCCTGAACCACCTCGCCCTGCCGTCCCCCGCCGACGGCCTCGACGAATGGCGCGCGGGCATGGCAATGGCGGCGGCGCTGCCCCACGCCGCGGTCAAGCTGTCGGGCGCGGGTTTCATCGCGAGCCCGTTCGATCCGGCGCGCTTTCGCGACATCATCCTCGAGGTCATCGACCTGTTCGGCCCGGCGCGCGTCATGGTCGCGACCAATTTTCCGACCGATCGGCTGTTCGCGTCGATGGACCGCACGCTCTCCGCCTATGAGGCGATCCTCGCCGGCTTTTCGGAGGAGGAGAAGCGCGACCTGTGGGGCCGGAACGCCAACCGCATCTACCGACTGGGGCTTGAACTATGAATGGCATTCCGACCCGGCCGCTGGGCCGTAGCGGCCTGTCGGTCGCCGAACTGGGCTTTGGCGCCGCCTCGCTCGGCAACCTCTACCACCCCGTGAGCGACGACGAAGCGCGCGCCGCGCTCGACGCCGCGCTCGCCGGCGGATTGACCTATATCGATACCGCGCCGCACTATGGCCGCGGCCTCAGCGAGCGCCGGGTCGGCGATGCCATCCGCCTGCGCCCCGAGGTCGTGCTTTCGACCAAGGTCGGCCGGTTGCTCGATCCCGACGCATCGGTGGTCGACGACCGCATGCGCGACGGCTTCCGGTCGCCCATGCCGTTCCGCATGCGATATGATTATTCGCACGACGGCATATTGCGCAGCCATGAGCACAGTCTGCACCGGCTGGGCGCGGCGCGGATCGACATCCTCTATGTCCACGACATCGGCACGCTGACGCATGGCGACGCCGCGGCGGCCTATTGGGAGCAGCTGACCAGCGGCGGCGGACTTCGCGCGCTCGAGCGGCTGCGGGGCGAAGGCGCGATCGGCGGCTTCGGCATCGGGGTGAACGAAATCGCCATCTGCCTCGACGTGATGGAGCGCGCGCGCCTCGACGCCATCCTGCTGGCGGGGCGCTACACCCTGCTCGAACAGGGGGCGCTCGACGCGCTGATGCCCCGATGCGCCGACGCCGGGACGATGGTCGTCATCGGCGGCCCCTATAACAGCGGCATCCTGGCGACGGGCACCCGAAGCGGCGCGCCCGTCCACTACAACTATGCCCCCGCCCCGGCGAAGATACGCGACAGGGTGGCGCGGATCGAAGCGGTCGCCGGGCGTCACGGCGTCCCGCTGGCGGCGGCGGCGCTCGCCTTCGTGCTCGCCCATCCGCAGGTCGCGAGCGTCATTCCGGGGATCGGAAGCGCCCGCCGCGTCGACCAGACGCTCGCGCTCTATCGCACCGCTATCGCAAGGGATTTCTGGGCCGAACTGCGCGATGAGCGGCTGATCCGTGCGGATGCGCCCACGCCCTGAGCCGGCCGGTCGCGCCCGCGACCAGCGCCGCGCTTCAGATCCGGTGGTCGGCGGCCAGCAGCGACGACGAGATTTGTTCCGCGCTCGCGCGCAGATGGCCGATCGCCGCGTCGATCGGCATGACGAGCGGGGTCGAGTGCACGAACGGCACCGACAGCGCCGCCGCCGCCGCCGTCCCCCGCAGGATCGGCGCCGAAAGATCGGTCACGCCGACCACGAACTCGCTCTTCGCCCGTCCGTAGCCGTTCTTGCGCACCGTTGCGGCGCGCGACCGGAAAGCCTCGACCTGCGCCGGCGCGATGTCGGGCGGGACATCGGCGAGCCAGCGGTCCTGGTCGCGCGCCTCCTGAAAGGCATAGAGCACCGCCCCCGAACCGGTGAGGACGAAGCATTTGCGATAGCCGATCCGCACGGTGAAGCCGATCTGCTCGGCGGATTCGATGCGCGCGACGACGACGGTGTCGCTGCCCGACCGCACCGCGAGATGGCAGGATTGCCCGATCGTCGCCGACAGATCGCGCATGACCGGCAGCGCGATTTCGAGCATGGTCTTGACCGGCGCCTGTTCCATGCCGAGCGCGAACAGCTTGTCGGTCGGGACGAAACCCTCGCCGCTTTCCGACTGCCGGATGAAACCGCGATATTCGAGCACCTGCACCATGCGGAACAATTCGCTCATCGACCGGCCCAGCCGCTGGCCGATCATCGAAATCGTCAGCGGATGGCGCTCCTTCGCGAGCAGTTCGAGGATGTCGAGCCCCTTGTCGAGCGCCGGCGCGCGATAGCGCTGCTCCTTTTGTCCGGCTTCGGTCTGATCGTTTCGCGCCATCGGCAAATCCCACATGCTTTCCGCCGCCTATAGGATGGTTTCGCCGGGGGTGTCGTCCAATTTTGACGACCGGAGCGCTATGACGCGCGGGGCGACAGGTCGGCGCCGACCGTCCAGCCGGTCCCCTCCACCGTCCCATGGCCGATCGCGTCCCAGTCCCAGTCGATCCCCAGCCCCGGCCGCTCCGACGGAATGGCATGACCGTCCTCGATGCGAAGCCTGCTGGTCGTGATCGGGTCGAGCTGCGGAATATATTCGACCCATTTGCCATTGGGCACCGCGGCGCACAGCGGCGCGTGAATTTCCATCAGGAAATGCGGGCAGACCGCGATGTTGCAGGCCTCGGCCAGATGCGCGACCTTGAGCCAGGGCGTAATGCCGCCGACGCGCGCGACGTCGACCTGCACGATCGAGCAGGCCTCGGCGTGGCAATAGGCGTTGAACTGCCGGAGCGAATAAAGGCTTTCGCCCACCGCGACGGGAATGTCGCTGCGCCGCGCGAGCGCGGCATGATTGTGCAGGTCGTCGGCCGCCAGCGGCTCCTCGATCCAGCCGAGCCCGAAGGGCGCATAGGCGGCGACGCGGCGGATCGCGTCGTCGATCCGGAACGACTGGTTGGCGTCGGTGAAAATCTCGAAATCGGCGCCGACCGCGTCGCGCAGCACCCCCAGCCGGGCGACGTCCTCGGCGATCGGGCGGCCGATCTTGACCTTGGCGCCCTTGAACCCCCGCGCGCGCACCGCGAGGCTATCCTCGACGATCGCCTCGATCGGAAGGTGCAGCCATCCGCCCTCGGTCGTATAGACGGGGACCCGCTCCTGCGCGCCCCCGGCCAGCTTGTGGAGCGGAATCGCGGTCTTGCGCGACCTGAGGTCCCAGAGCGCGGTGTCGATCGCGGCGAGCGCCAGCGAGGTGATCGCCCCGACGCTGGTGGCGTGGGTAAGATAGAGCAGGTCGCGCCAGATCGCCTCGATGCGGTCCGCGTCGCGGCCGATCAGCGCCGGCGCGAGCGTGCGCCGCAGCAGCTCGATCGTCGAAGGGCCGCCGGTTCCGATCGTGTAGCAATAGCCCGTCCCGACCGCGCCGTCGCTGTCATACACCCGCACGATCGGCGTTTCCTGGCTGACAAAGGACTGGATCGCATCGGTCCGTTGGGTCGCGGGCACCAGGTCGACCATCAGCATTTCAACACGTTCGATTCTGGCCAAAATTCAAAACCTTCCCTTGTCGGAGGCGACAGCCGGCGGACCGCGCACGGCGGTCGGGCAAATGGGATCGCCGCGACGGGGCCCGCGGCGGCTTCGAACGGGGGCGGCCGCACGCCTTTGCGCCGAACAGCGTTTCGGGACCCCGCGGCCCTCCCGCCTGGCCAGCCTCTGCGATATTAATTCATATATGATGAGTCAATTTATAAATGAATATCTTGACCCTGCCGCCCGGCGCGGCTCGCGCGAATCGACGCCCGGAAAACGGGCATGGCCGCCGGCCGGTGTCCGACATTCCGGTGCAGACGGGACGATTGGGCGGTCGGCACGGCGACAGGGCCGGCGGGCATCGCCGGCTGCGGGTCCGCGCCCGCAGTTCGCTCTCTTGTTCGAAAATGGTGCGCCCGGCGGGATTCGAACCCACGGCCCCCAGATTAGGAATCTGGTGCTCTATCCTGCTGAGCTACGGGCGCGCCGCGGTTCGTGTAGCGGGGCGCGGCGCGCGCCGTCAATCGGCGCCGGTCAATTAACCGCGTCGGGCGGCACGAAGGGCACGAGCAGCGGCATCGCCGCGATCCCTTCGTCGCGCAGCGCCTGCGCCTCTTCGGGCGAGGTCTGGCCGTGGATCAGATCCTCGGCGGCGCGCCCCTCGTGCATCGCGCGCGCCGCGTCGGCGAACTCGCGCCCGACCCAGCGCGACTGCGGCAGCATCTCGGCTTGTTTGGCGGCGATCCCGGCGATGACCTTGCGGATCACCGCGGCGGGCAGTTCGCCGCCGCCTGCGGCATCGGCCGGCGTCGCCGCGGGCGCGACGGGTGCGGCCGGCGCGACCGCAAGCTGGTTCGACTTGGCACCAACGCGCGGCGCCATCACCGCCTTGCGAACGTCGCTGTCGCCGCAGATCGGGCAGGCGATCAGACCGCGTGCCTGCTGGTCGGCAAAACTCGCGCTGCTGTTGAACCAGGCCTCGAAGCGGTGGTCGCCGGCGGCGCAGCAAAGGTCGAAGACGATCAAGGGTCAGCCCGCTCCCAGCAGCGGGTCGAGGCCGCCGCGCGCGTCGAGCGCGGCGAGGTCGTCGCTGCCGCCGATATGCTTTCCGTCGATAAAGACCTGCGGAACCGTCATGCGCCCGCCGGCACGGCCGACCATCGCGTCGAAACCGGCGCGATCCATGGTCACGTCGATCTCGCGATAGGCTGCCCCCTTGCGGTCGAGCAGCGCCTTCGCGCGCGTGCAATAGGGGCAGAAGGCTTTGGTAAAGACTTCGATATTGGCCATGTGGCTATCCTGTCATCCTTTCGTCCCCGATATCGGAATCCAGCGACGCAAAGTCAAATATGTTGACCGTCATCAGCGCATCGGGGACCACCCGCGCCCAGCTCAGCGCCGATATGCGCGCCGCGCCGCTGCGGCGGAGCGCGCGCGCCGCGGCGCGCAGCGTCGCCCCGCTGGCGTGGACGTCGTCGACCAGGATCAGGTGGCGCCCCGCCGCGCGCGCGGCGGCACCGGGCGCGAGGGCAAAGGCGCCCGCGACGACCCGCTCGCGCTCGCGCCGCCCCTTGCCGCGCAGCGAGGCGGTGGACCGGGTGCGGAGGAGCAGATGATGGTCGTGCGGAATCCCGCCGATGCGCGTCAGTTCGTCGGCGACCAGCGCGGCCTGGTTGAAGCCGCGCGACCAGAGCCGCCAGCGATGCAGCGGGACCGGCACGAGCAGCGCATCGCCCGCCCCCGCTCCTTCGCCCGCCAGCCGGACGAGCGGCCGCAGCATCAGCCGCGCCATCAGCCGCGCATGCCCGGTGCGGCGCCCATATTTGAGGCGCAGCGCGACGGTGCGCGCCGCGGGGCCATAGGCGACCGCGGCGGGCGCGCCGTCGAAGGGCGGCGGATCGGCGAGACAGGCGCCGCATGGCACCGCGTCGCCGGGCAGCGCGGTCGGCAGCGGGATCGAACAGCGCGCGCAGGCGGGCCCGTCGAGAAAGTGCAGCGATTGCCAGCAGGCGAGGCAGAATTGCCGGTCGTCGGCGACGATCACCCCGCACGCCGGGCAGCGCGGCGGCAGCGCATAATCGACCACCGCCCGCCCCGCCTGCCGCGCGAGCCGCAAAAGGCCCCGCCCCGCCCGCGGGCGCGCGTCCGTGTCGGCGTCCCCGCTTGCCGTCGCCATGTCGGACTTGTGCCGCATCGGCCGAGGCGGCACAAGCGCGCCATGTCGCAGCCCCCCGCCCCGCTCTTCTCCTCCGCGCGCCATCGCGCCCAGCGCGATCGCATGGCCCGCCAGCCCGCGGGCGCCGATTTCCTCGCGCCGATCATCGCCGAAACCCTGCTCGACCGGCTGTCGATGGTGACGCGCGATTTTGCGCGCACGCTGCTGATCGGCGCGCACGACGCGGCGCTGATCGACCATCTGCGCGGCACCGGCACGGCGCTGACGCTGGTCGAGGCCGGACCGGGGCTTGCCGCCGCCACGGGCGCGGTCGCCAGCGAGGTCGACGCGCTCGACCTGCCCTTCGCGAGTTTCGACCTGATCCTCTGGCCGGGCGGCTTCGACAGCGTCAACGACGTCCCCGGCGCGCTCGTGCGGCTGCGCGCGCTCCTCGCGCCCGACGGGCTGCTGCTCGGCAGCTTCGTCGGCGACGGCAGCCTCGCCAGGCTGCGCCGCGCGACGATGGCCGACGGGGTGCGCCCGATCGCGCGCATGCACCCGCAGGTCGATCTGGCGGCGATGGGCAACCTGCTCCAGCGCACCGGCTTCACCCTGCCCGTGGTCGATGTCGAGGCGCTGACGGTCCGCTACGCCGACTGGTTCGCGCTCGTCCGCGACCTGCGCGCCGCGGGGCTGTCGAGCCGACTCGCCGCCGCGCCGCCGCCGCTGACGCGCGACGAGGTCGCGCGCATCGCGCTGGCCTTTGCGGCGCAGGCCGATGCCGACGGACGCATCGCCGAGAGCTTTCGCCTGATCCACTTCAGCGGCTGGGCGCCGCACCCCGACCAGCCGCGACCCGCGCGCCGCGGCAGCGGCACCGCCTCGCTCGCCGACGCGCTGAAACCGAGGCCCGATCAGGGCTAGGGCATCGTGCGTTTGATATGAACCGTAGCCCTGAGCCTGTCGAAGGGCGCTTCGCAGGCAGGCGCCCTTCGACAGGCTCAGGGCTACGGCACCCTTCCGCCGGGACGACCTCGCATCCGCTGCCCGCTCGCCCCCTCGCTTTCCCCGAAACGACGAGGGCGCCGATCTTGCGATCGACGCCCTCTCCATCACGGGCTGCGGGAGGAGGGGTCTCGGACCCGCGGCCGCAACGGTAGCCTGACCGCTTAGCGGCAGCGATATTTGTCGCGGTCGATCTCGCGGCCGAGCAGCGCACCGCCCGCGGCGCCGAGCACCGTGCCGAGCAGCTTGTCGCCATTGCCCGCGATCTCGTGGCCGGCGAGGCCGCCGACGGCGCCGCCGATCAGCAGACCGGTCGTGCCATTGTCGCGCTTGCAGCGATAACGGCCGTCATTGCCGCGCCAGATGCGGGTGTTCGAATTGATACGCTGATCGCGCGCATAATAGCGGCCGCGCTTGTTCTTCTTGTGAAAGCCGGCTTCCTGCTCGGCCTTGACGAAGCCGTGGTCCTGCGCCGGCGCGGCGACCGAAACACCCGCAAAGGCGGGGGCGGTCGCGGCGACGCTGACCGCAGCAAAGGCGCCGAGCAGGCCCTTGGTGAAAATACGCATGTGATGTCCTTTCCTGGTTCGGCGTCCCGGCCCCGGCGAGGGGATCGGTCGCTTCGATGATGAGAACGGCCCGATCCTCGCGTCTGTTGCATGAACCCTGGGCAACAAGACGAAGCGAGCGGTTTCATCGACGAAACGAAGGGCGCCGTATCGCCCCTTGCCCGGCCGCGCGGAGCATGCGACACTCGCCGCCATGCTCAACATCGGCTCCCTGGTCATCGGCGTGATCGCGCTCATTCTCGCGGTGTTCGCCTTCATTCCGCTGCTCGGCTGGGCGAACTGGGTGATCATTCCCTTCGCCGTCGTCGGGCTCGCGCTCGGCGCGATGTCGGACAAGACCGCGGGGCGGAACCTCAACATCGTCGTGATCGTCATCGGCGTCGTCCGGCTGATGCTCGGCGGCGGCATCTTCTGACCTGACGACACGCTCATGGCGCAGACACCGGCCCCCGCGGGGAGCGAACAGGGCGGCTTGCCCTATGCGATCGCCGCCTATGCGATCTGGGGCTTCGTCCCGCTGTTCTTCAAGCTGCTGACCGCGGTACCGCCGGTCGAGGTGCTCGCGCAGCGCATCCTCTGGTCGCTGCCGCTCTGCTTCGTCATCATGGCCTTTCGCCGCCAGATCGGCGATTATCTCGCGGCGCTGCGCGACTGGCGCATCCTGCGCCTGCTGCTCGCCAGTTCGGTGCTCATCGCGGTCAACTGGCTCGTCTACATCTATGCGATCTTCACCGACCATGTGCTCGCGGCGAGCCTCGGCTATTATCTCAACCCGCTGATCAACGTGATGCTGGGGATGATCTTCCTCGGCGAACGGCTGTCGCGATTGCAGGCGGCGGCGGTCGCGATCGCCGCGGTGGGCGTTGCGATCCTGCTCGCGGGCGCGCTCGACACGCTGTGGATCAGCCTGACGCTCGCGCTCAGTTTCGGCATCTACGGCCTGATCCGCAAGGTCGCGCCGGTCGGGTCGCTGCCCGGGCTCGCGATCGAGACGACGGTGCTGATGCCGGTGTCGGCGGTCGCCGCGGCGTGGTTCATCTGGGTCGGCGACGGGCGCGGTTTCGGGTCGGGCGCCGGGATCAGCTGGCTGCTCGCGGCGGGCGGGGTCGTCACCGCGGTGCCGCTCCTCCTCTTCGCGACCGCGGCGCGGCGGATGAGCTATGCCGCGCTCGGCTTCGTGCAATATCTCGCGCCGAGCATCGCCTTCCTGCTCGGCCTCTTCGTGTTCCACGAACCGCTGAAGCCCGCGCAGCTCGCCTGCTTCCTCCTGATCTGGGCGAGCATCGCGGTGTTCAGTTTCGACATGTGGCGCAAGATGCGCGCCGAACGGACGATGCCCGCCGCCTGATTGTCAACCGCAGCCCCGAGCCTGTCGAAGGGCGTTTCCCGGACAGGCGCCCTTCGACGGGCTCAGGGCGACGGTGAAGGTCGACCGAAAAACGCTAGACGATCCGCCAGCCGAGCGTCTCGCCAGCGTGGAAGGGCACGACTTCGCCGCAGCGGTCGGGCACCACGGTCGCGCCGCGTTCGAGCGTGATCGTGCCGCCGTTGAGCGGCAGGCCATAGAAATTGGGGCCGTGCTCGCTCGCGAAACCCTCGAACCGGTCGAGCGCGCCTTCCTCGTCGAACACGGTGACATAGGATTCGAGCGCATAGGGCGCGTTGAAGATGCCCGCGCAGCCGCAGGCGGCTTCCTTGGTGTGCACCGCGTGCGGCGCGCTGTCGGTGCCGAGGAAGAATTTGGGCGAGCCCGACACCGCGGCGGCGCGCACCGCGAGCCTATGCTGCTCGCGCTTGGCGACGGGCAGGCAGTAAGCGTGCGGGCGGATGCCGCCGACGAGCATCGCGTTGCGGTTGATGTGCAGATGCTGCGGGGTGATCGTCGCGGCGACGTTGGCGGGCGCGGCGCGCACAAAATCGACCGCTTCGGCGGTGGTGATATGTTCGAAGACGATCTTGAGCGTCGGCAGGTCGCGGACGAGCCCCGCGAGCGTCCGTTCGATGAACACCGCCTCGCGGTCAAAGATATCAACATCAGGGTCGGTCACTTCGCCGTGGATCAGCAGCGGCATGCCGATCTCGGCCATGCGCTCGAGCACCGGCATGATCTTCGCTATGTCTGTAACGCCGTGCGCGCTACCCGTAGTCGCATGCGCCGGATAAAGCTTTGCGGCGGTGAACACGCCTTCGCTGTGCCCCCGAGCGAGCTCGTCGGGGTCGCTGTTGTCGGTGAGATAGGCGACGATGAGCGGGGTGAAATCGAACCCGGCGGGCACAGCCGCGCGGATGCGGTCGCGGTAGGCGGTACCTTCGGCGGCGGTGGTCACCGGCGGCGACAGATTGGGCATGACGATCGCGCGCGCGAACTGCGCCGCGGTAAATCGAGCGACCGCGTCGAGCATCGCGCCGTCGCGCAGATGGACGTGCCAGTCGTCGGGGCGGCGGATGGTCAGGCGGTCGGTCATGTCATTCTCCCCCCTCCCGCGGGCGCGAGGGGCTTTAAGTCGGCTTCCGCGCTCCCTATTGTCGGTGCATGGCCAACACAACCCTGATCGATCGCGCGCTCATCCGTCTCTCGGGCGAGGATGTCCGGGGCTTCCTCCAGGGACTCGTCACCAACGACGTGTCGGGCAACCTGCCCGTGTGGGCGGCGCTGCTGAGTCCGCAAGGCAAGGCGTTGTTCGATTTCCTGATCTGGGGTGATGGCGACGATGTGCTGATCGACTGCGAGCGCGACGCCGCGGGCGACCTCGCGAAACGGCTGGCGCTCTATCGCCTGCGCCGCGCGATCGCGATCGCGCGCGAACCCGACCTGTGCGTCCATTGGGCGCCGGCTGGCGACGTAGGCGTCGTCGATCCCCGCCTTCCCGAACTCGGCCAGCGCTGGCTGGCGCCCGCCGATGGAGACGCGGGCGCCGACGGCGCGTGGCGCGCGCACCGGCTGGCACTCGGCGTCACCGAAGGCCGCGCCGAACTGGGCGACGGCACGACGCTCTGGCTCGAATGCAACGCCGCCGAACTCAACGGGGTGAGCTTCACCAAGGGCTGTTATGTCGGGCAGGAAAATACTGCGCGGATGAACTGGCGGCAGAAGGTGAACCGGCGGCTGGTCGTCGTGCCGCTCGCCGAAGCCGATGCGAAGCGGCAGGTCGTCGCCTGGTCCGAACTCGGCTGGTCGGTCGAGCACCGCCGGGTCGAGACGATCGACCCGGCCACGGCTCCTGCCTGGATGCGTGCAAGTCTCGCCGCCACCGGGTCATGACAGCGGCGGCCGCGGCTGCTATGATCCGGACATGCGCGCCCTCCTGATCTCGCTGGCGCTCGCCGCCACCCTCGCGATGCCCGCCGCCGCCAGCGAAGGCGCGGGCGCCCCGATATCGTTGCTGCCGACCGGAAGCGAAGCGGCGCCACCGCCTGCACCGCTGTCCCCGCTCGCCGCGGACTCGGCATGGACGCCGCGCTTCGAGGCGGCCGCCGGCGAACTGGCGGCGGCGCTGCGCTCGCGCGACGCGGCGCGGTGGGGGCCGCTGCTCGGCGGACCATGGCTTGCACCCGCCGAGCGCGAACACGTGGGGGCGCTGCTCCGCGACCGCGACAGCCCCTTTCTCCCCGCGCTGTTTTCCAAAGACCATGCCCGCCAGGTGCTGCTGGGCTGGTCCGCCCCGCCGTCGATGAGCGCGACCGAACGCGCTGCGATCGAGGCCGGGCTCGAAGCCGAGGCGCTGGTGTGCTGGGCGTCGGGCGGCACCGGCGAGGGTCGCTGGCCCGCGACGGCGCGCGAGGCGGACAATCGCCCCGGACGCCCCTATGCCTGCGCGCGCATCGCCTACAGCATCCGCGGCGGCATCCCAATGTGGCGCGCCTTCATCGAGCAGGACGGTGGCGACCTCGCCGCGGCCTTGCCCGCCGGACGCCCGCGCTTAACCAATCTCCAAGATTAAGCTGCAACGATGGCGGCCATGTTGGGGCGATCTCTTGCCATGGCCGTCGCGCTGACGGCGGTGTCGGTCGGCGTGGCGAGCCTTGCCGGCCGCGCGGGCGACGGCGCGCCCGCACCGACGGCGCGCGACGAAAGCAACTGGACGACACGCGAGCGCGGCACCGGCCCGGCCGCGCCGCAGCGCGCATCGGCCGCGGGCGAGGTACGGCTCGAACGCGCCGACGATTCGCATTTCTACGCCGACGTCGACATCGACGGCACGCCGGTCCGCATGATGGTCGACAGCGGCGCCTCGGTCGTCGCGCTGACGCGGCGCGATGCCGAAGCGATCGGGATCGACGTCGATCGCTTGCCGGTCGGGGGGACCGCGCGCACGGCGGGCGGCGACGTACCGCTGCGCCGCGTCGTCCTCGCCAGCGTCGACATCGACGGCATCGAAGTGCGCGGCGTCGAAGCCGCGGTCCTCGACGCCGACATGGGCGTCTCGCTGCTCGGGCAGAGCTATCTGGCGAAGCTCGCCGCGGTGAATGTCGCCGGCGACACGATGACGCTGCGCTAGACCGGAGACCTCGGCCCGGCGCCTACAACAGCGCCTCGAGCAGCCCGATCAGCGGCTTGTCGGCGGGGGGCATGTCGAGCGCATAGAGTTCGACCGGGCGCACCCAGCGCAGCACGGTCGCATGCTGCGCCACGGGCACCCCCGTCCATTTGCGCAACGCATAGACGAGCAGCAGCAGGTGGCGGTCGCCGAGCGGTTCGCTGGCGAAACAGGCGGGTGCGAGACAGGCATGATCAACGTCGATCGCCAGTTCTTCGGCCAGTTCGCGGATCAGCGCCGCTTCGGGGGTTTCGCCGGGTTCGAGCTTGCCGCCCGGAAACTCCCACAGGCCCGCCATCGGCGTGCCGGGGGGGCGTTGCTGGACGAGCACGCGCCCGTCGCAGTCGACAAGCGCCGCCGCGACCACAATGAGACAGTTTTTTGGCGGAAATACGGGGGTGAGCGCGGACAAATTATTAACCTTGATATGCGAATTCCGGAATCCTCGGGAACTCTAGGACCAGAATCCCCGAATTGCACGGCTGAGGTTTTTGAGATTTGTTCGACGCTATCGGGCGCAGGCGCGACGGGACCGGTCGCGCACCGCCCATCGGGCCGGGAACAAGGCGGCATGCAACGCGGGGGCGCTGATCCTGTCACAGGCAGGGGCCGGAACTATGACCAGGATTGCCAAGCTGCTGCGGTCGACCAGGGCCGCCACGGCGGTCGAATATGGACTGATACTCGCGCTCATCTTCCTCGCGGCGATGGGAGCGATCAGCAGCGTCGGCCAGTCGGCGATCACCATGTGGAACAATGTGTCGACCTCGTCGACGAACGCCATGTGATGTTGTCCGGTTTCGGGACCTTATTCAGCGCTTTACACGGCTCTCGCCATTAAGAATTTCAAAACCAATAGCGCCTAGAAGCGTCGATGTTGACCCAGACCAGAGGGTCAACCGGGCAAGTGACCTAAGGAGACCAGACATGAAGTTCATCAAAAAGTTCGTTCGCGACACCAAAGCCGCCACCGCCATCGAATATGGCCTGATCGCCGCCCTGATCGCCGTCGCCGGCATCACCGCGATGCAGGCCGTCGGCGGCAGCGTCGAGAACACCTTCAATAACGTCGACAAGGGCCTGACCAACGCTGGCTAAGCGCTGGTTTCCTCTCCCCGGTTCGCCGGGGCGACGACATACAGGAAAGGGCGGTGGAGCGATCCACCGCCCTTTTCCTTTATCGAGCCGTCCGTGTCTCGTCGGCGCTATCGGCTCGCATAGACCACGATCTTGACCTTCTGCCCCGGGGTCAACCGGCTCGTCGCAGAGAGCCGGTTGAGTACCTGAAAGCGCTCGGCCTGGTAGTTGCTGTACGCCATGCGCCGCGCCAGCGTCGCGACCGTGTCGCCGCGCCCCACCGTCACCACGTCGATCCGCCGCGGCTTGATCGCCGCCGCCTCGGCGCTGCTCAGCCGCCGAATGCTGTTGTACATCGAATTGAACACCCCGCCGCCGCCGGCCTTGGTCAGCGCGACGAAGTGGAAGGCGCTGCTCTTCGAAAATTCATAGGCGAAGACGGTGACGTCGACCTGCCCCGACTGGGTGTTCGCGCGCGCGGTCGCATAATAAGCGGGGATTCCGTTCACTGTCGTGCGCTGGATGCTCCCCGGCGAAAGCTGCGCCTTGCCCGCAACCGCCTTGAACGCCGCCGCGATATAGGCGTTCATGTCGCCGCTGTACGCGCCAGTCGTGAACTGCGCCTGCCCGCCGTTGCCGCTGACCGACACCGCGGTCGTTCCGTTCTGCATGCCGTAACCCGCCGGGACGGCGAATTTGAGCCGGAGGTCGGGGTGGAGGAATTCATTGCCCTCGACGACACCCTGCGCAGGGTCGTCGCCGTAGAGCACGCCGTCGACCGACGCGAAAAAGGCGTCGGCGTTGCGCACCCCGCCGGTGCCGACGCGGCTCGCGAGCGTTTCGGCATTGCGCACGCGCGACGCCGGGTCGGGGTGGGTGCTGGCCCATTCGGGAAGCGCCCGCGCATCACCGCCCGCAAGCTGCGCCTCGAGACTGGTCTGGTTCGCGAGGCTGGCAAGCACGGTCGACAGCGCCATCGGGTCGTAACCCGCGCTACGCAGATATTGCACGCCGAGCTGGTCGGCCTCGAGTTCCTGCCCGCGCGAGAAGCCCAGCGTCGCCATCTGCGCGACCTGCATCGCATTGTTCTGGAGCAGTCCGCCGAGTCCGCCGAGTAGCCCGCCATTGTCGCCGATCGCGCCGCCGAGCACCGCGCCGAGCACGCCGAGAATCTGGTTGCGTGTCGCCGCCGACTGGCGCTTCTTGCTGTGCTGTGCAGCGACATGGCCGACCTCGTGGCCGAGCACGCCCGCGAGTTCGGCTTCGTCGTTCATCAGCGCCATCAGCTGGCGCGTGACGTAGACATAGCCGCCGGGGATCGCGAAGGCGTTGTTCACCGGCGAATTGAGCAGGGTGACGGTAAAGTCGCTCCGCGCGTTCGACAGGCGCGACTGCACCGCGATATTCTGTCCGATGCGCGTGACATAGGCAGCCTGCGGCCCGGCATAGGCGCCGCCGAATTCCTGCATCAGTTCGGGATGCGCCTCGGATCCCTGCTTGCGTTCGTTCGCGGTGATCGCGGTCGCGGTCTTAATCGTCTTGACCTTGCCCCGCGTCTGCGCCTCGGCGCCGCTTCCGACGCCCCCAGCGCCCACCGCGGTCGCGAGCAATATGGTCAAAATCGCTTTTGTTTTCCGGCTCATGATCGCGCCTCCCTTGGTCCTGACTGTCCGAGCCATATCGGTTTACCCGCGCCGGGCAAGACGCGCGATGAACATCGGGCTCAGCCGATTGACAGGGAGAACGCCAGCACCGCGGATCGGGTTCCGGTCCGGCGCGAAGCACCCGCCACGAAAGGGCCGTTCAGGCGCGACCCATGGCGAGGAATTTTTCCTCGCGCGCTGCGAGCAAGGCATCGCGCGACAGCCCCGACAGCCCGGCAAGTTCCTGTTCGATCGCATCGCCCAGATTGCGGATCGCGACTTCGGGCGCACGATGCGCCCCTCCGACGGGTTCGGGCACGATGCGGTCGATGACCTTGAGCGCGAGCAGATCCTCGGGGGTCATCTTCATCGCCGTCGCGGCGTCGGCCGCCTTGTCGGCGGTGCGCCACAGGATCGACGCGCACCCCTCGGGCGAGATCACCGAATAGACGGCATGTTCGAACATCAGGACGCGGTTCGCCGCGGCGATCGCGATCGCCCCGCCCGACCCGCCTTCACCGACGATCGTCGCGACCATCGGCACGCCGAGCGCGAGGCATTGCTCGGTCGAACGCGCGATCGCCTCGGCCTGCCCGCGCTCTTCGGCCTGGATACCGGGGAAGGCACCCGAAGTATCGACGAGCGTCACGACCGGAATGCCGAAACGATCGGCGAGCTGCATCAGGCGGATCGCCTTACGATAGCCTTCGGGCTTCGCCATGCCGAAATTATGCTTCATCCGCGACGGGATATCGTCGCCCTTTTCATGCCCGATCACCATCACGCGGCGTCCGCGAAAGCGCGCGAGGCCGCCAAGGATCGCCTGATCGTCGCCGAAATTGCGGTCGCCGGCGAGCGGCATCCAGTCGTCGAACAGCCCCGCGACATAATGTTTGAAATGCGGACGGTCGGGGTGGCGGGCGACTTGGGTCTTCTGCCAAGGTGTCAGCTTTGCATAGATTTCGCGCAGCAATTTCGAGGACTTGTCCTCCAGTCGCGCAATGTCATTGTCGATATTGAGCGTCGGATCGTCGCCCATTTCGCGCAATTCGGCAATCTGGCGATCGAGCGCCGCGACCTGTTTTTCGAAGTCCAGAAAGGCTGTCATCCTTGCGCGGTTAGGACGATGATGCCGCAACGTCAACGCTTGCCGCCTCCGCTCCGAGCACGGTGTCCATGCGCGACAGCGGGTGGCGCCGGTTGACCAGTTCGACGAGCCGCCGGCTGTCGACATGGGTATAGATTTCGGTCGTCGCGATATCGGCGTGCCCCAGCATCAGTTGCAGCGCGCGCAAGTCGGCCCCGCCCTCGAGCAGGTGCGTCGCGAAAGCGTGGCGCAGCACGTGCGGGCTGACCGCTGCGGGATCGATCCCGGCGCGCGCCGCGAGGCCGCGCAGCATCTGGAACAGCCGCACACGCGACAGATGCGCCTTTCCCGACGGAAAGAGCCAGGGCGTGTCGGCGACGACGAGCGGCAGCCAGCGGTCGAGCGCATCGCGCGCGCGTTCGGACAGCGGCGCCAGCCGTTCCTTGTCGCCCTTGCCTCGGATGATCAGATATTGGCGTTCGCCCGCCACGGCGCGGCGCGGCAGCGACACCAGCTCGCTCGCGCGCAGCCCCGAACCATAAAGAAGCTCGAGCAGCAGCAGCATCCGCAAGGCGGCGGCCGGCGGCGTTTCGCCCCCCGCTTCCTCGCCCGCCTGCGCAAACAGCCGCCCGACATCGTCGTGGGTCAATAGGCGCGGGAGGGGACGCCGCGTCGCGGGACGCGCGAGCGCCTGCGCCGGATCGTCGGCGCGCTCGCCCTCATCGCGCAAAAAGGCGTAAAATTGTCGCAGCGCCGACAATTTGCGCGCCGCGCTGCTCGCAGCGAGCCCCTGATATTGAGCCATGACGCCCCGCAGCGCCGCGGTGTCGGCACCGGCCAGCCCGCCGCGCACGAATCCCCCCGCCTGTTCGAGGTCGCGGCGATAGGCAGCGAGCGTGTTGCGCGCGGCGCCGCGCTCGGCGGCCATCATTTCGAGGAAACGGCCGATCAGCGCGGCGTCGGTTTCGCCCACCTCAAACGCGCACCAGCGCCTCGGCGGCGATCATCCGTGCTTCGGACGCCAGCCCGACCTCGCGCAGCGCGCGGACGACATGATAGAGATGATAGGGCGGCATCTTCGACCAGTCGCCCTGCATCCCGGTCGCTGCGAGCAGCGCGACCATGCCGGGTTCACCGCGCGCGGCGGCGTCCGAAATCGCGCGCGTCCAGCGCGTCTGCTTGCCCAGATCGACGCCGAGATCGCTCGCCGCCGACGCCGCCTGCCCCGCGTCGATGCGTCCGAGCCCGGCGAGGCCCGCGAGCAACAGCTTCGAGCGGAGATAATCGGCGCTGTCGTCATCGCTCGAGAAATTGCTCACTGCGCCGGCGTTCGTACCGTTGAGCGGCTGCGGCGATCCGACCGCGAGAATACCCCAGCTGCGGCTGCCGACATTGACCGTCGGCACCCAGTCGATCGCGTTGCGGTCGTAACCGCCCGCGAGCATCGACCCGATCAGCTGCCACGGATCGTCGCCGACGTCGGTGCTGACCGGCAGCCCCGCGGCAGCGCGCGCGGTCGCGACCAGCGCCGCATAGCGCGCGATCGGGCCCGTTCCGGCATTCCACAGATTCTGCATTGCGCCATAGCGCTCGGCGCCGCTGCCTGCACCAAAGGCGGTGCGCAGCAGATCGGCCTGCGCCGCGAGCCCCTCGCCCGGCTCCTCGTCGCTCGCAGCGGCGCTGATCAGCGAAACATAGGCCTCGCCCGACAGCACCCCGCGCGCTGCGGCGTCAGGCGCGGCGGCAACACGATCGGCCATTTCGCCCATCGGCGCAAGCACGGTCCAGGCGCGCATCGCGGCGCCCGCCTTGCCGCGCAATTCGGCGGGAATCGGCGTCGCGGTCGCGGTTGCCATGCCGAAGCGCCAGCTCGTCAGCCGGTCGACATTGTCCCACTGGATCGTGATCGACCGCCCACCGCTGACGCTGGCGCCGAGCACGCGTTCGGCAAGCAGAATGTCGAAATTGGCGATCTTGCCGCTCGACCGCACCCGGCTCATCGCCCAGCCCGCGGGTCCCGCCTCGCCCGACAGCCCGGCGCAGATCCCGGCGGCGAGCCGCCAGCTCTGTTCGTCACCGTGCGCGAGGCCGGCAGGAACATAGGGGCAGAGCCCCGTCGGATCGGCGTTGGCCAGATAGACCTGCTGCGCGACCTGGACGAGGCGCGGGCTCGCGCGGTCGTAATCGACCGACTGGACGATGCGGCGCGCGACATTCGCCTCGCCCATGCGCAGCAGCAAGCCGGCGCGGGCAGCAGCAAGGTCGGCGCCGTTGATCGTCGCGGGCGTGTCGATCGCCGAGGCCAGCGAGCGCCGCAGGAGGATCGATCCCCAGCGCGAGGCGACCGGCCCGCGCGTCGCGCGCATGATCGCCGCAGCATATTGGCCGCGCACCCCGAACGCGTCGGGGGCGAGCCCGCCGGTTTCGGGGGTCAGCGGGCCGACGCGCGTCAGCAGGCGCCGCGCGCCGGGCGGCAGGTCATATTTGAGGGTGCCGGGTTCGACCTCCTCGCTCTCCTCTTCGCCTTCCTCGCCGGTGGCCGCGGCGGTCGTCGCGGTCACCGCAGGCGGCGCGACCGATGCCGGACCCGGCGCGGGAGTCGGAGTCGGGGCCGTCGGCCGCGGTGCGGGGGTCGGGCTCGGCGCGGGCGCCGGGGCGGGGTTGCCGAACCCTTCGGGAAGGAGCGATTCCTGGGCGAGCGCAGGCAAGATCAGCGCTGCGGCCATGGCGGTGCCCGACAGCCCCAATGTCAGCGACAGCAGCGTCTTTTTCATTGCGTCGCGCCTTCGGCAGTCTTGTCGGTCACTTGCACCTCAATCATTCGCGGCGATCGCGGGATCTTTTCCCGATCCGCCCCGGTCTGGCAACATCCAATGCCGCCCCGGCGGCTCGCTTGCACGGACACTGCAAAATCATTGTCCCGCGCGTTTCGGGCGGTATAGCCGCGCGGACCATGACGCGAAACCCGAAAAGCCCCGAAACAGCCCTGCCCGCGGATATCCGCGACCGGCCGATCGTGCTCGTCGGGCTGATGGGGTCGGGCAAGTCGACGATCGGCCGCCGGCTCGCACAACGGCTCGGCATGCGCTTCGCGGATGCCGACGACGAGATCGAACGCGCCGCGGGCATGACGATCTCCGACATCTTCGCGCGCTTCGGCGAGGCGCATTTCCGTGACGGCGAGCGCCGCGTGATCGCGCGCCTGCTCACCGGGCGGCCGCTGGTTCTGGCGACGGGCGGCGGCGCCTTCATGAACGAAGAGACCCGAGCGCTGATCCAGCAGAACGCGCTGTCGATCTGGCTCGACGCCGACATTCCGACACTGGTCGATCGCGTCGCGCGCCGCAGCCACCGCCCGCTGCTCAAGGATCGCGACCCGGCCGAAGTGCTGCGCGAACTCGCCGCGGTGCGCAACCCGATCTACGCCGAAGCGCATCTGCGCGTCAGTTCGGCATCGAGCCCGCACGAGCATACGGTGCGCGCGATCATGGAGGCCCTCGCGACATGCAGGAATTGACGGTCGAACTCGGCAGCCGCAGCTATCCGATCCGGATCGGCGACGGGCTGATCGGCGACATCGGCGCACAGGTGGCGCCGCTGCTCAAGCGACCGCGCACGATGATCGTCACCGACGAACATGTCGCGCCGCACTATCTGGCCGCGGTCGGCGCCTCGCTGGGCGCCGAGGGCATTTCCTTTTCCTCCTTCGTCCTTACCGCGGGCGAGGGCACCAAAAGCTGGGACGGACTCGCGCGCCTGACCGACTGGCTGATCGGCGAAGGGATCGAACGCAGCGACCATGTCATCGCGCTCGGCGGCGGCGTGATCGGCGATCTCGTCGGCTTCGCCTGCTCGATCGTCAAGCGCGGCTGCGCCTTCGTCCAGGTGCCGACGACGCTGCTCGCGCAGGTCGACAGCAGCGTCGGTGGCAAGACCGCGATCAACGTCGCAGCGGGCAAGAATCTGATCGGCGCCTTTCATCAGCCCGCACTGGTCGTCATCGACCCCGCGACACTGGATACGCTGCCGCGCCGCGAACTCGGTGCGGGTTACGCCGAGATCGTCAAATACGGGCTGATCGACGACGCCAATTTCTTTGGCTGGTGCGAGGCCAACGGCGCCGCGCTGCTGGCGGGCGACCGTGCGGCGCGCCACCACGCCATCGCGCACAGCGTTGCAGCCAAGGCGCGCATCGTCGCCGCCGACGAGCGCGAGGCGCAGGACGTGCGCGCGCTGCTCAACCTCGGCCACAGCTTCGGCCACGCACTCGAGGCCGAGACGGGCTATTCGGACCGTCTGCTCCACGGCGAAGCCGTCGCCGCGGGCATGGTGCTGGCGCACCAGTTTTCGGCCGCGAACGGCCTTTGCCCCGCCGTCGACGCCGATCGCGTGCGCGCGCATCTGGCCGCGGTCGGCCTGCCGCACAGCCTGGCGAGCGCGGGGGTGAACTGCGGCGGCGGCGAACTGGCGGCGCATATGGCGCACGACAAGAAGGTGCGCGGCGGCAAGCTGCCGCTGATCCTGACGCGCGGGATCGGGCAGAGCTTCGTCACCGATGCCTACGGACTCGACACGATCGCGGCGTTTCTGGACGGCGCGCGCGGCTGATCTCGCAGCGGCCGCGCGGCGCGCCGGTTCAGCCCGCCGCCTCGGCCTCCTCCTTCGCGAGCTTCGCCGCACGGCGCTTTTCGCGCAGCCGTTCGAGGATGCTCGTCCCCTCGCGGCTGCCGCCCGGCTGGAACCGGTGATCGAGACCCGCGGCCAGGTCGCCCTGGCTCATCTGCGCGTCGAGCCGCATCGCGTCGAGATGGCGCAGCGCCGCCTCGACATCCTCGATCTCGCGGCGGTCGACGTCGAGCTGTTCGAGCGCGAGCAGCCCGAGCGCGACCGAGCTTTCGAACACCTCGCGCACCGCACCGCTGGCGCCCGCGCCGTCGATCGCCATCAGCTGGCGCCGGTCGAACACGCGCGTGAGCAGCTTCGCCTGCGGGAAAGCGTCGACGATCGGGCGCAGCGCCGCCGCATCGATGCTGCGGTCGTCGGTGCAGAAGATGATCAGCTTCGCCTCGTCGGCCCCTGCGCGCCGCAGCACGTCGGTGCGCAGCCCGTCGCCATAATAGACTTTGGTGTCGAAGCGCCCCGACAGCTCGATCTGGCTCGGCTTCTTGTCGATCAGCGTCACCGAACAGTCGACCGCATGGAGCATCTGCGCGACGATCTGGCCGAAGCGGCCGTAGCCGACGACGATCGCCGATCCGCGCGGCGCCTTGCCCGGATCGTCGAGCAGGATGTCTTCGCTGCCGGGCGAGAATTCGAGGTTGCGCGCGAACAGCATCAGGAAGGGCGTCGACATCATCGACAGGGTCACGACCGCGCTGAACAGGCTCGCCGCCTCAGGCGCGATGAGCAGCGCGTCTGCCGCCTGGCCGAAGAGCAGGAAACCGAATTCGCCGCCCTGGCTGAGCAGCAGGCCGAGCCCGAGCGCGACGCTCCACGGCTTGCCGAAGGCACGGACGATCAGGGTCAGCACGACGACCTTGGTGACCACCAGCCCCGCGGCGAGCGCGAGGACGAGCAGCGGCCGCGCCAGCACCGCATCGATATCGAGCACCATACCGACAGCGAGGAAGAAGAGCCCGAGCAGCACGAGGCGAAAGGGTTCGACGTCGGCCTCGATCTCGTGCCGATAGGGCGAATCGGCGAGCATCACCCCGGCGATGAAGGCGCCGAGCGCGGTCGACAGGTGGAGGCTGTGCATGAAGGTCGCGCTGGCGAGCACCGACAGCAGCCCGACGACGACGAACAGCTCGCGCTCGCCATAGCGGCCGACGAGCCGCAGCAGCGGGTTGACCACGAAGCGTCCCGCGAGAACCAGCGCGACGATCGCCGCGACGGTAGTCAGCGCCATCTGCCACCCCGGCGGGGCATCGACGCTGGCAGGTGCGCGCGACAGCGCCGCGACGATGGTGATCATCGGCACGATCGCGAGATCCTGGAACAGCAGGATCGAAAAGGCGCGTTCACCGAAGGGCGAGTTAATCCGCCCGGTCGCCTTGAGGCTCGGCAGTACCTGCGCTGTCGACGACAGCGCAAGCGGCAGGCCAAGCGCAAGCGCCGCCTGCCAGCTGAACCCCAGCGTCGCAAAGATCAGCGCGGTGAGCACCAGCCCCGTCACCACGACCTGTGCGAAGCCGAGCCCAAAGATCGCGCGCCGGAGTTCCCACAAACGCCGCGGATGCAGTTCGAGCCCGACGAGGAAAAGCAGGAAGGCGATGCCGATTTCGGCGAAGGCGAGCTTCGATTCGGCGCCGCCGACGAGCCCCAGCCCGTGCGGACCGACGAGGGCGCCCGCGATCAGATAACCGAGTACCGCACCGAGACCGAGCCGGCGGAAGAGCATCACGAACAGCGTCGCGACGCCGAGCAGGATCGTCCCCTCGATCAGGGCGGTGTCGGTCGCGCTTTCGGCCACCGCTTCGGTTGCGGCTGCCGTCAGCGCGAGCAGATTCATGCCTGCACCGCCTCGGTCTCGAACGCCGCGATCGCGGCATCGAAGGGCAGCAGGATCGCGCCCTGCCGCGCCGGATAGTCGCGCGCCGGCGCGAGCAGATCGAAACCCGGCCAGTCGGGCTGGACGCCCTCGCCCGCGAACCAGCGCGCGATCGCGGCGCGCGCGGCGCGCAATTCGTCGAGGCTGCGTCCGGGGGCGTGGCGCGCGAGCAGCGCCGCCGACGCCTGACCGAGCGCGCAGGCCTCGACGTGCAGGCCGATCGCGTGCACGCAGCCCGCTTCGTCGGTGTCGAGGTCGAGCAGGATGCGGCTGCCGCAGAGCGGCGCACGCAGGCTGGCGTGATACGCCGCCTCGGGGCGCGGCAGATACTCGGCGGTCGCGACCGCCAGCGACAGGATGTCGCGATTGTAGAGCGGCGCGCTCATCGCGTCGTCGCGCCCTGTTTCGCGGCTTCGGCCTCGGCCGCCCGCGCCTCGGCGCGGCGATCGGCGATCACCTGGCTCATCGCCGCGCTCATCGCGTTGAGCGCCGGATAGGTGCGGCTGTCGGCCAGCCAAGCGGGGCGCTGAACATTTCCGTACCCGATGTCGTAGAGGAAGGTGATCAGCATGAACGCCAGCGTCGCGACGATCAGCCCCTTCACCGCGCCGAAACCTGCGCCGAGCCCGCGATCGAAGCCGCCGACGATCGACGCGCGGCTGCGCTGCCCTATCGCGCGCGACGCCCATTTGGCGAGCGCGAACACCCCGCCGAAGAGCAGCACGAACGCGAGCAGCGACGCGCCCCCCGCCGTCCCGACCCAGCCCGACACGAAATCGGTCACCAGCGGATGGAAAAAACGCACCGCAAGGATCGCGAGTACCCAGGCGAGAAGTGTCGTCACTTCCTGCACCAGCCCGCGCATGAAACCGAGTACGGCAAAGCCGCCGACGAGCGTCAGCACGGCGATATCGAGAATGGTCAAACCCATTTGCCGTGCGCTAGTCGCGCCCGAGCATCAGGTCAACGAGTTCACCGAGGCGGCCGAAACCGGTCACCGAAATTCCACCGACGCCCTTCATCCCCTTCGGCCCCCAGCCGGTCGAAAAACCAAGCTTCGCGGCTTCGCGGAGCCGCAGCGCGTCGTGCGCGACGGGACGCACCTCGCCCGACAGCGACAGTTCGCCGAACGCGATCGCGTCGGCGGGCACCGGCCGCTCGCTGAACGCCGAGATCAGCGCCGCGGCAACCGCGAGGTCGGCAGCGGGATCGGTCAGCCGGTAACCACCGGCGATGTTGAGATAGACTTCGGCCCCGCCGAGCTGCAGCCCGCAGCGCGCCTCAAGCACCGCCAGCACCATCGCCAGCCGGCCGCTGTCCCAGCCGACGACGGCCCTGCGGGGAGTCGCCCCGCTTGCCAGTCGTACGGTCAACGCCTGCACCTCGACCAGCACCGGGCGCGTGCCTTCCAATGCGGGGAAAACGACCGATCCCGGCACGTCGCGGCTGCGGTCGGTCAGGAACAGGCTCGACGGATTGGCGACCTCGCCCAGCCCGCCCTCGCCCATCGCGAACACCCCGATCTCGTCGGTGCCGCCGAAGCGGTTCTTGACCGCACGCAGGATGCGATACTGGTGACTGCGCTCGCCCTCGAACGCCAGCACGGTGTCGACCATATGTTCAAGGACGCGCGGCCCCGCAATCGTTCCGTCCTTGGTAACATGGCCGACGAGCACGAGCGCAGCGCCGCTGTCCTTGGCGAAGCGGATCAGTTCCTGCGCCGAGGCACGGACCTGACTCACCGTGCCCGGTGCGCCCTCGATCAGGTCGCTGTGCATCGTCTGGATCGAATCGATGACGACGAAATCGGGGTCGCTGCCGCCGAGCGTCGCAAGGATGTCACGCACCGAGGTCGCGCTCGCCAGCGCCACCGGCGCCTTGCCGAGCCCGAGCCGTTGCGCGCGCAGCCGCACCTGCGCCGCGGCTTCCTCGCCGCTGATATAGACGACCGACTTGCCCGCGAGCGCGAGGCGTCCGGCGGCCTGGAGTAGCAGCGTCGATTTGCCGATCCCGGGGTCGCCGCCGATCAGCGTCGCCGATCCCGCGACAAAGCCGCCGCCCAGAGCGCGGTCGAATTCGGCGATGCCGCACAGCATCCGTTCAGGCATGACACTATCGGCATCGAGCGTTTCGAGCGCGATCGTGCGCCCGCCCTTGCTCAGATCATGTTTTGCCGAAAAGACGCTCTCGCCCGCTTCCTCGACCAATGTATTCCATTCGCCGCAATCGGCGCATTGCCCCTGCCAGCGATAGGTGACAGAGCCGCAATTCTGGCAGACATATTGACGCTTCGCTTTGGCCATGTCGTCCGCTTAATCGGAACAAAGATGGAACGCCAGAGTTTTCGGGAGAATGATCATGACCACCCTTCTCGCCGATCGCCGGACCCTGTTGTCGGGCCTCGCGCTTGCTCCGCTACTCACCCTCCCCGGCTGCGCCAGCCTGCCGGGCTTCAGTCCGACCGACGCGATCCGTGAATTGCTCACCCTCTCGTCGCAGCGCGCCTTCGCGCTGCTGCTTCAGCCGAACGGCTTTTACGACAGTCAGGTCGCGCGCATCGACCTGCCGCCCGAGCTTGGCGGCACGGGCGCTTCGTCAATCGTCGCGCGCGTGCTGCTCACCGGCGCGTTCAAGACGCGGCTGACGAAGCAGGTCAACAGCGCCGCGCGCGAAGGCGCCGAACGCGCCGCGCCGCTCGTCGCCGACGCAATCCGGAACATCAGCATCGCCGATGCTGCCGCGATCGTACGCGGCGGGCCGACCGCGGCGACCGACCTGCTCGAACGGTCGATGGGCCGCAGCCTCGTCGGCGCGATGTTCCCCGGCATCGATCAAGGGCTGCGCCTTGCCGACAATGCCGTCGTCACCGAAGCGCTGCGCGCCGCCACCGGCATCGATTTTCGCGGGCTGGTGCAGGATGTCAGCGACCGCACCCATGACGGCATCTACCGCGCCATCGGCAAGGAAGAAGCCGCGATCCGCGCCAACCCGCGCGAGACCGGCAGCCCGCTGCTGACCGCGGTCTTTGGCCTCGCGCGCTAGGCGGCTATAGGCACCCGTACGAATCGCCCTCCCGACAGGAATCCCATCATGAAATTCTTCGCCGACACCGCCGAAATCGCCGACATCCAGGAACTCGCCGCGACCGGGCTGCTCGACGGGGTGACCACCAACCCGTCGCTGATCGCCAAATCGGGGCGCGACTTCAAGGAAGTGACCAAGGAAATCTGCGCGATCGTCGACGGGCCGGTGTCGGCCGAGGTCGTCGCGCTCGACCATGCCACGATGATGCAGGAGGCCGAAATCCTCCGCAAGATCGCCGACAATGTGTGCATCAAGGTGCCGCTGACGATCGACGGGCTCAAGACGTGCAAGGCGCTGACCGGCGACGGCACGATGGTGAACGTCACGCTGTGCTTCTCGGCGGCGCAGGCGTTGCTCGCCGCCAAGGCCGGCGCGACCTTCGTCTCGCCCTTCGTCGGCCGTCACGACGACAATGGCTTCGACGGCATGCAGCTGATCGGCGACATCCGCCTGATCTATGACAATTATGATTTCGCCACCGAAATCCTCGTCGCGAGCGTCCGTCACGGCATCCATGTGCTCGAAGCCGCCAAGATCGGCGCCGACGTGATGACCGCGCCGCCGTCGGTGATCAAGGGGCTGTTCAAGCATGTCCTGACCGAAAAGGGCATCGAAGGCTTCCTCGCCGACTGGGCGAAGACCGGGCAGTCAATCTAACATCCGTCGTTTACGGTTGACGTAAACGTCAACTCACGCCGATACTCTTCCCGACAAAGGGAGAGATTCGATGACCGACACCGCTGCACCCGCCGTCCTGACCGAGCGTCGGGGCCATATCCTGATCATCACGATCAACCGCCCCGAGGCGCGCAATGCGGTCAATGCGGCGGTGCATGTCGGCATCGGCACCGCGCTGGAGGAAGCCGAGAAGGCCCCCGAGACCCGCGTCGTGGTGATCACCGGCGCGGGCGACAAGGCGTTCTGCGCAGGCGCCGACCTGGTCGCGCTGTCACGCGGCGGACAGCTGGCGCCCGACGACAAGGCGCAGCAGGCGTGGGGTTTCGGCGGCTTTGCCGCGCACCCGATTTCGAAGCCGATCATCGGTGCGGTCAATGGCTTCGCCTTTGGCGGCGGTTGCGAGCTCGCGCTGATGTGCGACCTGATCGTCGCGTCCGAGAATGCCCAGTTCGGCCTGCCCGAGGTCAAGGTCGGGCTGTTCGCCGCGGCGGGCGGGGCTTTTCGCATCGTCAAGCAATTGCCGCAGAAGCTCGCGATGGAACATCTGCTCACCGGCGATCCGTTCGACGCTGCCACCGCGCTGCGCTATGGCTTTGCCAACCGTGTCGTACCGCTCGCCGAGCTGATGCCGACCGCGATCGCAATCGCCGAAAAGATCGCGGGCAATGCGCCCTTGTCGGTGCAGGCGTCGAAGCGCGTCGCGCTCCGCATCATCGACGGCCAGATCGCGGGCGACGACGCGCATTGGGACGACAACAAGCGCGAGCGCAAGATGCTGATGGCGAGCGAGGACGCCCGCGAAGGCCCGCTCGCTTTTGCGCAGAAGCGCAAGCCCGAGTGGAAGGCGCGCTGACCATGGCCCCGACGATCGCAATGACCGATGCCGAACGCATTCCCGTCATCATCGGCGTCGGGCAGGTCAACGACCGGCCCGAAGACCCCGATCAGGGGCTCGATTCGCTCGGCCTGATGGTTGCCGCGCTCGAGGTCGCAGCCCGCGATGCGGGCGTGTCGCTGACCGAGATCGACAGCCTAGCGATTGTCGACCAGATCAGCTTCCACAGCCTCGGCAAGCTGCCCGAACCGCTCGCCGCCGCGATCGGTGCGGCGCCGAAGGTCAATTACCAGTCCGACGCGCCGCACGGCGACACCCCGATCCGCCTGCTCAACGAGGCCGCGAACCGCATCGGCGCGGGCGAGGTCAAGCTGGCGGCCATCGTCGGCGCCGAAGCGCTGCGCACCGCCGCGGGTCGCGCCGCCAAGGCCGCGAAGGACGAGGACAAGAGCTATAACGCGGTGCGGCAGGTCGCGACGCGCCGCGAGCCCAATTATTCGCAGATGCACGGCCTGTCGGCGCCGGTCGACGTCTATCCGCTCTATGAGAACGCTACCCGCGCCGCATGGGGGCAGAGCCTCGAGGAAGCGCAGTTCGAGAGCGCCGAAATCTGGTCGCGCTTCTCCGAAGTCGCGGCGGCGAACGACGGCGCGTGGATCCGCAAGCCCGCCTCGCCCGCCGACATCCTCGACGTGAACGAACGCAACCGGCCGATCGCCTTCCCCTATTCGAAGCTGATGGTCGCCAATTCGTCGGTGAACCAGGGGGCGGGCTTCATCGTCACCAGCCTCGCCGAAGCGCGCCGCCGCGGCATCGCCGAGGATCGCCTCATCTACGTCGGCATGGGCGCCGCCGCGAAGGAACCCGCAAACATCCTCCACCGCGACCGCTACGACGGCAGCGTCAGCATGGAAACGAGCATCAACCGCACGCTCGCCCTCAACGCCATGACGGTCGAGGATTTCGACTGCGTCGAGCTATACAGCTGCTTTCCCTGCGTGCCCAAGATGGCGCGGCGCACGCTCGGCTGGCCGTGGGACCGGCCCGCGAGCGTGTTTGGCGGCCTGACCTTCGGCGGCGGTCCGATCGCCAATTATATGAGCCATGCGGTGGTCTCGATGGTCGAAAAATTGCGGAAGGAGGGCCGTTACGGCTTCCTCTTCGCCAATGGCGGCTTCGCGACCGACAATCATTGCATCGTGCTGGGCAGCGAACCGATCGCCGCCGCCAGCTTTCCGCAGGACTTCGACTATCAGGCCGAAGCCGAAGCGAAACGCGGCCCGGTCCCCGAGCTGGTCAAGGATTATGCGGGCGCGGCCACGATCGAAAGCTATACGGTTTTCTACGGTCGCGACGGCGCGCCAAAGGCCGGGGTCGTGGTCGCACGGACGCCCGAAGGACAGCGGACGCTGGCGCATGTCGATGTGAGCGACGCCGCGATGCTGGCCTTTCTGACCGATGGCAAGGCCGAACCGGTGGGTGCGGCAGGACAGATCGTCGCGCTGGGGGAGGATCGCTTCGGCTGGCGGGCATAAGCCTGTCCCCGCCCGCGCGCGGGTGGGGATGATCGCCAAATTCGCTCGCTCCCGGGGCGCGAAGCCGATAGGCTCCGCCGCATGAGAGCGTTTTTCATTCCGGTCGCCCTCGCGGCGGCGAGCATTACCGCCTGCGCCGCCGCTGCGCCCGCCGAACCAACGATGCAGGAGCTGGCGCGCGATCCCGCGGTCCGCGAATTTTCGGCGTGGCAGCAGCAGCACGGCCTTCCCGCGATCGAACTCGAACCGGCCGGACCGGCGCCGTCAACGCCGGGGGGCACGCGCATCGGCGGCCCGGTCTGGCTGGCGGCTGGCGAAGCCTGGCCGGCCGATGCCAGAGGGCAGCCGATGGCTTTTCTCGCGCAGCTCGATTTTGGCGCGATGCCGCCCCTGCCCGACTACCCCGACAGCGGAATCCTGCAATTCTTCATCGCGCGCGACGACCTGTACGGGGCGAATTTCGAAAAACCGGAAGCCGGCCAGTTCCGCGTCATCTGGCGCGAGAAGGTCGAGGGGCCCGGCAAATTGCACGCGGGTCGGCCGCAGGGCGATCAGGGGATCGACGATTATTCGCCGCTTCGCGACGACGCGGTCAAACAGGGCATCGCGCTGACGCCGAAACGCACCGACCAGTTTCCCTCGACCGATTCCTGGCTCGCCGAGCGGGACCTCGGCAAGCTGCTCGAAGGCGACAAGGACGGCCGCATCTATGCCTTTGCCGACAAGCAGTTCGAAGCGGCGCCCCCGCAGCATCACGTCGGCGGCCATCCGGGCTTCACCCAATCGGACTGGCGCGCCGCGCCGCGCTATCAGGACGTCGATCGCGTCCTGATCAACCTGTGGAGCGACGATCGCCTGATGTGGGGCGACATGGGGCAAGGCCAGTTCATGATCCGGCGCGAAGACCTGCTCAAGCGCGATTTCAGCCAGGTCTTCTATCAGTGGGATTGCTACTGACCGCCGCGTGCGGCGGCGCTCAGATGTCGAACGAGACCCCTTGCGCCAGCGGCAGCGCGTCCGAATAATTCACCGTATTGGTCGCGCGGCGCATATAGGCCTTCCAGCTGTCCGACCCGCTTTCGCGGCCGCCGCCGGTTTCCTTCTCACCGCCGAACGCCCCGCCGATCTCGGCGCCGCTGGTGCCCAGATTGACGTTGGCGATGCCGCAGTCGCTCGCCGCCAGGAAACGTTCGACCTCGCGCATGTCGGTGGTGAAGATCGCCGACGACAGGCCCGCCGCGACATCGTTGTGGACGTCGATCGCCGCGTCGAGATCGTCATAGCGCATGACGTAGAGGATCGGCGCGAAGGTTTCGTCGAGCACCGGACCCACCTGTCCGGGCATCTCGACCAGCGCCGGGCGCACATAATAGCTGGCGCCTTCGCCGACGCGGTCGCCGCCATGGACGAGCCCGCCCGCCGCGCGCGCGGCCGCCAGCGCCTCCTGCATCATCTCGTAGGCGGCACGATCGATCAGCGGTCCGACGAGCACATCCCCTTCGAGCGGGTTGCCGATCAGGACGCTCGCGTAGGCGGCCTTCATCCGCGCCAAGAACATGTCGTAGATGCTGTCATGCACGAACAGCCGCCGCGTCGTCGTACAGCGCTGTCCCGCGGTCCCCATCGCCCCGAAGGCGACGCCGCGCAGCGCAAGGTCGAGGTCGGCCGAGGGTGCGACGATCACGCCATTGTTGCCGCCGAGTTCGAGAATCGCGCGCGCGAAGCGCCCGGCGAGCCGCGGCGCCACCGCGCGCCCCATGCGCGTCGACCCGGTCGCCGAGACGAGCGCTACGCGCCGGTCGTCGACGAGCGCCTCGCCCGCTTCGCGGCCGCCGACCAGCAGCTGCGACAGACCCTCGGGCGCGTCGCCGAAGCGCACCACCGCTCGCGCGAAGATCGCCTGCACCGCGAGCGCGGTCAGCGGGGTCTTTTCGGATGGCTTCCACACCACGCTGTTGCCGCACACGAGCGCGACGGCCGCATTCCAGGCCCATACCGCAACGGGGAAGTTGAACGCCGAAATCACCCCGACGACACCGAGCGGATGCCATTGCTCCATCATCCGGTGACCCGGGCGCTCGGTCGCGATGGTGAGGCCGTAGAGCTGCCGCGAGAGGCCGACCGCGAAGTCGCAGATGTCGATCATCTCCTGCACCTCGCCCGCGACCTCCGACGGGATCTTGCCCGCCTCGATTGTGACGAGCCTCGCAAGATCGTCCTGCGCCGCGCGCAATTCCTCGCCGAACAGCCGCACCAGCTCGCCGCGCCGCGGCGGCGGGACGCGGCGCCACGCACGAAAGGCGCCGGTCGCACGATCGAGCGCCGCATCGATCGCCGCCGCATCGGCAACGCGCACCACCGCGACCTGTTCGCCGGTCAGCGGCGTCAGGACGGGCATCGATCCTTCGGTCCAGTCGCGCCGGCCGACGCCGAGCGCGTCCAGCAACGCTTCGATCTCCTGACCCAGCCGCCCCATGTCATGCCCCCTCAAAAACGCGCTCGCGCCTTGCAACTTGCGGCTCGCGGGTTATCGCAGCGGGCGAACAATGCAAACCCGTATGGGAGAGTCGCGCGTGTCCGAACTGCCACCGTCCGAGCCTTTCGTCCCCGTTCCCGCCGACGCGGCCGCGAACACCCATTGCAGCGCGGCCGAATATGACCGGCTCTATGCGCAGAGCATCGACGACCCCGACACCTTCTGGGCGGCCGAGGCCCAGCGCATCGACTGGATCACCCAGCCGACGAAGATCGCGAACTGGTCGTACGATCCCGTCGACATCAAATGGTATGAGGACGGCGTTCTCAACCTGTGCCACAACGCCGTCGACCGCCATGTCGCCGCCGGGCACGGCGACCGCACCGCGATCATCTTCGAGCCCGACGCCCCCGATGGCGAGACGCGCACGATCAGCTACACGGCGCTAATTGCCGACGTCATCCGCTTCGCGAACACGCTGAAGAAAATGGGCGTCCAGAAGGGCGACCGCGTCACCATCTACATGCCGATGATCCCCGAAGGCGCGGTCGCGATGCTCGCGTGCGCACGCATCGGCGCGGTGCACAGCGTCGTCTTCGGCGGCTTCTCGCCCGAAGCGATCCACGGCCGCATCGAGGATTGCGGCAGCGACTGGGTGATCTGCGCCGACGAAGGGCTGCGCGGCGGCAAGACGATCCCGCTCAAGGCCAATGTCGACAAGGCGCTCGAGCGCGTCGATGTGAAGGCGGTACTCGTCATCGCGCACACTGGCGGCGACGTGAGCATGAAGGAGGGCCGCGATCACTGGTACGATGCGCTCTCCGCCGACGTCGATGCGATCTGTCCGTGCGAGCCGATGAACGCCGAGGACCCGCTGTTCATCCTCTACACCTCGGGCTCGACGGGCAAGCCGAAAGGCGTGCTCCACACGGTCGGGGGCTACAGCGTATGGACCGCGTCGACCTTCTGGTACGGCTTCGACTATCGCCCCGGCGAGATTTTCTGGTGCAGCGCCGATATCGGCTGGGTCACCGGGCACAGCTATGTCGTCTACGGCCCGCTCCAGAACGGCGCGACGACGCTGATGTTCGAGGGCATCCCCAACTATCCCGACCACGACCGCTTTTGGCAGGTCGTCGACAAGCACAAGGTCAACATCCTCTACACCGCGCCGACCGCCATCCGCGCGCTGATGCGCGAAGGCGACGATTATGTGACGCGGCATGACCTGTCGTCGATCCGACTGCTCGGCAGCGTCGGCGAGCCGATCAACCCCGAAGCGTGGCGCTGGTATCACCAGATTGTCGGCAAGGGCCGGGTCCCGGTGATCGACACCTGGTGGCAAACCGAGACCGGGGGGATCATGATCTCCACCCTGCCGGGCGCGCATCCGATGCAGCCGGGGAGCGCCGGGCGCCCCTTCTTCGGCATCCGTCCGCAGCTCGTCGATGCCGAGGGCGGCGTGCTCGCCGACGAGCAGAGCGGCGGCGCGACCGAGGGCAACCTCTGCATCACGCACAGCTGGCCGGGTCAGGCGCGCACGATCTATGGCGACCACAAGCGCTTCGCCGAAACCTATTTTTCGACCTACAAGGGCAAATATTTCACCGGCGACGGCTGTCGCCGCGATGCCGACGGCTATTGGCGCATCACCGGCCGCGTCGACGATGTGATCAACGTGTCGGGGCACCGCATGGGCACCGCCGAGGTCGAAAGCGCGCTCGTCCTCCACGATCTGGTGGCAGAAGCCGCGGTCGTCGGTTTCCCGCACGATATCAAGGGTCAGGGCATCTATGCCTATGTCACGCTGAACGCCGGGGTCGAACCGACCGACGCGGTCGCCGCAGCGCTCAAGCACCAGGTGCGCACCGAGATCGGCCCGATCGCAACCCCCGACCATATCCACCTGACGCCGGGCCTGCCCAAGACGCGCAGCGGCAAGATCATGCGCCGCATCCTGCGCAAGATCGCCGAGAATGATTTCGGATCGCTGGGCGACACCTCGACGCTTGCCGACCCGAGCCTCGTCGACGGGCTGATCGAGGGGCGCAAGAACCGGTAAGCGCCCGCCGTCCCGCCTATGCCGAAGCGATGGGCGGGTGTCTCATTCGCAGCGCATCGACGGCCGGTACACCTGCATGGCGTTGGTCCCTGTATTGCCGCCCAGCGTGATCGCACCGCCGGGCAGGAAGACGCGGCCGTCGATCACCGCGCTGCCCTTCAACCCGTGCACCGCGATGGGAAGGTCGGGCAGCCGCGTCCAGCGGTCGGCGCGGGGATCATAGCCATAGGCGGTGGGCGTCAGCCCAAGCACATGGGCGCGCTCGCCCTCACCGCCGAACACGAACATGCAGCCGGCGTGCGCCGCCCCAGTGATGCCGCCGCGCGGCGCCGGCAGCGGCGCGCCCTTGCTCCAGCGGCGGGTCGCCGGATCGTAGATCTCGACGACATCGACGCGCTCGGCCATCGCGCCCGGACCGGTACGGCCGCCGGCGACGACGATCTTTCCGTCAAGCGCGACCATCGCGAGATGATTGCGCTGCGTCGGCAGGTCGGGAAGCCTTTCCCATGTGTCAGTCGCCGGGTCATAGACCTCGAAGGCATGGCCGCCGGGCGGGCGCCCGCCCGCGACATAGATTTTTCCGTCGATCACCGCCTTGCCGCCACCGCTGCGCGCGGTGGGCATCGAGGCGCGCTGGACCCAGCCGCCGACCGCCGGGTCATGGACCCAGACATGGGCGACGAAAACCTCCGGACGCCCGGTACTCGCGCCGTCCATCTCGCCGCCAATGACATAGAGCTTGCCGCCGACCGCCGCGACCATCATGTGGTGGAGGGGCTGCGGCAGGCGCGGGCCGAGCGACCAGCGGCTCGCCGCGGGATCATAGACCTGGACGAGGTTCGAAGGGAGCCGTCCGGGCGGATAGCCGCCGAGTACCCAGATCTTGCCGTCGAGTTCGGCCACCGCATGTTCCGAACGAGCAAGCGGCATCGCATGCCCGAGGCTCCATCCCTCGAATTCCGGGGTCGAACCGACCGGTGCCCCCGCACTGACCCGCTCGTTCCATGTTTCGACAAGTTCATTGTCCTGCACGGGCGTCGGCCGAGCAGATGGCGATGGCCCGCTTCCGGTGCCTTGCTGCGCCGTCGCGGTCGTCGCAAGCAGCAGCGTCGCCCCCGCGGTCATCCAGTCGCGCCTCATCGTCCGTCTCCCGGCCTGACGCCGCGCGCATCGGCGGCCTCATCATCATCCGCGGTGCGTCATGATGACAAAAATGCCGGAAATCGCGGCATGGAGATCGACGAACGCCGGTTTCGGTCGACGAGCGCTCGCCGCCACCGCGCTATCGGACCAGCGCCTCGCACAGTTTGTCGGTCGCCAGCGCGATGCGCGATTCGGCCGTTTCGCGATTGGCGGGACTGTTCAGGACGCCCTGCGTTTCGGTGTTGAAGGCGAGCAGGCTTCCGAGGCGCTGGTCGGGACAGAGGCTGAGATAGGCGCGAAAGCCGTTCTGGTCGCCGTTGTGGCCGACGAAGCGCACCGCGGCGCGGCGGTCGATGAAGAAGGACAGGCCGCTCTGCGTCGTCGTCGCCATGCGGCCCTGGCTGAAATCCTCGCCCGCCGAAATCTGCGGTTGCCACATTTCCTCGATCGACGATCGTTTGAGGATCCGGTCATATTCGGCCTGCCGCGTCGGATCGCCGAGCAGGAAGGCGGCATAGCTCGCCATGTCGGGCATGGGCGCGTTGAGCCCGCCGTTCGACACAGTCGCGCCGGTATCGACATCGAAGGGCGCCGCGACGCGCCGGCCCTCGCGAACATAATAGCTGTGCGACCGGTGCGGCAGCAGGTGCGGCGGCGTGCGGTCGAAATAGCTGGCGTGCATCGCCAGCGGTTTCAGGATGTTCTTGTCGATATAGACCTCATAATCCTCGCCCGACAGGCGTTCGATGACCTGCCCCAGATAGACGATGCCGGGGTTCGAATAGCCGAAGCGGCTGCCGGGTTCGAACTCGACCTGTGTATAGGGCAGCATCGCCACGAGCTGCGACCAGTCCTTCGGTTCGAACGGTTGCCAGTCGTGATCGCGCCACGGCCAGGTTCCGCTGCGAAAGCCCGCGCTGTGACTCATCAGCTGGCGCAGCGTGATCGCGCCGGTATCGCCATAAGGGTTATGCACCGCCGCGAGTTCGGGCACATATTTGACGATCGGATCGTCGAGCGACAGCAGCCCGCGATCGCGCAGCTGCATGATCGCGATGCCCGTCATCGTTTTGGTTACCGACGCCCAATGGTAGATGGTGCGCGCATCGACCGGGACATGCGTTTCGGCATCTTGTTCACCCAGATGATCGGCCGCCACCGTGCGTCCGGCGCGCACGAGATAGAAACTGCTTCCAGCGATATGCGCGCGGTTCGTCTCGGCGCGATGAAGCTGGCGAAAATCGCGCAGCGCACTGTCGAAGGCGCGCTCGTCGGCCGCCGCCGGATGGGCGGCGAGCAGAAATAGTGCCAGAGCAACCCAACGCGACATGACGATCCCCTCCCGTGCATCCATCCGGAACCGACGGTGGCCGAAGGCGCGCCGAAAGAAAAGCGGGGAGGCTCCTTCGACGGGCTCGGGTCGATATTTTCCGTGGCTTTCTAGGCGGCTACCGCATGCCCACGCTGCATCGCTAGGATGCGCGCTTCGACCTGGTCCAGCGCGTCGAGCGCGGTCACGAGATCGGCGTTGACCGACGCGCCGACTTCGCGGCTGAGCGCATCGCCGGCGCCGAGCATCTCGGCAAAGGTCGCGCGGTCGATCGCGAGCAGGGTTGCCTGTTCGCTCGTTCGCAGCAACCGGTCATGCGGTGCGGCGCGCAGCAGCGGCGCGAGGCCGACGAACTGGCCGGGGCCGGTGACGGTGAGTTGATAGACGCCGCCGCGATGCGGCAGCGCGCTGCGTACCGCTCCGCGCACGACGAGCCATAGCCGGTCCGATGGCGCCCCCACCACCGCAAGATCGGTGTCCGCCGCGATGTCGATGCGCTCACCCGCGTTCCACACCGCCTGCCGCTGCGCCGGACTCATGCCCGCGCAGCAGGGCAGTTTCGCGAGAAAGGGTTCGGCCGCGAAATCCTCCTCGGCCATGAGGAGCAAGGCGCGTTGCGGCCTCGGCGTGAAACCGTCGGGGCCCCGAGCGAGCAGCGCCGCGATATCGCGCGTCTTTCCCGCGACGCGCGCGGCGATCAGCTCCCCCAGTTCGGCCTGCAAGCGGAGAGACGCCGGATGCAGCCGCGCCAGCGCCGCGCGGAATTGCTCGGCGGGCAGATACCAGGTCGCGACCGCGCCGCGCGCAATGCCCATCGCCGACCGCTTGAGGTCGCGCCCGATCAGCGCCATGTCGCCGATCACCTCGCCCGGTCCAACCTTGGCGAGCAGCGCGAGCCCGCCACCCGGCAGACGCTTGCCGATGTCGACCCGGCCCGCGGCGATCAGGTAGAGGCCGTCTGCGCGCTCGTTCTGGATCAGGATCGCTTCACCGTCGGCAAAATTCCGGGGCAGAAAGGCATCCGCGAGTTCGCTGCGCTCGCCTTCGTCCAGTCCCGCAAAGAGCGGCGCGTCCGCCAGGTTCGCGGCGGACGGCGGATTCATCCCAGCACCGCCCAGGTCGGTGCATGGTCGCTCGCCTTTTCGCGCCCGCGATGGTCCTTGTCGACGCCGGCATCGGCCAGCCGGTCGGCGAGCGCGGGACTGAGCAGCAGGTGGTCGATGCGGAACCCGTGGTCGCGCTGCCAGCCGCCCGCCTGATAGTCCCAGAAGGTCCAGACACCCCCCGCAGGGTGGCGGCTGCGCACCGCATCGGTCCAGCCGTCGCCGAGGATGCGGAACCATGCATCGCGCGATTCGGGCTGCATCAGCGCGTCGTCCGCCATCGGGCCACGCGGGTCCCACACATCGTCGTCGTGCGGGATGACATTATAGTCGCCGGCAAGGATCGTCGGGATTTCGGCGGCGAGCAGCGCTTTCGCCCGCTCGCGCAGCCGCGCCATCCAGCGCAGCTTGTAGTCGAATTTGGGTCCGGGCTGCGGATTGCCGTTGGGCAGGTAGATCGACGCGACGCGAATGCCGAACACGTCGGCCTCAAGATAGCGCGACTGCTCGTCCTCGGCTTCGCCGGCGAGCCCGCGCTGGATTTCGGCCGGCTGCGTTCCTTTCGCGAGGATCGCCACGCCGTTGAAACCTTTTTGCCCGTGATAGAGGAAGCCGTATCCTGCGGCCTCGATCTCCTTCGTCGGCATCGTCTCGTCGCTCGACTTGAGTTCCTGCAGGCAGACGATGTCGGGCTGTGTTTCCTCCAGCCACTCGACAAGCCGCGGCAGTCGGGCCTTGATGCCGTTGATGTTGAAGGTCGCGATTTTCATGCGCTTCCTATGGCAGGAAGCGAAACGCTTAGAAAGGCGTCAGATCGAGAAGCTCGACCCGCAGCCGCAACCCGAGGCCGCATTGGGGTTTTCGACCTTGAACGACGATCCGCCCAGCGAATCGACGAAATCGACGATGCAGCCGCGGACGAGATCGATGCTGACGCTGTCGACCACCAGCTTCACCCCGTCGGTCTCGGTGACGATATCGTCGGCGTCGATGCCCTCGGCCAGTCCGAAGCGATAGGTGAAACCCGAACAGCCGCCACCGTCGACCGCAAGGCGGAGCGCGGCATCAGCCTCGCCCTTGCGGTTCGCGATCCAGCGGACGCGCGCCGCGGCGGCAGGCGAGAGGGTGATGTCGGAAAGCGGTTGCGTTGCCATGGGGTGAAGATAGGCGTTCCGGCGCAAATGAAAAGGGCGCCCCGGCCTTTGGCCGGAGGACGCCCCCTCCTCTCCGACCTGAAAACTCGTGTTACTCGGGGCCGCCCATCGCGACGTTCTTGCCGGTGATCGCGGCGATCGCCATCTGATCCGACCGGACGAAGGGCATCGGGTTGACCGGCGCGCCCTCGATGCGGACTTCATAATGGAGGTGATTGCCGGTCGAACGGCCGGTCGAACCGACGTAGCCGACGATGTCGCCCTTCTTCACCTGCTGCCCGGGGCGGACGATGTACGACGACATATGGCCGTAGCGCGTCTGGATCATGTTGCCATGTTCGATTTCGACATAGTTGCCGTAGCCGCCGAGGCGCTGGGCGCGGCCAACGATGCCGTCGGCGGTGGCGTAGATCGCGGTGCCGTGCGGCGCCGGAATATCGATGCCGTTGTGGCGCGCAACCTTGCCGGTGATCGGGTGGACGCGCATGCCGTAGGAGGACGAAAGCGACATCTGATCGATCGGGCGGCGTGAGGGAACAGCGATGCCGAGGCTGGCAGTCAGGCCGGTGTCGAGGCGCTTCCACGCCTGAAAGACCGCGCGGGCTTCGCTGTCCTCGCCCGGGGTCGAAACGCCGGGGTTGAAGCTGTCGTCGTCGGGTTCGTCGGGAACCACGATGCCGGCGTCGGCGCTGGTTTCGGCCGCCTGGACTGCCGGTGCCGTCAGGCCCGCCAGCGCCGTGGCGCAGAAAATGAGCCCGAAATGAAACTTTTGCGCAAGCGTTGCGTTTCGCACGTATCGACCCCGCAGTGTCCTGGTCGCCGGTGACATTTTTACGCCGCCGGTGCCGGTTGCTTCTTGTGGATGGGATTATTCCCTGCCCGGGAGCGTTAGTGCTTGGGCAATCCTTACGAAGCAACAACCGCGTAGTATTCTTGCGTTAAACCGGCGTCGCGGCGCGCCGAGTCGTTGAACGGCGGCTTCAACACCCCCCGAAATCGCGATTTTACGAGGCTTTGCCACATCGGCTGCGGTGCGAATCCCCGTTCGTCGCACAGCCATTCGAACCAGTCAGTGCCCGCGCTCACATGACGAATCTCGTCTTTGTAAATGCGTTCGAGGATCCTCGCCGACGCGTCGTCGCCCGTTGCCCGAAAACGCTCGATCGTCGCCGGCGTGACATCGAGCCCGCGCGCCTCAAGCACCATCGGCACGATCGCCAGCCGCGCCAGCGCGTCGTCGGCGGTCAGTTCCGCCGCCTCCCACAATCCGGCGTGCGCGGGGAGCGCACCATAGTGGCTACCGAGCTGCCGCAGCCGCCGGTCGAGCAACGCGAAGTGCATCGCCTCGTCGGCCGCGACGCCGATCCAGTCGTCGACGAAGCCGCGCGGGAACTCGCCGCCGAACCGCCCGACCAGATCGACTGCGAGGTCGATTGCGACAAATTCGATATGCGCGAGCGCGTGCAGCATCGCGATCCGTCCACGTTCCGACCCGCCCTTGCGGCGGCGCGGCATCTGGTTCGGCGCGAGCAACTCGGGCGCCGCAGGCCACGCCGGGCGATCGGGCATGGCGGTGTCGCAGCGATGCACCAGCTCACCCCGCCGCCAGGCGCGCGCAAGCCCGCGCGCCGCGCGCCGCTTGGCGTGCGGATCGGCGGTGGACAGGACCGCACGCGCGGCGTCGCCGAGCGTCTGCACTAGAGCGCCTTTGCCGCCTCCAGCACCGCCTCGGCATGGCCCTTCACGCGCACCTTGCGCCACATCTGCGCGAGCTTGCCGTCGGCGCCGAACAGGAAGGTTGAGCGCTCGATCCCCATATAGGTACGGCCGTAGTTCTGTTTCTCGACCCAGGTTCCGAACGCCTCGCACACCGCGCCGTCCTCGTCCGAGGCGAGCCGAACAGTCAGCCCGTATTTGTCGCGGAACTTGCACAGCTTCGCGGGCGCGTCGCGCGACACGGCGAGTATCTGCGCGTTCAGATGTGCAAATTCGGGGGCGAGGCGCGTAAAATCCTGCGCCTCGGTCGTGCACCCGGGCGTATCGGCCTTGGGGTAGAAGTAGACGATCAGCGGCGCGCCTTTCAGCGCGGCGAGGTCGATCGTCGCGCCGTCGGCATCGGCAAGTTTCACGGCGGGAATCGCATCTCCGATCGCGGGTGCGCTCATTGTTCAATCTCCTGTTCGGGTGGGGCGGACGGGCGAATCGATGCCCACCAGCCGCCGATCTCCTGCCGCGCGACATCGTGCGCAGCAAGCAGTTGCGGCCAGCCGGGTTCACCGCACGCACTGGCGACCAGCTGACGCGCCGCGGCGGTCGCAGGTTCGCCCTCGGGTGCGGTCAGCCGCAGCATCACGAGCATTCGCGCGAGCAGGCCGTGCGCATCGGGCAGCGTCGCCGGTGCCAGCCCCTTACCCGCAAGGCAACGGATCGCCGCGGCGATGTTGGTGTCGTGACACTGGCCGCTGGCGAGCTGGGTGACCTGCATGGCGAATTCGAGATCGACAAGCCCGCCTGGGCCGCCCTTGATATCGAGCACGCCCTTGGACGGCTTGTGCGCCGCCATCTTGTCGCGCATCCCGGCCGCGTCCTCGACGAGCTTCTCAGGATCGCGCGCCATCGCAAGCAGGTCGCCGATGATGCGTCCGACCTCGGCGCGTGCGGCGTCCGAGCCATAAACCGGCCGCGCGCGCAGCAGCGCCATATGCTCCCACGTCCACGCCTCTTCGCGCTGGTAGCGTTCGAAGCTGTCGAGGGTGACGACGAGCGGCCCCTGCGCGCCTTGCGGACGCAGCCGCGTATCGACGTCGTAGAGCTTGCCCGCCGCGGTCGGCACCGACATCGCCGCGGTCACACGCTGCGCGAGGCGGTTGTAATAGGTCGTCGCGCCGAGCGGGCGCGGGCCGTCGGATTCGGCAAGATGGTCACCGGTAAAAAGATAGATGAGATCGAGGTCCGAGGCGTGCGTCAGCGCCCGCCCGCCGAAGCGCCCGAGCGCGAGCACGACAAGTTCGCTGTCGGGCACGCGGCCGTGCGTGGCGGTGAATTCGGCGAGCGTCGCGTCGGCGAGCACGCCGAACGCCGCTTCGGCGAGTTCCGAATAGCCGCCCGCAATGACGAGCGGATCGGTCGCGCCCGCCACAAGCTGCACGCCATAGGCGAAACGCCGTTCGCCGACATGATCGCGCACCCGGTCAAGCAACCGCTCATAATCGAGCCCCGCGAGCCCCGGCGCCCATTCGGCGGCGAGTCCTTCCTTGGTCGCCGGGGCATCGAAAGCGCGCTTGTCGATCAACCCCTCGATCAGTTCGACGCGCGTGCCGAGCGCGTCGGCGAGCGTCGGGGCAATCGACAATATGCGCGTCGCAATCTTCGCGAGTTCGGGTTGCGCCGCGAGCAGGTGAAAGAAGTTGATTGCGCTCGGCAGACCCGACACCAGTTTGTCGAAGCGAACGAGCGCGCCCTGCGGATCGGGCGCCGCACCGAGCGCCTTCACCAGTTCGGGCAGAACCGTTTCGAGCGCGTCGAGCGCCGCGAGGCTGCGCAGCGCGCGCAGCTTGCCACCGCGCCATTCGGCAATCGTGCGCAGCGCCGCACCGGGCGGATCGAAGCCCGCCGCGACCAGCTGCGCCGCCAGTTCGCCCTCGTCACGCGGCAGCCCGGCGGTCACCGCGCGCTCGGCGACAAGGCGGTCGTAACAGGTCCCCACGTCAACCACGACGGGTTCGAGCATCGCCAGCAGTCCGGCGCCGTCCGCATGGCCATCGAGCCGCGCCACCGCGTCGAGCGCCCCCTCCTGCGTCGGCAGGCAATGCGTCTGCTGGTCCTCGATCATCTGCAACCGGTGTTCGACCCGCCGCAGCACCGCATAATGGTCCGCCAGCCGCGCCGCGACCTCGGGCTCGATGCGCCCCGCCGCGGCCAGCGCCGCAAGCGCATCGACCGTAGCGGGGGTACGCAGCGAAGGATCGCGCCCACCGTAGATCAGCTGGTGTACCTGTGCGAAAAATTCGATCTCGCGGATGCCGCCGCGCCCGCGCTTGAGGTCGTAGCCCGGACCGAATTGCTGGCCTTGCGCGAAATGGTCGCGGATGCGGTCGCTCATCGCGCCGATTTCCTTGAGCTGCCGGAAATCGAGACTGCGGCGCCAGATGAAGGGATCGATCGCCGCCAGAAACTCGCGGCCGAGCGCGCGGTCGCCCGCCGAAGCCCGCGACCGGATGAACGCCGCCTGCTCCCACGCGAGCGCTTCGGATTCATAATAGGAAATGGCGGCGTTCACCGGCAGCACGATCGGCGTCACCTCAGGGTGCGGGCGGAGGCGGAGGTCAACGCGCAACACATGTCCGCCCGCAGTGCGCGCCGACAAGATTTCGACCATCCGCCGCGCGATGCGCACCGCGGCCTCGCCGGGATCGTCACGCAAGCGGCGCGGCATGGTTTCGGGATCGAAGATCAGGATCGGGTCGATATCCGACGAGTAGTTGAGTTCGTGGCTGCCGAGCTTGCCGAGCGCGATCACCGCCAGGCCGCGCGGTTCCTCATCGGGAACCCGCTCGGCGAAGGCCGCGGCGAGCGCCGCGTCGCACGCAGCATCGGCGAAGTCCGAGAGCAGGCGGGTGGTCGTCGCGACGTCATGCTCGCCCGACAGGTCGCCGAGCGCAAGCAGCAGCGCGTTGCGCCCGCGCCAGCGGCGCAGCGCGGCCATGACCTCTTCACCGGCCGGTGGCGACGTGAGGGCAGCGAGCGCCGCGTCGGTCCCCTCCGCGAGAAAATGCGCCACATCGTCGGGATAGAGTTCCGCCAGCCGCGCGAGAAAGGGCGCGTTGGCGGTCAGCCGGTCGAGCGCCGACCGGCGGCTGGAAGCATCGCGAACAGTCATCGCCCTGCCCTATCACCCGCGCCGCGGCGCAAGACAAGGGCGTCAGGCCGGAACGGTCGCCTCGTTGAAGAAGAGCACCTGCGAGATCGCCGCGCGCAGCGTCGCGGGCTGGTAGGGCTTGGTGAGCAGGAAGGCCGGCTCGGGCCGGTCGCCGGTGAGCAGCCGTTCGGGAAAGGCGGTGATGAAGATGACGGGTAGCTGCACGTCGGTGAGGATTTCCTGCACCGCCTCAATCCCCGAACTATTGTCGGCGAGCTGGATGTCGGCGAGCACGAGGCTCGGCCGATGCTCCTGCGCCGCGGCGACCGCCTCGCCGTGCGTCGTGGCGATCGCGACGACATCGTGCCCGAGATCGCGGACGATCATCTCGATGTCCATCGCGATGATCGGTTCGTCCTCGATGATCAGGATTCGCGCACGCGTCTGGCGATCGATCTCCTCCATCGCCTGCGCGATGAGGTCGCGCACCGTGGCGGCGTCGCGGCCGACGATCCGCCCCGCATCCTCCTCGCTGAAACCCTCGACCGCGGTCAGCAGCAGAGCCTGGCGCGCGAGCGAGGGGATGCGGCGCAGACGCGCATCGGCGATGGCGATGTCCGCCGCGGCGGGCTCGGCAGGCACCGCCTGCTGCTCGGTGACCAGCCCGAAGTTGTCGTGGACCATGCGATAGAGCTGGATGCGGAGATCGGTACTGGTATCGACCGCGCCGGGATTCGCGACCAGGGTCTGGAGCAGGCTGGCGACCAGCGCATCGCCGCTGGCCTGGCTCCCCGAAATTGCGCGGCCATAGCGTCGCAAATAGGGAAGATGCGGCGCAATCGCCTGACCCAATGACATAAACTATCTCCTCAAACGGGTCAGACCCCGCCTCGAAACCTGCGCAAATCCGGGCGAATCGCGTCCACGCGCCATCGACGCCCCGGATTATTGCGCCTTGGCGGAACGATTTAGCCCCAAATTGGTTTCATGGGGAAGGAACAAACGCGCCATTGCTCTTTGTCCGGCGCGCGGTTAGCAAAAGGCCCATGTCCAGCGGATGTACCGATAATGTCGCCTAAATCCGGTTCCACGTCACGAGGTCCCACCGGAAAAGGCGCTGAAAAGAAGATGCCCAGAAAGGCGCAGGATGTGAACGACATCCTGCGTCGCGCTTATGATTCGGCGGTCGACGAATCGATTCCCTCGTCGATGCTGGATCTTCTCAACAAACTCAATTGAACTCAAAAAAGCTCAATTGATCATTTGCGGTAGCGCGTCGCGAAATCCGACTGGAACGCGGCGAAGCACCCAGCGGCGATCGCGTCGCGCATCGACTGCATCAGCGCCTGATAGAAATGAAGATTATGCTGGGTCATCAGCATGGCGCCGAGCATTTCGCCCGCACGGACGAGATGATGGAGGTAGGCGCGCGACCAGGTCGTGCACACCGGGCAGTCGCACGAGGCATCGAGCGGCCCCACATCTTCAGCATGTTTGGCGTTGCGGATGTTGACCGGGCCGTCCCAGGTAAAGGCCTGTCCGTTGCGCCCCGAGCGCGTCGGCAGCACGCAGTCGAACATGTCGACCCCGCGCGCGACCGCACCGACGAGATCGTCGGGCTTGCCGACGCCCATGAGGTAGCGCGGCTTGTCGGCGGGAAGCTGGCCCGGCGCATAGTCGAGCACGCCGAACATCGCCTCCTGCCCTTCGCCGACGGCGAGTCCGCCGATCGCATAACCGTCGAAGCCGATGTCGGTGAGCACCACCGCCGAGCGCGCGCGCAATTTTTCGTTCAACGATCCCTGCTGAATGCCGAACAGCGCAGACCGTTCGGCATGCGCCTCGCCCGCGTCGAACCCTGCACGGCTGCGCGCCGCCCAGCGCATCGAGCGTGCCATGCTTGCCTCGGCGCGCTTTGCGTCGACGCCGTTGGGCGGGCATTCGTCGAACGCCATGACGATGTCGCTGCCGAGCAGGCGCTGGATCTCCATCGAGCGTTCGGGGGTCAGCATGTGCCGCGAGCCGTCGAGGTGGCTCTTGAACGCCACCCCGTCCTCGCTCTGCTTGGTCAGCGCTGACAGGCTCATCACCTGATAACCGCCGCTGTCGGTCAGGATCGGCCGATCCCAGCCCATGAATTTGTGGAGGCCGCCGAGCCGGTCCATGCGCTCGGCGCCGGGGCGCAGCATCAGATGATAGGTGTTGCCGAGGATGATGTCGGCGCCGGTCGCGCGCACTTCGGCGGGCCGCATCGCCTTCACCGTCGCCGCAGTGCCGACGGGCATGAAGGCGGGGGTGCGAATCTCGCCGCGCCGCATCCGGATCGTTCCCGTGCGCGCAGCGCCATCGGTCGCCGCGACCTGAAAGGCGAATCGTGTCGTCATGGCGCGCGCCTATGGCGGGCGCGGCGCTGAAAGTCGAGTTCGAGCCGAATGCAGCATGCGCAGAGCGCCATCGAAGGGGATCGCGGAGCCGGTCCCTCCCCCTCCATCCGGCGCCGGTGGAGAGGGTGGGGCCGGCCCGATCGCATCCGCGGCCGGGTCAGAAGGCCGCGGTGACGCTTGCCACCACCGCGGCGTCGGCGATCGCGCCGCGCCCGTCCAGCCCCTTGCTGAAATTGGGTTGGAGGCGCGCCGCTTCCGCCTTGTCGATGTCGGTATCGACGTAGGAAAGATTGAGCGTCAGGTTCCGCCAGACTGCATCGACGCCGAGCGACCAGTCCCAGTAGCGGCCGGTCGGCGCGATGCTGGTACCGTTGGGACCGAGGCCGGGGTTGCCGTCCGAATAGCCGATATGCGCCTTCGCAGTCAGCGGCGTTCCCGCAATGGCGAGCGCGCCGTCGCCCCAGAGATAGAGATTATACTGTTTTTGCCCGCGACTGTTCGGCGCGTTCGACACATTCGCGAGCGCATATTGTTTGGGCGCATAGGCGATGCCCGCGGTCAGCGTCGCCGGGCCGGTGATTCCGCTCAGCTTGACATATGGCTCGGCGAAATCCGAATTGTCGGCGCCGCCGGGATACATGTACCAGACAAGCCCGACGTCGAGCGTCGCTTTGTCGGCAACCCGCGTCTTGAAACCCGCGATCAGGTCGAGTTCGATATTGGCGCCACCGAAGGTTCCCCAGCCGGCGAGGTTGGAGCCCCAGACGCCGGCGTAGAGCCCGCTGGCGTGCGTCAGCGTCAGGCCGCCCTGCACCGCCATCTTCTCGTCGGTTTGCGAGACGCCGCGGAAGCGATAGTCGGAGGCCATCGCCGCCGTGCCCGAGATGGTGACGGGTTCGGCCGCCGCCTCCTGCGCGAGCGCGGCGGCCGGGAAAGCGCCGGCCAGAAGGGCGGCGATCGGAATGATGCGTTTCATAGGATCCTCTTGATAAGGCCCCGGCCGGACTGGCGGAGGCTTGCGAGGGCGTCCGACTAGATCAGCGGCGCGTTTGAAATCGAGAGCGAGGGTGGCGCGGTTCCATAGTGTTTTCGCTATGCGCCGGGGTGCCGTTCGGCCCGCGCGTCGGGTGGTGCGACGCGGCGCCAGCGTTCGGACACCTCGACGCGTTCCCACAAGCCGCCCCCGACGAACAGCAGCGCGCTGCCGGCGCTCGCGCACAGGAAGGCGGTCGCCGACAGAAAGAGCAGAAGCGAGCCTGCATCACGCGGGCTCGCTGCGGGCGCCAACTGGTGCAGGCGAACAGCGATCGCCCAGCCCGCCGCCAGCAGCGCGGCACCGACGACGCGCAGACCGAGGTCGACGGGGCGGGTTTGATGCCATTTCGTCATCGGCAGCCTCCAATCGTGAAGGCCATCCAATTACGCAGGCGCGCGTAGCAATTCGAGAGCGAGACGGCAGCGTGCGCGTTGAGATTGCATAGGATTAGCGCGTGCGTGGGGATCAGCGCAGCGCATCGGCGCAGAAGGCGACGAGCGCGACCGCGCCGCACATATAGATGGTCAGGCGCGACGGCCCCTGCGCGCCGAGCCAGTCGACGAGGCGGTCGCGCAGCGCCGACGGTGCAGGCGAAGGCTGATCGGTGTCATCGCGAGCCATGGACGCGGGATTAGCGGCGCGCGGCGTTGGAATTCGAGAGCGAACCACCGCCATTTTCATAGCAATTGCATAGGATCGACGCGTTCAGCCCGGCTGTTCGTGTCCCGCGTCCGGAGCATCGCCGCCCGGCCGCAGCCGGTAACCGATCCCCAGTTCGTTGCAGATGAGCCGTGGCTGCTGCGGATCATCCTCGAGCTTTTGTCGCAGCGTGCGGATGAGGACACGCAGATATTCGACATGATGCGCATGCTCGTTCGGCCAGACTTCGGCCATGATCTGCTTGTGGGTGATGACGCGGCCCGGGAAGCGCGCGAGCTGAGCGAAGACGACATATTCCTTGGGGGTCAGGTGCACCTCGCGGCCCGCTTTCGTCACCGTCCGCGCAACGAGGTCGATCGTCACATCGCCCACGGACAGCGACAGATTGCCGCCATCGCGGGTCAGACGGTTGCGCAGCGCGACACGCACGCGGGCGAGCAGTTCGTCGGTGTCGAACGGCTTGGTCAGATAATCGTCGGCGCCAAGATCGAGCGCCGCGACCTTCTGGTCGGTCGCGTCGCGCGCAGAAACGACGATCAGCGTCGCATCGGACTGGCGCTTGAACAGCGGCACGAGTTCGAGCCCGTCGCGGTCGGGCAGGCCGAGGTCGAGCAGGGTGATGTCGGGCCGTTCGTCGCGGAGACGGTCAAGCGCCTCGCGCGCGTTCTCCGCCTCGACCACCGCATAGTCGGCGCGCGCCAGCGCGGCGTGGATCAGACGACGGATGTGGAGTTCGTCGTCGACGATCAGCACCTTGTGGCGCACGGTCATGGAATGTCCTTCTCGGCCGGATGGGTGATGATCAGCGCTTCGGGGATGCGGATGGTGAAGCAGGCGCCGTGCGGGTCGCTGTGGTTGCCCGCCTCGACCGACAGTCCCATAGCCTCGGCAAAGCCCTTGACGATCGCGAGGCCGAGCCCCGTGCCATGCTTCGCGCGGTCGTTGCCCTCGAGCCGCGTGAAGGTTTCGAAGACGCGCTTTTCGTTGCCGGGCGCAATGCCCGGGCCCTGATCGATCACCGACAGCTGGATCGCTTCGGCGGTCCGCCGCGCACAAATGGTGATCGGCGTGCCCGGATCGGCATAACGGCCGGCGTTGTCGAGCAGGTTGATCAGGCAATGGTGGAGCAGAACCGGATCGACCCGCACGAGCGGGATGTTGGGCGAAATGTCGACCCTGACCTCGTGCCCCGCCAGCGATGCGCGCACATCGTGCGCCGCGCTCGCGGCGGCGTCGAACAGGTCGGTCGCCTCGACCCGCATCGGCAGCGCGCCGGCCTCGACGCGCACCATGTCGAGCAGGTTCGACACGAAGCGGTTCAGCCGCTTCGCTTCGACCTCGATCGTCTCGGCCATCGTCGGCGAGGGATGGCGCCGCATCTCCTGCGCCGCCGAGAGGATCGTCGTGAGCGGGGTGCGCAGGTCGTGGCTGACCGACGAGAGCAGGGCCGAGCGCAGGCGGTCGCGCTCGTCGACCTGCCGCGCGTGCAGCGCCGCTTCCTCGAGCGCCATGCGGTCGAGCGCGATCGACGCCTGGTCGAGCAGGCTCATCAGCAACGGCACCTGGTCGGAACGCACCGGCTCGCCCGCATCGTCGCGGGTCAGCCCGAGCACGCCGAGCACGCCGCGCGTCGTGCGCAGCGGGTGAAAGAGCCAGTCCGACGCGGTGAGCGTCGCCGATCCGCGCCCTGCGGGCTGGGCATTGTCCATCGCCCATTGCGCCGCGGCGCGCTCGATCTGTTCGAGCCGATCCTCGGGAGGCACCGCGGCGCGCAGCGTCGGCCCGTCCGGTGAAGGCAGCAGCAGCACCGCGCGGACGTCGAGCAGGCGCCCGACCTCGGCGCAGATCGCCTGCATGAGCGCGTCCTGATCGGGTGCCGCGGTCAATTGACGCGAGAAGCTGGCAAGCGCGGCGTTCTGGCGCGCGCTCGACTGGGCGAGATCGGCCTGCGCGCGCACGCGCGCCGCGAACTGGCTAGTCACCACCGCGACCCCGAGCAGCACGAGGATGCTGACGACGTTTTCGGGATTGTTGACGGTGAGCGTCCCGGTCGGCGGCAGGAAGAAGAAATTATAGGCAAGGCTCGACGCCAGTCCCGCGAACAGGCCGGCGCGCAGCCCGAAGCTGGCAGCGGCGAACATCACGGGGACCAGATAGAGCAAGGCGATGTTGCCGAGGTCGATGCCCGCGAGCAACAGGCGGCCGAGCGCGGTCATCGTGGCGACCATGGCCAGCGTCCAGACATAATGCGCCGGCCGGCCCCAGCGCCCGCGCGCGGCGGCGGGCGCGCGGCGGCGCGGCGGCGTGTCGGGTTCGCCGGGCAGCACGTGCACCGCGACATCGTCAACCGTGCGCACCAGCCGATCAACGACCGAGCCGTGGCGCATTTCGAACCACCATGGCCGCGCCGACTTGCCGATGACGATCTGTGTCGCGCGCGCATCGAGCGCAAAGGCGCGCAGCCCGTCGACGACACTCACCGCGGGCACGCTCGCGGTCGAGGCGCCGAGTCGCGATGCGAGCGCGAGCGTGTCGGCGAGCTGACGCCGGTCGGAGTCGGACATGGCCCGGCTGCGCCGCGTCTCGATATAGACCGCAGTCCATGGGGCCCGGAGCGCGTCGGCGAGCCTTTTGCCCGCGCGCACCAGTTCGGCGGCGACGGGCCGTTCGCTCACGGCAACGACGATCCGTTCGCCGACCGCAAAGCTGCCCGCGAGCGCGTGGCTGCGGACATGGTCAAGCATCTGCGCATCGACCGCCTGCGCCGCCCGGCGCAGCGCGAGTTCGCGCAGCGCGGTCAGGTTCGACTTGGAGAAAAAATGGCCGAGCGCGCGCGTCGCTTCCTGCGGGATATAGACCTTGCCGTCCTTGAGCCGCTCGATCAGCTCATCGGGAGGGATATCGACCACCTCGATCTCGGCATTGTCGAGGATCGCGTCGGGCACCGTCTCGCGGACGCGGACGCGGGTGAAGGAGGCGACGACGTCATTTAGGCTCTCGACATGCTGGATATTGAGCGTCGAATAGACGTCGATGCCTGCATCGAGCAGCTCCTCGACATCCTGGTAGCGTTTCGGATGGCGACTGCCCGGCGCGTTGCTGTGCGCGAGTTCGTCGACGAGCACGAGCCCGGGGCGGCGTTCGAGGATCGCGTCGAGATCCATCTCGCCGAGGCTGTGCCCCTGATGGTCGACCGTCCGGCGCGGCACGACCTCGTGCCCCTCGACCAGCGCCCCGGTTTCGCGACGGCCATGTGTTTCGACCACGCCGACGACGACGTCGATCCCCGCTTCGCGCCGCTGGCGTCCTTCGGTGAGCATCTCCCACGTCTTGCCGACCCCCGGTGCCGCGCCGAGGAAGACTTTCAGACGGCCGCGGCCTTCCTGCGCCGCCTGACGCAGAAAGGCCTCGGGGGAGGGTCGGTCGGACTCGGTCACGCGGCGGGTTTAGCCCCAAATGCATCGAGCCGTCGATTGAGCTTGAAGACATTGACGCGCGGCTCGCCGAGGAAGCCGAGCAGCGGCCGTTCGATGCTCTTTTCGACGAGCCTCCGCAGCGCGGCGCGATCGAGCCCGCGCGCGCGCGCCACCCGGTCGACCTGACGATAGGCGTTCGCGGGGGTGATGTCGGGATCGAGCCCCGAACCCGATGCGGTGACCATGTCGACGGGGACTGGCGTGCCGGGAACCCCCGCCTGCGCGGTCGCGACATCCTCCTTCACGCGGGTCGCGAGCGCCAGCGACGTCGGGCCGAGGTTCGAGCCCGACGAGGCGAGTCCATCATACCCCTCGCCCGCCGCCGACGGGCGGGTGTGGAAATAGCGATCCGAAGTGAAGGCCTGACCGACAACGGTCGATCCGACGATCTTGCCATTCTCGCGTACCAGGCTGCCGTTGGCCTGATCGGGGAAGAGCAGTTGTCCGGCGCCGGTGAGCGCCAGCGGATAGGCGATGCCGAGCAGCAGCGCAAACAGCAAGGTCATGACGACTGCCGGGCGCAGCGCGCTGACGAGATCCTTGTTCATGGTCGTTTCCTCAGACAAGACCGAGGCCGCCGACGGCCAGGTCGATGAGCTTGATGCCGATAAAGGGCGCGACGAGGCCGCCGAGGCCGTAGACCGCGAGGTTGCGCGCGAGGAGCGGCCCCGCGCCCATCGGGCGGTAGGCGACGCCGCGGAGCGCCAGCGGCACGAGCAGCGGGATAATCAGCGCGTTGAAGATGATCGCCGACAGGATCGCGCTTTCGGGGCTGGTCAGCCCCATCACGTTGAGCACGCCGAGCCCCGGATAGAGGATGACGAACATCGCCGGGATGATCGCGAAATATTTGGCGACGTCGTTGGCGACCGAAAAAGTCGTGAGCGCGCCGCGCGTCATCAGGAGCTGCTTGCCGAGCCCGACAACCTCGATCAGCTTCGTCGGGTCGCTGTCGAGATCGACCATATTACCCGCTTCGCGCGCCGCCTGCGTGCCGGTGTTCATCGCGACGCCGACGTCGGCCTGCGCCAATGCGGGCGCATCGTTGGTGCCGTCGCCGCACATCGCGACGAGGCGCCCGCCGGCCTGCTCGCTGCGGATCAGCGCGAGCTTGTCCTCGGGGGTCGCCTGCGCGAGGAAATCGTCGACCCCGGCCTCGGCGGCGATCGCCGCGGCGGTGAGCGGATTGTCGCCGGTGATCATCACGGTGCGGATGCCCATCGCGCGCAGCTCGCCGAAGCGTTCGCGGATGCCCGCCTTGACGATATCCTTCAAAAAGATCGCGCCGAGGAGCCGCCCGTCCTTCGCCACCGCGAGCGGCGTGCCGCCGGCGCGCGCGATCTCGTCGGTGATCCGGCGCAGTTCGGTCGCCGCAGCGGTCTCGCCCGCTCCCGGATTGGCCTTGAGCACCGAATCGACCGCGCCCTTCTGAATCACATTCTCGCCGATTCTGATGCCCGAGAGGCGCGTCTGCGCGGTGAAAGGGATGATTTCCGCTCCTTCGGGCAGCGCGGTCGCGGTCTGGCCGAATATCTCGCGCGCGAGCGCGACGATCGAGCGGCCCTCGGGAGTTTCGTCGGCAAGGCTGGCGAGCAGCGCCGCATCGGCGAGATCGGCGACGGCGGTGCCGCCCACGGCGCGGAACTCGGTGGCCTGGCGGTCGCCGACGGTGATCGTGCCGGTCTTGTCGAGCAGCAGCACGTCGACGTCGCCCGCCGCCTCGACCGCGCGCCCCGATTTCGCGAGCACGTTGAAGCGCACGAGACGGTCCATGCCCGCGATGCCGATCGCCGACAGCAGCGCCGCGATCGTCGTCGGGATCAGCGTGATGAGCAGCGCCGCGAGGATCGCGACGGGGATGCTGCCCCCGGCATAGCTGGCGAAGGCGGGGATCGTGCCGACCGCGATCAGGAAAATGATCGTCAGCCCGACGAGCAGCAAAGTCAGCGCGATCTCGTTCGGGGTTTTCTGGCGCTCGGCGCCTTCGACAAGCGCGATCATGCGGTCGAGGAAACCCTGCCCCGGCCCCACCGTCACGCGAACGCGAATCTGGTCAGAGATGACGCGCGTTCCCGCGGTGACCGCGCTGCGGTCGCCGCCCGCCTCGCGGATCACCGGCGCGCTTTCGCCGGTGATCGCCGCTTCGTTGACCGACGCGACCCCGGCGACGACCTCACCGTCCGACGGGATGAGATCGCCGGCCTCGACGAGCACAATATCGCCAACCCGGAGCGCGCTGGCGGGCACCGTTTCGTGCACCCGCCCTTCGCCCTTCAACCGCTTGGCGGTGAGTTCAGCCTTGGCCGCGCGCAGCGACGCCGCCTGCGCTTTGCCGCGCCCCTCGGCGAGCGCTTCGGCGAAAGTGCCGAAGAGCACGGTCAGCCACAACCAGAGGACAAGCTGGAGTTTGAAACCCGCGGCGAGTCCGTCCTGTCCGACGACGAGCAGGATGGTGAGCAGCAGCGCGACGACCGCGGTGGTGAACATCACCGGGTTGCGGATCAATTGCCGGGGGTCGAGCTTGCGAAAAGCGTCGCCGATCGCCGGCACGATCAGGTCGGCGGTGAACATCGATTTTTGCACGGATCGGGTCATGGGGAGGGATCCTTAGAAAAGCTGGCCGTCGACCATCGCGAGATGATCGGCGACGGGCCCGAGCGCGAGGCTGGGCAGGAAGGTCAGGCCGCCGACGATCAGCACGATCCCGACGAGCAGGCCCGTCCACAACGGTCCGGTGGTCGGGAAGCTGCCCGCCGTTTCGGGCGTGTGCTTCTTTGCGGCCAGCCCACCCGCGATCGCCAGCATCGGGACGATGATGAAGAAACGGCCGATCCACATCGCGACCCCGAGCAGCCCGTTGTAGAAGGGCGTGTTGGCGCTCAGCCCCGCGAACGCCGACCCGTTGTTCGCAGTCGCGCTGGTGAAGGCGTAGAGGATTTCCGAAAAGCCGTGCGGCCCCTGGTTGAGCGGTCCCGCGAGACCCGCTCCGGTGACCGACGCGATCGCGGTGAAACCGAGGATGGTGAGCGGCAGCACCGCGATCGCGAGCACCGCGAGCTTGACCTCGCGCGCCTCGATCTTCTTGCCGACATATTCGGGGGTGCGCCCGACCATCAGCCCCGCGACGAACACCGCGAGGATCGCGAAGAGCAGGAAGCCATAGATTCCCGCCCCGACGCCGCCGATCACGACCTCGCCCAGCTGCATGTTGAACAGCGGGATCATCCCGCCCAATGCGGTGAAGCTGTCGTGCATCGCATTGACCGCGCCGCACGATGCCGCGGTGGTGACCACCGCGAACAGCGCCGAGGCGGCGATGCCGAAGCGCACCTCCTTGCCCTCCATATTGCCGCCGTGCGCGCCGAGCTGGTGCAGGATCGGGTTGCCCGCGGCTTCCTGCCAATAGGTGATCGCGACGCCAGCGAGGAACAGCAGCATCATCGCCGACAGGATCGCCCAGCCCTGACGCGTATCGTCCACCGCCTTGCCGAAGCAATAGGTGAGCCCGGTGCCGATTACGAAGATCGACAGCATCTGGACGAGATTGGTGAGCGCGGTCGGATTTTCGAACGGATGCGCCGAATTGGCGTTGAAGAAGCCGCCACCGTTGGTGCCGAGCAGCTTGATCGCTTCCTGGCTCGCGACGGGGCCGAGCGCAAGCACCTGCTTCGCGCCCTCGATCGTCGTCACATCGACCGAAGCCGCGAGCGTCTGCGGTACCCCGCTCGCGATATAGAAGAGGGCGATGACGATGCAGAGCGGCAGCAGCAGATAGAGTGTCACCCGCGTCATATCGGCCCAGAAATTGCCGATCGCCTTGCTCTCGCGCCGCGCGAAACCACGGAACAGCGCGAAGGCGAGCGCTATGCCGGTCGCCGCCGACAGGAAATTGTGGATGGTGAGGCCGAGCATCTGCGACAGGTTCGACATCGTCGATTCGCCGCCATAGCTTTGCCAGTTGGTGTTCGCGGTGAAGCTGATCGCGGTGTTGAAGGCGAGATGCGCGCTGGTGCCGTCGTGGCCGAGCGGATTGAGCGGCAGCCCGCCCTGCAGGCGCAGCACCGCATAGGTGAAGAGCAGCAGCGCGGTGTTGAAGATCAGCATGTGGACCGCGTAGCGGCGCCACCCCTGCTCTTCGGCGGGGTCGATCCCCGAAAGGCGGTAAAAGCCCGCCTCGACCGGGCCGAGCAGGCGGTGCAGCGGCGTTCGGCGTCCTTCATAGAGCGCGAAGAGCCATTGGCCCATAGGCCGCGCCAGCACCAGCAGGATGCCGACGAAGGCGACGATGAGAAACCATCCCTGGACGGTCATGATCCGCCTCCCCCTAGAAGCGTTCGGGCCGCGCGAGCACGGCGACAAGATAGGCGAGAAGGCCGAGCGCGGTGATCGCGGCGAGCCAAAGGTCGGGAGTCATCGGCATCCCTCACGCGTCGTCGCAGAGGCGGGCATAGCCGAGGCTTGCCGCCAAAAGCGCGAGGATGATGCCGATCCAGAGAAGGTCCTGCATGCGGTTGCTCCGGCAAGACGTCGCCACGGGAAGCGTGCGCGATTCGCCTGCGGAGCGTCAGATAGGAGAGGCCGGCGTTTTAATTCGAGAGCCGGAAAAGTCCGGCCGCATAGTATTTGCGTATGATTTTACGCGGCGCCGCGTCGCAAACGCCGCCGTATCATTGCTCAACGAGCCGGAATACCGCGCCTGTTCCCGCGTCGCGAACCAGGTCGACGCGGCCGCCGTCCCAATGATAGTCGAGGTGGCGCCCCTGCAGCGGAACCGACGCGCCGTCGGGGTAAAAGAGCGCGACGCACTCGCCGCCGCGATGACGGACACTGGGATAGACCAGTCCGTCAGCGCCCGCAGCGCGGAGCCCGGCAGCGAGGCGCTGGCCTGCCGCATAATCGTCAGGGGCGAGTGCTTCCCCGCCATCGCCCCGCAAATCGTGCAGGTCGGCCGCGACGGTCAGCACGATCTCGCGGAACTGCGAGGTCCAGCCGGGCGCCTCGGCGGTTCGCGCCATGAAGCGCGCATGGTGGTGGATGGTTTCGAACAAGGCGGTTTCATAAGCCCGGGCGACATAGAGCACGCCATGGCCGCCGTCCGAAAAGCGACTTTTCCGGTCGGGGCTGACATGGGTGAAGGGCGCCATCAGGAAGGACGCTCCCGGCCCGCCGACACGCCGGTCGGGCGGCACGCGGTCGAGATTGCCCACCGTCGCCATGATGCGCGGGTTGCTCTTCTGCTCCGCCGACAGCAGCAGCGCCCAATCGGCCGGATCGGCGACATCCTCGAACAGATCGATCGGCGGGAACAGGCTGCGGATGATCCGCACAGCCCCCGGCCATTGAATCTGCGCGACCGGAAGCGCCGCAGCGCCGGTCACCATCCGCCGCGCTCGGCGTCGAGATAGCGCCGCACGCGCATGATGTCGGTGAGTTCGCCGCCGAGCATCACATCGAGCGCGCTCGCCCCGGCAAAGGCCGCGTTGGACGCGCCGATCCAGTCATAGCCGCGCTGCGGTTCGTGAAAGATGATGCGCAGCGCCTTGTGGATGCCCATCAGGTTCGACAGCCGCGCCCGGCCGTCGCGCGACAGACGGCCCGGGCCTTCGGCTTTCCAGCGGCGATAGCTGCGCAGCGGCATGTCGAGCAGGGTCGCGCCCTGTTCGTCGGTCAGGCGCCATTTCCCGAACAGCGTCATGGCGGCACGGAACATCGCCGCCCCCTCCTCCTGCGTGACGGGATCGGGCCGAAAGGGCGGCACCGCGGTATCGACGGGCTGCAAGGCCAGCATGGATCATCTCCTTGTGGCACCATATAAGATATATGATGCCAAGTGGCAATATCACGGCATATCGTCGGCGTCGGCACGCCGACGCTCCCAGCGTGCCTCGATCCAGCCGAGCAGGCTGAGCATCACGACGCTGATGACGCTGCAGATCAGCACCAGCGGCCATTGCCCCGCCCCGCAGGCGATACCGATCACCGCCGCCAGCCACAGATGCGCGGCGGTGGTGAGATTCCGGACCTCGCCCTTGCTGAACACGATCAGTCCGGCGCCGATGATGCCGATGAAAGCGCCCGTCGCCTCGAAGATACGCAAGGGATCGGCGCGCTCGCCGCCAATCTGGTCGTGGAGCGCGATGATCGAGACGGTCATTGCCGCGGCCGAAAAGCAGATCAGCCCGTGGGTGCGAAACCCCGCCTCATGCCCGCGAATCTCGCGGTCGAGTCCCAGCAACAGCCCGAGCAGGGCCGCAATGCCGAGCCGCGCGAGCAGATCGAGGTCGATCCAGTGGACGAGTATCGGCGCGTTGAGTTCCATCGCCTGTGATAGCGTCGCGGCGCACGAAGAGTTCCCGCGACTAGTCCTTGTCCGTGCTTTTGTCGGGGTCGCGCCGCGCGTCCGCTTTCTCGCGCAGCCGGTTTTCGCGGTTCGCCAGTTCCTCGAAACGGCACAGCGGCGCCGGTGGTGGTGGCGCGGGCGACGGCGGAGGCGGAGGCGGAGGCGGAGGCGGAGGCGGAGGCGGAGTTTTTCTTCGTCGGGGCCATCATATGAGACACGCCGCACAAAGCATCGGGTTCCCCCGATCGCCATCACCACCCCGCAGAAATGACGAGGCCGACGCGACTGGGTGTCGCGCCGGCCTCCAACCGCCCCGATCGAAACGGACCGGGTCGCAGATCAGAAAGCGATCCGGGCGGTTATCCGGGCACCGTGGCTGGTCCGATCGGACGCGAGCGTGCCGGTATAGGCGGCACCGATCCGGAAATTGCCGGTGCTGTAGTCGAAACCCGCCTCGACCTCAGCCGAATCCTTGGGGATCGCCACGCCGAGAATGGTGAAACCGGGGCCGCCCGCCGCGAAGCGGGCATCAAACGCCGCCGCACGGTCGTCGAATGTCCGGTTCCAAGCAGCCGACAGATAAGGCTGGAAACCGCCCTCACCGGCATTGAAGCGGACCCGCCCACCGAGGCTGAGGAAGGTCGCCTTCTGCTCCGCCTTGCCTACGACCAGCGCGGCGTTGCCGCCGGTCTCGGTCACGCCGTCGGCATCGGTGCTGACATGCGCAAGGCGGAGGAAGGGCGTCACCGCAGCCTTGCCCATCCGGGCGTCGTAGCCGAGTTCACCGAAGACCTGCAGCGTGTCGGCATCGCGCTGCGAGACCAGGGTCTGCGCGAGCGGTGCCACGCCCACCGCGCGGCTGCTGTCGATGTCGTGCCAGGCATAGCTCACGCCGAAAGCGGCGCGGATGCCCTCGCCCGTGCCGTAGGTCGCGTGCGCGGCGAGATATTTGCTCTCGACATCGGCACGGTCGCTGCGCCCGTCCTGGTTGAAGTCCGACGAACCGATGCCCGCCGACAGCGCCGCGGCGAAGCCCTGGCCGCCGTAACCGATACCGGCGACGAAGCCCTTGTGATCGGTGTCCATCGCGAAGCGCCCGCCGGCGGCATCGAAATCGCCCCAGCCACCGAAGGCCGCCCCCCACACAAAGGCGCCGCTTTCTTCAGGTCCCTTGAGGTCGAGCAGGGCGTTCCGCAGATGGCGGCTGTCGTCGGTGAGGCCGCTGACGCTGCTGGCGAGGATTTCACCCGACAGGTCGCCGAAGGTCGCCTGCGCGGTCGTCGCATTCTGGACCAGCACCGCCTCGAACAGCGGATTGTCGATCCCCAGTGCCTGCACCGCATGGGCGACCCCGACCTGATTGGCGTTCGCCGCGACGTCGGCGAAGTCGATGTCATTGCGATAGAGCGACAGCGTCACGGCGTTCGGACCGTAGCGCAGGAAGGGGTTGAGGAAGGCGAGATCGCTGGTCACCGAACCGAAACGGCCGGTGACGCCGGTCGTGCCGGTCAGGATCACATAGTCGGTGCGCGGGCGATAATTGCCGTTCTCCGCGAGGACTTCGACCTTGGCGGTGCCGGCGATCGTCACCGCGCCCGTCGCATCGACGCGGTCGCCCTGCCCGGCGGCATTGACCTCGACCTGGTAGACCGAACCCGCGGCGAGCGCGAGATCGCCGTTGACGGTGAGGCGGCCGATCGAATTGCCGGGCGCCAGCGTCCCGCCGCCGTTGACATTGGTGTCGCCGACGCTGCCGTTGCCGCCGAGCTTGCCGCCGCTGTTCACGGTCACGCCGGACGCGATGCTGCCGTTGACCGCGAGCGTCCCGCCGTTGACGTTCGTCGGGCCGGTGTAGCTGTTCGTGCCGGTCAGGTTGAGGATGCCGTCGCCGTCCTTGGTCAGGCTGCCGTTGCCGGTGATGTCGCCGGCAAAGCTGGTGTCTTCATCCTGATCGATGGTCAGTTCGCTGTCGTCGATGATCACCGTCGCTTCGCCGCCGCCCGACAGGCCGCCGATCGTCTGGTTGGTGCCGCTGATGTCGAGCGAGCCGCCGCCGAGGTTGAAATCGGTTCCGGGATCGATCACCCCTCCGATCCGCACCGATCCCGCGAGGATGCTGGTGAGTCCGGTGAAGCCGTAGTCGCCGAGGAAGGACAGGACGCTGTTGCCGTTCTTCACCAGCGTCCCGGTGCCCGAGAAGGCGCCGAGGAAGTCGTAATCATCCGAGCGGTTGAAGACGAAGGTGCCGTCGTTGACGATATTACCCGCGAAATTGCCTTCGGTCCCGCCGGCGCCGAGCTGGAAGACGCCGTCCCCCTCGGTCCTGACATCGCCAAGCAGGGTTCCGGTCAGGATCAGCCCGCCGTTCGAGACGGTGGTGCCGCCCGTGTGGGTGAGCGTATCGGTGTCGACGGTGAACACCGCCTCGCCGATCAGCTGGAGGACGCCGGTGCCGGTGACCGACAGCGCGTCGAGTTCCGACAACTGGTCGTCACCGCTGAAGTTCAGCACGAGGCGCCCGTTGGTCGTGACCGCGGAGGTCAGGATCGGCGAACTCAGCCCATCGTCGCCAAGATCGACTTCATTGACCTGGAGCGCGGCGCCTTCGGCGATCGTCACCGCGTCGAACGCGCCGACGACGCCCGAAGTCGACCAATAGCCCGCCGCCACGTCGAGCGTTTCGAAGTTGGCCATCGCGCCGATCTGCTGCGCCGCAGTGAGTTCGAGGATATCGCCGTCGAGCGTCAGCCCGTCGGTGCCCGCGCCCGCATCGACGACGCCGTCAATGCTGCTGCCGGTGCGCAGGATGACGCTGTCGTCGAAGCTGCCGAGCTGCACCGCGACGCCGCTTCCCCCGGCGATCGTGCCGGCATTGTCGAGCGTAACGGGGCCGCTGTCATCGCCCCACACGCCGCGGCCGCCGCCGGTGATCGTGCCGCTGTTGGTCAGTATCGCGTGGCCGAAATTGCCTAGGATAACGCCGTCGGTGGCGCCGCTGATCGTGCCGCTGTTGACAATCTCCGCGGTGTCGAGCGCGCCCGCGGTCGCGACACCGAAGGTGCCGCTGCCAGTGATCGTGCCGCTGTTGGTGATCGATCCGGTCTGCGCGATGTCGGCCGATACCGCCACCCCTTCGACCACCGCACCCGAGGTCGCGCCGGTGATCGTGCCGCTGTTGGCGATCGTGGCATTGTCGGTGACCAGCACGACCGCGCCATAACCGTTGGTCCCGGTGATCGTGCCGCTGTTGGTGAGCAGGCCGCTGTGGCCGCTTTCCTGCACCAGCCCCGTGCCGCGCTGGATCAGCACGCCGCCCGGGCCATCGCCGGTGATCGTGCCCGCATTGTCGATCGTGCCGCCGCCCGAGAGGATGATCCCGAAGCGCTCGCCGCTGATGTCGCCGCCTTCGCCGTTGGTGACGACGCCGGCGTAATTTTCGAGCACCTGCTGATCGAAGGGGTAGATCGACACGCCATCGGCCAGCGCGCTGCCCTCGCCGCGGATCGTGCCGCTGTTGGTGACGCTGCCGCCGCCGATCAAGCGTACGCCGTCGTTCGCTTCGCCGCGGATCGTGCCGCTGTTGACCACGGTGGTCCCCGCCGCGAGGAAGACCAGCTGGCCGATGTCCTCGTCGAACAGATAGGCGGTGGTGATGCCCGCGCCCGCGCCCGAGATGGCGCCGCTGTTGGTGACGCGCGAATCGGCGGTGCCGATCGTGATCCCCGCGTCGGGCGGCGCGGCGAAGCCGTCGTAGGTGCCCTCGCCACGGATCGTGCCGGCATTGTTGACGACCAGCGTGCCCCCCGCCGATCCGTAAATGCCCGACGTCGCGCCGGTGATGACACCGCCCGCAGCGTTGGTGATCGTCAGATCGGCGAGCGATCCGTGCAGGACGCCGACCGATTGTTCGCTGGTGATCGTTCCGCTGTTGTCGAGGATCGCGGTCGACATGTCGCTGCCGAAACCGACGCCATAGCCGTTGTTGCCCGAACCGAGCGCCTGCCGCGGTCCGGTCCCGGTGATCGTACCACTGTTGACGACGCGGCCGATCAGGCCGCTGCGGTCCTCACCGGGATCGCTGTTGATCGCGGTGCCCTGGACGAACACACCGCCAACGACGCCGGTGATGCTGCCCGCATTGGTGACATCGCCGCCGCCCGACAGGATGACGCCGAAGCGCGCGCCGGCAATCGTGCCGTCCGCTTCGTTGCTCACCGCGGCGCTATAGTCCTCGTTGGCCTGATTGGTGTAGGCGAACATCGACACGCCATCGGCGAAGTCCTCGACCCGGCCTTCGATCGTGCCGCTGTTGGTGACGCTGCCGCCGCCGATCAACCGCACCCCGTCGTCATTGTCACCGATGATGGTGCCGCTGTTGACGACCGTCGTGCCGGTCGCGAGGCCTTCGAGCTGGCCGGTGGCGGGGTTGAAATAATTGGCGGTCGTTATGCCGAAGCGATTGCCCGAGATCGTGCCGCTGTTGGTGATCGTGTTGACGCTACCCGAAATGGTGACGCCGGCATCGGGCGGCGCATCGAAACCGAGATTACCGCCGTCGCCGCGGATGGTGCCCGCGTTGGCCAGGGTGAGGCCGCCCTGTTCGACATGAACGCCCGACTGCGCGCCGGTGATCACGCCGTCGGCGTCATTGTCGATGATTGCAACACCGTCGCGCAAATTGGTCGCATAGACGCCATCGCCGCCATGCCCCTCGATCGTCCCGCTGTTGCCCAGCGTTGCCGTCGCAAGCCCGTCGAAGGCCACGCCCATTCCCGCATGACCGGCAATCGTACCGCTGTTGGTCAGCGTTCCGGTGATATCGTCGGCCGCGAGACCGTTCTGGATCACCACCCCGCCGGCATTGCCGCCGATCGTCCCGGCATTGTCGAGCGTGCCGCCCGACGAGATGATGACGCCGAAACGGTTGCCGTCGATCGAACCGTCCGCCGTATTGGTGACGGTCGCCGAATAGGTTTCGAGATCCTGCGTGACGAGGCTGAAAATCGACACGCCGTCTGCCTGGACATTCTGTTGCCCGCTGATCGTGCCGCTGTTGGTGACGCTGCCGCCGCCCTGCAGGCGGATGCCGTCGTTGTTCAGTCCGATGATCGCGCCCGAATTGGTCACCGTCGTGTTGACCGAACGATCGTCGAAGACGCCGGGACCGACCTGGAACGGATTGGTGGTGATACCGAACGTACCGCCCTGAATCGTCCCGCTGTTGTCGATCACCGCGTTGGCGGTGGTGATGTTGATGCTGGCTTGCGCGTTGCTGCGGATCAGGCCCGCATTGTCGACCGTGAGCGTGCCGGCGTTCGAAACGATCGCGGGGCCGTTCGCAATGATCTGGCCGTCGGCGTCGTTGTTAACGATCAGCGCACCGCTGTTGAGACCGAAAACGGCCGCCTGATTGGCGGTGATCAGGCCCGTGTTGTTGATCGTCGCGCTTTCCAGCGCACCGCCCGCGAGCAGGCCGAGAAAGCCGGAGATGGTGCCGCTGTTGTTGACCGTCGCGCTGCGTCCTTCCTGGCTGGCGTTGGCGCCGACGATCAAACCGAAGGGGCTGACATTGGGCGTCGCCGGATTGGGGGTGCCGGTACTGCGGATGATGCCCGCATTGTCGATCGTGCCGCCACCCTGCAGCAGCGCGCCGAACAGCTGCCCCTCGATCAGGCCGGTTTCGCTGTTGGTCAGCGAACCGATGCCGGTCACCCCTTCAGCAACGGCTTCGGGGAATTCGGCGATGACGACGCCATTGCCCTGCGCGCCGTTGCCGATGGTGCCGTTGAGACCCTGGATCGTGCCGCTGTTGACGACGTCGCCGCCGCCGATCAGCGCAACCCCGCTCCCCGCTTCGCCACGGATCAGCCCGCTATTGGTCACCGTCGTATCGGTCGCCAGCGCCTGCGCCGGCAGGCTTTCGCCTTCCGCATCCTCGCCGAAGAAATAGGAGGTCGTCACGCCGTTGGCAGTACCGCTGATCGTGCCGCTGTTGGTCACGCTCGATCCCGGCTGGGCGATCACGACACCGCCGCTCGGCCGGCTGTCGATGCTGCCATAAACCGGGCCATTGCCGCGGATCATGCCGGCATTGTCGACCACGACGGCACCATTGTCGGCATAGACGCCGATATCGTCGCCCTCGACCTCTTCCCCCGCGCCGACGACAACTTCCAGCGTGTCGGGCTGGTCATTGTGAACGCCGAACGCGTCCTGCGCATGCGCGGCCGGCAGCTGAAGGATCGACAGGCCCGCAATGGCGCTGGTCGCCATCAGGCGCGATCTGGAAATTTTCGACATGTTCACACTCCCCGACAAGTCACGAACACAAGCATGGTCGTCGGCGAAGGACGCCGCGCGCACTCCACCTCCGTTGCTTGCCATTTTCTGCGACCCATCCGCCGAATGGAGGCCCCCCACCTTCGGCTCTATGGCCGTTCGATTAGGAACCGCGGACACGCCGCGTCTACCCAATGTTCCTTGGGGTGGTGCGCCGCGGGCGGGTCGTGCATCAGGCTCTATCCCGGTGCGCCCGCGCGATCGCGCGCCGCCGGGATGCGGCGGCGGCGACGGGGGGCAACCGCCGCCGCCACGCGGGACGGGGTCGCCAAAACCCCCGATCAAAGTGAAATTGACTTTAACCGACCGGCACGCGACAGATTTGGCCGCATGCCGACGAGACACTGGATCTCCCTCATCGCCTTCATGATGCTGGCCTGGCTGTCGCCCAGCGGGGCCGCAGCCCGGGTCCTGCCGACGATCGAGCTCCACGCCGGCGAGGATGCCCCGGCGCTCGCGCGCTTCGTGCGCTACAAGACGGGCACTGCCTATCCGGCGACGATCGACATGGCGAGCGTACTGGCCGAACCGCTCCAGCGCGTCACCGGGCCGACAATCCATTTCGGGCCGCCCGGCCGCAAGACGATGGTAATGATCAAGGTCCGCAATGCCGGTGACAATCAGGGAAGCTGGATTTTCACGACCGGACGCGGTTCGCTCAGCTATTTCCGCCTCTACGAAATGTCGGGCGACCGGCCGCACCTGCTCGTCGACGGCACCGATCCGGCGATCGCAAGCGAAAATCTGCGGACCTATCAGGCCTTCAGCACCGAATTCGTGCTCGACCCTGGGCAGGAAAAATTGCTGCTGATCGACTTCCTGTCGGAAAATTCGACCTATCTTCCGCTCAAGATCAACAGCTACGGCAGCTTCTTCAAGGAACGCCGATCGAACATCGCAATGGTCTCGGGCGTCGTATTCGGGGTCGTCGTGCTGATCCTGCTGAACTTCCTGTTCTTCTCGATCACGGGGCATCGCGAATTCATCTGGCTCGCCGTCGCGCAGGGTTTCTTCGCGCTCAACACGGTGCATTCGGAAGGCTATATCACCATCTTCTTTCTCGCCGACCGCCCGCTGGCCGGGGTCGCAATCGAGGATGTCTTCAAATGCGGCTTCGCCGCCGCCATGGCCCAGTTCGGGCGCAGCTTCATTAACACGCCCGCGCATTTCCCGCGCCGCGACGTCGCGCTGCGCGTCCTGATTGGTGCCGCGCTGCTGATCATGGTGTTGCAGCCCGGGCTGGCGCTCTATCCGCCCGTGTTTCGTCAGGCACTGCACATTGGCGGTTGGTTGGTCGCGGTCGCGGTCGCACTGTTCCTGCCCTTTGTCGGCTTTGCCGCGATGCAGCAACTCGGCCGCCAGCTCTGGCCGCTGTTCGTTGGCTGGGGGAGCCTTGCGGTCTTCATCATCTACGCCGCGATCGCTTCGATGGGCTTCTTCGCCTGGCTACCAATCAACTGGCACCTTGCGGGTCCCGTCGGGCTGTTCGAATCGATCATGGTCACGCTAGCGCTCGGGCTGAACCTGAGGAAGATTCAGAACGACAAGCTGGTCGCTGACCATAAATATGCGCGCTCGCTGGCCGAACGGCTCGAGATGAGCGAGCACGCGGCACGGCTCGCCCAGGAAAAGGCGTTCGCACTCGAAACGGTGAACAGCCAGAATGCGCTGCTCCACGCGTCGGGTCACGACAGCAAGCAGGTGATCCTCGCGCTGAACACCGCGGTAGAGGTGCTCCGCCGCGGCGATACCGATGGCGTCCACGACGAACTCACCGGTATGCTCCAGAGTTCGGCGACCTATTTGAGCGAAATCGTTTCGACGACCATGTCGGGCGCCAATATCGTCGGCAGCGACACACGCTTCCTCGCGTTGAGCGCCTTCGAGGCGCGGGCGCTGCTCGAACCGCTGCAGATGATGTTCAAGGCGCCCTTCGCCGACAAGAAACTGCGCCTCGAAACGCGGGTCGAGGGCGATGTCACCCTGATCTCCGACAAACCCCTCCTGATGCGCGCGCTCGCCAATCTGCTGAGCAATGCGTATAAATTTACAGACAAGGGTGGCGCCAGGGTCATGCTTGAGCGCCGCGACGGGAATGCGATCATAACGATCGCGGACAGCGGCCGGGGCCTGTCCGCCGAACTGGTCGCGGCGCTCAACGGCGACACCGCGACGCGGTTGCGCGGCGACGAAAGCATCGAGGGGTCGGGATCGGGATTCCGGTCGGCCAAACGGCTGGTCGAAATATTGTCGGGAACACTCCGCATCACCGCCTCCTCACCCGAGGGCACGACGCTCCGGATCACCCTGCCCTGCGCGTTCGACCATGTGACGCCATGCGCGACCGACGAATTGCAGGCCGGAATCGGCACGCGGCGACTTCTCGATTTCGACCAGCGCGCGGCTTTCGATGCGGCGATGGCCGAGAGCGGATCGATGCGGGACCGGCTCGTCGCACTGACCTATGACGACACCACGGTGACACGTGGCCGGCTCAGCGACATCGTCGGCCTGATGATCGTCAAGCCGCCCTGCCGCGAAATGGGTCTCCATCCGGCGATGGGATCGTCAGAGCAGCTTTAGTTCCTGCGCCCGCTCGACGATCTTGCGGTTGTTCGGCACGTCGAGCTTGCGGCGCAGTTCGGCGATGTGGAACGACACGGTCGGCTGGGCAATCGCCAGCCGGTACGCGATTTCCTTGTTGCTCTCGCCCTGCGCCAGATAGTGGAGGATCGCCATCTGGCGCGACGACAGCGCAACGGGCGGCTGGTGAAACTTGCCGAGCGCCTCGCGCATATGGTCGGACACGAAAATGTCGCCCGCCAGCGCCGCATCGCAGGCGGCAACGATCTGTTCGGGAGGATCGGATTTGCTGACCACCGCGCGCGCGCCAAGCTTCAGCGCATAGTCGATCTCCGCCAGCAGCGTTTCGCCGGTCAGCACGATCACCGTCATGTCGCGCGATCCGACGATCTCGGCGAGCACGTTGATGCCGCGGACGTCGGGCAGGTTGAGGTCGAGAATGACGAGGTCGACCGGCTGTGACTGGACGAAGGCATTGACCGTCGCCCCGCGATCGAGCGCCCCGATCACCTGATAGCGATCGTGCGACGCAAACAGCAGCTTCAGCCCGCTCTGCGTGATGCCATGATCGTCGACGATCAGGATATTATGCTTGGCAGTCATCGCGATTTCGCTTCCGTGGCCGATTGCGCGGGCATGCCCCACGGCCGCCCGTTTCAGCAACTTGAATAATGTTGGGGCGCAAGAAACCGCGCTGGCCGAAGCTTTCCACCGGCGGCCGACGCGCCCTTTTTCGATCGTCCGCCGCGCCGCGCGACGGCCAACGCGCGCGCCCGAATCCTCGCTTTCCGCCCCGCGGACTCCGTCTTGACAAGGCAATGGCAAAATTACTATCCATATGGATAAATATTGGGGAGGATGGACAATGAAGCGTGCAATCACGGCGTTGATGGGGTCGACGTTGATCGCGAGCGGTGCCTATGCACAGGAAGGCGCTCCGACGCCCGATGCAAACGCCGCCGACAATGCGAACGAGATCGTCGTGACCGCGCAAAAGCGCGAGCAATCGTTGCAGGATGTTCCGCTATCGGTTGCGGTTCTGGGCGGCGAACAGCTCGGCAACCGCAACATCACCGAAATTTCCCAGTTGCAGACGGCGACCCCGAACTTCTCGTTCCAGGGCAGCAACAACCCGCGCGGTGCCGGCATTTCGATCCGCGGAATCGGTACCAACAATTTCTCGTCGGCGATCGAGGGATCGGTCGGCATCGTCGTCGATGGCGTCCCGATCGGGCGTCAGGGTGCCGGTCTCACCGATTTTTTCGACGTCCAGCGCGTCGAGATATTGCGCGGACCGCAGGGCACGCTGTTCGGCAAGAATGCCTCGGCGGGTGTGCTCAACATCGTCACCAACGACCCCGGCTACGATTGGGGCGGACGCGTGCAGGCGACCTATGGCGAGTTTGACGAAATCGTCCTGCGCGGCACGGTCACCGGCGGGCTGACCGACAATCTGGCATTCCGCGCCTCGGGCTATCTCACCAAGCGCGACGGCTATATCAGGAATCGCTTCGACGGCAGTCGCCTCAACGAGCGCGACGAATGGGGCGCGCGCGCCAAATTGCTGTGGGAGCCCGCCGACAATATCCGCGTGCTGGTCGCCGGTGACTATTCGTCGCGCGATGCCGCCTGCTGCATGTGGACGATTCGCAGCTTCGGGACCAACGCGAACGTCCAGTCGCTTGTCACCGCCGCCGGCATCGTTCCCGGACCCAAGAACCGCGACGTGACGCTCGATGGCCGGACCTTCGTCCGGCAGGAAACCTATGGCGGATCGGTCCAGGTCGACATCGAGGGTGCGAGCGGAATTACCCTCACCTCGATCTCGGCGATGCGCTGGTGGGATACCACCGACAACAACGATTCCGACCAGCGCCCGACCGCGGTGCTCAGCATCAATGCCGGGGTCAGCAACCAGCGCCAGTTCACCCAGGAATTGCGTCTCTCGTCGCCGTCGAAGCAGACATTCGAATGGGTCGGCGGGCTATTCCTGTTCAACCAGAGTTTCGACCTCACCAACAGCCAGCAAGGGACGTTCGGGCTCGCCCCGCTCGGCACCAAGCTTTCGCGCGCGATCGCTGTCGAAAATGAAACGCAGAATTTCGCCGCCTTCGCCGACGCCACCTATCATTTCGGCGACCACTTCAACCTCTTCGGCGGGCTGCGTTACACCGTCGAGCGGCTGAATACGACTTTCAGCCGCTACGGCCTGCCCGGTACGACTCCCATTGTCGCCCCCACCACGCAACGCGGCAAGCGCGTCGACGGGGCATGGACGTGGCGTCTCGGCGCGCAGTTCGTCCCGTCGGACGCCGTCACTTTCTATGGCAGCGTCGCGCGCGGCTTCAAGGGCGGCGGCTTCAACCCGCTGCTCGATTCGGCCGTGCTGCGCACCGTCGAACCCGAAATTCCGACCGCCTATGAACTGGGCGCCAAGACGCAGCTGTTCGACCGCCGGGTGCGGCTCAACGTCGCGCTGTTCCAGACCGATTTCGATGATTTCCAGGCGCAGGCGATCGGTACGTCGGCCACCGGCACACTGGTGTTCGATGTGGTCAACGCGGGTTCGCTGCGCACCCGCGGGGTCGAAGCCGACGTCAGTATCGACCTTGGCGCAGGGTTCAGTCTCGACGGCGGTGCGGCATACACCAAGGCAAGATATACCGACTTCAAGGGCGCGCCGTGCTTCTACGGACAGACGGTGGCGCAGGGGTGCATCACCGCCGGCGGGCAGAAAAGCCAGAACCTGACCGGCAAGCCGCTCGCCCAGGCGCCGAAATTCACCGGCAACGCCACGCTACGCTACGAAACCGAGGTGTCGGCGTCGGGCAACCGCATCTTCGGGCAGCTCTCCTATGCCCATCGCGGTAGCACCTTCACCGCGCTCGACCTCGATCCGAAGTCGGTGCAAAAGGCCTATGGCCTGCTCGACGCCCAACTCGGCTTTGCCCTGCCGGGCGATCGCATGCGGGCGTGGATCTGGGGCAAGAATTTGACCGACAAGAGCTTCGTCGAACTGATCTACGACACCCCGCTCGACGAAGGCGGCCAGTCGCAATTCTTCCCGTCAACCGCTGCGCGCCAGTTCGGCGCCACCGTGGAGTATCGGTTCTGATGACGACCCTCGATCGCCGGAGCCTGCTCGCCGCCCTCGCGCTGGCGGGCGCCGGCGGTGCCTCGCCCCTCGCGCTGGCGAAGTCGAAAAGCCGGGAGGCGCACAAGCGGCCGCCAAACTTCATCGTCGTGCTCGCCGACGACCTCGGCTACGGTGACATCGGCGCGAACGGATCGCGCGCGATCCGCACCCCGAATATCGATCGCCTCGCCGCCGACGGGCTGCTGATGACCAACGCCTATGCCTCGGCCAACGTCTGCACCCCGTCGCGGGCGGGCCTGCTGACCGGGCGCTACCCGATCCGTACCGGACTGGCCCATCAGGTGATACAGGCCAGCGACACCAACGGGCTGCCACCCGGCGAGATGACGATCCCCGAAATACTCGGCAAGGATTATGCCTCGGCGCTGATCGGAAAATGGCACCTTGGCCATGTCCCACCCTACTGGCCGCCGACCGTGCAAGGTTTCGACCTGTTTTTCGGTCTGCCCTACAGCCACGACATGAAGCCGCTTTCGCTCTACACCGCAGGCAAGGGCGTCGAGTTCACGCAGGAGGATGTCGACATGGTGCGGCTGACGCAGCGTTTCTTCGCGCGCGCGTCGGACTTCGTCGAAGCGAACCACAGCCGGCCCTTCTTCCTGATGCTGGCGCTGACCGCACCCCACATCCCGCTGAACCCGACCCCCGACCACGCCGGCCATTCGCCCGCCGGCGCCTATGGCGACGTCGTCGAGGAGGTCGATGCCGAGCTCGGCCGGCTGCGCCAACAACTCGAACGGCTCGACCTTGCGAACGACACCTATGTCATCGTCACCTCGGACAATGGCCCGTGGTTCGAGGGATCGAGCGGCGCATTGCGCGACCGCAAGGGCGGCGCCGGCTGGGACGGCGGGTATCGCGTACCCTTCGTCGCCTGGGCCCCCGGCCGTATTCCCGCCGGCAGCCGGAGCGGCGCGCTGACGATGAATTTCGACCTGCTGCCGACCTTTGCCGCCCTGGCCGGAAAGCCGCTGCCCGCCGGGGTCGATATCGACGGCAAGGATATCAGCGCGGTGATGCACAAGGGCGCACCCGGCCCGCACGATGATCTGATCCTGTTCGACAATGAAAAGGTGGCAGGCATCCGCACCGACCGCTGGAAGTTCGTCGCGCGCAGCTATTACCGCGAATATGACCTTCCACTCGCGCGGATCGGTGCCAACCTGCTCTTCGACCTGTCGACCGATCCGGGCGAAAATTACAATGTCGCCTCGCTGCATCCAGATGTGGTCCAGGACATGCGTGCGCGCTTCGATCGCTATCGCGCCCGGTTCGAACCGCTGGGGGTGAAACGCGAGCCCGACCGCCTCCCGGGCGGCAAGACGCTGCCCTGATCCTGCCGCCGTATTGGCCGTTGCGAAGACCGGCCGATAACTGATAGTTGCCAAATGCCTCGTCGCCCGTCCGGGGCGCGGGACCGACAGCCGGGGACCGAATAGATTGCAACCGAAGCGGGAGCCGAAGAGGCGCGTCCAGGATCGCGGTGTCGCAACGCGCCAGCGCATCGTCGAAGAGGCGCTGCTGCTGTTCGCCCGCCATGGCTTCGACGGCGTCGGGGTGCGCGAAATCGCCGAGACGGTCGGTGTCCAGCACGGGCTGATCAAATATCATTTCGGCACCAAGGACGAATTGTGGCGCGAGGCGGTTCGCATGCTGTTTGCGCGCATGTCCGAGATCCTGCGCCCGCCGCCCGAAGAGGCCGACATGCCGTCCGGCCAGGCGTTCGAGCGCTCTCTGCGGCGCTATATCCGCTATTGCGCCGAACATCCCGAACACGCACGGTTGATGGTGCAGGAATCCTTCCGCGACAATGACCGGCTCGAATGGGCCGCCAAGCAGTTCATCCGGCCGAGCCACGATCGCATCCTGCCCCGCTGGGACGAACTGATGCAAAGCGGCCAAATGCCGCGGGTCGACCCGGTGCTGATGATCTATGCGCTGACCGGTGCCGCGCAGTCGATCTTCAACCTCGCCGCCGAGGCCAAGCACACGCACGGGATCGATGCGCTGTCGGATGAAACGATCGAGGCCTATTCCGACGGTATCGTGGCGCTTTTCCTGCCCGGCGTATCGCAACTGGAAGGCAAGTCCGGCAAATAACTATCCATCTGGATAAAAATAGCAGACAAAGGAATTGCGTTGCGATAGACCCGTGCCGTCGATGGGGAGGGAGCAACGATGACCAGCAGCAATCGCGTCACGGCAGCGCACACCGATCTGGCGACCGGTCAGGTCGTCGCCTATGGATCGGGCGACCTCGCCTTCAACCTCTATTTCACCTTCTGTTCGCTCTTCCTCCTCTATTTTTACACCGACGTGCTGGGGCTTTCGGCGTCGCTGGCCGGGCTCATCATCATGGTCGCGCTGGTATGGGAGGGGATTACGGACCCTGCGATGGGGGTGATCGCCAGCCGGACGCGCAGCCGCTTCGGCAGCTACCGTCCCTATCTTCTCTATGGCGCCCCGCTCCTCGCGCTGAGCTTTGTCGCGATGTTCATGCCGCTCGGCCTGTCGGGGACCGCGCTCGCGGCCTTCTGCCTTGTCACACACATTCTGTTCCGCACCGCCTATACCGTCGTCAACATCCCCTTCGTCGCGCTCTCGGCGCGGATGAGCGGCGATTCGCTGACCCGCTCGCGCCTCGCCGGCGCACGCATGCTGTTCGCGATCCTAACCGGATTGCTGCTCGCAGCGGCGACGCTGCCGCTCGTCGGCCGCTTCGGCGGCGGGCGCGAGGGCTTTCTGTGGGTCACGATCCTCTATGCCGGCATCGCGACGCTGGTGTTGCTCAACTGCTTCGCGCGGACACGCGAGGCGATCGGCGAAGCCCCCGACGCGCATCCGGCCTTTGGCGCGATGCTCGCCGCGGTGCGTTCGAACCGCGCCTTCCTGCTCCTGCTCGGCGCAACGCTCGTCGGCTCGATCGGCTATGCGATGGGGGGCAAGGCGCTGCTCTATTACATGAAATATTATGCCGGGTCGGAGGAGACGATCACCGTCGGTCTGACGATTTCGCTGACCGCCGCCGCGCTGTCGATGCTGGCGTGGGTCAAGGTGACACGGCGGACGAGCAAGCGCACGGTATGGCTCAGCGGTATCGCGATCGGTGCCACGGCGAACATCCTGATCTTCGCCCTCGCACCGAAAGCGGGACCCTTGCTCTATGGGCTGCTCGCGCTCAACGGCGTCGGCAGCGCTGCCTTCGTCCTGACCTTCTGGTCGATGCTGCCCGACACGGTCGAGGTCGGCGAATGGCAGACGGGGCTGCGCGCCGAAGGAGCGCTTGTCGGCTTCCTCGCCTTTACGCAAAAGGTCGCGCTGGGGGTCGGAACCGGGCTGATCGGCATCCTGCTCGATGCGATCGGCTATGTTCCTAATGCCGACCAGACACCCGAAGCGCTCACCAGCATCCGCGCGCTCACCGGACTGGCGCCCGCCCTGCTGGCGCTCTGCGCCGGGGTGTTCATCCATTTCTATCCGCTCGACGCACGCACCCATGCGCGTCTCGTCCGTGCGATCGCGTGGCGCAACGCGCGCCGCAATGCCCCACTCCTCCAAACAACGGAAGACGCCCGATGACCGTTCCGACGCAGCATGATTTCGCTCCCCGCCGCGGTGCGTCCGACGCGTGGATTTCCGAAACGATCGAAGCGATCATCGCCGAGGCGACGCTCGCCGAAAAGGTCGGCATGCTGTCGGGACGCGGTTTTTTTGCCGATTTCGTTGCCGACGACAAATTGTGGGGCGCACGCCCCTATCGCGCCGGCAGCGGGATCGAACGTCTGGGTGTCCCCCCGCTGTGGTTCTCCGACGGGCCGCGCGGGGTCGCGCGCGGGCAAAGCACCTGCTTTCCATGCACCATGGCGCGCGGCGCGACCTTCGACACCGACCTCGAAATGCGGATCGGCGAGGCGATGGGCAAGGAGATGCGCGCGCAGGATTGCGACCTGTCGGGCGCCGTCTGCATCAACCTTCTCCGCCACCCGGCGTGGGGCCGTGCACAGGAAACCTATGGCGAGGATCCGCATCATCTGGGCGCGATGGGCACCGCGCTCGGGCTCGGCATCCAGACCCAGAATGTGATGGCAACGGTGAAGCATTTCGCGCTCAATTCGATGGAGAATGCCCGCTTCAGGGTCGATGTGCGGATCGACGAACGCGCGCTGCACGAGATCTACCTGCCGCATTTCAAGGCCGCGCTCGACGCCGGCATCGCGACGGTGATGAGTGCCTACAATAAACTGGATGGCGAATATTGCGGCCAGCACCACGGCCTGCTTACCGACATATTGCGCACCGAATGGGGCTTTTCCGGCTTCGTCCATTCGGATTGGGTGATGGGATTGTACAAGCCTTATGCCGTGTCCGCCGGGCTCGACATCGAAAATCCCGAGCCGCAGATCCTCGGCGACAAGCTGGTCGCGGCGGTCGAGGCGGGGCATGTCGCGCCGTGGGTGATCGACCGCGCCTGCCGCAACATCTTGCGCACCCAATATCGCTTCGCCTGCGCCGAGGATCCGTGCGAGGCCTATCCGGCCGAGCTGGTCGCCAGCCCGGCGCATGTCGCGCTCGCGCGCGAGGCTGCCGAAAAATCGATCGTCCTGCTCGAAAACGACGGCGTCCTGCCGCTCGATCGCGCGAAGATCGGGCGTATCGCGGTGCTCGGCAAATTGGCGATCCAGGCGAACACCGGCGACAGGGGATCAAGCCGCGTCCGCCCGCCGCATGTCGTGACGACTCTTGCGGCGCTGAGCGAACGCCTGGGTCCCGACACGATCCTGACCGGCGACGAGGACGATATCGCGGCCGCGGTCGCCGCCGCGCGCGGCGCCGACGTCGCGCTGATCGTCGCGGGCTACACCGCGCGCGAGGAAGGCGAATATATTCCCGGCGAGCTCACGCTCGGACAGGAAAGCGACGGCACGCGCCGCGCCGCGATCGGCGGCGACCGGCTGTCGCTCGACCTCCCCGCGGCGCAGCTCGCGCTGATCGACGCCGTCGCAGCCACCGGGACCCCGGTGATCGTCGCGATCGTCGCGGGCTCGGCGGTGCTCGTCGAGGGCTGGCGCGACCGCGCCGCGGCGATCCTGCAAACCTTCTACGCCGGCATGGAGGGCGGCACCGCACTCGCCAACATCCTGTTCGGCGACGCGAACCCGTCGGGCCGACTGCCCTTCACGGTCGCGCGCGATCCCGCCGACTACCCCTTCTTCGACCGCGACGCAGACTCGATCCGCTATGACTATTGGCACGGCTACGGCAAATTCGCGCGCGACGGGGTCAAACCGCGCTATCGCTTCGGCCACGGCCTCAGCTACACCCGTTTCGGCCAGCGCGCGCTGCACGTGCGTGCAACCGCGACCGCGCTCGAAATCACCACCACCATCAGCAACCTCGGCGACCGCGCCGGCGATGCGAGTCTTCTTTGCTACGTCGGCGGCCCCGGCGGGATCGAGCGCTGGCCGCGCATGCTCAAGGCCTTCACGCGCGTGTCGCTCCAGCCCGGCGAGGCGCGCACGGTGACGCTGGCGGTCGCCCTCGACGACCTGCGCTACCGCGACACGGCGGCGCACGGCTGGCGATTCGAACCGGGAGAATATCGGATCACGGTGTGCGGCTTCGGCGACATGCTGGAGACGTCGGTTCGGCTCTAGCCTCTGCCTCGCAATCGCCGGCCCCGAAAATGGCGCGCCCGGCAGGATTCGAACCTGCGACCACCCGCTTAGAAGGCGGGTGCTCTATCCAGCTGAGCTACGGGCGCCCGGCGCGGCGAATAGCGTGGTTTGCGCGCGCCGCAAAGCGCGATAAGCAGCAAGGCCATGATCGAGTCATCCCCTGCCGGCGGTGCGCCCGCCGCCGTCAATGCCGCCGCGGTGCGGCATTTCCGCTATTATGATCTGGTGATGGCGGCTTTCGTGGCGATCCTGTTGCTCAGCAACATCATCGGCGCATCGAAACCAAGTTATATTCCGCTGCCCGACGGCAGCCAGTGGGCGTTCGGCGCCGGCGTGCTGTTTTTCCCCATCAGCTACATCATCGGCGACGTACTGACTGAAGTTTATGGTTATGCGCGCGCGCGGCGAGTGATCTGGACCGGATTTGCCGCGCTCGCCTTCATGGCGTTCATGGCGTGGGTCGTCGTATCGCTGCCGCCCGCCGACGGCTGGCCGCACCAGGGGGCCTATGAAGCCGTGTTCGGCAACAGCTGGCGCATCGTGATCGCGTCGATGTGCGCCTTTTGGGTCGGCGAATTCGCCAACTCCTATGTCCTTGCCCGCATGAAGCTGTGGACCCGCGGACGTTTTCTGTGGATGCGCACGATCGGATCGACGATCGTCGGCCAGGGGCTCGACAGCCTGATCTTCTATCCGCTGGCCTTTTACGGACTTGCCGGATGGCCGCCCGAGCAATTGGCCCAGGTCGTGTTGTCGCAGTGGCTGATCAAGACCCTGTGGGAAGCGGCGCTGACCCCCGTAACCTATGCCGTCGTCGGCACCCTCAAGCGCCGCGAGGGGGTCGACATCTTCGACGAGGGTACCGACTTCACCCCATTCCGGGCAAAGGTCTGACGGATTGGCAGCCGCCGCATCGGAGATTTACCAACAGCTCAAGCTGCTGCTGATCGACGGCAGTGGGCTCAGCAAGGACGCGCTCCACATCTATGGCGGGATGGCGATCTATCTCGGCGCGCGGCTGCTTGTTCCGCAGCGGCGCTGGGTCGCGTGGACGCTGGTTCTGGCGGCCGCGCTGGCCGGCGAATGGCTCGATCTGCGCGGCGAAAACCTGCGCGGCGACCTGCAGCCCGACACCGCGCACTGGCACGATATCTGGAACACGCTGTGGTGGCCGAGCGTGCTCGTGCTGCTCGAACGCTGGTGGCCGCCCGCCTCGGCGCGCGGCGAAGCGTCAGGCGAGGACGCCGAGCGCGGCCTCGAACAGGCGTAGCCCGTCGGTGCCGCCGTGCGCGCGGTCGATCGCGCGTTCGGGGTGCGGCATCATGCCGAGCACATTGCCGGCGTCGTTCAGCACGCCCGCGATGTCGCGCGCCGAGCCATTGACCGGCGCGGCGTAGCGGAACGCCACGCGTCCCTCGCCCTCGATCCGGTCGAGCGTCGCGTCGTCGGCGAAATAATTGCCGTCATGATGCGCGACGGGAATGTCGATCGTCTCACCCGCCTGATAGGCGGCGGTGAACAGCGACTGGCTGTTCTCGACGCGGAGCGTCACGCTGCGGCAGACGAAGTTCAGGCCCGCGTTGCGCATCAGCGCGCCGGGGAGCAGCCCGGCTTCGGTGAGCACCTGGAAGCCGTTGCACACGCCGAGCACCGGCACGCCGCGCGCCGCCGCGTCGGTGACCGCGCGGAGGATCGGCGACCGCGCCGCCATCGCGCCGGAGCGCAGATAGTCGCCATAGGAAAAGCCGCCGGGCAGCGCGATGAAATCGGTGCCGTTGGGCAGTTCGCTGTCGCGATGCCACACCATCGCGGGCGCCCTGCCCGTCACGGTTTCGAGCGCGACCGCCATGTCGCGGTCGCAGTTGGAGCCGGGAAAGACGATGACGGCGGTTTTCATGGCGATGCTCCTCGTGACCCGCGGATCAGGTGCGCTGGATGCGGTAATTCTCGATCACCGTGTTCGCGAGCAGCTTCGCGCACATCGCGTCGAGATCGACGTCGGTGACATCGTCGGCGACTTCGAGTTCGATGAAGCGGCCCGCACGCACGTCGCTGACGCCGCCGAAGCCCAGCCCCTCGAGCGCATGGTGGATCGCCTTGCCCTGCGGGTCGAGGACCCCCGGCTTGAGCGTCACATAGACCTGGACTTTCATGGGAGGGCCTTTGTTCTGGAAGGGCGGGAAGATGGGCGCGCCTATGCCCGCGAATCACGCCGCGGGCAAGGGGCCAGCGCCACGAAATCGCGGCTGCTCACACTGCGAGTCACTCGCATCTTTCCTATTGCGAATCCCTCGCACTATCCCTAGATCGGGATTGTTGAGAAGGATTCGCACATGGTCGTCTGTGTCTGCAACGCAATAAGGGAAAGCCAGCTGCGCGACGTCGCGCGCGATGGCCAATTGCGGTGTGCCAAGGCCGCCTATGCGCAATTGGGTCGCAAACCCAAGTGCGGACAGTGCCTGTCATTCGCTCGCAATATCATCAGCGACGTCGCCGCGACCGCCTGATTTTTCTTGGTTTTCCGCCTTTTTTGACCTTGGCCTGAGCGGGTCCGGGGGGGTATGATGCGCCCTTCCCCACCCGATCTCAAAACAGGACAAGACCAATGAAGGGCGACGAAAAAGTCATCGATTTCCTCAACGAGGCGCTCAAGAACGAGCTGACCGCGATCAACCAATATTGGCTGCACTATCGCATGCTCGACAATTGGGGCGTCGCGCGGCTCGCGCATTTCGAGCGCGAAGAGTCGATCGACGAGATGAAGCACGCCGACAAGCTCGCCGACCGCATCCTCTTTCTCGGCGGGCTGCCCAACTTCCAGCTGCTCGGGCGCCTGCGCGTCGGCGAAACGGTCGAGGAAATCCTCAAGGCCGATCTCGCGATCGAGGAAGAGGCGATCCCCCTGCTCAAGGATGCGATCGCGCATTGCGAAAGCGTCCGCGACTATGTCAGCCGCGACCTGTTCTCGGACATCCTCGAAAGCGAGGAGCATCATGTCGACGAACTCGAAAAGCAGTTCGAGATGATCGCGCGCATGGGGCTCGAAAACTACATCCAGCTCCAGTCGAAGCCGGTGAGCGACGACTGATCGCACTTCGCGCCGCACCGGCCGCCGGCCGATGCAGCGCGAACGAAGAAAATCGCGGTTTTCGGAGGCGCTTTCGGGCGCCTCTTTTTTCGCTTGTATTTGAGAATAATTCTCAATAGCAAGGTGGGGCAGTCCCCTCCTGCCGGCCGCTGCACCACGCAGCGGCCGGCGGCTTTTTCGAAAGCCGGCACGGGATTGCCGACAATCGGCCCGGCACGAGGAGACAGCATGGAAAGCAGCAGTTTGATCCGCAGGCTGGCCGAGCAGGCGCTCGTCCGCGACCTGCCGGTCGGCGCCGCGCAGGCGGTGCTCGCGCTGCGCTACTGCATCCTCTGTCGCCGCAGCGAGCGCGACCCGATGCCCGAACTCGAGCGCCGCTGGGGCAATATCCTCGCGGCGCGGCGCTACCGGCTGGTGGTCGAGGCGATCGGGCATTGCTGGCCCGATCCCTTCGCCGTCGCCCCGCCCTGCTGCCCGCGCGTCAGCTTCGACGAGGCGCTGCTCGCCGATATGGTCGGCGCGGCCGCCGCCGGCGATCGCGCCCGCTTCGACCGACTGAGTTCGGACCTGCTCGGCAGCGATGCCCGCGAGATGATCTTCGTCGCGCTGGAAAATTTCATCCGCGCAAGAGCACCGGGCCGGGTTTGACGCGCGGCAGCACCGACGCGCCGCGATGATAGCCGATGCCAGCCGCAGGGTAGAAACCGTCATGGCCTTCTTGCGTCGTTCCGGGTTCGGTCGGGTCCCGTTGGTGTCGAGCGAAGTCGAGGCACGCTGCGTTCGTGCAGGCCTTCACGTGTCTCGACTTCGCTCGACACCAACGGACTGAGGGGCGTGATTTGACCGCAAGCGGTCGGTCGCTACCGCTCCTCCCTGTCGCGCAGGCCGTGGGGAGGGGGGCCGCCGCGAAGCGGTGGTGGAGGGGCGCCAAGGCCTCGCGACGCCTGACGGCGCCGGCCCCTCCGTCAGCGCTGTGCGCTGCCACCTCCCCATCGCTGCGCGACAGGGAGGATTTCCGACCGCAACCGGTCGTTGGGGTCGTCGCTATGTCCCCGCCTTGTCGCTCACCGCCTTGATCACCAGCGCCTTGTCGTCGCCTAGATAGCGCTTCGCGAGCGCCTGAAGCTCGGCCGCGGTCGCGCCCTCGACCTCGGCGATGCCCTGGCGGCTGCGGTCGAGCCGCGCCTCCTTGCTCGTCGCCGCGGCGACATAGGGCAGCCAATAGCCGTTCTCGCGGCGCGCCTTGGTCATCGCCTCGACCAACGGCCGCCGTGCGCGGTCGAGCAGGTCGGCGTCGACGGGTGCATCGCGAAGTTCCTGCGCGATGCGGAAGATCGCGGCGCGTGTCGTCGCGATATCCTTGAAATCGACGTTGCTCGACGCGAAAAGATGGCCGTAGCCGGGGAAATCATCCGACAGGCTCGCACCGGCACCGGGGCTGTAGCTTTCGCCGAGCTTCTCGCGCAGTTCTTCCGTCAGCTTCAATTGCATCACGCGGCCCAGCAGTTGCAGCCGCATTGCCTCGGCAAGGTCGCTGTCGTCGCGCGCGGGCCAATAGACGCGTACCTCTGCCTGCTCGGCGGAGCCCTTGTGGATCAGCGTCCGCTCGCTGCGGTCCTGCGCATATTCGCGAATGCGCGCCTCGGGACGCGGGTCGAAGGCCGGGCGGCGTGCGGGCAGCGCGCCGAAGGTTGCGGCGATGGCGTCGATCGCCGCCTGCTCGTCGATATCGCCGACGACCCCGATCTCGATCGCGCCATGTTCCATGCTGTCGGCGATCGCGGGTTTGAGGCTCACCCAGTCGAGCGCGAGCATGGTATCCAGCGGCGGGGTGACCGCGCGCGGATCGTCATTGGCGAGGATACCGCCGGCGTCGCGCCCGAGCACCGCGCCCGGCGTCGCGTCGTTCGCGGCATATTGCTGCGGCAGGAAACGCCGGATCAGCGCGAGCCCGTCGGGACGGTAACCGGGATGGGTCAGGAAGGCCGCCATCAACTGCGCCTGCAGCAGGAAATCCTCAGGCGAGGTGCGGGCGGTGCCGCCGAAGGCGTCGGTACCGCTGCCAACGCTGCTGCTTACGGTGCGGCCGGCGAGGATCGTACTGAGCTCGTCGCGGCTGTGCGCTTCGAGCCCGCCGAGGCTGATCGAACCCGCGAGCGCGACGCGCGTCGGATCCTCCTTCGTAGCGAGCAGGCTGCCGCCGTCGATGCGCAGCGCCAGATAGACGGTGTCCTTCTGGAAATCGGTCTTCTTGATGTTGAGCATGACATTGTTGGCGAAGCGGACGCGCCGGATGCCGAGATCCGCGATCCGCGTATCGCTGACGACCGTCCCCGGGGTCCCGAAGTCGGTGTAGGCGAAGGCGGCGCTCGCTGCGGCGGCGGGCGCCGCCACCGCGACCTGCTGCGAGGCCTTGAACGCCGCGAGGATCGCGTCGGTGCCGCCTTCGATCGGCGCCTTGCCGGTCACGCGGACGAGCGGCGCGCCGAGCCCCTCCATGCGCTTGCGGAAGGCGGCGGTGACCGCCGCGGCGTCGAGCGACGGCGCGCTCGCCTCGAACAGCGCCTGCGAGGTTTCGGGCCGGGTGACGACGAAATCGCCCTTCGCTGCCTCGACGAGTATATTGGCCAGGCTTTCGCTGCGGCGCGTGTCAACCCCCGCAACCGCGTTGCGGAGCGCGGTACGACGGTTGGCGAGCTGTTCGTCGACTTCGGCCTGCGTGAAGCCATGTTCGACCGCGCGGCGCCATTCCTGTTCGAGCAGCGCCTGCGCCTCGCGCCATGCCCCCTGCTTCGCCGCGGCGCCGATCGTGACCTGGTCGAAGATGTCCCATCCGTTCGAATCGCCGAAATAGCCGTTCAGGATCGGCGAATCCTCGGCGAGCGCCAGCTTGGCGAGGCGGCGGCCGACGATCGCCTCGCCCACCCCCTCGGCCAGATCCTGCGCGCGCTTCGCCCGGGTGTCGGGCAGCTTCACCCAGGGCTTGAACGCCGCGATCGTCACCCCGTCGCTGATCGCGGGATCGACGAAATCGTCGGCGGCCGCCGCGCGGCCATAATCGATCGTGCCGATGTCGGGGTCGCCGCCCGCGGGGCCGCGCCCCTGCCAGTCGGCGAAGCGCGCGCGGACCTTGGCCTCGATCGCCGCGGGATCGAAATCGCCCACCATCACCAGGGTCGCGCGCTCGGGGCGGTAATAGCGGTCGTAGAGGTCGCGGATACGCGCGGCGGGCGCGTTCCGGATCACCTCCTCGGTGCCGACCGGAAGGCGGCTGGCGACGCGCATGCCGGGCCACAGGAAGGCGAACTGGTCGACCGCGCTGCGCAGCTGATAGGTGTCGCGCGCGCGGCGTTCGGACAGGATAATACCGCGCTCGCGGTTCACCGCCTCGGGATCGATCCTGAGCTCGCTCGCGGTCTCGCGCATCAGCATCAGCCCCGTATCGACGAGATCGTCGGAGGCATTGGGAAGGTCGAGCTGGTAGACCGTCTGGTCGAAGCCCGTCGACGCATTGGTGTCGGCGCCGAAGGCCAGCCCCTTGCGTTCGAGCAGCTTGATCATTTCGCCCTCGGGCACGTTGGTCGATCCGTTGAACGCCATATGTTCGAGGAAATGTGCGAGCCCGCGCTGGTCGTCGGCCTCGGCGAAGCTGCCGATGTCGAAGCGCAGGCGCAGCGACACGCTGTCCTTGGGCGTGCTGTTTTTGAGCAACGCATATTTCATCCCGTTGGGGAGTACGCCGAAGACGATGCCGGGATCGACCGGCACGTCGCTCGCGGCGAAATTCCAGGCGCGCGCGGCATCGGTTTGCGGGTTCGTGCCCGCGCTGACGGTCGTGGCCGCCGGCACCGCCGGTTCGCGCGCGGCGAGCGGTACGGGTCCGGCGAGAACGACAGCGAGGGCAAGGGCGATGGGCGACAGCGCGGCGGACGCGCGCAGCAGGGGTCCGAAGGTCATGCAGCCTGTCTGGCGGCGCCCCTGCCTGCGGTCAAGCCGCGGTCAGCCCGCCTGCGCGATGCTTTCGACCGGCGACGGGAGCGGATCGCCGGGCCCGGCCTTGGCCGCATAGACCGCGCGATCGGCGAATTCGAACAGCTTTTGCGCACTGTCCTGTTCGGGCCAGGTCGCGACACCGATGCTGGCACCGACACGGATCACCTTGCCCTCGATACGATAGGGCGCGGCGAGCACCGCGAGGATGTGGCCCGCGAGCGCGGTGTCGAGCAAGGGCGATCCCGCGGGGACGAGAATCGCGAATTCGTCGCCCCCCTGCCGCGCGACCATGGCATGGTGCCCGCACGCGCCGCGCAGCCGCGCCGCCACCTCGCAAAGCAGGGCATCGCCGACCGCATGGCCGTGGAGGTCGTTGACCGGCTTGAACCCGTCGAGATCGAGCAGCGCGATCGCGAAGCGCGTCCCCTCGCCCGCCGCGGCGATTTCGCGGTCGAGCCGCGCATCGAGCTCGCGGCGGTTCGACACCCCGGTGAGCGGGTCGGTGTGCGCGAGGTCGCGCATCTGCTGCTGCAGCTGGAGCAGGTCGACGAGCTGGCCGTGCTGCTGGACGATCATACGCAGCAGGAAGGCGGTGGCGACGAACAGGCTGGTTCCCGCCGCGAATTCGGGCGGATTGCCCGAGGTCAGCATCAGCAGCATGATCGGCACGAGGCCGATGCCGAGGTTGACGATCGTCGCGAAGCGGATCGACGACAGGCAATAGGCGGTCGCGAGCGACCCCATCGCCATGATCATCGCATAATAGCTGTGATGTTCGGGCGGCGCAGCGAGCCAGTTGACCACCGTCCAGCTGCTGCACATCGCGCCCATCGTGCCCGACAGCCAGGTCGCTTCCTTGATCACCCGGCGCGCGCGGCGCGGGCTCATCCGCCGCCCGCGCGTCTTGAGCAGGAAGAAGAAGCCGAACAGGCATACGACCGCGAGCGTGACCGGAAAGCCGAGGCGGACGATCCAGTGGACGCTTTCGACCCCGCCGTAGATGGCGGTCGGCGTCGTCGCCGCCAGCATCAGGAACAGCATCGGGGTCAGTGTTTCGACACGATCGGCGCGCAGCAACGCCACATCGTCGCGTATCGCTTCCGGAACCGGCGGAAAAATCCGCGTCCGCAACCAGTGATGAACCCCCGTCATGCGAACGGCGATACCAACCGCGGGTAAAGCATCGGTTAAGGAATTAAATCCCCGCTTATCACCCGAATAGGATCAAACAACAGCGCGATGGATCGCGAAATATTAACCATGTTGTGGAACCAGTCCCGCCAGTCTTTTCGATCCTTGGGGGAGTTGTCATCATGTCCTATCCTGTTCCGTCGCTGAATACGCCGGTCGCCGTACCGGCATCGCCGATGCCGTCCGCACACCCGTCGTTGCCGCAGAACGACAGCCCGGCCCAGCAGGCCGCGCGCGCCGCGCAACTGGCCGCGACGCAGACTGTCTATGTCTGGACCGACGATGTCCCCACGCTGCCCGGTGTTCCGCTCGCGACCCACGTGCCGCGCAACGACGTGCCGACGATCGCATGGTTCGGCCGCCTGATCACCATCGGCCTCGCGATCGTGCGCAACGCGCTCGCGGTGAAGCTCGACGGCGTCGACAAGGGCGAACTTGCGGGTCCGCGCACCGACTATGAGACCGCGCTCGCCGAATGCGACGCGATCGAGGCCTCGACCGCGAAGATCGCCGCCGACCATGGCGTCCACGAAGGCGGCACCATCTTCGAACGCATCGTCGGCGACGTCGAAAATGCGGTTGCGGCGATCGAACGCGACGCGCATCTTTCGCTGCTTCAGGGCTACAAGGACCGCCTCGAGGAACTGATGAAGGTCAGCGACGCCGAGGTCGCCGAACTGGGGCGCAAGACCCCGCGCAGCCTCGACGCCTATCGCGCGCTTTTCCGGACGCTGCCCGTCCCCGGTATCGCCTATAATTTCCAGGACGACGGCGAATTCGCCCGGCTGCGCGTGCAGGGGCCGAACAATATGCTGATCACCGCGGCAGGCGACGCGCTCCCCGCCAATTTCCCGCTGTCGGCAAAGCAATATGCCGCGGTGGTGAACGGCGACACGCTCGACCGGGCGCTCGCCGACGGGCGGCTCTTCCTGCTCGACTACAAGGATCTTGCGGTGCTCGACCCGGGCACGTGGAAGGGCGAGGCCAAATATGTCGGGCAGCCGATCGCGCTGTTCGCGGTGCCGCCCGGCGGATCGTCGCTCGTCCCCGTTGCGATCCAGTGCGGGCAGGATCCGGCCGATTTCCCGATCTTCACCCCCTCACCCGCGCCCGAGAAACTGTGGGGCTGGGAAATGGCGAAGCTCGTCGTGCAGGTCGCCGACGGCAATTATCACGAACTCTTCACGCACCTTGCGCGCACGCACCTCGTGATCGAGGCCTTCGCGGTCGCGACGCACCGCCACCTCGCCGAGGTTCATCCGATCTGGGCACTGCTCGTCCCGCATTATGAGGGCACATTGTTCATCAACGAGGCGGCGGCGACGTCGCTGATCGCCGCCGACGGCCCGATCGACCATATTTTCGCAGGCACGATCACCTCGAGCCAGGCAGCGGCGGTCGACGCGCGGCTCGCCTTCGACTTCTACGCCCGCATGCTGCCCGCCGATCTCGCCGCGCGCGGCGTCGGCAGCGATTCGGCGCTCGCCGACTATCCGTACCGCGACGACGCGCTGCTGGTGTGGAACGCGATCCACGAATGGGCGCGCCAATATGTCGACCTCTATTATGCGAACGACGCCGCGGTGGCCGCCGACACCGAGCTCGCGGCCTGGGCCGCCTGCCTTGCCACCGAGGCAAAGATCAGGGGTTTCGGCCCCGTCACCAGCCGCAAGCAGCTCGCCAATGTGTGCACGATGGTGATGTTCACCGCGAGCGCGCAGCACGCGGCGGTCAACTTCCCGCAAAAGGACATCATGGCCTTTGCCCCCGCGGTGACGGGGGCGGGGTGGGAAGCCGCGCCGACCGGGCAGCGCGGGCACGACAAGCCCGGCTGGCTCGCGATGATGCCGCCGATGGCGCTCGCGCTCGAGCAATTGAACGTGCTCGAACTGCTCGGGTCGCTGCACTATCGCCCGCTCGGCGACTATCGCAGCAACGCCTTTCCCTATCCGAAATGGTTCCAGGACCCGCGCGTGACGGCGAAGAGCGGCCCTCTGGCATGGTTCCAGGCCGCACTCGCCGACGTCGAGACCGAAATCCTCGCGCGCAACGCGCAGCGGTTCGCGCCCTATCCCTATCTCCAGCCGAGCCTGATCCCGACGAGCATCAATATCTGAGGGCGTCAGAAATGCGAACCCCGGCGAAAGCCGGGGTCCGTGACCGCTTCGATGGGCCCCGGCTTTCGCCGGGACGCACAAGAACTCAGCTGCCCTTTTTCTTGCGGTGGCTGTCGAGGTCGAGCACCGCATTGTCGCCGCCTTCGGGCAGCAGGCCGAGACGGCGCGCAACTTCCTGATAGGCTTCGACCTCGCCGCCGAGGTCGCGGCGGAAACGGTCCTTGTCGAGCTTTTCGTTCGTCGTCATGTCCCACAGGCGGCAGCCGTCGGGGCTGATCTCGTCCGCCAGGATGATGCGGCTGAAATCGCCTTCATACAGCCGGCCGAACTCAAGCTTGAAGTCGATCAGGCGGATGCCGACCGCGGCGAACATGCCCGACATGAAGTCGTTGATGCGGATCGCCATGTCCTGGATGTCGTGGAGCTCGTCCTGGCTGCACCAGTTGAAGCAGGCGATATGCTCCTCGGCCACCAGCGGATCGCCGAGCGCGTCGTCCTTGTAGCAATATTCGATCAGCGTGCGGGGCAGCTGCGTGCCTTCCTCGATGCCGAGGCGCTTCGACAGCGTGCCCGCCGCGACGTTGCGCACGATCACCTCGATCGGCACGATCTCGACCTGGCGGATCAGCTGCTCGCGCATGTTGAGGCGGCGGATGAAGTGGGTGGGCACGCCGATGTTGCCGAGCAGCGTGAAGACATGCTCCGAAATCCGGTTGTTGAGCACGCCCTTGCCGTTGATCGTGCCGCGCTTCTGCGCGTTGAACGCGGTCGCGTCGTCCTTGAAATACTGGATCAGCGTGCCCGGTTCGGGGCCTTCGTAAAGGATCTTGGCTTTGCCTTCGTAGATCTGGCGGCGACGGGCCATGGGCGCTTACTTTCCTTGACGTCAAAACAGCTGGCCCCGGCGAAGACGACTCAAGCGAGACGCAGCGCCGGGGCGATGCGCGCGCCTATAGCGACAAAGCGCCCGCGCGTCATCCCCGGGGTTGCACGCCTGCTTTACGTTTACGTCAACTAGGGCTTGCACTCGGCGGCGACGCTTGCAACGGTGGTCGCAAACAAGGAGAGACAGATGAGCTTCGAAGAGATTCGCCTCGACAAGCAAGACGGCATCGCGCTGCTGACGCTGTACCGCCCCGGCCGCATGAACGCCTTCACGACGCAGATGATGACCGAGATCATCACCGCGCTCGACGAATGCGACGCCGACGATGCAGTGCGCGCGGTGGTGTTCACCGGCGACGGCGATCGCGCCTATTGCGCGGGCGCCGACCTCGGCAGCGGTGCCGACACCTTCGATTACGACAAGCGCACCGACAAGGCGGCGCTGCTGCCCGACGGCATCCCCGCAAGCCCGGTCGCCGACGACGGCACGATCGACTGGTCGCACCCGCTGATCCGCGACGGCGGTGGACGCGTGTCGATGCGCATCTTCGAGGCAAAGAAACCCGTGCTCGGCGCGATCAACGGCGCCGCGGTGGGCATCGGTGCGACGATGACGCTGTCGATGGATGCGCGCCTCGCGAGCGATACCGCGCGCTACGGCTTCGTCTTCGCGCGCCGCGGCATCGTTCCCGAAGCGGCGTCGAGCTGGTTCCTGCCGCGGCTCGTCGGCATCCAGACCGCGCTCGACTGGTGCTATTCGGGGCGCCTGATCCCCGCTGCCGAGGCGCATGAAAAGGGCCTCGTCCAGTCGGTCCATACCCCCGGCGAACTCGTCGACGCGGCGATCGCCAAGGCGCGCGAACTCACCGCCGACAGCGCCCCGGTCTCGGTCGCGCTGACCCGCCGCATGATGTGGCGGATGCTCGGCGCGCCGCACCCGATGAGCGCGCACCGCTGGGACAGCCGCGTGATCTTTGCACGCGGACGCAGCCCCGACGCCGCCGAGGGGGTGACGAGCTTCCTCGAAAAGCGCGCGCCCGAATTCAAGTCGAGCGTCGCGAACGACTATCCCTGGTTCGACGAGTTCGAGGACGCCCCGCCCTACGGCTGATCGTAACGCCGCCGCCCGCGCGTCGCCGCCATGCGGTGCGTCGTCCTGAGCGCGGGCGTGCGGCTGCGCACCGACGCGAGCATGTGCCAGTCGGCGGTCACCCGGTCGCGGTCGAGCCGCACGGTCGCATAGCCGCGGTCCGCGGTATTCGCCCACCGAAGCTGCGGCGACGACGCGCGCAGCGCCGCGGTGCGGACATCGTCCGAAATGCCCGGCGTATAGGCCTCGAACCCCGGCGAGGTGACGCTGTGCCCGCCGACCTCGACCCCGACGGGGCGGCCGTCGTGCGCGAGGTCGAACGCCCACGCATTGTGGCTGTCGCCCGACAGGGTGACGAGATCGGCGTCGGCGCGCTGCGCCGCGGCGAGCAGGCGGTCGCGCGCCGCGGGATAGCCGTCCCAGCTGTCCATGTTGAGCGGCAGCCCCGCCTTCGCCGCGAGCTGCGCCACCGCAACGCGGCGGCGGACATAGTCGGGCTGGTCGGCGCCGAACCAGCTCGCCGATTCGGGCGGGGTGAACAGCGATCCCATCACGATCTGCTGCGCGCACACCTGCCAGCGCGTACCTGCGCGCGTCGAGGCCGCGAAGCCGTCGAACAGCCATTTTTCCTGATCGCCGCCGAGCAATTGCCGCGCGCGGTCGCGGTAGCCCGTTTCGGCGAACGCCTTCAGCGCCGCCGCGACGTCGCCTCTGCCCGCGATGATGTCGCCCAGCTCGAAGGGCTTGTCGCGCGCGGTAATGCGCGTTTCGGGAAGGAAGATCGTCGCGAGGTCGCCGACCTGATAGTCGCGCCAGCGCGTGTCGGCGACGGGCATCCATTCGCGATGCGCGCGCTCGGCGGCGGCTTCGCGCGCGCGCCATTCGCCCTCGCCGTCGTTGTGATTCTCGGCGCCGCCCTTCCACACGTCGTTCGCGAATTCATGATCGTCCCACTGCGCGATCATCGGGAACAGCTGGTGCAGCCGCTGGAGGTCGGGGTCGCTGCGATAGGCGGCGTAGCGCAGCCGATAGTCGGCGAGCGCGACGATCTCGTGCTCCGGCTGGACCAGCCGCCCGGGGACGACATCGCCGGCGGCAGGATATTCCCCCGAGCGATATTCGTAGAGATAGTCGCCGAGGTGGACGCACAGGTCGATGTCGCCGCGCGCGGCGGCGTGGCCATAGGCGTTGAACCAGCCAAAGGGCAGGTTCGCGCAGGAAAACAGCGCAAGGTTGAACGACGCCGTCGGCCCCTGCGGCAGGGTGCGCGTCCGCCCCGTCGGCGACATGCGGCCGTCGGGGGCGACGAAACGATAGAAATACCAGCGTCCCGGATGCAGGCCGTCGACGCGGATCTTTGCGGTATGATCGCGATCGCCCGCGGCGGTGACCGATCCGCCGCCCGCGATGCGGGTGAAGTCGGGCGTTTCCGAAATTTCGGCGGTTAGCCGGGTGTCGGACGGCGCAGCGTAGCGCGTCCACAGCAGCACCGAATTGGCGCCCGGCTCGCCGCTGGCCACCCCATGGGTGAAACCCTGCGCCATCGCCGCGCGCGCCGCGCCGGGCAGCGCGAGCGCCGCGAGTCCCGCGGTGCCGAGCTTGACCAGCAGCCGGCGGTCGATTTCGCTCCAAAGCTCGTGCATCGCGAATCCCCTCTCCGGTCGCCGGCGCTCCTGCCCGGTCGATATGACGTTTCGGCTAGCCCGCCACCCCCATGGCCAGCAGCAACAGCATGAAGGCCGTCACCGCAAACACGCTGAATTGCAGCAGAATGGTCGCACGCACCAGCGATCCGAAGCGCGACGAGCGATAGGCGCCGCGCAACTGGCGATACATGTGGAACGGCACGTAGACGATCGCGAAAAAGGTCGCGAGATCGCCGACGATCGTCAGGTTGAGCAGCCGCACGACCACGAACAGCAACAGCATGAACGAAATCGAATAGGTCACGAAGACGAAATGGTCGTAGGTGTGGAAGCGCCGGCTGAACGGATAGAGCAGCCACATGAAGGGCAGCGACAGCGGGATCAGCGCCCAGGCGAATTTATAGGCGTTCGCCTGCAATTTGTAGAGGATCAGCGCCGGGTTCGCGAAGGCCTTTTCAAGGCCGTGATCGATGAAGGGAACCCCGGTATCGACCTTGTTGCGCGTCAGGAAATCGGCGCTCGTCTTCACCTGTGCGGCGGGATCGTCGAGAATGGGCGGTCCCGCTGCGCGATCGGCGGCGCGCTCTTCCCGGCTCCGGCTGCGCGAGACGCCGAGATAGTCGGCGCTCTTCTGCAGCGTTTCGCGTTCCGCCAGCAAGTCGCGTCGCTGCGCCGCGGGCAGGTCCACCTTTGCCAGCGCGGCATCGATCCGGTCGACTTCGCGCTGCATGCTGTCGGTGATCGCGGCCGTCCGGGTCTGTTCGGCGACCGCCTCGTCGAACCCCAGCCCGTCGTTGATCCCCTTGCCGAACTCGCCGCTGCCGACCATCGACAGCACCGCGTAGGTCAGGAACACCGCGAACAGGAAGAGCGCGAGCGGCGAGATGAAGCGCGCGCGCTCTCCGTGAATATAGCGGCGCGTCAGGTCGCCGGGCCGCCAGGCGAGCAGCGGCAGCGTGTTCCAGATCTTGCCCTCGAAGTGGAAGATCGCATGGACGAGGTCGTGCCCGATCGCGCCGAAGCTGCGGTGAAGGTCGGCCTTCTGTCCGCAATGGTGGCAATGCGAACCCGCAAGGCTGGTTCCGCAGTTGAGGCAGCGCGCTCCGGCATGCCCGCCGCCACTCTCGCCGCCATGGCGCGGCTCGACCGCCCGCGCCGCGAGCCCCGCGGTCACCGCCGCGCCGATGCCTTCGATATCCCCGCTCATGCGTCCCGTTTCGTCCCGTTCGAATGGCGGCCAAAGCCCCGCGCCTGTCGAAAACCCCGTCCCGGCGACCGCCCCTCGACACGCTCGGGGCTGCGGCAAAGGGCGTTTCGTGTGGACTGGCCAGCCCTAGGTAGCAGGCCTCGCCCGACGCGCAACGGGGTCTTTCGCCGCCGCGACAAAGCGTGATAGGGGCCGCGCATGACCGCCAAAGCCCACACCCCCGCTGCCGTTCCGAATCCCGAAGCGCTGATCGCCGACATGGGCGCGCGCGCGCGCGCCGCGGCAAAGCGGCTGGCGGTCGCACCGACCGCGGAAAAGGCGGCGGCGCTAAAGGCCGCCGCCGCGCAGCTGCGCCTGCGCGCCGATGCGATCCTCGACGCGAACCGGCGCGACATGGCGGCGGGCAAGGCGGCGGGCCTGTCGGCGGCGATGCTCGACCGGCTGCGGCTCGACGAAGTCCGGCTGGCGGCGATCGCAGCGGCAGTCGAAGCGGTCGCGGCGCTGCCCGATCCCGTCGGACAGGAAATCGACCGCAGCGAACGCCCCAACGGAATGGTGCTCAGCCGCATCCGCGTCCCGCTCGGCGTCGTCGGCATCATCTATGAAAGCCGCCCCAACGTCACCGCCGACGCCGCCGCGCTGGGGCTGATGTCGGGCAATGCCGTGATCCTGCGCGGCGGCAGCGAGGCGGTGCATTCGAACCGCGCGATCCACGCGGCGCTCGCCGCGGGGCTCGAAGGCGCGGGGCTGCCCGCCGATGCGGTGCAGCTGGTCCCGACGCAGGACCGCGCCGCGGTGGGCGCGCTGCTGCGCGCACAGGGGCTGATCGACATCATCATCCCGCGCGGCGGCAAGAGCCTGGTCGCGCGCGTGCAGGACGAGGCGCGCGTCCCCGTGCTCGCGCACCTCGACGGCATCAACCATCTTTATATCGACCGCGCCGCCGAACCGGCGCAGGCGGTCGGGCTGGCGGTCAACGCCAAGATGCGCCGCACGGGAATCTGCGGCGCGACCGAGACGATCCTGATCGACCGCGCCTATCCCGCGCCGCTCGCCGTCATCGACGCACTGGTCAAGGCGGGCTGCGAGGTGCGCGGCGACAAGGATGTCGTGGCGCTGAGCCCGCACGTCACCCCGGCGAGCGCCAACGACTGGGATTGCGAATATCTCGACGCGATCGTGTCGGTCGCGATGGTCGACGGCCTCGCGGGCGCGCTGGCGCATATCGACGCGCATTCGAGCCGCCACACCGACGCGATCGTGACCGGGGACGCCGCCACCGCCGAACACTTCCTCGCCGAAGTCGACAGCGCGATCGTGATGCACAACGCCTCGACGCAATTCGCCGACGGCGGCGAATTCGGCCTCGGCGCCGAAATCGGCATCGCGACGGGGCGACTCCACGCGCGCGGTCCGGTGGCGCTCGAAGGGCTCACCACCTATAAGTGGCTGGTGCGCGGTACGGGGCAGGTCCGGCCTTGAAAGCACCGCGAAAACGCAGGCGATGGCTCTATCTCGTTGCGTTTGCCCTGCTGCTCGCGTCACTCCCGTTCCTCTGGCTTGTAACACGCGATGCTGTTCACTTGGCCTTCGCCGATGAGGAAGAGACGCAACGGATCGTATACAACGTCCTGATTCCAGGACTCTATGCCGCACTAGATCGCAGCGACCGGCTGCCGTCGCCAAAGCCCCGGAACAAGGGTCAGGCACCCGTCATCTCGCTCGGGTTTGTACCCATCGACGACGCCTTGCCGCCTTGCTTCGATCTGCTGAGAGTCGAGATTGCACCTCGCTACGCCACCGAGCCGTCGCTCGCTGTCGCGAAAGAGTGGGCCGAACACAGCCTGCGACGTCCCTGGAGCGTTCGGAACGCCGACGTTGCCGATTATGATGAGAACATCGCGCTGTCCTTTTCGCCGATTGCCATTTCGGCCTACCGCGCTTGTATCGAGGCTACACCGTTTGGCGGTATGTGTGCAAAGCGATTGCGGACGAACCTGACCGACCGGGGACGCACCCTCAATGACAATCGGGTGCGCCTCTACGCCGCTGCGAGAATTCTGGACGGTGGAGGCAGGCCGACGGATCAATATTGCGCGTTGAGCGCATTGCCCCCGGCGACCGAGACCAGATGACCCGCAAGATCCCCACCGGTCTCCTTGGCGGCAGCTTCAATCCCGCGCATGGCGGGCACCGCGCGATCAGCCTGAACGCGATCGAGGCGCTCGATCTGGATGAATTATGGTGGCTGGTGTCGCCGGGCAATCCGCTCAAACCGCGAACGGGGATGGCGCCGCTGCCGGCGCGGCTGGGGGCAGCGCAGCGCATGGCGCGCCGTTCGCCGATCCGCGCGACGGCGATCGAGGCTGAACTCGGCACGCGCTACACGATCGACACGCTCAGAAAGCTGGTGCGCCGGTACCCGAACCGGCAATTCATCTGGATCATGGGCGCCGACAATCTGGCCCAATTGCCCCAATGGCGCGACTGGCGGGAGATCGCGCGGTTGATGCCGATTGCGGTTGTCGCGCGTCCGGGCTATAATGGCCGCACCCATGCAGCCCGTGCCATGGGTTGGCTGCGGCGCTTTGTCCGGCCCGCAGACCGCAAGACGCACTGGACAGACTGGAGACCGCCCGCCCTCGTGTTCCTGCGATTTTCGCCCGACGTGCGATCCGCAACTGCGATACGGCAGGCCGACCCCCGCTGGTTCGAACGCTATCAAGGCCGCGCGTTGCGCGACCCGCTGACGCATTCGCGCCTGAGGCCCGAAAGGATTGAAACCGCTTGATAGCCGCCAGTAAGGATGCCGCGCCCGGCGCCGCACCGAATGACAGCGTGGACGCGCTCCACGCGCTGATCCTCCACCAGCTGGACGAGGATCAGGCCCAGGAAACCATCTCCATCCCGCTTGCCGGCAAGAGCAGCATCGCCGATCATATGGTGATCGCGAGCGGCCGGTCGACGCGCCATGTATCGGCGATCGCCGACAAGCTGGCGCAGCGAATCAAGCAGGAAGCGGGACGCGCGGTCCGCGTCGAGGGCCTGCCCAACGCCGACTGGGTGCTGCTCGATGCCGGCGACGTCATCGTCCACCTGTTCCGTCCCGAGGTGCGCAGCTTCTACAACCTCGAACGCATGTGGTCGTTCGGCGACGCGCCGCCGGTTGCCGCGGCAAATTGACGTTTTCAGTCTGTTCGGACTAAGGCCCGAACAGAGGCGGCACCAGCCCGTTCCCCCACCCGGCCTCCCCGACCTTGGTAGCCTGCGGGAGGCCGGGTGGGGGAACGGGCTGGTGCCGCCTTCACCGCAGGTGAAATAGAACGTCATGTTGCTGCACATCATCGCGCGGGGGCGCATCGGGCGCTCGCCGGAGGCCGAACTCGTCGAGCGCTACATGAAGCGCGTCGGCTGGCCGCAGAAGATCACCGAATTGCCCGATAGCGGGGGCAAATCCCCCGCGCCGGCGCCGGGCAGCCGCACCATCCTGCTCGACGAAACGGGCGAACAGATCACCTCGATCGACCTCGCAAAGCTCCTCGAGCGCTGGCGCGACGACGGCGTGCGCGAAGTGCGCTTCTGCCTCGGCGCCGCCGACGGCTTCACCCCCGACGAGCGCAAGCAGGCCGACAAGGCGATCGCCTTCGGCCGCGCAACCTGGCCGCACCTGATGGCGCGCGCGATGCTCGCCGAACAATTGTGGCGTGCAACGAGCATCATCGCCGGGCATCCCTATCACCGCGAGGGCCAGCAATGAGGCGCGCGCTTGCTCCCGCCCTCCTGGCGCTGCTTGCCGCGGCGGGTGGCGCGCTCGCGCAGAGCGACCTGTTCGATCCCGAGGCGATCGCGGCGCGCGAACGCGCGCAGCTGGTCGCCGCAAAGCAGCAATCGGCAGAAGCGCTCGCGCGCAGCGCAGCACTCGAAGCCGAAGCACGCACCGCCGGCAACGAGGCCGACCGGCTGAAGAAGCGCAGCGCGGCGCTCGCGGCGCGCATCCAGTCGGCCGAAGCCGACATCAGCGCCGGCGAGGCACGCGTCGCGCTGGTCGGACGCCGGCTCGCGGCGCAGCGCGCGCGGCTCGCCGAGCAGCAGCAGCCCTTGCTCGAACTCACCGCGTCGCTGCAGCAGCTGTCGCGGCAGCCGCCGGTCAGCGTCCTAGCGCAGCCCGGTTCGCTGACCGAGATGGTCCACGCGCGCGCGGTGCTCGACGCAGTGATGCCGGTGATCGAACAACGCACCGCCGGCGTACGACGCGAACTGGCCGGCCTGCGGACGACACGCCGCCAGCAGCAGGTCGCGCTCGCCGCGCTGTCGGCCAGCAAGACGCAGCTCGCGACGCGCCGCGACGCGCTGACCCGGCTCGAGAATGAGGGCCGGCTACGCTCGCGCGACCTGATGAGCAGCGCCCGGCTCGAAGCCGACCGCGCGCTCGGGCTCGGCGAGAAGGCGCGCGACATCGTCGACCTGATGGACACGCTCGAGACCGACGCCGCGGTGCGCGCCGAACTCGCGGAGCTCGCCGGTCCGGTCCCGCGTCCGCGCGACCCGGCGAGCGGCACCGTCGCCGCCACGCCGCCGCCCGCCGCCGACCAGCCGCTGACGCGCGGCGCCTACCGCCTGCCCGTCGTCGGCCGGATGATCGCCGGGCTCGGCGAGGTCGACGACAGCGGCGTCCGGTCGCGCGGCCTGACCATCGCCGCGCGGCCCGGCGGCCAGGTCGTCGCGCCCGCGCCGGGGCGCGTCAGCTTCGCGGGCGACTATCGCGGTTACGGCAAGATCGTGATCATCGACCATGGCGGCGGCTGGACGTCGCTGCTCACCGGCATGATCGGCCTGTCGGCGAGCGTCGGCGACAGCGTCGAGGCGGGGGCGCCGATCGGCCGCGCCGGGTCCGACGACGCGCATATCACCGTCGAGTTGCGCCGCGCCGGACGCCCGGTCGACATCGCGTCGATGCTCGGCTGACGGCGGCCCGTTAACGTGGCGTTCGGGGGCATCCCGCTATCGGGAGGCGCCGCTTGACGCCCTGCCGATTGCATAGGATTATGCGGCACCGGGGAAAAGCGGCGGGCGACTCCGCCAAGGCTGAAAGACGACGATGACCGAACCGACCAAGACTCCCGCGTCCCCCAGGCGGCGTTTCGCGCTGTGGCAGGGAGCGGCCGCGCTGAGCACGCTCGCGCTGGTGCCGCTCGCGACGGGCGCGATGGCGACGGTCGACACCGCAACGACCGACGAGATCCAGCGCTTCATGGACGTGTTTCTCGAGGTCCGGTCCAACTATGTCGAACCCGTCGACGATTCGAAGCTGATCGAAGGCGCGATCAACGGCATGCTCGCCAGCCTCGACCCGCATTCGGGCTATCTCGACGCGCACGGCTTTTCGACGCTGCGGACGCAGACCGACGGCGAATATGGCGGGCTCGGCCTGTCGGTGACGATGGAGGACGGGGTGGTCAAGGTGATCGCCCCGACCGCCGACACCCCGGCCGACAAGGCAGGCATCAAGGCCGGCGACTATATCACCCACATCAACAAGGAACTGATCTTCGGGCTGACGCTCGACGAGGCGGTCGAGCAGATGCGCGGCAAACCGGGAACCAAGATCGACATCACCGTCGTGCGCGAAGGCCAGGACAAGCCGATGGAGCTGTCGCTGACGCGCGAGATCATCGACCTCAAGCCGGTCAAATGGGAGGTCAAGGGCGACGTCGGCGTGCTCACCGTCACCAGCTTCTCGGCCGACGCATCGACCGACCTCAAGGCCGCGATGGTCGCGGTCCAGAAGTCGCTCGGCAAGAAGCCGCGCGGCTGGGTGCTCGACCTCCGCTCGAACCCCGGCGGGCTGCTCGACGAAGCCGTCAACATCAGCGACATCTTTCTCGAACGCGGCGAGATCGTCTCGCAGCGTGGCCGCCGCAAGGGCGATATCGAGCGTTATTTCGCCGAGCCGGGCGATCTCGCGCAGGGCGCGCCGGTGATCGTGCTGATCGACGCGGGATCGGCCTCGGCCTCCGAAATCGTCGCGGGCGCGCTGCAGGACCAGCACCGCGCCGTGGTGATGGGCGAGCGCAGCTTCGGCAAGGGATCGGTGCAGACGGTGCTGCCGCTCAGCGACACCACCGCGCTGCGCCTTACCACCGCGCGCTATTTCACGCCCTCGGGGCGCAGCGTGCAGGAAGGCGGGATCGAGCCCGACATCCGCGTGCCGCAGCTGTCGGACCCCGACTACAAGGATCGGCCGCGCTTCCGCGAGAGCGACCTGCGCCGCCACCTGATCAACGAGAAGAAGGTCGACAACAGCCTGCTCGAAAAGGACGAGAAGACCGATCCGCGCTTCACCGAAACCGCCGAACAGCTGAAGGCGAAGGGCATCGAGGACTTCCAGCTCCACTATGCGCTGCAGACGATCGGCCGCATCGGTCCCGCGACGCAGATGGCACAGGGAACGAAGCCCGCCGCCGCCAAGCCGCAGCGCCGCAACTAAACGCTCGCCGAGGGGCCCCACATGACGAATATGCGCATCATCGCGCCGCTGGTCGCGCTCGCCGCACCCCTGCTCCTCTATGGCGGCGCGCTCGTGTCGCAATATGGCTTTGGGCTGCACCCGTGCGAGATGTGCTACTGGCAGCGCTGGCCGCATCAGGCGGCGATCGTGCTGGCGGCGCTCGCGCTGATCCTGCGCGGCAACGACCGCGCGATGCGTGCGCTCACCCTGCTCGCCGCGCTCGCCATCGCGATCAGCGGCGCGATCGGTGTCTTTCACGCCGGGGTAGAATATGGCTTCTGGGAAGGTCTGACGACGTGCAGCACGGCGGCGACCGGACCGATCTCGCTCGACGATATCATGGCGGCACCGATCATCCGCTGCGATGTGCCGCAATGGACGCTCGGCGGCATTTCGCTTGCCGGCTTCAACGCGATCTTCTCCTTTGCGGCGGCGGCGCTCGTCTTGACCTTGCTGCGCCGGCGGCGCACATCGGCGGCATGAGCGACCACCCCAAGACCGACGCGCGCACCGCGCCGATGATCCGCGTCGACCAGGCGGGCGAATATGGCGCGACGCGCATCTATGCCGGCCAGCTGGCGGTGATGGGCGACCGTCATCCGATGGCGCGCGAGATCGCGCATATGGCCGAACAGGAAGAGCGCCACCGCAAATTCTTCGACGCGATGATCGCCCGGCGCGGCGTGCGCCCGACCGCGCTCCAACCCTTCTGGAAGGTCGCGGGCTTCGCGCTGGGCGCGGCGACCGCCGCGATGGGGCCGCGCGCCGCGATGGCATGCACCGCCGCGGTGGAGACCGAGATCGACCGCCACTATCGCGACCAGCTCGCCGAACTCGGCGACAGCGACGCCGAACTCAGCGCCGCGGTTGCCGATTTCCGCGCCGAGGAACTGGAACACAAGGAGGCCGCGCTCGCCGCGGGTGCCGAAAGCGCTCCCGGTTATCCGCTGCTCAGCTTTGCGATCCGCGCCGGTTGCCGCGCAGCCATCGCGCTGTCGAAGCGTATCTGATACGAAGATCGCCCGCGCCGTTCATGACGGATGCAGGCTCGCGGTGCCAAGCCGCCCCAGATGACGAAGGAAAACCGATGACCCGCCTGCCCCTCGCCGCCCTGTTCCTTGCCGGCAGCCTCGCCGCGCTGCCTGCCGCCGCGCAGGACGCCGACACGAGCGCCGCCGAAAAGATCAACCAGGTCATCGTCTATGGCAACGACAAGTGCGAAGCGAGCAGCGCCGACGAGATCGTCGTGTGTAACCGCCTTCCCGAAGGCGATCGCTATCGCGTGCCGCAGATCTTCCGCGGCGGCGACCCGCTCGACCCGCGCAACCAGGCGTGGCTCAACCGCGTGACCGCGATGGAGCGCGTCGGCCGTTTCGGCACCGACAGCTGCTCGCCCGTCGGCCTCGGCGGCTTCACCGGCTGTACCCAGGCGCTCGTTGCGGGCGCCAAGGCCGAAGCGCAGGCCGCCGACAAGACCGACTGGCAGAAGATGATCGCCGAAGAGCGCGCCAAGCGCATCGCGGGCATCGACGCCGCCTCCGCCGAGGTCGAAGCAGCGGTGGTCGCCGAGGAACGCGCGCTCGCCGAGCGGCAGAAGGCCGCCGCCGAACTCGAGCGCCAGGCCAATGGCGAAGCGCCGCTGCCCGCGCAGCCCGAGACCGATCCCGAAGCGAGCGAACTTCCGGTTCCGCCGCAGGGCTGACCGCCACGCCCCGACTGACCGGTTGATCGCACGCCCACACTGGGTTAGCGATTCCCCGACTGGGGAACAGGGGCGATACATGAAGATCGGAATGATGGCGCTGCTGCCGGCCGCGATGGGTCTGGCCGCGCCGGCCATTGCCGCACAGGCGGCGAACGAGACGACAGCTTCAGCGCGTGGTGAGGCTCCGCTCGCACCACCCGTCGCACCGGCGGCGAATGTCGCCGCGAGCGATCAGGATTTTTCGGCTTGCGACGGCTATAATGCCCCGCGCGGAAAATCGGACGGAATCGCACGCGAGACCTTCATGTTCGGCGCTGCCACGCGATCCGCCGACATCCGCCGCAACAGCATTTACACGTTCGGCGAGAAAGGATTCGCCGCCTGCGAACGCGCGCTGCAGGACACCCGCCTGATCGACGCCTTCTGGCTGCGTCGTGCCAATCTGTTGCAAGCGCAGGCCGTCCATGCGGTTTGGGCGGGCCAGGCCGAACGTGCCATCGAGCTGACCGGCGCCAGCGATGCCCTCGGCGTCGCGCAAAAGGACGGCTATTTCCTGCAGAGCATCGGTGTCGGAAACCGCGGCGTTCGGGCCTATGCGCTGATCGCGCTCGGCCGGCGCGACGAGGCGCTGACGGCCATCGCGGAAATGCGGGCGGGTCGCCCCTGGTCACAGTCAATCCGCCAACTCGCAATGCGACTGCACATGCACCTCGACAAAAGTTTCGCGGCGCACGCCACCGAGATGAAGGATGCCATTCCGCTGTCGCCCGAAAGCGGCCGCGCGCTTTTCTGGATGCTGTTCCTCGACGGCGACCTGGAAGCAGCGCGCGCGATCGCACCGACCATCAGCTTCGACCTCCCCAAACAACGGGGTGGCTGGACGTTGCGGGACGGCTGGCAGAACGAACTCGAAGAGATCGGTCAGCGCGCCACGGTGCAGGGCGCGCATGCCTATACGGAGGCAGCCGCCGGCAATACCGCTTCGGCAAAGGTGGCGCTCGCAGAGGCGAAGGCCGACCTCGACGAAGCGATGGCACCGCCACCGCCGCGCGCCGACGGCAAGCCGCCGAAGAAACAGGATGTCGAAGAATATGGCCGTCGGCTGCCCTATGCGCGCCGGGCCAAAAACGAAATCGAGCTTTGGGAAGCCGCTATCGACCTGCGGCCGAAGATCGCCATGCGCCCCGGCGACGAAACCCACTCCGAATTCATAGCCAAGGGGTTGGATAAACTGCCGATCATTGCCGACATATTGGCAAATCTACCCACCGAAAATGCCGCCGAAAAAGCCGAGCTCGATGCGGTTCGGGCAAGGTTGCGGAGCGATTTCGACGCCGAGCGCGTCAAGGCTCTCGACTTTCCGGCGGTCGAGCTGATGGCGCTGCTGCCGCGGCCCGAAACCTCGCGAATCGTTCCGACGCTCAAGCCAGCCGGCGACGGTTATTTCCTCAGCGACTCGGGATTGTCGCGCAATCAGGAGGGCAAAAGCGATACCTGGACCATTCGCTATACCCACAATCTGGCGCCGATCGCCGCCGTGGAAGAGCTGGCGATGCTCGGCGCGGCGCAGACCGCGCGCCGCGAGGGCTATGACAGCATGATCCTGCTCAGCCGCCTGTCGATCTCGCGCACGACCAACGTGTCGGGGATGTATGTCGGCAGCTATCAGCAGAATTCGGGCTACGAGGCCCAGATGCGGGTGCGCTTCGTCAACGCCGGCGCCCTTCCCGCCGACCTCGCCGGAATGGAATGGCGCCTGATCCCGGCCCAAAAGGCGATCGACGATTTGTCGGGCCGCTACAAGACCGGCGGGCTCACCATCGCCTGGTGAGCCCGCGACGACCTCAATTCAGCAGATATTTCTGCCAGAAGACGAGCGACGCCCAGAAATTATAGTCGGCGTTCTCCTTCTTCGCGAAGCCGTGCCCTTCGTTGGTGCCGACCAGGTGCCACGCCGTCCCGCCGTTCTTGCGCACCGCGGCGACGATCTGGTCGGCCTCCGACGCCGGGACGCGCGGGTCGTTGGCGCCGGTCACCACGAACAGCGGCTTCCTGATGTCCCCGACGCGCGTCAGTGGCGAGATTTCGGTCAGCTTGGCGCGCTGTTCGGGCACACGCTCGTCGCCATATTCGACGCGGCGCAGGTCGCGGCGGTAATCCTGCGTATTTTCGAGGAAGGTCACGAAGTTCGAGATCGCGACCACGCAGAGGTTGGCGCGCAGCTTGTCGGCATAGTGCGTCGCCGCGGCATAGCACATATAGCCGCCATAGCTGCCCCCGGTCAGCCCGAAGCGCGCGGCGTCTAGCGTCTTGTCCTTTGCCAGATGGTCAAGGAAGGCGCCCATGTCCCTGACGCTGTCCTCGCGCTTGAAGGGGCCGTTGTCGAGGCTGACGAAGGTCTTGCCATAGCCCGTCGAACCGCGGACGTTGGGGAAGAAGACCGCGATGCCCAGTTCGTTCATCAGATAGTTGTTGCGCCCCATGAAGCCCGGGCGCGACTGGCCTTCGGGACCGCCGTGGACATTCATGATCATCGGCCGCTTGCCGGGGAATTTGGCCGGATCGGGGCGATAGAGGAAGCCCGACACCTCAAGCCCGTCGAAGCTCTTCACCTTGACCAGTTCGGGTTCGACATTCTTGGTCACGTCGAGCCCGCCGGTCTCGCTCTCGGTCCAGCGCGTGACCTTGAGCGTCCGGGGGTCGACGCTGAACGCGTCGGCGGCGCTGCGCGCCGAGGTGAAGGTGATCCCGACCTCGCCCCACGGCGCGATGTCGACCCCGCCGATGATGCCGGCGGGCAAGCCGTCGACGGTGCGCACCGCGCCCGTCTTCGGATCGAGAAGACGCAGCTTCGACATGCCCGCCTCGTTCACCGTATAGGCGATGAAGCTACCGTCGTCGGCGATGTCGAACCCGCTGACCTCCCATTTTTCTGCCGGCCCCCTGGGCGTGAAGGCGCCGGTTGCGGGGTCGAGCGTGCCGAGGCGTTCGAACTCGGCGCCCTCGTCGCTGGTGATCCAGATCGTGCCGTCGGGCGCGAACTGGCCGCCACCATGCGACACCATCTTTGCATGATCGCCGATCGGGGTCAGCTTGCCGGTAGCGAGATCGAGGCGGAAGAAATCCGATTTCTGCACCGAGCTGTATTTGCCGACGAGCGCCCAGCTCTTGTCGGGCGCGAAGTCGAGCATCGCCCAGCCGCCACCCTCGACCTGCGCCACCATCCGGCTCGACTTCGGATCGCGCGGGTCGATCAGATAGAGGTCGCTGTCGCGGCCGTTGCGGCGGGTCGAGGTAAAGCCGACGAGGCTGCCGTCCTTGCTCCACGCGTTGAGCCCGTTGCGGCTCTTGCCGTCGGTCAGCAGGTCGAGCCGCCCGTCCTTCATCGCATAGATCTGGTAGAATTCATTGCCGCCGATATCCTTCTGGACCAGCATCAGATCGCCCGTCTTCGGCGACCAGGCGGCGGTGCCGACGGGCTCTTCCTCGAAAGTGACCTGCTTGCGCGCGCCCATCGGCATCGCAACGCGGTGGACCTGCGACGTGTTGCCGAAGCGCGTCGCGATCAGCATCGATTTGTCGACCGGGTTCCAGCCGAGGAAGTTCGCGCCGCGATTTTCCATATAGGGCCGCGTTGCCGCCGCGATCTCGGCGGGAATGTCGGGCATGCCGTCGGCGATGAGCGCCGCAGGGCGCGGCACGACATTGGCGGGCTTGGCGGCCTCCTGCGCCAGCGCCGGGGCAAGCGGCAGGGTAAGGGCCGCCAGAAAGGCAAGACTACGCATCGATGATTCCCCTGTTTTCCGGATCGGTCCGGGTGACGGGATTAGACGCTATCAGTCGCTCGGGCGGATGCAAGTTTCGACGGAAAACGGTGTCGCATCGATCAAATGCCGCGCCCGCGACTCGGGGCGCACGTCGTCCGGCCCATTAGCGCCAAAGCGGTCCCCGACATGTTTTTCGGCCCGAAAACATCCAAAAAAACACCCAATATGGCAGTCTTGGCGCGTATTGACCCGGATTCGTTCAAAAAGCGGGGCGAATGGTGACCAAAATTAACGAATCGGCGGCACTCTGTCTTGACTTGGTCATGAGGGGCTGAAAACTTGGCGTTTCTGGGAATCGCCAGCCTAGGGGGCTGATAAAATGGCATCTGCATTTGGACCGCGCCTCTGGGGGCGCTCGACCCGCAATGTGCCTCCGGCGCGCAGCCTGGGTCGTCGAATGACCTGGCATGCCGCCGCCGCGCTTCTCGTCTTCGCCGCGCTGCAGATTTGGCTCGTGTCGAGTGCGATCGCCGTCGGTGCGCCGACCGCGCTCACCTTCGTCGCCCTCGCCCTGCTGCTCGCGCTGGCGGTGCCGGTCGCGCGGATCACCGAACGCCGCTGGTATCATCTGAGCCGTCAGGCGCTCGCCAGCTGGGGTCTCCACGCGCGCTTCCGCCGCGACGTCCGGCGCCTGTGGGTCGCCGCGCTTGCCCTGCCCTTCCTGTGGGTCAGCGGCGCAATGGCGGCGACGACGGGCCTGTCGGCCCTCGCCGGCTGACCCGATTATCCACCGATAAGATTTTGACGGCTTCGCATGCGCGCCCTAAGGCGCGCCCATGCTGACCGTAGCCGAAGCCCTCGACCGCGCACATATGCTGTGCGACGCCGCGACCAAGGCGGGCGCCGACGCCGCCGACGCGCTTTATTATTGCAACGCCGCAACCTCGGTCTCGATGCGCCTCGGCGCGCTCGAGGATGTCGAGCGCTCCGAAGGCCAGGACATCGCGCTGCGCGCCTTCGTCGGCCAGCGCAGCGCCAGCGTATCGACCGCCGACATGGACCCGGGCGAGCTGGCCAAGCTGGTCGATCGCTGCGTCGCGATGGCGCGCGAGGCCCCCGAGGACCCCTATGCCGGCCTTGCACCGGACGAACTGCTGTTCCGCGGCCCCGTTCCCGATCTCGATCTTGACGACGGCAGCGAAGCCGACCCGCAGGCGCTTCGCGCCGCGGCGCTGGAGGCCGAGGAGGCCGCGCGCGCGGTCGCGGGCGTCACCAACAGCGAAGGCGGCACCGCAAGCCACAGCCGCACCCGTATCGCGCTCGTCACCAGCCACGGTTTTGCGGGTGGTTACGGCGCGAGCGGCCACAGCCTTTCGGCCAGCGTCATCGCCGGCGAGGGCGCGACCATGCAGCGCGACTATGGATGGCACAGCGCCCATCACCTGTCCGACCTCGAAGCCGCGCTGGCCATCGGCACCCGCGCCGGCACCCGCGCGGTCGCCCGCCTCAACCCCGGCAAGGCGCCGGTCGGCAAGGTCCCGGTCCTTTTCGATCCGCGCGTCAGCAGTTCGATGATCAGCCATCTGCTCGGTGCGATCGGCGGTCCCGCGATCGCGCGCGGCACCAGCTTCCTGCTCGGCAAGGAAGAGGCGCAGCTGTTCGACTCGGGCATCGTCATCCGCGACGAGCCGCACCGCGCGCGCGGTCTTCGAAGCCGCGCCTTCGACGGCGAGGGGCTGCCGACGGCGGCGCGCGACATCATCGCCGGCGGGCGCCTGACCGGCTGGCTGCTCGACACAGCATCGGCACGGCAGCTCGGCCTGACCCCGACCGGCCACGCGAGCCGCGGCGGCGGCGCGTCGGGAGTCGCGGTCAGCAACGTCCATCTCGCGGCCGGCAGCGTCACCCCCGCCGCGCTGATGGCCGACGTGACCGAGGGCGTCTATGTCACCGAACTGATCGGCCAGGGCGTCAATCCGGTGACCGGCGATTACAGCCGCGGCGCATCGGGCTTCGCCATCCGCGGCGGCCAGCTCGCCGAACCGATCGCCGAATTCACCGTTGCGGGCAATCTGGTCGACATGTTCGCGGCGCTCGTCCCCGCCGACGATCTCGAATATCGCCACGGCACCAACGCCCCGACAATCCGGATCGACGGCATGACCGTCGCGTCGAGCTGAGCGGACCGCCAGTGCCCGCTCGCAACCTCGAAGCCGTGATCGCGGCGACGCGCGAGGTTGGCGACATGGCGATGGCGCGCTGGCGCGGCGAAGGGCGCCCGGTCGATGTCTGGCACAAGTCGCACGACAATCCGGTCAGCGACGTCGACCTCGCGGTCGACGCGCGGCTGAAGGCGGTGCTCGGCGCGATGGTGCCCGAGGCCGGCTGGCTCTCCGAAGAGACCGCCGACAGCGACGACCGGCTGGCGCGGCGCGCGATGTGGTGCGTCGACCCGATCGACGGTACCCGCGACTTCATCCGCGGCCGCCCCGGCTGGGCGGTGTCGGTCGCGCTGGTGGTCGACGGCGCACCCGAACTCGGCGTGCTCTATGCGCCCGCGCTCGACGAGCTGTGGGTCGCGCAGCGCGGCAAGGGGGCGACGCTGAACGGCGAGGCGCTGCGCGCCAGCCGCCGGATGATTTTCGACGGATCGCGCGTCCCCGCCGACAGCCTGCCCAAGATCGACCGTGACCTGATCATGGTCACCAAACCGAACAGCATCGCGCTGCGCATGGCGCTCGTCGCCGACGACCGCGCCGACCTCGTCGCAACGCTGCGCTGGGGCTTCGAATGGGATGTCGCCGCCGCCGCGCTGATCGCGATCGAAGCGGGCGCCGCGGTGACCGATGCCTTCGGCGAACCACTGCGTTTCAACACGCCGCGCGCGCAGGCCTTCGGTGTCATCGCCTGCGCACCGGGGATTCACCGCGCCGTCGTCGCGCGCCTGCACGACCGCGCGGTGGCGCTGACCGCGAAGGATTGAGCATCGATTGCAGCGCGCGCCGTCCGGTCGCGCCGCCCTGATCGACAGCTGCACAAGGACACGAAAGCTCGATATCCGGGGCGCACGCGCGGGGACTTTGCCGCTTCAAGGACTGCCGGTGGAAACGGACCGCCGGGCGCGCCCGGTTTGCCGCAAAGACCGGCGCTTCGCTTGACTTTCGGCCCGACTCGCCCTAGTTGCGCATCCATTCCAACACCCTGACCGGACGGCGAAACGCAGCGAGCGTGTTCGTGGTCCGTTTTTTGCGTTGGAAATCAGACGCTTTGAGATGGGGCCGTTGCCAGCGCGCCCTGTGGAGCAGGAGAAAGAATAAATGGCACGTATCGCGGGCGTCAACCTGCCCACCAACAAGCGCGTGATCATCGCGCTCACCTACATCCACGGCATCGGCCGCAAGACCGCGATCGACATCGCCGACAAGCTCGGCATCGATCACACGCGCCGCGTCCAGGACCTCAGCGACGCCGAAGTGCTGCAGATCCGCGAAACGCTCGACGCCGACCACACGGTCGAGGGTGATCTTCGCCGCAACACGGCGATGAACATCAAGCGCCTGATGGACCTCGCCTGCTACCGCGGCCTGCGCCATCGCAAGGGCCTGCCGGTCCGCGGCCAGCGCACGCACACCAATGCGCGCACCCGCAAGGGCAAGGCCAAGCCGATCGCCGGTAAGAAGAAGTAAGGTTCGAGCGCGTCCCCCGGGCGCGCTTCCTTGCTTTTCGCCGGCGGCACGCCATCAGGCGCCGACGGCCAGCTTCGCAGAATTCAGGATTTAGGATAGCATCATGGCTCGTGAACCGCAGCGTCTTCGTCGGCGCGAACGCAAGAACATCTCGTCGGGCGTCGCCCACGTCAACGCGACCTTCAACAACACGATGATCACCATCACCGACGCGCAGGGCAATGCGATTGCCTGGTCGAGCGCCGGCATGATGGGCTTCAAGGGCAGCCGCAAGTCGACCCCGTACGCGGCGCAGGTCTGCGCCGAAGACGCCGGCAAGAAGGCCGCCGAACACGGCGTCCGCACGCTGGAAGTCGAAGTCAAGGGTCCCGGCGCCGGCCGTGAATCGGCGCTGCGCGCGCTGCAGGCGGTCGGTTTCCACATCACGTCGATCCGCGACGTGACGCCGATCCCGCACAACGGCGTCCGCCCGGCCAAGCGCCGCCGCGTCTGACGTTTCCGGACCGGCCGCCCGCGGGCGGCCGCACCGTCACCATACCTAATGTGGGACATGTTGGCCGACCGCCGACCGTCCCACCCAAAGCAAAGGGAAGTCTATGACTGTCAATATCCGGAACTGGCAGGAATTGAAGAAGCCCAGCAACCTGGAAATCAAGGCCGGCGGCGACGGCAAGCGCAAGGCGACCTTCGTCGCCGAGCCGCTCGAGCGCGGCTTCGGCCTGACGCTCGGCAACGCGCTGCGCCGCGTGCTGCTCTCGTCGCTCCAGGGTGCGGCGATCACTTCGATCAAGATCGAGAACGTCCTGCACGAATTCTCGAGCCTCGCCGGCGTGCGTGAGGACGTCACCGACATCGTCCTCAACGTCAAGCAGGTCGCGCTCAAGATGGAAGGCGAAGGCCCGAAGCGGCTCCAGCTTTCGGCGACCGGCCCCGCGACCGTCAAGGCGGGCGACATCATGGTGTCGGGCGACATCAAGGTGATGAACCCGAACCATGTCATCTGCCACCTCGACGATGGCGCGACGCTGAACATGGAACTCGTCGCCGACACCGGCAAGGGCTATGTCCCTGCGACCGCCAACCGCCCGGCCGACGCGCCGATCGGCCTGATCCCGATCGACTCGCTCTACTCGCCCGTGCGCCAGGTCGCCTACAAGGTCGACAATGCCCGCATCGGGCAGGAACTGGACTATGACAAGCTGTCGCTGACCGTCGAAACCGACGGCACGGTGACCCCGGAAGATGCCGTCGCCTATGCCGCGCGCATCCTCCAGGACCAGCTCCAGGTCTTCGTCCACTTCGAAGAAGCGATGAACGACAGCGGCCTGATCGGCATGGCGGCTTCGCCGACCACCGCCGACGAGTCGGACGTCAACCAGCTCAACCGCTTCCTGCTCAAGAAGGTCGACGAGCTCGAACTGTCGGTCCGTTCGGCGAACTGCCTCAAGAACGACAACATCATCTACATCGGCGATCTGGTCCAGAAGACCGAAGCCGAAATGCTCCGCACCCCGAACTTCGGCCGCAAGTCCTTGAACGAAATCAAGGAAGTTCTGTCGTCGATGGGTCTGCGCCTCGGCATGGACATCCCCGGATGGCCGCCCGAGAACATCGAGGAAATGGCCAAGAAGCTCGAACAGGAACTTCTCGGCTGATCTTGCGCCCCGGCTTCGGCCGGGGCCAACAACGGGAAGGGGTCGGCCCGCAAATCGACCTGGTCTGGGCTACCTCACACGGGCCCTTAACAAACGTAAGGAAAGATCATGCGTCATAAATCGGGTGGCCGGAAGCTGCAGCGCACGAGCGCGCACCGCACGGCGATGTTCCGCAACATGTCGGCCTCGCTCATCAAGCACGAGCAGATCACGACGACCGTCGCCAAGGCGAAGGAACTGCGCCCCTATATCGAAAAGCTGGTGACCCTCGCCAAGCGCGGTGGCCTTGCCAACCGTCGCCTCGCGCAGAGCCGCCTGATGGACGACACGCAGCTCAAGAAGCTGTTCGACGTCCTCGCGACCCGCTACCAGGACCGCAACGGCGGCTACACCCGCGTCATCAAGGCCGGCATCCGCGCCTCCGACGCGGCGCCGATCGCGATCATCGAATTCGTCGACCGCGACGTCGATGCGAAGGGCCAGGATTCGGGTCCGGTCGAACAGTTCGACGAGGAAATGGCAGAAGCCTGAGCTTCTCCTTCCTGACGGAATCAAGGGCGGCGTCCGCGAGGACGACCGCCCTTTTTCTTTCCCGATTCAGACGCATCGGCGATGCTGCAGCCGCTGAACGCGGGCAAGCGTGCGGCGGTTTATCGTAAAAATTCTGATAATGCTTCTCAACAACCAAAAAATATGCCATGATTTCCGCAATGTGGATGAATGGTGAAGATTCGCCCGATCCCGAGAGCTTTGGCGCCCGCGTCCGCAGGCTGCGCATGGCGAGGGGTTTAAGCCAGTCCGACTTTGCCGCGGCGCTGTCGGTCAGCACTGCTGCCGTGTGCAACTGGGAGCTCGATCGGGCGCGCCCCAAGGTCGGCCGCATGCACGCGATCGCCGCCCTGCTCGAGGTTACGGCGGACAAATTGTTCGGCCGCGGCACGACCGGGCCGCTGCACGAGAAGCTGGCGCAAAGCCGCGAGGAAATCGCGCGCCTGGCGGGGACCACGCCCGAAAAGGTGCGCATCATCATCGAGATTTGAGGGTCGGCCTCAACCGCCCGGCAGCATGATCCGCCGTTCGATCCCGATCGCATCCAGAAACGCTTCATCGTGGCTGACGACGACCAGCGCGCCATCATAGGCCGTCAGCCCGGCCTCGACCGCCTCCAGCGAATCGATGTCGAGATGATTGGTCGGCTCGTCGAGGATCAGCAACAGCGGGGGTTTCGGCGCGCCGAGCGTACACGCGAGCCCCGCGCGCAACATCTGTCCCCCGCTGAGCGTCCCGACGATCTGGAGCGCGGCGTCGGCGCGAAAGCGGAAACGCGCGAGCGCGGCGCGGCATTCATTCTCGCCGGCGTGGGGATGCAGCCGCCGGAAATTGTCGCGGATCGACAAGGCCGGATCGAGCAGGGATACCGTCTGGTCGAGCATCGCGTGCTCGGGCACGACCCGCACCCGCCCCTCCCACGGCGCCAGCCGCCCGGTGAGCAGCGCGAGCAGCGTCGTCTTGCCCGACCCGTTGGCACCGGTAATCGCGACGCGTTCGGGGCCGGTCAGTGTGAAGGACAGCCCCTCGATCACCGGCGTGCCCGGCGCATGGCCGGCGGTCACATCGGCGACCTCGACGACGGTGCGGTTGGCGGCGAGGCCGCTCGGCGGGACGGTCACCGTCAGCGGCTGCAGCACCTCGACCTTCGCGCGCGCCGCCGCGAGCGCCTCGTCGGCCTCGCCGCGCTTGCGTTCCGCGAGCCGCGCGCCCGCGCCCGCCGTTTCCTCGGCTCGGCGCTTCAGCGCGCCGACCAGAATACGCGGCATGTCGCCCTTCGCCGCCTTCTTCCGCCCGCCCTTGTCCTTGCGCGCCTGCCGCTCGGTCGCGCTCTGGATCTCGCGCAACACCTGCGCCTTTCCGCGTTCGGCTTCGGCGAGGGTCTGTTCGGCCTGCGCGAGTTCGGCATCCTTGCGCGCGCGATAGGCGCTCCAGCCCCCGCCATAGCGCGCAGCGCCGTGCGCGGTCAGTTCGACGATCGCGTCCATTTTTTCGAGCAGCTCGCGGTCGTGGCTGACGACGATCAGCCCGCCGCGCCAGTCGGCAACAAGATCGTGGACCGCCCGCCGCCCCTCGCGGTCGAGGTTGTTGGTCGGCTCATCGAGCAGCAGGAAGTCGGGTTCGTCGAGGATCGCCGCCGCCAGCGCGGCGCGCGTGCGCTGCCCGCCCGACAGCTCAATCAGCGGCGTTTCGGGCCGGGCCGTCAGCCCGACGCGGCCAAGCGCGGTATCGATCCGGCTTTCGAGCATCCAGTCGGCGTCGGCGAGTTCGTCGGCGGTCGCGGCCCCCGCCTCGGCGCGTGCGAGCAGCGCGAGCGCGCCCGTCACCCCGAACAGGTCGGCGATCGTCTCGCCGGGAGACGGCTGGACGCTCTGGCGCAGCACCGCGAGCGTGCCCGACGCCGAAACGCTCCCCGCCTGCGGTTCGAGCTCGCCCGCGATCAGGCGCAGCAAGCTGGTCTTGCCGACCCCGTTGCGGCCGACGAGCCCCGTCCGCTCGGCCGCAAAGCCAAGGTCGAGGCCGGTGAACAGCGGGTGGGCGTCAGCGGTGCTGTAGTGAAGATTCGAGAGGATAATGGCGGGCATGGACGGCTTCCTGCAAGGCAAGGCTTTGGGGCGATGGCGTTGCAGGGAAATCCATGACGGCTACTCTTCCTTCGGAATCAGATGGGTAACATAGGGTCCGCGGGCCGCGACCGCAACCCGCGCACCGGACCATCGGAAACCGCCCGCCGCGCGGTGCGCGACGAGGATGCGGCGGCAGCGCCGGCAGTCGCGGCCTGACGGCCCCCAATTCTCCTTGCCCCCACCTTTTCCATCCTTACATTGGCACGCACGATTATTACTCCCACCGATGAGGATCGCCTTGCCATGTCCCGTAAAGCCGTCTCCACGCCGCTGGCGCTGGTTGCCCTGTTCATGACCCCGGCCGCCGCCCATGCCGCTGGGGATGCCGCGACGGCCACGACGCCCGCCACGCTGGCCTATCCCGCCAGCGAGCGCGGCACGACGATCGATCCGCAATTCGGGGTCGATGTCGCCGACCCCTATCGCTGGCTCGAGGACGATGTCCGCGTCAATCCGAAGGTCGCGGCGTGGGTCGAGGCGCAGAACAAGGTCACCGACGCCTATCTGGACACGCTGCCCGGCCGCGACGCGTTCAAGGCGCGGATGACCGAGCTTTATAATTACGAGCGCTTCGGATTGCCGACCAAGGCCGGCACGCGCTATTTCTACAGCCGCAACGACGGGCTCCAGCCGCAGTCGGTGCTCTATGTCCGCGAAGGGCTGACCGGCGAGGGCCGCGTCCTGATCGACCCCAACGGCTGGGCCAAGGACGGCGCGACCGCGCTCGCCGAATGGACGCCGTCCGAGGACGGCCGATATCTTCTCTATTCGGTGCAGGACGGCGGCACCGACTGGCGCATCGTGCGGGTCAAGGATGTCGCGACGGGCCAGGACCTCACCGACGAGATCCGCTGGGTCAAATTCTCGGCGCTCGACTGGGCCAAGGACGGCAGCGGCTTCTATTATTCGCGCTTCCCCGAGCCGAAGGAGGGCGAAGCCTTCCAGTCGCTCAACGAAAATCACGCGGTCTATTTCCACAAGCTCGGCACCCCGCAAAGCGCCGACGTGCTGATCCATGCGACACCCGACAAGCCCGAGCTGAACAATTCGGCGATCGTCACCGACGACGGCAAATATCTTCTCGTCGTCGGGTCCGAAGGCACCGACGAGCGCTATGGCCTCACCCTCTACCCCATCGGTCCCAAGGGTGCCGGCAAGCCGATCACGCTGGTCGACGATTTCGCGAACAATTGGGAATATGTGACCAACGCGGGCACGCGTTTCACCTTCATCACCAACAAGGGCGCCCCGCGTCAGCGGCTGGTCTCGATGGACATCAAAAAGCCCGCGACGCTGACCCAGCTCGTCGGCGAACAGGAAGGCACGCTCGTCGGCGCATCGCGCGTCGGGCCCCGCATCATCCTCTCCTATCTCGGCGATGCCAAGTCCGAGGCGCGCATGGTCGCGCTCGACGGCACCCCCGTCGCGAACATCAACCTTGCCGACATCGGATCGGCCTCGGGCTTCGGCGGCAAGTCAAGCGACCCCGAAACCTTCTACGCCTTTTCCAGCTTCGCGCGGCCGACGACAATCTATCGCCTCGACACCGCGACCGGAAAGAGCGAGATTTTCGCCGAGCCCAAGCTGACCTTCAATCCCGCCGATTTCTCGGTCGAGCAGCGCTTCTACAAGTCGAAGGACGGCACCGAAGTGCCGATGTTCCTCGTGATGAAAAAGGGGCTCGACCGCAGCAAGGGATCGCCGACGCTGCTTTATGGCTATGGCGGCTTCAACGTGTCGATGACGCCCGCCTTCTCGCCCACCCGGCTCGCCTGGGTCGACAAGGGCGGCGTGCTTGCGATCGCCAACCTGCGCGGCGGCGGCGAATATGGCAAGGCGTGGCACGACGCCGGCCGGCTCGACAGGAAACAGAATGTCTTCGACGACTTCATCGCCGCGGGCGAATATCTGATGGCGGAGGGCATCACCGGCAAGGGGCAGCTCGCGATCGAGGGCGGATCGAACGGCGGGCTGCTCGTCGGCGCGGTCACCAACCAGCGCCCCGACCTGGTCGCCGCGGCGCTGCCCGCGGTCGGGGTGATGGACATGCTGCGCTTCGACCGCTTCACCGCCGGCCGCTACTGGACCGACGACTATGGCTTCCCCGCGAAGGAGGGCGACTTCCGCAACCTGCTGTCCTATTCGCCCTACCACAATATCAAGGACGGGACGGCCTATCCGGCAGTGCTGGTGACGACGGCCGACACCGACGACCGCGTCGTGCCGGGGCACAGCTTCAAATATACCGCCGCGCTCCAGCATGCGAAGGCAGGCGACAAGCCGCACCTGATCCGCATCGAAACGCGCGCGGGCCACGGGTCGGGCAAGCCGACCGACAAGGTCATCGCCGAGGCCGCCGACAAATATGCCTTTGCGGCGAAATGGACCGGGCTGAGCGTCCGGTAAGGCGCCCGATCGCCGCCGCTCTCCCGCCCGGCGGGTCGGCGGCGGCGATCCGGATCATCGCGTCACGATCGCCGGGAACGCCGCAGCCGGCAAAAAGGCGCTCGCCTTTCGGACGATGACGCCCGATATATCGCGCTTCCGGCCAGGCTGGCGCGGCGATGCGCCGGCGACGCCGGTTTTCGCCCCGCACTGCGCCGCTGCCTCATCCGAAAGAACGCCGATGTCCTTCGTCTTTGCTCCATCCGCCACCGCCGCCGACGCGCTGTGGGCCGAAACCGCCGACGCCGCCGAGGCGCTGGTCGCGGGCGAGCCCGACGGCATCGCCAACATGGCCAATGTTGCGGCGCTGATCTGGCAGGCGATCCCCGATTTGAACTGGGCGGGCTTCTACCGTTTCGACGGCACCGAACTCGTCCTCGGCCCCTTTCAGGGCAAGGCGGCGTGCATTCGCATTCCGCTCGACAAGGGCGTGTGCGGCGCCGCCGCGCGGCTGCGCGCAACCCAGCGGGTCGAGGACGTCCACGCCTTTCCCGGTCACATCGCCTGCGACGCCGCGAGCCGCAGCGAACTTGTCGTACCGGTGATCGCGAACGACCGGCTGGTCGGCGTGCTCGATCTCGACAGCCCGTCGCCCGCGCGTTTCACCGCCGACGACCAGGCGGGCGCCGAGGCGCTCGTCGCGCGCATCGCCGCCGCGCTCGCCCCTTGAAAATAGGCCCAAAACGGGACAGATTCTTCACGGTTAACGGATTCGCCGAAAAGCGCCGTATTTGCTAACACACTGTTAACCAATCGCCGCCGCCTCGCGCGCGGCCGACGGAACAGGGAGTGAAGCCATGCGCACCGTTTTTCTGCTGGGCGTCGCCGCCGGATCGCTGCTGCTGACGAGCCATGCCCGGGCGGAGGCACCGCGTCTCGACTATGGCGCGCCCGCCGCGCCCGATGCCCGCGTCTATACCGGCTATCCCGACCGCGTGCCGAGCGAGGTCGACTATCGCCGCGTCGAGGGCACGTACGACGCGCAGGGCCGCTGGACGGGCACCTGGGACGGCACCTACGAAACCCCCGACGGCCGCCGCTATGATGGCCGTTACGAAGGCACGGTCGAAGGCGCGGGCACCAGCTATGCGCCGCCGCCGCCCTATGATCCATACTATGACGGCGGCGACCGCGGCGGATACGACGCCCGTTACGATCACGACGCCGACATGGCGCGCCGCTGTGGCCGGGGGGACACAGTCGGCGGGGCGGTTGTCGGTGGCGTCGTGGGGGGCATCGCCGGCAACCGCATCGCCGGGCGTGGCAACCGCACCGAAGGCACGGTCATCGGCGGCGCGCTGGGCGCGATCGCCGGCGGCGCGATCGGCAGCGAAGCCGACCGCAAGCGCTGCGAAAGCTGGTGGGCCAGCCGCGGCACCCACTATCAGCAGGGCGGCTATTATCAGGGTGGCGGTTACCCGCCCCCGCCCCCCTATTATGGGGGCCATGGCGGCACGACCGTCTATCAGCAGGGCGGATACGGCTATTATGGCTATGGCGCCCCCTATGGATATTACACGCCGGGCGTTGTCGTGACGACGGTGATCACCAACGGTGCGCCGGTGGTGACCGAGCGGGTCGAGACCTCGACGCGCACCTATTACGAGACGGTACCGGTGAAGAAGAAGCGCTACGTCGCCAAAAAGAAGTGGAAGCCGAAACCCAAGCCGCGCTGCGTCTGCTGAGCCGCGGATCGCGACGGTTGCAAGGCCCGCCTTCCCCCAGGGGACGGCGGGCTTTTTGCTGGCCGGCCAACGCCTCGTCGCGCACGGAAAACGGTTCAGCGGCGCGAAAGCATCGCGCGCCTATCGCCCGGAAACCGGGCATGGGCCCGTGCTTCGGGAGGCCCCGCATGCGCCGTCTGACCAGTTTCACCGCCGCCGCCGCGGTCGTCCTGACCTCGATCGGAAGCACCGCGACGCCCGCCGAGGCGCGCAGCCGCCACGGCGGCTGGGGACATCATCGCGACCGCGACCGGATCAGCACCGGCGAGGTGCTCGGCGGCCTGTTCGTCATCGGCGCCATCGCAGCGATCGCCAGCGCCGCGAGCAAGGACAAGACCGAACGCCGCGACCGCGACGACCGTTACCAACCGCCCTATGAGCGCGACGAGTACCGCCAGGTCCCGCGCTACCAATCCGAACCCGGCGACGCTCCGCCGCCCGCGGACACCTATGGCGACGACGATCGCACCTTCCCCACCGGCGCCTATGGCGGCGGTGAAGCCGAAGCCCGTGCGGCCGACGCATGCAGCTGGGCGGTGGAAGCCGAGATGGGCGACGACGCCCGCGTCGATCGCGTCGACAATCCGCAACCCAGCGACGGCGGCTGGTACGTCACGGGCATCGCATCGCCGCTCGGCGGCGCGACGCAGAGCTTCGGCTGCAGCTTTCGCGGCGGCCGCGTCGTCGACGTCACCTTCGGCGGCTGATCGCCTCCCGCATCGCGAGCGTACGGACCGCGTCATCAACCGGTGACGCGGCGCTTTCACCTGCCCGCGTGACAGGCGCGCCGACCCAAGTCTGAACCGCAGATAAGCGGGGGGTTCAGCCTCATGTCACCGCCGAATCGGTACACCATCATCAACAGGCCGCGATTGGCGCCTGCGCTTTTGAAGGAGACCGACCCATGGCTATGAACAAGCTCGGCAAGGCCGCGATTGGTGCGGCCACCGCCGGCGCGATGTTGATGAGCGCCACCCCCGCCGCCGCGCGAGACCGCCACGACCGTTACGATCGCGACGGAATCAGCGCGGGCGAAATCATCGCCGGCGCCGTCGTGCTCGGCGGCCTGGCCGCGATCCTTTCGTCGGACAACGACCGCCATGATCGCTACGACGACCGCTATCGTTACGACGATCGCTATCGCGGCCGATACGACGACCCGCGTTACGGTTATGGCTACGACTATGGTCGCTACGGCAACAGCCGCAGCGCGGTCAGCCAGTGCGTTTCCGCGGTCGAGCGCGGCAGCCGCCGCTACGGTCGCACCGACGTCACGCAGGTGACGAGCATCGACCGCAAGCGCGACGGCTATCGCGTCAAGGGCCGCGTCGTCGTCACCGACGGCTATGGCGGCCGCTGGGGTCGCGGCGGCTATTACGACAAGGGCAAATTCAGCTGCGATGTCCGCTACGGCCGCGTCCAGGACGTGCGCCTCTCGGGCCTGCGCTAAACTACCCTATACCTGCGGAACCCCTTCCCTTCGGGGGAGGGGTTTTCGCTGCCGGACGCACGGGACAGTGCCTGCAACCGTCGAACCCGGTCCTTCTCCTCGCGCGCCCGGCAGGATCGCACGAAAAAGGGCGGCAAAGCCGCCCCCGGTCCCGGACGGGAACCACGATCAACGCCCGTCTCCGCGCACCGGGGTGCGCGGAAAGGCAATGTCATTTCTTGCCGCGGTTCGCGTAGAGCAGCGCGGCCAGCACCGCCGCCGACCCGATGCCGATGCCGGCGGCGGCAGCGGTTTTCCAGCCGGGTCGCTTGCCGCTCGTCTTGCCTGCGGCCTGGTCGGCAGCTTCGGTCGCCTCGGCGGCTTCCTTCTGCGCCTGCAGTTCGCGCGCCGCGCGGATCACCTCATTCTCGGTCTCTTCGCCGGTGCCGGTGTCGGTGTCGGGGAGGTTGTCTTCGTTGGTCATCGCTCTCTTATGTCCTTGTCGTCAGGCGAGTGCCTGTTCCACAGGCACATAATCGGTTCCGACCGCTTCGGCTACGGCCTCGAACGTCACCTTTCCATTCCAAACGTTCAAGCCCTGCGCAAGATGCACGTCGCGTTTCAAAGCCTCTTTCCAGCCGAGGTCGGCGATACGCAGCGCGTGCGGCAGCGTAACATTGTTGAGCGCATAGGTGCTGGTACGCGCGACCGCGCCCGGCATGTTCGCGACCGCATAATGGACGATGCCGTCGATCAGATAGGTCGGATCGGCGTGGGTTGTCGCGTGGCTCGTCTCGAAGCAGCCGCCCTGATCGATCGCGACGTCGACGAGCACCGAGCCCGGACGCATCGTTCCGAGCATCTCGCGCGTCACGAGCTTCGGCGCCTCGGCGCCGGGGATCAGCACCGCACCGATGACGAGATCCGCCTCGGCGACGCATTCGGCAAGGTTCGCGCGGTTCGAGAAGCGCGTCTTGGCGCGTGCCTCGAAAAAGGTGCCGACGCGTTCGAGCACCTCGGGATCGCGGTCGAGGATGGTGACGTCGGCGCCGAGCCCCGCCGCCATCTGCGCCGCGTTGAAGCCGACGACGCCGCCGCCGATCACGCACACCTTGCCCGGCGCGACGCCCGGCACGCCGCCGAGCAGCACGCCGCGCCCGCCGTGCGCCTTTTCGAGCGCGGTCGCGCCGGCCTGGATCGACATGCGCCCCGCGACCTGGCTCATCGGCTTCAAGAGCGGCAACCCGCCATGCGGGCTGGTGACAGTTTCATAGGCGATGCACACCGCCCCCGATGTCATCAGGTCGCGCGTCTGGTCGGGGTCGGGTGCAAGGTGGAGATAGGTATAGAGAATCTGTCCGGGGCGCAGCATGGCGCGCTCGCCGGGCTGCGGCTCCTTCACCTTCACCACCATGTCGCAGGCGGCATAGATTTCCGCAGCGGTGGCGACGATCTCGGCCCCCGCCTCGACATAGAAGCGGTCGTGCGCGCCGATGCCCTCGCCCGCACCGGTTTCGACCAGCACGCGGTGGCCGTGGACGAACAGTTCGCGCGCGCTTTCGGGGGTCAGACCGACGCGATATTCGTGGTTCTTGATTTCCTTGGGGGTACCGATGAGCATGGGTCGCTCTCCATAGCGCTATAGCGGCAACCGGTGGCCGCGCGGATGCTTCGCTGTATAGCGTCAACGCGACGCGCGGCGCGAATTTTCGTTCCGCTGGTTAACACTGAATTTACCCCTTCCCCACATAGATCGGTCATGATTTTCGCCGGTGACAGCGGACGGCAGCGCCGCGCGCCACGACATGGTGAGGGAAGCAGGATCATGGTGAAGGAAAATCCGATTCATAAGCAGCAGATCGACCCGATTGCGATGTCGGAGCGCTTTTCCTTCTACGATCTCGACGGATGCCTCGCCGCGAACGGCGCCGAGATTTACGCGATCGTTGCCGGACGCGAGGAAGCGATTGCGCGCGCCTATTGGGACGCGTTCAACGCCCTTCCCTCGATCGAACGCAAGATCGAGGGCGAGCTCTACGACAGCTATGTCCGCGGCAGCGCGCGGCACACCGCCTTCAAATACCGCGATCCGGCGGGACAGGAGGTCGCCACGATCGCCTGCCAGAACACGCATATGGCGCGGCGCGTGAACCTGCCGCTCGCGTCGGTGCTGTCGTGCATGGCCGAGAGCCAGCGGCTGACGTTCGAATATATCCTCGAGGCATGCGGCGACGATTTGGCGCGGCTGGTCCGCCTGTCGAACGCGCTCAACCGGCTCGGCCTGCTCGAATATGACATCATGCAGCGCTACGCCGAAAAGCTCGACCGCGCGGTCGTGTCGGGCGAGCGTCATGCGCTCGCGGACGATTTCGACCGCTCGATCGCTTCGCTGGTCCAGGATACCGACGGCGTACGGCGCCAGCTTGCCGCGCAGGCGGCTTCGGCCGACCAGGCTGCAAAGGGCATGATCGCCAAGACGAGCGAAGTCGCCGCGGCGTCCGAACAGTCGGCGATCGCGATGCGCGAAGCCGCATCGACCGCCGCGGGCCTCATCCGCGCGATCGAGGATGCACGCAGCGAGGTCGAAGCGTCGGCCACCGTCGCGATCCGCGCCTCCGAACAGGCGGGCGAAGCTGTCGCGATGTCGGAAGCGCTGTCGCACCACGCCGAATCGATCGAATCGATCCTCGGCCTGATCCGCGAGATTGCGGGACAGACCAACCTGCTGGCGCTCAACGCGACGATCGAGGCCGCCCGCGCGGGCGAATCGGGCCGCGGCTTTGCCGTGGTGGCGCAGGAGGTGAAGAGCCTCGCCAACGAAACCGCGCGCGCGACCGACGATATCGCGGGCAAGATCACCGCGATCCAGCAGGCGACGCGCGGATCGGTCGCCGCGAACCAGTCGATCCAGCAGACGATCGTCGAGGTGCAGCAATCGGCGCAGCGCATCCGCGACGCGATGGATGCGCAGGCGCAAACGGTCACCTCGATCACCGCAGCGGTCGACGAGACCGCGCTCGCCGCCGATTCGATGTCGTCGACCATCGCCAGCATTCGCAACGATTCGGGCATGGTCGCGGGCGAGATCAGCGTGCTCAGCGAGGAATTCGGCAAGATGGGCGAGCGCCTGAACTCGCTCGAAAAGGCGGCCAGCGAATTCAGCCGCCGGGTCGCGTAACCCCCTTGATCCCCGGCGAAAGCCGGGGCCCGTCCTGATCCCGGCACGGACCCCGGTTTTCGCCGGGGAACGACTCTGGCGCAGCGCAGCCCGGGCCTCTATGGCGAGGCCATGGCAACCCATATCCTGATCACCGGCGCGAGCCGCGGCATCGGCGCCGCGATCGCCGAGGCGCTGACCACTGACGCCGCCAAAATCGTCGCACTCGCGAGCGCCGACGGCGACCTCGCCGACCCGGCGATCCCGGACCGCCTGTGGCGAACCAGCCTCGACCGGCTCGATGGCCGCATCGACGTGCTGGTCAACAACGCCGGGATATTCGAGGCGAACCCGATCGACGATTCCGACGCCGAATGGCTCGCGAACTGGAACCGCACGCTGCAGGTCAACCTGACCGCGAGCGCACAGCTGTGCCGCCATGCCGTGCGCCACTGGCAGGAGCGCAAGGCAGAAGGGCGCATCGTCAATATCGCAAGCCGCGCCGCCTACCGCGGCGACAGCCCCGCACACTGGCATTATGCCGCGTCGAAGGCGGGCATGGTGGCGATGACCAAGACGATCGCGCGCGCCTATGCGAAGGATGGCATCCTCGCTTTCGCCATCTGCCCCGGCTTCACGATGACCGGCATGGCCGAGGATTATCTGGAAAGCCGCGGCGGCGACAAATTGCTCGCGGATATCCCGCTGGGCCGCGTCGCGATGCCGCATGAGGTCGCCGAAATGGCACGCTGGTGCGCGATGCAGGCGCCCGCGCCGATGACCGGCGCGGTGCTCGACGTGAACGGAGCAAGCTATGTCCGCTAGGATCGCAGCCCTCGCCGCGCTGGCGCTCGCCGGCTGCGCGCCACAACAGGCGCCCGCGCCCGCCGCCGCCGCACCGACCGGCAAGGCGCTTGTCGCCGCGTGCGAAGGGCGCGACGGCTGGAGCGATCCCGCCCCGCCTGCGAAGATCCACGGCAACACCTATTATGTCGGCACCTGCGGCATCACCGCGCTGCTGGTGACCACCCCCGACGGACTGGTGCTGATCGACGGCGCCACCGAGGAAGCCGCGCCGGGTATCCTCGCCAATATCCGTGCCCTCGGTTTCGACCCCGCCGACGTCCGCTATCTGCTGGCGAGCCACGAGCATCTCGACCATGTCGGCGGGCTGAAGGCGCTACAGGACGCGACCGGGGCATCGGTACTCGCACGAAAGGAAGCCGTGGCAACGCTGACCAGCGGCGAACCCGAAGCAATCGATCCACAGCGCGGCGCGATCCCGCCGTTCCGGGGCGTGACCGTGGCGCGCACGCTGAACGAGGGCGAAACGCTGCCGGTCGGGGGCATCGGCCTGACCATCCACGCGACCCCGGGACACACGCCGGGCAGCACGAGCTGGACCTGGAAGTCGTGCGAGGCGGGCGATTGCCGCGCCATCGCCTATGTCGACAGCCTGAGCGCCGTGTCGGCCGACGATTACCGCTTCACCGATCATCCCGACTATGTCGCGATGCTGCGCGGCACCTTCGCCAAGGTGCCCGGCCTGCCCTGCGACCTGCTGATCACCCCGCACCCGGGCGCGAGCAGCCTGTTCGAACGGCTCGCGGGAAAAGCACCGCTGGTCGATTCCGGCGCGTGCAGGGCCTATGCCGCAGGCGCGGCAAAGCGGCTCGACGAACGGCTGGCGAAGGAAGCGGCAACCCGATGAGCTGGATCGTCTCGCTTCCCTGCACGCGTTCCGAGGCCGAAGCCCTGTCGGGCGAGATTCCCGAACTCGATGCGATGCCCGAGGCTCCCGTCGTCGTGACGCGCGAAATCGACGAGGATGCCGGCGAATGGCAGCTCGACGCCTATATGGACGACAGGCCGTCGGCGGAGCTGGTGGCGCTGCTGCACGCGCTGGTCCCGAGCGCCGGCGATACCGAACCCGTGATCGCCGAGTTGCCCGAAGAGGATTGGGTAACGCTGAGCCAGCAGGGGCTCGAGCCCGTGCAGGCGGGGCGCTTTTTCGTCCACACCAGCAGCCATGCCGACCGCGTGCCCGCGGGCGTCACCGCCTTCCTGATCGACGCGAGCCAGGCGTTCGGCACCGGCGGGCACGACACCACCGCGGGCTGCCTTTCGATGCTCGACCGGCTGGCGCGGCAGGGCGCCGTCCCGCGCAACATCGCCGACATCGGCACCGGCACCGGGCTGCTCGCCTTCGCCGCCATGGCGCTATGGCCGCGCGCGCGGACGATCGCGTCGGACATCGATCCCGCGAGCATCTTTGTCACGAAGGACAATGCCGGCATCAACGGCGTCCCGCTCGGGCGCGGCGGCGGGCGCCTCGCGGTCGCCGTGGCGGCGGGGACGAACCATCCGTCAATCAAGCACCGCGCGCCCTATGATCTCGTCATCGCGAACATCCTCGCGGGGCCGTTGATCACGCTCGCCCCCGATATCGCGAGCGTCACCGCGCCGGGCGGACGCATCATCCTCGCGGGCCTGATCGCGCGCCAGATGGAGCCGGTGCTGGCGGCGTATCGCGCGCAGGGCTTTCGCCTCGCCGCGCGCGGCGGCAGCGCCCAGTGGCCGTGCCTGATGCTGGTCAAGCGCCGCCGCTATGGCTGGCGCCGCAAGGAGCGCGCGCTGCACCGCGCCGATCCGGCGGATGCGAGTTTCGGGAGCTGGTAGGCGTCAACCGCTCTTTGCGAGCGCATAATCCTGTGTACCGCGCGTGATCACCATATCGCCCGGCAATATGTCGGCGATGGCGATCGGCGGCAGCGCCGCGTTGGCGGCATAGAGCGGCGCGAAGTCGGTGTTCACCGTCGTGTCGAGCAGCTGGTCCAGGCTGTCGATGACGAAATAATTCTGCTGGAAATCGTCGATCCGGTAATCGGTGCGCATCACCCGCGCGAGGTCGAAACCGATGCGGTTGGGGCTGTCCGAATCGAGCGCAAAGACGCTTTCGGCATAGGAGGAAACGATGCCGGCCCCATAGATGCGCAGGCCGCCCGCCTCGCGGATCAGGCCGAATTCGACGGTATACCAGTAAAGCCGCGCGAGCTGTTTCAGCGCGTCGAACCTGAGGCTCCGGAGGCCGCCCTCGCCATAGGCGACCATATAATCGGCGAACACCGGGTCGGCGAGCATCGGGACATGGCCGAAGACGTCGTGGAAGACGTCGGGTTCCTGCAGATAGTCGAGCTGCTGCGGCGTGCGGATAAAATTGCCCGCGGGGAAACGCCGGTTGGCGAGATGGTCGAAGAAGACGTCGTCGGGGACGAGCCCCGGCACCGCGACGACCTGCCAACCCGTCGCCGCCGTCAGCCGCGCGTTGAGCTCGCGGTAATCGGGAATGCCGGGCTTTTCGAGCCGCAGCACGTCGATGCCGCGCAGAAAGGCTTCCGAAGCGCGACCGGGCAGCATCGCCGACTGGCGCGCGAAAAGCCGGTCCCACATCGCGTGCTCGTCGGCGGTAAAGGCGTCCCAATCCTGCGCAATCGTCCAGTCGGCCGCCGCGCCGGGCGGCGGAGTTTCATGGACGTGGGTGAATCCATCCTTCATGGCACAGGACCTAGCATGAAATAGTTGCAAATGAAACCGGTCCAACGACTCCGCCGGACCGGTTCCCCTACCACGCTGCGGCGTCAGAAGCGCGCGCGCAAACCCGCCGAGATGGCGCGGCGCTCGACGGGATAATAGATCGCCGATGTCGGCGTCACGCCGATCGCCGCGCTGATATCGCCGATCGCCTTCTTGCCCGTAATATTGCGGACGTCGACGAAGGCGTCGATACCCTCGGCCACGCGCGCGCCGCCGGTCACGCCGAGCAGCGCATAGCCCGGCGTGCGGACCTTGTTGCGATAATCGGCGTGGGGCCCCTGCGGCACCCATTCGAGATTGGGCGCGACGTGCAGCGCATCGCCGCCGAGCCGCAACTCGGCGCGATAGACATGTTTCGGAACGATCGGCAGGCGGTTGTCGCCGAACTCGGAATCATCGCGAAAGCGGAAGTCGCTGTAGGTATAGACCTGCCGCAGTCGCAGCCAGTCGGCGGGCCTCCATTCGAGCGCCGCCTCGATCCCCGCATGCCGGGTGCGCCCGGCGTTGAAGGTCGAGGCCGGGATGTCCGGGACGACGGTATATTGCAGCATCTCGCCCCGAATGTCGGCGCGGTAGAGGCTGATATCCCAGTCCAGCCTTCCCGCCTTGCCGCGCGTGCCGACCTCGACCGTCCACGCGCGCTGCGGCGCGAGCGGCACGAAGCTCGCGATCTGCGCCAGTTCGTTGAAGCCCGGAAATTCGACCGAGCGGCTGTAGTTGGCATAGACTTGCACATCCGCCACAGGTTCGAACAGCAGGCCGAGCTTGGGGGAAAAGGCGTCGAAACCGGCGTGGCCGACCGTCCCCGCCTGCGCCGGCGCGGCACTGTTGAAGGCGATCGCCTGCCGTCGCTTGCCGTCGGCGTAGATGCCGCCGGCGACGAGAGTCAGCGCCTCGACCGGGGTCAGGCGCAGTTCGCCATACAGCGTCGCGGTGCGGGCGTCCTGCTCGGCCTCGAAGCTTTTGGCGCCGCGCTTGCCGGCCAGGTTGAGGAAACGCTTCGACGCGGTGTCGCCGACGCGCAGCTCGCCGCCGAACGTCGCGGCGACCGCACCGCCGTCATAGTCGACGCGGAAGAACGCCCCGCGATCGACGCTCTCCTGGTCGATGACCTGGAAGATCGGGTGATAGAGCGACTTGACGTTGACGAAGCCGCCGACGTCGAGCGACAGCCGGCCCCAGTCGAAGCGTGTCCGGTTCTGAAGCCGCAGCGAATCGATGTCGCGCGCCTGATCCCCTGCGACGCTCGCCGCGGCGGCGATACGCGGGGTGGTCAGCGCCTCTTTCATCGTCAGCGCGCCGGGCAGTCGCTGCTCGATATGATTGACGCTGGCGTAGAAGCGCGTGCTGGCCACCGCCCCCAGTTTCAGCCCGACATTGCCGTGGAATCGCAGGCTGTGGCGCCCGGCATGGTCGCGGTCGCCGTCCGACGTGTCGGCGCTGAGTGCGCCCCACGCATCGACCACGCCCGCCGCGACGCCCGCCGAAACGAGCCCGCGCACGCTGTCGAAGCTCCCCGCATCACCGCGCAGGTAGATCCCGCCGGCGGTGCGGCCGGTCGGCGTCACGCCATTGACCGCGCCGCCCAATGTCCCCGACCCGAAGCGCAGCGCGTTGGCACCGCGATACACCTCGAGATGGTCGAAGAAGATCGGTTCGAGCTCCTGGAAATCGCCATTGTCGTCGGCGAGGTTGATCGGCACCCCGTCCTGCAGGAGCGTCAGCCCGCGCATGTGGAAACCGCGCGACAGCCCCGAACCGCGGATCGCGATGCGTACCTCCTGCCCGTAGCGCGGCTGGAGATAGACGCCGGGGGAAAAGGCGAGCGTGTCGCGCAGGCTGACGATCGATTTGTCGGCATAGTCGCCGTGCGTGACGATATCGACCCCGCCGGGGGTGCGCGCGGCGCGCGCCTCGGCTTCGTCGGTCGCGGTGGGAGCGGTGACGATGATCGTCTGGTCGTCCCCGGCCACCTCGGCACGGACGACGGCAGGAACGAGCGAGAGGACGAGCGCCAACAGCGGCGCCGCCCGATAGGTACGGCAGTTCATGATTTTTCCTTCGCTTGAATGCAGGCACGGACCGCCCCGCGCGGGATGCGCGGGCGGCCGTTCAAACCGGGTCAGGCGAAGGCGGGAGGTCCGGTGCTCGGCGGCAGCGGTGAGGCGATGCCCGGCGCATAGCCGAGCGACGGGATCGCGACGGGCAAGGGCTCGGCCGCCACGGGAGCGGCGGGCAGCGCGGGTTCGGCGGGAACGATCGGCGCCACCGCGAGCGCACCCCACGGGCAATGCTGGTCGCTGACGGCGCCGTTATGGTCGCTCGCACGTTCGATCGGGATGGTGATCGTCCCGCCGGGATTGGCGGGGTCCGAACAGACACGGACGGTGATGCTGCCGCTCGCGTCGGTTTCGATCATCCAGCCCGGTGCGACGAGGATGCGCGCGGCAATCGCGAGCAGCAGCGGCAGCAGGAGAAGGATGCCCGGTCGGCGAAAGGCGGCAAGGAGGCCCACGCGGGAGGCCTTATGGCGCCTGCGGTGCGGTGACAAGGGACAGATACTTCAGGCGCGCAACGCCGCGCTTGTTATTCCGCCGGCGTCTCGTCGGTCTTCTTGCCGGTGCGCGTCCACGGATAGAGTAATTGGCCCCAGTAATTGCGCGGCACATCCTCGGGGATGCCATAGTCCCTGGGCCAGCGGTCTTCCGGAAAATGAAAGGTGCCGAACAATTTGTCGATCCACGGGAAATGGATCGCGAAATTAACGTCGAACGCCTCGCGCTCGAGACCATGGTGCCAGTGATGGAACCGCGGGGTGGTGATCCAGTGCCCGGCGCGGTTGAAACTGCCGCCGACATTGGCGTGGAGCAGCGACGACCAGACATAGACGAAGCCGATATAGGCCTGCATCACCGACGGGCTGAACCCGAGCGTGAAGAGCGGCAGCGAGGTGATTGCGCGCAGCAGGATGGTCTCGGCGAAATGCATCCGCGATCCCGCGAGCCAGTCCATCGATTTCGCGCTGTGGTGCACCGCATGGAAACCCCACAGGAACGGCACCTTGTGGAACAGGCGATGGAACCAATATTGCGCCATGTCCGACGCGACGAGCACGATCGCGAACTGGACGATCCACGGCAGCGACGCAACCGCCGCGCGGAATGCATCCCAGCTGTTCGTATGGTCGTTGATGATCGTCGAGGGCGCGAGCGCAAGGAAGCTCAACACCTGCACGAACATCGTGCTGACCAGATAGTAGAAAAGATCCTCGCGCCATTCGATGCGGAAGAGGCGCTGCGTCCGCCGGTGCGGAAACGCGCGTTCGAGCGGCGCGAACATGAAGCCGGTGATCAGCAGGTTGACGACGAAGAAGTCGAGCCCGAAGAAAATACCCCAGTCGCGCGTTTCCTGCGGCTGGACATTCGCGCCGCCGATCAGCACCGCGGCGAGCCCGATCATCAGCGCGGTCAGTCCGAGCGCCTTGCGCGGGCGGAGGAGCAGGCTGAGCAGCGAGAGGCCATAGCTGGTGAGCAGGATCGCGTGCACCAGCCCGCGAAAGCCGCCCCAATTCTTGACGATCGCGAGCTCGGGGGTCGCGAACCAGTCGGGAAAGCGCAGCGCGATCACCATGAAGAAACCGGCGATCGCGAACAGCAGCCCGAAAAAGCCCGACAGCCAGCCGCTGCCGAACCGCCGCACCTCGGTATGCGATTCGAGGTCGCGCATCAGGCTGTTCAGATAGTCACGTTTGGCCATGCGGCTCCCTCATATCATTTTGCCCGCGCCGTCTGTGATTTGGCGCACCGCATCGCGATCCAAAACCGTTCGGGCCGAGCCTGTCGAAGCATTGTTCTTTCCTTCAGCGCCGAAAGACAAGGACGCCCCTTCGACCAGCTCAGGACGAACGGCTCATATCAAACCCACGATGATCCAATCGGCCTTCCATGGAACGGGAGGGTCAGCCCGCCGCGGCGACGATCGCCGCCCACTCGGCCTCGTCGATCACCCGGATGCCGAGCGCGGCGGCCTGCTTGAGCTTCGAGCCCGCGCCGGGCCCCGCGACGACGAGGTCGGTCTTCGCGCTCACGCTGCCCGCCGCCTTGGCGCCAAGCGCCTCGGCCTGCGCCTTGGCTTCGTCGCGGCTCATCGTTTCGAGCTTGCCGGTGAACACCACGGTCATGCCCGATACTTCGCTGTCGCGCGTCTCGACCACATAGGGCGGCGGCGACACTTCGGAGAGCAGGTCGTCCCACAACGCGCGATTGTGCGGTTCGTGGAAGAAATCGCCGAGCGCCTCGGCGACCGCGGGACCGATACCGTCGGCGCGGACTTCGAGGATCGCCTTGATCGCCTCCATCCGGCGCGCGAGATATTTGCCGTCGGATTCGCCCTCGCCCTGCGGGTTGGCGTCGAGCCAGGCCTGCATTCCCGCCGCGCTCTCGGGAAGCCGCGCAATATCGCCGAGTCCCTTGAGCAGGTCGCGCGCAGTCACCGCGCCGATATGACGGATACCGAGCCCGAAGAGCAGGCGCGCCGCATCGGGCGACCTTTTCGCCTCGATCGCGGCAAAAAGATTGTCGACCGATTTCTCCTTCCACCCCTCGCGCGCCAGCAATTCGGTGCGGTGCGCCTTCAGGCGAAAGATGTCCGCGGGCCCCTTGTCGAGCCAGCCGAGATCGAGAAATTCCTGGATACTCTTTTCGCCCAGCCCCTCGATGTCGAGCGCACCGCGGCTGACGAAGTGCCGCAGCCGTTCGAACTTTTGCGCGGCGCAGATCAGCCCGCCGGTGCAGCGGACATCGACCTCGCCCTCCTCGGCGACCGCTTCGCTGCCGCACACCGGGCAATGATCGGGAAAGACGTAGGGCGGCCGCTCCTCGTCGCGGGTGAGGTTCTCGACCACCTGCGGGATCACGTCGCCCGCGCGCTGGATCACCACCCGGTCGCCGGGGCGCACGCCCAGCCGGCCGATCTCGTCGCGGTTGTGCAAGGTGACGTTCGACACGACGACGCCGCCGACGGTGACCGGGGTGAGGCGCCCGACGGGGGTCAGCTTGCCGGTGCGCCCCACCTGGATGTCGATCGCTTCCAGGGTGGTTTGCGCGCGTTCGGCGGGGAATTTATGTGCGATGGCCCAGCGCGGCGCCTTGGCGACGAAGCCGAGCCGTCCCTGCCAGTCGAGCCGGTCGACCTTGTAGACGACGCCGTCGATGTCGTACGGCATCTCGGCACGCTCGGCCTCGATCCGGCGGTAATGCGCGAGCACGCCCTCGATGCCGTCGAAGCGCTGCAGCAGCGGCGACACCGGAACGCCCCAGTCCGCGATCATCTCCATCATCGCGAACTGCGTCGTGGCGGGCACCGCGCTGACTTCGCCCCAGCCGTGCGCGAGGAAGCGCAGCGGACGCGATGCGGTGACGCTTGCGTCCTTCTGGCGCAGCGACCCGGCCGCGGCGTTGCGCGGGTTGGCGAACTGGCGGACAGTGGCGGGGTCGAAATCCGCCTCGCGCTGCGCGGCGAGCGCCCTGCCCTCCTCCATCAGCCGGTCGTTGAGCGCGGCGAAATCGGCCTTGGCCATATAGACCTCGCCGCGAATCTCGAAGACGTCGGGGACCTCGCCCTTCAACTCCTGCGGGATGTCCTCGATCGTCGCGACGTTCGGCGTGACGTCCTCGCCGACGCTGCCGTCGCCGCGCGTCGCGGCCTGCACCAGCTTGCCTTTTTCGTAGCGCAGCGAACAGGACAGGCCGTCGATCTTGTCCTCGGCGGTGAGCGCGATTGCCTCGTCCTCGCGCAGGTTGAGGAAGCGCCGAACGCGCGCGGCGAACTCCTCGACATCCTCGGCGGCGAACGCGTTGTCGAGGCTCATCATCCGCTGCCGGTGCGTCACCTTGGCGAGCGGCGACGCCTCGACCGCCGCGCCCACCAGCCGGTTCGGGCTGTCGGCGCGGATCAGGTGCGGGAAGGCATCCTCGATCGCATTGTTGCGGCGGACGAGCGCGTCGTAATCGGCATCCGAAATCTCAGGGCTGTCGTCGGCGTGATAGAGCTTGTTGTGACGCGTGATCGCTTTGGCGAGGCGCATCAGTTCGTTGGCGGCGTCGGCTTCGGTGGTCACGGCGATTTCAAAGCTTCCAACAGGGCGGGGTCGGCGAATATCTGTCGTACGAGCAGCGGATAGAGCGCATTATACTGGCATACTGGCGGAACGCCTCCGGGATAGCGATGGCGCCAATAAAATCGCCTTTCCAGCGCGTTTCGACCCGATAATCCTTCGAAAAGGCCGGAACCCCGACGTGCAGCACCGATATGCGTACGCCCAGCGCGGCATGAGTTTCGCCCGCGCGGCTTTCGATCAGTTGTCCCGCGATCGAGACCGGGGCGTCGGGGTCGAGGCGGGCCGCCGCGACCAGTTCCTTTTCGAAGCTCATCCCGAGAAACTCGGCAAAGCCCGCTCCCTTCGGCGGGCTGAGCGTCGAACCGCGGATGACGACGGTGCGTGCGATCGGCTGCGCCCCGCCCGCGTCGACGAACGGCCCCAGAGCGATGCGCGGCACATCGGCGGCGCGCAGCAGCTTCAAGGTTTCGATCGACGGAGCAGTCTCGTCGACGCGCGTGTGCACGCATCCGGCGAGCGGCACGAAGGCCGCTGCCGCGACGACGAGCCGAAAGCAGCGCCGCGCCATGCCTATTGCGGAAACGCTGGGTCGGAAACGAGGTTGTTCACACCGCGATCGGTCGTCTGGCGGACCACCGTCTTCACCGCCTCGGTCACATTCTTGACCTGCGCCCCCGGAATCTCGACGTCCTTCTTGCCGAATTTCATGTGCAGCGCGTGCTGGACCAGCGTCTTGATCGACGCCGCGCCCTCGCCCGGCAGATATTCGAAAGTCACGTCATAACGGTCGGTCGCGACGACGCCGCCGAACAGCCCGAAGCCGAGTCCGGCGCGAAAGCCGTCCTTCTTGGCCTTGTCGACCTCTTCCTTCTTGACGATGTTGTTGAAGGTGATGCTGAGTACCGCACCCCCGGCGACCGGCGCCTCGACGACTTCGCTGAACGCCCCGCTCTTTTGCAGCGCGTCGATGATCCAGGGTTTGACCTCCTTGGTCGCGCGCGGGTTGGGCGCGCCGTCGCGCTGGAACTCGAAAATCAGCTGGACCGGCTTTGGCGTTGCAGGGGCCTTCTTTTCCTCCGGCTTCACCTCGCCCAGCGTGTTGTCGACATACCATTTCGCAGCCTGCACCGCGGTCGGCGCGAACAGCAAAGAAAAGGCCGCAAGCGCCGCCAAGGCCTTTGCGCGCAACGAAAAGATGGATTTCTGCATGATACGACCCCTTCCCCAATGGCGTTCGGATACCATTGCTGGCCGAATCGGCAAGATGCTTTGCGGCGCGGCGCGCAGCGGCTCAATCCGCGGCGGGCGCGACCAGTTTGAACTCGGCGCGAGTGCCAAATCCGGCGATCAGCGGACGGCCCTTCCGGATCGCCTCCTGCACCGCGGGCAGTTCAAGCGAGGCGGCATGTGCGTCCTTGTCTGTCCACAGCTCGACGATCCAGATCGCGTCGGGGTTCGCGCTGTCCTCGCCGATCAGATAGGCGATGTTGCCCGGCATCGTGCCGGTGCCTTCGGCGAGCGCCGCGACGAGTGCCGCGCGCTGGCCGGGCTGCGCGATCATCTGGCCGATCAGGCCATATTGGGGAACGACTTCTTCCATCCGCGCCTCCAGCGCCCTGAGTTTTCCGGCGGGCAACAGCATCCCCGCCATGGCCAGCAGCGCGGCGAGATGTTCGCGCCGGTTCATCGCGCGATCGCCAGCACATGCACCTGCCGCCGGATGCGGAAGCCGAGCGATTCATAGAGCGCAATCGCACCCGTATTGTCGGCATAGCTGTGCAGGAAGGGCGTCTCGCCGCGCGCGATCATCGCCCGCATGACATGCCCGATCAGCGCGCGCGCGAGGCCCCGGCCGCGACAATCCTCCCAGGTCGAGACGCCGCTGACCTCGGCCATGCCGGGCACCAGAATGCGCTGACCCGCCATGGCGAGCAGCCGTCCGTTCTCGCGAATCCCGAAGAAGGGGCCATAAAGATGCGTCTTGGGTCCCCATGGGCCGGGTTTCGCATGTCCGGCGAGCGCCGCCATTTCGGCGGCGTCATCGTCGCCCAGCGCGATCATCGCAGGCTCGCCGCCGCGCGGCATCGGCGGCGCGCCGCCGGCGACCATCTGCGCAAGGACGGCACGCTTCACCTCGCGCGTGCCGGGCGGCACGGGCCAGGCCTCGTCCTCGACCATCCACAATTCGCCGTCATCGGGGACGAGTGCCGCGAGCGCCGCCTGCGCCTCGACGCCGGTGTCGGCGGCAACGCCGAAGACGCCATAGCCGCGATCGAGCCGCAGCGCCCGTGCATCCCCCTCGGCCAGATGCGACTGGCGCCCGGTGAGCATGCTCCAGACGGGGCGGTCGAGGGGATGGGCGGTCATCGCTCAGAGCCGACCGGGCGCCAGAGCGCGGCTGTGGCGCCGGGGCTCCTGAAGGGGAGGAGCTTCAATCTTCATCACGCCACTTCCAGCAACCGTTCGGCCTGCGCGCGGGCTTCGTCGGTGACCTCGGCGCCCGAGAGCATGCGTGCGATTTCCTCGCGGCGTTCGGCGGTGCCCAGCGCGCGAACGCCGGTGCGGGTGACGGTGCCCTCGCTCGACTTGGCGATCAGGAAATGCGCAGCGCCTTTCGCCGCGACCTGCGGACTGTGCGTCACCGCAAGCAATTGCCTGCCCGCGCCATCCCCCGTTCCCTTGGCCAGCCGCGCGAGCCGCTCGCCGATCGCGCTCGCCACCGCACCGCCGACACCGCGGTCGATCTCGTCGAAGATGATCGTCTCGGCGCCGCCCTCTTCGGCGAGAGCGACCTTGAGCGCGAGGATGAAGCGCGAAAGCTCGCCGCCGCTCGCGATCTTGATCAGCGGCGCGAAGGGCGCGCCGGGGTTGGTCGAAATCAGGAATTCGACGCGATCGATGCCCTCGGCGCCCCAGCGTTCGGCGGGCAGGCGCTCGACCAGCGTCTGGAACCGCGCCGCGTCGAGCTTGAGCGGGACGAGTTCGCCCGCGACCGCCTTGTCGAGCCGCAGCGCCGCCTTCGTCCGCGCATCCGACAGCGCGGCCGCGGCGTGGGTATAGGCCGCAGCCTTTGCAGCGACCTCGGCCTCGAGCCTCGCGAGACCCTCACTGCCGCCGTCGATCGCGTCGAGTCGCGCCGCAAGGTCGCCTGCAAGGGTCGCGAGTTCGTCGGGCTGGACGTGGTGCTTGCGCGCCATCGCGCGCAGTTCGAACAGGCGCGCCTCGGTCTCTTCGAGCCGCGCGGGATCATATTCGAGCGCGCGCGCCGCCTCGTTCAGCCGCTGCTCGGCCTCGTCGGCCTCGATGATCGCGCGGTCGAGCCCGGCGAGCGCCTCGGCGAGCAGCGGATGGTCGCCCGCGAACCGGTCGAGCCGCCGCGCCGCGGCGCGCAATTGCGCAGGGCCACTGTCGCTGCCCTCGAACGCCGCCATGATCGCGCCCATGTCCCCGGCGATCCGCTCGCCCTTCTGCATCGCGGTGCGCGCTTCGGCGAGTTCGGCCTCCTCGCCCGGCTGCGGCGCCAGCGCGGCCAGCTCGGCGACGCAATGTTCGAGCCATTCGCGGTCGCGCACCGCCTCGTCGAGCGCGCTTCGCGCAGCCGCCAACCGTGCCTCGGCTCCGCGCCATTCGCCATGCGCCGCCGCCACCGCGGCGCTGTCGCAGCGGCCATAGGTGTCGAGCAGCGCCCGATGCCCCGCGGGGGCGAGCAGCCCGCGTTCGTCGTGCTGGCCGTGGATTTCGACGAGGTGCGTGCCCACCTCGCGCAGCAGCGCCGCCGAGCAGGGTTGGTCCCCCAGGAAAGCGCGACTGCCGCCGTCGGCCTTGAGCGTCCGTCGGATGAGCAGCGGTTCGCCGGGTTCGATCTCGATCTCATTCTCGGCGAGCAGCGCGGCGAGCGCCGTGCCGGCTGCGGGCGCGGCGAAGCTCGCGGTCACCTGCGCCTTGTCGCTGCCCTGCCGCACCAGCGCACTGTCGGCGCGCATGCCGAGCGCGAGCCCGAGCGCGTCGAGCAGGATCGACTTGCCCGCGCCGGTCTCGCCGGTCAGCACGCCGAGCCCGGCCGCGAAATCGAGGTCGAGCCGTTCAATGAGGACGATATTGGCGATGGACAGGGCCGTCAGCATGGCCTGCCCTTATAACAGAACAAAGCGCGAATCCACGCCTTGCGGCATCACGCCGTCGGCGCGTGCTTCTGCATCAGCTTGTAGGCGCGGTCATACCATTCGCTGCCGGGATAGTTGGCGCCGAGCACCGCCGCCGCCTTTTTCGCTTCCGACGGCACGCCGAGCGCGAGATAGCATTCGGTCAGGCGATAGAGCGCCTCCGGGGTGTGGCTGGTCGACTGGAATTTCTCGGTCACCTCGCGGAAGCGGATCGACGCCGCGAGCCAGTTCGAGCTGCGCTGGTAGAAGCGGCCGATTTCCATTTCCTTGCCGGCGAGATGGTCCTGCACGAGGTCGATCTTGAGCCGCGCATCGGCGGCATAGCGGCTGTCGGGATAGCGGCGGATCACTTCGCCGAGCGCGGCCTGCGCCTGCTGGGTGATCTTCTGGTCGCGGGTGACGTCGCTGATCTGCTCGTAATAGCTGAGCCCGATCAGATAATAGGCGTAGGGCGCATCCTTGTTGCCCGGGTGGATCGAGAGGAAACGCTGCGCCGCCTCGATCGCGGGGGTATATTCGCGGTCCATATAATAGCTGAAGCTGCTCATCAGCTGCGCGCGGCGCGCCCAGGGCGAATAGGGATGCTGGCGCTCGACCTCGTCGAACAGCGCCGCGGCGAGGCCGTACTGGCGCCGGTCGAGCCGGTCCTGCGCGGCGCGGTACAGCGTGTTGACGTCGCGCGCGACATAACGCGTGTCCTTCTTGACCCCGCTGCCCCCGGCGCAGGCGGCCAGCAAAGGCGAGATCACGAGAGCGGCGGCGAGCAGGCGCGTCGAGGCGCGCAGGGAAGGACGCTGAGTCATGGCCGCGGTATAGCCACAGCGCGGATGAACGCAAAATAAATGATGGAGGGGCCGGCGCGGTTTTACGGCGCTTTGACGACGCAGCCCGCCGGAGCATCGGCGGGGGCCGGAACGCGCCGCGCGGTCTTGATCGTCACCATCGGGTCGAGGATCTGGCCGTGCATCACCCCGTCCCCCGCGGTCGGAGAGATCGGCGCGTTGAAAATCCGTTCGGCGACATCGGCGCCCGCGACCACCTCGCCGAACACCGCAAAGCCTGCGCCGTCGCCGCCCGGTGCGTCGGCATCGAACCCCTTGATGTCGCCGAGCAGCAGGAAGAAATCGCTCGTCGCGTCGCCGGGGTTGAGCCGCGCCATCGACAGCGCGCCCTTGCAGTTGGTCAGCCCCGTCTTCGTCGTCGGCTCGTGCGCGATCGGCGGATAATTCTTGCGCGCGTCGCCGCGGTTGCCCGCCTGCACCAGCTGGTTCGCCGGCCCCCAGTTGCGCGTCGCGCGATAGAATTGGAACCCGTCCATCCGTTTACCGTCGACATAGCGCAGGAAATTGGCGGCGGTGACCGGCGCGCGCTTGTCCTCCAGCCGCACGATGATCGTGCCGAGATCGGTGACGAGCGCGACATGGGGCCGGGTGTCGATTTCGACCACGGGTGCAACCGGCGCGGGGATCGGCGGCGGGGGTGGCGGCAATTGTGTCGCCTGTGGCGGAATGGCGGACGACTGGACAGCGAGGGCGAGCGCGACAAGGAACGGGTTGATCATCCCGTCCTTATGACCCGATGCACCGCGCCGCGAAAGTCGGAAACTGCCCGCCTCCGGGAGCGGGCATCGGAAACATTAAACCAAATGGTTGACTATTCCCGATACATCGCCATATTAAACCTTATGGTTGAACATGATTCGCAGATCCTCGACACGATCTTCCACGCACTCGGCGACGCGACGCGGCGCGCGATGCTCGGCGAACTTGCCGCCGGGCAGCGAAGCGTCGGCGAGCTCGCCGAACCTTTCGCCATGTCGCTCGCCGCGGCGTCGAAACATGTCCGCGTGCTCGAAAGGGCCGGGCTGATTCGCCGCGAGATACGCGGACGCACGCATGTCTGCAGCCTCGACCCGGCGCCGCTGATGAGCGCCGACCAGTGGCTCGGGATCTACCGCCGCTTCTGGACCGGCCGCCTCGACACGCTCGAATCGCTGCTGCGCGACGCACCGCCCCCACCCGCGAAAGCTCCCCCTCCCGGGAAAGAAGGAGAATGACGATGACGAACATGCTCGCCGACTATGGCGTCCTCACCGAACCCGCGACGCTGACGATCGAACGGCGGCTGCCGGGGCCGATCACCCGAATCTGGGCCTATCTCACCGACGGCGCGTTGCGCCGCCAGTGGCTCGCCGCAGGGGTGATGGAGGAAAGGGCCGGCGCGCCGGTCGATCTTGTCTGGCGCAACGACGAACTCACCGACCCGCCGGGGGCGCGCCCCGACGGCATGGGCGACGAGCATCGCATGACCTGCGAAATCATCGAGATCGATGCGCCGCACCGCCTGACGATCAGCTGGGGCAGCACCGGCGGCGTGACCTTCACCCTTCGCGACGAGGGTGACGAGGTGCTGCTGACGATCGCCCATCGGCGCATCGAAGACCCGTCGGTCCTGCTCAACGTCAGCGCCGGCTGGCACGCCCATCTCGACCTCCTCGCGGCGCGCCTGCGCGGCACCTCGCCCGCGCCGCACTGGGACAATTGGACAGCGCTGCGCCGCGACTATGCCGATCGCTTCGGCAGCTGACAGTTCGGAGAACCGGCGCCCGGTCGCCGCGCGAGGCCGCGGGGGCGTCGGTCGGCGTGGACAGCCGGCCCTCGATCGTGGCATTTTGGAAAGCCGGAATCGAAGCGGAACGGACACTCCACGATGGACCAGAACGAAGCCTATCTGCGCGAGGCGATCGCGCTCGCCTACGCCAATACCGAAGCCGGCGGCCGCCCGTTCGGCGCGGTGATCGTCCGCGACGGACAGATCATCGCATCGGGCGTCAACGAGATCGGCCGGACCGGCGATCCGACCGCGCACGCCGAGCTCAACGCGATCCGGCGCGCCAGCCAGGTGCTGGGCTCGCCCGACCTCTCGGGCTGCGCGGTCTTCGCGAGCGGTCATCCCTGCCCGATGTGCATGGCGGCGATGCGCTTCGCGGGGGTTGCCGCGGTGACCTACGCCTATTCGAACGAGGATGGTGCACCGCACGGACTCTCGACCGCGGCGGTCTACGATGATCTGGCGAAGCCGTTTGCGGAACAGAGCATGACGATCCGCCACCTGCCGGTGCGCCTCCCCGGGCGACCGGACCTTTACGCCGACTGGCGGGCGCAACGAGGCTGAGCGCCGCGCGCCGATAGTGTTGAGGGCGGCTGACAGCGGACGCTCGCTCCTCCCTGTGGCGAAGCCATGGGGAGGATTCAGGGGAACGCCCTTTCCCCAACCCAAAGTCGCCATAAGAAAAGGGGCCACCTTTCGGCAGCCCCTTCTCTTTTCCAATCGCGAAGAACTTAGTCCTTCAGGAAGTCGGGCACATGGCCCTGATCTTCCGGACCGTCTTCCGAACGCTCGCGACGCGGACCGCGATCGCCGCCGTCGCGGCGCGGGCCGCGGTCACGGCCGCCGCGACCACGGTCGCCGCCGTCACGGCGCGGACCACGATCGCCGCGCGGCTCGCGGGGTTCGCGCGCCGGGCGGGTATCTTCGAGCTCTTCGCCGGTTTCCTGGTCGACCACGCGCATCGACAGGCGGACCTTGCCGCGCTGGTCGATCTCGAGCACCTTGACCTTGACTTCCTGGCCTTCGCTGAGGACGTCCGAGACCTTCTCGACGCGCTCGTTCTTGATTTCGCTGACGTGGACGAGACCGTCCTTGCCGCCCATGAAATTCACGAACGCACCGAAATCGACGAGGTTGACGACCTTGCCGTCATAGATCTTGCCGACTTCGGCTTCCTCGACGATGCCGGCGATCCACTTGCGCGCGGCTTCGATCTGATCGAGGTCGCTCGACGAGATCTTGATCACGCCCTCGTCGTCGATGTCGACCTTGGCACCGGTGGTCGCGACGATCTCGCGGATCACCTTGCCGCCGGTGCCGATGACGTCGCGGATCTTCGACTTGTCGATCTGCATCGTCTCGATGCGCGGCGCGTGCGCCGACAATTCGCTGCGAGTTTCGCCGAGCGCCTTGTTCATCTCGCCGAGGATGTGTGCGCGGCCTTCCTTGGCCTGGTTGAGCGCAGCTTCGAAGATCTCGCGCGTGATGCCCGCGATCTTGATGTCCATCTGCATCGTGGTGATGCCTTCGGACGTGCCCGCGACCTTGAAGTCCATGTCGCCGAGGTGGTCCTCGTCGCCAAGGATGTCCGACAGGATCGCATAATCCTTGCCTTCGAGGATCAGACCCATCGCGATGCCCGAGACCGGACGCTTGATCGGCACGCCGGCGTCCATCATCGCGAGCGAACCGCCGCAGACCGACGCCATCGACGACGAGCCGTTCGACTCGGTGATGTCGCTGGTCAGGCGGATCGTGTAGGGGAACTCGTCCTTCGTCGGCAGCACGGGGTGCAGCGCGCGCCACGCGAGCTTGCCATGACCGACTTCGCGGCGGCCCGGCGCGCCGAAGCGGCCGACTTCGCCGACCGAATAGGGCGGGAAGTTATAGTGCAGCATGAAGTTCTGGTACGACAGGCCGTTCAGGCCATCGACCATCTGTTCGCTTTCCTTGGTGCCGAGCGTCGCCGTGGCGATCGTCTGCGTTTCACCGCGGGTGAACAGCGCCGAACCATGCGCGCGAGGCAGGAAGTGCGTTTCGGCGACGATCGGACGGATCTGCGTCGTCGTGCGGCCGTCGATGCGCTTGCCGTCCTTGAGGATGGCGGTGCGGACGATTTCGGCTTCGAGCTTCTTGGTCAGCTTGATGCCGGCCATGACGTCCTGCGGCGACAGGCCGTCTTCGGTGAACTGCGCCTTCGCCTTCGCGCGCGCTTCGTTGAGCGCGTTCGAGCGGGCCGACTTGTCGGTCAGCTTGTAGGCGGCGGCGATGTCCTTGCCGATCAGCTTCTTGAGCTTGTCCTTGATCGCGGCATTGTCATCCGACGCGGCCATGTCCCAGGGGTCCTTGGCGGCCTGTTCGGCGAGCTTGACGATCGCCTTGACGACTTCCTTGCACGCGTCGTGCGCGAACAGGACGGCGCCGAGCATGACCTCTTCCGACAGCTCGTTGGCTTCGGATTCGACCATCATCACCGCATCGTAAGTGGCGGCGACGACCAGATCGAGATCGCCTTCGGCAACCTGTTCGTCGGTCGGGTTCAGAATATATTCGCCGTCGACATAGCCGACGCGCGCGGCGCCGATCGGACCCATGAAGGGCACGCCCGAAATGGTGAGCGCGGCCGACGCCGCGACCATCGCGAGGATGTCGGGCTCGTTGTGGCCGTCATAGCTCAGCACCTGAGCGATGGCGTTGATCTCGTTGTAGAAACCTTCGGGGAACAGCGGGCGGATCGGACGGTCGATCAGGCGGCTGACCAGCGTTTCCTTTTCGGTCGCACCGCGTTCGCGCTTGAAGAAGCCGCCCGGGATACGACCGGCGGCCGAATATTTTTCCTGATAGTGGACGGTGAGCGGGAAGAAGTCCTGCCCGTCCTTCACCGACTTCGCGGCGGTCACGGCGCACAGGACGACCGTTTCGCCCAGCGTCGCCATCACGGCGCCGTCGGCCTGGCGGGCAACCTTGCCCGTTTCGAGGGTCAGCGTTTCACCGCCCCACTCGATCGATACTTTTTTCACGTCAAACATGTGGTTTCCTTCGCCCGCCGGGCCCTATGCCGGGCGGGGCCTCTGATTCCGGGCAATCCGGCCCGGGGCGGTTTAGGGCGTCTGTCTGCCCCAATGGCGGTCCCGCCGGATGCGGGAACGGCCCTGTGGTCCGGCGATTTTTGCGGGACCAATATGACAGCGGCCCCGGAAATCCGGGGCCGCCAGAAATTCTTACTTGCGAAGACCCAGCTTCGCGATCAGCGCCTGGTAGCGGGCCTCGTCCTTCTTCTTGAGATAGTCGAGGAGGCTGCGGCGCTTGTTGACCATCATCAGCAGCCCGCGGCGGCTGTGATTGTCCTTGTGGTGCGCCTTGAAGTGATCGGTCAGCGTGTTGATGCGGTCGGTCAGGATCGCGACCTGGACTTCCGGCGAACCGGTGTCGCCCTTGGCACGGGCATTGTCGCTGATGACTTCGGCTTTGCGCTCGGCGGTAATCGACATATTCGTTTTTCCTCGAACATCCTGTTTAAAGATTGAAGCCCCGCACGACCTTCAGCGTTCCCGCCAAAGCCTCCACCAGCGCGACGGGCCGATTTTCGGCGCCCCGTCCCCAATAGAGCCCGTCTTGCGTGCACCCCCCGGTCCAGACGCGACCCTGTCGGATCGCCCCTGCCGCTTCCGGGGAAAGGTCCAGAGCCGGGATGTCGACCAGCCCTGCCTCGAGCGGCAGAATGACTTCTGATTGCGCGGCGCCTTGGCCGAAAGCGTTCAATTTGTCCAGCGAAATCGCCCGATCGAGCACGAACGGCCCCGCTTTCGTGCGGCGCAGCATCGTGACGTGCCCGACGCTGCCGACCGCGCGCGCAATATCGCGCGCAAGGCTGCGGATATAGGTGCCCTTCGACACATGCGCGGTGAGGGTGACCGATTCGAGCCGCCCCTCTCTGCCAGCCTCATCCCGGACGGCGAGCGCGTATACCGTGACCGCCCGCGCCTTCATCGCGACCGTTTCGCCCTTGCGTGCGCGATCATAGGCGCGCTCGCCGTCGATCTTGATCGCCGAATAGGCCGGCGGCACCTGTTCGATCGGCCCGGTGAAGCGCGGCAGGACGGCCACCACCTCGGCCAGCGTCGGCCGCGCGTCGCTGCTCGCCACCACCTCGCCCTCGGCGTCGAGCCCTGCGGTCTCGGTCCCGAATTGCACGGTGAAGTCGTAAATCTTGCTCGCGTCGAGCATCCGGCCGCACAGCTTCGTCGCTTCGCCGAGCGCGATCGGCAGCACTCCCGACGCCAGCGGGTCGAGCGTGCCGCCGTGGCCGACCTTGACCTTGCCCAGCCCCGCCTCGCGGCACACGCGCTTGACCGCGCCCACCGCCTGCGTCGAGCCGAGGCCAACGGGTTTGTCGAGGATGATCCAGCCGTTCATCGCAGCGCCGCTAGGGCGCCACGATGTGCCTTGTCAATTTTTCGCAGCCTTTTCGGCTTCGCGCGCCGCCTTGCGCTCCTCCTTCGTCGGCGGCGGCGCCGAGGTCACGAACGAGGAGAGTGGACAACGCTCGCCGCGGACGATGATCGTGGCGAATTTGTCGAGCCGCGAGGCGCCGCGCGTGTCGACGCCGATCGCCTGCGCGAAGTCGAGGTCGCGGCAGATGCCGGCAAAGCGGCCGTAGAACCATTCGCCGCGGCGTCCCTCGATCCAGAGGCCGTCGTCGCCGTCGGCCTGCCAGTTGCGGATCGTCGCGTTGCCGGGAAAGGTGATGCCCGATTCGACCCCGAGTTCGCGGGGCGCAGCGGGCTCGGCGGCCGCCGCTGCCGAAAGGGGAAGCAGCACGGCGGCCAGGGAGAGTGCGAGTTTCGGTTTCATGTCGAGTCTTTCTGCTGTCCCGCCCGGCATTCGGTGCGCCCCTAGCAGGCCGATCCTGAACGGATACTGACCCCGTCGGGCGAGACTCAGGTGCCGCGCGCCGCCCACTCCCCCGCCAGCAGCGACCACAGCCCGGTATCGCGGACAAAGCCGGTCCAGGTGATGCGTTCGGAGCGCAGCACCCCTTCCTTGACCCCGCCGAGCTTCGCGACCGCCGCCTGGCTTCGCGCGTTGCGCTCGTCGATGCGGAACTCGATGCGGCGAATCCCCACCGCAAAGGCGTGGTCGAGCATCAACCGCTTCACTCGCCCGTTGAAACCGGTCCCGCGCGCGTCGGGGTGGATGAAGCTGTTGCCGACCTCGACCGTCTGCGCCGACACGTCGGGGCGCAACCAGGCGGTCATACCGACGAGCCGGCCCGCGTCCATGATCGCATAGGGCATGCGCCCGCCCCGGCCGGTCAGCACATCGAAACTCGCATCGAAATGCCCCGGACCGAAACTCGACGAATAGATCGTCCAGATGTCGGGATCGGCGGCACAGACGGCGCGCAGCGCCTCGCGATGCGCCTCGGTCAGCTTGACGAGCCGGAGGTCGCCATCGGCGAGTTCGACATAGAGACGGTCAAGCATCGGCGCCCACCTCCCTTGGCGCCGCCGCGGCTTCGCGCCGTTTCGCCATGAAATGTCGCCGGCACATCGCGACATAGCGGTCGTTGCCGCCGATCTCGGTCTGCGCCCCCGCGACCACCGCGCGGCCGCCTTCGTCGACGCGCAGGTTCATCGTCGCCTTGCGCCCGCATTCGCACACCGCCTTCAGCTCGACGAGCGCGTCCGCGATGCCGAGCAGCGCCGCCGATCCGGGAAAGAGCTCGGCCGAAAAATCGGTGCGCAAGCCATAGCAGAGGATCGGGATATTCGCCTCGTCGGCGAGCCGCGCGAGCTGGAACACCTGATCCTTCGACAGGAATTGCGCCTCGTCGACAAGCACGCAGGCAAGCGCACGCTCGGCATTTTCGGCCAGCACCGCGGCACCGATGTCGCTGTCGGGATCGAACTTGTGCGCCTCGGCCATCAGCCCGATGCGGCTCGTCACCTGCCCCGCGCCGTAGCGGTCGTCGAGCGCCGCGGTCCACAGCATCGTTTCCATGCCGCGCTCGCGATAGTTGAAGTCCGCCTGGAGCAGCGTCGTCGACTTGCCCGCATTCATGCTGGCATAATAGAAATAGAGCTTGGCCATGGCGAAGCTGTGACCGGCTTTGCGCCCCCGTGCAATGGGCGAATCAGGCGCCCTCGAGCAGCGCGCGAAAGCGCGCCGGCTGCGGCAGCAGATCGGCGAGGGTGAAACCGTCGAGATGGCCGAGGAAGGCCGCCAGCGCGCCGCCGAGCGCACCCTGCAAGCCGCACGCGCCGCGCACCGGGCACGCCGAGGTCGCCGGGTCCATGCATTCGACGAAATTGTCGAGATTTTCGAACGCACGCACCACGGCGCCGACGTTGATCGCGGCGGGTTCGTGCGCCAGCCGCATGCCGCCGCCGCGCCCGCGCTGCGTCGCGACATAGCCGAGCCCCTGCAGCCGCTGCGCGACCTTGGCGAGGTGGTTGCGCGACACGCCGTACCGCCCGGATATCTCATCGACCGTCATCAGGTCGCCGGTCGCGCCGAGCGCCATCAGGATGCGCAGGGCATAGTCGCTGTGAAGGCTGAGCCGCATAAAATAGGTATATGGGATATTGCTTTTACGATCAATCGCGAATAACAGGTATTTCAAATACCAAATAACGAGTCGAGATCATGAGCACAGCAGCCCGCGTCCATCCCCACAGCCTCGCCGCGCGCGAACGCCGCCGCGACGATGCGCGCGCGATGGGCATCGACGAAGCCTTCATCGCGGCGATGGTCGACCATTTCTACGCCGCGGTGCGCGCCGACGCCGAACTCGGCCCGATCTTCGAACCGCGCATCGCCGACTGGCCCCGGCATCTGGGACAGATGAACCGTTTCTGGCAGTCGATCCTGCTCAGCGCAGGCAATTTTTCGGGCAATCCGATGGTCAAGCATCTCGCCATCCCGGGCCTCGATCAGGCGCATTTCGAACGCTGGCTGCAACTCTTCTACGCCACGCTGCACGCCATCGCGCCAACGCCGGAGGCCGCCGGCCACATCGGCGCCAAGGCGCGAATGATCGCTGAAAGCCTGCTCACCGGCATCTGGGTCCACCGCGACCGGGATCAGGCACTGTCGAGGAAAGTGGAGCTTCCCCATGCCTGACCCTGTTGCGCCTGCCCCCGCCTCCCGCCCGTCCCCCGCGCGCTCCGTCGTCCACCTGTCGAACGACCCCTATGAAGTGAACGGCATGCAGGCGGGGTTCCAGCTGCCGCGCTGGGTCTGGCGCAGCATGTTCGCCTGTTACGCGATCTTCTTCCTCGGCCTCGGCGCGGCGACCGGACGCGACACCGCTACGATCTTCATGCTCGTCGTCTCCGCGCTCTATGCGCTGATGTATTTCGCGACCGCGGGCATTCTCCACGCCCAGAAGGGTCCCGAACATGCCTCACCGCTCGACCGCATCGGCGGGATGCTCGACACCTGGACCGGGCCGATGGACGGTCAGACCGTCGCGGCGCAGATCCTTGCCGTGCCCGCGGGCTTCGCCTTCCTTGGCGTCACCTTCCTGATCGTCCGCTGGACCGCAGGATTCTGACGATGTTCATCGATCGCGGCCCCGCGCTGCCCGACGGCGCGCGCGCCTATCGCACGATCGGGCCCTTCGCGGCCGACACCATCCCCGCGGGCCTGCTGCGGATGCACAATCTCAAGGCGGGGGCGTGGGGGGTGCTCACGGTCGAGGCCGGGGCGGTGCGTTTTTGCTGGGACGACGATATCGGGGGCGCGCGCACGCTCGCGGCGGGCGATGCGATGCTCGTTCCGCCGCTGGTGCCGCATCATCTCGAACGCACCGGCCCGGTGACGCTGCGCATCGCCTTTCACGCGCCGCCCGCTTGACACGCGGCCGCCCCCTGCCATGCTGCGGTCCACGGATGCAGCAACAGGGGGAGAGCTGCCGATGCGGCTGATGCCGGTGACCGATGCGATGTTCCTGTGGGGCGAAAGTCGCGAGATGCCGATGCATATCGGCGGCATCAACCTCTATACCCTGCCCGACGATGTCGACGAGACCGACTGGCTCAACGAACAGCTGACCCTGCTGCGCCAGTCCGAAGGGCTGCGGCGGCCGTTCAGCGAACGGCTCAAGCTGACGCCCTTCGGCCAATATGGCCCGATTCGGCTCGAACCCGACCGCGACATCGACATGCATTACCATGTCCGCGCCGCCGCACTGCCCAGGCCGGGGCGCTACCGCGAGATGTTCGAACTCGCATCGCGGCTCCATTCGGGGCTGCTCGACCGCACCCGGCCCCTGTGGGAAATCACGCTGATCTCGGGCCTGCCCAATCGCCAGATCGCGACCTTCAAGAAAGTGCATCACGCGCTGATGGACGGCGCGGCGAGCATCCATTTCTATAATTCGATGTTCTCGCCCGACCCCAGGGAGCGGCGCACCGCCTCGCCGCTCTCGGTCGAGGCCTATGAAGCGTACAAGCGCAAATTCCCGCAGCCCAAAAAGCCGCCGCGCCCCAGCCTGACCGACATCGCCGCAATCGGCGATTTCCTGAAGGAGCAATGGGGCAACAGCGTCGGCGTCACCAAGGCGATGAACCAGTATCTGGCCGCGATGTTCGGCCTGGGCGGCGAAGGCCTCGTCACGCCCTTTTCCGGCGTGCCGCGTACGAGCTTTAACCGCAGCATTACCGGGGCGCGGCGGTTTGTCGCGCAAAGCTGGTCGCTCGACCGTGTGCGCGCGGTCGGCAAGGCCTATGACGGGACGATCAACGACGCGGTGCTCGGCATGTGCTCGGGGGCGATGCGCAAATATCTGCAATCGCTGAACGAGCTGCCCGACAAACCGCTGAAGGCGATGGCGCCGGTGTCGATCCGTCCGAAGGACGATATCGATTCGGGCAATTCGGTCGCGTCGGTGACCGCCAATCTCGCGACGCATGTCGACGATCCCGCGACGCGGATGGCGATGATCCAGGAATCGATGAACTCGGCCAAGGCCCAGCTCCGGGCGATGACCGCGGGGCAGATCCAGCTTTATATGGCGATCACCAGCCTGCCGATGATGCTGACCGCCTTGACCCGCACCGCCGACAAATTCCCCGCCTATTCGGTGACGATCTCGAACGTTCCCGGGCCGCGCGAACAGATGTACTGGAACGGCGCGCGGCTCGACGGCATGTATCCCGCGAGCATCCCCGTCGACGGCATGGCGATGAACATCACGCAGGTGTCGAACTTCGAAAATATCGACTTCGGCATCACCGCGTGCCGCCGCAGCGTGCCGCATGCGCAGCGGATGATCGACTATCTGGAAGAAGCGCTGGTCGAGCTAGAGCAGGCGGCGGGGATCAAGGGGCCGAAGGGGAAGTAGGCCCTCCTTGCCACGCTAGTGCAAAGCCACCACGGCCTCGCCGACCACGGTCCATTTTTGATCGCGACGCTCTATGGCAATCAACGATGTTGATCCGCAAAGACCTCCACAAACGAATGTTTTCCTGACAAATGCAATCTCTCCAACGATGATCGGTACAGTGCAGCCAGTGCCACCGGTTTCGGGTACATCCGCAAAAGGCATGCAGCTCATCGCTATGACTGGATCACGCGAAAGGAATGCTGGCGGCTTTGCCAAATCGCTTGCGACCAATGCGTTCAGAGCGCGATTCAGTTTGCGCTCCAGCACCCACAGGCGAACGACTTCCACATAGCCGCCACGGGCCGCCACCGGCTCCCCATGCTCATCAAGAAGCTTCGTCCCGGGACGCCGCCATTCAAAATTCGCGCTTTGGGTGTCCTGGCCACATGACAGGATCAAGTCGCAAGGCGGAACCGCGTCCGCCATCTTGGTGCTGGACGGGCGCAATCCTTCCTTGCGTCTTAGCTCGGCTGCCAATGCCGCCACGTTTTCGCGAGGAAATGCTGTCTGCAATTCCGCAAGCGCATATGCCCGCAATATCGCCTCGGTTTCGGCCTGATCTTGCGAAAATCGGACTGCGCCATTTGGGTGGAAAGAAACGAATGCCGCGATCACGGCGACAGTGATAAGACCGCAAATAGCTGCGATCTTAATTCGCATCCTCACCGTTCCCCAAATCCCGCGCCACCTTGGGATCGCGCAACAGTTTTTCGATATGGCTTGCCTCGTCGAAGCTTTCGTCGGCGAGAAATTTCAGCTTCGCGGCATATTTCATCCGCACCTTCGACGCGACCGTCTTCTGGAGGTACGCGGTGTTGGTGCGCAGTGCCTTGAGCACCGCTTCCTCATTCTTGCCGAGCAGCGATTTCACGAACACCGTCGCGTGGCGCAGGTCGGGCGACATGCGCACTTCGGTGATGCTCACCGGATGCGTCGCGAGCACATCGTCGTGCACGTCGCCGCGCGCGATGATCTCGCTCAGCACATGGCGCACCTGCTCGCCGACGCGCAGCACACGGACCGACGGCCCCTGATCCTTTTCGCCCTTCTTCACTTCGCCTTCTTCTCTTCGTCCAGTTTCGCGACGATGCGCGCGATCGAGCGCATGTTACGCGCGGTGCCCTTGCAGCCCAAGCGTCTTTCGATGAAGACGGTGGTGAGCTTGCTATCGGCAACGCCGTCGCCATAATCGAGGAACAGCATGCGCTTGCCGAGCGCCAATTTCTCGCCGCCGCGACCCAGATGATCGCCGACCAGCCGGTCGAACTGCTCCTGGCTCGGCTGGTCGGTGAGGTACATGGTGTGGACCAACCGGTCCTCGTTCGTCCCCGCAACCAACCGGTCCTCGTTCGTCCCCGCAAAAGGGTTGTCCGACACGCCCGCCGCCAGTTCGCCGCGATCGCGCACGACGACCGCGCTCGTCATGTCGAAGCGGTCGTCGACCATCAGGCCAAGCTTTTCCTCGAGCCCGCGCGTCGGCCGCGCGTCATGGTCGAACAGCACATTGCCGCTCGCCACGACGGTCTCGACGTTGCTGAAGCCCTCGGCCTCGAACGCCGCGCGCAGGTCGACCATCTTCAGCCGGTTGCCGCCGACATTGATGCTGCCGAACAGGGCGACATAGCGCGCCATGGTGCCGCCTCCCTGTTATGCGGAACGAACGCCCGTCAGAGCGTCCGTTCGCGCAGCTCGACCTCGAAGACTTCGAGGTGATCGCCCGGCTTGATGTCGTTGGTGTCGGCCAGCACGACGCCGCACTCCAGACCGGCGCGCACTTCGGCGACATCGTCCTTGAAGCGACGCAGCGAGGCGATGGTCGTCGCCGAGACGATGACGTCGTCGCGGGTGAGACGCGCATGGAGGCCCTTGCGGATCGAGCCTTCGAGCACGAGCAGGCCGGCGGCCTTGTCGCGCTTGCCGGCCGGGAAGACCTCCTTGACCTCGGCGCGGCCGACGACATTTTCGATGCGCTCCGGACCCAGCTCGCCCGCCATCTCCTTCGCGACGTCCGCGGTCAGGTGATAGATCACGTCATAATACATGAAGCGCACTTTTTCGCGGTTCGCGATCTCACGCGCCTTGGCGTTCGGACGGACGTTGAAGCCGATGATCGGTGCGCCCGTCGCGGCGGCCAGCGTCACATCGCTCTCGGTGATCGCGCCGGCGCCCGACTGGAGCACGCGAACGCGGATCTCGTCGGTCGACAGGCGGTTGAGCGCGTTGACGATCGCTTCGACCGACCCCTGCACATCGCCCTTGATGACCACCGGATATTCGATGACCTTCGCCTTGTCGGCGAGCGCCGAGAACATGCCTTCGAGGCTGACCGGGGCCTGCGCGGTCCGCTTCTTGAGCGCCTCGCTCTGGCGATAGGCCGCGACTTCGCGGGCGCGCGCCTCATTCTCGACGACGGTCAGCGTGTCACCCGCCATCGGCACGCCGCCGAGGCCGAGGACCTCGACCGGCATCGACGGTCCGGCTTCCTTGATCTGCTTGCCCTGGTCGTTGACCAGCGCGCGCACGCGGCCGCTCTCGGCGCCGCAGACGAAGATGTCGCCGACCTTGAGCGTGCCGCGGCGGACGAGGATCGTCGCAACCGGGCCGCGGCCCTTGTCGAGCTTCGCCTCGACCACCGTGCCTTCGGCGGCGCGGTCGGGGTTGGCCTTGAGCTCCATGATCTCGGCCTGCATCGCGATCGCGTCGAGCAGCTTGTCGAGGCCGGTCTTCTTGAGCGCCGACACTTCGACATTCTGGACGTCGCCGCCCATTTCCTCGACCACCAGCTCGTGCTCGAGCAGGCGTTCGCGGACGCGCTGCGGATTGGCGCCGTCCTTGTCGACCTTGTTGATCGCGACGATGATCGGCACGCCGGCCGCCTTCGCATGGTTGATCGCCTCGATCGACTGCGGCTTCAGCCCGTCGTCGGCGGCGACCACCAGGATCACGATGTCTGTAACGTTGGCACCGCGCTGGCGCATCTCCGAAAAAGCCTCGTGACCCGGCGTATCGAGGAAGGTGACCAGACTGCCATCGGGGGTCTTCACCTGATAGGCACCGATATGCTGGGTGATGCCGCCGGCTTCGCCCGCCTGCACATTCGCGCCGCGCAGCGCATCGAGCAGGCTGGTCTTGCCGTGGTCGACGTGACCCATGATCGTCACGACGGGTGCGCGCGGCTTGAGGTCGGTCGTGGCGTCGACATCCTCATCGTGCCGGATGTCGATGTCGGCTTCGCTCACGCGCTTGATCTCGTGTCCGAATTCGGTGACGAGCAGCTCGGCAGTATCCTGATCGATCGTCTGATTGACGGTGACGGGCATGCCCATCTTGAACAGCGCCTTGACCAGATCCGCGCCCTTTTCGGCCATGCGGTTGGCAAGTTCCTGCACCGTGATCGTGTCGGGCACGACGACTTCGCGGACCTGCTTTTCGCGCGGGCCGGTCGACCGGACGTGCGAGCGCTTTTCCTTTTCGCGGGCGCGCTTCAGCGCGGCGAGGCTGCGCGCGCGCGCGCCCTCATCGTCGTTGAGCGCGCGCGTGACGGTCAGCTTGCCCGACTGGCGCCGGTTGTCGGCACCGCGGGTCGCCTTGGGCTCGGGGCGCTTGGGTTCGGGACGCTTCGGCGCCTCGACGGGCGTGAAGCGGCGCGGGGCCGGAGCGGCGGTTGCGGTCGTCGTTGCGGGACGCGGCGCGGCGGCCTCGCCCTCGGCGGGCTTCGCCGGAGCAGCCGCAGGCGCTTCGGCGGCCGGTGCGACTTCGGGCTCGGGCGCAGCCGGCGCGGGCGCCGGGGCCGGTTCGGCAGCCTTGGCGACGGCGGCTTCGGCGCGCGCCTTTTCTTCCTCGGCGGCGCGCGCGCGCTCGGCTTCCTCGCGGCGGCGGTTTTCTTCGAGCGCGTTCATGCGCGCTTCCTCGGCCTCACGCAGCAGTTGCGCCTGGCGCTCCTGACGCGACATCAGGCTGTCGTTCTCGCTTGCACGCGGAGCGGCGGGCTTCGGTGCGGGGGGCGGCGCGACCGGAGCGGGCGCAGGTGCCGGAGCTGCCTGGACGTCCTCGACCACCGGCTCGGCTGCCGCCTCACCGGGACGACCGAGCACGCGGCGGCGCTTCACCTCGACCACCACCGTGTTGCGGCGGCCGTGGCTGAACTGCTGCTGCACCTGTCCGGCCTCGACCGTCCGCTTCAGCCCCAGCGGCTTGCGGGTAAGGGTCGGCTTGTCCTGTTCGTCACTCATCGAGAACCATCATTCCTTCAAAACGCGTCCGAAGCGGCGGTGCCGTCTGGCTCCGCCCCAATATTTTCCTCGCCGGCAGGCGGCGGGGCGTGCGGGTCGGAATCGCGGTTGGCCGCGTCCCTACTCCATCCGGCGAAAAACTGCCAGCGGCTCAAATGCGCCAGCACGCGGATCGCGGCGCGGGCGTCGGTCAACGCCAGATGCACCGCATTCTCCCGCCCCAATGCCATAGATAGGGTGTGCCGGTCCACCGGCAAGACGTGACCTTCGCGGCCCGACCCCTCGTCGTCCTCGCCGACGCGCCACGCCTGCGCCAGTTTCTTGCGCCCGTCGGGACCGGCATCGCTCGCGTGGAGCAGCAGACGCACCTGTCCGCGCCGCGCCGCCTGCTCGATCTTCTCGGCGCCGCTGATCAATGTACCCGAACGCGATTCGAGCCCGAGCCGGTCGAGCGTTGCGCGCGCAAGCTGTGCCTCAATCCGCGCACCGAGATCGTCGGGGATGCTGAACTGCCCCTCGTGCAGCGCACGCGCGAGGCCGCCTTTCAGCTTGCCCTTCGCCTGCGCCGCTTCGAGCGCGGCACGATCGACGCCGATCCACGCCCCGCGCCCGGGCGCCTTGCCGTGGATATCCGGCGCGATGCCGCCGTCGGGTCCGAGCGCGAGGCGCACGAGCCTTTCGGCCGGCGAAACCTCGCCGGTGACCACGCAGCGCCGCTCGGGCACATGCTGTCCGCGCTTCCCCGCGCGGCCGGTGTCGTTCAGCTGATCATTGCGCGGGGTCCGCATCGGCGGCCTCCCCGGCTTGCGGCGCGTCGGCGGCCGGTTCGTCGTCGAACCAGTGCGCGCGCGCCGCCATGATGATCTCGTTGCCCTGCTCCTCGCTCAGGCCATATTCGCCGAGCACCCCGCCCTTGTCTTCGGGGCGATCGCGCGACGGGCCGCGGCGGTTGTCCTGGCGCTTCTTGGCGATCAGTTCGTCGGTCGCGAGATCGGCGAGGTCGTCGAGCGTCTTGATCCCAGCCTTGCCGAGCACGACGAGCATCGCTTCGGTCAGATGCGGGATTTCGGCGAGATCGTCCTCGACGCCGAGGCCGCGGCGTTCCTGACGCGCTGCTTCCTCGCGGCGTTCGAGCGCTTCGGTCGCGCGGCTCTGCAGCTCCTCGGCCAGTTCCTCGTCAAAGCCTTCGATGCTCGCCAGTTCGTCGAGCGGCACGTAAGCGACTTCCTCGAGTTCGCCGAAGCCTTCGGCGACGAGCAGCTGCGCAAGCGTTTCGTCGACGTCGAGCTCTTCCTGGAACATCGTCGAGCGTTCGACGAATTCGCGCTGGCGCTTCTCGCTCGCATCGGCTTCGGTCATGATGTCGATCTGGCTGCCGGTGAGCTGGCTGGCGAGACGGACATTCTGGCCGCGGCGGCCGATGGCGAGGCTGAGCTGGTCGTCGGGAACGACAACCTCGATGCGGCCGTCATCCTCGTCGATCACGACGCGCTGCACCGTCGCGGGCTGGAGCGCGTTGACGACGAAGGTCGCGGTGTCTTCGGACCAGGGGATGATGTCGATCTTTTCGCCCTGCATTTCCTGGACGACCGCCTGGACGCGGCTGCCCTTCATGCCGACGCAGGCGCCGACGGGGTCGATGCTGCCGTCGTAGCTGATCACGCCGATCTTGGCGCGCGAACCCGGGTCACGGGCGGCGGCCTTGATCTCGATGATGCCGTCGTAGATTTCGGGCACTTCCTGCGCGAACAGCTTCTTCATGAAGTCGGGGTGCGCACGGCTGAGGAAAATCTGCGGTCCGCGATTTTCGCGGCGCACCGACAGGATCAGTGCACGGACGCGGTCGCCGACGCGCATCAGTTCGCGCGGGATCTGCTGATCGCGGCGGATCACGCCTTCGGCGCGACCGAGGTTGACGACGATGTGGCCGAACTCGACCGATTTGACGACACCGGTGATGATCTCGCCGCTGCGGTCCTTGAACTCTTCATACTGGCGCTCGCGATCGGCCTCGCGGACCTTCTGGAAAATCACCTGCTTCGCCGACTGGGCGTCGATGCGGCCCAAATCGACCGCGGGCAGCGGGTCGACGATGAAGTCGCCGATCTTGGCGTCCTTCTGCAGCTTCTGGCCTGCGGCGAGATCGACCTGCTTGAAATAGTCCTCGACCTGTTCGACCACCTCGACGACGCGCCACAGACGAAGGTCGCCCGTCTGGGCATCGAGCTTGGCGCGAATGTCGTTCTCGGCGCCGTAGCGCGCGCGCGCGGCACGCTGGATCGCTTCCTCGATGGCCTCGATGACGATGCCCTTGTCGATCATCTTCTCGCTGGCGACGCTGTTGGCAATCGCGAGCAGTTCGGCCTTGTTGGCGGAAATGGCAGTGGCCATCAGTCCTGTCCTTCTTCTTCCATGTCGTCGGCGCCCTCGGTCGAGAGCGGGACGGTTGCGGCAATCAATTTGTCGGTGAGAACCAGCTTCGCGGTGTCGATCGCGTCGAACAGCAGCTTGTGCTCCACCCCTTCCTTATCCGAAATCGTCACGACATCGCCGTCGATGCCGATCAGTTCGCCGTTGAAGCGCTGGCGTCCGTCGCGCTTCTCCTTGAGTGCGATCTTCGCTTCGTGCCCCGCCCAGTCGGCGAAGTCGGCGCGGCGCGTCAGCGGCCGGTCGATGCCGGGCGACGAGACTTCGAGCCGGTAGGCGACGTCGATCGGGTCCTTGCCCGCTTCCTCAAGCGCGTCGAGCCGGTCCGAGATGCGGCGCGACAGGTCGGCGCAATCGTCGATCGTCAGCTGGCGCGTGTCGGGACGCTCGGCCATCACCTGCAAGGTCGGGTCGCTGTCGCCGCCGAAAAAGGCGACGCGCACGAGGGCGAGCCCCATCGCCTCGGCTTCGGGCGCGATGATCGCATTGAGAGCGTCGAAATCGACCAAGTCCATGTTCCAATCCGGATGACCGGAAAGCATGTGGGTATAGCCGCCGCGGCCCGCGGCCCCGACGTCCCAACTGGCTAACCATGTCAAGAAGTAGGGCGCATATAGGGCCGCATGCGTGAGTCGGCAAGCAGAAAGGCCGGCCCCAGCGACGAGCGGCGGCGCTTCCCCGCACGATTTGCGGCATCCGCTCCCGGTTCAGCGCATCACGCAATCATTTGTTCGCACCTCGTGGCATAAGGTGCCGCATGATCGTCCGCGCGAATCGCTCGCCCGGACCCCGCACGAGACGCCGAACCGCCGATGAAGCCCGAACTCAACCTCGCCGCGCATTCGCCTTGGCTCGACCCGGCCGGGGCGAGCGCGCGGGCTGCGCCCGACCGGCGCTGGTGGATCGGGCTGGCACTCGCCAGCCTCCTCGCGTGCCTCGCGCTTGTCGCGACGAGTGGCCAGCTCCGCGCCTTTGCGCCCGGCTCCTACAGCGTCTCGGTCCCGCTCGAATTCAAACCCTATGACCCGACGCGCTGGGCGATCATGAATGCCGAGGATTACGAAGCGGCGCTCAAGCTCGACCCGACGCTGCCCGATCCCGACAGCGTCGGTTATGGCGATGCCGCCGCGCTGCCCCCCACCGATCCTGCGACGCTCCGCCAGGAAGCCTTTGTCGGCCCGCCCGCCAAACCCTACGTCTTTCGCGGCGTCACGGCGCTTGACCGCGAGCGCGCCCATTATTGCCTGACCGCCGCCATCTATTATGAGGCGGCATCGGAAACCGACGACGGGATGCGCGGGGTCGCCCAGACCGTGATCAACCGCGTCCGCCACCCGAGTTTTCCCAACACGGTGTGCGGCGTCGTCTTCCAGGGATCGCAGCGCGTCGGCGTTTGCCAGTTCACCTTTTCATGCGACGGCGCGATGGCGCGCGCGCCGAGCAAGCCCAACTGGCTGCGCGCAAGCCGCATCGCCGCGGCCGCGCTCAACGGCTATGTCTTCCCCGGCGTCGGGCTCGCGACCCATTACCACACGCAAGCGATCTGGCCGCGGTGGGGCAAGAGCCTGGTGATGACCAACATCGTCGGCGCGCACATCTTTCACCGCTGGCGCGGGCGCTGGGGCATGCCCGACGCCTTCCGCGCGCCCTATCTCGGCCGCGAACCGGTGCCGGGCCCTTATACGCCGGTCGCCCAGCAGCTCGCGGTGCTGTCGGGCAAGGGCGGCGCCGGGATCGATGCCGCACTGTTCCCCGAAGGCAGCGGCGCGGCGGCCCCGCTTCCCGCAACCGCAGCCGCGCCGACCCCGCAGGCGATGACACAGGCCGAACGCCCGATCGGCACCCCGGCCGCACCGGCGGCGACGGCGCCCGCCTACGCCGACCCCCGGCTCAACCAGTCGGGTCAGATCCGCGAGGAGTTCAACAAGAGCGGCGAGTGGCGGAAATAGGGTCAGCCATCACGAACTAAGCGTGCAACGGCAACCCATCGGACGGAGCCTTAGCGCCCCTGGCTGCGCCACCGCTTGACGACGCGGTCGAGAATTTCAGCCTCGCCGCCGGTCTCGCGCCACAGTTTCGAGAAGAGCGGATCGCTCGATGCGGGCCGCTTTTCTTCCTCGAGCGTGTCGAGATAGACGCGGATCGGGATCGATACGCCCTCCCCGCAGACGATGCATTCGCGGTTGCGCAGGGCCGGGATCGAATCGATGAAACCGCGCGCGCCTTCGGGCATCGCGGCTTTCACGAAATGCTGGTCGCGTTCGTTGTTGAGGCGCATCGAAATGATCGTGCCGCACTGCGACAGCACGCCTTCGGCAAGGTCCGACGGGCGCTGGGTGATAAGCCCCAGCGACACGCCATATTTGCGGCCTTCCTTGGCGATGCGTTCGAGAATCTTGCGCACCGCCTGCCCCTGGCCGACGTCCTTTGCCGGTATGTAGCGGTGCGCTTCTTCGCAGACGAGCAGGATCGGTCGCTGCGGCTCGCCGCGCGACCAGATCGCATAGTCGAAGGTCAGACGCGACAATACGGCAACGACGACGCTCGTGATATCGCTGGGCACCCCCGACACGTCGATGATCGAAATCGGCCGGCCGTCCGACGGCAGGCGGAAGATCTTGCCGATAAAGTTCGCCATCGTGTCGGCGACGAGCATGCCCGAGAACATGAAATTATAGCGCGGATCGGCGCGCATTTCCTCGATCTTGCCCTTGATGCGCATGAAGGGCGCGGACGAGGTCGCCTTGTCGAGCTTGCCCATCTCGTTAGACAGGATGTTGAGCAGGTCGGAGAGCAGATAGGGAATCGGCGAATCGACCGTGATCTTGGTCATGCCTTCGGCGAGGCGGTTCTTGCCCCGCGCCTGCAGCAGGCAGCGCGCAAGCACGTCGCAATCGGCCTGCCGGTCGCGGCCCTCGGCGGTAACGAAGACTTCGCAATGCTCTTCGAAATTCATCAGCCAATAAGGCATCGCGAGATTGTCGACGTCGAACAACGCGCCCGTGCTCTTGAACGCCGCCGAATATTCGCCGTGCGGGTCGATCATCACGATATGGCCCTGCGGCGCGAGCTCGCAGATCTTGTGCAGGATCAGCGCCGCGCTCGTCGACTTGCCGGTACCCGTCGAACCGAGCAGCGCGAAATGCTTGCCGAGCATTGCATCGACATAGAGCGACCCCCGAATATCCTTGGTCGGATAGACGGTACCGACCTCGACATGCGCGCGCTCATCGGCGGCATAGATCTGCTTGAGGTCGGGGCTGGTCGCAGCGAAGACCGGGCTGCCCGGCACCGGGTAGCGCGTCACGCCGCGGCGGAAATTGTGGATGCGGCCGGTCAGCTTCTCCTCATCGCCTTCGCCGAGGAAATCGATCGTCGCGACGATCAGCCCCTCGCCGCGTTCGTGGAGCTGCTGGTCGCGGATGCTCGCGACGAGCCAGACATTGCCGACGCGCACCTTGACCTGCGCCCCGACCTGCCCCGCCATCGCGACCGCAGCATCGGCCGATTCGGACAGCCGCTGCAGCGCCGGGCCGTCGAGCAAGATACGCGAAGCCGAGCCCGCGATGTCGATCACCTCGCCGACGAGCAGTTCGTCGCGGTGGTGTATCGCCGCGGGGTTGAGCGCCGCCGCCGTGCCGCCGCCGGCGAGCCGGACATGCTGCACCGGGGCCGCTTCGCCCGCCTTGTAACCGCTACCCTGCATATCCATCGAATGTCCCCGCCGCTGTCCTGTCAAAAGCGTCCCGGGTCCGATATCGCAGCGGATGGTAAAGAAAGCGCTTATGCTGTCGCCGCGACCCTCCGCGCGGCGAACATCAGCGGCGCCTGAAAGCGGCCGACGCCGCATAGCCGAAAAGCAGCGACATCGCGACGGCGGTCAGGCCGTAGAGGAAGCCATGGCGTTCAGCAGCGAGCGCGACGAAGCGCTCGAAACCGGCCTTGCGGATTTCGACATTGCGCGAGGCGACCGCGAGCACCCGCCCCTTGCTGATAAGGAAGGTCTCGGCGCGATAGGTACCGACGGGCACGCGCGCCGGCACGGGGATGCGCGCACGATAGAGCACCCCCTCGCTGATCTCGACCGCGGCGGGGTTTTCGTAGAAAAGCCCCATCCGGCGATAGAGATCGACCAGCCCGGCCTCGAACCGTTCGAGCTTGCTCGCTTCGGAAAAGTCCGACGGCGACATCGACAGATTCTCGAGCCCGAGCTCGAAGATCGCGGCGGTGCGCTCGTCGACCAGCTTGTCGATCGGGCGCGACGAGCCGATCGCGTAGAAGCCGGGCGACGTGCGCAGGCGCAGACTGCTGGCATTGACCCAGATGCCCGCGACACGGCGCTTCTCGCGCAGCACGATCGGGCGCACCGGCCCCTTCAGCACCACGACGATGTCGGCACGGTCATCGGGCAGGCGCTGACCCGGATAGAGGATCGCGCCGAAAAGCAGCAATTCCTCGCCGGTGAAACTGTACTGGATGTCGATCGCGCGGCTCGACACGTCGGGCACCAGCCGCGGATCACCGCCCTGGGCCACCGCGCCGCCGGGCCAGGCCAGCAGCAGGCACCAGAGGATCAAGGCGCCGAACCGTGTCATTGCACGGTGTAGATTTCGTCGGGGCGGATGAACAGGTCGACCCCCATCCGCAGCGCGACGAGCAGCACGATCGCCGCGAGCGCCATGCGCAGATATTCGGGCTTCACACTTTGCGCAAAACGCGCGCCGACCTGCGCGCCGGTGACGCTACCGAGCAGCAGCAGTCCCGCGAGCACGATATCGACCGCGCCGGTCGTCAGCGCGTGCACCATCGTCGTCGCCATCGTCACGAAGAGGATCTGGAACAGCGAGGTGCCGACCACAACCTGCGTTCCCATGCCGAGCAGGTAGATCATCGCCGGGACCATGATGAAGCCGCCGCCGACGCCCAGCAGCATGGTCAGCACGCCGACCGCCATGCCGAGCAGCAACGGCGCGAGCGGCGAAATATAGAGTCCCGAGCGGTAGAAGCGCCAGCGCAGCGGCAGGTTGGCGACCATCGGGTGATGGCGCCGCTTGCGCGCCGGGGCGGGCAATCCGGCACGCTGCGCCCGCAGCGTTCCAAGCGCCTCGCGCGCCATCAGCGAGCCGACCGAACCGAGCAGCGCGACGTAGAGGATGTTGATCACCGTATCGATCTGCCCCCACGCGGTGAGCAGTTCGAACAACCCCGCGCCGATCAGCGAACCGACAAGGCCCCCGGCGATGAGCACCGACCCCATGCGAAGATCGACTCCGTCGCGTTCGAGGTGCGCGAGCGCGCCCGACACGCTGGCACCGGTGACCTGCGTCGCCGCCGACGCCGCGGCCACCGTCGGCGGAATACCGTAGAAAATGAGAAGCGGCGTGGTCAGGAACCCCCCGCCGACGCCGAACATCCCCGACAGGAAACCGACCCCACCGCCCAGCAGGACGATGACGAGGGCGTTGACCGACAGGTTGGCGACGGGAAGGTAGAGATCCATGGGGCCCGAAACGTGACAGGACGCCCCGGACGGGGCGATGCGCCGACCCTAGACCAATTCGCGCCGCCGGGGAATCGTTCAGCGTCCGAAAGTTCGGGAAATGTCAGAAGTCGGCCGCGAGGGTCAGTGCCAGCCCGCTTTCGGGGCGGGCATCGCCGGCGACGCGTTGCCGCCAGTCGAGCGCAACGCGGCTGCCGCCGCCGATTTCGGGCAGGCGCAGCGTCGCGCGCGGACCAACATCGAGCCGCGCCGCGCCCGGTTGGGCCGCGCCCGCAGCGAGCGCGCCAAGATGCAGCGTCGCGTCGGGCAAGCGCACAACCTCGCGGTCGATCACCAGCGCGGCGTCAACGAAGCCATCGCGCCGCCGCGCGCCGACCATCCCCGCCTGCCCATAGGCTTCGAGCCGGAAATCGTGCGGCAAGGCGACGTCGCCGCCCCCCGCAGTCACCATCGCGGCAAGCGCGGTCCGACCCGCGCTGCCGACGGCAAGGCGCTGTTCGACCGCGACATCGACCGGCCAGCGTGCGACGGGCGCGAAGGCAAATCCCAGCGCCACTTCGCGCTGACGCGGCTGCGCGAGCGCGATCGTCGCGCGGCCATAAGCGCGCAGCCGGCCGCGGTCACCGAACCCGTAGGCCAACCGCGCCCCGGCCTGACTCCCGCCGATCTGCCCCGCCGCGGAGATGCCCTCGGGCGGACGCCCCGCGCCGCCGCGCAAATGGACCCAGCTGCCGAGCGACCAGCCCGCAAGCTGGCGCTGCATCCAGAAGGGCTGGCCCGCGCCGGGAGTTCCCGCCCGGCCCGATATGGAATCCGGCGGCGCCACCCACGCCGAGTGATCGGCGGGGAAGGCAGTCTGCGCCGTCGCGCCCGGCAGCGAAGGCAGCAATCGCGCAATCAGCGCAAGCCGCAGATGGTGAAGCCCGCCGTCAGACCGGCCACCGGCATCGGCGATCGTCTCTGCCCCTGCTCCCGCTGTCCGCGACAGCTCGATCGATGGCCGCACCGCCATGTTCACCGTCCCGCGGCCGCCGGGCAGCGCGTTGGCGATGCCGACGTCCGGCCCCTTCACCGCGGGCGCCCAGCGAGGCGGCGACGCCGCCCGCCCCCATGACACCGGCGGCTCTGCACCGGGTTGCGCATGCGGTATTGCGGGGTTCCAGTGCGCCAGCGCCCGCACCAGGGTCCAGCCGCCGATCAGAAGGAGCAGAAAGCGCAGTGCCCGCGCATCGCCACGCGGCTGCCGTGCAAGAGCGGCGGCCGTCACAGCCCGCGCACCGGAACCGCCGACGCGACCAGTGCAATGTCGCTTTCGCTGTGCCGCGTCTTGTCCCACACCACAGCGCCCGAACGCCGCATCCGCCAATAATCGACAACCGCCTTGCGGGCGGCTGCCATCGCAACGAGGTTGGCAACAAACGCGCGCGGGATCGCCCACAGCCCCTGTTTCCAGCCATATGCGCGCGCCGCGAAATGACCGCGCAGCCCGAGCCGCCACAGCAGGAGCGTGGCTGAAGCAGCCAAAAGCATCTGCAACATCGCTCCCGGGGCGGGGGCCCGCCAGCCGAGCAGCATATGCCCGCTCCATGCCAGCGCGCCGGCAACCAGCGCCGCATAGGAAGCCAGCAGCACGACTGCTGCCAGCGGCGCCCGGCGATCGCGCCACAGCATCCACCGCGCGATCCAGCTTCCCTCCTCGGGCCCGATCCAGCCAAGATGATCCCAGCCCGCGAGCGCGATACCGGCGATCCACCGCGCCTTCTGCCGGATCGCGGCACCGAAATACGCCGGAAACGCACCGCGCGACACGACCCAGTCGCCCGCATCGTCGACGGCGGCGACAAAGGCGGCGCCGAGCCCGTGCGTGCCGACGAGGATTCCCAGTTCATAATCCTCGGTCAGGCTGTCGGGGCGGAAGGGAAGGCCGCCGCGCTTGAGCGACAGGAGCGCCATGGCGTTGCGCGTCAGCGCGCACCCCACCCCCGCCGACGGCAGCGGCGCGCCAAGCCGCGCGCGCAACGCCAGGTCCTTGCCGTGCGCCTCGGCGAATTCGTCGGCGTAGTGGCCTGCGATCCACTGGCGTCCGTGCCCGAGCAGCGGCAGCACCGGGATCTGGACCATGGCGTGGCGCGCCAGCGCGGCGCGATAGAGGGCAAGTTCGCTGCGATGCACGACGTCTTCGGCATCGTGCAGCACGATCGCCGAGAAACGGAACCCCTCGATACGTTCGTCGGCGCCCATCGCCGCCCACAACCGGTTGAGATTGTCGCCCTTGGTTGTCGGCCCGTCGGCTTCGCCGATGACGAGGCGCAGCCGCGGATCGGCAGCGACGAGCGGCGACACCGCGAACAGCGTCGCGGCATCGTTGGGGTAGCAGCCGATATAGAGGCGGAAATCCTCGCCCGCCCACGCCGAAAGAGTACGCCGGATCATCGCCGGCAGCACCGCCGCTTCGTCCCACGCGGGCACGAAGACGGCCAGCGGCCCCGTCACCCGTTTGGCCCCAGCCATATCGCGCAAATGGGTGACGGGCCGCCGCCGTTCGCGCGTGACGAACCACAGGATGTCGAAGAACAGGTCGTCGAGACCGATCAGCAGGATTCCCACCGATGCGAAGAGCATCAGTTCATAGCTGGCCAGTGCGACCAGCATCTCCAGTCCTGCGACCGAAAGCCCCATCCCGTGCCCCGTCCCCCGACGTCGTAGCGGCAAGTTGCGAGGCGTAAACAAAAGCGGAGCGCCGGTAAAGGGTGACGCAGCCCGTGCGCCACGCTAGGAGATCGCGCCATGACTTCTCGTTCGACAAGCCGTTCAGCGCTGCGTGACTTCCTCGAAAGCGAAAGCGCCGGCGGGATGCTGCTGATCGCAGCGGCAGCGCTTGCCATGATCCTTGCCAATTCGCCGTTCGGGGAGGCCTATCACCACATCATCCATGCCATTACGGGTCCGGTGCTCAGCGACAAGCTCGGGCCGATGGCGGTGCATCTGTGGATCAACGACGGATTGATGGCGGTCTTCTTCCTGCTCGTCGGACTCGAGATCAAGCGCGAGTTCGTCGATGGCCGTCTTGCAAGCTGGGACCGGCGGCGGTTGCCGTTCATCGCCGCCGCCGCGGGCATGGCGGTGCCGGCCCTGCTCTACATGCTCTTCGCCGGGGGCACGCCGGGACTCACGCAGGGCTGGGCCATTCCCGCCGCGACCGACATCGCCTTTGCGATGGGGGTTCTCGCGCTGCTGGGGTCGCGCGCGCCAACCTCGCTCAAGCTGTTCCTTGTCACCGTCGCGATCGTCGACGACATGGGCGCGGTCGCGATCATCGCGCTCTTCTATACCGCCAAGATCAACCTGCTCGCGCTGGGCGCCGCAGCGGCGATACTCGGCGTCATGTTCGCCTGCAACCGGATCGGGCTGAAAAGCCTCGCCGTCTATCTGCTGCTGTTCGTGCTCCTCTGGTACGCGATGCTGCTTTCGGGGGTCCACGCGACGATCGCCGGCGTGCTCGCCGCGATGACCATTCCGTTCGAAAGCACCCCGGGCACCCCCGACAGTCCGACCTCGCCGCTCCACCGGCTCGAACATGCGCTGCATCCGTGGGTCGCCTTCGCGATCGTGCCGCTGTTCGGCTTCGCCAACGCCGGGGTCGACGTCGGCGGACTGACCGCCGACCAGATTTTCGCACCGCTGCCGCTCGGCATCGCGGCCGGCCTCTTCATCGGCAAGCAACTCGGCATCTTTGGCGCGGTCTGGCTCGCCGTGCGATTCGGCATCGCAGGCAGACTGCGCGGCGCGACCTGGCTGCAGGTCTATGGCGTCGCGCTGCTGTGCGGGATCGGCTTCACGATGAGCCTGTTCATCGGCGGGCTCGCCTTCCCGGGCGAACCGCTGCTGATCGAGGAAGCAAAGATCGGCATCCTGATGGGATCGCTCGTCTCGGCGCTCGTCGGCTATGCCGTACTGCGCTTCGCCCCGTCACATCCGCAGCACGACGCCATCCACGCCCAGAACGATGCCGAGATCGCCAGCGACGGCGATGTCCGCGACACATCGGAGCCCTTGCCCGCATGACCCGCCGCCTGCCGCTCGCCGCGCTCACCGCGACCGCCCTCCTCCTGTCGGGTTGCTACGCGCTCGATCCCGAGATGAAGCGTGCGGTCGAGCAGCGCCGGACACAGGATGACGGCGCCACGCCGGCTCCGACCGCGCCGGTGGTCCGCCCCCCTGCAGCGGCTCCCGCGCCGCCGCGGTCCGCCGCGACCGATGCGCCGACGCTTCCCGACATGGATGTGCGCCGCATCGAGGTCATCCCCGGCATGACGGCCCTGCCGCCGCCGTCGGGCGCCCCCGAACGCGCCGCCGCGCCGGTCGGCGATGTCGAACCGCGCGCAGTGATCGTTCCCGGGCTCACCGCGTTGCCGCCGCCGTCGGGCGCGATCCCCGACACCCCGCCCCCGCCGGCGAGCGCCGCGAGCTGGCCGGTGCGCGGCGCAGCGGCCGATCCCGAACGCGCGGTTCTGGCGGGGCAGACCGTCGACGCCATCGCGACCGCTTATGTCGCGCTGAGCCTCGAGATCGGGACCCACGAAAAAGGCTATATCGACGCCTATTACGGGCCGCAGGGGCTGATGGACGCCGCGATCGCCAGTCCGCGCGACCAGAAGGCGCTGCTCGTCGTGACGCGGCAGTTGATGGCAAAGCTCGACGAGGCCGAAGCTGGCCTTGTCGATCCGATCGAGCGGCGTCGCGGCGCCTTTCTCGCCGCGCAGCTCCGCGCCGCAGAGACGCGACTGATGATGATGAGCGGCACGCGCTTTTCCTTCGCGGAGGAAGCCGAGCGCCTGTTCGGGGTGCGTCCGGTGCTCAAGCCGCTGGCGAGCTACGACGCGGCGCTCGCCACGATCGATGCGCTCGTCCCCGGCGACGGCCCCCTCGCAACGCGCGTCGAGGCCTATCTCGACCGCTTCACCATCCCCAAGGACAAGCTGCAGCGCGTGTTCGACGCCGCGATCGCGCGCTGCCGCGGGCGCACCGTCGCGCATGTCGCGCTCGCTCCCGGCGAAAGCTTCGACCTGCAGTTCGTCACCGGCAAGAGCTGGAGCGGCTATAATTATTACCAGGGCGGCTATCACAGCGTGATCCAGGTCAACACCGACCTGCCGATCCGCCTTTCGCGCGCGGTCGACCTCGGTTGCCACGAAGGCTACCCCGGCCATCATCTGCTCAACATGAAAATCGAGGAACAGCTGGTGAAGGGGCGCGGCTGGACCGAATACAGCGTCTATCCGCTCTACAGCCCGCAAAGCCTGATCGCCGAAGGCACCGCCAATTACGGCATCGACCTCGCCTTCCCCGGCCAGACGCGCCCCGACACCGAACGCGACGTGCTGATGCCGCTCGCCGATATCGTCCCGCCGTCGGATGATCGCTACTGGCAGCTGCTCGACGCGATGAAGGCGCTGACCGGCGCGCGGCTGACGATCGCGCAGCAATATCTCGACGGGATGATCGACCGTGCAGCGGCGATCGAGCTGACACAGAAATATCTCCTCGTTTCGCCCGAGCGCGCCGAACAGTCGGTAAGCTTCACCGACCAGTATCGCAGCTATGTGATCAACTACGGCCTCGGCGAGCAGATGGTGCGGAGCTTCATCGAACGCGGCGATCCCGACCGCGACGAGATCTGGCGCCGCTTCGCCCTGATCATCGGCGAGCCGACGCTGCCGTCGGACCTGCTCGTAAATTGAGCATCGCGGGCGCCCTGCTCTGGCTTGGACAAGCCGGTTCGCCGCGGCGCCCGCCGGCCGGGGTCGCCCCGCGCAGCTGACATCTTCGCCCAAGCCGCAGCCTCGCACCCGTCGACAGGCCGCTTCGCACACAAGCGCGCTTCGATCCGGTCAGGGGTTGCGGTTCCGAATGATGACGATTCAGCCAAGGGACCGATCCCATGCTCGACAAAGACGATATCCACCGCCGCATCGAAACCCCCGACATGAAAGACTATGGCGTCTACCTCGCGGTCGACCGCCTGCTCCAGTGCCAGAAGCCGCTCGCCACGCTCTGCACCCCCGACGAGCTCCAGTTCCAGATCGTCCACCAGGTCGAGGAATTGTGGATGAAACTGATCGCTTTCACTCTTGCCGAAATCGACGGCCATATGGCCGCGGGCGAGACGATGCGCGTGCTCAGCCTGTTCGACCGCGTAAACCGGATCATGCGTCTGATGACGAGCCAGCTTTCGCTGCTCGAGACGATGAGCCCCTTCGACTATCAGTCGATCCGGCTCGAACTCGGCAACGGATCAGGACAGGAAAGCCCCGGCTTCCAGCTGCTACTCACTTTGCCCCAGCCGCTTTGGGCGCGCTACAAGACCGCCTATCTCGATCCCGCGGGACGGACCGTCGCCGATGTCTACGACACCGGCTATTCGCACGATGAGGCCTATATGGTCGCCGAAGCGCTGGTCGAATTCGACGAACAGTTCCAAATCTTTCGCGCGGTTCACATCTACCTGATCCACCGCTCGATCGGCATGGGATCGAAATCGCTGAAGGGTCGCCCGGTCGAACTGCTCAACGCCGGCGCGCGGCACCGCTTCTTTCCCGAATTGTGGGACATTCGTGCCGAGATGACCGATCGCTGGGGCGCCGAATATGGCGTCAAGCGCGACAGCATCAGCAGCGGCGCGGCAGGGCACGGGAGCGGGCTGTGACAGGCGCGCTGCTCGGACCGGGCACGACCGACCGCTTCCACCTGCCTCCGGACGTCACCTATCTCAAGAGCCACAGCGTGGGGTGCCAACCCCGCGCTGCGGCAACGGCGCTGCAGGCGCGGCTGCTCGATCCGTGGCGCGCACAGGGCGAAGCATGGCCCGACTGGCTCGCCGCAATCGACGATTGGCGTGCGACGCTCGGCGAATTGATCGGGGTCGAGGCATGCGACCTATGCCCCGCAACCAATGTCAGCGCAGGGCTGTCACGCTATCTCTCGGCGCTCGGGCAGGCGACCGATCGCCGCACCATCCTGCTCGCGCCGAGCGCCTTTCCCACTATCGGCTATGTCGTTGGCGGGCTCGCAGCCGCCGGATGGACTGTGCGCTATCTGCCCGACGAGGACGATGTCCGCGATCCGGCGAACTGGACGGCCGCACTCGACGATGATGTCGCGCTGGTCATCGCGATGCACGTCAGTTCGAACAGCGGCGCGCTCGCCGACATGACGGGCATTGCCGCGACGGCGAAAGCGGCGGGCGCACGCTGCATCGCCGACTGCGCGCAGTCGGTCGGGGTGGTGCCCGTCGCCCCCGCCGCCTGGGGCGTCGACGCGGTGATCGGGACAAGCGTCAAATGGCTTTGCGGCGGCCCCGGCGCGGCGTGGCTGTGGGTTGCACCGCACGATCGCACCGCGCTCGCCCCGACCGAACGCGGCTGGTGGAGCCACGACGATCCGTTCGAAATGGATATCCACGCCTTTCGCTACGCCACCGACGCAAAGCGGTGGTGGGGCGGCACGCCCGATGTCGCGCCGTTCATCCTGTCGGCTGCGGGGATCGCCGAGATCGCGGCGATCGGCGTCGACGCGATCGCCGCGCACAATCGCGCGCTGCAGGCGATGCTGCGCGGCGCGCTCGAAGACCGGACCCAGCAATGGCGCTGGCCGACGGGTGCGATCGGCGGAACGCTGTGTATCGACACCGGCGCCGACCAACCGCACGTCGCAGCGGCGCTCGACGAGCACCGGCTCCGTGCGGATTTTCGCGGCACGGTCATGCGGCTGTCGTTCCACGCCTATAATGACGCGAACGATGTCGAGCGGACGGCGGCGGCGCTCGGCTCATATCCATAGGGGCTCGCCATGAGAGAGGGGTAGCCAAGCGTCGGCACAGACGGCACAAGCGATTCGACAAAGGAGCTCTTCCCCATGAAATCGTTGCCGCTTGCCGCCCTTTTCGCCGCTTCGCTCGCGTTCGCGCCCCCCGCCGCGGCCAAACTGTCGAAGGCGGAGGCCGCGATGACGCGCACCGTCGCCGCCGAACAGGAGCGTTCGATCGCGCTGCTCGAACGGCTGGTCAATCAGAACAGCGGATCGCTGAATCTCGCGGGCGTCGAGAAGGTCGGGGCGATGATGCGCGCCGAACTCGAACCGCTGGGTTTCACGGTGACGTGGAAACCAACTCCTGAAACGAAGCGCGCGGGACATCTGATCGCAGTGCGCAAGGGGCGCCCCGACGCCAAGCGCCTGCTCCTCATCGCGCATCTCGACACGGTGTTCGAACCCGATTCACCCTTCCAGCGCTTCACCCGCAAGGATGGCTGGGGCGAGGGTCCGGGCGCGGGCGACGACAAGGGCGGCATGGTCGTCATCGTCGCGGCGCTCCGCGCGATGCAGGCAGCGGGCACGCTGAACGGCGCCAACATCGAAATCCACATGACCGGCGACGAGGAAGACGCAGGCGACCCGGTCGCGCTGGCGCGCGCCGACCTGGTCGAGGCGGGCAAGCGCAGCGACGTCGCGCTCGATTTCGAAGGACTGGTCCGCGACGATGGCGCCGACATGGGCTCGATCGCGCGGCGTTCGTCCGAAAGCTGGACCGTTACCGCCACCGGCAAGAGCGCGCACAGTTCGGGCATCTTCAGCGCCGATGTCGGCGATGGCGCAATCTACGAACTCGCTCGCATCGTCCGCGATTTCCGCACCGAACTGCCCGAACCCAACCTGACCTTCAACGTCGGGCTGATCGCGGGGGGACAGGAAGCCGCGCTCGACGCGGGTGGCATCCGCGCCACCACGACCGGCAAGACCAACATCGTCGCCCCGATCGCGATCGCGCGCGGCGACCTGCGCACGCTGTCGGGCGAACAGTCGGCGCGCGTCAAGGCAAAGATGGCGGCGATCGTCGCACGCCATCTACCCGGCACCGGCGCGACGCTGGCCTTCGATCCGGGTGCCTATCCGCCAATGGCGCCGACCGACGGCAACCGCGCACTGCTCGCCAAGTTGAACGGCGTAAACCGCGATCTCGGTCTCGCCGAAATGGCGCCGCTCGATCCGCTCAAGCGCGGCGCCGGCGACATCAGCTTCGTCGCGGCCGACGTCGACGGCATCGCGGGACTCGGTCCCTATTCAACCGGCGACCACGCCCCGGGCGAAAAGGTCGAACTCGACAGCATCACGCGCCAGGCGACCCGCGCCGCCATCCTGATGTCGCGCCTCGCCGCCGAAAAGCGCGTCGCGCCTTGATTCCTTTGCTGCCGTCATTAGGTAGCAATCCGAGACGTAATTCAACGCCGATGGGAGACAGAGAATGAGCGATACCGAAACGCACCTGAAACAAAATTACATCGGCGGCAAATGGGTCGACAGCAAGGGCGGCAAGCTCCACGACGTGATCAACCCCGCGACCGAAGAAGCGGCCTCGACCGTCGTGCTCGGCACCGCCGCCGACGTCGACGACGCTGTCGCGGCGGCGAAAGAGGCCTTCAAGACCTATTCGCAGACCACGCGCGAGGAACGGCTCGAACTGCTTGGCCGTATCGTCGAGGAATATAAGAAGCGCGGTCCCGACCTCGCGAAATCGATGGCGGCCGAAATGGGTGCCCCGGTCAGCTTTGCGGGCACCGCACAGGTCGGCGCTGGCATCGGCGGCTTCCTCGGCACGATCGCGGCATTGAAGGATTTCTCCTTCACCGAACAATATCACGCCGGCACGCTCGCCTACGAGCCGATCGGCGTCGTCGGCATGATCACGCCGTGGAACTGGCCGCTCAACCAGATCGCACTCAAGGTCGCACCCGCGCTCGCCGCCGGCAACACCATGATCCTCAAGCCGTCCGAAGAATGCCCCGGCAATGCGGTGATCTTTGCCGAGATCCTCGACGCCGCGGGCGTGCCGCCGGGCGTTTTCAACCTCGTTCAGGGCGATGGCCCGACGGTGGGCAACGCGATTTCGTCGCACCCCGGGATCGAGATGGTGAGCTTCACCGGCTCGACCCGCGCCGGCATCCTCGTAGCCAAGGCGGCGGCCGACACGGTCAAGCGCGTCCATCAGGAACTCGGCGGCAAGTCGCCGAACATCGTCCTGCCCGACGCCGATTTCGCCGCGGTGCTCCCCCCGACGGTTCAGGGGGTGCTCGTCAACACCGGCCAGAGCTGCATCGCCCCGACGCGCATCCTCGTCCAGAAGGAGCGCGAAGCCGAAGCGGTCGGCGTCATCAAGGCGATGTTCGACGGCACCTCGGTCGGCGACCCGACGCAGGAGGGCGGCCATATCGGACCGGTGGTCAACAAGGCCCAATATGACAAGATCCAGGACCTGATCCAGTCGGCGATCGATGAAGGCGCGAAGCTCGAAACCGGCGGCACCGGCCTGCCGAGCAACGTCAACCGCGGCTATTATATCAAGCCGACGGTCTTCTCGGGCGTCACCCGCGACATGCGCATCGCCAGGGAAGAAGTCTTCGGTCCTGTCGCGACGGTCATGGCCTATGACGATCTCGACCAGGCGGTCGATATCGCCAACGACACCGAATATGGCTTGTCGGCGGTGATCTCGGGCGATCCGGCGAAGGCCGCCGCCATCGCGCCCAAGCTGCGCGCCGGCATGGTCGCGGTCAACGCCTGGGGTCCCGGGCCGGGCGCGGCGTTCGGCGGCTACAAGGCGTCGGGCAACGGCCGCGAAGGCGGCTTGCTCGGGCTCAAGGACTTCATGGAAGTGAAGTCGATCAGCGGCATCCCGGCGTAACCCCTTAATCCTCCCTGCCGCGTAGCGGTGGGGAGGGGGCCGCTCGCGAAGCGAGTGGTGGAGGGGCCGCGCCAAAGCCCCTCCCGTTTACGGGAGGGGTTTTGCTATGGGCCGATAGCGTTTATGCGCCCCCCATCATGATCACCCGCTCCCCCCTCGCTCCCGCCGCTTTTCCCGCGCTTCCCGATATCGCCGGCGTCACCCTCCGCGTCGCGCGCGCGCATTACAAGCAATGGGACCGCTGCGACCTCACCTATGTCGAGCTCGCGCCGGACACGACCGTCGCCGGCGTCTTCACGCGCAACGTCTGCTGCTCGTCCGAAGTCGAACTCGGCCGCGAACAGGTCAAGCGCGGCACGGGCCGCGCGCTGATCGTCAACGCGGGCAACAGCAACGCCTTCACCGGCTATCGCGGCCGCGAGGCGGTCGAGCAGATCATGGATCAGGTCGCCGGCCACCTCGGCTGCGCGCGCGAGGATGTCTTCGTCAGTTCGACCGGCGTCATCGGCGTCCCGCTGCCCAAGGACAAGGCGCGCGCCGGGGTCGCTGCCGCGCTGACCGCCGAACCCTGTTCGTGGGAAGCCGCCGCCAAGACCATCGGCACCACCGACACCTTCGCCAAGGGATCGGGCGCCAGCGCGGTGATCGGCGAACGGACGGTGCAGGTGGCCGGCATCGTCAAGGGATCGGGGATGATCGCCCCCGACATGGCGACGATGCTCGGTTATATCTTCACCGACGCTGCGGTCGCGCCCAAGCTGCTGCAGGCGATGCTGAGCGAGGCGACGGGCGGCAGCTTCAACAGCATCACCGTCGACAGCGACACCTCGACCAGCGACACGGTGCTGCTCTTCGCCACCGGTCGGGCGGGCAATCCGCCGCTCGAATCATGGGACGATGCCGGGGCCGACGCGCTCTACGCAGCGATCCGGCAGGTCGCGCTCGACCTCGCGCATCAGGTCGTCCGCGACGGCGAGGGCGCGTCGAAATTCATCGAGATCGAGATCACCGGCGCCACCGACGACCACAGCGCGAAGCGCGTCGCGCTCGCCGTCGCCAACTCCCCGCTGGTCAAGACCGCGATCGCGGGCGAGGATGCAAACTGGGGCCGCGTCGTGATGGCAGTGGGCAAGGCGGGCGAACCCGCCGACCGCGACCGCCTCGCAATCCGCTTCGGCGACCATTGGGTCGCGAAACAGGGGCTGCCGGTCGAAGGCTATGACGAGGCGCCGGTCGCCGCGCATCTCAAGGGACAGAACATCCGCATCGGCGCCGATCTCGGCCTCGGCGACGGCCGCGCGACCGTGTGGACGTGCGACCTCACCCACGGTTACATCAGCATCAACGCCGACTACCGGAGCTGAGGCTCCAATTCCGTCATTGCGGGGAAGCCGAAGGCGACGCGGCGATCCGGAGCTGCATATGCCGCCCCTGGATTGCTTCGCTCCGCTCGCAATGACGAGGTTGTGATTTAGAGCGCGCCCTCGAGCCAGCCCTTGAGCGCGCTCTTCGGCGCCGCACCGACCTTGGTGTCGGCGATCTCGCCATTCTTGAACAGGATCATCGTCGGAATGCCGCGCACGCCATATTTGCTCGGCGCATCGGGATGGTCGTCGATGTTGAGCTTGGCGATCACCACCTTGCCCGCCAGTTCGTCCGAGATTTCCTCGAGCGCCGGCCCGATCATCTTGCACGGACCGCACCATTCGGCCCAGAAGTCGACGAGCACGGGGGTGTCGCTGTCGAGCACATCGGCCTGGAAGCTGGCGTCGCTGATCGCTTTGGTACCCATTGGGAATCTCCTGAATATCTGTTGCCGCCAAGCTAGGAGTTGGCGGCGCCCGGCTCAAGGGGCGAAGCCGGCAAATTCGCCTTCATCGCCAGCAAGCCCGGCTTGTGCGGCGCCAGCGCAGCGTCGTCCAGTGCGAGCAACCGCGGCCCTGCCGTATAAAGCAGCGCGGCAGTAACCCGCCGTCCGGGAAAGATCACCGTCAGCGCGTCGCGATACGCCGCCATCTGCCGCAGATAGGCGGGTGCCACCTCGGACGCATCCGTCGGAACATGCCGCCCGGTCTTGTAGTCGATCACCGTCACCGCATCGGCCGTGACGAGCAACCGGTCGACGATCCCCGCAACGACTGCGCCGCCCTCGACCACCGCCGACAGCGGCACCTCGGCCAGCGAACCGGGGCCGAAGATCGCGCCATGGGCGGGGTCGCCCAGCACCGCGAGCACCTCGTCGACCAGCGCGCCACGCGTCGCTTCATCCAGCTCGGAGGCTTGTACCGCGAGCCAGTGCAGCGCCGCCGCGCGCCGGCGCTCGGGCGCCACCGGCGGCAGGCGCTCGAACAGCGAATGGAGCAGCAGCCCGCGCGTCACCGCGTCGGCGCGCACGCTCCCCTGCGGCGGCGTTGCGACATCGTCGTCGCCGAGCGACGAAGGCGCGAGCGGGCGCGGCGGGCGCGCCTCCTCGGGCGCAGCGGCATGCACCCAATCGGGCAGGACGAGCAGCGGCGGCGTGGTTTTCGCCGCCTTTGTCGCTTTTGCCCATTTTCCGCCGTTGGCGCGATGCACCCGCCGCCGCGACCAGTCGGGTCCGGCATCCTCCCATTCGTGCCCCATATCCCTGAGCACCGCATCGGCCGCGGCGTGCCAGCTTGCCTCGGGCACGCTGCGGTCGGGCTTCTTGGTCACCCCCGCGACGACGAGAATTTCTTCCGCGCGCGTCATCGCGACATAGAAGAGCCGCCAATGCTCCTGCGCCGCGGCGTCGGCGGCTTCCTGATAGGCCTTGGCGAGCGCGCCGTGCCGTTCGTCGGCGGGCACCGCGAAGACCGGGAGCTTTTCCCATCCCGCAACGTCGACGGTGAAGGGCCGATGACCGATCGCCGCATCGTCAGTCGCATCGGCGAGGATGACGATCGGCGCCTGCAAGCCCTTCGACCCGTGCACGGTCATCACGCGGACGACGTCGCTGCGCGCCTCGGTCTGGCGCTTGATATCGGCCGCGCTTTCTTCGACCTGCGTCAGGAAACCGAGCAGCGACACCGTCTCGCGCGTCTCGAAGGCGAGCGCCTGACCCAGCAGTTCGTCGATCGGATCGCGCGCCTCGCGCCCGAGCCGCGCAAAGAGCTTGCGCCGCCCGTCGATCGGCCCGGACAGCAGGGTGTCGAGGAAGCGGAACGGCGTGGTGAAATCGGCCATGTTCAGCAGCGCGCGCAGCACCGCCATCGTCCCCGCGGGCATGTCGCCTTCGGCGGCGCGAAGATGCTCCCAGATCGCGGCGCGCCCGCGCGCCCTGGTGCGCGCATAAAGCTCGTCCTGCGTCCAGCCGATCAGCGGCGAGACGAGCAGCGCCGCGAGATTCAGGTCGTCGAGCGGCTGCACCGCAAAACGCATCGCCGCCATCAAATCCTGCACGGCAAGCGGCTGGGTCAGCGCGAAGCGGTCGACGCCCGCAACGGGGACGTGCAGCGCCTGCAGCCGCGCGACGATTCGCGCCGCGAGATCGCGGCGGCGGCGCACAAGGATCATCACGTCACCCGGCGACACGGGGCGTCCGTCCTTGCCATGTTCGATCCACTGCCGGACCTCGCCCGCGATCGCGCGCGCCAGCCGCATGCTGGCGGGATCGCTCGCGGGCAGGCTCGAATCGCCGCCCCCCTCGTCCCCGCCGTCTTCCGCGCCCGTCTCCTCGGCGGCGGCATCGAGCGCCCTGCCAACCGGCAACGGCTCCCACAATTCGACCTGCCCGGCGTGCGCCTCGCGGAACGGTCGGTGCGGCGGTTCCTCGCCGGCGAGCCCCATCGCCGCGGTCCCGCCAGTCGCCAGCCAGGCATCGACGACGCGGAGCACCGCGGGGGTCGAACGATAGTTGGAAACCAGATCGACCTGCTGAAACGGCTGCCCGCCGATCTCGCCCATTGCATGGAACATGTCGCGCGCGGTTGCGAAGGCCTTGGGCTCGGTGCCCTGGAAGCCGAAGATCGCCTGCTTGCGGTCGCCGACGGTGAACAGCGTGCGAATGCGCTCTTCGCTGGCACCGACGCCCGCGAAAAACTCCTCGGCGAGCGACAGGACGATTCCCCACTGGCGCATGTTGGTGTCCTGCGCCTCGTCGACCAATATATGATCGGTGCGCTGGTCGAGCTTGAAGCGCACCCATTCGCCGAAACTGCTGACGCGCAGCAGCGTGCCCGCCAGCGTGATCAGATCGTCGAAATCGGCGAGCCCCGCTTCGCGCTTGGCGAGTGCATAGGCCTCGGCAAAACGGCTACCGAGCTTCCACGCCGCCGCCAGTTCGTCGGCGACGCGCATCGCCGCAACGGTGCCGCGCAGCGCCGCTGCCGCATCGACGATGCGCACGGCGCTGTCGACGCAGTCGGTCATCTTGCCCTTTTCGCCGGCGAAATCGGCGCGCAACTCGCCCTTGCCGGTCAGGAAACAACCGAGCAATTCGTCCAGCAGCGCCGCGCGCTTCGTCGCGTCGGCCATCAGCCAGCCGACCATCACGTCCGAACAGGCGAGTCCGGTCTTGGTCCCCCACGCCGCACCGCTCGCCGCCACCGCCTTGATGTCGGCATCGGCGACGGCCTCGCCCGCGAGTTCGGCGGCGAGCCACGCATCGGGATCGCCGCCGGGCAGGTCGAATGCCGCGCGCAGATCGTGCGCGGCGGGCGGCAGCAGCGCGCGCGGACCGCCGAAAGCTGCAGCGCAGCTCGACAGGAAGGACAGTGCGGCATCGGGGCCCAGCCGTCGCGACAACGCCGCCGCCGCACCGCGCAGCGCATCGCCTTCGCTCCCGGTCTCGCCGAGCAGATCGCCCAGCACCTGCCGTTGCAGCGCCGCCGCCTCATCCTCCTCGATCGCGCGAAAGCCGGGCAGCAGCTTCGCCTCGAGCGGGAAGCTCGCGAGCAGCGTCTGGCAGAAACTGTGGATCGTCTGGACGCGGATCGCACCGCCCGGGCTGTCGATCACCGTGGCGAACAGCGCGCGAGCGCGCGCCATCAGTCCGGTCCGATCCCAGTCGAGGCCGAGCGCATGCAGGTCGAGCCGCAATTCCCCATCGGCCATGCGCACCCACGCCGCGAGCCGCTCGTGGATACGGTGCGCCATCTCGGCAGCGCCCGCCTTGGTGAAGGTGATGCACAGGATCGCCTCGGGCGACACCCCGTCGAGCATCAGCCGCAGCACCCGCGCCGACAGCACCTGCGTCTTGCCGGTGCCCGCCGACGCGCCGAGCCAGACATGGCGTTCGGGGTCGGCGGCGGCGCCCTGTCGCGGGTCGAGCGTCGCGAGACCAGAGGGCTTGCTCATGCGCCCTCCTCCCCGCGCCCGAACCATTCGTCGCGGCGCATCAGCTGGTCATACTCGCCATAGCCCGCGGCCTCGCCCGGCACGAAGGGCGCTTCGCCGAACAGGTAGGAAGCCGCCAGTTCCGACAGCGCGTCGGCGGCATGGTCGATCGCCGCCTCGGCGGTCTTGAGGTCGCTGCGAGGCCCATAGGTGTTGCTGATCTTCCCCGCCCCGCCCGCGCGGCGATCGGGGCGCAGGCTCCAATATTCAAGGCTCGCAACCGGCGCCGCGGCGATCCCCGCCATACCACCCTCGCGCGCGATCAGGCCGAGCAGCCCCAGCTGGTTGTCGAGCTTCGCATAAGCCGCTTTCGCGCTCGGCGCGCCGCCCGACTTGTAATCGATGATCGCGAGACCGCCGTCGGCGTCGCGGTCGATCCGGTCGGCCTTGCCGTGCAGCGTCAGCCCGCCGTCGGTCCATTCGCCGCGTACCTCGACATCGACCGGCACGCGTGCGCCGGCTTCGCGGACCTGCGCCGCCGCCCAGCGCAGCGCCGGTTCGATCCGCGGCAGCCAGAAAGCGCGCGCGATCGCGTCGAGCGCGGGGTCGGCCGCCAGCGCCGCAAGCGCAGCCTCGAAGCCGTCCGCCGTGGCGCCGTCACGCACCCAATCCTCGAACAATTTGTGCACGCGCGTGCCGCGCCAGCGGGGGTCGGGCGCGGCGCTCAGCGGGTCGAGCGCCGACAGGCCGAGCATCTGGTTGGCATAATAGGCATAGGGATCGCGCGCGAGCCGGTCGACCGCCGTAACGCTGATCCGGCGCGGGCGCTCGCCGGCGGGGGGCGCGGGACGCGGCCGGGTCACGGGCTGCGGGTCGCCCGGCGGAACGTCGAGCTCCGCGGCGAGCCGCGTGACCTCTACGCCCCCTGGCGCGGGCTCGGACAGATCGCCCGCGAGCGCCGCCAGCCGCAGCCAGAAGCGCGACGCCACCGCGGGGTCGCCACCACTGCGCCGCGCGCGCGTCACGACGATCTCGCCCGCGCCAAGCGCACCCGCAAAGTCGTGCGCGGCAGCGCCCTGCTGGCGTTCGGGCGCGGGCAGGCCAAGCAGGCGGCGGATGCCCGGCGCGAGCCACGGATCGGGCTGCATCGCCGGGGGCCAGCGCCCTTCGTCGAGCCCGCCAAGGATCATCAGGTCGGCGCGCTGCAATCGCGCTTCGAGCAATCCCCAGATAAACAGGCGCGGGTGCCCCCCGTAAGGCGGCCGCACGCTTTCGGCGGCGAGGAGCTGGTCCAGCATCGCCGGGAAATCACCGGGATCGACCAGCGCCGGCCCATCGCCGCGCGCCAGCGCCCATTGATCGAACAACCCCGCCAGCGCGCGTCCTGCCGGTCCGCTCCACACCGCGTCGCCCGCCAGCATCTCGAGCGCCGCCTGCAATGCGCCGAGCAGAACCGCGGGCGGCGAAGGCGAAGCAAAGGGCGCGAGCGCCGTATCGAGCGCGGCCGCCACCGCATCCCACCAGGGTTGAAGCTGTACCGCGAGCGCGTGCCCGCGCGCCCTGGGATCGGCGGCGCACCGGACGATTCGTTCGCTCACGCCGGCGCGTCCCGGTGTCAGCCCCGGCTCGCGCAGCAGCAGGTCGAGCCGCCGGACCTGATCGAGCCACGCCGTGCGCCCCTCGCCCTTGCGGACCAGTGGATGGCCGAGCAAGGCCACCAGCGCGACCGGATCGAAGCGCGCCGCCAGCTCGGCGAGCAGCAGCACAAGGGCCCCCGGCGGTGTCTTCGACAGGGGCTGACCCGCACTGTCGTCGACCGAGATACCCCAGCGCGCCAGCGCCGCCGCGACGCGTTCGGCCAGACCGCGATCGGGGGTGACCAGCGCCGCCGTCCGCCCCGCTGTCTCGATCGCCTCGCGCATCAGCAGCGCGATGCCCTGCGCTTCCTGCCCGTCGTCGGCAAACACCGCGCCCGACAAACCCGCCGTCGCCGCCGACTGGTCGCCCGCGGTCTGCCACTGCGCGGTAAATTCGGCGGGGGCGAAGAGCAGCGAGACGAAAGGCGAGCGGGCGGCGGGACCGTCGAACGCGGAGCTCGCGTCCCACTCGACGACCTCCGCGCGCGCAACGCCCATGCGATCGAGCAGCAGCTTGAGATGATATTGCGGATGGGTTTCGAGCGGCCGGGCCCGGTTTTCGGGATCGGCTTTCGTCGGCCCGAGCGCCTCCCATTCTTCCGCGGTCATCACCGCATCGAGCCCCGGCAGCACGACCATGCCGCGCGCCATGTCGGCGACGGTTCGCAGCAGCCGCGCGACCGCGGGCGCCGCGGTGGTGATGCCCGCGGCGACGGCGAAGCGCGCGGGCGGTGCGACGCGCCAGCCGTCCGCCACCCGGTCGAGCAGCCGGTTGCGCCGCGCCGCGCGGTCGATGTGTCCCGTCCGGGCAAGGACGTCCGGCCAGTGATCAACGAGCAGCCGAAGCCGCCCGAGCGAGGCGCGCCAATGATCGGCGAAGGCGCCGAGGTCGAGATCGACGAGCGCAGCCGGCGCGACCTCCTCATAATGAAGCTGGTCGATCACCCGCGCGAGCCCTTCGGCGAGCTGGAACGCTGCCGCGCCGCGGATCGCCTCTTCGCCCGCAGGGGTATGGCGTTCGATCAGTTCGGCGAGCAGCAGGCGGCGGCGCAGCGGTTCGATCGCGGGGGGCATCGCCCCCGTCTCGTCGATCGGGTCAAGCGCGAGCGCGACGCTCTCGTCGAGGTCGGCGTCGCCGATCACCGCGAGCCGGGGCATCAGCAGCCCCGCCCCGCCGGCGCGCACGAACGCCGCCTGCACCGCGCTCCGCGCGCGGTTGCTCGGCAGCAGGATCATGCCTTCGGCGAGCCCCAACGCACCGTCGGCAAAGCGCGCGGTCAGCCCGGCGACGAGCGCATCGGCGAAGGCCCGGTGGACCGGGATGGAGAAGACGGCTGGATGCGAGGCGGATGACACCCGCGCAGCCTTAGCGCAAAATCGCGGGCGCGCGACCCCCGACATCGGGCCCGCCCTTCATCCCGGCCAAAACCGATCAGACCTCGGTCAGCGCCGTTTCGGTCGGGGCGATGGCCGTGGGGGTTCCGACTTCGAACCACTGTCCCATATGCGACAGGCCGTAGAGCCGCCCTGCCGCGATCGCGCGGTCCCACAACATGTTCGTCGAAAAGGCGCCGTCAGGAGCATCTTCCAGCAATCGCGGCGAAATCAGCTGGACGCCGGTGTAGACGAAGGGCGCGACGCGCCCCGCCCTGCGACGCGACAGCCGGCCCGAGGGATCCATGTGGAAATCGCCGCGTCCCGAATGCCCGGTCGCGCTCGCCTGCCGGATCACCAGCAGCAGCGCGTCCATGCGCGCGCCGTCCCAATGGCTCGCGAGGTTCAGGATGCTGTCCTGCGGCCCGTCGGTCCAGATATTGTCGCTGTTGACGATCAGGATCGGGTCGCCGCGCAGCTGCGGCAACGCTTTCACCATCCCGCCGCCCGTCTCGAGCAGATGCGCGCGCTCGTCCGAAATCGCGATGCTGAACGGCCGCCGCTGCGCCGCGAGATGCGCCTCGAGCGCATCGGCGAGATAGTGGACGTTGACCACGACATGCGGAATGCCTGCCGCCTCGATGCGGTCGAGGCTGTGGTCGATCAGCGCCTTGCCCGCGACGCGGACCAGCGGCTTGGGCCGCGTCGCGGTCAGCGGACGCATGCGCTTGCCGATCCCCGCCGCCATCACCATCGCGCTTTCGATTGTCACCGGTTTCGGATCCTTCACGTCCATGCCTCCGCGCGCTTGTCGGCGGGAATATTGGCGTCGAACCATTGCCGGACGGGGACAAGCGCGGGATGCGCGAGATCGCGTTCGAGCAGTCCCCACATGCGCGGCTGGAACTGGCGATAACCGGGCTTGCCGTCGCGCTTCCACAGCCGCACGAACACGCCCAGGATGCGCGTGTTGCGCTGCGCCGCGAGCGCCCAATAGGCATTGCGGAACGCCGCGCCCTGCCCCGTCGCCGCGGCATAGCGGTCGAGCATCGCGGCCTCGACTGCCGGGGTCACGTCGCGCCGCGCGTCCTCGAGCACCGAGGCAAGGTCGTAGGCGGGGTGGCCGACGAGTGCGTCCTGGAAATCGAGCAGCCCGTAATGCGCAATCCCGTCGCGGGCGCCGACGAGCATGATGTTTTCGGCGTGGAAATCGCGCAGCACTGTAACGCGCGGCAGGCCGTCGGCCTCGATCGGCGCCAGCGCCGCCTCCCATGCCGCGCGGAACGCGTCGCGATCGACGTCGATCCCCAGCGCCGGGCAATACCAGTCGCTGAACAGCATCACCTCGTCGAGCCATTGATCGAGGCCATGCACCGGCAGCCCCGCCATCGGCGGTCGCGCGTGCAGGTGCACCAGAAGGTCGGTCACCCCGGCATAATGGCGCGCTTCGCGATCGGGCGCGCCATCGATCGTCTCGCGCAGCCGGACATCGCCGAAATCCTCGATCAGCAGCAACCCCCGGTCGAGGTCGCGCGCGAGGATCACCGGCGCGCTCAATCCCTGATCGCACAGATATTCGGCCACCGCGATGAAGGGGCGCGGGTCCTCGTGCGGCGGCGGAGCGTCCATCAGCACCGCCTGCCGCGCGCCGTCGACGACGCGAAAATAGCGACGAAACGAGGCATCGCCGGCAAGCGGGAGGATTGTCGCGTCGCCCCAGCCATGCGCGGCGAGGAAGGCGGGCGCATGCGGGGGCGGAATCATCGGAGCGGCCATCGGCTCCCCCAAGACGTCGGCACCGCGGCTGTCAAGGCGCGCGCGTCGCCGCTCCCCGAAATCGTGATCGACAGCGCGCCGGGCCAGCCCTCTGCCCCCAGTCGCTCGGGCCATTCGATCAGCAGCGCGCCGTCGTACAGATAATCGTCGAGCCCCAGTTCGATCAGTTCGTCCGGCGCCTCGATGCGGTACAGGTCGACATGCGCGATCGGCAGGTCGACCTCGGGCGGCGCATAGGGCTGGACGATCGCGAAGGTCGGGCTCGGCGCTTCGCCGGCCAGCCCGCGCGCCTTGAGCATCGCGCGCGCCAGCGTCGTCTTGCCCGCGCCGAGATCGCCCGACAGCAGCACGACATCGCCGGGCTCCAGTGCCGCGCCGATCGCCGCGCCGATCCGGCCGGCATCGGCAAGGTCATAGTCGCAACGATAGTCGGTCATGCACGCGGCAGGCTGATCCGCACCAGCGTCCCCTGTCCCTTCTCGCTCATCACCTCCATCGTGCCGCCGTGCGCCGCGACGAGCTGGCGCGCGAGCGCAAGGCCGATGCCGCCCGACTGTGTCCCCGCCTGTGTCCCCCGCGTCACCGCGGCGACCGCGTCGGGCATGCCGGGACCGTTGTCGGAGACGATGATGTCGAGGCCCTTCGCGTCGCCATCGGCGTGGAGCAGCACGCGGCCGCCCTTCTTGCGGCTCGGCGCCGTATAGCGCACCGCATTGTCGAGCAATCCGGCAACCAGCCGCGACAGGCGCGGCGCATCGCCCTCGATGCTGCCGAGCGCAGCCGACAGGTTGCCCGCCAGCTCGACACCCTCGGCATCCGCGAGCTGCCTCGCCTCGGCGAGCGCGCCTTCGAGCAACACACGCACATCGACCGGTGCGCGTTCGACCGCGAGCGTCCCCGCCTCGCCCTGCGCAAGGTCGAGGACATTGTCGATCTGGCGCGACAGCACCGCGACCGAATCCATGATCGCCTCGACATAGGCGCCCTGCTGGTCGGACAGGGGCCCCGCATAACCCGCCTGCAGCATTTCGCCGAAGCCACCGATCGAGGTGAGCGGCGTCCGCAGCTCATAGCTCATCCGTGACAGGAAGGCCGTCTTGACCTTGTCGGCCGCCTCCAGCGCCTCGTTGCGCTCGCGCAGCGCGCTTTCCATCTTCCGGCTGTCGGTGACGTCAAGCATGATCAGCAACGCATTGCCATCGGGAAGCGGGATCGCGGCAAAATCGAAATGGCGGCCGTCGCGAAAGCGGATTTCGCCCGCGCGCTGTGTGCGTTCGAGCGTCGCGGCGCGGATCACCTCCTGCACGATGCTGATCTGGTTGGGTTTTGCCAGCCGGTCGGCCAGCCCGCCCATCGGCGCGTCGACGCGTGGATGCGCCGCCAGCGTCGGCTCGTCGACCCCCCACAGGCGGCGGAAACGCTGGTTCCACAGGTGCAGTCGTCCGTCGGGCGCGAACACCGCGACCGCCTCGAACAGATTGTCGAAGGTCGCGGTCCGCACACGCAGCAGCGTGTCACGCGCGCCGGCCAGCTGGACCTGCTCGGTGCGGTCCTCGGCGATCAAGAGCAGCCCGCCGTCGGGGGTCGGCTGCGCGACGACGCGCAGATGCGTCCCGTCGCGCAGCAGCCAGTCTTCCTCGCTGGCATGCGCCAGCGCGAACCAGTCGACATGCGCCTGGCGCCATTCCGGAAAATCGCGCACCTCGGGGGTTCGCCCCGCCTCGCGCCACGCCTCGAGCAGCCGCGCGAAATCGGGGCGCTCGGCCACCTGTTCGATATCGAGCCCGAACAGGCGGCGAAACGGCTGGTTGGCAAAGCTCAGGCCATGGTCGCCGTCGAACTGGGCCACCGCCGCCGAGAGCCGGTCGAGCAACTCGCGCTGGGTGTCGGCAAAACGGCGATGCGCGCCGCGTTCGCTCTCCAGTTCCTGCACGTCGATCGCATAGCCGGCGACGCCGATGGACTTGCCGCCCTGCGGCGCCAGCGGCACGTCGACGACGCGCATGATCCGCCGCTCGCCGGCGATGGTCACCGGCACGGTGCGCATCTGCGCCGCCGCCGCAAGGCGCGCCTGTTCGGCCGCCTCGGCGGCGCTGACCCCCGCGACGGGTTCGAGCAGCTCGATCCCCTGCTCGATCACTGCCGCCGCGCCCGGCGCCTCGACCGCCTTCACATAGGCGAGGTTGACGAGCGCGAGTTCCAGCCGGGTGTCGCGGAACCACATCGGAAAGGGCGCGACTTCGATCAGCCCCGACAAGGCCTCGAACGCCGCCATCGCCTCGTCGCGCTCGTGCTTGAGCTGGAATTGCGACGCGAGGCTGTCGGTCGCGTCGTCGAGCCACAGGAGAACGCTGCCCGCGCCGCCGATGCTGACGGGTGCCGGCGTGCCGTGCACGAAGAGCGTGCGCGCGCCGCCCTGCGGTCGCAGGCTCATGACAAAGGGCTTGGCGCCGCGCTGCGCACCGAGGATCGCCTGGCGCAGCGCTTCATGCTCGCCCGCATCCAGCCCCGCGTCGAGCCCGCGCAACTCGTCGAAATTGCGCGGTCCGCGGTCGAGCCCGAGCCAGCGGCCAAGCCGCTCGCTCGCCTCGATCCGCCAGTCGCCGCGCACCACCACGGGCAAATAGGGCGACGCGTCGATCAGATTGGCCAGCCGGTCGGTCTGCGCCGCGGCAAAGGCCGACCGTCGCTGCATCGCGATCCCGCGCGCGGCCGCCCACAGGCCGAGCAAAAGCCACAGCGCCGCGAAACCGCCGAGCGCGAACAGCATGGTCGGGGACAGCGTGCCGCTCATTCCCGGTCAAATCTCCGCATTTCCGCCGCCGACACGCTTGTCATGATCGCCAGCCCTAGAGGCGATACCAGCAGGTTTCAATCGCATGTCACAGCGAAACGGCGCGTCCCATCCTCCGATGGGCGCGCCGTCCACAGTTTTGATCCCGTTCGCATATCCCTCAACGCAGCCCTGAGCCTGTCGAAGGGCGTTTCTCAGGATAGGCGCCCTTCGACAAGCTCAGGGCTACGGTCAGCTTGAATCGGAAGAAGTTCGATCAGTAGCGATAGTGATCGGGCTTGAACGGGCCTTCGACCGGCACGCCGATATAGTCGGCCTGCTTCTGCGTCAGCTTCGACAGCTGCACGCCCAGCTTTTCGAGGTGCAGCGCCGCGACCTTTTCGTCGAGATGCTTGGGCAGGACATAGACGTCGTTCTTGTACTGATCGCTGCGCGTCCACAGTTCGATCTGTGCCAGCGTCTGGTTGGTGAAGCTCGCCGACATCACGAAGCTCGGATGGCCCGTCGCATTGCCGAGATTCACGAGGCGGCCCTTCGACAGGATGATGATCTGCTTGCCGTCGGGGAATTCGACCAGGTCAACCTGCGGCTTGACTTCGGTCCACTTGTAATTGGCGAGCGCCGCGATCTGGATCTCGCTGTCGAAGTGGCCGATGTTGCAGACGATCGCCATATTCTTCATCGCCGCCATATGCTCGGCGGTGATGACGTCGGCGTTGCCGGTCGCGGTGACGAAGATGTCCGAACGCTTCACGGCTTCGTCCATCGACACGACCTCGAACCCTTCCATCGCCGCCTGCAGCGCGCAGATCGGGTCGATTTCGGTGACGAGCACGCGCGCGCCGCCATTGCGGAGCGACTGCGCCGAGCCCTTGCCGACGTCGCCAAAGCCGGCAACGGTCGCGACCTTGCCCGCGAGCATCACGTCGGTGCCGCGGCGGATCGCGTCGACGAGCGACTCTTTACAGCCGTAGAGATTGTCGAACTTCGACTTGGTGACGCTGTCGTTGACGTTGATCGCGGGGAAGGGCAGCTCGCCCTTCTTGGCGATGTGGTACAGGCGGTGGACGCCGGTGGTCGTTTCTTCCGACACGCCCTTGATCGCCTTGACCGTCTTGGTGAGGTAGCCGGGGTTGGCGGCAACGAACGCCTTCAGCGCGCGCTGCATCTCGATCTCTTCCTCATTCTCGGGCGCCGGCATCGTCTCGCCGGCTTCGAGCTTCGCGCCCCACAGCGCGAACATGGTGGCGTCGCCACCGTCGTCGAGGATCAGGTTGCAGGTCGTGCCGTCTTCCACGCCCCAGTCGAAGATGCGGCCGACATAGTCCCAATAATCGGCGAGGCTCTCGCCCTTCACCGCGAACACGGGCACGCCTGTCGCGGCGATCGCAGCGGCGGCATGGTCCTGCGTCGAGAAGATGTTGCACGTCGCCCAGCGGACTTCGGCGCCGAGCGCGGTCAGCGTCTCGATCAGCACCGCGGTCTGGATCGTCATGTGCAGCGAACCGGTGATGCGCGCGCCCTTCAGCGGCTGCGCGGCGCCGAACTCGGCGCGCAGCGCCATCAGGCCCGGCATTTCGGTTTCGGCGATGTTGATTTCCTTGCGGCCGAAGTCGGCAAGACCGATGTCGGCGATCACATAGTCACGGGTGTCGGCGGCGAGAGTGGCCACGGATTTGTCTCCATTCAGGCAGTTCGGCCGCAGGCGAGCGGCCACGAATTGTCGAGCAATTGTGCCCGGCGCCCTAACCGAAAGCGCGCTCGCGATCAAATATAAACTTTTCTTTATATCGCGGATGCGGGCCGCTTGAACGACGCGCGCGACGCGGGCCGCCGACGCGAATCACCGCCCGCAAAACCGACGGGCGGCGCGAAATAATTTTCGGGCGACGCAATTGTGACACCCGCTGCCGCACGATTGTGACAGCGAGTCGCAAAGTCCAAGATTCTGAAAATCTTGGCTTATAATGAGCCTTGCGATGAGCTTAATCCGGATTTGTGACAACAATGTTACAAACCCCAGAAAACATTGACTTTTCTTTGCCTGCACGAGAAAATCGGTCAAAGTTTTCGGGGAGATAGAAAGATGAAAAAAATCCTGCTGCCGCTCGTCGCCTTCGCTTTCGCGGCGCCTGCTGCGGCACAATCGATCATCGTCGTCACGGGTCCGGAAAGCGATCCGCAGCAGCTGCCCGTCGCCTATGCCGAGCTCAAGGCGGGCGACAATCAGGGGGCGCTCGAACGGCTGGCCGGCGAAACCACGGTCGACGAACGCGATCCGTCGCGGCTGATCAACATGGGAACCACCTATGCGCGCCTGGGTCGCACCGGAGATGCCGCCACCTCGTACGAGGCCGCGCTCGCCAGCCCGATCCGCTACGACCTCGAACTGTCCGACGGGCGCTATGTCGATTCGCGCTGGGCTGCGCGCACCGCGCTCGCCAATCTCAAGGGCAACCGCCCGCTGCTCGCGCTCGCGCGGTAGCAATCCCGTGATCGTCGCCTCCGCCTGCGCGGGGGCGACACAGGTCTAGGCCTCGCCGCCTTCGGTCGTCAGCAGTCGCGCATCGACCCCCGCCTCGGCAAAGGCCGCCTGCCAGCGCTCGCCCGGTGGCGTGTCGAACAGCAGCCGGTCGCTCCCCGGGGTGACGTGCCAGCCATGGCGGACCATCTCGCCCTCGAGCTGCCCGCCGCCCCAGCCCGCATAGCCGAGCGCCACCAGCCAGCGCGACGGGCCGCGCCCGCCGCCGATCGCGCGCAAGATGTCGTGCGAACTCGACAGCATCCAGCGGTCGGCGACCTGCACCGCGCCTTCGCCGCCCCAGTCGGTGCTGTGCAGCACGAAACCGCGCGTCTGCTCGACGGGGCCGCCCAGGAAGACCGGCGTGTCGAGCGGATCGTCCTCGTGCGCGATGTCGAGCTGGTCGAGTACCGCGCCGACCGTCATGCCGTCGATCGGGTCGGCAATCCCGATCCCCATCGCGCCGCCCTCGTCATGGCTGATCATCGCGATCACCGAATGTTCGAAGCGCGGATCACCGATTCCGGGCAGCGCGAGCAGCAATTGGCCGGTGAACCAGGGCGGGGCCGTTTCCATCGCGCCATCATGCCGCGCCGCGCCGGTGCGGTCCAGCCTCTTTGGCCGCCGGTCAGGCCTGCGGCGGACAGGCGGGTGCGGGCGCCGCGCCGGCCTCGGTCGCCGGGCGGCGGTGTGCGGCGATGCACGACAGGACGCTGGCGACGACGAAAACGAACGCGACCGCTTCGGGCAGTGTCGGGCCGCGCCCTTCCCACGCAAAGGCATAGAGCAGGGCAAAGAGCGTTTCGAACAGGATCATCTGGCCGACAAGCGTCAGCGGCAGCAGGCGGCTGGCGCGGTTCCACAACGCGTTGCCCGCGATCGAGGCGAAAAGCGCGACCCCGAGCGACACGCCCGCGAACATCCGCCAGTCGGCCGCGGTCTGCGTCCAGTCGCCGAGCCACAAGGCGAGCGGAAGCAGCACCAGGCTCTGCGCCCCCGTGACAAGGCCGAGCAGCAGGTTCCAGTCGTGCGACGGCATGTCGCCGAGCCGCGCCAGCCAGCGCGCGTTGCTGACGGCGTAAGCGGTCCACGACGCGAGCGCGCCGAGCGCGCACAGCAGCCCGAGCAGCGGCGCGAGCGTGGCGGCTGCCGCGAGTGCTTCGACCGCCTGCCAGCCGATGCACAGCGCCCCCGCGGCACACAGCAGCAGCGACGGCGCGAGCCGGGCGAGCGGCACCGCGCCCCGCTCGCGGCTGCCGATGATCGTCACCGCGAGCGGCAGGAAGCCGACGACGAGCGAGGTCATCGCGATGCCCCCCATCTGCACCGCGCCCGACAGCAGGATATAGTAGAGCGTGTTGCCCGCGAGCGCGAGCCAGCCGAGCGCCACCCATTCCTGCCGGCCGAGCCGCGATACAAGCGCCTTCCAGCGCGGCGCAACGAGGAGCAGCGCGATCAATCCGTATGCGAGATAGCGGCCGACGGTGAGCTGGAGCGGATCGAAGGCGCGCGCAAGCTCGGGCGCAAGGAAGACGAGCCCCCACAGCGCGCCTGCGCCCGCGCCGCACAAGACGCCGGTCAGCGTCGCATTTCCGTTCCGAACCATCTTGCACCATCCAGGCTTTTCGATCGGTGCGGGTCATATCATCGCGGGCGTGAGCGATGCGCTCTTGATCGGGGGCCGAAATGCAACAAAAACCCGCTCATGACCCGTTCTGCTTCCCGATCGCCGCGCAGCCTCGATTCGTTCGATCGCGCGATCCTGCGCCTGGTCCAGCGCGACGCGAAAATGCCGCAACGGCGGATCGCCGAGGCGGTGAACCTGTCGGCCGCCGCGGTGCAGCGACGCATCGCGGCGATGGAAGCGGCGGGGGTGATCACCCGCAACGTCGCGCTGGTCGATCCCGACGCGGTTGCGCTGACGATCACCTCGGTCGTCGAGGTGCGGCTGCACGACGAACGCGTCGCGACGGTCGACGCGGCGAAGGCGCTGTTCCGCGGCACACCCGAGGTGCAGCAATGCTATTATGTCACCGGCGGGATCAGCTTCGTGCTGGTGATCATCACATCGGACATGCGCGCCTATGAGGCGCTAACGCGGCGGCTGTTTGCCGAAAATGACGGCATCGAAAGCTATCGTTCGCTGATCGCGCTCGACCGCGTGAAGGCCGACACGAGCATCATCATTCCCTGAACGCGAAAGCGATCAGCGGAAGAAGCAATTGGTTCCGGCAAACAACGCGTCGATCCTGGCCGCATCGCCGGGCGCCGCAAGGATCGCACCGATGGGCTGGTCACCGCCGCCGAGGCGCACCTCTTCGCCGAGCGTACTGCCCGCGACCGCTTCGAGCGTCACCGCTTCGCCCGCACGGGCGCGGGTGGTGCCGATGCCGGTGCCGGCCATCGTCGAATAGATGTCGGCGCCGGGTTCGTTGCCGAGAAACCAGCCGACGAACCTGCCGCCCTGAAAGTTAAGCGTCATCGCGTCGTAGCGGGTGAACTCCATCGGGCCGGCGCCGCATTCGGCGTTGGCGCTGCGATCATCCTCCGTGCCCGCGACATTGGCGAGCGCCGCTTCCGCCTGCGCACGCGCGATGCCGAAGGCGAGCAGGCTGGTCTTGCCGCTGGCCTTGTCGACGAAACGCAACCCCCCGCCGTCGAGGCCGACCGCCATGGTCGCCGCCGCGGGGCCATCGGCCTTGGCTTCGGGCACGGGCGGTGGGGCAGGGTCGGCATCGGCAGGGAGTGTCTCGCCGGGGGGGTTGCACGCCGCAAGACCCAGCACCACCGCGAGCATCGCCGCCTTGCGCATCGCCTATCTCCTTCGCCGGACCGCCAGCACCACTATCGCACCGAGGGCGGCGAGCGCCATATCCTTTTGCGCGTCCCAGATGTCGCCCTGCTGGCCATTGTAGCGATCCGCGGTCGCCCCCGCCGCAACGATGGTGAGCAGCCATTCGAAGATCTCGTAGAGACACGAGAGCGCCAGCACCCATGCGAGGACCGCCAGCGCCGCGCCGCGCGCGGTCAGGCCGCCCCAGCGCCTTGCGATTTCGGCGACCGGGACCACCGACAGCACCCCGAAGGCGAAATGGACCAGGCGGTCATAATGGTTGCGGCCCCAGCCAAAGGCATCGGACAGGGGGCCGCCGGTCAGCGCGACCGCCCAGTCGTCATACGGGACATTGCTGTAGGCGTAGCGGCCACCGAGCGTGTGAAGCGCCAGAAAGGCGGCGATGCACGCGACCGACGCGGTCGAGAGCGGCCAGCGGCGCAGCAGCCATGGCGACGCGATCAGGGTCAGCAGCGTCGGAATATGCTGAAGCAGCGCAACCTCGGGATAGGGCTGCGCGACCTGCGCGAGGATGAGCAGCGCCGCGAGGAGGACGAGCAGGCGGCGCTGCGCGGGCGGGATGCTCATCCGCAGCTTCCTCTCACCAGCGCAGCGACATGCAGCTGAGCCCCGCATCGATATGCGCGATCTGATCGGTGGCGAGCGCGCGGAACGCGATGCCGCGCGCTTCCAGCAGCGCGTGCGTCGCAGGCCAGCGATCACCGACGAGGACGGTGTCACCGATGCGCAGGATGTTGGCGGCTGCGTCTTCGCCGGGCTGGGTCATCACAACCTCCAGCCCCGCGAACTGCGGACAGTCGCCGAGCGCGGGTACGGCAAGGATCGTGCGATCGTCGATCAACCCGCAGCCGGTCTTGAAATGGAGCACGCCGGGCGGCGTGTCGGCAATCTCGGCGCGGTAGCCGAGTTGGGCGAGGAGCCCGGCAAGTTCCTCGGCGCCGGAGCGGTCGGTCCGCGCCGACAGGCCGATGATCACCCGGTCGGCAAGGCGCAATATGTCGCCGCCATCGGCATGCCCGGGGCCGGTCATTTCGAGGAGGCGCGGATGATGCGCCGCGATCGGTACGCGGATATGCGCGACCTCGCCCGCGCGGCTCGGCGCGCCGGGGCGGAGCAGGATCGCGCCTTCGGGGAAAGTCAGCGCGACATCTTCGGTGAACAGCGCGTCGGGGAAATCATCGAGCGGTTCGAGGACGTCGACCGCAAGACCGAGTTCGCGGAGCGCCCCGACATAGGCCTCGTGTTCGGCGACGAGGCCGGCGAAATCGGGGTCAGGTCCGCCACCGGCACGGATGCCCTTCACCGCCGAGGGGGCGGGGCTGCGGACGATGGCGTGGGTGAAGGCATGGGGGCTGGGCATTTCAGCGGCATAGCTTGAATATCGAGCTATCGCCAACGCGATCCTCCCCGTGGCGAAGCCATGGGGAGGTGGCAGCGCGAAGCGCTGACGGAGGGGCTTTGGCGCGAGGCTTCAGCCCCTCCACCATGCTTCGCATCGTCCCCCTCCCCATCGCTGCGCGACGGGGAGGATTCCGGATCAGCCCTTCTTCAGATGTCTGCGGCCGAGCAGTTCGGCGATCTGCACCGCGTTGAGCGCAGCGCCCTTGCGGAGGTTGTCGCTGACGCACCAGAGGTTCAGGCCGTTATCGACCGTGCTGTCGTCGCGGACGCGGCTGACGAAGGTCGCATAATCGCCGACGCATTCGACGGGGGTGATGTAACCGCCGTCTTCGCGCTTGTCGACGAGCATCACGCCCGGCGCCTCGCGCAGAATGCGCTGTGCGTCCTCGGCCGACAATTCCTTCTCCATCTCGATGTTGATCGCTTCCGAATGGCCGACAAAGACCGGGACGCGAACGCAGGTCGCGGTGACCTTGATCTTGGGATCGAGGATCTTCTTGGTCTCGGCGACCATCTTCCACTCTTCCTTGGTCGAGCCGTCGTCGAGGAAGCTGTCGATGTGCGGGATAACGTTGAACGCGATCTGCTTGGTGAACTTCTGGATATCCTTTTCATCGCCGACGAAAATCTGGCGCGTCTGGTTCCACAGTTCGTCCATGCCCGCCTTGCCCGCGCCCGACACCGATTGGTAGGTCGACACGACGACGCGCGTGATCGTCGCCGCGTCGTGCAACGGCTTCAGCGCAACGACCATCTGCGCGGTCGAGCAGTTCGGGTTCGCGATGATGTTGCGCGCCGTATAGCCGTCGATCGCGTCGGGGTTCACCTCGGGCACGATCAGCGGCACGTCGGGGTCCATGCGATAAAGCGAGCTGTTGTCGATCACGACGCACCCTGCCGCCGCGGCCTTGGGCGCGTGGATTTTGGTCGCGTCGCTGCCGATCGCGAAAATCGCCATGTCCCAGCCCGACCAGTCGAAATTCTCGATATTCTGGCATTTCACGGTCTTGCCGGTGTCGCCGATCTCGATCTCGTCGCCCTGGCTGCGCGACGATGCGACCGCCGCGATCTCGTCATAGGGAAATTCGCGTTCGGCGAGGATGGCGAGCACTTCGCGCCCGACATTGCCCGTCGCGCCGGCGACAACGATACGATAACCCATTTACTCACTCCTCAGTGCAAGAACTCGGTTGAAACTCAGACTTTCCAGCGGAAACGGCCGGTCAGCGGATGATCGAACAGCGCGTCTTCCTCGCGCGTGCCGCGACCGATATTGTGGATGATCAGCGGGCGGCCCGCTGCCGTAATTCGGTCGGAAACGATGCCGGTGTGCGGGAAGCGCCCGCCGGTCATCGCGGTAAAGATGTCGCCCGGCCGCCAGTCGGCGGGATCGCGCGAAACGGAAAGCCGCGCGCGCTGGCGCGTCCAGTATGTCGCAAGGTTCGGCACGCGGCGATGATCGATGTTGCGGTCGGGACGGCGCAGCCCCCAGTTTTTCGGATAGGCCGCGAAATCGGACCGCATGTCGGCGTTGACGAGCGCCTGCAGATCGATCCCGAGCGCGTCGCGAAAGGCGCGGATCACGACATCGGTGCACACGCCCTTGGCGCGGTCGACATCGCCGTTCGGGAATGCAAGCACCGTGTAGGCAGGGTCATAGGCGAGCGTCACCCCGACCTGCTTGCGCGCCGCGGCGACGAGCCGCTGCGCGTCGGTTGCGGCCAGCGCCTTGCCCGGCAGGCCGACCGCCCCAAAGCATAGCCCCGCGCCGAGGAAGGCGCGCCGTGTCGGCTGCATGGGATCGGACGGCTGCATCAAATTCGCTTTGCCCAAATGAAAACGACCGGCTCTGCCTGTTGGCGGAACCGGTCGTTTTTGAAAGCTGTTTCGGCTTTGTAGAGAAGAAGCTCTCCTTAGCCTTCGCCGGCTTCCGACCGGTATTCGCGGCGCTCCGCAATACGTGCCGATTTACCAGTGCGACCACGCAGATAGTAAAGCTTCGCACGACGGACAGCGCCCTTGCGGACGACGGTAATCGAATCGATGTTGGGCGAGTAAAGCGGGAAGACGCGCTCGACACCTTCGCCGAACGACATTTTGCGCACGGTGAAGTTGGAGCCCATGCCCTTGTTCGAGCGTGCGATGCACACGCCTTCGAAATTCTGCACGCGGGTGCGCTCGCCTTCGACGACCTTCACGCCGACCTTCAGCGTGTCGCCGGGACGGAATTCGGGGATCGTCTTGCCAGCCTTGGCGATTTCTTCGGCTTCGATCGTCTGGATGAGGTTCATGTCCTCGTGTCCTTTTCTTTTCGCCGCGCGCCAGAGGCAGGTCGGTCCCGAGCGCCCTCATGGCGCTCCCAAAGGTCCGGCCTGCGTAACCGTGTGTCGATCTCGGCCTGGTGTTTCCGCCAGGCCGCGATCTTCGCATGATCCCCCGATCGCAGCACTTCGGGGATCGTGCGCCCTTCCCATGTAACGGGCCGGGTATAGTGCGGATATTCGAGCAAACCGTTTTCGAACGATTCGTCGTCCCCGCTGGAAGCCGCGCCCATTACGCCGGGAAGCAGGCGAATGCAAGCGTCGAGGAGGAGCAGCGCTCCCATCTCGCCGCCCGACAGGATGATGTCGCCCATCGACAGCTGTTCGATCGGCCGGCCTTCGAAAATCCGTTCGTCGAAACCCTCGAACCGCCCGCACAGGATGATCGCCCCCGGACCGGCGGACAGGTCGCGAATGCGGCGCTGGGTGACCGGTGCGCCGCGCGGGGTCATCGCGAGCAGCGGCAGCCCCGGATTCACCGCGACCGCATGATCGATCGCCGCGGCGAGCACGTCGGGCTTGAGCACCATGCCGGCGCCGCCGCCCGCCGGGGTGTCGTCGACGGTGCGGTGCCTGTCGGTCGCGAAGTCGCGGATCTGCACCGGCGCGCACGACCAGACGCCCGCTTCGAGCGCGCGGCCCGCCATGCTGTGGCCCAGCGGGCCGGGAAACATGTCGGGATAGAGGGTGAGGGGAACGGCGGCAAAGGTCATGGCAGCGGCTGCCATAGCGCCTCGGGAAGCCGGTGGCGATCCTTGTCCAGTTCGGCGTGCAGCCATTCGCGAAAACGCTCGATCTTGCGGACTCCGACACGGTTTTCGCGGTTGACCAGATAATGCGCGGTGCCCGGCTGGTAGAGCGCGCCGAACGGCTGGACGAGGCGTCCGGCATCGAGTTCGGCGCGCCAAAGCAGCGGCGTCATGAGCGCTATGCCATACCCCCCCTGCACCGCACTCGCCTCCTGCAACTGGCTGTCGAGTTCGATGCCGCGGCGCTGCGGCGGGGGAACGGCGTCGACCCCGGCGGCCGCGAACCAGCCCGCCCACCACGGATCGTTGGGTGCAAGCCGGTCGACGCGGAGCAGATCGGCCGGCCGTTCGATGCGGTTGGCGGTGAGGAAGCCGGGCGCGCAAATCGGCGTGACATGGCTCCGATAGAGAAAATCGGCACGCAGCCCGGGCCAGGGCGCACGCCCGACACGAACCGCGACGTCGACGTTGGTGGCGTCGAAATCGACCAGTTCGTTGTTCATCGACATGCGCACCGCAAGGTCGGGATAGGCGAGCTGGAAGCCGCCGATCCGCGCGCTGAGCCAGGTGCCCCCGAAGGTGGTCATCGCGTCGATCGTCAGCACGTCGGCCTCGTCGCTGCCGAGGGCCGCGAACGCGTCGCCCATGGTTGCAAAGGCGTTGCTGATCGCCGGGAGCAGCCGCCGCCCGGTTTCGGACAGGCGCACCCGTCCCTTTTCGCGGACGAAAAGCGCACGGCCGATCCGGTCCTCCAATTGACGTACCTGATAGCTGACCGCCGCCTGCGTCATTCCCAGCTCCTCGGCGGCACGCGAAAAATTCTGCAGTCGCCCGGCGACCTCGAAGGCACGGATGGCGGCGAGAGGGGGCAGCTTGATCATTCCATGATATAAGTCCTCCTTATATATTTGTGCAAAGCTTTTGTTGGCGATCGACCGCGCGAACGGGCATTTTGCAACCGTCCAACAACAGGAGATTTGTGATGAAGGACGAAATCTGGATGCGGAACTGGAATGAGGGCCACCCGCATTTCAGCCGCGATCTGCACCGCGGCATTCTTTGGCTGCTGACCCCGTTCCGGCGTCTTGGCGCATGGATCGCGCTGCCAAGCGCACCGGGCGCAGACAGCGTCTTCGCGCGGGTTGCGGCGCATTGCGGGGTTCCGGCGCGGCGCAAGGCTCGATGACGGTTCCGCGCAACCGGCCGCAGCGTCGGGCTTGCCGAAGGGGGTCCCCGCCGCAAGGCGCCCTTCGGCAAGCCCGGCGCTGCGGTCCTCTTGCCCCAAGCTTGCCAACGCGACGTTAACCAAAAATCAGCGGCTCGGCGCCTAACCTCCCCTCTCTCGGACCAGGGGAATCGAATGGCGCGATGGGCGCAAGCGTTGGCAATCGGCGCGGGGCTGTTGGGCAGCGCCGTGCCCGCGCACGCGCAGTCGCGGTTCGCCGATGCCACGACGATGACTTGGGACGGCGTCCTCACGGGGATCTTCCTGGGCCTTCTCCTTTTTTCGCTTGCCTACAACGCCGCCTTTTATGCGCTGCTTCGCGAACGATTCCTGATCTGGCAAAGCGGGCGCGCCCTTGCCTATTTCGCCCTGGCGATCGGCCTTTCGCCGCTTGCGATGGGCCCCATTCTCGCTCCCGACAGCTTCGCGCGGCAGGTGTGGATCAGTTTTTTCTTCGATCTGGGCGTCGTGGTATCGGGGCCGTTCCTGCGTGCCTATCTCGAGCGCGACACGATACCCCGCTGGGCCTGGCCGCTGCTCGGCTGGCCGCCGTTCCTGATCCTGCTGACGACGCCCGTGACGGTGATGGCGGCCCCGCCCGCGCTCTATTTCGCGCTGCGCAACCTCGCCCTGCTGGCAATGCTCATCCTGTGCGTGACGACGATTACCATCGCGCTGCGCCGCGGCAGCCGCACCGCGCGCTACCAGGCGGCAGCGTGGAGCGGCATTGGCGGCGTCTATGGCGTCAGCCTGTTCCACGACATCATACTCAAGGCGCCGTTCGAAGCCTTCCTTTTTGCCCTGTTTCCGGCGCTCGGCCTCGAGGTCATGCTCACCGCGCTCGGCGTTCTCGACCGCCTCGTCCGCCTGCGCCGCGAGCGGCAGGAAGCGCGCGCGCAGGCCGAGGCGATGCGGGTGATCGCGCACACTGACCCGCTTACCGGACTGCCCAACCGCCGCGCGATCGAGGAGAGTTACAAAGGCGAAGCACCGGTCGCGATCGCCATCGTTGACATCGACCATTTCAAGGCGATCAACGACCGGCACGGCCATGATGTCGGCGATCGGGTGATCTTCGCTACCGGGGTCGCGCTGGGATCGGGCAGCGCGATGGCGGCCCGAATCGGGGGCGAGGAATTCGCGCTGCTGTTCCGCTGCGAAGCGGGCGCGGTCGCCGGCGAAGCCGAAAAGCTGCGCCGCCGCGTCGGCGCCTATATCGCACAGATGGTGCCGTCGTTGCAGCGTCCGGTGACGGCGAGCATGGGCCTCGTCCATATCGCGCGCGACACGAGTTTCGGCGCGGCGATGAAGTCGGCCGACATCAACCTCTACGCCGCAAAGGAAAGCGGGCGCGACCGGGTGGTGTTCGTCGAAGCGGCGTGAGCGCACTCATCCGCGCGAACGCGACGCGAACTGGAGGGTGGCGAGCGTCGCCAGCGCCACGAGGACCCCGACGCCGATCGACACCCCGAGAAACAGAAGCTGTCCGGAGTCGGCACCCCCGCCGGCGGTCCCGCCCTCGCCGCGATGGACCGCACCCGCGAGCAACAGGATCGGCGCGTTGCCGGCGAGCACGCCGACGAACCATGCCAGCGGCAGCGACCGACCGCGCAGCAATCCCCATGCCAGCGCCGCCCCCGCAACGGGAAAGAGCAGCAGGAACAGCGCGAGAAAGCCCATGGGGCTATTCGGACGCCGCCCGCAGGCGCAACGCCTGAATGGTCGCGGGTGTCGTCGGCGCGAGGAGCAACATGCCGTCGAGTTTCCCCTTTTCGCAGTTCAGCCGGAAAGCGGTCGACAGCGCTCCCAGCGGCGCGAGCGGTTCGGCGTCGGGGCAGGCACCGAGCCGGTCCTTGAGCAGCGCAAGTTCGGCCGCCCAGTTCGCGGCCGACCGGTCCATAAGGAAGTTCATTGCCAGCCGGCCCTCGAGCGGCCCGATATTGCCCGCGGCATAGGCAGCGCGCGCAGCGGCGAAGGCTTCCGCGACCGCCGGCGAAACCGGCACGGCACGGCTTTCGAGCAGGCCCGCACCCTCCATCGCGACCGCCGTGTCCCACGCGGGTCCCGACGGCCCGGCATAGGTACGATTGGCGAGCGCGAAGATACCGACGCCATGATCGGGCATCAGCATCACATGGCTGCCATAGCCCGGATAACCGCCGCCATGCGCCATGGTCAGGCCAAGGTCGCAATCCTGCGCGACGCGCCAGCCCATGCCATAGGCGAGGCTCTGCTTGCACGCATCCGCGCCCGTCGATCCGATGCGGCTGGCGACCGAGGTGAAATTGAGCCCCTGCGCCATCTCGCGCACCGTCGCGCGCTTGACCGGACCGGTGTCGGGATCGTCGCGCGCGGGCCATGCCGACAGCAGGAAGGCGACCCATTTGGCGTAGTCGTTCGCGCTGACCTGCAACCCGCCCATCGCGTTGAACGCCCCGTCGATCATCTCGGGCTCGGGCGACCAGCGATCATTTTCCCAGCGGTAGCCGCGCGCATAGCGGGCGTTCGGCGCCTTCGGCGCGTCGAAACCGCTGCCCGTCATGCCGAGCGGGGTCAGGATCGCCTGCCGGACATAGTCGGTGTAAGCCATGCCCGAAGCATTGGTCACGATCCGGCCGAGCAGCGCATAACCGAAGTTCGAATATTCATGCTGGCTCTGCGGCACACGGCTGAACGGCACGCCCGCCGCAATCATCGTCGTGAACGCATCCTGCGACAGCACCTGCTGGCGATCGCCCCACGGATCATCGGTGACGAGCCCGCCGACATGCTGGAGCAGATCGCGCACCCGGATGCGCGGGCTGTCCTTCGTCGGATAGGTCCAGCCCTTCATCTCCGGCACATATTGTTCGGCAAGGTCATCGAGGCGGAGCTTGCCGTCGTCGCGCAGTTTCAGGATCGCAAGCGCGGTGAACGCCTTGGTCATCGACGCGATGCGGAACAGACTGTCGGGGGTGACGGGGCTCTTGTCAGCGATATTCTGGACCCCGGCACCCTTTACATAGGCCAGCCTGCCGTCCTTGACGATGCCGTACACGAGCCCGGGGACATGCGCTTCGGCCTGATATTTGGCGAAAAGCGCGTCGATCTCTGGCGCGAGCTGGTCAAGGGTCTTGGGGGCCGGGCCCTGGGCGAAGGCCAGTGTCGGCGCGCCGAGCGCCGAAGCCATGAGAAAAGCGGAAATCAAACGCATCCCGAACCTCCGTTCGTGCCGACCTTGTCGAAGCACCATTCTGTCCTTCCGACATAGAAAGGAAGAACGTCCCGCCGACAAGTTCGGGGCGAACGGATTTTATAGGAAGGAGCCGCTATTCAACAAAAGCCGCGTCGACGGTCACGCCATCGGCATCCCACGCGGGCACCGCCCGCTCGTTCATCGGCACCATGAAACGCACGGGCTTCTTGCCGGTCTCGGCGGGCTTCTCGATCTCGAGAATGTCGCCCGCGCCGAAATTTTCGACCGCGACAACATGGCCGATGGCGATCCCATCGGTCGACACGCACGGCAGTCCGAGCAGGTCGTGGTGATAATATTCGCCCGGGCCAAGCGACGGCAGCGCCGAACGCGGGACCGTGAGCAATGTGCCGCGCAGCGCCTCGGCGGCGCTGCGGTCGGCGATCTCGGCAAAGGTCGCGACCGCCCCCTGGTTGGCGGGGCGCACCGATTTGAGGGTCAGCTTGCGCGCGCCTGCATCGAAAACGGAAAAGGCGCGGAGAGCCTCCGCGCCTTCGCCAAACAGCTTCAGGCGCACCTCACCCCGCACCCCATGCGCGCCGGCAATGGCGGCGAGGGTGACGGGGCGGTTTGCGTCGGCCAAGGCTTAGCCTTCGGCCTTTTCTTCGGCGACCGGGCCGCCCTCGGCGACTTCCTCGGCGATCGCGGTCGCGTCTTCGGCGGTCGCGCCGGCCGGGACTTCGTCGGCCACCGCTTCGGCGACGGCTTCGGCGGTTTCTTCGCTCTTCACCGAACCGGTTGCATCCGACTCAGCGGCTTCGGGCGCGGCGGCTTCAGCGGCAGGCGCTTCTTCAACAGCTTCGGGTTCCGGCGCCGGAGCGGCGGCAGCTGCAGCGGCGGCCTCTTCGGCTTCAGCGATCTTCGCAGCCTTTTCCTCGGCGCGTTCCTTGGCCTTTTCGCCGGGGACGCCCTTGTTCGGGTTGTTGCGCGCGGCGCGTTCCTTGACGCCGGCGGCGTCGAGGAAACGGGCGACGCGGTCGCTCGGCTGAGCGCCGACGCTCAGCCAATGCTTCGCGCGCTCGGTGTCGAGCTTGACGCGCTCGGGATTGTCCTTGCCGAGCAGCGGATTGTAGCTGCCGATGCGCTCGATGAAGCGGCCGTCGCGCGGGCTGCGCGAATCGGCGACGACGATCTTGTAATAGGGGCGCTTTTTCGAACCGCCGCGCGAAAGGCGAATGGAGGTAGCCATGATATTGTCCTTCTACGTCTGAACTGGGTTGTCTGGGTTATTTCTTCTTGTTCATCAAATTGGCGAGTTCGGGCGGGATCGCCCCGCCGCCGAGGCCGGGAAGACCGCCGAGGCCGCCGCCCCCGCCGCCGCCCATTCCGGGAATGCCGCTGCCCTTGCCGAACAGCGCGCCGAGCCCCTTCAATCCGCCCATCTTGCGGATCTTCTTCATCGCACCGGCCATTTCCTGGTGCATCTTGAGCACCTTGTTGACCTGTTGCACCGTGGTACCCGAACCGTTGGCGATGCGGATCTTGCGCTTCGCGGTCAGGATTTCGGGCTTCGCGCGTTCCTTCGGGGTCATCGACCCCATGATCGCGTCGAAGTGGACAAGCATCTTGTCGTCGGCCCCGCCCTGCGCCATCGCCAGCTGCGCCTTCTTGATCCCGGGGATCATGCCGGCGAGCGCGCCGAGGCCGCCCATGCGGCGCATCTGGTTGAGCTGGGTGCGCAGGTCGTTGAGGTCAAAGATGCCCTTGGCCATCTTCGCCGCCATCGCCTCGGCCTCTTCGGCCTGGATGGTTTCGGCGGCGCGCTCGACGAGGCTGACGACATCGCCCATGCCGAGGATGCGGCCCGCAATGCGCGAGGGCTGGAAGAGTTCGAGCCCGTCGAGCTTTTCGCCGGTGCCCGCGAATTTGATCGGCTTGCCGGTGACCGCACGCATCGACAGCGCGGCACCGCCGCGCGCGTCGCCGTCCATGCGGGTGAGCACGACGCCGGTGAGCGGCACCTGGTCGGTGAAGCGCTGCGCGACCTGTACCGCGTCCTGCCCGGTCAGGCTGTCGACGACGAGCAGCGTTTCGGTGGGGTTCGCCGTGCGCGACACCGCCTGCATCTCGTCCATCAGTTGCTGATCGACGTGGAGGCGGCCCGCGGTATCGAGCATCAGCACATCGAAGCCCTGAAGCTTCGCGGCCTGCATCGCGCGCTGTGCGATCTCGACCGGCTGCTGGCCCGCGACGATCGGCAAGGTCGCGACATCGATCTGGCCGCCGAGGACGGCGAGCTGTTCCTGCGCGGCGGGGCGATTGACGTCGAGCGACGCCATCAGCACCTTCTTGCGTTCCTTGTCCTTCAGGCGCTTCGCGATCTTCGCGGTGGTCGTCGTCTTGCCCGAGCCCTGGAGGCCGACCATCATGATGACCGCGGGCGGCGCGACGTTGAGATCGAGTTCGGCGGTTTCGGAGCCGAGCATCTCGGTCAGCGCGTCGCTGACGATCTTGACCACCTGCTGGCCCGGGGTGACCGAACGCAAGACATTCTGGCCGATCGCGAGTTCGGTGACCTGATCGACGAAGCTGCGCACGACGGGGAGCGCGACATCGGCTTCGAGCAGCGCGATTCGCACTTCGCGCATCGCGGCGCGCACGTCGGCCTCGGTCAGCGCGCCGCGGCCGCGGAGCTTCCCGAAAACATCGCCAAGCCGATTGCTCAGACTGTCGAACATGCGCCAAAAATCCCTTCTGACAGGCCGCAACGCAAAAGACGCCGGTGAGCGAAACCTCGCCAACCAGCGGCTATCCGTGGACAGACTTTTCCGTCGCGGATGTCGTATCTGCCCGGCCGCTTGATGCGTCCGGACGCGGGCCCCTTACGCAAAAGCGCGGCGATTGGCAAGGCCGGAACGGAAAGCGGCCCACGCTGCGGGGCGCGGCGCTTAACGCAAATTTCACCGCTTCGCGCGCATTGTCAGGCCGATTGTGGGGGATAGTGATCAATGGCGACCGCGGAACCGCCGAAACGACCCGACCGCGCCGAGGGGGCGAAACGCGACGTGGTGGCGGGCGGCATCGTCGTCGCGGCGATCATCCTGTTCGTCGGCACGGGCAGCACCGTGATGCAATCGGTCGTCCGCGCGCTGTCGGGAATCGGCGGCGGCACCGACCGGGTGCTCGCCGCGACGCTGATCCTGAACATCGCGCTGATCCTGTTCGGCTGGCGCCGCTACGAAGATCTGAACCGCGAAATTCACGAGCGCACCGTTGCCGAACAAAAGGCGCGCTACCTCGCCGACCGCGATCCGCTGACCGATTTCCTCAACCGCCGCGCGATGCTCGAACAAGGGCAGGACCTGATCGCCGCCGCCGCCGAAGCCCGTCGTCATGTCGCGCTGTTCCTGCTCGACCTCGACCATTTCAAGACCGTCAACGACATTCACGGCCACGCCGCGGGCGACCGGCTGCTCAAGGTGGCGGCCGAGCGCATCGCCGCGGTGCTGCCGCCGAGCGCGCTGATGGCACGACTGGGCGGCGACGAGTTCGTCGCGATGCTGATGTTCGAGCCGGCCGGCAGGGCGCATGTCGACACGCTCGCGGCGCAGCTGGTCACCGCGCTCGAAGAACCGGTGACGCACGACGGCCAGCAGATCCGTATCGGCGCCTCGATCGGCATCGCGCTGGCGACCGACGCCAGCGCTGCCATGGACACGATGGTGCGCCAGGCCGATATCGCCATGTATCATTGCAAGGACGAGGGGCGGAACCGCTTCTGCTGGTTCGAGCACGGCATGGAAATGGCCGTACAGGTCCGCAACCAGATCGAGACGGGAATCCGCAGCGGCATGCCGCGCGGCGAATTCGCCCCCTATTTCGAGCCGCAGGTCGACATCGCCACCGGGCGCCTCGTCGGCTTCGAGATGCTGATGCGCTGGGAATCGCCCGAATATGGCCTGATCCCGCCCGACCGTTTCATTCCGGTCGCCGAGGACAGCGGCCTGATCGGCGAGCTGTCGCTGCGCGTGATCGGACAGGCGCTGGAGATCGCCAAGGGCTGGGACCCGTCGATCACCCTCGCCGTCAACATCTCGCCGCAGCAGCTCAAGGATCCCTGGTTCAGCCAGAAACTGACCAAGCTGCTCGTCGAAACGGGCTTCCCCGCCAGCCAGCTCGAGGTCGAGATCACCGAAAGCTCGCTGTTCGAGAATCTCCCGCTCGTGCGCTCGATCGTCACCAGCCTCAAGAATCAGGGGGTGGCGCTCAGCCTCGACGATTTCGGCACCGGCTACAGCTCGCTGTCGCACCTGCGCGCGCTGCCCTTCGACCGGATCAAGATCGACAAGAGCTTCGTCGCCGCGATGCAGGGAAGCCCCGACGCGCAGGCGATCGTCATCGCGATCGTGCGGCTCGGCGAAAGTCTGGCGATGCCGATCACCGCCGAGGGAGTCGAAGACGAAGCGACCGCGGCCGAACTGACCCGGCTGGGGGTCGCCAAGGCGCAGGGCTGGCACTACGGCAAACCCGCGTCGGCGGCCGCGACGCTGAAGCTGCTCGCCGAGCGCGGGTTGCTGCGGGGACCGGTGGCCGCGATCGCAGACGCACCCGGCGACGAAGCGCAGCGCAAGACGGCGTAGCGCCGGCTCCAAAAGCAATCGCCGCCGCGGCGCCGGCCAGCCCTCCGCCTCGCTAGACTTCGCCGCGTCGCCGCCTTACATGCGCCAGCATGGCGGATCGCTTCACCAAGATGCACGGGCTCGGCAATGATTTCGTCGTGATCGACGCGCGAGAGGCGCCGGTCGCGATGACGGCGGCCCGCGCCCACGCGATCGCCGACCGGCGGCACGGCATCGGCTGCGACCAGCTGATCCTGCTCGAACCGTCGGAGAAGGCCGACGTGCGCATGCGCATCTTCAACGCCGACGGCGGCGAGGTCGAGGCGTGCGGCAATGCGACGCGTTGCGTCGCGACGCTGATCGGCAAGCCCGCGGTGATCGAGACGCTGGGCGGGATGCTGCGCGTGACGCCCGCCGACGGCGGCGCGGAAGTGACGCTGGGCGAACCCGAATTCGACTGGGAGCATATCCCGCTCGCGATGCCCATGGACACGCGCGACATGCCCGTCGCGTGGGACGAACTCGAGCATGGCGCGGCGGTCAATGTCGGCAATCCGCACATCATCTTCTTCGTACCCGAAGCCGATGCCGTTCCCTTGGCCGACCTCGGCCCGCGGATCGAGACCGACCCGCTCTTCCCCGAGCGCGTCAACGTCAATGTCGCGAGCCTCGACGGCCCCGACCGTTTGCAACTGCGCGTGTGGGAGCGCGGCGTCGGGCTGACGCAGGCGTGCGGCACCGGCGCCTGCGCGACCGCGGTCGCGGCGATCCGCGCGGGCAAGGTCGCCTCGCCGGTGACAGTCTCGCTGCCCGGCGGCGACCTGATCATCCGCTGGGCGCCCGGCGAACCCATCGTGATGAGCGGCGCCGCGACGCGCGTGTTCGACGGCGAGACCGACTGGGCCCAGTTCGGATGAGCGTCGCAACGCGGGGCGGCGCCGAAGTCGTCAATTTCGGATGCCGGCTGAACATCGCCGAGGGCGAAGCGATCCGCGCGGCGGTCCGCGAGGCGGCGGCACCGGACACGATCGTCTTCAACAGCTGCGCGGTGACCGACGAGGCGGTGCGGCAGGCACGACAAGCCGTGCGACGCGCCTTGCGGGAAAGCCCCGGCAGGCGCGTCGTCGTGACCGGTTGCGCGGCGGAGCTGGAATCTGCACGCTTTGCCGACATGGGCGCACAGGTCGTGCGCAACGACGCCAAGGGATTGGCGGCGAGCTATGGCGCCGGCCCGGCGGCGGCACCCCGCCGCGACTACACCCCCGCCCTCTCCGGTGCCGATCACGCCCGCGCCTTCCTGGGCGTGCAGACCGGCTGCTCGCACAGCTGCACCTTCTGCGCGACGGTGATCGCGCGCGGGTCCGCCAGGTCGGCAACCATCGATGCGGTGGTGGCAAGCGCCCGCACCGCGCTCGACCGCGGCCAGCGCGAGATCATCCTGACCGGGGTCGATCTCGCCAGCTATGGCGACGACAGCGGAGCGAGCCTCGCGGCGCTGGTCGAGGCGCTGCTCGCGCTGCCCGACCTGGAACGGCTGCGACTGTCGTCGCTCGACCCCGATCGCATCGACGATGCGCTGTTCGCGCTGCTTACCCGCGAAGCGCGCGTCATGCCCCACGTCCATCTGTCGCTGCAGGCGGGCGACGATATGGTACTGACGCGCATGAAGCGCCGCCACCGCCGCGCCGGGGCTGTCGAGCTGACCCGACGGCTGAAGGCGGCCCGCCCCGAAATCGCGATCGGCGCCGACCTGATCGCCGGCTTTCCCACCGAGGATGAAACCATGTTTGCCAATTCGCTGGCGCTGATCGACGATTGCGACATCGTCTTTGGCCATATCTTTCCATACAGCGCCCGCGCCGGAACCCCCGCCGCGCGCATGCCGCAGGTCGGGCGCGGCATCGCGCGCGCGCGCGCCGCGACGCTGCGCGAGGCCAATGCGCGGCGCCGGCACGCCTGGCTCGACGCCCAGACCGGCCGCACCACCCGCATGCTCGTCGAACGCGACGGGCTTACCGGGCATAGTGAAAATTTCGCTGCGCTGACGCTCGACGCTCCCGCAACGCCGGGACGCATCGTGCCCGTTCGGATCGGCACCCGCGACGGCGACCGGCTGGCGGCACGGGAATTGGCGGCATGAGCGGGACGAGCTGGAGCGAGCGGCTGTTCGGCGGACTCAAGCGCACGTCCGAGCGCCTCGGCGAAAACCTCGCCGGGCTCGCCGGCAAGGCGCGGCTCGACGAGGATGATCTCGACCGCATCGAGGAGGCGCTGATCACCGCCGACCTGGGTCCCGCGATGGCGGCGCGTATCCGCGAGCGGCTCGCCGCGCGGCGCGATGCCGTCGCGGGCAATGTCGAGGAATTGCGCCAGATCGTCGCCGACGAGATCGCTGCGGTGTTGCGCCCGGTCGCCGAGCCGCTCGACATCGATGCCTTTCCGCGTCCACAGGTCATCCTCGTGATCGGGGTCAACGGATCGGGCAAGACGACGACGATCGCCAAGCTCGCGCATCTGTTCCAGGAACAGGATTATGGCGTGATGCTCGTCGCGGGCGACACGTTCCGCGCCGCTGCGATCGGCCAGCTCAAGGTCTGGGCCGAACGGCTCGGCGTGCCGATCATGGCGGGTCCCGAGGGCGGCGACGCCGCGGGCATCGTGTTCGATGCGGTCAAGAAAGCGACCGCGACCGGCATCGACGTACTGATCGTCGACACCGCCGGGCGGTTGCAGAACAAGCGCGAGCTGATGGACGAGCTCGAGAAGATCAAGCGCGTCCTCGGACGCCTCAATCCCGCCGCACCGCACGACGTCGTGCTGGTGCTCGATGCGACGACGGGGCAGAATGCGCTGGCGCAGATCGACGTGTTCCGCGAGGTCGCGGGGGTCACCGGGCTGGTGATGACCAAGCTCGACGGCACCGCGCGCGGCGGCGTGCTCGTCGCCGCGGCCGAGCGCCACGGCCTGCCGATCCACGCGATCGGCATCGGCGAGACGATCGACGACCTTCGCCCCTTCGACGCCGACGAGATCGCGGGCATCATTGCAGGAAATATCCGATGAACGGACCGATCGACCAGCTGCCCGGCGGACCCGAACCGGTCCCTGCCCCGCCGCCCGCCAAGCATGGCTGGCTCAATTTCGCGATCGATTTCGGGCCGCTGCTCGTTTTCTTCCTCGCCTATAAACTCTCGTCGGGCGGCGAAGGCGCCTTTGCCGCGACCACCGCGGCAATCAAGGGCACCGTCGCCTTCATGGCCGCGATCGTCATCGCGATGGCGGTGTCGAAATGGAAGCTCGGCAAGATTTCGCCGATGCTGTGGATGTCGAGCCTGCTCGTCCTTGGCTTCGGCGCGCTCACCATCTGGTTCCACGACGAACGCTTCATCGTGATGAAGCCGACCATCATCTACGCCGCCTTCGCCGTGCTGCTGCTCGGCGGCTGGTGGTTCGGCAAGCCCTTGCTCAAATATCTGCTCCAGTCGGCGCTCGAGGGGCTGACCGAACGCGGCTGGCTATTGCTCTCGCGCAACTGGGGATTGTTCTTCGGCGCGCTCGGCATCGCCAATCACGTCATGTACGAACTGATCCAGGCAAAGCAGATGAGCTTCGACCTGTGGCTGACGATCAAGGTTTGGGGCGTCACCGCGCTGTCGTTCGTCTTCACGCTGACCCAATTGCCGGTGATGATGAAGAACGGGCTCGCGCTGCCCGACGAACCGGCGCCCGACAAGCAAGCTTGAGCCACACCCCCCGGGCTGGCATACCCCCGCGCGGGGCACGGGGTCGCACCGCGTCCGGTACCAATCGAGGGGGAAAGAAATGGACAAGTTTTTCGGTAATCTGCACGCGGTGCTCGGCGCCGGGCTGGTGCTCGCGATCGTCCTGATGCTGTGCCTGAACGGCCAGAATTTCGAGGACGGCCTTGCCGCGGGCAACGCCATCATGCGCTGGCTGCACACCTTCTTCGGCGTGCTGTGGATCGGCCTGCTTTATTATTTCAACTTCGTCCAGATGCCGACGATGCCCAAGATTCCGGCCGAACTGAAACCCGGCGTGTCGAAGCATATCGCGCCTGCCGCGCTGTTCTGGTTCCGCTGGGCCGCGCTGATCACCGTGCTGCTGGGCATCGCTATCGCCGGACATTCCAAATATCTGGCGCCCGCGCTCAGCCTTCAGGATCCGTACAAGCTGATCGGCGTCGGCATGTGGCTGGGGCTGATCATGGCGTTCAACGTGTGGTTCCTGATCTGGCCGAACCAGAAGAAGGCGCTGGGCATCGTCGAGGCCGACGATGCGACGAAGGCCAAGGCCGCGCGCACCGCGATGATCTTTTCGCGGACCAACACCCTGCTGTCGATCCCGATGCTCTATGCGATGGTGAACTTCAGCTAAGCCACCCGCAACAGTTCGGAAAGGGCGTCCCGGGAAACCCGGGCGCCCTTTTCTATTTCGTGCGTGCCTTGACGGGTTCGATCCTCAGCCCTGCTCTACCGCCGCCTTGTGCAGGCGGCCGTTCATCACATAATGGGCGACGCCCACCTGCATGCCGGCAGCCTGTTCGTCGCCGATCTCGCGCACCCGGCGCGCCGGCGATCCGGCCCACAATTCGCGGCTGGGGATTTCCTTATGCTCGGTGAGCAGCGCGCCCGCCGCCAGCATTGCGTCGCTGCCGATGCGGCATCCGTTCATCACCGTGGCCTTCAGGCCGACGAAGGCACGATCGTCGAGGACGCAGCCGTGCACCATCGCCAGATGGCCGATCAGCACATCCTCGCCGATGATCGTCGGATAGCCGTCGGGACGATGCGGCATCGGACCGTCGCAATGGACGACGCTGCCGTCCTGGATGTTCGAGCGCGCGCCGACCTCGATATGGGCGACATCGGCGCGCAGCACGCAATTATACCAGATGCTGACGTCGGGACCGATCCGCACGTCGCCGATGATCCGGCAGCCGGGGGCGATGAAGGCGCTGGGGTCGATCTGCGGCGTCTTGCCGTTCACGGTGATGATGCTGATGTCCGCGCGTGTCATTCGTCGCGACCTCCGATAATATGTTTCCAGATCAGGATCGGCAACGTCGAGGCATAGTCGTCGGTCCAGCGGGTGAAGCCTTCGCGTCCCGCAAGCGGGACCCAGACGCCATCGTCATACGCCTTTTCGCGCGGTTGGATACCGCCCGTCAATTGCCGCATGCGCTGCGGCGTCGCGGTCAGCGCGACCCAGTTCGAGCTGGTAAGCGAGGCCGCGTCGCCGCCGGTCGCGGGGTCGATGCGGATCGCCGCCGCCCAGCCGCGCGCCTTGGCCTCGGCCGCGAGCACCGGCTCGAGATTGAAGAAGCGGTTCGAGATATGGATGAGCAGGATGCCGTCGGGCTTGAGCGCGCGGGCATAGACGCCGATCGCCTCGCTGGTCACCAGGTGCAGCGGGATCGCATCGGACGAGAAGGCGTCGATGACGAGGATGTCGAAGCTGGCGGCCGGCTGCTTGGCGAGCTGGAGCCGGGCGTCGCCGACGACGATCGGCACGTCGGGCGCGCAATCGGCGAGGAAGGTGAATTTCGACGGATCGCGCGCGATCGCGACCATCGCCGGGTCGATTTCGAAGATCGTCCATTGCTGGCCGGGCTTGCGGTAACAGGCGAGCGTACCGGTGCCGAGTCCGACGATGCCGATCGCGGCGTTCGGGCCGGCCAGCGCCTCCGCCTTGTCGAGCGTGAGTCCGACCCCCGACTGGAACCCGTAGTAGGTCGTCGGGCGCCGCTCGTGCCCCGCACGCGTGAGTTGCAGCCCGTGCAGTGTCGTGCCGTGCGCGAGGCGCCGTTCCTGCCGGACCCCGTCATCGGCGACGGTGTAGACCCCGAAATAGCTGCGTACGCGCGCGCCCGAAAAGCTTTCATAGATCGTGCTGAGGCCGCCAACGCCGAGCATCAGCGCCGCCAGCGTCGCGACATAGGCCCAGCGCCGGCCGATCGCCAGCACGCCGATGAACAGGATCGCGAGCGCGCCCAGTCCGATCATGCCGTCGAGCGACCCGCGCCAGTCGTCGGCCATGCGCAGCGCGATATAGCAGGCGATCAGCACGAGCAGCGCCATCACGAGCGTCGCCCGGCGCGGCTCCAGGCCCAGCCATTTGTCCCACGGAAACAGGACCGGCAGCGGCAACAGCGCCGCCGCAGCCAGCACCAGCAGCGGATGTTCATAGGCCCAGTCGAACACCAGCGGCGCGATCAACGCCGCGAACAGTCCGCCGAGAACGCCGCCCGCCGACATGATCAGATAGAAGAGCGTCAGGTGCCGCGGCGCCGGGCGCAGATGATAGAGATAGCCGTGAAGCGCGACCGCAACGATGAACAGCATCGCGAGGCTGGCGAGCGCGACGATCATCGAGCCGCCACCGTCGCTGAGCAGCGCGAGCCCGCCGGTCGCGAGCAGCACCGGCGGTGCGATCACGGCAAAGATCTGGACCAGCCGGTCGGCGGTCGAAAAGGCGATCACGAAGCTGAGCAGATAGAGGCCCAGCGGCAGCACCCACAGCAGCGGCATCGCGACGATGTCGGTGGTGAGGTGCGTCGTGGTCGACAGCATCAGTCCCGACGGTACCGCCGCGATCAGCAGCCAGTGCAGCTGCCGGCGCCAGGTCGGCGGCGCTTCGTCAGCGGCAGCCGCACCCGAGGCGGGTTCGGCGGCAGCGCCGTGCCACCGCGCCGCGGCGGCGGCGATGACCAGCACGACGAGCAGGGCATAACCCGCGGTCCAGCCCCAGCTTTGCGCCGCAAGCGGCAGCGCCGGTTCGACCAGCGCGGGGTAGCTGATGAGCCCTGCGAAGCTGCCGAGGTTCGACGCCGCGTAGAGATAATAAGGATCGCCCGCGCGCACGTCGGCGGCGAACCAGCGCTGCATCAACGGTGCCTGGGCGGCGACCGCGAAGAAGACAGGCCCGATCGACGCGGCGAGCAGCAACGGCACCCACAGCGCCTCCTGCCCCGGCGCGGCGGGCGCGAGGTTGGCGATGCCGATCGGCAACCACAGCGCCGCGGCGAGCAGCAGCGCGACGTGGATCATCGCCTGGCGCCGCACCGCGAAGCGGCCGAGCCAATGGGCATAGGCGTAGCCGCCGAGGAGCAGCGCCTGATAGACGAGCATCGCGCTGTTCCACACCGCGGGCGCGCCGCCCAATCGGGGCAGCACCATCCGCGCCACCATCGGCTGGACGAGGAAGAGCAGGAAGCTGCCGACGAGGATCGTCGCGACGAACAGCCAGCGGCGTGGCGATGCTGAAGCGGTCATGCGGTTTCCCATGCCAGACGTGATAGCGAGTAGGTGACGTGCGGGCGCAGCGGATCGTCGGCGGCGAGCTTCGGATGATCGAAGTCAAGGTCGGCGCAATATCGCATACCAATCCGCTCCATCACCGCGCGGCTGCGGACATTGTCCTGCCACGTGATCGCCCGGACTTCATCGTCGGGCAGGTTCGCAAAAGCCCATGCGACCGCGCCGCGTGCCGCCTCGCTAGCGAAGCCAGCGCCCCAGCAGTCGCGCGCCAGCCGCCAGCCGATCTCGACCTTGTCGGCGACCGGCGGCATGTCGCCGCGGATCACCCCGCACCAACCGATCAATCGCGCATCGCTCCGGCGTTCGAGTGCCCAGAAGCAATGACCATGCTTGGCCGCGTGCCCGCGCATCCACGCGATCCGCGTCGCGGTGGCTTCCATGTCGAGCGGGGGACCGAGGGTCGCCATGACATCGGGATCGCTGCAGATCGCCTGAAAGGGCGCGACATCGCTATCGCGCCAGGCACGCATCGTCAGGCGCGACGTCTCGATCACGCGCCGAGCAGTCTCGCGGCGTGGAGCGCATGATAGGTGAGAATGCCCGAAGCGCCGGCCCGGCGGAAGGCGAGCAAGGTTTCGAGGACGAGCGCGTCGCGGTCGCCGGCTCCGGCCGCCGCGGCGGCCTCGATCATCGCATATTCGCCCGACACCTGATAGGCGAAGACGGGAACCTCGAAGCGCTGCTTCACCGCGCGCACGATGTCGAGATAGGGCAGGCCGGGCTTGACCATCACGCTGTCGGCCCCCTCCGCGAGGTCCATTTCGACCTCGCGCAGCGCCTCTTCGGCATTGGCGGGATCCATCTGATAGCCCTTCTTGTCGCCCTTGAGCAGCCCGCGCGAGCCGACCGCGTCACGGAAGGGACCATAGAAGGCCGAGGCATATTTGGCGGCGTAGCTCATGATCTGGACATGGCCGAAACCCTCGGCCTCAAGCGACCTGCGGATCGCCCCGATGCGACCGTCCATCATGTCGCTGGGGGCGATGATATCGGCGCCGGCGCGCGCCTGGTTGAGCGCCTGCCCGACGAGCACCGCGACCGTTTCGTCGTTGAGCACGCGGCCCGCGCCGTCGATCAACCCGTCCTGCCCATGACTGGTATAGGGGTCGAGCGCGACGTCGGTGAGAACGCCGATGTCGTCGCCGAGCGCCTGCTTGATCGCAGCCGTGGCGCGGCACATCAGATTGGCGGGGTTGAGCGCTTCGGCGCCGTCGTCGCTGCGGCGATCGGCTTCGGTGTAGGGAAAGAGCGCAAGGCACGGAATGCCCGCGGCGACGGCCTCGCGCGCACGCGCGACAAGCAGGTCAACCGACCAGCGCGACACCCCGGGAAGGCTGGCGATCGGTTCTTCCACCCCCTCGCCCGCACAGACGAAGAGCGGCCAGATCAGATTGGCTGGGGTCAGATGCGTTTCGCGCACCATCGCGCGGCTCCATGCGGTCCGGCGGGTACGACGCAGGCGAAGATCGGGAAAGGCGGCGCGAGTCATGCGGCGTGCATAGCGGCGTGGGCGGCGTGGGCAAATGGTTCTTCTGCGCCCTTCCCCTTCGGGGGTGGGCCGCATTCGTCAGCTTCCGTCGCCGGCGCGTTTCGAAGCGACATCGGCGAGGCTGCCGAGCTTGGGTCCCTCAGCCGCCCTTGTCGCGACCGGCGCCAGCGCCGCGCCGGGGGTGATCGCGGTGAGCTGGCGAATGCGCGCGCGGAAATCGGCGAGCGCCTTGCCTTCGAGCCGCGCACGGGTGACGAAGCTGGCGGTCGCGGGGTTGACCGCGCGGCCGTTGCGATAGACTTCGAAATGAAGGTGCGGGCCGGTCGAGAGCCCGGTCGAGCCGATATAGCCTATGACCTGCCCGCGATTGACGCGCTGCCCGGGGCGCACCGCGATGCGGCTCATATGGCCGTAGCCGGTGCCGACGCCGCCGCCATGGTTGAGCTTGACGAAATTGCCGTAACCGCCGTGGCGTCCGGCGATCGCCACCGTGCCGTCGGTCACCGCATAGATGGGCGCGCCGTAACCGCCGCCGAAATCGGTGCCGCTGTGCATGCGCTTGTACCCGAGAATCGGGTGGCGGCGCATGCCGTAGCCCGAGGTCTGGCGCCCGTTGGTCGGCCGGACCATGCCGCCGGTGGCCTGCCCGGCGCCCGACGCCTCGAACCATTGCAGGCGCCCGTCGACGGTCCATTCGACCATCGACAATTTCTGTTTTCCACCGCGCACCAGCCCGGCGTAGAGCAATTTCCCGACCTCGGTCTCGCCGGTTTCGGCGCGGCGATAGTCGACGATGATGTCATATTCGTCGCTCGACCGGATTTCGCGGCCCACGGCGATCTGCTTGCCGATCACGCGCAGATAGGCCTGCACCGCCTCCGCGGGAGCGCCGGCAGCGCGCGCCGAGCGATAGAGGCTGTCGCCGACCTTGCCGCGGATGCGCAGCGGGGTCGCGTCGACGGCGATCGGGATACGGCGCATCACCAGACGCCCGTCGACCCGCTCCATCTCGATACGCAGGTCGAAGCGCGCGCGCATCGCGAGCGCATCGACGGGACGCGGCATGGTGCGCGCGGCGCGGCGGCCGAGGATCAGGTCGATGCGCGTGCCCGGCGCAATATCGGCGAGCGGCACGGCCGAGGACACCTGGCTCGCGAGCGCCTGCGCGTCGGCACGGCCGACCCCCGAACGTTCGAGCAGACGCGCAAAGCTGTCGCCGCTGCCCAATGTGGCGGTGAGTTCGATCTGCGGGCGTTCGGGAGTCTGCGTCAGCGGGCGCACCGCGTCGGTCGCCGCCATGTGGCGCCCGGTATCGCCGCCGAGCGCGAGCGGCACGATCATCTGCGCGCGCGCCTCGTTGAAATCGGCGGCATCGAGTGCGGGCGTGCCGCCTGCAACGACGGGTTCGACGCCGGGAAAGGTCGCGATCGCGCTGCCGCAGAGCAAGGTCAGTGTCGCAAGACCGCGCCACCATTCGCGCGAACCGATATTGTCGCCGAGATCGGGGACAAGATCGAGGTTGGCGAGCCGTTCGCGCCAGCCCTCATGCCATTTGGCGTCGCCCGGTTGCTCGGCATGGCCGGCACGGCCAAAGGGAATCGCCTGCGTCATCGACAGCGCGGCCGCGTTGCCGGACATGCCCGCAATGGGTTCGTGACGCTGGAACAAAGACTGCAACCCCCATTCGACGCCCGCCGCGCCTCCCGCGCACGGAACATCGATGATGTTTCCGGCCGCCGGTCTGTAAACAAAGGCCGTTAAAGTCAATTTAACGGACGGCTGAAGCCCGGAGCCTTGCGGCGAGCCGTGGCGGCGGCGGGATTGGTTGCGAGGCCGATATCCGCACGGCACGCCCTGCAATGGCGGATTTCTTTTCCGGCCCGTCGATCGGCTGTTGCGCCGCAGCGCAGCCCATGCCAGCACGGGGGCAAGGCAATGACGTCAACCTCTTCCACCCCGGTCAAGGCAGTCCTTGGCCCCACCAACACCGGCAAAACCCATTTGGCGGTCGAGCGCCTGACCGCTCATGCCAGCGGCATGATCGGCTTTCCGCTCCGGCTGCTGGCGCGCGAAGTCTATGACCGCGTCGTCAGGATCAAGGGAGCGAACGAGGTCGCGCTGGTGACCGGCGAGGAGCGGATCATGCCCCCGCAGGCGCGCTACCTGCTCGGCACGATGGAGGCGCTCCCTCTGACACGCGACGTCGCCTTCGTCGGCATCGACGAGGCGCAGCTCGGCGCCGATCCCGAGCGCGGCCACGTCTTCACCGACCGCATGCTCCGCGCGCGCGGTCGCGAGGAGACGATGATCCTCGGATCGGCAAGCATCACCGGGCTGGTCCGCGACCTGGTGCCCGAGGCAGAGATTGTCGGGCGTCCGCGCTTCTCGACCCTGAGCTACGCCGGCACGTGCAAGCTGTCACGGCTGCCCAAGCGATCGGCGGTCGTCGCCTTCTCGGCCGAGGAGGTTTACGCGATCGCCGAAATGTTGCGCCGCTTTGCCGGCGGCGCGGCGGTGGTGATGGGGGCGCTCAGCCCGCGTACGCGCAACGCGCAGGTCGAGATGTTTCAGGCGGGCGAGGTCGATTATCTCGTCGCCACCGATGCGATCGGCATGGGGCTCAACCTCGACGTCCAGCACGTCGCCTTTGCGTCCTTGCAGAAATTCGACGGGCGGCGACTGCGGCGGCTGACGATCGCCGAGATGGCACAGATCGCCGGACGCGCCGGGCGGCACCAGCAGGACGGCAGTTTCGGCACCGTCGGCCTGCCCCAGGGTGGTTTCACCCCCGAGGAGATCCACGCGATCGAGGGGCATCATTTCCCGCCGTTGCAAAGCGTCTATTGGCGCAATCCCCTCCCCGGCTTCGGATCACTCGAACAATTGCTGGCCGACCTCGCCGAGCCGCCGTCGCACCCGCGGCTGCGCGCGGCGCCCGAGGCGGTCGACCTCGCGGTGCTCAAGCATCTCGCGGGTGACATGGAAGTGCGCGCGCGCGGCGGCGATTTCGACGCGGTGGCGCGATTGTGGGACGCGTGCGGCCTCCCCGATTTCGAGCAATTGGGCGCCGAGCATCACAGCCGGACGGTGCTGAAGCTGTGGCAGTGGCGGACGAGCGGCGATGGCATGATCGACCCCGACTGGTTCGCACGGCGACTGGCACGGCTCGATTCGACCGACGGCGACATCGATCAGCTCGCCAGCCGGATCGCCGCGGTGCGGACGCTCTGCTTCATCGCGCAGCGCGGCGACTGGATCGCCGACGCCGCCGGCTGGACGGCACGCACGCAGGACCTCGAAGCCCGGCTGTCCGACGCGCTGCACGCGGCGCTGGCGCAGCGTTTCGTCGATCGGCGGCTTGCACTTCTCATCCGCGACGCCGGACAGCGCGACGCGGCATTGCCGGTCGCGGTCGGGCCCGACGGCACCGTCGCGGTCGACGGTGAGGCGATCGGGACGCTGAAGGGCTTCCAGTTCAAGGTCGACGCGACGGCGCGCGCGAGCGATCACCGGCTGCTGCTCGCCGCCGCCGAAAAGCATCTCCGCGCCGAACTCGCGCGCCGCGCCGCCGCGCTGGCCGAGGGCGAGGATGCCGCGCTTTCGCTGGTCGGCGCGCCGGGCGAGCCGCCGCGCCTCGCTTGGCATGGCGACGTCGTCGCGACACTCGCCAAGGGGCCGACGCTCGTCCAGCCCGCGATCCAGATCGAACCCGCACTGCGTCGGCTCGACCCGCCGCAGGTGCAGGCGATTTCCGAACGGCTGCACCGCTTCGTCGCGGCGCAACTCGCACGCCACGCCGGACCGCTCGCGGCGATGGGCGCTGCCGCGGGCGACCTGTTCACTCCGCCGCGCGTCCGCGCCCTTCTCGCGGCACTGGTCGACGGCGGCGGCTTCGTCGCACGTGACGGCGTCGATGCGCAGCTCGCGGCACTGAGCGCCGACGAACGTCCCCAGCTGCGCAAGATCGGCCTGACCATCGGCTCGCTCGACCTGTTCCATCCCGCGCTGCTGAAGCCCGAAGCGGTGCGCTGGCGCGCCGCGCTGCTCGCCGCGCAGCAAGGGGGCCATGTGCCCGCGCTGCCGCCGCACGGCGCGGTGTGGCAGAAAAACGGCCTGCCGGCCGCGCTCGCCATCGCCGGCTTTCGCCGCTGCGGCGACGGCTGGCTGCGTATCGACATGGCCGAACGCCTCGCGCGGCAGGCACACGCCGCACGCTTGCAGGCCGACGCCAAACCCGCCGCGCCGATCGCGGGCGGAGACGAGCATGACGAGGATCATGGCGGGCACGAAACCGCCGCCACCGCCGCCCCGCCCGCAGGTTTTGCGATCGACCCGGCACTCGCCACCTCGCTGGGACTCGACGACGCGGCGCGGCGCGGCTTGCTGCAGGCGTTCGGTTTTCGGAGCGCCGGCGATCCCGAACTCGACCACTGGCGCTGGTCGGGGCATCGCGGCCGCGACAAGAAGCCGCGCCGCAAGCCTGCCCGGAAACAGGGACAGCGCCCGCAATCGGCGCAGCCTGTCGCCGTGGCCGGGAAGGATCGGTCGTTCGCCGCACCCGGCACGCCGCACAAGAACAAGAGGCACAAGGGCGGCAAGCCCGGCACCCCGCCGCCGCGACAGGATCGGCCCGACCGGACGGCCCGGCGCGGCCCGTCGCCGCACAGCCCGTTCGCCGGCCTCGCCGCGCTGCTCGCCGACGCGCGGAAGGATTGATGTCCAGCCCGGGGGCCGCAGGGAGCATCCGGCTCGACAAGCTGCTCTGGTATCTGCGGTTCGCACGCTCGCGCGCGATCGCACAGGCGATGGTCGCGGCGGGGCATATCCGGCTCGACGGCCGGCGCGTGACGCGCGCTTCGGCGGCGGTGCACGCCGGTGCGACGCTGGTGCTGCCGATCGGCGAACGAATCGAAGTCATCCGGCTGCTGACGCTGCCGCTGCGCCGCGGCCCCGCGCCCGAAGCGCAGGCCTGCTACACACGCCTCGATCCCGTGACCCCGGACGCGAGCTGAACTATCGGCGCGACGAGAAATGCTGTGCCGCCAAAGCGGCGCCGGGCGGCTATTCGATGAGAGTGATTCGCAACAGTCGCTTAGCGTTGACGCGTGCGCGCCGCGCGGCCTAGAGGCGCTGAATCGCATCTGTTGGACGGCGAGGACGCCGCCTTCGAAGGGAGCCTGTATTCCATGACCTATGTCGTCACCGACGCCTGCATCCGGTGCAAATATATGGACTGCGTCGAGGTGTGCCCCGTCGACTGTTTCTATGAGGGCGAGAATATGCTCGTCATCAACCCGAACGAGTGCATCGATTGCGGCGTGTGCGAACCCGAATGCCCCGCCGAGGCGATTCTGCCCGACACCGAGAGCGGCCTCGAAAAATGGCTCGAGCTCAACACCAAGTTCAGCGCTGAATGGCCGAACATCACGGTCAAGAAGGACAGCCCGGCCGACGCCGACGAATTCAAGGGCGTCGAAGGCAAGTTCGAGACGCATTTCTCGCCCGAGCCCGGCGAAGGCGACTGAAACCGGTCGACAGGGATTCGGAAGGGCGGGACTTTCCCGCCCTTCTTTTTGCCCTCTTGAATCCGCCGCGCACGGCGCCGATGTAGGGCGGTGGAGGGGCCAGCCCGCCGAATTCTCGGTGCGGTATCCCGGATAATGAAGGACGCATTCCCAATGATCGACCCGCTCGCCGCTTTGGTGCCCACCGTCGTTGAACAGTCGAGCCGCGGCGAGCGCGCCTTCGACATCTTCTCGCGCCTGCTGCGCGAACGCATCATCTTCGTCACCGGCGAGGTCGAGGACCAGATGGCCTCGCTGATCGTCGCCCAGCTTTTGTTCCTCGAATCGGAAAATCCGAAGAAGGACATCTACATGTACATCAACTCGCCGGGCGGCGTCGTCACGGCGGGCATGGCGATCCACGACACCATGCAATATATCCGTCCGCGCGTCGGCACGGTGTGCATCGGCCAGGCCGCATCGATGGGCAGCTTCCTGCTCGCCGCGGGCGAACCCGGCATGCGCGTCGCGCTGACCAACGCCCGCGTGATGGTCCACCAGCCGTCGGGCGGCGCGCGCGGCATGGCGTCGGACATCGAGATCCAGGCCAAGGAAATCCTGCGCATCCGCAAGCGGATGAACGACCTCTATGTCCAGTATACCGGCAAGTCGCTGAAAGAGATCGAAAAGGCGATGGACCGCGACACCTTCCTCGAGGCCGATGAAGCCAAGGCATTCGGGCTGGTCGACCATGTCTATGACCGCCGCCCCGACGGCGATTCCGCGACCAAGGACCTCGGCAGCGGCGGCGCCCCCGAATGACCCGGCGCGATCCGCGGACGGGCGCCTCGCCGCGCCGTCCGCGGGCCATGCCCGGACCGCCGATCGCCGGTAACCGCGTTTCTTGACGCCCCGTTCGCCGCATGTCGCTAGCCGGGGCATTGTCCCGCCGTCACCCAATTGCCATATTGTAATTGGGTGGTCGCGGGCTAGGATAATGGACGGCGCCTCCAGCGGGGGCGGCGTCACCATGGGCCACGCGGTATTTTGCGCGGCCCCAGAAGGAATTTTATGACCAAGCTCTCCGGCTCCGACAGCAAGAGCACGCTTTACTGCTCATTCTGCGGCAAGTCGCAGCACGAGGTCCGCAAGCTCATCGCGGGCCCGACCGTCTTCATCTGCGACGAATGCGTCGAACTGTGCAACGACATCATTCGCGAAGAGATCAAGGGCGGCGTCGCCGCGCGCAAGGACGGCGCGGTACCGACCCCGCTCGAAATCTGCCAGCATCTCGACAATTATGTGATCGGCCAGAACACCGCCAAGCGCGTGCTGTCGGTCGCGGTTCACAACCATTACAAGCGCCTCGCCAATTCGGGCCGCGGCGACGAAGTCGAACTGGCGAAGTCGAACATCCTGCTCGTCGGCCCCACCGGCAGCGGCAAGACGCTGCTCGCGCAGACGCTCGCGCGCTTCCTCGACGTCCCCTTCACCATGGCCGATGCGACGACGCTCACCGAAGCGGGCTACGTCGGCGAGGATGTCGAGAACATCATCCTCAAGCTGCTCCAGGCCAGCGACTACAACGTCGAAAAGGCGCAGCGCGGGATCGTCTATATCGACGAAATCGACAAGATCAGCCGCAAGGCCGAAAATCCGTCGATTACCCGCGATGTGTCGGGTGAAGGCGTGCAGCAGGCCCTGCTCAAGCTGATGGAAGGCACCACAGCATCGGTTCCGCCGCAGGGCGGGCGCAAGCATCCGCAGCAGGAATTCCTGCAGGTCGACACGACCAACATCCTCTTCATCGCGGGCGGCGCGTTCAGCGGCCTCGAAAAGATCATCGGCGACCGCCTGCAGGGCAAGTCGATCGGTTTCGGCGCGCATGTCGCCGGCCCCGACGAACGCCGCCAGGGCGAAGTGCTCAAACAGATCGAGCCCGAAGATCTCCTGAAGTTCGGGCTGATCCCCGAATTCGTCGGCCGCCTGCCCGTCATCGCGACGCTCGAGGATCTCGATGTCGACGCGCTGGTCAAGATTCTCGGCGAGCCCAAGAATGCGCTGGTCAAGCAGTACCGCAAGCTGTTCGACCTCGAAGAGGTCGCGCTGACCTTCACCGACGATGCGCTCGTCGCGGTCGCCAAGAAGGCGATCGAACGCAAGACCGGCGCACGCGGGCTGCGCTCGATCGTCGAAGCGATCCTGCTCGACACGATGTTCGACCTGCCCGACCTGACCGATGTGGTCGAGATCGTCGTCGACAAGGATGTCGTCGAGGGCCGCAAGGACCCTGTTCGCGTCTATGCCGACAAGGCGAAGGAGGCCGGCGACGCCGCCTGAGTCGCGGCAACCCCGGCCGAAATGCGGCCGGTGATGTTGCATTGCAGCAACAGTCGCGAAGAAAAACGCAACCCCGCCTGTGGATAACTCGCGGGGTTGTACGCAAATGCGCGCTTTTTGGCGGGGCTGACAAAAGCACCGCCGCACACGGCTTGCACTGTCACATTTGCTGTCACAATCGTGCCACATGCGGGCTTCAGGGGCGCTCGCAGGTCAGGCGCGCCCCGAATATGCGTGCCTGCCGAATGCACCACCAAAGGGGATTTCCATGAAACTTCGTTATTCGATCGCGGCCAGCCTGATGGCGATCAGCGTCGCGACCGTCGTCGCCGCGCCGGCCCAGGCGCAGCAGATCACGACGGGCATCCAGGGTCAGGTCACCGACGACAACGGCGCGCCGATCGGCGGCGCGACGGTCGTCGTCACCGACACCCGCACCGGCTCGGCACGTACGATCGTAGCGGGCAGCGACGGACGCTTCGTGGCGAGCGGCCTGGTCACCGGCGGCCCCTACGCGGTTTCGGCCAATGCCGACGGTTTCGAAGGCCAGTCGCTCGCGGATATCTACACGACCCTCCAGGGCAACACCGACCTGCGCTTCCAACTGGCGTCGGGTGGCGGTGAAATCGTCGTCACCGGCACCCGCGTGCGCGTTACCCAGCTTGCCGTCGGACCGGGCACCAGCTTCACCACCGAAGTGCTGGCGAGCGCCCCTTCGTTCAACCGTGACGTCCGCGACATCATCCGCCTCGATCCGCGCGTCAGCCTCGACCGCGACGACGGTGGCTCGGGCCAGGACCGTGTGTCGTGCCTTGGCGGCAACGATCGCGGCAACGCCTTCACCGTCGACGGCATCAGCCAGGGCGACGTTTACGGCCTCAACGATACCGGCTTCTCGTCGCGTTCGTCGACCCCGATCCCCTATGATGCGGTCCGCGAAACGCAGGTCCAGTTCGCACCGTTCGACGTCGACTACGGCTCGTTCACCGGCTGCGCGATCAACGTCGTGACCAAGTCGGGCACCAACGACTACAAATTCGGCGGCTTCTTCGAATATTCGGACAACGGCATGCGCGGCGATTCGCTCCCCGGCATCCCGAAGGTTGCGCCGGTCGAGCCCGAGAAGCGCTGGGGCGCCTGGCTCGGCGGCCCGATCATCAAGGACCGCCTGTTTTTCTTCGGCGCCTATGAGCATCACGAAGCTGGCCAGTCGCAGGACGACGGTCCGAGCGGTGCCGGCTACGCCAATCCGCAGAACGGCATTTCGGTCGAGCAGTTCAACGCCATCTCGGACGTGCTGAGCGACGTTTATGGCATCGAAACCGGCCCGCTGGTCACCAACCGCCCCTACACGAACGACCGTTATTTCGGCCGTCTCGACTGGCAGATCAACGACGACCACCGTCTTGAGCTCACCTACCAGCGCCTCGAGGAAGGATCGACGCGTCCCGACGATCTGTTCACCGGCTCGTCACCGCAGGCGATCGGCGGCAACACCTTCTACACCAGCGGCACCAAGTCGAATTACTATTCGGGCCGTCTCTATTCGCAATGGTCGGACAATTTCTCGACTGAACTGCGTTACTCGCGCTCGGAAGTGCGTGACCGTCAGGATCCGGTCGGCGGCGGCGAAGCCCAGTCGGGCAACCCGATCCCGCGCATCATTGTCGGCATCGACAATGCCACCGGCAACGACGGCAGCGTTCTTGCCGGCCCCGGCACGTCGCGCTCGGCCAACGACCTGCGGACCAACATCGACCAGTATCGCGCCGTCGCAAAGCTGGTTGCGGGCGCCCACACGCTGAAGATCGGCGCCGAACTGAACCGCGCCGACCTCTTCAACCTGTTCGTCCAGAACGCGACGGGCACGCTGGTCTTCCGCAATATCGACGACCTGCGCGCCGGCCTGCTCTCGCCGGGCGTCCGCCCCGCCGGTGCAAATCCGGCCTGCAGCAGCGCGACGACCAGCACGACCCCGGTTAATATCGTCAACGGCTGTACCTTCGGGGCATTTGGCAACTTCTCGGCCACCGGCGACATTAACGATGCCGCGGCCGAGTTCTCGCGCAGCACCTATTCGATCTTCGCACAGGACGAATGGGAAATCAGCAGCCAGCTGAACGCCGTGCTCGGCGTCCGGATGGACTGGTATGACGGCGGCCGCCCGGCGCTGAACCCGGTGTTCCAGCAACGCTACGGCATCCCCAACAACACGAGCTTCAGCAACCTGCCGCCGGTGATCATGCCGCGCCTTGCACTGACCTATGACATGGACGATTTCGCCGTGTTCAGCCGGCCGAAGCTGACCGGTGGCGTCGGCATCTTCTCGGGTGGCGATCCGGTCGTCTGGTTCGGCAACGCCTTCCAGAACGATGGTCGCGGCTTCGCGACGGGTACCACGGCCGATGCGGCCTGTGGCCTTGCACCGGGGCAGCAGCTCGATGTCGTCGTCAACGGCCAGTTCACCGGTGTTCCGACCTGTTTCCAGTCGGCGGCTTCGGCGAGCGCCGCGCGCGGCCTCGGCGATACGCAGTCGATCAGCCCGAATATCAAGATGCCGACGGTGCTGCGCGCCAACATCGGCTTCACGTCGGAACTGAACTTCGCCCCCTCGGGCTTCTTCAGCGGCTGGAACCTGACGCTCGACTATATCTACAGCAAGTATCGCAACCCGTTCACGCTCGTCGACCTGTCGCAGACGGTGAACCCGGCGCTCGGTCTCAATGGCTACACGATCGACGGTCGCCCGATCTATCGCGCGATTGACCCGAACGTCGCAGGTTGCAACGCCGAGCTCGTTGGCCTGAACCCCGGCCCGGTCTTCACCGGCGTCACCGCGGCCTGCTTCAACACCAGCCGCGACGACGAACTGATGCTCACGAACGGCGGCAACTTCCGTAGCCACATTGCATCGTTCATCCTGCAAAAGACCTTCGACGGCGGGCTGTTCACCGAAAATGGCAGCGTCGATTTCAACATCGGCTACAGCTACACCGACTCGCAGGATCGGCGGAACATGTACAACTCGACGGCCGGGTCGAACTATGACCTGACCGCCGCGTTCGACCGCCAGAACCCCGCCGCATCGCGTGGCTTCTTCAACAGCCGTCACAATATCTCGACGCGCCTCGCCTTCCGCGAGGAATTCTTCGACGATCTGTCGACGCGCTTCGCGATCAGCTTCGTTGCACGCTCCGGCCGTCCGTACAGCCTGACCTTCGGCGGCAGCGGTCTGTTCAACGACGCCGATTCGGGTTCGAACAACTCGCTGATCTATCTGCCATCGGGGATCAACGATCCGAACATTGCGCAGCCCATCTTCAACCAGGCCGGGGTTCAAACCGGCGGCTCGAACCTCACGGCGGTCCAGAATCTGGTCGACTTCGTCAGCACGCTGGGCTGTGCGAAGAAATATCTGGGCCGGACGATCCCGCGCAACACCTGCTCGAACGACTGGTATTTCGACATGGACCTGTCCTTCTCGCAGGAAATCCCCGGTCCGGGTCGCCTGTTCGGCAAGAACGACAAGATCAAGCTGTATGCCACGATGGACAACTTCCTGAACTTCCTCGACAATGGCTGGAACGTCCAGCATCGCCGTAACTTCTCGGGGCTTCAGGACATCGCTAGCGTCAGCAGCATCGATAATCAGGGCCGTTACGTGATCACCGGCTTCAACGGCGCGAACGACTTCAACAACGACAACGGCATCAACGTGTCGTCGTCGGTGTGGCGCCTGAAGGTCGGCGTCTCCTACGAATTCTGATCGTAGCGATCGACCGAGAACAGGGGCGCGGGAGGCAACTCCCGCGCCCTTTTCTTTTGCTCGATGGCAAACGGCGGCTCTCCCAGCGGCGCGAAATTTCAGAAAGCCGCTTTCGACCGATCCCTGCCGTACCCCGGCGAAAGCCGGGGCCCAGAGCGGAACTACGCCACGCTGATTTTCTAACGCCGTAGGCCCCGGCTTTCGCCGGGGTACAAACTGAGAGCAAACGTCCACTCACCACCCCGAATCGGGCGAGGCCTGCAAATAGGTCTTTCCTATATTATCCGACTGTGTCAGCCTTCCTCCGGTTCGTTCATTTGCTGGATAAAGCGGTCGCCGCCGCCCGGCTTGCGGGTGCGGCCACGGCGAGGCATGCCGGGCGCGTTCAGCGCGCCGCGAGGCCCGAAGCGGGGCGCGCACCGGGCTGAACTTTCCTGAACTTTGGAACATCAGGCGGCCCTCGCACCGCCCCGGTCCAGGGGCCAGTCCGCGATGACGAAAGAGAGGAAGCAAACGTCGCCTCCACCCCGAAGCCGACCATCGGCATAGCGAGCGGCGTCAGCCCGCGGCGAGGCGCCTTGCAGTGTCCTGGACGAGCGCGATCATGTTGGGGACGCCCTGCGTGCGGTTCGACGAGAGCTGGCGCGTCAGGTCGAAGGGCGCGAGCGCCGCGGCGACGTCCATCGCCGCGACCTCGGCGGCGGGCTTGTCCTGCACCGCGGCGAGGACCAGCGCGACGATGCCCTTCGTGATCGCGGCATTGCTGTCGGCGAGGAAATGCAGGGTATCGCCCGCCTGCGGCACCGGATAGACCCAGACGCTGGCCGAACAGCCACGCACGAGCGTCGCGTCGGTCTTGAGCGCGTCGGGCATCGGCTCGAGGGTGCGGCCGAGGTCGATCAGCAGGCGATAGCGGTCGTCGCCGTCGAGAAAATCATATTCTTCGAAAATATCGTCGAGGCTGCGCATGCGCGCGGCACTGGCAGAAATTGCGGCGCGAGGAAAGAGCGGCAATCCCGCCCGTCCCGATTACCCCCGCGAACGGACCGAAGCCACCCGGCACGGAGCAAGGTCGTCCCGGATGGCTTCGGTCCGTTCGCGGAAATGGGGCGCCCGCGACGGATCAGAGGTCGACGCCGGCCGCAATCGCCTCGAGCTTGCGGAGGCGTTCCTTGAGGTCGGCGATCTCGATCCGCGACCCTGCGTGGGGAACGCCGGGCTCGTGCGTCGCGACGGCGCCATGACCGGCGTTGAGCTCCTCGCGCTTGAGCTGGATCCAGTCGCGCCAGCCGCGCAATGCGACGAGGCTGACGATAGCCAGCGCGGACAGGGCGACCGCGGCAGCGGTGAGATCGGGGGTGATGAAAGCCATGAGCGTCGCTCCTTTTCCGGCGTTCAGATCTTGCTGTTGTCGCGCAGCTTCTCGATTTCCTGATCGAGCGTGACGGCGCGATTATTGTCGGTGGCGATGCGTTCGAGCACCTGGATGCGGTCCTTGAGCGCACGGATTTCGGCGATCAGCGCCTTGGTCTCGGCGTCATTGCCCGCGTTGCCGACGAAATATTCCTGGCCCCGCCGATCGCGGCGTACGCCGTATTTCGCGCGGACGATGCTGCCGATCGTCACGATCAGGACGATGCCGATGACCATTTCGAAGGGGTTCATGGGGGATCCTTTCCTCTTATCTTTTCATTGCGTCAGTTGAGCGGGGCGTCGCGCAGCTTCTCGATCTCGTCGGCGACGGCGATGCCGCGGTCGGTCACGATGCGTTCGAGGACGCGGACGCGCTCTTCCAGCCTTTCGGTCTGCGCCGCATATTGCGCCGCCTTTTCGGCCGTTTCGTGCGAGATCGCGGTCAGTTGCCGCTCCTTGAACTTCAGGTGGCGGCGATACATGTCGCTGCCGATGCCGAGCACGACGGGCAGGCCGACGACGATCAGGAAGAATTGGACCCAGCTGTCCATGGCACGTTCCTTTCGCTCAGTTCGACGGGCGCCGCAGCGCCTCGATCTCGTGGCTCAGCCGGTGGCCCTCGTCGGTGACGATGCGTTCGACCACCGCGAGCCGGTCCTTGACCGAACCCAGTTCCGCGCGCAGCTGCGCATTTTCCTGGCTGACCAGCTTGATGCGTTCCATCGCCTCGTCGCTGGTCTTGGGATAGATTGCCTTGCCCCAGCTGTTTTCGAGCGGGTAGCCGTGCTTGACGCGCAGCCAGGTGGTGAAGATCCAGCCGCCGACCGCCATGGTGCCGATGATCGCGGCGGCGGGAGCGAGGGCGTTCAGGACGTCGAGATTCACTTGTCTTCCCCTCTGTTTCGTTGCGGGCTCAGCGCAGGCGATCGATCTGATCGGCGAGCTGCGCGGCCTGCCCGTTGGTTTCGGTCGCGATGCGTTCGAGTACCGCGATGCGTTCTTCGAGGCGGCCGATCTGGCCCGCGAGCTTGGCATTGTCGTCGGTCAACAGCCGGATTTTTCGATCAGCGTCGGGGTCGGTTCGATGAACCGTGCCGCCCCATTCATTCTCGACCGGATAGCCATGCTTGGCGCGGATCCAGGTGGTGAACATCCAGCCGCCGATCGACAAGGCGATGATGGCGAGGACGAAACCGGTTCCACCGAAATTCATATGTCGTCTCCCTGTTGCGTCTTGCCCGCGCGGCGTCCGGATCAGCGGAGCGCGTCGATTTCGTCGGCAAGGCGGCGGTTATGGCTGGTATAATAGAGTTCGATGTCGGCGAGCCGGCGATCAATGTCGCGGAAGCGCGAGCGGATGTCGCGGGTCGAGGCGGCCGGATTCGAGCGCACGCCCTGCCAGAACTTGGCCTCTTCGTTCGAGCCATAGAGCGCGAAGGGCTTGGGCGTTCCCATCCAGGCAACCATCCAGTAGGCGATCAGCGTCCAGGGGAAGCCCCCCATCAGGGTCAGGAGCACCGCGCCGACGCGGACCCAGAGGACATCGACACCGCTATAGTCCGCGATCCCGGCGCAGACGCCGCTCCATTTGGCGTTCTGCTTGTCGAGGTAGAATTTGGTGCGGCTGGCAGACATCTCAGTTCCTCCTGGTCATTTCGAGCTGCGCCAGATCCTCATCGCTGCGAACCGCGGGGCGGAAATCGGGATGGTCGGCGCTGATGATGCGTTCGACGGTGTGGAGCCGGTTTTCGAGCCGGCGGGCGGTGTCATAGAGTTCGTCGAGCAGCTGCTCATCCTCTCCGGTCAGCGTCTTGGCCTGTTTCCACTTGGTCACATAGTGGAGGATCAGCCAGGGCAGACCGAGGAAGAGCGTGCCGATGACGATCGGGACAATGATCACTTCTTCCATCGGTCCGGCTCCTTAATTCTTGCCCTGCGCGGCCTTGAGCGCGGCGAGTTCGTCTGCGACCTTGTCGGCGGCCTGCAGTTCGGCGATTTCCTCGTCGAGCGACTTCTTGTAGCCGAGGCCGAGCGCATCGGCACGGCCTTCGGCCTCGTCGACGCGGCGCTCGAGGATCTCGAAGCGCGAGAAGGCATCTTCGACGCGGTCGCCGTGGGTCATTTCGCGCAACCGGTAACGATTTTCGGCGCTTTCGAGGCGGTTGACAACGCTCGACTGGCGCGCCCGCGCTTCCGAAAGCTTCTTCTGCAGCTTGGCGATATCGGCCTCATAACCCTGGAGCGCCTCGTCGAGCACCGCGATCTCGGCCTTGAGCTTGGCGGCCATGTCGCCGGCCTTCTGCTTTTCGACCAGCGCTGCAGTGGCCAGGTCCTCGCGGTCCTTCGACAGCGCGAGTTCGGCCTTTTCCTTCCAGCTGTCCTGCAGGCTTTCGAGCTTGGCGATGTGGCGGCGCATTTCCTTCTGGTCGGCGATGGTGCGGGCGGCGGAGGCACGCACCTCGACCAGCGTCTCGTTCATCTCGAAGATGATCTGGCGGATCATCTTTTCGGGATCCTCCGCACGGTCGAGCAGATCGGTGACGTTGGCGGCGATGATGTCGCGGGTGCGTGAAAAAATACCCATTTGACTAGCTCCTGTCGAAATTTTCGAGACCTGTTGTCGTTGAAAGATGCTGGTGCCGGGGCGGGGCAAGGGGGGAGAGTGCCCCGGCACCAGTGCCGGTCAGGCCATCAGGCCGACCGCCGGGGTTGCTGCAGCGGCCGCCAGCGCCATCCCGCCCGGGGAAGCGGCGATGCCGAAGGCGACTTGGGGCTGGTCGATCACGCCGACGAGGATCGCCAGAGCGCCGGCCGCGCTGAGCGCGAAGGTGGTGGCCTGGGCAAACATCGTCTTCATGATCGTCATTCCCTTTTTCGCTGCACCGGAGCGATTTGCACCGGTTCGCCAAAAGCAATGCAGGGGGCGTGCCAATTGCAGCGAAGCGCAGAAATCCGCCGAACTTTACGCCGGATTCGCAATCCGCACAAAATCGACTTGCCAATCAACGGGAAATTTTGCCAATGATTGGGAATGGAACGCGAAACGCAGTTCATCGGCCAGTCGGCAGCCTTTCAAGACGCGGTCGAACGCGCGAGCCAGGCCGCGACGCTCGACCGGCCGGTGCTGGTGATCGGCGAGCGCGGCACCGGCAAGGAATTGATCGCCGAGCGCCTGCACCGCCTGTCGGCGCGGTGGGACAAGCCCTATGTGATCATGAACTGCGCGGCGATGCCCGAAACGCTGATCGAATCCGAGCTTTTCGGGCACGAGGCGGGCGCCTTCACCGGTGCGACGCGCACGCGCGCGGGACGCTTTGAAGAAGCCGACGGCGGCACGCTCTTCCTCGACGAACTCGCGACGATGTCGATGGGCGCGCAGGAGCGCCTGCTGCGCGCGGTCGAATATGGCGAGGTCACGCGCGTCGGCTCGTCGCGCCCGATCCGCGTCGATGTGCGCATCGTCGCGGCGACCAACGAACATCTTCCCGCGCTGGTCGACGACAACCGGTTCCGCGCCGACCTCCTCGACCGGCTCTCGTTCGAGGTCATCACCCTGCCCCCGCTGCGCGCGCGCGAAGGCGATATCGAGGTGCTCGCCACCTATTTCGGCCAGCGCATGGCGGCGGTGCTCGGCTGGGACGAATGGCCGGGTTTCGGCCCGCGCGCCCTCGCGGCGATGGAGGGGCACGACTGGCCGGGCAATGTCCGTGAACTCAGGAACGTCATCGAGCGCGCCATCTATCGCTGGGCCGATCCCGAACGCCCGGTCGACGCGCTGACCTTCGATCCGTTCGCCAGCCCGTGGCAGCCGGTCGCGAACAGGGTTGCGGCGGCGAAGGGCGACTCGGCGACGGCGCCGGCAGGCACACCGGCTGCGGCGCCCGCACCCGCTACGCCGCCGTCCGGACCGGTGAGCGACTTGCGCGCGACGGTCGACGCCTATGAAAAACAGATATTATCCGACACCATGGCGCGCTGCCGCTTCAACCAGAAGATCGCGGCCGAGGCACTGGGACTGAGCTACGACCAGATTCGCCATGCCCTGAAGAAACACGGGTTGAACTAGAAAGATATCACCCCCGCCGGCGCGGGAGCGGCGGACTCGCTACTCGCCCGGCAACTGCCGGCTCAGCGCCTCGATCACCACATCCTGCGTCGCGACGGTTTCGGCGAGACGATCGCGCAGCGCATAGATCGCCGGCATGCCGTCGATCGCTTCGTCGACGCTGCGCTCGATATAGAGGCGATCGATATCGCCGAGCGCCGCGGTGAGCGGCGCGCGCGCCGCGACGAGGCGCGAGATCGCCTGCTGCGCGACGACCCACGATTCGCTCGCGACCGCCGCACCGCCCGCCGCAGCGACGAGACGGACGGCATTGTCGCGTTCGGCCGCAAAAGCCTGCTGCCCGGCCGTACCGTCGGATTCCCAGCGCGCGAGCCGCCCCGCCAGGTCGTCGGGAAGCGGCCCTGGCGGCGTCACGACGACGGGCGGCGGCGCGACGTTGAGGCGCCCCTCGACCGGCCGCTTGGCAAGCGAGGGGGCATCGGTGCCCTGCGCCGCCGCGCAGCCCGAAAGCGACAGCGAGGCGGCGACAGCCGGCAAAAGGAGACGGGTGCGGATCATTGCCGTCCCTGATATGGGCGCCACGCGCGTCCAGCAAGCGCCGAATCGGAGCACATGCCCCGAATCCCGCGCGAACGGCAAAAAGCCGTAAAAAGCACGGGAATATGCGGTTGACAGCCAAGCGCTTCACCGCTAGTGGCGCTGACTTTCCCGCATGCCGGAAAAATCGCTTGCTTCGGCGGGTGACCGGCAGCGCGGGTGTTCTAGTTTCTGATTGGATGGAAGACGATGTTCGCAATCGTGCGCACGGGCGGCAAACAATATCGCGTCGCCGCTGGAGACAAAATCGCCGTTGAAAAGATCGACGGCGAAGCCGGTGACACCGTGTCGCTGGGCGATATCCTGCTGGCCGGCGACGGCGGCGAAGTGACGGATGCCAAGGGCCTGACCGTGTCGGCCGAGATCATCGCGCAGACGCGCGGCGAAAAGGTCATCGTCTTCAAGAAGCGTCGTCGGCACAACTACCGTCGTCGCAACGGTCACCGCCAGTCGCTGACCCTGCTCCGCATCCTCGCTGTCGGCGAAGCCAAGAAGGCTGCACCGAAGAAGGAAGCCGCGCCGAAGGAAGAGGCTGCCCCTGCCAAGGAAGCTGCGCCGAAGAAGGCCGCCGCCCCCAAGGCCGAAACCGCCGAAAAGAAGCCCGCTGCCAAGAAGGCAGCCCCCAAGAAGGACGCCTGAGCGCGCTTACCCGCAGCTCGGCCCCCAAAAGTTAAGGAGCATCAGTCATGGCACATAAAAAAGCAGGCGGTTCTTCGCGCAACGGTCGCGACTCAGCCGGCCGTCGCCTTGGCGTCAAGAAGTTCGGCGGTCAGGAAGTGATCGGCGGCAACATTATCGTGCGCCAGCGCGGCACCAGGGTTTACCCGGGTGTCAACGTTGGCATGGGCAAGGACCACACGCTGTTCGCGACCGCGGACGGTCGCGTCCGATTCCACGACGGCAAGCTCGGCCGCAAATATGTATCGGTCGACATGATGGCCGAAGCCGCCGAATAAGGACGATCGCTGACGGGTCGTCCATCCAAGGGATGACCCGGAACGGTCCCTTCCGCCGCAAGCGGAGGCAAAGTTCGAAAAGAGGGAGACGGGTCACCCCGGCTCCCTTTTTTCTTGTCTTATATCCGCCGCTTGGCGGATCGACGCGAAAAACGGGCTGACCATCTCCCTCGCATATCGACTGTCGTCAAAGCGTCACCATCTGGCGCCACGGCGACAGGCAAATGGGAGTGACGTAAATGTTCGCACGTACCGAAAGATTATTGCTGCGGCCCGGCTGGCAGGAAGACGCACCGGCGCTGGCACGGGCGATCGGCGAGGAAGCGGTGGTCCGCAACCTCGCGACCGCGCCCTGGCCCTATCGCGAAGCCGATGCCCAGGCTTTCCTTGGCCAGCCCGTCGATCCGGCGCAGCCGCGCTTCCTGATCTTTACCCGCACCGGCGGCGCACCGCGCCTCGTCGGCGGCTGCGGCATTTCACCCGCCCCCGACGGCACGCTCGAAATGGGTTACTGGATCGCCCGGCCCTATTGGGGCCTCGGTTTCGCGACCGAGGCCGGACGCCAGATGATCGGCATCGCGCGCGCCATGAATCTGCCCCGGCTGACCGCGGGCCATTTCACCGACAATCCGGCGTCGGGCGCGGTGCTGCGCAAGCTCGGCTTTCGCCCGACCGGCCGCGTCGTTCCGCGCTTCAGCGCCGCGCGCGGCAGCGAGGCGGCGTGCGCGCTGTTCGAGGAAGGCGACGCCGATGCGGATGGCGCCGTCACCCCGATGCGAGGCCGCATCGGGGTGGACGAGGATTTTCGCCAGGAGCTGCGTCTGCTGGCGGCGTGAACGATCCCCTCCCGCAAGCGGGAGGGGACCGATCCCTTATCCGCGCAGCTTGCCCAGCCCGCCGAGGATGTCGTCGAGCGGATTGCCGTCACCGTTGAGATCGATGAGCTTGCCGAGACCGCCGAGACCGCCCGCCGAAGGCGCCGCGCCACCGCCGAGCGCGCCGCCAAGGACGTTGCCGAGCATGCCGCCCAGGCCGCCGTTGCCACCCTCGCTGCTGCCCTGTTTGGACATATAGCCCGCGACGAGCATCGCGAGGATCGGCAGCATCTTCTTGAGCGTGCCGGCGTCGATGCCGGTCCTTGCCGCCGCATCGCCCGCAACCGAACGGCTGACCTCCTTTGTTCCGAAAATCTGCCCCAGCACGTCATTGCCCTTGTCGACCGGGGTCGGTTGCGACCCGAGCACCGCGTCGAGCAGGCCGCCGCCGCCGAGCTGGCCGAGCAGGCCGCCGAGTCCCTCGACGCCCCCGCCACCCTGCGCCTGTTTCTTGAAGCCGCCGAGGATCGCCGGGAGCAGCGCCTCGGCACCCTGTTTCGCCATGGCGGGCGGGATGCCAAGGTCCTTCGCCATCGATTCGATGCCGCCGGCCTGCGAGAGGATATTGGTGAAATTCATAGACTTGCACTCCCAACGCGGCGCGGGGATCGAACCACGCCGATGCGCGTTATCATAGCAGCGCGGGGGCGGGGGACGAGCCGTTCATTGAACTGTCATTTCCCCATGCCCAAGCCTAGCCTGCCGACGTGCGACTTCCCTTCCGGGGGTGCACGGCCGCATCATGTGGGAGCAACATCATGGGTATTTTCAGCAAGATCAAAGACGCGATTTTCGGCAAGAAGGCGGAGGCCGCCGAGCCCGCTCCCGCCGCCCCCGCGGCGGGTACCGCACCCGCCGCACCGCAACCCGTCCCCGCAGCCCCCGCACCGATCAGCGACGTCGACGTCGAAGCGATCCTGTCGGCACAGGCCGCCGGCGCCGGCCAGCCGCTCAACTGGCGCACCTCGATCGTCGACCTGATGAAGCTCGTCGGCATCGACCCGAGCCTCGCCAATCGCAAGGAGCTGGCGCAGGAACTCGGCTACACCGGCGCGCTCGACGGCAGTGCCGAAATGAACATCTGGCTGCACAAGGCGGTGATGCGCGAACTGGCGGCGAACGGCGGCACCGTGCCCGCCGACCTGACCGACTGACCAACGCACCACAATTTTCGACGGGGGCCGGGCGAGCATGGGCTTTCCCGGCCCCTTTTCGTTGACCGCGACGCCGCGCCGCCTAGACAGGTTGCAACCGAAACCATGGTCGCAGGGAGCCACACGTGCACGACAGCCTTTCCACCCCGATCAGCCGCCGCCAGACGCTTGCCGCGATCGGCGCAGGCGGTGCGACGCTCGCCCTTTCCGCCCCCTTGCCCGCGTTCGCAGCTCCCGCGGCACCGGCGACCGGCAAGGCCGGCGCCGACGCGCTGCTCTCGTCGATCGCCGACAATCTGCTCGCGCAGTCGCCCGAAGGGGCAACCTCGCTCGGCATCGATACCGGCGCACGCGCCGCGGCGCGCGGCCAGCTCGGTGACCGCTCGGCGGCGGGCATGCAGGCGCTCGCCGGCACGCTGAAGGCCGACGTCGCGCGCGTGCGCGCCTTCGACAAGAACGGGCTCGATCATGCGACGCGCACCAGCCTCGCGGTGGTCGACAGCGCATATAGCGTCGCGCTCGACGGCTTTGCCCTCCCCTATGGCGACGTCGCGGTCGGCGGCTGGCGCAACACGCCCTATGTCGTGATCCAGAATGTCGGCGCCTATCTCGACATCCCCAAATTCCTCGACAGCGACCATCCGGTGAAGAACTCCGCCGACGCCGAAGCCTATCTCGCGCGCCTGGGCGCTTTTCCGGGGGTACTCGACGGCGAGACCGAGCGGCTGAAAGCCGCGGGCGGCCAGGGCCTGATCGCCCCCGCCTTCCTGATCGACAAGGCGATCAAGCAGATGGAGGCGAGCCTCGCCGACGCCAGGGCGGGCGGATCGATGGTCGAAAGCCTGGCCCGCCGCACCGGCGAAGCAAAGATCGCGGGCGACTGGAACGCACGGTCGGCGAAGGTCGTGCAGGGCCCCGTTGCCGCCGCACTCGAGCGCCAGCTCGCCGAACTCAAGGCACAGCGGCCGAAAGCGACGATGGACGCCGGCCTTTGGGCACGGCCGGGCGGCGACGAATGGTACGCATGGGGACTGCGTGCGAGCACGACGACGCGCATGACCCCCGACGAGGTCCATGCAATGGGGCGCGAGGAGCTGGCGGCGCTGCACGGCCAGATGGACCCGATCCTCAAGAAGATCGGCTATACCGAGGGTTCGGTCGGCGACCGGATGAACGCGCTCGCCAAGGACCCCAAGTATAAATTCCCCGACAATGACGCCGGCCGCGCCGAGATCGTCGCCTATATCCAGAGCTGGCTCGGCAAGATTCGCGCCGAACTGCCGCGCGCCTTCCGCACACTGGTCAAGGGCAATGTCGAGGTGAAGCGACTGCCGCTCGCCGAGGAGCCCGGCGCACCTGCGGCCTATGGCGGCGCGGGATCGATCGACGGCAGCATCCCCGGCCGTTTCTGGATCAACCTGCGCACCACCGAATTGCACAGCAAATATTCGCTCCCCGACCTTGCGATGCACGAGGCGATTCCGGGGCATGCGTGGCAGGGCGAATATGCGCATGCGATGCCGCTCATCCGCACGATGCTGGCGTTCAACGCCTATAGCGAAGGCTGGGCGCTTTATGCCGAGCAGCTCGCCGACGAACTCGGTCTCTACGACGATTTCGAGGTCGGGCGGCTCGGCTATCTCCAGTCGCTCGCCTTCCGTGCATGCCGCCTCGTCGTCGACACCGGGCTGCACGCGAAGCGCTGGACGCGCGAGGAAGGGGTGCGCTTCTTCGTCGAGGAGAATGGCTCGAACCCGCTCGAGGTCGCGAGCGAGGTCGACCGCTATTGCAGCTGGGCGGGGCAGGCGTGCGGCTACAAGGTCGGACACAGCGAGATCGTCCGTCAGCGCACCCTCGCGCAAAAGGCGCTCGGCGCGAAATACGACCTGCGCGACTTCAACGACGTCGTGGTCAAGGGCGGCAACGTCCCGCTCGACGTTCTGGCGCAGAATGTCGCCGAATATGTCGCGGGGGCGAAGGGGTGATGCGCGCTGTTGCGGCGGTGCTCGCGGCGTTTCTGCTCGGGCCGGCCAGCCATGCGAACGAAGCGACGTCGCGCGTTGTGATCGTGACGAGCGACGTCGACCGCTTCTTCGCGCTCCACGACGACCCCGCGGTCGCCGCCAATCCCGACGCGCTCGCGGCGCGCTACCTCGCCGATGCATCGCCGGGGCTTCGGGAATTCATGGCCATGCGGCGGATCACGCCCGAACGGCTCGCGGCGGCGCTGCGCGACAAGCCGCAGGTCTTTGCCGACGCACGCGGCTGCGCGGCGAAGCTCGGCAATGTCCGCACGCGGCTGGTCGCGGCGACCGACCGGCTCGCGGCGCTCTATCCGCCCGCCCGCTTCCCGCCGATCACGATCGCGATCGGGCGCGGCGCAACCGCGGGAACGGCGAATGCCAGGGGGCTCTACATCGGGCTCGAGGCACTGTGCATGGCGAAGTTCATCGAGACCGACGACGAGGACCGCTTCGTCCATGTCATCGCGCATGAATATGTCCATGCGCAGCAACCGCTCGCGCAGGTCGAGGACCGCGAGGAAACGGTGCTCCGCGCCGCGCTGACCGAGGGCGCCGCCGAATTCGTCGCCGAACAGATGACCGGTTCGGTCGGCTATCCGCTGCTCCACATATGGGCCAGGGGACGCGAGAAGGAACTGGAGACCGCCTTCCTCGCCGAAAAGGACGTGAAGGCGATCGGCTCGCGCTGGCTCTACAACCAGCAGGGCAGCGACGGATGGCCCGGCGACCTTGGCTATTGGGTCGGATACCGGGTCGCGAAAAGCTATTACCAGCGCGCGCCTGACAAGGCGGCGGCGATCCGCGAGATCATCGCGATGCAGGACCCCGCCGCGTTCCTTGCCGCGAGCGGCTGGACGCCCGGCATCGCGCTCTAGGCCGGCAGCGGCGCCAGATCGGGTTCGACGAAGCCCCGCCGCGCGGGCACCGAAAAGAGCAGGTCGCGGCTGTAGAAGCGCAGCGGCCAGTCGCGCGTGCCCATCGGCGACAGCAGCAGCGCGTTGACGCGCGCCGCGAGCCCCGTTTCGGCGGTCCCCGACAGGAAGTGCCGCACCCCCGCGACATAGGCGCGGGTGATGCTGTCGTGATAACCGTTGTGATCGTCGTTCACGCCGCCGACGCTCTCGTTGAAGCGGCGGATGATGGTCGCGATCCCGGCGTCGACGTCGATGTCGGGCCGCTCGGTCAGCAGCCACAGGCAGGCGCCCAGATGCGCCTCGTGCGTCCAGGCTTCGCGCGGCAGCGCGCAGGCGAGCAATCGCTCGCCGAGCGTGCGGATGTCGGAATCGCGCTCGAACAGGCGCGGTCGATATTCGGTGGTCATGGGTCCGGTCCTTCCGGGTGATTGAGCACCCGGAAGTTTCCGGGTCAATTATGCCGCGACGGCCGCCTGCGGCGCGGCCTGGCGGACGCCTTCGTCGACATGGTCCGCGAATTGCGCGAAATTGTCGATGAACTGACCGACGAGCGTTTGCGCGGTGCGGTCATAGGCCGCCTTGTCGGCCCAGGCTTCGCGCGGGTCGAGCAGCGCGGTATCGACACCCGGCACCGCGACGGGGACCATGAAGCCGAAATTCGGGTCCTTGCGGAATTCGGCGTCGTTGAGGCTGCCGTCGAGCGCGGCGTTGAGCAGCGCGCGGGTCGCCTTGATCGGCATGCGCTTGATCCCGTCCATCGTCGCCATGCCGCCGGTCCAGCCGGTGTTGACGAGCCAGCACTGGACGCCGCCCTTGGCGATCCGCTCCTTGAGGAGATTGCCATAGACCGACGGGTGACGGGGCATGAAGGGCGCACCGAAGCAGGTCGAGAAGGTCGCCTCGGGCTCGGTCACGCCTATCTCGGTACCGGCGACGCGCGCGGTATAACCCGACAGGAAGTGATACATCGCCTGGTCGGGGGTGAGCTTGGCGATCGGGGGCAGCACGCCATAGGCGTCGGCGGTGAGCATGATCACCGTCTTGGGCACTGGCCCCATATTCTGTTCCGACGCGTTCGGGATGAAATCGATCGGATAGGAACCGCGGCTGTTCTCGGCGAGGGTCGCGTCGTCGAAATCGAGTTCGCGCGTCGCGGGGTCGATCACGACATTTTCGAGCACCGTGCCGAAGCGCTTCGTGGTCGCGAAAATCTCGGGCTCGGCCTCGGGCGAGAGGCGGATCATCTTGGCGTAGCAGCCACCCTCGAAGTTGAAGACCGCGGTGTCCGACCAGCCGTGCTCGTCGTCGCCGATCAGCGTCCGCGACGCGTCGGCCGACAGCGTCGTCTTGCCGGTGCCGCTGAGGCCGAAGAAGACCGCCGTGTCGCCGTCCGGGCCGATGTTGGCCGAGCAGTGCATCGGCATCACGCCCTTTACCGGGAGCAGATAGTTGAGGATCCCGAACACCGACTTCTTCATCTCGCCGGCGTACTGCGTGCCGCCGATCAGGATCAGCTTCTCGGTGAAGTTGACCGCGACCACCGTTTCGGTGCGCGAGCCATGCTTCGCCGGATCGGCGCGGAAGCTCGGCAGGTCGATGATCGTATATTCGCTCGCGAAATTCGCGAGTTCAGCGGCCGTCGGGCGGCAGAGAAGCGTGCGGATGAACTGGCTGTGCCAGGCGAATTCGGTGATGACCTGCACCCCGACGCGATGCTCGGGCTGCGAACCGCCGAACAGCTGCTGGCGATAGAGGCGCGGGCGCGCCGCCATGTGCGCAAGGAAGTCCTCCTTGAGCGCGGCGAAATGATCGGGGGTCATCGGGACGTTGGTCTTGCCCCACCAGATGGTGTCGCGCGTTTCATCGTCCTGGACGATGAACTTGTCCTTGGCGCTGCGCCCGGTGTGCTTGCCGGTTGCGACGACGAGCGGGCCATCCTTCGCCAGCACGCCTTCGCCGTTGCGGATCGCATCCTCGACGAGCTGGGCAGTGCCCCAGTTTTCAGCCACGGTCGCCGCGGTTTCCACGGTCCGGTTGCCGATCGTCACCTGAGTCATTGTCTTCGCCTTTCCCATGTCCGCCGACCCGTTGCATAGGTATGCAAGACCCGCCAAGCCAAAGGGCTGGCCCGCATTCGCAATGGGTGCCGACGTGACGCCGATTCCGTAAATCCCGGTCGCGTTAGCGAGGATGGCGCGGGAGGTCAAAAGATTCCCGCGCGACCGTGCGACACTTGCGACCGACACGCAGCGACAGAACCCCGGCGCGCGGCGCGGTTGTCGCTGGGCGGCGGATCGGCTAATCCGCCTCTCCGGGTCCGCCCAATGGAAAGAGAATGACGGCAACCATCGCGCTGGTCGACGACGACCGCAACATATTGCAATCCCTGTCGATCGCGCTGCAGGCCGAGGGATTCGTCACGCGCGTCTATTCGGACGGCGAGGCGGCGCTGAAGCCGCTGATCGACAATCCGCCCGACCTCGCGGTGTTCGACGTCAAGATGCCGCGCATGGACGGGCTCGAACTGCTGCGCCGGCTGCGCGAGAAGAGCCAGCTTCCGGTCATCTTCCTGACCAGCAAGGACGACGAGATCGACGAGGCGCTGGGCCTCGCGATGGGGGCCGACGATTATATCGCCAAGCCCTTTTCGCAGCGGCTGGTGATCGCGCGCATCCGCGCGATCCTGCGCCGCGTCGATCTCAACCGGAACGCCCCCGGCCCCGAGGACGAACCCGTCGCCGAGCCGATCAGCCGCGGCCGGCTGACGATGGACCCGGCGCGCCACAAGGTGAGCTGGGACGGCAAGGAGGTGACGCTGACCGTCACCGAATTCCTGATCCTCGAAACGCTCGCCTCGCGTCCGGGCATCGTGCGCAGCCGCAACCAGCTGATGGACGCCGCCTATCAGGACGACGTCTATATCGACGACCGCACGATCGACAGTCACATCAAGCGCCTGCGCCGCAAGTTCCGCGAGGTCGACCCCGAATTCGACGCGATCGCCACCCTCTATGGCGCGGGATATCGTTTTGCCGACGAAGGCTGATCCCGCGCACGACATCGAGGAACAGCCGCTCGTCTGGTCGGCGCGCTGGTCGCTGACCACACGCATCCTTGCGGTCAACATCCTCGCCATCGCGCTCTTGATGTTCGGCTTCTTCTACCTCGATACCTATCGCAGCCGGCTGGTCGACACCCGCATCGCGGTGATGCAGGACCAGCTCGCGATGCTCGACAGCGCGATCGAGGCAGCGCGCCCCGACCAGCGGCAGCGCCTGATCGAGGAATTCGTCGCGGCGACCGAATCGCGGCTGCGTTTCTATGCGCCCGACGGCCGCCGGATCTACGACAGTTTCGAACATGGCCCGCCGACCTACACGTTGCGCGACCCCGACCTGCAACCATGGAAGCGCGACGCCGCGCGCGCGATGGATCGCGGCATCGACTGGATCGTCGGCGCCCCTTCCTATCCCGAGTTTGAGGAACCCGCGGTCGACCGTGCCGCCGCCTGGCCCGAGGTGATCGACGCGATGCGATCGGGTGAAGGCGCGACCCGCTTCCGCTACGCCCCCGAACGAACCCCGCTGCTCAGCGCAACGCGCGTCGTCGACCTCGACACGCCCGAGGCGATGCTGATGACGCTCAACGCGCGCGACATCACGCGCACCGTGCGCGCCGAACGCTTCCGCCTCGCGGTGGTCGTCGCGGTGGTGCTGATCGCGTCGGTGCTGCTCTCGCTCTTCCTCGCACGCACGATCGTCCGTCCGCTGCGCAAGCTCGCGCGGGCCGCGGTGCGCGTCCGCCTCGGCCGCGCCCGCGAGGTCGTCGTGCCGCGCCTGCCCAGCCGCCGCGACGAGATCGGTACGCTCGCGCGGGCGCTCAGCGACATGACGCAGGCGCTGCGCGAACGTATCGACGCGGGCGAGCATTTCGCCGCCGACGTGACCCACGAACTCAAGAACCCCATCGCCTCGGTGCGCTCGGCGATCGAGGGACTGGGCCGCGTCAAGAACGACGAACAGCGCGCGCAGCTGCTGGCGATCGCCGACGAGGATGTCCGCCGCCTCGACCGGCTGGTCACCGACATCAGCGACGCCAGCCGCATCGACGCGCAATTGTCGCGCACCAATTTCGAACCGATCGACATCGGGCTGATGATCGAATCGATGCTCGCCGCGCGCGCCGCGCGCGCCGAGGCCGATGCGGCCAAAGGGGACGGGGCGCCGCACCCGCGCATTGCCTTCGCCCGCCCGCGCAAGGGCACCACGATGGTGATGGGCGACGGCCACCGGCTCGAGCGCGTGATCGACAATGTCATCGACAATGCGGTCAGCTTTTCACCGCCCGGCGGACTTGTCTGCGTGCGCGCGACGCAGCTGGGGGGCGAGGTGCACATCGGGGTCGACGACGACGGCCCCGGGATCGAGCCCGCGCAGCGCGACGCGATCTTCCGCCGCTTCCACAGCGAGCGTCCCGACGGCGAGGCGTTCGGGCGTCACAGCGGGCTGGGTCTCGCGATTGCGCGGACGATCGTCGAGGGACACAGCGGGCATATCGCGGCGCGCGACCGCGACGACGGCAAACCCGGCGCCAGCCTGCTGATCACCCTGCCCGCGGCGGACACCGGCGGCGAGGCGGAGCGATAGGTCACAGCGCGCGTCCCGGAATAGGAGGTTTTCCACCCCCTATCCGCCTTGCCCCGCCGCTGACACGCCGGTAAGCTGAAAAGCTATGTTGCCGCGCCGGACCACCATTCCCGTTTCCAATATTCACGCAACCTGCGTCGCCGCCGGAAGCCGCGGCATCCTGATCCTCGGGGCATCGGGGCAGGGCAAGTCCGACCTTGCGCTGCGGCTGATTGATCGCGGCGCGCGACTGGTCGCCGACGATCGCTGCGACATCTGGCACGAACGCGGCCGGCTGTGGTGCCGCCCGCCCGAAAATCTGGCCGGCAGGATCGAGGTGCGCGGGATCGGCATTGTCGAACAGCCGCATGTGGCGCCCGTTCCGCTCGCCCTTGTGGTGCGGCTTTCGAACCGTCCCGAACGCATGCCCCCCGCGAACCAGGCCGAGATGGTCGCGGGCCACGCGCTGCCCGCGGTGCTGGTCGCGGGCTTCGAGGCATCGGCGCCGATCAAGGTGATGCTGGCGCTCGACCGGGTGGGAAGCGTACAATGACCGAGGAAAGCCAGCGCCTGCTCCTCGTCACGGGCCTGTCGGGGGCAGGCAAATCGACCGTGCTCCGGGTGCTCGAGGATCTGGGGTGGGAGGTCGTCGACAACCTGCCCGTCGCGCTGCTCGACGCGCTGCTCGGCGCGCCCGAAGGGCAGGGCCGCGAAGGGCGCCCGCTCGCGGTCGGTATCGACAGCCGCAGCCGCGGTTTCAAGCCCGCACCGCTGGTCCGGCGGATGAAGGAATTGCGCGAAGCGGGGGGGCGCGACATCGGCACCCTGTTCCTCGATTGCGCCGGCGCCGAGCTCGAACGGCGCTTTTCGGAGACGCGCCGCCGCCATCCGCTCGCCGAGGATCGCCCCGCCGCCGACGGCATCGCGCGCGAACGCGAGATGATGGAGCCGCTGCGCCGCTGGGCCGAGCATGTCATCGACACCACCAATTATTCGAGCAACGACCTGCAACAGGAGGTGCGCCAGCGCTTCGGCGACACCGGTACCGACGAGCCGGTACTGAGCGTGCTGAGCTTCGGTTTCGCACGCGGATTGCCGCGCAACGCCGATCTGGTGTTCGACATGCGCTACCTCCGCAACCCGCATTGGGACACGCGCCTGCGCCCCGGTACGGGGCTCGATCCCGAGGTCGCCGCCTATGTGATGGCCGACCCTGCCTATGAGGCGAGCATCGCGCAGATCGAGCAATTGCTGCTGACATTGCTGCCGCGCTACCGCGCCGAAGGCAAAAGCTATGTCACCGTCGCCTTCGGCTGTACCGGCGGGCGCCACCGCTCGGTCCATGTCGCCGAGCGTGTTGCCCGCACGCTGCGCGAGGCGGGCCATGCGCCGACGGTGACCCACCGCAACCTTGACTCCGCCCCGCAAGATGGGCTTGAGGGCAAGCCCCCTCCCGCGTCCGGCGGAAAAGCACAAGGGTCGTAGACTGCATGCCCAGCGATAAAGCACTGCCGCTTCTCGGAATGGTCCTCGTGACGCATGGCCGCCTTGCCGAGGAGATGGTGACCGCGATGGAACATGTCGTCGGCCCCCAGCGCGCGATCGCGACCGTGTGCATCGGGCCCAACGACAATATGGAGATGCGCCGCAAGGAAATCGCCGACGCGATCCGCAAGGTCGACGAAGGCCGCGGCGTAATCATGCTCACCGACCTGTTCGGGGGCACTCCGTCGAACCTCGCGATCAGCCTGCTCGACGCCGGTCGCACCGAAGTGATCGCCGGGGTCAATCTGCCGATGCTGATCCGCCTCGAAAGCGCGCGCAAGACGATGGAGCTTCGCCCCGCGGTGATCGCCGCGAAGGAAGCGGGCCAGAAATATATCTCCGTCGCGTCGGAGATGCTGGGGGTGACATCATGAGCGAATCGAGCGAGACGGTCGAAATCACCAACCAGCGCGGACTCCACGCGCGCGCCAGCGCCAAGTTCGTCACCTTCGTCAGCCGCCTGCCCGAAACCGTGTCGGTCGAGGTCGAAAAAGGCGGCAGCCGGGTCAACGGCACCTCGATCATGGGGCTGATGATGCTCGGTGCCGCGAAGGGCGATTCGATCACCATCCATACGAAGGGCGACGGTGCCGACGCCGCGCTGCTCAAGCTCGTGGGGCTGGTCAAGGACAGCTTCGGCGAGGACTGAGGCCGTGGCCCCATCCGCATGAATCAGGCCCGCCGTTCCACCATCGAAAGTCTGTCGAATCCGCTGGTCAAGCGGATGCGGCTGCTGCGCGAAAAACGCCACCGCCGCGCCGAGGGACTGTTCCTCGCCGAAGGACTGCGCATCGCGACCGAAGCGCGCGAGGCCGGCGTGCTGCCCTTGTGGCTGTTCCTCGGCCCCGATGGCGCCGGCCACCCGCTCGCGCAGGCGCTCATTGACGCGACCCTCGCGGGCGGCGGCGAGGTGATCGACACCACCCCAGCGATCCTTTCGAAGCTGTCGGGCAAGGACAATGCCCAGACGGTCGTCGGCATCTATGCCGAGCCGAAAACGGCGCTCGCCGACCTCGATCGCGGCGCGGCGCCGATCTGGCTCGTCGCCGAGCGGCTGCGCGATCCGGGCAATCTCGGCACGATGCTGCGCACCGGCGATGCGGTCGGTGCGGGCGGGCTGATCCTGCTCGACGAATCGACCGATCCCTATGCCGTCGAGGCGGTGCGCGCGAGCATGGGCGCGATCTTCACGCAGGCGCTGGTACAGGCGCGCTGGGAAGAATTCCTGCCCTGGCTGCGCAGCGGACCGGGACAGCTCGTCGCGACCTGGCTCGGCGGCGACACCGTCGACTATCAGGAGGCACGCTACGTCGCGCCGACTTTCATCCTGATCGGCAATGAATCGCAGGGCATGCCCGCCGCCTATGCCGCTGCCGCCGATGTGCGCGTCAAGATGCCGATGCTCGGCAAGGCCGACAGCCTGAACGCCGCAGTCGCGGCGGCGGTGATGGCCTATGAAGTGCTGAACCAGCGGCGAAGATAGCATTCAGCCGCGCGACAGCGCGGTGCAACTACAACGCCCCTCCTCCGTTCGTGTCGAGCGAAGTCGAGACACGCCCGCGTCGCGGAAGACGCATCTCGACTTCGCTCGATGCAAACGGGTTTTGGGAGATGACCATGTTTAAGCCGCTTGCCATATTGACGCTCAGCGTCGCCCTCGCCGGATGCGTTCCCGCCGCCGAAGCGCCGCAGGGTCCGGCCACGCCGCCCGCGGCCGCCTATATGGCGCTCGGCACCGAACCGGGCTGGACGCTCGAGATCACCCCCGGGATGCTCAACTACGACGGCGACTATGGCGACACCAAGATCGTCGTCGCCAATCCCGGCGCCCGGCCGAGCTTCAACGGCGAGCGCTACGTCACCAGCCGCCTGACGGTCGACATCACCCACGGCGAATGCAGCGACGGAATGAGCGACCGGCGCTATCGCGACACGGTGACGGTCATCGCCGACGGCAAGACGGTGAAGGGCTGCGGCGGCGGGGTGCTGCCGCCGGCCGAGCTCGCCGGGACCAGCTGGAGCTTCGTGTCGATCGGCGGCACGCCCGTCGCGGCCGACCGCCCGACCTCGCTCGCCTTCGAAGCCGACCGGCTGAGCGGCAGCGCAGGATGCAACCGCTTTTCGGGCCGCTACACGCGCGACGGCCGCACGCTCACCGCCGGGCCGCTGATGGCGACCGAAATGGCGTGCCCGGGGGCGGGCATGGCGCAGGAAGGCGCCTTCTTCGCGATGATGCGCGGGCCGGTGAGCCTCCGCTTTCCCAACGACGGCACGCTTGTCCTGACCGACGCCGATGGCCTGACGGCGGTGCTGCGGCGCTCGATATAGTCCCAACCCGTTCGCGCCGAATTTGTCGAAGCACCGTCCCTCCCCTGTCACGCAGAGAGGAAGTGCGGCCGTTCGACAGGCTCGGGCGACCCGATTTGGCGCGGCTCTCTGACTATTCGCCCGCGTCGTTGACCGCCGCCGGTGCGCTCGCCAGCTTCGCGAGCGGACGGGCCGCCTGTTCGGCGACGGGGAGCGCGGGAATCTCCTTGCCGCCGGTTTCGATATCGAGCGCCTCAAAGCGCTTCGCCTGGGTCAGCACCTGCGATTCGAAGCTGCCGACGAAAGCGTTATACGCTCCCGTCGCCTGATCGAGATTCTTGCCGACACGCGCGATGTGCGTGCCCATCACCGACATGCGCGCATAAAGTTCCTTGCCGAGCGCCGCGATCTCGCGCGCCTGTCCGGCGAGCTTTTCCTGCCGCCATACCGCCGCGACGGTGCGCGCGATGGCGATGAGGTTGGTCGGGGTCGCGAGCAGCACCTTGCGGTCGAAAGCATAGTCCCACAGCTCATGATCGTGGTCGAGCGCGGCGGCGAGGAAATGCTCGCCGGGGACGAACATCACGACATAGTCGGGGGTATCGTCGAACTGGTTCCAGTAGCTTTTCGCGCCGAGCGTGTTGACATGCGCCTTCATCGCCGCGGCGTGCGCAGCGAGATGCGCGGCCTTCTCGCGCTCGTCGACCGCGCCGAACGCGTCCTGATAGGCATTGAGCGAGACCTTGGCATCGATGATCAGACTCTGCCCGCCGGGTACCTTGACGACGACGTCGGGGCGCAGCCGCCCGCCATCGCCGTCGGCGACGCTGACCTCGGTCTGGAAATCGGCATGTTCGGACAGGCCGCAACTTTCGAGCACGTTGCGCAGTTGCTGTTCGCCCCAGCGGCCGCGCGCCTTGGGGGCGTTGCGCAGCGCGTTGACCAGCTTCGCCGCCTCGCTCGACACGCGCTCGCTCTGGGTGCGCATCGATTCGATCTGGCCCTGCAGCAGGCCGAACGCGCTCTGCCGCTCGGTCTCCACCTTGCGCACTTCGCTCTCATATTTTTCGAGACGCTCGTGCACCGGCTGGAGCAACGCCTTCAAATTCTGCCCGGCGCTCTCCTCGCTCTGCCGGAAACGCGCGTCGGCGCGTTCGAGAAAGCTTTTTTGCGCCTCGCCGAGCATCGCCTGTCCCACCTCGCGGAACTGCGCGGTGAGCGCAGCCTGCGCATCGTGCAATTGGCGGATCTGCGCATCATGCGCCGCGTCGCGCGCCCGTTGTTCGGCGAGCAGCGCCGACAGCTGGATATCCGCCGCCTTGCGCGCCTCGGCTTCGGCCGCAAGGTCGGTGACCGCGGTGCGAAAACGCTCGGCCAGCCCGTCGCGCTCGGCCTTGAGCCCGCCCGCCTGCCGCCCGGCGAACAGCCAGCCGATGAGGGCACCGATGGCAAGGGCGACGAGGGCAACGAGCAGCGAGGCAAAATCCATGCGGGGAACATAGGACGAACACCGCCCCCTTGGCTAGCTGCAAATTTGTCCCGTTCCCTGGGACCATCGGCAGATGCCGCTTGGAAGGCTCCGCCACTCGTGGCAGCAGACAGAAGAGAGGGGAGACAGGATGTTCATGCCTGCCAAGATCGTCGTGCTCGCGCTGGCGGCCGGGTTCACCGTACCGGCAGCCGCGCAGCCCCTGCCGCGCATCGAAAGCTACAAGTCGGTCGACGGCGCGCCGCTCGCCGCGCATGTTTTCGCGCATGAGGGTACGACGCGCCGCCCCGCCGTCCTGCTCTTCCACGGCGGCGGCTGGACCGCAGGCAGTCCCGAATGGGTCGAGGCGGCGGCGCGGCTGCTCTGGCGCGAGGGGCTGGTGGCGATCCCGATTGCCTACCGTCTGTCGGGTTCGGGGACGACCCCCGCCGACGCGCTTGCGGACACCTGTGACGCCTTTGCCTGGGCACGCGCCGACGCCGAACGGCTGGGCATCGATCCGGATCGCATCGCCGGCTATGGCGTGAGTGCGGGCGGCCAGCTCGTCGCGGCGGCCGCGCTCGGGGCGTGCGGTTCCGACCGCCGCGGTCCCGACCTGATGCTGCTGTGGTCACCGGCACTCGACGTCGAGAGCAGCGGCTGGTTCCGCCGTCTGATCGGCGAACGGGATCCGGCGGCGTTCTCGCCGCTCGCGCTCGCGCGCAGGGGTGGCCCGCCGACCGCGATCATTCAGGGTGCACGCGACAGCCTGACCCCGGCGCATGGTGCCGAACAATTCTGCGGACGGCTCAGGGCAGCGGGCGGAACGTGCGACCTCCACATCTATCCGGGTCTTGGACACCTGCTGACGCGCAACCTCGCCAATCAGGAAAGCGACTTCGACGTCGATCCCGACGCCGACCGCGACGGCGACGCACGGCTCAACGCCTTCCTGAAAACACAAGGCTATCTCGCGACCGCCGATTGAAAGCGGCCGATGGCCGCTTCAGAGCAGATAGACGGCAACGTAGCGCGCGATCAGCAGCGCGAGTACCGCAACGCTCGCGCGCACGCCGCGGACCCACATCGCCGCGAGCATCAGTGCCGTAAGGACCAGCGTCAGTCCCCACACCAGCGGACGCGCAACGACCGCCGCCATCGCGGGCTGCGTCAGGTAAAAGGCGAACTGCGCCGCGAGCAGGACCAGCAACAGCCCGAGGACGATGCGCCGGACACGGAAATAATGGGTGTCGAGGTTCGCGAACCCCTCGGGCCGCGACGGGAAGACGAGCCGCGCAGCGAGATAATAGAGGCTCGCGAAAGCGGCGACCGCCATCAGCGTCGTCCCCGACACCGCGACATGCGCGCGCACCGCCCAGGCTGCCTGCCAGAAAGAGAGCAGGTCGAGCATCACGAAGATCGCAAGGAGCGGCGTCAGCCAGCCAAGCGCGAACTGGCCGCGCGATGCCTCGGCGGCGAAGCGCGCCTCGAGCGCGCGGCCGAGCCCGCCAAGCAGTTCGACCATCGAAAGCCCGAGCAGCAGGCTGTAGAGAACGAAGACGAATTCGAAGTCGGTCATAATTGCTCGATCCTCCCCTCCCGCATCCGCCGCCGGCGCCCCAGCACCTGCGATACGAATTTGCGGCACATGTCGACGACTTTGTCCTTGGTGCTTCGCGGCACGCTTTGATTCTTTCCATAATGTCGGGCTACGTGTCGGAAGAAAGCCCGCGACTTAAGCAGACCTGAAGGGCAGAATGCTTTCCAGCGTCGCGAGCGGCGGCGCCCCGGGAACGACGGCCCCCTGACGCAACATGAAAACGTGCCGGACGATCTCCGCCTGCTGCTCGATGCCGTAGCGCGCGAGCCGCCAGCCCGGCTTGATCGTATAGCTATAGCGGCAGAACGGATGCCGGCGGAGGATCAGGTTCACCCCCTGCTGGTACTGCCAGACGTGAACCAGTTCGTGGATCAGATGCCCCTGATGGCCGAGCGAGGCACTGGCGAAACAGTCGCAATAGCTGGGGCTCTTCGGATGGAAATGGATATGCCCGCGCGGCGCCATCGTCACGCGGCGCGGTTGGAACGGCCACCATTTCCGGTGGCGTATCCGTACCCTGTCCAAATCCAGGGAATCGCCGAAGACGCTGCGCGCGAGCTCGCGCTCGGCCTCGGTCAGGCGTCGGTCGCCAGCGAATGTTCCAAATGTTTCGTTCATGCCCCTGGATCATCTTGCCGGATACCGCGCAAAATGTTCCCCTTTATCGGCGGCGTGACAACCGGTTTTATTGTGTGCCCATGTCCGATATCATCGAGATCCGCAGCCGGGCCTTGTGGTTGAGCGGGGGTTGGGCGCAAGCGAGTTGCGTGAGTTGGGGGGTGTATTTTGGTTGCGGGAGTAGGATTTGAACCTACGACCTTCAGGTTATGAGCCTGACGAGCTACCGGGCTGCTCCATCCCGCGCCACCAAAGAGCGGCCCTGGG